>Ga0315309_1000001_pt1 | contig 826930 bp, 865 predicted proteins | sample TDP4_MG_FD_203080 | JGI IMG/M metagenome (GOLD analysis project Ga0315309, IMG submission 203080) | Freshwater sediment microbial communities from Lake Towuti, South Sulawesi, Indonesia - TDP4 | ecosystem: Environmental > Aquatic > Freshwater > Lake > Sediment | place: Indonesia: South... | reverse complement strand
CGAGCCTTTGGTCGCTTGTGTAGGCGTGCGCTGTCATCATAAGTCCGGCTTTCACGCCAAAGTTATCGTTTAACACTTTGGCTACAGGTGCTACACAATTGGTTGTGCAGGAGGCGTTAGAAAGTATTTTGTGTTTCTCATGATCGTATTTGTCTTCGTTGACGCCTAGGACTATGGTTATGTCGGGGTTTTTAGCTGGAGCGGAAATCAGTACCTTTTTGGCTCCTGCTTGTAGGTGTTTGGAAGCGCTTTCTCTATCGGTAAACAAACCAGTGGATTCCACTGCCAAGTAAACGTCTAGATCCTTCCAAGGCAGCTGAGTTGGGTCACGCTGGCTCAGGACTTGCACTCGCTTTCCGTCAACAACTAGTGCATCTTTTTCAACCGTTACATCGAAGGGTGGTCTACCGTGCACTGAATCGTACCTTAAAAGGTGCGCCAGTGTTTTAGCGTCGGTTATATCATTTACCGCCACAAAGTCTATGTTGGCTTTTCTCTCCACCGCCGCTCTGTACAGAAGTCTTCCTATTCTTCCGAATCCATTTATGGCTACTTTTATCGCCATTCAAATCACCTTTGTGTTAAGAGTGCTTTAAATATCATTTACCTAATTAATTTTTTGTGGTCATCTCAGCTTCATTAGCACCATTTCAGCGGCTAGCACCAAGGGTTCCCATGTTTCACAAAGAGGTGGTGCATAGGCCGTGTCTGCCTTGGCTAATTCCCGAACTGTCATCTGCTTCTGTATCGCGAAGGATATGGCGTTTATGCGTTGTGTCACTTCTTCTCCGCCAATGATCTGAGCGCCGATTATTCGCTGAGATTCCTTTTCGACAACAAGTTTCACTTTTATCGGCAGCGCTCCTGGATAATAATCTGCCTTTGTTTTAGAAGCAATCGTCCCAACGATGGCTTCAATTCCAGCCTTTTGAGCAAAGGCATCAGTTAAGCCTGTGACACCGATGTCGGTATCAAATAGCCTTGATACCGCTGAGCCTAAGACTCCTGTGAAAAGTGCATACCCCCCCGCGGCATTGATTCCGGCAACCTTTCCCTGTCTCACAGCTACTGTGCCAAGTTGTGCCACCGTCGGTTTTTGTGTGACTATATGTGTGGATTCAGCACAGTCACCGACTGCGTAAATGTCTTTGACGTTTGTCTCCATTCGAGTGTTAGTTTTTATCAGCTTGGTGTCTCCGAGAGCTACGCCTGCGTTTGTGGCAAGTTGTGTGTTGGCTCTCACACCGAAGGCACTGATGAATAAGTCGGCGCTGATTTGTTCACCTCCGGCAACGATTGCTGTGACCTCTTCCTGCCCGAGAAACTCTTCGACTCCTTTTCCGGTCAAGATGTTTATTCCCTTCTCTTGAATCATTTCTTGAACAATCTTAGCCATATCAGCGTCAAGCATTGCAGGGAGGATTTGAGGTAGTAGTTCGACAACGGTGACCTTCAGCCCCCTCTCTTGGAGGGCTATGGCGGTTTCCAGACCGATTAATCCAGCTCCCATGACTATTGCTGTCTTGGCTCCCTTTTGGATGGCTTTGTCAATTTTTTCGCCATCTTCCAGCGTTCGAAGCGAAAGGATACTTTGCTTTTCCCTGCCTTTTATTGGAGGGGTAAAGGAACCGGCTCCGGTAGCTATAATGAGGCTGTCATATGGGATGTTTTCAGATTTGCCGGTCTTATCTGTGGTTTCAACAGTTTTGTTTGCAGTGTTTATGGCCACAGCTTTCGTTTCGGTTCTGAGGTTCAATTTCATCATTTGATAGAAAGCTGGAGGAAAAACGATCAAATTATTGAAGCTTGGTATGTGACCACCTATAACGAATGGAAGCCCACAGCGCGAATATCCAGCATTTTTTTCTTCTGTAATCAGTGTGATTTCAGCTGTTCGATCAGTCTTCCTCGCGGCGGAAGCTGTGTCCACACCCGCGGCATGCGCACCAATTATGACTATACGTCGCGGCATCTGTTTATCCTTCTATTTTGTTAAGCTCTTGTGCCACTCGACAGCTTGGTTGAAATTCATTAAATTGGCCAGTTCTGTTTGCAGGTTTGACGGCTTTATTATCAGTAGCCAGCCTTTTCCGTAGGGGTCCTCGTTGAGAGTCTCAGGTTTTGATTGGATTTCTGAGTTTACCTCTTCCACTGTCCCGCTTATGGGGGCAATTAGATCGGAAACGGCTTTCACGGACTCCACTGTGCCATATGGCTCGTTCTGTTTTGCTGTCGTCCCGGGACTTGGCAATTCCGCGTAAACAATCTCTCGTAGTTGTTTCTGGGCATAGTCAGTGATGCCTACGCGAACCTTGTCTCCTTCAACTTTCAACCACTCAAAATCCTTTGTATAGTAGAGCTCTTCGGGCACTTCAAATCCGTTTACTTTTACCATGTTCACTCACCTTTGTAGTAGTTGTTATTTTCTCACATATACACCTTTAAAATTAACTGTTCACAATAGCAAAATAATAAACCGCAACGGATTTCGGGTGATGCGACTTGGTTGAAACGTATTCCAAAGAAGTGGCAAAGGAGTTTGTTCTCCGAAGGCTACGACTAACGCCTGATACATTAGGAAAGGGCAGAGAAGACGTTCTGTCTGTTGTGCGTGACATGGGAGGTCTTCAATATGGCGGTCACAAGATTGAGCTTTTCAACCGTTTTGAAAACTTTCAGTCGGAATGGTTTGACTATTGGTGTGAAAACTATGCTTTAATTGAAGGGCATGTATTGCGTGAAGCATTGAGAATTGTGAATGTTGACGATTATCCGTATTACTTTAAGGCGACGAGAAGTGTGGCTCGTAGACGGAAATATCATAAATGCCCACTTTCCTTAAACGACAGTCACATAGCCGCTCTTAACTTCATAAGTGATCGTGGGCCCTTCACGCCCTCAGAGTTTAGGTCATTATTCGACGCAGGGCATCCTCAGCATAAAGGCCTAGCACGTAGACTTTTCTACGAATTATACGACTATGGGAAAATTGCTCGAATGGGGAGAAGAAATCAGAAACCGCTCTACCATGCATTTGGAAAATTGCCATATAAGTTGGATATGTCCGATTTGAGCGAGAAAGAGGCTAAGGAATGGTTGTTCTTAAAGTGCCTTAGCATATATGGACCATCTACTTTAAAGAATATCGCTCACTGGGTAGGATGGAATCTCACAGAGACTAAGGAAATCCAAGATGGCTTACTTAAACATTGTAAGGTAGCAACTGTGGGCATTAGAGGTACAAGAGATACGTATTACATAAGAGTTGAAGACATGTCTTTTTTGGATTTGCTAAGGGATGACCTTCCTGAATATTCATTCATTCGGGTATTGTTTAATGATGACGCTTTATTGTTAGGATACTATAGGAGGTTGAAAGACTTCTTTAGTTACGATTGGGAATATCCACAACTCAGCAAAGGAGTAGTTTGGCGGGGCGCGATATTACATGGAAGACAATTGATCGGAGAATGCATAATAGATATGCCTGCGAGATCTCAATTCCTTAAGGTGAAGAAGCTCATCTTGTATAGAGAATTCGCCGTCTCCGAAACACTTTTGAAAATAGAAGGCGAGTTTATGAGACACGCTACATTTCAAAACAAGACTCTTGAGATGGCCAAGCCAACGCTGGTTTGAGAACCAAAGGTTGGTGCATTTGTCCGCAACAGATTTTCAAGAGAAATAACTGGCTCATGTGTATTCGTACATGAAGCAAAAGAAGGAACTGCTAGTTTCGAAATCTTTCGCTTTTAGATCACTATTGGGGCAGGCTTTCATCGCGTTTGCCTCCTCTTACATGATCAACATCATCGAAGCAGTCAGCTTTGGATCCTTTCTTTTCTAATTTCAACCTTTTTCATTCCTTTCAGTCAAAATGTGCATTTTTCCAATTTCAGAAAACATTCAATTTCCTGTGTTTTCACTTTTGTGATATGAGAAGAAGATTAGCATGAAAGCCTGCAATCAATGGAAACGTCCTTTGAATTTAAGTTGAATGATGAAAATGGTGCAGTTATCGTTCCCTCTTTCCCTCCATGTAATGCTCAACCCACTGTTTCGCTATTGGGTCTGGCACCTGAATCGGTGGATGTTTAAACGCGTATGAGGAGATGCTTAGGAGTGGACCCGCTATTTTGCGGTCTAAGGCAAGTTTTACTGCTCTTATTACGTCGATTACTACTCCTGCACTGTTAGGCGAATCCTCAACCTCAAGTTTGAGGGTTATTGTTAATGGCCTGTCGCCGAATTTTCTACCTTTAAGCCACAGATAACATATTTTCTTGTTTCCTAGGAAAGGGACATAATCTGAAGGGCCTATTCTTGTGGGCAATTCGTATGGGACAAGACTTGTAACGGCTTCGGTCTTGCTTATGCGTTTCGTTTTCAATCGTTCCTCGACTGTCATGTTAAGAAAGTCGGTGTCGCCTCCAAGGTTCAGTTGATAGGTCTCGTCAATTGTCACGCCTCTGTCTACGCAGAGTCTAACTAGGTCTCGATGTAGAATGGTTGCTCCTAGTTGACTTTTTACATCGTCACCTGCCACTGGAAGCCCCTTCTGTTCGAATTTTCTACTCCATTCGGGGTCTGAAGCGATAAATTCTGGTATGCAATTTATGAAGGCGCATCTGGCGTCTAAGGCTGATTGCGCATAGAAGCGGGTGGCGTTTCGGCTTCCAACAGGCAAGTAATTTATGAGAATTTCAGCCCCTGTTTCTTTCAGAATATCTACTACATCAGTCCGCATTCCGCTGTCATCGTATACATTAAACGGTTCTTTCATGTGTTCAGCAACGCCGTCAAGGATCGGAGCAGGTGCAACCTTAACGCCCAGATTCGGCACTTCGGCAAATTTTTCGCAACAATTGGGCTTAGTGAATATGGCCTGAGCTAAGTCTTTTTCGATCTTGTTTTTGTTTACGTCGAAAGCAGCAACAAACCTTATGTCTCTTATATGATACCCATGAAAGTCTATATGCATAAGCCCAGACACAGTAGCGTCTTCTCTCACATCCTTATAAAATTGCACTCCTTGAACGAGGGCAGATGCACTGTTGCCCACACCTACAATGGCTATACGGATTTCCGACAAGTTAGCAACCCCTCTGGATATTATTTAGTCAAGGCTTAAAGATTGTCTGCTCTATAACTTTTTCTAGAAGCATGACAAGATTAAAAAAGAACTTTAAGCAGATACGCTTGTAGAACGGGTGAAATATCCATGGATGAAAGTGAAGTAGACGTAAAATACGAACCTTTCAAAGAAATCATTGTAATGGAGAGCAATTTCTTTTCGACCCCAGATGACATAGCGAGGTTTACATCAGTCGTGGCTGGGGGCAAACCAGCGGGGCTATACTGGGCTGAAGGGGTGATTTTTCTCTATTTCCCTCTTCCGGCTTCGACAGAAATAGCCGCAAAAGCACTTATCGAAAACAAGCGGGTTTTCTGGACCTTTGTTGGCTATTCACTTATGCCAAAATACCAGCTAGTAATTGAGACAAAAGAGAAAATAATGGTCCCCGTTATTGACATGTCCTCAAATCCAATGTTCAGAAAAGTCGCAAACTGGCTGAAAGCGCAGAAATGAAGTGAACCAATAGCGCATCATCATCTCCAATAGACGTACGCATGGAGTTTAGATTGTGGTTCTAAAATCGTCGAGAATCTTGCGTGTTAAAGGAAAGGTTTTCTCCGGAAGTGGAGAGGCAGCGAAATTCACTGAGCTTCCTTGGGTAAAAAAGCAGATGGTTAAAAAACTCGGTTTCATTTCATATCCAGGGACGTTAAACATCAGACTGACGAGACGAAACATCGGGCTCAGAAAACTGTTGACAAGGGCAAAGCCCATAGAGATTTTGCCGGCAAAGGGTTTTTGCTCAGGAAAGTGTCTTAAGGCATCCTTGAAGGATGAGTCGAAGTGTGCAATTGTCGTCCCTGAGATTGCGAACTACCCAGAGGGCATCATAGAGGTTGTAGCACTAATAAATTTAAGAGAAAAGTTTCAACTTAAAGACGATGACGAAGTTGAGGTCAAAATCATCGTGTATTAGTTTTGCTGTTTTCGCTTACTACTTAGAAAATCTTGCACGTAATCTTGGAAGCATCTTTTTTTCTTCAGATAAAGACCATATCTGACAAGAGTGTTCATGGCTCGTGCTGCGTCTTCTGGTGAAGAGTAAGCTGGAATACGTAACTTGTCGAATCTAAAGCGTGTGTGCAAAGCCATTTCGGTTTCACCGATGTCGCACGCGACAATTGGTTTGGTGTATTTGCTAGCAATCTTTGCTACTCTATCGATGTAGTCCTCCTGCAACGCTGGAGTGTGATGTAAACCAAGCAATATTATGCCATGGATTTCTGGATCTTGAAAGAGGATTTCGGACGCGAGCTCAAACATCTCTGAAGTTCCCGAACCAGTTATGTCTACTGGATTGAGATTCGTGGCAAATTTGGGAAGCTTCCCTTTTCCTTTCAGTTTCTCAAATTTCTGCATGGTTTCGCCTGAGAAACGATTAACGACTAATCCCTTCAGTTCGCATTCATCCACCGCCATTATTCCTGGTCCACCGGCATCAGTGATTATCCCTATGTTCTTTCCTGCTGCTGGTGGCTGCATTGCTAATGCTTTACCAGCGTCAAAGAACTCTTCCATGTCCTTTGCTCTCAAGATTCCTGCTTGTCTAAACGCAGCATCATATATCTGGTCTGATCCTGCCATGGCGCCTGTGTGCGAAGCCGCGGCTCTAGCCCCAGCTTTTGTTCGGCCTGATTTTAGAGCCACTATGGGTTTTTGCTCTGTAACGTTTCCAGCTACTTTGATAAATTCTCTTCCAGATTTTATGTCTTCGACGTAGAGCAATATTACCTTGCTTTTATCGTCATACAGCAAATAATGCAGCATCTCAGCTTCATCTACGTCACACTTGTTCCCAAAACTCACAAATTTACTAACTCCAATCTGTCTTCCTGCCAGATAATCAAGGGCTGCAACCCCGAAGGCTCCACTTTGCGTGACAACGGCTATGCTTCCATGCATTGGGCGTGGGGTCGCAACAACCTCGTCTCCCGTTGTTAAAACCTTTGTTTCAGGTAAAAACAACATATCAACACCCGTTTTTGAATCGTATACTCCAAGGCAGTTCGGTCCTAACACTCGCATTCCAGCTTTATTCGCAGTTGTCACTATTTTATTTTCGAGTTCCCGATTTCCGATCTCACTGAAACCGGAGCTGATTATGACTACGGCATTCACCCTTTTGGAGGCAGCGTCTTCCATTACTGCCGGAACGTTGTTTGCCGGAATGACAATAACAACCAATTCAAGTTTTCCAGGAGCTTTCGCCACTGAAGGATAACATTGAAATCCCAAAATGGAATCTTCATGGGGATTAACTGGGAAAATTTCGCCCTTGAAAACCCCTCTTCTCTTGTTTTCCACAAAATTTTTGAAAATAACATGCCCAGCCTTGTTTATCTTTTTTGTTGCTCCAACAACGGCCACCGAACTGGGAGTGAAAAAGGCATCCAACTGCCTGATTGAGGCATCCATGCAAATTCACCTTTTGCTTCTAACAATGACTATGGGTTTATGTTTTACTGTCTCAAGCATTTCCCACCTGACACCGTTCAGTTTCACTTTAAACTTTTCGGCCATGTCCCAGACTGTCCTTCCAGCTCCGAAACCTCTTGAACGATTTGCGATATCAGCTATTTCCAAGGCTTTTTCAGCTGGTATTTTGCATCCTGACACGGCTATTGGCGTGGCTCTTCTTCTAAGTCTGAACATTCGCCCGATTACATATGTGATAAATCCTCCAAAACAATGAATGCCCTTAATCGGCTTCGGACGCGGTGTAAAATGGAAATTTCTAAACGAATAAGTCTTGTCGGTGTCTGCAATTATAACAAAAATCTTCTTTCGCAATCTTAACCATATATTGGCACATACGTTTTGCGCTATTTCGTCAGGATTATTCAATGGTAAACTTACATAAGAAAATGCCAAGTTTGTTCCATCAATGCCGCCTTCTGAGCCGAACATCAAGGCTTGCAGCAGACCGGCGTAGTGTAAGGCAACGTACTTATGACGACTGCCCATGTCCATGGGATATTCACGAAGGTGCCTCAATAGTCTTTCGCGGAACTGACACAACGGGCCTAGAAAATAACCCCATATTATTCGCATCCAGTAATTCGCAATCAACCGTGCACTTTGATTTGGCTTAACACTGTTTTCATTAACAATCTTATTTAGCGCTGTGGAAATTGCTTTTTCTGATATTACAACAAAATCCCCATCGGATATCTTTCCCTTAACATTCTTGACTATCTCTTCCAAGTAGTTTTCTTCAGGCCTCCAATATTTTGTTGCGATAGCAAGCACTTTGTACTTGGTCATCTACATCGCGTTAGCCTTTCAAAATGACGAACAAAGCAATTAGAGGCTTTGAAAGCGCTTTTTTATTTCTTCAACGTTACATTCTGGCGGTTTCATTCTGCCTTCAGGGCAATAATTCAATTCGATACACGAAGGGCCAGCGTTTTCAAAAAGTGCAGGCGCAGATTTCTTAGCTTGCTTAAGCATCTCGGTTGCGATTTCCCTTATTTCCCACTGGGAGCGCATGCAACATCGCAGGTTGAAGAAATGGCGCAGTTCACGGGCGTTCATTGTTACGATGATGTTTGTTTTGGCTGCGTTTGGCAGAATGAACCTTGCGTCCTCTTTTGGAACCTCTAGCCTCAGAAGCTTCTGATAGGTCCCAGAGATTTTCTCCAGTGTTTCGTCATAGATTCTCTTTGCTTCAGCGTTCTTGGCAATGCTTTGTGGAACCACATATTTTTCCAATGTATCATATGTAACGTAACGTTGGCTCTGCTGCGTATACGAGGCTATGCGATGTCTGACAAGTTGGTGAGTCATGACTCTGGAGACGCCTTCAATGCTGAAGGTGAAAGATGCGTGCTCAATCACCGAAACATGCCCATAACCAGCAACCCGCTTAATTATTCGCTTGGCAGTCTCTGAATCCATCTTTTCAAAGATTTCCGATGGACTTCCACTCTTCGTCGACGTTGATGCCGCGGCTCCGCACAGAAGCTCCGCATCGGCGGTATAACGGAGAAGCCTAACCTTCAACTTTCAACCTCACCCCTCACTTTAGAATGAAAGTTATAGATTTGTTTTTTGCCAAAAGTTGGAGAAAACAAGTCAAGCCGTTTTAGAACTAGTCTGTTCTTCGGATGATGGGATTTCTCGATTTAGCTTCAAAAAGGATGAGACCATGGTTTTCCTTGATTATGTTGTCAAATGTCTGCGCCGACGCTAAACATGGGCGTAGAGGCGGTCACTTGTATACCTTCCGCTTTCCATCTCTGCCTCTATCTCGTGCAACAGTAGTATTCGTCTAAACGTGGGCGGATGCGTTGAAAACCATGTATTTATTTTTGACCATGTAGATTTGGCTTCCTTCTCCATTGCCAGTTCTAATTCTCTCTCATCAAGTACTCCATCCTTGTCTAAGTCATATTCTCGTTTTCTATCCATTACGACTTGAATCTCCTGTTTAGCCATCGCTGGATCTCCTATGTAAAACGCCCTAGCTCCTGATGGTGGTTTTGCCGAAAGCGAGAGCCCATAAGTAATCTTTGCCAACGCACTCTGTAAGTTTCGTGGTGAGCCCGTCAAATAAGCTGAGTATGCATCTGCGTAGTGCTCCCTTAGTCTGCTAAGCCTCATGACACACAGCAACGAAATGATGTAAACAAGGTATGAGATTGCTCCTATGGCAAGGAAAGCCGCCCTTATGCTTCCTGCCTCCTTCTTACTTGATGAGCCAGACAATCTGGCTGCTCCCCATGTCCCCCTAGCAATCAGATAAGCAAGGAGTGGGAGTGCTGACAAAACTGTCATTACAACATAATCTTTGTGTTTTATGTGTCCTAATTCATGACCAATTACTCCTTTGACTTCTTCCTTGTTTAGGTTGATCAGCAAGCCTTCATGCACTGCCAGTGTGGCATCACTTGCAGTTCTGCCGAAAACAAAAGCGTTTGGCGTATTTTCTGGAACAATTGCCAATTTTGGCATTGGGGTTCCACTCTTATCCGCTATTTCTTTAACTGTAGTTTCGAGCCATGGATTTTCCCCTTGTTTAAGATACCGTAATCTTGTTGAGCTTCGAACAATCGCTGGCCCGATAAGATATTGTAGCAATATGAAGACTATTGTGCCTATGATAGCGAAGACCAATGGAAAATTAAGTACGAACATTATCGTTGACAAGAATATAGCGAATATGAAAGCTACTAGAAATATAGATGTTCCCATAGCAAGCTTCAACTCCGCTAGCCCAGCCAAGTCTTTCACCGTATATCGACTTAACGAAATGTGGAATTAAGTTTTTCTAAGCAGGCACAAGCGTCTATGTATTGCCTAGGCTCAGCTGCAGATACAAGTTGAGTCAGAATCCGACTTTCAAATACAGAGAATTCATACTTAGCATTCATACCTATTAAATACTCTATTGTAACACCTTCAAGAATACGGTCATCAGGGGTCGCAGTTAGTGAGCAAGAAGTATAGTTACCTAATTGAAGTGCAGGTTCCTAACGGTTCTAAAGGCTGGCAAAAAGTGGTAAATAATAGAATGAGAAAAGCGATAGAAACACTAAGGATGGCAGTTGAAGAACTGGGGGGAAGAGTTTGCGTCAGATACTGAAATCTCGACTGTTGAGGATCACTTATTTCAGCGGTTAAGACAACAATCCAGAGCTGTGACCACATTATACTGATGAGTCGGAACATGAACTAGTTGCAAAATTGCCTAAGATAGGCATGATGTGCATCTAGACTTTCAATTGAGACTTGGAGTGTTTTGTGCCCGCGAAAAAGATTCCGCTCATCACCAACAATGCTGCGCTAAGATAGAAGGGAAACCTCGGTTCTATCGTGTAAAGTAAACCTCCGAAGAACAAGCTGATCGCAGAAGCCGCATATCCGGCCACAGAAAGGAAAGATATGACTCTTCCCCGAATGTGGTGGGGTATAACGTCTGCCCTTAGTCCGTGCACTGATGGTCTTGGATCGAAAATGTCCAGCAAGCTTCCAATGAGCAGAACCTCAATGAACAAACGACTGCTTACAACCCAAACAAGAACTACCGCTGAGCATGTGGTTATTAGCAACGCTGCTCGTGGTCTGCCGATTCTGTCAGAGAATTTTCCCATGGGGATGCTAAATGCGATAAGCGAGAGGCCAGCGGCCAGTTCTATGAAGCCAAGTTCAACCCCTGAAAAGCCCATCGCATACAAGATCAGAAGAGACCAGTAGGCACTGACTAGAGCGTTAGATGCCTCGTAGAACACGTAACCAACGAGGAATCTTCTCACTGGTTGAGTCATTTGACTAAGGGCTGATTTCATTTCAGCTAAGAATTGTCTCAGGTCAAAAGAAAACGAGAAGCTTTGGTTCCGTTTTGCATTCACTGGTTGACTTTTCTTTGTCAATAGAGTTTCTTTCAGGAACAGGTAGTACACTAGCCCAGCGATCACTATGCCAATTGCGGATAACAGAAACGCGACTCTAACACCCCAGACACCTCCCCAATCATAAAAATATCCTCCGACTAGTGGCCCAAATGTCCAACCTACACTGCTCAACGCAAGCACGAGCGCAAATCCCGTCGACCTCCGTTTTTCAGGCATCGAATCCGCCAGTATGGCATCAAGGGCGGGACCGGACAAGGCGGCAATGGCAGTTAACGCTTGAGGTATGAAAAGGAACGCCCACGACGGACTTCCCGAAAAGAGTAGAAAAGCCAATGCCGTAAGGAAGGTCATATGAACTAGGATTCTTTTTCTGCCTAAAGCGTCTGCGATATAACCGCCTGGCAAAACTAAAAGCAGATTTAGAAGCGAAGATATTCCCCAGAACACTCCAACAAGCACCTCATCGCCGCCTAATAGAAGAAAGTATGGAGATATGTAGGGAGTTACGACACTGGAGGTAAAAGTGGAGATAGCCATGGCTAAGGCTAAGACAAAGGGATTTCCTCGCATAAACCCAAGAGAAATCAGACGCCTAATAACGGAAGGCACTATGCTACACACTCAATGACATGGCATACAAAGCCTAAGTTGAAAAATTTTTCGCAAACAATTCGAACAGGACATGAATATGCGCGTTTAACTAGTGAAAAGTCAGCGGGAGCATTGTTCCCCGCACCATATCAGAATATCTGCAAGTGATCTTATGGAGAGATCGCCTTGCAATTCGCCTATTAGGTATATTCTTGTTTCCTTACGGCTTAGGGACAAGCGTCTGATAGAGTCCTTTACTCCTAAGAGGCGCTTTTCTAGTTCAAGACCGGACAAGAATCTATGTGCAGAACTCTGATCCGATGTCAAAAAAGCAAAAGACTCATCCAATTCGTTCTTTGCAGCCACTTCTTTAAGGTTCTTTTCTATAGCAATCTTCTGACATAATTTTCCGTCTGATTTTGGCAAAATTTCGAGGTCAAATGATATCGGGTTTTTAAGAAACCCCCAGCATGCCAGCCGGTCGCGATCTTTTGTTAATAAAGAAAGGGGATAATGCATGAGATTCTCTCGGTCAACAAGGCTTACAGCCATTTCAACTTGAGTAAAAACCCCCTTCTCCTTTGGCTTGCATAAAGCTCTGAATCCCCCGCGACTATATGGACGGAATCCCACAAATTCACTTAGCGGTGACATATGCTCCTTCACGGCTTTTGCGTATTGAACTGCGATTTTTCTATTTCGGCGCGTCCCAACAAAGTATACTATTATGAAAAGCAGGGCGACAAGAAAGACCACGGCAAATTCATACATGTGCTAAACTCCCTCATTGAACTTTGAAAGCTTTGCCACTGTTTCATAACTATAGCAAGTTTTATATTAATATGATTAGAGATTATGAATTTCGAGGGAAAAAGTTGCTTTCAGTAATTGTCATTCTACTAGGTATGATATTGTACGCAATTGCTTACTGGGGTTATGTAAAGTGGCTTGACAGAAACGTCATAATGTCCGATCCAAAACGAGAAACACCAGCACACACGTATATGGACGGCGTAGAGTTTTTCCCATCAAACAAATATGTCCTCTTTGGATTTCAGTGGAAAAGTATCGCAGCCTTGGGACCTGTAGTCGGACCAATTGTAGCACTTCAATGGGGCTGGCTTCCAGGTCTTCTATGGATTCTCTTTGGAACAATTTTCATTGGCTGGATCCATGACTATGGAAGCTTAGTAGTGTCAGCAAGATCTGAAGGCGCTTCTTTTGGACCAATAACCTATGAGTTAATTTCACCAAGGGCTCGAACGATTTTGCTTTGGTACATTCTTTGGTATATTATTTTGATTCTTTCATCGTTCACCAACGTCGTTGCAGGTCTATTCAAAAGCTATCCTGTGAGCCCAATGCCTGTGCTTATTGTAACCCTTGTAGGTGCGCTAGCAGGCTACATGACGTATAAACTCAAAGTCAGTATAATCTACACCACGGTAATCGCCGTAGTAATCATGTTTCTAGGAGTCTGGGCTGGTATAGCGCAGCCGTTTACAGCTCCTGTTCCAGCGACAGGTCCGTTTCCAAACGCTTTAGACTTTTGGATGTTCATAACTTTGCTCTTCTGCTTTCTTGGAGCTATCTTGCCGATCTGGGTTTTCATACAACCCATCAACTATCTTTCCTTCTACCTAGTCTACGCTGGTATCATAGGCATAATAATAGGTGCCTTCATCGGTGCACCAAATTATCAATTTCCAATGACAACCGCGTTCTTTGACCCAGCTGTTACGAAGACCGGTCCTTTATGGCCTATGATGTTTGTAACGATTGCTTGTGGAGCCATATCGGGCTGGCATAGTTTGATTGGTTCCTCAATTTCATCGAAGCAGCTTGACACCGAACCTGACGCTCACTTCATCGGTGGTGGCGCAATGTTAGCAGAAGGAATCTTAGCGCTAGTGGCTTTAACCGCTGTTGCAATATTAAATCCTGCTGGTGTTGATAACGTGGGGAAGGCAGCCGGAAGTTTTGTTACGGGCGGTTCCACGCTTCTAGGGTATCTTGGAATCCCGACATCCGTTGGAAATGCGTTCACAGCTGTCATGCTAATTATATTGGCGATAACAATCATGCACATTGGGCTTAGGATTACTCGTTTGGTATTGTCTGATTTGAGTGGACCTAGATTTGGCGGAGTGTTCAAGAATATGTACGTCAGCGCCATCATAGTATGCGTGATCGTTTATCTAATAACGAGTCCACATGTTGGCGCCGTGTTTAGCTACATTTGGGGCACTTTCGGCGGTGCCAATCAGCTTATGGCTGGATTGGCATTAATGATTATATCACTGTGGCTTACGAGAGAGAAGCGTCCCACAACGTACACTATGATTCCCATGCTTTTCATGCTAGTAACAACTTTGTCAGCACTTGGATACTTAGCCTACGATGGAACTACAAAATACATAGCGACTCCTGAAAAAATAGGATTCGGAATTGCTGCTGCTGTAAACATTATCCTGTTAATACTTGGGCTTTTCATGTGCTTTGAGGGAGCTAAAGCTTTCAAGAGGTTAAGAGCAAAACCAAAGGAAAAAACCGCTTAACTTCCCCTTTTTGTTTTTTCACCCAGAGCGTCAGCAACGCGGGCAATCATGTTCAAGTCAGCTACTTCAGTTTCATACAGAGGAACATAACCACGAACCATCCCTGGAAACTTGTCGTGAATAATTTTTAAGTAATGGTCCTGTTCTTGGATTTTATTGACTATGTAGGATGTGGCGTTTTTTAAGTCAAACTCCTCCTTCGGCAGAACCTCATTCACTATCACCCCGCCCGTGGGGATTTCGAAGGCCTTAACCCAACCGATGAACCGCTCAATCACCGCAATAGGAAGAGAAAGCGGCAGAGTCACGAAGAAAAAAGCAGTCTTATCCCTATTCGTCAATAGCTTGCGCCCCTTTTCCGTTTGCTCTCTTGTGCTCAAGAGACTAGCAAGCATAGGGTCCTTTTTAATCTCTTCAACTATCTTCTCTTTCCGAAAAGACAATTTGACACGGAGCGATAAGGCTTCCTCTCGACTCTTAACCATCTTGTGCAACCAAAGATCGTAAACCTTTGACATTCCTAAGAGACGGTAAGTGTGAGCAACAGGCGCAGTGTCGAAAATATAAGCGTCAAACTCAGCCTTCAGTATGAGATTCACCATGTCATCGAACATAGCGGACTCTTCGAATGCTGGATTTGTCGTCGCTATATCCACGAAGGGCTCTGGATCTAATGGAATGTCGGCATACTTCAAAAACGTGAAGATCTTGTCACGTATTTCCTCCTTATACCTCTTGATCGTGTCTGAAACATCAATTTCAACAGCGTAAAGATTTGTTGCGCCGTCAATTTTTCGGATACCCTTTCCCCATATATCCTGACCAAAAGCGCTCGATAAACTATGAACAGGGTTCGTGGATGAAATTAACGTTTTCTTCCCCAACTTCTCCGCCAGATAGTAAGCGGCGCCTCCCGCAACTATGGTTTTGCCTACCCCACCCTTTCCTCCGAAGAACATATACTTCAACTGGGGTTTAGAAGAAATAAATTCTCCAAAGTTCAAACTCATGAAGGTACCTCTTCTTTAAACAACACCTTGGCCACTTCTGGAATCATTTTGAGTCCCTTAGGCTCTCGGTCAAACATTGGTACAACTCCACGAATTAAGGGACCGAACTCCGTTTGGATGGTTTTCATGTGTTGTTGTTGCATAGAAATTTTGTTCTTCAGAAAGGAAGGGACATTTTTCTGCTTTGCCAAGTCTGCAGGGTAAACTTGGTTTATTACAACGCCGCTCAAGGATATGTTGAAAGCCTTGAACATTTCTAATGCCTTCCTGGTGTCGAGTATAGGCATAAGTTCAGGTATGAGAACGTAGAAGAAGGCAGCATGCTCTTCATCCCTCATCATATTGCTCACAAAACCTAATCTCGACCGTATGAAACCTAACTCTTCCAAAATCCTGTCTTCTTGGGCTAGTCCACCCTTTCCACTCATAACAGATGCTACATCGCCATACTCTGCGGCTTTTTTCCTAGTTTCAATGATCTTGTTAACCCATGCATCTAGTACTTCTGACATACCGAGAAAACGAATGGCATGTCCGTGGGGCATCATATCAAAAATATAATAATCATAAGTGCCTCCCGTCATCAACTCCACCATGGCGTCGAATGTTGCTGACTCGGCCATGGCTGGCTCTGCTGCAGCGGATTGTATGTAATCATCCACTTCCTTCGGCACCTCTCCATACATTTCCGCAATTTTCTTTCGAATCTCTTTTTGATAATCTGCTATCCTCTTATCAGCATCTATTTCCAATGCATAAAGGTTAGCAGTAATCTCTACTTCTCCCTTACCGAAAATATTTCTTTCAAAAATGTCAGTGAGACTCGCTTGAGGATCAGTTGAGAACACCACAACTTTTTTCCCACCCTTCGCAAGCCAGAAAGCAGTTGCAGCAGATAAAGTAGTCTTCCCGAGGCCGCCTTTACCGCCGAAGAGAATGTATTTCACATTTGGACGAGTTTTTAAGTATTTTCCTATAGACAAGGTCGTCGACAAGTCGTATCGACTCCATTAAGCAAATATCGAATCGGTGACATCCCTTTCTCTGAGCAACGTTCTTTTCCATGTTTTTATGTGCGGTACACAATATGGCAAAAGCCTTAAACAATAATATGGAGGCAGAACTGGGACACCAAGCATGTCGCCCATTGTGATAAGCATGAAAAGATTCTCTAAGTGCATCCTCGTCTTCAAGGCATAGCTTACCATACCATGCATAGCCATGCCATAAACCAACCCCTTTGCTGCTTTTTTCACTTCGCTTTCTTTCGTTTTTTCCGCTTTTTCTTTTTTAACCATGGTTCTGACCTTGGAATACATGAGGTTACCTCAAGATAAAAATGTTGCCTCCTCTCTTGTCACTCTAACCTCTCTGTTACATCTTTTTCTCTGAGTAGGTAACGCTTCCATGCTCCAATCGTAGGTAACCAAAAAGGAAGCAACTTAAAGCGATAATAAGAGGAAACAGGAAATCCAAGCATATCTCCCATTGTTGTTAGTATTAATACGTATTCAGCAATCATCTTTTTCTCTTCAACATCTTTAATAGCGCCATAGAAAGTCGCGCCAAACAGAAAATGCTTTAGCATCCACCAAATTTTAGACCTTCGAAATTTTGCAAACACGAAAGCACTTCCATTCACACTTAGGTAAATGTGAATAAAGACTTGCTGGTCGCCACATCAATTTTTCCTAAAACGACTGATCACTACAGCTCTATTGTCGTAACAGCATTTTTGTGGGATAAGTCTAAAATGAGTCAGAAAAATAGAATGCTCCGGCCGGGATCGGAACACGAATTTACCAGTAAAAATATGCATACGATATGCTTGGCAAGAGTTCGAATCTCTCCCGGCTACCATGAAACCCAAGTCAGGACGACGTTCAAGCTCTCGGATTAATGATAGGGCTGAAGAGTATTTGCATCCCGAAGCATGTGCAACATCTCCCGCAAATCCAACTTTTTCGGAACTAAATATGCATTTAAATAGATTTGCAAATTCTTATTAATGTTTAGTGTCCACAAATTTAGGGTCACGCAGATAATCAAAAACAGGAAGAATTAAAGATTGAGCTTGACACAAATTTACGACCTATATAAATGGTATAAAAACCTGAAGAAAAACGATACGCGAACTCCCATTTTCGGTTCATTTGACGTTACAAACGGATGCAATCTTAAATGTGTACACTGTTATTGGTGGAAAAACAAATGCCAATCTGAACTCAGCGCAAAAGAATGGACAAAAATAGCAAGAGAAATGAGAACGATGGGAATACTCGGTGTTGCTCTATGTGGTGGTGAACCTCTTTTACGTTTAGATGTGGTAAAGGGGCTAATAAAAGAAATGAATTGTGCAATAATAACCAATGGGACTGTACCATTTCCTGAATTTCTGAAAAATGTAGGTTTCAGCGTTTCTGTTGACGGAACAGAAAAAATCCATAACAAAATTAGAGGAGCAGAGATTGTTGGTTTTAACGTTTACCAAAGAGTTAAAGAAAATGTAATCAATTCACCAAGCGACGTAATTTTGATTAACATGACGTTGAACAGACTAAACATGAATGAAATTGAAGGGGTGGTTAAAGAGTTCTACGATTATGCAAAAGGCATGAGCATATCATTCCATACTCCATTTTCTTACAATGACCCCTTGTGGATACCCTACGGCAGTCCCAGAGATAGAATTATAGACAAGATCAAAAAGATCAAAAAAAGACATCCTTATTTTATCGTAAATACTGAAAAGCAGTTGGAGATATTTAGATCATCTGAATGGACAAAAAATTGTCCATCTTTCGTCTTTTTATCATTGGACAGCATGGGAAGAATTAAAAACCCATGTATTTTAGGGGAAGGAGCAATCTGTGAAAAATGTGGCCTAGATTGTATGTCAGGCGCTTATACATGTGTTTATCTACATGACTCTGATTGGGCAGGCATTTTGTATAATAATTTTAAAAAGCGCAAGTTGGTAAAAGGAGAAATGAAAATGGTTTTGGACGCTGGATCGTTAATAAAACTCAGGTTATTTTCATCTGTAGTAAAAGTATTCAGCAAGATAATCAAGTAGCCTTGCGCGCATTTGCTAAGAAGAGAACTTGGAAGTAAGGCAATGTAGAGGGATATTGCCAACCATATCATGAACCTACGTGATGCCATTTCTTTCTCACGACACTTTTCCTGTTACGCACCACGCTTCAATAGTCAGACAGATTTTAAGCCAGAATTTAACTTTTATCCAAACCAAACACAGCCCAAGCGAATGCGCTATTTCGACAACAGGTTTATTTTGGAAAGGATACTATTGACAATTAAAAGGTGAGGTGACAGACCATGAGTAGAGAACAGGATACCCGTAGAAAAAGCAAGGAGAGCGCTCGTCGTGTCAAAGCGAGGGGGCATCAGACGAGAAGAGCTCGTGGTGGAAAGAAACAGAAGAGAAGGTAGCACGCATTATCTTGTTAGAGTCTCAGAGACTGCGGGGTGTTAAGTGATGGTGCGCACATACCCTAAACAAAGAAGGATAAATTCTACATTAGAAAGTTTACAATTAGACAAGTGGAAAATGTAGAAAACACTATAATTTACATCAAACAGCTGGTAAGAGTCAGTTTATTAAAGATCTTCGGCGGTTGGGTTATGGGGTTGAATCGGTTTATGTCAAGAAAGGAGATTTTAATAGATGACGCTGGATGGGGGGACCTTATCTTAGGCGTAGTAATCGGCGCCCTCAAACCTCCAGACCGCAGGTACATGGAACGCAGGATCCCAGTCTCATCGTTCCAGCCGCCAAACTTCGAGAACAAAAAGTATTTGGATGACGCAGTCAAGATTGCCGATGAAATCATTGAGGTTATGCGACCTGACATGGAAACCCACTTTAAGGTCTGCTCAGGATACGTTCTCTCCAGCGTACGCCGACGCTTGCGAGACCGAGGATTCAAAGTCGAAAAAGTCGAAATCACAGGCGAACTCCAAGAAATGGTTGAAAGAAGCTACGCAAGATGGTGTAGTGAAGTAGGAGTGCCAGCAGAAAGGCTGGAAGACAAGAGGCGCTTCTGGACACTTCTAGAATGGGTTGGGGAAAGACCTGAACTAAGAGAAAAACTCGTAAAGACAGGATGGAAAAGCTGGAAAAAGAAGTGGAGAGAAAAAGTATTCGAAAAGTCTAAAAAAGAAGTGCGCTCTATCACTTAAAAGTGAGTTTTAATCTGTCTGCAACTTTGCGGTAGGTTTTGAACGGCATATCACTCTGAGCATGTTTACGAAGATAGTGTAGCGTGCTTTTACCAATGCCTAACGACTAGGGTTCTTAAAGATCTTAAAACTTGTGCGACACAATAATATGTCAAAATTTCTCGAACTCTCGTCTGAATTGCGAAAACGCGAGTAAAACCTCGTCATTTCAATAGCGATCTTGCTACTTTTTAAGCGCAAATTGATAATATCAAGAAAGGTTTAAACAAGAGGTCGAAGTTGTCCCCAGGCTATCAACGTAGCGCGGCCAGAGATTTTTTACCAGTAAATTCGTGCTCCAATTTTAACTTCATTAATAAACTGCTCAAATTAGGCTCTTTTAGCTAAAACACTCCAGAAATAAGCCTAAAATTGGAATGCTCCGGCCGGGATTTGAACCCGGGTCGGCGGCTTTCTTCCACATTTAGGCGTCGAGAGGCCGCTATACTTGACCGGACTATACTACCGGAGCTGTCATGAGTAGAATGTGGTTTGGAGTTTAAATTCTTGTGTGCAAAATGAGCTGAGATATGAGAAAAAACTAGGAGGTTTTATTCTTCGCTTTCAGCCTCGCCTGTTGGCGGTCTTCCTCTTTCTTCTTTTGGTTTTGTGGCAGCTATTATGTCATCTATGCGCAGTATCATTGACGCGGATTCTGCGGCTGACTTCACTGCTTGCTCTTTGACTATTAGTGGTTCAACAACTCCTCGGTCGCTCATGTTTTCGATTTTTCCTGAAAAGACGTCTACTCCTCTGAGTTGGCCATCTGTTTTTTCGTGGGCTGCCCTTAGCTCTACGATTATGTCGATGGGTTCCAGTCCCGCGTTTTCAGCCAAGGTTTTCGGTATTATTTCTATTGCGTCGGCGAAGGCTTCTACGGCAAGTTGCTCTCTTCCTCCGACCTTTGTCGCATATTTCCGTAGCTCCTTGGCTACCTCAACTTCCACTGCGCCTCCTCCAGCGACTATTTTGCTGTTTTCCATAACGTCTGAGACGACGGATAAGGCGTCAGTCATTGCTCTTTCTGCTTCATCAACCATCCTCTCAAGTCCAGCCCTAATAAGCACAGCTACAGATCGTGGATCTCTACATTTCTCGACGAAAATCATTCTGTCTTCGCCTATCTTGCGTTCTTCAACGATGCCAGCAACGCCCAAGTCTTGCGAAGTCAAGTCACCCAAATCTGTGATCATTGTTCCGCCCGTTGCTCTAGCCAGCTTTTCCATGTCTGACTCTTTCGCTCTTCTCGCTGCTAATATTCCTTCCTTAGCTAAGAAGTGCTGAGCCATGTCGTCGATGCCCTTCTGGCAGAAAACAACATCTGCGCCAGCAGATTTTATCTTTTCAACCATTTCTTGTAGCATCTTGTTTTCTTGGTCAAGGAAAGCTTTCATTTGGATTGGGTCACGAATTCTTATTTCGGCGCTGAACTCAGTTTTCTCGATCTCTAATGGACAGTCTAGCAGCGCTATTTTTGCGTTTTCCACTTTTTTGGGCATTCCGGAGTGAACGACTTCTTTGTCTATTATGACGCCTCTTATCAGTTGTGATTCGAAGAGGCTTTTTCCAGCCTTCTTTATTATCTGGATGTTGTCTATGTCTGCGATTTTTTTGTCTCCGCGCTGCTCAACTATTTGCTTCACAGCGTCAATTGCAATCTCGCCTAGATGCTCTTTCGCAGGACCAACGGCTTTGCTCGCCATCGCAGTGAAGGCAACTTTCCTGAGTGTCTCTCTGTCTTCGATATCTACTGATGTTGCGATTTTGTTCACAATTTCGATTGCCCTTTGGGCTGCTTTGCGGTAGCCGCTCACGATTATTGTTGGATGGATGTTCTGGTCCAGGAGGTCTTCTGCCCTTTTTAATAGTTCGCCAGCGAGAACCACAGCGGTTGTTGTTCCGTCGCCGACCATGTCGTCCTGTGTCTTTGCAACCTCCACCATCATTTTTGCGGCTGGATGTTCGACTTCCATTTCGCCTAGTATTGCTGCTCCATCATTTGTTATTGTTATGTCTCCTAGGCTGTCAATGAGCATTTTATCCATGCCGCGTGGTCCAAGCGTGGACTTTAATACTTCACCGATTATGCGGGCAGCCATGGTATTGTTTCTTTGGGCTTCTCTTCCTCTGTTTCTTGTTGTACCTTCTTTGAGGATTAGAACTGGTTGTCCCGAAGGCGTGGTTGTTAAGTAAGCCATACAAACCCTCCATTCAAGGTTAGAACGTTTTTTTCCAATTGGGAATAAGCAAAATTCCCGTAAAATATAAACTTTTACTTTGTCACATTCAAATTGTCCAATTTGATGTGTAACAGTTTAAATTTCGGCTTGCGGCTTCTGATAATGGTGGCTGGTCTTGCAGGTTTCAGTGCGTTTCTTCACAAGCCTAAGAGAAATAACTGGGAAGAAAGAGGAAACATTTAGGTTTTCAGACAATGAAGCAGTGACCGTGGGTAAGATTCTTAAAAGGCTTTCTAAACGCTATGGCAAGAGCTTCGTTGAGTATGTTTATGACAGCAAGACCAGCGAGGTTAAGGGTTTTCTGCAATTTCTTGTAAATGGTAGAAGCACATCAACGTTTAATGGTTTAAACACAGAGCTTTCTGATGGAGATGTTCTGGCTATAATACCGCCTGTTGGCGGCGGTTAACATCATGGGAAAATGTTTGGTATGCGGCGAAAAAGCCGACACTATTTCGGATAGTCTAGGAGTCTGTGTGAAATGTATAAGGGGAAAACCTGAAAGAGCTCTTGAGATCACGAAACAGGTTCATGCCAAGAGCCGTGCTGTTTTTGGTTTGCCTTCGGTACCGCCCAAAGACGCTGACGGATTGCCTTGTGGAGTTTGCGCTAACAGTTGCATAATTGGTGTAGGTGAAAGTGGTTTTTGCGGGCTTGTTTGGAACGTGGAAGGGCGTCTGGTTCGCTTCGGAGGCACAGCCGAGAAGGGCATTCTGGAGTGGTATTATGATAGTTTGCCAACTAATTGTGTCAGTTGGTGGTTCTGTCCAGGCTGTACTGGAAGCGGCTACCCAAAACATGCGTATAAGCCAGAGGCTGAGTATGGCTATTCTAACCTAGCTGTTTTTTATGGAGCTTGCAGCTATGATTGCCTCTTCTGTCAGAATTGGCGTTATCGGAATCTGTCTGTGAGGCATAAGCCTGTTTTGAGCGCTGCTGATTTGGCTGCTAAGGTGGATAAGCATGTTTCTTGTATTTGCTATTTTGGTGGTGACCCTTCGCCACAAATGCCTCATTCACTTGAGGTTAGCCGCATAGCTTTGGAGAAAGCTCGGGCTGAGAAGCGCATCCTCCGTATTTGCTGGGAAACTAATGGCTACATGAATGCGAAGTTAGCTGAGAGAGCCACGGAAATGGCTTTGGAAAGCGGTGGCAACATAAAATTCGACCTAAAGGTTTGGAGTGAAGCGTTAAGTCTCGCTCTGTGCGGAGTTTCGAACAAGCCGACACTAACTAACTTCCGAACGATAGGAGAAAAATTTTATGAAAGACGAAAAGAAATCCCCTTGCTTTGTGCTAGTACATTACTCGTTCCTGGTTATGTGAATGCGGAAGAGGTTGAAGGCATTGCCAAGTTCATTAGCGAAATAGATGCGAGTATTCCGTACACGCTATTGGCGTTTTACCCGTGTTATGTGATGAATGATTTGCCAACAACGAGTAGGAAACAGGCATTGAAATGCCAAAAAGCAGCAGAAAAACACTTGACAAACACACGAATAGGAAACATACACCTACTAAGCTAGCGTTTTTGCATTTCTAGGATGTTCTAATTTCGAATGTAGTTATACTAGATTTTGCTAATAATTCCGCAACTGGTTTTTTTATGGGTTCAAGGAAAAATTCTGGCTTGGTTGCCATTAAATCAGGAGAAAATGCTTTTTCAATTTCCTCTTGTAATTGCCTTTCTGTTGGATTTTCTAGTCGATTCTCCGCGTTTATTACTACTGTCGGCACAAGTTTTACGCCATATGGTTGAGCCACCTTTCTTCCCTTTTCTGTTTGGAAATTGTGCTCTTTGTAATAAAAATTCTCTTTGCCCATAGAGTCGATGAGACTGGGCAGAATGTTTCTTAGTTTTTGACTTGAGGCATCGATTTCTGAAAAAAACAAATCTACGCTGATTGTTTCAGATTTTTTCTTGAATTCCAGTCTGTCAACAGATAATTCACCAACTTTCATATATACGGTAACCGTTATATCCTTAAGTGCCTCAATTTTTCCGTCTTCATCCCATTCAATTGTCATATCTGTCTTCAATTTGAAATCGCTGATATTTTTCAGATTTGTTTGTGTTAGTAAATATTCGTAAAGCCATTCTTGAGTCCTTTGAGTTACTGCCTCGTTATGAACACGGTGCCGGTAAAATTCTAATTTTTTCCGTTTAAACTTCCTGAAAGTCACACCAAGAACAGATCTGCTGAAGGCTGCTCTGAAATTGCGCAATTCCCCTTCTACGATTACTGTATGTATTTCTTGTTGTTTTTTGACCAATACAATACCCTTCGCTTAGAGAATCTAGTCTGATTGTTATTATGAGCTTCCTATATATCTTTCGTTTAAGAAGAACCATATTTGATATTGCATAAGATATATCTTACTTGTAGGGTCTTAGGGAAAGTTTTATAAATCATGAATCATGAGAATAATAAAGGGAGAATTAAAAATGGGATTAAAAAAATACCTTCCGAAGAGAATAAAAATCGGTCTTTCAGGACGACATTCTCCAATATACTTTAGTGCAGAATGGGTGCGTTCTACGAGAAGACGACGACGGAGGAGAAAATGATGAATTGGAAACAATACGAACGATATAAGGCGAGAAAACATCGAGGACATCATCTTGGCGGTCCCAGCAACGAAGACTATAGACGAGGCAAAACCAAAGGTGAAGTTAAACATCTGAGCAGACCGATGACAAGACCTGAAGTAGTTAAGGTGGCTAGAAAAGGAATCAGTGAAATCGATTCTAAAAAGGGATTCACTAAGCCTGCAATAGAATATGCAAAGCAATATCGGCCTGATTTAAAACTCTTCCATAGAGGAAGGCGTGTCCGCTAACTAACCGAAACAAGTTGAAGTTTTATAACCTAGACCTAATTCTCGGTAATGTTTTTCGATCCTAGCGAGAATTATCAATTAGGTGTGATATTTTAAAAAAAGAAATGGATCGTTCCCTTTTTATTTTTCCAATCTAGCTTCCCCAGTTGCTTGGCATAAAATTCAGAACAAAAGGTTCAATCATATATATCGACATGATAACAATTGTGTCAATATAATACGGTTTAATGCTTATTCACCCATGGTACAGTTAGTTCATAGGCTATAACGGTTTGGTTGGGGTTCCAGAAATCAAAACCAGCCTCTTTTCCATTTGCTACCGAGAAACATCGAAACGAGTTTCTGCATTTTGTCAGACTGACTTTTTGAGAAGTTAAAACTCTTTCCCAACCCACCTTCTCGCGTTTTTATGTCAAAACCACAGATAAAATGACTCGTTCTTACTCTGATTTGCGTAATCTCCTCATAAGGTAAAAACCAATTCTTATCGTTTGCTTCCAGTATCTTATTCAATGGTAAACCTTGAAGCACTTTTCTCTCATTTTCGTACGCATCAGAAAGGTAAGGGCGAATTGCCGCTGCCCAATCCATTCCTGGAATAAGCATTTTCCATGAAACCTCGCCAAGCTTTGCAAATAATAAACCTCTATCCGTGAAGACCATATCCCAAGCACGCTTCGCACTTACGTCCCAAAAGCCGCCGCCTGTCACATTTGTTATAATTCCATGAATCTTCGAACCTACATCCAATTTCATTGTTCATCTCGGAATGTATAAAACATTCCTATATAAACCCTATACGTATTGTGTCTATCTATATATAAGGGAGGGGGCTAGAGACTCACAGACTAGAAAGCGTCTATTTCTTTCTCAATCTGCCCTTCAAGTTCGCAGATGTACTAAAGGTTCAATCTATTTATAAGGGGGGCTAAACTGCTTCAGACAGTCAGTTCACTGCTATGCTGCCCACAATGGTGCCTTCTTCCTCATAATGTTTACATACTCGGTTAGTGCCTCTTGCTCTTCCTCTGTTAACTTGTCCATAAAAGTTGCGAGCATAGCCTTTGCATGTGGTTCAGGCACCTTCACATAAAGTGTATCTTTTTCGAATATATGTCTTCCAACCATCGGCTTGTCTATGGATATTGCCACCTGCATCCCTCTCGCTGCTTCGGGCAAGGCTTTCCCTTTTTCTTGAATTTGCTGTATTCCGCCCACCTCTTCACCGTCTTCAGCCCTTACAAGTACATATTTGGGCTTTATTCTTCCCGCCAGAATTTCTACGCCAACTATAGCTGGCTTTGCTCTCCTGAAGACATATCCTTCCATTATGCGGATTTTTCCAGGTTTGACTAATTTTTCAAATTCCTGCTCAATCTTTGCTTCTCGTTGTGTTTTGAGCCAAGATGTGTAATTGTCTATCAGATGGTAGATTATTTTTTCTCTGAAGACTTGGACACCCTTGATTTTCGCTTCTTCTTCCGCGTCTGGCAAGATTCTGACGTTAAAGGCTAAGACGATGCCATATAGGGGCTCATGTTCCTTCACAACCGAAGCCTCAGTGACATCCCTCTTTGAAACGTCCCCGACATCCGCCAACCGAACTGGCACCTCGCTACGTTTCAAACTTTCAGCGACAGCCTCCAAAGAACCCAGCGTGTCAGCCTTCAAAACAACGCCATCAACGTCAGTCGCAATCCTAATCTTCCCAATCTCCTCAGAAACCAGCCTCGCATAATACTCAGAAGAGCGATCTAAGGAAACAGCGTACAAAGGCGCTCCCGCTATCGCTCCCTCCAGATCAGGTGCAACAATCTTAATTCCAGCGGCGGCAGAAACAGCACTCACAGAAGAAAACTTATCCCGCGGATCCCTAATCTCATCTAAAGGCTTTGGAACCAAAATCGCCCTTATCCGCGTCACAACAGGTTTTTCCTTGCCCCCAACAACTATAGTGTCATCCTTCTGCAAAGTTCCATCATAAATTATAGCGTTAAGCGTCAATCCCAAACCAGGCTCCTCCTTAACCTCTAAAACCGTACCCTTAGCAGCACCCTTAGTCGTCTGCAAACGCCTCTTCAAATACTGCTGTGCCAAACCCACAAGAACCATGAGAAGCTCGGTTATGCCCTCACCAGTCTTCGCACTAGTAGGCACAATTGCCACTGTTTTCGTGAAGTCTTTTATTTGATCAAAGCGTTCTACCCTAAACCCTAAACGCGAAAAAACGCCTATGATCTCATACACTCTATTATCCAAATCTTGCCTAACATAAGAATCTTGAGACTGATAAGTCCTCGAAAACGGCGTGTCCGGATACGAGTTCCAGCCGGGGACACGGTCAATCTTGTTTGCAGCCACAAGAAAGGGCGTCTTGCGCGCCTTCAAAATTTCAATGCACTCATAAGTTTGGGCTTCAAAACCCCGCAGTATGTCAATCACTAGAATGGCTATGTCTGCCACGCTTCCGCCCCTCTTACGCAGATTTGTGAACGCCTCATGCCCTGGTGTGTCAACAATAAGCAAGCCAGGAATCTCTATCTCGCCCTTAACCATCGAAAGCAAGGGACCAACCAGTTGTTTAAGCGTGTCAACCGGGAAGAAACTCGCGCCTATATGCTGGGTAATTCCCCCAGCCTCCCGAGCCTGAACGCTTGTCTTACGAATCTTGTCCAAAAGCAAAGTCTTTCCAGTATCAACGTGCCCGAGAACACAAACAATTGGTTGGCGAATAGGCATATTCCTATATCACCTTCAACATTGTTAAACAAGCCAGTTAAAAAATGACGCACATCAAAACTAATAAACTATTACCTAAAAAACAATCAGCCCTTAAGCCAGAACCTTTTTAAATGCCAGCAAGTTTCTGCACGAAGGGTGACGAGGCTTGCCTTACTGTTCAAAATGTGGAGCAAAGCTAAAGGAAGAAGACAAATTCTGTTATTCCTGTGGCACTCCAATCACCAAAGTGGTCAAAGAAGAGTTCACCGTTTCCTCCGACAACCTCATCGAAAAAGTCAAAGAGCTACTCCATGAAGGAAATGTAACCAGAATAATTATCAAAGACGAAAAGGGAAAGGTTCTGCTGGAAATACCCGCCACTGTGGGAGTCATTGGCGTTGTTCTTGCTCCTTGGCTCGCTGCTTTGGGCGTAATAGCTGCGCTAGCCACGAACTGCAAGATAGTCGTTGAAAGAAGAGAATAGCCCCATTAACTTCCAAACAATAATGTTATTTCCTTCAAAACCAGTTAAGAAGATACAAGACTTTGGGTTTAGGACAGGATCGAAATGTCAAAATTGCTGAAACAGCTTAAAAGGCAGCTGACTGACCCAAGCGGTTTCTTCAATGAAGTAAGAGCTGAAACATGGAAGCCTGCCTTCATTTTCTTCTCATGGACCACATTAGTCGTTTCAGTTGCTACATCTGTTGTCAACTACCTTGGAATCGAAAGCACGGACATATCATCATCCTACCAAGCACAAATCGCAGCTTATCGCATCACAAAAGACCATCTTCTGCAAACTTATGGATTTACAGCCTTCTTTTTGGAACCAATGCTAATTTTTGCCTTGGCAATTTCAATGCTACTTGTTCTGACCTTGTTCGTTCACGTGGTTTACAGGATTGTGGGTGGAAACGGATCTCTTTTGAACGCGTGGAAAGCCGCATGTTACGGAGTGGGACCATGCATGCTTGGCGGATTCTTAGCATACATCTCGCTGTTTGCTGGATTCTACTCACTTGCAATGCAATTTTACATAGGTCCAAGAGAACTTTACAGAGCAAAAGAAAACAGAGCCCTACTGATCTTTGTAGTAATGATAGCCTTAGCATTCATAGAGATGTTTGTTACTGGCACAACCGTTGGCTTCTAAAATATTAAAATTCTATTCAGTTTTTGCAGTTAATAGAAACAATCCCAACACTAATGGTATAATGCTTAGAAAACCGAAGAAAGCTGCAAAAGCATCCAACGCCTGAACACTCGTAAACGTGTAATACGCAGCGATAGCACCAATAATGAGAAGTATGAAACCGAAGAACCTTTCGGCCAAAGTTATCCCAAAACCGCCTTCTTCACTCATTTTCAGACCCTTCCATTCTAACATGGTCTTAGATAAATCACATACGCTTATTTTAGATTTCTCTTGTTCATTTTGTTTGTTCAAGTTTTTCTGGCAGATACTCATCCACAATATATGTTAAGCCATACCTGCTGAAAGCCTCTTGCTCCGCCTTCCTCTTGATCTTCATAAAGGTCTTGATTTCCTTCTGCCACAGCGGATCTTCCTTATAGCGTGGGTCTTTCTGTAATTCGTGAAGCCTTTTCATGTCCACCTCGTCTAGGGGGTCCGTAGGCAGCTTGTATTTGACGATGTCTGTCGCCCATACGCCGCTCCATTTTGCATCAGGTGTGTTCAACTCTCTTAAGTGGGCAGCGTTTGCCGAACCTGAAATTATAACCATGGCTATGTGCATTCCCCATGGATCGCCGTCTGTGAAAATGTAGGCTGGAAGGTTCAGCTCTCTGTTTAGTCTTCTGATAAAGTGGCGGGTTGCCCTTGGCGCTTGTCCAGCCGTCAACACAAGTATGGCGTTGAACTTCTTATGCACGTTCTCCTCTATGAAACGTGTAAACAAGCCGCCCTTCTCTATGGCTATAAGCTTGTCTGCGGTTGTTTTCACAAACTCAGCTGAAGTCAAAGCTGGTCCGATGAGGACACCGTCTGGGTGAGAAGTCAAGTTCAACGTTCTCCCCTCATAGCCAGGCACTGTATATTCAATCGTCAAGTCACCGAAGACTGCTGACCGTTCTTCTGGGAATATGTTGAAGTCCTCCCGTGATAATCCCAAAATCGTTTCCAAATCTGTTACAATGTTGTTTGATTCCTGTTGATCGGTGAAGGTCATGTCGTATGCCTGGGCAGAATAGTAAACGTCCCTTAGGGTTGACGTTTTACGTTGCGAACTGAGCTCGTGAGAAAATGAAGCAGCCCAAACAAGTTGCGTAAAAGGCTTCAAGTGACGGATGTTGCGTGCACTTCTTCGAACCTTTCTATCGCCTAAAACGAATTGTCTGAGCTGAGGGTCATAGTAGATGTTCTCTGTCGAGCGGCTGGGCATAGCTATTGATGGAAAATATCCTCCATCAAGCTGCTCATAAATCCTAACTCCAAGGTTCTCCAAATTTCCCAGAACTTCTTTTCTTCTTTCAATCATACTGACCTTATATCTCTTCGGCGCCAAATCTCTTCACACTCCTCAAGAGTTTTTCTATATCAGGAAGCCTTTCTTTACCAGAGAGCCTAGTTGAAAATTCGGCTATTTTGGGCAAGTACTTGCTGAAAACTCCAAGTCGTTTTCGCTCCCTGTCCACATGTTCCCTTCTCGTCAGAAAACGCTGAAGTTGACGGGCAGCTTCTCGAACTCCGTTAGCTATTTCTCTTCTCACCTCTGGTCTGTCAGCAATAAATTCCTTTCCAACAGTTTTGTAAGGAACCTTTGTGCTGCAAATATGCACCAAAATCGCGATCGGCATGTCAGGGGCAACCTTGTACCTTCGCCAGTTCATAGAGTTTATCACTCTGACTGAAACGTCACTTGCCTCGTCATACAGCAAAGGGATTCTGTTAGCAAAGCGATAAACCATGAAGCTTCCTTTTTTCGGAATCTCTCCTCCATATGCCATTCCCACCTCAACGATGAACGGGTGACCTGCATAGGTTGATGGCTTACGCTGATGCACAACCACAAACTCTGGTTTCAGCTCCTTCAGAACGCCCGCCTTTAACAGTTCTTCCCCCAGAGGCGAAAGGCAACCCGCATCGGGCGATAAGAAATCTCTAAACCTTTTAAGCATGTGCATTAACCTAACGATTTCCTCATGAGAGAGCTTCTTTGGATTTTTAGAGGGACTTATGTTGCTGAACTCCAAGAACTTCTGCGCAGTGGTCTCGCCGACCCTGTGAAAATGACGCCTCAAGAACTCAAGCATGTTCCTATAAGGCGTTATTTGCACAAGGCGTTGAAGAAGCTCCACATCCACACCATAGGGATGCGGCTTAGTCTCTTTCGGTGGTTCTGGCATTTCCTTCGTAACTCTGGTAAACCTATAAAACCTGCCTTTAGGGTCAACAAAAGTTAGGTTCGCATAGGGGTTCACCATAGCTGTCTGTTTAAAGTAATCCAAGATCTTGGGCATCGCCCTGAAATAGTCGCCCTCCAAGCTGAACTCAACTATCGTTCCTCGCCATCTCTCTTTGTTTATGAGTACCTTTCTGTCAAGTATTATAGGACGGTTTCTCTGAATGTCAATCATCAACTTATACGTATAGATTTTCGCTATGCCAGAGCTTGAGACTATGGAGGCTGGCTGATGCGTTGTGATTTGCCCATACAAGATCGCCATTTTCCCGCCTAAACCAAAAGTTCCCCTCTGCTGTTTCAACTTGTATTTCGAACCATAAAGCACCTGCCCGAAAGCTGACGGTATATGCCTAGGCGGAACTCCTATCCCGTTGTCCTCAACCCTTAACCGGTAAATCTGCGTTTCTTTGCCAGCTCCGCCTTCGTACGAAAGCCTAACGTAAATGTCTGGTGGTATTTTAAGGCTTTCAGCTGCATCCAAAGAGTTCTCTACAAGCTCCCGTACTGCTGCAAAAATAGCCCTTGAAGGGTTTGTGAAGCCAGCTATGTCTCTGTTGCGATAAAAAAAGTCTGAGGCACTTATCTCTTCAAAGGTTGTCTGAGCCACTTTAAGCTTCCACCAGCCCTTCTCAAATAGCAGACGCTTTTATGATACGCTCTGCTCATTCTTTAATTTAACTGCATTTTTAGGCGAAAATTATTCATTTTTTGAATGGAAATGGCAACAACTCCTCAATAGTCTTTACTTTAACTGTTTCAAACAAGATTCTGCCGTCTTTCGCTTTTGCCATAACAATTTTAATTTTGGGGCTTGCCGCAAAATCATAAATGTATTGTAGGCATACTCCGCATGGCTTAGGATCGTTTTGGCTGTCCGCATCCATGACTATAGCTATTTCGTTGATCATCCGGTTGCCGTGTAAAACAGCATGGTTAATTGCACATCTTTCAGCACAAGTGCCAAGTCCTGAAACCCAACTTTCGACATTGCAGCCATCATAGATTTTGCCGTCTTCTGCAAACACGGCGGAGCCAACCCTATAACCCCATAAAACATACGCTTCATTCATAGCCTTCAAAGCAGCTTCCAATAGTTTCTTTTCTTTCTCTCCGATCTTAACCATTCTGAGCTCTTGCCACCTTATTTCTGTATGGAGCGTACATAGTAGTATTCTCCGACCTGTTTCTGAAACTTGTCAAGCTTTGAGCCTTCCTTATTAACCCTTGGCCTTTTTGTAGCGGGGTCTCTTCGAAAGGTCACTTCCATCTCCTTCAGAAACATGTTCATTCCATCTCTTAGGCTAGTTGGGGGGTTCGCAACACCCTTTACTCCAGGTTCTCCTGCGAAAACCATTAAGCGGTCGGCTATGAAGTCTTGGGCAACCACATCGTGTTCAACAACAAATGCTGTCACATTATGGGCTTCAACAACCCTCCTAATGGCTCGTGCCATGTTCAACCGTTCCTCAACATCCAAATATGCGCTTGGTTCATCAAGCAGATAAAGCTCAGCCTTCCGGGACAGACATGCCGCAATCGCGACCTTTTGCAACTCTCCGCCACTGAGTTCAGCCACACTTCTATCCAAAAGCAAATCCATCTTCAAGGGTTGGATGATTTCCGTCTTACACCAGCTTGAAGTAAAATGCTCTTTAGCTACACTAATCAGAAGTTCTTGAACTGTGCCGTCATATTCTGCTGAAATATATTGTGGCTTATAGCTTACTTCCAATTCACCAAACTTTCTACGGTCATCAGCTTCTTCAATTCCAGCCAAAATCTTCACAAAGGTTGTTTTCCCAATGCCGTTGGGCCCAAGAATCCCAATAATCTCTCCTCTTTTTATTTCCCCGGGATGAGCAACAAGCTTGAACCCTTCATACGTCTTTTCTGCTCGCTTCCATCTGAGTAATGTCTCGCCAGCACCAAAAGCGATTGTAGGAGGCTTTTCATGGAACACTATTGATTCTTTTCTAAACCGAACGTTCTCATCTGAGATGTAACCTTGCAGGTAAATGTTTATGCCAGTTCTAACCCCGTGAACGTTAGACACAATGCCGTAAACGCTGGGTTCTCCATAAAAAATGCATATCTGGTCAGACAAGTAATCTATTATCGCTAGGTCGTGCTCCGCGACAATGACCGTTTTTTCATCGTCTTTTAGGCTTCTTATGACTTTTGCAACCTCAAGTCTTTGTTTCACGTCTAAGTAGCTTGATGGTTCGTCGAAAAGGTACACGTCAGCTTCACGACATACGGCTGCGGCTACCGCTAGACGTTGGAGTTCACCTCCACTTAATACGTTAAGGGCTCGAGTCCAAAGTTGTGTAAGTTCAAGTTGTCCAGCAATTTCATCCAGTTTTCCTCTTTCATCCACCTTTTCAAGCAGTTCCCCGACGTTTCCAGAAACAACTCTCGGAATCTTGTCCACATACTGCGGCTTGTGCGAAACCTTAAGCCTGTTCTCTCCCATCTTTTGGAAGTAGCCTTGAAGCGTTGAGCCTCTAAAATGTCTGACTATGCGACCCCAATCAGGGGGATCTTCATAGTTTCCAAGGTTTAACTTGACTTCTCCAGAAAGTATTTCCAGGGTGGTCGTTTTGCCTATTCCATTTTGTCCCAGCAGACCCAAAACCATTCCCGGCAAGGGTGTTGGAAGTCTAAAGAGTTTGAATGTGTTTTGCCCAAACCGGTGGCTGCAGTCTTTCTCTAACTCGTCTGGGAGGTTAACTATTGAAATCGCAGTGAACGGGCATTTTTTTATACATATTCCGCATCCAGTGCAAAGAGATTCAACAATTACTGGTTTGTCGTCTTCAAACAGTATAGCTTCTATGCGGCTTCGCACTATGGGGCAAAAGCGATAGCATAACCTACCACAGCGTTTGGGCTTACACTTGTCAGGGTCCAAGACAGCAACTCTTGTCATGGTTGGCTCAACAATGAATGGTCGTAACTAGTGTGTTATAAACATGAGCCTCAAAATAATAAGAAAGATTGTTTAAAAGCTTTTAGACAAAGAAAAATCGCAAAAGCACCCATCAACCTTGCTTAAACTCTACCATTCTTCTTCTTCCCACTCTTCTTCTTCCCACTCTTCTTCACCCAGATCTTCCTCCTCACGCATTCTTTTTCACCTCCATCGGTTTTTCTTGCTTACTCAAGCAAGCTGGCAAACCTTTAAGCATTTTTGTTCGTCAGTTGTCGAGAAGGAGAACCAAAACGCATATTTGATAACGTCTTTCTACTGATTTTCTTTCACAATCTTGGCTGTCAAAGAAGTCACAGGCTCTTGCGTTTGTGGCGTCATATAGGCCCAACATAGGTTTGGCGAGTTATGCGCTGCGCCAATTCTTCCATGGATATCGACGGCAACTAATCCTATAGAATTATACGTAGCTGAGATTCTCTCGTTGACAAGTTTTATCGCTAGCTCAGCAGCCTCTTGGGCTGTTTTTCCTTCATTCATATAGACGCATACGGTCTTGGCTAAAACAAGTCTTATGGCAATCTCGCCGACACCTGTTGCGGAACACGCCCCAGCTTCATTGTCTGCGTATGTGCCGCATCCTATCGATGGCGAATCCCCGATTCTTCCAGGAAGCTTTAGTGGGAAGCCGCCAGTAGATGTTGCAGAAGCCACATTTCCATGTTTATCAAAGGCAACAGCACCTACAGTTCCAAGCTCAAACATTTCAGGATGGCTCTTGACCAAGCTAGCCAATCTTGGCAGTTCAAATCTTCCCCCGAATAAGGCCGTTTTTTGCTGATCATGATATTTAAGCCTAAGTTCTGTTATCGGTCCCCTTCTCTCAACATTAAAGATCTTCGCGAGCTTTTCGGCGCCTTCGCCTACTACAAAAACGTGGTCTGTTTTTTCCATAACTATTTTTGCCAATCGGACAGGATTTTTGACATCCTTTAAGAGCCCAACCGCACCAGCTTCAAGTGTCCTTCCATCCATAACAGATGCTTCCATCTCCACGCATTTTTCTATATTCAAACTCGAACCGTAGCCAGCATTAAACGTGCCGTCGTCTTCCATAGCTGCCACAGCCTCAATGACGCTGTCAACAGCCGTCCCGCCATGCTTTAAGATGTCAAAACCTTCTTTTGCAGATCTCTTTACTCCTACTAAACCTGGTTGACTTCGTTCAGGATGCCATGTTCCCGCGCCGCCGTGAACGACGATTACTGGTTTTTGCCCTTTCAATGGGCTGTCTCCTCTTACGAATCAGATTAGTGAGCTTCTGTATCCGTGAATTTAAGCTTAGTGTTTGAAAGCAATCAAAATGGATAAATCCTTGTTATGAGATTTTTACCTTGGGATGATGTGAGGCGACGGCTAAGAGCCCTAAGCTGTGAAAAAGCCACTAACCTGCACTGACCCCCTCAAGCTTCTTATGGAAACATTAAATTTACTCGTAAGACAAATGACGGTATGGTGCATTCCAAGAGAAGGATGTAAACTATGCTTAAGGTTTTTAACCTCTTAGCCACTACGTCACGTGGAAACGAAGAAGATGCTTGCTCAGAGTTATGGTATCTGCTTGGGCAAATAGGTGATTCAGCGTCTGCTGTCGATAAGACTGGCGTTGCTGGTTTGATAGCCGCAAAAACAGCCTTCAACCCTTTTGAGGTCATCGGGAAGTTTCGCGAAATCCTACACGAACGTCCTTACGAGTTTCGCTATACGCTCAGAGTAATTCCTGTTGAGAAGGTTGTCCGCACGGACTTAGGCGAAATCCAGCGGTTAGCCACTGAACTTGGTTCAAAGATAGCGGAAAACGAAACGTTTCGAGTTACTGTTGAGAAACGCTTTTCAGCGGTCTCTACTCAAGATATAATTGAAGTTGCCGCAGCAAATATCGAAAGGAAAGTTGACTTAAACAAGCCAGACAAGATTCTCCTAATCGAGGTTGTAGGTGGACTTACAGGATTGGCAGTGATAAAGCAAGATGACATTTTGTCTGTTATGAAGGAAAAATTGCTTTAAACTAGTGTTGAGTTGCCAGCAGCGCCATACGTTCGATGACGAGGTCAGTTAACGCGTTTTCCAGATTGCCCTTTTTCATCATTATTTTGAGCTCAACATTTGAAATTTCAAAACTCTTTTGGATGATTCTTGCTTTTTCGTTGGACAACTCGAGAACAGTCTCATCTTCTTGAGCGTCGACGTATTTTGAAACAACTGTTAGAGCTGACTTTACGATTTTTTGTTCTTCTCCAACTATCACCACCGCTATGTTTGATGAAACAGGCTTGATTCCAAGAAGTTCCATTGCCTTTCGGATTTGGCGTTGGGCGGAAGCATAAATCATGGTTTCCATTGCTAAGGTTTTAGAAATGTTTTGCCTATTCTGAAATGCTGTTTCCGCATTCATGACTGCAAAGTATAGATGTTGCCATGTGGCCACAAGCTTTGCGTCGAAAAATTGGATGTCCGCGTTTGATGGCGCTTTTTTGCGAATGACCTTGAAGAATTCTGCGATTTCCTTGATTTTTGCGCTTCTAAAGCCAGTTATTGCGACGTATTTTCCAGATTCTTCTATATATTTCAGCAACTGCCTTCCTCAAGGATTTCCTTCAGAAATCTTTTAGCGAGTTCTGTGGGTATCCCAGCTTCTACAAGCTTTGCTGTTTCATCCTCTATTGGTTTTCCTTTTTCTCTGCATTTTTTGACGATTTTTCGGATTGTTTCTTTTGTTTCCCATGGAAAAACTACCCAGCGTCTTGTTTTCTTCTTGTAATAATCTGGTGTGATTATGCTCCAAGGCTTGTAATACACTGTTGCTATTTTGACTTCGGCGGCTCCTTGCTCAATTATGTGGTCTTTCACCAGTTTCAAACTCTTTCCTGTATCTGCAACTTCATCTACAACAAGGATTTTTTTTCCTTCAACGGCTGCAGAGACTGGCTGTGTCAAGGTAGGTTCGCCTTTCGTTTCTGCCACTCCTAGATAGAATTCTGCCTTGACGTTTGCGAGGTTAGGATTGTCCAGTAAATCGGATAAGATTCTGGCTGGAGCCCAACCTCCCCGAGAAACACCGACAATGAGGTCAGGGTTAAAGCCCGCTTTCTTAATGTCTTCAGCTAAGTCAAGAAGCATAGTGTATACTTGGCTCCATGAGGGAGCTTCAAACTCTTGTTCTATTTTCACTTTTATTTCGCCTTTTGACTACTAAAGTCTTCAAAAAGTAATTATTAAAATTTAAAAAAGTGGGGAGGGAATTTAGCTTGTTTTAGGCTTTCTAGCGCCGTAGATTATTGCCCCGATGCCTATGAGTATGAATCCTAAGCCCACTAGCATGTATCCGTATGCTTGGTTCATCGTGGCTTGTGCCAAGAGCATTGCTGCATCAGCCTCCTTCACGGCGGCGTCAGCTTCTTTTATTGTAGCGTTCAAGTAAACGTCTTCTTCATACAATCCTTTGTCTTCTTCAACAGCCATAGCCTGTTCATAGAGGCTTACGGCTACTTGATAGTGCGCCTTAGCCTCGCTGAAGTTCCCAAGGTCTAAATAAGTGGTTGCTTGGACTACCTCAATGGCTGCTTGGGTTGCCAATAAGCGACCTTTTAGAGTCCAGAAGCTTCCCGGAGAATATTTGGTCGAGTACGCGTTGTATTCAGCAGAGAGGTCTCTGATGTCTTTTTGATCCTGTGAATATACCACAAATTTGTATTTCGGAGTAAAGTCATCCCATTCCTTGGTAAACTCGTCAGTACCTGTTTCGTGTTCGTATTTGACGCGTATAGTGTATTCGTGCACCCATGGAAGCTGACCTACATTTGCTGTGAAGCTCATCTCGAAGTATTGCATGTTGTCTTTGTCTATCCTAACCTTCATCGTATGTGTTATGTTCAGGCCAGTGTCGAACTCTATGCCTATCGCTGTAACGTTAATGTGTTCACCCGCGACGTTATTCTTCACTGGTATCTTAAACGTAACAGTCGTACCGTTTAGATAAGCCATAATATTGAAGCCAGTGCCATAATAGGCGTCGGCACCCTTGTAAACATAGTCAAACCAAATCAAATACGTACCAATGTCTGCGTGCACCGAGTTAACCATTGGCATCAGAACCACCGTAGCAAGGACAGCGCTTAGAAGCAATGTTGAAGCTTTTCCTAACTTTCTCATATTAACCCCTTAAGGAAAATGATTACGTTCCCATTGGTATAAAAGCCTTACCCAAAATTTGCCCAGTAAGCCCGATTTCCTCATGGTCCGAGATACGAGAACCGAACTCAACAGCCTCCCAAAATAGTTTTTATATGTCTTAGCTAGAGTTACGTCTAAATGTCGCTTACATGGAGGATGCTTTCTTGAAGAACATTTTCGAGTGCGTTCCCAACTTTAGCACGGCGAACCCTAAAACTGTGAAAACTCTCCTTAATGAAATCCGTAAAAAACAGAAAGTGTTCCTTTTAGACTATACTTCTGACGATTATTACAACAGACTTGTTGTCTCATTTATAGGGGAAAAAGAAACGGTGCTTAAGGCGGCTTTGGACGCTGCTTTCAAGGGGGTGGAATTGATAGACATGCGAAAACATAAGGGTCAGCATCCACGCCTAGGCGCTGTTGACGTTGTCCCATTTATACCAATTAAGAACGCTACAATCAAGGACTGCATCAAAATTGCAAGGAAATTCGGAGAAACTCTCGCCGAGAAATGCAGTTTGCCCGTTTATCTTTACGAGGAGGCAGCAACAAAACCCGAGCGGAAAGATCTGGACTGGATTCGCGAAGGTGAATATGAGAAGTTGGCTGAAATGATTGTTAAGCCTCAGCGCAAACCTGATTTTGGTCCAGCTAAACCTCATCCGACTGCCGGCGCAACGATAACTGGCGCTAGGAAGGTTATGGTAGGCTTCAACGTTAATCTTGGAACTGCAGACTTAAGCATAGCAAAAAAGATTGCCAAGACTTTGCATGCGAAAAAGGGGGGTTTTTCAAACGTCAAGGCTATGGCTGCACTTATTCCAAAAAAGAACATCACGCAGATAGGTATGAGCATAAGTGACTTCGAAAAAACGCCGCTCTACCGTGTTTTTGAAATGCTAAGGCTGGAATGCACTCGCTATAATGTTCCAATAGTGGGTTCAGAATTTTGCGGTCTAGCTCCTTTAAAAGCTCTCGTTGACATAGCTACGTATTACCTTAAAATCGACAACTTAACCGAAGAACGAGTGCTAGAAATAGCCATACAAAATGCCATTGAAAAGGGCGGTGGCTTTGAGTAAAACCATCAAGACAAGAACAAGAGAAAAAGCAGATCTGCTTATTGCAAACGCCGACGAGCTTATTGCACTTTCTGGTAGTAGTCAGAAGCCACGCACAGGCAAACAAATGCGGGAGCTCGGAATAATCCGCAATGGTTGTTTGGCAGTTAAAGATGGCAAAATCGCTGCGGTTGGAAAGACTCCCGAGATCATAAAGGTCTTCAAAGCTGAAAATGTGATCAACGCAAACGGAAAAATCGTTTTGCCTGGCTTTGTGGACCCCCACACACATCTTGTCTTTGCAGGCTCACGAGAGGACGAGTTTCAAATGCGCATCGAAGGAGCCTCATACATGGAAATCCTTGGCACCGGAGGCGGCATCCAGAAGACTGTCAGAGAAACTCGAAAGGCACGTGCCGAAAAACTCGTGGATCTAGGTCTCAAAACACTTGATGTTATGTTGGAGTGTGGAACAACAACCGTAGAAGCTAAAAGCGGTTATGGCTTAACAGTGAAGGACGAGCTGAAGATTCTGGAAGTTACCAAGCGCCTGAATCAGCTACATTGCATCGATGTCGTTTCAACTTTTTTGGGTGCGCATGCCGTTCCGCCAGAGTACAAGGGCAACTCGCAAGGCTACATTAGCTTGGTGATTGAAGAGATGATCCCGAGAGTCGCTGAAAGGGGTCTAGCGGAATTTTGTGACGTTTTTTGCGAGAAGAGCGTTTTCAGTCTGGAGCAGACCAAGCATATTCTGGTTGTCGGTAAGAACTACGGCTTGAAACCCAAGATTCATGCGGACGAGATGAGCATGCTGGGCGGCACGGAACTCGCAGCGGATGTTGGGGCGATTTCTGCTGATCATCTGCTTTTTTCTTCCACTGAAGGCATTAAAGCTATGGCTGACAGAGGTGTAACAGCGGTTCTGCTTCCTGCAGCTGCTTTCTGTTTGATGATGGGGCGGTATGCAGATGCTAGGTTGATGATTGATTTGGGTGTTCCAGTGGCATTGGGCAGTGATTTCAACCCTAGCTGCTGGGTCGAAAACATGCAGTTGGCTATTGCATTTGCGTGTAATTTCATGAAGTTGACGCCGGCAGAAGCCATTACCGCTGCTACGATCAACGCTGCACATGCAATAGGCAGAGGAGCTGAGGTTGGCAGTTTGGAGACTGGGAAAAAAGCTGATGTTTCCATTCTGGATGTGCCTACCCACAAATTTCTTGGTTATCGTTTTGGGGTCAATCTTGTGGACAAGGTTGTCAAGAACGGAAGATTAGTTGTTGACAAAGAAAAAACGGAGGGTCCTGTGTTTGTGCATGAGACCGAATGAGAATCTCTCAAATTATGATTTTTCATCTTCTTACTCTCTTTGCGAATGTAAAGATTAGCCAAGCTATTATTCCATAGATTACCCCTTGAGTATGTAGGTGTGAGCGTTCTTAGAAGTATCCCACTCTACTCTGCGGTTGGATCAATGTTCATAGCATCGCTGATTGCATTACAGGGTGACAGCTCAGCATACAGAAGGCGCCCTTTAATAAATGCGACGGATTCAAGCAAAGAATTATAATGTGTTTTGTTATTCTGATTTCGTGGTGAAAGATTTGACTAGGCTTGAGAAGCCCGTAAAGTGCTTAACTGGCCATGAATTGCATTGTAAGAATTGGCAGATCGAAGGGATTCTACGTATGCTCTACAATGTTGTTGACCCCGAGGTGGCTAAGGATCCTGGAAAGCTTATTGTCTATGGCGGAACTGGCAAGGCTGCAAGGAACTGGGAATGCTTTGAGAATATTGTTGAAACATTGACCGAGCTTGAAACTGAAGAAACCATGCTCATTCAAAGCGGTAAACCTGTTGCTGTCTTCAAGACTCATGAGTGGGCGCCTAGAGCCTTGATTGTTAATGCTATGCTCGTGCCAAAATGGGCTAGTTGGGATTACTTTTACGAGCTGGAGCAGAAAGGACTAATAATGTTTGGGCAGATGACTGCTGGTTCATGGGCTTACATTGGCACACAAGGCATCTTGCAGGGCACTTATGAGACGCTTGCGGCTGTTGCTAAGGAGCATTTCGGCGGTTCTTTGCGGGGAAAGCTTGTCTTGACTGCTGGTTTGGGCGAGATGGGTGGTGCTCAGCCATTAGCTTCTACTATGAACGGCGGAGTTGCCTTGGTTGTGGAGATTGACAAGCATGCGATCAATAGAAGGTTGAAGCATGGTTACTTGGAGACGTGGACAGACGATGTAGACGAGGCTGTAGATATGGCTTTGGAGGCTAAGCGTGAAGGCACTCCGCGAAGTATTGGCTTGTTGGGTAATGCTGCTGAGGTGCATCCTGAGTTATTGCAGAGGAATGTGATTCCAGATGTCTTAACCGATCAGACTTCAGCTCATGATCCTTTGAACGGTTATTATCCCATGGGTTTTTCTAAGGAGGAGGCTGACAAGCTTAGGGAAAACAATCCCGAAGAGTATGTGCGACGTGCTAGCAAAAGCATGCGCGTCCAAGTCGAAACCATGGTCAAGATGATGCAGAAAGGTGCCATAACATTCGAGTACGGCAATAACCTGCGCCAGCAAGCATATGATGCCGGGTTTAGAGAAGCGTTTGCTTATCCAGGGTTTGTGCAACGCTATATTAGACCGATGTTTTGCGAGGGTCGCGGTCCGTTCAGATGGACATCACTTGTGGGCAGTGCTGAGGATATTTACATGCTTGACGATATTATCCTTAAAGAGTTTGCTTATAACAAGGAGTTGTATCGCTGGATAGGAAAAGCCAGAGAACAAGTTAAGTTTCAGGGTTTGCCCGCGAGAGTTTGCTGGCTTGGCTTTGGTGAAAGAGCACGCTTTGGAAAGATAATGAATGATATGGTTGCTGATGGAAGGCTTTCTGGTCCAATATGGATTGGGCGTGACCACTTGGACGGAGGAAGTGTTGCTTCGCCGAACCGCGAGACAGAGGGTATGATAGATGGAAGCGACGCAATTGCAGACTGGCCCATACTGAATGCATTGTTGAATGCCGTTGCTGGGGCTACATGGGTCAGCGTGCATCAAGGAGGAGGCGTAGGAATAGGCTACAGCATTCACGCAGGTATGTGCTTGGTCGCAGACGGAACAAAAGAGGCGGGCAAGCGCGTAGTGACTGTGCTAACAACAGACCCGGGAACAGCTATAGTTAGACATGCAGATGCTGGATATGAAAAAGCGCAGAAAATAGCAAAAGAAAAAAGCGTAAAAATGCCGATGTTACGATGAACATATACTGGCATGATGCTTGAAGCATACTCTTGGCTTATTACAATTTCAAGCGTTGAATGAGCATAAGCGAGGTATAGCCATCTGTGGGTTCCGTTATCGTATAAAGTAGTGTTCAGAGATAGGACTGACGTTTGTCCATCATCAATGAGAACTGATATTGCACCAACATATGGGTTAATCAAATCGTGAGGAATGCAAATTCTGCAGAATCCGAAAGCTTGAGTCGATGTCATGTTTGAAACGTGCATCCTAATTGTGCTGTTAGATTCGATGTACTCAAAGTCTTCAACAGTAGAGTTGGAGATAACGTTCACGTAAACGTCTTCAATAGCATTGAAGGCAGAAAGCTTGCCCATGAGTGGATGGTTGTCGCGGTAGTGTTCGTAGACCATGTATGCAGCGTCACCTATCCCGTCCTTGTCGTTATCTTCTCCAGCATAGTCTGCCCAATAATTTCCCTCGACACCATCATCCCAAACGGTTCCATATGATACTAGGTCGACTTGAGGGTTGTTGTTGACGAAATTATTGTGATTGAACACGTTGTTTGTGCCAAAATCCATATGTAATCCGGCAAGGCCGGATTCCTGAATAGTATTCCCAAGAAAAGTATTGTTACCAGAATCTCCATATAGCCGAATGCCGAAGTATGTGTTATTTAAGATGAGGTTCCCCTCTAGTTTATTACGATGAGCCATATCTAGAATTATTCCGTTGTTATTGTTTGATACGTTGTTGTGTAATATTTTGTTGTCGGAGCCAACTATATCAAAACCGTGACCATAATGATTGGTACCAAGTTTAACATTGTTTGACACTGTATTGTTGGCGATAAGGTTTCTACTGGAGCCTTCTAGACCGCCCATTGCAATCCCTGCATGCAAGTTTTCTGAAACCTCATTGCTGACAATTTCGTTTTCCGTAGAATTGAAGAGAAAAATTCCCCATGTTCCATTAGAAAATTTGCTGTTTGAAATACGGTGGCCGTGTGAATTGATGAAGGAGATGCAGGAGGTACTGTTGAACGCAGTAATATTGTCTACTGTACAGTTTGCTGTGCCGAGAAGCACTATGCCGTGAAAGCCGCCGTTTCTTATCGTGAAGCCACTTATGTTGACGGCGTTTGCAAGGACATCGACAATGGTAGTAGTATTGTATAGTATATCGATAACTGTTCCAGTTCCATTTCCATCAATAATAGTTGTGTGTCTATTTTCTCCTATCAAAGACAGGGATTTGTTGACAACAACATGTTCGTAGTATGTTCCTGTTTTAATGAAGATTGTATGCCCATTCAATGTTTCGGGAGCGTTTATTGCTTCTTGAATTGATGCGTAGTTCAAGCCTGTGTCGATGTTGCGAACTGGATAACCACGGGGAAGCTTCTTATACAAATATAGCAAAGTTACAGATATGGCGATAGACAATAATACGAATAGGCTTAGAATAAGGACAAACTTTCTAACCATAACACGCCACTCATTACGTCTTCCGTTTCAATCTTTTATGCCTTGCGGAAAATCTTTAGGCTGAACCCGGGCAATCCATAATGGCTAAGTAATGTTAATAATGTAATAATAAGACTCAGGCTGGTACAGATAGTGTTAGGTGGAGTCGTTGAGGGCTGAAGAACGGCGTCTTAAGATGGTTTCCATATTCTTGCTTGGTGAGGGACAGAATCTTCTAGGCGAAGAAAAGTCTGAACAGGAGGCTAAGGCCAATGAAATACTCACTAAACTCGGCTTGCAAACCGAGTTTAAATTTCTCATAAGAAAAGAAGAGGACCTAGATGAAATTGACACTAGTAACGGAGACGGTCTTATCATATTTCCATATTGCTCGGGTAGGTTCACCGCTCTCATCCGAGTTGCCGACAGCAAATTGCCCGTCATCATAGTCGGAGATGAAGACAGTTTCGCCAATGCTCTAGACACTTACGAGTACCTTGCAGACCATGACAATGCGCAACTCGCTCTCAATTATGAAGAAGTCAAAACCAAGATTAGAGTTCTTGAGTCCGCTAAATGGGTCAGGACGGCGAAGGTCTGCGTTTTCGGCATTGAAGAGCCGAAGCCGCAAGAAATGGCTTGGTACAAAAACCCCATGTGGTCGCCTAAGCTAAACATCTGTCCCATCAAAAGAGAAAAACTACTTGATACATACCGCAATATGGACGACACCACAGCAGAGAATCTCGCAAAGAAATGGCTAGAAGAATGCGAAGTTAAAGAACCATCCTTTGAAGACATTGTTAAGTCTGCGCGTGTTTACCTTGCCATGAAAACCCTCATAGAAAAAGCCCGCGCAGATGCAGCTTACGTGCTTTGGTGCGGTCAGTTCACAAAAGGTCTTGAAACGAAAATGTGCTTCTCGACAGCGAAGCTAGCTGATGATGGTATCCCGGTTGGTTGTTGGAAAGGAGAAAACCTTCTCCCCATGCTTATCCTACATGCAATTACTCAGAAACCAGTTTTTGTATGCGAAGCTAACACACGTAAAGACAACACTATAACCTTAAGGCACTGCTTTGCCCCCCGCGCAATCGCCAACTGCAAATATGTCTTGCGAAAATGGCGCAACATGGAACATACTGTAACGGGATACTGTCAACTTCCGAAGGGCTTAGCCACATTGATTAACTGCGGAATAGGCGATAAAATACTCATAACCAAAGCCAAAGTGCTTGATTGCAAGGACGTTGGCGGCGAAAACTGCAGGATGACCATATGGGTAGAGCTCGAAGGCGAAGAAGTTATTCGAAAGTTTGTGGGAAAAGAGTTCGCCATGGTTTACGGAGACCACACGAGGGAAGCCAAAGCTGTCGCTGAAAGTTTCGGGTTAAGGGTTCTGTGAAATGCTCGGCAAAATGTAGGCATAAAAGGTTAAGTATCTTGTTCGCAAAATTCTCGTTGATAGGAATGAGCGACAACATAGTTTTGTACGTGAAATCGGAAAAAATTCCCATAGTTCAACACACTCAAGCAGTTCCAGGGCACCCGTGCACTGGAGCCTTTAGAGCAGCACAGACAATATACAACCTTAAACCAGAAGATCAACAAGCTTTTGACCTCTTACAAGAAGCTGGAGTATCCTACAAACTGGTAGACTTGTCAAATTGCTCCTTTTCAACACAGCTAAAAGCAAAAATAACCGGGGTAAATGAGACGCCTACATTAATCTTGAATGGTCAAAAAATAAAGGGAACAGAAAACATCAAACAAGCTCTCAAAGGGGCAAAACCTAGAAGTAGTCTTAACCTGTAATTCAAAATACTCATTAAAGCCCAATTCGCAACGACTAGTATACCAGAAGTTCAATCTATATATAAGGGAGGGGGTAGACAAATCTCACACAGACAGCCTCTTCACATGATTAAGCATTGTGAAGCTGATGTGGCGATTTTTGCCAGACAAAGTGGTCACAATATGCTTCCTAAGAATTATACCTTAACAATATTATAGCCAGAAGCCTTCCGCAACCTATTCATGACAGCCAAACCAAGCCTTTCAGTAGACACACCCTCAGCTATTATAACATCAACCCCTTCCGAATCAAACTCCCTAAGAAGTCTGAACAAATTCCTCGCAACAGCATCCAAATCACTTCTATTCCCAAGAGACTTCACCGCATCAGCCGCATATCGATGCAACGTCTCGTCAGTTGCGAGAACCCCAACTTTCTTATCGCTCTTCATGTAGAAATGAGCCAACTCATTTATCTTGACCACAACAGCAGCCAATTCCCCTTCAACAACAACCATATCTGCATTAGGAGCGTAATGTTTGTGCTTCATCCCCGGCGAACGTGCCCTATCAACCAGCAACGCTTCATTGGCAACTGCAACCGGATGGAGTTCCACGATTCCAAGAACCTCCTTCAATACCTCATATGGCGTTCCTCCTGGGCGCAGGATCTGCGGCGGGTCAACAGTCATGTCTAAAACAGTGGATTCCACCCCAATGTTGGTTGGTCCAGCGTCTAAAACAGCGTCTATCCTTCCGTCAAGGTCCTCCAAAACGTGTTCTGCAGTTGTTGGGCTCGGCTTCCCAGCTAGATTTGCGCTTGGAGCGGCTATGGGACAGCCGCTCTCTCTAATCAAAGCCAGAGCAACATTGTGCCTAGGCATTCTGACGGCTATGGTGTCTAAACCAGAAACGGTCACATCAGGCACAATCTTCGAGCGCACAAAAATTAGTGTTAGAGGCCCTGGCCAAAACTCTTTCATCACTCTTTCGGTTTTGGGCAGAACCTGTGCGGTGAGTTTGTGAACGTCTTCTACGTTTCCCACATGCACTATCGGCGGATTATCAAATGGTCGCCTTTTCGCTTTGAAAAGACCTTTGACAGCATTTGGGTTTAGGGCATCTGCTCCAAGCCCATAGACGGTTTCTGTTGGAAAAGCCACAGAACCTCCTTTCTTGATAAAGTCAGCCGCTATCCGAACCTTTTTCATCTCTGGCTTTTGTGGATTGACCTTTAACACTAGAGTCTTCTTCATCAGTTATCGAATCCTTACATCTGAATAGGGTCACACCTAGGCATTTAAACCTCTTCAAAAGAACAAAACGAAAACTTGGTTGCTAGACAACGTAGTAGTCGATGACTTTCTTCATGCTTTTTGGCGTGGCTTGTCTCATGGCAAGCTGTTTCAGTATCTTTATCATTTGAGGCTGAAAACGAGCTATATCGGTTAGACTAACCAACCCAACTAGGCGTTTTTCTTCAACTACTGGGAGCTTCTTAATTTTCATTTGAAACATCAATCTGACAGCCTCTTCCAAGTCCATGGTGGGTTCAACAACTACCAAGGGGCTTGACATGACATCCTTCACTTTGGTTTTGTTTGCATCCTTCGCTTCTGCAACAACCCTCTTTAACAGGTCTCTTTCTGTGATTATGCCCATTGCTTTTCCTTTCCTAACCGCGATAAGACAGCCTATTTCGAACTTATTCATGACCTCAGCTGCATCTTTAACAGTAGAATTTTCATCTATGGTGATTACCTCCTTCACCATCACATCCTCGACCTTCAACGAAACACCAGTTTCTTCCTCTTTCACATGCGACACCAGAACCACCGACCTCTCTATTCTTCCGAAGCCCCTATATAAATTGGTGTGCAGACACCTCTCTTCACAAATCAAGCAGTTTACTAACAACCGTTTCAACATGCTCGTTCGAAGGAATCTTTGCTCGTTCAAACTCTTCCTTAGGCTTAGCAAACGGCCTCGTGGCATCGATGCCCATCTTGCTCGTTAGACCAGTGTCTTGATCGGCAGAAGAGTCCAGCGTCGAACCACGTACATTCTTTATGATGATGAGGTCTTCGCTGGCTTGGAAACGTGTTGCAACCGCCCATTCAACATCAGTCATATCGAAGACGTCGATGTCGCCATCCACAACCAAAGCATGTTTAAGGCTTGGGTGCGCTGCAAAAGCAGCCAGCAAAGCGTTCTTTCCGTCGCCTTCCATCTGCTTTTCGATTGATATTATGGCGTGAAGCCAACCGCTTCCGCCGACTGAAAGGTTCACGGCGTAGACTTTCGGAACGACCTTTGAAATGGAATCCCATATCAAAACTTCATGCGGCAAACCCATGAGAAGCCTATGCTCAGCGCCTGATGGCAAAAGAGCCTGATAAACGTAGTCTTCACGGCGCATAAGACCAATGACTTCTACTACTGGTTGCATTCTTTGAATGTCATAAGTTCCAGTTATATCCACAAATGGACCCTCAGCAACTTCTCTTGTCACAGAAATCCTGCCCTCCAACACCAACTCGGCCTCTGCAGGGGCACAAGCATTAACATGCTCACACTCAACCAAGCGCAAGCCACCATCCATCAACTCATTGGCAACATCAAATTCACTCACGCCAAAAGGAACTGGCGATGAAGCCGCCAGCAAAACAGCCGGATGAACACCAATAGAAACCGACACATCCAAGTCTCTATTTGCTTGTTTCGCCATCTGCCACAATTTGAAAAGGTGACGCGGAACTAAACGAATTGCCAAATGCTTATTGTCTAAGACCTGAAGCCGATGCACCGACACATTCTCAATGTCTCCGTCAACACTTTTTGCATGAACAACTCCCGAAGTAACATATGGACCAGCATCCCTTTCAAAGTGCGTCAGAACCGGAACCTCAGACAGGTCGATGTCAGCAATTTTCTTAGCACCATCATCCGCAACGATCCTTGGTTTTCTACGTGAACGCCAAGCCTCCGTCAACCTTCGATAAAGTCCATCTTGGCCAACACCAAGTGCTTCACAAATTCTCTTACGAGTCCCGCAAACGTTGGCAACAATCTTTGTATCATAGTCTTTTACCTTTTCAAACAAGAGAATTGGGCCTTGATTGTCAAAACTCTTCATAACGAAAGAAACTTCAAAACGCGTGGACACCTCTTCTTTCACATGCAAAATTTCTTTGTCCGTTTGTTTCAAAAAGCCTTTAAGGCTCATGCTGTTGCTCCTTCTTTTTCAGCTTCCTTGCGCATAACCTTTTCAATTAATCTCATAAAAATTGACTGAGCCTGCACTTCCTCAATAGTTGTCAAGTAAATGGAAACTAACGCTATTTTCTCCTTTTTCGAAGCAAGGTATTCAGCGAACATACGGGCCGAAATTGCATTCTTATCGCCTAAGAGAACAGATGATGATGGTGGTCCAAGCAAGTCCTTTGGTTTTGGCACTGCAATAGCTAGAGTTCCGAGCTTGTCTTCGTTTTCGCTCAACAAAACCAAACAGGCATTATTTGTTTCCATGTAAACTGCTAGAAAACGCATGTTTTGCTCAACAATTTCATCTTTAACAATCCTTGCTCGTTCCATCGCCGATTCTCCATCGCTTATCTATAGCTTCAGCATTCACTATTTATCATTTTCAAAGGCGAGACGCAGATGATTGAAAATAGACCAAAGCAAATCTTGCAAAAGCTCCGAAGAACTTTCACAATGCCAGAATGGACAAGCTCAAGCAAAGACCCATTTAAAACATTAATTGCAACAATAATCTCACAAAACACGACCAGCATAAATGCTGCAAAAGCCTTCGAAAACCTGTCGAAGCAGTTCAAAATAACACCCGAAGTTCTAGCGAACGCCCAGACACGCCAAATTGAAAAGTGCTTGAAAGTCGCTGGCCTATACAGAAAAAAAGCCAAAACGACAAAGCAACTTTCAGAATTGATCATCAAGAAATTTCGAAGCAACATGCAAACGATTCTATCGTTACCCTTTGAACAGGCAAGGAACACGCTTCTACAACTTTCTGGCGTTGGACTGAAAACTGCAGACATTGTCATGCTTTTTTGCACAGAAAAACACACAATCCCTGTCGACACACACATTGACCGCGTAACAAAACGGTTAGGTTTAACGCCAGTAAAAGGAGACTATGAGACGGTTCGCAAATCTCTACAATCACTCTACAGTCCAAAAGACTACTTGGCAGTCCATGTGTTGCTGATTCAGCTTGGAAGGAAAATTTGCAAGGCAAGAAAACCTTCATGCAAACAATGCCCGTTGAACATGGTCTGCCCATCAAAGCGCTTGGAAGAAAAGATAAAGGAACCCGTCAAAAGAGCCTTTTAAACACTGAAAAATCCAACTGATCTTCTTCCCCAAAAGACGGCGTTTCCTTGAAGTTTTTGTCAAGTTTGACGCGTCCCACATAAACTATAGAAATGTCTTTAGAAACTGGAGTCAAAACCTTCAGAGTTTTTCTCGCATAATCAACTTCACGCAAAACGCCCATCCCAAGGAAAACCTTCCTTGCATCATACAAAGCCATGAGCAATCCTTCTTCTTCACCTTTTCGAATCACCACAACCTTCTTTTTTGCGAATTCTTCAAGTCTTCTTATGTTATCCGGGCTGACCCAGCGTCTCTTATCAATAACTATCAGAACCCTGTCTTGAAGCTCAGCAATATGTAATGGTTTCATCCCCAAAAGCTCACAGATGCTCCCTGCTCTTTTCAGGCCTTCATGCACTTTTCCTAGCCCAATCAATTCATTTCCTTCGATTTCCAGCCAGCCCAACGGAAGCGACTGCACTTTCGCATTTTTTAGATATTTCATGTATCCGAGTTCCCGTAAATTCTTGCGCTTCTCTCTACTCCTTTGTCTTATAGCAGGAGGGGAATCTATAACGATTCTCTTGAACCTTCCAAGAGTGTCTATGATAGACGCTAATTCGTCTTTTTGTTGGATGCAGAAGATTATATCTGGTTTAAGTTCCTCAACAAGCTGAATCTTATACTTAATAGCGTCGTCTCCTTCAACCCAGCCGTCGGTATTTATGACAACAAAGTTGGGGTCACTGCTAGAAATTTCGTTTTTGAGTGTGGTCATGCCTTCGATTACTTTGTTTGTGGCCCCGCTTGGAGAGGTCAAACCCACAAAGAAGACATTCTTCGCTTTTAGATTGAATAAGTCTGTTACTGATTTTGTTACAAGGACATAAGCAAGGGTGCAAGGGGGCCCTATGTCCGACTGACCCAAATCTCCATCCAGAATTGCAACGCTCTGCTTTTCGTTCAACAACTTGTTTATTAGATATGTGCAGAAACTTGTTTTCCCAGAATCAACAATGCCAATGACTATTACCGTGACCATTTTCCTCTGAAGATTCAGAAGCTCCTCGCATGATTTAATCCATGAAGACGGGACAGTGTTCCCATCGACTTCTTCGACATTCGCATTTTCGCCCAACGAAATTTCGAAAGTAGCCTTTTCCTCGACTACAAAAGGCAGTCTCTTACCTTCTCGTATCACAACCTTGCTCTTGTTGTCCATAGCTGATCCGAATACTTCTGCTTTCCCTGAGGTCACTGTGACAGAAGCTGGACCGTCAACCAATAGAGTCTTGCCTTTTTCAACTGTTCGATTCATTCGCTCTTCTCCTTGGAAACGAATGCCCATTTCTCCCAGCTATTCTTATCGCTGAGACGATGTCTCTCAGCCCTCTTCTGTGTTTAGTTTCACTTAAGTAGCGGTCTGTTCCAGCTTCGCTAACACTTTCTAACGTTATATCTGAAGGTAGCGTATCATCTAAAACGCGCAAAAGTGTTTCTTTATAGACCCGAACTCCGTCGCCAACTTTCACTGAAACGGAACGTATGGGGATTTTCCCAAGGTTTCTAAGGATGCTCTTTATCTTGTTCAAAGTCTCTTCGACGCTAGAACAGTTTTCTGTTTCGATAACTTTTCCATCTGCCAAGACTGCTAATCCGAAAACCTTGCCAGGGTCTATGCCTATGACGATCTTATCAATGTTTTGTTTCCCTTCAACGATTTGTAGTGCTTCATTCACCAATGCCTCTGGTTCTACATCTTCTTGGTAAACAAGAACTCTTTCGTGATTTACTAGGTGTCGCTCCGCTTCTGTGGTTATGACAACCTTGATTTCCATGGGAATCGAGTCTTTCGGGATCAAACTTAGAAATGGTATGTTTCTCTTTTTCAACTCGCTGACAATCAGATAATAGGCTTTTCCTGAAACCGTTGCAATGGCAATCTTTGCTTTCATATGGCCTTCCTATTTGTCGGATATTTGAACACAAAGCAAATTATTAGTTTCGCAGTTTATATTCGTTGACGTGCGTGACTGTGCTACGGATGATTCCAACAGGCTGTACAGCCCTCGACAAGATCCTCCAAGGAGGAATTCCGTTTGAAAGTCTCAGTCTAATCTATGGAGAGGCAGAAACTGGGAAAACCACCCTAGCTATGCAATGTGCTGTAAATTGCGCAAGGCAAAAACGTAAGACACTATTTGTGGACTGCGACGGCACATTCTCCGCTCGAAGGATGTCGCAGATCGCCTCGGGGAACTTCAAAGAAGTCGGAGAATTGGTGATTTTAATGAACCCAGATAACTTCAAGGAACAAACAATAGTTGTAGATCAACTAGCAGAATACACGACTAAGGGATTTGGGCTAATTGTTTTCGACACCATTACATCGCTCTACCGTGCCAAAGTGGCAGAATCTCCAGAGAAAACATTCGAGCTTAACCGTGAACTAAATAGGCAGATGGCATCACTAGCGCAGATTGCCAAGACCCAGAAAATCGCGGTTCTGATATCAAGTCAAGTGCATAGCGTTTTGAACCAGACTCATGTAAGCATAGAACCTGTCGCCACAAGAGTTTTGAAGTTCTGGGCCGACACGATAATCTCCATGAAACCCACTGAAAACCCACGAATAGTCGAGGCAACCTTGGAAAAAAGCCCCAAAAGGACTCAGCCCTTGATTTGTTACCTGAAAATAGAAGAAACGGGAATACACGAACATTCAACTCGTGGATGAGTGGGAAAACTTGGAAATCACATTTGTAGCTATTGAAGCACTGAAGTTTATATTTCCAGCATACTGCGCAAACGCCATACCCGTAATCACTGGAAGAGGGTATCCCATCGATTTCGGAAAGAGATTCTTTGATGGAAAACCAATCTTTGGAAAGAACAAAACCTTTCAAGGTCTCTTTTCCGGACTCGTTATTGGAACAGCCGTCGGTTTCCTAGAAACAATATTTTTCAGTTATCCTGTCTTCTTCGGTTTATTGTTATCTCTCGGAGCTTTGTGTGGAGACTTAGCAGGAGCTTTTGTGAAGAGACGGCTTGGGCTTGCCCCCGGAGAATTGTTGCCAATTATTGATCAGGTTGACTTCATAGCGGGAGCGATTTTGTTTTCTTTTCCCCTACAGATCGTTTTTTTGGAGCTTGCCATAGCCGTACTGATTATAACCCCTCCCATACACTTGTTAACCAATTTCGCAGCATACAAATTTGGGCTAAAAAATAATCCTTGGTAGAATTCTATCGACCAAGCTTGATTCGTATTGTGGCTTCAAGGAATATGTAAGCTAGAAGTATAAGAACGATGCCCACAAGAAACAGCATATATGCTTGCCTTGGCTTGTAAGCGTATTTTGTGCTCTGATACATAACTATTAATCCAACAATGCCAAGCGAGTACAGAACCGTGGCGACTATGCTATCGGTTATAAATTGTGCTCCCAATTCAGGATAAAGAAAGTAAAAGCGTCCACCATAATAAACTGCCGGAAGCGGTTTCATAATTATATTGTACAAACCGCCACCAAATAGAAATACGGCAATGGAGATAACGATTATCGAAAGGATGAGAGTTGAAGGTTTTGCCGTTGATATCCTTCGGTAGAACCTGTTCATGGAATACGACATTGAGGAAATTTTCTTCTTAACTTTCCGTGACATCCTGCTTTTCTCCGCTCTTCATGAGGTGTTCAACCACTTCTTTTGCCCATTCTCCTGTTAACGGATTGTTAACAATCTGATTTAAATACTCTTTCCAAGAGATTTCCAAAGCCTTTTTCCATAAGTTGTACTTTTTAATCACGCTTTCGTAAGCCTTCATGTGTAGCTCGCAATAACCTTTTTCGGCTGCTTCCCTATTGCAAACCACGCATCTCAATTCTTTGCCTCCTCTCCTTTTTCAACGGGCAGTTTGGATTGAAACAGAGGTTCCATGGTCGCCTTCCTTTTAGTCGAACCAGAACCGTAGGCCAACCGCATCCACGGCAGTTTCTTCCAAGAGGTCTAGCGGTGCCTTTCTGAGGAAGTGGGAATGACGCTTTGCATAAGCCTTTAAAATAGTTTGTGCAGCCGACAAATCGTTTGCCGGTTCGTCTTGAATACAACACCATAAGTTTTCCAGTGCTGCAAATTGGACACGAACCTATAATTCTCTCTTCCAGTCTTGCTCTTTTTATGGCGTTACTCAATCTCTCGCCAATTATTTTCTCTTTCTCTTTTAGCCCCTTTGTCACTGGCTTAAGGATTTCAACGGCTTCCACAAGCACGTCCTCTCTTTTTCCATTGTTTACTTGAATCCTATTCATTCTTTCTTCAAGTTCCTTTGTTAGTTTTATTGAAACGACGGTCGGGCAATACTTCTCTAGAACTTCAAGAACTTCGAACCCTAAATCTGTCACAACCATTCTCTCGTCACGAACGTACTTTCTGTCATACAGAGTTTGTATGATGTCTGCTCTTGTTGCTTTTGTTCCGATTTCTGTCTCTTCCATTTTCTTGAGGATGCTGCTGGGGTTATATCGGGGCGGGGGCTTAGTGAACTTGTCCTCTAAGATCACTTTCCTGATGGCAATTGCCTGTCCATTCTCTATTGGCGGCAAGAGAACCTCTTCTGACCTCACGTAAGGTCCATAGAAGCGTAGCCAGCCCTCCTTTAAGGTTCGCCTTCCCCTCAGGTAAAACCGATGTACGTTGGCGCTGATGCAGACTCTCATGCTTTGTCTTATTGCGGGTTCATCAAAAACCGCCATAAACCTCCGGACGACAAGGTCCCATACTTTTCTTTCAGAGTCATCCAGGACCCTCTCTGGCAAGTTTCCTGTTGGATAAATAGCTGGATGAGCAGGGTCTTCCTTCTTCCCTTCCCTCGGTTTCAGCTCTGGTTTTGCGAGAAGCTCTGCGGTTAGTTTTCTGTATTGGGGATCTTTGCTTAGGTTTTTTAGTATCACTTCATAGCCTATTGTTGGAGGGAGTTTCTGGCTACTTGTTCTTGGATAAGAGATTAGAGCGTCTAAGTATAAGCGCTGCGCGATGTTCGAAGTCCGTCTTGGGGTGTATCCAAACAAGCCGTAAGCTTCGCTTTGCAGAGCACCCAGATCAAAAGGTAGCGGCGGTGTTTGCTGGAATTGTTTAACATCAACTTTTTCCACAGTTCCATTTTTTCCTCTGCAAGCATTTAGGACGGCGTCTGCTTCCTTTTTCGTTTCGATTATTTCCTTCTCGTATTCTGCTTCAAAGACCTTTCCATTTAGTTCGACTTCAGCTTTGACCTCCCAATACGGTGTTGGCACATGACTTCTGACGGATTTTTCTCTGGCGACCAAGAACTTCAGGGTGGGTCCTTGCACTCTTCCCGTGCTTAGTGTTGCGTATTTGCCACTCCAGTCTCTGGCTGCTATTGTCAATGCTCTTGAAAGGTTCACACCATAAAGCCAGTCCACTTCATGCCTTGTGCGTCCAGCCTCTATAAGTGAAAAGTCTAGATGCGGCAGAAGCTCCGCATATGATTTTTCCAATTCCTCTTTGGTTAAAGTAGAATATCTCATGCGTTTTGAGATGCCTTCTTTGTTGCCGCATGCGTATTTTAGTATGCTGAATCCGATGATGCTTCCTTCGATGTCGTAATCACAAGCGTCAATAAATATGTCGGCATCATTTGCCAGCTTTGATATAGTTTCAACCCACGTGCGAATTTGCTTTGCTCCTCTCTCGGCGGCGTATCTCGGTACCCATTTGAAGCTGAACACTGGATAGTAGTTTCGTCCGCTCCTTTCTTCTGCAACCGTGTATAGGTGTCCCAGGGCAGGGACTACGATTATCTCTTTATCTCGCTTGGCCACGTAGTATGGGACACCGTTGTCGTCCATCTTTTTGGCTTTTTCTTTCACGTCCAAGGCTGAAGCTATTCTTTGCGCGGCGTCTGGCTTCTCGGTGATAATTAACGTGTAATTACCCATTCTAATACAAACCATATAGGCATTCTAGATAATGATTTCTCAGAATTAAGGGTAACAGGTAAATTAAAAGTTTCTGTATGTTATGCCCTACAGTAGTGTGCTGGAAAATGCGCATGTTTTCTGGTAGCCTGTCTACCTTACAATCTTTAACATTCCTAAACATTGAACTCCAATAGGAAGTTATGCCGTTTCATTTCTCAGGAAAAAAGATTTGAGGCTTAAATCGTTAGGCTCAGTTAATGGCATATTTGATCGTTAGGTAACGGCTTTCGCATTGGTAATTAGATGGATGTGCGAGAAGTACGCTACTTGAGAATTACTTGCTTCTTGTGTTGCAGCACTTCCGCTTGAATCTTGTTTTTGTCGTACCTGAAAACTCCAAACAAGGTTTCGCCAACAGACATAAGCATGTCCAAGTATTTTTCAACATCATATCGGATCTGCGGCTTAACCAACTCAGCAGCCAAAATCCTTTCGTTTGCGATTCTATGATGACAATCAACGATCAAGTATCGAACAGTTTGACCTGGGGAAACCTCAAAACCTGCTTTTTCCAACTGTTTCGCGGCGATAGCTTGAAAAACATCATGACTGTAACTTGAAGGACGCTTCGAAAGCCTTTTAGTAACTATCAAATCTTCAACAGCGATTTGATTCGAAACCAGTTTCGCAGCATATTCCCTTAATATCTTTAGAGCAGTCGGAATTTCCGCCAGAAATTCGTTCAAGTTTCCAGATCTGGCAAGTGTCTTTATCATTTCAACCTGGGCTTCACTAATAAATTTAGGTGTGTCCCTACGCCGTGCTTCAATACCTCGCATTTTAATCTTTCCGTCTTCAAACACACCATAATACCTATTCAGAACTGGAACTCCTTCCAAGACTTTTGAGGGGAGAAAGACAATCCACCGATACTTACCCTCAACATTCAAAGAAACGCCAGTTATGCTTGAAACTTCCTTGCAAAAGTCAGCAACCTCCCTTGGAGTTGCCCTAGCCTTTTTGAGCCACAAAGAATCTACAATGCCATGAATCACGTCAAAACCATATTGTTCAGCCAACTTTGCAGTTTTCAACAACATGTCCCGAGCAAAAGCACAAACCGCAATGTGAGCGTCAACCTTCCCGAAACGCGCGTTCCTGTAACCTAAATAACCAAAGCAGGTGACCAAAATCCATTTGAGTGCACCTTGCCGCATATCATAAGCCTTTCTAAGCCTTTCGTCTGCAACTTCCCGTATCAAACCCTTATATTTGAAACGTTTCTGCAAAAGCAAATTCAAGGTCTTAGGAACAATGCCGCGCCTTTTCTCGCAAATGTTGTAACCTAGCTCGGGGACTCTAAGCTTGGAGTCTGGACAGCAAATGCAAAGCACTGTCTCGGCCGAGATGTTTCTCGTCAACATCAGCATTGGAAACATCGAGGTAAAATCTACTTCCACCACATCTGTATGAAAGCCGAGTTTAGGCTCAAAAACAAACCCGCCACGATCAGCAACAAGCAAATCCCACCCAGATTTGAAAGATTCAGGTTCCCGTTTCTTCCAAGGAATGAGGATGTCATCTTTCCACGCAGTGTAAAGTTGCAAAGAAGACATTATGCCTCCAATAGAAGCTCGGGCGGCTCTATGAAGAGGAACCCTGCATGTCCTCGACACCTCAACCAAACCTTCTAAGCCACAGGCAGTGTAGATAAAAGTGTTATCGACATCGATGTGGACTCGACCGTAAAGCCTTCGCATAGGAGCTTGATGATAAATTCTACCATAAGAAAAGAAGGTTCTTCCTTCGCTCTTTTTAGCCTTTAAAGGAGCATCTTCCCTGCTCATGGAAAAGCGGTTTAAGACACCATTGACAAAAGCTCGATGAGCCAAATAGGGAAAAAGAAATGAATCCCCACCATGCGTGAAAATAAGGTCAGGGTCCGCTTCCTTAACGGTTTTCACAAGTTCAAGAATCTTGTCAGACTCGCTTCCCTCATTAATAACTATAGTTTTGTCGCCAAATTCCAATGATATGTTATCTATTTTGTCAGAAAGCTTTCGAGACACGCTCTCCTTAAAGATGTTTATAGTTAGCCACATCGAACGCAACGGCGGAACAGCATAGTCACAGCTTTCAACAGAATCGATGACCTCATAGCCTAGTCTATTGCCGGAATCAACAACTATGACATGAGCCAATGGAAAAACGTCTTTCTCGTACAGATAAGCTTGAGAAATTGGAACATCAACATTATAGAGCCAAAACTTCTCATATCCACCCAGCTTGAGAATTTTTCTGGCAAAGAATGAAGTTCTACCGTAATCACTCATGTCAACTTCCAAAACCTTCTTCTTAGAAGGCTTCATAAAATCCGCATGTTTGTCCACGAAACGCCAGCTAGCCACAGACGTACTGTTCGCAATATGCTCAGCCAAACTTTGCAGGTTTGACAGATTTCCCGAAACATAAATTCTATGAGTGAACTTGTCAACTAACATAACCCGTTTTCCATTTTCAGCAATAATCCATACTGTCATCTTGTTCGAACCTGACGGGTAGACATCAAAAAGCCAGCCCCGAACAGCTTTAAGTTTGACGAAGCTGTCTTTCCAGTCGTTCAAGACTCTCCCTAATCTCCATAAGCTCCTTTTGTTGACCAAGCAGAATAGACATAAACATTGCCTCCACCAGAATTGGCCTTGTGGCCATGCCTGCAGCAGATGCGTAGGTCCTACAAGCGTTCATCATCTTGTCGAAGACTTCAAGGTCCTTACCTCTTAATGCTCTTCGAAAGCCTTCCCATCGATTAGCTTCTGTCTCTAATGCCTGCCTGTAAGATGGAACTGTTCTTCCCATATTTTACACCTCCATAAAAGCTGTTAACTGAGTGTAATCTGTGGGAAAATCCATGCTAAAGTTTCTAATGCGCGGATGATCCTCTAAGATGAAGCTCAAAACTCCCCCTCTCTTTTTGAACCTTAGCAAAACATTTGACTTCCCAAACAAGACTGCCTCCAAGAACAAGCCTTGCCTAGATCTTCGTTCCGGATAATAGCTCGTAATCACAATGACTGGCTTTCTTTCTGCAATCTCTGACAGTTTTGAACAGACTTTCATGAACAAGTCTTTAGCCTCGGTCTTAGGGATGTCTCTATCAAAGAATAGGGAAGTAATATCCGAAACAACCAATAGCTTAGCCTTCTTTTTGTTCAAAAATCTCTCAAGCTCTTCTAAAATCAGAGACGAAAGCTGATAAGCGGTAAATGCCCTTGAAACACAGATATTCTCTAAGGCTGTTCTTGGATCCAGACCATAACCCCGTGCGATTTCAGCCACAAAATAAGGATTAAAAGAGTTACCACCATCAACAAAGATAATAGATGAGCCTAAACCGCCCTTGTCAGCTGGCAGTTCGCAACGAACACACAAAGCAAAAGACATGAAAGAAACATGATCACCATAAAAAACAGCAAAATCTCCAAGCTGAAAACCAGGAAAAACATCATCCAATACTGAAACACCGAGGGACAGTTGTCTAACCTTTTCAGCTGACAAAACAGACAAGGCGCAACCCCTTTGTTGCAAGTATAAAAATCAAATGAACCCAAATAAGCCTTTGCTAGGAAAATACTGTTTAATACCGCCAGAGAGGTAAGTTAAAATGAAGCACGACTCCAGTTGATGAGGGGCGAGTTTTGAAAGAATATCTCATAGGAACGGGCGGATGGGCATACTTCCAGATTCCAGGGCTTCACCCGTTAGTGGCGTATTCCAAAGCCTTCAACTTCGTAGAGGTAAACTCCACCTTTTATCAAATCCCCCCTTTGAAAGAAGTAGAAACATGGAGGAAACTTGTTCCGCCGAACTTCCAATTCACAGTAAGAGCTCACCGGGCAATAACACATAAAAACAAACTCCAATCAACCGAAGAGACAGTTGAAATATTTGAGAAAATGAGACAGATATGTGCGATTCTGAATGCCGACATTCTACACCTTCAAACCTCATCAGCTTTCGCATTTAACGAAAATTCGATCAATAGACTCCGCGATTTTCTCTCTTCCATTAACCTTGGAAAACTACGCCTCGCCCTCGAAACAAGGAGGATTCCTTCCCATAAGATGCCATCTGAACTTCTAAACACAATGCAGGACTATCATATGATTCACTGTGTAGACCTCTCGAAAGACGAGGCCCCAGCCTACGAGTCCGACGTTCTTTACTCAAGGCTTTTTGGAAAAGGATACCATAATGTATACCAACCAACAGATGAAGAATTGAGCCAAATAGACAAAAGAGCCTCAAAAGGAAACTTCGAAAAAATAGCCCTAAGCTTCCACTTTGTCAGAATGTACAAAGATGCCGCTAGACTGAAACTCTATAAGCAGACGGGAAAATTCCCAATGATCACAAAGTCAACTGGGCTTTCGTCTGTAGAAGAAGTTCTAAGAGAAGACACAAAGTTTCCTGCTACAAAACAGGAACTAATGGACAGTCAGGGATGGAAACTCTTCGACTTCACCAGTAACGAAAGGACACATGTAAAAGATTTTTTGGCATTGCTTCCAGATAAAACATACAATAATATCGGCGAAGTTATGAACACGTTAAGCTCAATAGCAAGGTGACCATATTGGCTACTCATCTCGACAGGGTTTTTCTCGGTACATCGGGATGGAGCTACAAGGACTGGGTAGGCCCATTCTACACTCAAAAAGACAAAAGCATGCTTCAGGCCTATGTGAAAGTCTTCAGAACTGTCGAAATTGATTCTACGTTTTACAGATACCCAACCAAAGGCACAGTTATGGGATGGGTCAAATATTCGCCAGAAGGCTTCGTTTACGCTGCGAAGCTGCCCAAATTGATCACACATGAAAAGAAATTAGATTTAGACCAAGGCGTCGAAGAAGACCTCCAAAAATTCGCAGAACTTATTGGACCTTTATACCTCAGTGGAAAACTCGGCTGCCTTATCATCCAGCTTCCACCGAAATTCGAATATAATCCAAACGAACTGGAAGATTTCTTCAAGATCCTCCCAACTCACATAAAATTTGCCGTAGAGTTCAGAGACCTATCATGGATGAAAGAAGAAACCTGGAAGCTGCTTGAAAAATATCATGTAGCATACACCATAGTCGATGAGCCTCTGCTCCCACCAGAGATACACATAACATCAGACATCGCATATTTCCGGTGGCACGGTCACGGAGCAAAACCATGGTACAATTACCGATACCATGCTGAAGAGCTCGAGCCCTGGATTCCCAAGGTAAAGGACACCGCTGAAAGAGTTGAGAAGGTATACGGATATTTCAACAACCATTATCACGGGTACGCTGTTGAAAATTGTCTACATGTCCTAGAAATGCTGGGATCCCTAACACGCCAGCAAACGGAAGCCAAACACAATGTGGAAAAATATTTCAAAACAAAAGCCAAAGTCAAAGAGACTACACTAGAAGCATTTGTCGGACCAATGGAAGCGAGTCTAGAAAGCCTACTCAGATATTTCATGGATGAAGAGAGATTGAAAAGAGCCGCCCGCATTAAAGACCACGAGCTAACGGTACAGCAGGAAACCAATAACCAAATAAAAGCGACAATAAGAGACTACAACGTAGTCATAGACCTCGAAAATCTCACAGTCCTACACGACTGCGCAGACTGGAGCAAAGTGTCGCTGAGCAAACGGTTCTGCAAACACTTGGGAAAACTTATGCTATCGCTGAACAAGGAAAAAGCCTCGAAAATCCTTAAACAAATTTATACAAACAAGGAAAAATGGGAATTCAAACCATACACAAAATAGCAACCATCATCATGAAGCATGCAAAAGAAGAATCTGTATAATACCTGCAACCCACCTAGTTCTACATTCCGCTGAATATTGCGGCAAATAGATTGGCTCCATTACCATCACACGCACAACAAAAAGACGAGAAAATCAACCTTCCACTAATCATTTAAGCCCTGACTAGCAATTGATAAATATTCCGTGAGCGTTTACTTCTTTTGCTATTAAGCGGAGAGTAGCCCTGTGCCACAGCGTGTTATTTGTAAAGGATGCGGTCACGTTTTATATGAAGGTTCCGAAATAAAACCCCCCGATGAAATTCTACACCTAAACGATGGGAAATGTCCGAAATGTGGCAAGAAACTCTCCCTCATACCCATTGACGTAGACGTAAGACCTCAGCGGTAAACTCTTTGACGAGGAATGAAGCTTGACAGAAAAAATTCGCAAAACCCAACTCTGTAACGTTCATAAACAAACATCAAAGTTAACGGTCTTTGCTGGTTTCGAAATGCCTCTATGGTATAAAGGCACAATCCCTGAGCATTTGACTGTGCGGAATAGCGTCGGCATATTCGATATCTCTCATATGGGAAGGGTGACGATCATAGGCGCTGACTCTGAACGTTTCTTGAACTATGTAATAACGAACGATGTTTCGCTGCTTTCACCCAACTGTGCTCAATACTCAGTCATGTGCAACGAAAACGGCGGGATAATAGATGACTTTGTGATATACCGTCTGGAAAAAGAAAATTTCATGATGGTTTCCAATGCGACCAACAGAGAGAAAGACCGCAACTGGCTAGTTAGAAATGCGAAAAGCTTCAACGTAAAAATCGAGGAGATTTCAGACAACGTAGCAATGTTTGCAGTTCAAGGTCCAAACGCCGAAAAAACCCTACAGAAGATTTCCACAGAAGACTTAAGCAAAATTGGGCGATTCAAATGCGGACATTCTCAACTAGCGGACGTAGAAGTTTTCCTGTCGAGAACCGGATATACAGGTGAAGATGGCTTTGAAGTCTTCATATGGGATGCTCTATTGACCAAGCCCGATAAGGCAGTAAGGGTGTGGAACGCAGTTCTCGAGGCTGGAAAACCCTTCGGAATAGAACCATGTGGCATCGGAGCAAGAGACACGTTGAGGCTTGAGGCCGGCATGTGTCTATACGGAAACGACATAGATGAGCATACGACTCCTCTGGAAGCGGCGTTAAGCTTTGTAGTGAAACTTCAGAAAGACAACTTCCTAGGAAAAGATGTCTTATTAAAGCAAAAGAATGAAGGGATAAGACGTAAACGTGTCGGAATACAGATGATAGAGCAGGGCATACCTCGACAAGGCTTTGAAATCTATAGCGATGATAGTGAAAAGATAGGGTATCTGACCAGCGGAACATTTTCTCCACTGCTCAAATGTGGCATCGGGATGGCGTACATTCAAATATCTCAAGCTCAAGAGGGAAAAACTGTAAACGTTAAAATGCGGGACAAACTGACAAAGGGAAAAATAGTCTCATTTCCATTTTATGATGCTGAAAAATATGGCTATAGGCGAAAGACTGTGACATAGAGCTGCAGGACTTGCTATTCTCAATTTGATTTGGAAAGGTTTATATGAATGACATGTGGCATGGAAAACCGTTAGCTAACCGCAACGGAAATAAAACCCGTTAATAATCTCTGTAAGAGAGATGAATCGGAATGAGGATTGACGGCATCCGGTTGAAGGAACGCATTATTAATGGTATAAAAAATTTGGGAAAACTGAGAATTAGAATAAGCCATAGTTCAATAATGACTTTTTCGGCCTTACTCCTAATAGTGTTCATTGCTTTTACCATACGCATATTCCCTTTGCGTTGGGAAATACAAACAGGCACAATGCATCTCTCTGAATTCGACCCCTACTATCAATACAGCCTCACAAAATACATGATGGAAAATGGGATAATCTCTCCCTATTGGCCGACTCAGTGGACTGACAAACAACGCTGGTACCCTGACGGAATAAACATGGGCAAGTCGTTCCCATCGTTACCAATAACAGCAGCATTTTTCTATAACCTAATTTCGGCGTTGGGCGTCAACATCGATTTGATGGACTTCTGTGCACTCTTTCCTGCAATGATGGGCGCGCTAGCATGTTTGATCATATACTTCGTTGGTAAAGACATGGGGGGAAAGCCTGTTGGCATGTTTGCAGCCCTTTTTCTAGCTCTAAGTCCCTCCTTCATCCAAAGAACCTCCCTCGGCTTCTTCGACGACGAAACCATAGGAATAGTTGCTATTCTGTTATTCATTTTAATGTTTTTGAGAGCAATTGAAGAAGAAAGGCCTGTTGGTTCAACCTTGAAATATTCGCTTGGATCAGCTGCAGCCCTAGCTTACTTCTCTTCGGGATGGGGAGCAGCTTTTTATCCAATAGGCTTGACTGTCCTCTTCATTTTCGTGTTGATTCTGCTGAAACGATATTCGCAACGCCTCCTATTGTCATACAGCCTGACTTTTGGCTTGGGGCTATTCATAGCCATAAACGTTCCTCTTAATTCTACAGCGTTTCTGACAACCTCTGCTGTCCTACCAGTTGCTGGAATGTTTGTCTTGCTTTTTCTCGGCGAGATTCTCCGCAACTTAACTTCAATAAAATCAAAGGTACTATTTACGGCACTTTTTTTGGCCCTGTTAGTTGGCGCCTTCGTCATGCTCTGGTATCTTGGCTACATGCAAGAGATGGGTGGAAAGTTTATTTCTGTTATAAATCCATTTGCGCGAGAAGGTTCGCCACTTATAGAGTCTGTGGCTGAGCACAGAATCTCGTCTTGGGGTTCTATTTATTATGAGTTTGGCATAGGAATAGTGTTCTTTGTGGCGGGCTTGTTCTTCACCTTGAGAAATCTTAGCAGTAAGAACCTTTTTCTCCTAATTTTTGGCTTAACATCCCTCTATTTCGCTTGTTCTATGGTGCGACTGCTTGTTCTTATGGCCCCAGCTTTTGCCCTCCTCGCATCCGTTGGGGTCTTAGGGGTGTTAAAACCCTTCAGCGCCCTGTTGACAGAACCGCCGAAAATCATTACGAAAGCAAAGTATAGTTTAGAGCACGTTGGAAAAGAATTCAGTGGGACCGCGGTATTGCTAATATTCCTCATCCTGATGACGAACTTTGCTTTCGCACCACAATCTGGCGGGACTCCTAAAGTGTATAGCCAAGCTTACGCCCCTGTGACAATCACTGCAGGTAGCATTCCAATAGCCCCTAGTGAGCCTGTGCAAGAATGGCTGGACCTGTTAGCGTGGGTGAAAAGCAATATTGGATCTAAACCTATACAGGAGAAGGTTGTGTGCAGCTGGTGGGATTATGGTTATTGGTTGACCCTAATCGGAAATGTGACATCGCTTGCTGATAATGCTACAATAAACACTACACAAATAGAGAACATAGGTTTCACATTTATGGCTAACGAGACCTATGCATTGCAAATGTTAAAGCTATATGACGCAAAGTACATTCTCGTGTTCACAACTCTTGTTGTAGGGCAAAGCGGTGAACAGTGGGGGGCAGGTTGGGCTGGATACGGGGATGAGGGAAAATGGATGTGGATGGCTCGAATTTCTGGCCAATCATATGACCGATTTGTGAACAGCGGTCTCATCGATGGAGATTCCGCATGGACTGACGAAACAAAATTCGGAAACTTCAGCCAGAACACATGGGTCTGGAGCGACATTGGAAAGAATTCGACAATCTATAAGTTGATGAGCTGGGGAAAGCAAAGATGGTGCGACCAAAACCTCGTGAGCCCAGACGAACTTGGTATTGAGCCAGAATATTTCAAGGAAGCCTATTTCGCAGGGTTAACACTATCCCCACAAGACGCGCGTAACAAATACGGCGGTCTCGTTCCACTCGTGTGCCTTTACGAGATCGATTGGCAGAAATACTATTCAAGTCAGTAAGGGAGCGATAGATTGTTTCCGAAGGTTCCTGACTATCACAAGCCAAATAAGCCTTTAATTCCGAATGGTTTGGGTGTAATCTATGTTCTGGGCAGCACAGCATACCTCTTCTTTCTGCACTATCAAACTGAAATTGACGCTTCCAGCAATGTTTCTCCTGCTTTAACTTTAGCTGTCTGTATCTTGTTTGGTGGATTCTTGGGTTTGCTTGATGACTGGATGGATTTGCGATGGCGTTATAAGGCTTTCTTTCCGTTGATAGCTGCCATACCACTTATTTCATTGGCCCGTAGACTTGGGCTACGTACATCCATAACAATTCCTCTTCTAGGAACAGTGCCCTTCGGTGACTACTACTATTTCATAATTATCCCGCTGATTGTGACCGTAGCTACCAACACTGTAAACCAGCTTGGAGGGTTGAACGGTTTAGAAACAGTATGTCCAGCGATAGTTATGATCGGACTAATGGCTATCTCGGGGTCACTTGCTATCCTGCTATATGTTCCTTTAATCACGTGGCTTCTTTTGGCGTTTCTTAATTTGAAGGGCAAAATCTTCGTTGGCAATACGGGATCTTTTGCCATGGGAATTACATTAGCTGCGTTCGCCATTATTTCAGATTTAAAATTCAGTCTAGTAATCTCGATTTTGCCTTACATTTTTAACTCCTCGTTGATCTTGCTAACCTATCTCTTTTTTAGGACAAAAGCGCAGGTTTCTTTTGATGGCGAAAAGTTATCTTCAGATCATAGGAGAAGCTTGATCACGTTCGTGACTTATCGTCGTCCTCTAACTGAGCAACGAGTAGTTATGATAATCTCGCTTCTGGTAGCAGCTTCAACATCTGTTGCCTTATCGGTTGAATGGTTATTGCTGTAGCTATACGATTCTAAACAATAGTGTGTATTATGACGTGACACACAAAAGGCAAAAATCAGTCAAAAGCGAGGCTTAGTAACGGAGGTTCAGACCACCGACTCATCATCTGTTTAATGTGGGGAATCAATCATCTGCCCAGCATTGTACATTCCAAACGTTTCAGTTAAGGTAGAAATTAACAGTCTAGTAGGAGTCAAAATGGGTGTTAAAAGTGGAACTGAAACTGTCAATTTTGACGTAAAGGCGAAGCTTGACGAGCGAGAGCGCAAAAGCCAAATGGTTGTCGTTGGTTTCAACCTTCTTTTGACTACAAAGCCGAGCCTTGTGAAGTTTGAAGTTGAAGGCACTGCAACTTTAATGGGCAAGGATTCAGAGATAAATAGAATGTTGGGGGTAGATCCTGACACAAAGGTACCGTATGTTTTTCAGAGGGTTTATCAGTACGCGTTTACAGCCATGTATGTTCTTTCGTCAATTTTGAATGCCCCTTCGCCGCCTCACGACTTGCTTTTTTCCAGGACGCAAGGCGTTCCCGTTGAAGATATAAGCGTAGAAGTCGCACCTGCAGAGACTGTGGGTGTCCGAGCGGAAACAGCAGAAGAAGCAGGCGAAGTTACCGCGTCAGGCTAATAGTTTTCTAGCAACATTTAAAAGCTTGGAATCACGTGCATAGGACTTGTTGGCGGGTGAGTGGACCTCCACCCGTTCCGCCATAATAAACCCCGGCGTTGGAGGTGAAGAATTGAAGTTTGACAGTAGAGACTTGGCGTTGACGGCTATTTTCGCAAGCATGTATGCCTCAATCAATGTTATCCAAACAACGATGGGAGGACCTATAACATATGGACCCATTCAATTGCGGCTTGCCGATGCTTTAATTCCTTTGTCAGCTCTGTTCGGATGGCCAGTGATAATAGGAGTTGCTATCGGCTGCTTTAGCAATGCATATTACATGCTTGACCCGGCAGACATTATTATAGGGCCTATAGTCAATTTTGCAGCTTCTTTAATTGTATTCTTGCTTCGAAAGCATCGACTGGTAGCCTGTATTTCGGGAGCTGTAACTGTAGGCGTGCCCATAGGTTCATATCTCTATTACTTGTACGCGGTAGGTAATCCAATTATACAGCAACAAGTGCCAGAATTTTTCGGAATACGATTGCCTTTGTGGAGTGCTTTTGTTCTAAGTCTTACTATTAGCTGTTTGGTCACTGTCGCTCTAACAGGATACATATTGCTTAATATATTGGAACAACGAAGCGTTATTGAACCCTTGAAATCGCATGGATTGAAAGTTCTTACGAAGGATTGAAGATATCTGACAAAAACATGCGAGATCCTACAAGAAGCGTTCCAGTTTAGTTAGCCCTATTATTTCATCGAAATCTAGTCCTAAAGCATCCAATACCTGATCGAATGTTGAATGCAAATAGGCTATGTACTTGTCGACATCGATTTCGTTTTTTGCGGCTAACTCAACTGGTTTCACACGTGGCTCTCTGGTCACTTTGACGAAGCTTATTAGGTCGCCGGCTTTCAGCTCCATCCCTCCTTCTTTAAGGATTCTCGCGGCTTTCACATGTTGTGGTGTAGTTTTTGTATAGCGTTCTGGTTCTTCGCCCAAAACCACATTGAAAGCGAGTTCGCTTATGCCGTCCCATTCCCTTCTCTTCAACCGCGTGTAACAGTCGCGAACGATATCCGTGATGTCTTTTTTTGCCTTTTCAAAATCCTCTGGAGTCTTCACTATCGCCAATCGTCCTTTCATTCTGTCAAATGCTTTTTTGATGAACAACGGAATGTGCCTCTTCTTACCTGTTAACCCTTTGACATCGACACTTCCGTCGTCCAGAACTCCAAGATAGTTCTTTTTCCGCGAGCTGAACACTACGTATCTGTAAATCTTATCTACATCTAGGCTCATCTTTAACTCGTGTTCAGTCCATCGTGACAACTCTTCAATCTGCGCAGTTGAAGGGTTTTTCAGAAATATGCTGTCCGTGTCTCCGTAAAGCACCTGAATACTAAGCTGCTTTGCTCTGTCAAGGATTCGGGTTATTGAGTTCCTCCCGATGGCTGCAGTTGCCTCGGCCACAGGTGGACAGTAGAGGTCGAAGGTTTCTGCGCCAAAGACCCCATAGCTTGCGTTTAAGATGACTTTGAGAGCTCCTTGGATGATATCGTACCAGTTTCTGAGCTCTTTTGGCAAGGTTTTGTCTTTTGACTTTGGCTTGTACCATCTGACACGCAAATCTCTAAGTGAACCGATCAGAAGACTCTCCAGTGCTCGTTTCTTGGTGCAGACCCAGTGGGGCGTATCTGGAACTAGGTTACTGCGGCATTCCGTATGAGCACATAAAATAGATTGATAACCTAGGTTCCACACTTTTATTATTGATGGATACAGACTCTGGAAGTCCATATCTGCCACGCTAAAGTGCACGCCTGGAACTGGCTCGACGACTATTGCCCCTTTGTATTTCTTACCTTTGATGATGGCTTTGGTTGCTGTTTTTCCTTTTTTAGCGAGTATATCCTCGGCGTTTGGGATAAGCATGCTTCTTCTGCGATGCTCGCGGTGCATGAAATTCCTTATCCAACGAGAAACGCCTTGACGGCTCACGTCATCCATTGGCATGCTACTGATTCTAGCCAACGCAAGAATAAGCTTCATAACCAATTCGTCTTCGAAATTCGTGAGTCTAAAAGCGATTTCGGCATCCTTGAAGCAATATTTGGCGAGTTCTGTGTAAGTCAATTCGCCTATACCCTTTTCTAACCTTATTTTTTCCATTTCGATTAGGGCTTTGCCTACATCATCAAGTGTTACGTCTCGATAGCGGTTGTTGAAGGCATATATTTGAATTGAGCGATTGAAGAAAAACTTGTACAAGTCTATATGAACGCCATGCTTTAGCGAGCAGACACGTTTTCCTACTTCTATCGGAACTTCGTCCCTTCTAAAACCCATGTTTTGTGCTCTATGGGCCAGATAACGCAAGTCGAAATCGTCGCCGTTGAAAGTTACGACGAAAGGATAATTCCACAAAACGTCGAAAACAGCTCTGATGAGCTTTTCTTCTGAATCGAAGTATTCAAGGATGACGTTGGCTGGCAAATGTTCAGTTCCTTCGCGAATATTCTCTCTTTTCAAGAGCAAAACTTTCTTTTGTCCGTCAGAACTATAGAGTGAAACGCAGACAACCTGGTAGGCGGCTTCCCGTGGGTCTGGCACTCTAGTGGCAATAGGGGTGCAAACCTCTATATCCATGGCAACTCGGCGAAATTTTGGAGCAGGATACTCCAGTAACCTGGCCCATTGTTCAATGTACTGTATTTCCTCGCTTGTAGCGTTCTTGAATATGCCAAGTATCTGCCTAACCATTTTTTCGGCTTCTTCCAGGTTTTTCGGAACAAGATCAGCGTTTTTGACTTCGTAGATCATTCCAGGCAGAAGGTTTCTGTCGTAGATATAGGATTGGTAATACTTTATCTTTGATTCCCAAACCTTGATTTCTTGTGGTGAGATTGGCGTGTCTGAGATTTTGGGGAATTCTTCCGGAATTATATCTCTTATGCATCCTTTTGGGCGTCCGCCAATAGCTAAGGGGTCCTTGGCAACGATTTTCGTCACTTTCGTGCTTCTGTTCATTAGCGGATCAAATTTTTCTGCAATTTCGAAATGATCAAAACCAGGATGCTGTGTCAAACGTGTGATTTTTTCAAGTTCATATTGTGAAAGGTTGGTCAAGCAATATGGCTTGTGTCCTACGTTGTCGTACCAGAAGTAGATTTGACCTGAAGCTGGCTCGTATAGTTTGATTAGGGCTTTGCCAGCCTTTCCATCATAAGTGGCTGAAACGAGATAGGAAGGCAGCAGATTCTCAGGCGCCAATGGCGGAAAAGCCCGCTTCTTACCTCTGTCTTTAAGTATTGATTCTGTGAAGGGCAAGGCTTCGGCTTCTGTTTCTTCCGAAGGTTTCGCTTTTGCGTAGGGGAAATCGTCTAAGTGCTTTTGCGCCATTTTAGTCTTTGACCTAATTAACTTTATGAACGGAATAGACTAAAAACTCTTACTAGCGTTCATTGAGGTGTTTTCTTAAGAAGGTTGTGGGACTAGGCTCTGTCGGAGGCTAGCCCCCTCCCTTATATATAGATTGAACTTGATGTTGAACTTGTTGCGCAAGTGTTTAGGTATGGATGAAGCTGTTTTGTCACATGCTGAAAAAGATGGGAGTCTAGTTTGCCATGAATTATAGTGTTGTCTTATTGCTTGCTTTCTTGTTTGATGGTCTTGATTAGTTGGGAAGTTGTTAGTGAGCCTATATTTCCTATTCCATGCCTTCTTAGGGCTATCTTTCCTGTTTCTGCTTCGCGTTTGCCAATCAATATTATGTACGGGATTTTTTGAAGTTCTGCTTGTCTGATTTTGTAGTTAGTGGTTGAAGGACTGCTATCAAGTTCCGACCTTATGCCATGAGCCAATAGTTTTTTGTGAACATTTTTTGCGTATTGCACGTGGTCAATGCTGACGGTTAGTATCGTCACCTGTGTAGGAGCGAGCCAAACGGGGAAGTTTCCGTTGCAATGCTCTATTAAGATGGCAAAGAACCGTTCAATAGCTCCAAGTAATGCTCTGTGAACCATCACAACCTGATGATCTTTGCCATCAGCTCCTACATACCTAATGTTGAAACGTTTTGGTAGGTTGAAGTCAAACTGTATAGTTGTGCATTGCCATTCTCTACCTGAAGAATCAACTATGTTAATGTCGATTTTCGGTCCATAAAATACTGCTTCTCCTAGCATTTCCTTGTACGGAATTCGTTTTTTATTTAATGCTGCTGCTAACGCTCTTTGTGCCATGCTCCATTCCTGTTCCGAACCCATATATTTCTCTGGTTGCTTGGGGTCTATGGTCGAAAGGTATACGTTGTATTTTTTGAAGCCGAATTTTTGGAGAATATGCTGCGCAAAGTCCAGAAGCCTAAGAATTTCTTCTTCGACTTGTTCGGCAGTGCAGAAGATATGGGCGTCATCTTGTGTGAACCCTCTAACCCGCAATAGTCCATGGAGTGTCCCTGAGCGTTCGTATCTGTAAACCGTGCCCCATTCCGCATATCTTATTGGCAAGTCCTTATAGCTTCTTGTTTTAGCCTTATAGATTTGGATGTGGAAGGGACAGTTCATAGGCTTCATAACGTAAGATTCTCCGTCTTTTTCGAAAAGGTACATGTTCTGCTTGTAGTAGTCTAAATGCCCTGAAATTCTCCAGAGTTCTGCTCGTGCTATGTGTGGAGAGCAGACCAGTTGATACGCATTTTTCAGATGCTCTTCCTCCCAGAAGTCCCTTATTATCCTGCGAACCATTGTTCCTTTGGGATGCCAAAGAACTAAGCCAATGCCTACATCCTCGCTTATTGAGAATAAATCCAACTGTTGGCCGATAAGCCTGTGGTCGGCACTTGAAATCTCTCTTATCTTGTTTTTGTTTTTTGAAAGTTCTGCATTCACGGGGTTTATAGGGTGTTCTCTTCTTTTTAGAAGTCGTTTAGAGTTGTGTTTCTAAATACCCCATTTGAAACACCAAGCCTGTTAATAATGACACCATCCTATTTATTCCTTATTCTAGAAAGGACTTGGACAAACATAGGCGAAGTAGGGAAAACGCCTTTAATTCCGTTGACACCTTTGTTTTTGTTTTAGGGTTGAGTGAAACTCTTGCTTAAGGAAGCTTGGACACTCGCGATTGAAACTCTAAGCTGGATGGAAATGCGGAAACTCAGTGAACGTCTAGCCTTGGCAAGAACGGTTAAGCAGTTAGGTATGAGTGATGCTAACGCCATGAGACTTGCCCATATGCTCGTGTGCGAAACTGTTAGGCGACGGAACTTCATAGACGCTTTCATAAACAAAGCTTTGAAGAAAGAATCCATAAGCGAGTTTAATCTCGGCATTCAAGCCTTCTTGCGGCTCTATGTTTACCAGACTCGAATAGTTAAAAACTGGTCTAAGATTGATTTGGAAGAAGCCAAGAGTATAGCTAAACTCGTCCGCTCTATCTTGGGATGGAAAACCCTTCGAAACGTCGAGCATGTACTGGGTTTTTTGCTAACGCAGAATCCAAAATCAGTCCTTGAAGGCACAAGCGATGAAGAGAGAATAGGGCTTGAGACTTTTCACCCAACATGGCTCGTAAAGTATTGTTTCAGTCTTTTCGGTAGAAGCGAAGCCATAAAACTGTTAGAAGCAAATTTGCAGCCTCCACCAACGTACATAAGGTTCAACACACTCAAGGCTAGTCAAAACGAGATTTCGGAGAAACTTGCAGAAGAAGGCGTCAAAGTTGAGAAGGTTGAACAATTGAAGCACACATACAAGATTGTATTGTCGAAACAGCCTTTAGCTCGAACAGAAAGCTTCAAAGAAGGCCTATTCTATGTTCAAGACAAGGCTAGCTGTTATGCAGCCGAAGTTGCAGACCCAAAACCTCGAATGAAAGTTATCGATGTTTGCGCTGCGCCAGGTGCCAAAACTACCTATCTAGCCCAGCTAATGCAAAACCGCGGCTTCATCCACTCAATAGATTATTCAAAGCGTAGAATAGCTGTTTGGAAAGATGAAGTAGCCCGCATGGGAGTCAGAAACGCTGTGCCAATAGTTGCCGATGCGTGCAATCCGCTACCTTTCTCGATAGAAGCAGATATCATTGTCTTAGACCCACCATGCACAAGCTCAGGTGCTTTTGGAAGGTCTCCCTCAGCTAAGTGGAGGCTAACGCGACGTTCTATTGACAAGATGGCAGAGATTCAATGGAAAATGATAAACACTTGCGCAGAGAACGTGAAGCCTGGAGGCGCGCTAATCTACTCTACATGCAGCATAGCAGTCGAAGAAAACGAAATACTCATTGAACGTTTTCTAAAATGGCATCCAAAATTTTCACTGGCTGAAATAAGCCCAAAGATAGGTTTATCAGGCCTAAGAGGATTAGAAAGATGTCAGAGGCTATATCCACACGTTCATCATTGCAATGGGTTCTTTGTCGCGAAACTGTCAAAAACCTGAATCTAAAAAGAAACTGGGAGCCTCTCAATAATAAGAAGTCATCTTTCGTTGTCTTTTTTACTTCGTGGTTTGAAGGATGTTTTTCTCTGGGTGAGCTGCTTTCGTCAATCTCAGGGCAATAGTCGAAACTAGAAGATTACTAATGTTGTAAGTGTACACAAAAACTAAATTCAACTATTTTGTTAAAAAGCAGGGGACATTCGATGCTTGTCAAAGATGAGTTGAAAGACTTTCTTACGAAGTTTGGCGTTTTTAAAATTGGAGTTGCAGATCCAGCGCATGGTTTTGCATTGGCGAAGGAGGGTTGTCATCCGAGAGATAATATGAGGGATTGTAATTCGGTGGTTGTCTTTGCCTTTCATGTTGGTCTGGATTACTATACTACCCTAGCTTATTATCAGAAAGGAGAAGTTGAGTCGCGAATCTTACACATTTACGGCGACTGGGTCTCATCTCACCTTGCACGCTTTCTTGAAGAAATGGACTACAAAGCAGTCGTCCCTCACGGGTATAAAAACGAGAAAGAGAGAATTCATCACCTATCCTCCAAATTGGCAGCATACGAAGCTGGGCTTGGAGTCTTTGGAAGGCCAAGCATTGTGATAACACCGGAATATGGGCCAAGGGTTAGATTCGGAGTGGTCCTTACAAGCGCTCGGATAAAGCCAGATAACCCTTTGAGAGGTTTTAACCCATGCCAAGAATGCGAAACTTGCGTTGGGCTCTGCCCTGCAAGAGCCATAAGCAAGGAAAAGCCACCGCCATTGGGATTTGACAGAAACCGATGTATGGAATTCATTTATGGAGTTCGAGAGAAAACTAAAAGGGAAGTAATGCTTTGCGGTTACTGCTTCAACTGCTGCCCTATAGGAAAAACTTCGAAGAAAACATTCCATCTAAGTAAGTATAAAACTCTACTCGACCTAAACGAAGACAAAAGGGAAAAACTCTTAAAATCGATGAACGTCTAATGAACACACGGTTTTCTTAATGATTTATGGTTTATATGCTATCGCTTGCAAGTGTCCCGCTAATGCCAAAGCGTCTTGGCTTTCACACAAAGTAAGCTCAAATTGAAGTATTTTGTTAAATAAATCTTCAGGATAATCCTTTTTCATAAATAGTTCCTTCGAAATTCGTAAAGGCATGGTGTAACCTTTGCCAACAATTTTCTCGACGCAAAGACCATTTCTTTCTAGCGTTTCACGAAATTCGCTTGGGGTCCAAGTATAGATTTTTACTTTGCCCTCTTTGTCCATGGCACCATGTTTTCTGCAAAGTAATATATCAAGTGCATGGGCGACGTTATCAGAGTTTGGTTTTTCAGACAGAGAAACCAAGGATTGGACATAACGATTATGCACAGAAATTATTAACCGCCCTTTCTTTTTTAGAATTCGTGCCAACTCTTTAACAACAATGTTCGGGTTCTTAAAAAGAAAAAGCGTATGTTCGCAAAGAATCATGTTGAATGTTTCATCTGCATAACGTGTTTTTGCAATGTCGCCCTTTTTTGTGATTATTCTGTCTTGCATACCTTCCTTTTTTGCCTTTTGAGCAGCAGCTTTGAGCATTTCTTGAGAAGCATCCATTAAGACTACCTTACAGCCCTTTTTCGCCATCTGAATTGTCCAGCGACCAGTCCCTCCTCCAGCATCCATAACCAGAGCGGTAGGATTTGTTGGAACGTAGGGTTCTATATGCTTCCATGTAATTATATCGAATATTTTGTAATACATCATGTCAAATGTCTTATCGTAGCTTTTCGCCCTTTCATCGTAACACAATTCAACCTCTTCCACCTAGCTTTCCACCATTCGAGATTTTTCCAAACAACATAGGACCTCAAAGATAATTTTCGCTGCTTGAATCGCGGATATTCCATAATCATAATCTGGTGCGACTTCAAGAACATCAAAGCCCATCACTCGTCTGTCGCACATTCTACACAAAATTTCGAGCAAGGTTTGTGTTTCAATCCCCTCAGGTTCTGGATTCTGCACAGCCGGAGCACACGACGGATCCAGAACATCCATGTCGACAGATAGATAGATGTTTCGGCATTTTCCGAGCTTCTCTTTCAATTTTTTGGCAATCTGTTCGCTTCCTTCTCTTCTGATTTGCTGCGAGGTGAAAAATTCTATTCCGGCCTTCTTGGCAAAGGCCAATTCTTCTTTACAGACCGCCCTTGTGCCCACTTCGATGATCTTCGAGGGCTTCAATTCTTCGCTTATTCTACGCATGAAGGTTGTGTGCGAAAGTTTAAGCCCCATAAACTCATTGCGCAAATCAAGGTGAGCATCAAAACTCACTATCGCAGTCTTTAAGGCCTCAGTGTTTAGGCCTTTCACAATGCCCAAGGTTATCGTGTGTTCTCCACCCATTGCTACTGGCGTCTTCCCCGCCTTCAAAATGCTCTCAACAACAAGTTCAATTCTCTGTAGGGTCTTCTTCGTGTCAGTGGACACATGCAAATCACCTAAATCATGCAGTTTTAAGTCTTCAACATCCAAGCCTGTGCGAAAACTGTAAGTTTCTATGTTAAGAGAAGCTTGCCGAATCGCGTTTGGACCAAACCTTGCCCCACTTCGATACGTACTTGTAACGTCGAAAGGAACACCAAAAACTATGTAATCCGCTTTTTCAAAAGGCTTTTGAAAGCCACCGAACACATTTGATTGGGACACAAAAAGTTCATGACGGCTCATTTGGCTTCCTCTCTATACTCTGCATATTTCAGTGATCGACTCTAAACTTTTGTTGCCAATGCTTAAAAGTGTTCGCTAGTCTAGGTCAGCGACACCCTTCCTTATCTTATAGAAATATAAAACAACTCCTAGAATGAATGAAATGATACAGAACCCATAGACAACGCTGTAACTACCATAGGCAGCTAATGTGTTTATGAAGAGGTTGCCTTGCAACGGATAGAAGGGCATCATCTCCTCATAAAGAAAAGAGTCCAAAAACACATGAGAATAGACTCCAGCAAAAGATGTAAAAAGAATCTTCTTGAATGAGGACTTCTGCGAAATTCGGAAAACCACCATTATTCTATTCAGCATGTTCCTAAGTGGATAAATGATGAAAGCGACCAAGGCAGCCAAGATTGATGAGCCTAGATATGAGTGGAAAAAGCCGTGAAGATGATACCTATAAACGTGAAAATACATAATATAGAAAGGTTCAACATCGGGTATGACGCTTGCCACAAAAAGGGTCGGCAGATCAAACACGACAGAAAGAACTAAACCGAAAAGTAGAGCTGGTCCCAGATGAAAAGGAGTGAACGGCACAAGCATTTACCTTCAATCATCTATAAGACGCTACCAGATATTAGAGTTCCCAAAGAAACACAAAGAAAACACTAAATTTATTAATGTTGCTTCAAATGCATTAGAGTTAAAAGGCGGTTCTTGAATGTCGCTTAGATCGAAACTCAAGATTGAAAATACTGGAATGTTGGCAGCGCTCATCTTTTACGCTGTCGTCGGGATAATTTGCTTCGCTATTTTGGCAATTAACGATTTTCTGCTTATTCATATAGGTCTAATCGGCATATTGAACCTAATAACGGCTTATGGCCTGTTCAAAAAGAGAGCCTGGACGTTCTGGGCTGTTATTGCGCTTTTCTTTATTGCTACAACCTTTTCAGCTTCTATGCTTTACTATGCTTTTGGCCTTGACTTAATTCTCGACACAGGCGTGATGGTATATCTCGTCTTAACATGGATCTTCACGGCCTATACTGCGACGAAAAGGAAAACCTTGCAGGCTTGAGACTTAGCTTTCTTCAAGCTTCTTGAAAAGATGAACTTCAACTTCTTCATCAGAGTCGACGAATTGCTGGTTTTCGGGTATTTCTACGAAGCCATCAGCCTTCGCAAGCGTTGTTATTGCACCTGAAAGTTCGACGGGGACAGGCTCAGCAATCAGTCGAGTTGCTCTGTCACGTTTCAATCTAACAGTAATGAATGTTCGCCTTCCCTTTGCTGGAAACATCCTTGTCGCCGCATGTGCCTTCACTATCAAGTCCTTCTCCGCCTTTCTGCCAGCCATGCACCTAATTATTGGACGCGCAAGCAAGTGAAAAACCAGCAACGCAGAAGTTGGATGACCTGGAAGCGAAAAGATCAATTTTCCATCTATCGAAGCCACAGTTGTTGGTTTTCCAGGCTTAGTCGCTACTCCACAGACAATTACGCCAGGCTTTCCTAACGAATCCAAAGCTCTGGGCATAACATCTTTTGGACCTACTGAAACCCCACCCGAGGTTACAACAATATCTGCTGACGCTAGCGCATGCCTTAACGCTTTCCGAAGCTCCGCCATATCATCTGCAAAAACGCCCAAGTAGATTGGCTTTCCTCCACTTTCCCACGCTGCTATGCTCAGACTGTAGCCATTTATATCGTAGATCTTTCCGGGAGACAATTTCTCGCCTAGTTCAATGACTTCAGCGCCTGTTGAAAGAACCGCCACACGCGGAACCGCGTAGACTTTCACCTTTGCCGTGCCCAACGCGGCTAGAACGCCAATTTCCCTCGAGCCTATCAATTGCCTTGCGCGTAGAACGGTTTCGCCCTTCCTTATGTCTGCCCCCATTTTCATAATGTTCTCATCTTTTACCACGGCATTGTAAACACGAAGGTCATCGCCGCTTCGATCTGTATATTCAACCATGACAATAGCGTCTGCGCCTTCAGGGACTGGTGCTCCAGTGGAAATCTCAGCAGCTTTGCCCCGGACAACTGATGTTGTCGACGGTTCTCCCACGTTCACTGTTCCACAAACTTTCAGTTTTTTTGGTTTGTTTTCTTCCGCTCCAAATGTATCCTCAGCCCTTACTGCGTATCCGTCAACAGTTGACCGACTGAAAGGGGGAATATCCAGCGTAGCTGTCACATCTTCTGCGAGAACACGATTGTAGGCTTCTAGAAGCGGGATTTCCCCAACACCCAAAGAATTAATTTTGAAATGGTGCCTGATGACTCTTTTAGCCTCACCCAAAGTAAGGAGTTTTCTAAACACCTCTATCAACCACCTCTACGCTGTCAAACAAGTGCACCAGCACGGATTCTCCTTCCTCCAAGCCTTCTCTATTTTCCGGAACAGCAACGTAGCCATTAGCCTTTGTCATAGTTGAAATTGTGCCTGAGCCCCGTGAGCTCAGGGGTTCGGCGAGAAGCTTTCCGCCTACTTGAATAACTCGAACTCGCACAAATGTTTTTCTTCCAAGGGTTGCCGTGATCCTTCTTGTTACCTTGGCTTCAACAACTGGTCTTAGTTCTTCTTGTCTTATTCCGAGCATTCTAGATATTAGAGGTCTGACGAAAACCTCGAACCCTATCATTGCTGCCACAGGGTTACCAGAAAGAATGATCACAGGCGTCCCGTCCACTATCGCGAGAGCTGTCGGCATGGCTGGGCGCATAGCCACACCGTGAACAATAACGCCAGGTTTTCCAAGATTGTTCACAGCTTCCGGAACAAGATCCGAAACCCCAACACTTGTCCCGCCAGTGGTTATCACAGCGTTTCCGCCTTGTAACCCTTCTTTCAATTTTTCCAAAATTCCGTTAAGATCATCTTTCACGATGCCTAAATCTAGGGTTTCAACGCCAAATTCTTCGCACAAAGCCGAAAGAACAAGCCTGTTAACCTCGAAAATCTGATCTTCCTTCGGCTTATCGCCGATTTCCACCAACTCATCTCCGGTAGACAAAATAGCGATTTTGGGCTTTTCGACAACTTTGACCATCTTGATTCCTAAAGCCGCGATTAACCCCAAATGTTGAGGCTTCAAACGGGTTCCCGCATTTATGGCGATTTCGCCCTTTGGGACATCTTCACCTTTTCTTGACACATTTTCGCTTGGTGTTACTGGAACCCAAACTTCGATTTCCGTGTCCACCCGTTTAGTGTTCTCTAACATCACAACAGCATTGGCCCCTCTAGGAAGCGGGTTGCCAGTCCAGACTTGTTTTGCTTGCCGCCTGCCTATCTCCTTTTCTTTCATGATCTTGAAGGTTTTTGGTTTGAATTGTGATGCCCCAAAGGTCTCTTCGGCTCTAACAGCGTACCCATCCACAGCCGAACGGTCAAATCTTGGCAAATCCTCTTTTGCAACAATGTCTTCTGCTAAAATGCGATTCAAAGCCTTACACAAGGGAACAGTAACAGTTTTTGACTTTTCGAATCTCCACTTCTCGAAGAACAGTTGCAATGCATCTTCCACTGATGTAAGTCTTTGGAACCCTCTCAGCCGAACCAAAAGGCCCCACACTCATACACAGCACTATGAATTGCATACAAAAAGGTATCGCATTAAAGCTATTTCAAGGCTTTACTAAATCATCAAATATCGATTACTGCAAAATGATACGGACAAGGGTGCAAAGAGCCAAAGTGGCTAAGTATTGCGGCTTTTTTCGCGAATTCTGGAAAAAGTCCCGAGTCCTCCGGACTATCCACTGCTTGAATTGAAACCTAACGAAATCGTAGTAAGAAGATTTAAACTTTGATGTACATCGATTGCCACATTGTCTGCAACAAACTAGCTTTCAAGTTCCTTTTGGATTATATCACGCATTTTTATTGCATCTACATCCAAGACTGGGCTTTCGCTTATGATTACGGGCTTTAACTTGAATTCAATTATAACCTTTGCAAGCATTGCGAAATCTGGTCCATAGTTTGTTTCGTCCATTGTATGATGACATTTCTCCCCTTTGTCTGTGAATTCAACTTTCGTAAAGTGACAATGCATGTTTTCGACTGCTTTTGACCCCAGTCTCTCTTCAATTTCCTCAAGAACCTTTCGAAAGTCCGCGAGTGTTTTGAATCGTCCCTTATCTCTTGCGTGTAGATGCGCCCAATCGATAACTGGCTGAGTCTGCTCAACCTCTTCACATAATGCTAAAACTTCACCTAGGCTTCCAAGCTGGGATGGTCTGCCCATTGTTTCTGGGCCGATATTGACATTCTTAATTCCTAAAGCATTAATAGCTTTAACGGCTTGTTTTAAGGCTTCTAGACAGCTTCTAAAAGCCTCTTTTTGCGGACTTTTGCCGTAAAACCCTGGATGAAAAACCACTACATATGCCCTCATCCACTCTGCAGCGGTCGCACATGCTATTAGGCGTTGTATACTTGCTTGAATAGTATCTTTTCCACCACAGAAATTTATGAAATAGGAGCCGTGGAGACTAAGCGAAACATCGCTTTCTTTGGCTTCAAACCCAAGCTTCTCGGCGTCTTCCTTCTTTATTTGAGGTTTCGCTCCCCAGCGAACAGCCTGATACTCGAATGCGTCAAGTCCCTCCTCTCGCAAGAGTCTGGGAACATCTTTCAAAGTTGCTTTCATTTCCTTAAATGCTTGAGGAACACCAGCTGGCCCAAATCTTGGACGATCAGCCATTAACTTCCCTTTTTAACCCCTTCGTGCTCTCCTGTATCGGAAACCCTTTCGCTTGTACTGTCCATAAAACAGGACCGCCAGTGCAGAGACCCAAGCTGCAACATTTTGAAAAACAAGATATTTCGCAGCCATGTCTAAGTCCCAGAGAGGTTTGACAACAGACCCTATGGTTAGAATAAAGTCTCTGAAGCCTGGTGCAGCTGCAAGTAATGCATTGTTTATTACTGAGAAAAATCCGCCTATAGGTGCAAAAAACTGCGCGGTGCCTTTTATGAAGCTGAATAATGAGGGGTTGTTTATGTAGGCGCCTGTTATAGTTTGGTAGATTAGTTGAGGATACGTTAAGAGGGATATTCCAACTATGAAAGCCAAGAAAGCCAGCAACACGGTTAAAGCACTTTTTATTGCAGCTCTCGCAAAATGTATTTTTTGCCAAACATAACTTACGCCTCTGATTTTCAACACTCCAGATTTTATCCGCCCAAAGAAATCCCTTACAACCTTCAACTTTTGATCGCGCCCGCGCTTAGCAGCCTCAGCTTTCCATCTTGATGTTTCAATAGGCTTTACGGCCGTATGCTTTGTTAGGTATATCCAGCTAAACGCAAGCGAAATTACAACAGCCAACGGAACTAAATGAAACAAAGGGCTCACAACTACCGCAAAAGCCCAACCGCCTAAGGGAAATACGAAAATCCACTGCAATTGTGTTTCATCCTTTACACCCAAGTTTGTTGCATAAAGAACAACGATATATTCGACGAACGACGCAATTACTAGGAACAGAATTATCGCGGCCACTCCTTTCAAAGTTGCCCAGCGGATAATTAGGCGTTTTTGAGGATTTTGAGTTGCCAATTATGCCACCAGTGGATTTAGCTATTTCTATTTCGTCTAGGGATATTTCTGGAATATGAACGTTCTCGTTAAAAAACGTGACTGTAGATGCTGAGTATTTACTTTGGCTACTAATTCACATGTCCTAAACCCTTTATTTCAGCGGTCAATACATTGTCTGAATTGGTATGGATGCGCAATACTATGGAAAATTCTGTTCCTAAAAGGGCTCTCACATTTATTGAGGTCGAGCCAAGAATCTAGGAGGTGTGATAGGCACGTGCTCTTAGGATTGCGACAATGGGAACTCGTGTCCGCACTTCGGGCACTTAGCCATCTTGCATTGTACCGCAGATGGACACCCAGAACAGGCCAAAGCTCTACCATACGTTATGTTGAAGGCGAACCTGCATTTGGGGCAATTTACGAGCTGCTTCGATTGCGAGTTCATTCTAATTCACTCTCTAAAAGTCAACCGTTTGACAATGTTTTAAAAACTTTTCCCGAGATAACTAAACAGTTCCATGCAGAAACTTTCAGGGCAACAAGCCTATTGGCGAAAAGAACAGTTAAATTTATAATTAAAAGAATGTATGAAATTTTGCTACGTTAGAAACAATAGTCTGGGAAGAAGATGCTGAGCAAGGACAAAACAGAGCGTGCAGAACTCTACAAGGATCGCAATACGCAAGTCTTCCTAAGCAAATTTCTAAGCGATGAAATCGGTGAACTTAAACCCGTCTATGACCCTAAAGTCGGTTATCGCTATCCAACTGTTGAAGCGATTGTCGGCGATGCTTCAAAAGTGGAAGCCTTTCTGAACAGCCTTTACGAAGCTGGAATATTAGAAAGAAGACTTTATGACAAAATCATTTACTGTCCTAAATGTGACTCTGCAAACATTTCCATCCATCATTGTTGTCCATACTGCAAATCCTTCAACATCCAAAAGAGCTCCTTGATTGAACATGTTAAATGCGGATACATGGATGTGGAGGAGAACTTTCGCAAGGGAGGTAAGCTTGTCTGTCCCAAGTGCAACGAAGAACTGAAAAAGATTGACACTGATCACAGAAAAGCCGGGATATGGTGCACATGTAAGGATTGCAGAAAAAGCTTTGACATCCCTGTTTCTGCACATTTCTGCAGGGACTGTCATGGGGAATTCAGCTTCGAGGACGCAATAATTCAGGATGTGTATTCTTATCGCCTAAGGGAAGAAGCAAGAGAAGAAGCTGCCTTGGGCTGGGTTTTAGTGGCCCCGATACGGGATTTTCTTTTGGAAGAAGAATTTCGAGTTGAAAGCCCAGCCTTTCTTAAAGGCAAGTCGGGGGCAAATCACATGTTTGACATTGTAGCCTACAAAGAAGAAGTCCAAAAGGTAACGGTGATTGATCTAGCATCTTCTACGGAGGATTCTGTGTCTGAACAACCTGTCATTGCTTTGTTCGCCAAAATATTTGATGTCTCACCGGATAAAGCCTATTTGATTGCAATTCCTAAAATGAATGAAAACGGAAAGAAAATGGCAGAACTATACAACATTCAAATAATAGAGGCAAAAAACCAAAAAGAAGCAATAAAAGCTTTGAAAGATAGATTGCTTAAGAAACAGTGACAATTAAAGGTATTTTGAGTTTAATGTCTTGCAAGTACCGCTATGTTCCCCCTTTCCGTTACAACTTTGACTATGAAGTTTTCCGTTGGCAGAGGTATATCCGCTCTAGTATATGTTGCACTTTCCCCAAAGTTTATGAAAAAGTTTGCGTCACAGCGTTTATGATATGTTGAGTTAACAATCCATATTGAAACTAAATGAATTGTTGACGCACCATTGTTACTGAGACTAAAGCGTGCTCCATCAATAACTACTGTTATACCAAAAAAGTCAATATCAATTGTTGTTTGGTTAACGTCTGCTCCTTCATCGCAAAGCTTTACTAATATTGTGCCGTTGTTATGAACGTAACTATGCCAAGCAGTAGTTAGATTCACTGCATAGCAGTCCCATTCAGTTGTTGGTGTGTGACCTGTTGTTAAATTGAAACCGATGTCACTGTATGTCATCGCTGTCCAATTATAGGCTTTGAGATACCATTTTTCGCCACCGTCACTTGCTCTATACCCCAGTTGGATTTCAACGGTTTGGATATATGCTAAGGGGTATGTAGACAGGTCAATTACATAGACACCGTTGATGTCAAGTGTGTTTTCGATTCTGTAGTAAAGCTTTACTTGGTTTATTTTCTGTAGATATTGTGAAGTGGTTGATTTTACTCCTGTGACTTTGATTTTGGAGTTTCCGTTTGAGGTATAGAATTGTGGGTTTGTGTTTATGCTGAGCAATTTGGTTTCGTCTGACCCGCTGGACAGGTACTCTAGGTATCCTTCACCGCTGGTCACGTATGCCGAAGAGGAGTAGTTCCAGACTTGGATTGTTACGTTCACGCTGGCGATGTCGTATTCGCCCACGACTGTGAAGTTTAGTTGTGTTGGAATCTTCGTTATCATGTTTGAGAATGTGAACTCTGTTGAAACTGCGTATTCATTGTAGTATGTAGGTTTAAACTCTATCCAGTCGGCTTTGAAATCAAACTGAGTCGTGGTGGTCTTCACGCCTTTCACTTTTATTTTCCAGTTACCCAAGCCGTCGCGAAAATGGATAGGGTTCGTCGTTATTGTTTGTGTTTTTGTTTCATTGGTGTTTGCTGTCGCATTCGAAGTGTATGAGCTAAAGCCGTTTCCGCTCGTTGGATATGCGCCGAGCGTATAATTGTAAAATTGTAAAGTAACTGTTACGGTTCCGGTTGTCCAAGCACTGTCGACGATCCAAACAAGTTGGCTCCACCCACTTTCAGTGTTACCTGAGCCAGAAAGCTCAACTTCGGACGTGTATTCGCTTGGTAAGTAAATGTTAGTTGCCCTTGTTTGGTCTGCGACAGCCAGAGTGTTGTCGTCTATTCTGAGGTCGACAAGATATGTTGCTTTGGTCACGGTGACTTCTCTGTAGTAATCAATTTCTAAGTAGTCAGTTTGATCCGCAACGGTGTAAGCTGCCCATGAATAGGTTCCTGAAAGTGTTACCCAAGAGGTGGTAGCTGTGAGGGTGCTTGAGTTGGCTACATTTGTGGCTATGGTTGATCTAATGGTGTCGTTTGACATTCTAACTAAAATGTCCACGTCACAATGCGATTCAATGTTGACATGACCCTGAGAAGCTCGATAGTAAATCGTCCAGTTGCTTGCTGGTATGGAGGAAACCCCAGTCAACGGATAAACAAACTTACCCATTAATTTTCTTCCAAGCGTTCCTGCATCACCGGATAGGGTTGTTCCAGCCGCATCAGCACTATTGCGTTTGAGAAGATAATAGTTTGTACCGCCAATCGTTGTCGTCTCTTGGTGGGCATAAAGCGGTTGGGGTGAAGTCGCGCTGGCATAACTTCTAAAAGTCATGTAAACGCCGTTGTCTGAAACCAAATCACTTGTTGTGCCAGAAACAAGGGTCGTGCTTCCAAGCAAGTTGTAGCCCGAAGGATTGTACGCCGTGGTTGAGGACGCTGTCCCAGAGCTTCTCATAATGAAGTAATCTGAGTCAACCGTCTGAACGCTACTAGGAACAGAGCCAGAAAGGTAGGTTCCATATAAAACACTGTATTGGTTCGGATAATAGGTGGGTGCTGCCAAAGCTTCTGCGAATCGCTCATATTTACTATCAACAGCCTGCGTATCAGTGTAACTGCCGTTTATGTGACTGCCCTCGTTCACAGTGTATTCACTCTGAGTCGTAAACCAAGAAGAACGGTTGATGCGTTCGACGTTCGTTATGCTTATATCCTCTTTCATTTTCTCCCAATCAAGTTGGTTCATTTGGTAACTCCAAAGCACCACATTACCGACTATAATCACCATCAGAACTAGGCTTAACATAACGACTATTACGTTGCTTACGCCTCGCTTATCTTGTTTAAGACGCATTGTAATAGCCTCCTACGTGAGTTCCCCTGTTTGTAACAATGTCCACGAAATATAGGCTGCCCGAAACCCAATTATACGAAACGTTAAGCCAGCCGTGCGCGCCTATCTCTAAATTGAAAGGTGCGTCGAAAGGCTGGGAGGTGTGATTTACATAGACTGACGAAATGTGAATGGCAACCTTTCCTACGTTACGAAGGTAGATGTTTACATTGCCAGTCGAATTGTTGAACCATAAATCCTCGACTATAATGCGTTCACTCATATTTTCTCGAAGGTTAGTCGTTATGACGTAGGTTGCCGTTGTTGCAAGCGCCATAGCAGCTACAGCAACAACAGTAAGCAAAAGATTGCTTAGAACTGGAGTTATAGCGCGCTTATTACACAGAAACCTTCCAAGCCCAACAGTCAATCTTTCACCTCACAAAAAGAGCTTGATGGCAATGTAGCCGCAAAGCATCATTATCAAACTATGCTTGAGCCCAGCATATGTGGTCCCTTCTCCCATCTTCCCGGCAATGAGCCCGCCGAAAAAGGCTTGGATTGACGTCATGTGGAAAAACATCCTCTGCACTTCTAGAGATGACATCACAGCCGCTCCAAGTATTGGTAACCCTTCTATGCTTACGAAGAATGATTTGAACAGCAGTATGATCGTGAACAAGAACACGAAGAAGGCCACATAAATTATTGCAATGTATGGTCTTGTCTGGGTTCTTCGCTCCTTTTCAAGCAAAACTGTTGTTTGTATGAACTTGCCCATGGGGTCAAAAACCTTTTCAACATGTCCCCCCGAGCGTCCCGCCTCAACTATCATTGGCACTGTTCTTTGCACTAACGTCGTGTTAACGCGTCTTCCCAATGCCAAAAGTGCCTCTTCAAAACTCATTCCCCAAGAAATCTGGGCAGTCATTCTTTTCAACTCCGTCGTAAGCGGACCGTAGTCTCTTTTCGAAGCTTCTTCTAGGGCTTGGGGAAGAGTCATACCTGTCTCCTGAGCTTGAACAACGCTTCTGAAAAGATCTGGTAAATGCTCATCTATTGCCTTTCTCCACTTGTAATCAACATAGTTCAAGACTGTTGGGGGAAAGACGGCGATTATGACGGCGAAGAAAACAAACTCGTCGAATGTTGGCGTCCCTAAAACTGTAAGATAAGCGAATAGAACTATGAAGGCAGCTACCGAAATTGAGGCAATAGACACTGTCTTTTTCAAACGCTTCTCGATTTTCGGCATTTCATCACCATTTAGGCGAGGCTGCATCCAAGATTATCAGGAACATTATGGCTCCAAGGGGAAGGCCAAGATAGGTAAGTAAGTTGAGTAGCAGACTTGGGTCTAGGATGCCAAGACCACCTCCTCCAAGCATCGCCATAACGGCAAGCATAATAACTAGAAGCAAAGGTCCAGTCAAAAGTAGGGCCACGTAGAACTCCGACAACATGGATAAGGTGTCCGAAAATTTTTTCAAACCTATTTTTTTCAGTTTCATGTACTGCCTAGATTTTTCACGTAGATAAGTAGCCAAATTGCCTCCTGAATGCACCGTTGAAATGAATCCCTCCAACATTTCGCGAAATCTTTCGGAAGGAGTTCGACTTGATGCCTTTTCCAAAGCGGAGATTATGTCCAAACCGAAGAGATTTACGTCTCTAACAACTTCCTTGGCTTCATCAGAAATAGCCAATGGTACAGTAAGATTTGACATTGAGTAGAAAATTTTTTCTGAAGGAACACCGGCACTTGAGAGAATCGCCATATAACCAGTCGTAAACGGTAATTCATCTTCCAACTCTCTTCTTATTTTGTCAGCACGGTAGATTGGGTAAACATAGAATCCAATTATTGAGAAAGCGAAAGCGAACAAGCCCCCGCCAACACCAAACAGAATCGCTGGCAGAAGCAGTATATTGAAAGCGCAAATTAACAAAAACGGAATTATAGCAAAAGCGAGGAATGCAATCAAGATTGCAGAAAAAACTGTTAAGCTAACATAAGCCTTGAAACCTGCTCTTAATCCAGACCTGTGCAAGTTTTGCTCTAGGTCTGTGAAAAGAGGTAAAATGCGCCCCATTTTTCTGCCAAGAAGCTGATAGGCTATCGAATAGGGCTTCCCAAACGTTGACTTAAGCTTCTCTTGAGAAGCCTTCGACTTCTGTTTTGAAGTTTTTTTGGGAAGTGGCCTAATCATGGCCTTGAGACGATTACGGATGGCTCTAATTTTCTCTAGGGCCTTATTGCTCTTCATTTTAGTCCCACTCTGGCCTTCTGGAAAACACGGGGTGGACTAAGGTAGTATTCCCGTATCACGCTTGCAACATCGGTGTAGCGTCGAATGCCTTTGCGCACCATCCACTCCAAAACAATCTTTCTTCGATGTAATTCACGTCTGACATTCTCTTCGTCTATGCCTAGTTTCCCCATATGCCTTTCCAGAATTGTGCTATGACCAAGAAAGACAAACTTGTCTTCTCTTGCGTTCCAGCTGAAAACCTCTTCAGTAGATATGCTCTTTTTCTTCGGGTCGAGTTCCACAAGCTCCGCTGTTGTAATCGTTCTTCTCGCTGGTCTTCCTCCAATCTCTGTCCTTGTCATGACCATTATGACGTCGGTCATTGCAATGAGCGGTTTTGGAATATTCATGGGCTCGGATTCCAGTCTGTTTATTACAGCTTCAATAGACTCCGCATGTATCGTGCTCATTCCAAGATGCCCTGTTGCCATGGCTTGAAATAATGTGTAGGTTTCTTCCCCGCGTACTTCGCCAACGATAATGTAGTCTGGTCGCTGTCTAACAGCTGCCTTCAGCAGCTCAAACAGGGTGATAGCGCCCATGCCTTTGTCTTGGCGTCCAAAGCTTAATCTCACTACTGAAGGTATCCAGTTTTCATGTGGGAGGTTAAGTTCCTGTGTGTCTTCTACACTCACTATTTTCATTTCTGGCTTTATGAACATCGACAGGCAGTTCAGCATGGTTGTTTTTCCCGCTGCTACACCGCCAGCCACAACCACGGAGGCTCTGTTCTCTATGATGTACCATAGGTACGCAGCCATCTCAGAGGAAATTGTGTTAAAGGCGATTAAGTCTGAGATGGTCAGAGGGTCAACTCTGAAGCGTCGAATAGTGAATGTTGAGCCTCTTCTCGTAACCTCATTCCCATAAGTTAATTGTATGCGGCTGCCGTCGGGAAGCGATGAATCTAGAATTGGCGAAGCTATGGAAATGTTTTTTCCAGCCAAATACGCCAAACGGATTACAAAGGAATTCAGTTCTGCTTCATCTTCAAATATGATGTTTGTTGGCAAGGACTCGTGCATTCTGTGCCAAACATAAATCGGTATGTTTACACCGTCTGCTGATATATCTTCAATTAGGTGATCCTTCATTAAAGGGTCTATTTTCCCGTAGCCGAGAAAATCCCTCGTAATGTAATATACAAGTTTGTCAACTGCCTCTGGCGAGATGTTTATGCGGTATTTTCTGATTATTTCCCTAGTTTTCTTTTCCAGATAATTCTCCGCTTTCTCTCTAGTCTCTATTTCTTTTAGGTTTACGTCCATCTCTTCCATTAATAAGGCTCTTATTTCTCGAAGTTGCTCTTCCTCCTCTTTCTGCAGTGTGGACTCTATAACTTCGTAAAGCGTCTTTTGAGTCTCTGGGTCTTTAACGATTGCTGCGTAGATGTAAGGTTCTTGTATTGGATAGACCTCTCTAAAAACGGTCGGTTTTCTACCTTCTTCTTTGATTAACATGCCTACTTCTGTTTCTTCTAGGGCTTCAGAAGCTCTTGCCATTGGCTTCTTGACCGTTGGTTTCGTTCCCCCTTGACTTAAGGTGTATGGTGGGCTTTCATGAAAATATAGTGTGTCGTGAGTCTTAATAAGTTATATGCACTCCTAATCTTTACTACACTTAACGCCATCAACTTTAACTAGAAAAAACGAACACCATCATAAAATTCCGTTTCAGTTTTGAACAAAGATACACAAACAAAGAACGCTAGACAAACTCGAAACCCCTCAAAAGGTAGCCTTCACTTGTATCTTGCCCGCCTTTTCTGACGTTTCTTCTTCTGCTTACGCATCCTCTTCTTTTTCCATTTGGCGCGTATGTTCTATGCACTCTCCGACTTTTCATTCCTATTCTATTGTTGCGTGCCTACGTTTTAAATCCTCTTCAGTTCGCCCTAACCGATGCATCAACTCTACAACCAAACTGTCAAGAAAAACCATGCAATTGTTTTCGAAAACGCTTCCAAGCGGGGTTAGGGGTTCACGCTCACCAATGATTTGCCTAGCCAAGTAGTCTTCTTCTCTGGGCCAGCCTGACTTTGTTCTCCCCTTTATTATTATTATATGATCAGCTATCTGGCCAAGCTGAGACTCTGAGAAAGACGTTACAGCAATGACCGTTGCGCCGATTTCTTTTGCCGCTGTGCTTGCAGTCAGAACCATTTTTGTGGCGCCTGTGCCTGATATGGCGATTAGCAAGTCTTCTTTTTCCGCGGCTGGTGTAATGGTTTCGCCTAAGAAATAGACACTAAAACCTAAGTTCATTAAGCGCAAGGCAAAGGCTCTGGCGACAAAGCCGCTTCTTCCCATGCCCACTATGAAAATCTTCTTGTCTTTTGCTTTCAGCAAAAGTTCGATCAGCCGCTCAACTTCCTTCATGTTTAGCTCTTCAATGGAGCTCTTTATGCCTGCAATTATTTCGTCGGCTGCAGCCTTTAACCATTTCAATGCTTTCAAGCTCCGAAAGACCCATTACACGAATAGCCGTATTAAAAGTCTTGCTGTTTAAAGCGAAATTCCCAAGAGTTGATTGAACGACGGTATTATGAGCTGCAGGCGAACATAGATTGCGACTGCCAAGATCCCAATAGTCACCGTTGCCAAGATTAAGTCATCTCTACGCATTTCTAAGGTGTAAAGATTTGTGCGTTTTTTGGTTGCTCCCCAAGCTCGGGACTCCATGGCTTCGGCAAGTTCGAGACTTCGACGAATAGCGCTGACTATTAAAGGAACGAGAATTGGAATATAGTTCCTGATCCTTTTCAGAAAGTTTCCGCGTTCAAGCTCTAGGCCCCTTGCTTTTTGGGCATCCATAATAGTCTGTGCCTCTTCCGCTAGGACTGGGACGAAACGCACTGCAGTTGTGAAAGCAAAACAGAACTCGTAAGGAATACGTGTCTGCTCCAGGGCTAAGCCCAAATGATCAGGTGACGTTGTCAAGAAGAAAATGGAGAATGATTCAACAAGCACAACGAACCGCATAGTCATCGCAACTGCACTTTCAAGGCTTTCTGCTAATCCGCGTCCCCCGAAGAAGGCGAAAACAAAGTTAGTTAAGAAGATTATTGTAGCCAAGAACAGCGCACCGCGCATTGAGCGAAGCCACTGCCGTCTAACACCAGCCAAAAGAACAAATGGAATTTGCATCACGAAGAGTATTATTAGAGGCAATAACTCCCAGAATATTACTGCAACTGCAAAAATTGCGCACACATAGACAAACTTTATCCTTGGGTCTAAGTTGTGAATGGGAGAGTAAACTCTGCGAAATCTAAGTCCGTCGAAAACGCTCATTTTGCCTTTTTCTCCAAAATATGGAGTAATATCTCCCGCGCTTCGTAAATGTCAATCACGTTTTTTGGGGTTTCCAGATCGGAAAGTTGCAGAAAGATTTGCGCTACTTGGGGCGGCACAATGGATGCCTGCGTCAGAACTTTAGCATCTGTCAGAACTTTTCCTGCCTCGCCATCAGCAACGATTTTTCCTTCGCGCATTAATACGACTCTTGGGTTGCACTCAGCCACAAACTCCACATCGTGTGTAACGATTATTGTAGTCTTTCTTTGAGCTTTCATCTGCAAAATGAACTGTCTAAGTTTCTCCTTCTGTTGATAATCTTGGCCTATTGTAGGTTCATCCAGAATTAGTATTTTCGGGTTCCACGCCAGAACTGAAGCAAGGGCCACACGTTTTCTTTCTCCGCCGCTCAGCATAAAGGGCGAGGTTTTTCTGTATTGGGTTAAGCCCAAGAGGTTTAGGGCCCATGTCACCCGCCTCTTTGTAACATTCTCCTTAAACCCAAAATTTCTTAGTGCGAAGGCTATTTCGTCTTCGACTGTTTCGCTGAAAAGCTGATGGTCTGGGTTTTGGAAGACAAATCCTACATTTCTGGCTAATGTCGCGACGCTTACCTTTGTTGTTTCAACCCCGTCAACAAGCACTTTTCCTTTGTTTGGCTTTAGTAGCCCATTAAAATGCTTGACCAAGGTTGTTTTTCCAGCGCCGTTTTGTCCCATTATAGCTACAAACTCGCCATTGCGGATGATTAAAGATACGCCCTTTAATGCTTCTACACCATTCGGATACGTGAAATGGATATTTTCAACTTCAATCATTTAGCTTTAGAGCCTCCCTCAGCAATGTTGCCAACTCTTCTGATGACAAGGGAATAGTTTTGCCGAGGTTCATTCCATCTTTCCTAAGCATTTGATAAAGTCGGGTTGCCTTTGGAATGCCTATTCCGATCAGGCGGGCTTCTTCGGAACGCAAGATTTCACGAGTTTCGCCGTCCAGAACAACCCTTCCTTCATCCATTATGATTATGTGGTCAGCATATTTGGCTGTCAAATCTAGTCTATGCTCAACAAGCACAACGGTTATTCCGAGTTTTCTGTTAAGTTCATAGATGACTTCGAATATCTTCTTCGCGCTTAAAGGGTCCAGAAAAGAAGTTGGCTCATCTAAGATTATCACTTCAGGTTGCATTGCTAAAACAGATGCTATTGCGACCCGCTGTTGCTGTCCACCTGATAGTTCATGCGGCGCCCTCTCCCTCAAATCATATACGCCGGTAAGGTTCAGCGCCCAATCCACCCTTTTACGCATTTCATCCCTCAGGACGCCGAGGTTTTCAAGTCCGAAAGCGACATCCTTCTCAACAGAAAGAGCGAAAAGCTGGTTTTCTGGGTTCTGAAAAACAAGCCCAACATGTTTTGCTAAGTCATAAATTGCATGCTCAGCAACGACAAGTCCTGCAACAGTTATTTCGCCTTTCAGTTCTCCTTGATAGAAGTGAGGAATCAGGCCATTAAAGCATCGGCAGAGTGTAGTCTTTCCGCATCCGCTTGGGCCAGTTATAAGCGTGAATTCGCCTTTCTCTATTTTTACGGAAACATCAGTAATAGAAGGCTTTATCACACTTGGGTAAGAGTATGTAAGCTTTTTTGTTTCAATAACTGCCATGCTAACGAGCCTGCTCAGTTCTAAGCAAGTTATTGGCTCATTTAAGAGTAGCTACTTAATTGTGGCTAGCGAGCTTTTCCTTCAAAAGTCGTAAACAACGTTTAAGCCCGGTCTCAACATCACCGGATCCGTTGACTCCAGCAGCTGTCGCATGCCCGCCTCCCATGCCCTGAAGGAATTCACCCAAGGGCTTTGCGATATCTTTGCCTAGGTGTATGCCAGTCTTCTCATGAAACTCCCGAGCACAGCGCAGGCTAATCTCTATATTTTCGTTTTTCTGTCCTGCAACCACGGCTACGTGAGCCCCTAGGTCAATTATGGCCCTCGCTGCTGAAGCTTGGTAAGCACTAACATGGGATAGCGCAACTATCCATTCTCCAATCTTCAAGAGTCTGGCTCTTCTGGAAGCCTTTAACCTCGCGACTCGCTCAGAGAAATCCATAGGTAGCGAAAGCAAAGACAATGTTTCTTGCGCATTCACGCCCACATCGATGAGTTCTGCCACAATTTTCAGCGTAGATGAAGTGGCTAAAACGAAGTGGCGTGTATCAAAGGCTATGCCCAAAAACAATGCCTTGGCTTCGTTTTCGCTCGGCTTGCTGCCCATCTGCCTAAAGAAGTCGTATACAATTTCACATGTTGATGACGCTTCTTCGTTGGTTATGCAGATCTTTGCCACATGTTCTGTTTCCGGGTGAGCTGCGTGATGGTCTATGACTATAATTGGCGCCTTTGAGGTTTTCACTCTCTCGGCTAAATTATCTAACTGTTGAATTGTGTTGGTGTCAAGCAACACGATGGCGTTTGCCTTTTCCACATTGGGCTGTGTTTTTACATCAATTGGTAAATATTTAAGAAGTTGCTTCGAAAGCCGGCTTATCCCTTGAGCTGCTCCGATTTCTACTTCAAGATGTTGCCGTGAATGTTTTAGTAAGCTTGCGAAGGCGTATGCAGAACAGATTGCGTCTGGATCTGCATTATGGTGGCACAGTAAAACAACCAGTTTGGCATCAAGCTCATCTAAAATTTTGGTTATCTCTGCGAATGACAAACTATTTCCCTCAAATATTTTTCGGCTGATGTGAAAGCCTCTTTCACCGCTTGGTCGACAAGCTTCTGCAAGTCATAGTTTTTCATTAGTGTTGAAAGAGCAATGTCTACTTGAACAGTAAGGGTCACGGGTTTTATTCCTTCAGTTTCAACACTTATGTCAAGTGCTTCTATTCTTTTCGAAGCAACCTTTGACAAGATGTATCTTCTCGCGGCTTCTTCTGCAATTGAGCATAACTCTTCAATTTGCTCGCTATTTAACTCAGGTATGCCCAACTCTTCCACAAGTTTCACCTAAACAAAAATGGCTAGGGGGGAGAAACTGGACTTAAGTCTTGTTGAAGCTTGGCTTGCAAATCCTTCAGTTGACTGCGTAAGCGTTCTTCTTGTTTTCCCAAAACTGTTGCTCTAGTGTTGAGCAATTCCTTCCGCTCGTTCAAATCCGTAGTTACCTTGCCTTTTTCTGCCTTTACCAGAAGCGTGCCTGTTGCCTTGTATATGACTGCATCGTCGGTCAGTTTCTGCAGTTCGCTCAAGGCTTGCTCGATTTCCGTCAGTTCAAGTTCCACCTGCTGTTTCTGAGCCAACACGGTTTGAAGTGTCTGCTGAAGTTGCTGAAGCCTCAACAATCGTTCTTGAACCTGCGGCGGAAGCCTTGAAATCTCATCACTCACTTCATGTCCTTCCGTTCTGCACAGCAATAAGCGAGGCTCCATATTAAGCATTTTCTCAAACAACATAGGAAAAAGTTTCTAGCTCCAATATTGGAACATCTCCTGCGAATCCTGCTTTTTTCTGTGTGACAAGACAAAGCTAAGGCACGGTTTCCACGGATTTTTGTCAAGATTTTTCAGTCAAACAGAAGTTCAAGCAGAAAGATTATCTAAAAAAGCAAAATCAACAGGCTAAGGCTTGAGCTATGGTTGCGCTGGTTGCGTATACGAAACATTTGTTCGTACGTCTTCATAATTTGTTGAACTCTATCAGATTATGGAGGAAGGGGATTTTGAAGAAGACAATTTCTGGGATAATGCTGACATAGACAACAATGGAATAGTAGGATTGTCAGACGTGGTTATACTTCCTGAAAACTATGGGGAACACTCTCCTTAAACCAGGTTAACGTTTGTTTAGGAGAGGCACTTTCGAATCTGCTATATAGAAGGTTAGGATGTCTTGGGCGTAGCGTAAACAAGCTCTGATGTTTTCGCATAGAGGTTGGAAACAAAAGTTAACGCTAACTGTTTCAATTCATCGTTAACTCCTAGTATTTCATCAGTCCGGGCGCGCATGCCCCTTCGAGATTTACATTTTGCAATCAGAATTGTTCAGAAATGCCGAGCTGTTTCGCGATTCCCTTAAGGTCTTCTATCACCTTCGGAAGCAGGCACACGCCGTTTTCTAACATGTTTTCTGTTTCCTCGAATTCTTTCTCGCCATGTATGTAGATTCTTGAGGCGCCGGTTGTTTTCGGCGCATTTTTCAGAATGTGAATTAGGTCATCCATTTCGCGTTTGAATTCATCTGCGGGTCTGAAGGCGTCAATGCGCATGGCTCCGAAGAAATGTCCTATACCAGAGGGTAACGGTTTCCCTTTCTCATCCTTTGGGTAAACCTTGTTGGCATATAGAGCGCCAGACAGCAATGCGCTAAAAATTTCCACTGCCAAGGCTAAGCCATATCCCTTATGTCCGCCTGTTTCTTCAAGTGCTCCTCCAAGCGGGAGTAAGCCACCTCCGCTTCGTTTCATGATGTTCTGAAGAACTCTTGCTGGATTGTCAGTTGCAATCCCATTCTCGTCAGTAGCCCAGCTTAATGGTATCGGTTTCTCAAGGCGCGCATAGACTTCTAGTTTCCCCCGAGTTATGGTTGCAGTTGACATGTCAAGCACGTAAGGCCTTTCTTTTCTTGCTGGCACGGCAATGGCGATAGGGTTAGTGCCGAGCAAGGCGTTGCGAGCGAAGGTTGGAACAACCAGCACTTCTGTGTTGGTTGTGCAGATTCCGATCATGTCCTCTTTCAATGCCATCATTGCATAGTAGCCTGCAATTCCGTAATGGTTGCTGTTTTTGACCGCGACGAATCCAAGATAGTTTTCTCTTGCTTTTTTTATGGCGAGCTGCATGGCACGGTATGAGACTGGCTGCCCCAAGCCAGCGTCTGCGTCGATTGTGGCTGTGCATGGCGTTTCATGTATTGTTTTGGGTTTTGCGTTCGGTCGCATCATCCCTTGTTGGATTCCAGTCACGTAGCGCGTCATTCTGGCCATGCCATGTGAGTCGATGCCACGAAGGTCTGCCTGCACTAAAACGTCAGCCGTGATTTTCGCGTCTTCCGCAGACACGCCTAATTGCTCAAGTGCTTCTGTGCAGAATGAGATTAACTTCTGAGCCGGAACCCGAATTTCTTTTTCTGTCATCACATGGTCACCTTCTTCTTTTGCTATACGTTGTTTTAGCTGATTTCATTTTCGTAAATTTCAGAAACGTATTCGGCTATTGCTGGCGCAGCTGTCAGCCCAGGCGATTCTATGCCTACCAGATTTATCAGTTCGGGCAGGTCTCGGTCAGCCTCGTGCCTTATCACAAAATCTCTGAAGCCATCTTTTGGTCCTTGAAGTTTGGGTCTTACTCCTGCAGAGTCGGAAGTGATTTTGCGTTCTCGAATGAGTGGGAGAAATCTTGCGACGTCCTCTCTGAACTCGTTTTCGTTTGATGTGACTTCATAGTCAATTTTGTCCACGTAGTAGGCGTTTGGTCCAAGCTTGATGCTTCCAGCCATGTCAGGAGTCAGATGAATGCCTAGGCCGCCACCTTTTGGAAGCGGATAAACCAGCATCTTTACTGGCGGTGGGCCTTTCAGTCTGAAGTAGTCTCCTTTGCACAGATGAAGCCTGTAGCCAAGATTATCGATGTTTAGACCGGCCAACTGCGCAATCTTGTCCGAGTACAGTCCAGCACAGTTTATCACAGTCTTTGCTCGTGCCGCGAATTTTTCACCCACACTCACGCCACCCAGTTCATAACCGTCCTTTATCTTGTTTAGGCTCGTGACTTCTGTCTTAAATGCGAAAACCACATTGTTCTTTCGAGCTTCCGCGTGGAAATAGTTCATTACTTCGTCAGGTTCAAGTATTCCCGTTGACGGAGACAGTAAAGCTTGCTCAACCTCCACGTTCGGCTCCAGCTTCGTTGCTTCTTCTCCATCCAGCATTTCAAGGTCCGGAACACCGTTTTGCTGTCCTTGGCGCATTAGATGCTCCAACTCTTTGATTTCTTCTTCACCAATCGCCACGGTCAGCTTTCCCAGCCTCTTGTAGGGAATCATATGTTTGTCGCACAAATCGTAGAGCATAGGGTTTCCCTTAACACACAGCTGTGCTTTGAGAGAACCATGTGGGTAATGGATGCCTGAATGAATCACGCCGCTGTTGTGGCTACTGGTCTCCAGACCGAACTTTTCATTTTTTTCAAACACAAACACGCCTTCATGTTTCTTGGAGATGCTTGCAGCCACCGCTAAGCCTACGATGCCGGCACCGATAACGACAATTTTTATGGTTTCCACCGGATTCACCTGTCAATTATGTTAATAGAAGTAGTGTGTTGGCGAAATAGTTTTTTCTAAAAAACTAGAAGATGCAAGCTGATTATGAGCGTGCGTTCTCTTCTGACTAATGAACCATATTTCGCTTTATAGAAACGAAACGTGGATTCATATTGATCCAGCCTTTCTTAAAAAATCAAATGCCAGTTTGGCCTCTCTCCAAAGCAGATAAAGTTCAAAAATATTTCCTTGGGATTCTTGGGTTTGTTGATTTTATCGAATATCTGGATAGCACATCAGAAGTGAACATTATTATGGTCACAAGTTGAAAACAACCGAAAGCAGTTAGGTGACTTCAAGGTGCACATCGTGCAACTCCTCGGCCACCGAAACATCAAAAACACCCTCATATACATCCAACTCATAAACTTCGAAAACGACGACTACCACTCTGCAACAGCCAAAACCGTAGAAGAATCAACCAAACTAATCGAAACAGGCTTCGAATACGTATGCACCCAAGACAACACAATGCTATTCCGAAACGTAAGTAAACGACTATACTAAAGTCCAAAACAACTTAGGAAAAGGTTTTTAGTTTAGTTGTCATATGAAAGTCTGCAAAAGTGTCTAGGAATATTGTGAGGTAGATATTATGTCTGTATTTGCAGCACCAGGAGCATACGACCGTGCCATAACCGTTTTCTCACCAGACGGACGTCTGTTCCAAGTTGAATATGCAATGGAATTGGTTAACCGCGGAGCAACAATTTTAGGAATAAGATGCTCTGAAGGAGTTATTTTAGGAGCAGAAGAAAACGTCGAACCCCTTGAAGAAGCGGAATATTCATGGAAAATCTTCAAGGTGGACGAGCATATAGGAGCGGCAATCGTTGGATTAAGCTCAGATGCTCGCATCCTTATAGACCAAGCACGGATATATGCTCAAAGTAACAAACTAACCTATGACGAGCCAATAGATACAGAAGTAGTTACAAAAAGAATATGCGATATAAAGCAGCTCTACACACAACACGCTGGAGTAAGACCGTTCGGAGTCTCAATAATTTTTGGCGGCGCAGACAAAACTGGAAACCGAATCTTCTATACGCATCCGAGCGGAACGTACAGAGGCTACAAAGCTACTGCTGTGGGCGCTGGAAAAGAAACAGTACTGTCCATATTGAAAGATGAATATCGAGAAGAAATGAAACTCGAAGAAACCACGAAACTCGCGGTAAAATGCTTGACAAAAGCTTTAGAGGCAAGGCAGCTTCCCCCTAGAATAAAGATAGTAGTGATCCCTTCGGCAACCAAGAAAATGGAAATGCTAAACGACAACAAAGTCGAACGTTATATAAAAGAGCTAGGCTTGGGCAAGTGAAACATCAATGAGTGAAAAGTACACAGTTGCGCGACTAACAAAGGACAACGAACACTTCGAAGTCCTTGTAAAACCTCAAAAAGCACTGAACTATCGTACGGGAAAGGTAGCGGCAATAACAGAAGTTCTAGTGACTGAAACCATATTTTCGGATGCAAACAAAGGCACAAAAATCGGAGAAGAAAGCATACGCAAAGCTTTCGGGACGACAGACCCGCTAAAAGTGGCAGAGATAATCCTTAAAAAAGGAGTATTACAGCTGACCACAGAACAACGGCGAAAAATGGTTGAAGACAGGCGAAAGCAAATAATAGATTTCATATCGCGACAATGTGTCGACCCGAAAACGAACCTTCCACATCCGCCCCTGCGCATAGAAAATGCCATGGAAAAAATACATTATTCAATAGACCCTTTCAAACCTATAGAGGAACAGGCGAGAGAAATAGTCAAGCTGTTACGGCCAATTCTCCCATTGAAAATGGAGCAAATATCCGTAGGCGTCCACATACCAGCTGAGTACTCAGCGAAAGCATACGGAACAATCAAAGCTTTCGGAACGATGAAGCGAGAAGAGTGGCGTACAGACGGCTCCTGGTCTGGAGTCCTAGAAATGCCAGCAGGATTATATGCTCCATTTCTGGACAAACTCGGAGAAATAACCAAGGGAAACGGAGAAGCAAAAATAATTTCCTAAATCAAACTTCCACTATGAACGGTTAGGTGCAAAATCATGCCAACGTTTTTTGAAAGAAGACAAATTGTAACACCCGGAGATTTGATTGCAGAAGGCGAATACATATCTGGTGAAAACACGTACAGTGAAGCTAATAGAATCTACGCTTCAAGAATTGGGCTAGTGGAATATGAAAACAAAAAAGTGAATGTAGTAGCCCTGAGAGCCTTTTACATCCCAAGAGTAGGGGACAAAGTCATAGGAACAATCGTGGAAGTAGGGTTCAGCGGGTGGACAGTGGACATAAACGCCCCCTATCAAGCCTTATTAAGGGCGTCGGATGTTCTAAGCAGACCTTTCAGACCACAACAAGACGACTTGTTTCAGGTTCTAGATGTAGGGGAGCTAGTAGTGGCAAAAATAGTTGCATTTGACAGAGCGCATGACCCACAACTAACGGTTGGTGAACCGGAGTTAGGAAAGATAACAAGAGGACAAATTGTGAAGGTTACCCCAACAAAAATTCCTCGCGTAATAGGCAAAAAAGGCTCGATGATATCAATAATTCAACAGGAAACAGGCTGCCACATAATCCTGGGACTTAACGGAATTGTATTAATTACTGGGAAAAATCTTGAAAGTGAGCAGTTGGCAATGATGGCAATTCATAAGATTGACGAGGAATCACATATAAGCGGTTTGACAGACCGCATAACGAAGATGCTTAAAGAAGAAAAAAACAAAACGGGAGGAAATTAAAAAATGAGCCAGAAACAGGAAAAGCTGATTGACAAAAAAGGTTCAAGATTAGATGGAAGAAAACCAGATGAGTTAAGACCAATAAAGATTGAGGTAGGTGTCTTATCAAACGCCGACGGTTCAGCGTACATCGAACAAGGAAAGAACAAGATCTTAGCAGCTATTTACGGTCCAAAAGAGGTGCATCCAAAACATTTGGCACTTCAAGACAGAATGATTCTAAGATGTCGCTATCACATGGCACCCTTCTCTGTTCAAGAACGCAAATCGCCAGCACCTTCTAGAAGGGAGATAGAACTTTCAAAAGTTATCAGAGAAGCCCTTGAACCCTCAATCTTCCTTGACTACTACCCACGAACGTCCATAGACGTTTTCATTGAAGTTCTGCAAGCTGATGGGTCAACAAGATGTTCAAGCATAACAGCGGCATCTTTGGCTTTAGCGGACGCAGGCATTCCAATGCGGGATTTGGTGGTTGCATGTTCAGCCGGAAAAGCTGACGACACGATAATATTGGATTTAATGGACGCCGAGGACAAGATGGGGTCTGCAGATGTTCCAGTGGCTTTGATGCCGAATCTGAATGCCATAACATTGCTGCAGATGGATGGGATATTAACCCACGAAGAGTTTGAGAACGCTATAGGTCTTGCTCTTGAGGGCTGTAAAAAGATCTACGCGCTACAGAAAGAAGTGTTGAAAACTAAGTATGTAGGTGTTAAGGAGGCTGAAGAGTAATGTCATCTGTAATAACTCGCGTAAAGCAGAAACAGATTGCACAGTTGATTGCCAAAGGAAAACGTCTAGATGGTAGGGGCTTAACAGACCATCGTGAAATAAAGGTTGAACAGGGATTGATTGAACGCGCTGAAGGCTCAGGAAGGGTGCTTCTCGGAAAAACCGAAGTCATGGTTGGAGTAAAGATCGAGATTGGCGAACCATTTTCTGATACGCCTAATGAAGGAGTTCTGACGGTAAACGCTGAACTTGTACCTTTGGCTTCGCCAATTTTTGAGCCTGGACCGCCAGATGAAAACTCCATAGAGCTCGCCAGAATCGTTGACAGAGGCATAAGGGAATCAGAAGCCATTGATGTCGAAAAATTGTGTATAGATCCAGGAAAGAAGGTTTTTGTCATCTTTCTCGATGTCTACGTGCTTAACCATGATGGAAATTTAATAGATGCCTCGGCTCTAGCGGCTTTAGCTGCTTTGCTCAACACGAAAATGGCGAACTATGAAATTGAAGAAGGCGAAGTGAAAATTAAGCCAGGCTATACTTCGCTTCCAATGAGAAGCCATCCTATAACGACGACCTTTGCGAAAATAGGCGAAAAACTCGTTGTTGACCCATGGTTAGAAGAAGAGCAGGTAATGGATGCTAGGCTGTCAATGGCAATCGATGACGACGGCAACATATGCGCAATACAGAAGGGTGGCAACGGATACTTCTCACCCGAACAAGTATTAGAAGTTGCCAAGATAGCCAAGGAGAAGGCCGAAGAAATCCGTAAAAAGCTAGACTGGTGAAAGTACTGTGGGAAAGAGAACCAAAAAGGTAGGACCAACACGAGGACTGGGGCCTCGTTACGGGGCCACGGTCAGAAAACGCTACGTCAAAGTGGTCACCGAGATGAAGAAGACCCACAGATGCCCACAGTGTGGGTTTCCACGAGTCAAAAGGGTAAGCGTTGGCGTTTGGCAATGTGGAAAATGCAGTTTTAAATTCGCTGGAGGAGCATACATCCCAACAACAAAGCTTGGAATAGTAGCAAGACGGGTAGCGAAAGGCGCACCCTTAGAGGAAGCAATAGAGGCAGAAGAAGAGACTGAGTAGCATTCCCCAGCATTAAGTGATGTAGGTATTGCCAATAAGAGAGCGTGTTTTGTTAACAACCCCAAGAAGACCAACGAAAATCATGAAGACCTTATGCAGAGATATTTCTCATACCCTTCTAACAATTACTCGAATAAGCAGTGGCAAACTCGATAATCATTACGTTCAGGCTTATCCTTGAGCTGCTTGATCTTGGTTCGCAGTTAGAAAATTAACTCTGGTTTGGGGGCCAACTTCATGAAGGCGAAGTCTGTCGTGCGGTTGAATTTTTCTTCAGAAAGGCATTTAGAGATAGTTTCTGAAGCATTGAAGCCAGAGGTTAAGAAGCCAGCTACTCGGCGGTCTAGAGCGAATTTGAAGATAAGAGATAAAATCTTGGTTTTAGAGGTTGAAGCGAGAGACACTGTTGCTCTGCGTGCCTCATTGAACGCCTTTCTAAGATGGATAAACTCAACAGCCAATGTTCTAGAAGTCATAGAAAAGATATCCTAGATTTCTTTGGCTAGAAGAGGTGCAAAGGAAAATTAGGCTTAATCTTTCCAATCTAAGAGTCTTTTCTCTCCTTCAATCTTCTTTACGTCAGTCAAATCTTGCGTCACTTCCATGGTCCCTAAGTATTTTCCATTCTTGCCTCTAACAGCGAAATATCTGATGTGGATCAGACGATTGTTCATTGTGATCCAGAACTCCGCTGTGTCTTTCTTACCAGCCTTGAAAGCTTCGAGGATCTTATTTACTATATGAATACTCTTCGGTGGGTGGCATAACTGCACTTTGCGCCCAATGACGGCTTTTGTCCGAACGAAAATCCTTTTCTCAGCCTTGTTAAAGTATTTGACGGTATCATTTGCGTCAACGAACGAAACATCAACTGGAAGCGCGTTAAGTATAGCTTCAACTTCTTCTGCTGAAAGAGAACCCGTTTCAAACTGTAATGTGTCTTCAAGCGCTGGTGCAGTTTCGATTTTTTGTGCCTCAACTGCTTTGGTAGGCGGTGTTGCTGTCAAATGCGGAGGTGTAAAACAGGAGTACCCAATTTCATCGAATTCTTTTCTAGCCTCGGTCCATTCATTATCTGTAACGACCCTCAATGCTGTCGGGAATAGTATGTTATTCTCTTTGGAAACATGGCTTGAAAGAGCGCCGCTTAGTGACTTAGCAGATTCATCAAGCTGTTTTTTGAAATCTTGGAAGTTCACATTGCTATAACTTTCAATCAGATTGCGAAGCTGTTTCTTCTTATCTCTTAGTTGGTTGTGCTCCATCCACATTATTGCTGGAGGCTCGGCAATTCCGTGTTTCTCTAAGATCGGAAAAAGCACATTTTCCTCTCGTAAGTAATGCTTTTCCGCATCTAAAAGGTCTGCCATTATGCCCTTTAGTTGTGATATCTCTTTGCCTATCTGGTTTGCATGTTCAGCTTGTTGGATCTTGGCAACAGTTGCCTTAAGCTTTTCTGAAAGCTGCTCGAGGGCTTTATGCTCTTCTGTAAGGACGTTGATTGGAGTTCCAGAAACAGTCTCTGGTATTTGCTTTTCAAGCTGCTCTTTAAACACAGCTAGGTGGACATCGCAAAGTTGTTGGATCTCCTCTCTAGACATGCCTTCATTTACAAGTTCTTGCTCAATTCTGGCGATTTCTTCAGCGGTTACGCCTTCTAAGAAACGTTTGAATCGCTCTTTTACCTCTTCTGGTGTAACTCCAGCATGCAACTGCGAAATTATCTCGCGTAGTATTTTCTTCTTATTCCTATCCATTCCACTCATTATAATTCATCCTTAATCCTCTGGGCTAGAACCTTGCCCAATTCAACTATTTTCACTACGTTATGATCTGCTGGTGGACCATTTATTTCCATCGCCCCAACTACCTCAATTTTTGATGGGCCCAATATTTCTTGAACGTGCTTTAGGGTGCCGCCGCCCCACCCGTACGAACTTAGGACGACTGCAAACTTCAGTGGTGGGCGTAAGGCCTTTACCAGATAAGAGGCGTAGACTGCTAGTGGATGGGCGTCACCCAATACTGTAGGTGCACCCAAAACAAGAGCTCTTGAGTCCACCAAGTCGTTTGCAACATCACCAATGTCGCTTGAAGCGAGATTGTATAGTGCTACTTCAATGCCTTCAGACATCAAGGTTTCCACAATTGGCTGGATCATTTTCTCCGTGCTGTTCCACATGCTTGTATAGACTATAATTGCCTTCTTTTTGGTTGCTCCATTTGCCCATTTATGGTAAGCTTTAAGGATGGGCTCGGGATTTCTGTGAATCGGCCCATGGCTTGGGGCTATCATTTTAATTTCTAGGCCCTTTATCTTTTCCAGTGCTTTCTGAGCCATGGTCCTGAAGGGCATCATTATCTCTCCCCAATATCTTTGAGCGTGAACGAGCAGATCTTCCACTTCATCTTCATAAAGTCCCTTCGCCAAATGCGAACCGAAAAAATCGCACGGAAACAATATTTTGTTCTCTTCGAGATAAGTGAACATTGTTTCTGGCCAGTGAAGCATTGGTGCCTCGATAAAGCGAAGGGTTTTATCGCCAAGATCAATAGCCTCTTGGTCTTGAACTGTCTGTATTCTTTTTTCGGGCACCTTGTAGAAGATCTGTGCTATCTTCGCGCCTTTGTTTGTGGTCACCAGTTTTGCTTCATTGTTGATTGACATTACGTATGGAATGGCGCCAGCATGGTCAGGCTCAGCATGATTCATTATCACGTAGTCAATTTTGCTTGGATCTGTGATAATGCGGATTTTCTCTTCAAACTCTTTTTCAAAACCTGGATTGACAGTGTCAACTAATGCGTTTTTGGATTTGCCAGTCATCAGATATGCATTGTAGGATGTTCCATTTGGAAGAGGAATTAAAGCGTCGAAAAGTCTGCGGTTCCAGTCTCTGACGCCTACCCAATAGATGCCATCGGAGATTTTGGCGATGTTTCTCCAATTCATTTGGGTCACCGTAGGCGAGATATTACAATTGTAATAAAGTATATTTATGCCTTTCTGCAAATTATACTTTGGAAGCAACATAAATGTTAGTACCATGCGAAGTCGCAGTAAAATGCCTCTTGCCATCCGTACGAGCCATGATAGCCAAAGAACTCATGACTAAACATGACCTGAAGCAAAATGAAGCAGCAAAACTTCTCGGGGTAAGCCAACCCGCCATAAGCCTTTATTACAGGAAAATCCGCGGAAAAGCTATTGATCTACAGTATGATCGTGATGTTGTCGAGTTGATAGAGAACCTCGCAGCCTCATTAGCCAAGGGCGGTTTATCGCATAGACAGTTTATTCCAATGTTCTGCGAAATCTGCAGGACAGTACGCGCAAAAGGATTGCTATGCGTAATGCACAAAGCTTTCGACCCGTCCATCAACGTTGAACAATGCGAACTTTGTTTAGACATCATTTCATTGAAGTGTATATAGATACTTCTAAAATGCCACTTTCCACGAAATCGCTTTCCCAACGATGTACATTCTGGATTAGTGGGGTTTTCGTCTTGGGAGCGGCTTGCGAAAACGCTTTTAAATCTTTTGCGAAGATAACAAAGGGGACCTCGTATGAGTACAGAAAGACCTGATTACATCACTGTGTTTTGTCCGAGTTGTGGAAAAAAAATTGCTGAAGAAAGGTTTGGGATCAAGAAAAGGCGCTGTCCTGAATGCGGGCACGAATTTAGCGAAGTAGAAATCAAGGCAAGAGAAAGAAAAGGAAAGAAGAAAAGAAGCTGAAACTGCCTGCACCTAAAAAGCCCCAAGCGTTCATCAAATTCCTTTTCTTCATTAATGCGTCTGTTACTTTCCAAAAAATAGCAGGTTTCATCTTCGTTGATAACGACAACTTCTTTATAATGCTGCTTGGTTAAAGAATGTTGATGGTGAACGACTTATATGGGATATTTGGCGGTCTGGAAGGTTCTAGAAGAGATGATTGTCGAATTTCGGAAAAAGGGTATAACCATTCCAGCAGAAGTGATAAAAAATTTGAAGTCTGCAAATACGATGATCAAAATCCTAAAGGCTGATGTGAGTCGAGCAGAAACCGCTCAGAGGATTGAGGAGTATCTTGGAAGCGTGGAGTCTTACCTTGTTTCTGAAGGACAAAAGACGTTTGGAACCGAGTTTGTGGAAGAATGGCTTAGACGGTTGAATGAGGCTAGCAGAAAAAAAGTCGAGGAAGCTGAAGAAGAGACAAGATTTTTTCCTGGTATTCCAAGGGAGCAGAAGTGGATTCGCGTCAAACCTTCAGCCGAATTACCTCTTGAAAAGCTAAAAGTGCTAGCCAAGGAGTCAAGTGTCCATTGTAAAGTTCAAAATAACGGATGCTTGCTTGTTTATGGAAAAGACAAAAACATAAAAGCCTTTGTCAAGAAAATGGCTACAAAATACGGATTGGAAACTGAAAAATAGCGTTAAGAAGTACATAACCGTTAAAGCTTCAACATGCTACACTTTCAGAGAAAACAAGAAGAGAACTTCTGTGTTTCTGAATCGTTTGATACATACTAAGGTCTTAGAGACTTTAACTATCTATCTTCGTATGGTGGTCTTCCCCCTCCACCTCCGCCACCGCCGTCGCTATTTATGGTTACCATGAGGCTTGGAGACCATTCGCTCCATGTGCCCGTGGAGTCTTGAGTCCTAACTTTGACGTAATATGTTCCTGATGAACTCCAAGTATGCGATGCCGACGCTGTAGCGCCTGAAGTATACCAATCTGTCAAGGTGGTTGTGCCGTCACCCCAACTAAATTCGTACCTGAGAAAATCTCCGTTGGGGTCAGTCGTGCTTGTGGAATAGCTATATGACACGCCCCTGTACCCAGAAGTTGGACCTGAGGGTTGTGCAGGGATATTAGGTGTATTAACATATTCATAAGTAACCGTGTCGTAAAGGTGTAAAGTATCTTCATACCAACTACCTATGCCATCAGTCCACCATATATCAGCAGAATAGTGTATATTTAAGGTATAAGTGCCCTCTAGCGATGGGTCAACATCTAAGTGCCAGCCAAATTTAAGTCCTCTTTCTATGTGATCATAAGGGCTCTACGAACCCAAGCACCATTCTCCCCAAGCTTTTTCAATATCACGATCAGTAGTAGCTCCACCTTCTGTTATTGTGTTTTTCGCAACTGCGCTGAGTCCAGAAGGTAAAATATCTATTAAAACGTCAAAGACCACTTTTATAATCCACTGTTCTACTCCGGATTCATCTGGACTTGAAAGGATAGACCGACCTGTAAATCGGTCTCCGGTAAGAGGAGCACCATTGGGGGCCACTCCTTTAACTTCGATTCTTACTTTGTCAGGCCAATAGCATCCCTGAATAGGATCATTGGGCCTTCCACGCGCTATTAAGGCGGAGTAAAAAACAGGGTATCTTTCACCTGATGGACCTATATAGTCATATTGAGTTGTTGTCCCCATTTTGGCAACAGCTAAACTTCCTACGTACAGAGTCTTTGCTTGCACGGGTGTATTATACGACGCGTATACATTTTTTGATGCTCAAGGGAATTGCTCCAACCAGGAAGGTCAAGATCACTAAAACTTGTAATTTCCTCATTCTCTGCATGATTTTCACTCCTTTCCTTTATTTAACCTAGAATAGTAGGCTAATGTTATACTGATGACGGACAAAGCGCCTCCCGCCAGAGAAAGCCACGGGCCCATACCAATGGTGACCGTAGCATCGGCAACTCGAAGTATTCCAATGTCAATTGGGTAATCATTGATTTGACCATTGATGACGAATGTTTGAGGTTGATAATATATGACAGCCAAAACGAAAGCCGAAATAGAAAGGAACCCCCCAATCAGAACGAACAATGTAGGTATCAAGCGTCTTTTAGATTTTACAAAACCGACAGTACATGCAAGAACTAGAAAGCCTCCAGCAATAGATAACCATCCAAACCAAAAGTCACTTCCAGCGGTCGACCAGTATTCCCCTGACCACACAGTGACTTGAGCACTTGTTCTGTCAAGTTTGCCGAATCCAAATCCATACAAATTGCCTGATACCTCAAAAGCTCCATAACTAGTGCTTCTGGCCAAACCGGTGAACAATAGCCAGGGGAAAAATAGGCTTGATAGTATAATAACTGCTCCTATCAAGGTCAATGAAACAAATGGTTTAAATTCCATCTTTCAGCCTCCCATTCAGGTTCGTTCTTTTTCTGCCCTTCGCTTGGGGTGACGTCAGTGGCATTTAGCTCATCTTCTCTCTTCTTGGCTCGTCTTCTTGGAAGGCTCTGGTTTTCCCTTTTTCAAAGTTTCGCTACCAGCCACCAAGCCTATTATAATAAGAACGAGGCCCACAACGGTCGTCTGGAGCCATGGGTATGGCCATGGAATAATACATCCAATCGCAAAAATCAATAGACCAGCTATAACTATCCAATCTTCTACCTTCACCTTCTTTTTCCCTCTCCTTTCTTCTCTCAACCTCTACTTCAGTTCTGTTCTTTTTCTGCCCTTCAATTGGGACTTGGCGGTGACACGCCTCCAGGCTATTAAATTCTGGGTTAGACTTTTAGGCTTTTCGTTTGTGGAACATAGGAATTTAGAAATCTAAAGGTGAACAGTAGGTTTTTTATAGAAAAATCTTACAGAAGTCTCTATAGTAAGATAGCTCTATACTCCTGAGAGAACGAAGGCGCAAACTCAATGCCCTACATAAAAAAAATCGAGCTTAAAGGCTTCAAATCCTTTGGACCGCAAACCGTTAAGGTAGCTCTAGATAGGGGTTTCACGGCAATCACAGGTCCGAATGGAAGTGGAAAGACAAACATTGTTGATGCAGTATTATTTGCCCTAGGTGAATTGAGCACTAGAAGACTTCGTGCGGAAAACGCCGCCAAACTAATCTTCCACGGGTCTGAGAAGGCAGGACTGGAAAGGGCAAAAATGGCTAAGGTAATAATCCAGTTTGACAACATCGACGGACGCATTCCCGTTGACACAACTACCGTGACAATCTCTCGGGAGGTTTATAGGAACGGTCAGAGTGTTTATAGGCTTAACGGGAGAAGAATCTCGAGGGGGCATATTCTAGAGATACTCTCCATGGCTGCCGTAAGCTCCACAAGCCAAAACATAATTTTGCAGGGTACAATAACCCGTCTAACAGAGATTTCTCCGATGGAACGTAGAAAAATCATCGAAGACTTGGTTGGGATAGCTCAGTATGATGCTGAAAAATCCGAAGCTGAAGAAAAACTGAGGGCAGCTGATATTTCGATACGCACCGCCATGGGTAGAATAGACGAGGTGCAGAAAAGAGTAGACGACCTAGAAAGAGAACGCAACGAACTCTTAAGATCCAGTTTTATCCAAAGTGAAATAAAGAAGTTTGAAACCGTCAAGATCTCCCATGACATGGCACAGCTACAAAAGAAAATAGAAGATGTCACTTCAGAAGCTGAAAAAGTTAGAAAAATAGTGGAAAAACTAAGAGGATTACGGGAAGATCAAAGGGCGAAAAGAAGAGAAGGTGAGGGTGAATGGCGGAAACTAAGCTCAGAAATCGTTGAAGAGGGCGGCTCACAGGTATTAAAGGTTCAGATAAGAATAGGCGAACTAAAGTCAAAATTAACAGAATTAACAACAAAAATAGGTTCTGGAAAAACAAGCATCGAAGGCTTGAAACGAATCAGAGAAAACAATCAGCAACAATACAAGTCAATTCAAAGTGAAATCCGAGACAACCGCCTAAAGAGTCGGCAACTAAGAAGCCAAGACGAAGGGATTTCCAACCAGATAGCAGCAAAAAAAGCTGAACACGATACTCTTGCCGATGAAACCGCCCAGCTTTGGGAGAACCTTGGAGAAAACAGCAAAAAAATCCGAGAGATTGAGCAACACCTCGATGGCAATTACAAGAGGCTTACATACCTAAGGTCTGAGCATGTGAAAAGCCATACATCTCTTAAAATCCTGACAAGAAGACTCAAGGATTTGAATGAGCGCAAAGGAAAATTCGCGGCAACACTCAGCGAACTCGAAAATTCATTATCTGAGCTCGAAAAGGTGCAAAAAGAACAAAAAATCCAACTTAGAAATCTCGAAAGGATGCTTGAGCGAAGAATCGCACAGAAAGAGGCCATAGAAAGGGAGATAGCCGAAGCTGGAAAAATAGCCGACTCGGCTAGGGAAGCTGTGATAGAGTTTGTAACCCAAAGAGAACTTGCGGAGACCGTGGCCGCTGAAGAGAAAGCCTTGAGAAGCATAGAAGAACTGGGCGAGTTAGGTGTCATTCCAGACGTCTATGGTAGGCTACGTAATCTGATTAAGATCGACAAGAACTATCAACAAGCAATAGAGGCTGCATCAGTAGGATGGCTTGACGCAATAGTGGTAAAGGATTTTGATGCTGCCTTCACATGCACAGAAACGTTAAGGAGAATGAAGCTAGGCAGAATAAAGATAATCCCACTCCAGAGAACAACAAACCCCAAGCCCGTAGAAGTTCCTGAAAAAGAAGGAGTCAGCGGAGCAATCCCGTTCTTTATAAAGTATGAAAGGCACTACGAACCTGCGATTCATTTTGTTTTCGGCGACACTATAATTGCCTCAGATGACAAAACCGCTTTTGCTCTTTCTGCGGAAGGTTACCGCGCAGTTACAGTTAACGGAGACCTCTATGAAGCAGGTGGCGCGTTTGAAAGTGGCTATTATCGTGCTCCCATAGATTTTTCCACGATCATACCAAGCGAAGCAGCCATCAAAAGCCTAGACGAAGCCGTCAACGCCCTTCAACAGCACCTTTCGAGAAGAGGCAGCGACATAACCTCTTTTGGAGAAGAAATCGATAAGACTCGTGTTGAGATTGCTCGTTTGTCAGAGGCAATAGTGACACTTGACAGAGAGATAGCCAGAGTTAGGAGAAGCGCCAGAAGGACAAAGTCCAACGTCAAAAGGGCAGCCCACCACATTGCACGGCTTGAGAAGGAAGCCGAAAACGAAAAAAAACAAATGTGGTTACGTAGAGCTGAAAGAAGCTCCATCCAGAAGAAAATGCGGAAACTCCAGAATGAGTTAGCGGCTCTGAGGCGAAAAACAGACCTTTCACACATTCAAGAACTGGAAGTCAAAAGAGAGACGCTTGGCGAAGAAATAATAACGTTAAGGCAGAAGCTTGGAACAATCCAAACAGAAGCTTCGACACTTCAATCACAGTTCGACAATGTTTTAAGGATTGGGTATAAAAACTCGAAAATCCAACTTGCAAAGGTTGAACAACAACTAAGAAGAGTTGAGAAGGAAGTAGAAGTTGCACTGCAGGAGAGGGGTTCACTAAAGCATGAGCTATCCGAACTTGAAAAGAGCCGTGTTGAGCTTTCTAGAACTGTTTTCTCCGCAAGGGAAGAAGCAAAAAAATTCACTGCACAAATAGATGACATAGACAAGGAACTTCGCAAGCTTGACTCGGAATATGAACAGGCTGATCGCCTGCTAAACCAGCTTCAGCTCAACATGCAAACATCCCTGCTTCAGTTGGGACAGTACCGAAACCAGCTCAGGCAGCTAGGCTACGAACAGCCATTAGAGGTAACACCAAAGCAGGTCGAAGAAGCTGAAACATCCGTCAGAATGATGCAGCTTGAACTCGAAAGAATAGGTGCAGTGAACCAGCTTGCACTATCTCATTATGCAGAACAGATTTCGCGTTACAAAGAACTCTCACTAAGGCTAAATGAGCTTGAGAAGGAAAAACAAGCCATTGTACAGTTTATGGATGAGATTGAACACAGAAAACGCAAGGTTTTCATCGATGCCTTCGAGAAGATCAGCATAGACCTACAAAACTACTTCTCAAAGCTCACCGGAGGCGGAAGCGCTATATTGAAACTCGAAAATCCCGAAGAGCCATTCTCGGGCGGGATTGACATGCTCGTTCAGTTTCCCCATAAACCCTCAATAGTCGTGAGCGGCGCCAGCGGCGGCGAACGTTCTGTTGCAGCAGTTGCCTTCATATTCGCTTTAAAAGAGTTTACTCCCACATCCTTCTATATCCTAGACGAGATAGATGCCCATCTAGACGCTTTTCACGTATCAAGACTGGCTGACCTTCTCCTAGAAGAGTCGGAGAAGACCCAGTTCACCGTCATCACGTTGAAACCTGAAATGGTGAACAAAGCGCAGAAGGTTTACGGAGTTTATGAACGCAACGGAGTCTCAAATGTCGTCTCAGCCAAATTCCTAGAGGCGGCAAGCTAATGGCTACCCCTCTTAGAAGGCCTTTTTATTTGCGTCCTCCATGGAATATTCTATTCGAATTTCACAAACTCGAAAAGCTTACACCATGGAGCATAAACGTCGCATATCTACTTACGTCATTTCTTGACGAAATGGAAAAAACTGGACAAATAGACTTCAGGGCATCTGGCGTAGCCCTCGACTCCTCAGCTCTCGTATACCTAATGAAGTCAAAGCTCCTGCTCAAGCTTGAAGAACCGCCGCCACCCCCAAAGGCTCCACAAGACTTTCTTCCTCCACCTCTATTTCTGCCGCTGAGGCACGAATTGACTTCGACAACCATAAGGCATCTTCTGGAAGTTCTAGATGATGTTTTGAAGGGCGAGAAACTTGTCCATCCAGAAAAAGCAATTACGGAACCTATTCTTCCAACACCATCAGAGATTCTGCCTCAACTAGACATGTACCTGATGGAAATGGAGCTTCAAATGGAAAATCTCCATGCTTCCCTATCGCAGATGGTTAAAGGCACGGGAATCGTGGAGTTTTCAGCTTTGACAAAAATGATGGAAAGACTCGAAGCTATTCGCACGTTTATAGTCCTACTGTTCTTAGCTCAAAATGGAAAAGTGGACTTGTGGCAGGATGAAGAATCCGAGGAAATATACATAACTGTTGGGGATCTAAGCCTTGCAGAAGGCAAAAAAACGAGCGTTTGAATCAGACAGAAATCTTCAGGAAAAAACGCAGCATGACCTAGCCCTAGTGGAAGCCGCGTTATATGTTGCTGGTCGCCCCTTAGATCTCAATGATTTATGTTCAGTTCTGAAGACTCGTTCAAAGAATAAAGCCCAAAAAATTGTTAGAATGCTTATGCAGAAATACATCGACAGAAATACAGCTCTTGAAATTTTGGAGTTGAAAGACGAAAGGCATGTTTTACAGTTAAAGGCTGATTTCACGCCTAGCGTAAGGAAACTTGTCAAGAGACCACTACTTTCTACTGGTCCTTTAAAAACGCTTTCTTACATAGCCTATAGGCAACCGATATCACAAAAAAGAGTTGTTGAAGTGCGTGGTCACCATGTTTACGGTCACATCAAACTGCTGAAGGAAATGGGTTTAGTCGCTGGCGAGAGAAGCGGACGATCATCAGTTCTCAGAACGACTGATTACTTTGCAGATTACTTCGGTTTGAGTCACGACACTGCAAGTATGAAGAAAGAGTTGAAACACGTTTTTGAAGACTTTTCAAAACAAGAAAAGCCCGAACTGTAGAATGGATAGGTTTATATGTAATACTAAGTGTGATAGTGAACACCCAGGTTTAGAAAATAAAGGGAACTAAGAAATGTCAATTTGGCACAGCGATTTACACAAGAAAAAACCATCTGGCGGTAGAAAAAGAGCGTATAGAGGGAAGAGGAAATTTGAGCAAGGCTCATTCCCCGCGGAAACTATTTTGAGCGAAACCAAACGGAAGAGGTCCAAGGGAAGAGGGAGAAGAGTGAAAATCAAGGTTTTAAAGGAAAAGCACGCATGTGTAACGGACCCAAAAACTCAAAAGACAGAAAAAGCTGAGATTTTGCGGTTGGTCAGAAATCCCGTGAACATCGACTACGACCGCAGGGGTGTGATTACCAAAGGTGCAGAGATAGAAACATCTTTGGGTTTGGCACGTGTCACTTCTCGTCCAGGACAAGACGGGACAATAAACGCTGTTCTAATCAGCGAAGAAGAAAAAAGCTGATCATACACTATTTCGTTACGGTTATGTTGCGGATCGCTAATAGCTGCTTCGCGATTCTCTTGATTGTCTGTTCTTTCGACGCCTTTTTTGCTACGAGAAGCATGCCCGTTTTTAGCCATGGTGCTTTCGGATAGCTGGCATCTGGAACAAGCTCATACTCCAGACCAAGCTTCTCCACAGCATCTTTCACCTCTGAAATCTTTGGAGAAGTCACAGCCAAATCTTTCGAAACTCGTCTTCCATGCTTTCTTGTTTTTGAAGAGTCGAAATATGATGGCCAAACGATTATTTTGTCTTGTTTGCGCATGCTTACCTCTCCAATAATCACTTGTGGGCATAGTAGGCTGTCAATTTCATGTTAATCTTGTCAATTTTGACAAAACCAAACCTCTCAAACTGTATTATGTTGTTAGGCTTTAATTGCTTGCAAATGCTCTCAGCAATTCCTTCCGCCAAGGTTGCGTCGGGCATGATGACTTCGCAGGGCATGTCCTCTCCCATAGGTATCCAATGAATCAGCGGTGCCTTAGCCATTCTCGCTTCTTCGTAGGATTCGCTTAGAAAAGATGCCTCTGCAGAATAGGCATCCCTGCTTTCGATTTTCATGTTGAAAAGCCCCATGAGGCGAACCAAATCTCCAATCTCTGACGACTCCATATCTTTTCTTGAGACCCAAAATTTTGTGGACTCGTTGGCTCCTTCAGGCTTTATCGTGTATTCTCTAAACCCCTTTTCAGGTTGGTCGGGATGCAAATGGAGTTTTGCTGTAAATGTTTTTGGAATTTGCCTTACGGTCAATTCGACTGGATCTTGGACGAAAAAGTATCTGTCGGCTTTTGGATCTATTATTTTTCGGTTATAAGCATACAGATTTTCGGAACTTAGGATTACGTCTGAAGTTTTAGGCCCAACATCAATTATCATACGTTTAATAGCTTCTGGTGTGATTCCCCGTCTTCTCAAAGCCGCGAAAGTCGCCAGACGAGGATCATCCCAATCTTTGAAGAGCCCCTGCCTTACTCCTTGAACAATCTTTGACTTGCTCAGAGAGGCACCAGTCATTTTCAATCTGCCATAATGTATGGCTTCAGGATACTCCCAACCCAAATGTCGATACATGTATTCTTGCCTAACCATGTTTGTTAGATGCTCTTTTCCTCGTATTATGTGGGTTATGCCCATGAGATGGTCGTCCACGCCACATGCCAGATTGTATAGTGGCCATACGTGGTATTTGCTTCCAACCCTGGGATGCGGATACTTCTCAGCATCTATCACACGGAGGGCAGGCCAGTCTCGAACCGCTGGGTTTGGATGGTTTAAATCAGTTTTTACGCGGACCACGGCTTCACCTTCTTTATAGTTGCCTTTCAGCATGTCTTGCCATCTCGTAAAATGTTGTTCTGAAGGCAAATTGCGGCATTCACACGGCTTGTTGGCTAATATTCTAAGTCGGAACTGTTGTGGCTCGCACGTGCAAATGTAGGCATTGCCATCCTTCAAGAGCTTTTCCGCATACTCATAATAGATGGGAACTCTATCGCTTTGTACGTACTCTTCATCGGGCTTGCACTCAAGCCAAACCAAATCCTCTCTAACACGGTCATAAAACTCTAAAACTGGCCTTTTCAGTTTGGGGTCAGTGTCTTCAAAACGTAGAATGAATCTACCCTTGTACATTCGTGCATATTCGTGACACAGCACTATGGCTCTCGCGTTCCCCAGCTGCAGAACGCAGTCCGGATTCGGCGAAAATCGAGTCACAACCTGAGCATACTTCTCCGCGTTTGGCAAAGGTGGAAGCCGCTTCTCTTCTTCAACGGGCTCCCTCACAAGTGTTTCCGGCCATTTCTCCTCGATTATGCGCCTTTGCTCGCTTAGCGAAAGATTGTTGACTTCCTGAACAATATTAGTGACTAGAGTGGATATCTCTTTGACCTTGGTTCTGAACTCTGGCTTTTCACCCAGTATTTTTCCGACAACTGGATCTGGTTGTGCTTTGCCATCATGCCTAATAGCATTTAATAAAGCGTTTTTTCGAATGAGTTCCGTGAGTTCAGCATCACTTTCAAGCGTCAACAGTCTTACACTCTGTTAGGCTTAGATTTTCCTTTCAATTAAGAATTTTGCAAAAGCGTTTAACTTCATTTTCGCATCTGAGGAAGGCAAAAGCCTTTCAGCTTCACTCCAACTTTCCTTAACGATTTTTCTTGCGAAATGCTTCACATAATTTATGGAACCATAGTTTTCGATTAGACTGATGGCTTCGTCCCTAAGCCTCTGATCCGAAGTGTGCATGTTAAGTATTTCAACAAGCCTTTTTCTATCCTCAGTACTTGCGAGTTTCAAGGTGTGGATAACTGCCAAAGTTCGTTTGCCCTCTGTTATGTCCTGTCCGCGTCCACCTTTCTTTTCAGCAAAATCTTCACCTGTTAAATCCAGTATGTCATCCTGCATTTGGAAAGCTACTCCTATGCTTTCGGCAAACTGTCCAAGTTTTTCCACAAGCTCAGTGGCTGCGTCTGCCAAAACAGCAGCGATTTCGGCAGCCATTCTTGCTAAAGTTCCTGTCTTGTAGGCGCACATCTGCAAATAATCCCTTTCATCGATATCGTCAGCGTTTGCTAATCCTCTATGCCAAGCGATATCCATTGCTTGGCCGATGCTCAGGTTAATCATCCCTTTCACGTAGATTTCGTAAATCTCACGGAGTTTCTCCTGAGAGATTTTTTCTTTGTTTTCTATCAGCGGCAGAAGCGGCAAGTAGTACATAGCGTTCCCAGCGTTTATGGCTATGTCTAAGCCGTAGATTTTGTACGTGCATGGTTTTCCCCTTCGAAGGTCGGACGCATCTTCTATGTCATCTATCATTATTGTTCCGTTGTGAATTACTTCAGTGATTATCGCGAAATCAGCGAAATCTTCGGGATTCTTCCCTAAAGCTTCACAGATCAATAAGAAGAGAGATGGCCGCCATCTTTTTCCGCCTCTGTCAAGAAATTCCCATATTGGTTCGGCAAGCGCCTTGTTCAAGGTTTCTTGGTTATAAGCGTATTTTGGCGGGTTTATTCTGAAAAGGGCGGCTTTTTCTGAGAAGATTCTTGGGATGTATTTCTCAATAACCTTATCTATTAGTGCAGCTTTTTCGTCGAGAAACTTCTCAATGTCCAAGGGTCAATCCTTTCCCCTTCGAGCGTAGCTTTCTAGATTGATCCCTCTCATCCGCAGCCATTCTGCCGTTTTGCCCGTAAACACAAGAGGAGTCCTTTTCAAATCTTGCACTGATCTCGCTCCCACAAGAAACATGGTATTTCTCAATTCTTCCATCACGAGAAAAAGCATATCTTCTGTCTCTTTCAGACCTTTGACTGCTGCTCTGAGTGCTGGTTCAGAGAAGCTTGTTAGACTTGCACCCAAGGCCAAGGCTTTAGCAATATCCACGCCTTCACGTATTCCGCCAGAAGCTATGACGGGAATATTTATTGCTTGAGAAACTTCCGCGACACTTATTGCTGTTGGGATACCCCAATCCCAGAAAACATTGCCTAACCTTCGTTGGAAACTATTTCCATGTTTTTTTGCTCGGTGATACTCGACTGCTGCAAAGCTTGTGCCTCCTGCTCCGCTTACGTCTATGGCTTTCACTCCTACAGACTCAAGCTTCCTCGCCTCTTCCGCAGCAATTCCAGCGCCCGTTTCCTTTGCAATAACTGGCTTATCCAGCTCTTTTGCAAGTTCACCGATTTTTTTAAGTATCCCTTTGAAGTTTGTCTGCCCTTCTATTTGTACAGCCTCTTGAAGTGGGTTTAGGTGTATTGCGACGGCATCTGCGTCAATCATTTTTATTGCTTTTTTAACTTCTTTTATGCCATATCCGTTAACCAGCTGCACTCCGCCAATGTTTGCAATTAGGAAGGCTGTGGGAGCCTTTTTTCTAGCTATCGCAAATGTCCTCTCAAGTTTTTTGTCTTCTATCGCTGCTCGCTGGCTTCCAACACCCATTCCTAAGCCTACCTCTTCAACAGCCTCAGCTAACGTTGCATTGATTTTAGTTGCTTCTTGTGTTCCACCAGTTATGGCGCCTACAATCAATGGGGCAGAAAACTTGTGATCTAAAACTGCTGTGGTTAAGCTAATCTCGTCCTTGTTGACCTCTGGCAAAGCCTTGTGGACAAGGTAAATGTCCTCAAATCCTGTGGTAGTTTTTTTGGCTTGAACTGTCTGGCTTAAAGATATCTTGATGTGATCAGCCTTGCGTTTTCTTGTTTCTTTAGCCAACTTTACTCCTTCTCTATTGAGGTGCCTTCCACCTTTTCTCCTCTAAGGGCTTTATAGATATAGTTTGGCTTTGTTGCATTAACGATTGTCACTGGAATTCCATGCTCTATTGCTGGAAGAAGCTCCATTACTTTTCCAGGCATTCCGCCTGTAACATCACACGCACTTGGCTTACCGATTTTATCAGAAAGTTTCCTCAGCTCTTCTAACGTTAAATGAGTGAACAGCCTTGGGTTCTTTTCGACTTTAGGGTCACCACTGAACAGCCCATCCACATCAACGCCGACCACAATACGTTGTGCATCAAATCTAATAGCGAGTGCAGAGACCACCTGGTCGCCGGATAGTACCGTGAAGCCGGACTTTGTGTCTAGAACTGCGTCTCCGTAAAGAACCGGTATGAAACCCAAATTCAGCAGCATTTTTAAAGGCGCATCCTCGAAGCGTCGGATTCTACCGTTTTCCGTTGTTATGCACGACGATGGTGTAATGCTAACAGCTGGAATGTTGTGCCATACCAGAGAGTCCATGAACAAGCCATTAAGCACGGTCATAAGATGATGGGTTTCTGCAAAGCCGATTTTTTGATTTTCTTCTTTCAAACCCGCCCTAATGTCATATTTTTGAGCTGTGGGATGCCCAAAGCTTCCGCCGCCATGGACAACTATGAGGTTTTGAACATTTGCCTGCCGAATCTCTTCTGCCAAACGATTCATGACTTGCGTTTTTGCATCAAGTTCTTTGTCCTTATCAGTTATTACTGAGCCGCCGACTTTCAAAATCGTAAGTCTAAGTCCCCTCAACCCTAACACCTTCATCCGTCTTCTTGGCTATGAACGTTCTTCCACCTGCCCTTCGAATACCCTCTAAAACTTCTTCAAGCCTCTTGTCTTCTGCCAAGGCTATCATACACCCACCGCCGCCAGCACCAGTTAATTTCGCGCCGAGCGCCCCGGCTTTTCGGGCAGCGTTTATAAGCCACTCCAAGGATTCATCGGAAACGCCTAAGCCATAAAGTAACGCATGGTTAATGCTCATCAAATCTCCAAGGGTATCCAAATCATTTTCCTTAAGGGCATCTATGGCTCTTAGAACAATTTCGCGAGCTGCCAACATAATCTGGTTCACGATATGTGGATACCTTTCCTTTACTTGCCGTACTTTTTCGACTTGAACACGTGTGGACCTTTCTACACCTGTATCTCCGATAACAAGCGGAATATCCATTTTAACTTCTACTGGTTTGAATCCTGTGTCCATCTGAAAAAGAAGCGTCCCGCCGAAAGTTGAAATCGCTGGGTCTATTCCGGAAGGAGTGCCATGTACCATTTTTTCCGATTCAAAGGTTATGCGAAACACATCTTCCTTAGAAATTTTTACACCTAGAAGAGCGCCTACCCCCGCTGTTACAGCTGCTACAACTGCGGCTGAAGAACCCAAACCTGCAGCAACAGGAACCGTCGAGTTAATCTCGACATTCAATCCAACGTTTCTTCCATAGGTTTCTAGAACCTTGTCTATAGCCAGCTTGACTGGCTCAAATTTCATTTTAGCTTCTTTGGCATTGCCCTCGTCGACTTTGAACGTTCCATTTTCAAAGTATCCTGCGAGGTTAAGATTTACAGAGTGCAAGTATAATCGTTTGTCGTCGCGATTTTCCACCTTCGCATAGGCTCTCTTGTCTATTGCCAAAACTATGGCTGGTTCGCCGTAGACTACAAAGTGCTCTCCGAAGAATATTATTTTGGCGGGAGCTGAGGCAACGACCCCCATTCTACACCACTATTTTGCGAAACACACGGCGGCGTACCCGACGACACTTGAGTAGTCGCCAATTATATCTCCACTGGTTTTATAACATAATAGTTTTGCCTCTCTTGCCCCCAAAATTTTGGCAGCCGTGATCAAAGAAGCTATTGGACCATACCCACATGTGCTAATTCGGTGTGTCTCAACGATCGAATAAAATTTAGCTTCATCCATCGCTTCAACTGCTTCGAGAGCCAACTTATCCTTTTTAGTTGCTATTTCCTGTGGCTCATAATGTGTCATATCAGAAGAAGCTATGATAACCGCGTTTTTCCCGGTCAGAACTTTGGCCACAGCCTGCCCAACCTCTCTTGCTGAGGATAAGTCTTGCATCAAGAAACAGATAGGCACAACTCTGAAAGCTGAGCCGTAAAGATACTGAAGAAAGGGGAGCTGAACCTCAATCGAATGCTCAAAATGGTGGGCGGACTCGTCAACATCAACAATACGTGATTCATGCACAATCTGGTTGGCAGCTTCACCGTCCACTTCAACATCGCCTAAAGGAGTATGCCAAAAACCGTCGTTCATAACCGCTAAAGGACTGCCGTATCCGGTGTGATTTGGACCGAAAACAACTACAAGATCTGGTTTGCCATCGAGAGCAAGCCTATGATACGCATGGGCTGCCACAGGTCCAGAAAACATGTAACCTGCATGCGGACAGACTAAACCTACCACTCGCCCTTCACCAGCCCTTACAACTTTCGGGATTTCTCGAGGTCCGAGCTCATGGACGAAGCAGCTTTCTATCTGCCTCTTTAATGCCTCTGCATCCCCTTCATAGAAGGCGCCGGCTTGCACGGGACGCCGGATCTTCGCCATTCTGTTAGGTTTCCTCCTCTTCCCTAGAGATCTTAGCCTCAAAATCCTCAATTGTTGCTTGCAGATCCTTATCCAATGGTAGTTCTCCTCTCTCCCGCAATACTTGTCGTGCCAGAAGCCAGTAAATAACCGCTAATGCTCTTCTGCCTTTATTGTTTGTGGGAATAACTAGATCTACCCCGGAAGACTCGTTGTCAGTGCTACACAAAGCCAATACAGGTATGCCAACGGATGAAGCTTCTTTGACTGCTTGAAAATCCGCTCTAGGGTCAGACACTATTAATACTTCTGGTTCTATCCGATTTGGATATAATGGATTCGACAAAAGTCCTGGAATAAATCGCCCAATCACTGGCGTTGCTCCAGTTACCTCGCAGAATTTGTTAACTGGTTCTTGGGCATAAAGTCTGGCTGCTGCAGCAACTATTTTCGCGGGTTCGAACCGTGCCAGAAATTTGGCCGCAACCCTTATGCGGTCATCCGTCCTTTTGACGTCCAGAACGAATAGTCCGTCTGGTCTGACACGGTAAATAAACTGTTCCATATCCCCCGTCTTCATTCTTGTCCCAATGTGTATTCCTGCAGACAATAGCGTGTCACGCGGCATTAGAAGTTCTTCTTCTGCAACAGCCGCCGCCGTCATTTCCTTCTCTCCCTCGGATTTTCCCCCTTCTTTAGTTTCTTCGATTTCTTCATCTTCTGGCAAACCTTAATCCTCCTAAAGCATTTTAAGAACAGCCATTTCGGCTCTATCTCCCAAAAACTCCTCTATCCTTATTAATTCGTTTATTTTTGCAATTCTCGCTCCTTCAACAACTCCCGCCTTGATTACAGGACATTTTAAAGCCACAGCTAAATGTGCTATGTGCCAGTCACATGTGTCGCCTGAACGGTGCGACATCACTGGTACATATCCACTTCCTTTTGCCATTTCGATTGTCTCCCAAGCATCTGTCAAAGTGCCAACTTGATTCACTTTTATTATAATTGCGTTAGCTGCACACATTCTTGTTCCACGGCTTAACCTTTCATTGTTGGTAGCGAATAGGTCGTCACCACAGACCATGCAATTTTTCGCTTTCTTGGTAAGCTCGGCAAAACTTGGGTAGTCTTCCTCGTGGAACGGATCCTCAACATAGACCAGATGGTATTTTCTGATAAGCCCTAAAATGAAATCCAACTGTTCGCCTGTGTCTCGCCTTTTTCTTTCCCTCTTGTAAATGTAATTTTTCTTCTTTTCACTCCAAAGGGAAGACGCTGCAACGTCAATACCTGAACCGCATTCAAGACCTAATTCGCCACTGACTTCTTCACATGCTTCAGTTAAAGCCTCAAGAGCCTCCAGATTCCCAACGTTCGCAACCCATGCCCCTTCATCGCTTCTTCCGCCATTGAAGAGCTTATCCTTCTTCTTTAGAATAGCGCCAACTCTTCTGTGGATTTGAGTATTGGCTGTAGCAGCTTCCAGAAAAGACTCAGAACCATATGGAAGAGACAAAAATTCCTGCATGTCTGGAGAATTCCCCTGCGTATGTTTTCCTCCGCTTATGACGTTTCCAAGAGGATACGGGAGTTCGTGGGAAACTTGTCCTCCCAAATATCGAAAGAGAAGAAGGCCATAGGAATTTGCGGCAGCCTCTGCACTGGCAAGGGAAATGGCAAAAGCGGTGTTTCCGCCTAACACCCTGAAATCTTTTGAACCATCAATTTCGTGCAGTGTCCTGTCAATTTCCGCTTGAAAGTCAGCGTTCAATCCAACCATTTCTGGGACAACAAGCTCTTCAACCTTTTTTAGTGCTTGGTCAACATCGCCAGGGGGATAATAAATTACTTCAGCTTTTCCACGGCTTTCTCCGGCAGGGGCAGAAGCTCTTCCAAAACCTGCGGTTGTTATGACATCAACCTCTACTGTTTCTTCCCCTCTACTGTTGAAGACTTTCCTTGAAATTATGTCTTCGATAACTGTTGACATATTTTTCTCCTTTTGGGCTCCCTAATAATAGTTTCTTGCCTCTTTTCGTTTTTCTGCCTCTTCATGAAAGCGTAGGACTTCGTCGATGATTTCCACATGCGACAACAGCATTCGTCTACAGCAGTACCGTCTGATTCCTAAGCTGTCTAAGACTTGGTCTGCCTTCTCCCCGCTTTTGACCCTGTTGGCGAATTCTTCCCATTTGTCTCCAATTAGTTTGCCACACGTGAAACATCTTACAGGAATTATCATTCAACCCAACCCTTATCATCTATAGCTTTTCTGGTCTCTAGCCCGTGCTCCTGGACCGCCAAACTTTTTTGGTTCTTTTCTTCTGGCGTCTCCCACGATTACTGTTCTGTCATATTCAACAAAAACCGTTCGTAAGTGCGCGCTTTTGGTCCATTTTAATAAAGCGTTTGCAATTGCCATTCTTGACGCTTCTGCTTGTCCCATGTAGCCTCCGCCCGTGACCCTTACGTCTATGTCTAGCTGTTTCCAGACATCATCTCCAGCTTGTATCAGTGGTTCCATGATTTTCTGACGGGCAATTTCAGGTTCGTAAATTTGTATCGGAGTTCTGTTTATGCGTATTCTTCCAACTCCAGGTTTAACAACAGCCCTTGCTATGGCTGTTTTCCTTTTTCCACTAACAACTAAAAACTTTTTAGCTGGCATTATCATTCACCAAGGTTCCAACCTATTTCTTTCGCGAACTCGCCGAGCGTAAAGTATGGGCATGTTAACTTTCGAGCTTGGGCATCCTTTAAAGTTTCCATTTTTTGGTCCTTGAACTCGTCTGGTACTCCGATATACGCTCTTAGTCGTCTATATGCTTGCTTACCTTTTGGCTGTTTGTATGGGAGCATGCCTCTCACGGTTCTTCTAACGATTCTGTCTGGTCTTCTATAATGGAATGGCCCCATTCTAGGGTGTCCCACTTCTAGGAATTTCTTAGCTTCCATCACCTTGCTTTTCCTTTTCCCCGTAAGCACAGTTTTTTCAGCGTTTACAATTATTATTCTTTCGTCGTTTAACAAACGTTTGGCAATCACGCTTGCCATTCTACCTAGAATAAGTCCATCAGCATTTATTATAGTGAACGATTTGCCCGTTGTCTGCATTTTCTCACCCAATAATCTTGACTTTTGAGCCTTTCGGATTTTTCTTGACCAATTCGAACAGAGAGAGACACTTCCCATTGGCAGTCTTGATCTTGTTCTTGGCTTGTTCGGAAAAAGTGAAAGCCGCCACTGTTATTGGATGGTCCATTTCGCCTGTCCCGAGTACTTTTCCTGGGACCACCACCATTTCATTCTTTTGTGTATATCTGTTCAAGCGGCTTATGTTCACAGCTATACGTTTTCTTCTCGGTTTGGCTAGGCTTTCGGCGATATTCTGCCAAACATTAGCCTTATTTTCTCTGCCTTGCCTTCGGAGGAAACGAATAAGCTCTATTAGCTCAGGATTAGTCGCTCTAACTTTCTTCACTCTTTTTCACCTTGACACTGCTTTCTAAGTCTTTTAGTTGTTTATCCAAGGTTTTAATGGCTTCTTCAATAATTCTTCTTGGAGGAAGGGCGCACGTAGATTCCAAACCAAAAATAAATGTGTTTTCTTCCCAACTGATTCTTATCGCTGGAGGATTCTGTGGACAAGCGTCAACGCAGTCTTGGCATAGAGTGCATGCCATCAGATCGCGAATCTCTATTTTGGTCTTGGTTTTGGATAGAACTTTTCTTGGGCAAATTTCCACGCACTTGGCACAGGCATCACAGCTTTTGCTGGAAATTTGAATTTTCGGGAAATATTTGTATGTGCACATGGAAACTGGCTGCCATTTCGCGTGAATTTTTCCCTTTCCAAGTCTCGCATAAGCTTCAAGCCTTAGTCGCTGCTCTTTTGATAATTTTATTATGGGGATTTTGTCGCTTACTGGCACTATGTCCGGGTTCTCGGATTTTAATTCGCCTGAATAAACTGTCCTTGTTCCCTCTTTTGATTCCACGTCTAATGTAAGCGTGACTCTGCAGAGGTTGCATCCAAACTCGCTTTTGCATGGACACTCTTCAGGTAGATTATAGGATTCCAAGTCAGTTTTAAGGGGGACGAGTCCAAGTCTATGCGCGATAATTTCGTCCTGTAATATGGAGGAATTCTCAATTATTATAACTTCGTCTATGGCCATGCATGGAACTTCAGCAATCACTATCCTTCTGAGCGCATTCATGAACGGAACGTCAACTTCCCGAATGAGCAAACGTATGCTCTTGTCGTCCTTTTCAAGCACTTCTATCTGCACTTTTTGACACTCCTTAGTGGCCTATGGCAACTGTCGTGCCGTTCAATAGAATACTGGTGCATTATTTCAATTTTTCTATTAGAAGAGGAACGACATGAATCCGCTAGACTCTTCTTCCCCTTCTGCCGCCTGGTCTTCGAGTGCCATCATGTGGGATGGGTGTAACCTCCTCGATCCGTCCTATCCGAAAACCTGCCCTCGCCAAGGCTCTTATAGCTGCCTGAGCACCAGGACCAGGGGTTCTTGGTCCAGATCCTCCTGGGGCTCTTACTTTGATGTGTATTGCTGTTATTCCTTTATCTTTCGCTGCTTCAGCTGCTGCTGATGCCGACCGCATAGCCGCATAAGGTGAAGATTCCATTCTATCTGCCTTCACAAACATGCCTCCAGATGTTCTAGCTATTGTTTCTGCACCAGAAATATCCGTTATGTGGACCAATGTGTTGTTGTAGGAGCTATAGATGTGGACGACAGCCCACTTCTCGGTTTTCTTACTGGAACTGCTCATCATTCTCCCTTAGCCTGTGTCTCTCTCGATTCTGTTTTCGCAGTAGGTGCGACTGCTAGTGCTTGGCGTAGTGGGTGACTCGGATTTGCAAACGGGCTTTGAGAGGTATATGCTATTTTGTTTTCTTCCTCTCTGGGCACAATATAGCTTGGCACAGTAACTCTTTGTTTCCCAATCATTACGTGTCCATGGGTAATAAATTGACGGGCTTGGTAGATTGTTTTGACAAAACCCTTACGGAAAATAACTGTTTGAAGTCTACGTTCGAGGGTGTCTTCTATCGTAAGGTCCAAAACATCATCCAAAATGGCTGTTTCACGAAGAATGCCGAGCCTTTTCAAGCGCTTCAAAAGCTCCTCTTCTGTTTTCTTGCGCTCTTCGGGCGATTTGCCTATAAGAGAACGGGCTATGCCTCTAAACTTTGATAGCATTGTTTCATGTCGCCACAATTCGTGTTTATTTCGTAGACCATACTGACCTAAGAGTTTGAGCTCTTCTTGCAAAGCATCAGTTCGCCACGGGAAGCGCGGAGTCTCGTATTTTTTTCTCTGCTTCTTCGGGTCGCCCATAACTATGTGCTTCCTGGTCTGATAAGCTCCTTTTTCTTTACTCCCAGTGCCTTTCCTTTTCTTCCAGTCGTTTTAGTTCTCTGTCCACGCACTTTCAATCCGTAGGAGTGGCGATACCCACGCCATGACCTCATCTCTTTCACCTGTTCTATGTCAGTTTTAGTCCTTAAAACGAGGTCTGCAGTTATTAGATGCAAGTCCTTTCCTGTCTCTAAGTCCTTTCTTCTGTTAAGAAGCCAGCTTGGTAGCCCGTGCTTAGCTGGTTCATTGACTATGCCTTCTATTTTTTCGATTTCTGTTTCTGTTAGAAAACCTGCCCTAGTATCTGGATTGATTCCAGCTTTTCTCAGTATCGCATTTGCAAGGCTCAGACTTATTCCCTTGATTTTAGTTAGCGCGTAACAGGCTTTCAGGGTGCCATCTACATCGGTGTCTGTCACTCTAAGTATGTGGCGAAATTCCTCTGACATTTACCATCCGTTCTTACTTGAAGCTAACAACGAAATAAACCATATTTTATTTAAACCTTACTAGTCTAATGTTTTGATAGCTCACACAGTTGTTGATGGCGGTTTTGGGACAGTTTAATAGAAGCTCAGAAACATCTAGAAACAGTCCTGAAACGTATATCGATTTGGTGTGGAGACAATGAGTGGAGCTGTTCTTGAAGATTTAGTTGCTGAGGCTTTTAAGAAGAGAAATTATATTGTTTTTACTCGCAGAAACCATTGCGATGTTTTAGCCATTAAGTCTGACATGTCTTTGGCATATTTGGTTGAGTGTAAAGATTATGTTTTGTCGCGCAAGCAGCAAGTGCTAGCGGTTCGAGAGCTTAACCGCAATTACACGCACGCTCTAGAGCTTCTGATACAGCAACGTTTATGCCCTGAGAAGGTTTTGAAGGTTCTAGTTGCGAAAGGATTTGCATATCATGCCAGAGGAATACTACAGTACACGCCTAAAACCTTTATCCAACACGTTTCTTCCTAAAGAATTTTCTTCTCATAAACTATGTCTATTGAATGTGGAGGCTTAAAACCAAGCTTTTCGAACGCATTTTTTATTGGCTTGTTGTTGCATGCAAATCCATAGATCTTCTTGACGCCTAAGGCGTGGCACTGATTCTTAAGAAATTTCAGCATATCAAGTACTGCGTAAAAGTCTCCGTCTACATAGCATGTTTGCACAGTGTTTTTACTCCATTCTCGTGCTGTAGCGTCATCAATTAAGATTAACCCATCTATTCCGTCACTTTTGCTTATATGAAGTATTGCTTTTTCTTGTTCAATAAAGTGTTTAAGTTCGGATTTTCCAAGGGAAAACCAATGGAAGAGCACAGTGTATAAGCCCGCAGCTTTGATGTAGGTCTCTGAACCTTGCAGATAACTCCATACTTCCTTTGTTTGGCTGATGTTTGCCCATGTTGAGTTTTTGGTCTTTTTCTGCGCTACATCTTCGGTTACCATTTCAACGAATTCCGCTACAGGCTGAAATCCGAGTTTTCTCAATACTGCTTGTGCAGCTATATTATCTGACTCTGTAACGAGTCTAGCCAATTTTGCCCCCTTCTCTTTCGTATATTCCAAGCACTTTTTGGTTATTTCCGTGGCCACTCCCATTTTTCTATATTTCGGATCCGTTCTTGCTCCTCTAAGCCACACTTCACTCGGCGTGTCGAAACTTAAATGGCAGATTCCAACAGGTATCTCATCGATGGTCGCAACAAAGACCCTGCCATTTTTGTCTTTAAGCCACGTATCCCAGACTTTTGGGATGTAATCGCCCCAGCTCCATGTCCTCTCACAAAACTTGAATACTGCCTTACGATCGGAATCACGAGCTCCTCGGACGCTAATCCTCGGCTTTCCGCCTATGTTCTCCATGATTATATGCTTGACAGAAAAGCTTAATGAACTTTCTGACCAAGAACAACATTATGAAAACTCGCCAATCGCTGTTCAATATGCGCTTCAGAATGCCCGTTGAATGCAAAGTTCAATCTATATATAAGGGGGGTCTAGTCAGCACACAGAGCAAAAGACCAAAGAAAACATATTACAGGAAACAAAAATAAGTCATCGCCACTAAGCTATATTCTATTGTAATAAGTCATAAATCGTAATATAGGTTAAATCTTTTAAAGGGTTCAACCTATAATCAGATGACAGAAAAAGGCAGGTTGATGTATATGGTCAAGAGCGGAGAAGAGGAGAAGATCAAACACATCTTAACAGACCCAAAACTCGCACCTATCAAGGCCATGCTTGAAAAAGACCACGCCATAGACTGCATTCTGCTGCTTCACATGAACCGCGGCAAATGGAAAGAAGCAAAAGAATTCATGCGCGAAAATGGCTTAACCCTCAGCGACGGCACCTTCAGAGCCAGAATGATCGAGATCGAAGACCTAGGCTTGGCAAAAAGCGAACGCATAGACCCTCTGAAAAAATATTACGTAAAAACAGAGTTCGGCGAAAAAGTCGCAAAGCTTCTACTAGAATTTTTCAACAAACTAGGCCTCTAAACCCAAAAAACATAACACGTACTACTGTTTTACAATTCAGTTTCCAATGGTTCAATAGACGTTATACCCACAACTCGTTTTTGGTCTTTTGTAGTTTTGTTTTACAAACGATTAATATGTTGTCTTAAGTCGTAAGATTTAAATCCGAAGCTTCCACTAACATACACGTGAACCCCAAAAGGAGGGATAAAAAGAAAAATGAAAATATTGAAGAGTAAGAAAGCCCTAAGCCCCGTGGTAGCATCAATCATACTCATTGCAGTAACAGTCGCTGTCAGTATTGCCGTAGCAGCATGGATGGGAGCACTAACATTCACATTCACAAAAACCGAAAACATAAAGCTACCGACATCAACCGAAATAAAGTTCACCCCAGCAACAGGTTCGGGTTCTCCTACCAATTCCATTGAAATGGCAATCGAAAACATTGGAACATCTGCAGTGACAATAGTCAGTGTGAAGGTAAACGGAGTAGCAAAGACCTGCAACATCACACTTCCAACGAACGTTGAGCCTGCAACGAGCAAATCCTTGGCAATCCAGAATGTCGGCTGGATCGCAGGTTACCAATACCGAGTCGCCTTTGTAACATCAAACCACAACGAGTTCTTCCAAGACTACACTGCGCCCGTCGGGTAAAGCATCAAAACTCCGCTGAGACTGGGGGTAGGGTGAATAAAAGCCTCTCAACATTTCCCTCTATTGTTTCCTCTTTGGAGGTGCATAACAAAATGGTCGTAGAGATAAAGGAATACGGTTCGGCAGAAGAAATAGCTGAAACCTTGGAAAAGGAAATCTCTGAAACGAAAAGCACATTAGGTGAATACCTGCGCCGTTTAGATGACATTAGAGCTTTGGCCGAAAAGTCAAAGAAAATCCGCGAGGTAGTCATGAAGCTGGCCGGCAAAAAAGCTGCAACAGAGAGCCTCGGCGAAATCACCATAGGCAACCTAAATATTGTCTTGGACGCCAATCCATTTCATGAACTAACAGCAATAGAGGAGGTTGTGCGAAGCCACCAAGAAAGACTTTTAGTTTTGCAGAAAGCCCGCGAAGCAATGAAATGGCTGGATCAGCTTGGCGACACTGAAGGCCTAAAGTATCTTGTCGTGGAAAACGACGGGGTGCCAGAACGCATACTCTTCAAGCTATCCTAAACAACTCAGTATGGAAGTGAAAGTTATGGACAACGAAGTCTACTCTTTCGCCCTAAAAAACACCCTAGACGAAATCCGAAACTTGTGCCCAGACATAACCAACACCTTTATGTTCGCAGAAGACGGCGAAATAATAGCTCGCGAAGAAAATACACCTGAGAAGACAACAGTTCGTGTGGTGGACGCTCTTGACAGCATACTAGAAAAGGCTGAAGCCATAGGTGGCATTGAAGGCATAACCCTCGAAGGCTACAATGGTCGAGTAAATGTTTCCCACATGAACGGCTTTTACTTGGTCTTAGTCACTTCCAAGAAAGCAGATGCAAACTACGTGAACACCATAACGCGTGTCTTAATCCCAACTGTCCTCAAGTTACTGGAGAAAATTCACCCTACCTCCCTCAACGGCAATTTGCCTTCACCCAAAACGGAGTCCGAAAATTCAAGAGTCAAGGAATTCGAAGAAACGGTGAAAAAGCTTGTCAAAGAAACTGAAGTGGAAAAGACTAAAGAAACAATCCAGCCCCAAATCAAACTTGAACCTTCGCTTTCGGAGCCCCCAGTAAACCAGCTTATAGTTGAAAACCTCGGGGGATTACTTGTTCCATCCGATACTGTACGTATCGATAACGAAATACTCTCACAGTGGGAAGAGACTTACGAGGGTAAGAAAATCGGAGAAGTTGAAATCGGAACTTTTGACGGAAAAACAGCACGATGCAAAGTCAAACCGATCAAAGGTTCAAAATACGAGGGAAAGGGCATCATACAGATGCCAGAAAAAATGCAACTCGATCTTGAAATCAGAAAAGGCGAACTTGTGAGGGTCAAACCAATAATTGAGTAAGGGGGCTATGTATGGTGGTCAAGAAAAAAAAGAGCATTCAAGAAATTGCAGCTGTAACTGAGCCAGTAGCTGTTGAACCAACATCCGACGGTAACTTAAGAGCAGGACTAGAAGATATAAAGACATACGAAGGGGTAATAGGCTATATCTTAAGAAACTCCACTTCTGCTGCAATAGATCTTAAAGATCCAACAAAAATAATCGACTATGCCATTCTTTCATCTTCAGCTCTTGACGCAGGCGAAGAACTCTCAGAACTTTTCAATTTAGGCGAGGTAAAGGAAATAATTGTCGAAGGCAAAGATGTCAAAGTGCTTTCCTTTGCCGTTGGCGAAAACAAAGTAAGCATTTTCATGGATAAAGATGCAGACCGCGAGAGAATTTTGAAAAAACTCCATTCAATCTAGAATCAAACAGTCTTAACATTTTCTTTTATGATCGTTTTCTAGCCATATTTTACCTAGTCTGACTAGACTCGGTTTTTTCAGAACGTTTAAATTAGTGTTTTCATTAATATTGTTGGGAGAAGGAGCCTCTAGCAGCCATCGAGAGGCTGAGTTGGTAAATTTGTTGGTTCAAACTAAGAAGCGCAGCAGCAGTAGTCATCGCGGACGTCTAGATATTATCGCAGATATCTTAGAAGCCTCTCATGGCGAGACTAGAAAAACCTATCTGATGTACCATTGCAATCTCAGTTTTAGACAATTAAAGAACTATTTGGATTTTCTGCTTAGAGGGGGATTTATATATTCAATTAATGAAGACGGCAATCCTAGTCCTGGCTTGTTCAAGATAACTGAGAAGGGAAAGGAGTTTTTGAAGACCTATAAAAGGTTAAGGGCCCTCATGAAGTAGCATTTTGCATTAGAAACTTTCCAACAGCCTCTTCAAGTTTTACTTCTCCGTTTGTCTCATTGGCTATTATGAACCCATATTCTTTCAGGAATTTTACGATTTGGCGAATTTGTTTTTCGTTCAATTCCAATATTTCTTGTATTTCTTTCAGCGTGTGCCATTGTTCATCGTTGAGTATCTCCAATATTTTTGTGACTTTCGACACTGTCAATGTGTCTTCCAGCCATAGTATTGGTTTGTGGCCAATTGTTTAAATGCCTTATGAGCTTATTTTTCAGAATTTTTCTCTAGAAAAAAGTTTGCAGTACGTGGTCTAGTTAGAGTCATATTTTTATGGTACTTAGGCTCTTGTTAGTAATCACAAAGTTGCCGAAACCCACAATAACCTGCTCAACAACATATTGAGCAAAGTCTTTGTCGAAAGCAATAATATAAGATAATGGAGAATAAGCCAAATGAAACAGCCGATCGATTGGCTGCAAATTCTCCTCCAATGTAAGAACAATGTGCAAAAACGGATTTTCCCTCTAGCAGAAACGTTAAGGCAGCCGCAGCCAGATCTGGGCATAGGAGCAGGGGGGGACGCGTTAAGACAAATTGACTTGACAGCCGAAAGTGCCATACTTACAACACTGAAAACGCATAAGATCTCCTTTACGCTTGTGAGCGAAGAATCAGGCATAAGAGAATACGGCAAAAACCCTCAAGAATGTTATGTGACTACGGATCCTATAGATGGTACGACAAACCTCATAAGGGGAATACCGTTTTGCGCAACCTCGATCGCAGTGTCTACGAGACCAGCCCTGAAGAGTGTGCACACAGCCTTGATAACCGACTTATTCCACGACATAACCTACACGGCCCAAAAAGGAAAAGGCGCCAAACGCAACAACAAAAAGATAAGTCCATCAAGAAATGCGTCATTAGAAAAAGCCGTGATTGGAGTCGATTTCAACACCTACAAAATCCAAAAAATAGCTCGGCAACTAACAAGTCTAATCCAGAAAACAAAGCATATACGCCATCTCGGAGCGAATGCGTTAGAACTATGCTACGTTGCGGATGGAACAACAGATGCCTTCATTGATGTACGCGGAAAACTCCGCTCAACCGACATGGCTGCTGCTTGGCTAATAATAGAAGAAGCAGGGGCAAGAATAACATCACCAGAGGGAAAACCGCTGAGCATCAAGCTGCATCCCAGACAAAAAGTCAAATTTGTAGCAGCCGCGACCCAAGAAGTCCACAAGGCTATACTTCACCTAATAAAGTCTGAAAAGGAAACAAGATGATAACGCTAGTACAGCCATATCCAGTGGCAATAATAAAATTCCAAAAGACTCGAACAATGGTAATTGCTGACTTACACATAGGATGGGAAATAGCTCTTTCGCAAAGGGGCATACATGTTCCAACGCAAATGCCGAAACTCCTGCAGAGGCTGAAAAACCTTGTATCTATACACAAACCAGAGAGGCTGCTAATTCTCGGCGATGTAAAACACACAGTTGCAACTGCAGAATTAGGCGAATGGCACGACGTACCAGACTTCTTCAATGAGCTTAAGAATCGGATACCAGAAATATGCATAGTCCGCGGCAACCACGACGGAAATCTTGAGCCATTACTACCTAGAACCATGAAGTTGTTGCCAGCCACTGGTATAGCGATAGGAGAAGTTGGGTTTTTCCATGGGCATCAATGGCCGTCTCCAGCTCTGCTAGCGTGCAAGACATTGATTATGGGGCATGTTCATCCAGTTGTGCTGTTCCGCGACCCTGCAGGGTTTAGGATAACAAAGCAAGTTTGGGTTAAAGCATCTTTCAACAGCACTCAACTGACTCAAGTCTTACTGGACAAGCATAAAATAAAGACTGAAAAGACTCTCAAAGAAACATTATGGAAACATTATAAAGTTAAGCCGAAAGCTTCTCAGCTTTTTATTATGCCTTCCTTCAACGACTTCTTGGGAGGGAGACCTTTGAACGAGACGAAAGCTGGTGGAAATAGAAAGACTGAAAGGATTGTGGGGCCAGTTCTCCGCTCCGAGGCAGTTGATATAGAAAATGCGGAAACATATCTTCTGGACGGAACTTTCCTTGGGACCCTCCGCCAGCTTAGAAGTGTAGGTTAACAACATTTCAGCATAAAATTTATAGACACGGCATCATTCACACTAGCAAGGTGAGAAAATGCCAGAAGAAGATTACCCAGAATGGTTTAGGAGAAAACGCTCTCCTTTCTTCAAAGGCTGGTTCTTCGAGGACATTGATAAAATGTTCAGCGAAATGGAAAAAATGATGGAAGACGAACTTAAAACGTTCACCTCGCGAGTTCCAAAAGACTACGTTAAGGAACGCAAACTGCCAAATGGCACGACTGTACGCGAATGGGGGCCATTTGTGTATGGCTACAGCATGAAAATAGGACCCGATGGAAAACCTGAAATCCGCGAATTCGGGAACGTCAAGCCAAGCCGTTTAGGACCTCGAGTGAAAGAAGAACGTGAGCCCCTTGTGGACATCATTGAAACAGATGGAGAAGTACATGTCGTGGCGGAACTACCAGGTGTTGACAAAAACGACATAAAAATACACGGAACAGAAGACGCTCTGACCATATCAGTTGATACTCCACAACGAAAGTACTTCAAGGAGATTACATTAGCAGCAAAAGTAAAGGTAAAAGAGGCAAAAACAGAGTACAAAAACGGAGTATTGGAAATCAAATTGATAAAAATCAAAGAAGAAAAGAAACCAAAAGGCGAACCAATAAGCATAGACTGAATTTCCATTTTTCTTTTAGCCGACAATCATTCAAAGAGATTGCACGGATATGGAAGAAGAATCAGAAATTGATTTGCTGAACATCATATGCAAAGAGGCTAAGGCTGAAGGCAGATTAACTGGCAAAAATCTTACAAAGCTTTACGAAATCTTTGGTCAGCGGTTCACGAAGGCTTTTGAAGCGTTGAAAGAAAAACGTGTGAAGAAATATGTTTTCAAGCCGAGCCGGAGGACAGTTTGGATTGTTGTTGGGAAGGAGCGAGATTACCTGATAATGCCCAAGGCTGAGTTCTGCTCATGCGACGACTTTTACTTCCGTGTCCTGGACAGAAAGGTACACCTTTGTTATCACCTGATTGCCCAGAAGATCGCCAACACTTTCGAATGGTTCGAAACTATAGAAGAGCGTGATGAGCTTTATGATTCTTTGATGGACGAGTGGAAGAGGGCTACTGCTTAAATATCTCGTTCTGAGAATAAAGGGGTGGAAGGAGCCACTTCTATGAGTATAGGAGAATACTTCGAGATACTCAAATATGTTCTTATGACTGCGACGTTCGTTGCATTGGTTTTGATATTTCTATACGTGTTTTTTGGTAAAGAAGAGAAGGGTAGTTAAGGCTAAGTTCGAACGGTCTTTTTGTTTTGTGCGCGCGTGCGGTTGTTAGAGCCCCGCCTATTTGGAGTCTAACATAGATTTTTGGAGAGGTTGGGAGGTTTGGGCATGTTGGAGTGGCTGAGTGGATTATCGTCTTTGGAATGACAAGCAGAAGCGATGCTATGAAATGCGAATGCTGGGAAGTGTGAGGTCGAAAACAGAATGGCTTAGAATGTTTTATTGGTGCTTGTGTTCGGTGCAAGGCTATTGGAATGGCACCTTCGCCTCTCTACGTGATATGAAAAGAATTATGATGGTCAAAACTGCAAGTACTATAGCAAACAAGATAATCCATGTTGCTTCAGGTCCAACCCCTATAACTATTGGAAAAGGCCCAATAAAAACAACTGCGCCAAAACTTGCTGAACCGCCAGAAAGCACAGCTGCAATCATCAAGATCATTACACCTAGAAAGAGTATGAAAAATCCTACAACAAATAACAATAGGAATTTCGAGAACCCAATGGCCTCATCGTTCGCATACTCAATGATTTTCCTAAAGATGGCCATCGCAAAACTCAGCTCACTTAAGCACCAGGCAAAATATCACTGTTAGTATTAAGAAGAGTATTGTTAGGATGATCGAAAGCAGCAACACCTCCTTAATTGATTCTTTATCTGTTCCAAAGACTATTGGAAAAGGTCCAATTATTATCGCCCCGGCTCCTTTGATTTTTTGTTTTTTGACGCTTGATATGAAGAGAGAAAGAATAGCAACCAGAAGGATGAGAACGCCAGCGAATATTAGGGCGAAGCCTAAAATATAAAGTGCGTCTGCTTCCATTGTGATTTTGACTCCGTTTTGACGTATTAAGAAGGCGATGACAGACTTTAATAAACTTTATAACAGCAATTCTTTTTCATTTTGAGCGGTATTTGAGCTGAAATGACTGCTGAAAGAATAATCGCAGAGATACTTTCGAGGCATCCAGAAATTTCGAGGGAACAGATTGCGGAAAGGTTGCGAATGGAAAAAATCAAAACAGGCGGCTTTATTTCAGACGAGACTCTTCTGCGACTCATCGCGACAGAGTTCGGCGTGGAAATCCCACATAATGCATCTTTGACATCTGCGCTTTCATTAGGCGATCTGGTTCCAGGTTTGACTGATGTCACGGTTGTTGGACGAGTTGTTGCATTATTCTCTTCAAAGACTTTTGCGAGAAAAAAGAGTGGGAGATTCGCTAGTTTGTTTGTCGTTGATAAAAGCGATATCATGCGAGTCGTTTTGTGGAATGACAAGGCAAGTCTGATTGAATCGGGCGCAGTCAAGGTTGGGCAGATGGTACGTCTCTCTCATACGTATACAAGAGAAGATCGTAGTGGAAAAGTCGAGTTGCACATTGGGGAGAGAGGCGAAATCGAAGTTAACCCACGCAACATCCAAGCTAAAGAATATCCCACAATCAGCAAGTTCACAACAATGATTGGAGAAATAACCAAAGCTCTTACGAATAAGAAAGTAAATGCCGTGGGGAACGTAAAGGAGTTGTTTTCTGCATCCACCTTTAAGAGGCAAGATTCAAGTTCTGGAAAAGTCTTGCGCTTTACATTGGTCGATCAAACGGGTGAAATGACAGTTGTTGTTTGGAACGAAAAGGTAGATGAACTTGAAGAAATACTCAAGAAGGAAGTTAGAGTGCAGATAGTCAATGGGAAGGTGAAGAAAGGATTAGGCGATAGTTTAGAAATTCACGTTGATAATGGGACCTACGTTGCTTCATTCGCACCAGAGAACGAGCTTTCGAAAATAGCCGACCTGAAAGAAGGCCAAAACCATGCTAATGTTGAAGGAGAAATCATTACCAAACCTGTGTTAAGAGACGTAAAGACATCTAAGGGCGAAACTGTGAAGCTTGCTGTTTTTGAGTTGATGGATGAAACCAGCAGAATATGGGTTTCAGCTTGGCGAAAGCATGCCAACATCGCCGCCAATCTGAAATTGGGTGACAATGTCACAATAAGAAAAGCCTACGTGAAAAGAGGTTTTGGAGATCAGCTTGAGTTATCAACGAGAAGCACAACATCTATAGTTAGAAGCGAAAACAGGGAGGAGCAACCCTAAGAAGATAGTTGCGATGACTAGGATGCGCCTATCCTAAATAGCGTGTCGTCGTAGGAGATAGTCTTATTGATGTTCAGGCTGGAAAGCGAGCTGGATCCCTTACTATTGCAGTGTTGTCCAACGCGCATAGAAGAAGACTTTCAGAAAATGCAAAACCAACCATCATAATTGAAGAACTAGAAGAAATCCTAAAGGTTCTATCAGGATGGTGCCGGGGGCGGGATTCGAGCCCGCGACTTCTGGACGTTGGGCGTTTGCCCCGTTTCGTGTTCTCCAGATTATGAGTCTGGCGCCCAAACCAGGCTAGGCTACCCCGGCTAGTCTCATAATATCTTGTTGAGAAAGGTTAAATTAAGTCTACAGTGTTGAAGACTTAAAGATTTTGTCGATTTCCAGTAGCTACGCCTTTTTCTCTTTCCTCTTCTCTAGGAAAGCAACATATTCCCGCGTTCGCTTTTCAACATCCCATTCAAGACTGGATTCTCCAACAATTGAGTCCCACCAGTTCATAAACCTTTCAAGGCTGACCTTGATGAATATCATAAAAACTACAATTGGAATAATCGCAGTCAAGAGTACGTTTACTGGAAATGGGAAGATCAAAATCAAAAATATGCTCAGGAAGAACTCCAGAACTAAAAATACGGGTACAACTATAGCCCAGAAGACCCCACTTGATGAGCTCACAAGGAAGTCAGCTCCAGGAATCTTGAGAATCAACCTGTAAAACCAAGGAAGCTTATCTCTACCGATCTTCTTCACTTTAGCTTCACTCATAAACAGTCACAACAATTCAACACTGCATAATTAAATAAATCTTCGCTTCATTCCAAAAAGTTCCTAAGCTTACGCCCCTAAACACGTTTTCTCTCAATTTCCTCTACACCCGAACGCTTACCAATGTAGACAACATCTGCCATCCCAACGAAAAGCCCTGTCTCGACCACGCCGGGAATTCTCTTTAGTTTAATTTCAAGCTCTGATGGTTTGCGTATAAGCCCGAAATTTGCATCTATGATTATGTTTCCGTTGTCTGTTATGACAGGTCCCACTCTTCCCTTTCCTTCCCGTAAAACTGGTCTTCCCTTCATACCCTTTATCTCATGCATTACAAGCGGGATTGCAAAAGGCAGAGCTTCTATTGGTACAGAATGATTGCCCTCCCCTAGAATTTTGACCTTCTTATTCTCGTCCGCAACGATAACAAGCTTTTTAGACGCATGGGCAACTATCTTTTCTCGCGCAAGGGCGCCACCCATACCCTTAATCAAGTTCAGCTCGTGATCTATTTGGTCTGCACCGTCTATTGTTAAATTGACTGTCGGATGCTCTTCTAATGTTGTCATTGGAATCCCACTTCTGATGCCCAACAAGAAAGCCTGATACGATGTTGGAACACCTAAGACATGTAATTTTGCACGCTTCACTCTTTTTCCTATTTCCTCGATGGCATAAGCCGCTGTGCTGCCGGTTCCTAATCCCACAACAAATCCATTCTTAACTTGCTCGACTGCTCGCAAAGCCGCGTTCTTTTTGGCTTTTTCAATCCAGTCGTCTTTAAGATTCAACTTCCATCTGCCCCAATCTGTCCAAGACCTTTTCGACCTCAGCCCTAATTGCCTCTATCCTTCTCTCCGCCTCTGTCCTTGGAGTTGGCTTGGCTGAAGGTACTTTTCTCTTCTTCTTTGCCTTTTCTTCTGCAACAGGTTTTTCTGGTGTGGAAGTAGGCTGTATTTTTGCGGCTGGTATGGCTACTTCTTTTATTGGTCCCGGTTCGACTTTTGAACGCAACTCCTCAATTTTGACCCCTAATTCGTCGAAGCGTTCGTTAAACAATTTTATCAAGTCTTCTTGCATTGCTTCGAGTTCATGCAAAGCAACCAAGGATTCATCCTTCGAAATAGCATCTTTCACAGTCATCATTCTGGACTTGTACGTCTGCCCAAGTCTTTCCCTCTCGTCCTCTGTTATTTTTCCTTCCGCTTGGGCTTCGTAGAGCCGCCGAATTGCATCGCTTAGAATTTCCCTCTCCAGATCCAATATTCTAAGCTCGTCTTTCGCTCGGGTTGCATCTTCCATAGGCACGCTTTTGGTGATTCTGAATGGCAAGCCCTTGAATTCCGTCCTTGATTCCTCTTCTTTTGTGACCATTTCTTCCCTTTTTCGATGTTTTTTCATGGTGTAAAGAACTATTGAGCATGCGATGACTACACCTATCACAATTATTGCGTAGGTTAGAGGCTCCTCAAAGGGCAAAAGGGTCTTCCCTCTCTATTTTCACATTGTTTTCATAATATATAAATTATCTAGAACCATGGATCATTTTAAGAAGCATTTATTAATTTTCTGCTCTGATGTATAGATCGATCTGGAAGTGGTTGAGTTGATCGATCAGCAGAAGATTTTTGGTCACATTGATGAATCCTTCGCTAAACATCTTAGGCGACTGCAAGAGCTTGTGAGACAACCTTCGATTTCTGCTGAGAACCGTGGCATAAAAGAATGCGCGGAACTTGTTAAGCGTTATCTGGAGGATTTGGGATGCCAAGAGGCGAAACTCGTTGAAACATCTGGCAACCCAGTAGTTTACGGATTCCATGATGCTGGCGCACCGAAAACTATCATAGTGTACTTTATGTATGACACTCAGCCAGTCGACGAACCAGGCTGGACTGTTCCGCCGCTCGAAGGTCGGGTCATTGATATGAAACCATTCGGTAAGTGTCTCGTGTCTAGAGGAGCTATCAACACAAAGGGGGAGCTTGCAGCATTCCTTAACGCCTGCGAATCTATAGTTGCTTCTGGGGAGAAAATCCCACTAAATCTAATCTTTGTTGCTGAAGGAGAAGAGGAACTTGGCAGTCGCCATTTACCCGAATTCATCAAAAAATACCTAGATAAGCTAAGGGAAGCTGATGCTGTCTTCTTCCCGACCGCCGCCCAAGATCAAAAGGGCAAGGTTCAGGTGAGCCTCGGCGTTAAGGGAATAGTATATTTCGAATTGGAGCTTCATGGAAAAAGTTGGGGTTATGGACCAACAGAGTTCGACATTCATGGAAGCAACAAGGCATGGATAGACAGCCCAACACTGCGAATGATACAAGCTCTAAGCACTTTCACAACGAAAGACGGCAACAAAGTTCTAGTTGAAGGATTCTATGACAACGTTGCCCCCATCAGCGAAGAAGATTCGAAGCTTTTGAGAAAACTTGAACAAACCTTTGACGAAGAAACAATTAAGGATGAGATGAAAGTTGAATGCTTCATAAATAATATCCATGGAAGAGAAGCGTTGACCAAATATCTTTACTCACCAACTTTAAACATAGACGGCTTATGGAGTGGATATATTGGTCCAGGAACAAAGACTGTTTTACCCCACAAGATAACAGCAAAAGTTGATGTGAGACTTGTGCCAAACATGACTGTTGCAGAGGTCATCCCAAAGATAAGGCGACACCTCGATAAGCATGGTTTTAGTGAAATAAGAATAGTAGAGCTCGAGGAAGGCTACGATTGGGCAAAGACAAGCATACGCGAACCAGCGGCTCAAGCCATAGTGAAGACTTACCAAGAATTCGGTTATGAACCAGAAATATGGCCCCACATAGCCGGGAGCGCACCCTTCTGTATGTTCAACAAAGCACCATTGAAACTTCCTTTTGTAGAAGGAGGCATAGGACATGGAGCAAGAGCCCATGCCCCAAATGAGTACATTGTTGTAGGGGAGGGAGGCCCGACCGGAGGACTAATAACACTCGAGAAGTCCTATGTTGCAATCCTTGCCAACCTATCAAAAGCGTTATGTTCAATCATGCATGAGGGCAACAAAAATTTCGGCTGAATGACCTGAGCATTCGCAGCATATCCCAGACATCTTCTCAACTTTGACCTTTGAAAAGTACTTTTGGGCCATTTCATGGACGGTTTCTAGCCTGAAACCCAAATGCAAGTCGCCCATCTCTGTCTTGAACTCTTTAAAGCTGTGCTTGCAGAGGTCGACAACTATTGCTTTCCCCTTCTTCTTTAAGACTGTTCTGATGCTTCTGAAAACTTTCCCAGGTTGTACGCTGTGATGAAGCATCAACGTGGAAAAAACTGCGTCAAATTTATATGGGATGTTGAAGTATTTCCGCGCTTCTTTTGCACTTGCTTTGATATTTTCAGCTATTCCTATGAAAGGTGTTATGTTGGCATTTTTCTCTATTAATGAAAACAGCATTGCCGGCGTCATGTCCATAGCATAAAAGGAGACTTTTGGTGCCTTAGCCCTAATTTTCATGGCAATTTTGACCGTGAAAGAACCAGTACCAGACCCGACATCCAGAATATTCGCGTTTGCGGAAAGCCTTGGCGGTTCGAGCAAAACAATAGCGACAGTGTTAACTATCCGATCTACTCCAGTTTTCCCAAAATAATTTATGACGATTTTGTCCCTCTGCTTTGCTTCCTTTGTCGTGAAGTGTTCTACCTCTTTTGCAAGCGTTTCAGGGTCAAAAGCGCCAAGTTTCTTTAACAATGGTTCAAACTTCACATGTTTCACGTAGTTTTCGAGTTTGGTTAACATGTTGAGCTCATCCTGAAAGCTTATTTGGGCACGCTTAAGAGTTTCAATGATAGTGGACCAAAAACCTTTTAATACTTAAAACATTTTCGACCGAGAGAAAGCACATCTAGTTTTCTAGTTATCTGGATCAATTATAGTATGCTGCTGAAAACCTATCAGTTGAGCAAAGGCGTCGTCGTCACAGGTTCATCAAATTTATTGAACACCTAAGAGCTGAAGAGAAAAACTTAACTCAGAGGTGGGAATAGTTAGATACGCGGTGACAGGAATGGCGAAGAAGACAGTCTTAATGATCGATAAGCCTCATTTTGTCGTCAAGCTTTACGAAGACGTACTTGAGGTAGACTTGAAGGAAGGGGCCAGAAAAGAGCTTGAAGATGCGGCTGAAGCACATCCAATCCTTCGGGAGAGCTTGGGTGTCTTATTCCAAACGATTATCCCCTTAGATGTTGCTTTAAGCGACATAGAATCCGCCCAAGTGGACAAAGAAGGCAGATTAAAAGTAGCGATTCCCCTTAGAAGAGACATTGTCATCCCACTGAACACTAATGAGTCAAAAAAACTTGCCGAGAAGTTGAATGAACTCATACCAATAGCAAAACAAAAGGATGCAGAGATGGGAAGAAGACTAGATGAGGCCGAGGAAAGACTAAGGCCAAAACCAAAACCCGGCATGTAGAAATCAATCGAGTACGCCTCGTTTTTTCTATTCGTTAAACCACTTTTTAGTTTCTCTTACGAATGCTAAAAAAGATCCTATTCAGTCAAAACTATCGGACCTAGTTTAAGGAATATGGAGCCGTTTACCTCGAAAAAACACAGAACGTCGCCTGGCTTCAACTCAAACTTCTTCCTAACCTCCGTAGGCACGGTTATCTGACCACGCTGAGTCATCTTGGACTGACCCACGAATACAGCTTCTACCTCAGTTTTCAATATTGACCCTCGTAATAAAGACAAGACAGCTAAAACTAACGTTTATACTTCGTATTTCTTAAAAAACTTACGTTTCGTACTCTTCTTACAATGTTTTAAAAGATAACACGGCAAGATATATGCGACAAATATTTCGAGGAGGTGGTAACTCCATGTCAAAAAAAGTTAAGAAAGCGAGCCAGAAAAAAGCTAAACGGGTTTCGCTTATGAAGCGCGCCGAAGCCATGAAGCCTGGCAAAGCTTTGAGAATATCAACGGCGCTTAAGGGCGAAGTTGCATTAAGGAAGGCAGAAGCATTGAAAGGCGAGGTTGCGTTAAGAAAAGCTGAAGCACTTAAGGGTGCGACGGCATTGAGAAAAGCTGAAGCTCTAAAAGGTGAAGTTGCATTAAGGAAAGCTGAAGCATTGAAAGGCGGCGTTGCGCTGAAGAAGGCCGAGGCATTGAAGGGCAATGTTGCACTTAAGAAAGCTGAAGCTCTAAAGAGCGATGTTGCATTGAAAAAAGCCGAAGCACTGAAAAAGCCTGAAACCCTATAAGCTGTCTGATCCACGCGTGATCCGAACAAGCTTTCGTTTTTTTCCTTTTTGTCTTTCTCTTTAATTTGTTTTCGATTGTGATCTGGATGAAGTTGCTTCCATCGGTGTCAGAACATTCGCAGCCATGAACTTGTAAAGAGGCTCTGTGAAAGCCAAAGTGAAAAAATGAACTTGACGGAAAGCGAAAGATGGGTATTTGCCGACGGTATTAAGCGACCTTGAGAACAACAAAAACGCTATCCAATAGAAGAACTGCAATAACATTGCACTCGACAGAAATAGCATAGTCATGTAACCTGTAAACATCTCGAAACCAACAAAAGCTAGAATGGCGGACAGAGCCAAAAAGAAGGGCAATACAATAAGTCTCCTGCGCTTTTTCTTCGCTATAACAGGTTTCCTCTTGTCAAGTTCCTTTTCTACTGTTTTTCTGATTCTTTTAATGCGTGTGTATATTCCTTGAGTTAAGGTGATGAAGTTTTCGAATTGAGAAGGTAGATGCGCTAGATTCTCGGCGTTTATTTGCAGTGTGGTATTGAGTAAGCCAATTTTGAAGTCACCCGTGGGTTTTACATGCTCCTCTAGTTCTTCTAGTTCAAGATTTGCGCACTTGCATTGGCTTTTCAAATCCTTTACCGTCTCTTTGACGGATCTTTCGTGAGCTATGAGCAGGGATAGATTTTTCTGGAGGACTATTAATTCTCCGTCTTTCATTGATCGTATTGATGCCGCAGTGGGCAACGGAGCCCGGTTCAAGGCAAAGAGGCTAAGGTTTACTTCGCTAAGAAGATTATCCAAATAACCGCTCCAGACATGACAAACAAATAAACTGCCAAGAGAACCCAGAACCCTCTCTATTTGTTCCGTTCTTCCAACAAATATAAGCCTACTTTTGACGGGCTCGAAAGAAGATATGACCTGATATTTCTCCGGTTGCAGAAGTGCAGTTTGAAGGTCTCTCTGATTTTCAATTGCCAGTTTCGCTAAGGAATCGAGGCCATAAATAGTCCGTTTTTTGAAATCCTCAACTTCGTCGCATAAATCTGTAATCGATAGGTCTTCAACAAGAAGCGTAGGGATCAAAGTTTCTCCTATTTCGTGGAGCAGATTCGGCGGCAACTCGACAGTCCACACTCTTCCATAAACCGAGCGCAGGAGATATAGAGTGGTCTTAGCTTGCTTGGCAATAGCTTGGCAAACAATAGCCTTCGCTTCGGGTATTCCTGCCTTTGCCGCCTGGCTTCCCATCTCTGAGAGTAGAAATGCTAAACTTGCCTTTTCAGTGTCGTATGTGCCGACTGATTCCAGAATCACCCTTTTGTGGCGCTTGAGAAAGCTCTCGTAAAGGGCGTCAAACTTCTTTTCTATGTTCTGAAAGTGTTGTTTAATTTGGACGAAAGCCAGTTTAGTGCCACTCATCCTGAGAACCGCAATGCACATCGACCCAGTTTGGCGTATGCTAAAATTGTGTGCGAAATCCTTCGCCACCTTTACCGTCTTTTGTCTTAGACTTGTGAACAGTGATTGAGGGGCTCGCTTTGGAAGACACAGAAAAACTGAAAGGTCTCTATCGTGAACTTCCTCAAGCTGAAGTGTTCTTTTGAAGGCTCTCTTTAACGCTGTAAAGATCATGAGAGCATATCCGGACATTACCATGCCAAAATACAAGACAGACGCTATGCTCAGTACAACCGCTACGATCGTGACCGGGCTGTCTGATAGAGCCGCTGAAGAAACATCAAGAACAGAGGCCGCTGTATCTTGGCCCATGTAAGTAACGATTATTAAAGAACGATAGACCAGGTAGACTGCCCAAACTGCTGCTACAGAGGCGTAGATCAGAAAAATCGTTTTTGTCTTTGTTGTGACAGCCTCGCTTTTCTTCTCTGTCGCTTTCGTGAAAGGCTTTTTTACCATAGTCTTTAGATAGTTGAAGGATTTCTGTCGCAGATCAGGAATCTTCAAAGAATCACATAAAATATTGTACCCGTCGGTTTCTAGGAGCGGTGAGAGATCTATCAATAATCCATAAACGCAATAGAAAGTTGCCATGGTGAGAATGTGAGAGATCGGAGCAGGAAACTGCCACAAATACTGCGCAACCATTATTATAGATCCAATCAAGATTTCTGAGATGGGCCCAGCCGCATAAACCATGATTCTCTGGTATCGACTAAGAGTCCACCCATCCGTAACGTCAATGAAAAACATTGGACCGAAGAAGTACAAGCCAGTACCCATTTCTCTTGGAGCCCCACCATAGTGAACAAGAGCTAATCCATGTGCGATTTCATGTATCGCGATCGCAGGCCCGAGGACTACGAAGTAGTAGAAGAAGAACCCTACGACACTGGACCCTATTATCTCGAAGTTCTCCTTGTGTGTGAAGATAGAAATGAAACTGCCCGAGAATAACAAGCCCATAATAGCGGTGAATATGAGAGTTGGCCAAAGTAGAGATTTCCTTAAAAAAGGTTTAGCTAGACGATGTATAGATTGGATAAACTTTGTACTATCCCAGATGAGGTTTAAACGAACCATGAAAGCAGAAGCCACATGCACCCTTTTCCTCTTAACTGGTGGCAATTCAGCTTCAAGAACGCCCTCTTCAGCGTAATAGAGCAGAGACTCTGTCAGCAGGTGAGGTCGATAGTTTTTGTACATTCTTGCCAGTTCTTCACCAATTTCTTTTACCGTTCGTTTGCCATCAATAAGTGCCCAAATATCATTGCCAAATTCGCCAAGGTTGTAGAGGTTCCCATTCTCGTGATTTTTCATAAAGTATTTCTTTTCGCCTTCAATGACGACAGTTTTGACATTGACTTTAGGAGAACGTCGTGGAATAAATTTTGGGTTATAGGTGATTTCGTAAGCAAGGTCTGTCTTTGACGAGACTGCAGCAGTCATATAATCTTCCTTTCTGTTTAATTACTATTAAGCGCCTCATTATCTCAGTATTGACTGTGTTAAGGATAAATTTATATTTTTCATAAACTGGAACTATATAGGTTTAAATGTCTAAATTTGACCGCTCAAGACTTTTGAAATTCTTATCTGAGCCTCGTTTCGTGCATGAAGTCGCAGAACACTACAGAATTTCAAAAAAACTTGCATATTGCCATCTTCAAGAAGCTATTGAATCTGGTCAAGTTCTAATCAGCAAGAAGCCAGTTACAAAGATATTGCAGGATTCAACTGGTAAATTTAAGAGATTTCGTGACTTCGTTTACGTCTTCAGAGAAAGCCCGATACTTGTGCCTACTTGGACAAAATTCATGGTTAAAGGACCAAAAGACTCTATCTCAAAGTCGAAGAGCGATACCTTCTACGTTAGATTTCGGTCAGACGTTCCCAAGACACGCAGGAAAGGAGTGATTGCGCGTGAATTATCAGGTATTATCTTTAAAGGTGAAGCATCTTCCGCAAAGATTGAATCCACCAGCTGCAAGACGCTTAACCATTTGCTACGACGCAGACCGCCATCAACTCAAGATGAAGTTAAGTTTATTTCACAAGCCAAAAAAATTCAGCTTTTTCAGGCATTGTTAAAGGAGCCTTCGACTTTTCTTGACCTTCATAGTCGTTTCGGTGTTTCGAAACAAACAGTAAGACGGCTTGTCAAAAATGATATTTTGGCGGAGACATGGGGGTCTAAGGGCATTGGTCTAAGATTCAAATTGACAGATAAAGGCAAAACCTACCTAAAGGAATTGGAAGCGGCGGCAAAATTCGAACCGAGAATTAGAGAAAAGGCGTTTATTAGGCTCAAGCACAGAGTTTCTTTCTAGTAGCGTCTTTTTCGTGGTTCTTTTCAAGTTTAGTAAATGGATCATTTAAGGAGATATTAGTCCCAAGGTCACACCCATGCTCATTTTCGGGTGGGTTTTCGCATCAGTTCAGATGATGAACAGCAGAAATACTGACACAATGGCACAGAACAGTCCTATAAGAAAAGCGACAGCTGCTACAGTCCAGAGTTTTTTCCGAGTTGGATAGATATTGTAGAAGAAAATTGAGAAAGCAGACAGAAGAAACGCCGCAGCAGCCAATAATAATGTTGTCTTTAGTGGGTAAGGTGTAGGTTTGCCACTTAGACCAGTTACCTGCAGGACTGTCAAGCTCAGTGCTGATAGTGTTGCAGGATAAGAAGCGTTGACGATTGGTTTGATAAACCTCTCCTCAAACTCTTCCATCAATCAAACCTCATGATAATGCCCTAACAAAGGGAGAGTAAACTAGCTTTAACCTTAAACGCTTTTTGATGCCCTTCGGGGCTCCTAGCAACTACTTGCGAGGTCAAATGCCACCCCTCATAATTCACGAAAGTCTTTCATATCCGAAAGTGTTATTCATAATGGATACCCGATGTCCACTACCATTGACACAGAGGCTATGCTGAAAAAAGCAGAAGAACATGAAAAAAACTACAACTGGCTCGAAGCAGCAAATTTCCATGAACAAGCACTACGCATTGGATCGAAAAACGTGTCCCTTGTGGCAGAGACATGGGAAAAAATAGGCTTTTGCCACAGTCGGGCTTCTAGACAGACAGAAAGTCCAGAAGAGTTCAAGAGACTTACGCAACAGTCAGTAGAAGCTTATAAGAATGCTGCTGAACTTTTCGAAAAGGAAGAAGACCTAAAAAATACCGCTAGAAGTGCGCAGTGTAAAGCCGTCGCTCAATATGTACGTTCTTGGCTGGCGTCTGATCCTATTGAAAAAAGAGAATTGCTTGACGAATGCCTAAAGCTAGGAAAAGAGAGCTTGCAGGCCTATGAAAAAGCTGGCGACGAGCTGAATTATGGAAAGATGTGCAATGATCTTCTGTTGTGTCTCCTCGATAGACTGTATGTTGCGTCTGACTGGAGGCAAATGCGAGATATTGCTCAAGAAGGAATCGACTGCGCGAATAAGGCTGTTTCAGTTCTGTCAAAGCTTGGAAATAAAAGTGAACTTCTTCGGGCTTATTCAACAGCCAGCCTTCAAAGTTGGTATGCAGCAAACATCAGCGAACAAGAAGAGAAAAGAAAAGAACTTACCCAAAGAAGCTTGAGTTATTCGGAGAAAGCCTTGGAACTTTCCAAAGAAGTTGGTGACCCATACTACGCTGCTATCTCAAACTGGGCAGGTGCCTTTTGCACGCTTCTTTTCACGGAAAAAGTTGACGCTTCATTGCAATATGCCCAGGAAATGTTTGATAAAGGAATGATTGTAAGGGACAATTATCTCAGAGGAGTTGCATCTTACGTCCTTGCATTTGTTACTAATTGGATGACGCTGAGAGAAGCAGACCCCGACAAGAAGAAGGAAGGACTACAAAAGATAATTAAATACTCTGAGGAAGCGGTAGGCTACCTTGGACTGGTCTGTCAAGATTTTTTCATCGCAGAAACCTACCTGTTCTATGCTGAAAGCTATTCCTCTCTGGCAAACGAATTCGAAACAAGTCCAGAAGAAAGACGGGCGATGTTAAAAAAAGCCGTAGAAATCGGACGTAAAGGGCTGGAACATGCAAACCGTTCAGGTTCCCCAGACGCTACTGGTTCTACGCTTCACGCTTTAAGCAAAGCGTTGCACTTCTATTCCAATTTTGAAAGCGATAAAGATCAAAAGACGAGCCTACTTAAAGAGGCTTTGTTTCACAGGCAAGAGCTAAACAAGATTGGCGAAAGAGCGTTTCCTTCCAATGATTGGATTCGTGGTGTTGGCAAAAGCTATGAAGGACAGATAAAAGCGGAGCTAGTTAGGATTGAAATCGATCAAGACAAAAAAAGAGTTCTTCTTGAAAGTGCTGTTTCAGACATGGAAGAGGGCGTGTCATGCTGCAGAAAGTGGGTCTCATCTAGACCCGTGCCAACCATCATAGCTACTGTTGCAAGATTCGAGGACTCATTCGGAGAAATACTGAATGATCTTTACCTACTGACTCAGGAGGAAAAAACACTAAGTAGGGCCATCGAGGTTTACGAGCAAGCCGCTAAAAAATTTAAAAAGGTTAACTTGCCGAGCCGCGTGGCTGAGTCATACTGGAAAATGGCACGAAGCCAAGACCGAGTATTTAAGCACCATAAGGCTGCGGAAAATTTTGACAATGCATTTGCAGAGTATAAGATTGCTGCCCAAAGAATACCCAATTTTGCAGAATTCTATCTCGATTATGCCACTTACATGAAGGCTTGGAGCGAAATCGAAAGGGCTAAACTTGCTCATGAACGCGAAGAATACGCCGACGCGATGCAACATTACGAAAGGGTTGCGAACCTCCTTAAACCATCAAAACTTTGGGGTTATATGTCCTCAAACTTCTTTGCATGGGCACTTCTAGAAACCGCTGAAGATCTGAGTAGGAGAGAAAGCAGCACCGAGTCGTTAGAAGCTTTCAACAAAGCCGCAGAACTATTCGAAGAAGCCAAAAGGGCCTTTGAGGAGCAAATCGGTAGAATCCAAAACTTGGACGAAAGGGAAAAGGCGATTGAACTTAGCAAAGCATCAATACTAAGGAAAGACTACTGTTTTGCAAGAGTGAAAGTCGAGCAAGCAAGAGTATATGATCGAGAAGGAAACCATAGGGAAAGCGCCGAAGAGTATGATATAGCCGCCAATGCTTTCGAAAAGATGTTGGGGACCATGAAGGCAGAGATTGACAGAAGAGAGATAAAAACGATTGCTCACATGTGTCGGGCATGGTACAAGATGAAAATGGCTGACAGAAAGGCTTCGCCGGAGCTCTACAACGAGGCATCCGAGCTGTTCCTCGAGACAAAGGAACACAGCACAAAAGATAGAACGACCTTGTTGGCTTTGGGCAACAGTGCTTTCTGCAAGGCATTAGAACACGGAACTAGATTCGAAGCAACAAGAGGCAAAGACGATTTCTCAAAAGCAAAACGATTTCTTGAAAGTGCAGCAAACTACTACCTGAAGGCCGGCTTCGACAACGCTTCTCTATGGACAGGTGCCACAGAGATTTTGTTTGATGCTTATAACTACATGATTGCCGCTGAAATAGAAACTGACCCGGAGAAGAAAATGAAAACCTATCTTCTAGCAGAGAAGTGCCTACAAAGGTCAGCCAGTCTTTACGAAACGGCTCGTTATGTTGGCAAAAGAGATGAAGTTCTCAAAACGCTAAGAAAGGTAGAGGAAAAACGTGAATTTGCACTATCTTTGGAGGATCTGTTGACTGCACCTAGCGACGCATCAAGCACACGTATAATCTCCGCACCTGGTCTGACAATAGAAGAACCTGTTGGTTTGCTGAAGTTTGAACGTGCACTTGTTCAGGCGAATCTGATTGCTCGTCAAAGGGAGGTTGTGGTTGGCGAAGATCTTGGTTTGGAGATTCAAGTTGCCAATCTTGGGAAAAACGCAGCTTTTCTCATTAAGGTTGAAGAAGCGATTCCGGAAGAATTCGACCTTATAGAAAAACCTGGAAAATGCGTGGTTGAAGATGGTGTTCTTAACCTGAGAGGGAGAAAATTGGCTCCGCTTGAAACGACGGAAATGAAGCTCATGTTAAAGCCTAGAAAGAAGGGGAAATTCAATTTCATACCGAAAATTCAGTATATGGATGAGGCTGGAGAATACAAGTCTTGCGAGCTTGAGCAGGTGACAGTTACTGTAAAAGAACTTGGAATTCGTGGATGGTTGAGAGGGCCAGGGTAGATGAAGAACATGAGCTGTTCTTAGAATGCATTTATACATCTACAGAGATTCCTAGATACACTAGAAACAATAGAGGAATTGTCCATAAGTGTTATTTGCATGAATTGGACTCTGTTAAATTATTAGGAGAGAGGAAGTTGCCGAAGAAGGCAGTTTCTGGATTAGTGTTAATATTGCTGTTAATTGGAATGTTAACATTAACATTGGATGTCCAACAAGTTAAAGCAAGCGGCGGAATAAGTATTGAAGCTGATGGTTCGATTAACCCGCCTACTGCGCCAATTTCAACTTCCGACAATGTAACTTATATCTTCACTGGCAACATTAGCGACCAAATTGTTGTTAGGAGGAACAACACCGTTGTTGATGGAGCAGGCTATACAGTTGAAGGCATAGGAAGCGACACGACCACAGGAATAATGTTAGCTTATGGAAGCAATGTAACAGTAAAAAATGTAAAAGTCACAAGATTCTATTGGGGGATTCGCTTATGGAATTGTACCGATTGCATAATTTACGACAACATTGCAAGAAATAATAATGACGGAATTACACTTGTCAATTCCAAAAAAAACACAGTTTATGATAACACCCTCATAAATAACATCTACTTCGGAATCCATCTCGACAACTCCTATTACAACTTGGTTTCCACAAACAATGCTTCCGGCGATATCTATAGTGGAATCTTGCTCGACTATTCGGGCAATAATACCGTTTATGGCAACAGCGCCGCAAACAGCGAGTACGGAATTCGCCTGTGGGGTGCCAACGGTAGCGTCATCCATCACAACAACTTCATTAACTATACGATTCAAACAGAAAACTACAATTCATTCAACGATTGGGACGATGGCTATCCATCTGGTGGCAACTATTGGAGTAATTACAATGGTACAGACTTGTTTAGTGGTCCTTATCAGAATGAAACGGGTAGCGATGATATAGGAGATACCCCATGCATTATTAATGCGTATAATAAAGACAACTATCCTCTCATGCGACCTTTCTATGCTTACAAACGTGGGCCTCAAATGGACAGTCTTTACATCAAGTACTATAATAACACAACCGCTCTTTACAATGCTTTGAAGAATCGAGAAGTTCAATTAACTAATTTAGTATTGACAGAAGCACAGATGGACGAGTTATCCAATTACACAAGCATTCAAGCAGCAATATCCCCGACTTTTGGCATGTATGAGTTTGACTTAAACAATAACGACACCACTCCGACTTATCCTAATTGGACTAATCCAACAGCCTATAAAGGATTTAGACAGGGTATTGCTTGCTTGGTGAACAAGACTTACATAGTTAAAGAGCTGCACAACTATAGCTATCGGACAGACACGCCAATTCCACGTCCAAACGGTGACTGGTGGGTCGACTGGTCAGTAAGCCAATACGACTCTTGTGGTAACCTACTTGGCAACTATCCATATGAATTCGACTCGAGCTTAGCTGCATACTACTTCAGTCAAGCAGGGTTTGAGGAAGGCGAACAAAGCAATCCCTATTATGATTCCGGGTTTCCAAGCTCAGCACAGTACTTGCGGACATACCCAAGTGACCATCCCAAATCTGGTGCAACCTTGGACCCGCTGATTTTTTACATAAGAAATGATGATCCAAAAAGACTTGCAGCGGGAAGAATGTTAAGAGATAACTTACGCAAGATGGGAATCCCTGTTAACGCGACAGAAGCCGGTACGGGTGTATGCTATAATAAAGTGCTGCAGCTAAGAGATTATCATATTTACACAGGAGGCTGGATAGGAGCAAGACCTTATGGATTTCTAGCCCTTTACTTAAGCGAAGGTATTGGACCTGGGTTGCAAAACTATCCACAGTTTAGAAATGCAACATACGACGAATGGGCCAAAATAGTAGCCTCCCCACCAAACCTCACCATTGCAAGAGAAGCCGCACTAAAATGTCAGAAAATCCTTATACAAGAGGCTGTGTGTGTTTGGCTTTTAAGTCGAAGTCAGCTCATGGCCTATAGAGACATATATGGAGTTGTTAACCTAAGAGGAGGACGAATTGACAACCAGTGGACCTTCCTAAAGGCACGTTTAGGAGAGAACATTACAACTACCGAAATAACCTATGGACTATCATTTTCACCCTCTTCCTTGAACATAGTTACAGACTACGGTGCAGTTGTTCCATGCTGCGTTGATCGTATTTATGACACACTGCTATCTTACTGCCCTTATGACATAGCACCGCATCGGGAAGGAGGAACTGTGCCTTGGATGGCTGAAGACTGGGAAATCGAAACGTGGGAATCTCCTTATGAACCGAACAAAAATCTGACCAAGTTAACCTTCTACCTTCGTGACGACATCAAATGGCACGATGGAGTTGAATTAAACTCCTCTGACGTCAAATTTACGATTGAATATCTGCAAGGATTGGGAACCCAAGCCTCTTTTTACAGTTCAGTCGTTGGCGTCGACCACGTAACAACTCCGAACGCCCGTACAGTTTGCGTTTACGAAAACGTTTCGAACATTTGGACACTTGACCTCATCGGAAAACTTCCAATATTGCCAAAACACATATTCGAAACTATCACTAACGTAACTGGATATACGCCAGGGGCTGGTCAAGGACTTCCAGCAAATCAAACACTTATTGGTTCCGGTCCTTGGAAGTACGTCTTCCACAACACTTCAATGCTTTACTTGGAAGCCAATAGAGAATACTTCATGGAAACCCCGCCGAAAGGAGAAGTTGACTTTCGATACGACTGGGAAATGGGATGTTTTGTTGTAGACGCTATGGATGCAAGTATGGTAGGAAGAGCCTATGGATCTGCAGGGAACAGTATACCTGATACAAATTGGGAACCAGGATGCGACATCGCGAACGGCGATTGTGAGGTTGACATGTCTGATATAGTCATCGTAGGTCTCGGATTTAACGCTACATGGGGAAAATCAGCAATACGGTACATGGCCCCAACTCCTACAAACACCGCCATATACGTTGAGCACTCAGGAAACCCGATTCTTGTAGGCGATACACTCACAGTTTACGTAAGACTTGCAAACTTCACGGACCTATCAGGGCTTCAGTTCAAACTAAACTATGACAATGCCAAACTGGATTATCTTAACATGACCCTAAACATGATCTTTACGTCCTCCTACGAAGTGAAAAAAGAGATAAACGAGACAGGCGGCTACATATGGGTGTCAGTTGTATCAACTGTAGGGCCAACGACCAACGAGTCATTCACTCTAGCGACAATCTATTTTAACGCCACAAAACCAAGCGGCTCAATTCTAGACCTCGTGAACACAAAACTTGCCCTCTATGGAGCTCAAGGGTCAACCTGCCAACCCATGGCCCACAACGCTATTGACCGAGGAGTTATGATTGGAGTTTCAACATCAACAGGCACAAACGTCACAGTATCCCCGGCAGAAAACGCCCAAATAACCTTCGCTAACGTAACCTCACCAGGCGTCACTACCCTGAACATCACTCAGCCGCCTTCAACAGAGTTTGTTTCCGTTCTCTGCCAGGACGTTGAGACAACAGCCAATTACACTGGCAACATTACAATTCAATTCGCCTACGACCCTACAGGACTTTCACTAGAAGATGAGGAGCGCATGAAAATCTGGCTCTGGAACGAGACTGCGCATAATTGGGTCGATATAACAACATCTATTGACACAGAAAGAAACATTATTTATGGATTGACTCCGCATCTGTCCATATTTGGAATAACAAGCGACATAACCGTCGAAGGCGAAATAAGCCCAGAAGGATACATTACTGCAGGCACGCCTCCAAGTCCGCCTTCAGGTCTGGCCGAACTTAATCTAACGGAGCTGAAGTACTTCGAGATTACCACAACTAAAAGCTACACGCCCCCAATCGCCATCCGCGTAGCGTATGATGATGCTAATATTCCCCAAGAACAGGAAGTTTTCGTTCAGATTTGGCTCTGGGACGACGCTTCGAAAACTTGGGTTAACATAACGAACCGTGTCGACGCGGGAAAAAACATTGTCCACGGCGTGAGCCCCCACTTGTCAATATTCGGAATTACAAGTCTTCTACAGCCTCCCGAAAACATCACAATCACAGCCCCAGCACTGTCAAAAACAGTAGTAGGACAAGGATACAACATGGTTGTCAACTTCACGGTTCAGAATCAAGGAGACTTTAACAAAACCTTCAACGTCATTGTCTACTCTAACACAACCGTGCTTGCGACACACAGAATAACCGACTTGAAACCAAGCGCTCAGGCAAACCTAAGTTTCACCTGGAACACTTCTGACTGGCAGTATGGCAAATACGCTATAAGCGTGTGGTCCTACCAGATAGAGTGGATCAGTGTAACTATTATTGGCGATGTTAATGGTGACTTTAAGTGTGAGGGGAAAGACATAGCAGTTGTCTCTAGGGCCTACAACACTTGGCCAGGCAAGCCTCTGTGGACCCCGAACGCTGACATAAACTGCGACGGCAAAGTAGAGGGAAAAGACGTGGCGATTGCCTCAAAATACTACGGAACACACTACCCCTGAACACGTAATCTATTTCCAACATCAAAACTATAATTATACAGTTATAGAGCACGGCAAGCGGGTTAGCACGAAGCACACTAAATTCCGGCTCTTCAGAGCCTCGGGCGGGATTTGAACCCGCGACCACCGCCTTACCAAGGCGATGCCCTAACCGACTAGGCCACCGAGGCGTATCTGCTTCAGTGAAATGCATAGAAGATTTTATCCTTTAAATATTTCTTGTAGAATGGGTAGATAGACTTACGGAATTTGTGTCTCGCGGGGGTGTCCGAGTGGTCAAAGGAGGCAGGCTTAGGACCTGCTGCCGTAGGGCTGCATGGGTTCAAACCCCATCCCCCGCACTTATAATTGCAAACCCGTGTTTCTTTGTTTTGACGTGTTACGCGGTTGGTTTTGTTTTGGCATTGGCCTCACGTATTGCCTTAGTCTGTGGAGCTGTTAGGAGAGAATTTTTAAGGGATGGGTCGTTGAGTTTTGACGCCGTCGCTTCTATGAGGGCTATTGCTTCTGCATAATGTTCATTTGCCTTCTGAGGGTTGCCATATTCTTCGAGTAGTAGACCGAGGCTGTGATGGATTTGCCAAATCAAAGGTGGGTTGCCTACCTGCTGCGCCGATTTCAAGGCGTTCTCCATCAACTTGACTGCTTCTTCCATGTTGCCCGTTTTCGCGAGCACTTCAGCCTTCAGTTTCAAGCTTTTAGCTATGTATTTCTTGGCGCCTGCCTTTTCAGACATAACTAGCGCCTCGTCAGCAGATTTTAGTGCTTGTGGGTAATCGCCTTTGGCAAGTGATATTTCCCCGAAACCCAGAAGTATGCGTGTCTTGAAGCGCCACAACGCCCCTCGGCGTGGAGGAATCATGTTGTTTGCTTCTGTGTAATATTTTTCTGCGTTCTCATAATCCTTCTTGTATAAATAGTCCATTCCTAGGTCTACTAAGAAAGGCAGGTCTCCTTTGCAGATCACGTTTTTTGTTTTCAATGCTTCGTGATGATATTGTAGGGCAAGTTCGATGTTTGACAAGTCGTGATAGATCCAGCCGAGAGTAGTGAGAGTTGGCGAAACAAAATACACGATACCATAATCCTGGGATAGCTGGAGACATCTGTGTGCAGTTGAAATGGCTTCATTGTATTCCCCTTTGCTGCCTTGGAGCGCAGTCAAAGCAAACAAACAGCCCAATTTAAAGAAACGGTCGCCCGTTTCTTCAGTTAATGCCGATGCTTCATTGATGTATTCTTCGGCTAGATTGAAGTCGCCTTTCCAAGCATATAACTCTCCGATCAAAACGCGATTACGGGCATCGTTGACTTTGTCGCCTATTGCTTTACATATCCTTGAAGCCTCTTCAAATCGCGTGATGCTTTCATCAAAAGTGTCGAGATCATAACAGAGGATATAGCCAAGTGGGTATAAACTTCTGTCTTCTATGAGTTTGTTGCCTGTCTTTTGCGCCATTTCTATTGCCCTTACAAGATGTGACTTGGCATCATCCCATTTTCCAGCCATATATAGAGCATACCCTATCCAATAGTGCGCTTCTGTAATCACTGCTTCATCGCTGATGTCTGTTGCATTTTGTAGCAGCAAATTGAAATCGTCGATAGCTTTTATTATCTCTCCTTGGCCAAACCAAGCTCTGCCTCTGAGCATGTAGATTCTAGCAAGATTTTTACTTGTGGCAAGGCTGGCAACTTTTTGCGTGGCTTCTGACGCCTTGTTTAGATATTCTATCGCTTGCAGGTTTGCAAACATGTCTACTGCCTTTTCGCCAAGTTTGAGAAGATATTCGAATGCTTTCTCTGGAGCCCCTCCTTCAACATAATGAAGGGCTATGTCTGCTATGTGACTATCTGAGATTCTTTCGGTGACTACTTGTTCTAGGCAACTTGCGGTCTTGAGATGATATACCCTTTTAAGTTCGCCAGGCAAGTTCCCGTATATAACTTCCCTTATTTTGTGATGGGTGAATTCGAATGTTGAATCCTCAGGACGTATCAACATATGTCTCTGCTCGATTTCAACCAGCGTTTGCAAAACATCGGCGATATCCGATGTCATGATTTTGCTTATGGTATCTGGGTTGAAAGAATGGCCACAGACAGCCGCCAGGTCAAGCAGTCTTCTTTCTTCGCGTCCCAGTTTCGCTATTCTTCGAGTGATAACTTCGTGTATCTTAGAGGGTATTCTCATTTTCTCCGTTGGTGCCGTAAGTATCCATTGACCTTCTTTTTCTGAGAGAAAGCCTTCTTCTACAAGAAGGTTGAGCGTCTCGAGCGCAAACAGGGGGTTGCCCTCTGTTTCGTCATAGAGCTTCTCCACAAACTGTTCATCTATGGAAGAGCGAAATATGGACCTTACAAGCTCGGGGAAGTCATTTCGGTTTAAACCGTTCAGCTCCATTTTGATTAACAGGTCTTCTCGGCTCATCGAGAATATGGTTTCTTCCAGAGGGTGAAGCTTTTTCTCTTCAGTTGGAGTAACCTCTTCTGGTCTATATGTTCCTATAACGAGAAGCCGAGAGTTTCTACATTTTCGAGACAAGTAATGAAGTAGGGCTAGACTTAGGTTGTCTGCCCAGTGTAGGTCATCTAAGAAAAGGACTAGAGGTGTCTGGGCTGATAGCTGGAGAAGAACTCTTGCCACGGCTTCAAACGTTCTATCTCTTTCTATTTCAGGAGTCAAAAAGAGTTCACGTGTCTTAGGTTCTCTTGCGAATTCGGGACCTTTCAACCATCCTATAATTCCAAGTTGCTTAGTCATGACTGATTTTGTTTTCTCATCGCTTGTGGTTGATATATAGCTATTGAAAGCCTCTGAGAAAAGGAAGTAGGGAATAGCTGCCTCGCTCAAGCACCAGCCTGAGAGAATTTCTGCTCCCATTTTCTTTGCGAGTCTCAGAAACTCATTGACCAGTCTCGTCTTTCCAACTCCGGCTTCTCCACAAATAAACACCGCGGTTCCTTTCCCTTTCAAGGCGGATTCAAGGTGCTGGGTGAGCTGTTTGATTTCTTGGTCCCTGCCGACCAAAACAGGTTCAGCAGGCAGCCTAGACTTCAACTTAAATCGCCCTTTAACGATTCTATTTGTAGGGAAGCTATTTTAGGTTACTGCTCTCATAAAAGAAATCAATCTACTTATGCGGGCTCAATCTTCTCAAACGAATTGGCACAAAATCAGATGACGTCTCCATGTGCTCGAACAAAAAGATGAAGTTTGCCGGTGTGGTTCACGTGGCGGTGGGTTCAAATCCATGCTTTTAATAAACATCTAATTCGATTCTGAGGGCTATGCAAAAACCGAGAATTTAAACCGAAGTTTAAACCTATTCCCCCCGCACCATAAGGTTGAAAACATGTGTTAATGGGCGATCTTGGTGTACCTTTTTCTCTGTATAGAACCCAAATAAAAGAAAATAAGACAGCATTAGTTTGAAGATGAACTAAGAAATATCAAATAGACGCGCTCAGCTGAGGCATATAATTGAAGAAAGAGACTGACTTCAAGCCAGACATCTGCAGGAAACTACAGTTCCTGCCGGCAAACGGGATCAAGCGCCTGCAGTTTCTCTTGTTCGAATATCTTATCTTCAAGGACAGCGAAGAAGGCAGTGCACTATCTTTGAGCTTGCCTTGGCTTCTTTCTCCCTTGTCTCTAATGCTCCACATTATTAAGACACATGCGCTCAGTCTCCTCAGTCTTCCTTGCTATTTTGTAAAACTACAAAGGAAAACAGTCGGATTGTTGGCCATCCAAGAGCAACACGAAAGCCTGCTAGTAGCAAGCCTAGGCGTCATAAAAGATTATAGACGACTTAGAATAGGAACATGTATCCTTTATTACATAGAAGCAATCGCCAAACACATGCGTAAGAGATGGCTGGAAACCCTTGTTCTGAAGAAGAATATTCCTGCCCAAAAGCTCTACATAAAGTGCGGGTTCAAAATTGTCCAGAGTGAAAGGGCATATTACATCTTGAGGAAAGAAGTCATTGTATTCCCATGAAGGACACTATGCACAACTATTGAAAAAGCGAGGTTGCGCAGAGAGAAATTGCCATTTAGCCACCAATTTAAATCCCAGCCACTGCGCACCAAAAAACTATTAACTCAAGTCATAATCTTACTTTTAATATCATGACATGGAAGGTAGTAGCATGATCAAAAAGCTCTATCATATCACGTTTTCAGTGTCAGATTTGAAAAGAACTGTCACGTTCTATGAAAACGTTCTTGGTCTGAAGAAGACTGGTGAATGGCCCAACTATGTAACATTTGATGTTGGAGGAGTACAGTTCGGTTTTGAACCACGTGGCAAACTAGAAATCTTTCTCCTTGTCGATGACATAGACAAAGCCTACGAAGAACTTAAGGCGAAAGGTGTCAAGTTCATTACAGAGCCAAAAGATATGCATTGGGGTGCCCGGGCAGCAACATTCACTGACCCTGACGGAAACAAGTTCACCATAGAGACATTCAAGAAGACTTGAAACCAGAGACGACTTACAATTCGCCTGCCTTCATCCCTCCATTGCGGACACGTACAATAGGTAGAACTATTTCTACAGGGGTTGATATCAATAGGATGATGACAACAGGTATTAAAGAAAGAATTTTGTAATTGCTTCTTTTATGATGGATACAGATTTTTCAAAACGTCTCCTTGTTTCATGACTTAATTCAAGTTCCAAGATTTTTTCTACCCCGTTTCTTCCGAGAATGACTGGTACACCTATCGAAACATCCGAAAATCCATACTCGCCTTGCAAAAACGTGGAAACGCTCATCACCCTATTTCTTCCTCTAAGAACAGCGTCAGCCATAATCGCTATTACGGCAGCGGGGGCATAAGTTGTTGAGCCCTTCAATCGAATGACATCGGCCCCAGAAGTTATTGTGAGGTTTAGAATCTTCTCAATTTGTTTCCTCTCAAGCAAATGCGTTATAGGAATCCCTGAAACAGATGCATGCTCTACAAGCGGAACCATAGAGTCGCCGTGTTCGCCAATGACGAGCGCGCGGATATCCTCCCTTGAAACATTCAGTTCCGTTGCGATGTAAGATCTAAAGCGGAGGGCATCAAGGACATTCCCCATTCCAAAAACTCGATTTCTCTCAAATCCTGATCTCTTGTAAGCTATGTATGTCATGATGTCAACTGGATTTGTCACAAGCATAAGCTTGCATTCAGGCGCATGCTTCACGACCTCTTTTACGACGGACTCAACTATCTTTGCGTTCTTGTTCATAAGCTCGATTCTCGTCATCCCGGGTCTTCTAGCTTCGCCAGCAGCTATGATCACAATATCTGAGCCTTCCATTTCAGCGAAATCACTCGTTCCCTTGATCTTTCCATCAAACTCTATTGCGGGTGCAGTCTGCATCATGTCTAGGGCTTCGCCTTTGGCCAAACTTTCAGCAATATCTATTAGAACAACATCGCTTATTCGATATCGTAAGATATTAAAAGCTGCAGCGCTCCCTACTTTACCGGCACCGATGACCGATATCATGGTGTTTTAAGGATATTCGCCCCTAAATAATATAGTTAACTCTACTTTTTGGCGCAGCAACGATTTTCGTATAGTAAATGCCTGCGGGCGATCACAAAAACAGGAAAAATCCGAAATACAACGCTGATTCTGAATTCTGTTTTCAAATTCATAAGAGTTTTAATGTTTCGAAGTTAAGCTATTTGATCGCAGGGTGGAATCGCTTTGAGCGAAGAGATCCTTCAAGCTTGCAAAGAATTGATTGACGACGCGAAAATGGGCTGTGCTGACCTAGTTTTTAAGGAAATATGCCTAGAAATTTTGTCAAGAGCAAGCCACATTCTAGGAGAAAGACAGTTTAAGCATCTGGTTGCTTATGCTGCTGAAAGAATGAAAGAGAAGATTCCTTTTGAACTGCAGCAAGAGTTGATGGCGCGCAGGTGAGATACAAAACCCTGAAAGTCGATGTTATAGCATCCATGTCACGATACTCCTCCGAGGCAATCGACATTCAAGGCAGTTCCACCTTGCACTGTCATTATTCTTAGAGTGGACATTGTATTTCGATTAGCTCAGCTTGTACCCTATCTTTCGCAGAAATTCTTTTCTCACTCTAATGTCCTCTTCAGTTTCAATGCCCTTACTTCTTAATCCGTCAATTACTGCAACTATTCCTCTCCCCTGCTCAGTTTCCGCAATGACAACCGTTAGTTGATTTGCAGTAGCTGCATAAATTGTGCAGACTTCCGGCACCTTTTTGATTTTGTCTAAAACGTTTATTGGAAAAGCGTTTTTAAGGAAAATTATGAAACTGTGACCGCAACCAATTTCGAAAGCTTTCTTTGTAGCCAGAACTTTCAATTCGTTGTCGTTTCCTTCGCGTCGCACCAAGCATTGTCCAGAACTTTCGCAAAAGGCTATGCCAAATTTTATGTTAGGGACAGAGTTGACTAGAGCCTCGTAAAGGTCTTCCACTGTTTTTATGAAATGCGCCATACCCAGAATCACGTTGCAGTCTTTTGGCATTTCGATCTCGACTGTTTTAAACTCCAACATGAAAAGAACCTTCTATAGTAGCTGTTAGGACGAACTTGATTTTAAAACTTACATTGTACGAAAAACTTTAAGGAAAAATGGCGAAGTAATGTAATTCATCGGGTTAGGAAGGAACGGCAATAATGTATGATATGCTGATTATAGGCGCAGGCCCTGCTGGACTAGCTGCCGGCATCTACTCAGGTCTTTTTGGGTTACGTACGCTAATTCTGGAATCGAACAAAAATGCAGGCGGAAGGGCGCTTAAGGCTCGAAACATATGCAACTATCCAGGCTTCGTCCAAAGAATTTCTGGGAAAGAGCTTATCAAGAGCATGATCTGTCAGGCAGAGGAGGCAGGTGTGAGAATTCATACTTCTGAGAAGGTTGTTAGGCTTTTGTTCAAGAAGCGGAAAATTGTCGAAACCGAAAATAATGTCTATTCCTCAAAAGCCGTGATTCTGGCTGCTGGCGCTGGAATGAAAGGCTTGGGTTTAAGAGAAGAAACGTGGATTGGTGAGGGTATAACATATTGTGCAGAATGTAGCGACTACTTTCTCAGAGGGATGGACGTAATCGTTATAGGAAGTACGAAACAAGCTGTTGAAGAGGCTTTGCGCCTGACGAGAATTGCTGCAAATGTGCGCCTCGTTAACCACGCCAACACGTTTGTTGTTGAAGAACATGTGAAGAGTAAACTGAAGGAAGACAATGTGCAGCTTATAGAGAGCTATGTTGGTGTGGCTATTGAAGGTGTGCCTCCAATTAAGGAGCTTGTCTTACAAAGTCTCAAAGGTTCGTCAATTATGAGGCTTAAGGCAAACATCATCTTTGTTGTCAGCCCAGTGGATAGCTTCGTCTCAGTCTTACGGAATGCGGGAATTGTGACCCATAGACAAGGCTGTGTTGATACAGACGTATTTGGAAGAACAAACATTAATGGTGTTTTCGCTGCTGGAAGCTGTACGTCAATGATGAAGGATATTATTCCTTCATGTGTAGGCGATGGTACCACAGTTGCGGCAGGTGCATGCCTATACGTGAAGTGTAAAACTTGAGCACCTAGATTAATTTCCCAATGGCGTTTTCGATTTTGCGACTTTCATCACAAACAACATTGTACCCAACGCCACTAGGATTGATGACATGTAGAAGGCATTAACAAATGCAGCGTACATTGGCAATTTCAAAGTTTTGATTTGAATATCTGCGAGTGGTCCGCCAACGATGAGCCCTGCAGGACCCCAGCTTAAAGCCATCACCGTGTTATACCTACTGAACAGCCGACCTCTTTTGGCTTCAGGTATGATGTCTCCGGCAAGAGCAAATCCCACGGTTTGAACAGTCCAAAAAGCCACTCCGTTCAGCCCATAAATCGCAGCCATCGTTAGAACATTGGAGGCTAAACCGTAAAAAGAAGGTGTTAGAATTGCTAAACTTAACCCTATGAAAAGAACCTTAAATCTTCCAATTCTGTCAGCAAGCCATCCTGAAAGTAGACTGGTAAACATTCCGCCCAATGTCCAAACAGTCAGTATAAAACTCATTTCTGGGTCCTTTACATGCAATCCTTCAGAAAGTTTGAGGAAAAGGAGAAAGACCTGGTTTATGGATGCAGCTCCAACCACTATTATGACCAAGGAGATTAGAAACCACTTGTAGGTCTTCTCGCTATATCCCTGAAACGTTTTTCCGCTTGCTTTCTCTACCATTAACCTGTCCTCTTTTCTGTTCGATGTTCCCGTCGACTTGGACGTTATGAACATTATCGTTGCGCCAGTTAGTAGCATCGCTATGACTATGTAGAATATCGTTCCTTGACGAAAGCCCTCACCATTGTTGTAGAGGAATCCAGCGAACACTATCCCTATCATTCTGCCAAGGGAGGCAACAAAGTTGAGTGAACCAACGACTCCTCCGCGTGTTTTTCTTGTCGTCACATCTGTCAACAGTGCTGCCCATCCGACATCTGACATAGACCAGAAGAACTCAAGAAACGAGAGCCCAAAAATTAGTGATAGCCCAGCTATGGAATTGACTTGCATTTCTAGTAGAGATTTGTGAACTAGAAAAACAATGAAATATGTCATTGCTGCTATAGATTCGCCTATGATTATTAGTTTTGTCCTAAGTCTATAACGGTCCGATACCTTTCCCCATAACAGGTTCTGCCCTAACGCAGAAGCAATCATATTAAAAGTCCCAAGCAACGTTGTCCACGTCACGGCTCCCATCAAATCAAAGAGGTAATTTATCATAAAAGTGTAAAATACCCCTCTTCTGACAAAAGTCAAGAACTGAAATAGCCCTAAGTTCAAAAACAAACCTTTCCGAGTTGACTGTGATGGTGTGTTCACCTTTGTCTGCATCCTTTTTTGGGCTAATCTACAAGTTGCTTGACCTCTAAAGGGTTTTGCTGGTTTCCTTTGTTTTTGATCAAAGCCATTTCGTTTCCTCTGAACCACATTAGCATGCAACCTTGGTTCTGCATACCTCTACGCAATGTTGACACTGCGCGGTAAGTTGGAAAGGTTAAACGGAAGCTTAAGGAAGATCGATGGATTTTCATGGTTTCTTGAAGGCAAGTCTTATAAGTGACTACCGCATGGTAAGTTGCATCGTGCAAGAAGCAATTTCTGCACTTAAATAATAGGGAGTTGAGAGAGCAAATGTCTGAGAGAGAGATGCACAAGGCAGTTTGTGCCGATTGTGGTAAGGAATGTGAAGTCCCCTTCAAGCCTGACCCAAGTAGGCCTGTCTACTGCAGAGAGTGCTGGTCGAAAAGAAGAAGCCAAAGAAGAAGATACTAAGTCGAACTTAAAGCTCACCAAACTGATTTTCCCACAAATTCGCAGAAACTAGTGCAAACGCTACAGAATTAGTGTTTTGTTTTATCAGAATCCAAATATCCGAAACACGGAACAATCGCGAACGACAATCTTTCAGAAACCTACGAGGTCTAAACGAAAGCACGAACACCATTTCTCAATTCGATTGACATAGCTTTGTCCAATTAAACTAAACCTATGATAGATCACTATTTGAAAAAGATTCAGCTTCACCCAACGATAACACCTGTCGAAAGGTTTCAAACAAGACGTCACAAGAGCGCAAGTTAAAACTCAAAGTGCTAGTCAGATTAAAGCGAATCTGCGATAAAGCACATTCAAAAACAGAACAAAGTCCTTAATTTTTTCATGGTTTGTATTTCTGTTTTTCAGGCTCATTTTATCTTCCCTAGAAATAATATCGCATATCGCAATAAATGAGTTCTTCCAGGCTCGAAATATATCAAAAAACGATATACAGCTAAGGACTGATAGAAGATTTTTCCACAAGATTTATGTTGATAGGTTTTCTTTAGAGGTGTTTGCATTCATGAGGAGAGTGGAGGGGGAGAAAGGAGAGGAAAACTACTTTGTACCAGTCTCCTCACACATCTGATAGTATCAAGAATGATTTCTGATTTAACCTTTAACTTTGTAATTTGAAGTCAAGAACGTTCAAAAGCTGAATGAATATTAATCCAATTCAACAATCAGTTCAACCTCAAACAGTTCCGAAAGCTCTTTATTTCTTAATGTATGTTCTGTTCCAATTGAAAATGCGTGGGCCGGTAGTTCAGATTGGTATGAACGCCTGACTTGCACTCAGGAGGTCGGGGGTTCAAATCCCCCCCGGTCCACTCCCATTTGGGTTCAAGTCCCGCATCCCTTATATATCAGAACAGCCCATTTTCCATTTGTATGACAGCGCGCACGAAGGCCAAGTACGATTCTCTGCTTGAGGATGCTGACGTGAGGCGCTGGCATGACAATGTTGCAAGGGGCTCTTCTGTCACTGCAAGTGTTTACTTGCGAAGGTTAGGGTCTTTTTGCCAGCACTTTAAGACGACGCCTCTTGCTATTGCAAACATGAGTGAAGGCGACTTGTACAATCTGATGCTTGATTATGTATCGTTCATGGAGAGGAAGGAACATGCTGGCAGCTATATCGAGTCTGCGCTCAAGGCGGTGAAATCTTGGCTTTCACATAACGGGAAAGAAGTCAGAAGGAGGATCAAGATAAAAGGTGCGAGAGATACACCTTCGCTCAAGGATGAGAGAGTCCCAACGCAGAGCGAGCTTAAACGAATATTTTTCTCAGGCGACAAGAAGGCTAGAGTGGCATGTGTGATCGTTGCGCACACAGGTTCAAGGATAGAGACCTTGGGGAACTACAGAGGCAACGATGGGCTGAGGATCAAGGATCTGCCGGAGATAGAAGTCTATGATGACCATGTTGATTTCAAGCAAAAACCAACTTTGCTGATTGTGCGCAAGGAGTTAAGCAAGGCCGGGCAACAATACTTTACTTTTTTGAGCGAGGAAGGATGCGAGTACGTCAAAGATTACTTGGATGAGAGGATGAGAGAAGGTGAGGTATTAGACGCAGAGTCAGCTCTGATCACGCCAAAGTTGAAGATGAAACCTTTCATAAGAGCCGGGAACATAGGAGATGTCATTCGAGATGCAATAAGGGCAGCTGGTTTCCAATGGCGACCATACGTGCTCAGATCCTACTTTGACACGCAACTGATGCTGGCCGAATCGAAAGGACTAGTTTTGAGGGATTACAGAGCGTTTTGGATGGGACACAAGGGCGATATTGAAAATCGTTACACGACGAACAAGTGTAGACTTCCTGAAAGCGTGATACAAGATATGAGAGAAGCGTACAGAAGGAGTCAAGAATATTTGCAGACCATAAGAGTTGAAGAAACAGGCGAGGAAAGACTGGTGCAAGCTTTCAGAAAGCAACTTCTTCTGGTAGCTGGTTTCAAACAAGATGAAATTGATAAAATGGATTTGTCCGCGGTAAGCGATGAGGAGCTTCAGGAGATTGTGAGAAAGAAGCTACTAGGTCAAGAAGCGAATGATTGTGCAAAACAAAAGGTCGTATCTGTTGATGAGGTTAATAAGTATCTGATTCAAGGTTGGGAATACGTAGCGAGCTTGCCTAACAACAAAGTTGTTATCAGATCGAGAATTCAATAAATGATCTTTGCATGCGCACATTAAAACCATCAGGTAGTGTCAAATTTGGATATCAATTGCACTATTTAATGACCTTAAGTCGGCAAAATATTTTAGTCTACATATAATTACATCCACAAGCTTGCAAGTGAATCCTATTGAAAATCTCAGATATTCTCTTTTTCATCCAAAAGATATGACTCATATGTTGCACACGATTGTTAATTTTTTCTTGTAGAAAACGGCGCAAGCTTTTATTATTTTTGAAGCGAAACTGATGCATTAGAGGTAAGAACATGGCACCGAGAGTGTTTGAAAGCTTTGTTTACGAGATGCCGTTCATAAGCATGGTAGTTTCGGCGGTTGAAGTCTATCCAAAAGAATGTCTCGGAGTGCTTTTAGGGTATAGAGCTTGGAATTCACTTGACAAGACGAGAAGAGCAATTGTGGAACATGCTATTTCTTATCAAAGTGCTGAAAGAGGTAGAAAGTCTGTTGAAGTCAAAGAAAAACACGAGTTCCGTTGCAAGAATATGTTGTACAAACTTTGTTCACTGGAACCAATCGGCGATTTTCACTCTCACCCTGAATCTGACACTGAATTGAGCATTGCAGACAAGAGAAGTATGAGAGTTGGCAATATTGAAATCGTGATTGCAATTTCAGAAAAACGACGCACCACACCTTGGAGATATGATAATATTAGAAAAGAATTATCAGGAGTCTTTGGCGATTATAGGTTCGACATTGCAGCATATTCATGCTTCAAATCCAAGCAAGAGGATGCAAATTTTAAGAAAATTGATCTAATTTGTCCATTCGCGTTAGGAATAGGGTCTAAATACATGGATGTAACTGTACCACTGCCAGAAGGATAATGCATTTCATAGATGCGTGGTTTAGTGATAAAATGAAACAGAAGAAGTCTCAAATTGCAAGAAAAGCGGCTCAATTAGGTCACTTAAGAACTAAGGCTGCAAAGGAAGAGCTCCACAAAGTTCTGGGCAAAGATTTTGAAATCCTTTCCAAAGGATATCCTGACATCACCGCTTTCAACTCGAAAACTAGGACATTTTACTTCATCGAACTGAAAAGTCAAAAAGAAATAGGAAAACCTTTAAGACCAGAACAAGAAAAAATCAAGAAAATTCTTGACAAAATCACGGGTAAAAAGCAGTATGAAGTTTGGTATTTTTCAGATGTTGAGGGTGAAAAGGACAAAATCTTGGTCAAATGCATATACTATGGAAAAACGCCAGAGCCTTACTACCCCAAAAAATTAAGTGACAAGTTGGCAAAAAAGTTTGGAATATCTGTGCGCACATAGATAAGACTTTTAAAGGAGGAGGCTGAAAAGCATAAGGTCGGAATCTAGATTACAGAAGAATAAGTTTTGTGCCATAATAATAAGGAATTAGCGATGGTCCAAGTTATATCGAAAGCTGCCCTCACAAAAAATCATATTAACATACATTAGTTATTATTCAGCATGAAACTCGTCTTGCATGGAAAGGAAACAAAAAGTATTTTTGAATTACTTGGTGACGACGAAAACGGTCTGACTTATGCTCTTGGATTCATACTAGCCAGCAACAAAGAACTGCTAAGAATTCTGGTTAGAAGAATTACAGGGAAAGATTATGATCGTAAAGATTATGAGATTAGATTGCAGGAATTTGGAAAAAAGGATCGAGGTTTTACAGACATAGAGCTCTTGATTGATAAAAGTTTGTTTATGATAATTGAAGCAAAAAGAGGTTGGAATTTACCTCAGCTAGAACAGCTCGACAAATATAGCATTCGTTTTAATGAATACAAATCTTATGGTCAAAAGCTTGTGGTTATTAGTGAATGCAGAAAAGAATATGCATTAAAAGAGCTCAACAATTTTGGTCTGAAGTTTCCTATCGAGTATGTTTCATGGCAGGAAGTCTTGTCCATTATTGACAGTGCCTACAATGAATCAAGTCGTTACCATAAGAAAATGCTTAATGATTTGGAAACATATTTTAGAAAGGTGATAACTATGCAAAACAAGGATTCAAATCAAGTGTTTTGTGTTGCGTTAAGCTCTGAAAAGCCTGAATTCTCAAAACTGTCTTGGATTGAGATAGTTGAAAAGAAGAGGAAATACTTCTATCCCTTGGCCAAAGGTTGGCCAGCAGACCCTCCAAACTACATTGCTTTTAGATATTATGGTAAATTACAATCCATCCATCATGTAGACAAATATGAAATAGTCACCAAAATGTACGAGCACCTTCCAGTAGACGAAGAAGAATGGCCTCCACATTTTCTACTAATCCTTGGTAAGCCTTTCAAATCTGTACATGAAGTGAAAAATGGAAATATCTATCCAAACCAACATCTTTGGTTTGACCTAGACACGGTGTTTACTTGCAAAACGATACAGGAAGCGCGTGATTTATCCAAGAAAAGACGAGAAAATCTATAGAAAATTGCTTACAGTTTCAATCAAATACCGCTAAAAACTTGTGTTTTCAAACTCAAGATCATTCCTTTTATCTCGAGTCTTTTACTGAGATTACATTTGTGTCTTCTGGAAACATAGAAGGGTCAATTTTTATAGATGCTGTGGCTATAACTTGAATTTGGAGATCCTTTATTTCTTTGCTAAGTCCAGAAATCATGCTCTTGGGCACTCTTTCAAAGGTGTTGTCTGCAATTAGACATTTGTAACCCTTTGCAGCATCTAATGGTTTTCCATCATTTACCGTTATATTCACCAATTCTTGGCTTGGAAACAGTTTAACAGTTATCTTCCCGTTTTCTGATTTGGGAAAGTATGTGTGTCGCTTGCCAAACGCAAGTAGAATTGGCCTCACAATGGTTGATTTTCCAGAGCCGCTCGGGCCATAAATCACGCTAATTGCGTCTCTTCTAAATTTTGCCTCAAATTTTTGGAATGGTCCAACATTTTCAAGTTTTAACGACTCAATTTGGAAAGGTAGAAGGTAGATTTCGCCATAACGTGCTAGCTCACATCCAGCATCCGCAAGTATTCTCTGAAGGTATTCATGAGCAGTTCGAGGAACAGTTATATTCAATGCTTCTCTGAGAGCATCCTCCGCAAGCCTCGAAATATTAGTGTTCTCCCTCTTCGCCCTTTCAACCAAATCACTATCAAGATACAACAAAGTATTCTTCTTCATAAAAAGGAAGATACATATGACCATATAGATAAGCTCTTCCTAGATGCAATGAGTATGTGCTTAAAAAATTCTTTGATACCGCTTAAATACCGAAGCCCTTAACCCTCTATATGAAGAGTGGAGGCAAAGAGATGAACAAAAGAAAAGGTAAAGTCTCAAAAATTATGTGGCTGTCACTTGACAAATTTGTTTTTGAGTCGCCTTTCGAGATAGATTACGGTACAGACGACTTCTATGGATTCGGAATGATTGGAAAGAAGAAGATGTTAGTACTTGCGGAACGAAACCAACACCTACGCTTCCTGCCAGACAACAATTACATGGCAGACGAGCTATGCTGGTTCTGCGAAAATGCAATAAGCCCACAACTACTAAACCGTGGAGATGTACCAACATGCTTACTAGGTAAAGCATGTGGATGGGTAAAGTTTTGCGAAGACTTCGTTCCCGGACCCAATTTCGGAGAAGACAAACAAAAGGACATAGGAGAACGTCGAATAATGGCAGAGAAAATCCTTTCAAAAATAAGGCTTGAAAAGTGTTACTACTGCCAACATTGGAAAACGGAAACCATCGTAAAAACTTCCGCTTCTGGAGGAATCGACTATGTCTCAACAGATTATTGCGAAACTTTTCGCGAAATTAGAGAAAAACCTTATGATTGGAAAACGCCCTGCAGAAATTTTGAAATATCACAAGATCCGTTTACGAAAACGAGCTTTGAACAGCAAAAAAGGCAACTGCCCGAATACATACAAGCACTCAAGATAGCAGAAAGCTCGAACAAAGTGACCCATAAGCACTAAGGCTTCCGAGTTCTTAGTAGCAGTTGTTACACCGAGTCCATTAAGAATACTCTTGCTAAACCATTTATGTAAGGAATACACTCGTTAATAGCATGCACGGAAGATAAAGGCGAGGAGCATTACGCAATTATGATTTAATAAACGCTTGTTGTGAAAGAATTTTCTTGATCTTGTGAAGACAACTTTTTCATACGGTACCACTCTACTCAATTTAGATTTTTCTCTGCTGTACCGCAGACGTTAGCAAGGCAGCTATGCCAACAACGATTGAACTTATCACTAACAAGAAACCGATGGACTGCATAGCAGCGTTAGGGACTTGAGAATAGTCTGTGTATGGATGATGTACGAGAAGCCCTGATGCATCCACGTTGGGAGCAGATAGAAACTCTACTTCAAAATCGTTGTTGTTCACTATTTGAAAAGTGTATGTTCCGGTTTGAGGAAGGTTTACGGTTCCTTCAATTTTTTGGGCGGTATTGCTATAGAGGATCTGCGAACCAAAATACACATCAACGGTAATGGTGCCCCCCCTAATTGACAGCGGCATTGGCGGAAATCCAGTTTCAGGAATCAAATTAAATGTTACATAATCTCCGGCTTGAGCAGTGAAAGTCATTTGTCGTGTGCTATGTGCAGGTATAGGTGTCGGTAAGGAAACTGTACTAGTAGATTCTTTCGGGTTTGAGACTGTTGTCTGAAATGGGAAAAGTAGCAAATAAAACCCGAAAAGCAACAGTGTTAACGAGATTATCACTAAGGATGTAAGTAGCCATTTATTATTTGCCATGATTTTGTCGCCCTCATAGCACGAGATACTAATTTTAAGATTTTGATATATAACAATTGCTTACTTTTGCTTATGATTACAGATAAGTCCTAAACACTGCACCGTTCATATGACTTTTGCAGGGTTGAAATGGTCAAAGTCAAGCTCACAGTAAGCATTTTGCCAGAGCTCATACGATGGATCGATGAACAAGTTGAAAAGGGTTATTTTGCGGACAGAAGCCATGCAGTTCAATATGCTATACTTAAAGTGAGAGAACTAATAGAGAAAGGTGAAATTAAGTTCTAACATCACGCTCAATTCATCTCTAAAGAAGTTACCAGACATGCTCTCTTAAGCGCCTTTTAACCACATGCTTTTCATTATAATGTTTCTTCGCCTGCTCCGCCTCTATATTCTCTTTTATTCTTCTTACATGTATTCTAAGAGCTTTTTCGCTTAGAAAATCGTATCCCTTCAACCAATTGTAATCAAACTCCAGATGCTTCTTCGAACGAACATAGCAAACCGTCTCAGTATCAAATTCGAAGAATATAGAATTAAGACGCTCAGGTGACGGTTAAAAATCTTCTTAAAGAGCTCTTTAGAAGAGAAGAGTCGATGTTCGGAACCCGAATTGAAGTTTATTTACATATTGCGCTATGTAAAAGAAATTTTTACATAAAAAAACCTTTGATAAAGCTTAAATTTGAAAATACTTGAATTTTTAGTAATAAACTAAGATGGCAACAAGCATGACAGCCTTGAAAGAGAATCGACTAGAAAACAACATGATACTTAGAAAAAGTGTAAACATCAGTCCTTTAAAGAAGTTCGCTTTAGAGGAGCTTCCCAAGGACTCACCGCTGCGGGAAATATTAATTGCAGAAACGTCGGAAATCGATGTCTCAACATTCTTGGCCCGCTTACCGATATGGGTTCAGTTATCCAAATTTAAGCGAAGCGACCACTAATGATCTATGATCCTTCAAAAATTTGGCGAAAAGTTTTTAAAAAAAATATGATGCGGTCCGCCTTGGCAGAACGCATCCTAAAAAGAATAAGAGCTTTGCGCAATGTTATTAAACTTATTATGGTTTTATGTCAACCTGTTTTTAAAAGACCTTTTGCATCATGCTTTTTGCTAACATTTGCGATCGTTTCCCTAATGGTAGGAGCACTACCATCGTATTTTTCTCCGCTTTCTATGGTTGCTATTACGCAAGAAAACCATGATTCTTCACTCTTTGACCAGAGATCTGAAGCAAAGCCTTCAAGAAAGTATGATAAAAAATTGAGAGTAATGAAGAAAAAGGGAGCTATTGAGAATGAGAAGGATTGTCTTCTACAGGTCCTTTATCCATCAATAGACAAAATTGAGCGGATTGGAAAAGAGGGAATTGATGTAGCGGCGTATCTAAGAGTGAGCACAATTAAACAGGCACGTGAAGGAAAAAGTCTCGAGGCCCAAGAAACTGAGGCTAGAGAAGTAGCCAAAAAGATAGGAGCAGCTTGCATTTACTGGCTGATTGATGCTGGAAAAAGTGGCAGAGATTTCAGTGGTAGAAAGCTCAACACTATCTTGACCTTAGCGGCAGCTGGAATGATAGACAAGTTGATGGTTTCTGAAATAGACAGGGTAGGAAGAAAGTCATTGAAACTGCTCGGTTTTCTGCTACAACTTAGAGGTTACAGTGTTGTAATAGTGACCCCAACTGGGGAACTTGACATGGAAAAGCTTGGAGACTTCGTGATCACGGCTGTCAAAGCGTTTGGTGCTGAGGAACAAAATGAGAATAGGGGCTATTACGCCTTAAGATCCAAGGTTGAAGCTTTTCGGAAGCGTATATGGAATTTGCCAATACCTCAAGGATATCAGAAGAAAAACAACTGGATAGAAAGAGCGCCTAGTTGGGACCCCATAATACTAGATATATTCAACTTCTTCTTGAAGCTCAAAAACTATGTAGCCACGGTCACCGTCGTCAACAAAGTTTACCGCAGTTTTCTACCAAAACCATTAACCCGCCAGCAAGTCCGCCGAATTCTGGGAAATCCCGTTTACATAGGCAAGCCTGAGTACTTCGGAGATGTTGTGGTAAAGAAGTTTGGAAATGTTGTAGTTGAAGACCCAAATTTGGCTTATATTGGCTGTGACATGTTCGAAAAGGTTCAAAAGATAATTTCTGCTAACAGTGTAAAATATGAGCGGCGAAAGAAGGAAGTAGAAGAACTCATAGAAAACTGTGGCATTGATGTTCTGGATTATACGCCTAACGTTATTATAACCTGCCCAAATTGCGAAGGAGTAATGAAGCGAAACGGTTCAACCTACATCTGTCTACGTTGTAATAGAGAGTTAAGAGTCCCAAAGAAGAAGGAAATTGAAAAAATTCTAGAATGGGCGTCAAAACGAGAGAAATGCCTTAAAACCATCCTTAAAATTTTGGCGCGTTACAAGGAGTTAGGTAAGAAAATTCAAAATATTAAAGATCTTGAACAGTTACTGGAAGAACTTCAACAAGACTGACTAACGACTTAAATTCGCAGGTATTTAATTCACTTCTTATGTTGGTATTTTACAGGGACACGGTGAAAAGAAGATGGTTAGCAAGTTCTTTGTATCGGTTTCGTATTGTTGCTTCTGTTATGCGAGCCGCTTCAGCTATTTCGCGCTGCGTTTTTGTTTCTCCAATAAGTATGGACGCCATGTAGCAAGCAGCAGCAACCAGTCCAATCGGATTTTTTCCTTGAGAAAATCGGGACCCCCTTGTAATTTCTATGATCTTATCTGCAATTTCTATGACTTTCCTTTGCATTGAAAGCTGGTCTGTGAGCATGTTTATATACTGATTAGCCTTGACAGGTTTAGCTGAAAAATTCAGTTTTCTCATGAGAAATCCGTAGTTGCACCTGATCTCCTTTGGATCCACCCTTGAGGCATAAGCTATTTCTTTCAAGGTTCTAGGGATACCACACTGTCTACATGCCATGTAGACAATCGTGGCACTTAGCGATCGGGTTGATCTCTTTTTAGTGAGCCTTTCTTCAACGGTTTTCTTGTATATGTTTGAGGCAATCCCAAGAATGTTTTTGGAAAGAAGAACGCTGTTGCCAATTTTTGTTATCTCAAATAAAGCTAGTACCAGATTCTTTTCTGTTGCATCAGACACTTGGAATAGCTTCTGCCATTTCTTAAAAACTTCCTCATCATGGTTAAAGGATGCCTTTTCTTTAGGTTTATCATCATGGGTTTGGAGTGTGATGGAACCCATAATTTTTCTCGAATGTTTAGATTTTGAAGGCCTCTCTATGGTTTGTTTGTTGACTTCTGAAATTATAACCAAACCACAATCTTGACATACCATCATGTCTTTATATTCAATCAGCTCCGTACTTCCACATTCGAAGCATTGGGTAGCCTTTTTAGAAATAGACCCTCTGGAAATCATTTACTTGCCCTTCAAGTATCTTCTGTTGAGGCCCTAACGTCTCATATTTCTCGAGAAATTCTAGATATCGATCAAACATTTTCTCGATTTTGGATGTTCTCCTATCCTCGGGCATCGGTGGTCTTTTGGCACAACCATTCCTATATCTGAGCCTAATCTCATCAACTCTTCTGAAAAGCTCTTCATCCACGATCTGGTATTCTGATACGTAGTCTTGAATTCCAGAAACGTTGAACTTTCCTATGTACAACTCGTTCGTTAGCACATCTCTTGCAGCCCGGGCGTTCCACTCTTTTCCTTTCTTTGTCTTGATACCTTCCTCATTAAGTTTAAATGCCAGCTGAGGCATCGATTTTAACCGAATATACATACGGAGCATTCTGTTAACAAGTTTGGCTTCATATGTATTGACTATAAGATGACCATCATCGCTTTTATTGTATCCTAGAGGGGGATGCGGGTTCGGCCATTTGTGTTCCCTAGCCAAGGCGTATAGTCCTAACTTTGCTCTTTCTCCGATTAGTTCGCGTTCAAGTTCAGCGACTGACGCCAAGTTTCTGAAGTTAAAACGTCCAACAGACGTTGTAGTATCTATGTACTCTGTGGCGCTGCATAGACCTATTCCCCACTTGCGTAGTGGTCTTTCCAAGTTTACCAAATCTACAAGCGATCTGCAAAATCTGTCAAGTTTCCAAAAGACAACAGCATCAAATTTTTTAGCCTTTGCCTTTTCAAGCATTAGTTGAAATTTAGGTCTTTCTACTGTTCCGCCGCTTTCACCTTCATCGACAAAAACATACTTAACAATCCATTCTCTCTCCTTACAATATTTCCAGCAACTATTCACTTGCTCTTGAGTGCTGTAGTTAAACCTTTGATTCGGTGAGGAAGTTCTAGCGTAGATGGCTGTAAATATCGGCTTTTTGACGTCGTCTTCTCTATTCTTCATGCTACTCAGCTTCTCTCGTTTTGTTTATATCCAATTCCTCGAGAATTGTTTGCAGTGCGTATGGCAGAGTCTCAGTTATCGCCTCTGAATAGTCCAGGAACATTCTTTCAAGCTCTTTTGCGGTTGGCTGATAATTCGATTGATTTCCATGCTGGCACGGTTGTGGCCGTGGAGATGATAGAAGTCTAATACCTCTTAAACAAATCACCCTCATGAATTCCATAAGGAGAGGCTTAATCTTTTGTGCGTTGAAAACCAAGACTTGACGCTTTCTAACTCTCCAGACGACTATTGCCCCGCTTTTTCTGTCCAGAAGATATCTAAAAAGCTGAGAAAGTGAAATTGAATTTCCAGTTTTGACTTCGACTAGAAGCTCTTTGGCGCCACATTTTAGGTTTATACTGTAATCTGTTATTGTGATTATAATGTCTGCTTTTCCATACTCCCGTTTAGCTTCGGTTGAAATCATGACTTTATAACCTATTCCCCTTAATAGATCATAAAGTTCTTCAACCAAAATATTGACCGCAAAGGTGTGACATTCCATGTAGAATCTGTCAACATCATTAGCCACGATTTGCCCAGAAAGCTTCTTGATTATACATGCAAGGCATGTAGATTTGGCAATGGTGTCGATAATTATGGCTTTGCGTGCTTTTCCATCAGAATCACATAAGTTATAACTGCAGGCAATACAAGAACAGATTTCTGCAAAAAGGTTTTCAAGCTCCTCGAAATCTAAACTGTTCAGTTTTGCAACTCGATCCGCCAAATCTATAGTCTTTATGTCTATACAGTTATTGGTAGTAGTATCCATGAATGCATCAATACCAATAACACCTTCGGTAAATTTAAACTTATCGATAACTCTACCTATAAATATATAAATCAAATTCGCGACTCGTTAAAGTATGCAGAATGACTTGACAAGAAAAATTCTGGAAATAATTGAGTTAGCTGGTCAACCCTTAGAAACTAAAGAAGTTGAAGAGAAGTTAAAGGATTTTTCCAGGGCAATGATTCTTTACAGACTGCATAATCTTAGGGGAGAAGGAATAATTAAGGGAAAAAGAGTAGGCCCAGGTAAGGGCGTTTGGATTTGGTGGAAACGTCAACAATAAATCGAGACCTTTAAAAACTTGAGTCACATCAGATGCTTTCTCTCTGAATCACTTGTTAATCTTTTGTAAATGCGACTCAACTACGTGTAGCGAGGTTCAGATACACATTAAAAAGTAAATATAGAAGTCCAACCTATTCTTATACGGTAAAAATGACCAAAACTTTTGAAGACATTTTTAGAAGATATGAATTTAACAAAACAGAGCCCGAAACCTTGGTGAGTTTGGTAAAACAAGCTATTAAGACAGGAGATGGGATAAGAGAGGAACTCAAGAGGTTCAGAGAGATAACTGAAAAGTTACTCAAGATTCTACCAGACAAGAAAGTGGTAGTATCGGTTGATCCTTCAAAGATAAACGACTTAGAATCTTTCAAGGACATGTATGCAGTGGGAGTGGACGGTAGTCTTCAACCTGTAGAAGGATTTGGGGGTTATTGGTTTGTTCCAACGAGCTGCGCCATGGTCATTTTTAAAGGTGGTCCAAGTTCTCAACCAGAAGTCAGAGTGAGCGCTTTTATAGAAAAAATCAAAGAATTTGAATATTTTGGAGTTGGAAGCGAAGCAATTTCTCGAATGATGACCGCTGAAACAAAAGCAATTATGGAGTGGGCAGAGAAACATGATGCTTCTGACAGGAGCGTATTATTTATTGATGGTCCGATCGTGGATCCTCCATTTTTGGTGGAGGAAAAATATGTGAAGTATAGATGCGAGGCATTGACCAAGTGTCTTCAAAAAAATGTCTTAGTCATTGGTTGCGTGAAAAGGATGAAAGCTCGGTTCTTAATAGATTACATAATAAAAACTTTCTTATCCAGTGAAACGGACAAGAATTTAATCAGAAATTTTGCCTGGGATTCGCATATGGTTACAGCAATTTTTTCGAAGCTTGTAATTTCAAGTGCTTGCGGAATTTTAAGTACAATTCCTGTGGATATAAGCGAGATAGATAATGCTCATAAAGCCTATCGAGATGCTGGCATAATTGTTTATTCAACTTATATGCAGAAAGATGCGTCATCTAGACCATTAAGGTTAGATTTTCCATTGTTAAAAGACCACACAGCAAATGTGGCTGATTATACAGAAACGGTTCTGAAAGCGGCTTATGCATGGTCATATCCCGGAATAGATATTCCTCTTCCTGTTTTTCTTGCTCATAACAAGTGTGAAGTTAGAAAAGGATGTGCGGAGATTTTGTATAGTGAGATGATCACAAGATCTACAAGCACAGATCCGTTCGAGAATTTCATGAATGAGAAATTAAAGGGGTGAATCACGTGGTAGAAGGAACTCCTGTAGGTGTTATACTAACTGGTTCAACAACCCAAAAGGCAACATGTCAGTTATTTCAATCTTCAGAAAAAGGCGGAATAAGAGAAGGAAAATTTCTCTTGATTAAAAGTGGACCAGGCAAAAGACGAATTCTCGCTCGTGTCGCAAGCATAATCCCACAAAACGAGTTTTATACGGAAGGCGATGCATGGACTGAGGCACGAAGAAAGCAAATCGAGATTCCAGGGCAGCTAGCTAGACAATATGAGGTTTGTGAGCTTGACTTATTGGCTGAAATGCCAGGCGCCAAGACTCTCGTAGTACCTCCTTATCCAAATGATAAAGTTTATGAAATGAAATTGCCGGAACAGTCTGAAGAGATTTTTGGTCTGCCAAGTAAAAGTGAAGGCATAATCTGGTACGGTACTCTCGTGGGGTACGAGAAGGCACCAATTCCTCTTAATGTTGAGAATATTCCGATGCACGTCGGAGTGTTTGGAACGACAGGTAGTGGAAAATCTTATGATACTGGAGCTTTAATAGAACAGTTAGTTCAAATTTATGATCGAGAAGATAAAATCCTATCTTTCCCCGTTTTGATAATTGATGCAAATGGCGACTACGTGGACTATGTTAAATATTTCGAAACGAAAAAGAAATTTGGAGCTGCTGCAACAGTTACCAGATACGTTTTTCCAAAGTCCCCTGAACTAAGCAAGCATGGCGTAAAGCCGATCGCTATTGATCTAAACCTTGTGTCAAAAAGGGAACTTGCTGAAGCCATCGTTCTTTATTATTCGGGTGGAGAGAAAAATGAGCTTCAGATAAATGGTCTTGAAAGATTAGTAGCTTATATGGAAGACAGCTCATTCATATCTGAGGGAAACTATCAAAGTATCTTCACAGACTCTGAGAAATTTGAAAAAGCCACCGAATCCCTTAAGGATCTTGGGCTTCATGCCGCTACAGCAGCAGCGGTTTTGAGGGCTCTCGAAAAGTTCGTAGATATCGAGGAGGATTACGGTCTTTTATCACAAGAGCCAAAATTAGACAAATCCTTCGTTGATAATTTAACAAAAAACAGAGAAATTGCGACTATAGATTTCTCCGCTGCTGGTGCACCTGGAATCGCACCTACATTGAAACAGTTCGTAATGTCCTATCTTGCCTCAGTCTTGTTTCGCGTGTTTACAGAGTACAAGATGGAAGGCAAAGAGCGCTATATGTTGTGGATCATCGAAGAATCACAAAATTATTGTCCGAATTTAGCAACATATAACATTGGATACAGCTTGGCTCGTGAAAAACTAGGTGCCATAGCAACTCAAGGAAGAAAATTCGGTTTGAGCCTATGCCTTATTTCTCAACGTCCTTCCTTTGTTGATCAAGTGGTGTTATCAATGTGCAACACTTTTTTCATTCATCGAATTTCTCCTGAGGATGTTCCATTCGTGAAGAGAGTCACAGGGGGGCTTCCAAGTTCACTTGAGAGGCGTCTAACAACATTAGAAAATGGTGAGCTTGTTGTGAGTGGACAGATGTTGACCCTTCCATTTCCTATGCTGATTCGGGTTCCTCCCAGACTTGTACCTCAGACTACCGGAAAAACCGATGTTTTGGGTTCTCTGCGGAGGTTAGCTGAAGAATGAAAAATCCAAAGACTTCGAGTAATGAATTCACTTTAATGTATTCCAGACTTCCCCTAGGTCCTGGTGTTCCTTCACCCAGTTTAACAGGTTTTGATTTTGCACCAATTGAAAGCCGAAAACCCGTTGAAAAGGGTTTGAGAGCTTTTATGACTTTTTGTAGAAGGGATGCAACATCTTTGAATGTCAAGATAATAAAAGCCGAATGGGGCGAAGGAAAGACGGACGCATATGAAAGATACATTTGTCCTCAAGCTGAGAAAAAAGGTGACGCAAGCTATTTTGTTTCGACATCCACCATCATTGACAAAATAAAAAGATTCGACTCAATTTTTCCAACAACTAAATATGTTACTAGTTCAAAATTTCTAGCATCTCTTTTCGTAGCTATAGTTGACGAAGCGTTTTCTCAAGGACTAAACATCACTACTTTTCCCAACCCCTCCGCATTCCAAAACGATCCTCTTGGTTTTATCGAAGAGTCTCTCAGAACTCATGTGGAAAAAAGGGTAAAGAAAATCTTTGTTTTCATTGATGAATTTGAAGAACTATTGGTTCATGAACCAGACGTTCAAAGACAGATAATTTCTGGAATCAAGGAATTGGTAAATGGACAACTTAGTTTGATCCATGAACGTGGCAAATATTCCGGTATGTTGCACTTTTTCATTGCGTGCACTCCATACGCTTACAATAGAATAATGGATAGCATTGAATTGGCTCAAATGACAGGTTCCGTTAAATCTCGTTTTACAACAATCACCCTTCCAGAAATAGGCAAACGCGAGGCATTACAATTTCTCTTCGATTTAACGCGCTTTGGTTATGATGGTCAATTACCAGATGTTTTTCCATTTTGTACATCAGGACCTTTAAATGGAATTTATGCTATCTCTCATGGAAATCTTAGAGAGATGATAAAACTTTTCGTCAAATTGATGTCGACAGCTGCGGATGAAAAACCGAAACGTTTACGGGTCATAGATTGTGAACATTTCTTGGATTCTTTGAGAGAGGAAGAGATCGCCATTTATGGAGCCACTGGAAGAGCTATCGACAATGAGTTACTCGATAAGATTATTGCAAACATGAATACCTGGAAACGTGGAGAAGAGTGCAAGAAAGTTTTAAGTCTTCTCATTGGAGAACTTAGACCTTTCAGCATCCACGAGATCGCTAAAAGATTGGGGATGCCCTCAAATGACGTCCATGAGCTTGTATCAAAGATTAACGACGAATTGAAGAAAATGGGTATAGGAAAGACCATTACAGCACTTATGCCCCTTTCTGTTGACAAAACATTTGAAACAATCAAAAACAGGCTTAATATTGCCCAGAATCAAATCGTTATTGGAGAAAATCAAATACCCCTTAAAAAATTTGAAGAAAACTTGACCTTTTACGAAATACAAAGAGATGGGATAATATCTGGCTTTGGTTTTCTACCTAAAGAAGTTAGAGATCTGCAACTAATGTTTGAAGAATTAAGTGAAGACGAAGCGGAAAATCTTTACAGGTCTATTAATGATCTCTTTGATCCAATAGGAGCTAAGCGTCATTACACACTTTCGCAAGAGTTCGCTAACCAGATCTTTCCTTCTCCAATGTGGTTGTTAATGGATTTTGTTAAAGACAGGTCAAAGCGAATGGATCTTTGGCGCAAGGCAAGTAAAGAGTTTGTAGAGTCTATAAAAGAGTTCAAAGAAGGAGTACTGCACTTAATAGAACATACACGACTTGGAAAATCTGAACTTTTGGAGGAAAGAGGCCCTAAACATTATAGATTTTATTTCAATATCTCCCCCGATAAGAAAATTGAAATCTACACCTATGTTCATGTTAGTACTGGAAATATTACAGTTCAGGATATCAACGAAATCAGCAAAGATATACGAGCTCAAAGGCCAAATCTAATTATTCTTATCTATACCGGTGAGATTGAGGGCGTTCTTCCCTTAACCTTAGATGGTATCGAAAATGCATTTTTACAGCTGCACTTTAGGAAATTGCGAGCTTTGCAATTGATTGTAGCACAACTTGCGGAACAAGAAAATGTCAGTGTAGATGAGAGAATTCTAGATGCCAGGTTAAGAGAAATATCTGATGAAGCAGAGGTGAGGGAAAAACTGGCAGAGTGTTATAGCAAATGTAAGAGTGCGGGTATTGTTGTTGACGATTTGTCCACTTACCATGCAGAAAGTGGTGGCATGCTTGCTGGCATACTAAAGTATTACATTAATTTCCTCGGTTCTAAAAAGACCTCTACCGATGTTTTCTCGGAATACGAGAAGACCCTTAAAAAGATAAAGTTTTTTGGCGACAAAGAAGTGCCCTTTGCTCCTATCGATATTGAATCCGTAGGAGAATTCGTGAAATACGAAGAAGAGCTTGCAAAAAATGGTTTCATGACCAGAAGAGGTGATTTGACAGTGAACGTAGAACAAACGCCAATTGAGAAGCGGTTTATTGCTATAATGAAAAAATATCCAAAAATGCCTCTTTCTCAAATAAGACAATTTTTCATAAATGCAGCCCAAGCTGAAAACATCTTAGAAAGAGTATACCTTCCTTTGTTGGAACACAAGGGCCTAATAAAGATCGAAGGCGAGGAAATCTTAGCCGTAGATCTTAGAGAACGTAGACACCAGCTTGAATCAAGCTTTACAAACTACAAAATAGGCTTAAAAAGTAAATCGCCTCCTTGGAGAAGTTTTGCGAAGATTTGTGTTTCAAAAGGAGGCAAAGAAGAGAGAGACATGGCTATAATCGATTTCGATTTCTTTGAACAGCTTCTCGAAAAAATAATGACTGAAATAGAAGAAGAACGTGATGAAAACCTACTTTATCAAAAAATCCATTTGGCGACATTGCTTCTTGATTACCATCATCAGAGATTAGAACCCAAAGTAGATAACGCTTACAAGGCTTCACTAGAACTTAGGAAAAAATGCAATGGTGAGGTTGAAAAAGTTAAGAGTGAATTGGAAAAAGTTTTAAATGCTTATAATTCGTATTGCACAGGGAAGAAATATTTTAATGAAGATATAGAAGAATTCGCTAAACTTATTGACACTCTTGAAAAAGTTATTAAGACATTTGATGCTGCGTTTACGTTGGAAGAACTTCACAATATCTATAAAGAATTCAGTTGGAATGAATTCCATTTTCGAGCCCGCGATCCTACAGAGGCGCACTTTTTCAATTTAAAATATGCAAAATTGGAGAAAATTCATGGCGAGCTTAGTAGCACAGCTGGAGTATTAGTTACTGAATGTGTAGCAATTGAAGGGCTCTTAGGCGAGACCGAAGAACTTCGTAAACAGATTCAACGGGAAATATCTAGGTATTTAATTCCCAGCGAATATTCTGTTTCGTCCAAAATTATGGACTTTTTGCAAAGATATCAATCAAAACCGATGCAAGCACAAAGTGCTCTTCCTAAGATCAAGATTAACGTTGTAAAAGAGTTTTTCACGAGCCTCGCAAAACAACTTAGCCGAGATCAACACAAAGTACAGCAAACCCTGTCAAAAGTTGATTCTATAAAGAAATCAGAAAAGAGTTTCCTTGAATGTACTTTAAAAAGGCGCTTTGAAACGGTCAAGGATTTCTTTATTGGGCACTACAAAAAAGAATTTGAAATGATTAAAGAAGCTATTAATGCCTCTTCTGAAAACTATGCAAGTTTAACATCATTTGTAACGACTCAAACAATGGGGTCGCTAGATGATCTTTATAATATTGCCGATTCTGCTGAGAAAAGATTTAGGGAGTTCATAGATGTCAAATTAATTGAAGCAGAAGAAAGCCTCCAATCAGTTTTCGAAGAGGTCACGACAACACTTTCGGCTATCAAAAATGAAATTAAAGGTTTTATTAACATACTTAAGAAAGGTCTTGGAGAAAAAGTTTGCCCCTTGTGCGACAGATATTCCGAAGAATTTGATACAGAAATTGAGATAACCATGGGTGCGATTAAAACGATAAAAGAAGGAGAAAAAACTGCTTACAACTGGGCCGATCGATTAAAGCAATTCAACGTACTTCGTGATAGATTGTTCAAAGATTTGGGACCAGTTCTTCCTCCTGAACAGGGGACCATACTGCTAGAGGTAGTGCGCGTATTGCAGGAAAAAGGAACAAAATGGATAGATATGGTTGTACTTATCTCCGAATTGAAAGAACGACTAGGACAAGATGAAAATGAAATTGTTTCGTTATTGAGAGAACTTGCTAAACTAAACCTCTTAAAAGAAGGTGCTTCGCTCCCAATTTGATAAATCATTAATGGGGGATACTTATAGCTCCTTTACCAGAGCTCTACCAGCCTAAAGATAAAATACTTTATCAGAAAGTGAAGGATTTCACCATTGCTGCTATACGTTTGCTAAAAAATCGATTTGATGAGGGGAAAGTGGTACCTGTAATCAGTAGATATCAATTTAGTATATTTAACGGAAAGTTTGTACGTGAAAAACGTTTTGCCTATCCACTCTTTGAAACATTCATCGCGTCATACCAAGAAGAACTTACAGAACTTACAGAATTTGGAAGCTGCATAGAGTACTGTAAAGAAAGTGGGATTTTCCAAAAACATCTTTCACAATTGGGCGATGCAAAAGGTTATCAGAAAGAAAATATAGAGCTATACTTCAAAAATGAATACCTTTTCGTGCTCTTGTCGAAACTCTTGCATTCTGTGGGAGGAATAAAATTTGATGAAAGTGAATTTGACAAACTACACTATCAGATCGAGTCATACCTCGACTCGCGTTTTATGCATTTACTTGCTTTAGTACCATTGCAGAATTTTGAGCTTGTAGGAAAAGAAATAGTCCTTGAAGGAGACACCAAAATTTCCGCTATAGAGAGCTCGGAATTGAATATTTTGATTAATTTCAAAATAATAAATGCTGAAATGGTCAGTTTACTGCTTCCATCATATGCGTTGAAAACTGATTTTATGGCAGAAAAAGACACACAAATCGATTATCAAATTCCCTTTGGGAAAATACAAAGAGTCATTCGCATTTTTAGAATGCTCAAGAAGGGTGCGTTATGGTATGACTATGTCTACTGCATTCCCTTGACTTGGGAGCCCACTAAACCATTATCAATTTTCTTTAGCCAATCCACCCGCGGTCCTAAATATACTCTTGAAGAAGAAGAGGAAAAGAATCTTTTACGAGTTTGGAAAAATCTTAACAACATAAAGCCTGAAAACCGATTCGTCGAGATAGCTGTGGAGAGATTTGATCATGCTGCTCTACGTCAGAGAGCAGAAGATAAACTAACAGATTACATTACTGCACTTGAGGCTTTGTTTCTTGGAGCTGATGAGAAAGCAGAGCTCGAATATCGGTTGGCATTAAGATTAGCAACTTTTATAGGAGATTCTGCACAAGAACGGATTCGCATAAGACGTATCCTAAAGAGTGCATATGCACAAAGAAGCTGTTTAGTCCACGGTAAAAAGTTGAAGACTATTCAAATATATGGACAAAAATATTCGATAGACGATTTAGCAGTTCATCTTGAAGATTATGCGAGGAAGTCTCTTCAGAAGTTTATTCAGATATCTGCCCAAAGAATCAACCAAGAAGAGCTTCTGGATAAATTGGACGACGCCATCCTTGCATTTGCTGCGAGATCCTTTGCTTTTGAAAGTAAGACTCCGGAAAAAGCAGAGGAAATGTAGGTAATTGTTCGCGAAGTGTAAGGTTAATTATGTTATACGTTTATGTTTCTGGCGTATTCAAGCAATGTAGAGAAAGGACCATTTAATTGTGCGGTTGCTTCAGCACAGTAAAGAGTAACCCATGCGTTCAAAAGTGCTCGAGCTTCAAAAGATTTTTCTAAATTATCCCATCCACATTCTTTTAAGATGGGACATCTCGTCTTTTCAATTGCCCCTTTATCTTCTTCGCTTATTGATACAACGCCGAATCTTGCTCGCTTCTTTGATACGTATCTCTCTCCTCTATTAGGAATCATTATTTTTCCATGAGCTGCCTTAACTCTCCAAGCTGTAGAGTCTGTAGAAGTGCACTTCAAGACTTTTAGTATCGGAGTGACTGTTGGCGCGCCTAGACCCATTACGTGAAGATACGAATTATGGCGTTTTTTCATTTCAGCTATCAAATCAATGGCCATTTTTCTTCCACTAGAAATACCCTTGGAAGTCATCATTAATGGTACCAAGCCGCCTATTGCAATATAGGGTGGGTCATATGTTTCATAGGCTTCATATTCTCTTATAGCTCTCTCGATTTTGGGATGAACTATTGGAATTACTTGTCCTACCACTTTTTTAAGCTCTTTATAGTTCGAAATTGTCCGAGCAATCTTTTTTTCAGAGTTTCTAGCTGAGGATGATGGATAATCTAGTGAAAAATAGTAATCTGCCTTAGCAAAATTGTAAACCTCAATCAGTGATTTGAGCTTTATATCGATTCCATGAGCCATGGCTTGGAAGCCTCCGGAATCAAGAAAAATAATCCCGTCGTATTTCAAAAATCTATGAAGCCCGCCTTTTGCTTTGATTTCCTGCCGCAATTTCTCTTTTTTGATAATTTCATATGCGTTAGCCATTATAGCGGGAAATTCAAAGTGCTCCCAAGGACGTGGCCTTCCTTTAAGTGGGGTCCCAAGAGCTATAAGCAAGATGTCTATCTCCTACATTTCGTCTTTAGGTCTTCAAGGAGCCTTAGAAGCTTTGGTAATTGATATACATTGTAAGGAATAAGTAGGGGTTCTAATAACTCCGCTGAGGCTTCTAGGAATATCCTCTTATGATGATTGGGCATAAAACCTACATGAATTCCATACATTTTTTGGGCACGCTTTTGCAAAAAAATTCTTAGTCTCAGGATAAATTCTTCTCTACCTTTATCACCTAGTTGTTCCGGAGGGAAATCATAGTTTGCTGCTGGAAAAGTTTCTTCTAATTCCCGAGGGCAAACTGCTAGAGGTTCTGACAAAATGAATTGCTGAACGAGATCATCTAAATCATGCTTCTTCAACATTCGCACGAGCTTCATATGAACAAAAGACTTTGAAAAAGGTTTTCGATTAGAACAACCCATATACAAAGCAATATATTTCTGAGGAGGCTCCCAGTTCTCTAAAACATGGAGATAAAAACTAAGTACATATTCATTAAAGAATAAGGCATCACCACCTCTAAGAACAATGATGCCTGGCTCAGGGGATCGCCCCTGGGATGTCAAGGATGTTCCAGACAAAGTCACTCCCTCAGCAGGAGTTATTCACATCAGCTTAAAGTCATATAAAAATTTTGTCGTTTTAGTACGTTTGGTGTATTATAACTTTCAACTGTTTGCTGTTTCTAAGGCAATTTATATTTTATGGAACGTACATAAATTAATTGTAAAGTTGCTAGGAGGAAGCATGGCTATAAAGGCATTATTAATTCTCCCTTGCTGTAAAAACAAGACAGGAGAAGAGCTCTATTTCGAGCCAGAAATCAGATTCGAGGATTTTCTAAGACCAGAATTTGTCCATAGACTGAATGAAGCTAGAAAAAGATTTAGAAGTTATATTGACTTCGACTCTACGCCAATGTCTGCATTAGGTAAGTATAATGGTTTCCTCTATCGATGCACTCCTGATTTTAAGCAACAAATAAAGAATAGTGTCGAAAATGGCGAAGTAGATGTGCTAATTATGTCTGCAGTCTACGGTTTTCTCCATCCCAGCCAACGTATTTTCACATATGAAAAAGAGATAGATAATAAAACAGCCAATTTATGGATTAACTTGGGTCTACCTGAAATCCTAGAAGAATACATTAGACAAGTGAAGATAAACAAAATTTTTGGATTTTTTGCTCGTTCTTCTGGCTATTTTAAAGTTGTCTGCGCCGTAAATTGGAACAAAATAAAAGACAGCTCAAGATTAGAAGAGGTAAAAGTCTATTACCCAATTTTTGGCCCGGCTGGGGCTCAAAGAGTAGTTCCTCAGATTTTAGGGAAGCTGGTTTTAACGTTAAAGCAGTTCGGATTTGACTCGAACGTTTTTCAAGGAAAACCTTTTCATTTTAATGGGCATTTAATCGACTATTTGTGATAGTTCAAATCACATTATCCATCTATTTTCTTCTATCACTGTATGTATTTGAGTCAAGTAATTTACGGTTTAGAAAAGATAATCACGTAGTTTCACATTATTGTGATAAAGAAATCAACTTCATTGGTGACATATATCATGGGCATGTCTTTAAGAGAGATTCAAAAAATTGTTGACGATTGGATTAATCAGTTTGAAGAGGGGTATTGGCCTCCCCTATCCATGTTCGCAAGTGTTGTTGAAGAAGTTGGAGAGTTAGGGAGAGAAATCAACAATGTTGAAGGTTATAAGAAAAAACTGGTTAGAGAGACAACAAATATTGGTTTAGAGCTTGCTGATATAATCTTTAGCATAGTTTGTATAGCGAATTATTACAAAATTGACTTGGAAAAGGCATTCTTCAAAACAATGAAAAAATATACTAGACGAGACACTAATAGATGGACATTAAAAAAAAGAAATAGACGTAAAATCCTTAAGGTCATAAAGATTGTTCAACAATCTGAAGCAGTTTAAAAGCCAAAGATTGAAGATTGCGACATTACCAAAACCTTTCAGTAAAAGAAAAATAGCAAATGAATTCGCTATATCTCTAACAAAAGACTTGAAGACATTAGGACTCGATATTCTTCATGAGACTGAAATGAGTACTAAAGTAACACTTGAAACAAAATCTGGTTGTGGCTTTTCAATAAAGCCGGATGCTATCGTCCTAAGTGGTAGCCATGCAAAGATATACATAGAAATAAAATATATGGAAGAAGGAATTTTCAATGAACCCGACACCAAGAAAATAGCCTATGATTTTCTTCACTTTAGACAAAAGTATAGGAATGAGTTTTATATCCTGATTTCCGGAGCTAAACTTGCCGCTCACAAAGATGTTGTACCAATGCTATCGACTTATACTGACCGTTTGTTTGATATTAATATCCAACAAAGAGGCTGGGAAAACAGACTACAAAACGTGCTTTTGGATTTCCAAAAAATGTTAATGTCCAAACCCGAAAAAAGCTACCCTATACCTATACTTTCTGTTCAAGACATGAAATTAAGCAGCCCACTTGAGAAAAAAGTTCATGAATTTCCTAAAAAGCGGTCACTTTCATATGCAACTCGAAGAGGAGTAGACTTTGAAAGAGAATTTAGAAAAAAGCTAGAGAAAGAAAATATATGTTTTGAACCACAGACAGGTCAGCTGTGGAAGGAAGTCGAGCTACCCAGCGGACAATTTATTCATATTGCTGCTGACGTTTGGGTTCCATGTTTGAGCAATCCCAAGATTGCTATTGAATGTAAAAACATGGAAAGATTGACTGACACTTACGCAAAAACAGTGGCCATTGACTCTCTACTCTTAAAGAACGCCATTCGGTCCCTAGAATTTTTCGTGGTTTGCGGAGAAAGGACAAAATCTGTAGCAGCAAATTTTATGAAGGATTATGTGGATGGAATAGTGACATATGACAACATTGGTTTTCTGCTGGATTACTTACATTCTGTTGCAAAGTGAGCCTAAGACTTTCTATATAGATTCTCATCATACCCTTTGTTTGGAGAGGAAATCTTAAATTTAATCTTCACTAGGTTTAGTCAAAGGTTTACGGACAAATCAGAAACCGTTAAACATTTGTGCTAGGTGCTAACATAAAATCCTTGCGAGGAAAGACAATGAAAGGGAAAAAACGAATCTATATTGCAGGACCATTATTTTCGGAACATGAGAGAAAGTTTTTAGAAGAGATTGCAGAAAATTTGGCAAGAAAACTAGGTTTGGACCCAAGAAAAGATATATTCCTTCCACACCGCGATGCAGGCGACATCGGTATTCATGGTGAAGGGAGAGGCGAAGTATTCTCCATCGATCTAAAGTTCTTAGATGATGCAAACATAGTCATAGCATTGCTCGATGGTTCAGATGTGGACAGTGGCACTGCTGTTGAATTAGGCTATGCATTTGCACGCAACAAAGAGATATTTGGAATATTGACAGACTGGAGACGTTGGAGCCCGACCAAGCAAGAGGCCGAGAACATAAACAACATGATCTGGGGCGTGTGTGGAAAGGGTAAGCGCATCTTCCGAAAAATAGATGACAAATTTATTGACGATCTAAGAGGGTGTCTAGTCATATGAGTGAAGTTGAAGGGCTTGCCAAATTTGGGTTATTTCTATTTTTGGCTTTCATTTTGCCTGGAATAATTTACGTTGGCTTTGTAACATTCTACTATCCAGAGATTTTAAGGCAGTTCGGGTGGGACCTGAATTCATGGGTAGGTTTTCTTGGCCTCTCGGTATTTTTTGGATTACTAATAACCTCTATATGTTTTGTGCTAGAAAATCTGTTGTTCTCTCTATTAAAAAGATATAAAGACTTGAAACGACCTGAAATCATCATGCTGGGCGTTTTCGAAGTCCGAAACAAACGCACTTTCTATTTAAACCAGTTGGTGGGTCAATACATATGTCATTTCAATGTTGGAATGGGTGTTCTGATACTTACGTTAGCGTATCCTTTCTACTCTTATATTAATGGCAACGTTTCAATGCTAAACCCCCTAAAATTCGTCTTTGGTATAGCAATTTCGATTGTCAACCTATACTTGTCATTGGGAGTATTCAGAAATTGGTCTCTAAATGCTATAAAAAGGTACGAAGACGAGCGCTAATCAAATCGGGAAAACGAGACTCCGCTGTTATATTTGATCTTGACAATACTCTTGTTGATACTTATGGAATATATCGAAATGCAAAGCTGAAACTTGCTAAAAAAATCAAGAAGTCAGGAGGCAAAATCGCACACTTGAACAGATTTGTTCAGAAGCTTTTCAAAATAGACAAAGAACTCTGCCAGAAGTTTCATACATGGAATTATGATCAAAGACAGTTGGTAACAAGGGCATGTAAAATGACAGATTGCAAAAATTGCAATATCGAGACCCTAACAGAAGACTACGAAGCAGAACTTAAGAAAATACCAAAACTTTTCAGGAACGCAAAAGCCACACTTAAAACTCTGAAACAGAAGGGACTATATCTTGCTCTATTATCAGAAGGGACAAAGGAACAAGGGAATATGGTACTTCAAAACCATAAACTTGACAAAATATTTGACCTGACATGGTTTCTGAAGAATAAAGAAGAAAAACACATCAATCTAATCGTGAAAAAACTCCAAAACATGGGTTACGCAAAGATATACTGCATAGGGGACAGCATAAGAAAGGACATAAGACCAGCAAATTCAGTGGGTACACAAACGATTTGGATTCCTTCAAGGTGGGAAACTGAAAAACTCGAGCAACAATATGATAAACCGAAACACAAGATTAAGAAGATTCAAGAGATTCTTAACATAATAAAGTAGTCACGCTTGTCAAGTACTCAAATCACTTTTCAGAGAAGTGTTTTGGTATAATTTTCATTAGTGGAAACATGATCATCGTAGCACCAATCATGCCTACGAGTCTTTCATAAACCATTAAGGGCAAGATGCCAACGAAGGCTTGCCATGGCAAACCTAGTAAATGTACAGCAAATATCATCATCATTCCTTGTTCGCACATAGTAGATACAAAGGTGAATAGAGGGATCTTTATAATTAAAGGCGTCATCTTCTTGGACGAAAGGAGTAGTGCCATGAAAATGGCTGTTGAGTGAGGAATCACGAAGTAAGGAAATGGAAAATTTTTTACAAGATACGCAAATATCGCTGTTGCCAGGAAGAGCATTGTTGTAGCTGCTCCCATTTTTCCCTTGTGGTATGTCAAGCTTCCGAAGGTTGAACCTACAATAGGCAAGAGGATTGTGAAGGGACCGAACATTGCTTGGAATGGAGCCACATAAAAAGCAAGAACCCCGCCGAACAGTGAAGCCAGAAAAGCTTCTAAAGGAGATAGTAAAACCGCTATCGCTGGAGTTACAATTAAGTTAAGAGCAAGAAAGCTTGGTGCCCCTATAAACATGCTTACTGGTATGAGACTTGTGACAACATAGAGAGCAGCAAAAACCCCTACTTTTGAAGCTCTTAACGCCTTTGTCTTCTCACCATCGCTTCTCAACTTTGCTTCACTCTCCCCCCAAGCAGATCTTCCAAAACCTTTCTCATGTGAAAAAGCCCAGCAACAGTATCTTCACTCAAGCCACATCCACAGATTCCACACTTAGAGCACATAAGCCATCCACATTTTGGGCAAATTTTAGAATCAGTTACACTAAATTGTTCACCACACTTGAAGCAGTAGACTTGTGGTTTTGCGAAAAAAGCCAAGAAATTTTCGACTAGTCGCGAAATTGGAATATGTCTCTTGCCAGCTTCAAGTTTCGCGGCATCCAAGATTTCCTTAGTTATTGAAAGTGTTAATTTTGCTTTTGGCATACGTAGCGTTATGTATTAATACGTATTTTAAATTTGCCATATCACGCTGGTCGTACACGTTTTTCTTTGTCGAAAAAGATTTAAACTTGCGACCTCAAAAGACGAATGACGTGAATTGCATGAGTTATTGACCACCTTGTCCAAAATGTAAAAGCCCATTGTCATTTCTTGTGGAGAAGGACAAAGAAACAGGCGAAATAAACATTAGTATAGAATGTGAATAGTGCGAAGATTTCTACGGTTTCACTATAAGAACTGGGATTAAGCCTAAGAATATTGGTAAGATAGCAAAATCTAAAGAGCCAATCAAGATGCAAATCGAAATAGTTCCTAACCCAAAGCCGGAATACCCTGAATCATAAGCGGTCTAACTGCATTTTTAATCTAGTGCATGTGGCAACTATACGTCTCTGTTTTCTGTGTTAGGGAGATAAATCGGATGACCAAAAGCTTTTCAAAATAAACCTTCGTTTTCTACATATGTTATGGTGCTTCTTGATTAGAAAGATTGCGATATATCTTCTGCTAGTGCAAGAGATCGTTAATAGGTCTATGGCAATTTCTTGACGAGGTAGTCCCACAGCCATCTTTCATTTACAGGTTTGAGTGTCCCCTGTTTTCCTAATGTTTCTATTATTTTTCCATCTGTTTTCTTTGGCCACTGTTTGTACCACTTGTACTGGACGTTTATCTGATGTGCATAAGAAATAGTATCCATTCCTTCATACTGATATTTGGATTTGGCTGTCACCTCAGCCAAGCCAAGGACTCTTGATTCTGAGTATACTATGAAAACGTCGCTCTTTGAGACTGCGGTTTTGAATGTCCAGAGCTGATCTGTCACATATTTAACCTTGGTTTTCGTGCCCCATTCTCTATTCCAAATGTCCATTGCCTTTTGAGCTACTGCTTGTCTGAGAGAATCGTATGACTTGAAATTATCCAAGTTTCCGACTTCGTTCCAGCCTATTGCCACGATCCCCTCACCATCGTCATCAATGGCTCGCACCCATTCATTCCAACAGCGAGCATCTCTGCCTGGAGATATGTTCCAAATCTTATTAGGTTTCATAACTGCCAACGCATGCTTTCTCTGCGGAGGAGAGGGCAAGTCATCTTCCTTTGCCTCCTCCATTGGAGCCCCATTTTTTTGGGGTATGTGACGTTTATATGCATCCACATCTTTTCGCTTCAAGAGGGGAGCCGAGTCAAAGTAATGGTCAAAGAATTCTTGTGCATCTTGCAAAAGCTGAGGGTCTGGTTCTTCTATGAGTATATTTGCCTCGGCGTTTGTGCTTTGAGCAGCTTCTGTTAAATTAGCGGATCCAGCAACTATGCATGTATGATCTCCATGAAAAATGAAAAGTTTCGGGTGAAAACCGCAATGATTCCACTTCTTGACGGTGACGTTCTTTCGTCTAGAAAGTTCAAATAAAGATTCAGCAGATTCTTTATCTGTTATTCCTTGTCTGGTAGAAAGCCCAAATACTATTCTTAAGGATCCTCCACATTTGAAGAGAGAATTGGTGTTCTTCAACAAGGTTCTTAAACCGTTAATTTTTACGTAAGCGATTGCGATATCAAGTTTTGCGCATGACTTTACTAACTCTGGTAATTTCTCAGCGAGTGATGGCCCATCAAGAAATTGTACTTTCGCAGTTCCATCCTCCTTTTTGTTCAATTTGTCTAGGTTAGAGTTCAGATATAACCTTACTGCTTTGAAAGATTCGTTAAGTTGGTAGCCCAAGATAGCTTAGAACTAGGCACAATGACAAATTCATGCTCCATTTAGACCTCTCTCTTGCTGTTGGCCAGTTTCTTGCTCGTGTGGACTTGAACCCTTTTGGGTATAAGTACGTAGAAGCTCGTTGCCCTTTGGGTGTGAGCCCGTGAAGTTTTATGTAGAGTCTCAACAAAAAAGGTATTTTTTGGGGAAGAAGAGAATAAAAGAACGTGGAGGTTTGAGGAGAGTTTAACTTCTCTTCAAAGACTATGAAAAAAGCTATAGATCGCATGGCAGAAGTTGACATTTCTGGAGCTGCTGAGAAGGATGCGCAGAGGATTCTTGAGGAAGTAGCGGCAATTGCGGAAAAGAGAATGAGAGAGATGGAGTCCCGATAGTCTTAGCTCCTGCTTCATTTATACAGGTTATCGATCAAGTCGGCATGGCAAGTTTATATTGTCCCCTAGTGCTTTTACTTCTTTGCATAAATTGCATGGAGTCACTGGGGTCATTTCGTAGGATCGAACTGTTCCGTTTAGAATTCTAAACATTTGGTAAGTGCCGAGTTCTTTTTGTTGCTCAAAACCTGTAATCAGGTTTAAAAATTCACTAACTGCCAACGAGGCGACTACTCCATTAAATGCTATAACTGAAGGAGCATGCACAACTTCGCCTGAAATATAGCTATAGCGAATTTCTTTTCCGCTTTCTATTTGTTCAATCTCATGCTGAATCATTTCAGCATTTAGTAACCCCAAACACTCTAAGCATGGACCATCGGGCAAAATAACCATTACACGTCCCCCAGCAGTCCGTATCTTTCCTTGCTCACTACATTGGATATCAACGCCCATGTCGATAAGCGGAATTAGGTATTGAAAAGCCATGCGATTTAAAACCATCCGACTAGTGAGGTTATCTGTGCAGCAAAAGATCACATTAACATCTCGAAGTTTAAGGGCCGCCGATAGGTTATATACCGAATCTCTCACCGAGGTGATTTGAGCATGCGGATTAATTTGCTTTCCAAGTCGTCTCATGACTTCAACTTTAGGGCTTCGCTCTTTTGCATCTTTTAATTTCGAACCAACAATCCTTGAAAGATTGCTTTCTTCAACAAAGTCAGGGTCAACGAGAACGAATTTTGAAACACCTAAGTGGACGAGCTGCTGGAAAACTTGAGAACCTATTCCTCCTAAACCAACTATACCCACCTTTGTTCTTTGAATCAACCTTTGTCCTGCTTCACCTATTGCCAAAATTTGTCTATCATAAATCTCTTTGAGCTCAGTTTTCAAAAGACCTTTGGCACTTGTTGGGTATAACTCCTCTATTTGATAACCTATTATTTTTATGATATCAATAGGCTCCCCGTGATGCTTTCCTTTCTCCCATATTCGAGCATCCACACTGGAACGCCCCAGTACTAAAGTAGCATGACTTCCGTCGGGGATTCTTTGCTTTACTTTTGGGATAAGTAATTTCTCTCCCATATCATCTATGCTAGAGAATCTCACTGCAGTCTCCGAAAAAGGGTGACTATGTGCTAATATCACTGAAAGCTTTTGATTACGGCACTTTTTAAGTATTGGCATCATAAACTCCGGATCGATAGTTAGTCCAGCGAATGTCTTTCGTTGAAATCCCCCATTTGGGACCGGCACGACTTCTCGAACCAATAAGTTGATGAAAGTTGCTGACTCTGATGTTCCGCAAATAAGAAAAGCTGCTTCTTCACCAACGTTTTTCAATAGATGGTCTCTAAGTGTCCCGTAATCCTTTCTAGTGAGAACAATTGTTTTTTTCTTTCTCATGGATTGTTCCCTTTACAAACGTGTGAAATTAAATCTTTGTCTAATAGTTTTTCGATATCCTTTGAATAATCCTTGAACTCCATGAACATTCGCTTAAAAAATGAATATGAATCCTTAATCAGGTGTCTCTGCCTTTCACTAGGAAAAACGAAGGGTTGATGTTGCATATCATCTCTTTCTCTGTTTAAAGCTATAAGAGCGTCCCATTCACTGGCGCGAAGAATTTCTTTTTCTTTTAATCTGCCCAGTCCTTCAACGTGACTAATGGTTCTCTTATCCTTTTTGAAGATAGGCTCTCCCATAGACGTGAGTTTTGCTTTAACTAAAAGTTGCGCTGCATGGTCAACGTGCATTATCGCAAACATTAAATCTTTGGGTGAAAACCCTAGATCGCCTCTCTTTAAATGTTCTAGTCCATGCTCCAACGAGCCGTATGCAAGTTCAATGTATTGCCGAACTCTCTCGCTCTGATTCATATCTGTCCGGACCTATTGAGTTAGCCCAAACCTTTCTAGAATAAACTGAATGTAGTTCCATAATTCTTTTGAAGAGCTCCAAGATTTTGGCTGCCAACAAAATCTAAGCCAGACGCGATTTTCAATCTGAATTTGACTGGAGCCGCCTGGAGTTCGGCCATCAGCTAAGCGAAGATTAGGGTCAGCGCAAAAGTTAGGCGGGACATTAGGATATCCTACTGGAAGGATGATGAGGACACTTGTTTCTTTTTGGCTCCATCCAGTTGGCAAAGGTATCTTGGGTATCTCGATATGTATTGACCCATCTTGTTGCGTGCGAACATCTATGTTAGGATATTCCTTTTTTACTCGTTCTATTTCTTCCACAATTCTAGGAAGCATTTGAGTATCAACCGACAATACCAGGTGGAAGGTCGTAGAACTTATCGCCATTTTTGAGTTGCACTATGTCTTCAGGTTTTATCAGGATGTCTGGGTGTGCTTTTCCAGGCGTCTCTTTAAAGAGTTTGTTTTCTGAAGGCACCTTAAAGAATTCCCGAAGCTCAGCACCTGTCATGGTATCTTTAGGTGCTACATATTTTTCTTTGTTGAAAAAAATAACTATCTCTTCTTTTTCCTTTTCTTTTTCACCACTTGACACCTTAATAAATCCTCCTACTTTAAAGACTTCGGTTAATTGCAATAATTAGGAGGCAGCCCTTTATAAACTAGCCTTTAGACGCTTTTAAATCAGTTTGGATGGCATACAACAGACACCAAGAAATAGCGAAGAAAATTTAACAATTGAAACAAAAGCCAAGAAGACGCATGCACACTATTGATTCATAACTCTTTGTGAGGTGACACGTGTAACGCCATACGTCACGACCTTTTTCAGAAGAAAGCCATAAAACAAGCTTAATTATGGATGGTGCGGGGGATTATTCTCAAACTCAAATCCGATTTTGTGAGTTCAAAACTTGTCTCACGCATGGAGAAAAGTTCACAGCTGAAGTCATGATCTCTCGACAATTCTGATAAGCTACTTTGTCTGAGCCATGATTTTGAAGTAAAATTAAAATAATAGTGCACAAAAACATAAATATTTTTTTACGAATTATAGAAGAGGGTCAGAGCGTGAAGATATCCGCTTTCTTTATAATTGTCACACTAAGCATGTGGGCATGTTCATCCTTCTTAACCTTTGGTATTCTCCCTACTTCAGCTTCCATGCTGGGTGCTGCGCATAGTACATCTTCACCTATTAAAGTACTGGTTATCGATTGGATGAGCGATCCTTTGTTAAGTTACTTGAACACGTTAATCAATGAAAGTTTCGATAATGATGTAAGCTGGAGGCTACGATGGGCAGTAGGTGATTTAAAGCCTCTCCCTATCGTTGAGAACGGAGCGGACTACTGGGGCGTAACTGATTATAACCCATACCAAGGAAACGGCAGTATGTATTGCGCCAGAATGGATGGTCTTCTTCCCAGTTCGCGACATATTTACGATGACAATATGGAGGCGTACATACAAACCTCCATTAGTATTAGTCTTTTAGGCAGAAGCTCAGCCACCTTAAGCTATGCTTATTGGATTAAAAGCGAACCCAACTATGACTGGCTGGCTATTCAAGTTTCAACGGATCTCGTTCCCACAACATGGGTCACACTTCCTAACGCCAATTACACGGGCGATAGTGGCGGTTGGATATATGCAACTAAGAGCCTTAACCCATTTGTTGGGGAACCTATAGTTTGGATAAGATTTCTATTTCATAGCGACAATACAAATCATAATTATGAAGGTGCTTATGTAGATGAGGTAAAAGTCGTTGCCTCTCCTTTTCCTTTCATTGATAACTCAATTGAAAAAGCGTTCTGGAGTCGCATTGACGCTGATCCAAACATTGACGTCTTTATTAGACCTCCAGCTATTGTCGATGTCGCTGCGAGCATTCTTGCGGGTCGCCCAGTCATAACAAAGAGTATAATCGATTATTTACAAGAGATAAAGCCTGATGCTATCGTTCTGGATGACTTATGCCTAGACATGTTTGACATATGGGGCTTGAATAAAACAGAGCGCTTAGCGGTATTTGACTACATTGAACAAGGTCATGGTCTCATCATGACTTACGGATCCCTTTTTGACATGCGAGTGAACACAACCTACGTAGGTCCCTACGGACATGTTAACAGGCTTTATTTAGAGCAAAACCCGTCTTTTCAGGACTTAAAGGATAATTACCGTTCAAGCCTTGCAGCTGCATCTGGGCTCGGGCTTTTGCCTCTTTACGAAGAAGCTCGGGAACAAATAGCTAATTCTATTGCAGATATGGGTCAACCAGAGTTGGCATTTGTACTACGAAGTGTTCCCTTGTTGCCAATGGGTGTTCCATTCAATGGCACGTTTGCAGTTCAAAATGCCAGCGACCCACTTCTGGAAGGTCTTGGTGACAGTTTCAAGTTATCCCTTGATTCTAAAGACGTACATGCAAATGGCACACTTGTGGGTTGGCAACTTGAATATCCGTTTCTAATGGCATCGAGAGCTATAAACAGAACAAAAGAAATGATGGATCAGGTAAAGCCAGTCATTAAGGACATCTTATATCAGACCGTTCTTAGCGTCTCTTCGAATGTAAGTAGTGTCATTGATTATGATTTCCCAAGCTTAGCGGTTACAGATGCACAGCTTAACGCAATTGTGGGCAACACAACCGAAACCATGATAAAATTCTTAACTGGCCTCTATGAATCCAGACTCAAAACACCTACTGAAATCACCGTACCCATACACTTCACCATAGGAGACATCACGGTTGATAAGAACATCACAATTCCGATACCTGTTGAGATTCAAGAAATTGTTAAGCCAGCAATAATAGTTGCAGAGTCAGCCGACGGATTAGCGGCAATCCTTCGCTATGAAGTAGGAAACCACAAAGCCGTTTACTTCACTTTTAAGCCCTCACTGGAGCCTTCAAGCGGACCAGCCGAACAACTTATGAAAAACACAATCAAATGGGCCAGCCAACCACCGACGCCAGTTTCCATGACAGTTGTTAGCAACATGGGAATCCCAACACAGCTTATAAGCACCATACGACAGCGGTTGGGGCTACCAGACATTGCCATAGGCAAATGGAACGGAAGTGATGTGATTAACGAAAAAAAGATGTATCAATTTACTCTTGAACTGGACAAGGCAGATTCGGTTGTTGTTTATTGGTATGGCGACCCTGCAAAGGTCACTCTAAGCTCGGGCACAACCACGTACACAGCCACAAACATTACAGTTGCAGACGTGCGTGGGGCATTCATAGGCTACGTTCCAATGAAAGGAACATGGACTTTAAGCATAAGGCTAAAAGGTGATGACCCGCTCCTCACCCCAGTAGCCTTTGAAGCGTATCCGCCATATGATACTACAAAACCTTTCATAGGTACTCCGCTCCAAGAACCAGAGACAGTTATGCCTTACCAAAATGTTACAATTTCCGTAAATGTAACTGATACAGAAAGCGGAATCGCAGAAGTAATCCTATCCTACAGCGCAGACAACGGCACAACATGGAATAACGTAACCATGACCCCCGAAACCGGTGATGTTTATATGGGTCAGATTTCAGGTTTCTCAGAAGAGACTCATGTATGGTATAAAATTATAGCACATGACAACGCCGGAAATGTAGAAACAAACAACAACCTCGGACAATACTACATATACACGGTGATTCCGGAATTTCCCACATTAATATCATTCTTGATAATAGCACTTATTGTAACAAGCGTCATAACGTTCCTAAAAGTAACGCATCCGCTAAAGTACAGAAAAAAAGTCTGGAGATGAGCAACAGTTCTTATTAGGACTGGAGTCTTGCAACTTGCTAAAAATGTTCTAGACGATTCCTCATTCATGCTATATACAAGTTTCGATAGAGAAAAAGACTGTTTCGTAACAGAAGCAAATGATTGGAAAAGCCCTAAGAAAGGGTATTAGAAAGATACTTTTGGAAACTATAGAAGGAAGAAAATTCTACTTCTTCCAGAAAACAAATTCTGTAAAAAAAGACACGCCTAAACGGAATGCGAAAAGCGGATATTATAGCTTAAAGTTGAATTAGACGAATAAAGGTCAAAAATGGATGGTACAAGAAAATCAAAACGAAGGTGTGAAACCTTATGGGTAGGCAACTGAGGATTAGAGATGTTGAGTTGAAGCTGATTTCGGAGCTTTTGAAGAATAGTCGGAGAAGCGATAGGGACTTAGCGAAAGCCATCAGAGTTTCTCAACCCACTGTTAGCCGCATGATTAAGAAGCTAAAGAGCGAAGGAGTCATTAAAGAATATTCGTTGATTCCAGACTTTCATAAGCTAGGATTTGAAATTCTAGCCTTAACTTTTCTTAATGTCCAGGATGAACCGACGCTGGACAGGCTTCAGAATGTTGTGATGTGTGAAAAAGGATTAGGCTTGAAGAACAATTGTGTCCCATTTCGCTTCATGAAGATTTCCCTTCTTACTTAGAATTCAAAAGGCAATTTGAATTTCTGAATCTGTCCAAAAGCGAAAGCTTCTTAGTTGATTTGACCGGCTACCACGGTTTCCTAACGTTTTCAAGTCTAGCGGAATACCTGAAACAGAAACAAACTAAAGTCTAACAACATAATAAAGATAGAACGTTCTTGTCTTTTGATATTCGGAAATGCTGTAACCACGCATACAGTGTTTTTGGTTACTCCTACTAGGAGGTAACCCTTCTGATGGAGGAGATTATTACATAGAAGATAAACCATGAGATGTATGAACCATGAAGAAACTTTGAAAAAGAAAGTAGAGCTTAAAGAGACGGTGATATAATATGGACCAATGAAGGAGTTGGTGAAATGTTGTGTGATGAAAACGATAGGTGGAACAAGAATGAAATTTATTTTAACTTATTTTCCAATTTACGACCCATTTGAAAAAAAGGTACGAATGGGAGTAACGTTTTTTAAGAATAGAAAAGTAACAATTTTAGTCTGTAGAGATTGCTCGACGATAGAACTTTGGGAATTAATAGTTGAGGAACTTTCTCATGGGTTTCTATGTCTCTTTTTGTCTATTTTTCACAAAGAATGTAGGAGTGATAAAATTGCAAAAATAATTGATTTTCCACATAAAATTCTTTATCCGATTTTTTATCCGAAAAGGAAAACAAAAATGAAACAAAAACCAAAAAGTGTTATATTTCCTTCGTTTAATTTAGACGGAAGTTTAAAATGTTATATACAAAAGCCATTACGTTGAGATAGCAGATAAACTTATTAACTGTCGTAAGATTTACGATATGAGGCGAAAATATGCTATTCAAAAGACACAAAAAGGAAAATGTTGGAATAGTCGATACTATTGAAGTAATTGTTAACAAAAAACGCGGTAACGCAAATTTCGAAATAAAGCATGACGGAAATGGAAAAGAAACTATGATTATAGCTTGCAAAGATGAAAATGGTAAAGAAAAAAATAGAAATACCGTGGGAAACAATTCAACGATTAAAGAAATAAATCCCCTATCATGTCCAAAAAAGAATGGAACTAGATACCAAAGTGCGGTAGGTCTCTCGAACGGAAGATCTGAATCTGGAAGTTCTTCATCCACATAGGAGTCAGATTGAGGAGATTGAAACACATCTTGATTCTCCTCGCTGGATAGCATCAACAGATGTCGAAAGACGAAATTGTTTTAATTTGAGAAGACTCTATTGAGTATTATGCCTCCTCCTGCAGTTAAGTCGATTCGTGATTTGATTTTCTGGCAGTATGCTAAGATTATTTCGGAGTCTGCTGGTGCTGGGAAGAAGCAGTATGGTTTTGTGATGGACAGGTTCAAGAAGCTTGTTTCTGGGGAGATTTCGTGGTCGACTTCTATTCGGGAGTATGTGAAGGAGCGTGAGAAAGCTGGGGAGTGCATTTATTGTGGTGGCAAGAAAGACCTTACACTCGATCACATCTTGCCGAAGTCAAGAGGAGGGCCGGATTCGCCTGACAATGCGGTCTGGGTCTGTAAGAGCTGTAACTCTTCTAAGGGTGATAGGCGTCTCTATGAGTGGTATGAGCTAGACAGACGGTATGAGGTTCCCAGAATAGCTGAGGGAAAATACCTTAAGCTGCTCTATGCCTTGCACGAACAAATGGGCACCCTCCAGGAAAAAGAGGTTTCCCAATTTTGCTCAAAGTGCGATCTTGGAGGAAAATGCCCAGAAAAAGAGAAACTTACAGTCTACTGCCTAGAAGGTTTATTCTGCAAAAAGTAAAAGCCGCAGAATGTCACTTCCTAGGATGTCTTCTTAACGATTATAATCAGTTCTTTAGCTTCGGCTATAACCCTTCCACACTTTTCACACTTTGAGACTCGTAAAGACTCATAGATTGGAATAATTACTCTAACTTTAGGCTCTGGAGAAGATCGTTCGACAAAGATTTTGTTGGCTGGAAAGCGATTCCAGAAGCTGCACGAAGGGCATTTCATTCTGAGATTCGTTCTCATTAGCGTAACTTGCCACGTTGATCCCGAGTTTTTGACGCAAGACCTTCCGCTATTTCCGATTTTGCTTTTAAAGTGATCGTAAATTGCAGAGTCCATGGAAATCCAACAGTCACACCAATGCTATCAGCACCGTACTTTTCACCTAGGGTTTTTGCATGTCGGAGAGTTTTTTCTATGAAAGGTCTAAAGAAGCCTTCAGTTCTTTCAAGAATGGTCAAGGCAATCGCATTTCTTTGCGGAAAGTGCGGAAATGGCGGAAGGCGTAATTTCTTTAGGATGTTGTTAACTATTCGGTCCAAAGCAATTGAATAAGCCAACGAGAACCTTTGAAGTCCAAGGGTTAGTGACTCCAAAGATTCGCTTTCACTTACACTTTCAGCTATACATCCAAGGGTATGTTCGCTTTTTGAAATCTCGCTTTTGATTATATCGTCCAGTTCAGGTCCTAGGTCTTTAAGTTCCTCGGCAGTATAGCATGGCTTTTTCAAATCTCCATGGTTCTTCAGAAAAATCACCTCGATTTCTATTGCTCACTTGCGAATATAAGTTTGCGCGAAAATGCGCAGGAGTGCAAAAAAGACGGTTAACAATTACGCTGTCAGCGCAGAAATGTTTCTCGAGTCCGAACCCTTTTGGGTATGGGCACATAGAAATCAAGACCCAACGTCAGACAGATCCACAGAGACTTTCCGCCCTTTTTGTTTGAGTAAAGGGCTAGCGATTTTTCCCGCTTTCGTTTGCCATTTTATTACTATCAGACCAACAAGAGTGACAGCAATGACTCCAAGAAGAACAACAATATCTTCGCCGAAGTGTTTTCGTTGGGATTATAAAACCGCTTTGTCTCAAAATCAATGTGAGGTGAAAGTAATGAAAACTGATATCAAAGAAATAAAACTGCAGATTTGGGAGGAAATCATTGGCAATTGCGTTAAATTCGAAGATAAAAAGGATCAGGTGGTTGTAATACTTAGAGCATGTCAAAATATGCAGATAGCTTACCAGCGAAACTCCAAAGAAGGAATCATTCTAAGGAGATTTGGAAGAAAGCTTTTAGGACGGAAGGTAGGGATTCTTCGAACCGACATTCCATCGAAACCAATTGTTGTAAGAGTCATGCTAAAGAAGAATTCGACGAGATAACAGAAGGAAAGATTTAGGCGTTCAAAGTCTAAAGCTGCAGCGAAACCATAGGCGATGCATTTGACAAAATTTGTTATAGACACCGAAAAGACTAGAAGAATAGCGTTAGGTGGATCTTCAAATAAGGCTACTGAGGAAATAGTTGATTCTTTCAACACTTAGGCGATTTCATTTTTTGTCTCAGGGCGTGACTATACATGTTTGATGAAACGCCTGCGATGAGCCCTCCGACTGCGTCGTTTGTGATGGGTCCGAGCTTTTTTAGGATGCCTGGTTTGGCTTGATCAAATCGAACAAACTCAAAAATCCCCTTTGCTCCAGCTATGTAGTTGGCTATGGTCATCCCCAGAAGTTCATCAGCCACTAGCCCTGGTCTTCCCATAAACCTTTCTTTTGTCAGGTTTGGAATCAAGCCTGATTTGGCGTCTTCTTCTGCGCGGAAACAAGCAACCTCCAAGCAGGAAACGTTTACATCCGATAGGGCTTCAGAAAACTCTTCCTCAAGTAATTCAACGGCTTTCTCTTTTGTCTCTACACCCGGGTGAGGCACAAATAATTCCAAAGCCGCGTCTATCATGTCCTTTAACGTTATTCCTTGTTCTTCAAGATATTCGAGCAGAGGCAAATTGCTAATCTCGCGCTTCATGTGTATCCCAAATTCCAATTCCTTTCGCGTGGTTTTCTTAAAAGTTATTCGCTATCGAAAGATTTAAAGGTTGGCTGGATAATCCATCCGACTGACCGCCGTGGTTAATATGAGGGTGGAGATTCCTGTAAAACAGCTTTCAGCTATATCATTGTTGGTTGCTACTGCAGCTGCCGTGAGAGTTGGAATGAATTGGGTGGCTTTGGCGATAATTCCGTTTTATGGTGTTGTTATCAAAATTGGTTTAAGCGAAACTTTGGCCTTTACTTCTGGCTTTGTGTTCGGCCCCATCCAAGGCTTTATTACCGGCGCATTAATAATCATAATTTCTGATTTGTTCACCTGGGCTGGGCTTTGGACACCTTTCATAGCAGCAATTATCGGTCTATTGGGTGTCTGCGGAGGAGTGCTTCGCCACATTAAGGGTAACCCAAGCGTGGCGTTACTAGGCATAACGGCAGTGACTCTAACTTTGATAAGTGAAATACTTCAAAATATTTGGTTTGCATGGTTCTTCAGTATGCCGATTATAGCCGTTCTGATAATGGGTGTCCAGTCAATAGTTACGGCTGTCATCAATAACACCGCTTTATTTACGGTAGTCGCACCAAGAATAATCAAAGTATTACAAGAGTGGGTAACGCAAAAGCCACGCTAATGCTCGGAGGAAACAATTTATGCGCGTCGTCACATCTTGGAGCGGTGGGAAAGAAAGCTGTTTTGCTTGCTATAAAGCGATTTCTGAAGGATTTGACGTTTTTTGTCTCGTGAATTTTATCTCGAAAGATGGAAGATGCATGTCACATGGATTGGACTCTAAGCTTATCTTGGCACAATCTGAAGCCGTTGGGATTCCTATAGTCCAGAGAGAGGTCACTTGGGAAACGTATGAGCAAGGTTTCAAGGGGGTAATGCGTGAATTAAAACGAAGCGGTATTGAGGGAGCAGTCTTTGGCGACATCTCTAATATTGCGGGACATGAGGGTTGGATTGATCGAGTATGTAACGAAGTGCGTATTAAACCAGTGAAACCGCTTTGGGGCAGCGATCCAAAACAACTTTTAACAGACTTTATAGAGGAAGGCTTCGAGGCACTAGTAGTCATGGCAAAGGCTGATTTATTTAGTAAAAAATGGTTAGGACGCAAAGTCGATGATGCTTTCATAAATGACATGTTAAAGCTTAGGAAACAGGCTAATATTGACTTATGTGGAGAGTTGGGCGAGTACCACACATTCGTTTATGATGGTCCAATTTTCAAGAAACGCTTGGAAATACTAGATTTTAGGAGGAAATCGATGGGAGGCTATTGGTTCTTGGATATTAAGGAATTTAAAATAGCGGAAAAGTGAGAGAATGCGCGACATAATTTTGGCTTGCAATGAAAATGGAGGTAAAGCCTTTTTAAATCGCATAAAAAGGAAAAAGCCCTTATTCATCTGCGTAATTGGAGTGACAGAGACAGCAAAGATTCCAGGTATATCAGCAGCCGGAAAGTATCCGGAGCTAACTGATTATACGCCGCCTGCTGATGTTGAGCTTCTTCTACTCGGAAAATGCAGATGCATACAAGGCGTACCAGTGACGCCAGAAGGAATACCCACCCCAGCCCTAATCACAATGTCCGCATTAAAGTTGGCAAACATACCCATTCTAGTGGTTAGTGGCGGACTGAGGGTAAATCCGCACGTTCCGTTTTTAGATTTAGATGGAAAACCAGGAAGGGACATAAGAACAGGTAAGGCTATGGAAAATGCAGACGAAATTTTGTGGAGAGCCAAAATTGCCGGAGAAAACCTGTCTAAGATGGCTGATTACCTTGTGGTTGGTGAAAGCATCCCTGGCGGCACAACGACCGCTCTCAGTGTTCTGTTAGCTATGGGCATAGACGCCAAAGGAAAAGTCAGCAGCAGCATGCCAAGCAACCCCCACGAGCTTAAGATTAAAACTGTTGAAGAGGGCTTAAAAGCTTCAAAGGTAGAATTCGGTTCTTTGGCAAAAGACCCGATAAGGGCGATCTCGTGTGTTGGAGACCCTATGATACCTGCCTTTGCTGGATTAGTCCTCGGAGTTGAGGCTAAGATGCCTGTTTTGATGGCTGGCGGGACTCAGATGGGTGCCGTGTTAGCCGTGATTAAAGCATTAAACCCAGACGTCTTGGATAATGTAGCCATCGGAACCACTAGATGGATTATAACTGACAAAACGGCTGACCTGAAAGGAATAATCACTCAAATCGCAGACGTTCCGATACTTGCCGCTGATCTCGGCTTCAGCCAATCGAGGTTTGAGGGTTTAAGGACGTACGAGGCGGGGATGGTAAAAGAAGGAGTCGGGGCGGGAGGAGCAGCCATTGCTGCGATGGCGAAGTCGGAAGGCTCAATAACAAAAGATACACTACTTGAAAAAATTGAGAGAAATTATGAGCGATTAATAGGATCAAAGTGATGTGTGTAATGCTTAAGGAAGTAAAGAACCTGATGGCTTTCCTCACCACGATTCCAGTAGGCATGGACCAAAACTGCTTAACCGACGCGGCTAACTACATGTACCTATTTCCCTTGATAGGCGCGTTCATCGGATTATTAACAGGCATATTCGCTTGGCTACTTCATACTATCCTCGACGCTTCAATCGTCGGAATCTTGACTCTAGGCTTCATTTCACTAATCACGGGGCTTCATCACACTGACGGTTTACTCGACTTCGGAGATGGCTTAATCTATCAAGGATCGCCAGAGAAAAAGATTGAGATCATGCATGACCAGCAGACTGGCACGGGCGGTTTGGCACTTGGCTTGGTGACGATTTTAACAACAGCCTTCTGTATCGCACAGCTTAACCAGAATCTCGTCATTCAAAGCTTGATTGTGTGCGAAGCTTCGGCTAAACTTGCTATGGTGCTCATGGCTTGGGTTGGAAGATCCGCACATGAGGGAATGAACAAGTATTTTGTTAACGCTATGCATGGCCAGTATCGAAACATTCGCCTAATAGTTGCTCTATTTATCGCACTTAGTATGGCGCTATTCCTTCTAAGCATTGTAGGTTTTATCGCCGTAATCGCGGGTTTAGTTGTTGCTTTAGTTATCGTAGGGATTTCAAACAGGCATTTCAGAGGCGTGACAGGTGATGTTTTTGGAGCTGGGAATGAGCTTGCTCGACTGGGTTCTCTTATAGCCATTCTAGTGGTGGTTAGATGGGCATAACTGCTTTATTAATGGCTGGGGGTGAAGGCACACGGTTGAAGACTGAAGAGGAAAAGCCCTTGCTAGAAGTCGGCGGCAAACCGATGATTGAACATGTTTTAAACGCTTTAAAAGAGGCCAGGAAAGTGGAAGAGACAATTGTGACCGTAAGTAAACATACTCCCAAAACAGCTACATTTGCAAGAAAACATTCTTTGAAAGCTTTGCAAACTCCTGGAAAAGGTTTCTGCCTAGACGCAAGATACGCTATTAAAAAACTAAAACTTGGGACTGTTTTAACGATATGTGCAGATCTTCCATTAATCACAAGCGAATTTGTCGACAAAGTCATAACACATTACGAGCAGTGCAAAAAACCCGCATTGACAGTCATGGCTCCATTAGAAACTTGTAAAAAGTTTGGGCTAAGCACGGATTACGTCTTCAAATTCGAGGGAAAAAATCTAGTTCCAATAGGCGTAAATGTAGTTGATGGAAAAAGAATCGATGAAAAAGAATTGGAGGAGGAAATCTTGGTTGTAAATGATGAAAGAGTCGCTATAAACGTTAACACTCTTGAAGATCTAAGGGTTGTTGAACTCATGTTGCAACCAATACCTCACTAGTTTCTATCTTTCTATCCTTTTTTGTTTTAATAGCAGTTAACACAACAATAGTTGTTTAAAGCGTTTCGAGGCTGATATATTCATGGAGCAGTCCTATAGCAGAAGGACACTACCTCTTATGATCAAAAATCCAAAATGGCTTAGATTCGTGAAAGTTGAGAGCAGGATTGCCTATTTTGGTGATCCCCTGCCGTTGCTAGATGCGGCCATAAGTGACGTATTTGAATGTGACAAGAGCTGTGACGACGCAGCCACTTTTATTGAAAAATGCCAGAAAACGATTGACCGTTGGAATAAGAGTCTGGAATCACACGGCATCACTTTGAAGTTGCGAAAGGGTTCCCCATTTGAAAGACACAGTAGACCATATGGATTGCAAATTACAAGGAAGAAAGCTATTTCTCCTGAACGCAAAAGGAAGAATTTGGTTGACAAATACATAGAGGTGCAAAGATCCAAAACTATAGAATTCTATGAGTCCAGCATCTGGTCTGAATTGTTTGCTCGAAGAAAAAGACACCCTAAAAGAGCACTTGATTACATTTCAAGAAGAAGAATTATGTTCGATAACCAGTTCAATGACATTTTCTCGGAAATGAGTTCGGCTCTAGAGAGATGGGTCAACGGTCTCGAAAAATCTTTCTCAATAGGAAAGTGTAAAGAACACAGAGATGAATCGTTCTTTTATCTCTATGGTCTCGTTGAGATAGGTAACACTTTTCTCAGCTCATTCTTCGATGCATATAACGGTTTCTTTAGGGCTTCTTTTAAGGGTTATAGAGATGTCATCGAAATGATAGCGCTCTCTATATTTATTGATTCCCTGAACTTGCAAGATTGGCGCCTGGAAGAAAACCCATATGTGGACGCTGTGATTGACGGATGGTGGCATAAGGCGATTGTGGGATCTCCTGAACAGAAAATAATAAACTACGGAAAATTTGTCGGAACTGTTGGCAACATGCTCTTTGGAGAAGAGTCGGAGCTTCTGCGAAAAACGGGCCTTTCAAGAGAGAAAGTTATACAATTATTAGAACATAGCATGAGCACCTCTCTCTTTATGGCTATGACAGGACGCGTTTTATGCAGAATGCATGCGAAAAGAGATGGCGTCTTGAAATACTCATTATCACGGGATAAGTTACTACGCTATCTAAAGGAAAAATGCGAAACTGAAGAAGGCAGCTCCGTTTTGAGACTCATAATAAGTCAAGTTATTTCAAAACTTCCTTCTCGATGCCAAAAAGAGTGTGATGCCAAAGACCTGCTCTTTACAGCTAAGATACCTACTACTGGTGCCCTCATGCAGTTATCTTGGAAGATACTCGCGCTTCCCAATGAGTTAACAAGAAAACTCCAAGATAAATATAACCAGTATAGCTGGTTTGTTCATCCCTACTTGCAAACTGTGCAGTATCATCCATTCAGTTCGGATCTAGAGGTCAAATTATGGGCAGAGGAAACAAAAGATTTCATAAAACTAATTGATACGGTGATTTCTCTATTAATAAAGAAGATGGAAACCTTATGTTCAAGGATGAAATAGAGTTGACCTTTTAGGGATTTGCACATTTCTTAGATTTCGAGTCGTAGACTTGAACCCGTTTACGTGCTAGTCCATAGAGGCCGACGTTAAAAGCAACGCAAATCCATCGCGGATTATGATACAGGCTCGCCAGCTCTCTCAATAAGCTCTTTGTACTGCTTCCATTTTAGAGTATAGCCTACATTCAGGGCTTTCTTTGCAGCATCTCTAAATGAAAGATCATCCAGTGGAACGCTACGAGGGTATAGTCTGGCGCCTTCAATATCGAATCTCCAAATTTTCCCAACTTTTTCTTTAGTGCTCACAAAACCATCGCCCATTAAGTACCAATAGTCTTTTTCATCTTTGAAAGCCCATATAATGATGTCTCTTTCAACAGCTTTGGCGTTGTCGTGCTTGTATGGCTGGTCTGATGTGACAAAATGGCGGTTTATATACGAGCAAAACTGCGCGATGCCATAGGGGAACTGAAGTCTTCCTCTCCAATCCTTTATGACATTAGCATAGATAACAATTTTCATGTGTTCATAGTTATGTAATCTTTGTTCATAAAATTTCCGGCAAATAGTTCGGTATTAGCATCAAGTTCGCACATAAAAAAACTTCGGACGTTAGTACACGCTTTTTTTCCCTACGTGTTTTGGTCTCTGTTAACGTCGGCATGTTCCACCGCAGTTCAACCAAAAACAAACAAAATATACAAAAGCAGAAATAGACACTCAATAATACATAAAAGTTGTGAGGACTGGACATGCTCGTTTGTTATGACTGCAGGAATCATCGAGATTTCTTTCAAGTAAGCAAGAATCAGTTAGGAGAAAAGCAACAAAGAACACTAATCGTTTCGCAGGAGCATGGCAAATCGAGCATAATTAAAGGTAAATGGAAGACCTTTGCCGAGGGGCTCACCGATGGTGTATATTGCAGCATATGCAACAGAAGTGTCGAGGTAGAGAAAGAAGACAAGATTTTTCTGGGTGATAAACCGTTCTCTCTGCTCCGACCAGAAGAGTTTAAGGCCCAACGGGTGCTTCGCAAGATTAAGTCGATGTTTCCAGATGCAGAGCTACACATCCGTGAGGTGCCACCCAAGAAAGCTGTTCTTAGTAATAAATCACTGAAACTTGCTAAGCCCATTGTAAGCGCACTTGAAAGACAAGGGCTTTCCTATGAAAAGCTTTATTCTCACCAAACTGACGCTATCCATAGCGTTTTGAACAGGAAAAACATTATTGTCTCGACCCCTGCCGCAAGCGGAAAGACCCTGTGTTTTAACATCCCTGTGCTAAATTCAATAGTTCAGAACAAGAATTCGAGAGCGCTTTACGTATACCCCACTAAAGCTCTGGCACAAGATCAAATTCTGAAGATAGCCCGCTTCAGAGACGATTTTCCGAACAACGAGCAGCTCTACAAAACAGGTTATCATTTCACAATGAAAGTGGACGGATGCAGCGTTGTTTTCGGGAAATACGAAGGCCCGACTCCTGAGTTTTATAAACGCAGAATCCGTGACTTCTGTAATATCGTACTAACGAACCCAGACATGCTTCATCTTGCGATTCTCCGTCACAACCATCTTTGGACAAATTTTCTAAAAAATCTAAATTACATAGTCTTCGATGAAGTACATGTCTACAAAGGCATATTCGGCTCCAACGTGAGCTTGGTCCTAAGAAGGCTGAGGAAACTTTGCGACTCTCTAGGCGCTTCACCTCAATTCATTCTCTGCAGTGCAACTATTCCAAATCCCTTGCAGCACGCTAGAACACTTACTGGATGTAACGATTTCATCTCCATAGACAACGACGGCGCACCGCAGAGCAAACGCACATTCGTCCTCTGGAACCCTCCTTTCATTGATGCAAAGTCAACTGAAAGGGTAGAGCCTACAACTAACTCCGTCGACCTATTGACCAAAGTGTTGCTTGTCAACGAGAAACCGATCAGGACTGTGGTGTTTGGAAGATCGAGATCATCTGTAAAGGGAATTTTCAGACTGACCAAGACCAGGCTTGCTGAAAAACGTATGGATTATCTCTCCGATCTAGTCCGAGAGTACACAGCCACACTTCTTCCTGAAAGGAGAGAAGAGATTTCCAATGAACTTGTTGATGGTCACATCAGCACGATAGTGGCTACAAACGCTTTAGAATTGGGAATAGACATCGGCGACCTCAGTTGTTGTATCAGCGCAAGCTATCCTGGCACTGTTGCTAGTGTTTACCAGCAAGGAGGAAGAGTTGGACGGGTGGGGGAAGGACTGTCCATTGTTATCTTTCAAAACGAGCCCTTAGAGCAGTTCTATGCCCGAAATCCTAACGAGTTCTTCTCTAAACCTTTGGAAGAGGTCAGAGTAAACCCGCGCAACGAGTTCTTACTTCAAGCTCATCTAGCCTGTTGCGCCTGGGAAGCGCGAAACTTTGGTGGCATATCTGATCAAGATTTCAAGAAATTTTTCGGAGCTGAGGCTGAGAAGTGCAAGAAGCTACTTGAGGATCAGAAGACAATATATAGTAAGATAAGGAACAATGTGGTCTATTGGCGATTTTCTAGGGGCGCAAAGGATCCGTACCACCCAATAAGAAACCCCATTTCCAAGAATAATTTTGTGATAAAATGCAACGGACTTGAAGTTGGGGTCATGGATTCAGGAACTGTACTTCGTGACTTGCATCCTGGGGCCATTTGGACTGACCAGGACGAACAATATGAAGTCGTCGATTTGGACTTTGACAAATATGAGGCCACTGTACGCAAAGTTGACGTAGACTATTACACATTTTCTATGCCAGTTGACAATGTGCATATTGTGAGCCAGAGAAAACAATTGAAAAAAATCAATGATTTCGACTTGGTATTTGGCGGCATAGAGATCGAAAGGCGTGTGTTCTCCTATCGCAAAGTGAAGTATGGACGAGGAGGAAAAGAAACTGCACAGCCGATGAAAGTAGAAAGTTTTCTGCCCGGCCAAGTTTTTCCAACAGAATCATTTTGGCTCACCATACCTTCTGAGCTGTTAGACAAAGTGGCAAAGACCATCAAGTCAGATGACAAAGAAGAAGTGGAAGAGAGACTTTCTGGCGGATTGCATGCCATCGAACATGCCCTCGTTGCAATGCTACCGAGAATTGTAGACTGCGATCCGAACGACGTAGGGGGCCTTTCAAGTCTGAAGCACAAGGCAACGGAAGGCAAGGCAGCCATTTTCGTTTACGACAATTTCGCAGGTGGTGTGGGTCTTGCACAAGCCTGCTATGAGAAGTTCGAGATATTGGTTGAGCATTGCATTAGTTTACTAGAAAGCTGCAGATGCCGCGAGAGAGCTGGATGCCCGTCCTGCATACAGACGTCTAGATGCAGTTCGGGCAACAAGCCACTAGATAAAGGAGTGGCTTTAGCATTGCTCAAGGAGCTTCGCAAGAGATGAAAATCAAAGCAAGATTCCTTGATCCCTCATGGAATTGCCTCGAAGAGTTGCTCTGCTCCGCACAAAATTCCATTTTTATCTCGTCTCCATGGATATCAAAAGAGGGCAACGAAATCCTTCAGTCTGTAATCCAGAAGCTCCCCAAGAAAAAGATTCGTGCAATTGAGCTGTGGACGAGATTTGACCCTGCCGACTATCTGTTTGAAACCTCGGATCACCCTGGGGTTTTGTTAACACTCAAGCTGTGCACAAAAATCTTCAGAAAACTCGATCTTCAAATTTGGACACATCCGAAGCTGCATGCCAAGATATATGCCATAGACGGCAAGAAAGCACTGATCACATCTTCAAACCTAACCCAAGGGGGCTTCGTAGAAAACATAGAAGCCGCCATGCTGATTGAAGGTGAGACAAAAATAGCTCAACTCTTCAAACTGCTGAGAGGGGACCAGAAACAGATGACTAAGGTGTCAATCAGGCAAGTCGAGAATTTTGTAAAGTCGTTACAGAAAATAGAGATCGCAAAAAAAGGCGCTCATGAACTCATGAAAATTCTGAGCTATAGCAAAGTCGCCCCCATTGGGGGCCAGAGAAGACAAAAAGCTCCACTTTACATTTCCCTTAGATAATGCCTATCAGAAAGCCCATGTCAATAGAGACCAAAACCGACTCAGGCGATTCTGTCAATTCTTCCCAACAAATAAGTGGGAAATAAAGATACTAAGATACTGCTAAGTATATTCACTGTTTTCCCTTAAATTCTCTCTTCGTGAAGCGATTTTCAGTTGCTAATCATAGATCGCTTAGTTGCATCTCGTTCCCGATATCGAATGGAGGTGCGTTTATGAGTACTGCTTTGAACCGTCCTTTGATCCTATATGCAATCCCTGCTGGTATGATGCGCTAACTAATGACGTAGGTGCTATTTCATTAAATTTTGATTAAAATATAGGAATCAATATACTATCAAAGAGGGTGGCAAAAAATATGAACAAGGGTTACTTTGACGAGTTAAGCCAAGAGTGGGCCATTCCCATACAGGACAAACGTGGGAGACCGCTCAACCTGAGGAAGGACAGGATACACAAGGCGAGAGATAAATCTGACCCAAGCAGGACGACCAACTTTAAAGTCACGAGGATGGTTTGGGGACAACAGACGGACCTCCCTGAAAAGGTCAACTTCATAGCTGAAATATTATGGAGTGATGGGGATATCAGTTGTTGGTTGTGTTATTACATCTTCGACCGTTATGGGAAATGGGCGTTCGGTCAGTTCGGACCCATGATGCCTATTGCTGACTTCAAAGAACTCTATGAATATGCGCATGAGAAAGGGATTTTATGAGGATTAGATTTTAATCCAACAACAACCTGAAAAAATATGTGTAAGGAGAATATAGAGTATGCCTGGACAATCCAAGTATAGGAAATGGGCTCTATGGAAGAAGTTTGCGTCGATGACGCTGAAAAACTGAGAGAGTTCGGATTTAAAGAGGTAGGTAGATATGAATTTATCAATCAAGGCACTATCAGGGTGGAAAACAAGGAGCGAGGGCGCAAGAATACAATATACGCGATTGTTGTCGAACAGAGACCGAGATGCGATTGTTATAGAGCAAAATATATCGGTTCTACCATAAGAGGGAGCCAGAGACGCGTATCACTCAATTCAGGAGAATACAAAATAGCAAATCTGCCAGAAAAATCGAATACTAGGAAAATATTCGTCGAACTTGGGGAGGGAAAACGAGCCAAATTGTATTATTTGACACCACCGAAATACAGCTATAAGGGTTTACGTTTTGAAACACTAAGAGACTTAGAAACCGTTTTCATCGACCATTTCAAAACGACAAAAAAGCATGGCGGTTGGAATACACGTACGCGCTAGCGTTCGCTTGCTGGTGGGAGAAACAAGAGGATGCGCGCTTTTCTCTGAAAGCCCCGCCACAAAAACAAAAACCACCTTTCACTTTGTCGTCGTTATAAAACCTGACCCCAACCAAACTGCGCTACATTGGCAGGGCGTATATCTAGTCAGGGAAGAGTAGGAAGCAATCAAAAAAAGGCACAAAAGACAGTAAGAGCAGGATATCGAGCTCACAATGGAGATTTGGTGAAGCCTTTAACAGGAAATTGACTTAGAAATCTGTCTAACTCTGCTCTTCTGACCAATTCCTTATTTCCAGCGTGGTAAGTCGATATGTTGACCCTGCTTAATGACTCCTTCAAAACATGTTCATCTTCACCTAAGGTTTCTGCAATTTCCTGAACTGACAGAAGTTCCCTGCTGACAACGTTTGGACTGATTTTTGGAATTTGAAAGCTATACCATCCAGAGTAAGGAGTGACCGTTATATTCGCAGTCTTCACATACTCCCTGACCACTTTCTCTAAATGCTTCCGTTGAGTGTAATAATTGTTGTTGGAGTTTACAGCTGAGTCCTTTAATCTAATTCTTATTCCTAGAATCCAATTCTTTATCCTGGAGACTATTCCTGATTCTGGCACTTTTCGTTTTATTAAATCGTCTCTCTCATTGACAAGCTTGATGATTTTGTCTGACAACTCTACCTCAGCAGTTCTCATAAGAGCTTCAAAATTTGAAAGCTCATCTCTCAGTTTGTTTTCCAAGTCGGGGCAGTTGTTGGAGCTAAGCACTGATTCTGTAACAACAATACTTGCTCTCAGTCCTAAATTGAGGTCAACTACTGGTTTGGAAAAACTCTTTGATGCTACATACCCTGACAGCGTCGCCATATACAAAGTGCTGTCTCTGCCTTGTGCCTTCTTGGAAAGACTATTGGCAAGTTTAAGACACCTATCTCTTTCATACCGCCTGTTTCTGAGAGAATAGATGATTGTTTTTTCAAGGTCATCAGTGAAATTAGCATACTCAATGCTCTCTTCCCAACTTTGATGCTTCGGATAGAAAGAAGCCATGGAGGTGTATGAATCTTGGATGTAGTGAAGGGCTACCCCAAGGTGAAAGAAGGCATTTGGTAGGTCATCTTGCAGGAAGTATCCTCTTGATTTCATCAGATGCTCCTTTATGTTCTTTGATTTTCCATGATGGTGAGGGTAATCTTTCCATTGGTCAGGTGCCAAGATTCCATTCTTGAAACTTTGAGCAACTCCATTTGACAAAGAGATTCCTAATCTTCTTAAAACCTCAAAGCTAATTCTGATGTGGGTCTTCCAAAGCATGCGTTTGCACGTACCGTGACGAAAGCTGTTTTCTATTCAAGACAGTAGTCTTTATTATTTATGAAAATATCTTTCAGATTACGCCTCACTGTCCCATGATGTATGTCAAGTAGACGAGAAACCAAACCGAAAGGAGCAAGACTCAAGTCACTTCATCGGTTGGTGGTGGTTAGACAAAACTCTAACCCGACCAACCAATACCCGAGCGACTGTGGACTTGAACCTGTTTGGGTGTTAGTCCCGGCGACCGTACCACCTTTCGGGTTCAAAACCATAGAGATCAGAACCGAAAGCCAAGCAAGTCCGGCAATTCTAAACGAGCTATGTTAAAGTCATGCCCGATGCATGATGAGACATCTACACTAATATTGCAGGCCAAGTGTCGAAAGAAGGGGGCAAAACCTACTCACCATTTAGAATACTCGTTCAAATAAAGTGAAAGTAAATATAAACAAGGTGTCCTTAAAATATCAATAGATGTTCAACATGGGGAAAAAGATTCAAGAGTCATTACCTTCAAAAGACCTGCTAATATCGGATGCTTCGTCTCTATGGGATGAGATATGCAAACGTGGGCTTGAGCCAAACAAGCAGGGTCGGGATGAGGCGCTCCTTGATCAATTGATGAGAAAACTCGATCTCAAAAAAGGTAATATTAGAGAGCAGTTAGAAATAAAGAATGTCAAAATTGAGGAGTTTGTATACGCATTCTTTTCAATCGTGGAACCATTCGTCAAGATGTATGTTGAGATTTATAGTATTATGCAAAATTTCAATGCAAGAAAAACTAAAGAGAACATGCTGGTCAAGTTTGACTTTGCTTTTTCAGAAGGAAAGCTAGAATTTGATATAAATAGATTCAAGGATAGGTATGAGATTTTCCATAGAATAAAAAATATAGAAATCATTTGGAGTGATAAGGATTTTCAGAAGTTGTTCGACTTGCTGAGAATTGTTGGACTGGACTTTAAGCACGTCCAGGGCAGTCATCTAACTCGTTATGAAAGGAAAAAGAACTTCAAGTTGCTTGCTGTTCCCTATTTTAAAAGCGAATTGTATGAAGTTCTGACTCGAGTAAGAAATGCCGTACAAAAGGCAATTGAGTACGTTGACTTCCAAGAAAAAATAGACGCAGGCAGTTCCCTTTGGGGATTATATTGCATATTAACCGATCTAGTTCCTAGTCTTCAACTACTTTTCTCTCAAACGCCTGAAAAACTTGAAAGTATTACACCAGATAAGATGCAAGAAGCAGTTGAGTACTTCAGGAAAGAAATATTGGATAAATTGCCCGTAAGAGAAGTGGAAAAAACTATAAGAGAAATTGTGGATATCCTCAGTCTTCCATTTTGGAAATATCGTTGGTATCTTTACGAAGTTTGGGCGGCACTGCAAACTATCGATGCCTTTGAGGAGTTTAGTGCCGACCTGAATATGGATTCCTCGGGAACTATAGCAATTAATAGGGGGAAAGTTGCAGAATTGGGTAAAATCGATACAAGTAAAGGCACTCTAAAGTTAATGACTCAGCTTCAAACTCCTTTAGTAGGTGTACGTGGAAGGAAAGGAGTGCAACCAGACCTTCGTTTATGTGACTCGCCTGAGAACGACCCTAATAATACTGTTCTTATGATAGAATTAAAACAAAGGAAGAATCTGACATCTAAGTATCTGTCACAGCTTGCCCAGATTTACGAAAAAGGGTGCCCGAACAGTTTGCGAAATTATTTCTTATGTTATGATGCTCTTAGGAGAAAAATTCTTGTTTCCTCGGTTAGAACTTCTATTTTAGAGAATTTTAATCCTTCAGATCCATGCATAGTGAACGCATATAAAAAAGAGATAGTTTCTAACTTGGCTATAGCAGGTCACGAGCCGGTAAGAGTATATGACGCGGTATTGTTTGATACATCTGCAAGCATGGACGGGAAGTACGAGCCTGAAGAAATTCAACAAGTTGTTAAGAATCTGTTGGAGAAATATCATCGATCAAGAATATTCTTCTTTAACACTAAATTGACTGAGCAAATGGGTAAGAATATAACAATTATTATTGAATCGTTAAAAATCAATCACGGTAGTACAGCATTAGAACCTTGTCTTCAACAACTTCATAATCTTGGGGAAATCAAACGCATTCTTCTGATCACAGATGGCGAATATGGTGATGCTCCTAGCTTATCTAAATTTCAGGTTACTGAATGTCAACCTACATACGCCCAAATCTCAAGCTGTGTTCAGAAGACCTAGGTTCAAAGCGCGCGCCAGTATGACTTGAACCCGTTTGGGTCCTAATCCGAGGGTCAATACCCGAAGTCGGGGCAAGTTCGTACATTTTCATAAAGGCGCCCCAAGTTCTGATTTTATATTCTTCCACTGCAAATTACTTGCTATGAAGTCTGCTAAAAAATATGAAAACTATATTGGGAGCCTTCTGAACATATATTTTGCCAGTTTAGACATGGCCACTGTCAGAATTAGAAGAAGTTTAAGATACAGATCGGAAAAGGGCTTTAGAAGCTATTCGCCGATTATCGATATCTCAGTGGGGCCTTTTTCGGAAACAAGAGGCACTTCATTATGGACAGAGTATGATTCCTTAGCAAACTTCTCAAGAGATATGATAGATGACATGGTAGTTCAATTTAGGCAGAACTATGAGGATTTTGGTCATGGCTTTTTCAGAATTGAAGAAAGAACATTGCCCACAAGTTATCAAGATTTTCTTTCGCAAAGTCAGGGCGTAAATTGGAACGCCAGATGTTTCTTGGCAATAGAGGTTGAAGATAGTGGAAGTCCCAAGCATTTGCTTGGAGACATGATTAACGTCAGCATTGCGGGCAGAATAGGACTTGTCATAGGCTATAATCAGCACAAATATGAGACTTTATTAAGACAGCTGGAATATATCGCATACAGTGTAGAAGCGAAAAAGATCAAGTTCAACAGCAAGAACATATTGGTTTTAAAGCCAGACCAGTTTGAGAATGTCATTGTTAACAATCTGCCAGAAAGCGAAGACAGACATTGAAAGGGAGAATAAAAGCTTTGTCTTTCAACGTGCGCGTGGTTAGGTTTGAACCCATTTTGGGTATTAGTCCGTAGAAGCTCGGTGCCCTTTCGGTGTGAGTCCCTGAGGTTTTATGTAGAGTCTCAACAAAGAGGTCTTTTTGCTTTTACTGGTAATCTGTTCAAATTTAAGCCCAAACTCGTAGAACCCAAAAATTGGGCTTTTTCAACTTAAATAAGCTCAAGACAAAGCGTAGATTAGAGTGTGTGGGTGGGACGCTCAATACAAACGTCGCGGGCTATTGTATTTACCCCGGTAAGGGGTGTGCGTGGTTCCCCAGCTTAGAGCTGATGGCGCACGCCACCGCGCATGCGCTTATCTTCAAGTCTTCAACGAAATCGATATTAAATTTATGAATCCAGAATCAAGCTCTACGATGTCTGTTGTATCTCTCTTTTTTATATTTGCAGTGTCCGGTAGCAAGTATAATGACGCGCTAAATTAATTTAGGTTCGTGCATATCAAAGAGACAAGTGTGTGATAATGACCCCGAGTAATGAGCCTAAACATTTACGACATGGGAAAGAGGTTCATAAGAAAATTCAGAAAGAATGGCACAAAAGTGCAGAAGGTTCTATCGTGAGTGAGAAAACGATGACTAAGCCAAGTGGGCGAAAAGGCAGGATGGATATTTTTGTCGCTAGTGATGAAACATTAGTTGCAGTAGCAGAGATCAAGTGTTCAAAATGGGATACAATGACCTTGACAGCTGTTCGCCGAAATGTCAGACGTCAGGCACACCAGATTTGGGATTATATCGAATCACAGTTGGAGTTAGGAAAAGATGTATCGCCTGGAGTAATCTTCCCAAAGTTACCCAAAGACCTCGATCGCATGACACTGGTTGAGCAAGCGTTTAATGAAGAAGGAATAACTGTAGTATGGGAGGATGAAACCATTGCAAAACGGAAAGCACGATCGCAAACGTGTCTTTGAAACCTCCCTGATAGATCTCACAAATCATCAAATCAAGCCTTATTGTCCAAACTAAGCCCAAAAGCAAGTTTAATTTCAGGAGCACATGGGAGCTTGTAAACATCAGTAAGAATGAAGCACAAGGAATCGTGAATTTGTTTAAGGCTTATCTTAAAAACAAAGGAATCGAAACAAGGTAGTCCGGCAAAGGTGAGAGTGAGCGATGCCGCCGGGATGCATGGGGGCGCGCATGCATGTGTGGCGGCTATCCACGCCTATTTCTCGCCGCCGACAACTACTTTAGATATTGCCAATGAAATATATTAATTGATCATTTTAGTGGATGTTGGGGTTCATGAGTAATTGCGGGACCGAAAAGTCCTCTCTACGGGTCTAGGACCCATCTTATAGCTTCCTTACACCCTCTATCAAAATCTAAATCTTTTGGGCTGTCCAAAACATGCTTCCAAATGATTTTACAGTCATTTGCTTTTAATACTTTGAAGTTTTCTAGCACCCACCTCAGACGGTCAATGTAGCCTCTCTCATAGTTAACTTCGCCTATGCTCCCAAAAGTCCAAATTTGCTTAATCCTTTCCTTTCTTATCTCTAGCTCTTTTTCGATTTCCTTTTTTGTCTTCATTTTTGCCAACTTTCATTTCGTGTGGGGTTCTTCTTCTCTCCTATATCTCTTAGATTCCAATTAGTTCTTTGGTTCTGCGATTTTTTATTTTGAAAACTCACTCTTCTATAGTTTCTCTTAGTCTACCATAGATAGATGCATCTATCTAAAAATATCTTGTTTTACTGAAACATAATTCGACTAAAGTTAGGAAATTTCGGTTTTAGGTCTCTATTGGCTCTTCTACTTCTCACCACTAATGTCATAAGATTGTTTTATCAGTTCCATTGCATAGGTTATCTTGTTATCTTGTATCCACCCCCCAATAGGTTTGGGGTTCTTGCATAATTGTCATGCCGTAAGAAAAAAAGATATAGCTGATGCAGAAAACAATCTCAAATGAAGTGGCAGAGTGAACGAAAGAGAACAGGAAATTCTGCGACTAGCTGTAGATTACAAACACCCAGACGAGTTTATTCATAAGCTGGAGGAAACGTCTGACTTCTCGACAAGTGGAAAAGGTGACTTCCTTCTACAAACTGGAGCAATTCTATATGAGCATTTCCGCTATGCGTTGGCTTTGAACACGTGGAAACATGCCTTGAAATGCTTTATAAAAGACAACAACAAAATAGCCAAATCAAAATGCTACAGAAGCATGGGTCTTGCCTTCGAAGGTTTAGGAGAATTCAAGCAAGCGATCAGATACTATAGAAAAGCACTGGCAATAGTGAAGGAGATCGGGGACAAAATCAATGAATCAAAATGCTACACCAACCTTGGCATCGTTTGTGACTATCTGGGAAAGCCTCTGAAAGCAATAGAATATCATGAGAAGGCATTGGCGATAGACAAGAAGATTGGAGACAAGGCTGGAGAATCAGCCTGCTATATGAGTCTTGGTATCGCTCATCGCAGTCTCGGAAACTTCGCGAAAGCGATCGAGTACTACGAGAAATCATTGAAAATAGACAAAGAGCTTAAAGACAAAGCTGGTCAGGGGAAATGCTTCGGAAATCTGGGCATTGTCCTTGACGACTTGGGAGACCATGAGAAAGCAATTGAGTACCATGAAAAGTCGCTCAGAATATCAAGGGAGACCGGAGACAAAGTCGGCGAATCAAAGTGCTACACAAATATAGGAGTTGCTTATGATTGTTTAGGCGATCCCAAGAGAGCGATCGAATATCACAAAAAATCGCTGAAAATAAACAAGGATATTGGAAACAGAGACAGCGAGTCGAAATGCTATGCAAACCTCGGTAGTGCTTATCGAGGTTTAGGAGATCTCAAAAAAGCTATTGAAAACCATCAAAAAGCATTGAAAATTAGCGAAAAGATTGGCAATAGAGCTACTGAATTGGCATGCTATGCAAATCTCGGACACACTTTTGATACTATGGGCGATTTCAAGAGAGCAGTCGAACATCATGAAAGGGCACTAGAAATAGCAAGGAGTATCAGAGACAAGGCCGACGAGTCAAAATGCTATACCAACCTTGGCATCGCCTATTGTAGCTTGGGCGATTTCAGGAGGGCAATCGAATACCACGAAAAAGCACTGAGAATGTACAGAGAAATCGGTGATGAGGCTGGCGTGTCAGCGTGCTACATCGATCTTGGTGTTGTCTATCGTAATTTAGGAGATCGTAAAAAAGCGATAGAAAACTACTGGAAAGGATTGAAAGCAAAAAGGAGAATCGGAGAAAAAGCCGGCGAAATAAAATGCCTTACGAATCTTGGTGTCGCCTATTATGGATTGAAGAAATTCAGAAAAGCTATCGAATATCATGAAAGAGCACTGAAAATAGCGTTGGAGATTGGGGACAGAGCTGACGAAGCAGCATGTTATGGAAATCTTGGTTTAGCCTTCAATGGATTAAGGAATTTTGACAGGGCGATCGATTATCATCAGAAGTCACTGAAGATTGTAAAGGAAATCGGTGACAAGGCTGGGGAATCAAAATGTTACACGAATCTCGCTGCGGTCTATCTCAACTTGGGAGATTCCAAGAAGGCAATTGAATACTGCGAAAAGTCGCTGCTGATAAACAGAGAAACGGGCGACATAGATTCACAGAGAATAATCAGCCTGAACCTTGGTAGGATCTATTACGAATGCGAGCCTAGACTTTCTTATGACTACTTCAAGAACTCCACAGAATTATCAGAAATCATTAGAGGCAGGCTTGTTGAGGAAGAACACAAAATCGGCTTCTACGCTCTCGCTTCTGATGCATACCAATACATTATTCCTCTCTGTTTGAAACTAGGAAAAAGGAAAGAAGCGTTTGAATATGTTGAAAGAAGCAAATCAAGGGCGTTCCTTGATCTACTCGCAACCACGGAGATCAAACCAATTTCTCAAATAACAAGCACATTGAAGTCGTTGCTTGATGACGAAGATGCAAACCTATCCAGGTTGCGCGAGATTCAGATAAGCCACTTGAAACGAACTAGGGTCTCAGTGGAACCTGGAGAAATAGAGAAGATCTTTGAAAATCTAGACCATGTATACAGCAAGATAGAGCAATACGACCCCGAATATGTGTACACGCGCAGAGGAAAACCTCTTTCGCTAAACAAGATACAACAGACGCTTTCTTCACAACGAAAAGATGTGGTCTTGATAGAATATTACATAACCAGAGATAAGACATTCATTTTCGTATTATCATCAAGAGAGAAGAAGCTCCATGTAGCGCCCATTCCAGTATCAGCAGAGAAACTTGGTCTGTACATAGATAACTATTGGAGAGAGGCGGCGCATCACCTCGAGTTGAAAGACATTGGCGATACTTGGCTGGGCTTGAGTGGTTACCTTATTGAGCCTATATCGCAGTATTTGACTGAAGGTGACTTGATATATTTTGTCCCCTACGGTTTACTTCATTACCTTCCAATGCACGCACTCGAACTGAGAGGGGAGCCGCTAATAAGAAGGCATCCAATTGCTTATTCTCCAAGCGCCTCTCTGATGAGGTTTTTTCAAAGCAAAGGAAGTGGCAAGCTCCAGAGTTGTGCATCTTTTGGAGTGGTATTTGAAGAAGAATCAAAAAAGGTAGCGGAGCTTTTCAACTCGAAGCCTTATAATGGCTACGTGGTAACTAAAGAAAAAGTGTTTAAGAACTGCATTGACAAAGATATCATCCATTTCTCATGTCATGGATATTTTGATGATGTAGACCCTTTGTCTTCCGGTGTCGAGTTACATGCTCACGAGATTCTTTCAGCTAGAGAAATATTCGACATGAAACTAAATTCTGAATTAGTGACTTTAAGTGCTTGTCAGACAGGGCTTAACCAAAGAAGGCCGGGAGACGAATTGATCGGTCTCACTCGAGCTTTTATCTATGCTGGCGCGCCTTCAATAATAGTCAGCTTATGGTCTGTTGATGCTAGTTCCACACAAGAATTGATGCTCGAATTCTATAAGCTCTTGAAAAATGGTATAGACAAAGCAACGGCATTACAGGAGGCACAGAAGAAAATAATGGACAAGAAAGAATATTCCCACCTATATTATTGGGCGCCATTCATACTGGTCGGAGATTGGAAATGAACAGGGCCGGAAAAGTGGCCCCACCAATAGCCCCATTTTGCGAAATGGGCACATTCACAAGTGATTATGGCATTATAGCCGGAGAGATTTGAACCGACAATTCCAACAAACAAAAGCACATATATTTGACCCAATTCCGCATCTTTTGCTAGAAGTACGCGCAGTCGTCAGTAGGACTGAACCCGTTTGGGTTCTAATCCCCTCGAGCCGCGCGAGGGCAATAACCACGGGCTCTTTGATAAAGTGCTAGTTTCTGATGAGTACACTGATAGAGAATTGGCTAATTACTTAATCGATTCCTCACTCGTAAAAATCAGATTCGTAGAGCCAAGCCCAAATGTAAACACGCGCGCTCACCAAGGTCTATCGGACGTTAATTAACAATTTGATTGATGGTTATGAGAAGCTTGCTTACTAGGAAAAAGAAGGCTTCATAGAATTTATCCTAAGATTAATAAAAGCAGCACATAAAGAACCGAGCAAAGAATAAGTTCGTATGAAAATGAATGTTTAGCTGTTTTATTTAAGCAACTTACATCAGCATACTACGGCGATTTTCTCAAATTGAACCGAGGCTTCACATTTAATGGTAAATCAGTGAAAAATGAGCAATCAACTTTCTGTAGAAAATTCGAGAATTAGCACTAAAGAGATCTCAAAGCTTTAATTAAATTCACCATATACATATTGGGAGTTGGTAATTCTAAAATGCCTCCAATTTCATCAACAAGAACCTTTTTTGACAGAGTGTTTGTTCCGGCTGAAATTAGCACAAAATACGTATCTATAGCGACATTAAACACCGTTGATAATTTCATGAGAATGAACCATCATAAAATGGTTCTCGAATTATTGGGCGTTACGGATGTCGCAACTTTGCCTAAACTGCAAATAGCTGGAAATGTAATCCCTCAACCAGGTTTGCTTGTGCAGACACAAGGAGCTTCAATCTTGGGCGCATCTAAAGTGTTCAATTCTGCTCGCATAATTCGCGGGGGACTTAAGCACAAGGTTGGAGGCACTGCTTACCTGCTAAAGACAAAAATCTATACTCCACCACGCTTCGTCCATCCGGAAACAATTACTGTCCCCTTAAATGTTGCATACTGGGCAGGGTCCGAGATTGAAATTGCTGATAATACTACAATTATCCTAAAACAACCAAACCGTTATCTGGTTATAATCACGCCAAAGCTCACTGTGGGTCAAAACGTCACTATTACGTGGGAGCGGAATGATAAGGGGTTGCCCTTGAAACCAAGCAAACCGCCAACACCAGACAAAGCAGCAACGCCTAATGGCCTTTGGGGGCAGAGGGGAGCTCCAGGAATACCAGGGGCTACAGGCGGAAGAGGTTGGTTTGGAGACCCGGGACCGGAAATCGAAGTTTGGACACTTGAAATGAGTGGGGTTCCAGCTGTTGACGTTGCAGGGCAAGATGGTTTTCAGGGGGGCCCAGGAGGTGATGGTGGAGATGGGGGTGAAGGAGCTGACGGACGTGCTTGGATATCCGCTTTAGGTGGGCTTGCATGTGATAGCGGACCAGGAAGCGGAGGCGACGGCGGACCTGGAGGAAGGGCTGGAGATGGAGGACCTGGAGGAGACGGAGGACATGGAGGAAGCTTCTTTTTGTTCGCTCCCCAGCAGGTCTTAAACTCGTATACGAACAGTTTCTATGTTGATGTCGCTGGGGGTTCGGCAGGATCTGGGGGAATACCAGGGACACCAGGAGACGGCGGGGCCGGAGGAGCCAGAGGACAGGATCGGGGAGGTAGGCTAGGTGGTTGCCCAACTTCATCGCCTCGTACAGCGGGAAGCGCTGGTCCTATGGGAGCCTCTGGCAATCCTGGAATCCCCGGGCTGCCTGGGGGTCACTACCCGGATGCTCTTTCCCTAAAACCAATAACAGAAGCAGACTTCAACTTAGCTTACACTAAGCCAGCGATTGTAGGTTTTGATGTACAAGTTGCGAGGAAAGGTGATACTATAAAGGTATACGGCTTGCGCTTTTCGAATACGGATGTGGTTGTGATACAGAATGTTTCTTGCCAAACGACGTTTGTGAGTCAGACAGAGTTGAGCTTTGTTGTTGCTTCTGTCCAGGGTGGGCGAGTTCCAGTTCAAGTAAAACAGGCTGATGGCACTCTCTCAAACAGAGGAACATTAGTAATATGTCCTACTGTTCAATATGCCGAACAAGATGGAAAGCGTAGTGACGATGCCGATCCTGCATTGTTTCGGCCAGGAACTATGGCTACGTTAGTAGGCGATGGCTTTGCTCCTAATGCAACGGTGAAAGTTTTGGATCAATATGTGTCTGGAGCGGACGTTCAATTCATTAGTCCGACGACGCTCAGGTTCAAGGTAATTCGGCCAGTCTCTACGCCTCGGCAGGTTGATGGTGAACCTGTATCCCTTAGCGTGATCCTAAGCGAAGGCAATATCAGCGATGTCACATCAAACGAAATTACGATCCTTTTGGATACATACCTGATGCTTGTCTTTGGGGATTCTATCCAATGGGGTCAGGGACTCAGGGAGGAGGAGAAATTCCACACGCTAATTGAGAATGAAATACGAAATGTGAAGAGCAATATGTCAGTTTACAAGCTTGTGTTTGCTCATTCAGGAGCGACGATAGGTGTAGGAGACAACACGCAAATGAGCCCTGTCGATGGTGAAGTCCCTACCTCCTATCCCACAATTCTTCAACAGATTCAAGCATTTGCAGGAAACCCCAATGCTGTCGACTTGATCTTAATTGACGGGGGCATCAATGATGTTAGCGTGAATGAAATTGTTAGTCCTTTTGCCGACAGTGATCTTGTCGCATTAGTGAACCAACATTGCTATAATGACATGAAAGAACTGTTGAAGGAAGTGACAAAGAATTTCAAAAACGCGAAAATTATTGTTACTGGTTATTACCAAATAGTCAGTGCTGAAAGTGATTTGAGTGCCCTGACTGCCATGCTGGTTGTGCTTGGATTGGTTGCAGGGGCGGCAGTAGGAGGGGCTGTTGGAGGAGTAGTAGGCGGGGTGATAGGCGCAGTCATATCAGTAACGGAAAGGGACAAAATGGTAAGAAGATCTGCAATATTTGCCACTGAAGCGGAAAAGAAACTTGCCTTAGCAGTGCAGGAAACCAACATTAACCTCGGCACACCTCGAGTTTGCTTTGCTAATCCAGCCTTCGGACCAGCAAACGCAATATTTGCTTCTGATCCGTGGATATATGGGATAAACTGGGATCTTTCGCCAGAAGATAATCCGCCCACTGGAGTAGCTCCAACCAGATCAGATGCCTGTGAAACCGCAGGTTCCTCGAGAACGAATGTTGACATATGTAAGCGAGCATCGATGGGACACCCCAATGTTTTGGGGGCTAAGGAATATGCCAGAGTAATCAGAGAAATGCTTCCTTAGTATCAAAAACTATCGCGGGCTAAGTCATGAGACAAAAATCTGGGGGTGAATAATTGGTTAAATGTGGAATATGCGGCGCTGAGGTTAAGAAGCAACCTACGATTACTGCAACTGGCAAATGTTCTGAATGTGGAGCAAAACTAAGTGCCAAGAAGCCATCTGGATGAAACAAGCCATTCTTATGACTTACCGCCAAGTTTGCTTTGCCTTTCCGGAATGAGTTGAGACCTTAGCTCATTTTGACTTGGACGGTTTGCATGTCAGCAAAACTTGAACAATAATTATAAAAAGCCAATATCTGCTTTCTCGTAGATTTTTCCAAGTTTTTCAAGTGAAAAATCCGTGTAATGTCTAGCAAGCACTGATTTTTGTGCTCTTCCAGAAAACGCATCAACCATAAAAGTCCCAAAAGAGCAAACTAGCATATAACTTGACTGCTTTCTAGTCGTCTCTTTTCAACCGTTCGAAAGCCCTTCAAACGCGAATAACCGTGCGGTTTTTCTCTCACCTTGGCTGGTGGTTGAGAAGAGAAACCTCCTTGAAATCAGGTGCACCTTCGCCCGAAAGTTGATAGTTGAGTCGAGCAAGTCCAGTGACTGTGTCAGCCGCAATGATCAAGCCAGACGTATTTGCTAATATGTAGGAAACTACGCTTCCGCCGATAAAGGCAGCATTTGCCTTGCCGAAAAAGAAACGTCGCTTCATAGTTATTGCTTCTCCTCCGCTGGACACGATTTTCAGATTCAGTAAGTGCGTAATTTTCAATGTCTTAATATGTTTTCTCAGCGCAGCTTTCAACAGTAGAGGCAACGTCTTTTCATCAGTTGTTTTTGTCGCTGAGTCTGCAAAGATAGAGAAAGCTTTTGAAAGGCTCTCGGAATTTATGATGTGAGCATTTGCCTTATCTAGAAGATCGTTTGCTTTCACAAATGACTCATTGTATTCTTTAAGTTGCACAAGTATATTTTTCTTGTCTTTATCGCTATCCTTGAGTTCTCCTAAACGTTTTTTTAGCTCCTGAATCTTATCTTGTGTTATCTTGATCTCATCATTTTTCTTCTTGACAATTTCGAATCTAATTCTGTCAATGGTCCTGTCCAGATCCTGCTTAAGAGACAATGTTTGGTTGAAACTGCTCAGAATTTCAGATTCATCAACCAGATTGAAATTGTATATGTACACTTGGATTTCTTTTTCTTTTATCTTGCCTGCAACGATCGATAGGATTGCCTGGTTATCAAGTGTGAAATCCTGCCCTTTCACGTCATAATTGACCTGGAAATATCCCACAATATCCGCCACAGAGCTTATTATTCCGGGAATTATCATCGGAGCAAGAACAGCTGCCGCCAAAGGAAGGGCTTCAGCAATAATTTCTTTGCTTTCTTTCAGAAAATTTTTATTCGTTTCTATTTGGGCGTTCATATTTTTGGTGAATAACGTTAGGATGGATTCAACCTGAATCAATGGGATATCGCTTGAGGCAAGATCCAGATCATTCACAAGCAGCACTTTATCATTTTTATTTAGAATTTTCTTTATGTCATCGGCTATCTGAAGCGCTTTTCTTTTCATTGATTCATATGCGACTAACTTAGCTATGTAGCCGAACTTTTCACTAGTAGTGATTTCTCCCTCTAGGGGTTTTGTGGCTCCTTTTGGAAACGATGCTTCAATTGTCCCTTTTTGGGCTTCTGCAATTGCTTTTTGATTTTCTGCTATTGCTTTCTGGGCATCTGTCAATTCTTTCTGTTTTGAAGCTTTCTTTAACTGCTCATCTAGTTCATCATTAGATGACATTTTTTCTCCTCACAAAACGAAAAATGTAAACTAGAACAACATGCTATTTCAGTCTAGCTTCTTTATAACAATTTTGATGTTTTGTGGAAGCTTATCGAGACTGCTTAGTTGCTTGGGTGACTCGCGCGTGGCATGGACTTGAACCCATTTGGGTTCTAATCCCCCCCGGTCCACCACTTAGCGAAGGTCTGGGCACGCCTAACGCAATTTAGAGCCATATGATCTCAGCGGAATAGTCTTCCGTTCACATGTGTATGTAGTGCCTCTTCTAGAACCCCTAGGGCATCAGCTAGATTTGGCTTGTCTGGATCTATGGCGCCAAGACCGAGTCTTATCATGCTTGACTTTACCACTCTGTAGCCACTCTTGAAAAGGAAGAACGCCCCCGGGACAGCGGCTAGACTATAACGCGGTATCGCGTGTTCGTTCACCCACTTGTAGGTATCTTTTGTTGGCAGTCTTACCCAGTAGGTTACGCCAACTTTGTTTGGAAAATGTTCTAAATCCCTTTCTTTTAGCCACTTCGCAGTCTCATCCTTGACGCCTGTCCACTTTTCTGTATGCATTTCGAGAGTTCGTTTACCTTTTGTCAATAGGTCTACTGCGATGAGTTGCACGATGTTTGGGCTGTTGCCCACGGTATTTAAAACGTCTGTGTAGAGTTCTTTTACAAGATTCTTTTCAGCCAGCGCTGTGCCGAGTTTTAATCCACCGAGACCATATGCCTTTGTGAAACTTGTTGTGACAATGCCGTACTCTGGGTCAGCGGAGAAAACCGTTGGCACAGCGTCTCGATCGAATTCGGCATATATTTCATCGCATAAAACGTAAAAGCCATATTCACGCGCTACTGCCATTACCTCTTTCAGCTCGCTTAAATCCGAAACTGCTCCGCTCGGCGCATGAGGGTTTGTCAATACAAGCAACCCAGTTTTTTCCGAAACAGCTTTTCGAAGCCCATCTGCATCAAGCCTATACGATTCCTTCTCACTTCTTTCCAGCCTTTTCATGCACCTGAAGTGCTCCTGCACTTGCCTTAACAGCGGCTCATAGGTTGGATACTCCACTATTGCTTCGGTTTTCTTCCTATTTCTTTCTGCTAGATATCTAGTTATCCGGGCATTTTGCCCTGAGGCACCCTCACTCGAAATGAAAACATTTTCAGCTTCAACGTTGTATCTTTGTGCTAGCAGTTTGGCAGCCATGGGGTTGCCATATGCGTAATTGACACTGAAGTCAACTTCGCCTAGCGTTAAAATATATTTGACATAGGCTATGCCGCTAGACCGGAGGTCGTATTTGATTTTTGGCACATGAACATACCAATCCAAATAAGATGAAGGATGCTTCATTTCAAACGCCTAAGCATTGTAGAACATATTCTCCGCTTATTTCTTTTCGTGTCAACGGTTCTGTTCGAACTTTCTTAATCATAAAATTGATATTTGTTATCCGTGTAAGGCGCGAGTGAGGAATACTCCGTGAAAGTCGAAGCGGTAATTTTTGATTGGGACGGCACGCTTGTCGACCTTGATGCAAGAGAACTACAAAGCATTAACAAAGCCCTAGCAAGTGTTGGCTTGCCAACTATTTCTATAAGCGATTACATTGAAAGATACTATTCACATCCATACAAAGACTTCGGGGCACGCTCTTTATTGAGGAAAGTCATAAGCAATGAGAAAGCAGTAGAGAAGGCTATCGAGATATACAGCCACGAATTTTGGAACACTGGACACCTTATTAAACTCCAAGAGAAAGCTTTCGATGTCTTGCGGTCTTTGAAGCATAGAGGACTGTCCTTGGCAGTTGCAACGCTTAGAAGAAGAAGGATGCTCGTTGAACAGGAATTGCTTTGTTTAAAAATCAACGAGTTTGTTGATGCGCTTGTAACCCGAGAAGACATAGAGGTCCAACCATTGCTGAAGACCCCCTCGCTCACTCTTGTTGTAAAGCTTCGAAGAAGACAATTCACAAAGGCTCTAGATTTGCTTCGGAAAGAACCTTCGCAGACCATGATAGTGGGCGACTCATGGTGGGATATCCGTGCTGCAAAACATGTTCGAGCAATAGCCGTATGGGTTAAGACAGGCTTCGGCGCTTACAATGACTTCAGCCTGGAAAAACCCGACATTAAATTAAACAACCTCGAGGAATTGCTGGAACACCTTTAGAAAACGAAGACTTTGAATTCTTATTGAGTTCATTTCAAGTCGTCAAAATTCTATTGGCTTCACACCTTAAATCTGAGGATTGCTGCTATTCCGCCAAAAGAATTCTTGAGCATTTGTCCATCTTCAGTTTCAACAGATATTATCTCGACTTCCGTGTTTGTATACTCTGCCAATTGCGCGAAGTTCTCTATCAGTTCTTGTGTTTCTAGTATGCTTAAGGCCGAAGCCCTACATTTCGGGCAAGATTTTCCAGAAAGGTTTTGTTCAAAACCTGTTCGCATTTGGGTTTTCATGGTTTGTTGTTCCTCGTAGCCGCAAGCGTTGCATTTGACTTTAATGCGTGTTGTGTCGAGCCCCTCAGAAAGCAGAAGCGTTCTAACGGCTCCCGCTTCCGTGGCTCTTCTGACTTCTTCTTCGCCGTATGTTGCCATTCCAGTGTCATGTCCGATTTCGTAGAGGAACTGCTGCATTATCTGCTTTTCTTCTATGTAACGTATTTTCCGCATTATCTCGGGAGCTTTGCCAACAACCTCCTTGATGCCTTGCTCATCAACATAAGCCGTGTCGATAACGTCTATAACTTTCTCTTTCAGCATGTAATTCAGGTAGTCGCCTTTTTCAAAGTCGTACTTTGTTGGTCCCGGACCAGCAATTATCAAACCTTTAAAGTTTTCAATCGTTAGAAAAGCCTCGTTCGCGTGTTCGCCTACCCGCCGGAAATATTCTTGAAGTCTCATTTCTCTTAGCCTTTCGAATCTTCTGGCTGATTGTCCCCCTGCGCGGGTTTTTCCAGGGACGCCTGATGTCACTTCTCTGACCATTTCAAGTCTTCTGCCTTGAAGTGTCGCAAGAGTGGCGGCTGTAGCATCTATAAGAAGTATGCCATAAGTTTCTTTTTCCCTTACAAGCTCTTGTAAATGTTCTGTGTGGAATCTGGAGTCGCATCTGTAAAGGTATATGTTTATGGGTTCTGGTGGTATGATTACAAAAGTCTCGATTTTTTCGCTTCCAGCACCATTCTGAGGGATTGAACCGCAAAATATTACAAGCCCTTTTTCAGGGAGCTCCTTGAAAAGTTTGAGCCGCTGTTGAACCTTCACAATAGCGTCTTGAACATTTTTACGTGTTGTCGTGGATTTTATGTTTGAGGCAGTCCCGTATTCATCTCTAAGCATGTTCATGACTTCGCTTATCTGCTTTCCAGGCGGAACGTAGAGCGAAATAAGCTCGGTTCCGCGCCCTTCCTTGCTAGCTAGGGTATTCAGTGTCTTCTTTAACCTGAACAGTTCTAGCGAAGTTCTTTTTCCAAGGCTCAAAGCTTTTCACTGGGTTTTTTTATCTTAAAGCTACATGGCTAGGGCATTAAATAAGAGTTTGGGATTATGGGGCCATTTCTAGAACTTCCTTTAAGAACGCTTTATATGGACCCAATTTTCCGCCGAAATTGCCAGCAGAAATTCTGACAACCCCGTGAATTGTTGCTGCAGCCTTTATTGCCTCACCCATTGCCCTCTTAACCGCTTCTACAGTCAAACCGTTGATTACAATTTCATAAACGCAATTCACATTTTCCTGGAGTTGTGAATCTAGTATAAGCGTTTTAAGCTGCGGACAAAAAGGATGATTTGTTGAAGCCCTAAGCTTATACTTTAGCGATCCAGTTTTTGAACCTGAACGGCAAACTCCTCCTGGGAAGGGCAGGATGACTTCGCTTACTTTGTTCTTTATGCCTTTTACTGCCTCTTCAGCTGCCATTAGTCCAGAAGGCTTGTCTCGGGCTAGGATGAGTATCATTCCTCCAGCTATGGCTTCGGTTGCGCCGAAAGTGTCTTCGACCATGAATTCGCCCTCCATCACTGGGATTCTCCAAATCTTTCTATTTCCAACCTGACCCTTCTTTTGAAATCCATCCCCGAACAGCCGTAGGCTTCTGCCGACCTTAAGCTTTCTTTTGGCGTTTGGCAAGGCGTCGAAGGCTGACGCTGTTGGGCAAGTCATGACGCATTGTCCTATACGTTGTATCATTTGGTTTTTCAGGTCGAATCTATTATAGTTATATAGTTGAATTAGGGCGCCTACTCGATTATCTGGAGTCTCGTTTTTTAGGACCATGCCTTCTATGCCAGCTTCAGCTGGAGACATGATCACGCTTGTGGCAAAACCTGTTGCAGCGGCGGCGGCTGTTAGAGCCCATTTCTCGTTATCCGCTGTTATCAATATGCGACCTGCCCACAGAGGAAACATTTCCGCGAAAGTATCGACAATCTCGCAGACATTTCCATTTTCCGCTGTATACCTAAACGTTTCTTTACTCATGAATCTCTTTTCCTCTGCTCAGTCTAGCTATACAGACTGCGAGATGAACTTAAATTCTTTCACATCCGCCAAGCTTTTGTCAATTGTACTTGATTCTGTTAGTATAGGCAAGGTAAGCAGCGATAATTCTACGAGCCTTCATGATGGAAGCGCGTCTTAAGACAATAGTGACTGGCTAAGGTAGCCAATGTTTTTCAGCTGGGAGGCTCCCCTTTTTCTCTTCAATTTTTCCGAGAACGATTTTCCTAGCTATTTCATAGGCTATCTTATAGTCGAATATTCCTTTTGGTTCTTCTGCGGCTCTTTTAATCAATTCGGCTTCAACAGCATTTTTGAGCTTGCCTATCGCCAGGGCACCTATCCCGATAATGTTTGGCAAGAACTCTTCACCTTCAGCCTTTGATTTCAGACCTTCAACTCCTAAGGGCGGAATAGCGTTGATGTCGGCGATTATTTTGCATCTCTTTCCATAGTCTTTAAGTGTACTTAAGGGTAGAAGCTGAATGCCAGCAGCTCCGGCAGAAAGTATCACTTCAGCCTTCTCCATCGCTTTTCCGACTTCTTCAGGAGTTTGGGCTTCAACACCATGAGCTCTTTCAGCTTCAAACTCATCATTTATTCTAGTTGCTACAGCAGCAGACCTACGAAGATCGCGCGAAGTGACGATGACATTCGCCTTTTCTGTCACATAAAGCCTAGCAGCTGTTTGTCCAACAGGACCTGTCCCAGCTAATACCGCCACGATCTTGTTCTCCAAACTTCCAAATCCTTTCAAAAGTGACAATTCCAAAGTCTTTGCGACGGCTGCCGAAGCTGTTGTATATGCTCCTCTAGGATCTATTATTACGCTGAGCTCAAAGGGCGGAAAGACGCATTTCTTGATTTTTTCCACAATTTCATTTACCAGTTTGAAGTCGCGTCCGTTGACGAAAATCTTTGTGTGTTTTGCGCCTTCGGGACCTCTTGGGAACATGGCGTCGTAAACAATTTTCTCGGCATCCCCAACAGTCACATTTTCATATTTTAGTATTGTTGCGTCTGGGAAGATGTCTATTGTTGTTAGTATGTCGAAGGCGCTTGCATGCTTATCGGTGTCTAGGAAAATGAATGCTTTTTTAGGTTGTTGGTCTGTCAAGCTTAGTCCCTTCTGCTGTTAATATTTTTTTTAACGTTTAAAAATTGCTATTACTCACGCGACTTTTCGAACGTTTTAAATATTAAAGTCAGGTTGTATGTTAGGATATTGTAGGAGAGTGAAACACGGTTGACAGACGTTGTCGAGAAAGGATTGAAGAAAATCGGGATAACCGTTTCTAAGCCAATATTGGCCGCTTTATGCATAATCTTCGGCATAATAGTAATAGCGTGGAAGGAATCTTTGAACTACGTAGTTGGTATTTTTCTAATAATAGAAGGTGTTCTACTGCTTACTGAGTACCTGGAGCTTCAAAGGCAACAACCAACACCGTCTCCACCCGCGTGACATTGCCTTCTGCCAAAATCCCATTCATTTTTTCACACACTCTAAGATATAGGTTGGTCGAGCCGAAGGACTTTTCGTAAACTAATTAGCAAGGGCACACCTGCCACAAGCGTTGCAAGGCATACAATCAAATCCTCAATGTATGATCCAACGGCTCCTGGAATAAACCATTCATAGGCTAAAGCCTCATAGGAGCCAAACAGCTGGTAGAGGCTACACGGGACTAGAAGAAACACGCGGCTCATGGAATCTACTACGGTGCTTACGAAAGCGATAAGAATCAAAGCTATTGGAAATCGTCTTGGTTGTTCTTGCCAAATCCATTTCCCGATTTTTGAAGAGGGATACAAAAGGACAAAAGCTATGATCAAGTCTAAAACCGTCCACAGTGGAAGCATTCTTCCATAAGGGTGGACAAAATAGGCGCCAAGCATAATGCCATAAATTACGGTTATTTCTTTCCACTTTCCCTTCGCTAAAAGACCAGCTGCAACAACCCCTAACGGCTCAGAAACAATTCCGAACATCCACCACATACTTGGCTTCATTAGCCTTGCAATTGTGCTACCTAACAAAGCTGTAGAAAATCCTATCGCAGGACCCAGCACAATCCCTTCAATTGGCATTAAATATATAACAAAGCTGCGCCACGGTCCCTCGGGCAAAAAAAGAACGGCGTGAAGGGCTGCAAACACAGCCGTAAGCGCGATTTTCTGTGTCTTCATCAAACCCATCTATAACACCGGTTCAGCCCAATTTTGCCTATCCGCTTATATTTTTCAAGTTAGGTTTCAATGCCTTCACGACTTGACTATCAATAGAAAGAACTAAATAGAATTTTTCACAGTCTTTTTTGCAGCCTTCGCTTAGCTTGCCAAGAACAATTGTATTATGAAGACTATTAACGCTGTGAAGGCGCCCACGGTAAGCATCGCTATGCCATAAAACCAACCGTTATCCCTCGCCACTTTTCCAAGGTATATTCCCAATAGGAAAAGCGTGATTAAAGAACATGCGAAGGATACTATATACGCATTCCAAATGGTTATCAGTCCCGTTTGAACAAGGATAAAGGGCATCAAGGATATGATCGCTGTTAATGCCGGCGACAATCCGTCAATGAAGGCCACATAAACCATGACGAAGCGTGCTGCTTCATAATGTATTGAGTCAACCTTGTTGTTTGTTGCTTGCTCCATCTCTCTTAAATGGCGTTCTCTCTCAGCTTTTTCAGCCATGTACGCCCCGAAAAAACCTGACACTCCCATAGCGAGGCTAGCTCCTAAGCCAGCGAGTATGATTATTTCCACTTTTGAAACTTTAGCCATCCATGAGCCTAAGACTATGCCAAAGACTGTCATGGCTCCGTCGAACCCGTTCATTACAAAGTATCTTCTGGCTATACCGCTTGCCTTCGTTACACGAAGGTAAACTCTAACCCTTTCGAAGAGCTTACCGAAAAGTTTACCCAACTAGTACCTGTTCACCTTGAAACGCCATAATACTGAAGCCCATATCGAATGCGGTTCTATTACCGTAATTGTTTAATATAAAGTTTTGTGATTCTACCTCACTTTGGGAGGCAATTTAAGATGGCGCTCGCTGAAATTCTAGAAAAACTTTCAAATGCTTGCGGAGTTGCTGGCAGAGAAGATGAAGTGAGAAGCTTGATTAAGAAATTTTTGAAACCTTACGTAGCTGAGGTCAAAGAGGATACACTCGGAAATGTTATTGGAGTAAAAAAGGGAAAGAAAAATGCGCCAAAAGTTATGCTTGCTGCGCACATGGACGAAATAGGTCTGCTGGTGAAAACGATTTCAAAAGAAGGCTTTCTTCAGTTCACAAAAATAGGCGGAATGGACGACCGCATCTTGTTAGCCCAAAAAGTTATAGTCGATACGGAAAAAGCACCTCTACATGGGATAATAGGTTCAAAACCTGGACATATACAAAAAGAAGAGGAGCGCAAAAAGGTCATCACTTACGATGAACTGTTCATAGACATTGGAGCAGAAAACCAAGAAGAAGCTAAGAAAATGGGGGTAAGAATCGGAGATCCTGTGGTTTTTGACATAAGATTTGCGAGAGTTGGAAAAGACATCGTGATTGGCAAGGCTTTTGATGACCGTGTCGGATGTGCTATTATGGTGGAGGCAATGAAGCGTCTGGAAAAAACGGAATGCACCGTGTACGTGGTAGGAACAGTGCAAGAAGAAGTTGGCTTGAGGGGGGCAACAACTGCTGCCTTTGGCATATCTCCAGACGTTGGCATTGCACTCGATGTGACCATAGCTGGCGATGTTCCTGGAGTAAAAGAAGTTGAGGCGCCAATCAAGATGAGGAAGGGGCCGTCGGTAACAATTGCTGACTCTGGGTTGATTACTCATCCCAAGATCCTGCGGCTGCTAATAGATACGGCTGAAGAGCACAATATTCCGTACCAGCTTGAGACAGGCTTGCCAGGATCAACAGATGCAGCACGCATATCCATGACTAAGGAAGGGGTGCCAAGTGGCGTAATATCAACACCAACACGTTACATTCATAGTCCAGCATCGCTGCTCAGCCTAGAAGATGCTGAAAACGCCGTAAAACTAACGGTTGCCGCTATTCAAAAAGTCTCCAAATACTTCTCACACTAATTCCACATATTGGCTTATTGAGACTTCTCGATAAGAAAAGTTGCCCAAAATCGATGGGAGAGAAAAAATGAGCCAGAAAAACCTACTTTGTAATAAAGCAATAGCGCGCTTCTCTGAGGGCTATAATTGTGCCCAGAGCGTCCTGTGGACAATGTTCGAATACTGGAATGGCAAGAACGAGTTGGTTCCAAGAATCGCCACGGCTTTTGGTGCAGGAATAGGAAGGTGCGGGTCTATCTGTGGAGCCTTGACTGGCGGCGTCATGGCCTTAGGAATCAGATACGGAACTAATGAACCCTCTGTTGAAAAGCGACTAAAATCCTATGAACTCGCGCAAAGTCTATACAAACAATTTGAGACGAAACACGGAAGCGTCTTTTGCCGGGAACTTATTGGATATAATCTTTCAGATGCAGAAGAATTAGAAAAAGCTCGAAAAGCTAAAGTGTTTGAAGAAAAATGCCACAATTTCATTAGAACCATTGTCGAAACCTTGACAGAACTCAGTGAACATTAAACGGTGTGGTCCCTAAGCATGAACGAAACGAATTAAAATTAGAAGATTCTATCACTTACGTGGCTAATACTATGGGTGGTAAAAAAGCTTTTAATTTTCTGGAACATATGGCGGATGCCTACATTGCTGCTTATGGAAAAGATTTGGCAGAAGCTTTCGAGAATGCTGCTTTTGCGATGTTTGAGGTTATGACTGATGTTGAAAAGGTCAACCCCCAAGTTGAGGATCACGTTGAGGTTGAGGCAGTAGACGAACACGCCCTTCTCTACAGTTGGCTTGAAGCCCTACTTGTAAGATTCGAAATCAAAGGAATGCTTTATTCTAGGTTCAAAGTTCTAGTTTTAGACAAGACTTCAAATGGTTTCAGACTAAGGGCAAAGATCTCTGGAGAAAAGTATAGTCCCGAAAAGCACCCACAAAAGGTTGGTGTAAAGGCTGTTACATATCATCGAATGGAGATTATTAAAGAGCCAAATAAAGTGACTTTAAGATTTATTCTTGACATATAAGCAGGTTCTCTTTCTGCATCGGGTTCTTACATTCTAAAGACATTATTGCGCTCAGAAGTAAACTAAACCAGTTTCAATTGCTTTAGACCTTTTAGGATCTCTTCTACCGCCGCTACTGGGGGGGTCTCTAGTTTTTCGCATCTAAACTCGACGAAAGGAACCTTCTTTTCCTTATAGTATAGCAAAAGCGGTTGAGTTTGGCGTTCATAGACATCGATCCGCTTCTTTATGACTTCTGGGGTGTCGTCTGTACGTTGGTATAGCTTTCCACCGCATTTGTCGCATATCATATCCCTCTGAGGTTTTAAGTAGCGTATGTTGTAGACTTCACTGCAATTTTCGCATATTCTTCGTGTTGACAAACGCTCAATAATAATCCAGTCTGGCACAGTCAGACGGATTACAACATCTATCCGGGCAATTTTCTCCAAGGCTTTTGCTTGTTCAAGAGTGCGTGGATAACCGTCCAATATGAAGCCCTTCTTCGAGTGAATTTTGGTCAAGCGTCGCTTCAAAACCTCTACCACAACATCATCTGGTACAAGCGCGCCTTTCTCAACGTATCTTTTCACCTTCCTGCCCAATTCAGTGTTTTCTTTAATAATTTCTCGGAAAATGTCACCCATGGCAATCACATCCATGCCGAGCTCGTTTTGTAGCCTTGAAGCGTAGGTCCCCTTACCCGAACCCGGAGCACCGAAAATAAGAGCGTTCACCACGCTTACTCTTCCTCCGATCCACATGCATTTTTGTTTTCGTAACAAGATGGCTGGTTGATAATTAAGTATTACTGTTTGACCAATTAAACCTATGAAACTGCAATAAGGCATGTGCATGTTTTTGTCAGTTTCTAGCGGATCAGAAACGCTATTTCCCTCACAAGGGTTTCTGGAATTAGAGCTCTTCCCCTTCGCCTATTCATTTTAACAAACCCAAGTTTGCTCAGCACTTGCAAGTCTAGATACACATTTTTCACGTTTCGCCTCACTTTTTGAGCCAAATCGTTTATTGACTCGACCCTTAAGGCGGCGATTTGAAACAGTAGTTCCATTCTTCGGGGTGTTAGCAAAGCTACTTGGTCAGGCTTGAAGTCTTTTACTTCCTCGATAGTGTAGTCAAGAGTCCCTTCTTCAATGTAGCCCTTATAACTATCCACAAGCTCAGCCCATTCAAAATAAACCCTAACGTACTTAGCATCTAAATTTTGCCCAAGGAAAAGCTCCTCAAACTTCTCGAAACTTAAGCCAAACTCTTGCTCGAACCTCTTAATTCTATCTTCTACTTCTTCTGATGTCAAATCTCGAATTACTCTCAGAAGCATGACGATTCACAAGTAAAAGTAGGTTGATATGCTTAAAATATTCACGATAAAAACGCTTAAAGCAGTTGACAACGGCTTTAAGAATCTTACTTGAAACTTATGATAGGGTGCAGAAATGTATACAACAAGAATCGAGGAACACGTTTATCTGATTGATGTTGCAACTGCTGGGATAAAAAATTTTATCGCTAGCTATGTCTTGAAAGGAGAGCAAATTGCAATAGTTGAAACGGGTCCAGCTTCATCGATTCCCAATCTGCTCTTTGGCTTAAAGAAATTGCATGTTAAACCAGAACAAATAAGGTATGTTATGCTCTCGCACATTCATCTCGACCACGGCGGTGGTGCTGGAACACTATTGAAAAGCCTGCCGAAAGCCAAAGTCGTAGTTCATCAGAGGGGAGCGTCTCACCTAGCAAATCCAGAGAAACTTTGGCAACAGTCAAGGGAAGTTCTTGGAAGCATAACCGACATGTATGGTAAACCTGAGCCTATTCCTGAAGGCAGAATTATAGTAGCAGCTGACGGCATGAACTTTGACATTGGAAACAATGTCAGTCTAAGAGTTGTAGAAACGCTTGGACACGCCTCGCATCACTTAAGCTATTTTGAAACATTGAGCCAAGGTGTTTTCCTTGGCGATGCTGCGGGAATTTATTTGAACGAAATCGATGTAATCATTCCTACGACACCCTCGCCCTTCCGCCTCGATATTGCATTAGAGTCTATAGATAAGCTTATGAGATTAAAACCTAAGGCATTGTACTACAGTCACTTTGGCAAAACCAGTAGAGCCTTGGAAAATCTCCAAACATATACAAGGCAGCTCAAGCTCTGGGCAGAAATAGCAAAACAAGTACAAGAAGAAAACGATAGTCTTCAAGCAATGAATAGAGAGATACTTGAAAACGATGTAGCTATGCAAAAAGCCGCAGTATATCTTAAAACCCATGCAATTCTGAGCCAAACTGTGTTTAAAGAAAGTGCTCGGGGAATTTTGGATTTTGTCCGAGAATTTGAAAGTTTTCGAACATGAAGTATTTTGGTGTCAACGCCAAAATCGTTTATATATTCAACAACTTTCTTATTTGTGTTAGGTGAAAAAATGGAAGAGGGAGAAGGTCGCCTCCCTTCAGAAAAAGTCCCACTTGAAAGAATAGACAGTTACACTTGGCGAATTCCAAAATACAAATCAGGCATGCGGGTTCCTGGTGTGGTTTTTGCTGACTCAAACTTATTGGAGAAAATGCAAACAGACCGAACCCTCGAACAATGTACAAATGTCGCTCACTTGCCGGGAATTTACAAGCATGCAATAACCTTGCCAGACGGACACGAAGGTTATGGTTTTCCAATAGGGGGCGTAGCTGCAACGGATTACGACGAAGGCGTCATTAGCCCAGGGGGAGTAGGCTACGACATAAACTGTGGAGTTCGCTTATTAACCACAAACCTTTCAGAACAAGACATAAGACCAGACCTCGCTCAACTAATGAATACAATTTTTGATAATGTTCCATGCGGGCTTGGAAGCCGCCGAAAAGACTTCAAGGTAACAACCCATGACCTTGAGAGGCTGGTTCTAGAGGGTGTTCAATGGGTTATCGACCAAGGATTAGGCTGGTCTGAAGACGCCGAGCACTGCGAAGAGCGCGGATGCATGAAAAACGCAAATCCAGACAAAGTTTCGACAACGGCGAAAAATAGAGGGTTAACACAAATCGGCACATTAGGCTCAGGAAATCATTTCTTGGAAATACAAAAGGTGGACAAAATCTATGACGTGCAAACAGCCAAAATCTTTGGAATTGAACATGAAGGACAAGTAACGGTCATGGTTCATTGCGGTTCAAGAGGTCTTGGTCATCAAATATGTTCTGATTATTTGCGGGTTATGGAAAGGGCGGTGCACAAGTACAAAATAGTGTTGCCTGATCGGGAACTTGCATGTGCCCCCGGGAATACCAACGAAGCTGAAGACTATTACCAAGCGATGGCATGTGCCGTCAATTACGCTTTTTCAAACCGTCAAGCAATAACACATTGGGTTAGGCAAGGTTTCCAGCAAGTTCTCAAAGAAGATCCGGAGAGGTTTGGGCTAAAACTTGTTTATGACGTAGCCCATAACATTGCAAAGATAGAAAACCACAAGGTCAATGGAGAAAGTAAGAAAGTATGGGTTCACAGAAAAGGTGCAACGCGAGCCTTTCCGCCTGGGCACCCGGAAATTCCATCAGAATATAGCCCTGCGGGGCAGCCGGTGCTGATACCAGGCAGCATGGGTACAAGCTCTTGGCTTCTGGCGGGCGCGGAAAGAGCCATGCAGATAAGCTTCGGTTCGACAGCGCATGGAGCTGGGAGAATGATGAGTCGAAATGCTGCTAAAAGAAGGTTTTGGGGTGGCGACGTAAAAAAGGCCTTAGAACAGCGGGGAATCTATGTTAGATCTGCAAGTTCTGTTGTCTTAGCCGAGGAGGCAGATCCAGCATACAAGAATGTGGACATTGTTGCAGATGTAAGCCACAAGATCGGAATAGCTACGAAGGTTGCAAGGATCGTTCCATTAGCAGTGGTGAAAGGCTAAGCTATTTCGAGCTTTTTTTCTTCTTCAATCTTAGGTTCGGTTAAGCTGGTCTTGTTTCGCCTTCTTCTGAGTTCTCAGCCTTCGCTCTTCTGGTGCTTGTGCTTTCTGTAATTCTTTTATGTACCATGCTCGGTCTCTGGCATAGTGGATGCTTAAGGCTAAGCCTAGGCAAAGCAACACAAGACCAATGGTTGTTAGTGACAATCCTAAAAGGCTGTAAGGGTGTCGCGTCAAATGATATGGGATTACTAGAAACCATTCTGGATTCTCGACCATTATTACAGTTTCGAGCAGGCCTCCTACGAAAAATACTGAGCCTATTATGATTATTAAATATCCAACTGTTTCATTGTGTCTTGACTCTTCTGCTTTTTCGTGCAGATAGTCGCTAAAAAGCATCGAATCCACGACTTGAGCACACTGTCGGACATGTATAAGTTTTATTGCGAATTTCGAATATTGGGTTAAAAGGTTAAGCGAGGTTTATATCAATAGCCTTTGCTATAATTGTTAAGGCGCGCATTGAATTCATCAGTGATTTGAAATGCCATTGAAAGACGAGTGTGGAATATGCGGCAGAGTTCTTCCATACAGATATCTTAGGCAATGCCAAAGATGCGGCCGGTTGTACTGCAGAGATTGTATGGTTCCGGACATTGTCACAGGCGACCTGACTGAAATGTTGTGTCTTCATTGTGCAAGAAAGATTGCTTCGCCAAAGTCTGTTTCCAAGTACAGCGGGCTTACTGGTTATTTGAAATTTAGGGGTTCTTTCACGAATGTTGTTACGCTTTCTTTTGCAAGGATTGATGGGATAGTTGGCGATAACTTGCCGATGAGCGCCTATCGTAATCAGAGATGGTGGGACAATTCTCCGAGCAGTCCGCGTGCTAGGGCTTGGTTGGATGCTGGCTGGGAGATCGAGGAAACGAATCTAAAAGAGGGTTATGTAGTTTTCAGAAAAGTAAAGAGTACGCAAACAAAAAGCCCTGGAAGAAAAGTCTCTCGTAGCAAAACCCAGAAGCCCTTCACCCCTGTTCCTGTTCATATTCGGAAAGCTAGGCAGCCGTCTAAGACAAGGGTGTCAAGGCTTTATGCTAGGATCAAGAATCTAGAGCGGCGAAGAACTTCTATGCCCCGTTATCCAGGAGGCTTTAAACCTAAGCCGAAACATGAGAAAAGATTATTCAAACTTGATCGGAAACCGCAGTAATGGCTGAAAAAGAAATTTTATCTATCACACATCAATAGAGGATAGTGAAACGCATTTGAGCAAAGGGCGGTCGTCGTCTAGTCTGGTTTAGGACACAAGCCTTCCAAGCTTGCGATCCCGGGTTCAAATCCCGGCGACCGCACTAATAATTTGGGATAAGCTCTCTGAAAGGCTCTAGCCCCCTCCCTTATATATAGATTGAACCTACAATTCACAGTGAAACCTAACGCGCCAAATTCCGCCCCAAAAATTGCCCAACCGAAGCTTACTTATCACGCTTCTTCGTAGAATTCTTCTGCTCTCGGTGGTGTAGCACTTAAGCCTCTACGCTCGCGGATTTGCCTTATTATATCAGCTTGCATTGATTCTGGGACGGGAGCCCAACGACTAAATTGCGTGGCCCAAAATGCCCTGCCTTGTGTAGATGATCTTAATTCATCTGCCAGCCCAAAAGACTCGGCTACAGGCATCTCAGCTTTAACTATCACCATATCTTCCTCAGTTACCATGTCCAGAATCTTGCCGCGACGCTTCTGCACTATTGCAATGACCGAGCTTACAAACTGGTTTGGAACCTTGCATTCGAAGCTTATGATTGGCTCTAGGAGTTTAGGATTGCTCAGCAGAAAACTGCACCAAATTGGACGCCAGGTCATTGGGAGTATCTGTGCTGGTCCTCTGTGCACAGGATCGTCGTGAATCATTATGTCTTCCAGGTTCACTTTTAACCCGTAGGCTGGTTCCTTTGCTAATACCGAGGTGTACACTGCCTCGCGGAACCCTGACTTTACATGATCTAGTACTTCTTCAACGTACTGTCTTCCTTTTATCTTGTTCACAAGTATGTTAGTACCCTCGATTGCGATGACGTGGCGTGCGTCGTCAGTTTTCCAGCCGAACTGTTTTGCAAGAATCTTTTGACGTTCGTCGCGGGTTTGCATCTCGGAAATCTTTCCTGCTTTTATAGCTTCGATAATCTCATCCGGCAGCGTTTCTAATGTCACCCATAACCTGTTGTGTTTGTTAGGGCTTTTGCCCATTATTGGTGGACCTTGATAGTCTTGAGTGATTGTTTCACGATAGATCACTATAGGCTTGCTAATTTTTACCTTCAAAGCTGCTTCCTGCATTCGATATGCCGTGACTTCAAGGTGAAGCTCACCCATGCCACTGAGAAGAAATTCTCCGCTTTCCTTGTTTATTTTGAAGTGCAAGTTCGGATCTTCAAGCGTCAGCTTATGCATGACTTTGTCGAAGAGCGGCAAATCTTTAACATCCTCAGGCTCAACTGCAACCGTAACCACAGGATCTGAAACATACTTTAGCCCTTCAAACGGTTGCGTTTCCACTCCTCCTTCTGCCACAGTTTCGCCTACATGAATCGAAGGCAATCCGGAAAGTGCAGCGATATTTCCTGCAGGAATTTTTTCAACAATAACTCTGTCGGTGGCCATGCTCATGTAGACTTGCTGGATTGCTCCTTTCTGATGGCTGGCAACAAGCTGAACTGTTTTTCCCTTCTCAACAGTCCCACTGAAGACGCGCCCGATTGCAACAACTCCGCTATGAGGGTCAACTTCTATCGTGGTTATACACATTAAAAGCGGTCCACCAGGGTCAACTTTGCCCATGCCCTTCCCTATAGAGCTACTCGAATCGCCTGGCCAGATCTGGCTCTGCCTATAAGGTTGAGCTTGAAATGGGTTGGGCAAGTGTTCGCAAAACATATCCAAAATTGGCTCATACAATGGAGCCTTTTTGCTCAAGGCGTCAACTTTCCTTCCGATCTCGTCTGGTTCCCCAGTATATGCGTCAACAATATCTTTGAATGACACATTTTTTGTCTTCATGTGGGGTAAGTTCAATCCCCACTTGTGAAGAGCTGACCCAAATGCTACGCGCCCATCTTCAACCGTAACTTGCCAGTCCTTTTTATGCTCAGGCGGCGCGTATTTCTCAATAAGACTATTGATCCTGACGATAATCTTCGCGAATTTGCGCTGTATCTCTTCTGAAGTCAGTTTCAGCTCCTTTATCAGCCTATCAACTTTGTTTATGAAGAGAATTGGCTGAACCCTTTCGCGCAGTGCCTGCATCAAGACAGTTTCCGTTTGAGTCATAGGGCCCTCAACAGCATCCACAACCACGAGCGCACCATCCACGGCACGTAGGCTTCTCGTCACAGCCCCACTAAAGTCGATGTGCCCTGGAGTGTCGATGAGATTTATGAGGTAATCTTTTCCTTCATAGGTGTGGGCTAGGCTTATGTTCGAGGCGAAAACCGTCATTTGCCTTTTCTGTTCGAGTTCCCAAGAGTCCAGGAAAAGCCTTTGCCCCGCTGTTTGTTCGCTTATGATGCCGGCGGCAGCCAAAAGACTGTCTGAGAGCGTAGTTTTTCCATGGTCTACATGGGCTATTATACTTGTGTTCCTAATCGCCTCTGGAGTATTCATCAGCTTGACAATTTCTTCGATCTGCCTATAACGCCCCATACTATACCTTCCCCACACTAGATAGATGTACCCATAAGCATCTGCCATTTACGCAGGGTTTCGCTCTGACTCTATGAAACATTTTGAACTTTCACTGCTTCAAGATAAGCTACATGGAAATGAAAAATGCGACCTATTAACTTTTTGTTGCACAAATCCCTGCATGGTCTTCCTTCAACCGCTTCTTAAGAGTTCGAACAGAAGAATCTGCAGGATTTCCAGAAAGATATGTTGATTTGCGAAAGCAGGCTTACGCCATAAGCGCAATAAGCTTGTCTGCCGTTTCTTTGTTAATATAGAACCCTTTTCTCGACAGCCTTTTCAAGCCCAAAAGCATAAGAACGTTTTTGAGTGGTATAGGTTTTGTCGCTTCATTAAGGTTTTTGAATCTGATAAAAGAAACTCTCTGTTTGTCCCGAACAAACTCTTCGTATTTTTCCTTGGATTTCAGAACTGATTCCTTGCCGTGCTCATTCCATAGGCTCTCTACATCTCCAACCTTGCGTTCGATAAACTCAGCGTAGCCAGCGATTTCACCAACAGGTTTTGTCACGTAAAACAATAATAGAGAGGTGTTCTTAGGAGGAGCCCACCCTCCCTGCACGTACGAAAACGTCTTCTTCCCTTTGTAGTTGAAAGAGCAAAATTCGCGCCACCATTTGTCCTTAATCATCATAACAAAAGCGTATTTTTCCTTCATTGAATCACACGTTATACTGTTGTCGGTTGCGATTTAAGATTTATTGGACTGTGACATTTGGAGTTCGCGAAAATTAAAATGCTTTCTTTCGTAATAACTGCAATTATGGTTAAGGTTTCTCCTGTTGGACGACAAAAATTTCTCGACGAACTTGTTCATGATAAGCAAAAGAGCATAGATTTTGGAATCACAAGATGCTTGAATTGGAACATAAGGAATCCTTCTTTGCGAAGAGCCATAAAACAGGCGAAATGGCTAGAGGAAAACAATTTTGATATTATCATTTTGACCGAAGTCAAACTTTCCCGAGGATGTGTTTACATCAAGGATAGACTCACAAGCCTCGGCTATACCATTGTATTTCCGACTCCTGAAAATGGTGACTATGGCGTCATTCTGGCAATCAGAAAAGCTTTCAAAGAGATTCCAATGATTCGAATTGATTTTTTATCCCATAGGGTTTCTTTTGCAGCCTGCGATTTCTCAGGAAAAGATGTACTGTTTACGGGTATATACGCGCCAGTTTGGAGAAACGAGAAAAAAAGAATGTTTCTAGACGCATTTGAGAAACTAATAGCTATGGAAGATTTGAAAAAGAAATTCAACGATTGGATAATATTCGGCGATCTAAATGTGTTAGAACCAGACCACATTCCCCAATATCCTGCCTATAAGGAATGGGAATACTTTTATGATGCTTTCCGCAAACACGGATTCACGGACGCATTTCGATTTTTCCATCCATGTGAAAGAGAATATTCTTGGTTTGGTAGAGAGGGAAACGGTTATCGTTTTGACCACATTTTTGTCTCTGAAAGCATTCTGTCTCTTCTGAAGAACTGTTCTTATCTTCATGAGGTAAGATTTGAAAAACTGAGTGACCATTCTGCTATGCTTCTTGAAATAAAGGCATTGACTAAGACCACGTAACCAACAAGGAAAAAGTCAAACTTTTCAAGAACAGGCCTCATCTTCTATGGCTTCTGAAAGTAGCCTTACTAGTCTTTTATGGCTTCCAGTAGGCTCATTACGTTCCACAGTTTTACCCGTGTATAAGGTGGCATGTTTGGGTCTTGTAGAATCTCATCTAGAATTGATATGGCGTTTGACGCCTTAACGGCTGGAGTGAATTCAGTTGTATGCAGTACATCCATGGAATCTTTTGCTGCTCGCCTAATATTTCTGGGTGTCGTGTTGTCCTCAGAGACCCCTCCAAGCACAATTACCGCCTGCTTTATCCTCTCCTCATACATCTCCAGTTTTTTCTTCCTAACCATACCTGCCACCCCGAAAATCTACTCGTAATCTTGTTATATAGGCTTTCATACCTATCTAGTTTGGGGTTTTAAAGCTTGTCGCGAAAGGAAGAAGAGAAGCATATTAAACGAATGGCAGACCTTCTACGTCAAGGTTTAACCCTGACAGATCTGTCATGCCCCGCGTGCGCCTCGCCACTTTTCAGAACAAAAAACGGAAACCTTTGGTGCGCAAAATGCGAAAAGAAAGTCATATTGGTTAAGGAAGGAGAAGAGTCAGCAAAGATAACAAGCTCCATAGCCCTCGAAAACCTTGAATCTACACTTCTAGCGAAAGTGCAAGAGATACAGACCAAAATGCAAAGTACAGAAAACGTTGAGGAACTGCAAAAACTGGGCACACTTCTTTTAGAACTGCTGGAAAACCTTGAAAAGGTAAGGAAAGTAAAGAGAGCCTAGTCGGTGCTTTTCGCTTGCTTGGTTTCTACGAGAACTTTCCAGAAAATCCCCAGAAAATAGCGCACTTAAGCGTTTCAGTCTCAAATAAGCGGCTTCAACAAGCATTGATACAACTTTTTCATCAGTTATGCAATGAAAGTTTAACTATAGAAGACGTTGCAAATCCCTCGTTACCACAGTGCACAGTTATTTTCGAGTTCGGAATAGCTGAAGCCAACAATTTTAACTATCTAGACAGCGAAGAAAAAACTAGAGTTACTAAGGCAATGCAAAAAAAACACTTCCAAACCATAGATTTTCTCTGCTCAATAAGATACTATAGAACACTAAAGGAAAAGAAAACTCCGCTAAAATTCGATTACTACATGCTACGTTTCACCTTCAACAAAAACACTATGCAAACCGAAATCTTCCACGAACGAGGTCCAATGCACATATCACCAGAAGAGCTAATCAACTTCATTGCCAGAAGAATCAATCAGACATCTCAGAAAAAAATATTAAAAGTGTCAGAAGCTTTCTAGTATGCTTTTTCCAAAAATACAAGAGCAACTTTCAGAATTTCGTCAGAAACTTCTTTTTTAGACCTGTTTCCGTCAATCCTAATGAGTTCTCCATTTTTAACAAATTTCAGATAGACTTCTCGTACCCTTTGCTGAGTTTCTAAGTTCTCCATAACTGACTTCTTGCGCTTTAACCTCTCAATCACGATCTCTGGGTCCACATCGATGAAGATGGCAAGATCAGGGCGTACTGCATGTTCGTTTATCTTTCTAATCCACTCTAAGTCGAGCCCTGCTGCCCCTTGATACGCTAACGATGAGTAGACATAACGGTCAGAAACCACAAGTTTGCCCTCGCTCAATGCCGGAAGAACCTCATTTTTCAAATGTTCGAAACGATCTGCTGCAAACAATAGCGCTTCAACAACGCTTGAAAGACGCTTCTTGCCATGCAAACAGTATTTTTTTATAAATATTCCGATTTTGCCACGACTAGGCTCAACCGTGTAAACAGCATTGTAGCTCTTCTTCAGCTTCTCTACAAGCGACTTCGCTTGCGTAGTCTTTCCGCAACCGTCTAATCCTTCAACGCAAATGAAAAAGCCTCTCCCCCTCATCTTCTAGACCCCATGAAGCTTTTAGCGTTAGACATTATAAGAATAAGATTAGCTAATAATTATTTAAAACTGAGAGGAAATGCAATGCCAGAGAATTACTGGGGAGAAATAAAAGACCCGGTTCACGGATACGTCTACATAACAGAAAAAGAAAAAGAAATCATCGATTCTTATCCAGTCCAGAGATTGCGCAGACTGCGACAGCTCGCAGGGGCAGAATACGTTTATCCAGGAGCAAACCACACACGATTCGAACATTCCGTGGGTGTCATGTACTTAGCTGGAAGAGTGGTGTACCACCCTAACATTTCACGAACAATAAGCGAAGACGAAGCAGAAATGGTTAGAATTGCAGCGCTACTTCATGATGTAGGACATGGACCGTTCTCTCACGTTTTTGAACACTTGCTCACTAAGGAGTTGGGTAAGACTCATGAAGACATGACGTTATGGATAATCACAAACAGCGAATTAAAAGATACACTTGGCAAAATCGGTTACAATCCAGAAGAAATAGGAAAACTGGCAATAGGAACGCTTCACAAACCTAGAAAAGCCTTTCTAGACCAGATAATAAGAAGCGCAGTCGACGTTGACAAACTAGACTTTGTTGTGAGGGACACCTACCATACTGGCGCGGAGTACGGTTACGTCGATGTTTTCCGCTTAATCCATGCTTTGGAGGTACTGGGCGAAAACTTAGCCGTAGATTTGGGCGCACTTTCAGCCCTTGAATCTTTCATAATAGCCAGAATCGAATCCTTCAAGAGCATTTACTTCCACCGTGTTGGACGCGCCGCACAAATAATGCTTTCCACGGCGATGGATAAGGCAAACGAGGATTTGGGGCTGACAAGCTTTAAGACCCCAACAGAATACCTAGCCCTGGATGACTATACGGTTTGGTCCAAACTGAAAGTCTGTCGAAAGTCAAGGGGAATCATAAAAAATCTTGAAAGGCGAAAGATGCTAAAATGCGTTTACGAAAAGACCTTCTACGAAAAAGATGTCACGGTCTCAAACATTTTCAGTCAAGAAGCGTATAGAAGGCAGATACAAGATGATATCGCAAGAAAGGCAGGAGTAGAAACAGAAACAGTGATAATTGACGTACCGACAGTTCCGTCTGTTCCATACCACCATTCGGTCCTCATGGAACCCATGGAGATTCCAACCTTTTTTAAGACGCGAGAAGGCAATAGGATTCCACAGCGTTTGAGCGAAATCTCAAAGATTTTTGAAGTTCTTAAAGGCTTCATAAACATATTACGGGTCTATACAGATGAAGAAAATCGTGAAAAGGTCACCGATGCGGCATCAGAGATCCTAGGAAGAATTCCCTCTACTGCAAAGATATCTTACTAAGTGCATAGAAATGCGAGAAATAGTGTTGAAAGGCCGAGCAATAGTTGAAGGACGCTGTAGAGCTGAAGCGTTAGTTTCTACAAAGCCCATAAGCTTCTTAGGAGGAGTGGACCCAGCCAACGGTAAAATAATGGAGAAAAGCCATGATCTACACGGAGAATGCATCAAAGACAAGGTTTTATGCTTCCCCCATGGACATGGCTCAACAGTGGGCAGCTACGTGCTATATTCCTTAGCCAAAAAGAAGTTGGCACCAAAGGCAATAGTTAACCAAACCGCCGATCCAGTGGTAGCGGTAGGAGCAATAATCGCGGACATTCCTATGATTGACCACGTAGACATTAAGCAAATCAAAACAGATGACTTCATCGACGTTGACGCTTACGAGGGGTCTATTAGGATTTTGAAAAGAAGGGAGAGTTAGAGAACCACGTATCTGACAAAAGAAGAAGAGCACATCTACGAAGGAGAGTTTGGCTGGGCAAACCAGGTATGCATGAGGATACTTGTTCGTCTAGGCGAACTCTTTAACGCGTCAAGGCTTATCCCAATAAGCTCAGCGCATGTTTCAGGGGTCTCATATAAAACGCTAGGCGATGCGCCAACAGAATTTTTAGAAGCATTAGCGAATGAGGGCGGAAAGGTGAAGGCTAAGGCAACTTTGAACCCGCAGAGCTTCGATAACGAGTACATAGGCAAAAGATTGAGTGAAGACATCCGACGAAAGCAATTGGGTATTTTAGTACAGTTTGAAAAAATGGGTTTCACCCGCTCTTTAACATGCACGCCCTATTATCTAGAAAGGCCAGAGCGAGGCTCCCATTTGGCATGGGCTGAATCCTCCGCAGTGGTTTATGCTAATTCTGTTCTTGGAACATGGACAAATCGGGAAGGAGGACCAAGCGCCCTTGCAGCAGCGATTATTGGCAAAACCGCTAACTATGGAGTGCACGAGGCTGAAAATCGACAACCAGAAGTTCTAGTCACATTGGAAACTCATCCTCGGAACGAAACAGAAATCGGTGCTTTAGGTATTTACTTGGGAAGAATCTTAGAAAACAAAATTCCAATAATCCAAGGCCTAAAGAACACCTCGGAAGACTATTTGAAACAGTTGGGCGCTGCACTAGCGGCAAGTGGCATGGTGAACATGTTCTATCTTGAAGGTGCTTCAACAAAGGCAGAAAAAGCAGAAAAAACTGAAAAAATAAGCATAGAAGACAAAATCATAGATCGCACAATAGAAAAACTGTCCACAGCTTCAGAATCAAAGCCTGACCTTGTCTTCATAGGGTGTCCCCACTGCTCTTTAGATGAAATCAAAGAAATAGCAGATTTGACAGAAAACAAGAAAGTAAGAAACGGATTAGAATGTTGGGTTTGCACTTCGCATTATGTCAAGGAGAAAGCGGAAAAGCACGTAAAGAAGATAGAGAAAAGCGGATGTCGCGTAATCACAGACACGTGTGCGGTGGTCACTTGGACTGAAAAGCTTGGGATAAAAACGATAATGACGAATTCCGCAAAAACAGCTCACTACGCCCCAACATTAAACAAGGCAGAGACGATATTCGCACCACTTCAAGAGTGTTTGAAGGTAGCTTTTGAAGGATAAGGTTTATTCGAACGAAAAAGCACTTTGCATGATGCTCCGGCTTAAGGGGCTCCGGTAGAAGGGCAATAAGCCGCTCTATCGAATATAGCCCGGTCAAGTATTCCGGCCTTTCGAGCCGGAGACGCGGGTCCGAATCCCGCCCGGAGCACCATTAAAACTGTTTCGATTGTTCGTTTAAAATACCTAAGCTCTAGTGAAGCAATGCTCCTAGCCAAAACTCATATACAAGCTGTTCCTATGGAGTAGATTTCACAGCCTAGAGGTGTTAATCTATGACTGACGATCTATTTTCAAACTTCAACAGACTAATGGATAAAACCAAGGACCTTTTGATTTTCGAGTCTGCAACCTCCATTATTCATTGGGACATGGAGACAATGATGCCGCCAAAGGCAATTCAGCTTCGTAGCCAACAACTCGCTCTGCTGAGCCGTATTGAACATAAGATGATTACAGACCCTGAGATAGGCTCTTTATTGGAAAAGATCGTGCGACATCCAAAATATGATAAGCTTGAAGAGATTCAGAAAAGAAACCTCTACCTGATAAAGAAAAACTATGACGAACAAACAAAACTTCCAGAAGAACTTGTCGCAGAAATTGCAAAACAGCGAGCCATAACAACAGACATATGGAAGAAAGCTAAAGCTGCAAGAGATTTCTCGATGTTCAAACCTGAACTTGAGAAGCTCGTCGAACTGCAAAAGAAAGCCGCGGCAATCTTAATGAAAGTAAAAGAGACTAAGACACCCTATGATGCATTAGTAGATATTTTCGAACCCAAAATGACAGCTAAAACAATTAGCGAAGTTTTTGACGAACTGAGAAAAGGTTTGGTTTCAATACTAAAGAAGTGTGAAGCAGCCCCAAAGCAACCAGACATAAGCATTTTGAAGTGTAGACTACCAGTAGACGCACAGCGCCAGATTGCCAAAGCCCTTGCGGAATCCGTCGAATATGATGTAACGTCAAAACAAGCAGGAGGAAGAATCGATGAGACTGAGCATCCGTTCACGACAGGCTACTATGACGATGTGAGGGTAACAACACACTACTTCGAAGACAATTTCACATCATCAATTTTTTCAGTGTTGCACGAGATCGGACACGCTATGTACGAGCAGAATCTAAATCGAGAATGGATGTATCAACCGGTTGGCACAGGCTGCTCTTCAGGGTTTCATGAATCACAGTCCCGTTTTATAGAGAACATAATTGGACGCTCTCGCGAGTTCTGGGTTCATTTCTTTCCTAGATTGAAAGAGGTTGCAGGTAAAGCCCTCGCGGGCCTAGTGTTAGACCCGTTTATCCAAGCCATAAACCAGGTTACGCCATCTAAGATTCGCGTAGAAGCAGATGAAGTCACTTATGGATTGCACATCATAGCAAGGTTCAACATCGAACGGGACTTATTCGCAGACAAGATAACCGTTAAGGAACTCCCCGAAACATGGAATCAAAGCTACAAAGACTATCTTGGGGTAAAGATTGAACACGATTCTGAAGGTGTCATGCAAGACACTCACTGGGCTAGCGGCTTGTACGGCTATTTTCCAAGCTATGCGCTTGGCAATATTTACAGTGGACAAATACTAGTCACCATGGAGAAACAACTCCCAAGGTGGAGAGAGCAACTCGCAAAAGGCAACCTCAGAGAAATAAAGCAATGGTTGGTCAAAAACGTTCACAGCCGCGGAAACCTCTATGACCCCGCAGACCTAATCAAGAAAATCACCGGAAAGGAACTAGACGTCAGACCATACTTGGACTATCTCACTCACAAATACTCAAAACTCTACGGCTTCTGATCAATCTCCCTTTTAATCAATGCCTCATACACACGCAAAACTATCTCGGCTAAAAAGCCACCAAACATAAAGCACACGCCAATCCAACCGACCACGGCATCATAGTAATTGCTGCCATACAAAAATAGGACTATGCCGAGGGCAATTGCGCCCAAACACACTAAATCCTTCCACGATGTCAAGCCAACTCCACGTACCGATTCGACAATTCTAGCTTTTAGAGTATATAGACCTACCGATGACAGAGTGACATGCACGAGAAAATTAACGGTAAATTGAACAGAACCGACAGATTTCGAATTGTCATGTCGCAAATCTCTTCCACCGTCGGCAGAAACACCGACAGGTGTGTATCGAAGTCAGGTACGTCCTGTTTGCAGGCGACGCTTTTCTGTCGAGGTCTTGACGTTCTTCTTCGAGAATCGCCTTTAAATCCGACAATCTTATATACCAGTTCATAATAACAAGACACTGATGTGACGTGAAATGTCGGATAGTGGTCTTAAGAAACCCGAGACTCGCGAAGAATTCGTCAAAATGTTGACGGATGCCGCCAAGAAAGAAGCTGAATCGCGAACTCTGCTCAGGGCTAGACCGACAAAGCCCACGATTTTAGGAACCGCTAAGATCCTGAACATACATAGAGATACGCTTTACACTTGGCTGAAGGAGTTCAATGTCGATTTCAAGGAAGTCGTCGAAAGCGTACCGACAACAGTTCCGCTTGGGATTGTCGAAGAAGCTAAGAGTACTTACTTGATCGGAGAGGCACTTGTAGGAGAAGGAAATGAAGTTGCGCACATAGACCTTCTGATAGGTGACAAGAATGGACCTGTCGGGGAAGCTTTTGCCGCAGGGCTGTCAAATCTCTCTGCGGGACATACGCCATTACTGGCGGTTATTAGACCGAATCTTCCACCTAAACCGCATACGCTTATTGTGCCAAAAGTTACTGTAAAGAATATGGAAGCTGCGGGCAAGATTTTCGGTCCAGCCCAAGCTGCCGTAGCAAAGGCCGTTGCGGATGCCGTGGAAGAGGGAATCATACCTAAAGACAAGGCGGACGACTGGGTCATAGTGTGCAGTGTTTTTGTGCACCCACAGGCGAGTGATTACCGCAAAATATACCAATACAATTACGGCGCAACTAAACTGGCACTGAAAAGAGCACTCGCAAAGTATCCGACACTTGAGAAAGTTTTCTACGATAAAGATAGAGCTAAACATCCGATAATGGGATTCAGGGTTCCACGTTTGTGGAGACCACCATATCTACAGATTTCGCTCGACATACCTGAACTCGAGAGAACAAAGAAAATCATATCACAGATTCCTGGAAGTGATAGAATAATATTGGAAGTCGGAACACCCTTGATCAAACGGTACGGAACAAAAGTCATAAATGACCTGAGACAAGCAGCCAGAGACGTATTCATTGTTGCAGATTTGAAAACTTTGGATGTTGGGAAGGTTGAAGTTGATATAGCCTACGAAGATACAGCGGATGCCGTAGTGGCCGCTGGGTTGGCTCCAGAAGAAACGCTCAACTCATTTATCAACGAAGCGAAAAGACTTGGGGTATATTCCGTAGTCGATATGCTAAACGTAAAAGACGAGATTAAAAAACTAAAAGAACTAAAGGAATTTCCAGATATTGTGCTCTTGCACAGGGGAATAGACGAAGAAACTGGAAGAACTATCGGATTGGAACTTATACTAGAAATGCGGCAAGCCTTCAAGGATAAACGATTTCTGATCGCCGTAGCAGGTGGAATAGTACCAGAAACAGCAAAAGAAGCCCTAGAAAAAGGAGCCGACATAATCATTGTTGGAAGATACGTAACGCAGTCAAAGGACATCGAACGTGCTGTGAGAGATTTTCTTGAGCTAACATCCAAGATGCGGGAAGACGTAGACCTGTTCAGAGTCCATGTGGAATAAAGTCCACATTATTATTCGAAAAACACCCACTCTTTTTTCGTTTAAGAGTATTTTAAGTTCTGATAAATCCTTAATAGAGAGATATTCAACTGTCATAACACTACTGGAGAGCTCACCGTCAATGGCTAAGTTCAAAATAATAATATCAGACCCAGAAATGGGAACTTCAAAAGCAGTTGAACTCGAAGAAACACGTGCGCTGCCATTAATTGGAAGGAAAATAGGTGAAGTAGTAGACGGGTCAATAGTAGGTTTAGCTGGCCATAAGGCTCAAATAACAGGTGGCTCAGACAAGGATGGATTTCCAATGAGACCAAACGTTCATGGCGGCGTTCGCAGAAAAGTAATTCTAAGTGGAGGAGTGGGCTTCAACCCCCAAGACGACGGAGCTAGAAAACGTAAGACAGTCCGCGGAAATGTGATAACAGACGAAATCGTGCAAATAAACATGAAAATTACGGAGAAGCCAAAGAAGCCGAAAGAGAGCAAGAGAGCGAAGGAAAAGACTGAAAAGACCGAGCCTCAAGCCCCACCGACAATCCAGGCTTGATAAGGACTTAACATTTATTAACTCGCACAATTCTAATCCTTCAATAATTTATGAGTATTTATGGGAAAACCGAACAATGAGTAAGGAAAAACCCGCACCCTTGCCAAGGCAACCAGAAATCAACATCGGGACCGTAGGTCATGTTGACCATGGCAAAACAACATTAGTGCAGGCGTTGACTGGCGTTTGGGCATCAAGACACAGTGAGGAATTGAAAAGAGGCATAACAATAAAACTAGGCTATGCGGACATGGCGATCTATAAATGCCCTAAATGCGAACCTCCAAAAAACTACTCACCAGAGCCAGTTTGCTCCAATTGCGGTTCGAAAGCAACTTTTGTTCGGGCAGTAAGTTTTGTCGATGCACCTGGACACGAGGCTCTAATGGCGACAATGCTCTCAGGAGCTGCCATAATGGACGGAGCAATACTTGTGATTGCAGCAGATGAGCCGTGTCCACAACCACAAACAAGAGAACATCTAGCTGCGGCAGAAATTATTGGCATAAAAAATATCATTATTGCACAGAACAAGATCGACATTGTCAATGAGACAAGGGCCCGAGAAAGCTTCGAAGAGATCAAAAAATTCGTTAATGGAACAACCGCAGAAAACGCACCTATAATCCCAGTCTCAGCTCAACGCCGGGTCAACATGGATGTTCTTATTTATGCCATGGAGGAACTTATAGTAACACCAGAAAGGGACAAAACAAAACCCCCGCTAATGTATATTGTTCGGTCCTTCGACGTTAACAAGCCCGGCACCTCAGTCGAAAAGTTAGAGGGAGGAGTGATTGGAGGCACGATTCAGCAAGGTAAATTCGCGGTTGGAGAAGAGATAGAGATCAGACCAGGAATAACCGCAGAAAAAGAAGGAAGAAGTGCCTATAACCCTCTGTTCAGTGAGATTGTTAGCTTACATGCCGGTGGAAGGAGCGTGAATGAAGCTTATTGTGGCGGACTAGTAGGTGTGGGAACACTGTTGGACCCATCGTTTTCGAAGGCTGACGGGTTAACGGGTAACATCGTTGGAAAGGCGGGTATGCTTCCACCGACATTATCAGAGTTAACATTGGAAACCCAGATTCTTGAACGTGCAGTTGGAACAAAAGAGCTTGTAAAAGTTGAAAATGTCGCCATGGGTGAAACCTTACTCTTCCATGCAGGTGCCGCAATAACCACTGGCAAAGTCGCCTCACTTAAAAGAGACAGCGCCACAGTCAAGCTTACCAGACCAATATGTGCACAAGCTGGTTCAAGGGTTGCAATGAGCAGGAAAATGGTGGGTAGATGGAGGCTCATAGGATACGGAACGATACACTAATAGGCTCGCTAAACTTAAGAAGACAAAGAAAATAGTCAAAGTTATTCTGGATTCAAATGCTTTGTTTGTCCCACTTCAATTTAAGATCGATATTTTTGAGGAGCTGGAGAGGATTCTAAAAACAAAATTTGAGCCAATTTTGCTTCTGCAAGTCAAACGAGAACTCGAAAGAATTGCAAAGGAAGGCTCGCCACAGCTACGTAAAAGTGCCTCTTACGCCTTGAAACTATCTGAAAAATGCAAGCTAGTTAATGTCAACAAAGAACCGACGGTTTCTCCGGACGATGCCATTGTCAAACTCGCAAGCGAATGGAATTGCCCAGTGTTTACAAATGATAGAGAACTCAGGAAGAAGCTAAGAAATATAAGTGTGCCGGTCATTTATGTGAGGCAAAAGTCTCACTTGGAAATTGACGGGAGGATACAATCCCCTGTTTAAACTCGTAACCCTCGAAGACACGATCCGCATTCCGCCACAAACCTTTGGTAATCCCCTAGAGGCAGTGGGGTACCAGCAGGTCCAAGCAAAATACGAAGGAGTTGTCGACGAGGAATTGGGTTACGTCATAGCTGTGACAGACGTAAAAGTGAGCCCTGTTGGGAAAATAATTCCGGGAGATGGAGCTGCCTATCACAAGGTAACCTTTTCTCTTTTAACTTTTTATCCTAGAATCCAAGAAGTGGTGGAAGGAGAGGTTGTCGAGGTTGCTGATTTCGGAGCCTTCGTGCGCATAGGTCCTATTGATGCGTTGCTTCACGTTTCACAACTCATGGATGATTTCATCTCTTACGACGAAAAGCAAGGTGTTTTGTTAGGGAAAGAAACTAAAAGGAAACTAACAAGTGGAGACCAAGTTCGTGTTCGAATAACCGCTGTTTCTCTGGGCAGAGCGGGAAGCTCTGGAAAGATAGGTGTTACCGCTAGGCAGCCCTTCCTTGGCAAGCTGGAGTGGATTGATAAGGAGATACAGAGAATAAAAGAGGCCGCAACAACTAAACCCAAAGAGAAAGAGAAGGCAGAGTAGATGAGTGAGAAAGCCTGTTCATCTTGTCACTTCATAACCAAGGAAAACGTGTGTCCAAAATGTAAGACAACAACTTTAAGCGATGACTTCAGCGGTTTAGTAATAGTTTTTGATCCAGAGAGGTCAGCCATGGCGAAAGCCATGAACATCAAAGAGAAAGGTCGCTACGCCTTGAAGGTCAGATGAAGCCTAACCACGATAATACGTGCGAACAACTAGTGAATATACCTAAACTGTTCCAAGGAAGAGACAAGGATATTTAGATCTATACGACGAACTAAGGTAACATAAAATGACCATCATATACACTCTTACGCCGAAACTCCGTAGAAAACTTAAGGAACCACTAGGCATGCTAATTCGAGGCTCATTCAAAGAAACAATGGAAGGATTTAGAGATATTGTGGAAAAAGAAAAGCCATCGCGGACGATATCAGTTGGAGACACTGTTTCAAAGAACCTTGCGAGAAACCGTCTGTTTCCTCAACTGTCAATAGTCGATAACAGAGTCATGAGAAAAAGTGTACAAGCGGCTCCTCTCGTAGCCGAGAGCACAATCTACGTCAAAAACCCCCCGGGAACAATAACGGAAGAAGCCATTGCAGCAATCCAAGACGCCCTGAAAAGCAACTGCCCGGTCAAAATAGTCGTAGATGGGGAGGAAGATCTGCTAGCACTCATAGCTGTCTTGTACGCCCCAGAAAGCTCTTTCGTTGTTTATGGGCAACCATATGAAGGTGTTGTTGTGGTAAAGGTCACGGCTCAGAAAAAAGCAGAGGTCACCCAAATTCTGAAGGCTATGGAAAATGTTCGAAAAGCTAAATAAGAAGATATCGTATCAAGTCAACACCTTACAAGAGGAAACTTCATGGAAGTCAAAATAGTATCAGAGAAAAGCAATCCGTTGCTGGAACGACGAGAAGTTCAATTTCGTGTAATACACGACAAAACGGGCATTACACCGCCAAGGCTAGAAATCAAAAAGGCAGTTGCAAACGCATTAAAAACAGACATTGATTTGGTGTTTGTTAAGAAATTTGAAACTAGAACAGGCACGCAGGAGGCTGTCGGAGCGGCAAACGTTTACGATTCAGTTGAAAAAGCGAGGCTTGTCGAACCTGAATATGTTATTAAAAGAAATGTCCCACCTGAAAAACCCCAAGAAGAGGAAGAGGAATAGTACATGTCTAAGAAAGAAACCGAAGAAGCGGCAGAAGAGGCACCGAAAGAAGAAGCTAAACCCGAAAAGCCTGCAAAAGCTCCAAAACCAGAGAAAAGAAAGAAGAAAGAAAAAGGCGTTTTCTCATTGTACAAGGTAGAAAATGACAAAGCCATAAGGCTGCGTCCAACTTGCGAACGTTGCGGACCGGGATATTTCATGGCTGAACATGATAACAGATACACTTGCGGACACTGTGGTTTTACGCGATATAAACCTCCGAAAAAATAAGCATGTTTAAATGACACTATGCTCTTATTTTTTGATGATTTGAATGATTAGGGTAAATGTTTCCATAACTAATGTTTCTGCAGACCGTTTCTGGGATATGAAAAAGCCTGTCCCACCGATTCAAATAAACACGAATCTTAATCTCGTGGGAATGGAGAAGAAATCAGAAGACTCATTGGAAGTTCCCTTTGTTCTAACAATAAGCTACAACCCTTCCATAGCACAGATAAGCCTGAAAGGAAGAGCTTACGTGGCTGGAGACAAAAGCGAGATTGAAAGAGTTTACAAAGAGTATGAAGAGAAGAAACCGCCTCCACAAATCATAACACAGTCAATATCTAATGTTGTCTTTATAGAATCCGTAGTAATATCTAGAACACTAAATATTCCACCGCCGATCCCTCTGCCACAGATACCAGAAGCTAAACCACCGAGTAAAAAGCCTTCAGAAAAGGATTACACAGCGTAGAATTATGAGAATAGCCTATTTCAATGGGACATACATTGAAGAACGAGAAGCACCAATGCCTGGAGTTCCATGTCTTACAGGTTTGTTTGTGATTGCAAATTCACCTAGATAATGCCCAATCATTTCTGGCTTTATTTCTACTTGAAGGAATTCTTTGCCATTGTGGACAAGAAGCGTAATGCCAACCATTTCGGGCAGAACCAGCATATCTCGTACGTGAGTTTTCACCGTCATGCTGCCTCCTTGTCTTAGAGTTTCTCTTGTTTTTCTTAATTTTTCGAGCAATATCCTCTGTTCTGAGGTTAGACCGCGGTGAAGACTTCTTCTTTGCCTTGAAGGAAGCAAAGTGATAAACTCATCCATTGACATAGCTTGAAGCTGATCAAGCGTATATCCACGATACGTGAATTCTTTAGGCATCTTTCCTCAACCTATACGTAACGCTAAATGCTATAAACCTTCTCTTATTAACCTTATTTAATCAATTTTCTCCTCTTTTGCCCAGCACCCCTTGCCGCGATTAACCCAACCTTCTGCCCAGGCGGCGCACCATGCGAAGTTGTAGTGACCTTCCTTGCACTTCTTTTACTGCTACCGTAAGGATGCGCAGCAGCAACCATTGCCCTTCCGCGAGTTCTCGGATACTTACGACCCCTCGCCCTCATCAAGTGGAACTTAGCGCCTGCTCTTAAGAAGGGCTTTTCTGTTCTGCCAGCCCCCGATGCTACGCCAATTGTTGCTCTACAATAATCGCTTACATATTTTGTCTTCCCTGAAGGGAGTTTGACAATTGTTCCTTGGGCAGTGTGACCCACTACTATCGCATATGTTCCTGATGATTTCGCGATTTTGCCGCCGTCTCCAGGGCGGAGCTCAATATTGCATATCATGGTGCCTTCGGGGATTTTTCCTATTGGAAGAATATTGCCGACTTCCACTGAGGCTCTTCCACCGATCTGAATCTGTTGACCAACATGAACTCCCTCGGGAACTACAGTGTAGCATTTTTCTCCGTTCCCGAATCTTATTAAGCCAAGTGGAGTTCCTCTTCCCGGGTCGTGAAGGAGTTCCTCAATAACTCCTTGGATTGCTCCTTCAAAATATTCCTTGGTCGTCATTGTTAATGGATATTGTGCCGGAGCGATTCTTTTGTGAGTGGACGCTTTAAATGTTGATCCGCCGCGTCCGCGTCTTTGAACACGAATTCTTTTACCCATTACTCATTTCCCCACATTGTCTACAATATTCCGAGTTTTATTGCGACATCTGCCGCTTTGTAGTCTGGATGAAGTTTGACGAAGGCTTTCTTTTCTCCTTGCGGTGCTATCAGAAGATTCACTTTTTCAACTTTTACTTCGTAAAGTTCTTCAACCGCAGCCTTAACATCGTTTTTGCTTGCTCTCAGATCGACTACGAACACTAGTTTGTTTTCTTTTTCAATCATTAAGCTCGCGGCTTCCGTCATTACTGGATAGAGTATAACCTCGTAGGGGTCCATCATACTTGTCCTCTTATGGAGTGAATTTCGCTCAGTTTTTCAATCGCACTATCCGTCCATATTGTCAATCTTCCTGGATGTGTGCCTGGAGCAAGTATCTCAGCATTCAAATTGTTAACGGTGACAGCATCCACGCCCGGTATGTTTCTCACAGCTTCCATTATTCCCTTGTTCTCAGCCACGACAATAAGTGGACCAACGGCTTGCTTTATTCTTCTACCTCTGCGCTTACCTTTTCCAGCACGTATTTTTCTACTTTCTTTTACTCGATAGATATCTGACAGGACGCCAAGGTGGATGAGTGTTTCTTCAACTTCCTTTGTTGTCTTTAATCTTTCCAAATCATCAGTAATTACCAGTGGCATTCCTGGAACGTCTTCAACCATGTGACCTCGCGAGGCCACAACTTCTTTAGATGCTGTGGCTGCTATGGCTGAAAGCAAAGCGAGGCGTTTTTCTTTCTTGGGAATTCGCTTGACAATCTTCTTCTTAGACGTCGGTGGATGGGCTGCTCTTCCGCCTACTGTGCCAGGAGCTAAGGCGCCCCTCCCTGCTCGTCCCTTGGTTCTTGGTATTCTGGAAATGCCTAGGTTTACACCTCTAGATTCCGCTGTCGTTCTTTTTCCGGCCATGGGGTCTCTGCCCTGAGGTTGAATTCTGTTTGATTGAATTGCCAGAACCGCTCGTTTTATAACTTCTGGACGTAATGGCGTTCCAAAAATTAGGGGAAGACTTATTTTCTTAACTGGTTTTCCTTCGAGGTTGAAGACTTTGACTGTTTTCTTAGCCATTCCCGTCACCGATTATTTTCCTTGCGGAGATTCCAGAGAGACCTGTGTAATTTGTGGAGGTTCTTCAGCGATGTGTCTTGGTGGACGGGCAGAATACCGTAGTCGTATTGGACGCTTTTCTGTGCCAGGTATGCTTCCTTCAAGTAGCATGTAGGGTCCTTTGATTGTGCCGTATCTTATGAACCCCCCTTTCAGCGCTATTTCCTTTCCATCTGTGCCTACTTTTAGAATGCGTTTGTTGTACTCTGTTCTTTGGTGAAAGCCCATTTGCCCAGCTCTAGGGACGCTGTAGAGGACGTGTGCTGGTTTCCATGGGCCTAGAGTTGCTATGCCTCTTTTTGTTTTTCTTCCCTTATGTTGGAGTCTTGTTACTCGCCAGCGTTTTACAGGCCCTTGAAAGCCTTTCCCTGTTGATATGGCTACTACGTCTACGTATTGACCTTCCTTGAATGCTTCTGCAGCGGTCAAAGTTTTGCCTATTAGGTTTTTGGCGTACTCAAATTGTTGCTGGGTTGTGCCGCCGCCTATTTCTATTTCTGTCAAATCCGGCTTTTTCTTCGGCACACTTGCTTGTTTCGGTTGAGTTATGGCCATAACGCGAATTTTTTCCACCCTCGCCAAGTTTTCTTCGATTCTTTTGAGGTTTTCTTCAGTGTTGAAGTTTTCTGGAAGCGTGAACACTCTCTCAAGATCGTCTGGCGGATCTTTCAGCCAAGCTTCTGACAAGCAACGGAGACCATATGGGTTTTTTGTGTAGGCTCTTATGGCGCATATTAGCATGGGTGGCGTTTCGAGGACTGTTGCTGAGCGCATTACTTCTTTGCCATAGTTTGGCGAGCGTTTTCTATCTTCTATCATAAATACGTGAGTCATGCCAGCCTTATAACTAGTAAAACCCAGAAGTCTTGGGCTATCAGCCTCTATCTTTGGCCAGTAACGTATTCTTCCCAATAAGCGTTTGGCACGTTTCCTAGGTAAATAAGCGAGCGAACCGTGCCTTGGTGCATGCGTCTTTCTATGACCCATTGTTTTCCCGCTTCGCGTCTTCTAGGAATAACAAAAACAAGTTATAAACATTACCGTTATGCATTTGGCTCGATACATAGCTGATAGGCCAGACCATCTAGGTTTCCACGTAGTTCAAATGGTATGGCTCATCGAGCGAAGGTGAGCCCTGTTTGTCTGAGGCTTGTCTAGACCCCCCTTATATATAGATTGAACTTGTAGTAGACCTTTTTCTAGCAAACAGTCGGCAACGGTTAAATTTTACAAAATATAACCATTTTTGGGAATTGTATGTCGAATGTTGTTTATGATGTTGCGAGTGCGCTCTATACTTCTGGTTGTTTAAAGTTTGGCAGCTTTAGGATTAAGTCAGGAGTTTTAAGCCCATATTATATTGACTTGGCATGTTTGCTTTCATCCCCGAAGCATTTAAACAGCATTACTCAAACTGCAGCGAACAAGATCGAGGAGATCATGATATCTGAACACATAGACAAGTTAGCTTCTATTGAGTTGAAAGGTGCTTTGCTCTTGCCCAGCATAGCGTGCCAAGTGAACCTTCCATGTATTGTTGTGAGGAAAGAGGAAAAAGCCTATGGGGTAACTGGCAGAACGGCTGGGGCAGAAGTCGTCAAGGGTGAGCTGATACTGTTTTTTGACGATGTCATCAGCGAAGGATTGTCCAAGCTTGAGGGAATAAAGCCCTTGGAACAACTTGGAGCGCAAATTAAGAATGTAATGGTTGTGGTGGACAGAGAGCAAGGTGGAGCAGAAACCCTTCAGAAGCTCGGCTACAAAGTTCACGCTTTAGCGAAGATTTCTGGAATGGTTAGATGTCTCCTTCAACATAACCACATCTCAGAAGAACAAGCCCATGCTGTTTTGGATTATGTCAAAAAATTTGGATAGGCATGTCGTTAGCAAAACAAACTTTCCCCAAACAAAATCATCGCTCACTTTCTAATTATCTGAAAAAAGGGATTACCGACTTCGCAAAAAGTCTCATACCATTGAGTGAAGGAAAATCGTAGAACCCAGCAACGATCTCCTGCGCACCAGCCTTTTTGTATTGCTCTATCTTTTCTATGCATTGTTTTGGGGTTCCAACAATACACGCAAGCTCTTCTATAGGCTTTCCCATCGACCGAACCAGCGGGTCTGCAAGTTCATTCACAGACTTTTCATCTTCTGCTATCAAGGCGCAACCGCTGCCTCCATATGCCACCCTCAGCTTTTGTGCGTCTTTCCCAAAATGCTCCATTTTCTTTTTGATGTCTGCCACACCAGTAGCCATCTGTTGTGGCTTGGGAAGAACTGGTATCCAACCGTCACCCGTCTCTGCAATAACTTCTCTTATGGCTTCAGAGTTTCCACCGATCCACAGAGGGGGATGGGGTCTTTGAAATGGTTTTGGCTCCAAAGTTGCATCTCTCAGTTGAAAGTATCTTCCGTCGAAGGACACTTGAGTTTCTGTCCATAGTTTTTTCACGATTTCTACGGCTTCTTTTAGCCTTTCAACTCTGTTCGAATGCTTGTCCCAGTCAAAACCAAAGGCATAATGTTCAGCCTTAAGCCATCCAGCGCCGATGCCCAGCTCAAGCCTCCCTTTCGAAATATTGTCTAGCGTTGCAGCCATCCTTGCAACTAGTGATGGATGCCGGAACTGATTGCAAAGGACATAAGTCCCTAATCTGATTTTATGCGTCAACGAAGCCAAGGCAGATAAAACAGTCCAAGACTCTAGCGCGTAAGGGCGACCCTCTGGCGAGAGGAAATGATCGGAAACCCATACAGAATCGTATCCTACCCGCTCAGCTTCTTTTGTCATGGTTAAGAAAGCATCCCATCCAGCATAGGCTGCACTGACATGAAGAACTATGCCAAACTTCATCTAACTCACAATTAACATATCATCTAACTTTCACTTAAAACTACCATACCTTGTGTACCGCACTTTCAGCGAGACTTTGTCGTACCTGCAAGTAATTTCTGCGGCAATCACTGCCACTTAAATATTTCCAGCGAAGTTTCTGCGAATCACATAACTGGCTTATCGAACAGCGAAATAGCTAAATTCTCTCATCCAAGTAGCAATAGCCTGCATCCGCTTTTTTCTGCATTTCCTTGATCCATTCATCGATGCCCATGGATTTAATTTTCCGCAGTCCGCCTAGCGCGTGTGGTCCGTACTTTCGCAATTTCTCACATGATTCCATTTCCACACACTCCGCGCATGTTGCGTAGGCCTTTTGTTTGCAGCATTCGCGAACCGCACAGTTTGGATCTCCACCGCCATCCACACAGGCAGGACACTCACCGAAGAGCTTGACCAGACCAGTCATGACTTGATCGAATTCTGCATAATGTTCCAATGATGGCTCCCACTTGGCTAATTCTGGGGCAATCTTGTCAAAGCCATAAGCACCTATGATGTTTCGCAGATTTTCGACTGCATGCTTTATTCTTCCTTGGTATATTCCGCAGGCGCCACAATACAAGCCACAATAACCTACCAAATGTCTAGGGCTTTCCTTCATTATCATGCACCTTTGAGGTGCCCCTAACTACCAACGCGGTAATTAAGCTTTGGCTGGGCGCATTAGAAAACGAGAATAAGCCAAAACTAATTAACCGATCTTTAATAAAAATCAAGCAATCACGAAGGGTATAAAGCCATGAATTCTTGGGATTTCATGTTGAAAGGAATCGATCTCCAAGGCTTAGTTATCATGGATGCTGGCACAGGTGCTGCAAACACGACCCATTGGTTGGCTACCAAATTGAATGAGGCTGGCAGCGGAAAGATAATCAGCATCGATAATGATCCAGAGACTTTTCCAGATGCCAAAGGAAAGCTAGGCGACCTTGCGAGGCTGGTTGAGTTTGTCGAAGCCGACCTTACGAATATGCCACAAATCAAAAGCGAGTCAATAGATCTGATCATTTGTCACGCCACCATATGTGCTGTTATCGATAGACCGCTTAAAGCTGTAAAGGCATTGACCGAGTTTTACAGAGTTTTGAAGAAGGACAGCTGGTTGGTAATTGACGACGAGTATCCCCTTCCCAAGGCATCGAAGCCCGAAGAACAAGTCCAAGTCAAGCGTTGGCAGACCTACAAGGCTATGGCGGAACTTGTCGATGGAGAGCACTATGCAGAGATACATCCCGAAGAGCTAGAGTTTACAGTGAAGTTTGCGGGCTTTAGAGATGTTGAATGGAAGAAGTTTGACGGACCGCAGCTTTCAGAGGAAGTCATGATTGAATGGAAAGAAGAGATGCCCAAAATAATTGACAATATAGGTGATGAGGATCTTAAGGCATCATTCAAAAAAGCAGTTGGAAAAATTTGGGAAATGTATGCGAGTCAAGGAGGAATTTTTCCTCCTTACTATGTAATGCGAGCACATAAGAGGTAAGGAACGAGAATTGAAAAAGATGAACGTAGAAAAAGCGATAGGCTTCGTAGAGAAAAACGGGACGGAATTAGAGAAGTGTAGGCTAAACTATCTACTTGGTAAAGAAAGAGACGATGAGATTCCGTTGAGATATCTAAGAGAGCTTCAAAACGATGATGGCGGCTTTCCCTATAACAACGAGAAGGGCAAACTAAGCAGTGTCAATTCCACCAGTGGGAATTTGAGCCTCATAATCGAGCTGGGCCTAACCACATCCGAAGTTTGCAGAAAAACCATCAAATACCTTTTGAGTGCCCAAGGTGAAGATGGAAGCTGGGACGAAGACCCAACCATAAACCAATACAATCCACCATTCTGGAACATGCCTGGAGACTTGAAGACCAACATGTGGCTAACTGCGAGCACAGTGAACGATCTAACACAGCTTGGTTACAGAAAATCTGAGGCTGTGAAGAAAGCAATACAGTTTCTTCTCAAAAATCGAGATGCAGAAGGGAAGTTTTTCGGCTTCCTGCATTCAACATGGCTGTCAGTTGGAGTTTTCGGACAGTTGGAAGGACCTAATTCAGAGTTTGTAAAGAAGGCGCTAAAAGTAATAGAGCGCAACATTGATCGACTGCAGGACAATGCAGGGGATCTTGCCTGGTGTCTCGGCTCGTTCTATGTTGCTGGGATATCTAGAGAACATCCGCTGGTCAAGAAGTGCATCGAAAGAGTGATCAAGTTGCAGGCGGACGATGGAGCTTGGATATCAGGAGCTGAAGATGCACATCCCGTTTCCACAACGATTTCGGTTTTGAAAGTATTGAAAATGTTCAGAATCTGGTAAACCAACAAGTGTCTAAGCGCTGTCTCTTAATTTGACAGTATTTCTTGAAGGAATTACTCGGGCAGCTTACTGCAGAGTATTTTGTGCGGCGCCTATTGTTATTTCTCAGTCCACGATTACCTCGGGGTTTGGGGTTCCTCACACGGATATCCCTATATGGCGCATTGCGGTTTTTATCCACGGCAGGAAGGTTGCCTGACCTCCTAAAGGAAGCAGATTCAATAAATGTCTGTTCAGAAACAAGTTGTTGAGGCTCTAATGAAGCCTGAGGCTTATGATGCAGAGCCAGGTAAAATCGAGCTGACCCAGACCCACATATCCTTCGTCTTTCTAACCAGAAACTTCGTTTACAAGGTGAAGAAGGCTGTAAACTTCGGATTTCTAGATTTCACAACTCTCGAGAAGAGACGTTTCTTCTGTGAAAAAGAGTTAGAGCTTAACAGACGGTTGTGCGGAGACATGTACCTCGAGGTTGTTCCCATCAACAGATCAAACGTGATCAAGATAAAAGGTGAAGGGGAAACTGTTGAATACGCTGTGAAGATGAAGAGAATTCCTCAAGAAAAGATGATGAACAAGCTCCTCGAAGAAAACAAGGTGGATAGTAAGCTTATTGACCGAATAGCGAAGATCATTGCGGAATTCCATTCAAAAGCAGAAACGAATAGAAAGATCAGCGAGTTCGGCTCCTTGGCGATAATAGAAACCAATTGGAGAGAGAATTTCGACCAGACACGAGAGTTTGTGGACAAAACGATATCCATGGAGGATTTCAAGCTCATCCTCGAAAGAATGGACGATTTCATGCAGAAAAATGCGTCCTTTTTTGAGAAGAGGATAGCGGAAAACCGAGTCAGAGATTGTCACGGAGACATTCATTCTGGTAACATTTTTGTTGCAGACCGAATCTACATTTTCGACGCGATAGAATTCAATGAAAGATTTAGGTATTCTGACGTTGCTTCTGATATTGCCTTCTTAGTCATGGACTTGGATTTCAAAGAAAGAACCGATCTGTCCAACTTCTTTGTTGAAAGGTATGTGGAATATTCTGGAGACCAAGAGTTGATGAGGCTTCTTCCTTTCTACAAATGCTACAGAGCCTACGTGCGAGGAAAAGTTGTCAGTTTCAAACTTAAAGACCCCAGTGTGGGTGGTGAGGAAAAGAGTGCAGCAATAAAAGAAGCAAAAGCATACTTCGAACTAGCCTGCACCTATGCGAAGATTCTTTAATCAAATCAAAAATGCGAGTGTATATCTGCATTGAAAAGTAAAATAAAGATGTTTTAAGGAAGAAAAAGCATAGAACTCAAAGATTGAGGAGAATAACTAGATGATTGAATTAGTTGATTATGAAAGGGTTCCGATTGGTTTTGAAGTAGCCATAGTGGGTGACAAAGAGGTGACCGTTCCCCTTTGGGACGGTGGCATGTTCATGGGTAAAGAAGAAGACTGGGATGACGAAGTGCGCTTTATAAACGAACTGCAAAGGAGACTGAAGAAACTCGATAAGAATGCGAGGGTGCTTCGCTTGCAGATCATTGGCAACGAGCAATGTAATTACAAGTTCTTTCAAAATGTCTCGAAAATCCTTAACGGAATTGGAAAAATGAGTCCGAGAAAAGACGTGTTAGGACATGTCCCAAATGTTCCTGACTATCTTCGGCCGTTGGAGAAGGATAGAATAGAAATGGGGAAAGCGTATCTCAGATTTTTGGAGTTATGGCTCCAAGGCAAGAGTGCCTGCGAGGCAAAGAATTCACTGCCGCGTTTCAAACACTTTGTAGATCCGATCTATCACGCTTTAGGTGAGAGAACGCCGTTGAAAAAGTTGTATGTGGAACGAATGATCATTAGCTTCAGCTATCCAGTTCTTCACTGGAGTGGCGAAGTTGCCCTCTCAATTATTGACGGAAAGACTGTTGACGAATTCGGGATAAATCATCCAATAGGACTTGAAATCGACAAAAAGATTGCTGAAGCCAATAGTGTTAAGCTTACTTATCATGAGAGCAACTTCGCGAACAAGAAACAATTTGGTGACGAAATACTGGCGCACATAGTCTATCGTGGAAGAGGTTTGTGTGACCACAAATTCTTCAGACATCTAGAAATCATACTCAAAAGTATCGGAAAAGGAGAATGGAGAAAAGACAACCCGCCGAGAGGGAAAGAAAGAGCCGAACTGACAGAAAAAATATCTCAACACGTATTTGCCTTAGATTCGTGGCTTGCTGGAGTCGAGAAGGAAAAAGCGATAATAGAGAATCCAGATGCAAGGAAGGTAATCGAGGAGGTCTATGATTCACTTGGGAAGAGGACACAAATCAAAGAATGGTTAACTGCATGTCTCTGGAAAACGATGAAGGACAACAAGAAATATTACAAAATCGTCAATGTCAACAAAGGCTCCATCAAGTTCATCCCTTACCTTAAGAGAAAGTATGGAATCTAACGCTTCTAAAGCTACCACCTCATAAAATTCTTATGAACGATTCTCTTATCAGGAAAAGTTCACTTAAAGCTGAATTGTTCAGCTACGTATTCGGGGATTTTCACCGTTCCCATGAGAACCGGCTTTTGATGGCAATCGCTTCCTCCAGTCATGATTAGTCCATGTTTTTTTGCAAACTTTATGTAATGATTCGTTGTTAAGTCGTCATTTCTAGAGTGCCAACATTCTACGCCGTCAATATATCTCAAAAATGACTCTTCTATAATATCTGTCTGTTCACTCAGCGATTTAGTCAGCGTCACAAGCGAGGTCCCATGAGGATCGTTAGGATGAGCCAAAACCATTATTCCGCCAGCATTTCTCACTAGCCTCGAAGCCTCTTCAACGTAAAGACGATACTTGGGAACATCGCACTTTACAAGATACTTGTCAAAAGCTTCCTGTCTGGTTCTGACAATTCCCTTTTTCACCAGACAGTCTGCTATGTGAGGCCTCCCAAGCACTCCATCAACGGAAGCTTGAATCTCCTTAAAATCGTCCTTCGTTAACTTCTCAATTCTTTCTTTTTCAAATTCTACATTAAGATTATTCAAAATCTTTGCAGCTCTTTCTTCTCGATATTCCGCCATTTGCTGAAGTTTATCCTTCAATTCCTTGTTATTTGCATCAAATTGATAACCCAGAAAATCCAGCGATATTGGTTCACCCTTCTGATATCTGGGGGGCGAAAAGGTTACATTCAACTCAACTCCACAAATATAACGGATCCCATTTTTCCTTGCTAGGGCCATGGCTTTCTCTTGACAGCCAATCGAGTCGTGGTCTGTAATTGACATTAATCCAATGTTTCTGGTCTTAGCTTCCTTAACAATTTCTTCGACAGTCAAGTTTCCGTCAGAACAACTTTTTGAGTGAATATGTAAGTCTATTATCATGATAAAACGGGGTCCAATTACCTTTTTTCCATCCCGATCACATACCAATCCTCGGGAGGATCATGCTCAGTATCGACTGTTAAATGCAATATTTCGAGTTGCGGATATCTCTTTTTCAAATCATCCAAGTCAACGGGTTCAAACCTTTTCTTGTTGTTAAAATAAGCTTCCTTGGTCAAGGCGTTTGAAACGTAATCCTCTTTAGTTCTTCTCAAAATCCTCGCAATGGCCACTTCTTCAGAACAGTGAGTTTGAAGTATGACAAAAGTCAGGTTGTGCTTTGCAGCAATCTCAGCGGCACGCCTTCGTAGATCCTGGGTGACAAAAGTAGCATCTAATATTACACCTCTGCCCTTCCGAGCAAGATCGTCTGCTTGGCGAAACATTTCATCGTAGACAGACACTCGTTTACTCATATTTGACGCAACTTTCTCGTCAAAAATGTCTTCATTCTTGAGAACTTCCAGTCGAATCAAATCGGTTCGAAGGACAGGATATCCCTTGATTTTCGAGATTTCCTCTGAGGTCTCTGTTTTCCAAGTTCCCGGAAGCCCACATGTGATTAGTAGAGTACTAGGCCTTAACCCAGTTTTAACAAACTCGCCAAAAGGTTCCTTCAACCGGACACCCTTGCAATCAAGTTGAGATAAAGCAAAATTAAACCTTTGCGTCACGTTCCTCATGCGAGTAAGTTGGCTTTGGAGCCATGAGCTTGAGTAGAGTCTCACAGACAGCAGACTTACCACTGTTAGGCAAGTTCCAAACACACCAACCATTATGCTGAGACATAAACCCATTTCCGCATACTCATATGAACAACAATAATATGTTAGATGGCATCCCATAAAATTTATGTCTCAATTCCCGCCAATGTTCAAAAAGTCACCATGTTAATAGACTACCACATTCACACAGCAATGTCTAGAGATGCGAAAGGCGACATCGCAGATTATGTAAAGATAGCTCGCGTTCGAAACTTGACAGAAATTGGATTTTCTGACCATTTTCACTTAGAAAAAAAGGATTACTCGATGAAATATGAAAAATTGGGCGAATACGTTCAGAAAGTCCGCTCATACAAGAATGAAACTGATTTCTCAATCAAGCTTGGTTTAGAAGTGGATTTCATCCCAGGCCTTGAAACAGAAATTAGAAAACTTGGGAGTCAGTGGCCTTTTGACTATTTTATCGGTTCCGTGCATTTCATAAACAATTGGGGTTTTGATGACCCAAGATACATTTCAGAGTATAAAAAATGGGATATCGCTGAACTGAATCGCATCTACTACAGCCTTATTCAACGTTGTGCACGATCAAAACTTTTCGATGTTATCGGACATGTGGATTTGATCAAGAAATTCGGGTACAAGCCAAAAACAGAAATGACTAATGTTTTCGCACAAACTGTCGAAGCCCTCAGGGATAGTAAGGTTTGCGTTGAGGTTAACACTGGAGGGTTAAGGGCGCCTTGCAGGGAGATATACCCAAGCAAAGTGTTCGTCGAAATGTGCTTTGACAACGGGATTCCAATAACCCTTGGTTCTGATGCCCACACGCCAGAAGATGTGGGGAAAGATTTTGGACAAGCGTTGAAACTGATTAGAGAAGCAGGATACAGAAGTATCGCGAGATTCACTCATCGAAAGCTAATGCTGGCAGAGATATGATTGAGATTTCTTCAAAACACCCACATTCACTTTGATATCTTTGCCAAAAGAAATAACTAGAACGTAGACACCTTTCACCATTTATCATCTATCAGAATTGTCTTGTATATACCATTTCAAAATCTCTCCAATAGCCCTCTCAGAGTAGCCCATCTTCCTTAGCGCCTTCTTCAAATCCCCGAGAGATTCAAAACCCAAACACAGACACCACGGACAAAGATTTATCAAAATGATATTTATCCTTTAACCCTCTGTTTCTTGGTGTATAGTCTCAAGGACAGCGTGGCTGGTTTCTCCACCAACGACGAAGTCAATAGAATAAGCTATGAGTTAAAAATATAACGATTCAAAAACTAATCGAAATACACGACACAGTAAGGATTTGAAAATGAATCTTCTACTCCAAGACGGCACAGTAATGACAATGCACAACCGAAAAATAATCCGTGATGGAGCAATCGCCATAGACGGAAAAATCATAGTGGACATCGGAAAAACCAATGAGCTAAAGAGAAATTATGGAAGAGGCTATGAAAAGATAGACGCAAGAGGCAAAGTAATCATTCCCGGTTTGGTTAATACCCATCAGCATGCGGCCATGAGCTTGCTAAGAGGATATGTGGATGATTTACCGCTCCAAGAATGGCTTGAAAACTGGATATGGCCCATAGAAAAGCACATGACAGCCCGCGACATTTATGTTGGAGCACTATTGACTGCCATAGAATCCATAATGGGCGGAACAACAACCGTAAACACCATGTACCATTATAAACCGGACAAAAACGAGGCGAAAGCATTTGCGGAGGCTGGACTAAGAGGTGTAGTCGGGCATGTATGCTTTTCATGGAGAAAAGAAGAAGATAGAAGAGACCTCGGGAATTTAGCTAGAAATTGGCATGACAAGGCAGATGGCTTAATTCGCGTAAGTGTAGACCCTCATGCACCATACACCGTTGACCCAGAGTACATGAGAGAACTGAAAGAAATCCGAAATGAACTGAGCCAAAAATTCGGATCAGACAAAGCTCCAATAATTTGGCATATTCACGTTGCTGAAACCAGCGACGAAAAAGAAAAGATCCAAAGAAACTTCAATGTGCAGTTGAGAAACGGAATAATGGACTACCTAGATTCATTGGGGGTCCTAGATAGGTACGTAGTAGCATCGCATTGCGTGGCATTAACGGATAAAGACTTGCAAGTTATGAAACGCAGAAGAGTTAAAGCTTCACACAACCCGATCTCAAATCTTAAACTCGCCTCGGGCATAAGCCCCATTCCAAAAATGCTTGAAAAAGGCATAACCATCTCCCTAGGGACAGACAGTCCGTGCTCAAACAACAATGCAGACATGTTTGAAATCATCAAAACAACAGCCATCCTACACAAAGGAATAGCTAAAAATCCAACACTCTTGCCAGCAGAACGGGTTTTGGAAATGGCAACTGTGGAAGGGGCAAAAGCTTTGTCCTGGGAAAATGAGATAGGTTCAATAGAGGTTGGCAAAAAGGCAGATTTGGCAATGATTGACTTCAAAAAGCCGCACCTTTGTCCATTATACAACGAAGCCAGCCACATGGTCTACGCAGTGAAAGCCTCAGATGTTGAAACTGTAATAATAAACGGCAACATAGTTATGGAAAACAGGAAATTGACAGGACTCAATTTAGAAAGAGTCATGGAAATGGTTGATAAAACAAAAAACGATCTTCTCGACAAGTTAACACAACGCTAAATAATTAAGTTGCAGTTGAACATAAACAAGAAGGGAAAAACAATGCAGGAGTTCAAAGTTAAAGATGCTGCCCTAGCGCCCAGAGGTCATCTGCAAATAGAATGGGCTTCGAAACATATGCCAGTTTTGAACCAGATCAAACAAAGATTTAGCGACGAAAAGCCTCTGAAAAACCTAACCTTAGGCGCGTGCCTTCATGTGACAAAAGAAACAGGCGTACTTGTTGACGCTTTTGTTGCTGGTGGCGCAAAAGTCGCAGTCTGCGGTTCCAATCCGCTTTCAACGCAAGACGATGTAGCAGCGGCTTTAGGCGAAAGTGGAGTAAACGTGTTTGCTTGGCGAGAGCAAACAACGGAGGAGTACTACTGGTGCATTGAAAGAGTAATTGATCAAAATCCCGTTATAACGTTTGATGATGGAGCAGACCTTGTTGGCACAATCCACAGTAAGAGAACAGAAATGCTGTCAAATATCAAGGGTGGAACCGAAGAAACAACAACAGGCGTGTTGCGCCTACGAGCCATGGAGAAAACAGGAGCACTGAAATACGCAATAATAGCTGTAAATGATGCCTACACAAAATATCTCTTTGACAACCGCTATGGAACAGGACAGAGCACAATAGACGGAATTCTCAGGGCCACAAACATTCTTCTGGCTGGAAAAAACCTAGTGGTCTGCGGTTACGGATGGTGCGCCAGAGGAATAGCCATGAGAGCACAAGGAATGGGCGCAAACGTAATAGTAACAGAAGTGAACCCTCTCAGAGCACTGGAAGCAGCAATGAACGGGTTCCGTGTAATGCCGCTTACAGAAGCAGCAGCAATTGGTGATATATTCGTAACATCAACAGGCGACATAAGCGTCATAAGAAAAGAACACATGCACAAAATGAGAGACAGTGCTATACTTGCTAACAGCGGCCACTTCAACGTAGAAATAAACATAAAAGAGCTAGAAGGAATGGCGGTTTCGAAAAAGAATATAAGGCCAAATCTAGAGGAGTACACTCTCAATGATGGAAGAAAACTATACTTACTAGCAGAAGGAAGACTCGTGAACCTAGCTGCAGCGGAAGGACACCCATCAGAAGTCATGGACATGTCATTCGCGAATCAAGCCCTCTGCGCAGAGTACTTGGCAAAAACTGGAAAAATGCCGCCAAAGGTTTACCTTGTGCCGAGGGATATAGACGAAACTGTGGCCAGCCTTAAACTCAATGCAATGAGAATAAAGATAGATGAGCTCACAGATGAACAGAAAACGTATTTGGCAACATGGGAAGCTGGAACCATATAGCAATAATTCGAAACCTATGGTAAACTTTAAAAGGTTTAAGCTGTAAACATGGCTTACGTGTGGTGATTACATATGGTTAGTAAAGATCAAACGATCGGCGGAACAATTCTAATAGTATGCGTAGCAATTGCCATACTCTACCTTGCAACCCTCTTCTACCCTCAATGGATCATAAACATAGGATGGGCACACAACCCTGACGCCATTCAATTCTGGACTATAGCGGTGCCTGTTTTCATCGCATTCATAGCTATCATGGCTATAGGTGCATGGATAGGCTGGACAATGGCGACGACACCACCTCCGAAACCAATAGAAGAGCTTACTAGCGAAATAGAAGAGAGAGAAGAGGCAAAAGCAGAGGAGCAGCCAGAAGAAAAGACAGCAGAACAAGCAGTTGAAGAGAAGAAACTCAGAAGAAAAACCGAAAAATAACGCCATTTTTTAGACTTATTTTCCAAAACTAGATTGTCGGATTTTCAGGTTGAAACAGACTGATAAGCTTTATAGCCCAAACATCTTAAACGCAAAATACAGCGCAACGTAGACAGCAGCAGAAACACCAGATATTACTATAATTGCCTTTGGTGAGATCGAAATAGAAGGGGTTTCTTCGCCTTTAGGCTGTATTTCGTATTCCTTGATTTCATGCGTTTCTGCGTCAATACGAACAATGGCTGTAAGTTTTTTCATCTCCACCTCAACCGAGTAGATTCCTTCCTCGAAAGAAACCCTTTTTGGCTTCAAGCGGCCCCTGTTTCCAACTCTCTTAAGAAAACCCGTGGCGATCAGTGTTACTGTTTCGGCATTCAACGTTTTTGCTTGAGAAGTAGCCGACGTGAGAGCGCCAGAGGCTCTTTTTTGCACGGTTGCTGCCAACTATAGTGTCTCCTAGCCGCATTTTATCAGAATTCTCAAAGACTTAAAAGTACATGTGTGTATCATAGGTAACCAACTTAACTGGTCACATTCTTAAGCATACACTGCACTATTTTACCACAGATCATGCACTCATCAGGTATCTTCCCCTTTGCGGAACGTTCGCTTAAATATCCGAAATAATGTGCGCATCCGGACTGCGGTTTAGACAGCGTCGACTTCTCCTCATTATAATCCAAGCGAGTTGGTTCTTCAACCTCTATTTCTTTTCGCTCTGATTTTCGCGTCTCTTCCATAACTGCCGGGTTTTCGTCCAATAATATTTCCGTTAAACAATAAGGACAAGCGTCATAAGGTTCTCTGGTCTTGGATGCCAAGTTTTGGGCTTTTATTGGACTAGTGAAAGTCTTTCCGCAAGACGGATTGGAACATATGAACGTCTGACCCATTGTTGGGGCCTCTTTCTTTTTCGTGATTGTGGAACCTCCTCTGACATGAAATCGAATTCCAAGCTTATAGTATTAATGAATCCAGAATACGTATCCTAGGTACTCGCAAAAATGGATCAGGGGGCTGCCAATTTTTTTAGGTCTTCCTCTCCTTCAGCGTAACCTGAGGCGATTAGAATGTCGCCTTCTTGGATTTTTGAATCGGGTTTGGGTCTTATACATTTTTCTCCTCTTCTTATAGCAAGAACCCACATGCCAGTTTCTTCTGGAATTCGAGCCTCCCGTAGTGTTTTGCCTATTATTGAGGAATTTTCAGCAACACGCGCATAAGTAACAGTTTCTTCGGCTTCTTCTATAGCGAGTTTCAGCACTGGATGTGGCTCTATCCCCCTCAAAACAACTTCTGCTATCTCACAGGCAGCATCTGCTATTTTTTCAGTTGCAACACCCAGTCGTATCAGCCCAAGGAAACCCTTTGCTTCCTCTTTTTTGAAATCACTTGATAAAACGAGCAACTCAAAATCCGTATGTAATCTGTCGACGTACTGCTCAAGTCTTTGTACTTCTTCAGCTAGTTCTCTATTGTTTAGCAAAAGCGAAGAATAAGCCAAGTCAATCATCAACTCAGAAGTATCTTTAAGCTCGACAAACTGTTCAACGATTTCTTCAAAATTTCTTCGGTGCTGCCGAGACATTTCAATTCTCCAGCCTTAGCAGTTTTCCCTCAGCAAGTTCTCTAAATTCCCTTATACCCAATGGAGCTCCTCGCGCGATAAGGAAGTCGCCGCTTTCAATCTGCTCGCTTTCTTTCGGGTCTATTATCCAGTCTTTATTTCGGCGAATAGCAATTATGTCAACGCCCATTCTTGCCGCCAAATCGAGTTTGCCTATCTGTTTACCAACAAGTACGGAGGCTTCGTTAACTTTGGCTCTAGTTAAGCGTTCTTCAACCTTTTCAAAGACTTCACTTACTATTGGATGCACCCCAATGTTTTGTAATACTATTGCTGCTATGTCTGCAGCTGCATCCGAAATTTTGTCTGCGGCAGAAGCGACCGTAGAAACACCAGTCAATGCTTCAGCATCATCAGGGTCCCTCGCTGCTATCATTATCGTCATGTCCAAAAGGTAAGCCAATGTGTCAACTCGGTTTTCAAGCTCCAACACATCTTCCGCCAGTTCCTTATCATTGAATAATGCGGCAGAGTAAGCCAAGTCAATCATCAACTCGGAGAGGTTTTTCATCTCTAAAAATAGTTCTCTAACAGGTATAGGCTTGTATTCTACCTTTTCGAAATGGGGCATTTTTTTGAAGTCGCTCCGACTGGGACGTATAAGGCTGGGAGTATTTTAACTCTATCTCTCTAAATCAGCCTATCAAAAACAAAGCAGCAAGTAAAGCAATAGTGGTTATGCTATCTGCAAGGGAACTTTCGATGGGAATAACGAAATTGTCAGGGTCTAAACCCCTTTGAAAAGTTAGGATCGAAACACCATAAGATATCATAACAATCGCTGTTACTGCGATTACATTTGTTGCTAGCAAAAGAGCAGTGAAACCTAAGAATATGTACAACGTAAGCATGCCATTTATGAACAAGGAAAAAGCCGAGAAGAAGACAAACATTACAACGGAAGCTGCCCAAGCACTAAAAATTTGCGCGACGTGATCTCGCACAGCAGAGAAAGAAGGCTTGAGCAGACCTAAAGCAAGTTTCGTTGTAGCCGTAGAACCAACAACTGAACCAACATCACCCACTAAGTCAATCAAAGCGGGATAAACAGCATAAATTTCCTTTCTGCCCTCAACAGTAACCTTCTTATGTATCCTATGCAGAACGGTTCCTGTGACATTGACAATAAACGCCACAAAAATCAAGGTCAGAAAAGACTCCCTTATAGTCTTAATGAACTCTTTCTCATGGATGTTCCGCGACAGAATGTAAAGCATCAAAATTACATGCAGGAAGCTAACAAGAACTGTAGCATGTCTGGAAACAGAATACATGTTAAGTGTGAAAACATAACATAGTGTTATGAATATATCAGCAACGGTAGACATTATTGGATATTCGATAACATCAGGGTCTAAACCCTTCTTAAACGTGGCGAATGAAACCACTACTGTAAACAAGGAAAGGATTAACCCCAAAGTCATAGTTGCGACCACTATTACAAAAATAGCAGAAAACTCTTCGAAGGTTATTCCCCAGAACAAACTTCCAAAGACTACAGAAACCAAACTCATTGCAAAGCTTGTTTCTAAAGTTATGACAATTATTGATTTAAATAATACGTAAAAGCTTTTTGTGTTTCCGAAAAGCGTAGGGTAAACTGTGCCCATGTGTAGTGCTGTGCCTAAGCGTCCGCTAAACAAGCCGCTTATCATGCCTCTCGCACTTAAGACAGCAGGGTAAACTGCAATAGCCTAAGGATAACGCCCAAAGACATCAAGTTGCGAAGCAACAATGAGGCCTGCCAGTATTCCACCAAAGTCGAAGGAATACGCAATCAAAGCCTCTCTAAACGTTTTAAAGAATGCTCTTGAGTTCGCAGCACGGGTCATCGGTCATTTGCCTCCCTCAGAAGAGCATTTAATGGATCGAAATAAATTAAGGAATGATTCCTAAAGTGGGAAACAGGCTTGAAAAACTTACGGGTAATAGACTTTTGAGGATTCTTTATCCTTAGTTCTGGCGGTAAAACGCCTTTCATGCTGCAGTTTAGGCTGTTGGCTGGCTTCATCATCTTCGCCTTCTTCTAGGCTTGATTTGCTTTTGCCCATCCATAGGCGCCCCTTCAATAGAGCCTTTCTAAGCGAGCCTTCAAGCTCCACCGCCATATTCGCTCCTAAACTCTGAACAGTGATGCGACATTCCTTAAATAAGTTTCCAACCAAGACCAGAGGGAAAATCCATATTCAGAATTCATAACCGTTTTAATTAGTCAAACTCTAAGCTTTTCTCTCGTCCTAACGATGGTGAACAACTTGTACGCAGTATGGATAAAGATTGACGAAGCCCTCCCATGGATCGAAATGAAAGGAGTATACCAAACAAAAAGAGAAGCAAGAAGAGCAGCGAGAGAGTTTCTAAGAAAAACTGGGATAAAGGTTGTTGCGATTCCCGATGGAAAAAGCCAGATCAAAGCATTGGCAACAATAAAGCACAGTTAAGATAGTCTAGACTTTTCTTATTGAGCTCTTGCTCTGCATGGTGTTGGCGCTGGATTCATGTTCTCATATTCCTAGATGGTAGATGTAGATATGAAAAGCTTGAAAATCGCGAGCGCCGCGGAAGGAATTTCAGTACCAATCTACCAGTAAAAAGTGCGCTATTTATGTATGACGAGAGTTCGCAGCTCTCTGGGCTACCACAAGACCCAGGTCAGGACGACTTCCAAACTCCAAGCTCAGTAATTGTGTAGGGTTAGGTTTAAACAAAGGTTTAAATTCTCTGTTTTTCAACGTGGGGGAATTATGGGAAGATGCCTCTTGCAGTTAGAACTTCTATTTCCTTAGAGACAACAAAGACAAATCCCACGCTACTTATATCAAGATTGTAGTTTTTGGCAGTTTCCACGATGTGTTGTAAGCAGTGACCATTCTCTTTCGAAGCTTTTCTTTAACCAGACTTAATTCCCAGTTCTAACCTGCTTTGTTTTGAAGCCATTCGCGGTAACTCACCGTGACTCCACCAGCATTTGCACACGCGCTTACTTATCCTAAGATTTTTTCTACCTCTTCCTTATCAGCATCAATAACATAGTTAATCCCTGACACCTTTGCAGCTTCAGGAGTTAAAGCAACGATATCGTCTCGAGTGATGTGTTGAAGTGCAAATTTTCTGGCACCACACATTAATTGTTTTAATCCTTGGACGAGCCTCTGATTATAAGTATAAAGGCCCATCGCGCCTGTGGGTAAGTCTTTGAACTTTTCCCCAAACTTTTTCTTCAATCTGCCCGCTTCGATAAAGGTTGCCTCGATGGTGTTTCCGTATCTTCCATAGTATATAGGTAGATTTCCTTCCATGATCCTCCGACCCACGTTTTTACCTACCATCGCTGCGGTGAGTGGAGCTCTGGCCATACCCACAGCTTTGACGTAGGGTGCACCCAGAGCAAGTGCCTTGAAGATGTGATCTTCCATTGTAATGCCTCCTGCAAAGGCTATGTCAGGTACGTATTCTCCCTTCTTCGCCAGTCTATCTGCATATTGATACGTCAAAGACCATATTTCTATGCTGGGTATTCCCCATTCGTTCATCATACGCCAGGGGCTCATCCCTGTTCCACCACCAGCGCCGTCAATGGTAAGTAGGTCAATTCTTGCTAATGACGAAAATTTCACGGCTCTTGCCACATCTGCTGGCCTGTAGGCTCCCGTTTTCAGGAAAACGTGCTTGGCACCTAAGCTTCTGAGCTCTTTTGCCCTGCTGACGAAGGTTTCTTCGGTAACCATGCCAACTCTGGAATGCCTTTCAAACTCTTTGAAATATCCCGCCTTAAATGCTTCAATAATGTCCGGATTTTCGGGATCAGGGAGAACTATGTATCCTCTTCCCTTTAGAAGCTGAGCTTTTTCCAGATCCTTGATCTTAACTTCGCCGCCTATGTCTTTAGCTCCTTGACCCCATTTTAGTTCAACGGCATCCACTTCTAAATCCGAGATGGCATACTCATGGACGCCGAGTCGTGTATCTTCTATGTTGGCTTGAACAACAATTGCACCGTAGCCTTCTTCTTGCCATTCTTTGTAGGTTTTCACTCTATATTCCAGTTCTGGAGAATGCATTACTTTTCCATTGTTGAATTTTGAACCCGCATCCATGCCACATACATTTTCACCTATGACTTGCATTGCCCCTGATATTGCCGCGCCGATAGCCAACTCTTTCCAATTATCAAGGGCAATTTTTGTGGATCCAAGTGCGCAAGTGAACCATGGAACTTTCAATCTTATACTTTTACCTTGACCGATTTTGGTTTCTAAGTCAACATTGGGAAATATGGCTTTGTCACTATCTGCTTCGATGCCGACAGCTCCTACTGTTGTTCCCATGACGTTGAAGTGGGAGAGATCGACCGGATAGTTCTTTTGGGATGCGGTGGTTATTAGTCCGAAAGGCGCGGGGTATATGACTTCGCCGCCTCTTATTGCAGATTTGGCTACTTCGCAAGGACCTGGGCATCCATCTATGCATGTAACGCAGAGTCCGCTGACTGGACATGGATCCGTTCTATTCTTGGTTAAGGTTGCCGGGCTCGCATTTGGTTTAGAATAGCTCATATTATTTCTCCTCCTTTTGTACACATGCTCCACATGATTCTAAAGTGCACATGACTTGGTCATACTTTCCTAGACATTGTGGGGTTATTACAAGACAAGAGTTGCAAAGTTCTCCAGGTGACTTAACCCCACGACACTGCAGGTCTACTACAGGACAAATATACATGCAGGCGCCGCAGTTACGGCAGATTTCACTGGCCACCCTGAAGGGAGTGACCACTTCTCTTTTTTTGCCTCTGCCCACGAAGCCTATGGCTCCGCTACCCATCTGTTCAGCACACATCCTTACACATAAGCCACATAGGATGCAGTCTTCATTTTCCATCTTGAATCTAACTTGCTCCAATCCCGTCTGTGAAGCTAAGTCTTGCAAGGTCTTAGAGTTGGGGCATCTGGCAAGCAGTAGCTCCAGTATCAGTTTTCGCCCCTTCATCACCCTCTCCGAGTGTGTTTTCACCCTTATCCCTTCTTTAACTGGATAAAGGCAAGACGCCACCAGTCTTCTCCTTCTTCCGTCTTCAACTTCCACCATGCATAGGCGGCAAGCGCCGTAAGGGGTTAACTCATCGTGGTGGCAGAGAGTTGGAATATTAATTCCATAGAACCTGGCAACTTCAAGTATTGTAGAGCCTTCTTCGGCTTGAACCTGCACTCCATCAATAATGAGGTTTACCATCTCACTCACTTCCTATTTGACTGATATCGCCTGAAATGTGCAAGCATCTCGACAGATACCACATCTAATACATTTGGCGGGGTCAATTGTGTGAATCAGACCATACGCATCGATGGCCTGTTGAGGACAGAGCTTCAAACAGGCACCGCATCCAGTGCATTTGTCTTCAAGGATGACAAACGTAATCAGGTCCCTGCAAATACCAGCTGGGCACTTTTTATCTCTAATGTGGGCGGCATATTCATCTCTAAAATACCTGAGAGTTGACAAAACTGTATTTGGAGCTGTTTGACCAAGACCGCAAAGGGAAAATTCTTTGACCATCCTCGCTAAGTCTTGAAGAAGTTCCAGATCTTCTTCCCCAGCCTGACCCTTGGTTATCTTAGTCACGATCTCAAGCATCCTTTTGATTCCTTCTCGGCAGGGAACACATTTACCACAAGATTCATTCTGCAAGAAGTCGAGAAAATATCGAGCTATATCAACCATGCATGTATCTTCGTCCATCACTATCATACCGCCGGAGCCCATCATGGAGCCAGCTTCGGTTAACTTTTCAAAGTCGACAGTTAGGTCGAGTAATTCTTCAGGTATGCAGCCACCTGAGGGGCCACCGGTCTGTACAGCCTTAAACCTTTTGCCTCTCGTTATTCCTCCGCCTATGTCGTAAATAATCGTCTTGAGGGGGGTTCCCATTCGAATTTCGACGAGACCAGTGTTGTTGACTTTTCCAACAAGAGAGAAAATGCCTGTTCCTTTACTCTTCTCCGTGCCAATTTTTGCATACCAGTCAGCACCATTATTAATAATCAAAGGCACATTGGCCCATGTCTTAACATTATTTAGATCGGTTGGTTGATTCCACAGCCCGCGCTCGACTGTGTGAATATATTTTGCTCTGGGCTCGCCCATTTTGCCTTCTATGGAGGCCATCAACGCAGAAGATTCACCGCAGACAAACGCACCACCACCCCGATTTATCTTGATGTCGAAGTCAAATCCAGAACTGAATATGTTGTTGCCTAAGAATCCGTATTCTCGTGCTTGATCTATTGCCGTCTGGAGATGCTTTAATGCCAGCGGATATTCGGCGCGAACGTATAGATAGCCTTGACTCGCTCCTATGGCATAGGCTCCAATTATCATTCCTTCGAGAATGCTGTGAGGATTCGCTTCCATGAGACTTCTATCGCTAAAGGCACCTGGATCACCCTCATCTCCGTTTCCAATTACAAACTTAACGTCTCCATGGGCTTCCCTGCAAGACCTCCATTTTCTTCCAGTTGGGAAGCCGCCTCCGCCAAGACCGCGTAACCCTGATTTTTCAATGGTATCAATAATTTCCTCGCAAGACATGGCTGTAATAGCTTTTGCAAGAGCTTGATAACCACCAATAGCAATGTAGTCAAGTATGTTCGTGGGGTCGATTTGTCCATTGTTAGCAAGAACCAGCCTTGTCTGTTTTTTGTAGAAAGGCACTTCATGTTCATGCAAGGCTTTTTGACCTGTTATTGGATCTATATAAAGAAGGCGATCAACGAACTCTCCATTAAGCAGAGTTTTTGAAACGATCTCAGAAACATCACTCTGCTTTACTTTTTGATAAAAGATCTCTTTTGGTCCTATAACGATGACAGGACCTCTTTCGCAGAAGCCATGACATCCGGTTTGTTTGCAGTCTACCTTAATTTCTAAACTTTGTCTCTCAATTTCATCCTTGAAAGACGTCATAACATCTGCGCTGCCACGTGCTCGGCAACCAGTTCCGAGGCATACTCTTACACAAGGCTTATTGGGATCTCTCATTTGCACTAGCGAATTTCGAAGAGAATCGAGCTCTTGAGGGGTTCTAATCTTTTTCATTCTCACCCTGCACCCGCTTTTAAAACACTACGAACTTTCGTTGGCGTCATTTTGTCAAAATGGCGTTCTCCGACAACCATAACTGGCGCCAGCGCACAAGCACCAACACAATGAACCGATTGAAGACTAAATGTGCGATCAGATGTCGTTTCACCGTCTTTTATACCCAGCTCTTTTTCCACAGCCTCAAGAACTCTGGGAGAACCTCTGAGATAGCAGGCAGTCCCCAGACATACACGAACGAGGTGCTTGCCACGAGGGGTTAGGTGGAATGCATCATAAAATGAAGCTACACCGTAGACCTGAATCATCGGAACACTGAGTTTTTCAGAAACATGTTTTAACGCCCACGCTGGAAGATAACCGCACAAATTTTCAATTTCTTGCAATATCATTATCAACGCTGACTTTTCATAAGAATAACTTCTGATAATCTCGTTGACCTTGTTGTACTCAGAAGCCCTTTCAGCCAAGTTTCATGGCACCTCTCAAGTCAATCATCTGCTCCTAATGTTGCTGGAAGTGAGGATCTTTTGAAGCCTTGGCATCTGAACTTCTGGAAACTCTCTTTATACCCTTGAAGCTTAGGGGAGCTTCTTCAGAAATCTCCTCTGCAAACATTATTTCATATACATCTTTTGAGGCACAATTAGGACACTCCAAAGGTCTGTACCTACATGTTTGGCAATTTTCTGATTCCATGCCAATTCGAAGACAAAGATCCTCGGTTCCCTCTTTATGCCCGACCACCACTCCTACCAGTTCAATCCATGTGCTTCCGCAGCTGGCACAAGTAACTCTCTTCTTGATCAACTCTCCTTCTCCCTTTCTGTTTTCAATTTCCTTAATGATTTCTGTAACTTTCAAATGATATCACACATCTTAAGCGTATTGGTGCGGTATTTAACTATTTCGTTCGCTCAATGTCCAATATTCTTGGATATTGCAAGAGAAACGGGAACAGAATACTTACAATGTTGGAAAGGAAATAGACATCATCTTGTTCTTCCGACATCATAAGATTTCAAGGCAAAAATGGTATAATTTTTAAACTGTGAACACTAATTTCGCATAGGGGGCATACATTGACCTCGAAAATAAAAATTGATGGGATTGACGTAAACATTATTAGGGCTCTACAGAAGGATGCACGTGCCAATTTTGCAAACATAGCAAGAAACTGTGACGTGTCAACAGATACGATAAGTAAACGATTCAGAAAGATGAAGAAAGCCGGCATTATCAGAGGAACAACGATACTGTTGAATCCAAAAAGCTTCGGCCATGATTGCGTTGCAAGCTTAGGCATTGATGTTAGCTATCCGCACTTGATGGAGATTGTTGAATCGATTCGAAGGATGCCTGAGATAGTCTTCTGCACTACGTCCATGGGCAAACATGACATATTCTCTATCGCAGTTCTTAAGAATGTGGGGCGGCTTAGCCAAGTAAAAGATTTGATAAAGGGGCATCCGGTGGTTAGAGAGGTCACGACGAGCATTTGGGTTGATGAGATATTGCTGTGCCCGGAGAACTTCGAATTTGATCATCTCAACAGGTAGGGATAAAGATGGATGAGACTGACTTGTTCATTATTAAGAGAATGACGGAAGATGCTCGCGTATCTTTTAGAAAAATAGCGAAGGAACTTGGAGTCTCACCCGACACTATAATAAGCAGATATAAAACGCTACAGGAAAAAGGTGTAATTCGAGGATCCACTGTAGTACTCAATCCAAAAAAAATTGGCTATCATGGCATGGCCGTATTCATGATAGATGCCTCACCGACACACATCTTAGCCACTGAGACCACTCCCACCGAGTCATCACTGATCCTAGAAAAATTAATACGAATGCGAAACATAATCTTGGCAACAAAGACTGTGGGAGACCACGACCTATTGGCTATCGGTGTAGCCAGAGATTTCGAACATCTGATTGCGATAGGTGCTGATATAGCAAAAATACCCGGGGTCAAGGACTTGCGAGTATCCTTTTGGGTTGAGAAAGCAGAACTCTGCCCCAAATACTTCATAATTTAGGCCGTAATGTATATTGATATATGCGTTTCCATTTTTTCCTTCAATAGAAGATGTTACCTAAAAGAAATTCGTCTTCGTCCAAGTTCAACCAATATCCACACCGCTCAAAATCGCACTTCTTTAGCCACAATATCCTAGAATTGAGACTTAAATGACAAAATGGCGCCGGGGAAGGGACTTGAACCCCTGCGAGCCCGAAGGCCCACTGGCTTACTTGTCCCTTTCAGTTCTTAGCCGCCTATTTTAGGTCTAGATCTCGAGGCCAGCGCGTTAACCACTCCGCCACCCCGGCAAACAAGACAAGGTCATTTGCCTTCTAAAAAGATTTTCACTAGATAGTCAGCATTGATGGAAAAAGCCACCGTTTTCCCTTTTTGTGCTTTTTGGCGTCCCATTTATACAGTATTCTTGTTGCTTCATTTGCGATTCTCATGGCGTTTTCCTCGCCAGCTCCTTCTCTGAATTTATTTGCGCATCTGTTGGCATAGACTGCGCATATGGAACCTGCCCTTAACCCGTAGAGGCTTGCCAATGTGTATAACGTTGCTGTCTCCATCTCAAAGTTCAACACTCCAGCCCTTTGCAAGGTTGGAAGTAGGTCTTCCATGCGATTTGCGGCCGCTCTGGCTGGGCGGCTTTGTCCGGCGTAGAAATCCGCTGTGGTAGCGGTTACGCCAACATGGTAGTTGTCTATGTTTAGGCTTTCAGCTGCCTCAATTAATGCCAATAAAACCTCATAGTTGGCGACAGCGGGGTATTCGGGCATAATGTAGCAATTGCTTGTGCAATCAAGCCGCACGGCTGCAGAAGAAATCACGACATCACCACAGTCAACGTTCTTCTGTATCGCGCCGGTGCTACCTATACGAATGAACGTGTGTACACCTATGCGAGAAGCCTCATTAACCACAATAGCCATGCAAGCGGGACCAATACCACTTGAAAGAGCAGAAACTCGCACTCCTTTATATTTGCCCGTAAGGCTTCTGAACTCACGGTGACAAGAAACTTCTCTAGCATGATTCCAAAACTTAGCGATCTTCGGAACACGATCCGGGTCGCCAGGCACTAAGAGATATTCGGCTAGATCACCTTTTCCACAAGCGATGTGGTATTGCTTGCTTTCAGAACTGGTTTGATGCACGTTTTCCACCAAAATAAAGATTAAGCATGGGACATTTAATAGTAGCGTAAAATTCGAGGAAACGCCTTTGCTCAGTGAGGAGAGGAGAACAAAGTATGACATCTATGCCGATGTGATAGAGATAATCGCGAAAAAGGGTCTATGCTCTTTAACTAGGATTTCTTATGGAGCAAACATGCCTGTTGACCGAACCAAGAAAATCTTGAATTTTCTTGCATCACGCGGCTTCGTGCGAGAGATAACTGTGGAAGACTCAAAGAAATATCGAGTTGCAAAATGGGGATTGGAATATCTAGAAACCTACAAGCGTATGCGAAAGTTCTTCGCTGCCTTAAAGGAATAGTTTCTAGTAACAATTTGTAACTACAAAAGGTGTTCTCACGATGTGCGTCGCCTTTTAAGGCTTGTACAAACTTACTTCTTTTTCAGTTAAAAAATGAGGTGAGTAAAATGGCAAGTCAAATAGGAAAAGAATTTGGTTGGAAACAAAAAGCAAAGCACAATGCCACTATCGGAGCAAAACTATTCGGTGTCGCCAGAAATGCCCACGTTGAAACGGATAACTTAAGGCTGTCTGTACTTGCATCAGCTAGAACAGCTAAAGATCATGAGATAAGGGCAGAACAGGAAAAAGCTAGAGCCGCAGAGTTCCTATTCAGAAGAGCGCTAATCATTCAGTAACACAAGGCAGTCACCAAACGTGAGTTCCCCTTTTAAACTATAATTGATGTAGTCCCATGTTGGAGGTTAGAAAGTGGACAACAAGATATCCGTTCCATCAAGAAGCACAGTAACATTAGACGTTATAGAAGGAGACCTGTTCGCAGGCAGACACTCAACCGTAAAAGGAACAGGGACGCCGCCTACGCTGAAGGTTCTGGGTACCGTACATTGTGAAGGAGCCAACATTCTAGAGTGCAATATATTAGCCCAAAACCTGGAAGCGGAGGGTGACGTAGTAGTTCGCGGCAACTTGGACATAGAAAATGAAGTTGAAATCAAAGACGGCCGCCTAGAAGTTTACGGGAAAATGACCGCTAAACGCATCGATGTAGACGAAGCCTTGTTTGTCAGTAAAGATCTGGTTTCTGAAGAAATAGATGTGGGTGGAAGCATGAAAGTGGATGGAACTGTGAAAGCTGAAGACATAGACGTAGGAGGAAGTCTCAAAGCTAGAGGCGAAGTAGAAGCGGACAAAATCGACATAGGTGGAAGTCTTTCAGTTGAATCGAAAGTCAATATCAAAACGCTGGATGTAGGAGGAGCAGCCAGAGTAAAAGGCGGCAGAATCTGGAAGGTCGACGTTGGCGGAAGCTTCGAATCGAACGACCAACTAGAATTCGACAGCATAGATGTAGGCGGTGCCGTCCGTCTTTGCCAAAAAAGCAAAGGTGGCAAAATAAATGTAGGAGGCTCATTCAAGGTTGAAGGAGACCTAACCTTTGAAGATATCGATGTTGGCGGTGAAGTAAAAATAACTGGATCGGGCGATGGCGGCGAAATAGATGTTGGCGGCAAATTGGAGATAGGTGGCTCATTGAAACTGTCAGGAACATTGGATGTCGGAGGAAAGGTCGATATCGCCGGTAACGTTTTAGCAAAAAACATTGAAATCGGTGGAGTACTACGCACAAGAAAAGCTATCGCTGAAGACCGCATAGAAGTTGGCGGCCTAATAAACACAGCGGAAGGTACAACTGCACGTTATGTTGAAATCGGCGACAGAGGTGAAGTTCATGGCTCCATTAAAGCGGATCGCGTGGAAATCGGCGACAGAGCGCGAGTGGAAGATATTTTTGGAAAACAAATTCTGCTAAGAGAAGGAGCACGGGCGGAAAACATTTACGGAGAAAACGTCGTAATCGAATCTCACTGTCACATAAACGGTGAAGTTCAATACACCAATCAACTAGAAATGGGCAGTGATGTTTCGCTATCCAAAGAACCCCAGAAAGTAAACAAGATCACCTACTAAGGAGTTCACATCTATACTTTCTTCGGCACTACCAAGTCCGCTATGTCCACGCTATGCTCATAAATCTGACTTAAAAACGAAGCCACCGCCAGAATCTGTGAAACCATGTCAAGCGATTGCGCTTTTGCAACTTTTTCGATGTTAGTGAATGTCTTTTCGATTTTTTCGCGCATCCCTCGCACGTCCTCCGCTAATGCCACATCACCTATGAAAAAGGCGTTCAAAGCTTTCTCATGGGCCTCGAAGGACGACATGTGAAGAGCAACGAACAATTTCTTCAAGTCTTCAGCCAGTTTCACACCTTTTATTTCGGCCGTCTTCAGTGATGTCCGCACGCATTCATCACCAATAGCCTCTACTAGGCTCGCTGCTAAGCGGTAATCCAAGCACTCGATAGGCTGGATCCCCAATTTCTCATTCAAACTAGGGTTCTGAATTATGGTACGAAGGATGCGAACCAATAAGAAGTAGAGCCTGTTAACTTCTTCGTCGCGGGCTACGACACTTCTAGCCAGATGTAAGTCTCCATCAACCAATGCGTTAACTGCATCACGATGCATACCTGCAGCAATCGTATAACCTCTGCGCAGAATCTTTTCGGGTGGAAATCCCGAAGGTTCCAGCAAACACTGCAAAACAATACTAGAGTAGTCCTCCTCAACAATTTCTAACCCTATCAAACGGCTAACAGTCTTCTTAATACTGTCTCGCACCTCAAAGCTAATACGCTCCCTCGCCTCAACGCGAATAATGTCAAAGCCGAACAGATACTTCCCTATGATCTCACGGCTTAAAAAGGGGTCAGGCTTCAAAGTAATAGTGTGCGGAGAAGGTTCTGCCCCATATGTGGGATCGATAAGAAGCTTGCCATCACTGGTTTCATTAAGAGACACCATGGATCCACGCTTTAACCCATGTTGCTCAGCCCAAGACTTAGGCATGGTAACAAAAAATGTGCCGCTAGGGGCGCATTGGACCTTGCGTATCGTGCTCATTCACTTCACCATCCGACAAAGATGTCTAAACTGAGATATTAATACATCTAAATAAAAAGTCCATATATAAACTTGGGAGCGATTGTTAAGATTGAGAAGCAGAGTTATGATCGGTATAGACCTAGCTGGCAAATCGCAAAATCCTACAGGATGGGCTTTATGGGAGAACAAGTCTGTACAAACATGTCTACTCTATACTGACACTGAGATATTAGCAGGCGTTGCACGTAGTCAGTCAGCAATCATAGCAGTCGACGCCCCCCTCAGCTTTCCAAAGCAGGGGATTCTCAGAACAGCTGATAGAAAAATGATAAGAAAAGGGTATCGTGTCTTTCCGCCAAGCCTTCCTGCCATGAGAAAACTAACAATGCGTGCCATAAGATTGAACAAGTTAATATCGGAAAGTCATTATAGAATAATAGAGGTACATCCTACATCAACGCGTAAAGCGCTAAACATGCCGTTGAAGGACTGGAGAAAAATTCAAACAATCTTAGCACAGATAGGTTTAGGAGAAAGCCTCACCCGGCTTGTCTTGACATCTCATGAAATCGATGCAGCTACTGCCGCATTAACGGCATACCTTCATATGCAAGGCCTGACAGAACGTATAGGGGATAGGAAAGAAGGCTACATAATCGTTCCCAAGAAGCAAGACTGGAGAAATCTCCAAATATGAGTGACGCTGAAAAGCTGCACAAGGCTGTAGAGTCAACAATTGCTGCAGGGTACCAACTAGATAAAGAGGCCTTTGAGTTCCTAGGTTTAGTCGCTGCAACTGAAGACCCAGCGGAAATCATCAGCAAGGCAATACAAAAAATAGAAGGTCTAAAGGAAAAGCCCTTGTTCATCGACAGAGGCTTCTTGGAACAGTTGGTGACGAAGCCCGAACCAACAAAGGAAATTCCTACCCAGCCGCCGGGAAAGCCTCTTCAAATATTGCCACAGCCTCAAATAACAGAAGCGAAAAGCCTTTTCTATTCATTCGCAAAGGATGTGGAGGCAAGCATCCAAATAATTGAAGACCCGAGCGAAAAAATAAGCTCAAGCGGGACGATCGAAGACTATCTGCAATATTTTCGCGATAGGTTCAAACGCACAGAGAAACTATTGAGGCAAAGAATTGATGTTAAAGCCGCAGCGTCAATTATTGACGCTTTGAAAGCACCTGCAAATACAAAACTCAAAATAATCTGCATGATAACAGAGAAAAGAGAATCAAAACAAAGGATAATATTAACTGTTGAGGATTTGCATGCAAACGCCACTGTTCTCGTGCCACAAAATGCTCCACAGGAACTTCTGAAAAAGGCTCAATTGACCTTGCTTGACCAAATTGTCTGCTTAAGCGTTGTAAAGACACGAAGCAATCTCTTGATAGGTGAAGACATAATCCTACCTGATATAGCTCAAAAGACTCCAAAAAAAGCACCACTGCCGGTTTATGCTGTGCTCACCTCCGACATGCATGTTGGCAGCACAAAGTTCCAGGAGGAAGCTTTCAATCGTTTCATTTTATGGCTCAATGGTAAATATGGAGACGACAGACTGAGAGAAATTGCCAGCCACGTCAAATATGTACTGATTGCAGGCGATGTTGTTGACGGAGTGGGAATCTATCCTAATCAAATAAAAGAACTCGCAGTCAAAGACGTCCATAGGCAATATAGACTTGCCGCTAGGTACATTGAGCAAATTCCCGACTACATAGAAGTAGTGATTATACCTGGAAACCACGACGCTCCTAGAAAGGCGTTGCCTCAGCCAGCAATATCAAACACCTATCTAGAGGAGCTTCAAGAATCAAGAAAGGTACATTCTCTTGGAAATCCGTGTCTTGTCAGTCTTCACAACGTAGAAGTATTGCTATATCATGGCCGTAGCTTAGATGACATTATCTCAACTGTTCCCAACATGGATCACAGCAATCCAGAAAAAGCAATGAAATTGCTTTTGCAAAGTCGGCACTTAGCGCCAGTATACGGTGGAAAAACAATGGTGTCGTCAGAAGACAGAGACTTCCTGGTTATAGAGCACGTTCCAGACATCTTCCATGCCGGCCACATACATGTGCTAGGACACACTAATTACCGTGGTGTTTTAGTTGTGAACTCAGGTGGGTGGCAGGGACAGACAGACTACATCCGCAGGCTTGGAGTGGTTCCGACACCAGGAAAAGTTCCAGTGGTAAATCTTCAAACGTTAGAAGTCACAACTGTTCCTTTTAGCTGAGACAACCCGCGCGCAACTAATCGTGCAATTCGGATAGGTTCAGGAACTCTACTACAAACAGACAACATCCGAATAAAATCACAAGCCCATTCAATAGCCACTCCCACAGTTTCAACATAGATCGGTGGTTCATCAGCCATAACAGTAATCTTGTGCGCTTTCCCTAGTTTTTCAAACGCTCCCCAGCGCATTTTCCAGTCTTCAAAATGGCGTCGGAGTGCTCTTTTCACGGCATTGTTGTCGGGTTTTGTCCGAGTTATGATGACAACAGGCTTTTTGAATCTCTCATGGATTACGGTTGGGTCAATTATGTTGAAGCCTGCATAGGATACTCCGGCCAACATGAGAACTGAAAACTTCAAATCTCTCAAGATTTCAGCAAGTTTTTCTGTTGCATCCAAACCGTCAACAGTCACCTCTACAATTCTTGCTTTTTCAATTTTCAACTCTCTGAGCAAAACTGCAGCAAGCAGAGCTTTTCGCGATATGCCCTTTTGAAAACTTCCGTCCTCAACTCCGACCGTGAGCATGCTTCGAAAGGCATTTCGGCGCATAACAGATCAAACGCCCCAGTCTACTGTCACCAGCAAAAACATCACTAATAAGTGTGCGTCCTATCTCCAGTCTGATCTTCTTTGTGCGCCCATACCTTCCCATACTTATGACCTGCGTGTTCAGAAGCCCCATGGAATCAAGTTCATTCACCAAAGTACTCAAGCGGCGTTGCGTCAGGGGAGCGACCCCCGCTTCTCCACACAGTTCGCTGTAGACCTCGTATATTTCACCAGTAATAGCCCGATTGATGTTTGCCTTGCTCAAATGGTATACGCTTAAAATGACAAGTTTTGAATGCAATGTCAGATTTCTAAGGGCTTCAACAACACGACTGTGTTCAATGTGTTTTTCAGCCTCTCTAACGTGCTCTTCAACCACGACATTTGCACCTTTCCGTTCCGCAACTTCACCAGCAACACGCAACAAGTCCAAAGCTCGCCTAGCATCCCCATGTTCGGCTGCAGCTAAAGCAGCACAAAGACCCAAGGCGCCATCAGATAGTGCATTATCATAGAAGGCGAATTTTACACGCTCAAAAAGAATGTTTCTTAATTCATCGGCGTCGTAAGGCCTGAAAACGATCTCTTCCTCACTAAGCGCACTTAAGACTCGCGCGTCAAGGAATTCTTTTAGCCGAAGATCGTTAGATATGCCAACCAATGATACCTTGCTTCTGCACAGAGTCTCATTTATCCTCGTCAGCTCGTAAAGGAGGGTGTCGCCGCGTGGCTTTATCAAAGTGTCGATTTCGTCCAGAACTATTATGAAAATTATTTTGGAAGCGTCCAATCCTATTCTGAATCTGTCAAAAACTTCGCCAACAGATAAGCCAGTGAAGGGAACAGATACTCCTATTCTTTGGCATAAACCAGCAAAGACACGATATTCAGATCCAGCAATGCGAGAGTTCACGTAGCAGAACTTGATTGGAGCGTCATACTCCTTCGCTTTCGCCTCGAGATGACTTAACACATATTTTGTTACGGCAGTCTTGCCTGTCCCAGTCTTCCCATAAATAAATACGTTGGAGCTCCTCGCGCCTTTCAAAACTGGTGCCACCATCTCCCCAAGCAGCTGAATCTGCTCTTCTCGATGAGGCAATCTATCAGGTAAGTAATCATGGCGCAAAACCTCTCTGTCCCTGAAAATCTTTACGCTGCCCAAAAATCTTTGGAATACATCGTCGAGTATGCTGTTATTGTTCATCCTATTCCCCGTTACTAGCGGAAGTCAACGCTTCATTTTCAGAGTAAAAAAATAAGCTCTATCATACAGAAAAATGAATTGGCCACCCCAGAATCCTAAAAGAATATCACACGAACCATGTCACAATTGCGAGAATAATAACTCACGCACCCCAGAGCTTCTTGTGGAAACTGTTCCAATTATTAGTAAATGATTCTGATTTCTGATTAACAGAAATATACTCTAAAACGTAAAACACGTTAAGAACATATTAGCACTTACTGTAAAACAATTTAGAGCTTTTCGAGACTTTAACGCATGAGACGCATTTTCCACGTGGGTGTGTCCTATTCCAATAGAAACGGAGGGGGGTGCCGCTTCTTCTCATCTTTTCTATGACAACCTGAAGGTAGCTTTTCCTTCACTTAATTTTCGTGACAATTTCTAAGCCCCCTGTTTCAATGAGGTTTGGCTCTCTATCAACTCTTTTATCGCCTATTTCGCTCACACTTTTGCAAAACCTTGTGAAGTTAACTCGATAATGCTTCTTTTGGCCGTCATTTTTTCTCCTATTAACTTCTTCTTGTCTCTTTTATGTGAACAGGCCACCCCCCTCTTTCCACTCGAGATGCAAGTTTGAAACTTCCCCTGTTTCAGTTTTCATTTTGTGCTCTTAGTGAACGTTGTAGTATCCAATGTGGACAGATTTGTTGCTCTTTCGCTATTCCCTGTTTAGAATCTCCTTTTTCGCTTTCCACCGCTTCACCGCAACACCTATAACTTGTGAAGGGCAAAATTGTGAACTGCTACCCTACGGTGTATGCTGTTAATGCCAACACGGAAAATGCGCGTTGAACTATTCGATGGTGAAGGCAATAAATATACTGTGGCCTTTGAGGGGCAAATAACTAGAGAAAAGGCCCTTCGGCTTCTAGATTTGGTGGAGTTGTTGGGGGGCATGCCAGCTGCTAGCGGAAACCCTGGAGTTCCCGTTTCCGTTATCAGTAATGGATCTTCCAAATATGATAGGGTACGAGCTCTTGTTCAAAGGCATTTTCCGGTTGTTTGGTTCTCTTCTAAAGAGGTTCAGTCAGTGTATGAACAGGAGCTGAAGGAACCGATAAGCCTCAGTACCGTGGCGACTTATCTCTCTAGATTGGCAAATAAGGGGAAACTTCTGAAAACGGGCGCTTCCAACCGTTTGAAATACAAGGTTGCACTGAATTTTCCGCAACCTGCTCTTAAACAGCAGATTCCATAGTAGGCCGTGGCCGACCTATTCGATGGGCAATGAGAGGCCGAACATTGACAATGCAGGGTTATGATAAGAGATAATAAGTTTGCGGGCGACAATTGTAGAGTATAGGGTCAGGCGTGGGCTTGGAAAGGAGGGGACCGTAGATGGGCGAAAATTTGAAAGCAGACCTCACTGATATGGAGGAGAAACTCAAGGTTTACGTGAACCAAGGGAGAGTTACAGGTTTGGTCGAGGTGAGGGAAGAACCAGTGATATCGGCCAAACCAGATGTAGCCCTAATAAAACCCCTTAAGAAAATGAGTTCTTTTTCTGGAAGTTTCGTTGCTGTCGACTGTTCAACAAGAACGCTCAAAAGAGCGAACAACTGGGGCGTCTACCTTATGCGCGCTGCATATGCTTCAGTTAGAGAGCGCGATGTCAACTGGAACTATTACGAAAGATTATGTACAGTCATTGGAGATGCTCATGTACGTAGGAGTTTTCTGCAAGACTTCAGAATCGAAATGGAAAGTCAACTTGCTCTAGGCCTTCTGACGGGCAAGATATGTGAACCACACCACGTACACTCAGATGTACGTAGTGTATACCTTCTGCTTGACGGCGGCGGATACTTTGGGGGAGATAGGAAGTTCCGAGTTACCCTTTATGAAAAATGCGAAAAGGACGGGATAAATCTTCTTGCCGTCAGTAAGAATTCGCCTTCTTTGCATGATGAAAAAGGGAGAGACTTCATTGCTACCACGTACATCATGGCTCCTTACAGCACATGGTTCTATCATCCTGTTAGAAAAGCTAACAAAGATAGAAGCTTATATGGAGACATTGCTGTTGTGAAATTGTGCGGGGAAAGTCCCCACGTATTTCGCTGCGACATTATGGAATATTTAACCAACAAAGAAATCAGTGAACTACTTTCTCCTTTAACCTGCATATCTGAAGACCCTAGATGTATTGGCTATCCGATAGCTCTTTGGCTGGCTCACGAGTTCTCTGCGCCTTCCGACTCCATGCTCCTTTCTTACTATGACCATGTTGAGGGAGCCCTAGGCAACGCTGGATTGTTGGAAGTCTTGCATAGAGAAGAACTTTCTTGTAGTTTTGCAGATGAGCTTCACGGAATCAAACACGCGTTTGAGTGGGAGTGGTGGGGTGAACAGCTCTGAACCTATAGGATTTGTGTGCGGAACGAAGGGAGACTCCGTTTCGTTCTTTGTCAACAAAGAAGTCGGTCTTTCGTTTGGGCAAATTGTCCGAATAGACTCGGCGGAAAGAAGCTTTTATGCGAGGGTTGTTAACTCTGAGAGTAGCTCCACCCTTGACACTATTGAACAACTGAGGGAAGCAGAAGGAAAGGAAGCTTTTGGCCCGTACTCAGCATACAGAAGCATCGAGGCTATCCTATTCTTAGAAAAGAGGGCTGGAAAAGTGCGCTCTCCAACCTTTAACCCAAGTTATAGGGATAGAGTCCACACCGCAAGTGAAGAAGACTGCTCTATCCTTAAACTGTCCGGAGAGTTAGAGGTTGGATGCCTCCGCTCTGGTGAGCAGCTGTTGGGCTCAGTTGGTATAAACGTTGAAGCTATACCGCTAATGATGGGCATGTTTGGAATGACAGGATCAGGAAAAACTAACACGGAACTGATTCTGAACGCCCAAATAATAGACAACAGTCCCAAGACCGTAGCCCTCATCTTTGATTTCGCCGGTCAACTCCTTGAAGGAAAAGGCATTAGACCACAAAAAGGCCTGAAAGATCATCCTTCATTTCATAGTAGAGTGCAATATTATTCTGCTCGCGATGGAAAAATGGCTGTCGGCTTGTACACAATCACTCCTGAGAAACTTCTTACAATGTTTCCAGACATAGGCCTTCCTCAGTTCAGGCTTTCTCGGAAACTTTACAAGAAATTGGGCAAGAGTTGGATCGAAGAAACCCGAGAATTGTATGCAGCGGAAGGACATGTCGGAGTGGGCCGAATTGCAGACTACAAGATGAAACACGTAATCGAGGCTCTAATGCTTAAACTATCATCGCTTTCCCTTGACCTCTTTCCAGCGTCCGGCTACAGTTTTGTTGACAGCGTCACGGAGAACATACTTAAAGGGATAACTTGCCTTGTGGACATCTCTGGGATGAGCTCTGATGAACAGAATAAGATCACCTGTCTCACAGCCTCAACAGTTGCAAGACACTATAAGCGTTTGTGGGAGGAAAATTATGAAGAATGGCAGAAACTTCCTACACTTCTGATAACGCTTGAAGAGGCACATGAATTTCTGGACCCAAACAAGCCAAGAACTATATTTTCTGACATCGCCCTGACATACCGCAAATATCGAGTTGGACTAAATGCTGTGACGCCGAGGCCATCGAGAATCAACTTCGACGTGTTTGCAGAATTATGGACGAAGGTCATTATGAAAACAGAGCTGAGAAAAGACAGGGCTTACCTAACAGAAAATACCCCTTACTTAGAGTACAGCGACACAGAAATAAAGATGCTAGACGTTGGCGAGGCATTGCTCATATCTGAGCCAAAAATAAGGTTTGCCGTACCAATAAAGGTCGCGCATTATCCAGAATACGTAGCAAAAGGGGGAAAAGAAGACTATGGCCTCCCTGAGTCGCAAAGGCTTTTAGACATGGAGAAACGGCTTAAGCAACTAAGCCAGCAAGAATCTCTTCGATTATAATGTATTATGCTGTTTGACTTTCAGGTTTTTTCAGAAGTTTTTCCATCTCTTTCTTTATATTATATTTGAAAGGTATCTTGCCAGTATCTCTTTCCAGATAACCTGCTTGGTAAAGCTTCTTCATCAACCTAGCGGTATGCTCCCGGCTTAGTTTGATTCTTTCCTTGATCTCAGGAGCGGTTCTAGGACCCTCTGAAGATAGCGTCTCCAAGACGGACACTTCAGTCTCAGTCAACGGAGCCAAAGCTTTCTCCCTCTTTATCGGTATCACCGCCTCAACCCTTGCCTCTGGGATAGTCAAAAGCTGCTGGGCTTGTTGTTCTATACCAGAGATTTTTGAGGCTATTGTTTCCTGTGATGCAACAGCATCATGTAACTTCTGGTCGATTTCATCCAACCTTGTAGATATCAGCTGTCTATCTTGAGCGACTGCATCAATTTTGGCTTCGGCACTCTGTAGTTTTTTCGCTGTTTCTTGCATTCTGTTAGCGGTAGCTTCGGTTTTCGAGGATAATGCTTCGGTCCTCTGTGCAAAAAACTCTAGCTTTTCAGCTTCACGCTTAAGTTGCCTGTTAAAACTCAAAACTATGTCGTCAACAGCCATCCTCGCTTTCTCGTATTCCTTCTGCACCTTGGACAGTTGCCTATAATATTCGATGGCCGCGCTGACAGTTATAGCAAGTAAGATACTTACAACAACCAGCAGAACTTCAGTCATGCTATGCCCCTCTGTGATTCAAGTGTGAGCATCCGTGATTCGAGCATGTTACATCACACATCACAGACCTATGCTTCAAGATTTAAAGATTATGGTCCAGAAGCGGTTATAGAGGTAATATGACGTCACACATCACAGCTCCACAAATAGCAGAATCTAGACGAAGGCAGTGCCATATTGACGCGCGAGCTTCATTTCGTGGTCCTTTTCAGGCTTACGGCGTCATTGATGTTCTAACTTCTCTGCAGTCGCTAGAATTTGTCTAGATCATGTTTTACGCATGTGATTTGTGACGTCACACAATGCCCTGTGAGGGATTTGAGAGCTTTTCTAAGCTTGCTTCAAGCTCTTCTCTTATAATTTTTACTGCCTTCAGGTGTTCGTTCAGCCCGCTACCTTGGCCTGGCACGTTTTTATATGCTTCTGTGTACGCGCGTAATTTGTTTGATATTTCAAGATAGGGGTCTAGGGATGTGCTTTCGAAGATTCCCAAGTACCCTAAAAGCAGGACAGTGTAAATCGCCTTTATCACGTTTTCTTTCGCCTGTTTAAGGGTTCTGTTGAAGGCTCCGCGGCTTATTTTTGCCTTTGATAGCCGCAATACAGCTTTTTCATCGTATTTCAGTGTTTTGCCTGCGAGATTTTCGGCTAAAATGTCAATGAGCAACGTTTCAAGCTGCGTTTTCGTTAAGTGGCTGGTTTCTGCGAGTGCTTTTACAATCGGGTCGCCTAGTGAACTCGTCAACCACAACTGGACGTTTTCTTTTAACTTCAAGGGTTTGCCCTCAGCAACAATCTAGATGGATACAATTTTGTATACGTAGTGGCTTTTTAAGCTTATCGCCATTTTCATGTTGCTATGGCTGATTTACTAACGTAAACATTTTATGCCACTTGAAACAATCCATGCTGAGGTACATCCTTTGGATACGAGGTTCGAACCCGCCGAACGCTTAAAACGTGTAAAGCCGTCTGGAATACGCCGCTTTTTCGCTGTAGCCCAAGAAATGCCCGATGCCATTAACCTAAGTGTAGGTGAACCAGATTTTACACCTCCGAAAAACGCCTTGAATGCTGGTTGGAAAGCGTCAAGTGAGGGCAAAACACACTATGCACCTACTAACGGTATTCCTGAACTACGAGAAGCACTAACGCAGAAGGCGAAACGCGATTATAACCTTAGCTACGATCCAAACTCTGAGATATTGATAACAGTTGGCGGAACTGAGGCAATTTTCTTGGCTCTATTTGGTTTAGTGAATCCTGGTGAAGAAGTGTTAATCCCGGATCCAGGATTCGTGTGCTATGAGCCTGGCGTCGTGTTGGCCGGCGGGATTCCGGTTCATATTCCATTGCTGGAGAAGAAAGAGTTCAAGCCGTCTATTGACGACGTGATGTCACTTGTCACGGACAAATCACGCGTGATGATTCTTAATTACCCGAATAACCCTACTGGCGCCGTTCTTTCTCATGATGAGGTTGCTGCTTTGTCGAAGATTGCCGTTGAACGTGACATGATTGTGATTTCCGACGAGGTTTACGAGAAGATAATTTATGACAAGGCTAAGCACCATTGCTTAGCAACCTTTCCAGGGATGAGGGAGCGCACGTTGGTCGTCGGTTCCTTCTCCAAAACTTATGCTATGACTGGTTTGCGGGTTGGATACGTCTATGGGCCTAGAGAGCTTATTTCGCCCACTTGGCTTGTGCACCAGTATACGGTCGCTTGTGTAAACAGCCTAGCACAATATGTTGCCTTGGCGGCATTAACAGGATCACAGGATTTTGTTGAGGATATGGTTCAAGAATTCGCCAGACGGCGGCGTTTGGTTCACGGAAGACTTAATCAGATCAGATGTTTTAATTGCCCGCTTCCGAAAGGGGCCTTTTACGTTTTTCCAAACGTAAAAGATTTTGGCATGCCTTCTGAGGAATTTGCCGAATTGCTGGTAAGGGAAGCCCGAGTTATCACGGTTCCTGGTTCCACTTTCGGCAGTTGTGGCGAAGGCTACATCAGAATTTCCTATGCTGCTGCTTATGATGAGTTGGAAGAAGCAATGAATCGTTTGGAAAGGACTGTAAAGAACCTTTGATAGTTCTCCTAAAGTTTTTCTGCCCTTTCCTTTAGCTTGTCGAATAGCTCTGGGCGCAAATCCTTCAATGTAGGAACAAAGGCTTCGACTGGTCTTATGTCAGAATAGTCAACCTCGCCTATTACTAAGTCTTCATCGTCATATTTTGCCTTTGCAAGAATTTTTCCTTGAGGTCCTATAAGTCTGCTTCCTCCCCAGAATTGCAATCCATCCTCTATGCCCACGAGATTAACATAAGCTAAGAAAGTCGCGTTCTCGATCGCCCTTGCGACAGTTAACACTTCAAAAAACATTCGTCTAATTGCAGGTGAAGCCGAAATGCAGACTATCAATTGCGCGCCTTCCAAACGTGTTAGCCGACTTACCTCTGGGAAGAAAATGTCGTAGCATATGATTAACCCTATTTTTCCAAGCTCTGTAAGGAATGCTGCGGATTGATACCCGGGGCGGAAGTACCTTTTCTCTTCGAAGATGCTGTGAGTGGGAAGGTACATCTTTCGGTATTTTCCAATGAGTCCCTCGGGTCCTATTAGAACTGAAGTATTGTAGATTGTGGCATGTGCTTTTTCGGTTAATTCTGGCATCCCGAAAATGACGTAGGTTTTTAATCTTTTTGCTATCTTGTGTATAACATTGGTTGAAGGTCCTGGTATAGTCTCTGCAAGCTCGTAGATTTGGTCTCGGACAACGTAGCCGGTCAAGGAAAGTTCAGGAAAGATCACAAGATCTGCGTTTTGGCTTTGGGCTTTCTTTGCGGTTTCCTCGATTTTCTTCAGGTTTTGTGTTTTGTCTCCTTGTTTGCAGCTTATTTGTGCGAGGGCTAGTTTTATTCTTTCTCTCATATGTTGTCCTCTTCCAATACTTTAATGAGGATTGCGTATGAGTCTGAAATCTGATCCTATTGTTCGGTATTCAAGCTTAACTGGCAGCAATGTTCGCCTTTTGTGTTCTGTGGAAAGCCACCTTTGCTTTATCTTTTCCACTAGTTGCTTCTTCACGTTCATCTGTTTTGCTATTTCGTCTATTTTCATGAAATGTTCTAGACCATAAAGGATCAAGTCGAGCTGTTCGTACTTGATGCCTAGCTCTTCTTCTGCAAGTTGACCTGGCCATAAAGCTGGCGAAGACGGTTTTCTAATTATCTCTTTTGGAATACCTATGTATTGGCCAAGTTTTCGAACTTGGGTCTTATATAGGTCCATCAATGGCGATATATCGGCTGCAACATCTCCCCACTTTGTAAAATAACCCATCATTGTTTCAGATTTATCTGAGCCTCCGCAAACAAGCATGTTGAGCTTATTGGCGTAGTAGTAAGCGTAAATCATTCGTGCCCGTGCCTTTATATTGCCTTTACTAATGTTGTCCGAAGGATCGAAGATTGGTATTGAACTGTAAAACGCTTCTAAGGCTGGAGTCATGTCAATCATTTGTGTCTTGAACCCAAACTTTTTGGCAACAAGTTGTGCATGTTCAATGTCCTCGGTTTTACGGGTTTGTTCTTCTGGAAGCATGAGCCCCAACACATTTGCGCCGTCTATAGCTAGAGCGGAAAGCGCAGCCACAGTGCTGCTGTCGATTCCGCCTGAAAGTGCTACGACTGTGCCATTTGCGTCAGACTTTTCCGCGTAGTCCTTGATGAAATGTGTAATTTTCTTGTTCACTTCCTTCCAGTCTAGGTCTAGAACATGAGGGGTCAGTTTCAACTGGTTGCATCCTCAATGCTTTATGGTTGTAGGCAAGTATTTAAGGACAAACAGAAATATTGGAAAAGGCATAGAAGGACTTGGTTATGGGGCGAAGAAGGAGAAAAGTCGTCCGCATTCCTAAGAAGCGCTTACCCAGGTTCTTCTCTTGTCCAAGATGTGGAAAGGAAACTGTCAGAGTTGAAATCTTTCGTGATGATGGGCATGCTGCGGTGGGTTGTGGCAGTTGCGGCTTGAAGGAGGAGTTTCAAGTTAAGCCCGCACAAGGTGACATTGACGTTTACTGCATGTTCACCGACAGAATCTACGGAGGCTATAAAAAGCCATCCGCACCAGAGGTTAAGGGTGCTTAGGTGGTGTGAATCCCGTGGTTGGTCGCGTTGAGAAATATCTGCTTGAAAAAATCGCTTCTGAAGGCTCCATTCACATTACTCTCATAGACCCTGAAAAAGTCACACCTCCACAAGCTTCTAGGATTGCAAGCAAGGCAAGGTCAAGCGGAACTTCAGCCATAATGATTGGGGGTTCAACGTTCGCTTCTGCCACACACCTAGATAACGTGGTGAGGGTTGTTAAACGCACTGTGAAAATTCCCGTAATTCTTTTTCCAAACAACGTGACGGGCATAAGTCGTTATGCGGACGCCATATGGTTCATGTCTCTCCTAAACTCAGTTGACCCTTACTTTTTGATGGGAGCTCAAGTTCTGGGAGCCCCGCTTGTTAAAAACTACCATTTAGAACCGATTCCTCTCGGGTACATAATAATCGGTGACGGCGGCACAGCTGGAGTTGTCGGCAAAGCAGTTCCCATTCCATATAACAAGCCTGAACTTGCAGTTGCTCATGCCCTTGCAGGACAGTATTTGGGCATACGCTTCATATATTTGGAAGCAGGATCTGGTGCAAAAAGACCTGTTCCTCCAGAGATGATTCGCGCTGTTAAACGTTACATTGACGTTCCTCTAATTGTTGGAGGAGGCATAAGATCTAGGGGACAAGCATTAGCTGCCGCGTCTGCCGGTGCAAATATAATAGTTACTGGTAATATTGTTGAAAATGCTGAGGTTGAGGATAAGGTTTCTGAGATTGTTGAGGGTATAAGGCGCTTCAGGACGTGAAAAGCCATTTGACAAGTTTTGAGAACTACTTCAATGCCCTCAAGAAAATCCTGGGCGACAAAACTGTCTATGACGTTTGGCCAGATTTTGAACCTCAATATGATGAACATGAATATACATGGGCTACGCTGAGAGGTTTGGGCGATGTTCTCATACTCAACTGCGGAGTATGTGATGGGCCCTCTGATTCGCGACACATACGCTGTAAAGAATGCGTCGAAAAACGAGGTAAAATGGCAAAGGAAGCTTATCAAAAGGCGACTGGCCACCCAAAAGAAAAATGGTCCACATTGTTTTTGTGTAGAATTCACACGGAATAGAACCTTACCCTAGGAAGACTTTTGATTTGTTCGTGTCAGAAAACCAAAATAAACCACTATAAAGACAAGGGTTTGGGAACACATCTTGAATAGTCAAATGAGCGAAGCTTACCGGCAATATGCAAAAAGTCTAGAAGACCAGCTTGAACAACTGTACTCTATAAGTGAAAAGGCTAGGGAAAAAGGATACGATCCCACATTAGAGCCGGAATGTAAAGTTGCAAAAGACTTAGCCGACCTTGTAGAGGGTCTTGTGGGGCCTAAAGGTGTAGCTGAAAGCATTAGAGAATTAAGCGCCAAGCTTCCGAGGGAAGAGTTGGCATTTAAGATCACTGAAGAGGTCATTTATGGCAAATTTGGGCACATGGAGCCAGAACCTGCAGCTGAGCAAGCCATTCGCACCGCCCTTGCAATTCTTACAGAGGGGCTTACTGCGGCACCTTTGCAAGGAGTAGCCAAAGTTAAAATCAAAATAAACCATGATAGAACGCGGTATCTGGCCATTTATTTTGCAGGTCCAATAAGATCTGCAGGTGGAACAGACCAAGCCTTAACATTGGTTGTCGGAGACTTTGTGCGGAGACTGCTTGGACTTGACCGTTATAAACCAACAGAGGACGAAATCTCACGCTTCATTGAGGAGATGAGATTGTACGAACGTTCTGTAAGTCGCTTCCAATATCACGTTTCTGATGAGGAATTGCGAAAGACTCTACTGTGGCTTCCTGTGGAGGTGACTGGTACAGAATCTGATCCTGTTGATGTATCTTCTTTCCGAAATCTCCCACGAATAGAGACCAATCGTGTGAGAGGTGGAGCACTTAGAGTTGTGAATGACGGGGTCATCGGACGTTCTTCCAAAGTTCTGACGATTATCGAAAAGCTAGGTTTTCCAGGCTGGGATTGGCTTAAAGAGATTCGGAGAAGATCTGAGAAAAAAACCTCTGGTTTTATGGATGATGTTATCGCTGGGCGTCCGATCTTTTCTTTTCCTTCTAGGCGCGGCGGCTTCCGTTTAAGGTATGGTAGGGCGAGAAACACGGGTTTGGCTGCCGTGGGAGTTCATCCCGCGACTATGCTTGTGCTTCAGAGATTTCTGGCTGCTGGCACACAACTTCGTTTGGAGCTTCCAGGAAAAGGGGGCATTGCCGTTCCTGTTGATACCATAGAGCCGCCTGTGGTCCGATTAAGGGACGGTTCCGTTGTTCGAGTTACTGTTGAAATTTTTGATGAATTAAGAAACAACATTGAGAAAATCCTTTTTTTGGGCGACATTTTGATCAGCCTCGGGGATTTTCTGTACAACAGTGAGCGTCTTGTGCCCTCTGGGTATGTTGAAGAGTGGTGGGTCAAAGACCTGCGAAAAGCTATTGAGGAGAATCACAATGGATGTCTTGAAGATGTCGCGGAGTCCACTAAGATTCCTTTAGAAAGATTAAAGTCCTTTTTGGAAAATCCTTTCACCAACAAGCCTTGCGTTAAAGAAGCTATATCCTTGTCACTTGGGTTACATGCACCTCTTCATCCGTCTTTCACGTTCTTCTGGTCGAACCTTCCCTCAATTGAAGAGTTTAAACTATTAAGAAGTTGGCTTCTCGACTCCGAAATACAACGGGAAAAGGATTTTGTTTGCAGAATTGTTGGGGAGGCTGAAATGAACGTAAAAAACTGTTTGGAAACGGTATGTATTCCGCATAAAGTTTTAGGGGGCAAGATTATTATTGAAAACGAAGATGCTCACGCATTTGCATTCTGTCTTGGATATGGGCTCTCTGGCGATGTGAAACTTTCGTCTGTGAAATCCGTTCTAGACGCAGTTAGTTTTCTGTCAAACGTGCACGTTAAAGAAAAGGCTCCATCATTTGTCGGTGCTCGAATGGGAAGACCCGAAAAAGCCAAAAGACGTGAGATGAAACCCCTTGTTCATGTCCTTTTCCCCGTTGGTTTGGCAGGAGGAGCACAAAGAGATATTGTTGAAGCAGCAAAGAAAGAACCCGTCTTTGTAGATGTTGTTAAACGTAAATGTCCGACTTGCAAGACTTTCACTTTCAGGGTCAAGTGCCCCCTCTGTGGGTCTGAGACGATTCGTGAGAAATTATGTCCTCGCTGTGGGAAAAGTCTGAGGGAAGATGAGTGCCCAATCTGTAAAGCGCCCGCAAAAGCATATCAGAAGCAGATTATAAACTTCAAGGATTTGCTTGATAGTGCATGCATCAGTCTAGGCGTTTCTGTTCCTAGACTTTTGAAGGGCGTTAAAGGCTTAACAAATGAAACGAAGAGTCCGGAGATCATGGAAAAGGGTGTTCTCCGTGCGAAATATGACCTATCAGTCTATAAGGATGGAACAATTCGTTTTGACGCAACAAATGCTCCGTTAACTCATTTTGAGCCTTCAGAAATCGGTGTTACAGTTGAAAAGCTTGCGAAGCTTGGCTATACTCATGACGTTAATGGTTTACCCTTGGCGAGTTCAAACCAGATGTGCGAACTGAAGGTTCAAGATGTTGTCATTCCTGTGAAGTGCGCAGAGTACCTCTTACAAGCTGCGAGTTTTTTGGATGAACTTTTAATGAAGGTTTATGGAATTCCACCCTATTACAATGTTAAGCGAACGGAAGACCTTGTTGGACATTTGGTTGTTGGCTTAGCTCCTCATACATCTGTGGGCATTTTGGGAAGAATCGTAGGTTTCACGAATCTAAATGTTTGTTATGCACATCCAATTTGGCATTCAGCGAAGAGAAGAGATTGCGACGGCGACGAAGATACGCTGATGCTCGCGTTAGATACATTGCTAAACTTCTCGCGTGAATACTTGCCAGCGCAAATAGGTGGAATAATGGATGCCCCGCTACTTCTAATCTCGATTGTCAATACTCAAGAGGTGCAAAGGCAAGCCCATGATATGGATGTTGCTGATGCCTATCCGCTTGAGTTTTATGAGAGAACATGGGAGAACATAGAATCTAAACAGGTCAGTCGCCTCGTAGATCTCATTGAGCACAGGCTGAGCACAGAGGCACAGTATGAGGGGTTCCAATTCACAACCCCTGTGTCAAACATTAACATGGGAAATGCTGAAAGCGTATATAAACGGTTTAAAACAATGGTTGAAAAGCTTAACAGTCAGCTTGAACTTGCTGAGAAGGTTGAAGCAGTAGACGCTAGAAAGGTAGCCTTGAAAGTTTTGACCACCCACTTCATTCGGGACATTGCCGGAAACCTCAGAGCTTTTTCAACCCAAGCCTTCCGATGCAAATCATGTAACAGGCGTTTTCGCCGTTTGCCACTTAATGGTAAATGCCCCTCTTGTGGCGGTCAGTTATCTCTAACAGTTTATCGCGGTGGTATCGAGAAATACCTAGATGTAGCGCAGCGTCTGATTGAGAGGTATAGGTTGCCACAATACTACGCTCAGAGAATTTCGCTCATGAAAGAGGAGATAAGTGCTCTGTTCGAGGGCAAAAAACCAAAACAAATCAGCCTAACAGACTTTGCCTAAAAGAAGACTTTTCTATGAAAAGCAGCAAATCTATTCTTGGTGAAGATGATCAAAGAGGCTTATCATCCCAACGCATACTTATCGAACATAAGAAATGTTAAGCTTGGATTAAGGGCTAGAACTCAGATACTGAACGTTTTGGAGAAGCACTCGGTTGAAGCTAAAGCAATTGTGCAAGAAGCAGGGTTGCCTTATAGCGTGGTTATGCATCATCTAAGGCTTTTGGAGGCGGAAGAAACGGTCGAAAGAAAAGGAAGCAGACCGCACGTTTGGATGCTTACTGGTCTGGGGCAGAAGCGGTTGGTTAGCATAGGCTAGAAAGTGCATTGGCAAGGTGAGTGTCCACATTTTGGGCATTTATTGTCGTATTTGTTTAGGGTTGCCTTTTCAAGGTCCACCGCAGCAACGTTTGCGAGTGAAGCTAACCACGCAATGACATCTGCAAACTCATTTTCTAGCGCTTCTTTGTCATCCACTTCTAATGCTTCCCCTAGTTCTTTAATTTCATCCAAAAGCCAATCATATGTCTCCCTTAGGCCACGCTTCAAATCTCTATGAAAATACAGGCGCTTCATTATTTCTTGAAACTCGCGAATGTTCAAGCTTATCCCTCTTTACAGCTGAAAATGTGTGGGCACGTACTTAAAGAGACAATGTGCTATGCGCGAAACAGTTTAATGTGAAAATCTAATTCAAGTGAAGGAATGACTTTGCCTCTTAATTATTAAAGATGGAAGAAACCGACACGGAGATTCTCTACACAAGACCTTGAATTGGTTTCAAAATATGAGTCCTTTTTGACCTTTTTCAATTATATGCATTACTTTAACGCCTTTACTTTCTAAATGCAAGGAGATAAATCTTCGAGGGCAGTATTTTTGGTTTACTTCCATGCACATGATGCAAGTTCGCTTGTTTGCTGCAATCTCTAGAAGCTGCTTTATTCCTTCTCTGAAAAGCTTGGTTCTCATGTGCTTTTTGTATCCGCCTTCGCGATAGCCTCCTAGGTTCTTACCAAGCCAAGCGTATTCTATGCCAGATTCTGGAAGCCATTTCTCCATCTGTTCTTTTCTGAAGTGTTCAATTTTTGATGTTGGGAAACTGCGAACATCCGCAACAACTTGGACTGCGTGCGCATTCAACACTTCTAGGAAAGTGCGCCACGAACGGTTGCTACGCCCTATTGTCCACATCGTGATTTGCAATGTTACCGCTTTTTTCCCAGTCTTTAAGTATCAGTTTCACAAGATTGTCCAGTCTGTCCCTAACCTTTTCATCTTCAATTAGGGTTCCGTGGAGCGAGCCTTGCCCGTACTCCGCTGCCTGTAGCAGTATTGCTGGTGGCGGACGTTTGCAGTCATAGTGATCTAAAATAACACTATGATATGCAAGGTCGCCGCCAGCAGGGACATTTCCTATCATGATCAACGCGATAATTTTGCTCAAGATTGTATCTTTGAATTCTTCGTAGCCCTTGAATATTCCTTGACCCCTTTCCGTAAAAGCACTATAAAGCGCTGCTGGTTTTCCGCCATAAGTTGGAACCGCGAGCACTATGATATCTGCCACTTTCATTTTTGCGTATATTCTTGCCGTGTCATCTTGGATGGGGCATGTTTCGTCTTTGTCCCTTATCACGTGGGCGAAGCATTCATAATTGCAGTGGCTACACGGTGCTAATTCACAGTCATAGGTGTTGATGACTTCAGTTTCAAATCCTTTCTCCTTTAATTTTGTTAGTACATATTCTATGCTGTTTAGGCAGTTGCCCCTTTTTCTTGCGCTGAAAGCTATGCCTAATGCCTTCATCAAGTTCCTCTTTAGCGGATTTTTATGTATTTGTAGGCGTCTGTTGTGTCTTCAAAGCAATAGTGCACTTTTTGATAGTCTTTCCGGAATTCCGCTACGTCTGCGGTTACACTTTTTGGGTGTTCTTTGTCAATTACAACGCGTTTTATAAATTCCGCTATTTCAATCATCTCAGACTCTCTCATTCCAAGCCTTGTAACTTCCGAGACACCTAATCGTATGCCGCCTGGATGCTGGAAATGTCTCCCTTCTTTAATGTCCCAAGGCAACAAGTTTCTGTTTATGATTATGTTTGCATTTTCCAGAGTCTCTTCAATTGTGCCACCGTCGCCGTATTTCAGTATGTCTATCAATATTACATGCGATTCTGTGAAGCCCTTGTGTTCCGCCAGCACGTTGAATCCTCTCTCATAAAGCGCTTGACCCAAGGCTTTGGCGTTTTTAACTATCTGGCTTGCGTATTCTTTTCCGAACTCGAGCATTTCCGCACATGCGATAGTGACGCCTGCCACGGCATGCAAATGATGGTTGCTCACCATTCCGGGAAAGGTTGCGCGTTTTATCTTTTCAGAGTATTTCTCCCATGATAAGAGTCCGCCATGTTGAGGTCCGAAGAATGTTTTATGTGTGCTTAGGCTAACGACATCTGCGCCTTCTCGAAGCGGATCTTGGAATTGTTTTCCAGCAATCAGCCCAGCCACATGTGCTGCATCGTACCCAATGGTTCCGCCTACTGAACGGATATCGTCAGCCAACTCCCTGACTGGATGCGGAAATGGAAAAACACTTGCACCAAACATGACGAGTTTCGGCGGCTTCCCCTCTTCAACGAGCTTGGCAATTCTGCTTTTTGCCTTATCCACATCTATAGTGAGTTCCTTGTAATCAAGGGGTAAGTATTCAACTATTAAACCGTGAACAGCGCCCGCTGTGCCCCCCAACTCCTTCTTGCCCATTGTGATATGTCCGCCGCACGGAATTGACAAAGCCATCATGGTATCGCCGGGTTCTGTAAAAGCTGTGTAGACAACTAGGTTCGCTACAACGCCTGAAATGGGTCTAACATCCACAAATTCAGCGTCAAAGAGCTTCTTCACAAGCTCGATGCATTTAAATTCTATTTGGTCTATGAAGCGGCAACCAGCATAAACGCGTTCTCCGGGCCATCCTTCGGCATAACGATTTCCAAAATCTGTCATGATGGCTTCACGAACAGCTGGGCTTGGGACGTTTTCGCTTGCTATTAGCGGGATGCTTTCTTGAAACCATTTGTGATGTTGTTGGAGAAGGTCAAACGCGCGATTATACTCATCTCTGGAAGTAGACATGCGCACAACCTCTTGCATCACACTATCATAGACTCGGAAATAAAAACTCTTTTGAGATGGCACAACGTTAATAATGGAGGAAACTGCACATTAACTGATTAAATAGAAAGGAATATTGAATGAGCAAGAAGAAGAGAGAGAAATCTGCCCCGATGCCCGCTGCAAGTGCAGGATTGCTCAGATTCTTCGAAGAGGAAACTGAAGGGGTCAAAGTTAGACCAGAAATACTAATGGGTTTAGCAATCGTATTGATAATTATATGTGTTCTAGCGCATGTGTTCTTCTAGAGTGACTTTTTTAACGTCGAGAGGATGCATGCAAAACTTCTATACGCTGAACAGAGTTAAGGTGAACGAATACTTCGCTTCTTTCCTCTCGTCCTGCAACTTGCGGTATCGGCTGAGCAATAGTTGCGCGAAATATTACGGCTTCAGCGCCTGAAAGCCATATTCCTGCGGGCTCACGGGTCACGGCTGCCAGTGTTCCTTCAAAACCATATGAGGGGTCCAAAATGACCCGTATCTGCTTACCTAGATTCTTCTCGAGCATATGGAATATAGTTGGTGGGATACTTTGTTCTGGCATAGGGCTCGCAAAATTGTATAAGTGGTGGTTTGAGAATAAAACACTTGCCCCTTTTGGTTTACTATGAGGACTATGTTTGAGCCGTATTCGTCTTGTATTTCCACTCCCTTCCATTTTTCAGTGTTTATGTTAAAATCGACAGGCTATCTATATCACTCTTATTTGAAGAATGTTTCAACTCTCTTCGTGATGACAATGCTTGGATTCACGACACTTTAATATGCTTGAGAAGCTCTTAAGAAGTCCGCCTTAGAGGGCCGAAGGTGTCTGCTGAAAGTTCATTAAGCCAATCTATGGAAATAGCGGTCAAACATTATTCCTCATTATTCAATGTTCCTTCATATCGAACGATAGTTTTCTTTCTGGTTTTGACTTGTGTGGGTGGTGGGTTGCTTTCCAACGCTGTACTTTTTACTTCTCTTGAGGGAATAGTTGACGGATTAGCTCTGGGCTTCTCTTTGCTATTTACGAATTTAATTCTTGACTATTCTATTAGCGTGTTGGTTTTAAGAAAAGATCCAATTTATGACTTAAGAAGAACTGCTGCCCTCTCACTTTTCTGCTGGTTTCTGTGGTTTTCCTTCATTTTTATAGGGGTCGCCTTTGCAATGACATTCGGTTTGTTCTGGTGGGTTAGGCTAACTCTCTTGGGATTTTCAGCGGTTCTAGTCTTGCGTTTAACGGTGTTTTGTTCCACATCCTCAATGGGCAATAAACAGCTTATAGCGGCATCTTTTCTTCAACCTGTTTCTTGCATGGTTCCATTCCTACTGATTTGGGCAGGAATGAACTACCCAATTGGGCCTTCAATGTTCCTATTCTTTGTCTCTTCAGTTGCTATAGGTCTTATCTCAAGTTTCTCCTTTGTTTTTATTGTGAACCGTGTGGGTGAGCAGGTGCTAGGGCTTCCTTCTCTATCTCTTTTTAAGGCTTTTTTGCTTAATTGGATAGTAGACTTAAACGATCCTTTCGAAGAGGTACTCGAAAAGTTAGGTGAAAAGCAAAATGTTGAAGTTTCCTTGATAAAGTTTGGGTCCCATAAAACTGAAGCAATTATAGCAGTTCCCTCTGTTCACCCTGGCCCATTCAAAAATGTCGGAAGCAGTCTTTTGCCATCGATGCTTAAAACCACTTTGGAAAAAAAACTCAACTGCGTTGTAGGCGTTCCTCATGGCTTACTTGGTCATGAGTTTGACCTGGCTTCTCAACTTCAAAATCGCAAAGTGATCAACCGCATTGTTGAGTTCGCCGACTTTGAAGTGTCAGAAGCGAGGGCAACACCCTTTGTTAAAGTAAGTAATGGTTTGGCTACAGCCTGTTGCCAAATTTTTGGGAGATCCGCTTTTCTTTCATTTACTCTTGCGCCCAAAACAACGGAGGATCTGCCACAAGAACTGGGTTTGTTTGTTCGTCAATTAGCAGAAAAGCAGGGACTGACTTGCTCTATTGTTGTTAACTCGCACAACAGTCTTGATGGAAAGCCAGATGTGGAAGAAGCTTTAAATGCGTTGAAAACCGTAGCAACTACCTGCTTAGAAAAGGTTAGTTCTCTAAGGCAGTTGCATTTTGAAGTCGGCGCTGCCACAGTTATCCCAAACGAGTTTAGTCTTAAAGACGGCATGGGGCCAGGGGGCATCACTGTATTCGTGGCCAAAGTGGGTAGACAGAAAATTGCTTATGTGATTATCGACGGTAATAACATGGTTTCCGAGCTACGCGAGGATATTCTTTCTGCGCTTAATTTCATAGGGGTTGATGACGGCGAGGTTTTCACAACAGATACGCATTCAGTAAACGCTGTGATATTGACCGAGCGTGGGTACCACCCAGTCGGGGAAGCCATAAGCCACGAAAAATTAATTGGATACATTGAAGAGGCAACGCGCGCAGCTTTATCTAATGTGGAATCTGTAAAGGCTACTTGTCGAATCGTCACCATAGCAGATGTTAAGGTCGTCGGAGAGAAACAGCTTCAAACTTTATGCCTTCTAATTGATAGAACTCTTCAAAAGGCCAAAAGTGTCATCCTCCCGTTATTCGGGACCAGTGGCCTCCTTTTAATGTTGCTTTTGATGTTTATTTGAGCTAACGCTAATAAAGCTGAAACGTTCATTTTTCATTTCCTAAATGGAAGGCGGGAATTGTGCTTAAAGAGATTAGAATTCATGGGCGTGGTGGACAAGGCAGTGTCACAGCTGCCGAGCTGTTGGCTCATGCTGCTTTCATTGAAGGCAGATGGGTTCAAGCTATTCCATACTTTGGAGCAGAACGGAGAGGTGCTCCTGTGAAGGCTTTTGCAAGGATAAGCGACAAACCTATACTCTTGCATAGCCAAGTATACAACCCAGATTATGTAATAGTGCTTGATCCCGCCATTTACAAGGTTGTTGATGTAACCGAGGGCTTGAAAAAAGATGGAATAATCATCATAAATACAACGAAGAGACCTGAAGAAATGAAGATGAAAGATTGGCGTCTGGCCACTGTTGATGCAACCGGAATCGCCTTGGAGCTAAACTTGCTCGTTGCCGGCCTGCCCGTTGTCAACACCTCAATCTTGGGCTCGTTTGCCAAAGCCACGGATGAAGTTAAGTTGACAAGCGTTTTAAGAGCGATAAAAGAAACTTGGTCAGGTGGTGCTGCTGAGAAAAACGTGAAGGCCGCGGAGCTAGCTTATGGACGTTTGATATTAGGATGGTGAAATGTCGCCTTGAAAAATCGCAAAGAAATGCCTCTCACACCTCTATCTTATCCTACAGTCGGCGCCATGGGAAAGACAGGGTCTTGGAGAACTTTTCGGCCAGAGATTGATTATTCCAAGTGCACCTGCTGTACCATTTGCTGGATATACTGTCCAGACGTGGCCATAACACGAGAAGAGGACGATTCACCCAAGATAGATTTTGACTACTGTAAAGGCTGTGGCATTTGCGCCAATGAGTGTCCGGTTAAAGCAATAACAATGAAGCGGGAGGAAGAATAGATGGCACAGATGATAATCGATACAGCGAATCACATAGCAGGCTATGCAGCGAAAGCGGCCAAGGTCAAAGTTGTTGCCGCATACCCTATAACTCCTCAGACGACAGTCGTCGAAAAAATAGCCGATTTTGTAGAGACAGGACAGATGGACGCCGAATATATTCGTGTAGAATCTGAGCACAGCGCTATGGTGGCATGTATAGGTGCTGCTGCTGCTGGCGTTAGGGCTTTTACAGCCACCTCCGCTCATGGCTTAGCGCTTATGCACGAGGCTTTACACTGGGCTTCAGGGTCACGTTTACCCATCGTGATGGCTGTTATCAACCGTGCTATGGGAGCTCCCTGGAGCATATGGCCAGACTTCAGTGATTCTCTTTCTCAACGAGATACAGGGTGGATTCAGTTCTATTGTGCTGATAATCAAGAAGTCTTTGACACCATCATTCAAGCCTATAGGATTTGCGAAGATGAAAGGGTATTTTTACCAGCGATGATTTGCCTTGAAGGCTTTATACTATCACACACCTATATGCCCGTAAAAATCCCAGATCAAGAGGAGATTGACGATTTTCTGCCACCATACAGATCAGGATGGACCTTAGACGTCAACCGCCCCTTTTCTCATGCGAATCTGGTTTCGCCAGAGTGGTATATGGAGTTCCGTTACATGATCCAAGAAGCCATGGAGAACGCAAAGTGGCTTGTTTCAGATATTGATAAAGAATATGGTAAACGGTTCGGATGCCAGTACGGTGGTTTGGTTGAAAAATACAAGTGTGATGATGCAGATTTGGTACTGCTCACGATGGGAACTATCGGCAGTGACGCTAAAATATCTGTGGACCGCCTGCGCAAAGAGGGGGAGAAGGTGGGTTCAGCTAGAGTTCGAGTTTTCCGTCCGTTTCCGATGGAAGAAATATATAGACTTTCGGAGCAAGCGCAGATGTTTGCAGTCATAGACCGTCACATATCCTTTGGAATGGAGGGTTTTCTGGCTACAGAAACAAAGGCTTCTCTTTCCGGCCAGAAGGACCGACCATTAGTCGCGGGCTTCATTGCAGGCTTGGGTGGGAGAGACGTAACATCGGAAACGATTGAAAAAATCGCGAAAAAATCTCTGAAATGGATGCGTGCGGGCAAGGTCGAAAAAGAAACGGAATGGGTTGATTTGAGGGATTAGAACGAATGGTAACAATAAAAGAGCTTCCAAAGGAGGAATATTTGCTTAAGGGTCATGCTGCATGTGCTGGCTGTGGCCCTTCCATTGCACTCCGTTTGCTTTTTAAAGCATTGGGAAATAAAATCAACTTAGTAGTTCCAGCGTGTTGCACAACAGTTATTCAAGGACCTTATCCCTACACTTCCTTTGCGGTTCCTCTCGAGAATGTGTTGTTTGAATCGACTGCTGCCGCGGCTTCGGGAATTGTTGCGGCTTTGCGTCAAAGAAACCTTACAGATATAACGGTTGTCGGTTGGGCGGGAGATGGTGGGACAGTTGACATAGGGATTCAGGCCTTATCTGGGGCAGCTGAGCGCGAAACTGACTTCATCTACATTTGCTATGACAACGAAGCTTACGGCAATACAGGAATGCAGCGGAGCGGAGCTACACCTTATGGGGCGTGGACCACAACAACACCCACTGGAAAGAGGGAGCGGAAAAAGGACATGCCTTTAATAATGTCTGCACATCGAATACCCTATGTTGCAACAGCCAGTCCATCTTACCCGATTGATCTTGTGAATAAACTCAGAAAGGCCAAAGAGATTAAAGGAACGAAATATATTCATATTCTGACACCATGCCCGACTGGCTGGCGTTATGACACAAGCAAGACTGTTGAGTTTGGAAGGCTTGCTGTGCAAACTGGTTTGTGGACACTCTACGAAATTGAGTATGGAAAGTTCAGGCTCAACCCTCCGAGCGATCGATTGGTTGATAAGAATAAACGTAAACCTGTTAAGGAGTATTTGACCTTACAGGGCAGATTTCGCAATATCACTGAAGAAGACATTGGAAGAGTCCAAAGATGGGTCGACGAAGACTGGGAACACTACCGTAAACTAGCGTCAAACAGTATGTCTGATTCTGCACTGTACGGAAAAATATAAGAAGCTCAAGGTTTATGGTATAGTCTGCTTTGCGATGCCATCACCGTCAATCAATTGAAAAGGAGGTAAAACATGACAGAAGAGAAACATAGGAAGGAAAGTGCTGGAAAAGAGAAGTCTCCGAAGACGATGAAAACTGCACAAGTCAATGAAAATATTGTGTTCATCGGTAAGAAGCCAGTGATGAACTACGTGGTTGCCTGTCTGACCTTCTTTAATTCTGGCGCAAAGAAAGTTGTTGTTAAGGCTAGGGGGCGGGCGATCAGCAGAGCTGTCGATACTGTCGAGCTGTTAAGACGAGCTTTTATGAAAGACCTGCAACTGCAAGGTATCAACACAAGCACAGAGGAAGTCACAAGGGTCGAAGGACAAAAGGCAAACGTCTCAGCGATTGAAATAACAGTAACAAAGCCATAGTGTGCTTCTGTTCTTACATAGTATACAAACTAGAGCATTAATTGACTACTCGGGAATATGAGTTCTGTTTCCCATGTTCTTTTTTGCCGAGAATCATAGGTAGCTATATAAAACCGTCTTTTCTAATCGTTAATCTTCATTGGTGAGATAGATGGTTGTCTATCCCAAAATTGTTGTCACTCCACCAGGTCCAAAAGCAAGAGAGTTAGCCAAAAAAGACGAAAGATTGATTTCGCCTTCTTATGTGCGGTTTTATCCGCTCGTTGTTGAATCAGGAAAGGGCTGCATAGTCATGGATGTCGACGGAAATGAATACATAGATCTCAACTCTGGCTTGGCATGCCTAAATGTTGGGCATAACCATCCGAAAGTGATCGCGGCCATAAAGAACCAGTGCGACCGCTTTTTGCATTATTCTAACACAGATTTCTATTACAATGAAGTTGTCAACCTTGCTGAAACACTTGTAGAGATTACTCCTGGTGGCTTTGAGAAAAAGGTCTATTTTGGTAACAGTGGAACTGAAGCGGTTGAGGCAGCGATTAAACTTGCAAAGTGGCATACCCGTAGACAACTCTTTATTGGTTTCATAGGGGCTTTTCATGGGCGTACGATAGGAGCCTTATCTTTCACTGCAAGTAAGCCTACTCAGAAGCGATATTTCAATCCCTTGATGCCAGGTGTTACTCATGTTCCATATCCATACTGTTATCGTTGTCCCTTCCAACAAACCTATCCTAACTGCCATTACTGGTGCATAGACTATATCGAAGAATTTGTCCTGCAAAAGTATGTGCCTCCAGAAGATGTAGCGGCAATGGTTTTTGAGCCAATTCAAGGCGAAGGAGGATACGTTGTTCCACCACCAGAATACTTTCAGAGGCTAAAGAAACTTGCTGACAAATACAGCATACTTCTCATAGATGATGAAGTGCAAGGCGGCATGGGCAGAACTGGGAAATGGTTTGCAATAGAAAACTGGGATGTTGAACCAGACATTGTTTGTAGCGCCAAGGCATTAGCCTCTGGACTGCCATTAGGTGCAACCGTAGCCAAAGCAAAGATTATGGACTGGGTTGGGGGCTCTCATGCAAGCACTTTTGGCGGCAATCCCCTTTCGTGCGTCGCTGCAAGCGCCGTCATAGATGCTATTAAAGAGGAGAAGCTCTTGGAAAACGCCCTCAAACAAGGGATGTACATCATGAAACGACTGAGGGAATTTAAGGACAAAAGCGCAATCGTAGGCGATGTAAGAGGTAAAGGTTTGATGATAGGCATTGAGATTGTGGAAGACAAAGAAAGCAAGAAGCCAGCGCCATCTAAGGCTAGTGAAATTATGAAGCGATCATGGAAGCGTGGCGTGGCAGTTATCACATGTGGAGTTTCAACAGTCAGAATTGCTCCGCCACTGAACATTACTAGAGAGCTTATAGATGCAGCATTAGAAATAGTCGAAGACGTCGCACAAGAGATCGAAAAGGAAGCTTAGGTCCTTTAACTTGCGAGTTCCTTGATATGTTCCTCAACGGCTTTGAGTTCGTTTCTTAGCTCTTCTGCGTATTTCTTTAGCTTTTGAACCTTCTCTGCCTTTGTTAGGAATCGCCTGCGATAGCCGTGACCATGCTCGTGATGACGCGGACCGTAGCCACACCCACAGCCACATTCTCTGCACATTTTTCCTTCACTCGGACATGAAACTATTCAAAGTAAAGTATTTAAGGTATCAAGTTTATAGCGGAATAGTCACTATTAAAAGAGAAAGTGATTATTCTTGTGCGAGGAAAGTGAGTGCATCTGCTTTTGCCCTCTTAAAGGGGTCATAGACGTCATCAGCAAGAAATGGGCTCTCCTCATCATCAACGCCATTGGTAATTACGGAGGACTTAGGTTCAATAGGCTTATGGAAGAATTGCGTGGTATCAGTCCTAAGACTCTTTCAGATACGCTAAAAGAGCTTCAGAAGGAAAGTTTAATCAAGAGAGAGGGGTTTGCTGAGATACCCCCAAGAGTTGAGTACTCGCTGACAAAGGATGGCTTAGAGCTCAGAAATTCAATTATTCCTCTTCTAAAATGGGCTGCAACAAGGAACAGCCCATCCAAAGAGAGGTGTGAAGCTCTCTGCAGCGAAATTCCAGGGCATCAAGTGAAAAACAGTACAATAGAAAGCGCAAGAGGAGCCTGAGAATGCGAGTTCGTCTACGCGTTAGCTAAGTTTCCTACATACAATCAGAAAATGCTCTGAGGTTCCTACTACTGATGGATGAGTGCAAGCCTCCAGCAGAATTCAATCTGGCGATATGGGTTTCCTTGCAGACGTCACCATTCATCGCGGGCTCTTTTCGAGAACCACTCGCTTATCATTCTTTCGACTTGCTTTTCATCAATGTTCATCGTCTGCTCAAAGCCCCTTTTATACCATAATAAATGTGTTATCGACGATTAAGCTTCCCTTTCTTCTGGTCGTGGCTCGTGAACACAAAACACTATTAGAACAATAGATGGAATGATGAATGCAACTACCAGGAGGAATGGGATTTGCGGAAGGGTCATGTCGTACAATAGCCCACCAATAATTCCACCGAGCGCCATGGATATGTACGAGAAGAAGTTCATTGACCCTGTGACTTTCCCACGGTGGGCTTGCGGCACGAGGTCAGCAAACAGTGTTTGGTAAGCGGAAAAGCCAAGAAGTTGCCCGAATCCCGCAAGGGGCATAGCTATAAAGAGTGTTAGATAGTTTCCATAAACAAACAAAAGGATAGCCGGGATCATTAGAAGGTTTGACAAGATTAAGGGAGTTTTTCTACCAACCTTATCTATCAGCTTTCCTGTGGGGAATGACAAAACTATCATAGAAATAAATAATGCGATCATAACGTAGCCCCAGTTAAAGCGCGCAAGCTTCAAGGCTGGGTCTTCTTGAGGAGCAAGTCCTGGAGTCGGGGCTCCTCCAATTTGAAGTACATAGAAAGCATAGATCAGAAATAGTGCTTGGACCATGATGAATGAAAACCGAATAATAAGCTCTGATGAGAACAAGAAGATGGTAGAGCGTGGTACTGATTTCCAGACATTGATCCCTTCCTTCAGAGCTTTTGGATAAGAACGAATAGCCTCTCTGAAGTTTAGTTTCTCCGTGGTTTTCATACTTTCTTTCAATCTGAGCCGTACAATTGCTGCGGCAAAAAAGAACACTGTAACAATTAAATATGCTATTCTCATGCCCATCTCAGATCCGTAACTAGCTACTAAAAAGAGAGCTACCACTGGAGCAGGAGTTGTCGCAACACTCATTATCAAGTTAAGTATCGAAAATCCCATTCCGCGCTTTTCAGGCGATAATGAATCTGCCATCATAGCCATCAGAGCAGGTTGATATAGAAGGCATAAGTTGTGTGTGATTGCTCCAACCAGAATAAAGTGCCAACTCGGGGCAGCGGCGTAGAAAATGTGGGAAACAGCAACGCCAAACGTTAATGTTGATACAAGCCATCGCCTGCCGTATTTGTCTGCGAGATAACCTCCGGGAAATTGAACAGAGGCTAAAGCCAACATTGAAGCAAACGTGATTATACCCAAAATCGTTGCACTCCCGCCCAGTTGTATGACGTAATCAGGGTAGTATGTTCCGGGGAGTTCTCCAGCGAAGTCCATTAGAATCCAGCTTATGACGAGTATCAGATAGTTTCCAGTAAAGAAGGAGAACTCTTCTCTCAGCTTCCCCACTATTTTCATAGTTTAGCTCCGTTCGTTGAGATTTTCTTCTTTAAGTACCGATGTTAATAAGTATTCACGAAAGGTCTGGGTGTTCTATAACCATCTAGAAGGTGTGCGGTTTTGCTATGACTTCCTTTATTTTTAAGTCGAAGAATCTCGCTGCGTTTGCAGGTTGTAATCTGAGGGCTGTGTCTGCGCCTCTGCCCGTTCCCGCGATAGCAATAACATCTCTGTCAGCAGGAATTAAGCCAGCGTCTGCTGCCATCAGGGTGATTTCCACGCATACTTTTGTTCCTTCTCCCATTAGTCTAAGCACGTTAGCGATTAGCTCTAAAGGCTGGATTGTGCCGAAATCTTTGCGAATTGCCCGTTCCGCACTGCTTAGAGCATGAACGCCAGTGAAAATCTTTGCACCATTCGCTAGAATCTCTCTTTTATGTTCGTCTTGCAGTTCACTTTGCCCAGGTTCTCGGAAGCCAAAATAATGCGTGACTACGACAACGTTGTATCCTTTGAAGATTCTGGATGCCTTTGATCCAGTTTCTCCTGTTGTTGAGGCAACAATGATGTCTTTTATGCCTTCTTTTTCCGCGTATTCTTTGACATATTTTAATAGAGTCTTGGTGTTTTGTTTGCCCACCGCTTTGAAATAGAGAACTTTCTTCTTGACAAAACTCATTTTGCACGACCAACACTCTGTTGTAATAGGTGTATGTGAGATGAAGCTTAAATTCTTAAGATTTCTAGTTTGCCTATCCATCCCCAGAATCCCCATGTTGTAGGCGCCTTTTTCGGCATCTCTGGCAGCATTTTGCCTTCAACTAGTCTGTCTAGCGAATGATTCATGATCATATGATAAAGCATACATAGGAAACCTCCATATTCGCTTTCAAGTCTATCTAGTTTCTTGAAGATGTTGCCGAATGTTGCTTCTTTTGGTTTGATTATTTCCTGGACTATTGAGTCTGAAAGTTGCGAAATTGTGGGGATCACGGCTTGAAGGTCTTTGGGTGTGAAAATCGGGAAGTGAAGCTTAAACTTGCCTTTGTCTTCGGTCAAATACCCATGTTTAGATAAATCCTTAGTTAGTTCTGTGATCAGCTCAGCTTTAGTGCCAATGGCGTCACCGACTTCTTCAATGGTCAAAGGCTTATCAGCCAATGCAATCATCAATTTCCTTTCTTCTCGGGCAAAAGGTGCAGTTGTTGGTTTTTCCATATTTGGGCTCCAGATATGAGCTGTTCCAGACCTTTCGTCGTAATCGCTGTTCACTCCAAATTGCCTCTTTGAGCAGTCTCCGCTTTCTAAGCCCCAGAAGTACCATGCTCCACCATCAGGTCTCCTAGGAGGGGGCGGAACCATATTCTCCTTGTGTAGTGAATGGTTCACGCCAAGGTCAAGCGTTAACGCAGCTAGGATGATGTAACTCATTTGGTTCCATGAAAAATCTTGTTCTATGAAAGTGCATGTGCTAAACTTGTCTTTTAGATTAGTAAGTTGATCTCGAATCCCCGAAGCCACCTCATGTGACACTTGCCTTGCTAGATTCATCAGTGGCTTTTTCTCTTCTTCACTGATGAGGATAAAATTGGCTATCCATTTGGCTTTCGACCTTTTGACGAGATCGTTTTTGGACAACCAGTCTAATTCGTCAGCTACGTATGTGCGCTCAACCTCGACCTCTCTTGATATTTCAGTAGAAGATTTTGCTTTCTTTCGGATGGAGAGTAATATTTTCTGAGCCAGCAAGCTCCTTGTCAGAATGTGAGGGTTTAACCAAACGGTCTTGGTGCTTCCATAGAACGAGAAGCTAATAGGTTTTTTCAAGCCTTCATCTCTTCGGGTTTTGTGCAAATGAGTTTTTTCTTGATGGTTTTCTTTTCAGTTGAGAACCACAGACTTCGCATCTTCTGGATCTGTAATCTGCTGGATATTTTCTGTGGCATGCTGGACAGTATCTTATCCATCGTAAACGGAAGCGGATGCCAAAAGTTGCCAGCGAAGCGAATTCTATGCCCATCTGGTCTGCAACGTTCTGTATGGAATAATCATCAGTAGCAATCACAGGAGTGTGGCCGCGTAGCTTAAGTTCAAGGGCTAATGCTAGAACTTGGAAGTCTGCTTCTGAGAGGAAGAAAGCGTCTCCAACATGTTTTGCTGATGCTTTTACCTGATCAACAAAAATGTTCTCTGGTATTCTAACCTTTAGCTTTCCGCTTTCTGTCGCTGTTTTAAACCTAACCCAAGCCATAGAACTTTCTCTTATTTCCTCCCTTACCACGGGAACAGTGTACTGCTCCTCAGTTATTGAGAACGGGTCGAAACCAGCCAAAAAGGCTGAAGTATCCAAAACCACGACCCTTTTAATTGTCTCAAACGTTAGGATTTTCCCCCAAGTCCTTTGAAAAGAAGTCTGCTTTCCAAACGACGATAGAAGTTTTCCCTAAACCTTATGAAAGATGTTTCGTTTTTGGAACGTGTAATGGTTATGCTTGGAAGTTTCGACCTTACAAGCTGCCGGTAATGCCCATCAATAACCACGAGTATTTTTCTCGGTCTGACAACCTCAACCTTCAGGCTCGAATCTGCCGAGAAGACAATCGAACGGAAAACGCTTAAAGAGCATACCGGTGTCAGAACAAAAGCATCCAAGTGTGGGTCTAAAACAGGTCCTCCGGCTGAGAGTGAATAGCCCGTAGAACCTGTTTGTGTCGCTATCATTAACCCATCTGCTTGGCAACTTAGGGTTGGTTCTTTGTCTTTTAAGACTTGAGCGTAAAGCAGTTTTGCTGGTTCGGCGGCTGAGATTAACACTTCGTTTAAGGCGTCTGGGAATTTTTTGCCGTCTGCAGTTACGGAAAGTTTCATGCATTTTTCGACAGTGAATTGTCCTTTCAAGTACTTGTCTATTGCAGCTATGGCTTGCTTCGGTTCCACTTCAGTCATAAAACCCCTAATGCCCATATTTATTGTAAGTATTGGCGGTTCTGGTTTCGGGATTGAAACGCATGTTCTTAGGATTGTTCCGTCTCCGCCAATTGTGATTATGAAATCCGTTTTCATTTCCCCTAGTGAGACGCTTTTTTCCTTTGTGTTCATTCTCTCAGCAAGTGTGTCTTCAACATACACCTCTAGTCGTTTTTTTCTCAGATATTTTGCCAGATCTTCTGCGAGTTCTATGGCTTTCTTTTTGTCGAAACGAGCAACTAAGCCAACACTTTTCGGCAACAGTTTCACCGTTCACCTATTAGCGACACCTTAATTTATATATGGATGTTGTTTAAAATTGCTGTGAACGAAGACTATAAGTTGGTGAGTGAATGAGCAAACCAGTTGACGTTGGAAGTTTACGTGTTGGCGGCTACATGATTGTTGACGGTGAACCATGTCGAATAGTTGACATAACTAAGTCAAAACCAGGAAAACACGGGTCAGCCAAAGCAAGAATAGTGGCTATAGGCGTTTTCGACGGAGCTAAAAAAAGCATTGTCAAACCGGTCGACGCGAATGCAGAAGTGCCGATAATTGACAAAAGAAACGGGCAGATCTTTGCAGTCAACCCCTCGGGCGTGCAAATAATGGACTTGGAAACCTACGAGTATTTGGATGCTCCTTTCCCAGAAGATGAAGAGCTGAAGGCAAAGCTGGCTTCTGGAGTTGAGATTGAGTATTGGCGAATACTTGGTAAGGTAAAGATTGTAAGAGCAAAATAACTTTTGTGCGGGGGTTCTAGAATAGGACACGCTCCGTCCCGGGTGAACATCAAAGCTTATGTCCTTCGGGACAAGACCTTGTGTTCAAACTAGGCTTCTTAACGGAGGCTGTCTAGTTCATTAGCACTACCGTATCAGAGAACAACTCTAGAATAATCGGGGGAGGGTTTTGACAGTTGGAGACTTTACCCTTATCATTTCTGGTTGGATTCTTTAGCTCCACCAGTCCCAGTCAAGCTTCTTGAACCCTAAGTAGAGAACTAGGAGGATCATCCCCCAACCCAGCGCGATGCTCGCAACTTCTAATATTAAAGTGCCACTCAAGTAAGTGTAACTCGCCCAAGCACTTATTCCACATAAACCTACTAATATCAACATGAACGTGGCGACTTGAATTGCTCTTTCTCCAGCCAATATTGTTTCACCTTCGAAGCTGTTTCAGAACTTAGCGCGTATTGGCGTTAAAAGATTTTCCATCAAAGTTTATTTTGCAGTCTCGTGTAACATGTTTTGAAGCCAATGATGTAAGAAGAGCCGTCTGATTCATGAGGACTCTTTTAAACCCAGCACTGAGGCTTCAGCGTAGCTATTCTATAGGAATTATGTATTCACGTTTGCGTGGCAAGCGAACTTCTAAAATTCCCTTCTTGAAACGGATTTCCATTTTGTCCATGTAAACTGGCACTGGAATGCGTGTGTGGCAGTGGAATGTTTGGAATTCGCCTTTATAGTGGGTTATGCCGAAATCATCGAAACGTATTCTTCGCCTCATCTTAGCCGATATTTCGATTGTGTTTTTGTCTATTGGTTTAACTTGTATAGTGTTCTCTTGTGTGTAAGGTAAATCAAAAGTTACTATCGCTTCTGTTGGGGTTACCATTATATCATGAAGAGGTTCCATTGTGCAGGCTTTCTGATTCCAGCTTGGTCTCCCCATCAATGTTTCTTCTAATTGCTCAGCCATTTCTTCTAGGTTTTCGAAATATTCACCCATTATGTCAAAGATTGAGCGTTTCTTCCTACTGGACATTGCTGCTTTTCCTCCTTACGAAACATATACTGGAATGTCATACTCACGAGTCTTCTTCATCTTAGACATCTCTTGCTGAGTTCGTTTCATGATATCCCTAGCCCTTAAACGAATCTCGTCGCCTTTCTCCAGAAGCTTTGAGACATCCACTTTCACACCCGTGATGTTTGCCAATTCCTTAAGTACCTTTGCCGCTGCCTCGGGGTCTGGATAGTTGAGGAAACATTGCCCAAGTAATGTAATGGCTGGCAACCCGATTCTTGCACAACTCTGAAGCACGATTGCTTGAGGACCAACCATGTATCCTTCATTTAATATTTCCACGCCTTTGTCTTGAACCATTTTCAGCATCTCCGGGCTTGATGCAGCAGCAAATACTTTCAATTCTTGTGCATCTTGTCTGTCTTGAATTGGGATCCCGCTTAACGAAACCATCATTCTGACGTTTTTGCCCTTTCCCCAATCAATTAAAGCATTCATTATCGGATAAATTGTGTCCGCAGATATGGCTGTCTCAGAAACAGCCAATAAAATATCATGGTTTCCAAAGATTCTTATCGGCGAATGTGGCAGACCCTCGTGCAGAACAATCATCGGTGGCAACAACCTCGAATCCATATAGGCAATTTCTCTTAGGTCAAGCTCTGATATCAAGTGTGAAGCCGCAATAACCCCTACCAACCCAACGTCTGGAAAACCATAAAGCATTATTGCGCCTAACGGAACTTCCTTTTTCTCAAGAATTTTGACCTCATCGCTCAAATTCATTCCCCAAAACACTCTCGAAACCATAGGTAAAAAGCTTGCGGCGCCAGCGCAAACCCAAAACCCATCATGTTCAGCTCCTAATAGACAGGTCTACGCCAATCGTACGCACACAACAGACATTAATAAGCCCAACAAAACCAACAATAACACAGAGGAATTCAGGCTTGAACAAAAGCACAAAAACTTACTCCTTCATAAAAACCTATGTAAACCTGACTGAAATATTGACTGACCATAAATTGGCATCTTTGGGAGACGCATACATAAACCTCGCTTACTCACTTGCGGTGTCCAGCAAAAAAGGCGAACCGATAGGAGCAAAAGTCAAGGGAACCATGCTTGCGGAAGCCCTCAAAAAAGCTGGACTTAGAGAACACATGCCATCAAGAATGACGAGCCACAGACTAGCGGATGCAGCAGAAGCATTGATAGTTTATGCTTGGCTTCACAACCATATCACACTGAAAGAAAGTGTTGCGATACTTGAAAAGACCAAAGACCCTGCTAATGGCTTCAGCGAACTCCTTTTAACAATAAAGAGAAAGCTCAAGTTTTCTTGAGGGCTTTTCCGAATTCCTTGCCGAATTCCTTGTTCATCGTGCGCGCTTTTTCTACGGCTTTCCGTAAGGCTTCTTCTGGCTTGACATCGCCTTTTGTGCGAACATAGATTATTGGGTTTGAGGCTAAAGGATGCGGTATATTATAGCCAGCTAGATCCACGTTTTCATTTTCCAAAAGTTTCTTTTGGACTAGATTACAGAGAGTGTGTCCAACACCTTCTACCTCTATCTTAAGTTCGTCTGGGGTTCTTTTCAAAATTCTAACCTTCATATGCACAACCTCTTTACATATACTACATCATTACTTTTCCGTAATCCGATGCAGCCTTTCGCTTTTCAATTCTACCGCAATGTGAACAGTACAGGCTTTGTCGTTTTAGTTCCAATGCATGACCGCAGTGCGAACAAAACGCGTAAACAACACCCAAATTTTTGTCTTGGCTGGATAAGTGGTAAGTTCTGTTCTTTTCACTGATTACTTTGGCTCTCATGATGTCGCTTGGTTTGCAAACGTCAAACATTGACTCAACATATCTAAGGTGCGCGTCAGAGATGTGTAGAATACCTGAGAAAATGCCTGAAAGGGGTTTGTCTTCTATTTTGAAGATTCGTAAACTGGCATTCTGGGTTTGGACAGTTGAAACTTGCCCTAACACAATACTTCCCACTTTGGGAACTTTTGCTCCCTGAATTAAAGGATAAACTGATACACGTTTGTTCGAAAAGTCAAGTAGTGCACGGCCAGTAACGCCAGAATAGATGACTCCTTCTCTCACATATGTCCCAACATCTGGAATAAACTCTTCAATTACGCCAAGGCGTTCGCCTGGCAGCACAAACTGACCACTCTCGTGTTCCGCGGATTGCGAACTCATTTAGATTCCCTCTCGATTGTCAAGTTATAGCCACACGTTTAAATGTATGAATTCTGAACGTTCACGAAATTGCTATATCTGTAGTTTTTTATGCTATGCAATAAACCTTTTGATTTGTAATCCTAGTAAAGCAAGCGATGTTTCTGCGTTTTCACTCCTCGTTCGTTCGTCCGTTTTCTCATCTTCTTTCTATAACGTATAAATCGACAATAAACCTGTGCTCTCTCTTCGCATGAAAGCTGAACATGTGAGGAATTGTCATCGGCAAAGCATAGACTGCCCTGATTCTTCCACCATGTTTTTCGATAAATCGTCTTAAGAAAGGAGAAGGCCTTGCTGGCGTAACATTGGCTTTGCTGTTTTTCATCTTTTTTATGAATGATTTGTCCACGTTTGCGCTCTTGTGAAGCGAATATACAACTGTGCCTAACTTCAGAGCTTTTTCAAGAAATTTCCTGTCAGCCTTTGGTCTTTGAATACCGAAAGGTGGGTTCTGTAAAACAGTATCAAAACTTCCATGTATGGCATTTATGTCAGCCACGACCCAATGTACTTTCTCTTCTAAGCCGATCCGCATAGAATTTTCCAACGCCACTGTCACCGCAGCTTTGTCAATGTCTACTCCCACAACTTGTTTAGCTTCTAGAAAGGCGGCCCCTAAAGCTAGTCTTCCAGTGCCGCAACCCAAATCCAACACTGCTCTGCCTTGAATATCGTTATTCGTGTAGGCTGCAATGTAAAGCATTGTTGCTGCAACATTAGGAGGAATCGTGTATTGCTCAAGGTTTACTTTAGGAGAGGGATGAGGTTTGACCTGAGAAAGCAATATTTCAAGGTCTAATTTTCGAGTAATCCTTTTTTGCATAAATCTTCCCAAGACAACTCGCCAACAACCACCAATGCCTCATTGACCATCAGCACTGGCTTTTGGAATCTAGAAGCGTCGTCAAGAGATATTCGTGGGCAAGCAGTATTCACGTAAGCGTCTACTGTGGGAAATTCTGCAAGCGCTTCAGGAATAATTTCTTTTGCACCGAAAAGATATGCTGTTTTCCCTTTTTCTTCTAGTTTCCGTTTAATACTCAAAGCTTCCTCCAATCTCTTCTGTCCAGTTTTCAATCCTACCAAGACTGCAAAGCTCTTTGCTTTCTTAGCTTCTTGTATGCAAGCCCACCGTTGTTTAATTACCTTTTCAGCCTCTTCATCAACCGAAAATGTTCTTTTTTCGTATGGGTCAGCAGCTACAGTTGGCTTCGCAGTCGATAAGGCGACGCCGAGTGCGTGAAACCGTCCGCCACCAATGAAAAGGAAAGCGTCAACATTCTTGGCTATTGATTTGACATTGCTATAATCGCATCCCACTACTTGCCCTGGATAATTCAAGTATCCAGCATCGCCTACCACAACTGTTTTTCCTTCATGGAGAAGTATTTCTCTAACGATGTCCAAGGTTTGGACGTGTTGAACAGTGGTGGCTAACCCTATCTTAGACCATTTTTCCAAGATTGGCAATGCTTTCCTAACGATGTCATCAACAGCCACGGTTGCCCTGGCTTCAATGTAAATTGTTGGAACTCGCTCATATTTGACTATCTTCGAATGTCCATAATGAACTATTAAGTCCACGCCCAAGGTTTCGGCTTCTGCAGTTGCCAAATCGCATGCACCATAACAAGGGTCTGCAGAAACTATGGCTAACCCACCAAGTTCTTCAATGATTCTTGCTAGACGCAGAGCCTCAGGCTTTAAACCTTCGGGAAGCTGGATTAAAACGCGTTTTGCTCCAAGTCTGAGGATTTCCCGCCTCATCCTTTCTTCCTCGAGATCAAAATCCTTCATGCACAGCACATCCAAAAAGTTGCATGTGATTGAAAAGTTATCAAGTTAAAAGAGAGAAGATGTCAGACTACTATTCTATAGTCCATTCCCAGTCTTGCTTTGGCTTTCGACTTGGACGACTGAGAGTTCTTTCCTGTCGTTCGGCTAGTTGTTCTAGTATTATTTTCTGTTCTATGCTTGCAACTAGCTTTTTTGTTGCGATTACTGCGTCATTGTTCACAGATATACTATCGATTCCAGCCCTAACAAGAAACTCTGTAAAATCTGGGAGGTTTGATGGTCCTTCGCCGCATATGGAAACTGTGCAACCATTTTCATGAGCTACCTTGATCAAGTGGGCTATTATTCTTTTGACAGATGGGTCTCTTTCATCGAAGTATCCCATTTGCCCTAATCTTTCGCTGTCTCTGTCGATCATGAGTATTCCCTGGGTCATGTCATTTGAACCTATTGAGAAACCGTCGCACAATTTTGAAAATTCATCTGCAAGTATGGCAATTGAGGGAGTTTCCGCCATGAACCATGTCTGGAAGTCCCTTGACCTTTCTAGATTCTCTTCACGCATGATCTCGAGGCTTTTTTTGGCTTCCCATACTGTTCTAACGACAGGAAGCATTACCCAAACATTTTTCAAGCCCCATTCTTTGCGGCATTTCTGTATTGCTTGACACTCAAGTCTAAAAGCCTTTTCATACCACTGGCTTATGTATCGGCTACATCCTCTCCATCCAAGCATTGGGTTGGCTTCAACAATTTCGTATTTTTCGCCGCCTTTCAATTCTCTGTACTCGTTTGTTTTGAAGTCGCTGAAGCGTACAACAACTGGTCGAGGCTGAATAGCCCTTGCTACGGTTGCTATCCCTTGAGCTAGCTTATCCACGAATTTTTGGGCTTGTCCAGTTTCTATGAGATAGAGTGGATGCTCGCCTATGTAACTGGCTAGGATGAATTCTATTCGCATTAATCCTATGCCTTCAAAAGGCAGGTCTTTATATTCCTCGATTTTTTCGGGTACTCCCAAGTTCATGTAGATTTTCGTGGCCGTTACAGGTACTGAGTTTAAAATGCCACTGGCAGTGGCAGTTGAAGGGGTTGACGCTCCTGCTGAAGCTGAAAGTTGCTCCGTCAATGTTGGCGGTATGCCTTCATAGACAACGCCACTTCTCGAATCCACAGTGTATTCCTTGCCGGTGACCATGAGCTTTGTGGCATTTTCTGTTCCGACGATGCATGGTATGCCTAGCTCTCGGCTTACAATGGCTGCGTGGCATGTTACTCCGCCCTTATCAGTTACTATGGCGCCTGCTAGCTTCATGAATGGTACGTAGTCTGGGTTGGTCATGTCTGTGACGAGGATGTCGCCTTTTTGCATGACTTTGGATGCTTCTGCTGGGTTCAAGACAACCTTTGCTGTGCCTGCCCCATAGCCTCTTTTTCCTGCTGCAATTCCTTTAACGGTGACTGTCAGCATTTCCATGGGTTTCACTCTTTCAGCTTCGACTTTTGTTGGTATCTGCGAGGGTTTCAAGCTCCAGACTGTTTCGGGTCTGGACTGCACTATGAATATGCTGTTTGGAAAGGGTAGGTCGCCGTCAATGGCCCATTCGATGTCTTGGGCTTTTCCATAATGTTGTTCGATGCGTATTGCTAGCTTTGCGAGGTTGAGGATTTCTTCGTCGTTTATGCATGGTTGTTCTTGTTTTTCTTGGGGCACTTCTAAGTGTACTGTCTTGCCTGTGTTTGGGTCGCGAACAAATTGTATTTTTTTCTTGGATATGCGCCTCTCAAGTATGTTCTGGGTTTTTTTGTCGACTATAAAATCATCTGGGGTGACGGCTCCAGAGACGACGGATTCACCTAGTCCATAATTACCTTCAATGACTATTTGATTAGGGTCTCCAGTTACGGGGTTTATTGTGAAGATTACCCCTGCAGATTTAGAATTTACCATTTTTTGGACTCCGACACTTATGAAGACTTTTTCGTGTGCGAAGCCTTTCTCGTTTCTGTAGAATATTGCGCGTGGGGTGAAGAGGCTGGACCAGCATTTGACGGTTTTTTCGAGGACTTCGTTGGTGTCTTTGACGTTTAGGAATGTTTCTTGTTGTCCTGCGAAAGAGGCGTCAGCTAGGTCTTCGGCTGTTGCGCTTGATCTTATGGCGACGAAAACTGTGTTGGTGTTGAGTTTTTTTCGTAGGTTTTCGTAGGTGGATTTTATGGCTTTTTCTATGTCTTTGGGCATGGGTGTGGATTCTATGAGTTCGCGGATTTTCTTGGAGGCGATTTCGTACTGTTTTGGGTCGTTTGGGTTGGTTACTGTTTCTTTTATGGTTTCGTAGATTTTTTTTGATATGCCAGTTTCTTCGATGAATTTTTTGTAGGAGTAGGCTGTTATGGCGAAGCCTGGTGGGATTGGTATGCCGGCGTTTGTCATTTCGCCGAGGTTTGCGTTTTTGCCTCCGACGATGGGGACGTCGGTTGATTTTAGTTGTTCAAACCATATTACGAGATCTTTTGTTGTTTCATTCAAGTGTTTTCGCCTCTTCGGGTTGTGCTTTTTCGATTGTTATTCTGCATGTGATGGGGAGTTTGGTGCTTGCGCGTTTTAGGGCTTCTTTGGCGGCTTCGATGCCGTCTGCGTTGACTTTGATGGTGATGACTGTTTGTTTTGATTTTACGCGGGCTGCTGTTCCTATGGGTTTTCCGAATGATCTTCTCATGCCGTCTTGGAGGCGGTCTGCATGTGCGCCGAAAATCATTTTGTTTTCTCTGAGGATGGTGTGAGGGTAAGGGTGAACGTGTAGGTAGTAGTTGTTTGTGAGTTTTTCCATTAAGACGCGGTTGGAGGCTACGCGTGCTGCTTCGAGTGCGTTGTGTCGGATTTGGGCTTGTTGTTGGGTTATGAGTTTGGCTTCGTATTCGAATGTTGTTTTTGTGTCTCCCATGGTGAATTTTGTTATTTTTGGTGGGGGGAAGCCTTTTACAAAGTCTTTTCTGGTGTAGGGTTGGCCTTTTACGGCTCTGTAGTTTTTTGCGCGCATTTTTGGTTTCCCCTTCAAGCTACCATAAGCGTTGTATTTAAACGATTTGTTGAGGTTGTTTTCTGATTAAGGTTATGAATTTTGAATCTGTTTTTGGGATTAGAATGTGGTTTTTATGGTTGTGTTTGTTTGTTTTTGAGCCATGTTTTTGCGAGTTCTTCGTAGTTTGGGAGGAGTTTTTTTAGTGTTGGGGTGTACATTTGTATTTCTTCTTCTGTTAGGTATTGGAATTGGTATTCTCCTGTGTATGGTGCTGGTTGTCCTTCGCGTGTTTGGAATTCTATGTGCATGAATGGGTCTCCGCGTTTTATTGTGATTGGGTGGCGGTCGTTGCTGAGGTTTACGAGTTCTAGTGTTAGGCGTCCGATGAAGCCGCTGTGGACTTTTGCTGCGTTTAGGAAGCTTAAGCCCATGCGTCCGTATTTGCTTTTTGCTGTTAGGTGTGCTACGTAGTTTGGTGGTGTGAAGACTATTTCGTGGGTTGTTAGGTTTTTGTGTTCTAGGTAGTGGAGTGTTGTTTCTTGTTTGACTGTTAGGACGTAGCTGTCTCCGTCGAGGAGGCTGTGATCGTATGGGTATATGCACTTGTATTGTTCGATAAGTTCTTTGAGTTTGTCTTTGCCTAGGATGCACAAGTGTTGAGTCTCTCCTATTGTGTGTTTTAGGGGTGTTGTGGGGGTTCTGTGTTTTTATAGTTTGTGTGTGCGTGCAACGGTTATAAACCCCTCTTTGGGGTCAAATATGCCCTGGTCGGGTTGCGGGTGCTTGGTGGTGTTTTTTGTTGTTTTGTGAGTTTCTTGAAAGAGTATCCGTTCATCGTTGCAGGGTCCTCGTCTAGTTTGGACCTAAGACATAGTGGAGATGTCTCCCACACGTCCTTTTTTTACAGGGGTAGAGTGTAACTTCTGCAAGAAGGCTGGGACAAAACTAATGAAGAGATTCGCACAAATAGTAACTCGGTCAAAAATGGCCCCTCGCTATAAAAAGAGTCTAACTTCTCCAGGTGATGCCTTCGTAACCTCCAAGAATATTCACTACGGGGAGTTTTTCAAACACGGGTTTAATGTAGTTATTGCTTGCAATGATGTCCTTGATTTCCTCGAAAGCGTGCCGCGTGATACTGCAAGACTCATCGTAACGTCGCCTCATTATAATCTGGGTAAGACTTATGAGAAATTGCTGCCACTGGAGGATTACCTAGAATGGCAAAAAACGGTTGTTCAAAAGTGCACTAGTGTTTTGAAAGATGGGGGAAGTATCTGCTGGCAAGCTGGTAACTACGTGAAGAAAGGTGAGGTCTTTCCGCTTGATGCTTTCTTCTATATGATCTTCAAGAATCTCGGAATGAAACTAAGAAATAGGATCATATGGCACTTCGGGCATGGGCTTCACAGCAGCAAGAGATTTTCTGGAAGATATGAGACGATCTTATGGTTTACCAAGGGGGACGGTTATGTCTTCAACCTTGACTCTGTGCGGGTTCCACAAAAGTACCCCGGCAAACGTTCTTATAAGGGACCAAACAAAGGCAAGCCTTCCGGAAATCCTCTAGGCAAGAACCCTTCCGACGTTTGGAAGGTGCTTGAAGAGGACTGGGATAAGCAAGTATGGGATATCCCCAATGTCAAGTTTAACCATCCAGAGAAGACAATTCATCCCTCTCAGTTCCCTATAGAACTCGCGGAGAGGCTTATTTTAGCTTTGACTAATGAGAGTGACGTTGTTTTTGACCCGTTTCTCGGGGTAGGATCCTCAATGGTTGCGGCTGTCTTGCATAACAGAAACGGAATTGGTGTTGATAAAGAGCGAGTTTATACCGATATAGCATATGAAAGGGTTCAAGCTGCACTGAGGGGAACGCTTAGAAGACGTCCACTTGGGAAGCCAATCTATGAGCCCAAGGGTACTGAAAGAGTCGCTGCTTTACCTGCTGAATGGAAACGCAGCAACTCCGTCCTTTCTTGAACGGATCTTCCCTTGACAGAAACGGAAAGTCTCTTTAGACTAGAGCCATTTACTCTATAACGTGAGCACAATGACACCTGATACCACCACAGAGGTTTTGCTCAAATTCAAACGTCGGCTCCGTTATGTGGATGTCGACAAGATAAGTCCCAATCCGAACAACCCGAGGGAACCCATCTCTAGACGAGAAATAGCTGACATTAGGGAATCGATAAGAACAATGGGGGGCGTACTAGTTCCGATTGTTGTTTACCAAGAAGGAGACAACTTTGTCTTGCTGGATGGGGAGAGGAGATGGCGCGCATGCAAGGAGTTATCTAGAGAGAATCGCGAGAAATATGGGCGAATTCCTGCCAATATAATAGAAAAGCCTCCCACAGCGGTCCAGAACCTGCAAACAATGTTTAACATTCATCAAAAAAGGAAGGAATGGAGTACTTCCGCAAAAGCAATGGCGATTGGCAATCTCATCAAGCTTAAAGGGAAGCTGAGCGTAGCAGAGCTGAGCAAGCTTACAGGCTTGAGCGAAGTGACGGTAAATGATGCTTTGCTACTGCTGAAATTCCCGCAAGATGTTCAGGAACGTTGCCTAAATGGCGATTTGAATGAATTTTACCCCATACTACTTGGAAGGAATTTAAGAAGCTTGGAGAAGACGTTTCCGCATATCTTCAAAAAGTATTCTTGGGATCACATCGCTAGTTGCTTCACGAGGAAAGTCGACGAAGGCTTCATTCGAAGGACTCGAGATTTCAATAAAATCGGTCAGATGGCGAAAGTGTGTATTGAATACAATAGCGAAATGCTATTTGACTCAGTTTTTGACAAAATGGTTACAAATCGGAGATTTACTCCAAGAGATGCCCAAAGGGAGGTGGAGAAGAACCTTGGATATACACTTGAGATGGCGTTTAGAAACATTTGTTCAGATTTCTTGGATTCGTTGAGCTCATACTTAAAAGGTAAGCCTACCCTTGAGCAGGTTCCTTTTGAGACTCGTGAAATCCTTTACAAAATCTATCAACTGCTAAAAGAAAGAGTTGCGCTAACGAAGTTGGCTTGAGCTGGACTGGTTTACGTGTCTGCAAAGCCATCTGTAACGCGGAAACAGAAAACTGCTCTAGACCGGGAAATAGAATTAGGCCACCATATCCCAAACGTTCTAGTCAATAGGATGACAAAACTGGAAAACGTGCGACATAAAGATGAGCTTAAGAGATTCGCTCGCCTGTACAAAAAGGTTAAATTCAGCAATTTAACCGAAGAATACGAATTGATCAAGGATTCGATTTCTAGGTTATTAAGCCTGTTCTTCCAAGGTCCTATCTGTCAGGTCATAGAAAGAGAAATGCGCGCCTCTCTAGCCGGTCAGATTCTTGATGATCGTGTACGAGAAAACTTCATGCACCCTTTTCAAGTCTTTGCCGTTGGGTCTATTATTATTGACCAATTCTATAATCACTTTGAACACTGGTATGGCCAAGCACTTTGCGCGACCGTTGAATCTTGTATTGAGGCATCATGGTTGTTAGCAGCTATACTTCATGATGGGGGGAAAACTAGAAAGATTTTCAAAAAAGAGCTAGAGCAGGACATAGGCAGCCTAGCTAGCAAGATACCGCAAGAAGATGAGTACATACGTCTCTTAAGTTCTTTCTACAAACACAGGTCGAGTGGTCGTTCTCCAAGAACCTGGAATAATCAAGTTGCAAGTGACCCCACTTTGGAAGACATTTTTCGTGATTACTCCGGAAGATGGAGTCATGGAGTGAAGGGAGCGGTGCTGATGCTCAAGAAGCTCTGCAATACTCCTGAAAATGTAAAACCACAAGATGTTATTGCCGGATTCGCTATCGCTATTCATGACAAGGAAATCTGGGAGGCAATGCAAGTAAGTGGTTTCTTGCCGTTAAGAATGGACCAGTTTCCTCTGGCTTGCCTCCTCCTGCAATTGGATGCTGGTCAAGAATGGGGAAGACACCGAATAGTTGATACTGAAACGAGACTGGTGGGCATAGCAATAAAGGGTCACTCCGTCACCATTGAGATAGCTTTTGAAAGCCTGAAAGCCCTACAAGACAAGGACGCAGAGTGCAACCAAGCCCTTAACTGTGTGGATTCGCGACACCTTGAAATATCATTGGATTTGCGCATAAAGAAGCGGCTCAACAAATAAACTGCGCAGAATTGCTGAGGACGATCAGATAAAAAGAGCCTCATAACAGGCAATATCTATGGCTTGTAATGCGAATGAGACTTCTAACACTCATTAGAGGTTCAATCTATTTATAAGGGAGGGGGTAGGCTAGCCTCAGACAGTCAGCTTCCCCCAACATTACTTTGTCCAAATCCTATCACAAATTACACTCCTAATACCACCTTTAAATCCCACCAAAACAAAACCTTACACAAACAAAAGGAGGAAACCACCACACCAAAACCCAAACACTAACCCAAAATTCAACCTATATATAAGGGGGGTCTAGAACACCCACACAGAACAACACTTTCCTAACCAAGCAAAACATCCACCAAAACCCCAAAATCCTCAGGCGCCAAATCCCTCACCCGCCTATCCCCAAAAGGAACACACCCAACCAAACCCCTCACCTTACCATCACCAACAAAACCCAACCCCTTAACAAAAACAAAAAAAGCATTCCTAACCTTCCTATTACGCTCCCTAAAAAGACCCTGCACAACACGCCTAAACAAAACCTCATCCCTCAACACAAACGGCGCAACCTTCTTCCTTCTCAACCGCACAACAACCGAATCCACCTCCGGCTGCGGATAAAACATCCACCTAGGCACATCATCCAAAAGCTCCACATCCACATAATAAAAGCTCAAAACAGACAACCACCCATAACCATCACTCCCAACAGAAGCAACAAGACGACCACCAAACTCCTTCTGCAAAACCAAAACCGCACAATCAAAACTCCTACCAAAAAGCCAAGAAAGCAACCGCGAAGAAATATGATACGGAGGAACCGAAACCACCTTATTAAACTGAGGAATCTGAACCCTAAGCACATCACCCACGATTATCTTAACATTAGACAAACCACACATCTTTTCCCGCAAACACCTCACAAGCCTCACATCAGATTCAACCGCCAACACACTTTTACACCTTGCAGCCAAATACCGCGTCAAAAATCCAAAACCAGCACCAACATCTAACACCACATCACTTTCTTCCACCAACGCACAATCCGCCATACCCTGAAAAATTGACTGCTCAACCATAAAGTTCTGACCCAAAAGCCTGTTCGGAATAATTCGATACTCTCGAAGCAAAGACTTCGTCGTTTCTAAGAGACCCATACAACCCCGCAGACCAAACAACCTGTACTACTGAGCCCTCGTAAACAACCGATACTTACTCTCCCCAGCCAACTCCTCCAAAACCCTCTTAGTAATCAACTTAACCGGATTAGGCAACTCAGTCCGCTTCTGCAAATCATCAAAACTTTCAAACGACTTCCTTTCACGCTCGTTGATGACCTGCCACATGTACTTTTTCCCTATTCCAGGAATTAATTCAAGAGCGTGCATCCGCGGTGTCACCGCCTGTGCAGTGTTGAAGAAGTCTATGAACCATTTTTCACGCTTCAGCACCATCCTGCCAATCACCGCTGGAAGTTCTGTTCTCGCAGCAGTGGTCAACTCATCATACCCTATCCGGCCGACAATATATGTTATTTCTTCGCGAGCATCTTTTCCCACATAGACACGGTCACTAGGCTTAAGTGCTACGCCTTCTCTAACCAAAGCCTCCAAAAGCGTGAAGAATTCTTCTCCTACCAGTTGCACAAGTGCTCCCGCTCGATAGCCTGCTCTCCCTGAAATTCGGATTCCAGGGCGGCCATGCGGAAGGAAATCTAGAACATAAGCGTACTCTTCGTAGCGCTTCTCCATTATATTCGCCTTTATTTTATCTATACAACGCTTAAAAAGTAGCTGAATTGCCTATTTCAGCTTTCGATGCGCATCTAAAAGCTCGATTATACCTTCCAACTTCGATGTTTCAATGATTTTGCGACCACCAGCAAGAAAAACCCTCAGTTCTTCAATGCTTTTTGGCGCACAGTTGATTATTTGGACAGCTTCCTCGTCCTCTAACCCGAACTCCGTCACAAGCTTTTCTGCAAGTTTTTCAGCAGCTTCAGCATCCACTTTGGAAAATTTAGATACATAATCAAATGTGCGGCGCTGAAACTGATCTAGATTTTGCTCTCCTATGGACTCTAAGAGTCCTCTAACTTGTGGAAGTGTAAGTTTCTTTTCCATCACATTCTTCTCAGACATATTAATCACTTTTATACGGTTCTAGGTGTTCGGGCCTAACGATAATTTCCTTGACGGCATTTCCTTGTGTAACACTTATAACATAACTTCGTCCGCGCTTATCGATTATTGTACCAACCTTGCCGTGATAACGTTTATGGGGCATTCCCTTATGGACACTTGGGTCTATTTTGATGACTGCTCGGCTTTTAGGCTGGTATTCATGCAGCAGTTTACCTAGTCTTATTTTGCCTCGTTCTCTTGGTCTCTTTTTCAGAAGGCGGCGTGTTCCCGAACGATATCCTTTTGACCCTTTCATTTTTCCGCCTCTTTATTCTCCCATAATTACGTTTAAAACATCAAGCTTTGTAGGCTTCGCTTTGTTTTTGAGAATTTCGGAGACGCTAGGTGTCGTCCTTCCCTCATCCCCTGTCACCAATTCCTTAACGTAAAGCCCTCCTTGGCATCGTATTTTCATTTCAGCCTCTTTAGGCGACAACTTCTTTACTGTCACCTCGTATATGTACTTTTCCCGCGTTAAATCAGCCCTTCTGTGCAAAACTCGGATAGGTGTTTTCTGCTTTATTGTGGCGTTTGTTAGTTTTTCTTTTAATACTAGTATGTCCTTTTTTCCGATTTCATCTTCAAATTCCATGATTACTCGATATTTCTTTTGTGTGGATTCTGCCTGTTTTAATTTTCTAACACCATACTTGTCCGTAATTCGAAGGTTTGAAACTTTGACTTTTGCTTTTGCGTAAGAGTTAACGCTTTCTTCCAGTCTTTTAAGGTCTAGAAATCGTTTTTTGGGTTGCGTAACCTCGATTATGAATGGCCTGCCTGTACCCAGCATTTTGGCGTCAATGTCTTCTCTTCCAGATGCGTGGAATGAAACTTTCAGACCACTTGTCATTTCCAGAAAAGGTTTTCCAATGATTTCTTCTATTGATTCCGGATACATTTTTCCAGTCCAGTCACACTTTTCACAGCCTTTTCCATGGCAGTTTGAGCAGAACCATTTTGACTGTGGTATGCCCCTTTTGAGCTTCTTGTATCGCCCGGAAATGTAAAGAGGGTTTATTTGAAGCTTTACTTCTTTAGTGAATGGATTCGCAAGCACAACAATCTCGGGTTTTCTATAATCCACTGGTTTTCTGCTGTAATCGGCAATCTTTTTTCCTATCACTCTCCCAAACTCGTTCCGCATATTTTCGGCCTGATTCACTTCGAACTGAGCCATGAACTCGTCTTCACGCTCTTCAACCGTCACTGGCAATTTTATGCCTACCAAAAAGCTGCTAAATTCATATTCATCAAGTTTTTCCACGGCCTTTTTTGCTAAACTCTCGAGGTCCTTAAACTTGTCTTCGCATAGAAAACATTTTTTAAGGGGGGCCTTTCTTGAAACGCGCTTTTTCATTTTCTGCAATATTCGCTTTGCTGTGTCAGAGAAACCGTTTGTTGCAAGGACTTTGAGTAATCTTACTTTTTCCCTATGTTTTGAAAGGGCCAGCGCATGGACTTTGAGCGTTAAGACCAGTTTTATCGAGTTTCCCCTTTCATTGTTTTCTATGCCGTGGCCAAGCAAAGCGAACTGTCTTCCCAGGCAATGGTCGCATAAGGGATATTTTTCGAGCATCATAAAGGCTTTCTCTAGAATGTCCATAAGACGATCCTTCTAGATTTGTCAAGCTTGCTTGAATTCCGCGGGAAATCCTTTTCCAAAAAAGGGTAATCTCTTTTTTCTCCGTAAGGTCTTCAACATGCGCCGCATCATTGAGTGTTGTTTTAATAGTTCCTTAACTTCTTTTTCGCTTGTCCCTGAGCCTCTCGCCACACGTCTGATTCTAGAAGCATTGAAGATTTTTGGATCATTCTTTTCTTCGGGGGTCATGGATTGGATCATAATACGCCATTTTTCTAGGCGGTCTTCAGCCATACTTAGCATGTCTTCTGGGATGTCATAGGACATTCCTGGAAGCATTTTCAGAAGTTTCTTGAAGGGACCCATCCCTTTCATAGCTTCGAACTGTTCATACATATCTGTTAACGTGAATCTACCACTTAGGATGGCTTTAGCCTTCTTTTCAGGAACTTTCACTTCTGCCTCATGCACTTTCTCAAGCAGAGTCTCAAGGTCTCCCATGCCTAACAGTCTGCCCACAAAACGGGAAGGAACAAAGAGCTCAATATCTTCTATTTTTTCACCCGTGCTTACGAACTTTATTGGTGCTCCTGTGGCTGCAACCGCCGAGAGAGCTCCTCCGCCTCTGGCTGACCCGTCCAGTTTCGTCACGAGAATTGAACCTATAGGCGTTGCCTCGTTGAAGGCTTTTGCTTGAACCATCGCCTGTTGACCGATCGTTCCGTCAATTACCAGCATGACTTCGTCTGGCTTGATGCTTTTCTCGAGCATTTTCATCTCTTTGATTAGTTCTTGCTCCTCCTTGTGACGACCAGCCGTGTCGATAATTATTACGTCTTTGTCACCAAACTGGTTAAGCCCGTTAATCGCTATTTGGCTAGCATCGTTTGTTTTCAAGTCGCCGTACACAGGTACATTAATTCTGTTTGCCAGTTGTTCGAGTTGTGCATATGCACCGGGGCGATATGTGTCTGCGCAGATCAGAGCCAATTTTAGTCCTCTTTTCTGGAAGTATCTTGCGAGTTTGGCCGTGGCTGTTGTTTTGCCAGATCCTTGGATGCCAACAAGCATTATCACTTTCCTTTTTCCAGGCTCCATTTTTATAGGAGATGCCTTTTCTCCGAGAAAGCGTGTGAGTTCCTCATAAACAACCTTTGTTATATGTTCGCGTCTTGAAATCCCCGGAGGGACTTTTTCCTTCAACGCTCTTTCTTCTATACGCTTGGATATGTCAAGCACGAGTGTCACGTTGACGTCAGCTTGGAGCAGAGCCCTTTGTAAGTCGTGCACGAGCTCTTTAACAGTGGCTTCGTCCACGATAGATGCTTTGAAGACTTTTCTCAGAGCTTCGTAAAGCGAGGAGCCTAAGCGTTCCAGAGCCATTGTTTTCTCCACATCTAAAACCGTTTACGCCTTTAAATAGATATTTAATTCATAAGCGGGTTGTAGGCCTGCTTAAGTGGTTGTAGGAGAACATATTTGACAGGGCTTAAGTGTAAGATGGTTCAAAGTCACAAAGTTTTCCAGTTATTACGGCGGTACTCCTAGCAAATAAGAAGAGCCCACACGTAACAGTTCTAGTTAAGAGTAGCCACTAGACTTATAATTCCCCCTTGCTAATGTTTGATGATATCATTGAAGGGGTAACTCTGGCGTACAGAAGATTTCGGGTGATAAAGCCTGAGATTCGAGTCGTAGGTGTTGACGATGGAGTATTCACTCCACACATGAGAGGTCTTGTTCCGGTTGTTGGCGTCGTATTTCGTGGCGGATACTGGCTTGACGGTGTTATGCACACAAAAGTGGAAGTGGATGGATTTGACTCCACAAGGAAAATATCCTTTATGATAACAACGTCACCTCATCATAAGCAGTTAAGAGTAATAATGCTTAATGGCATAACATTCGCAGGCTTCAATGTCGTTGACATCAAAAAGCTCAACATGAAAACAAAGCTTCCAGTCATAGCAGTTACACGCGAGAAACCGAACTTTGAAGAAATCCACGAAGCCCTCAAAAATTTGCCGAAAAGTGACGAACGTTGGAACGTCATCGCAAGTGCAGGACAAGTATTTGAAGTGTCAACTAGAAACAAAAGCGAGAGAGTTTATATGCAATTCTCGGGGATTTTTAAAAAAGATGCGGAAAAAATCGTAAAACTGACATCTACTCGAAGCAACATTCCTGAAGCGCTTCGCGTAGCTCACCTTATTGCCTCCGGAATTAGCATCGCTTAGCTCCAATATTTATTGCAACAAGAAAAGGTTTAAAAGGGACTATGTTAAGGGGAAACAGACGGGTAACGGAGCACAAAAGCCATGGAATTTTGTCCGAAATGCGGATCCCGTCTCGAGCCAAAAAAGGGAAAAACGCGCAAACTGGCATCGGTGCTTTTGGCTTGCCCTAAATGCGGCTACAAAAAGCCGACATCAAGCAAGAAAGTTGAGCCAAAAGTTGCGAGAGTCATAAAGCACGAGCCGCAGCAGCTTGTAGCTGTAATAGGCAAGGAAGAGCAGAAACTGCGAACGCTGCCGACAGTTAGGATTGAGTGTCCCAGGTGTGGAAACAATTCGGCTTATGTCTGGCAGGTGCAGACAAGAGGCTCTGACGAGTCTTCGACACAGTTCTTACGTTGCACAAAATGCAACTACACATTTAGGGAATACAGCTAAGGCGATTCCTTTTGCGATGGTCTCGCGCAAACGAGCCAAAGGTCACAGTATTGTCCAACGCAACCGATGAAATAGTTTCTTAGGCTCAGTGCATGATAGCCTAGCATCATACTTAAGTGTGTAAAGTTTTATAACAATCAAGCATTATCCATTAAAAGGGGATTGCATGTTCAGACTCAAAGTAGCTGATGCCAGACTATTAAGAGATATGGCTACAGCCATTTCCATCCTAGTAGACGAAGCCACATTCAAGATTGACCCAGATGGTGTGAAACTGCGAGCAATGGATCCGTCACGTGTTGCCATGGTTGATTTTGAGTGGCCTAAAACGATTTTTGAAGAATACGCCTGCACGGAACCAACAAAAATGTGCATAAACATAAGTGAGTTACTAAAACTGCTTAAAAGAGCTGGAAAAGACGAGGTCGTAGAGCTTTCACTAGACGAGAAAACCGGGCGACTTCAAGTGAAGATAACCGGAAAATACGCACGCAACTTCACAATGCCAACGCTTGAAGCCTCAGAAGAAGAGGTGCCAACCCCGAAGCTAACCTTTAATGTTTTGGCTAAAGCCACAACCGATGGTCTGAGTCAAGCAATAGAAGATGCGCAGCTTGTAAGCGATCATGTTCGAATAGAGGCTGATGTGGAAAAAATAGTCTTCAACGCAACAGGCGATCTAATGGGCGCCACAATATCGCTCCAAAAAGGAAGCGACACCCTTTTAGACCTAGAAGCCAAGGAACCCTCAAAGGCAACGTTCAGCCTAAGCTATCTATCAGAAATCATAAAAGCGGCTTCTGCGACCTCAGACATTGCAATGCTGGAATTTTCAACGGATATGCCAGTAAGACTAGATTTTCAGCAAGCGAAAGAGGGGAAGTTGACATTCTATTTGGCCCCGAGAATTGAAACAGAGTAACGTGAATACAGAATGCAGCTCTCCCCAGCCAAATTTACCAAAAACGATCTCGCAAAATATCCTTTTCTCAAAGAAACAACAGACTACGTAAAAAAACTGGATTTAAGAATTGAAGATTTGGCAAATCCGCAATTCAACAGAATTCTTGAACGGGCCGAAGAGAGAATTGAAGACGCGACATTGTACGCTTTAGTTGGCAGAAAAATACGTGAGTCTGAGATTGAAATTCTGTCGTTTCCGGTTGCAATGATGCTAGCAGTTGCAACTCAAAATTCTTTCATCAAAAGAAGGTATGCTCTTGCAGAGGCAAAGCAAGCATACAATGACATGAAACTTGAGCCCAAGGGGAGGATTTTGCCAATAGCTCAGAATTTCGGCTGGAAGATCGCCATAAATAGTAATGGTGAAGCACCCTATGAATTCAAACTGCATTTCACCGACTACCTCAAAAATACAACACACTTGCGAGATAAGAAGTGGAAACTTGTTAACCGTTTCTTGTCGAACGGGAATGTTTACCTAACGATGAACGAAACTGCAAGACTGTTAAGCGAAGAAGTTCGCAAATATATCGAGGAAAGACTGGAAGTAAAAGAACTGCCCAAATTTCCGCCAAAAATAGTAGATACCGCAGACAAAGTGAAGAAGCTATCGTTAGAAAAAATTGACCAGACTGAAATGGAAGGATTTCCAAAGACTATAACGCAAACAGCCTTTCCCCCATGCATAGACGCCCTTTACCAATCGGTCTCAGCTGGGCGCCATATCTCGCATATAGGCAGATTCACCTTGACATCTTTTCTCGTAAGCATTGGAATGTCGGCAGAAAACGTAATAGAGCTATTCAAGAATTTTTCTGATTACGATGAAGGAATGACACGGTACCAGGTAGAGCATATCGCAGGTGAAAGAGGGTCGAGGACGCGCTATATCCCCCCAAGATGTGACACATTAAAGACGCATGGTGTTTGCGCAAGTCCAGACGAAATATGTCAGGAAATAAATCATCCATTAAGCTACTATCGGAGAAAATTTAAGAAGATTTGAGCGATACGCGGATTCGGCTTACATAACGGTAGGATTTATATAGTTAGTGCGAGATTACTGAACATTATTTAAGATTTAAGGTGGTAAACATAACAATGAACACTCAAGTCTCCTACGCGTCAAACTCAAACATTGAAACACGATCAGGGAGCTTGAGTTTAAGGCAAAACTTGTCTGAATTCATTGAGGGAGATTTAGAGATAAACTCTGAAATAGGTGTGATTCTCCCGACATATTGTGAAGCGGCAAACATCAAGAGACTTATTGGTGAGATTGAAAATCTAAACATGAGCATTTCTATACTAGTCATAGATGACTCCAGCCCTGACGGGACGGCAAATATTGTTAGGGGTCTCCAAAAAGAGCATGATAACATTTTGCTTTTGGTGAGACCTAGAAAGTCAGGGCTTGGAACAGCCATAACAGATGGTTTCAAGATATTTTTGTCATTGAGGAACCCTCCTGAATTTATAGTTACTATGGATGCGGATTACTCGCATAATCCCAAAGATGCCTTACGTGTTGTCAACGCCGCGAAGGAAGGAAGAGGGCTTGCAATAGGTAGTCGATATTGCAAAGGGGGCGGGATAATAAATTGGAGTCTATTTCGGTTAGTGACAAGCCGAATAGCCAACTTGGTAGCTTCTTCTCTAGTGCGAGCGAGAATACACGACTACACAAGCGGGCTGCGTTGTTACTCAACAAAACTCGTCAAGAAAATCGTCGCTGACCTGCATAGCCAAACTTACGAGATACAGATAGAAACTATACGACAAGCGAGCAAAAGAGAATTTGACATTAGAGAGGTTCCGATGACTTTCGTAAACAGAAAAAAGGGAAAGTCGAAACTCACTCCGAACGAAATCGGAGAGTTTATCTCTTATATTTTAAGAATCAAAAAAAACTAGACACCAGCATTCAAGATGCTGGTGAGACTTAATGGAACGGTTCAATCTAGCTGTGGGAATATGTGCTTATAACGAGGAAAACAATATCGGGCATGTTCTTGAAAATCTTATTTCGGAACAAAATCTCCCTAAAGACTGCAAAATTTTGGTTGTCTGTTCTGGGTGTACTGACAGAACTCCAGAAATCCTGAAAGAATTTCAGAAAAAGGACGCAAGAATTGAAGCAATAATAGAAGACGTTCGTAAGGGAAAAGCGAATGCTCTTAACAGAATCTTCAAAATGAAAAAAGGATCCGCCGAAGTGCTTGTTCTGGTGAACGCCGATGCATTGCCTAAGCGCGGAAGCATAGGGATGTTAGTTTCGAGGCTTGCAACCACCAACGCTGGTGCGGCTTTTGCACAGCCATTTCCCTTTGAAGAGGCTCACGGGTTGAGTTACGGGGTCGTGCGCGTGATATGGCGCTTGCATCATATAATCTCTCTTAGTCAAAGCCCTAAATTGTCCGGTGAACTCTGTGCAATACGTACGTCTTGTCTTGAAGAGATTCCGGAAAACGTTGCCACGGACGAACCGTACATCGAATTGGCTGTTCGAGAGCAGGGCTACGAGATACTTTATGTCCCGGAAGCTCTAGTTTACATAAGATGTCCTGCTAACGTTTTTGATTTGCTGAAGCAACGCAAAAGGATTTGGACTGGGCATTTACAACTGCAGAATGCGACGGGCTTCAAGGTTTCTACCTCAAGCTTTAGAAATGTCCTTCAAGCGGTTTCTGTTTTAAGAATTACTGAAATTTTTTATGCAGTGTTAGGTGGGTTTTTGGAAGTGCTTGCTTATGTCCAGGCGCGAATCAGCTTAAGCAGGGGCGAAGTTTCCCATGTTTGGGAACCGATAAAGAGTACAAAGCTTCAAATTGCGCGATGATGAACCTAGTTTTAGAGGTATGTGTTTGCAGGTTTTGCAGGTTAGTCCACGGTACTTTCCAAACATTGGTGGTGTAGAAACAATTGTGCAGAAAATAAGCGAAAAGCTTGCAGAAAATGGGGTTCGTGTGGCTGTCTATTCTGTTGACCTAGATCATGGCATGAAAAAGCAAGAGGAAATCAACGGTGTTCTAGTAACACGATTCAATCCTCTTATACGCGATCCATTCTTCATTCCTGAGCCAAGATTTGTGAGCGCCTTGCAACAAGAACAGGCTGACATCATTCATGTCCACAACATTCATGTTTTTCCTCCTTTCCTCGTAGGACTGTTTAAGCGCAGAGAACAGAGACTATTGCTACAGCCTCATTATCACCGTTACGGGCAATCGCCAATTCGAAACTCTTTGCTTAAGCTCTATAGATATGTACTTAACAAATTAGTTTTCCCACGCATAGACCTCGTTGTAGTCAATTCCTTCTACGAGAAAAGGATAATTTGCGAAGATTTTCCTGGGTCAAGAAATGTAGTTTTGATTCCTGAAGGCATGGATGTTGATGAAATTAAAGCGGTAAAACGTAGCCTAGTGGAACCTAAGAGAATTCTTTATGTTGGAGGTTTAAGACGTTATAAAAACGTTGATAAAATTATTGAGGGTTTTGCCTTGCAGATAAGAAAGACAGGCGAAAACCTTAAACTTGTAATAGTCGGCGATGGGCGAGAATACCCGTTCTTGGCTGGTCTGGCTCGTAATTTAGGGGTAGAAGACTTCATAGAGTGGAAGCGTAACTTATCCAGACAACAACTTCTGCAAGAATATGCCAAAGCAAGCGTCTTTGTTCTGCTTTCTCAGTTAGAAAGTTTTAGCAGAGTTGTTTATGACGCGTTATTGATGAGTGTTCCGGTGGTCGTTCTAAACCATGGAGCCACAGAGTACTTAGTTAAGGCTGGTTTTGCAGAAGGAGTTAACTCTCTTGGCCCAGAGGAAATAGCAGATGCACTATTAAAAGCAGCAACAAAGACTTACCCAAAAATTTCAGATGGTCCAGATACATTCCTTAAGTGGGAAGAGTATTCAGACAAGCTTGATGATATCTACCATAAACTAATAGAGGGAACTGACGTTAACTTGGCTCACGCGTAATGTTGACAATTAGGCACATTAGGCTGAGTGATATGCAACCTGTGAATAAGAGGCGGCTAAAGGAATTCTATGAAGAAGAGGCTAGACGCCTGTCGCATCAGGAAATGATGTATCTGAAAGGGAAAAAGCATGATCTCTGGTGGCACAGAAAAAGGCTGTACTACATCCTTTCTTTCCTTTCGGAAATATTTGAAAAGAATCAGATAACCACATTTGTAGATGTTGGGTGTGCGGAAGGATTCTATGTAAGGCACATGGCTTCGGCTTATGGGGGGTCCTTTTGCATAGGTGCCGATGTATCTCGTACATATATAAAGAAGGCTAGGGCAAAAGAAAAATCATTGAACGTAGCGTATATTGTGTGTGATGTTGAAAGCCTTCCTTTTAAGGATGATAGTATTGATGTGCTGCTTTGTTCTGAGGTGCTTGAACATGTATACAATTATCGTGGTTCTCTTGCTGAGCTTTTTAGAGTTGGAAAATGTTTGGTGTTGTCCTTTCCGGGTCATTCGTATCTTTACCAAGCTGTTAGAAGAATAAAACCCGTGAAGAGGCTTGTTGACAACTTATTATCAGATACAGGGCATATATCTGAAGTGAGGGTTAGCGACGTACAGGAGTTTCTGAAGGGCAATGGCATGTCTTTCAAGATAAAAATTGGGGGAGCTCTTCCGTTACCGTTGTTTAAGATTCTTCCATCAGTTAGGCTGATTGACGTAATTGACAGCGTGTTATGTAAGGTGTTCGAGTATTTTGGCGCCGTCAATCCTGTAACAATACACGTGATCAAAATAACGAAAAGTGAAGAACACCTCCAAAAACGTTAACCTTTTAAGAGGATTTATTTGGTAAGGCTATAAGGGAGAGCATATGATAACACTGATGCTACAAATGATTCTTTTGACGTTGCTTATGATAGCAAACGGCGAGCCGCTTAGGTTTTTTCTCCTTCGAGGTCTTAAGTCGTTTTCCAATTTAGATTTTATACAGATTTCCATACTCGACATCTATTTGGGCGGCTTTCTTCTTTATGCAATTGCCATGGTCCCACTCGGGTTCTTTAGTTGGACCATCGTCTCTGGAGTCACCGTGCTATGCTTTTTTTGCTCCATTTACATTCACCGCAAAAGCCTGATTCGTGTTGCAAAGCTTGATGAGATTAAGGCTTTCTTGGCAGCGAATAAAGAAGCATTTGTTGATTACGTAGTTATCTTCGCAATGTTTCTTGTAGTCCTTCTCATCAACCTTGTTTCCTTAGGCAACCTTGTGTTTGGCAGTGTGCGCGATGAATCTATACATTCGCTAATGGTTGAGGTTATTTTAGAGAACAAATGTGTACCAGTCACGCTGCGTCCGTATTCACAGGAGGGAATTATTTATCCGCAGGCGTCCCATATCATTTTTTCGTTTGCATCTTACATGTTGAGTATGGAGGTTCCTAAAGCTGTTTTTTATGTAAGTATCCTTTTCAAATCGCTTTCGGTTTTTGGCGCATATTTTTTGGGTAAGAAAGTCGGTTATCATAGAGCCTACTATCTAGGTTTGAGTTTTGTGTTTGCTTTTATTTCCAGTTGGCCTTTATACATTGTTTGGGGAGGTAACCCCTTCCTTGTAGGTTTCCCTCTATTTCTTGTCAGCTTGGGGCTTCTTTTTCCCGTACTTCGTTCGCCCGTGAAGAATGACCTCGCTGAATTTGCAGCTGTTGGCTTACTCTTTGGCTATGTTGGAACTACCGTCATCTCTTATTTTCAGACTCTTGTCATGGTCTCCTTTTTCGTTTTTGTTTATTGGCTTGTCCGACGAAATAAATATGCACGCCGTATTTTATATGAATCCACTCTCATTTTCCTACTCGGCCTACTTCCTCTAAGTCCTTTCATTCTAAGATTTTTCGCTTTTTATCAATATCCAGGTCATAACATTGGTATTCCATCAGATTTTTCAGAATGGCCGAGATCGCAACTGCACCTTACTCAAGCGTTACAATGGGCCTTCGAAAATTTGTCTCCTCATGTTGTGCTTCGCGTAATGACAGTACTTCTACTTCTTGGCCTCGTTTTTTTGGTTTGGAAAACCAAAGTCTACGGGAATGTCAAGTCAGTAATGGCATTTGCATTAGCTATTTTTGTCGCCGCTTCTTCGCTGTCACTGGTTTCATTCTTTCTCCCTGCAGACTTCACTATAATATCTTGGGGACATCAGGGAATCATCCTCATAATTCCAATAAATATTCTTATAGTCAGTTTCTGCATAAAACTCGCCGAGTTCTGTCGGCAATATAGGCCAAAAAGGACATACAAGATTTTCCCGAAAAACTCCGATTCAACGTCATTTGCAACAATCGCACTTTTGTTGCTTATAACTACTCCTTTCTTATGTTACAGGCTTGTTGTAGATCCTAAAACCCTTAGAGATACGTATGGAATATTCGCGGTAACTACTAAAACCGACTATGATCTGATGACTTGGATGAAAGGAAATCTTTCATCCTACGCTGTAATTCTCGTTAATCCATATGAAGCAGGCTTGTTTATTCCCTCAATTTCATATCATAGGATAGTTTTCCCTTATTCAGGGAGTAGTTTTAGCAGTTCCTATCAAACCTTGGTAAATCTATTAACGAGCGAGACGCTGAATAAAACCACATACGAGCTAATGCAGCGTTGGAACATATCACACGTTTTTGTGGGCTCTAATGTCGCTTACGGGCTTGAAAATTTTAAATGGAATCCTAAATTGTTTCTTGGCAATCCAAACTTCGAACTAGAAAAAAACTTTGGTGATGCTTATTTATTCCGATCCAATTACACAGAGCCAAACGTTGTTTTTCTTGACGACTTTGAATATATGGTTTGGGATCAAAACTTATGGGAAACATACTTTGAGGGGAATGGCATGGGAAACGCGACCATAAAAACCGACTTCGGGTACGGTGGTTCAAGGTGTTTGAGGATAACCGCCCAGGTGGAGCCTACAGCGTCGGAATGGACGTATACCTATCGGGTTCGTAGAGAAATCTTTGGTTTGAATAACTCTTATGTCACCCTTTCCTTTTATTTTAATGCAACTGCAGGCTTTGACGGAAAAGATACCTTTGCAGTCCTGATTTCTAACATTCAGTGTAACCGATCAATGGTGATTACAACTCCGAGTGGAATTTATAAAGACTATAAATGTGCGACTATATTGGGCGCTTCTGAAGGGTTCTTTGAATTTGATTTAAGCGCGACTTGGCGGCAAATCTTTAATTCTTCTCTGCCCAATCCTTTTATTTTAGAGTTTGTAAATTTTGACTTTGACGGTAGTGAGAATGTTGCTTATATTGATGACGTTAAAGTTGCCTCTACACTCATCGACTAGTTTCCGATAACAGAGTGAGGTAAGTTAATGGAAAGCGTAGAAAATCCGAAGGTGTCCATAATCATACCTACTTATAATTCAGGCGAAACCCTTGCCGAATGTCTCTCAAGCATATATGCACAACCCTATCCCACCTACGAGGTTATAATCGTTGACAATCTCAGCGATGATAATACAGCAAATATAGCGGCAGGATTCGGACCCCACATAATACGGCGAAAATGTAATGCAGCCTCAGCTAGGAATATCGGCGTAGCTAATTCGAATGGTAAATATGTACTTTTTCTGGATTCAGACCAAGTTTTATCTCCTTCACTCATCAAGGAATGCGTTAGAAAATGTGAAAGTGGAAATTTTGCGATGGTGAAAATCCCTGAAGTTTTCATTGGGAAGAACTTCTGGAGTTCTTGCTCAGCAACTTGGAAAAACTGTTATCATAGGGTGGAACAATGTGGAAATGGCGAAAATATCATTCTAGGTGAACCACGGTTTTTTGCTAAGAGGCAGATAATTTTGGCGGGGATGGTTAATGCACGTCTGTTGTGGGGTGAAAACTATGATCTATATAATAGACTGAAGAAAATGGGCGTTAGAGAAACTTTCTGCAAGTCTGAACTTTTTCATCATGAACCTACTTTGATTAGAAAAATTTTAGTTAAGAACTTTCGTTATGGGAAGTCTCTGCCAATCTTTGTTCAGCGTACCCGAAAACAGATTTTTAAGTTGGTGTTTAAGCATTCATTGTTGACTCTCAGAGAGTCCCTAAGGAGTATCAATAAATCACCCGCCATCATTGGGGGATGCGCTGTTCTTCTATGCCTAAAAGCTTACTCCATGGTGTTTGGTTTACTGATAGGCTTCATGTTTTCAACTGATCAGAGTTAACAGAATATTATTGAGGAAATGGCATAGTCAGGGATATGAGCGGCAATTTATGGTTTTAAACTACAGAGGTAATTGAGTGACTTGCACAGGTTTTTTTAGATGCCACCATTATACTTACTCCAAACTTCTCAATTATAGGAACTTTGCTTAGGGATAGAAAAACATGTCTCACAGCTCTTGTTAGAGACGTTTGTGGTACCATGTCTAATGTTGGCATCAGATACTCTACTGTAAAAGGCTCTAGGTAATGTTTTCTAAGCAGGGATGTCACTTCTCGCTCTGAGTATATTCGTGCTCTTTCAATCCTTCTTCGTAGAAAGTTAGGCGCCAATGAGAAGAACGGAATACCTATTCCCAGCAGATTGCCAATTTGCTTCTGAAAAACATGAATCCCATGCGTTTCAAATGGATAAAGCTTATTAGGAACTGTTAAAACCAATATTCCGTTAAGTTTTAAGACTCTGCGAATTTCTTCTAGGACGGCTTCCGGCTTTATAACGTGTTCAAGGACCTCGAAAAGTAATACTATATCAAAACAGCCGTCACGCAAGGGTATCATTTCTCCAATTGCTTGTATGAAATTATCAGCATTATCTTTTGCCTTTCCCTCTAATAAGAAACTGCGTTCAGGATCGAGCCCTGCTGTAATAAAGCCACGCTTCTTGAGCGGCTGTAACTCCGCAGCTATGGCACATCCAACTGAAAGAGTCGATTTTCTTAAGTTCAACTTTTTGAGCAAATTGAGACGTAGCAATATACCGAATTCTTTACCTGTGCGCCCAACTGGGGCCCCTCCAAAAATCCAACTGCCGTCATCTCTTTTCCAACGAAGCTCCACTTTCTCACTTTCCCTAATTAATCCAGTGAACGAGAACTTTAAGAATTTCTTTTTTAGAGCTAATCCACAAAATCAAACTTAACGAAGGTTTGAATTTTCTGGAATACAGGCACAGTTTATCAAAACCAATGAAATGGGCTAAAGGGAAACAGCGATAGCAAAGAGAGGTTCGGGCTTTAAAGAGAACAGTGGTTCTTCTCGTTGTGTTTGGAAAATAATAATTATATAAGTCTAGAAACAAGTGATGAGAGTGACAGTTCTAGGAATCATTTGGAAAGATGGGAAATGAGACTTGATGTGGGATGTGGGAATACACCAACGGGTGACGTAAATGTTGATCTTCCGGGCTCAGAGCGGCATCGAAGCGGAGTAACGCTTGCCGTAAAAAGGATTTCCAATTTTGTTTATGCGTCTGTTTATGCTCTGCCCTTTTGCAACGACTCGTTTGATGAGGTTGTTTCGTTTCATCTTTTAGAACATTTAGAAATACCTCTCATCGCTCTTGAAGAAATGATACGTGTAACCAAAGATCTTGTTACCATTGTTGTTCCAGCCTTTGCATATGAAGGCGAATGTGGAGAACACCTTTACACGTGGGGTGAAGGAAGCCTTTTCAACTTACTCCAGAAAGCTGGCTTGAAAGACGTTAAAGTTTCAACTGGAAGTTTTCGAGAAGTGAAGGGAAAAATTCTGAAATGGCTTTACAAGAGAAGTTATGTTCTAGGTAACTTTGCCATGATTTTCACGCGTAGGTTTTATCGAATTGAACTTCAAGGCAAAGGTAAGAAGCACAGTCAGAAAACATCGAAATAAAATAACATCGCAAAAGTGCCAAAGCCTTGAAAGTCGCTGAAATTTATCGATTTCTATTGTTTGATGTCGAGCCCAAATGCTTTTTATGCTTCTTAGCGGACTTAATGTTGAGCCAACTTGAAATCCCCTGCTTTTATACAAAGAAAATTCTCTGAATATTACGCTGAAGATTTTTCTCTAAGCGAAAGCCCTCGCTCGATCGAGAAGCGCGAATTCGGTTTTATCTCTTTTGAAGGCTGGATGCTTCGCCACAAGAGCTTCAAAAGTGAAGAGGAATTGAAGGCTTTCCTGCAGGATTCCGTTCCACTAAACGCATATTCTTCTTGTGCGTACTATGAGAATCCTGAGGCTGAAATGGAAAGGAAGGGATGGTTAGGAGCTGACCTAATTTTCGACATCGACGCTGATCATATTCCCACTCCCTGTAACAAAATTCATGACGAATGGATTTGCAACAGTTGCGGCTTCTGTGGAAAAGGAATCACTCCAGAAAAATGCCCTGTCTGCAATAACGAAAAGTTTGAAGAGAGCACATGGCCTTGTGAAGTCTGTTTGAGCTCAGCCAAGATAGAGACTGTGAAGCTATTGGACATGCTGATGCGCGACTTCGGTTTCTCAGATAAGAAGGTTCACGTGTTTTTCTCTGGACATCGCGGATACCACGTTCATGTCGAAGACGAGGCCATCAGAGCTCTTGACTCTGTTGCGCGTAAAGAGATTGTTGACTACGCATCTGGTTTAGGTCTCAGTGCTTCGTTTCATGGTTTAACCGAAAAGGATTATGGCGCTTCACGCGTTCTGAAAGGTCTAAGTATGAATGATCCTGGCTGGCGCGGGCGAGTTGCAAAAGGCATATACGATTTTGTACTGAATGCCAAGCCAGACGATTACACGAACATCAGGGTCAAAAAGAACGTCGCGGAAGCGCTAATGAACAACAAGGAAAGAATTCTGAAAAGCTGGACCGATACAGGGACCTGGGGCGCCGTAAAAGGCGTAGGCTTTGAAACATGGAAGAAAATGGCTGAATTCTGCGTGGGTTCTCAATCGGCCAAGGTAGACACTGTCGTAACAACTGATATTCATCGCTTAATTAGGCTTTCAAGCACATTGCATGGTAAAACAGGCTTCAAGAAAATCAGTTTTCGAACCTCGGACATTGAAGATTTCGATCCATTTAGAAATGCGATAGCATTCCAAAAAGGGACCGCAACTGTCCTTGTTTCTGTCGCTCCTAAATTCAGGCTTGGGGAAGAAATATTTGGTCCTTATAGAAATCAGAAAGTTGAGTTACAGACAGCTGCGGCTGTATTGCTAATATGTAGGGACAGAGCTGAGGTGATAGAGTAAATGTACAATGAGTTGTATGAAGTTTGGAAACGGGAGCTTGAAAGGTCTGAACTGGAAAGGCTTCCTCGTGATTTATTCCCCAGAATCGCCGATTATTTGAAAAGGCTAAGGGAAGAAAGCCGAATGATTGACAGAAAAACTGTGAAGGCCCATTTGCTTAAGAAGGAAATGCAAAATGTTAAGCGCTTAACCCACGATCTAATCCAAACACGGTGCAAAAAAATAGCCAGAAAAGCCATCAAAGGCGAAAGATTTCCATCCGATGTTTTGACGACTGAGGAAGAAAGTGTTTTTACAGGATTTTCTCCTCTCCAAGAAGCTTCTGAGAATTTCGTCAAGAGAATTCTTGAGGGACGTGTGCCTGCAGTCGAAGTAGAGAAAGAGCGTAAGAGGACCATTTTGCGTTTTCTGAAGGATGTTCCGGCGATAATCGGCGCCGATATGAAGACCTATGGTCCATTTAAGGTTGAGGATGTTGCATCATTACCCATCGAGAACGCCAAGATTCTCATAAAACAAGGTTTGGCTGAAAGAGCTGAAGTTTAGGCTGCTTCCCTTCCAGTAAAGCTAAATAGGTCTGGACAATTTCATTTTGACCTATGAAAAACGATTTGGAAGTCTCTTTTGGGCGAGCTTGCTGCTTTTGATTCTACCCCACAGCGCTCTGCTTCCAATTATTATTAAGGGATACAGCATAATCCATGTAATGGAATATAGTTGGCCATAATAGTCATGAAACCTCTGAACCTGAGGTGAAGGGAAACCGTAGTCCATCGCAATTAAGTAAATGGTGACTATCCTCAAGATGTTGATGAAATAGGTTATTATGGCGCCGATTATGAAATAGATAACCCTATGAGTCCACCGAATACTGCTCTTGGTGAAAAACAACATTATTGTGACCGTGTAGATTATGAGGCTTTCAACACCTGAACACGGCCAACCAATTCCGAAAGAGGCAATTCTGAATGGATTTTTTGGATCGATAGCTACCAACGTAGGCATGTAACCTGACACGCGCATTAAAGTTTCGTATCCAAGCAAATTTAGAACGTTTGCTGCACATGTTGTCGTAGTCGGAGTAATTATTTGAAGTGGCGTGAACCTTCCAAGCGGATACAGATTGTCAATTATGTACAATCCCCCAATAATTCCTAGAAAGAACACAGAAATTGAGAAATTCCTCAAACCGCTAATTCCGTACTCAAGGAGGATTATTAGAGCAAAGAGCTCCATGAAGATCAGATACTCGATCGAAAGCGGCATTAAATGTGCAGGATGCCACTGTACATTCGCTCTTCTTGCCAAATCGAATATAACACTATTAAGTCCAAGAAAGTTGGCCAAGATCACATATATTGTAGGAAGTGAAAGAGAAACCACAGAAGCCATTGCTCTTACAGATTTTATCTTGTTTATCTTTACTGCTTGGAGCTCTTCCCAACTTAACACAATCTCAAGCGCAAGTATCCAAAGGAAAAAAAGCTGATAGGTTCTTCCCTGCCATGTCTTTTCGAAATAACCTGGTTCAAGATAGTACAGTATCAGCATGGGTATGATGAACGCGATGATGGGCAGCGAAATGACAGCAGCACTCTTTATTTTGTGTCGTAAGATTTTGGTTTCTTTACTGCTTGTTTCCGTGTTGTTGGGCATTGTTTATCCCACAGCTTCTTTCGAAGTCGATATAATTCTTCTAACGTCTATTTAAATTGATATTCATTATTAACAGAAGGCTTCTATTCTACCTAAGAAACCTCAAAAGGTAATGGAATCGGAAAATCTTTTATCCAGAGCTAAGCGTTAATATAGCAAAATCGAAGGTATAGAAAATGCAGTTTGAGCGAGGATTCCGGGGCGGTTTCCTAGTATTAACATTCGTAGTATTTGTGGTTGGTTTTCTGACGGGGATGCTGGCTGTTGCCTTGATACCCATAGGAACAGACCTTACAGCATTGGGATTTATGATTTTTGCCTTGGGATTTGTGAGTGGGATGTTGACCATTGCTTTGGTGCTAATGACGGTAAAGACAGCAGAACTAACAAAGAAAACTTCTTAGTTAATTCAAAGCTGGCAAAATATGGCAAACAATCGATGGCCTGAAATGTAAAATGCTTGTCGCCCCCGTAGTGGTTGTAAGAGCGAAAAAGTATAAGAGTATGTGGTGTTTTGTTTATGCAAGATTGGTCGTGGTTATAGTGGATGTTCCGAAGGAGATTAGAACCTATTGTCCTAAGTGTAAGCGACATCAAATTCACACAGTAACTCTTTACAAGGCTGGGAAAAGAAGAGCCTTGGCTAGAGGCGCGCGTCATCATGAACTGCGGGAAAAGAGAGGCTATGGTGGGCAGAAGTATCCACGTCAAAGGGAATTTGCTAAGACTACCAAGAAGCAGACTCTGAAGTTAAAGTGTAAGGTCTGCGGTTACGCCCGGCATAAGGATGGTGTACGATTGAGAAAGTTAGTAATTGCATGAGAAAGGGGATTAGCTTATTATGACAGAGTGGGAAAAGCTCATTCCAAAGCCGAGAAGCGGTTTCCTTCGAGTCAAGTGTCTAAAATGCGGTAACGAGCAAGTAATTTTCAGCAACATCGTGAACAGAGTTAGTTGCAACGTTTGCGGGAGCGAGCTTGCAGAGCCTTCAGGGGGAAAAGCAATAGTGAAGGGTGAGGTAGTAGCAGTTTTTGAATAGGGATGAACAGCGTAATGGCGGTAAGAAAACAGGAGGAATGGCCAGAAATCGGTGATTTGGTGATAGCCACCGTAGAGACCGTTACTGATTATGGTGCATATGTAAAACTGGATGAATACAACAAGAAAGGCTTGTTGCACATTTCTGAGATCTCTTCTTCATGGATTCGAAACATCCGCGATTTCGTTCGTGAAGGACAAAAAACCGTCCTGAAAGTCTTGAGGGTGGACATAGAAAAAGGGCACGTAGATTTGTCGCTTAGAAGAGTTACGAAAAGAGAGAGAATCGAGAAAATTATGTATTGGAAAAAAGACAGAAAAGCCGAAGCTTTACTCCGAAGCGTTTCTGAAAGGACTGGTCTAACTCTGGAAGAGGTCTATGAGAAGGTAGGCACGCCTATGGAAAAAGAATACGGGTTATACGAAGGTTTCGAAAAGGTCGCTAAGGAGGGGGCAGAAGTTTTAACAAAAATAGGCGTACCTGAGGAACTTGCCTCTGCTTCTGCAAGGGTTTCGAAAGAAAGAATACGTGTACCAATGGTCAAGGTGAAAGGCATAGTCGAACTGCGGTGCGTGAAACCCAACGGAGTAAAAGTGATCAGAGAAGCCTTCTTAAATGCCAAAAAAGCTGAAAAATCTAGAGACGCAAAGCTCCGCTTCTATGTCATTGGCACACCGAAATACTGCATTGAGGTTCTGGCAGAAAACTACAAACGCGCGGAAGACGTTTTGCAGAGAGTTGCTCAAAATATAGTTTCGAACATCACTAAAGCTGGAGGACAAGGGATCTTTAGAAGGGAAAAGTGATGGTGTGGCTTTTGAGAAAATGTACAAGATGTGCGAAATACACGTTAAGAAAGGACGAATGTCCATATTGTGGCGGAAAGGTTCGAATTCCCCATCCACCAAAGTTTTCCCCCGATGATAAATACCTAAGGTATAGAATGGCTTTAAAAACGGAAGTTTCAAGGAAATGAAAGAGACACTCATTAAGGAACTTACAAGACTGGATTTGAACGACCCTATCTTGATTGAGGGGTTGCCTGGGTTAGGGCTTGTTGGCAGAATCGCTATACGCTATTTGATTAGGCGATTAAAGGCTGAGAAGTTCGCTTATCTTTATTCCCCTCATTTTCCATATTTCGTGCTTGTTAGCAAAAAAGGAAATGTCAGGCTTCTGCGTGGAACGTTTCACTTCTGGAAGAACAGAGAAGGAAAAAATGACCTTGTATTTTTTACAGGCGACAGCCAAGCACAAACAATCGAGGGACAGTACGAAATTTCTGACCGCATACTAGATTTTGCCAAGCGATATGGTGTGAAGATGGTCGTCACGCTGGGAGGTTACCGAATTGAAGCGAAGGACAAGCCAAAAGTCATCGCCGCAGCTACAAATTCAGAACTATTGAACAAGGCGTTGCAAGCCAGAGCTATGATAAGTCCGATGGGAAGCCCGATTGTCGGCACAGCGGGATTGATACTAGGTCTGGCCCGTTTCAAGAGGATGGATGCCCTTTGTCTTTTAGGTGAGACCCGTGGGTATTTGCCAGATCCAAGAGCCGCCAAAGGCGTTTTAGAAGTGTTACAAGGTATTTTGGGCTTTGATGTGGATCTGTCCAGCCTTGATGAGGAAATTGCAAAAGCGGACAAAATGGTTACACGGTTGCAGAAAATTGAGGAAAAACGAGCCTTACAAGCTGAGGAAACAAGGAAACAAGAAGATAAGAAAATCACCTATATTTCATGAAATGCTCTGAAAAGCTAATTCCTCGACTATTATTCTAACAATTTTTCCAGCGGCATTTCCATCTCCGTATGGAGATTTCTTTGGCAATTTTTTGGGGGATCCTAAAGTTCTTCTCATCGCGTCTACTATTCTCTGTCTTTGCACACCAACAACTTCAGCGAAGCCAGCCTCGACAGCTTCGGGTCTTTCAGTGGAAAGACGGATAACCAAAACAGGTTTTTGTAGGCACGGTGCCGTTGCCTCTTCTTGTATACCGCCGGAATCTGTGATTATCATTTCAGATCTTTTCATCAAAACCAAGAAGTCCAGATAGCCAAGTGGTGGGAGAAGTTGGATGTTTTCCGATTCTCTGATTCTGTCGTAGATCTTGTTTTGTTGTAATCGCCTTTTTGTGCGTGGGTGCATTGGGCACACGACTGGTATGGGGGCGTTAGCGAAAGCCTCCATGAGATTTTTGAGGGTCGTGAAGTCGTCTACATTTTCTGCTCTATGAGCCGTTGCTAAGGCATATTTTTCGAAGTGAACAAGTTCCGATATTTTTGATTTCTTTTCTGCTATTGGTAGATGCTGGATTACAGCGTCTATCACGGTGTTTCCGGTTACATAGATTTTCCCCCAGACACTCTCCCTTTTCAAGTTGTTCTCGGCCGTTTTAGTCGGTGCAAACAAATAGGTAGACACATGATCTGTTAGACGTCTGTTATGCTCTTCTGGCATACGCAAATCGAAGCTTCTTAAGCCAGCTTCGATGTGTCCGACTGATATCCCATGCTTAACAGCTGCCAACGCTGTTGCTAAAACTCCGTTTGTATCTCCTTCCACCAGAACAAGTGCAGGCACTGTCTTCTTTAGCAGTCTTTCTATACGGGTTATTATGCGTGCGGTTTGCTCCCCTTGCGAGTAGGCCTTGACCTTATATCCGTGGTCGGGTGGTGGAAGTTCAAGTTCTTCGATGAACTGCTGAGACATGTTGAAGTCGTAATGTTGTCCGCAATGAACAAAAACTGATGTTATCTTGCTTTTCCGGAGAGCTCTGATAAGTGGCGCCATTTTTATGATTTCTGGGCGTGTGCCAACGACAACCATTACTTCTTTCATTGGTCGTCCGCTCTTCGTATCACAGCTATTAATGATGAGCGTTTTTAACATTTGTTCGGAATACGAAATGATCGGACTAAAACTTGATTCCAAATATTTCCACAGCTTTCTAACTCTCAATCAGCCAACTGAATATTAATCGCTAGATTGCGTTAGTTTCTGCGACGTACAAAGCATCTTACTGTCCTTTTTCTTTTATTTTCCAGTAAAATCCAAGTTCGGAGATGAATGTATGTATCTACTGAGGAATAAGAAAGGTTTGAGCGTCGTAGTGACTACGCTTATAATTCTGGTGGTCTCAGTGCTTCTGGCAACTATCGTAACCCTTTATGCCATAAACGTGACCACAACAAGGGTGCAAGAAGAAGCGTTACATCTCACAAAGCAGCATGTTTGGTATAACACAACAGGTTCATGGGCGCAAGCAGCAATAGTGATCGTAAACACTGGCGGAAAAGATGTGGTTCTTGACAAGGTTGCAGTACGCGGGCAAGAATCACCTTGGGCAAACGTTTACTATTGGAGAAACAACACGGTGGTTGTTTCAGACGACCTAGAGGTGACACCGACCAATATTACGGGCACAACCTTTGATATTACAGTTCAGGGGGCTCCGCGCACTTTTAGACAAGCTGACGACGATCTGACTCTAAAGTCTGGCTGGACTGTTGTTGTGTACATTATGAGTCCTGACAGTATCGCCTTGAATGACGTTGGCATCACTGTGGGCATAACCGCGTTCACTTCGAACGCCCAGTACTACAAAGAAGCTAATGTTGAGGCGGCGCAATAACAATTTTCTTTTTCTCTTAATGCACTTTCGCGATTTTTATGTCTTCTTAAGGTAGCCTTCTCTGGGTTCGTAAATTGTTCCTTCACGCAGCAATTGCCCAATCAAACGCTCTGCTTCTCCTCTTGAAATCTGGTATTTCACCTCTAACTCACTCAAAAGTGCTGCTTTTTCAACCACCCCTGTTTCCTTCTCCATTTCCATCAGTGTCGAAAGCACTGTTTGCAGTTTATCTCTTACGCTTTTAGGTTTCCCTGTCATTATGATGTCTATGTCATATTTGTATGAAGACAAGTCTATTCCGACTTCTTGTAGAGACTTCTTCATTATGCTTGTTGCTGCCTCCGCGTCCTCAGCCAGTATTTCTTTTCTAAGGGCCACACGGGCTCTGGCTTCAGCTATGCGCACTAAAGATTCGAGTTGACGAGCTGTTATTGCGACTGGTGAGCCTTCCGCTTCGCTTGCTGAACGCATTGCTAAGTAGAAATCATTGAGGCGTTTTAGTGCGTCCTGGGTTAGGACAGGTTTGATTCCTTTAGCGTAGCTTACGTATTTTCGTAGAAGCTCCAAAGGCATTGGAGGCTCCACGGGGCTTAGACCTTTTCTATGAATTTCAAGGATATGTTCTGACATTTTGCTGTCCACTTCTTTGTCAGGCACATCCCTCAAAACGAAGATTAAGTCGAATCTTGAAAGTATTGTGACAGGTAATGAGATGTTTTCGGCAACCGTGCGATGCGGTTCATATCTTCCCAGCGCTGGGTTGGCTGCCGCGAGTATGGCGGTTCTTGCATTGAGTGTTGCGACGATGCCTCCTTTTGCAACCGAGACTGTATGTTGTTCCATGGCTTCGTGAATGGCAACTCTATCTTCTGGGCGCATTTTGTCCATTTCGTCGATGCATGCTATTCCTTTGTCGGCTAGTACTAGTGCTCCAGCTTCAAGGCTCATTCCACCACCCCTCTCGCGGATCACAGCAGCTGTTAAACCTGCGGCAGTTGTGCCTCGTCCAGACGTGTATAATCCGCGGGGCGCAACCCTTGCCACATACTGTAGAAGCTGGGATTTCGCCGTTCCGGGGTCTCCGATCAGGAGGGCGTTCAAATCCCCTCTTATTGTTATGTCCGGAAGAATCTTGGGCACGCCGCCGAAAAGAACATACATTATTACCTCTTTTACATGGTCGTATCCATAGATGGATGGTGCAATTGAACTCATTATCTTCCGATGTATCCAAGGGTCCTTTGCAAGTTCAAGGATCTTCTCTTCTTCTTCAGGCGAAGGCAGAGCTATTTCTGGTTCCTTGCCCAAGACTTCAATCGAGTTAGCATCTAAATGTAGAATAAACGTTCGGAGTTTCCCCACTCTCGGCAGCGTGGGGGCTAATGCACGAACTATTCCAACTGTCGAAACGTGATCACCTGGTCTGGCAACATCAACTATTTCGCCTCCAACAAGCTTAATACTCAACGTTCGAGGAAGTTGTCCTGGCGGCAGATCCTCTGGTCTTTCTTGTATGCGAAGTTCTTGAGAGTCTATGAACGTGGAGTCCTCTTGGATGAAATCGAAGGGGCCCTTTCCTCTGCATGATGGATCCCCACATTCGAATGGTGCTCTCAGAAATTGTCCTGTTTGGTCAATGTAGGTTGGTGTTCCGCAGCGTTTGCACTTGAATGCTGCCCGCATAACCATTGGACGGACTGGGGTTGAACGCACAACTATGCCTTCAACCAGTACAAGTCTACCTATGTGGTCTGAACCGAGTTTCCGTAATTGAGCAGCTTCTAACAGCCGCACAATTCTAACATCTACTGTTTCTATGGATTCTGCGTATTGGGGCTCTTCTATCCGTAACTGCGCATAAGCGGCATTGTTCGCGTGTCTCAAATACTCATCTGGCTTCTCTAGAAGTTCCTCCGCAAGCTTTCGGTCGAAAGCCAAGAGGTCCTCGAAACTCACTACAAGCGATGATTTACCCGCTACTGTCATTTGCGAAATTCTTTGGCGATATCTTTCCGTTTTGAAAAGCTCTGTGAAGCGTTCTTGTGGGTCTATAGCCTCTAATTCTTCCGTGATTTTTCCACTCCATTAGATTCTAATATTTGATTTCGCCACTTATGAATAGTTTTGTAGAGGTTTTCGTAGAGAGCCCGCTCCTCGTCTGTGAGATTTTTAAGCATTTGCTCTGTTTGGGCCGGACCCGAGGCAAGTGAAACAATTTTCTTTACCCTAGAATTCACGACATCCTGTGTCAAGTATCTAGTCTTTTCTTCTTCCCGTATTTTCTCAGAGGTCTTGGAGGTTTCTTCTTTTAGCTCTGCCAAATACCTCCGAAGTTTTGGGTAGAAATTGTCCGGTAGCTTCGATATTTGCCCAGCTGTTTGGACGCGTTCTGTCCATTGGATTTTGTGAAGTTTAGTCGCGTCCAAGCATTCCTCTTCTCGCAAACGTGCAATTCCGGACTTTTCAAGCTCTTTGGCTATCCAATACCGGATTTCATATTCATTCCCTTCTTCAAAGGGTCCAACACTCAGTCCGGCAAGCCTAATTTCAGGGCAACTCCTATTCGCGATAACTTTCACAGAGGAATTCTCAAAAGTAAAATCCAAACTGCTGATCGTCGGAACTATCTTAAGCACTTCTCAACCCCTCTCCCGACTCTAAAGCTACTTTTACAGGGCAGATATAAGAACTATAGTTTAAAAACTTAGATCGAAGAGTTCAAGAAAATTCTAAGCCATAATTGTAGTCTTGCCACTTTACACGAATTAAACCAGTCAATGCTTTTTGCTTGCTACGGCCATAAGCCTAATGTTTTTATTGCTTCAGCCACTCTTCCAACGCCAAGCATTAGCGCAGCTGTTCTCATGTCGCTTCCTTCTGTTTGGGCTAGTTTCTGAACATCGTTGAAAGCTTTGACCATTTTGTTTTCTAATTTACGGTTTACCTCTTCTAGAGTCCAGTGTTCTCTTGTCAAGTTTTGGACCCATTCAAAATAGCTTGCTGTCACTCCACCAGAGTTTGCCAGAATGTCTGGGACAAGCAGTATCCCTTTTTCGTAGAACGTTTTATCTGCCTCGGGCGTCACCGGTCCGTTGGCGCCCTCTGCGACGATTTTTGCTTTAATCCTGTCGGCGTTAGTCTTCGTTATTTCGTTTTCTAGGGCTGCTGGTATTAGTATATCGCATTTTGTTTCTAGTAACTCCATGTTTGATATGTCTTCGCATCCTTTGTAACTGATCACAGAACCTGTTTTGGACTTATGTTCATATATGTTATCGGGGTTCAGTCCCTTTGGGCAACTTATTCCTCCTTTTGAATCGCTGACTGCCACAATCTTGCAACCCAGTTTGTGGGCTATTTTGGCGGCATTCCAGCCTACGTTGCCGTAGCCCTGAACAGCAACTGTTGCACCTCCAAGCTTCAAGCCTAAGTGTTTGGCTGCCTCTCTAACACAAATAACAACACCGCGCGAGGTGGCTTCTTCCCTCCCCTCCGACCCCCCGACACTAATGGGTTTTCCGGTAACGCATTCGGGAACGCTGTAACCCTTGAACTGACTATAAGTGTCCATTATCCATGCCATTGTTTGGGCATCTGTGTAGACATCGGGAGCTGGCACGTCACGATACGGTCCTATGAAGTCTAAGAGCAAGCTAGTGTATCGTCTTGTCAGTCTCTCCAGTTCACCTTTTGACATTTCTTTTGGGTTACAGCATACTCCGCCCTTTGCACCGCCGTAGGGGATATCAGCGACTGCGCATTTCCAAGTCATCCACATTGCCAACGCTGTCACTTCTTCAAAGGTAACATTTGGGTGATATCGGATGCCGCCTTTGAAAGGTCCTCTTGCATCCCAGTGCTGTACACGACAACCTTTAAAGACACTCGTTTCTCCGTCATCCATTTTAACTATAATAGAAACAACAAGGGATCTTTTTGGCTGCTTCAACATTTCATGAATAGCGGGCTCAAGGTTTAGCTTTTCCGACGCTATTCTCAACTGTTCTAGTGCAACTGATAACGCTGTTTGTGGTTTTTCCATGTGGAAAATCATCCCTAAAAAGCTATTTTTCGAATACATGCTTTATTATTTTTTTGGGTTGCTTTCAAATAAAAAAGAAGAAGATGGATGTTACTCTAGGATTCTTTCAATCGCCTCTTTTTCCACTTCGTTCGGTAATGGTATGCCTGTGATTTTGGCGGCCATTTCGGATAGGCTCATCAAGTCATTTCTGTTGATGAGGTCCAACTTCCATTTTCTGTTGCCTGCCAGAAGTTGTTTCAGTCCGACTCCTATGCGGTCTGTTAGGTATGTGTAGAGGGCCACTGCCTCCCACGGTATTTCTTTGAACCGCTCGTCGTACTTCTCTTTCAGTTCTGGAGCAGCAATGAAGAACTTCTCAGGTGCAGCACCGTATCTGTCTGCAAAGGTTTTTGGCAGCTTGCCTTCATCAGCTAATTGCTTGAAATAGCTTGCCTTCATGACTGCTGTAAGCGGTGACCGTCCCATTAAAACAGCCTTTATGTATGGGCCGTTTCCAAAGTTGCTCATTGCTATTGCCTTGAAAATCTGTGTTTCATTTATGAAACCTCCAGCCATAATTATGTCCGGGACATGTCTTCCCTTCTTACTTAATATTTGAGCACACTGGAGGGCTATAGCCTCTAAGTAAACAGTTGGGATGCTCATTTCATCCATCATTGGGACCGGGCTCATGCCTGTTCCACCTCCAGCTCCATCAAAGTATACTGCATCAATTTTTGCCTCTGACGCTATCTTCATTGTATATGCTATGGCTGATGGTCTATAAGCGCCAGTCTTAACTGTGACATGCTTTGCGCCTTGTTTTCTCAGCCATTCTATGTCTTCTATGACATTCTTTTCTTTAGGTATGCCTACTCTGCTGTGTCTTTCGAATGATTTGAAAACTCCGTCTTTGAATGCTTGCTGTACTGTTGGGTCTTCTGGGTCTGGGATTACTATGTATCCTCTTTTCTTTAGCATTATGGCTCTGTCTAGGTCTCTTACACGCACTTCGCCTCCTATGGCTTTTGCCCCTTGTCCCCATTTTCTCTCGATTATGTTTACTTCTAGTTTTGAAATGGCGTATACGTCAACGCCTAGTCTTTGGTCTTCCACGTTTGTTTGCACAGCAATGTCTCCGTATTTTCCATCCCAGAACTTTCGGAACAGGTCAACTCTTCGCTTCAGCTCCTTTGAGTATGTTACTTTGCCATTTGTGAACTGCGAGTCTGGATCCATGCCGCAAACATTTTCACCAACTATTACAATTGCGCCTGAAAGGGCTGTTCCTATAGCTAATCCTTCCCAGTTTAGTCTTGCGACATCAGTTGAGCCGAATGCGCCAGCTAAAATGGGGACTTTCAGTGATATTCCTCCAACCTTCGTTTCTGTGCTTGCGTTTGGGAAAAGGGCGACATCTGAGTTCTCCTCGATTCCGAGGGCCTCGAATAAGCCGGCTTGGATGTTGAAGTGAGACCAGTCTAGTCCGAAGTCCTTGAGGGCTCCAGCTGTGCTGTATCCGAACTGGACTGGTTCTGGATAGAGAGCTTCTCGTCCTCTAAATCCTGAAAGACTAATTTCACATAGGATGGGGCAGTCACGGATGCATATAGGGCACATTCCGCTTGTTGGGCTGGTGTCTTTGACTCGAGTTGTTGTTCCTGTGGTTGATTTTCCGTTCAAATAGGCGCTGTTTCTGTGTACACGTTCGTTCATTTCGCTTCACCTTTACGTTTGCAAACCTTTTTAGAATATGATGGGTAATTTCAGTAGGCATTTAAACGTTACCCTAATAAGAATGCGAAAATGAACATGTATGAATAGTATGAGCATAGTTAGCCATGGCAAAAGTGAGAATTAAGGTCATAAACTCCCTACTTCAAAATGAACACCTGTCCGAATACGCCGTATTCTTACTAGGTTTCCTTGAAAAAGAGGAAAAGGCGTCTGAAAGGAGATGAGTGCAGACAGGAAGCCCCCGAGGAATTTGGAACCGTTTCTTTTCCATAAACTTAAATTCCCGTCTTAAGACTAGCTTTAATGGGCAAATACATGAGTTTACAGATAGAGGAATTGATGGACAAGGCTGTCCGGCATGCATTAAGAATTGGAGCAAGTTTCGTAGAAGCGAAGGGTGAAGACACCGTAACCAGAAATGTTGAGGCCGTTAACAAAGAGTTACGTACTGTTTCGGAAATTCATAACATCGGAATTGGCGTCAGAATCTTCTTCGGCAAGGGAATAGGCTTCTCCTTTTCAAACATTCTCGACGACGAAAATATCTTAAAAGCTGTTGAAACTGCTATGAAAATCGCCAAGGCGTCAACAAAAAAGACATTAATCAAACTAAGGCTTGCGGCAGTGAACCCTATAAAGGACAAAAAAACCACGCATGTCAACAAACATCCGAAAAATGTTTCACTTGACGAGAAGAAGGACTTGTGCCTAAGACAATGCAAGACCGCCATGGAAAGAAGCAAACAGATAGTAAATGCATCAAGCATGTTCGGCGAATACTACGGAACAATCTACTACTCAAACAGTGAAGGGACAAGAGTTTCCTACGAACCACTGCTGATTGGTTTGAGAACTTTGTGCATAGCCAAAAAGGGTGAAACAATAGTCGACGCCAGAGACACATATGGCGGTAGTGTTGGCCTAGGCGCATTTGAAGAGGAGGGGCACACTCCTGAAAGAATGGCTGAAAACGCCGCAAACTGGGCACTCGAAAAACTAAAGGCGAAACCAGCCCCAGCAGGAAAATTTGACGCGCTTGTTGATCCAAAACTTGCCGGGGTACTTGCCCATGAATCTTTTGGTCATCTTTCTGAAGCTGATTTCGTCATTACTGGCTCATCACCTCTGACGGGAAAAATCAATGAGGAACTTGGCACGGAAGGTGTGACAATAATTGATGAAGGTTTTGCAGAAAAGGGAGGTTATAACATATATTTTGATGATGAAGGAGTACCATGCAGGCGTGTTGAAATTTTGAAGAATGGGGTCTTGAACCACTATCTTCATAGTCGAGAGACGGCACATAGACTTAAGATGGAGCCAACTGGAAACGCTAGAAGCCAAGATTATTCTTTCGAACCAATAGTCAGAATGCGCAACACCTACTTTGACGTGGGAGACTTGAAGCCTGAAGAAGCTCTCAGCGAACTAAAGCAAGGGATATACGCAATAGACACAGCCGGGGGGCAAGTCGAAGATACAGGCACATTTTTGTTTAAAGCCGTGAGAGGATACTGGGTTGAAAATGGAGAGGCAAAATACCCGCTCCGCGACGTAGCATTAACCGGGAATATTCTCGAACTTCTCAAACATGTGGACGCAGTTTGCAAAGATTTAGAAATAGATAGTTCCCCCTTCGGCGGATGTGGAAAAATGGAGCAAAGGGCACTTGTTGGCGATGGTGGACCACATTTAAGAATAAAGGAGGTTCTATTTGGAGGTGCACGTTAGTATGGAAAAACTGCTGGAAATAGGAGACAAAGCCATAAGCCACGCTCAAAAACTTGGTGCAGACGAAGCTGAAACATTCCTCTACATGCAGAATCTCACAACTATCAAATTCATGAGTGGAATATTTACTTCCCGAGGCGGCGTGGTGAAGGGAATAAAAGGTTCGCTTGTACGAATAGCGGAACCATGGATCAAAAAGAAGGGTCTTCCAATGATAACCAGCGGGGTCAAAGTAGGAGTTGGAATAAGAGCAATAATAAAAAAGTCAATAGGGTTTGCAAGCGTCTCAAGCACCGAGGAGAAAAAAGTTCTAAATGCGGTAGAGGAAGCCGTCAAGATAGCTAAAATCAGACCACCAGACCCAAACTGGGTTTCCCTTTCAGAGCCTAAGAGGCCATTGATCGAAGGAGGAATCTTTGACGAAAGAGTTTCCAATCGAGACATTGAAGAAATGCTGAATGTATGTGCCGACTGCTGCAGAGCCGCTGGGGACGTCGACAAGAGAATTACACAGGCTATGGGAATGGTTGCTGCCGCATCTATTCACTTTGGCATAGTAAATACCGCAGGCATTGAAGCTTACGACAGGGGAACTGTTTTTATTGCCTTTGTTGGCACAAAAGGAAAGTCTGGAGTCGAAGAAGTAACGAGTGGTGATGAGCTTTTCTCTCGAACATATAGTAAAGACTTACAAGACTTTGGTGTCGGTGCCTCTAAAAGAACAATTGAATGTTTCGGAAGAAAGACTCTGCGGGAAAAATACGTCGGTCCAGTCCTTTTTGAAAACAGAGCTTGGAGTGAATTTTTTTCGGCAGTTTTCGCTTATGGCATTTCAGGCTTTAATGTTCAAGAAAACCGTTCGGTGTATAAGGGGAAAATAGGGAAACAAGTTGCTGGGGAGAATATTTCCATTGTCGACAATGGAATATTGTCTGAAGGTTTCGGAACAAGCAAAATAGATGATGAGGGAGTCCCAAGGCAAAAAACTCCTATAATCGTTAAGGGGATTCTAGGAAACTTCCTTTACGACAATTACTCCGCAAAACGAGAAAAACTCGACAGCACCGGAAACGCGAGCAGACAGAGGCTTTTTGGCGCAACCGCTTATGCCAACCAGCCAGCGGTTAGACCCTCAAACCTTGAGCTAATGCCTGGAAAGGGAAGCTTAGAAGAGATAGTAGAGGAAGTCAAGAATGGGGTCCTCGTGAAAGGTTCTGTGATAGGCGCGGGCCATTCGAACGTGATAACAGGCGACTTTTCCGTAACAGCTGAAAATGCTTTCAAAATTGAAAACGGAGCAATCAGTTATCCTTTAAAGGCCTGTACAATCGCCGGAAACCTTTATGAAGCCTTGAATTCTGTTGTAATGATTGGAAATGATTCAAAATGCTTCGCGAATGTCATTTGTCCATCTATTGCGATAGAAAAAATTGTCGTCTCGATGTAACATCTCTTCCTTCCCAACATTGATAGTATTTATTAATTAACGATTCTGCTTATTATGGCTGTGGAGGCTTGCCACGTTTGAGTTTTGAGATGTGGGCCGAAAAGTATAGGCCAAAAACATTGAATGATATTGTGAACCAGAAGGACATAGTTGAACGCTTAAAGAGCTTTGTTAAATCAAGGAACGTTCCACACTGCATTTTCGCCGGCCCACCCGGAACTGGAAAAACTACCGCTGCCCTTTGTCTATCTCGTGATCTTTACGGTGTGGGGTATCGAGAGCACATTATGGAGTTAAACGCAAGTGACGAAAGGGGAATCGACGTTGTTCGGGAGACTGTTAAAACGTTTGCGAGAGTGCGTTCTATTGGAGAGATTCCATTCAAAATCATGATATTGGATGAGTCAGATAACATGACTGCGGATGCCCAACAGGCCCTAAGACGGACAATGGAACGTTTTACTGAAACGTGCAGATTCGTTCTGATCGCCAACTACAGCGGCAAAATAATAGAACCTATTCAATCAAGGTGCGCACCTTTCCGCTTCGCCTTTTTACCTCGAGAAGAACATGACAGATATCTGAAGCATATCGCCGAAAGCGAAAACATGAAACTTTTAAGGGATGGGCTAGATGCAATCTTCGAGGTTTGTGGAGGAGACCTAAGAAGAGCAATAAACACCTTACAAGCTGCGGCTTCACTAAACAAGCCCGTAGACGCTAAAATCATCTATTCGATAACAGGTAGAGCCAGTCCAGCTGACGTGCAAAAAATGATAGAGATCGCTATGAAAGGCGACTTCTTAGGAGCAAGAAAGCAACTGCGCGACATGATACAAAAATATGGAGTTGCGGGAAGCGACATAATCCGACAGATTCACACGGAAATCTTTAGGGCAGACATTCCAGAAGAATGGAAGATAAAGCTGGTCGACGTTGTAGGCGAAATAGATTATAGGCTTGTTGAAGGTGCGGATGAAGAGGTTCAGTTAAGCGCATTGTTGGCTAGACTAGTTGAGGCTGGCTATGAACTGAAAAAGCCAAACTAGGTGCATACTGTTGTACGCTGCATGGGCTGTCAAGCATAAACCAAAGTCTCTAGACGAGATTGTGGGAAACAAGGAAGCTATCCAAAGATTCATCGATTGGGTGAAGTCTTGGGAAAAGGCCGTTCCTAAAAAGAGAGCTGCCTTTCTGTATGGGCCTCCAGGCATTGGAAAAACCATAACTGTTGAAGCTTTTGCTAATGATTATGGGATGGAGCTTGTGGAGAAAAATGCAAGTGATTACAGAACAGAGGATGCAGTAAATCGTTTTGCAGGGCTAGCTTCTCAATACGGCTCCTTGTTTGGCGGAAGAAGAATCGTGTTGCTTGATGAATTGGACGGGTTAACTGGAACATCAGACAAAGGCGGAGTGAGAGCAATAACAGACATTGCTAGAAATGCCCAATCTCCAATAGTTTTGATCGCCAACAACGCCTATGATCCACGATTTTCGAATCTCCGCAACTACTGCCTTCTCATAGAGTTTAAGAAGCCGCCCGCTGGCGAAGTTATGAAACATCTGAAGCGTATTTGCGGCAGTGAGGGAATCCACGCCGAAGAAAGCGCGCTTAAATTTATTGCCCAACGCTCGGAGGGTGACGTTCGCTCGGCAGTGAACGACCTTCAAGCTTTGGCTCAAGGTAAGAAGAGGCTAGCTTATGAGGATGTTTCTTGGCTTAGTTATCGTGATCGGCAAGATACGATTTTCAATGTTCTGAGAATGATAGTTTATGGAAAAACATGCGTAGGTGCAAAACAAGCTTTTGATATGGCTGATGTTAACATTGACATGCTTTTTGAATGGATATACGAAAACGTTCCTGCACACATGACCGACCCGCATGACTTGGTGAGGGCGATGGATGCACTTTCAATTGCAGACGTTTATCGTGGCAGAATCCGCTCTACCCGAGATTGGAGTTTCATGCGATACGTAATTGATTATATGACTGCAGGCGTCGCTATGGCAAGGCAAAACACCAAAGCTCACGGCTGGATACCTTTCAAGTTTCCGAGCCGCATACAAATGCTCTCGAGGTCCAGAGCTGAACGTGCAATGCAGCTGAATATAGGATACAAAATAAAGCGGAAGTGCCACATTTCAGCAGTCAGAGCTTCAAAAGAGATTCTTCCCTATTTGCGAATCATATTCAAAAACAACGTGGAAATGGCTGCTGGACTTGCCAAATGGCTAGGTCTGGACACGGAGATGGTTGAGTACCTTGTTGGAAGCGAGGGAAAGGCTGAGGCAATTGTTAAGCTGTTAAGTTAAAAAGAAAACAGAAGGTTTTTGATTTTAAGGCGTGGGTGGCGCTTGCGTAGGTGTTGAAGGAGGTGGGGGCGCTACTGCCTTCTTCTTGAAACCCATGTAAATCGCAAGTACAGCAAGCAACAAGGCTATCAAACCTAATCCGAGTCCAGCCATTGCAAGAAATGTTGATGTTATTAAGTCAACCAGTTGTGCTGTTACGGACACTGGCACGCTGACCGCGGCTTCGTATTGCGCGTTTCCTTCCCAACTTGCTTGTACCTTCCAAATTCCAGCTTGGTCAAGTTTACTTATGTCTGTGAATGCTCCTGCACCATCTGATGCGATTGTTTTTGTCGTGGTGGTGCCATCAGGTTTTGTGTATGTTAGAGTTATTGTTGCTATTTGTATTGGTGTTAGTGTTCCTTCTAGGGTTACGTCTTCACCTACACTAACAGTTAAAGGCGAAGCTGTTAGGGAGAGTGCACTCTGGACTTTTGTCACAATAAGCGTTGCGGGGGAGCTTTCAGTCCCTTCGTATAGGTCGTCTCCAGTCCAGCTAACTTTGACGGTCCATTCTCCAACTTGATCGGCTGTGAAAGCATCGTTGAATGTTCCTACAGTGTTTGAGTTAACGGTTTTTGTGGTTATTGTTCCGTTTGGTGTTGTATACTCTATGCTTATTGGTGTTGCCTTCGCTGGGTATAGTGTACCGTTCACGCTCACTGTATCTCCCTTTATAGCTGAATAGCGTGAAAGTGCTAAGGCTATTAGGCTTGAAGCCTTGTTAACGGTTAGTGTCCTTGTAGCCCTTGCCCCTTCATGATCAAAATCGCCGTTCCAGCTTGCACTGATAATGTAAGTGCCAGCTTCTGGCGGGGTCCATGTAAAGTCGTAGTTTCCGTTCTCATCTGTCATAACCTTTGTCAGCGGTGCGACCGGAATAGGTCCTAAAGTGCATTGTATTATTACTTCCACATTTGCTATTGGCTTCTCATTACTTTCGTTCGTGACTGTGCCAGTTATTACAACTTGATTACCGATAACTATGTTTGATAAGCTTAGTGAAAGAGTGATCAAACTTCCAACCTTGCTGACACTCCAGATTCCCAGCATCGCGTTATATGTGCTACCTACCACCCTATACCCAACTGTAATTAATTCCTTTACCGTATCATCGTCAACATCATCAGCAGTTATTCCCAACACTGCGGTAGCATTCCATAACGCAGTTCGCTCCAGATTCAGTACATTCCGGTACCATGACCAAACTCTAAGCTCAGAGGCTATGCCACTAGTAAGCCCGCTGGTTACTATTTCCGGTACGCTGTCTCTATCTAAATCGCCTATGCCTATCGAGTAAATTCGGTTCCAAATATAACCAGTGTCCCACTCGCGACTTGTCTCTAGCACCAGGTTATCTCCATCCCAAGACCAAACTCTTAGCTGTCCATCTTGATTATCACCATCCCAGGAATCCCCTACAGTGATTATCTCAATAACTCCATCAAGGTCTACATCGCTAGTTGCCACGGCGTGAACGTATGCGGATCCGGAACCACTCCATTGATAGTTTTTTTCGAAGTATAAGTCAGTGGCGTTGCAATGGTATATTCTAAGTAGAGCCCAGTCTTCGTTCAAATCATAATACCAAAAGTTGCCTCCTATTATTATTTCAGCTTCTCCGTCTTCGTCGACATCATTAACAGTCACGGCATTGAAGTATGTGGGATTTGGAGCCATGTATCCTACGATTAGTTCTCTGCTTTTTTCAAGCAACATAGTGGTGTCTGTTACATTCCATATCGTAATTACACCATGAAAGACATAGTAAGGCCAAGATTCTATTGATGTGGTATTGCGGTATCCAACAGCAACTATTTCAGTTGTGCCGTCCTGATCAACGTCTCCTAAAGCTACCCCGCAAAATTTCGTGTTGTTATTGCCAAGTAAGCCAGGCCAGATAGCTAATGCTTCGAAGGTGAAATGTGTGCCGTTCCAGTTCGAAATGCTCACAATTCCTTGGTCAACCTTACCACCTAACCTTATGTATCCAGCTGCAGCTATTTCCGTGTCGTTATCGTGGTCTACGTCTCCAATGGCTACGGACACAAATCGGGTGTCATCGGAACCGAATGGGAATCCGGACGCGTCAACAAGTTCAGTGTGTTCTAGGTTTAGTGTTGAGCCGTTCCAATGCCAAATATCGATTTCTGCCCCGTAAATCGCCTTGGCCGAATGATTAAAATGTCCGACTGTAACGATTTCTGTTGCATCGTCCGCGTCTATATCTCCGATAGCAACCGCATTAGCAGCACAGGCATTTCCTGGGGGATTGACCCATTCATGGCTTTTCTCCAGTTCCAAGCCCGGTGCAGCCCGTGTTACATTAAGCATAAATGTGATCAGCATTATCGTAGCGATGAAAAATACTACGAATCCTTTACCTAATGGTTTTTTCATTTTCTAGCCTGCCTAAATTTGAACAGACTGCGATTATTGTTGGAAGAAATATTTAACGATTTTTTAGTTCAAATTTGATTTAGTTGCGAAGTTAATGGATTTTGCTTCCTTCTACGATGTCTCTTTCAGGCTGTATCACAACGACATTGCCTTTATCGTCCTCAGCCGCCAGGATCATGCACTGAGATTCCACGCCCATGAGTTTTCGCCGTTGAAGGTTTAAGATGAAAGCGCATTTCCTACCGACAAGCTCTTCTGGCTTGTACCGTTGCAGAAGTCCAGCCACAGCCTGTCTTTTCTCTGTTCCGAAATCAACAATCATTCTTATGAGATTTCGCGAACCGGGAATCTGATTCGCCTCTACTATTTTTCCAACACGTAAGTCCAGCTTTTGAAACTCTTCAAATGATATTTCCATTTTCATAACCACCGTTTCTCAGTTTTCAATTAAACACGACTATTAAGTCTTGTGCGCCTTTCTCTTCCGTTTTATCTTTTCGACTGCCTTTGCAACTCCTTCCCGCCCTTCGACAGACTTCGAATGAATTATTTCGAAAGCCTCCTTCGAAGTCATTCGCGGCAATTCCTCGTCAGTGGCTCTTCTTGCGAGATAAGCTGCTGCATTCAAGACTTGTCCATTTAGTCGTGAATCTGTTAAATCCGCCAGATGACAGATCAAAGCTTCAATAGTATGCGGCCTAATTGGACCATAATCCCCATGATGAGCTGAAACCACGTGGATTAACTCTAACGGAAAGTCCCTTCGAACAAGTTCAGAAATCACAATAGACAAATGATCCAAGAAGTCGGCCAAGCCTGTTGAACCGTAGCTACCATTTTCATTCACAAGGTATGTGGCAGGCTTGAAAACATCATGCAACAGAACACCCGCAGTGACTAGATCCCTGTTTAACCTTCCATGGTAAACCCTTTCCACAGAATCACACAGTGCTAAAGCGAGATTGGCTGTTGAAACGACATGTTCTATAAAACCGCCTGGATAGCAATGGTGATGCGACAATCCTGCTGGAGAGACATTCAACGGCAAACCCGAATATTTTTTTCCGTCTATTTCGAATGTTGGGTTCTCCAGTAGCGCAACAACCTTTTTTCGAAGGTTCTTGTTGCTAATCTTATTTGTTAACGCTCTGAGTCTTGGGTGAAGCAATTTGCATTTCACTTCTAGTCTTTTATTTGCTCACGCCATTATTGATTTTTCGTTTTTCGGCTGTTGCTATTTTGTGGGCGCTTAGAATCGGTTTAGCGATACGGTTATGATGTGCGCAGTGCTTAACAATTTTGATAGCCGTTTCTAATGAAATCATGTGCCCAACACTAACGTAAACCGGTTTACATCCACGTTTCGTTGTGACCACAGCACCGACGACTTCATCATTGTGCTTTAGAAAAGCAATATCTTTTTCGGCTTTACTGGTCTCCACTTCGCCGAAAAGTCTGCTTTTTGCCACCCCTATAGTTGGTCTACCTATGACAACACCTAAATGACTTGCAAATCCACATCGATAAGGATGTGCAAAACCCTGACCATCAACGAGAAAAACATCTGGATTCAAATGCAACTTTCTTATGCAAAGAATTGTCGGTGGTATTTCTCTAAAGGAAAGTAGCGTTGGAACATAAGGAAAGCGGTTTTTACAAAAGGCCGTTTGGGTTTCTACAAGTTTCAAAGTGGTGTAGTCCAAGACAGCTGCAGCGCTGATAGAGAGGTTTTTCGCGTAAGCAACATCAACGCCTGCAACATGCTGAATTTTCTCAGGCAATCTATCATCAAACACGATTTGTTTCGACAACCTTGCCTGTGCCTTGCGTGCCTTTTCAATCGAGAAATTGAAATTTAAGCGATCAGCACTCATTCAATAACCTTTCAAGACCTTTGCTTTCTTTTCTGCAAGCTTTCAAAACGTTTCAAGTATTTTTCGAGTGATTTCCTTCGAACTTCTTGTGTTATATCGCCTCTTGTAGTTTCGATGATCCTCCTTGCGACATCGCATTTCCTTCTAAGACCGGGAACAAGCATGTAAGCTTCATCCATAGCCATAAGCTCGATGTAAATTTCATCCATTATTTGCAAGAACCGTTCACCTTTTTCCACGTTCCCCTCGCGCAATGCGTCCAACACCAAACGTCTCAATTCGCCTATAACATCACTTAATCCAAGCACGTAATCGACTGAAGGTACGTTGATCTCCTTAGGGGTCATGAACCTCTCCTGTTCAATTAGATTTAGTAGTATGCTTGCTTCGGAAAACTCTTGAAGTGCCGCGTTGTACAAGCCTGTGTAGACAATGTCTGGATATGTAGCTGAGGAATCCTTAAGCCTTGAAATAGTCCTCTTTGCTGTTTGAACGAGTTTTTCTGCTTCCTTCAGTCTCTTTTGATGGGCCAAAAGTATTGCCTGTTTTGAAAGACTTGTTGCCTTTCTCATGTCTTGCTGAAAGCTTTGCCGTAGCTTTTCCTTTTCTGTCAGTTCTTTTCTTATCCCTTTCAACACAGTTTTCAATGAAGGCATAAAACTTACACCAATGCAAGTTTATAATAGAGGAATGGCCAAGTATTTTATTATGTTTTCTAGATTTTCTGAAAGAAATGAAGAACAAGGATTAATGTGGCTTTGATTTCTGTGCTACTACTGCGTTGGTTCTGGTTCTTTCCATTTCTCAATGAGTAGCTTAGTGTCTCCGAGTCTAAAGCTCACCTTGACGAATATGGAGTCTGAGCCTTTGAACGGGAACATGCTGTCTTCTGCTAGGTCTTTCGGTAGATAAATCAGAAATTTGCCATCTTTCCTTCTGAACAGTCGTCCTCTTCCTTCATTAACCATGTTGTTAACACCTTGATTCAATTTTTGGTTTAAGACTACGTTAGGTGCATAAGACTTTATATAAATCTTTTTCTCAGTAAATTCAAAAAATACTCTTGAAGACCGTACAGTGGGCAAAAATTTGAATCATTTGCAAGAAATGTTAACCAGCACCTAATCTTCTATATTTTTCCGACCTGCTCAGCAGTACAACTCGGCTCTCTGGAGATTCATCGATTTTGTAGTATCCTATTTCTTTTGCCAATTGCATGGCAAATTCGACTAGTTGCCTATGGTTTGGCATGTTCTCGTAACCCAATCGAAGCCTAGAGAATCCCACGTGCATGTAGGCTTTAGGCTCAATAAACGTTGGGTTAGCCTTTTCAATCAGCTTGGCGTAGTCATCTGTATTTTTCATGTTGAAGCCAAGCACCAACGTTATTCGAATCACTGTTGGGCATTGAAAGCTGGGTAGAAGTTCTAAAGTTTCGTTCAATTTCTCCCAAGCCTTCGGAGTTTGGGGGCGGCAAACATGCTTGAATACTTCTTCGTTTGGGGCGCAGACGGAGATGTAAAGCTGTGTTGGCTCTTCACTTAATTTTGCCAGAGCAGAGGGCACGGTTCCATTGGACACGAGAAACGTAGTGAATCCCCTTCTGTGGAAGGCTTTAATCAGCTCTCCAATATGCTTATAGAGTGTTGGCTCACCAGTCAGGCTTATGGCTGCGTGCTTAGGAGTTAAGGCTTCTTCGAATTTTTGCTTGTCTGTATTCACGTTGCCCTTGTACCCGCTTAAGATTGCATGTTGAGCCTTCATGCTTTCCTCAACAATTTCTTCCGGCGAATCCCAAATTGGCAGTTTCATTTCATCCCATGTAATTTGAAGGTCGCCGCTCTGTGCTCTCCAGCAGAACAAGCATTGTTGCGTACAGTAAAAGAGGGCTGGTGTCATTTGGATGCATTGATGCGTTTTTATTCCGTAAAACTTTTGTTTGTAACATGGTCTGTCGTTAATTAGAGTTTCGTAGAGCCATCTACACCTTTTAACAGCCGAATGCCTGCCAACAAAGTGATACCTCTGTTTTTCCAGCGCATCTGTTAAGAATGGGGGAACCAAAGTCTCCAAGGTGTGTCACTTTTCGAGCATACTAGGTGCATTTTGTAAAGGAAGAAGGAAGACCACATAATGAAAGCAATTTTGGAATCCAGAATATAAACGTTTACAGAAACCAGTAACATTTAGTTTTCTCTGAATAAATTTCGAACTTGTACTAAAAATTTAAGAGAAATTTGTGCAATAATGATGATTCAATGAAATTGCAGGCAGTAGTTAAGAGGAATTATGGTGCCGCTACCTTGGTATGTTGAATATTGGCATGTTCTCCCTACAATCGTCGCAATGTTTTGCACTATTATTTTACCTTTTATGTATGTTAGATGGTTAAGAAAGCCAGAGGCGTCTGAACCACAAGAATTAGTGAAGCGTCTCGCAACCTTTTATAAAGCGCTTGCTGTTGTCTGTTTTATACCTATCATCTCCCCATCTTCTTGGGTGGGGGTTAACATAGCATATATAGTTTTACCCATTATATTTCCTGCTCCCACAGGAAGTGAGGGACGGGTAGGAGGAGGGGCTGGTATAGCAGTGATGTTGATGTTTTGCTTCTTGTTTTCTTTAGTATTAAGCTTGCTCTGCTTTGAAACGGCAATGTGGCTTCTGGAGCGTGGAGGAAAAGCTTTAGGTCTCTTTGTCTCAATGCTCTTTGCTGCAAGTGGCATTTTTGCATTAAAAAGCTTGTACCCTGATTTACTGTTGACGCTACATAGTCCTCAGTATTACGGGATCTCTATCTTGCTGTATATACTCGCTAACTTAAGCCAAATCACCACAAATTTGGTTTCAGTTTTCTACCTAACAAGGCCACAAGTAAAAAAATATTTCATTTTTTGAAGCAATACTTAACTTTTTGAAATTCAGCGCATAGTTCAGCAACATCTTTCCTAATTTTTTCTGGCTTTTCTTCGTCGAGAATCGTCCTCTTGATTAACTCAGCTATTGTAAGTATTTCCTCCTCCTTCATTCCACGCCTCGTAACTTCGCACGTGCCAATCCTGATAACACAATCAGAAATTATGTTTGCCCGTTGAAGCTTTTCCGCTACAGCTCTGCCCTTCTCGTAGTTGCCGTAATCCAATATGGTTTGATGCGACTGGGTGAACCCTAAATGTTTACAAATCACAGGAAAACCATAATCATACAAAGCTTTAGCTAAAGTCTGGGAGTTGCGAATTACCTGCTTCGCATAGGCTTTACCGAATTTTTTCATCTCAGCCAATGCCAAGGTTAATGCTGCAATGCGGTTCCAATGGGCGTTATCCACGAAGGCGGGGTAAATTTTCTCTTTTAGGTTTTCTCCATGTTCCCTATCCGCTAGGATTATTCCCCCTTGTGGGCCGAAAAAGGATTTATGGGTTGAACCAAACAAAGCACAAGCGCCTTCGCTTAGTGGGTCTTGAAACTGTTCACCAGCAATGAGTCCCATAACATGTGAACCGTCAAATCCGATGCATGCATCATTTTCAATGGCAATTTTCACTATATCCTTAACTGGATGTGGAAAGGTCATATGGCTTGCGCCAAAAATCAGCATCTTAGGTTTTATACGTGCTATAACGTCTTTTGCTTTTTCCACCTCTATGTTCATGGCATTCTTTGAAAAGGGAAAAGGCACGGTTTTGAGATTGAAAAGTCCAGCCAAACCTTCCAGCCACATCCCTGGGTATCCACCATCTTCTGGAGAAACACACATTAACACGTCACTAGGCTTCGTGAAGTTAGCTATGAAAATTAGATCTGCGATATGACCGGAAAGGGGGCGTAAGTCAGCAGTTTCAGCTCTAAAAACCTCTTTGGCAATTTCTTCGCCGCATTGCTCGATTTCGTCGATGAAGCTTGTGCCCATGTAGAAATGGTCTCTGGCTGTGTATCGATGTCCAAGCTCTGAAGAAAGAAGACCTCTGACAGTTGGGCTCATTATGTTTTCGGAGGGAATGAGGTTTAAGCATCCTTTCCCCCGCCACTCTTCGTGCTTCTGAACCAAGCCTAAGATTTCATCAATCATGCTAATTCACTTTGCAATGTTAGCGATATTGTTGAGGTGTCCAATTAAAATTGCCCTCTGTACCTTGTGTTCCCAGTGATTTGTCTGCAAATGCTAATTAAGAAAAGGTAAAGTTTAAAATGTTGACGGTATTAGAAGTTTCTACAACTTAAATGTGAGCTACGAGGGAAAAGATTTGCGACGACTATTCAGAAAGATTGAATCTTTGATGGTCTTGCTTCTGATTATTACATTTGCCGAAGCAACACTTTCGTTTCTAGGTCCGGTGAAGGCAGAGACAAAGATAATGTATGTACTACCGACTTCAGGCATTGTAGGATCAACTGTCCAAATAATCGCTAATATCAGCACACCAAATGGACAATACAAGATAATGCTCGGCGAAAATGAGATTCTAAGCAGAAATGCGCAGGAAAACAACGCAACCGTATTAATCACTATTCCACACGCATCAGAAGGTCCTCATAACCTTACCCTATTTGATGTGTCGGCGGGCGAGAATGACACAGAAATCTTCACAGTGTTGACATCATACTCATTTGAGCCAATCGTGCCAGCATCACCCGCTCAACCACAAGAAGGGGCAAATGTAACAATTACTGTAAACATGACAGGTGGAAAATCAAACTATACATATCCCAATGTAACGATTCAGACCCCGTCAGGGAACCTAGCATACGAAGCTACAAAAAACATTACTACAACGGTGGTTGGAGACTTTTGTGACAATTTAACATATCCAAATGACTTTTCAAATGGCGCGAGCACCAACTTCACAGGAGAGTATAGAATACTATTTAACGAAACTTTGGTAAGCCAATTCTTCATCGGACTAACAAACGCCAGCGAATACCATAGAGGCGAAATCTTGAATGCAAAAGCAGTTGATTATTATCCGCCCAACGACAACGTTACAGTTACTATTAAGCTTGGGGACAAACTTATCTACACAGAAAGTTGGAACGTCACAGACGGCATTGTCAACTTAACTTGGCCCATTCCTTTAAACGCGACCATCGGGTACTACAACCTAAGCATTACACCAATCCCGAAATCGAAGGAAAATGCCAGCGATACTCAAACTTTCTGGGTTCCTGGATTCAAAACAAGGGTTCTTACACTTGATCTCGCTAACAAAACTATACCTGATATTTTTGTTAAAGCATACGATACTTCTGGGGACGCCTATTATAGTAATACAAGTGACCCCGCCGGGTTGGCAGTTTTGATGCTTGAAATAGGCGAACACAGTTGCGAGGCGTTTTTCAAAGACGTAAGAGTGGGCGAAATTAACTTCACAATCTCCAAAGAAGACAAATGGAATTTGACTTGCCAGCTAACCACTATGAATATAAACGTGATCGATGCTCAAAACCTCAGTATTCCAAAGGTTCCCATAAGCTTGAGTTACAATTACACTACAAATCTCGGTGAGAAGAAAAACGAGACGCATACAGATTTTGGCGAAACGAATATTACCGGAACACTGCAAATGTATCCTTTACTTCCCAACGTCACTTATGCAATAAATGCTTCGCGTTACGGAGAGGTTTTCAATCAAGACAATAACACGCTCCCTGATTTATCTGCGATGGCATACGTCGACGTGACAATATTTTGTCCTGTAAGAACGTTACAGGTTAGTGTCATTGATGGACGCAATAGGTCAATTGAAAATGTCATTGTGAACGCTAAAGAGTTGATGGGTGGATTGAGCTACAGCGCAAACACTGATGTGACTGGAACAACTATTTTGAACTGCACGTTTGGAAAATACGTAGTCAAAGTCTTTGTGGGCGAAATATTGTTGAATGAAACTACCGTGGATTTGTTTCAGAACCAGAGCATATCTATGATCTGCCAACTCTATGGTTTAACTATGTCAGTCAAGGTTGTCGACTATTTTGGACAGCCGATTTCAAACGCAAACGTAACATTACATCGTGAAGGGTTGGAACCACGTTCTGCATGGACACAATCTGACGGGATGGCTATATTTGAAAACATAATTGGCGGAAATCTACAGATTGTCTTATACCTATGGGGCCAAACGCATCCTCTTGTGACAAGTACGTTCTTTGTCGATAATTCAGTTACCACGTACACAATCAAAATAGAGAAGTACGTATTGCTAGCAGGCCTTCTTGTAGAGACGAGCCAGTTAACAACTGCAATAATAATCATATTAGCTTTGGTTTTGATTGTCTCCATTGAGGTCTACAGAAGGAAACGAGTCAAGCCTCAGAAAGGCGAAAGTTGAAGTTAGAATAAGGAGTTTACGGGAAAAAAGTTTATATCAACTTGTGTGAAATATCTCTTTTAGATAAGTAACCTGAACAGCAGAGTTTTGTTAATATAATGATCAAAGGTTGTGCGTGTGTTGACTCAGGTGAAAACTTGTTCTGCCACTTGTAAGTTCTTCAGATGTACAGAAAACGCTACCGTCTACCGCCAAGGTGATGTTTGGTGCAGATTGACTGAAGAAACGTGCAACGTTGCAAACTGTGGATACGCCATATGCATAAAAAGACGATTGCTCCCAAGAGGAATATGTGGAGAAACTGTCAAAAGAAAAACAGTCGAAAAACAACCTGAAGAGGTCATCGGTCAAGCAATAAGGCTTCGCGGAAGAACTCTTCGCAAGATTGGGGAGAAAGAAATCTTCTGACATTGTCAGTGGATTCTCATTGGTCCCATAGACTAGCTACCAATGAGTCGAGTAGTTTATCGTCTCTTTTTCACTCTATCTGGTAGGAATGCGCTTGACAACAGGCGGTTTTATTTTTTTCAGGATTCTGTAGCCGCAGATTATGCACTTTATTTCGCCGCCACGGAGTTCCAATTCTTCAGAGGGAACTTTTGCTCCACATCTTACACATTCATAAACGATTCCAGTCGTTGGCTTCTCCATGTGGAATTCCTCTCCCTAACAACGAAAGCCATTTTGCTTTTAAATGTTTCCAGACGCTGTTATATTTTTTAGTTGGAGGGGCGAAACTTGAGGAAACGATTGAAGAAAGCTCTTTCAGAAATCCTTACCAGAGAGGACTTAGCTGGTGTTTACAGTTCATATGACATTGTAGGAGATATTGCGATTATTCGCCTGACAGAAACTTCTCGGAAATACAGTGAGACCATCGCAGAAACAATTATGAATGTCCATAGAAATGTCAAAACCGTATTAGCTCAGATAAGCCCAGTTTATGGAGATTTTAGGCTTCGAAAACTAAAACATGTGGCTGGCGAAAAAAAGACAACCACCATTCACAAAGAGTCTGGATGCTTGTTTGCGGTTGATGTTCAGAAATGCTATTTCTCTCCTAGGCTATTCTACGAGAGAATGCGAATTGCGAAACTGGTTAAGAGAGGCGAAGTTGTTTTAAACATGTTTGCAGGAGTAGGTTGTTTTTCCATAATCATTGCTAAGCATTCAAAAGCCAAAAAAGTGTATTCCATTGATGTTAATCCCACGGCCATTAAGTACATGCAGGAAAACATTAGACTAAATCGCGTCTATGGAAAAGTAGTCCCTATATTAGGCGACGCAAAAGAAGTGATTGAAAAGCGACTTTGCCATCATGCGGATAGAGTCCTGATGCCTCTACCAGAAAAAGCCCTTGAATACCTGCCCTACGCCTTTTTTGCTCTTAAAAAGACTGGGGGATGGATACACTATTATGATTTTGAACATGCCAGGAAAAATGAGGATTCTGTTGAGATTGTGAAGTTGAAGGTGGCTGAAAAACTTAGAAGCTTAAGTGTAGCTTTTAATGTTCCATCTGGTCGTGTTGTTAGGACAATTGGTCCGAACTGGTTCCAGATAGTCTTGGACATTCAAACAAGTCTTTGCGGATCAAAATCATAAGTATTGAAGTTGGGACTTGTGTCATTTACTGCGGATACTGCCCTGTGTACAAGAGTAAAGAGAAAGGCTGTCTAGATGGGAATGGGAGAGTGAACAATTAAGGAAGTTTAGAGATTCTGTGAAAACGTTTTATAGTTTAAGGACAAAAATACATCGGGAGGGATAGAATATCAAGAAGAAGCTGATGGAAATACTTGCGTGTCCAATTGATAAGCATCATCCGCTTGAACTGCACATCTTCGAAGAAAAGGACGAGATAGTTGAAGGTTTAATCGTTTGCCCAAAATGTTTGAGGTGGTATCCGATACGAGACGAAATTCCTGAGATGCTCCCTGACGAACTAAGAAAAGAAAGTGAAGATCTGCCGTTTCTGAAAAAATGGAAGCAGAAAATCCCACAAAGAATTTTGTCAGAAGGTAAGCCCTTTAATCTCAAGATCACAAAAGCAAAATGAGTGCTTTAGCTCCTCTTTTCTTACTTTAGTTCCACTGCTTTGCCCTTCACTGAAGACCTTAATGCTGCTTCAGCTATTTGAAGAGCCTTCAATCCGTCAATTCCGGTTACCTGTAGCTTTGTCCTTCCTAGAACACAATTTGCGAAGTGTTTAAGTTCAAGTTTTAGTGGTTCTTGCCATGGGTATCTCGGCTGCACGGTCTCCTTTGCATCCTCGATTGTCAACTCTTGTGTGATATAATCAAGTTTCACTATCGCCTCGCTTCCAGTGACTATCAATGTTCGGGTCCTATATGGTGTCAGCCAGTTAGACTCTATAAAAGCACTTTTTCTTCCTTCATAAGTAAGCATTATCTGTGCGTAATCCTCGAATTTTCTATGCCTCATACTTCCGGTTTTTGCGTAAACCGAAATTGGGTCATCGTTGAAAATATACCTCATAACGTCAATATCATGAATCGCCAAATCCTTCACTACTCCCACATCGCCTATTCTTTCTGGCCATTGAGAAACTCTTTTCGCAGTAGCACAAACAATGTCCCCAATTTCTCTATTTTCAACTGCCTTTTTGATGTGTTGCAGTCCTGGAATAAATCGCATCAAAAAACCTACTGTGAGACTTAATCTTTCTCTCTCAGCTATCTCTAATAGTTCTTTTGCTTGCTTTGCGTTGGCAGCCATAGGTTTTTCAACAAAGACATGTCTTCCTGCTTTCAAGGCTTTTGACGCTTCTTTTGCAAGACTTGTTGACCATGTGCATATGCTTACTGCCTCGATTTCACGGTTTCTTAGCATTTGTCCGCTGTTTGCATAGGGTTTTACACCGAATTGATTCGCTGCGCTTTCGGCTCTTTCAACGTTTAGGTCGCAGACAGCTAATAGCTCTGTTTCCTCTAGTTCTTTGAAGATTCTCGCGTGGTTTCTTCCCCAAAACCCTGTTCCTATAACTGCGACGCCCAATTTTTTCATTTTTTCCAGACTCCCCTTCCTAAACCACGATATATGAAACCTTCCTTTTCAACCTTGTCTGGCTCTATTATTCCTTCAAAGTCAACAATTGCGGCTGGCATTCTCATGACAACTTTCAGTTTCTTAAGGTTAAGGCGCTTAAACTGGTCGTGTCCCCTGAGTACGATTAAACAGTCTGCCCTTTCCACAGCCTCTGTTAAATTCCTCTTGAAGGGGTATGGTATGTCTGTGAGCTCGTGTTCCGAAAAGTATGGGTCGTGAAGACTAACTTTCGCGCCTTTAGCTTCCAACATTATGGCAAGTTCTTTGGCTACAGCTTTTGGTGGACTTTTCGTGTTAGTTTTTTGCCCAATTCCAAGCAAGGCAATTCTCGCCCTTCTTAACGTCTTTCCTCCTTCTCTTAATGCATTTTTAGTTAGATTGACCGCGTGTCTAGCCATTTTCTCGTCTGTTTCTGTCGCTATTGTGGGAATTCTGAGTTTCACGTTAAAGTTTTCAGCATCTTCAAGTAGAAGATAAGCTTCTTTCCGAATGTTTTCCTCCGCAAGCATCGGCAGATAGACCACATCAGAATCGCTATTGTTCAGAAGTTTATGGATTTCAAGATAATCCACGCCAGCCTTCTCGCAGAAAATGGCAAATTCGTTCGCCAAGGCAACTTTTACGTCTCTTTGCACATTATCGAAGAGCACAGCCAGCTCTGCTAATTTCAAATCTGCTACTTTCTTAACACTCTTTTTTCCGATGGTGCCCAAGACAACTGAAGCCGAGTTTAAGCTATTCTGTTCAAGCGCTGCAACTGTTCGCTCATGATCTTTCATAGGTTCAAATGGGTGTGCGCTTAGAACTTGGAATGGGCTATAGGCTAAGCCGAAATCAACTCCAACTTTAAGTCCTGAGCTGTTTTGCAAAATTTCCTTAATCACACCTTCTGTGAACCCGAACCCAACTACGGTTATGAGTATGACTAGGGACCCTCGGCGAAGACTTGAACCCACGCTTTTACAGGTGTTTTCCACGTCTGAATAATCTGCCTTCTTCTTTTCGTCAATTTTCGCGGGAATTGCTACTATAATAATGTCGCTTTGTGAAACGGCAGCTCTAGTGTCGTTTGTAGTTTTAAGGCGCCCCGCTTTTACATGGGCTTTCAATTTGGATTCTACTTCATGTTCTAGGAAGGCTGCTTTTCCTTTTGCGAGAAGGGTTACCTTTGCTTGGTCTGCGTCTACACATATAATTTTGAATCCAGCTTCTGCGAAGAGGAAAGCATGGAGAACGCCGCCTGGTCCACAGCCTATGACGCTGACTGTATAGTTTTCTCGCTTTTTTACAGTGTCCATATCTTCTGGTTTTACGTGTAGTATTGACTGTAACATACGAGTATTCTCCATAATCTGCTTGTGTGAATTTGTCAACTTTTTAGTTTTTTAATTATCTTTTTAAGCTTTAAACCGTACTCGTTGACGAGCTTTGACGCAGTTTTCTGATTCTTCGCTTCAGCATATAGTCGGTAAATTGGCTCAGTCCCGCTTGGTCTTATTAAAATGGCGCTTTTATCTTCGAACCATATTTTTACCCCATCAATCGTGTTTATGTTTAATCCCTGCACTTGTTCTACTAAATCTCCCAAAACTCTCTCTTTGAGTTTCTCAGGGCATTCGATTTTCCTCTTTTCGATATAATATTTCGGCAGATCTGCGAGAAGCTTCGAAAGCTTTTCCTCAGTTTTGGCCATAATATCCAAGATTAAGGCAGTTGCCATTGCGCCGTCTCTAACTGATTGATGAGGACCATAGAAAATTCCGCCATTTTCTTCTCCCCCGAGCTTCACTTTTAGCTTCTTCATGGTTTGGGAAACTGTTACGCTTCCTACTCGGGTCCACACAATTTCTCCGTTGTACTCATGTGCAATATCCTTGACGAGTGTAGAAGAGCTTACGGGAGTAACGATTTTTTCACCCGGGTTCTGTTTTAAAAAATATTTTCCAACAAGAGCGAAAGTTTTGTCTCCACAATAGATTTCCCCGTGTTCGTCTACGAAGACAGCTCGGTCAGCGTCTCCGTCGTAGGCTACGCCCAGGTCTGCTTCTACTGCCTTGACGGTTGAAGCTAGATTTTTAAGGTTTTCTGGGCGGGGTTCAGGAAGTCTTCCGGGAAATGTTCCATCAATGTTTGCGTTTATTGTTGTGACTTTGCATCTTAGATTTTGAAGCAATTGTGGTGTAGCTAGGCTGCCAACGCTGTTTGCTGGGTCGATAACAACATGAAAGTGTTTCTTAGCTATTCGAGGGACTTCAACATGCTGTTTTATTGCTTCTATATACTCGTCAATCACACTAGACAGTTGACGTGTTGCTCCTATTCTATCCCATTCTGCAAGGCGGATATTCTCGTCGAAGAAAATGTTCTCAATGACTATTTCTTGTTCGCGAGAAAGCTCTATTCCGTCCTTCCAAACAACTTTTATTCCGTTGTATTCGGGAGGATTATGAGATGCTGTTATTATTACTGCCCCGTCCTTCTTATGATGTTTAACTGCATACTGCAATGCAGGCGTAGGTGCCATTCCAGCGAAAAAAACATCGCACCCTGTCGAGTTTAAACCAGCAATAACAGCCTTTGCCAGCATGGGGCTGCTTGTCCTGGCGTCATGTCCAACTAAAAGTTCTCCCTGTTTGAAGAAAGTCCCTATTGCACTCCCGATTTTGATCGCCATTTCTATAGTTAAGTCCTTGTTAGCGACTCCACGAATTCCGTTTGTTCCAAATAAACGTCTTGAGCCTAACATCTAGTGATATTCTCCTGCCGAACAGTGCATTTTGGGATTAATACACTTTTTTGTGGGTTGTTGGCAAGTCCGCGAAAAGTCTTTTGTACCAATGGTTTATTGACTATTGGAGATAAAGCCCTACGTCGCGTACGGCTGCCTGTCTTAATCTTGTGTCGAATCGACCCTTGAGAATCGTAGCCTTCAAATGTCCGCACCGTCTCAAACCGCAAACTTATATTCAATCACTTCGTAATAAAACGGTTTCGTGAAGGCGTGACGCTATGAAGGTTTTGTTGCATGAGATGAGCTGGGCCGAAGCAAAAGAGTATTTTGCTGGAAATGACATTGCATTGCTTCCAGTTGGTTCGAACGAACAACATGGACCCCAAAACCCCCTTGGCACCGACCATCTGATAGCTAAAGCGATAGCTGAGGAAACAGCTAGACGTGTGGGCGTCTTGTGCTTACAGGTTATTCCTTTTGGTGTAAGTTCCCATCACAAACAGTTTTGGGGGACTATCTACATTTCCCGCGAAACCTTCAAAAAATATGTGAAAGAGGCGTGCTTGGCCCTCAACTACTACGGTGTTAGAAAAATTGTAGTGGTCAATGGCCACGGGGGTAATTTGAATGCCCTTATGGAATTAGGCAGAGAGCTTAGAGAAAAAGGAGTTTTTGTCTCCGTTTTCCAGTGGTGGTCTGCGGCTGGTAAACTTCTTTCAGACATTTTCAAGACAGAAGAGCGAGGGCATGCGTGTGCTGAGGAGACTTCGATGAATTTGGCTTTACATCCACAAATTGTAAGTATGGACAAGGCCATTGATGAAGAACCCCGAAAACAAACTGTCCAAACAGAGGGCGTGTCTCTTCCATTGGACACCGTGGATGAAACGGATTCAGGGGTTTTTGGCGTATCAACAACAGCGTCTGCAGAAAAAGGCAAGAAAGTTCTGGAAGCTGTAATCGAGGAATTGATCAAATATATTAGCCTACTGAGGAAAGCTAAGGCTGATGATCTGATACAGAAGCCTAAGGTTTAAGGCTAAGGTTTCATTCCCATTCTATCGTTGCCGGCGGCTTGTGGGTTATATCATAGACCACACGAGTAACCTCTGGCGTTTCGTTGGTTATTCTTGTCGAAATTTGTTCCAAAACTGCGTATGGGATTTTTGCGAAACTGGCGGTCATTGCTTCGCGACTCTCCACAGCTCTAACAGCAACAACGTAGCCATAGGCTCGAGCATCACCTCTGACACCTGTTGCTCTTGTGTCTGTCAAAACAACAAAACATTGCCACAATTTCTCTTCTAAACCGCTTTTTTCAATTTCTTCTCTCACAATCCTGTCTACATTCTTCGCGACTCTGACCTTTTCCTTAGTTAACTCGCCAACAATTCTAACAGCCAATCCTGGACCTGGAAAAGGCTGTCTAAAAACTATCTCTTTTGGCAAGTTGAGAATTTTAGCAACTTTTCTGACTTCGTCCTTGTATAAATCGCGAAGGGGTTCGACGATTTTCTTGAATTTGATTTTGATTGGCAAACCAGCTACGTTATGGTGTGTCTTTATCTTGTCTGAAAACTTCCTGAAGCCGGACTCGATCCTATCTGGGTATATTGTTCCTTGGATTAGATATTCTGCGCCTGTTTTCTCTGCGACTTCTTCAAAAACTCTTATGAATTCCTCGCCAATAATCTTCCTTTTTCTTTCCGGGTCAGTTATTCCTCTAAGTTTTTCCAAGAATCTTTCTTGTGCGTTCGCTATTATGAGGTTTATCTTGAACTTTTGAAAGGTATTCTTCACAAATTCTGGTTCGTCTTCCCTCATGAATCCGTGGTCAACGAAGACTGCTGTGAGTCTATTGCCTATTGCTTTTGCTGCAAGAGCAGTTGCCACGCTGGAGTCTATTCCGCCACTTAGGGCGATTATAGCTTTTCCATCTCCAACTTCGGTTCTTATCTCGTCCACCATTTTTCCTATAATGTCTTCCATTTTCCAGTTGGCTTCACATCGGCAGACTTCAAAGATGAAGTTGTGGAGCATTTGCATTCCATTTTTTGTGTGGGCGACTTCTGGGTGCCATTGCAAACCGTAAATGGGTCTACTTTTGTGCCTGAAAGCAGAAACTGGGCAATTCTCTGTGTGTGCTAAAATCTCATATTCAGATGGGATTGTGAAAACGGCGTCGCCGTGACTCATCCAGACCTTCTCTTTCTTGTTCATGCCTTTCAATATGGCTACAGGATTGTTAATCTTGACATAAGCTGTTCCATATTCCCTAAGATTGGCAGGCTCAACCTTACCTCCAATCATTTGAGCAATGAGTTGGTGTCCATAGCACAACCCCAAAATAGGCATGTCTAATTCCAGTATTCGCGGATCTAGTTTTGGTGCACTCGGCTCATAGACACTTGCTGGTCCTCCAGAAAGGATTAGGCCTTTCACGTTGAATCTTTCGTTCAATGCTTTGATTTCTTGTGACTTTATGTTGTGACTAACTATTTCTGAGTAAACTCCGTTTTCTCTGATTCTTCTGGCTATAAGGTGACAATATTGTCCGCCAAAGTCAAGCACGAGTATAGTGTCGTATTTCATTTTACATTTTCCCCGTAGGTTAGGCATGCGCTTTCTATCTAGTTCGTAATTTGAAGTTGATGAGTTACATGTAAAGGTATTTTTGCAATTCCCAATTAGTCACTTCACTTCTATTGTTTGGTATGTGTGGCTCATACTCTTTCCATTCGTGCATCTTAAGTTCCAAATACTTTTCAGCGTTTTCCCTGCCCAAAGCCCGCAAACAAATTTCGTCGCTTTGCCACTCTTCTAGGGCGTCTTTCAATGAAGCTGGTAAGACTTTGATTCCAAGCTTTTTGCGTCGGGCTTCGCTGAGATGATAAACGTTGAGTTCCATGGGTTCTCCTGGGTCGCTCTTTTTTCTGATGCCATCCAAACCTGCTTCAAAGATGACCGTGTACGTCAGATAAGGATTACACAGGGGATCTGGACATCTAAACTCTATTCTCGCCTCGTGTTCTTTTCCAGGGAAATATTCTGGCACTCTCACTAAGGCAGAACGGTTTCTTTTGCTCCATGCAACGTATACGGGGGCTTCGTAGCCCGGTACTAGCCTCTTATAGCTATTCACGGTGGGTGCTGCTATGGCGCAGAGAGCTTTAGCATGTTCGAGAATACCTCCTATAAAGTATCTGCAAGCCTGCGATAGGTAAGCGTAGCCTTCAGGATCATAGAACATGTTCTTGCCAGTTTTCGGGTTGAAAAACCCCATGTGGACATGCATGCCGCTGCCTGGCTTGCCGAACCATGGTTTAGGCATGAATGTAGCTATCCACCTGTACTTTGTGCCTGCCACGGCTTTTGCTGCAAATTTGTATCGCATTATGTTATCTGATGTTGTTAGGGGGTTTGAATATTGGAATGTGATTTCGTTTTGCGCTGAGCCGACCTCATGATGTTGTCGCTCCACTTTAATTCCCATAGTGAACAAAGCGTTAGACAGGTCCATCCGGTATGATTCTGTGACATCTCGACCGGGAGCTATATCAAAATATCTTTGTTTGTCTATGAGGTGGTTTTCAACTGGGTAAACTTCGTTTTTGTCGCTTTTCTGTACAAGGTAGAATTCTAGTTCGGCTGCGGCTGTCGGTTCATATCCTTCTCTTAGTATTCTCTCCGTGGCTTTTTGACAGATATATCTTGGATCGCTTTCGAATCGTTTACCGTCTGGTCGGTGGATGTTGCAGATGAAGCTCACGACGCTTTTATCGTAGAAGTAATAGGGGCAAACCGTGAAAGTGAAAGGGTCTGGTTTCATGACCATGTCGCTTTCCTCAATGCTGACTCCCCCTATTATGGAGGAACCGTCAAACCCAACTCCTTCTTCTAAAGCGTTTTTGGCTTCTTCTGTTGGTATTGTTCTGCCCTTGAAGAGTCCGAGCATGTCAGTGAAATGTAGCAGTATGTAATCTGCATTCTTCATCAATTTTAAGCAGGTGTCCGAGTTTCGAATTGACTGTAATTTATCGTTTACCAAAGCATCACCTAGTAGGCAAGTTTACAGTAGAAGGGATTATTTCTATAAATATAAAAATCTTTTTTGCAAAAATTGTGACAAACGTTAAATAGTCAATGTCTCCGTTAGATAAATGTCAAGTATGAGTGTGGGAATTATGGAAGTAGATGAGACAGACGTCAAAATATTGAGGATGTTGACACTTGATGGTCGATTATCTTCAAGGCAGTTGGCGAAGAAGTGCGGGGTGTCCATAGGCACTGCGCTGTCAAGAATTAGGAAAATGGAGAATGAAGGAATTATAAAAGGCTATTCGACCTTGCTCGACCACGAAAAAATAGGCTACGAGTTAACAGTTGTTACTGAAATAACTGTTTCGAAAGGCAGGCTTCTGGAAATGGAAAATGAGATCGCACGAATTCCGAATGTCTGCTGCGTCTACGATGTAACAGGATTGACAGATGCCTTCATAATCGCCAAATTTAAGAATCGTGAAGAACTAAGCAGATTCACGAAACGCTTATTATCTTTGCCGTACGTGGAGCGCACAAACACTCATGTTGTGCTGACAACAATAAAGGAAGACTTCCGCTTAATCTAACTATATTTGCCTTTCCTTTTTTCACAGGCCAGCTGAAGCAAGATTTAATTTCAACTGCAAATTAGAAGATAGAATGGCTAAGGTCTTGTAGCGGGGGTTGCCAAGCATGGCCAAAGGCGTAGCCCTGAGGCGGCTATCCCATAGGGGTTCGTGGGTTCAAATCCCACCCCCCGCATTGCGGCCGAAAATCTCAATTTTACCGTTTTTAAGATGTAGGTTTGAGATTGGAAATCTATTAGTACTTATTAGCCCACGCACGATTTACATCAACCTCAAAGTTTATGTGCCGATCAAAATTTGATGGAACTAAATGAAGGGGTAAATAGTTGAAGAAGAAATATGAGTTTGTGTCTTGTTGTGGCGGATACTATTGTCCTTTGTGCGACTACTTCAGAGGGGGAAAAGTTGAGATAGCAAAGAATCTACTTTATTATGTTGAAAGATCTGGTTCACTGAGGCTTATCGCAGAGAGCCAGAACGTCGGTAATTATAATGAATTTGTGAAAGTTCTAAAATGGCTGGCTTCTCAAGACAAACCCTGCAAAGGTTGTCGTTTCGGAGGAGGATGGTCTTGGTGGCCCGATTGTCCAGTTCGCGACTGTGTCCTCCAAAAAGGGCTAGACTTTTGCTATCAATGTAAAGACTTTCCATGCTTAAAACTACAAGAGGAGCCACTTTTAGATCGCAAAAGGGAGATGATCGAAATCAACAACAAGATAAAGGCTGTAGGAATTGAAAACTGGATGAAGTTGCTGCAGGAGAGGTATAGACGCACGCAAAAAAGCGAAAAACCATGAAGAAATGCAATAAGAGCTTTACGAGTCCACTGCTAGGAATTTGTGGAGTCTACTGTGGAGCATGCTCCACGTACCGTGCATATAATGACAACGACCAAACTCTTTATGAATGGGAAATAAAAGAGGGAATGCCTCCCAATGAGATCTTCTGCAAAGGTTGTGGTTCAAACCTAATGAACGAATGGTGTTCAAAATGCAATTTCAGAAATTGCACGAAGGAGAAAGGGATTGTATACTGTTTTGAATGCACAGATTTTCCATGCAAAAAACTAGTTGACTTCAGCAAAACAAGACCTCATCGAACATTAGGACTATGGAATCTTCATCGGCTCAAGGAAACAAGCATTAGAAAGTGGTCAAAAGATCAAGAGAGACTGTGGACTTGCGCCTGTTGCGGGAAGAAACTACATTGGTACAGTGAAAAATGTCCCCAGTGTGGGACAGATTTTATAAACGCAACTCAAGAAGTTGCCTCTTCATCAAAGTCAACATGATGCGATTCTCTCTCTGTGTGAAATGCTATTCCTTTGACAGCTTGATTTGATTAAGGATATCATCAAAGCTCTGATATTGGTTGGGATTTTTGTTGCAGTTTTCAAATATGGGATAGAGTCTTGGGACTTGCACGTAATAGTTTGGGTTTGGCTTTATTCCTTTCCTCTCAGAATCTTCCACATGATCCTTGACTCCAAAGTACGCGATAAGATCAACGATTGTATGTGAGATGGAATGGTCTAAGCCAAGAGTTTCGAGTTTTGTTCTGAGAAAATACTCTGGCACTAAGATATGTGCAAGTTCATGGGCAAAAAGTTTCTTTTCAATGTCAAATATAGGAAAAGGTGGCAACACAATGTCTTCAACCCAGCTTTCAGCACCATAGACGCAATCCACAAGATGTGCTTTGACGAATTTGGCTTTCCAGGGCAATCTTGCTATATTTGCCATTTTGACTAGAACCGATTCAGAGACAAGGTTCCATTCTATCTCGAACTTCGCCTTATATTCTTCAAGTTTTGCTTCGATTTGAGTCCATGTACTGTCATATTGGGTCATGGCTTCCGACAGGATTTCAGCCCAGATATCCGCTAGCTTTGAAGATGTTTCTTCTAGGGTTTCTTTGATAGATGTAGTGTTGTGTACCTGAAAAAGCGACTTTCCAACATAATCCCATGTGTAAAATGAGTACCGCAGCAAATGCTGAAATCTTCTGTGAAGACCTTCGGTTTTAAAGCCCTGATGTTGCTGCTTATAAGCCGAATTGTTCAAAATTCCAAACGAATATTCATCTGGAAAATATTCAGAGAACAAGACACAAGTATGGTAAAATAGATTAACATTCTTGTTGACAAAGAATCGAATGTTTGGAACTTCAAGCATGTAGCTTCCTCAGAAAATGTACAGAGTAGTGATTTAAAAGGATTTCAAAGCTTTATTCAAGTGATACGTACGACTATGATCGTTGGAAGAAAAGAGGGGGATCGATAGCAATTTATCTTGTTTCTTTGTAATAGCTTTTGGTGATGGACACGACCTATAGGAAAGCTGCTAAATTCTATGATTTGTTTGGGTCCAAAAACGACTTGGAATTCTACAAAGAACTCGCTCTTCAAAGCGGGAAACAGGCTTTGGAGCTAGGTGTAGGAACAGGCAGAGTAGCCATCGACCTTGCAAAAGCCGGGATCACGGTCACAGGTATTGATAACTCAGTTCACATGCTTGGAGTAGCCAGAGAGAAACTCGCGAGGGAATCCCAGCCTGTCAGAAAACGTGTAATCTTGAAGAAGGCAGATATGAGAAACTTTGATCTGGGGCAGTTGTTCTCGTTCATTTACATTCCGTCATCTACATTTGACCATAACACTACAGTTAAAGAGCAAAAACAAACACTCGGTTGCGTTCATAAGCATCTAGGAAAAAATGGCATATTCGCCTTGGACCTTGAACAAACGTTGCCAGACAAGCCTTCTTCGTCCTGGTGGATTGACAGAAAAGAGATTCTTAGTGGAAGGATGGTTGTAAGAAGTATATTCACAAGACGGGATATGGCAAAACGCTTGTGCAGTTTGGACTTGTTCTATGACGTCTACGAAGATGGTAAACTACTGGAAAGGTATCATGAATACGGAGAGGTCGCGATGATATCAAAAGACGAAATCACCCAATTGCTAGAAGAAAACGGCTTCAGAGTCAAAAACGTGTATGGAGACTTTAACAAGTCAAAATACGATGAAGATAGCCCAAGAGTAGTGTTGATGACAGGAAAAAAGTGGTGATTCTGCTGACACTTGTTCATAGGTCCTGGTCTTAGGTGTCTAGTTGTTCAATTGCTTTATAAGGAAGTTTCCGTATTACGGGGGCAGTAGCGTTATGTTGGCGAAAGAAAAAGAGGATGCTGTGATGTTACACGCTACAGATAACCACAAAAAGGAGTGATGGAAAATGGCAGAAAAGCCAGAAACTATTCTAGTTGGAAATAAGCCTGCGATGAACTATGTTCTAGCGATAGTCACAAGCCTATCTGCATCGAATGCCAAAGAAATAACCTTGAAAGCTCGCGGACGCGCAATTACCACAGCTGTTGACGCAGCCGAGATAGCCAGAAGCCGCTTTCTAAAAGACCTAAAAATAAGCAGAATCGCAATAGGAACAGAGGAGATGCCAGCGAGAGAAAAAGAAAACAGACCAAGAATGGTTTCAACGATAGAAATAACGCTTACGAAAGAAGAATAGTCGGTCGTCAGCGTGCTAATGAGTCGCTGTATTGAGAGATGTCTGAAGCCTGTAGTATTTCTCTTCTCTTCACAATTTCGTCAAAGTTCACAAAATCTCCGTCTACTATTTTTAGTTTGGCTTCAATTTTATCCCCTTTGACGGTTATCACGTTGTAAGAATTGCAGAAGAAACCTCTCAATTTCTCGCAGGACACGCTGCCTGCATGAACCACAAGCATGTCTTCCATCTTCCATCTCCATGGTCGGTGCCGGTGACCGCAGAGAACTAGTCTCGCTTTTGATTTTGTTAGGCTTCTTAGAACATCACCTGCGTCTACGATTGTTATTTGGTCTGCTCCTGTATCTGGGACTGGAATTATGTGATGGTGGATTGCCACAATCTTTACTTTCTTCCTGTATTTTTCAAGTGTGTTCTCGAGCCATAGGTTTTGTCTGTGGCCGACTTCACCGTCGTCTCTGTCAGGTCTAGCTGAACTGAGAACTACTATTATGGCGGTGTTTTCGATTTCCGTTACCTGCGAGAAGGGGAAAAACTCTTTAAAAAGCAAATAGCCTGTTGAGCGATAGTCATGATTTCCGCTTACATATATTATTTTTTTAGGTTTGAGTTTCTTCAATTCTGTAGCAGCTGTTTTAAACTCTGTAATTAAGCCATTTTCTGTTAGGTCACCCGTGACTAGAACGACATCGGGGCACATTTCATTAATTTCTTTTACAGCGGTCCTCAGGGTTTGTCTGCTAAACATTGGACCACAGTGAACATCTGATATCTGAACTAGTAACATGTGATCACTGAAGCGTTTTATTCTCTGCTTGCAAGTATCACTATGTAGTCCGCCGTGTCTGCGCACATGTCAGCAGCTTGTTCAATGAACTCGACCAAATCATCAAATATTACCATAGAACCACTGTTCATCTGTTGACCATATTTGATGAATAAGGACTTAGTCTTGAGATAGTTCTCATCAATTTGTCGTTCAATTTGTTCGACTTTCTTGGCGCCTTCTATGGCTGCGGTGGGACTTACTGTGATTTTTTCAAGGCTACTGCGTAAGGCGTGTGCACATTCTACTAGGCTAGAGGTAGTAAGCGCGGCGGTTTCCCACAGTTCTTTCGGAATTTGAGTCTCTGTGAGCATCTCTATACATCTGGCTGCATCTTTGACATGGTCTGCGAGTGTGTCAAGTCGCTTCACTAGGTGCATTAAGTCTTCACGGTAGTCGGCAAATAATGCTGCCCCCTTGGACAACTCCTTGAAAACCTCCGTTCGTAATCCATCTACTTCTTTTTCCACTTTGAAGAGATTCTCAATGTGTTGCATGGCTTCTTTCTTTTTCGCTTCTGAAATGCTTTTTGTTGCTTGATGCAGCAAGTTCACGGTGTCAAGGGCTTTTGTTATTTGTTCTTGGGCTAAGTCCAACGCTTTTGTTCTGCGGCGCCTTTCAAACCAAGCATAGCTTCTTTTTTCCAAACTTTTTCATCTCCTTTTAGATATTTTGAACGTTTCGCATATAACGCTTCTCGATAATTGCATGTGCTATCTTCTTGTCGCTACACCTGAAAAATGTAAGACCGTCATATTTTTTAGTTCGCGAAATCTCATGAGTGATTTTCTTTTTCTGTCACCCAGTAGGAAACTGTCTCGCCTTTTTCCGTTATTATTTGTTCTTTCTTGAAAATAGGGGCCTCCTTTTTATATCTGTCTACAGCTTCTTCTAAAACTGGAAAAACGTTTTTGCGATGCGAACCTGCAACCAAAACATACACTAATTCATCGCCAGCACTGAATTCGCCAAGCTGATGGTGAATTTGGACGTCTACTATGCCAGGCTTCTTTTTTAAGTCATCGCAAATTTTAGCTAACACTTCATTTGCCTTCTCTTCATAAGCTTCTAGCATCAGCTTCTGAACTTTTTCACCTTTCAAAGTTTCTCCACGAACCACACCGATAAACAATGCGATTGCTCCGGCTTTGTGAAAGGTTTTTCTGCGTTTTAGGTTGCTTATCATGTTCAAAAGAGAGAATCTTCCTTTTTCATAAACTCCCGCTTGAGTTGGCATACTAATCACCGACTGGGAAGCAACTATTCACATTTAATCAACATTCCACTTAAATTGTTAAGGAGCCTGTAATGTTCTTTCAGTTTTTCATGAGCTTCTTTTACAGAAATCTCGGAAAACTGTATAATGTCATTTGGCTTAGCCTGCCCAAGCATAGAAATGTCAGAAGTAATCACGACGGCTATTTTTGAGTACCCACCAGTCGTCTGGGCATCCCGCATTATTACGATTGGCTTTCCATCTTTTGGAACTTGGATTGCACCTGGCAGAAGCGCGTCCGAAACAATATCTGCCTTCGCCTTATGATCTATTAACGGGCCTTCAAGGCGATATCCCATGCGGTCAGCCTCTATCGTAACCTTATATTGGCTAGATAAGAAAGTGTCTATTCCTTTTTCTGTGAACATGTCAGCCTGTGGGCCAAGAATAACATGTGCCTTGATCTTGGTCGCAAATTGCGGCACTAATTTGTCTGGCATTTTATGGGCAACTTGGAGAAGCAAAGTGCGAGATCCTTCAATTACGTCCCCCATTTTCAATTGCCTACCATTTATCCCTCCAAATCCGCCACGAACGTAGGTTGATCTGCTTCCAAGCACTATCGGAGTGTTTATTCCACCTCCTATCGAAATGTACGTTCTGCATCCTTTTTCCATTTTTCCAAAAGAAATAACATCGCCCTCTTGCAGGGTTAGTGTTTGCCACATGGGAACTTGTTGACCATTGATTTTCGGAGAAGCTCCACCAGTTATGGCGATTTGTGTATTGGCCAATGTTCGTAGTTCTGGACCGATAAGTGTTGTTTCGAGACATGCGTCGTTGGAATTGTTTTCAACTAACAGGTTTGCGGCGATCAAGGAAAAGGTGTCCATTGCACCAGAAATCGGAACTCCGTATCTGAGATATCCATATCTTCCCAAATCTTGGACTGTTGTGAAAAACCCAGGTTTTGACACTTGAAAAGCGTTCATTCTCTTGTTGTTCCTCGAAAATGCTCGTGCAGATTCTCTTTACTAGTTTTTTGTGCGGTGATTCTGAATTCTTCTTCTGAAATTGGCCTAAATATGACGATGTCTCCTGATTTCAAAAGCGCTGGCGGCTGCTCTAATGGATTGAATAGTCTAAGCGGTGTTCTGCCTACTATTCGCCATCCTCCGGGTGCCTCACATGGGTATATACCAGTCTGTTTTTCCGCAATGCCAACAGAGCCTGCTGGTACTTTTAGTCTTGGAGTTTCAAGCCGTGGTGTTGCGATTTCATCTGCAACTTCTCCTAAGTAAGGAAAGCCGGCGACAAAGCCTATCATGTAAACTCTGTATTCTTTGCTGGAATGTAGCTTGACAACCTGTTCTTCGGTTAGTCCGTGGTATCTCGCAATGTCGGAGAGGTCTGGTCCATATTCTCCTCCATAAACAACTGGAACAGTGACTTTCTCGCATGGCCTTTCTGTGCTGAAGTCTTTCAGTCTTTCTTCAATGTTCTTTATTCGAGATGCAAGCTGTTTATGGCTTGTTTTGAATGGGTCGTATCGTACAAGCAATGAACGATAAGTTGGAACAAGCTCTTCGATTCCTTGAATCTTGGCTTTCGTTATTATCTCATCTAGGGCGGTAACTTTGCTATTCACTAGAGGGCTTATTACGTCGGCGAATTCGATCAACAAGGCGTTGTCGCCAAAGGGCAGGTATCGTGCAGACAGATGCTTTCCACTTACCATATAAAACCCGCGACTATGGTTAGATGAAACAGCTGACAGGTTTAACCTCAAAGCCTGCCTTGATTAATCCTTTTTTCAATGCTTCTGCAAGTTCTACAGCTGTAGAGGTATCACCGTGAACACAAACTGTGTGCACGTCGCCTATATCTATTAGTTCCCCCTTAGAAGTTCGAACCGTCCCATTCTCGACTGCATTTACTACTCTTTCAACAACTGTCCGCGGTTCATGAATTATCGCATTAGGCTGTTCTCTCGGAACGAGGCTTCTATCTGGATTGTAGGCTCTATCGGCAAAAAACTCGTGTGCTACGCGTAATCCATATTTAGTCGCGACTTTGGCTAGGGCTGAATTTGAAGGTGCAAAAATTATCAGGTTTTTGTCCAATCCTTGAACAGCTTCAATTATTGCACTTGAGAGTTTTTCGTTTTTCACTGCCGTGTTATAAAGGGCTCCGTGAGGTTTTACATGTTGAAGGCTGGTTTTGGATGTTCTTGCAAATCCTTGGAGTGCGCTCACTTGATAGAGTACGTAGTTTTTTGCTTCTTCCAATGTTAACTGCATTTCTCTCCTTCCAAAACCAAGAAGGTCTGGATAGCCTGGGTGTGCTCCAATGGCAACATTGTGCTTTTTGGCGAGGTTGATGGTTTGAGCCATTGTTGTTGGGTCTCCGGCGTGGAATCCGCAAGCGATGTTTGCTGAGGTTATATGAGGCATTATATTTCGGTCGTTTCCAACTTTGAATGCTCCGTAGCTTTCGCCTAGGTCGCAGTTTATGTCTATTTTGGGCTTCAATGCGATCGCTCTAATAGAAGGTGGCTTAGTCTAAAATGTATTTTCTCATGTCTTCAATTGCTGCTGACGGAATTGGCAGATCTTTCATTGTGAATAAACCAGCTGGTGCGTTAATCACTCTGGGAATCGAGTTGACAACCATTGCTACGGTGCCAATGTCACCGTGGACGCATGGCATAATCTTCTGTTTAATGTTTGGAATACCTTCAATCGTCACTGCATCATACTCTTCCTCAGCGCCGATGTACGCCTGAAAATCTAGAACTATGGCTTCCCTGTTTTTCATTATACCCTTTGCTTTCTGTCTTAAACCTGCCGCGTCTCCAGCCTTGACTTTAATGCTTTTGCTTTTAACAGGCTTTTTGGCTATTACAGGTTCGACAGGTTCGGCTTTTACCTTGTCAAGTTCCCATGCCAAGGCATCAGAAATCATTGCGATAGATTGTTCGAGTCCCACATGCCCAGTGATATGCTTATCTTTGATTTTCCTTCTGAATTCTGAAACTGATAGACCTGCGCCTATCTTCTTCTGAAATGGCAATCGTCTCGTGGCGGCATTCATGACTCTAGTTACTTGAATTTTGGCTATTTTTTGGCACACTGCCGTGAGCGTTATCACAAGGGTATCCATTAGAAACCCGGGGTTTATGCCGGTGCCCAAAACCGTTGTGTTGTGTTTCTTGGCAAGGTTGTCCAGTTCTTTGGCAAGCTTTGGTTCAGTATAGTACGGATAGGATAGTTCTTCACATGTGGATACTACGTTGACGCCGTGTTTTATAATTGAGGCTATTTGTGGGTATGTGTCCTTAAGGAACGATGAGGTTGTGTGAATGGCAACGTCTGCCTTCACCGTTGACAGCAAAGAGTCAATATCGTCTGAAACTTTTGTTCCAAGTCTTCTTCCTATGCCTATTACTTCGCCCAGGTCCTTGCCAACTTTGTCTTTAGCTATGTCAACTGCCCCTACTATTTCCGCACCTTTTTTCTCGAGCAAAAACTTCGCAATCAAACCACCCATGGCGCCAACGCCATAGAGAACAATCTGCGCTTTTTTCGCCAAATTTTTCACCTCAATGCTCACTTTTCTGTTGTTTTGACCTAATAAGAATGTGCTTGAGACGCCATGCACTCCGTATGTTGGCTAAAAACCTTTACGTTTGTAAACCTTTATATCTTTGGGAAACTCCAAAACTAAGGAGGACTTGAAACGTGGAATCCACTGAGACCATAATCTCCAAGGAAGTTCTCAAAAGACTTTTGGATGTTGAAAAACTCAAGTATTGCTACGAATGTGGCATTTGCACAGCCAGCTGCTCAATGGTAGAACTGCTTGGGAATGATTACAATCCAAGAGGAATATTGGAAAATATTTTTTTAGATCCCGAGAAAGTCTTGGACTCTGTTGAGCTTTGGCTCTGCGCTTGGTGTTATCGTTGCTATAGACGTTGCCCACAGGCTCTGAAGGTCCCTGAAATATTTCTTTTGATGCGGGTAATTGCTGCAGAACGCGGATACACACAGCCTTTTGATAATGCCCTCAAAAAAATCGTGGGGAACATTCCTCTACCACTTGCAACGACATTGGTATGTTTTCATCCAGAACGTGCTGGTTTGGATATAGAGAAGATTCTGGAGAAAATTGAGCGGTTGAACGAAGAATCTATAAAGAGGGGGAAAAGAAAGAGAGCCGCGAAGGCTTCTGGGCGAAAAGTTGCGGTTATAGGTTCCGGGCCTGCTGGACTTACAGTTGCATATGAGCTGGGTCGAAAGGGATGGGGTGTTACGGTTTTTGAGGCTCTTCCAGAAGCGGGCGGAATGTTGAGGAAATGTATTCCAGAATATCGTTTGCCAAAACAATTGTTAGCCAAAGAAATCCAACTCATAAGAGACTTGGGCGTAGACATAAGAACAGGCATGAAAGTTGGCAAGGATCTGAGTTTCAATGATCTAATGGAAAAGGGCTACAGAGCCATTTTCATCGGTGCAGGCGCCCACAAAAGCCAAAAAATGAGAATTGAAGGTGAGGATCTAAAAGGTGTAATCCACGCCCTTGACTTTCTGTGGAGTGTGAACTCTGGCGAAAAAATCGGGATCGGCAAAAATGTTGTTGTAATTGGCGGTGGGAACGTTGCGATAGATGCTGCAAAAACTGCTTTGAGGCTTGGAGCAAGCGAAGTAACCATATTATATCGTAGGTCAAGGGACGAGATGCCCGCAAATCCTTGGGAGATTAAAGAAGCAGAAGACGAAGGCGTGAAAATCGAATTCTTGGTCGCTCCCAAGAGGATTTTTGGTGACAATGGTAAAGTCTGCGCAGTCGAGGGCATTCGCATGCAGTTAGGCGAGCCAGACGAGTCTGGAAGAAGAAAACCGATTCAAATCGAAGCTTCAGAGTTCAAACGAGAAACAGATATGCTAATTCTCGGAATAGGTGAATCCCCAGACTTAGATTTTTTGCCGAAAGAAATTGAGCTAAACGAAGATGGCACGGTATGGGTTAATCCAATAACTATGGAAACCAGCCTAAAAGGCGTTTTCGCTGCTGGAGATGCAGTGACGGGACCAGCAACTGTTATTGAGGCTATTCGCGATGGAAAACGCGCCGCTGAATCGGTTGAGAACTATTTGAAATCTTTGAGGGGATGATTTAATGGTCGAGAAGCAAGAAACAGACGCTGGCCAAGAAGTTCGCGTTGGGGTTTATGTGTGCCACTGTGGTCTGAACATCGCTGGGTCTGTAGACTGCGAAGAGGTTGCAAAATTCGCTTCAGGGCTACCCAATGTTGTTTTGGCTAAAGACAACCGATACACATGCTCAGACCAAGGACAAGAACTAATAAAAAAAGACATAAAAGAACATAGACTCAACCGAGTGGTGGTAGCATCATGCTCACCTCGTCTTCATGAACCAACCTTCAGAAAAACGTGCGAAGAAGCCGGGATAAACAAGTACCTTTTTGAAATGGCCAATATACGCGAGCAATGCAGTTGGGTTCATTTGCACGACCGCAAGGCAGCCACGGAAAAAGCTGAAGACCTTGTGAAAATGGCTGTAGCAAAAGCCGCTCTGCTTCAGCCCGCTGAGGAAATCGAGGTGCCGATAATTCGAAAGGCGCTAATCATAGGGGGTGGCGTAGCAGGTATTCAAGCTGCTTTAGACCTTGCTGATACTGGCTACAAAGTGTATCTAGTTGAGAAAGAACCAAGTATCGGCGGAATGATGGCACGAATAGACAAAACTTTTCCGACGATGGACTGTTCCATCTGTATTCTCGCGCCTAAAATGTCAGATGTTGGACACCATCCAAACATTGAACTATTAGCCAACAGCGAAGTTGTCGACGTGAAAGGATACATTGGCAACTTCCATGTTAAGGTTTTGAAGAAGCCACGCTATGTGACAAAGGACTGTTCGGCGTGTGATGAATGTGCAAAGGTTTGCCCAGTGATTGCCCCGAATGAGTTTGACGTTGGTTTAGCCATTCGACATGCCATCTACACACCTTTCGCTCAAGCGGTTCCATCCACATACACAATTGACATGAACCTATGCCTCAACAAAGACGGCGTAATAGTTTGCGATAAGTGCATGAAAGCATGTGAGAGACAGACCATAACCTTCGAAATGAAACCTGAAATTGCACAGCTAGAAGTAGGCACCGTGATAGTGGCAACAGGCGCAGACGTGTTTGACCCTTCAACACTGCCAAACTATGGATATGGTAAATATCCAAATGTGATCACGTCGCTTGAGTTTGAAAGGTTGATCAACGCTGGCGGTCCGTCTGGTGGGCACCTAATAAGGCCTAGTGACATGCAGATTCCTAAGCGAGTGGCTTTTATTCAGTGTGTGGGTTCTCGCTCGGAAAGGAATGGAAAATTATACTGCAGTAATGTTTGCTGCATGAACACTATCAAAGACAGCCTACTGATCAAAGAACACTGGCCTGAAACCGAAATTTACGTTTTCTACGTTGATATAAGAGCCTATGGAAAAGGTTTTGAAGACCTCTATAAGCGAGCAAGAAAAGAAGGGGTCATATTCATTCGTGGTCTTCCAGCAGAGATCAGAGAGGACAAGAAAATCAATAACCTATGGCTTGTTGGAGAAAACACCCTGCAAAAAGAACTGTACAAAATAAATGTTGACATGGTTATCCTTTCCATAGGTTTAGAGCCGAGAAAAGACAACGAAATAATACAGCGGCTGTTAACACTTTCGAGAACACAAGATGGATTTTTCATGGAGGCGCACCCAAAACTTAGACCAGTAGATGCTGCACCAGGCGGAATATTTTTCGCTGGGTGTGCTGAAGCGCCTAAAGATATTAAGGATAGCGTAACGCAGGCAAGCGCTGCGGCTGCCCGTGCGGGCATATTGATGGCTAGGGGAAAAGTAACTGTTGAAGCCATCACGCCGATTTTCGATGTTGAAAAGTGCAAGGCATGTGGACTTTGCACGAAAGTATGTCCCTACAACGCCATAACATTGAACAAAGAATTGAAGCGAGTCGAGGTCATAGAAGCTGCTTGTGGCGGCTGTGGAACATGCGCTGCAGAATGTCCCCTTGGTGCCCTCACCCAAAGCCACTTCACTGATGATCAAATATTAGCACAGATAGACGCTGTCACAGAGTACAATGCAGAAAAAAAGATTGTCGCTTTCTGTTGCAACTGGTGCGCTTACGCTGGTGCTGATCTCGCTGGGGTCAGCAGAATGCAGTATCCGCCAAGTGTGCGCATAATCAGAACTATGTGTTCTGGGCGTGTGGCTCCGAAATTCGTTGAGAGAGCGTTTACAAGAGGTGCAGGAGCCGTTTTGGTGACTGGTTGCCACCCTAGAGACTGCCATTACATAAACGCTAATTATCATACAGAGAAGCGGGTAGAACGTCTGTTGAAGAAAATGGAGCAAAGCGGATTGGACAAGGAAAGGCTACAGTTGCTGTGGGCTTCGGCTGCCGAAGGCGAAAGGTTCTCTTCAAAAATCCGCGAAATGCAGGCGATAGTGGAAAAGGTTACTTCGGAGGAGATAGAAAAAGCCAAGAAAGTTTTTGAGAAGGCTTCAAGCGAGGGTTAACTATGCCTATGAGAATTCGCCATAAACCACTTGACATTGGAAAAGTAAAACGTCCAAAGGCTGAGGTTCACATAATCAAGGATCAGTGTAAGGGATGCGGATTTTGCATTCAATTCTGTCCTGAGAAGGTCTTGGAAGAATCGGGAGAAATAAACGCAAGGGGCGTTCGTCCGCCAAAGGTTGTTGATGAGGAAAAATGTGTCATCTGTAGCTTTTGCACTTCAGTTTGTCCAGATTTAGCCATTTTTGTCTTGGAAAAACAGTGTGGGGAGGGATGCTAGCATGGCTAAACAAAGAACCTTGCTTACAGGCGCGCATTTCATGAACGGCGATGTTGCGTGTGCAGAGGGCGCAATAGCTGCTGGCTGCAGATTTTTCGCAGGTTATCCCATTACACCAGCCACAGAAATCGCTGAGCACTTGTCTGAAAGAATGCCTGAATTTGGCGGAATCTACATCCAAATGGAGGATGAAATCGCGTCTATGGCCGCTGTGATTGGGGCTTCTTATGCAGGGTTAAAGGCTATGACGGCCACTTCCGGGCCGGGCTTTAGTCTCATGCAAGAGAACATAGGATTAGCTGTTATGACAGAAGCTCCTTGTGTAATTGTGGATGTTATGCGCGGAGGACCAAGCACTGGACAGCCGACATTGCCAGGACAACAGGATGTTATGCAGGCGAAATGGGGTTCTCATGGAGACTATGAGATTATAGCTTTGGCACCTTCTTCTGTTCAGGAAATGTTCGACATAACCATTGAAGCTTTCAACTTGTCTGAAACCTACCGTGTTCCAACCATGTTATTGGCAGATGAAATTGTTGCGCACATGTGGGAAAAAGTAGTCATTCCGTCGCCCGAAAAAATAAAAATCGTGAATCGTAAAAGGCCGAATGTTTCACCAGATGAATATGTGCCATTTATGCCCGATGACGACTTGGTTCCGCCAATGGCATGTTTTGGAGATGGTTTCAGTTTCCATGCCACTGGCTTGACGCATGACGAACACGGCTATCCACAAACGCAGGATTCGGTGGTCCAACACAAACTGGTGAATAGACTTTGCGAAAAGATAAGGAAAAACGCGGACAGAATTATACGCGTTCAAGAAATCATGTTAGAGGACGCAGATATTGTGATTGTTGCCTATGGGATAGTTGCTAGAGCAGCTTTAAGTGCTGTAAGAAAGGCGAGAGAAAATGGGATAAGGGCAGGTCTTCTGCGCTTAATTACGTTATGGCCCTTCCCCGAAAAGTATGTAGCTGAAATCGCTAAGCAAGCCAAGGGGATAATTGTTCCGGAAATGAATTGTGGCCAACTTGTGCGCGAGGTTGAAAGATCAGCCAAGGAGACTCCTGTGGTTTTTCTTTCTAAGCTGGGTGAAGATCCGCATACGCCCATGGAGATTCTTGATGCAATAAGGAGGGGCAATCAATGATCCAGGAAATGGCTCATCCACTGTCGAAGTATTTGAGATCGGCGATGATGCCGCATATATGGTGTTCTGGTTGTGGTAACGGTATTATTCTAAACTGCTTCGTTCAGGCCATCGATGAACTTCAAATTGATTTGGACAAGCTAGTGGTTGTGTCAGGCATTGGCTGCATTGGGCGCACTGCTGGATACACGAACACGAATTCCTTTCACACTACACATGGACGCCCGATAGCTTTTGCAACAGGAGTGAAATTAGCGAATCCAGAGTTGGAAGTTGTGACTATAAGTGGGGATGGTGACCTCTTCGCTATAGGTGGAAATCACTTCATACACGCGGCGCGGAGAAACATAGGTGTAAAGGTGATCTGCGCAAACAACTTCAACTACGGAATGACTGGTGGGCAGCAAGGTCCAACAACTCCGCTTGAGGCACTAACTACCACAACTCCCTATGGAAACATTGAACATCCCTTTAACCTAGTTCATCTGGCAGCGGCGTCCGGCGCTATCTATGTAGCTAGATGGACAACCTTGCACGTGCGAAGACTAACTCAATCCATTAAGAGAATGCTGCAAAAAGAGGGCTTCTGCTTCATCGAAGTAATTTCACCTTGCCCAGAAATTTTTGGCAGGTATAATAAAATGAAAACGGGACTCGAAATGATGGAGTGGTTTAGAAAGGCTTCTGCAGTAGAAAACTTTTCTGATCCATCAAAAGCAGAAATCACTCCAGAAAAAATAGTTGTGGGTGAATTCACAAACATAGAAAAGGTAAGTTATGAGAAGCTTCTTCATGAGAAAATAGCTCAGATTAATGAGAAAGCGGTAAGATGGTGATTGAACATGCGAACGGAAATTAGGTTTGCGGGCTTTGGAGGACAAGGCATAATCAAATCTGGGATAATTGTGGCTTCGGCAGCAAGCATACACGGCGGAAAAAACGCTGTTCAAACACAATCCTATGGTCCAGAATCAAGGGGCGGAGCATGCAAATCTGAAGTTGTTATATCCGAGGAGGAAATAGACTTTCCGAAGGTGGTTGAACCAGACATGCTCGTCGTGATGTCCCAGCACGCCTACAATGAATACGCGGAAAACGTCAAACCTGGCGGAACACTGATTTTAGACTCTGACATGATCCCTCACCAGAAAGATCTGAAAAGCGTCAGAATCTTTGCAGTTCCAGCGACAAGAATCGCTGAAGAGCTTGGCAGAAGAATTGTTGCAAATATCGTTATGTTAGGCGCATTCGTAGCTGTCACCAACATACTGGATGAAAAAGCCCTCATAGAATCGATCAAGGCGAATATACCTGAAGGTACAGAAGAATTGAATTTGAGAGCTTTCGAAATGGGCTATGACTATGGAAAAAAACTTTTAGAAAGCTAGCTTTATCCGCTTTATCGCAGTTCTGGCTGTGCTAGTTGTAACACGAGCTTTGACTTTCGGATGCCTACATGACGTAGTGGCGATATTTTTTTTGCTTCATTGTATATGTCAGACGCTATCTTTCCAAGAACCATTTCCTGCGCAAACTGGTCCAATGTCAGCGTAGAAGCCTTTTCCTTGATGATTTTCTCCATCACACCGCGTATACCCTTCTCCTGTGCCGTTCTAATTCTCGAAAGAGTAAAAGCGGAGACGGCAATGCGCATTTTATGTGCATCTTTCGTAGTTATATTAAACAATCCATCGACTTTTGTCGTTCTTCTTCTGACAAGGCTTCGTAAATAGTCTCGGGAATATTCATGTCCCTTGAATATTGTGCGAGCGGTTTTACCATCAAGTTCGATGATTTGGAAGTACATTTTTAAGTATTGGTGGGCAAAGTCGCTCGTGATATCATAAAGTGTCGAGTCAATTATCCTTCCAATCAGTTTTTCAGGCTCGTCAGCTGGCACAGCCCCTAGCTCGACATTTCCAAAATAGGGCGGAGTCACCACCATATACCATGACTTAGTCCGCCATTTGTCTCGTACGCGTTTTTTTGAAGACAAGCATATCCTCCAAATGTAGCTTGGAGATTCGCATCAGAGTATTAAAAGTTTTACCGTTTTGGCTCTATTTTTTCGATGCCACCCATATATTTTCTCAGAGTTTTTGGAACAGCAACTGAGCCGTCTTCTTGTTGGCAGTTTTCAAGTATTGTGACAATCGTTCTGCCAGTGGCTAGCGCTGTAGAGTTCAGTGTGTGGACAAACCCTTTAGGCGGTTCGCCTTCCTTTTCTCTGTATCTTACGTTCAATCTTCTTGCTTGGTAGTCTGTGCAGTTGCTGCATGAAATTATTTCTCTGTAACCGTTTTGAGCTGGCATCCAAGCTTCTAGGTCGTATCTTTTGGCAGCCACCGTTCCTACGTCGCCTGTACAGCAATTTACAACACGGTATGGCAGGTCGAGGTTTTGAACCAGTTTTTCTGCATTCCTTATTAGCTCCTCATGCATTTCCCATGATTTTTCGGGTCTGCAGAAAACAAACTGTTCAATCTTGTTGAATTGGTGAGTTCTGAAAATTCCACGAGTATCCTTGCCGTGTGCTCCAGCTTCCTTCCTAAAGTTAGCGCTTACTCCAACAAGCTTCAGCGGCATGTCGTCGGCTTTTAAGACTTCGTCCATAAACATTGCAGCCATTGGATGTTCTGAAGTTGCAATCATGTATAAGTCTTCATTCTCAATCTTGTAGAGGTCCTTTTCGAAGTCGCCTAAAGCTATGACACCTTCGTAAGGCTTTCGCCTCATAAGAAAGGGCGGTTCTATCGGCGTGTACCCCTTCTTAACCATTTCTTGCAGGGCAAAACTCATCAAAGCCATGTCTAACATTACGCCTTCGTTTTTTAGGAAGAAAAACCTGGCTCCCGCGACCTTTCCAGCCCTTTCGATATCTATTATACCGAGGCCTAGGCCCAAATCTATATGATCCTTAACCGGAAAGCTGAACTTTGGTATTTCACCCCAAGTTCTGATAGGAACGTTGTCATTTTCGTCCCTGCCTGCGGGAACAGATTCATGCAAAAGGTTTGGAAGTCGCATGAGATAGTTCCGCACTTTTTCTTCGCATTCATATACCTGACTTTCTAAAGCTGTTATCTCTGCGTCAATGTCCTTGGCTTTTGAAAGTTCCTTGTTTGCATCTTTTCCCTTCTTTTTCAAGGCTGCAATCTCTGTAGTCATAAGTCTTCTCTGATGGCGTAGTTCGTTCAACCTCGTTAAGAGTTGGCGCCATTTTCTGTCGTGATCGATTAGCTCATCCAGCATCCTCAGATTTTCAGGGTCTCCCCTTTTCATCAGATTACTTCTTACAAATTCTGCGTTTTCACGGATAAGCCTAATGTCCAACATTTTTCGTCACAGGCAAACATGCCCAGTAATTCGATTTAGCCTTCTAACCTTAGCCTCAATTGAACTATTTAACCTTACGACAAAAGCTACAGCTTGTCAAATTCAGCCTTCCCAAATATGTTGCAAGTCTATTACTCGTTCATCCCAAAGTTCAATCTATATATAAGGGGGGGGTCTAGACACACCTCAAACAGAAAGTCTCGTCGTTGTTTGAAGCACTTTTTCCGCTACTGAAATACAGAAAAGCAAATCGTCAATTGTGGCAATGAATGTTGCGAACTTTCCTTCACTTCTTATTTGTGTTAGAACTTTATTCCCTCTTCGCGTTGTTGTGATGGACAAACCTTTTGGTGTTTTGAAGTTGTCAGGCGAAACTGCCTTCGCTATGGCGTCTGCGGTTCTAGCATTTTCATATTCCAGTACTATTTCAGCTTCCAATCTTCTCACCCTTTAACTGTTTTCCAACAAGTTCGTCAACAGCTTCTATGAACGTGTTCATCTTTTCTAGTGGGACTTGTGCTCCAGCGGCTATGTTATGACCTCCTCCATTCCCGAGACATTTCTCGGCAGCAATCTGCATAACCTCGCCTAAGTTGACTCCCTTATTAGTTACAATATCTATAGTTCTCGCAGAAATCTTCGCTAGATCTTCATCTTCAACTTTGCAATATGCAATCAGCGGTTTTTCAGGATTAGGAAGGCTTGTTGACAACACAGATGACACCGCTCCTATTATTTTGTCGTCTATGAAGTTTTCGCCATAAACAACGTAAATATTTTTTAATTCTCTCATTCTTTCAGGTTTTTCCATCACCCATCCAAGATATTTGTTGATGGTTCTCCTGTATTCTTCCAACACCTTGTTCGCTTCTTCAAGCGCTGAACCTCTGTCGCCCATGCAAACAGAAACGCCAAGACTTGGCCTGTCCATGCGTCCAGTTGCATTAAGCAAAACTGCGAACTCTCTGGCGTCTCTGATCGGAGTCCATGACTCCTCGCGATTTAAAATGTAAACATGCCCTATCAGATTGTTCACTTTGTAATGCAAACCCTTTGACAGTAAGTAGTCTGCAAGAGCTGAACATAATCTCCTCTTTTCTTCATCAGAAAGATCCCTTAAAGCTCGCCACGTCTCGCCGTGCTTTGGTTTAATATCTAGACTTGCCAAGAAAGCCAAACTCTTGTCTTCTTCACCGCTTATGCCAGGAATAAATGGATTGGTCGTAGAAGCAAGAGTTTTGTGAATTGGGCGTGTTTCTCTGCCAAAGAATACTAAGTCTTTTTCGACTGTTAGAAGACCCGCGTTCGTGGCATCTTCCACTATTTTTCTGTTCATTCCGCCCAGCTGTCGCTGATCATATTTGTCTTGTAGGTCTCCAAGGGCTCCAACGACAGCTATAGGCGCCAAGTCAACATTGATATTGTCAACTGCTTTAGCCACAAAATATGCAACCCCGGAGCCACTAATGTCTCGGGCTCCGTCTATCCCGTGCAAGTGCGGGTTTACATGCACAAAATTGGCTGATTCTTCGCCGACGACCTGATGATGGTCTAGTATCACTATTTTGAAGTCTGAAAGTTTTTCGTTCAAAAAGTCAACATAGCCACTTCCAAAATCTGTCAGAATCACTAGCTGTGGTTTCTGCGAGAGTATTTCACCTGCGATTTTCTCGTCAATCCACTGGGTGATTCTGATCTGGGATCTGGCATCCAGCCTAAGCAAGGTTTTTCCAATGATTCCAGCCGCCGCAACCCCGTCAGCATCTAAATGCGAAAAAGCATAGATGAATCCATCTTCTTTGGCGGTCTTGGAGATTGTTTTGGCCGCCTGTTCAGCTGATTCCAACAAATTTGCAGCACGAGTTTGCTCTGAAGCCATAATAACCACCAAGGCTAAGAGAGCTAGGTTATTTAAGGATAGCACTGTATTAGGTTTTAGTTTTGAAGAGTTTAAAATGTGCTGGTTAGGCTAAAGCAGCTATTTTTGGTTCGTACTTCCAGGTCGCAGGCAAGACGCCTTCACGTTTATAATATCTCGAGAGCTTGTGAATTTTTGCCTCAACAATTTGAAGCGCTCTCTTGTTATGCAAGTCCTTTTTGTTTCTCTCAAGATGAGCTGCAAGGCCTTCAGCCTTCTTAACTAAACTCCCCAGATCTTCTGGCATTGCTAATGCTAGTTCTGTATCCTTGAGTATTCCAGTTATCGTTTTTCCAGTTATTGACTTCACTAACGGAATTGCGTGCTGGTCTCTTAGTATTGTTCCTATGCGACTCGGTGAGTTTCCTTCCCTCGCAAGTTTGATGACGAGGGCTTCCACTTCCTCTGGCTGGTATTTGCACCATGTTGGAGGTCGCTTGCTAACCGGTCTTATTTGGTGGGATTTTCCTTTTTCCTGTTTAGGCATCTCTTACCACGTGAACTCTGTATGAGCGAAGACAGGCGGCTATTTAAAACCTTCTATGTTGAATTTCACGTCTACTTATGAAGACGAGTCAACCTGAATAATTCATTCGTAATCATTGAGGGTTGGCTGACATCTTTTAGCTCCACTCTTGCATAAGAGAATCGCTTCATGTAGGGGTATGGAAGAGCATATGGGCCTCTAACACCTGGACTTAATGGTGTTACGGAACCGTAGTCAAGGATTCTAGCGATGGGGCCTTGGTTCACAATTATGTCAGTTATTTCAGAATATGCAATTTCCCTAACTGAGATTGTGATAAATTTCCTAAATAGGATAATGCGTCGATTTGTCAAAATATAGAGGTGACCTTGAACGTAAAAGTATCCGACCAAGGCCATAAAGGCAAAGAAGCCCGCTACAGCAATTATGATTAGATAGATAAAGCTCATGATGATTTCTGTGTAGTTAGGATATTGAGTAATGTATCTAATGGTTGAGCCCCAACCCGCTAAAAGTGCCGTTGCAACAAGAGACAGGATAGATGTGAATATGGATGGGTAACGTCTCTGCAACATCTTTATGATTTTCTCGCCTCGAAGTAGTGACACTTGAGGCGGAATGAGCTCCTTAACAGTCATTGGTTTTTATTGCTCCTCTGGTTGCATTGCCTTCACTAGTTTCGCTATGTTGTCTCTAACTTCGTATGGATTCCGAACACCAGAAATGGAGAAGATTGCTGCTCCCATAGGCATGATCATTCCAGCTGTGATTGGAGAAACCCTTCCGTAATTGCAGAGCCTGCCGATTGGTCCTTGGTTCACGATGAGGTCTGTTATCTTGTCATGATTAACGGTTCTCAAAAGGATTCCTATGAACTTTCTAAACATTACGATTCTTTCATTGGTGATTATGTATCGGTGCCCCTTAACGTAAATGTAGCCTAACCCATAAAGTAACGGTGAAAGGATTAAGAAGTAAAGCACCAATAACGGGAACATAATCCACTTGTGTTCTATGGGCAGGTAGAAGTTCATAGCCGCAAGGATTCCCCCCAACACAAGGAGTCCAACAGTTGCCAATGTGACGAAAGATATGTAACTCCTTCCCAAGACCATCAGAATCTTTTCGTCAGGCGCTGTAGATACCTCTCTCGGTACAGACAAATGGAACCTTGTAGATTCATCAGGAGGCTGCTTATCCAATTGGAATCACCTAGTTTAATCATCAACTGTTAAACTTTATCCCTATTTTAGTATTTCTTCTTGTACCATTCAGCGAATTTTCCTAAGGATTTAGCTCTATGCGAGTATGTGTTCTTCTCCTCAACCGTCATCTCCGCAAACGTCTTTCTTCCCTTGTTTAAGGGCTCAAAAATCGGGTCAAAGCCAAAACCCGAATTTGCTTTGCCTTCCTTTCTTGCTATTCTACCAACAACTTCGCCTTTAAAGCACATTGGTAACTTCATCTCTGAGGAGTAATATGCTATCACTGACCGAAACTTTGCCTTCCGGTTTTCAACATTCTCCATAAGTTTCAATATGCCTTTGTTTTCTATTGTCCTGTGCACGTAGGCGGCGTATGATCCGGGAAATCCGTTTAATGCGTCTATAAACAACCCAGCGTCCTCAACTATAACTGGCAGATTACATTTTTCAAAAGCCTCTGCAACGCTTGCTCTTGCAATTTCCTCCAGGTTTTCACTTTGGATTTCTGAGACTTTGACTCTGAGCATGCCGACCGCTATCTTATATTTAGCTAGTACTTTGCGTGCTTCGTTAAACTTGTTAACATTGTTCGTTGCGAAAAATATCATCTTGCCTTTTAGTCGAAAACTCATTTTTAGATCACCACTTCTCTTTGCATCAAACAATCTTATTCACTAGTATTCACCTTTTCTCTTAACATATCTTCCCCTACGCTCTATCTCCTTTATCTTATCAAGAACGTTTTTTACTACTTCAGCGCCAAAAACTCTAGAATACCCCATAACCACAGCATCAAAACATTCTTTGGTAAAGCGAAAGTGTGTGCTTTGGAGAGCTCTCTTCATAAGGTGTAGGTCGACTCCTCTTGCTTCCAGCTCTTTTGTTTTTTCTCCAAGGCCAAAATCTACAAAGGAAACGTCTCCTTTGGCGCCTAAAATCATGTTTGATGTTGTCAGGTCTCCGTGAATTATTCCATAATCGTGAAGTCTACCTATCAGTTCACCAATTTTCAGGCACAGATGTTGTCTTTCCCTTTTGGTGGCTTTGTCTAGCCACAGTTTGATCTGTTTTCCTTCAATAAATTCCATTACTATTGTCGTTTTTTTTACGTCGACCAGAAAAATTGTTGGCGTTAGTACTCCAGCCTTTTTTGCCTCATGCATTAGTTGTGGCTCATGGACTGTGCGGTAAGTTCGAATCTGTTCATCCATTTTTGACGGACGATATTCCTTAGGTAGACGCTTCTTCATGATCACCTTTCTGCCATGCCAGTCTGCAAGGTAAAGACTCGCTTCCGCCCCCTTCTTAATGAGATGCAGTGGCTTTATGTCACCCAAGGAACTTCAACCTCGTCAAGCCTCCACCTTAACCTAACAAAGCTTTTGTCAAGCGGTGTGAGCATGTCATGCTTGTAGGCCAGTACACCATTCCACGCAATCATGGCTCCATTATCAATAGCAAACTCGCTTGGCACGACCAAGAACTCAGCACCGTGTTCCTTTGCTATAGTCCTAGTCATTGACTGCAATCTTTTGTTAGCGGCGACCCCACCAGTCAACAAAACCTCGTTTTTCTCTGTGTGCGCTAAAGCTCTCTCGGTGACTTCTGTAACCATGGAAAAGGCAGTCTCCTGAAGACTATACGATAGATCCTCTAAAGCGTGTTCTCTTTTTTTGAGCAGGTTGACCGCTGCGGTTAATAAACCGCTGAAGGACGTGTCCATGCCTTTAACCGTGTATGGCAGAGGGATAAGCTTCTTTCCTTTGGCGGCAAGTCTTTCAACAATAGCCCCAAAGGGCATGCCTACCTTCTGACGTAGTCCAGCTTCTCTTGCAAAAACATCCAAACAGTTTCCAAGAGCAACATCTAATGTTTCGCCAAAAACTCTGTAACACCCAGAATCGAAGGCAGAGACAATAGTGTTTCCGCCTGAGACATAAAGCGTTACAGGATCCTTGGCTCCAGTTTCGAGCTTTCCGATTTCAATATGTGCTATACAATGATTCACTCCTACAAGTGAAACATTAAGATAGGAAGCCAGCGCGCGGGCTACCGTTGCGCCTGTGCGAAGACATGGACCCAAACCTGGACCTTGAGAAAATGCGATGATTGACAGATTATGTGGTTTTATTCCCGATTTTGTGAAGGCTTCCTCCAAAACCTTGCCTGCAACTTCCGCGTGATGCCTTGCTGCCTCTCTAGGGTGAATGCCACCTTCCTCTGGTATATACGCACTTATTATGTTCGCCAATATTTCGCCTTTGAAATTTGATACGCCAACACTGAAGTCGTCAGCTGTTGACTCGATTCCTAAACAGTAGGATTCGCTTGCCTTTTCCATCCTCATATTTCTGGTCCTTCGGTCAGTTGTTTCATACACTAACCGTACAACTTTTTATCTAAAATCGCATATATATTATAATGTAACACCTAGGATTGGTTAAGATGCCGAAGCGAAACGACTTGGAACAGAAAGCCCTTCAATTCATAGTAAATACTGGGTATGAAGGTGTACTTCAATCTGAATTATGGCGTAGATTGGAAGCAAGCAGTAGAGAAGGCTCTCGAATAGCCCTAAAACTCGAAAGTAAAGGACTAATTCGCAGAGAAAGAGAACTTCGGAATGGAAGATGGACTTATAGATTGTTTCCGAAAAGGCTTCCAGCCTCCATAGACTCGATAGCTGACTGCCCGTGCCTTATGTGTCAAGACAACCCTAGATGCGACCCATCCTGCTCGGTTTCGCCACAAAGCTGCGATAGGCTCACCGAATGGATCATCACAATATCGCAAGCTGAACCCCGCTTAATTGGTGACAGCTAGTTTTGCCCAAAACTTGGATTCAAAATAGGAAAAGAGATTATTACTACAAGAAGGCTAAAGAGGAAAAATACCGTTCTAGAGCAGCCTTCAAGCTATTTCAAGCAGTAGAAAAATACCATTTCATGGAAAGAGGACACATTGTTATTGATTTAGGCGCGGCTCCTGGTGGCTGGGCTCAAGCTGCAAGAAAAATTGTTGGAAGCAAAGGATTTGTCTTAGGAGTTGACTTGAGACCTGTTGAACCATTTCCGCAATCTAACGTTCGAACAATAATAGCCGACATAACGGAACAAGAAACGCCTGAGAAGATTTTGGAAATGCTTCCGAGAAAGGCTAGTGTGGTCATTTCAGATGCGTCGCCAAACATCTCTGGAATATGGGAAGTTGACCATGCCCGCCAAATAGACCTAGCCCAAGAGTCATTAAGAATAGCCTTGAAGACGCTTGTCTTGTCTGGAAGCTTTTTTGTAAAGGTTTTCCAAGGGGACATGCTGGACGATTACATTAAAAAGGTGGAAAGACATTTTGAGGTTGTAAGAGTGATAAAACCCAAGGCAAGCAGAGCTAAGAGCTCGGAAATATTCATTTTAGGTATGCGCTTTAAGGGAACATCAGATTAGGGCAGCAAAGCTAAATTCTAATCAGTCATTTATAGAAGCTAGGTGAAATACTTGGACATAATTGCAGCTGATTCTTCTGCCGCCATACTTAATGCCAAGTTTGAACCGTTGCAGATCATTTCTGTTGCTTCTGTTCTAGTCAGCCCCCCGTATAGAGAGCCAAGCACATGTCTATCTGAACCCATTTTTGCGGATGCCAGCAACGGATACGAGGTTATAGTACATGAGGCAGAACTCTGTAGAGAGTTACTTAGTAAGGTAAGGGCGGATTTTGTGCATCTTGACATATCTTTGGGAGCCTTCCCTGTTGAGCAGCTGTCTCCAATTCAGTTCTCCCAGATGAGAGTTTCCAGCAAAGCAAAACGGCATCTGTTAAAAATTCTGCCTAGACTAAGAAAAATTGCTGGAGAAATTACACGAAAGTATGGAGTCGAAGTTTTGGCTATAGGGAAAGAAAGCATCCCCGTAAGAATCGCAGAGCTAACAGCAGGAGCGCACGCAATATTGTATGTATGCGAAAAAACCGTCAATGAGAGCAAGACGTTTCTGTTAGGTTTACCTTCTAAATGCCAACTCAGAATAGCTGAAAAAGAAGTGTATCTTCATTCATTAATAACTGCCGAACATGACATCAGAGGATATGCTGAAGACGCAAAAGAAATCTTGGAAAAAATTAATATAACTGAGATGTTAAACCCATGTGCAAGAGGCTTCAGAGCCCTAAAAATAATCCCAAAATAACCAAACCATAAAGGAGGCTATTCAATTAGCTTTTAGCTTTTGGAGAACTTCCTCCTCCAAAGTCAAAAGGGTATTAACAATCCTAGCCTTTTTTCTTCTTTCCATCGTCATAACAATTGCAGGTGCGTTGACTCCGCTCAGTGCTTCAGAGGCAAGAGAAATAAAACAGGAGCTTGACCAAGTCCGAGACATCGCAAATGCTCAGTTCATTTTTGGAAACAATTTCATGATATGCTTGGCTATGTTTGTGCCCATCGCGGGACCTATCTTCGGATGCTATGTGTTATATAATACGGGCGTCGTACTTGCTGCAGAAAGCATGACCGAAGGACTGCCTCCTCTTGCGGTTTTTCTCTTCTTATTTATTTTCCCATTCGTATGGATGGAGTTTCTAGCCTACTCCACTGCGCTAGCTGAAAGCGCTTGGCTAATTTGGCGGACAGTCCAACGTAAATGGAGAAGAGAACTTGCAAACACATGCGTTCTAATCTCGATATGCGCCGTGACGCTATTAGTGGCTGCGATAATTGAGATTCTTCTAATACTAAGTCTCAGCGGCCCTGCGTAGGCTCTTTTTTTTCATGACCTCTAGGCTCATGTCCAAGGCTTTTATGCTGTCCGTTAGTTCTCCTAGGCTTACAATGTCAACCTCTTTTGAAGCAAATGCAAGAATATTGTTGGTAGTGATGCCACCACTAGCTTCCAGCAACACTTTTCCAAACAATCCCCCTTTTTTCAGTAACCTAACTGATCTCTCTATTTGCTTTGGAGAGAAGTTGTCCAGCATGATTATGTCGGCACCTGCGTTTGCGGCTTTTAGAACGTCTTCAGCATTTGAAATCTCCACTTCAATTTTTTTGCTGAAAGAGGCTTTTTCTTTAGCGCTTTTGACAGCGCTTTCGATGCTTCCAGCGACTGCAATATGATTGTCTTTTATCAAAACCATATCATCCAAATGTAGTCTATGCGTGTCTCCTCCACCTATTAAAACCGCTTTTTTGTCAAAGTATAGAAGTCCAGGAGCTGTCTTTCTTGTGCAAGCAACCTTTGTTTTGAGTCCAGCTTTTTGAATCTTTTCAGTTGCTGTTCTTGTGGTTGTTGCGATGCCGCTCATGCGTGATAGAATATTCAGAAGTGTGCGTTCAACCGAAAGTATTGATCGTGCATCACCGGAAATTTTCAACAGCACTTGTTTTGTCTTGATTTTTGTTCCATCTTCAACTAAGGCTTCGACTTTTATTTCTAGGTCTTCTAGAAGGATTTTTACTTCCTCAGTTCCAGCCACGACTCCCGATTCTTTGGCTACCACTGCGGCTTCTGCCATGCAGCCCTTAGGAACGGTCAGTGCAGTAATGTCTCCCTGCCCTATGTCTTCAGCAAGCATGTTGCGAAGTTTCTCTTCCAAAATTTTCCTTGGTAGGAACATGTTTTGAATTATCATTCTTTAACTTAAAATACTTGCTTGTTTTTTGCTACTTCAACTATTGCTTTCACAGCCTTTTCTACACCGTCATGTTTCAGGGCTTCTCTTTGAGCTTCTTTCAGTTTTTCAGGAATGTCGCCTTCCAAGATTTGCCCAACCCTTTTCAGAAGTTCTTCTTTGCTTAGCTCTTCTTGTTGAATCGTTTTTGCGACGCCTAGATCTTCAGCTTGTTTTGCGTTGCCAAGTTGTTCTGTATGGCTGGGGGTCGGCACCAGTATCATGGGCTTACCGTAACACAGGCACTGTGTTAGGGTTCCATGTCCTGCGCGACCTATCACCAGATCACACGCTTTTAAGTATTCAAAACGGTTTGGGATCCACTTATAAATTGTTACGTTTCTGTGATGTATGGGCTTACTGTCGGCAATCGGATAGCCAAGTGACATGACTACTTCATAGTCTTCAGGGAACTCCAGCAAAATTTTCCTTAAAATTCCTGTTAGAAAAGCTCTTTCCCTTATTGGACCGCTTATGGGTGCGAAAATAACTGGCTTATCAGCTGGCAATTTCAGTCTTTTGCGCAGTTCATTTTCGGTTGGCAGTTCGCTTGGACGAATAGGTATTATTGGTCCTATTAGCCTCACATTCCTTCGATAGTTTCTAGGAATGTTTAGATTGCCAGCGCATATAGTGTACGGCTGAGGGAAATCTGGTATCAGAACGATATTTCTGCTCGTCCATATTTTACCGATAATTGTGAGTGTCATAGAGTCTGCAAATTTTGCTAACTGTAAGAATCGTTTTTTCCTTGGGATTATCACATGAAACTGATTTAGTATGCAGACTCGCGGTATTCCGAGAATTCTTGCTGCTAATAAAGGTGAAACTCGAGAATCTGAAACAACAACATCAGGTTCAAAGCTTTCAATAGCCCGAATTTCGGCGTTGACCTGCTTCAGAAGTGTGGATAAGGAAAGAAAAGGACCAGGATTGACGGCTGTTTGTTTAAAATCTACGGTTCCATCTGGTTTAACCTGAAAACCGATAGATGGAGCCTTTATGAGTGGAAACTTTTCGCGTTCAACATAACGTATGCCTTCTTGATAAGTGGAAAATAACACTTCAGCGTTTTTTTCCAGAATTCTCCTCGCTATTGGAATGCATCTTCCAACATGTCCTAAGCCGATACCACAAGGAGCGAAATAAACCCGCATGGATTATTTCCCGCCAAGGGCTTTACGCTTCACTGCACCTTTTGGTTTCTCCTCCTCAAAAACTATGGCTTGGAACCTGTAGATTTTGGTGCCCTCTAACAACCAACTATCTGGAGGTAATCCCGCTTTAATGCAGCATTGGCATAAAAATTCCTCTTCATCCCATTTCCATTCAACGGGCACTTGAGGTAGTAGCAACCCTTTGAACATACCTCTTTCGATAATCAGCCCATCCTTTCCAACCTTGATTTTTGATGGGTATTCCCTTGTTTTTTTTACTTCTATTGGCTGAGGTGGTGTAAGAATGCTTACTTCGAAAACTATTTTGTCAAGTTCGGTTGGCGAAAGCGGATAAAATCGAGGATCTTGGGTTGCTGAGCTTAAAGCAGATTCGATGACTGCTTGAGCTAATGGAGTTGTGGGATATGGATAGCCAATGCATCCTCGTAGTTCTTTTTCCTCATTCTTCATGCTGTTTATCGTAACAAATATCCCACAGAGCTGCAGAAGCTTATTCGGAGTGTTCTCTGGGACTCTGATATGTTTTCTAGCTTTCAAGTATTCTTCTACAGCTTTACGTGCTAGCTTGACAAGCATCTCTCCTTCTTCTGAACTCAGTTCAAACGACAACCTAGGCTCTCTCCATTTAATAGCGAATGCTTGTTGCGCGGATTAATGTTTAGCTTTTGTTCGTTTAAATTTTTTTTTAAAAAACTGAAATTCAGAACTTCATTGACTCTTCAGCAGTACCATCTTTAGTTACTAACAAGAGATCTATGCCGTCGCCGCTCATGGTGTCTCTGCTTATAGCGGACTTCACTGCTCTTGTCACCAGGTTTTTTGCTTCTTCAATTGTCATGTCTTCTTTGTATCCTTCTTCCAGCACGCCGACAGCGATTTCTGTTCCAGAACCCACAACCGCATACTTGTCAGGCATTACAGAGCCTAGAACGTCGAGCACATAAAGCGACGGGCCTTCTTCGTCTATCCCGCCGACGATTGTCTGCGTGATCAATGGCGCCAGTCGACGGCTGAAAAGCAGGTTTGACATGAGTTTGGCTGCTGACCTTACGGAAATTGTTCTACCAACGTCCAAATTGAACAGGTTTGCATAGGCTTCTACTTCTCTTACAAGGATTTGCATGTCAGAAACAAGTCCTGCGCACGCTGCACCTATATGGTCGGTTAACTTGAAAACTTTTTTGCCGCCTTTGCTGACAACGAGATAACCGTACGAAACGCGTTTTTCAGAGGCTAAAATGACGCCATCTTGGCAAACTACACCAATAGTTGTGGCACCAGGAATCCAGAAATACTGAGGTTGTTGCCCTTGCTTTTCCATATCCAGCCACCTTTTTCCGTGATATATGCAGGCAACTTATTAAACTTAATCGTGGGTCCTTCATACTTCTATTGTGGTGATGCCCAAGATCTCATTGAAGGTCCTTAATTGTTCTCTGTAATCGCCATATACCATGACGTGATGGTTTCCCGATGTTTTGTGGACAAATTCTCTTGGACTTTCTACTCTTATTTCTGCTTTCACTCTGCAGAACATTTTATCGTCCATCTCCTCACAGTCCACAAGAATTCCGCGCGCAATTAGCATGCTTTTCAAGTCACCGCTTAAGCGGCAGAGGGTTACTTCTTGATTCGTCTTCATTCTTACAAAGGCTGTTAAGCTGCCTTCGAATTTCTCCTTATGATAACTTCTTAGAGTGTAAGGCTCGGCGTGTGCGTTGTACCCTTCCATCTTTCGTGGGCTCACACAGTGGCTGATTATTAGTGTGTCATCGGTCTTGTCAACGAATGTGTTGCCCATGAAGCATGGTTTTCCTGCGATGTAATGGAGGATTACCATTGATAGAAGCGAAAGAATGTCTGCTTCACACGCTGACGGTACACCTTCGTCCCTTAAGTTCATGTAAGCAACACAAGGGACAGGTAACGGACTTTCGCCATAACCCATGGTTATTGCTTGAACGTCTTTCTCTTTCAGCAAGTCTCTCATAACTAAAAAAAGTTTTGCCACAGATGTTACGTCTTTTTCTTTCGGTTCAATAACCATGTCCGCCTCACTTATCCATTTCTGTACTATGGTTTTGGCGCGTTCTTCGTCGACATCTCGCCATCTCCTTATCACTTCTTCACTGTTCACATATTCCAACTCTACCCCAAGTTTCTCTCTAATTGCTTCGCGTCCTCCGTGAACACGATAAAGGAATCTTTCCCAGTGGGGATAGTCAGCGTTCAATATCAGAATCTTTGTCTGTCCCATTTTTTTCTTTGCTGAAAAAGCCGCCAAATAATTGTTTATGTCCTGATAATCAACCGCAACCCACACTCTGTCTTTAGCGTAGATGTATTCCAAAGCATCTAACGGATTGCTAACAGATCCTTCATCATTGAAGAGAATTATCGGAAGGTTATATTCGGAGATTTTGACTACACAATTGCCTAGTCCTAAATGAGGCTTGTAAAGGAGGATAACATCTCCTTTTTGCATAAACTCTTCTAGTAGTGTGATATCGTCTTCCTCATTAACAACAGTATCCTCTAGAATCCGAACATTAACTTTCAGGTTTTTGCTAAGTCTTTTCATTCTTTCCTTCATAAAATCTTCTTCAACTTGTCCTCTTCTACAGACCAAAACAGGAAGAACTTTAAGAAATTCAGGCCAAGATTGCATAAGTAATTTTTCCTTTATTGATTTGCATATTTCCGGATCATCTTGTTAACTTCGGTTGTGCCTGTTTCATGCCGTTTAATTCCTATTTTGACTCTCTTAATCGACTAAAGCACTCCTCGCACAAAACATCCTTTTCTACCTTTATCGATGGACCGCCAGCAATGAGCTTGTACCAAGTCTTTGGAGGAAACACTTTAACGTCTATGCGTATATATCCCAGAGTTTTTCCGCAGTTGTCACACTTGACCAGTTCATATGAAGTCGTACTCATTCTGGTCCCTATAGAGCTAAATACTCTGCAACTCCTTTAACTTTTCCGAAAGGTGAATGCGCAATGCTAGGTCTTTACTTGAAAGATATAGATGGCGTCTGGTTTGGCGTTGCGTTTGACAGGGAAGAGGTTTTTGCCACCGCGTTTGCTTTCAGCGAAAAAGGAGCCTTACGAAGTTTGCTTGGAAGCATTCCATTCAACGTGCCATTCCTGAGGTCAGAGACTTCCTCACCTTTCGCTGAGCATGCAGTTGCTCTGGTGAAGGATATTTACTATGGAAAGGACGTTTCTGATAGGGTTTCCTTGGCTAGGGCACATCTGTCAAATTATGCTAGGAATGTGATTGAGGTTACATCTTTGATTTCTGTGGGATACGTGACCTCTTATGGTTCAGTTGCCAAGGCTGCTGGTGGAAGCCCGAGGGCTGTTGGCCATGTTATGGCTTCAAACTCTTTCGCCCCAATCGTTCCATGTCACCGAGTTGTTAGTTCGGATTTTACGCTGGGCGGGTACGGCGGCGGATTGGATGTAAAAATTGGAATCTTGCAGCGCGAACGCAGGGGCTACAGTTTTAAAAGAGAAATTCAAGTGGGTAATAAAAAACTGGAAGTGTTTCCCGTTGAATTTGTATTAAAAAGGCTAGAAGAGGGCAAATGTTAATTTTTTGAATGTATAATGGTACGGGTAAGGTGATTCCGATGACTAAGCGTGGGCTTCTTGTTGGGAGATTTCAACCATTTCATTCAGGGCATCTCGGCGCAATAAAGGACATTTTAAGGGAGGTTGAAGAACTTGTAATTGTCATCGGCAGTGCCCAATACAGCCACACTATTGCCAATCCCTTTACCGCTGGTGAAAGGCTGATTATGATTCGTAAGGCTTTGGAAGAGAACAAAATGGACAATTCGCGTATTTGGATTGTGCCCGTGCCTGATGTACACTTGCACATGATGTGGGTTTCTGCGCTAGAAGGTTACACGCCACACTTTGATGTTCTTTATTCTAATGAGCCTCTGACACGTCGGTTGTTCATAGAGGCTGGATACAAGGTTAAGGCTATCCGTTTTCACGAAAGGAAGCTTCACTCATCAACAGAAATTAGAAAGAGAATGCTCAAAGACGAAAGCTGGGAACAACTGGTTCCGAAAAGTGTTGCCTCTTTCATAAGGGAGATAGATGGCGTCAATAGGCTCCGGGACTTGAATAAGAGCGACAAAGCGTGACTTTGTCTCCAATCTTTGCTTTGAATTTCTGGGCGGCGTCACCTTGGTTTATGGAAATTTCCAAAAAGTTGTGGCTTCCGATTATTGCTAGGGGCTGTTGCGGTTTGGTCTCTGCATAGGCTTTGCAGAACTTCAGCCTCAGCCTAACTCTTTTGAGCATCAAGTCAACATCATCTTTGATGCCTATTACTTCAATTTCCTTTTTTCCTAAATTCGTTATTATATTCCCAAAACTGTCAATGTGTAAGACCTCGCCGACAATTGTGTTTCTTTGTCTACTAACTTGCGCAAACATCGGCGTTACTATTTCATTAATTTCGGGTCCAAACTTGGCTGGTGCTATCCCATTGGCCATGTGGGCTGCTACTGGCGCGAAGATGTCCCTTCCATGAAATGTATTAGATATTCTTGGCAGCATAAACTTTCGGTTTGATATTTCGTAGATGTGCTCTACGGCTTGATTTTTTGCTGCTAGAGTCAATACGCCATTGTCTGGTCCTACATAGTAACCATGCCGTGTCTGTATAATAATTGGTCTTCTTTTTGTTCCCACACTAGGGTCCACGACTGTTACGTGAATCGTGTCTTTAGGAAAATATGGAGCTGCAGAAGCCAAAATATACGCGGCCATTCTTATGTTGAACTTTTCTATTTCGTGAGATATGTCAACGACTGAGGCGTTTGGGCTAATGCTTAAGATCACTGCCTTGATTTCCGCAACGTAAGGGTCTCTCAACCCAAAATCTGTTGTTAGTGTGACTATTGGCCTCGACATGTCTGATTCAATATCAATGTCCTATTTATTTTACTTTGTTCTCTGCCATAGCTGCGTCCTTTAGGTAGGCTTCTGTGACGGTTTCCATCTCTTTGTCTTTTTTGCGTTTTCTTCTAGAGCGTATGTCAATTATTAGCATCACGATATAGGGCAATAACAGATAGCCCACAGCTAGGATGGGGTTATGGAATGATGGGGTTAAACTAAATAAGTGGTCGTTCAGCCCCCCTCCATAAGTGATTAGGATATTTTGGGTTTCAAAAGCCACGAATGCTAGTGCTAGACAAACAAAGAATTGAACAAGCACGCTTCTTTCCTTTCCAAGGATGACCGATGGAATGACTGAGGACAAGACAAAAACCCATGCAAAAGCGTAAACAAAGATCAACACATCCATCCTTGAAGATATCCATGAACCTGCCGAAGGCCAAATCATGTTGATGTACGATATTAAAGCTGTGACTGCTGTTTGGGTGAATATCTGATAACTAATCATCAAAGTCCAAGCAACCGAGATGTATAGAGGCGCTGTTAAGATGGCTTTTACTAAATCGGTCCCCTCCCCGTATTGACTAATTGGCATCTTGTATCTTAAGGTTTACGCTATACCGCTCTTTACTCGTGAACCGCCTCGACATCCAAAATGAATCACAGAGGGCTTTGTGACAAACTTGAATCTATTCCAAATCTTGTAAAGCCTTTTTTAAATAGTTAGAGTTTCTGATTTTGTGTTGACCAGTTTCTCCAAATATTCCTTGCTATCTATAATTTCCTTTTCGTTACCTCGTATTTCAAGAGTAAGCCATTCATTGTATCTGACTTCTCGTAAAATGCTTACGAATTCTGGAAAATTGATTGCCCCCTTTCCTATTTGTAGGTGTGTTGCCTTTCGAAAGTCCTTTTCAAGTGTAGCGTCATGAACATGAATGTCGAGCAATCTATATTTGAATGTGCAAACAGCATCATAAAGATCAATTCCAGTCTGATACAAATGACCCATGTCTATCAAAACTCCAAGTTTTTCCGCAGGAAATTCCGAAACAAATTGCGCAAAATCATTCAAGCCTTCAAAAATAAAGGGACTATAGCAGAACGATTCTAGAGCCATTTTGGTTTGATTGCGACTTGCGAAATTTGCCTCTTCCATTACCAGTTTAAGAAAACGAGCTTTCGCCCTAGACAGAAACTCCTTGTTGGCTTTACGGTTAGCTGCAAAAAAGGGCGGATGAAAAGACATAAGCTTTGAAGATATTCTGCTACAAAGCATTATTCCATAATGTATTTGTTCTTGTACTTTAACATACTCCTCTTCTGTCAAAGCGAACCTTTTGGCGTCGTGAGTTCCTCCTACGTGCACGCTTCTTTCTAGTTTCAAGCTGTCAAGAACTCTTTTCAGACGTTCGCTGTCAATCGAAACATAGTCCTTGAGTGGTCCAATTTGAACAGCTTTGAAACCAAGCGAAGCAGCCTTTCGGACAAATCTTACAAGCTCGTTGTTGCTGTAAGGCGGAGGTGTTTTGAAAAAACCTTTAGGTGCGGTATGAAGAGCGATAATCATCTACTATCGCTTCTGGGACATTCTGCGAAAAAATCTTATCTTGATAGCGTAGAACCTCAAACCCGCCTCAGCCTCCATGTAAGACTGGAACAAAAACCACTTCATCCCCATCCTTCAGCATGGTTTCTAGACCATTCAAAACACCAATTTCCTTACCATTCACAAGAATCAAGGCATTTGGCCTCGGATCATCAAGTTCCGGATCAATCAATGCACGCTTAAGTTTAGGATGTCCTTCCACAACCTTTCTTATGAATTCTCTCACCGAAACGACATTTTTTATCTTTACTGTAGTTTTGCTTCTGCCTGAGGAGTTGCGCAGCGTACCAATAAACCTTACAGTTACAGCCATTCTTTCCCTCTCTTTTTATAGGACAACTATTATGGAGATGTCGTTTACATTTGTACCCGTAGGTCCCGTGAGAATAAGGTCATCTAACTTTGAAAAGAAGTTGTAGGAATTGTTTTCGGCTAGGTATATCTCTGGAATTAATCCTATTTTTGCTGCTCTGGCAATTGTTTTTCCGTCAACTATTGCTCCAGCAGCGTCTGTTGGTCCATCCACACCGTCGGTGCTAAGCGAAGCAACAACAACTCCTTCCATTCCCTTCAGTTTTAGGGCTGCTGCTAGAGCTAATTCTTGGTTTCTTCCTCCTAAGCCTCTCCCGGTGACTGTTACAGTTGTTTCTCCTCCTGCTATTATTCCACTTGGTTTTGGAACGGGATTGTCAGATATGGAAACTTCGCGAGCCATTGAAGTAAGTATCGTTCCAATGTGTCTTGCCTCCCCCTCCAAGGTTGCAGTCAGCAAAAGCGTGTTTAAACCCGACGACTTAAGCTGCTTCACGGCTGCTTGACTTGCAGATCTGTTGTTTCCAACAATAACATTGTAAACCTTTTTGAATGCTTCATCGTCTGCTTTCGGAGTTTCCGGTATAATACTCCTTTCTCCATCTAACAGAACCTTTTTTATCGACATTGGTGCTTTATTCCACAAGCCATACTTTTCCAAGACATTTATTGCATCTCTAAAAGTTGTTGAGTCCGGAACTGTTGGACCTGAAGCAATGAAGTCCAATGGGTCACCGACAACATCAGAGAGAATAAGGTTCAAAATTGTTGCTGGATAGGCTTTTTTTGCAAGCCAGCCTCCTTTGAAATCTGAGATGTGCTTTCTAACAGTGTTTATCTCATTTATTGTTGCGCCGCACTTGAGCAAGGTGTTTGTGATTTCTCGCTTGTCACCAATTGATATTCCGCCTCGGGGCAGAGGCATCAGACTTGAACCTCCACCAGAAATCAGGCAAACAACCAGGTCGTCTTTTTTTGCATGTTCTGCTATTTCCAGCATATGACGGGCGCCTTCTACGCCATCTTCGCTTGGGACCGGATGGCTTGCTTCATGGAGCCTAATAATTTGTGTTGAATGTTTGCTTTTGCACGGAACATTCACAAGCCCATTTGTCACGTGTTTGCCCAGAATCTGTTCTAGGGCTTCAGCCATTGAACCGCTTGCCTTCCCGCCTCCTATGACATATACATTCTTGAACTTGTTTAAATCAAAAGAGTATCCATTTACCTGCAAAGTCGAATTTTTCAACCAAAGTTTTGATTTTATTATTTGTTTTGGGTCAACGGCGTTTAATGCGTTTTCCAGACTTTCGAGAGTTAAAGTTCTCGCTTTTCGGTCAAGCTTGGTTTTCGCGTTTTCGATAAGTTGCCTTTTGTTCTTTATCGTTATCATTGGAGTAACCCATGGTTGATTTGTCAAAGTTCATGCGTAAGTGTAATAAGACAACGTTAATAAAGAATTCCGCGAATCATGGGTTGATGAATATTATGTCAAAACCTAAGGTGTATGTTACACGCGAGCTTCCTGAACGCGGATTGAAGATCATTATGGAACATTTTGACGCCGAAGTTTGGACTGAGTATGCTCCACCACCAAAGAAGGTGATAATAGACAAAGCCAAGAACGTTGACGCTCTTGCAACGCTTCTGTCCGACAATATAGACGCTGAGGTTTTTGATGTTGCGCCAAAGCTGAGCATTGTTGCACAGATGGCTGTTGGGTTCGACAACATAGACGTGAAGGAGGCTACCAAAAGAGGAATATACGTGACGAATACGCCCGAAGTTTTGACTGATACAACAGCGGATTTCGCTTGGGCTTTGCTGATGGCCGTGGCGAGGCGAATTGTTGAAGCTGACAAATATGTTCGCGCTGGGCGATGGAAGGTTGGCTGGCACCCGGGCATGTTACAGGGCAGAGACATTCATGGTGCAACTATAGGTATTGTTGGTGCTGGAAGAATCGGTTTTGCAGTTGCGAGGAGAGCTAAGGGGTTCGGCATGAAAATTCTCTTTTACGATGTTGTGCCCCGACCAGAAATGGAAAAAGAATTAGACGCGAAAAGCGTTGACCTGAACACGCTTTTTCGAGAGGCAGACTTTGTTAGCATTCATGTTCCGTTGATGAAAGAAACCTATCATTTGGTAAACGCGGAGAAACTTAAGCTCATGAAGAAAACCGCCTACCTGATAAACAATTCGCGTGGACCTGTTGTCGATGAGAAAGCCTTGTACGAAGCCTTAAAAGATGGCAAAATAGCAGGAGCTGGGCTTGACGTTTTCGAGCAGGAGCCAGCGCCGATGGATAGTCCTTTACTTAAACTCGATAATGTGGTTGTTGCTCCGCATATATCGAGTGCAAGTTATGAAACACGTTCAAGAATGGCAGAGATGACTGCCGAAAACCTTGTCTCGTTTTTTGAGGGAAGAAAGCCGCCAAACCTAGTTAATCCAGATGTAATGAAAGTGCGACCTTTAACAAAACAAACTTAAGCTGTCTTTTATTTGAGATTGACAGGAGAGACTACCGCATTTCCTTGTTGTACTTACTTTTGATATCGGTCATGGCTTTTTTAAATGCGTCGGCTAAGTCGATGTTGTACGCGATGGCAAGCTTGAAAAGATGATACAAGATGTCTCCTAGATCATCTTCAATTTGTGATATGGTTTTTTCTCTCGATGCATGTTTTCGAGTCTTTAAAAACGGATAAAAATCTACGTTGATTATATGCCTTGCTAGCTCGCCTAATTCTTCGCTTAAATGTGTGAAAAGATAAAAGTGATTGTCTATTTGCGTCCAATCTTTACCTTGTGCCTCTAGAAATTTTTTGATTTCTTCTTGGGCTTGTTTAATCGTAATGTTCCTTAACATAATTCGCGCACATCCAAACTTTCTGTTCGACAAAGAAGCATAAAATATTTGTGACCATGGAACATAAATGTAAACTTAGAGTAAAAACGACTATAATCGTTAAATACTGCGTCTTTTTTACCATTTGTTTCCTTTAAAATCTAGGTGATTTAAGTGGATTCTATCTTTGCGAAGAGAATGGAAACATTAGGGACAGAAACTGCCTTCGAAGTGCTTGCAAAGGCAAAGGCTCTTGAAAAACAGGGAAAAGACGTTGTTCACTTGGAAATCGGTGAGCCTGATTTTGACACGCCGAAAAACATCAAAGATACTGCAGTAAAAGCCCTCAGTCAGGGTTATACACATTATGGTCCCTCCGCAGGAATGCCTGAACTGAGAGAGACCATTGCACAATATGTATCGAAAACCAGAGGAATAAAAGCGGACCCAGATGAGGTCGTTATAACGCCTGGTGCCAAACCGATAATGTTCTTTGGCATATTAGCGTTGGTGAATCCCGGTGACGAAGTTCTCTATCCAAACCCCGGCTTCCCAATCTACGAGTCTGTGGTAAACTTTGTTGGTGCCAAACCTGTTCCTGTGCCGCTTAGAGAAGAGAACGATTTCAGGCTTGACCCAGAATATGTCAAAGGAAAGTTTACAAAAAAGACCAAAATGATCATTCTCAATTCACCGGAGAATCCGACAGGCGGCGTTTTGACTAGGGATGATTTGAAAGTCATAGCTGACTGCATTGCTGACAGAGATGATGTTTTTGTGCTTTCTGATGAGATATACAGCAGAATAATCTACGAGGGTACACATGAAAGTATTGCTTCGCTTCCAGGAATGAAGGAGAAAACGATTTTGCTTGATGGCTTTTCCAAGACCTATGCGATGACTGGTTGGCGACTTGGCTATGGCGTAATGCGTAAAGACTTGGCTCAGAAAGTTGCACAGTTGATGACGAACTCGAACTCTTGCACGTGCACTTTCACGCAAATGGCTGGTGTTGAAGCCTTGAAAGGGCCTCAAAGCGAAGTGGACAGAATGGTTGCGGAATTCAGGAAGAGAAGAGAAGTCATCGTTTCTGGCTTGAATAACATCAAGGGCATAACGTGTAAGAAGCCGCGTGGGGCCTTCTATGTGTTCCCAAATATAACTGGAACTGGCATGGAATGCCGTAAACTTTCAGATTACCTTCTTAACGAGGCTGGTGTAGCGGTTTTGCCTGGGACGTCCTTCGGAAAATTCGGTGAAGGCTATCTACGTTTGTCGTTTGCCAATTCCATTGAAAACATCAAGAAGGCTTTAGACCGCATATCTAAAGCGCTAAGAAAGTAGTAGTCTCCTAATCTTCTATTTTTTCTCCTGTCACAGCTTCAACTATATCTGAGGCTAGCTGTATTAGGTTGTCAGCTTGTTTCATGGCTTTTTCTTCGTCTATTTCCTCTACTTGTGATAGTTGCTGTACTGCTTCTTCGATTTCCACTAGACACCTTAAGACTGGGTCAACTATCGCTTGTGTTTTTTCCGCTGTTTCTCTTATGACGATTTCAATGAATGCTGGTTCTCCTAGGCTGTAGTAGATAGCGTTTCTTGCTTTTCGGATGGCTTCTAGAACTAGGCTTGGAGCCATATATGGTATTTTTCTTGCGGCTTCAAGTTCTGCTTTTGCTTCACGTAAGTATCGTAGTGCCCATCCTCTTCTGTACTCGTCCATCATGTTGTTCGCCTTCTTTGCGCCTTATGAGATTAGGGATTGTTTTAATAAGGGTTACTCGCTTTCCTTTGAAGTTTCTTCGGGGGAGGATGATGTTTGCGTTAGTGCAAACGCATGTGTTATGTATCCGGCAATCTGGTTTCTCACTTTTGTCGTTGCCCCTTGAATGAGTTCGCCAACCACGCGTTTGTTTTTTTCAAAATCGTTAGAGAATTTGTCTGGAAAACGACTAATAAGCTCCTTGGCTATCCGCTTAATATGTTCTGTACGCACATTCCCCAAAGCCCAAGTTCCTCCAAGCTCGCATTAGTTGTTCACCCTACCCGGTCAAAGGCATACTGAAGCAAGCCTTCATAGAAACAATGAGACTAATTTAACTTTACGCATCACGCCTTCTCTTGGTGCCTTGGAATGTAAGCGAATCTTAAAATCATCACTCGAATAGGCATGGTGATTGTTAAAGCATTTTGATAATCCTTATTTTGTTGAGATGAGCCTGACGCTTTCCTCAGTTTTAGGCTGAGTTACTTCTCTGCATCTAGTTTTACTGAGAAAAACTCCTCAAAATTCTTTATTATCTGCTCGGCAACGCTAGCGACCTCGGTCTTTTTGATTTCCGCTATAGCCCTAACTACCGGCGCGATGAAGGCTGGCGTTGTCCTCTTTCCGTTGAAGGGCGCCTTCCAGAAACGTACTGGACCATCAGTTTCGGTCAACAAGTTAGTTAATGGTATTCTTTTGACAACCTCCCGTATACCATGAGAGTAGACTGTCGGCGGTCCTTCAGTAATGTAGTAGCCATTTTCCATAGCCTTAGATAATACGCTTACGGGGTTGCTAAACCAGTGCAACAAGACTTTTCTAAGGCTGTAAGATGGTAGCATCTCAACAATCTTTTCTGTTGTGCCACGCGAATGGATTATTACAGGCAAGTCAAGCTTTTCCGCTAACCTTAGCATCTCATTGAAAACCATTGACTGCTTATCCCATGTCTTTGCGTACTTGTGATCTAACCCTATTTCTCCTATTGCAACTAGCGCTCCGTTTCCCCGTTGGTCCGAAATCAGTTCCGATGTCTTTTCAAGCTCATCATCTGCTAAAGCATTCACGTTCCATGGATGAATCCCCAAAGCAGCATAAACCATCTGGGGATATTGTTCAGCGAGTTCCAGGCTTCTGGTGCTTGTTTCCAAATCCATGGAGTTCGAAACCAAAGCAGCAACGTCATAGTCTTTGGCGTCCGTTATAATCTCATCGACGTGTCCAGAGTATTCCTCGTCCGAAAGATGTATATGAGCATCAACGAACTTCATTCAGGGTTCACTTTTGAGCATACAACTACCATTCCATACACTTTTATAATTTCCTCTCTAAACCAAGGAAATGACAACCTTATATTCCAGGGCAAAGAAAGACTTATGAAGCAAGATGAGGCAAGAACTCTGCGAAATCCTGGACACATATGAAGATTTCTTGGACTGCTGGTGTCATGCGTGTTTCAAAAACGTCAATGAGCAGATCCAGTTATGGCAAAATTCCTACATGAAGAAATATCCAGAATTGCTAGCTAAACAAGTACAATGCTATGAACATGAAGACATACATTGGAGCGAAATCGCCAAGAAAATCTTCCCCACATTGCCTTCCCGCGTGAGTTTCATGCAGAAGGCCAGACAGAACATCCTAGCGGTTTACAAGCCAATATGTTCAAAAGCTTCGTCAAGACTAGGGCTCGACTTCGACATAATTCTGGTCATTTGTGTGGGCATCGGATGTGGAGCTGGATGGGCAACATTGTATGCTGGAGAACCTGCAATCCTCCTCGGACTGGAAAACATCGCAGAAGAAAAATGGCACACAAAAAGCAAACTTCGAGGACTTCTGTCCCATGAAATAGGGCATCTCCTTCACATGAAATGGCGAGATGAATGGGAGACCTTCGAACAGGCCGAACAAGACCCGTTCTTTCAGCTTTACAGCGAAGGTTTCGCCCAAAGATGCGAACACATGATTCTTGGAAAGGAAACGTGGCACATGGCACAACGCAAAGACTGGCTTTCTTGGTGTAGAAAAAAGAAAAGCTGGTTGGCCAAGAAATTCTTAGAAATGTCGGAAAAGCATAAGTCAGTGCGGGAATTCTTCGGCTCATGGTTCAACATTCGAGGCAAAAAACAAACCGGATATTTCCTAGGTCACGCCTTCATATGTGAACTTGAAAAGACCTACAGTTTGAGAGAAATAGCACGTCTTGACATTGGGAATGTTGGAAAGATGGCTCTACACTATTTACATTCAATTAGTGTCGGAGCAAGCGAATAAACGAACAGAATTATTCGCCAGAATTCTAACAATAAACGTTAAATATTGCTTTAAATAGAAAAAGAGGCTATTGAGGAGTCGTTATGGTTGATTTGGAATTAGCTGTAGCTCCCATGCATAGGCTATGCAAAAAAGCTGGAGCCGACAGGGTAAGCGAAGCTGCGGCAAAAGAGCTAGCGAAAGCCTTAGAGGAGATCGGCGTAAAGATCGCCAAAGAAGCCCTTGACTTTGCAATGCACGCGGGAAGAAAGACAATAAAAGCCGAGGACATTGAAATCGCTGCTAAGAAAGTTATGGGCAAATAGCCTTCTTTTTTTAGTATTCTCCCTTCTTTTTGTTTGATATAAGAAAAGGTTGAAGTAACTCTCTGTAGTTTAGAAGCAGAAAGCCTAAAGAATCACGAGGCAAATTTGAATCGTGGATGCTGATAAACATGGGTGGAAAAAAGAAACTGAGCCTAAAACAAATGGAACGTATGCAAGGGAGAAAAGACGAGGAAGATAAAAAGAAGAAGGAGAAATCAGCGCCTGCGTCGAAAGAAAAGAAACCGTTGAGCATAGTTCCACCAGACCCAAAAAGTGAGAAAATTATTGGTGAACTTAAGAAGATGCGGGTTTTAACGCCGTATGCTGTGGCTTCTCGGTTTAACATAAGAATAAGCGCAGCAAAGGACCTTCTGGAGCAACTAGAAGAAAACGGCACAATCCAGTTGGTTTCCGGAAACCACAACATCAAAATATACAAGACAGACTAGCTTCCCATGGTTCCGTTCTTTTTCCCTGAATCTCCAGCCCCCGCATAGGTCCAGAATAGAATTGAGCTTCCCAAGAAGAATTTACACATCCGAAGAAGTAAAGAAGGCAAAAGAACTCACTGACAAGGGCCATAAGCACCGCCTGAGAGTAAAGGGAGCCAAAAATTTTAGGGAAAAAGTGAAAACAGCACTCAAACTTGTTAAAACAGCAGGCTACTACGAATTTCTGAGAACTTACATCCGTAACATAATAGAAATCGATGGATTGACCCAGCTTCGAGAATCTGAGGCAGCAATCTGGGCGAATTGCTATGCTGTAGAAAACCCAGTTGATGCAGCTAGCCTTTTCGTGCAAAAAACCAGTCTTATGAAAGAATATCTAGAAGGCAAACTTCACTATGGAGGCGTCGCAGAAAAGCGCTCGGTTGAGAAGCGTGTCGAATTCCTTAAAACATTAAAAAGCAAAAGCAGACAAAAACGAACAAAGGAAGAATGTGAAAGGCTACTAAAACTCTGGAGTGAAAGCCACCTAGTCTACTAGAACCTCAACCCTGATTTTTGTTCCGCTCTTAACCTGTCTAAACAGTTCAAGATTTTTGGTGATCTTGCCTAGAACGTTCACTGGGCTGTAGGGCTGAGATTCACCGTGGAATATGCATATTGCGCTTCCCATGGGCCAGAAAGCAATTGTTCCTTTCTCAATAGTTCCTTTGGCTTTCTCTTCTCCCATCTTAATTGGTGTTTCAAAATAGACTTCCTCCTTCCATAAGGCTGCTCTGCCCTCTATCGGGAGCTTTCTAACTACCATGTCTACGGTTCTTGGAGCTAGAAAGCGTATGAGCTCTCCTTCTGCTTCTCCAAGACCTTCGATTATGAATTTTATCTTTACGCGCGAGATTTCAACTTCCTCGCTGCTCATCGTTTCCCACCTCTTTTAAGGAACTCTTCCAAAATGTGCTCAAGCGAGACTGGACCCAACACCTGAAGTTCGTACTTAACTCTCACTGTTGGTTTTTCGATCGTCATGACTCTTCTTAAGTCAATCGGTGTACCAATCACCACAACATCACAGGGTGTGCGGTCGATCGTTTCTTTAAGCTCAGCTATTTGCTTTTCGCCATAGCCGAGCGCTGGAAGGATTGCACCTACATGCGTGTACTTCTCATAAGTCTCCCTTATCGAGCCAACGGCGTATGGTTTCGGATTGACGATTTCGCTTGGCCCAAGGCGTTTCGCTAATATGGTTGCGGCCCCGTAAGGCATGTTGCCATGTGTCAGGGTTGGCCCATCCTCGATGATTAGTACGCGTCGCCCTTTGATTAATTCGGGTCTATCAGCTGTTATGGGCGAAGCCGCCTCTAATATTGTAGCCCTTGGGTTAAGCCTTATGATGTTTTCTTTGACTTGGTTCACATTCTTCGGGTCTGCGGTGTCAACCTTGTTTATTATTAAAATGTTTGCGATTTGCAGATTGGCTTCGCCAGGATAATATGTGACTTCATGTCCAGGCCTATGGGGATCAGCTACAACAATGTGTAGGTCTGGCTTGTAGAATGGTATATCATTGTTGCCTCCATCCCAGACGATGACATCCGCCTCTTTTTCAGCTTCTCTCAGGATTTGTTCATAGTCAACTCCAGCGTAAACGATTATTCCGTTGTCTATGTGCGGTTCATATTCTTCTCTTTCTTCAATCGTGCAGTCATATTTGTCCAGATCTTCATGTGAAGCGAAGCGCTGGCAAACTTGCCTTTTCAAATCTCCATACGGCATCGGATGCCTTATAACCACAACTCTCAAGCCTTTGTTTTTCAAGATTTTTGCGACTTGCCTTGAGGTTTGGCTTTTCCCGGAGCCTGTTCTAACGGCTCCTATGGAAACAACTGGAACCTTTGCCTTCAGCATTGTTGTTTTAGGTCCCATCAAGCGGAAGTCTGCACCACTTGCAAGTGCTATCGATGCCCTGTGCATAACATACTCGTGTGAGACATCACTGTAAGCAAAAACGACCTGGTCGACATCATGCTGTCGAATTAGTCTGGCTAGTTCTTCTTCTGGATATATTGGTATGCCGTTAGGATAATTTGGACCTGCAAGCTCGGGCGGATAAACTCGTTCTTCTATCCCTGGGATCTGCGTAGCTGTGAAAGCTATAACTTCAAAAGTCTCGTTGCTCCTGAAGTAGACGTTGAAATTGTGGAAGTCTCTTCCAGCCGCGCCCATTATGATAACTTTGGTTTTTTGCATGATATGTTCTCCGTCAAAACCTCTAAGAAGACGGTTCAATACTACCTAAATCATTCCATATAAACCTTAACTTGCCAATTCTATCCTAACAAACGTAAGACTGCCTTGCTTATGAAATCTATTTGTCGGGTTGTGACGCTTGGGTGAACAGGTAATGAAAACACTTGGTTTGCGGCCTTCTTCGTTTCGGGAAGTCGTCCTTTTCCAAATTTTGTATAGTAAGGCATTAAGTGTATGGGATTGACGTAGTATATTCCTGCGCCTATTCCGTTTTTCCATAGCTTGTTAACAAACTTGTCTCTTTGTTCCTTTTTGACGTTCTTCATTCGGACAGTGTAAAGGTACCAGCTGTGCTTGTACTCTTTAGGTTCTTTGGGCAATTGTAAGCTCTTAGCCTTTTGGAGTTTTTCTGTCAAATCTCTTGCGTTTTCTCTTCTTCTGGCCAGAAATCTTGACAGCTTTTTCAGTTGGACGCAGCCTATTGCCGCTTCCATTTCTGGCATACGATAGTTGTGTCCGAGCATAAGGGTTTTGTACTTTTCTTTCTCTCCGTGACTTCTCATAAACCGTAGATTCTCTGCAATTTCGTCGTCATTTGTTGTTATCATTCCTCCTTCGCCTGTGGTCATGTTTTTGCTTAGATAGAAGCTCCAGCACGCAACATTTGCGAATGTTCCCGCGGCTTTTCCTTTATAGGTTGCGCCGTGAGCTTGGGCAGCATCTTCGATGATGAACAAGTTGTACTTGTTAGCTATTTCTACTATAGGCTGCATGTCCGCTGACAACCCGTAGAGGTCTACTGGTATTATGGCTTTGGTCTTCTTTGTTATGGCTTTTTCAACTTCTTTTGGAGAAATCGTGTAGGTCTCTGGGTTTATGTCTACAAAGACTGGTTTGGCACCGCCAATGACTACGGCCTCGGCTGTAGCGACGAAGGTGAAGCTTGGTAAGATCACTTCATCGCCGTGTTGTAAGCCTGCTACTAGAACTGCTAAGTGTAATGCAGCGGTTCCACTGCTTACAGCTATTGCATGTTTTGCCTCTGCAAATCTCGCAAACGATTCCTCAAACTGTTTTACCATGGGACCTGCGCCGAGTCCATGTGTTAGGTTGCTGCTCTTCATAACCTTGACAACGGCTTCAATTTCTTCTTCCCCGATTTGTGGCGCATTTGTTGGAATCATTGGTTTAGCCTTGAGGCTAATATGATATGCGTTGGCTAATAACTTCTGCGTTTGGCTATTTGGTTTTGATGAGTTCAGAAATGCTGTTATTCAAACTCTTGACTCTATTTAGAAATTCACCTATTTCTTTTTCGACTTCGTCTTTTCTCTTTGTGAGAAACTCGAACTCTTCAAATATCTCTTCGGCCCACTCTTTTATGGCTAGATTGCATTCTTTAACTGTCATTCTAGCCAAATATTTTGACACATCTTGCGGTTCTCCTTCCTTTAGCTGATGGAGTGGATAGTCAATGTGCTGAAATTTTGAGAAAGGAAAGAAATGCCTTGTTGAGCGCGGCTTCATTAAATGTCCCGAGAGTCCTGCGAATATGACTTTTTCAATTGTGATTTCTCCATCTGAATTATGCACGTATTGGTGGATTCTCCTTCTTCCAACATGTATTTTTGGATTTTGAAATGTGTCAACAAGCGTGACTGGTATTAGCTTGTATCCAAGGCTTTTGAGTGCGAGCCAACGGTGCATTCCGTCTAAGATAACATAGGTTTTTTTGTCCGCTATTATGGGATATTTGAGTATGCCATCTCTAAGGATTTCTTGCTTGAGCAGCTCAAGATAAACCGGAGAACCTTTTTCATGCGGTTTCAGCTTATCAATCGGCAGTATAGCTGTTTCTAGGCTTGATTTTTCCTCTAAAATAATGGGTGTCACTTGATTTTCGCCTTTCAAAGGCTGAAGGCGGGGGCTTCGATTTTTTCTGGTTCATAGTCCACCAGTTTTCCTGCTAGGAATTGTTCATAGGCTGTTAGATCAAGTAAGCCATGTCCGCTGTAGTTCATTGCGATTACTTTCTTCTGACCAGTTTTTTTGCATTTTATGGCTTCATCTATCACGTATCTTAGGCCGTGGGCTGTTTCGGGGGCGGTTATTAAGCCTTCTGTTTGGGCTAGGATTCTGGCTGCTTCGAAAACTTCGGTTTGATTGTAAGCCACAGAGCGCATATGCCCCTTATTGATTAGGTATGATATTGATGGCGCCATTCCGTGGTATCTCAAGCCGCCTGCATGGATAGGTGGACAAGCATATCCGTGCCCGATTGTAAGCATTTTGAGGAGCGGTGTCATTTCTGCGGTGTCTCCATAATCGTAGGTGTAGACGCCTCTCGTTGTGTGTGGCACTGCCTTTGATTCGCAAGCAACAAATTCAGCGTCCTTTTTACCGTTGAGCTTATCCATCATGAACGGATAACAGAAGCCCGCATAGTTCGATCCGCCACCTATGCATCCGCAAAGGACATCTGGATATACGTCTATGAGCTCGAACTGTTTTTTTGCTTCTAAGCCGACTATTGTTTGGTGCATTAGAACGTGGTTTAGCACCGAACCCAGAGAATATCGCGCATCCTCGCGCGTAAGTGTATCTTCTATTGCTTCACTAATGGCTATGCCTAATGTTCCAGGATGATTTGGGTTTTCTTTAAGCAGTTTTCTGCCGAAATTCGTTTGACGGCTTGGCGACTCGAACATTTCAGCTCCATAAATTTGTGCGATTATTCTTCGTCCAGGCTTTTGTTGGTAGCTTGCCCTTACCATGAATATTCGGCATTTAAGCCCGAAAATCGTAGATGAGAAAGCCAAGGCCGTGCCCCATTGTCCTGCTCCAGTTTCAGTGACTAGTCTGCTGGTTCCTTGTTTTTTGTTATAGTACGCTTGTGCGATTGCAGTGTTTGTTTTGTGGCTACCTGTTGGGCTGAAATTTTCGCATTTGAAGTATATTTGTGCAGGGGTTTTTAGGTATTTTTCTAGTCTTCTCGCGTGATAGAGGGGTGTTGGACGTGGAAGCCTTAGATATGCGTCAAGCACTTCGTCTGGTATCTTGATGTAGCGTTCTGTTGAGACTTCTTGTTTTATGAGTTCTTTTGCGAATATTCTTTCGAGAAGTTCTGGGCTTATTGGTTTTAACGTTGTTGGGTCTAGTGGGGGTGACACAGGTTCTGGGAGGTCTGCTTGTATGTTATACCAACATTTTGGCATTTCATTCTCGCTTAATTCTATGAAAGCTTCTTTCGTTTTGTTCTGTTGAGTCATTTTGTTTTCCCCTGGGTCCATTTCTGTACGTTTAGGCATACTAGTAGACATTAGAGTAGCAAGAACATATTTATACTTTATTGCACAAAAAAGTACATTAAGGAATCGGTAACATGTGGAGCAACATCACAAAATATCTGGAAGCCTATCCAGAACGGCTCAAAGTAGCACGTGTCCTTGTAGAAAATGGGCTGAGCGTAAGAAACGGAAAAATCCATCTAAACGAGATCGAAGTTCCACCAGTACGAATAGCCCGCGTTGCCGGAGTTGACAGGCGAACAGTAAACGAGACATTGATTGCTATCAACGCTAACCGTGAACTTCGGCTAATATTTGACAGCATAAGGTCTGCTGGGCATTCACTAAAAGAGATTGCGAAACATCTGAACCTAGGAGTTGTTGAAATAACACCTGTTGATGCCAGAATACCAGGCATACTCGCGAATTCAGCCATGATCCTTGCAAAAAGTGGTCTTAGCATAAGACAAGCAATTGTGGATGACCCTGAACTCTCGCCAGAGCCGAAACTTACATTGATTGTTGAGCGAAAAATCCCTGGAGAATTAATTCCAGAGTTTCTAAAAATAAATGGAGTGGCCAAAGTCTCGGTGTACTAGAAAAGAGTGTCTGAAACAGTGCCAACTTCCAGCAGACGTCCTCCATCATGGGATACTTAAATTGTAGAAGTATGTCATTATCCATCGGTCTGCCTGTTTCTCAATGTGCATGGTCACGTATTGAGTCTGTACGGTTGCCATCAGTCCGTTCCATTGGATTGTTGGAATATCCTTTGGAGTTGCTTCCACCCATGGGTAGGTGTCGTTGTCTAAGTGCAAGACTATGTGGGTTGTGCCGTCTTCAACATATTCGTACTTGCCTAGAACTGTTGCATTGAGCTCAACGTAGGTCGTCACACCAAACAGGTTCATGAAGTCTAATCTTGTCTTGCGCACTAGTTGTTCGCTTGTTAGTCCTTCTCCGTTCATCGTTATGGTTATTCGGTTAGCTTCTGACGCGTCTGCTATGGCGATTCCGGCTAAGTAGATGGTTTCATCTGGTTCTCCTGTTCCTTCGCGCCAATAAATGGGCACGTACCATGCAAGTGTGTAATTGCCTTCTGAAATCTCAACCGGATAAAGCAAGGGCATTTCTGCGTAGTAAATGCCTGTAGCTGGTTTGGGTAGTCTTCCTTCGACCATGTCTTCCACTGTCATGCCGGAGATGTAGTTGGCTGACTTAAAATCGTAAAAGAACACATTGTTCCGTGTGGCTTTGAACACTCCAGATAACGCTCTTTGGTTTCCAACGGGGTTAACGCAGATGAGTGCTACTACATCATTTGTTTCTGGGTCAACAATATAACGCGTATCTTCTGTCATTTGAAAGCGTTCGCGGCTTGGCGGAATTATCCATAGGAAACCACCAGCCCAATAGTCGAAACTGCCGCCTCTTCGAAAGCATCCCATTTCGTTTATCATTCCCTCTAGCCAATCTTCATCGTAAATTTGTGTAATCCAGAAGGGGATGTTAGAAATGGATTCTGTTTCATAGCGTAAGTTGCCTTGTGAATCGTAAACCATGGGGGTTTCATATCTTCTAACGAGGTCAAAACCGACATTATAGCGTGTTACAACATAAGCAGACTCGTTTGTAGTTAGGTCCCATGTTATGTAGGCAACTCCGTAGCTTTCCGCCATGTCATCCATGTAGGAGCGAAAATGAACATTATGATCCCACCAAAGACTTTCTCCAACCCCAAATTCATTCCGCCATGTCTTTGGGGTTGCAGTTGGGTCTGTTGCATCTATTATCACGAAGCCTTTAACGTAATTCTCCGCTATAACATTAGTTGAGCCGATAACAGCTATCCAAACAAGCTTATCTTCAGGAGTTTTCGTTATGTGACAGCCTAAGACATGCATATTGCTTCCAAATTCAGACATGTGCCGCCTCGCAATGGAAACGGCAAGTTCGCGTGTAACAAGGCGCACCATATTATCTGGAATTGAACAGTTAAACGGTAAGCCTGAACCTAGTTGCATAAAACTGTTGAAATAAGCGGCGTTTGTCACTCTTTGAATCTGTCCGAAAACTACTATTGCAGAAGCCGAAAGTACATAGATTAGGAAAAGGACCCCGATTATTTTTCTTTGGATTTTCACGGAGACCTTCCATGGAAAACGATGACGAGGATAATAATGTTGTGTTGAGTTTTCTGCTACGACACGACTTAGCGAGAAAGCTGTTTCCATAAACGCGGCAAAGAGTCTAAGGAAAACCAGTAAGTATACAAAAACGCTTAAAGGAGTGCGAAAGAGCTGGATTAAAAAGAAAAGCAGCAAGCCCATAAAGAGTGAAACTATACGAGAAGGGGCTTTCCAGGTGAACTTTTTGGGCGGAATGGGAATATACCAAAGAAAAGCCCAGACCATGAGAAACAAGAATAGATTCAAATTGTTCACCCGATGTCTAAATCCTATAATCGAATATTTAAATCAACTGAAGATACGTAGTAGAAGTTGTGCATTCATTGGAATTTCTGAACGCGGCTCTGGCAAATAATGCCAATTATATTGCGATTTTGTGCTTTTAAACCGCTAGGAATAATAAAGCGGTTATTCGATAAATTATTTCCCATGAGGCTTGCAAATGCCCAAGATAGGTGTTTACGTTTGTCACTGCGGATTGAATATTGCAGGCGTTGTGGACATAGAGAGGGTCGTTGAGTACGCCAAAGGCTTGCCTGATGTTGCAGTAACTAGAAACTACACTTACATGTGTTCTGACCTAGGGCAGCGCATGATTCAAGAAGACATCAAATCTCACAAACTTGACGGAGTAGTTATTGCGACGTGCTCGCCTGCAATGCATGAGGAGACTTTCCGCAGGGCAGTTGCTGAAGCGGGTTTGAACCCTTACTTGCTTGAGATTGTTAATTTGAGGGAGCATGTTTCCTGGGTTCACAGTGACATGCCGGACGAAGCGACCGAAAAAGCGAAAGACCTTGTTAGAATGGGCGTTGTACGTGCAAGACTTCTGGAACCTTTGGAAAAAAGTAAGGTTCATGCGGAGAGGAGAGTTTTAGTTGTTGGCGGTGGAATTGCTGGGATACAAGCCTCGCTTGACTTAGCTGATGCTGGACTTGAAGTTATTCTTGTGGAGAGGGCACCAAGCATTGGAGGACGTATGGCACAACTGGACAAGACGTTTCCAACTCTGGATTGTAGCGCGTGCATATTGACTCCTAAAATGGTCGATGTTGTTAAACATCCAAAGATAGAATTGTTGACGAATTCGGAGGTTACGGAAGTCAAGGGTTTTGTTGGAAATTATGAGGTTTCAATCACCAAGAAGCCAAGATATGTTGATGAGAAAAAATGTGTGGGATGTGAACTCTGCACGAAGGTCTGCCCAGTTGAGGTCGCGGATGAGTTTAACGAGGGCTTGAGCCAAACGCGTGCGATATCGATTTACTCGCCACATGCGGTACCGAAAATCGCAGCGGTCAACCCGAAACACTGCTTGAGGTTGAAGTATGATAAAGACGTTTGCGGAAAATGCCTCGAAGCATGCGAAGCCAGAGCCATAAACTTCAAACAGCAACCAGAAACAATTCAGGTCAAGGTTGGCGCCATAATCTTGGCCGTGGGCTCGCAGGTCTTCGATGCTTCAAAAATGCCAGAGTTTGGCTATGGGCATCACAAAAACGTTGTGTCAAACATAGAATTCGAAAGAATCCTTAACGCTTCTGGACCGACTGGCGGCCAGATTCTCTGCCCAAGTAACGGCAAGGCTCCTGAAACGGTGGTTCTTGTTCAATGTGTGGGGTCTCGTGACAAGCGTTTTCATGAGCATTGTTGTCGCGTAGGGTGTATGGCAACCTTGAAGCATGCAATTCTGATTCGTGAGAAACTCGGTAAGGATGTTAACATTTACGTGTGCTTCAATGATATGCGGGCTTTTGGCAAGGGGTATGATGAGTTTTATAGGCGAGCAAGAGACATGGATATAAACTTGGTTGCTGGGTTGCCCTCTGACATCCGAAGCAAGGCAGATGGCTCTCTTTACTTTGATGTTTACGATAAGGGAACAAACAAACTTTTGGAAATACGCCCAGACTTGGTTGTGCTTGCTAATGGCCTTGTTCCAAACAGTGACATGGCGAAGATAGGTGAACTATTTCGGGTTTCAAGAAGTGCTGACGGGTTTCTGTTGGAGGTGCATCCTAAGTTGCGACCGCTTGAATGTGCAGTGGCTGGAGTTTTTCTTGCTGGTGCTTGTCAAGGGCCAAAGGACATTCCCGATGCTGTGGCACAGGCAAGCGGGGCGGCGGCAAAGGTCATAGACTTGCTGGCGACTGGAGAAGTTGAGCTTGAGCCTTTGAAGGCTGTTGTTGACAAGGACTTGTGTAGTGGTTGCCGACTTTGCGAGCCTGTTTGCCCTTTCGTTGCTATAGAGATGAAAACCGAGATTGTAGACGGTGCGGAAAGGCTTTGGGCTGAAGTTGTAGAAGCTATGTGTCAAGGGTGTGGCTTATGCGTTTCAGCATGTCCAACGAATGCCATCAAGATGAGGCATTACACTAATGAGCAGGTCATTGCTCAGGTCCAGGCTGCATGCGCTACGTCAAAAGTGGGTGGAGACGGCTAATTTGGGTTTAACCGATTTGATGTCAATGGCGAAGGCTAACCCGGAATCCCTCGTAAAGGTTTTGGCGAGGCTCAGCAGTAGAGAGCTTGTTAACTGTTTTCAATGTATAAAATGCACGAGCGGTTGCACAGCTTTGAAGCTTTTGGAGTTGAAGCCCCATGAAATAATGAAGCTTGTTAACTTAGGCTTTGTAGATGAGTTGGCAGCTTCTGACATAATTTGGACTTGTGTGACATGCTTGAAGTGTGTGCAGAGGTGTCCACAGAAGGCTTCTCCTTATCATGTGATAATGGCTTTGCGGAATCTTGCTGTTGAAAGAGAAGCGAAGGTCCCTGAGGGGTACTTGAAGGCTGTTTCGCAGATTCTTGAGACGGGACTGGCAGAAGGCGCCCAGAAAGTTGTTACCAAGAAGATGGAGACTTTTGACCGTAAAAGCCTGAAATTGCCGAAGGTCACCCCTCCAAGAGAAGGCTTTCAACCTCTATTAGTGAAAATTATGGAGGAGAAATCGTATTGAAGACCGCTGTTTTTTGGGGTTGCCGCATATTAACAAGCCAGTATGCCTATGAGATGTCGGTTCGAGAAGCTTTTCCAAGGCTTAATATTGAGCTAGTAGACCTAAGGGAGACCAACTGTTGTGGAGACCCAGTCAAAAGCGTGAATGATTTGGCAGCTAACTATTTGGCAGCGAGGGTTTTGGCATTAGCAAATGTGGCTGGTTTGGAAAACTTGCTTATTCCGTGTAATCGTTGCCACTTCGTAATCACTGAGGCAAAGAATATTGTTGAGAAGAATGGAAGGCTTGGGCAGAAAATTGCCGGTCTGTTAATGGAAGAAGGGTTAGAGTGCAATCCAAACATTAAGGTCTGGCACGTAATTGATTTTCTGCATGATCTTGTCGGTTTAGATAATATTAAGAAATTCTTGCAGAAACCCCTTAAGGGTTTGAAACTCGCGACACATGTTGGTTGCCAGATCATTCGGTACAGTGACCTTGGCAGGGTGGATTATGCGGAGAATCCTCTTAAGCTAGATGAATTAGTCAACGCGCTTGGAGCAGAAACCGTGGATTATGCAGAGAAGCTGGATTGTTGTGGTGCAAACTTGATGCATAGTCATTCTGATTCGGCGTTTTCGCTCGCTGGCACTAAAATCAATGCCTTGCAAAACCTTGGTGTGGACGGTTTGGTCGTTTCCTGTCCTGATTGTGGGTTGATGTTTGACTTCAAGCAGAAAGAAGCTGAAACAAGGGTCGGAGCTAAACTAAACCTTCCTGTCGTGTATTATAGTCAGTTACTTGGATTAGCGTTGGATGTTGAACAGGAAAAACTTGGGCTACATCTTAATCAAAGCCCAGTCGATCAGCTTTTGCCGAAAGTTTCTCCGTGAGTTTTGAACAACTTTTATATTTATAGCATCTAGTAGTTACGGTTTAAAGGTGAAAATTATGGTAGATTTCGCTTTCACAGAAGAACAGGAGCTTTTTCGCAACGCTCTGCGGGAATGGTGCCAGAAGAATTTGCCCTTAGAGAAGATAAGAGAGATGGATGGTAGAGGCGAGATTTCTCGTGAGATTTTGAAGGGCATGGCTGAGATGGGGCTGCTCATCATGACAGCTCCGCAAGAACATGGAGGGGCTGGTGCTGACTGGGTTACTGCGTGCATTGCGGCTGAAGAGCTTGGTTATGCTGATGTGAGTATCGCATTGCCTGTTCTTTGGCTTGTTGAATCATCTTGGGGTTTTGTTGTTGACAAGTATTGCAGCGAAGAGGTGCGTGAAGCGGTCATACATAAGGCAATCAAGGGTGATGCTTTCATAGGCATAGCTTCAACAGAGAGTGGAGGCGGCTCAGATGTTGCTGCTTTCAAGTCTACGGCAAGAAATGAAGGTGACAGCTGGATTCTTAACGGCGAGAAAATATACATCAGTGGCACAGAAGAAGCGAAAAAGCTGGGTGGAGGCTACTTTGTCATCGCTAGGACATCGCCTGCGCCGCCAGAAGCAATGCATCGTGGAATGACAGGCTTTTATCTGCCCATAGACGCTGCTGGTGTTGAGATTAACAAGCGTTTTGATGACATGGGAAGGATGGCAATTTCTACAGGTGGCTTCATGATGAAAGATGTGCGGGTTCCAGACTCTTACAGAATCGGCGAGGTTGACAAGGGCTTCTATTTGACGATGGAAGGGTTTGACAATGCGCGTATTCTGATAGCTGCTGTTTGTGCGGGTGCGGTTAAGCGTGCGCTTGAGATTGGAATGGATTATATTAAAGAGCGGAAGGCGTTCGGCAGACCGATTGGCAAGTTTGAGGGTATACAATTCGAGTTGGCTGACGACTGGGCGCAACTTGAAGCTTTGCGTTCGCTTGTTTATCGCACGGCTTGGATGAACGACAAACGCTACAAGGAAAGAAAGTTTTCACCTTTAGAAGTTAGTAGGATGATTGCTGCTTGCAAGCTTATTGCGCCGCATTTTGCGTTTGATGTGTTTAAGCATGTAATGATTTGGCTGGGCGCTTATGGCTATACAAAGGAGTGTCCGATAGAGATGGGATTGCGGGGAATAATGAGCTATTGCGTGGGAGCGGAAGGTGCAACAAACATTCAGAGAATAGTCATAGCAAGAGAACTACTAGGAAAAGAGTACATACCCTATAAATGAAATCACTTCTCTTCTCGTCAAAAAATGTGTTCACTTCAAGGCAACAACACTTGTTCATAATTGGACAGCGTATTTAGTCGCAGTCGCAACGTTAAATGCGGACTCCTAGGAGGACTTTGGAGTCTAGCCAAGGGTCAATCTATATATAAGGGAGGGGCTAGGTTCTCAGAGTAGCTACTCTTTAACTCTACCATACCATGAGTCAATCCTAAGTTGAATCTATTTATAAGGGGGCTAGACTGTGCCAGATAGTCTATCCTAACTGCTTCTTCAACGCGTCTTTCAGTGCCGGCAATATCTCGTACAGATTGCCCACAACACCGTAATCTGCAACCTCAAAAATCGGCGCTTGCTCATCCTTATTAATCGCCACAATCACTTTAGCATCGCGGATTCCAGCAACATGCTGAATCACGCCTGAAATCCCACATGCAATGTAAAGCTTCGGCTTAACCTTGTGCCCAGACAGCCCAACCCACTCCGTAAACCACTTCCTATCCTCAGCCAAAGGTCTGGAACAACCAACTTGTCCGCACAAGAGCGTCGCCAACTCATCCAATAAAGCCTTGTCTTCCTTCTTTTCCAAGCCCCTTCCACAACTGATTATCACATCGACATCCTCAATCTTCACACCCGAAACTTCAAGCGGTTTCGTTTCAACAACCTCTGTTCTAGGCTGCTCAGTTTTGACATCCAATTTTATTAGTTGTCCACTGCGGTCTTTGGGTTCGGGTTTTTCAAAGGATCTCGGAGGAATAGTCACTATTTGCGGTTTGGTCTTCAAAGCTATCTTTGCAGAAGCATTTCCGCCGTAAGTTATTCTCTCGCCTACAAGCCACCCTTGCTCATTAACACTTAATCTATTGCAGTCAGGAGCACATCCAACCTCAAAGCGTGTTGCAAGTCTGCCCGCAAGAAGCTTTCCATTTCTGGTTGAGCCGATCAAAATGATTTCTGGCTTGTAACTCGCTGTCAAATAATGTAGAACACTCAAGTAAGCTTCTAATCGAAAATGCTGCAACTCCTGATCATCAACAAGGTAAACCTTGTCCGCCCCGCATTTTATCAGCTCATCAGCCTTTTCCTCCACGTTAAATCCAACCAGAACAGTAGCCAGTTCCGTTTTCAGTGTATCCGCGAATTCGCGACCCTTTCCAAGAATTTCCAGCGCTAGGTCGTGCCTTTCCGAGAAAACCCAAACTCCCTTGTTTTCATTCATGCCTTTTTCACCTTCTTCCAATAACGCCTTCCTGAATCAGTGCCTTAGCCAACTTATCCGCAATCTCCTGCATATTCTCACCTGTAACCCTGATTTTCTTGCGCTGCGTCTTAGGTGCCAAAACCTCGAGTATCTCAATTTTTGAACCCAACTGGTCTTTCGGAATGTCCAAATCTGTCGCTGTCCACGTGACTATTTCCTTCTTAGAAGCCTTCATTATCATCATAAGCGAAGGAATCCTTGGTTGATTAATCTCACGAGTAACCGATACTAACACTGGCATTCTCGCCTTTACAGTTTCAATCGCATCCTCAAGCGCACGTTCAGCTACGACAGTATCGCCTTCAACAGAAATTTTCCTAACAAAACTTACCTGCGGCAAACCAAGAAGCTCAGCCAATCTTGAACCAACAAGCCCAGAAAAACTATCCAAAGATGTCTCTCCACAGAGAACCAAATCGAATTCTCCAATCCTCTTAACAGACTCGGCAAGAACGTGGGCTGTGCCAAAGGTATCAACATCCTTGAAACTCGGGTCGTACACAACATATGCCTTGTCAGCTCCCATAGCAAGCGCCTCTCGCAAAACAGCCTTAGCGTCTTCTGAAGTCACTGTCAAAGTAAATATTTCAACATTGCCTAACTTCTCCTTTATCCTAATTGCTTCTTCCAAGGCATTTTTGTCGAAGTCACTAATTTTCTTGGGCGCGCTTGCCGTCATCAACTGTCGTGTTGCTGGGTCAACCTTCAGCTGGGAAACATCAACCGCCTGTTTAAGACAGACAACTATCTTTTTCAAACATGTCTACTCCTAGCATCGATTATTGAGAAAATACATCGTTGAAACCTATAATATTAAGAGTTTCGCCGCCCGCTGCAATGTTTAAAGCTAAATACTAAAGGTTTTCTCATTAGGTTACGCGGATGTCGCCTCATGGAATTCGAAATCAAATGCTCCGCATGCAGTCAACCTTCTCTCAGCTTTCTTAGTTACAAGTGCACTTCCTGTGGTCAACCATTGGACGTTCACCTTCACTTCAACTTCGAAGTCAAGAAGATCATAAAGCATGATTACAGTATTTGGCGTTATGCAAGATTTTTCCCCTACGTAAAAGAAACAGAAACTGTAACCTTGGGAGAAGGTTGGACTCCACTAGTCAACTTTTCTAATGATGTCTACTTCAAACTTGAAAACTTGAACCCAACAGGTTCTTTCAAAGATAGAGGTTCAGCAACATTGATGTCTGCTTTGCACATGTCAATCAAAAGGGCTAGAGGCTCAATTACTGAAGACTCGTCTGGCAACGCTGGAGCATCAGTCGCCGCCTATGCAACTCGTGCTGAGGTAAAAGCGAAAATCTATGTTCCGGAAAATGTTTCAGGACCAAAACTAACACAAATCGAATTTTCCGGTGCAGAAGTTGTTAAGGTTCGCGGTACTCGAGGAAAAGTTGCTGAAGAAGCCCAAAAAGCTAAAGGGTCGAAGTTTTATGTTGGGCACATACTCCACCCCTTGTTTAGGGACGGGATAAGAAGCCTTTCTTATGAAATAGCTGAACAATTTGACTGGCATGTTCCCGAGCGCATCTATTTACCTGTTTCCGCCGGGACGCTACTTTTGGGCGTGATAAGCGGGTTTAAACACTTAGTGAATTCAAACATGGGAGCCTCCCCCCCAAAGATAGTTGCTTGCCAAACTCGACAAGTCTCACCACTCTATCATCGTTTTAAAGGCTTGAAATATAAACCACCAGAAAGAATAACTTCTATTGCCGATGCATTAGTGAGCGTGAATCCCCCACTACTGAATATTATGATCAAATACCTAAAAGAAGCAGATGGCGATGCCGTTATGGTTGAAGAAGACGAAATATCAAATGCCTTTGTCGAGCTTGCTAGAAAAGGCTTCTTTGTTGAACCAAGTTCAGCCGTTGCCTACGCAGCTTATAAGAAGCAGCTTGAGAAAAGAGAAGTGTCAAAAGACGAGAAAGTCGTAATTATCTTAACTGGCGCGGGCTTGAAAACAAGACTTAACAAGCGTAAGTCCTTGGAAGTTTGAGGTTTAAAATCCAACTTTTGTTATCTCTTTTTCGAAAAACTTATATTGTAATGCTGTTTTTCTTGTTGACGCATTAGAGGAGGTTGTTTAAGATTTGTCATCATCTGCACCGGCTGGAGCAACTCCAGTCCTAATCTTGAAAGAGGGATCGAGCAGAAGTAGGGGAAGAGAGGCTCAACATGCAAACATAATGGCTGCAAAAATAGTTGCAGAAACTGTTAAGAGTTCTCTCGGACCAAAAGGCATGGATAAAATGCTTGTGGACAGCTTCGGTGACGTGACAATAACAAGCGATGGACGCACAATCCTCGACGAAATGGATATTCAACACCCAGCCGCAAAAATGATGGTTGAGGTCGCAAAAACACAAGACAACGAGGCCGGCGACGGAACAACAACAGCCGTCATAACCTCAGGCGAACTGCTAGGCAAGGCTGAAGAACTAATTGAGAAAAACGTACATCCCACAATAATAATTGACGGGTACAAAAAGGCATCAGAAAAAGCCCTGGAGATTTTGGAGAAAATAGCGATACCAACCGAATCAAAAATTCAAGAGTATTCAAAGAAAGCAGCAATGACTGCCATGGCAAGCAAGCTTGTGTCTGAACACAGAGAGCATCTAGCTAACTTGGCGGTTAAAGCAGTTCTTGAAGTTGCAGAAAAAGAAGGCAACGAGTACAAAGTAGATATAGAAGATGTCAAAGTCGAAAAGAAGCCTGGTGAATCGATAAGCGACACGAAGCTCATTCAAGGCATAGTTTTAGATAAGGAAGTCGCGCATACTGGAATGCCTAAACGTGTGGAGAAAGCCAAAATAGCGCTTCTCGACTGCGCGTTAGAAATTGAAAAAACAGAATTCGACGCCAAAATCAACATCGAAAGCCCAGAACAAATGGAAGCCTTTCTCAAACAAGAAGAAGGCATGTTACGGGAAATGGTTGACAAAATAGTCGAAGCAGGCGCCAACGTTGTGTTATGCCAGAAAGGTATAGACGATATGGCTCAGCACTTCCTTGCCAGAAAAGGACTACTCTCCGCTCGGAGAATCAAGAAGTCGGACATGGAGAAACTTGCGAAAGCGACGGGTGGAAAAATAGTAACAAACTTGGATGCTATAAGTTCAGCGGACTTGGGACATGCAAACCTCGTTGAGGAGCGCAAAATAGGCGACGACAAAATGACATTTGTCGAGGGCTGCAAGCACCCGCGCGCAGTTACGATCTTGATAAGAGGCGGCACAGAGCGCATTGTGGACGAAGCCGAAAGATCGCTGCATGATGCTATATGTGTGGTTCGCGACGTCGTTGAAGAGCCGAAGATTTTAGCTGGAGGGGGTGCACCAGAACTAGAAGTTTCGCGCATGCTCAAGAAATATGCGGAAACCCTTCCAGGGCGGGAACAACTTGCAGTTAAGAGTTACGCAGAAGCCCTAGAAGCCGTTCCATTAACACTGACTGAAAACGCTGGGTTAGACCCAATCGACATACTATCCGAGCTAAGGGCACGGCACGAAAAAGGCGAAACATGGGCTGGAATAGAGGTGCACTCTGGAAAAGTCCAGGAGATGAGCGGAGCGGGAGTTTTCGAACCTCTAGCTGTTAAGAAACAAATAATAAAATCGGCAACAGAAGCCGCATCCATGATTCTGAAAATCGATGACGTAATCGCTGCTGGAAAGATGAAGGCTCCTCCAACACCTCCAGGAGGTCCGCCCGGAGGTGCTGGGTACCCAGGTGCTGGGGAGTACTAGGATACGTCTAAAAAGGAAAAGAAAGTTTCGATAGGTCCCCCGAAGCTTACCCGTTTCGAAAAGGCGAGGATTGTAGGAGCTAGGGCTCTCCAAATATCTATGGGGGCACCAATACTTATCGAGGTTTCAGAGGGCTTTTCAGGTCCGATAGACATAGCATTAAGGGAACTTGAGGCAAGCATCCTACCGATCACAATAAGGAGGACGTTGCCCGACGGAACTTACCAAGATATTCCACTGAAATGGCTTTTTGAAGAAGAATAGAATGTTCTGTAGATGTTTTGTTTGCTATTTTAGAATGTTGGAGGCGGCTACTTCTTGGTTCGCAGCTTTCTCAGGTTTTCCTTTGCCTTTTCGAGCGTCTTTCTGATTCTCACCCAGTGAGCTCCTTGCCAGTATATTTGCCTACATTTTGGGCACTCCCAGAACTCGTTGTAGTGCGAAAACGTGCTTTTCTCAACTTTTTTGGCTACTGCTTCTTTAGGGATTGGTTTTACTTGGGTGTTGCATTTTGGGCATCTTGATGTTGTAATGTCTATGTCCAGTTTGATCTTGAACCTTTGTGCAAGTTGGGCGAGGTTTTCTGCCTCTGTTTTTCCGTTCAAGTATAAAGAGTCGACGCCTTTGGCTGTGGCTTGCTGGTAAAGCTCCAAATCCCTAGTAAGTAAGATTCTTCGCTCTTTTTTGGCTATTTTAACTAGTTGGGCGTCGTCAAGTTTGTCTGAATATTCCACGTTATACCCTAACATTCGAAGCCAACGTGTCAGTTTGCCAAGCATCCCATCAGCAATAAACCTCAAGGCTTCACTCTCTCTGGATTATTTCACCGCTTCCAGCCTTAGCGACAATTTCTTCCTCATCCATTATTAGCTGACCGTTAACGAAGGTTTTGACAGGTTTTCCTTGAATTATCCATCCGTCAAATGGGGTCCATTTAGCTTTCGAGTGGAATTTTGATGCGTCAATTCTGTATCTCCTGTCTAAGTCCACAACCACTAGATCCGCCTTGTTTCCTTCCTTCAAGAAGCCTCGACCTTTCAGTTTAAAAATCTCTGCGGGTTTTTCGGATGTCATTCGAACTAAATGGGCTATTGATAATCTTCTGCGCTTCATTATTGTCAGCAAAAGCGGGAGCATTGTTTCTAAGCCAGGTATGCCAACCCTAACGTCCCAGACAACCTTGGCTTTTTTCTCGTATAGTGTGTGTGGTGCATGATCTGAACCCAAAGTGTCAATCCAACCATCAAGAACGCCACTCCACAATGATTCTGCTTGGCGTTTTTCTCGAACGGGTGGCATCGTCAAAGCTAAACTTCCTTTCTCTTTCAAGTCGTTGACTGACAATAGAAGATGATGCGGTGTCGCTTCACACGTTAATGAAATTCCAGTTCTTTTTCCGCTGATTACTGCTTTTAAGCCGTTTTCTGTGCTTATATGACAGAAATGTACGCGCGTATTGGTTTGTTCAACGATTCTAAGTAGACGTTTGACCGCTTTTTCCTCGATGCTTTCTGAATGTGCTTCAAGAAAAGCTTCAATGTCGTTGCGGTTGGAGTGTTTAAGCTCTTCCTCTGCCTTTTTTAGTGATGTTTTGTCTTCTGCGTGAATAGCGACTGGAACTTTCAATCTGCTAATTGTTTTGAATCCTTCTAACAGAGCGTGGTCGTTGTCAATGTTTAATCCGCCGATTTGTTCAACCATAAAGAGCTTAAATGCAATAGCGCCTTCCTTGACTATTTCCTTCATTTCCTTGGTTTCTTTTGGAAATTCAGAGTAGAATCCAACATTAACCAAAATTCTCCTTTCAGCGGTTCTCATTCGGTTTCTCAAAGTTTCAGCACTCATCGTCACCGGGTCATTGTTGGGCATGTCCAAAACTGTTGTTATTCCGCCCGCTGCTGCGGCCGCCGTTCCACTGTAGAAATCCTCTTTGTAGGCTTTTCCTTCGTCTCTAAGATGTACGTGGGCATCTATTAAACCAGGCAAAACTAGAAGGTTTTTCAAATCGATCTTTTTCTCTGCTTTGGGCATGTTCGTTTCTTTGCTTATTCTAGAAATTTTGCCGTGGCTTATTGCCAAGCTACAATGTACTATCTCTTTATTTATGTAGGCTTTTGCGTCACTTAGGACTAAGTCAACAATCAAGTTGGCCGCTCTCTTTTATTTGAATATTGGAGTGAATGTTAAAAATTTATTCTATTAGTTTGAAGAAGTCTCTTTCAGTTATGATGCCTACGAGTCTTCCGTTTTCAACAACCGGTACAGCACCGACGTTTTTCTCTTGCATTATTCTCGCTGCTTGACCCACATCTGCGTCTGGTCGAATGGCTACAACCTCTTTTGTGGCTATTTCAAGTGCGGGTGTGTTTAAAACCTGTATTATGGTTCCAGATCGTAGATAAGTGAATACTTTTCCAGAGCCGAAAAACCGTATGACATCCATGACTGTCATTATACCGATTACTTTGCTGTCGGAAACAATCGGTAGCCTTCTGAAGCCTTGCGTTGTCATTGTCTTTTCAGCTTCGAATATAGTCGTTGTAGGTAAGGCAGTGACCACTTTTTCCGACATTAAATGAGACACCTTCACACCGCTGATTCTGTCAGCAAACAAGTTTGCAATATCTCTCTCTGTAATTATCGCTCTTACGCGATTTTCGTCATCAACAACAGGCAGACCACCAAGATTCTTCTGCGTCATCAACTCAATTGCTTCGCTTATTTTCGCTGAAGCTTTAACTGAAACAACGTTTTGGGTCATTATGAGTCGTACGGGCTCGTTTATGGCTTTGAAAAGATTCCCGCCGAATTTCTGCTGAACTATCTCGAATTTTTTTCCACCGCCAAGATAATCTACTATGTCTGTAGCTGTTATTATTCCCTTTAGAACTCTTGTTCCAGGATCGGCTACGGGTATACGGCGGAATCCTTCCTTAGACATTATTTGGATTGCGTCGTAGATTGGAGTTGTAGGAGCCATCATGACAACTGGGCTTTTTGCAACGTGGAGTATTTCGCCTTCTTTCTTCTTCGACGGATGAGCTTTCAGCGAGAGTGGACCCTTCTCCTTCAAAGTTCTTCTGAAACTTTCTCTACTCAATTGCATCCCTCTTATCTAACCAGCAATCTAACAATGTCCTCGCGGTCAACTATGCCAACCAATCTGCCCTTTTTGTCTCTCACGGGAACTCTTCCGATGTTTTTTGAAATCATAATTTTGGCAACCTCGCTTGCTTTTGTAGACGGTTCTACAGTTACTACTTCTGTTTTCATTAATGAAGAGATCTTGGAAGAAGCCCGAAAACGTCCTTTCGTAGACTCGAATGTTGGCAACATTGCTCCGCTTTCGAGAAGGTCTTTTTGGGTAACCATGCCAACCAGCCTATCCTTCCTTATAACGGGGAGCCCGGCAAAGGATTTGTTCTGCATTAGACGCCAAATATTGTCAACTTCATCGTCAGGAGAGCAGGTCACAACATCTTTGGACATTATTTCCGAAACACTTTTTGAAAGCTTTTTCTGGCTTGCCTTGAGTGAAGCTTCAAGGAAGTCTTCTAAGCCTAAGACTCCTCTGTAGATCTTGTCTTGGACAGAGTTTACAATTGGTATGTACCACTCATCCAGCCGAATCATGATTTTAACTGTTGAAACGACATCATCAGCCATTGCTGCTATATGCTTCGGATTCGCCATTATGCCTCTTACTCTTATTGGCGAAACAGAAGAGGAGATGGTCATAACATTGCCGCGCGAAACTATGCCCAGCAATTTTCTGTTTTCGTTGACGACGGGAAGAATTCTTAAGGCATGATCCCTTATTATTGCACGGGCTTTTGTAGCTAGTTCATCTTCATAAATAAACGGGTGCTTTTTTTCTGCGAGTTCTTCAACACGCAAACAATCGCCTCTTATTCCTCGCCTTCCAATTCAACTTGGCAATCTTCGCAGACAAATTCTCCGTTAACTTCTTTTAGGTTGTCAGACCAGATTCCACAGCGGTCGCAATATCCAGCAAGAGGTTTCGATTCCTTTATGGCTATCTGAGCCCTGTTTTGTCCCTCTATTAGAGCCCGTTCCTGAATGGTTTCGACGAGTTCAGGCATGACCGCTAGAACATCCTTGCTTGACAAAACTCCGATTAGTTGCCCCTTATAGATGACTCCCAATCTTCTGATATTAAGTCTACTCATCCTTCTGGCTGCTTCGTTTATTGATTGGTCGGGCTCTATAGTAATAAGCGGTGAAGTCATGACTTCCTTGGCTTTAATAGAATCTGGCTTGGCGTTTTTTGCTAGGACCCTTCCAACCAAGTCTCTCTCTGTGATTATTCCCAGCGGTTTTCCCTCTTTGTTTGTCACTATCATGCAGCCCAAACCATGCTTATCCATGAGTTCCGCGACATGGTTGGCAGGTGCATCTTCATGGATAGTTATTACTGGACTGCTCATGACATCCTTGACCAGCAATCTAGACCTTAATCCGAACTCGGACATCGTTCTCAGCCACATTGGCAATGAATGCTGTGTTGGTCTCAGCCTCACTGAACTGAAAATAAACATCCAACATTTAAAACTTGTTATGTTTCATGCAAATACACTAGTAGGCCAAGCTAGTGAAGTTTTATTAGCATCCGCTGGGTATTGCACATAGTCTGATATGAAGGGGTAATCTGATGCTAAGAACAAACACTGATAAATTGGTGAAAATATCGGTTTTTGGCGAAGTGGCCAGTCCAGTTTTCGGAAGAGGAGTCTACAACATATCGGCTCAGGGGACTCCCATGGTTTTGCCAGGCGTTGGCGGAATCACGTACAACGTGAGGGTTGGCGATCCAGCGTGTGGATGGGAAGCAGACCATGTTGAGCCGGGAGTTAGTGTGGAAAACAAAGAAAACGACCCTCGCTATGGGCAGGGCGCAAACGCAGCATTCAACGTGCTTTCTTGTGTTGGGAATGAGGCAATAGTTGCCACGGGCGATGGGAAAGGCGCAAAAGGGGTAGTAACTGGAAAGCACGGGGGAATTGAGCATGTTCTGGTTGATTTTCAGCTTGAGACACTTGAAAAATTAATGCTCGGCGACAAAGTGCTTGTGAGAGCCTTTGGAGTTGGTTTCAAGCTTCTGGATTTTCTGGACGTAAAAGTGATGAATTTAGACCCAAGATTTTTTGAAGCTTTAGGCTCAAAACCAAATGGTGACAAGCTGGAGGTTCCTGTCACACACATAATTCCAGCAGCCATAATGGGTTCAGGCTTAGGAGCAAACCAGACTTATTCTGGCGATTATGACATTCAACTTTTCGATGAAAACGCTAGGAAGCAGTGTGGGCTTGATGATTTGAGACTTGGCGACTTGGTGGCCATACTTGACGCGGACCACACTTTCGGGAGGATATACAAGCAGGGTGCAGTGACAGTTGGCATTGTTGTGCACACAAACTGCATCTCGGCTGGTCATGGTCCTGGGGTTACAACCCTACTGACATCTTCTGCTGGGAAAATCGCTCCGAAAATTGACGCGAAAGCTAACATTGCTTCAATTCTAAAGTTGAGGACAGATATATAAAGTAGAGAATGTACTGTTTTCGGTGGAATTAAAGGAGTTGAGCAATATTGCCGTTTAAACGAAAGAGCCGTGGACGGTCAAAGGGCAGCAAGGGCAGCAGTGGCCCTGTTCAGTGTGCAATGTGCGGCCAGCTAGTTCCACGCGACAAGGCTAAGAAGATTACGCGACGGGTTTCTATTGTTGATCCGCAGTTGGCGAGGGAGCTTCGTCAGAAAGGCACCTATTTGGGCGGTTGGATTGACACGAAGTATTATTGCGTTTCGTGTGCTGTGCATCGAGGTATTGTGAAGGTCAGAGCTGCGGATGAGCGGCGGATGCGTTTAAGAAGAAGATTCTAGCTTTGCGCAGGTTCGCTTTTCCTCAGTTTTTTATAGACATGTAGGGTTCTCTGCAAAACTGTCAAGTTTGAGAGTATGGCAAGCAGGATTATTCCTGCATTCATTACTTGCGTTGGGAGCCAGTAGGCTGCGATTATGCTTACCATGGCTAGTATGATCATTCGTTCTGCCCTTTCAGCCAGTCCAATGGATTCTATTTTTATGCTTGCTGCTTCTGCTCTTGCGCGGCTGTAGCTTACAAGAATGGAGCCTATTAGGGCTATTATACCCCATAATGGTTCGCACAATGCGCCAATTATTATGCCTGCGTATATGACAGCGTCCGCGTATCTGTCTAACAAAGAGTCTAGAAAACCGCCAAACACTGTTGCTTTTTGATAGAGTCGGGCTACAGCGCCATCTAGGGCGTCGCAGAATCCAGATAGTAGGAGAAGAAAGGTTGCGAGCAAAAGGTAGAGCGCGTTTGATTGCCATTTCGTATAGGCTAAGGCTGTGAGAAAAGCAAAAACTATGCCCATGATGCTTATCATGTTTGGAGTTAATCCTATTTTGTGGGCTGCTTTTGCTTCTGTTGTTAGCATTTGCTGGACTTCTTCCTTAAGTTTCGTCAGCATTGCTTAGGGTCTTCCTTAACAATCCTTATTTATGTTGGTATTGTAATGTTCAGTTTAAAGGTGTTTATGCATGATTAACGTTACGTCTTTGAAGATTGATGGAAAAGACTGTTTGAGTTTGCATGTAGACTTGCCTGAATGCTCTGCACCCTTGCTTTTGATAATTGCTAAGAGGGGTTTTGTTATGTGTGGTTTCTTGAATGTGGAGGCTGCGGAAAGGCTTGGTGTGGCTGCTGCCGTTGTGACTGGCGTGAGAAGTTTTGATGATGTGCTTAACGCACAAGTCAAGGCAGTAACATCAAAAGCGAAAGGCTTCGGTGTTGAGGTGGGGATAACGGGTGTTGAAGCCTTAAAGCGTATGCTCTGAACTGTCTGTCTCTCTTCGGAGAGTAACCCCCCTTATATATAGGTTGAACCCTATCGATAAGATCTCCTTTATGGAACAAATGTTAATTCTACCTTCCAGAAGAACCCATGGTCTTGAGTAACTGTCGAACCATCTATAGTAGAAACCGTAAAGACGTTCGCAGGTGCTCCATAGATTGCCGAAACATACAGACTTATGTTGCAGTACTGAAACTCTTGAATAAAGACCGCGTAATTTGTGCCTATAAACATCGCCGAAACATTAACGCTAGAAAAGCCAGAACTCACCTTGTTAAACCCGCTGTTTCCTTCCAAGCCGATAAAGTTCGCTTTCGTGTCCTCGTTAATGTCTCCGTAAATTCTGCAGTTAATATACTGGTTCGTATAGTTGCCATCCAGAACATCTTCTAAAACGCAGTTTTCCCATGTTACGTATTTCGTGTCCGATGACAAGTCAATTTGAGCGTCTCCAGGGTCCATAGTCCACAAGTAAGATGACTCGAACCTTATGAAATACGCTGTTCCTACTCGTACTTTCTTATCGTTTACGCCTTCTAAGTTAAGACCCTGAAAGTTCGAGTCTTGAATGTCGCATATGTAAGCCTCCACGAACGCCCAAGTATCATCTCCAGTTTGATGTATAGGGTTGTTCACCTGCAACCTTCTGAAATGACACAATGCTGTCCAAGTATTCTCGGCGTTTATACTACTGTTTCTGTGTATGAAAATCGGATATGGTCCTTGATGTTCTACGGCTTGCAGGTCGTAATTTATTCTACAAAATAGCTGGTCAAATATGCTATTTCCTTGATGCAACCACTCAGAGTTTGCGTAAATCTCTATCAGCGGCCCACCCCATACCAGAACGTTTCTGACAGTAGAATACAGAAAGTTGCAGAGTTGTATTCCGTAATGGCTTTTGTCATTGTTGAGCACTTTTACGTTTTCGACGACCAAATTCGTTACTGTGGTTTTGTTGTACGGTGTTCCAGTAGTTATTCCATGTCCTGTAGAAGCTGTTGTAAACCATATTCCAAGGTTTCTGATTTGGATCCCATATTTCCACTTGCCCGGGTTTTCATCGTCTCCGCCCCAATTTGTTATTTCTATTCCGTTTTGACTCTCTGATGGCTTAATGACTGTGCCATATAATGCTGATGGTGGTGGTTCTGTGCTTAGGTCGGTTTGTGTTGCCCAACATCCTTCGCCCTCCAAGATTATTCCATCTCGGTTTAAGACAATGTTGCCTTCATATGAACCCGCTTTGAGGAAGATTTTGCCGCCTTCTGAAGGCATTGCGTCCGTTGCGTTTTCAAAGAGTGCGGTGAAGTTTGTCCCACTATAGCCTAGAAGGCCATTTTTGTCTTTCGCAAAGTAATTGCTAGATTCGCGCCAGATAGTGTACGTTGGTGCTCCTGGGCATATTCTTGGACTGATTATATATGTGGAACTTGGTGTCACAGCATAGGTGATTACTGCTCCTATGATTATGCCAATAAGGAAAGATATTGCGGTTATTTTTACGTATGGTTTGATTCGCTTCTTTATTTCAGTCACCGCTACCACCATTCGCAAATGGAATTAATCCAGCTATAATTTTGTAAACTATATAAGCAATTAATGACCATATCGGCATGGCTATGACCATACTGAGCATGATTCCCCAACTCCAAGAACTCCTAAGTTCAGAGCTTAAAATATAGGTTGAACCCGGGGGGTTGTTAGCTTGCATAGGAGGGAACTTTTAGACGCTGTTGCCGCCGAGGTCGTAGTTTGCACGAAATGTCTACTTTGGAAAACGCGGAAGAATGCTGTTCCCGGCGAAGGTAGCCCTGAAGCATTTATCATGCTTATTGGCGAAGCGCCCGGCTACTGGGAAGATGTTAAAGGAAAGCCTTTCGTAGGTGTTGCTGGGAGGTTTCTTGATATATTGTTGTCCGAAATTGGGCTTTCAAGAGAGGGCGTTTTCGTCTGCAATGTTCTTAAGTGTAGACCGCCCAGAAATCGGGAACCAGAACCGAAGGAAATTCAAACATGCACACACTACTTGGATAGACAAATAAAGATTATTCAGCCAAAGCTCATAGTTACGCTTGGAAATCATTCAACAGCCTACTTGTTCTCCAAAGCCAGCTTGCCATTCAGTGGCATTACACAAGTTCGTGGAAAATGCTATGAAACAACCATATATCGCAGGCGAATAACAGTCTTTCCGACATTTCATCCAGCCGCAGCCCTGTACAGTGCAAGGTATAAGAAAGACCTACTGCGTGATTTTACATTGTTGAAAAGCGAAATCTCAAAACATGCATTCGGTTCATGAGGTTACAGTTCAATTGCAATGATGCATCGCTCTTTTCCCATGGTTCTTGTTTGAAGAACATTGTACTTAGCCGAGGGATTAAGGGCATGCGCAATTCCTTTCTCTGCTTGGCCAATGGCAATACATAGTTTTGGCGTAAAGTATTTCTTCCAAGCGCAACGGTAACAATGATAAACAATCTTCTTGTCGGTTTTTTCCGCTAAGGTGGCTTCCACACCGAAAACTTTGTGGTCAATTTCCATGGCGAATGCTATGTCGTCAATGGTGTTTCCTAGCTTGAATTTCTCCTTGACCGTTTCTCCGAACTCCAAACCAACCCTATAGGCAGCATCTGCCAACACTTTCGCCGACGGACCTTTATCATCTTTTTCCAATTCATCGTATATGGCTCTGTAAAGTTTCCCGACACCCTTTAGGACAAGTTTCCACTTTGTTGTAGACGGAATGTAACTTTTAGCTAGATGCTTTTTCAAGCTCATCTTGCTTCACACATCAGACATCAAGAAAAAGATGATTAATAACTTATGCAGCTTCTTCTATGTCCTTAAGCAGTTCCTCTGCGTTCCTGTAAGTCTTAGAAGGCAAATCCGTCAATAGAATGCGAATCCTGACCTGCTTTCCCTTTTCAACTTCCACAAGTCTCCAACCAACTTTCTTAGTCAACATGCTTTTAGACACTGGATAACGCGTCCTTTCAATAACTTCTTTTATCGAATCCAAACCCGTTGACTTGGTGATCTTTGGAAACGCTCCTTTCGACAAATATTCCTTGAAACGGATTGCATCTTCGAACATTGAGAGGTTGTTAAAGAGAATGTAAACTTCTCTTCCCCCTTTCTCGTATGGTGTAATGAGTTCCATAAGCTTTCTCAATTCCGTATCTGTGTGCTGATAGTAGTACATTTGCTCACCCAAGCCATGAAGTCTGAAATAAGCTATTTCGCCCGAATAAGCAGGCATAAGCCTTAAAGGATCAGTAACATGGGTGACATTCAATTTCTGCAAGGATGTCCCTAAACTCTCTTGCATTTCCGTAGTCTCCCAGGCTTGTCCACGAGTTTCCCATGCCAAAACCAACTTTTCACGCATTACTTTTGCAAAGAATTCTTCCGCATCCGCAAGCTTGTCTGGTCTGAAGGACCTTGGTGTCTGAATAAGCAGTATCTTCGCTTTTACGGTTTTGCAAATCTGTTTCATGTATTCAAAGGCTTGAAGACACTCCTCATCCGCTTTCATTCCTGCTTTGTGACTTATGTCTTGATGTGCCTTAACAGTGAATTCGAAATTCTCAGGGGCTTTCTCTCGCCAGCCTTCAACAGTTTCCATGCGTGGATAATGATAAAACGTCGTATTCAGCTCAACTAGACTGAGGTTTTCGAAGTATTTCTTCATGGATGTTGGGAAGCCGCAACACCCAACCTTAATCATGTTAAATCAGCCTTGGTTGCAACCAATAGAAAATCGGTTGGTATTAAGGGGGATTTCGCAGCTTTATCTTCAACATAATACTCTTCTACATAGTCAATTCGAAAGCCAGCGCGAATCGCTGCATTGATAATGTCGCTAAGTTTCCAATGAAACTCTATAGCTAGCGGCATATTTTCTTCTTTACAAACCTTCGGGTTCTGGTCGAAATAACTCTCCTTAATTGTGACTGCCCCATCTTTCTCCTCCGCAATCATCGAGATAGGGTGAAAGTCTGAAACAACGAGCTTTCCGCCACTTTTCAATACTTTGTATGTGTTTTTCATCCATGCGCACAAATTCCTTATCCAAATAAAAATGCCACACTCAGTAACTGCCAAATCAAAGTGGTTAGCAGGAATGGTTTTGGGCAGATTTTGCCAATCTGCTTCCACCAACTTTACATTCAAGCCCCATTGTGCAGCAGCTTCCCTTGCAAGTCGAACTTGACCACTAGAAAGGTCAACTCCAGTAACAACAGCCCCTTTCTTTGCGCAAGCTAACAAAAGCATGCCATCGCCGAATTGAGGAACAATTATCTTCTTTCCCTTTATACGCTTCAGATAGGGGCTTAGTTTGGGCTCCCACTTTTCAAGATAAGAAGTACCATCCCCGATTTCTTTGAGCATATTCGTCCTCTTCGCTTGGTTGCGTTTTGCCAACTCATTCCAATGTCTCTTATTCACTTGAACGTAATCTTCAGAAGCTTCAGACCGCACTTTCTTGGCCTTCATGCACTTATTTTTGGCGGTGGGCGGACTGGCCTGCCAAGTTTCCTTCGCAAGGCGATACGATAAAGTTTCCTCAAGGATTTTATTAGTTGCTCAACACTCGGCAAACCCGAATATATGAGCGGTATGCGGTCGTACTCTGCTAGCCTTGCTGAGTTTTCGTCTGGTTTGGCGCCTTGAAAAATCACGACGCGCGGTTTCAGATTGTTTATGCGCACAATCATCATGGGTGAATTCTCACTTCCTATATTGGTGAAAATCAAAGCTCTTTCAGTTGTTGCACCGAAAAGCTGAGAATATTCTAATCCAGAGAGCGTTTCAACAGCCTTCTTGCCGTCTACAACCGTATAGCCATAAACCTCTCTAACATAACTATTTGAACATGCCACGATTTCGCCTTTGATGGCTTTACACAAGTATTCTACGCGAACTGGGATCGGAAACTCTCGAAGATCCAGTACGGCCAAGCTTGGAGAGCTTGTTAGTTTCGCAAACTCGCGAATAAATCGGCTTCCGCGTTCCTCATCTATTTTCAGGAGAGCCCAAACGAATCGTCTAACGAACTTTGTGCCAGGGCTCTTTCGTCTTCCGCTTTCGTAATCGCTGATAACTGATGATGAAAGAATCATTTTATCCGATAAGCTTATTTGTGAAATGGCGAAAAGTTCACGCCATTTCCGCATTGTTGCGCCAGGCTTGCTTGATAAGATTATCTCGCCAGCGATTCTTCTTGCTAGAACTTCGCGAACGCTCGGAGACACTGACATATGAATGCGACCTTTCCAGTCCGCCAAGTCTCCCTTTAAAACAGTGTGGTATAAAACCGTACCGCTTTCAGCCTTCTTAGAAAAAGAAAGAAGGGGATGGATGTGTTTTACAGAATTGATTCTCTGTTCAATGGGAACGCTGTTGAAGCCCTTATGTCATCGACTCCAAGCATGAATTGAGTGACTCTGTTTAGTCCTATTCCGCACCCTGAATGTAGGATTCGGTGTTCTTTGTAGAACTCGAGGTACCATCTGAAATCTTCTATGCTTCCGCCCTTCTGAACCAACTGCTTGAACATTGTAGAATCTATTAATCGCTGGTAGAGTTTGTCGTACCTATATTCTCTTTCGGCTGCTCCGACGGCTTCCCCGCTTATTGGCAGAAGCAAGTCTGCACTATTAACAATTGTTGGGTTGTCGTCGTTTTCTTTCATGTTGAAGAATTTTATAGCCTTTGGGAAATGCGTTACAAATAGAGGCTGGTTTCCGCTCAAGTTGACAAGCAAGGCTTCGTGACGGCTTTTCAGATCATCTCCCCATCTGACTCCATGTTCTGCCAGTAACTTAACGGCCTCTGTGTAGCTTATCCTGCCGAAAGGACTCTTAAGTTTTCTAAGTCTTTCAGCGTTCACGTTCAGAAGTTGAAGCTCCTCTCTTCTCTCGTCGAGTGCGCAATTTATCATTGAACATATCGTTCCTTCCACATGTTCTAGCAGTTCTTCGAAGTCACCCGCAAATTCTAACTCGATTAAGGTGAACTCTGTCAGGTGTCGTTCATCGGCAGAGGGTTCAGCTCTGAAACTCGGTCCGATGCACCAGACCTTACCGAGAAATGGCGTTAATACTTCTAGGTAGAGTTGTGCTGTTTGGCTCAGATATCCCTTTTTTCCAAAATAGTCCAGCTCAAACATTGTTGCAACGTTTTCACAAGCTCCAGTTGCCTTTGTAACGTGCGGAACAACAACTTCAATGAAACTCTGTTCTTCGAAGTATTCTCTGGCTCCTTTTAGAAGGCTTGATTCAATATTCACGATCGCATGCATTTCTTTCGTTGGAATCAATTTGTGTCTGTCTTTTGTGCTCTTAAGAAGACAAAGACCTACTGCTCTGCTTTTTTCAGAAGTTTTTTCAATCTCACTAATCTGGGTCTCCACGACCCACACCGACAATCCTAGCTTTAAACTTATAAATTTTTTGGAAAGCTTTATGAGGACTACGTTAGGCTTAGGCAGAGCGCTTAATGATACGAAAGAATCAATGGGCGCCATCCCTTAAAGCTTTTCAAGCTGCGAATATCAGAAAAATCCCAATGACGATTACTATCGAACCAAGAACATCCTTTGCCGTCACCCTTTCATGCAGAAAAATAATTCCCGATAGTGTTGAGAAGAGGGGTGTGGTCGAGGATATCGGAACAGCCTGCGATTCAAGAGTGTTTATAAAGCTGAACGTCAGGAAAAACCATCCCAGCCCCAATGCCACTATTCCTCCGGCGACTAGCGCAACAAGCGTTTTCCTTTGGATCTTCAAGAAGCTTAAGTCTCTATCTACCATGGGGGCCAAAGCCAAAAAAGAGGCTGCGATTGCTGTTACTCTAATAGTGTTGATGGCTAACGCATAATCTAGCGTGGGTGATTGTTTTACAGCCATGTTAATCATTGATATACTTACAGACCACATCATCGCAGTTGCCAATGCGGCAGCGACGCCTTTAACAGGAATTTTTCTTTGGCTTTCAACCCTCCAAGATTGTTTCTCTAGGCTTAGTAGCCATATTCCGGAAACAATTGCAATTGCGCCAAGAACCACTGGATAGGTCACTTGTTCTGCCATCAAGAAAATTGCCCATAAAAGGCTGAACAATGGATATGTGCATGTTATTGGCACAGCCCGCGCAACCCCCAAATGCTTCAAACTTATCATGTACAAGGTGTCACCGAAGCCTAAACCAATTATGCCGCTGATACATGAAAGGACAACGGCATCTGTTGGTAAGCTCACCAAAAATCTAAATCTGCCAATAACTGCCAGAAATAACAGCAAAAAAGTGCAGGTGCTTGTTAGACGCACAATGTTTGCTGAAACTGGCTTCGTTTTCAACAATGCCTCTCTATACAGTATAGCCGACACTGTCCAGCTAAGGGCTGCACCCAGAGCTGCAAATTCGCCAATCATTGCTTCACGCATTTTTTCGGGGACTGTAGGGAAAAGATTCGTTTTAAGCTGTTAAATATCTAGCGCTTGAATATCGATTAACTGGGAGTATAAATCATGTCAATTGATGTTAATTGGAATCCGAGGGTCTCTGCAAACTTTCCAGAACTCTCTGCATGCATAGGTGTAATTGTGAACGTACGCGTGGAGAAAGAGAATGAACAAATGCAAAGACTTAAGAAAACGGCATACCAAGAGGTCAGAGCCAAACACAACATCGAAACGTTGAAGGCCAATCCAATAGTAAGAGCCTACAGAGATTTTTATTGGAAGCTTGGCGTAGACCCGACTAAAACGAGGCCTTCAGGAGAAGCTTTATTGCGAAGGGTTTTACACGGGGGTGAGCTTCCAGTCATATCGACAGTTGTGGATGCTTACAATCTGGCTTCGATGAAAACAATAATCCCAATAAGCGGGTTTGACAACGACAGCCTGAACCCTCCATTTCAAGTCCGATACGCAATAAAAGAAGAAGCTTTCACAGCAATGGGCATGAACAAGCCTATGACTTTAACTGATAAAATGCTTGTTTTGGCTGATGAAAGACAAGTTTTATGCATTTATCCGCATCGAGATTCTGACAACACAAAGATTACTGATAATACCAGTAACGTGCTAGTCGTTGGGTACGGAGCGCCAGGAATAACAGAGGAACATTTGAAAGAGGCTGTATCTACAACACTTGCTTATATCCAACAGGTTTCAGGCGGAAAAACTCAAATGATAAAGGTTTTTAACCGCAAGCCCAAATAGCAAATGGTGTCTAAATGTCTTTCCGCGTCAAAATGGAAGAAACAGCAAAAAACAAAGAATCCAATATCATTTTAGCTTTGGATTTTCCATTTGAAAAACCAGAATACCATCAAAATCTCTTGTCTAAGGCGGAGCGTGTTTTAGATGCGGTTTATCCTTATATCTGCGCTGTAAAGTTCAACCATCACCTTGTTCTTCCGTTAGGCACGTTTGAGGGTGTCCAAAAACTCGTGGAAAAAGCTCACAAAATGGAATTAATGACGATAATGGACTGCAAGGCGAACGACATCGGCTCGACAAATCAGGTTATTGCCGAATATTATTACGCTGCTGGTTTTGACGCTTTGATTGCAAACCCGTTCATAGGATGGGACGAAGGCCTGAAACCAATCTTCGATATTGCACACAAACTGCGGCGGGGCGTGGTTCTTCTTGTTTACATGAGCCACAAAGGAGCATCCGAAGGCTATGGACAAAAAGTCATAGATGCCGAAACTGGCGAAGAAACACCCCAATATGTTTTGTTCGCTAAGAAAGCCCTTAAGCATGAGGCTGATGGCGCTGTTGTCGGCGCAACCTACCCTGAAAAGATAAGAGAAGTCCGCGAGATACTCGGCGAAAAAACTCCGATATATTCTCCAGGAATAGGCGCGCAGGGAGGGGAAATAAGATCAGCTTTGGAGGCAGGTGCGCGATATCTCATTGTCGGTAGAACAATAACACAAGTGGAAAACGCCGCAGAATCAGCGAAGCAAATCAGAGATCTTACGAAACTTGCTGAAAAGCAATCTCGTTAAGCAATAAGCGAATAAGTTGCCAAAGATGCTGCGTATAAGAGGGCTACTGTTCCAATTAAGTTTATGATTTCATCCAATGAGGTGCTGGATAGCATAATGATGCTGTCACAGAATTCAGGTGGTGTTCAGAGCCAGATGAAGGTACGAGAGAATACCATGAGGATGCAATGACTGCGCAGTTTGAACGGAAAAACTATGAACATAAGGTGTTAACGTCCTCGTCTTTCCCAAAGTTCCTTCTTCAGCAAATCTCTAACTGCTGACCTTATCGCAGAACTTCTGCTTGGATACATGTTCGCTCTAACAAGCTCATCCAAACCTTCCAGATAAGCTTCAGGCAATAATACTGTAACTAGTTTCACCCAGTTTCCCCCTGAACATGTTATGCATATAACATGCATTGAATATAAGACTTAACCAGAAACTCAAACACTGCGCTTGATATCATGCATTTCTTTTAGCGTACTCTGAAAGGTTTTAAAGACATCATCAACATACAAGCTACGTTTTCGAATTCCAGCCTGAACAGCTCCAACAGCCACAAAAAACGAGCCTATTGTCTCGCTTATCGGAGTAGGCTCGGGAAATACTATCAGTGCTAAGCCCAATTTTATGAGTTTAGACTTGTTTCCGTCTCTCCACAACTGTTTTGCAGCTTTTGTCCCTCTGGTTGTCGCTTTCATAGCTTGAGCCAAATCAGCATAGCTTTCACTTAGCTCATTTGCAGCGGTGACTATTGCTTTGGCGTCTTGTTTTTTCATTTGAACCACACTGGGCTTTCTTTAATATAGAAATTCTCGAGCAGAAAAACTTTAGTTCTTCAAAATCTTCTCGCCAGCCCCTCTTTTTCCGGAAAATTCGCCGATTTTTTAAAAGATGGTTTGAATTTGACCGTTCTATTTTCAACTTTTTTGCCTTTTCAAATCAAAAGGTGTGAATGATAGGAGAGAAGTTTCTGCCAAGCAATTGTGTCTGGACCTAAATATCAAGAACTAATTGCTTTCAGGCTGCTCGTTGACATTAACAGATGTAGCATGGCACAAATGCGTAAGTGATAAAAACGGCTAATCGACCAATAACAATCTCTAAGGAGTAGTGAATAGTGTGGAGGCGTTTCACCCAGAAACTTTCTTAGATGTTGCAGTTGAAAAGACAAAAGAAATTATTGGTAACGAAAAGGCTCTGGTTGCGGTTTCAGGCGGGGTTGACAGTACAACCTGTGCTGTGCTCACACACAAAGCAATAGGTGATAACTTGGTTTGTGTGATACTGGATGATGCATTTATGCGTGACGGCGAGCCAGAACACGTAGTCGATATCTTGTCAAAACCGCCTTTCAACATGCCGGCAAAAATTGTCAATGTTCGTGAGCGATTCCTCGAAGCCATGAAAGGCTTAAGAGACGCCGAAGAGAAACGCAAAATGTTTCGAGGGACCTTTTATCAAGTTCTAGGCGAAACGGCCAAGAAAGAAAGATGCAAGATCCTTGTTCAAGGCACGATAAAAGCAGACATCGTGGAAACGGTAGGTGGCGTAAAAACACAGCACAATGTTCTGGAACAGATGGGCATAAATCCGATGGAACGCTTCGGCTTTAAGGTTGTTGAACCACTCGCAACATTGTATAAGGGTCAAGTCAGAATGGTGGCGAGGCACCTAGGATTACCAGCTGAATTCTCCGAACGGCAGCCATTTCCAGGACCAGGCTTGTCTGTTCGTATGGTGGGAGAAATCCGCCATGACAAGTTAGAAACGTTGAAGAAGGCTACAACCATCGTTGAATGTGAACTCGCTTCGCATAAGCCTAGTCAATACTTTCCAATAATCATCGACAACGAAGAATCTCCTCACGGATCAAAGGAGGTCTATATCCAAGAAACTGTAGCGAGACTTCTAAACGTCCCCTCAAGAAATGTGAAAGTTGCAATATTCAAGGACAAAGCCACGGGTATGGAAGGTGGAAAAAGACGTTACGGTGCAATAATTGGAATAAGGGTTCAAACTGCCAATGGGCGGGTTCATCGAACAACTATTCAGAACTTAGTTTCTCTTCAAGCAAGGATAACCACAGAAGACCCAAGCGTGACGAGAGTTCTCTACGCCGTTAAGGACATGGCAGAGAAACAGCCCTACATAATAGGGGTAAGATCTGTTCAAACTAAAGACTTCTTGACAGCGCATGTTTCAGAAATACCTTGGACAACGCTGGACAAGGTTGCCGAAGAAATAGTCGAGAAATGCCCGGATGTGTCGACAATATATTACGATGTTACACCAAAACCCCCCGCAACCATCGAAATGGAATAGCGAGTCCAGAAACACATAAAACCTTCAACGATGTTCCTACAGATGTGAAGAAGAATGTTCCGGGTCAGAGTAAGCAAAATCGAATCTATTCGAGACTTGGACGGCAACCTTGGAAAACGCATAGAGCTAGTGGAAGAACGCCAGATTCCCAGATTTGTTGTTAGGCCACAGACCGAAGAGGCAAAAGTCGTGCAAGACGTAATGCAAGCTCTACAGCAGCAGTTGCCAATGTTTCCTGCTAGGACAGAGTTTACGGTTCCGAAAATAATTTTGTTCCTAACCGAGCAGGAGTATGAAAGTTTGGGCATAGACTTTGATGTGAACCAAGTCTACGAGATAACACTCGAAAACCAAGCCATAAGATTCAGGAAAACCGCATAATCTCTTTCCTTAGTCGTTTTAAGGTCCCATGTTTTGGATGGAAAGACAACACAAACATCATGTTCCTTATTGCCGTGCAAATCTCTTGCATGCTGGATTTTCCGTCCCTGTCACAGTAGATAGGGATTGGTTCATCATTGTGGTTTTTGTAGTAGACATATATAGGGTTGGACTTCTCCATCAAAGTCACTACTTCCACATTCAAGTTTAGCACCCTAGCTATTCGCTCCACTGCAATTCTCACAGATTCTATTCGCTTTCTCGGGAATTGGAAACTCGAGACGTAGACCAACAATTTTCCATTCACGACGTGCAACATACGGTTCCTCCAAGAAACCAGCATTTTAAAAAACTTTTAAAACAACCGTTGAAACGACATAGCCATGGATTGGAGAGAGATAACTTAAAGTAAAAGTTCATAAACCCTTCGCGATGAAAACTTTTCCTGAAACGTTCATTGCAAGGGCGAATCCTATGAAAGTCAGGGCACATGTGCTCGTACATGGTAGAGTGCAAGGGGTATTCTTCCGCTCAGAAACCAGAGATGAAGCCACGAAATATGCCGTGAGCGGTTGGGTCCGCAACCTACCGGACGGCACGGTTGAAGCGGTTTTTGAAGGTGAAGAAGAAAACGTGAAACCGCTCTTAGAGTTTTGCAGGCGCGGGCCGCCAGGTGCGCGAGTTACTGACGTAGATGTCACATGGGAATACTACACCGGTGAGTTCAGAAATTTTGAAATAAGGTACGGGCATCGCTTCTAGTTTTCAAGCGAAGGAAGCTGCAGCATCAGACTCTATGTTGTCTTTCTGGGTACTCTGAAGTGTGAAGCCTTCCCAGCGCTTATGTAGTCTCCACCTATTCCACGCACTATAGAAGCTATTTTCGCGAAATTTTCTGAACCCAGAAATTGACGGGGCTTTATTATAATGTACTCTTCCTTTTCTTCGAACCCCAGCAGATTTTCCAGATCTTCTGGGAACATCATTTTAATGTCCTCGATCGCTTTTGTCCGCTCGGTAGTCGACGGTGCCGCGGTTGGTGCAGGAGGGCCAGCAAGAGGTTGGGTGATTTGTGAAACTGCGAGGGATTTTAAGGAGGCTGAAACCTGCCTAAGGTCTTCCATTATCCCATTCAAAATCACAGTAAGTTCATCAACCCGCTTTGTCAGATTTTCAACCTTTTCTCTTTCTGTTGTCATGTTTCTCTTCTTCCTTCCAAATCCTTAATACTTAACCCATTTATTAATTGTTTACGACTTTTCCTGAAACGACAATCATAATGGTGGTCACAGAGTTTGATTGAGGTGGACGGAAGCCAAAAAAGCGGAAGCGGCACAATCCTTAGGCTCTCCGTTGCCTTAGCCGCTGTTCTGGGACAACCGCTGCATATCCGCAATGTTAGGCAGCGTCGACCGCAACCAGGCTTAAGACCTCAACATTTGGAGGCGGTCATGACTGCTGCGAGGCTCTGTGATGCAGAACTTGAAGGTGCGAGCGTTGGCTCGGGTGAACTTTGGTTTAGGCCTGAGAAGATTAGAGGTGGAAGAGTTGAGGCTGAAATCGGCACTGCTGGCAGTATTCCAATGCTCCTAATGACCGTTCTCCCCGTCTGCGTCTTTGCAGATGATACTGTTTGTTTGCATGTTTCCAAAGGAGGAACTGATGTTTCACATTCGCCAACTATTAACTACATGTGCTTTGTGCTGTTGCCAATTCTGAAGCGCATGGGAATAAGGGCCTCTTTGACTATTCAAAAGTATGGATATTATCCTAAGGGAATGGGTGAAGTAACATTGTCGATTGAGCCGTCCAAGAGGTTGCAGCCAATACGCTTAGAAAATTTTGGTAGGATAAAATCAATAGAAGGGGTTTCAGTCTGCACGTTCCTTGCTGAAAGAAGGGTTGCGGAGCGGCAAGCAAAAACCGCAAATGATTATCTGAAAGAAAGGGGCTATACAGCGGATATCCAATCGATCAATGATTCGTCAAACCCGTTGCAGAAAGGCAGCTCAATCGTCTTATGGGCTGAGACAGACGCAGGCGCGATTTTGGGAGCTGATGCGATCGGAGAGCTTAGAAAAACAAGCGAAACCGTTGGAAACGAGGCTGCTGAAAAGCTTTATGCAGAAATTTCCGCGACGCCTTCCGTTGATGCCCATCTGGCTGATATGCTGGTTCCGTATGTCGCGTTGGCAGAAAGTGGCTCTGTGTATCTGACCCGGACAGTTTCGGACCATCTAGAGACAAACATTTGGCTCGCTGAGAAAATATTAGGAGTACAGTTCAAGATTAAGAAGGTGAATAAGCTTTACAGAATTGAGAAGGTCGACTGACTTTAAAGGCGAGAGAAGCGGTTGATGAAAGCGAAAATCAGAGGAATCTACACAACTGCACTAACAAAACTGCTTTTAGACAACGGCTTCGAAATGGCTCAGCCATCTCTAACTATAAAGAAGCGATTCGGCCTTTCGGATAATTCGGCCCCTCCAGACCTTACAGTAAAGGATAGACATGACCTACAAGGGATAAGAGTTCTCGGATCGTCTGATGCTGTGAGTGCTTTCCACTCCATTTTCCACTCAGCCTTCGAAGATGTCCTAACTCGAAAATGGCTGGTTAGCGTTGACGGAATATACAAAGGAAAGATTGTGGAATCGAATGAATATGTAATGTACGTTGATATTGGCAATGGTGTTGTCGGCAGACTTCCAAAGCCTGAGGTCTCAAGCTTGGATGAGAAGTCGCTGACAGTTCAGATAGAGAGAATACGAATTGGTTCAAGACAGCCAGTTTTAACAACAAGTTTAAAGATTGTCGGGAAATACGCTATCCTGGTAAAAAATGCTAAAGTTGGCGTTAGCCTAAAGATTCACGATTTAAGCCAACGCTCTGAACTTTATGCTTTAGGAAAAACTCTTGCGCCTGAGGGATGGGGGATTATTTGGCGCGAATCCTCTGCAAGTCAACAAAGAGAGGCATTGGAAAACGAAATAACAACGCTCGTGGAAAAGGTTAAAATGTTGGATGAAAAAGCACGTCGTGCGGATGCTCCAACGCTTCTGGCTGAAGGTTCATACTTTATGGATGTGGAGTTTCCGTGGTTTTCTAAGAGAAAAATGGACAAGTTGAGAGCATCCGTTGCCGCAACTTTGGATGGGCATCATTTCTATAAAAGTTGTGGGGGTGATGCTTCAGCTGCTCTTGAAATGGCTGAAAAGCTTCTGGAAGAGGGGCAAATCATAAGCGAAGTTGAAAAATCATTTAGGGCGCAGATTCTGCCAGGGTTTCCAGAAGCGGGTTCGTTGGTTGATGTTGAGCATGTTAAGCCTAGTGGGTTTGTGTTTCGCTTGGGTCAAGCAACAATCGAAAACTTAGATGAAAAGCATATCAAGTATAGCAGGATAATGCGTAGCGATGGATTTTACGATGGATTGGGCGTCCAAAAAGAAGCTGGAGACAAAGCTCTAAGTGAAGCAAAAATAGGCGAGTGGTATATAACGACAAAGTACTTTTCGAGTCGCGGAGAGTGGAAGGGAACGTACGTAAACCTGAACACACCAGTCGAGGTTTATCCCAATACAATCCGTTACGTAGATTTAGAAGTTGACATTTGCGTACAGCCGAATGGCGTAATCAAGGTTCTAGACATGGAAAAACTCGAAAAAGCCTTAGAGAAAGGAGTCATAAGCAAAACCCTTTTTGGGATAGTTAAAGGAAAAGTGGAAGAAATAATAGAGGTATTGAAAGAAAACAAATCATAGTGGTTTGATGCCCAAGGAATCCCCAAGCGTTAAAGTTCCGCGAGTCCATGGAGAAGAAACCATTGCTCTAGCCAACAAACTAAAAATTCTCGACAAGGAACTTGAAATTGAAAAGAACTCAGATTCTGTTTACGTTCCGCTTATTCGACAGCCACAAGAGAACGAGTTAAAGACCTTTAAGGAGCAGGTCCAAAATCTCAAAATTTTGACTCGAACCTTCGGGGAAAGAAGAAGGCGAATAAAAACATTCATAGAAATGCTTGAGGATAGACTTCCTCCATATTTGTTGGCAAGTCTGCCACGTGCAATAGACTTTGTAGGGGACATAGCAGTAGTCGAGCTTTCTCCAGAGATCAACATGCACAAAGCAGCAATTGGCGAGGCCATTCTGAAGACACACAAAAACGTGCGAACAGTACTCGCCAAGGCTGGTGCCGTGGGCGGAACTTATCGAACAAGAGAATTCGACATAATCTCGGGCGAACCAAAAACTAAAACCATTCATAAAGAGCATGGCTGCCACTACTCCGTTGACCTTGCCAAAGCCTACTTTTCTCCACGACTTTCTAACGAGCACAAGAGAGTTGCCTCCCTCGTAGAAGAGGGTGAATCAGTCATAGACTTATTCACTGGTGTCGGTCCTTTCGCCATACTGATTGCGAAATCCCATGAAGACATCAAGGTTTATGCGATAGATGTTAACCCACATGCGGTTGACTTTCTGAAGAGGAACATTAGGCTTAACAGGGTGGAAAACAAAGTCTACCCAATTTTGGGAGACGCGAAACAAATTGTCAGGGATAAACTTACGGGCGTGGCTGATCGAGTGATTATGAATTTGCCTGAAAAAGCCCTAGATTTCGTCGGTGCTGCTTGTGAAGGACTGAAGCCCTCAGGCGGTGTATTGCATTTTTACAGTTTTGTTAGCGCCTCTCTCTCCCTAGAAGATACCGAGCAACGTTTTACGAAGGCTGTTGAAAAGTCTGGTAGAAAAGTAGAGAAAATCCTCTTTTCTAGGCTTGTTCGTGCAACTGCACCATATGAGTGGCAAGCTGTCCTAGACGTAAAAATCCATTAAACTGTCGCTGTCAATGTAATCTTCACTCTTTGTTCTGAGTTTTTCAGTTCAGCGATGATTTTTCTTGAGAAATCGCACGCAGCTTTATTCGCTTTAACTGCCAGTGTTCGACTACAAACATAATCGCTTTTTCTTACAACCATATCAGTGGGATGTGTCAGGATTAGTCGTGAGCTTCCAGAAGCCTTTACAACTTCTGTAATCTCTCCAGCCTGAATTGTTATAGTCAATTGTGCTTTTTCTTTGCATAGGTTTGCCTTGAACTCATGGCTTAAATCAGCCATAGCCTTGTTAGCCGATATCGCAATTATGCAATCTCCCTTCTTTGATAATGCAACTTCTTTAGTGACTTCAAAAGTTGTTTTGTGCGTGGCTCGAATATTCTCGTGTCCCCGAGCAAAGATGACCTCTGTCACTTCCATGATATGCACTTCTTTGGACTATTGTAGTACTAATTTCAATATTATGGCGTCGTGACCTACTCCAAAATAGTCTTGACCAAACCCCGATATGCGGAAATTATTCTTATAATAGAATGGTATGGCTGATGCACATTCGTAGTGAACTTCGGCAAAAACTATTTTGACCACTCTCTGCTTTAGGAGTGCGAGTGTTTTGTCAAGTAGTTGCTTTCCTATTCTTCTGCCTTGATATTCTTTTGCTACGACTATGTCTTCAAGTAATGCAATGTCGTTTCGTGCATCGGCTTGTACATATCCAATAACTTTTTTGTTGTCAGTGGCTACAAGTGACAAATCTGGGTTCTCTCTTAACTCGTCTAAAATATGCTCGCGATATCTTTCCTTGGTAGCGTGTGGATTCGCTAACATAGCAAGCTCAGAAACAACCTCTAAGTCGCCTTCCCGCATTCTCCTAATATCAATCTCGGTCAATGATGCCCCGCCTCTTTTCGTTTAAGGTTTCGTCATTCTCTTGAGCAATCTTCATTATGGTGGCAATGTCTTTGAGTGTCGCGGCTTGGCTCTTCAACAAAGTTACACAGTCACCAACCTAGGCTATTCAAGAACCTCTATTGAGTCGACTTTTCCATCACCGTCCAAGTCAAACCCTTGTATGACTGTTGCAAACGTGTCCTCTCCAGTGTAGCCTTTCAGGGTTTTCTTCCAAAAGCTTGTCAATGCGAGAACACATGCTTTGGTGCCTACTGCCTTATTTCCAGCTAATACAATGGCACGCTTGGTGTTTTCCCATGGGTTCACGATTTTGGCTATCAACCCAACAGCGTCGGCAGTATAAACATTCGAGGTTTTTCTCGAAACTAAACCGCCAAAGAGAAAGCCTTGTTCTGAGGGCTGCATGTTAAATCTTATCGGTAGATAATCATTCAATTCTTGTGTCAAGAGGTTTGTTCCAGGCCCACCGACGAGGATGAGATTGTTTTTCTCTTCTTTTTCTGCTTTCACGTCTACATCAAGTTTTATCGCGAATTCTTCGGGAATCTTGGTGAACTGGCCTAAGAAGAATGTTAGATAGGAGGCATAATGGCCGTCTCTTGCACTTGTTTTGAATGGTCCATGGGGCGTTGGGCTTCCAACAACTATTTTTCCGTCAAATGTGTCGTCCTCTTGCACGAATTCCTTGAAGAATTTTCTGATTTGCTCGTTCATGCTTGTAAGAGAAAGTCTTTTTATTGTTCTGTATTCGGGCGGGAGTTCTATTCCAAAAGCAGATGATGTGGCTTTATAGTATTTGGCGATTGCCCCTTTCTTTTCTTCTTCCCTTGCAACGGTTATGGCTTCTGCTTTTGCAAGTTTTCTTATGTGATAATAGACTTTTTGTTCGTGAATGCCTAGTTTCTTAGCTATTTCCAGTGGGTACATCTCCTTTTCGGAGAGCATGACCAAAATTTTCCAGCTTAGCGTGTTCAAAATCATTTTGAGTTTTTGCGGATCCTTAACTATCGTGATTTCCTTGACTTTTTGTGTTTTGTCTTCTTCTGTGAGCAACAGCTTTTTGTCCATGGCTTTTCGTAAACATAAAGCTCTTCTCCATTATTAAAATTTTTATTATGGTAATCGAACATTCCCATGAACTGCTACATAGCAACTAAACAAAAGGGCGCAGGTCATCCTAGATACGCTTACTGCCATGTTATTGCATCCGTTCATACGCTGTCTTGTCTGTCGAGAAAGCCGGGTTCCGCCACATTTGTGAGCACCTTTATAAGTTTGACGGTCAGTCCTATAATATTTCTCAGTCCACTGATTGATAAGCTAAGTAACATAGTTGGATGAAGATGATTGGCTGCTATGTCACGGGAATGCTTCCTCGACCGAAAGAGCTTATCGATGTTACCAGAGCTTATGACAGGGGAAGAACCAGTGAAAGGCAACTTGAGGATGCTTTTGACGTTGCCACTCAAAAGGTCATAGACGTCCAATCATCGGCTGGCTTTAGTTACGTGACAGACGGAATGCTCAAGTGGCAAGACCTTTTGAGGCCATTCACAGAAAACATAGAAGGCATAAAGGCTGGGAGTTTAGCAAGGTGGTTTAACAACAACACCTTCTACAGGAAACCCCGGGTTATAGGTGAAATTTCACGGCTTACAAACATAGTTGAAAAAACAACCTACATCAAGCACTTACCCTCAAATCTCCCTTGGAAGACAATTCTACCTGCGCCATATACATTTGTTCAACTGTCAGAAAATCATTACTACAGAGACAAAACGGAGTTACTGTTTGAGTACGCGAAAATATTACACGAAGAGATCAAAAGCCTAGCGAAACTGGGCTTCAGATACGTTCAATTGAGCGACCCAGCATTAGTCTATAAGCCAACTGCGGAGCTTACAAAAGAGCAACTAAGCATTGTAATCGAAGCCTTAAACCTTACAGTAAAGCAAATCCCAATAAAAATATGCCTTCAGACTTTTTTCGGAGATTTTTCGCAGATTTTGCCTGAAGCTTTGGATTTTCCAGTAGACCATTTTGGAATCGACTTCTACGAAACAAACTTTGAAAAGCTGAAGGAATACAAGTTTGATAAAGGCGTAGCTTTAGGCTTGGTTGACTCTAGGAGTTCACTGGTTGAGAACGAAGATAAGTTAGTTGAAATTGCCATAGAAATCATAAGAACTCTGCACTGCTCGCTAAATGATGTTTTTGTTTGTCCCAACTGTGATTTGGAGTTTCTACCTTGGGAAAGAGCAGAAAAGAAAATGAGAGTAGTAGGAGGTTTGACTAAGCGACTAAAGGAGGAGCTTAATGAATAGGCTATTCCCAACACAAGAAATCGGAAGCCTAGCCAAGCCAAGTTGGAGAATCAAGGGCTATGGAGGCAAGCCACTGTCAATGAAGGAAATAAGCGAAGCTGCGGAGTGGGGAAGGAGACTAAACATAGGAAATACAGCCTCTCTCGTTAAGCTCCTAGGTGAAAAAGATTCATTAGCAAGGCGGAAAGCCATACTTGAATGGTCCGCCATATATGCCATCCGATTCTTTGAGACTGTGGGTTTAGACGTTATTTTCGACGGTGAACAATGGAGGTCGGAGATGTACGAGCATGTCATAAGAAACGTCGAGGGCTTCGAGTTTTTAGGCGATGTGAAATCCTTTAATTACCGATACTTCAACAAGGCGGCATGTGTGGACAAGCCGAATTTTGTGAAATCTTTCTACCTTGACGAATTTGTGTTCACAAAGGAAAATACCAATAGAATAGTTAAAGTGCCTTTTACTGGACCCTATACGCTTGTCGATTGGACTTTTAATGAGTATTACGAAAAAAGGCTTATTGTAGAGATCAAAGAATTCAAGCAGAGGAAATTTGAGGCGAAGAGGGATTTTCTTTTTGACATGATCAAAGATGTTATACGCCCCGAAATAGGCAAGCTAATTGCTTCTGGAGCAAGCTGGATTCAGATCGATGAACCTGCAGCAACGACCAACCCAACGGATGAAGAAATGGAACTGTTTGTTGAATCCTTCAACGAAATGGTTAAGAAATCTGTGTGCACCTTTAGTCTGCACAACTGTTATAGCAATTATGAAGTTTTGGCTAAGCACGCCTGCAGACTACGCAATTGCAGCCAACTGGCTCTTGAATTCGCCAACAGAGACAGCAGACAAAGCGGGGTCGGAAATGCGAGAACTAGTTATAAGGAAATAAAATTGTTTGAAGAGCACGGTTTCAGCGGAAACTACGCGTTGGGAGTAATAGATGTGCACACCGATTTTGTAGAGCCACCAGAACTGGTCAGAGATAGAATTTTGCACGTTGCAAGAACCATCAAAGACCCTACTAGAATATATGTGAGCACAGACTGCGGCTTGCGAACTAGAACATGGGAGGTAAGTTTTCAGAAACTGAAAAACATGGTCCTAGGCGCTGAACTGGCCAGAAAAGCTTTAGAATAGATACCATTATAACAATTTTGTTAGGGGTCTAATGAAAAAACAAAAAAATATGTGTTGTGTGCTCTGCATTTCAACATAGAAATATTCTTAAAAATTTTTTAGAAGTGGAAATTTTCTCCTAAAAAACCTTATTAGAAGCAAAAAGGCTTGAATAGAGGTTGCAGAAGTCAAAAAGGGCGAAGGGGCTTAGGAATGTGCGGGATCTTCGGTTGCATTCTGAAAAACGGTGCGTGCGCGCCTATAGTTCATGCAGCTTTAAAAAGGCTTGAGTATCGTGGCTATGACTCAGTTGGACAAGCAACAATATACGATGGTAAACTTTGCATAAAAAAAGACCAAGGGAAAATAGACGAGGTTCACAAAATCCGCAACTTGGATGACTTGCCCGGAAGCGTCGGCATTGGACACACAAGATGGGCTACGCATGGTGCGCCATTAGAGGTTAATGCGCATCCTCATGTTGATTGCAGCGGGCAATTGGCTGTGGTCCACAACGGTATCATAGAGAACTTTGCTGAGTTAAAACTGGAGCTCGAGAACCACGGTCATGTTTTCAAGTCCAAGACTGATACAGAGGTGATAGCCCACCTCATCGAAGAAAGTTTGAAGACCAATCCTTCCAGGAGCTTGACCGATGCCGTTCTGGAAGCTGCAAGAAGGCTTGACGGTTCATATGCAATTGCGGTCATTTCAACAAGAGAACCCACCAAGATAATATGCGCGAGACACGAGAGCCCACTAGTCATTGGAGTGAATGAAAACGCGATCTATTGTGCATCTGACATCCCCGCATTCCTGCCCCTAACCAATAAAGCAGTGATAATCGACGACGGTGAGCTGGTCACACTTTCCTTAGAAGGATTCGAGATAAGAAAGATCAACGATTCAAGTCTTGTGGCACGGGAGCCGAAGCTCATTGATTGGACGCCTGACATGGCTGTTAAACAAGGCTATCGACATTTCATGTTGAAAGAGATTCATGAGCAACCAGATTGTCTACGAAACACTCTTAGATTGCAAGAACACTATCTTGATTTGATGTCCACTTTTCTCGACCGTGCCCGTGAGGTTTTCTTGATAGCGTGCGGCACATCCTATCACGCCTGTTTGGCTGCTTCATACATGTTTTCCAAACTTGCCTTTCTGGCAACCTACCCCGTAATAGCTTCAGAGTTTGCGGAACAGCATGGCAAGTCCGCGAACATCGACAGTACGATTTTGGCTGTAAGCCAATCTGGCGAGACTGCAGACATGCTCACTTCTGTAAACATCGCCCGTCAAAGAGCGGCAACTGTTCTCGGCCTAACGAATGCCATTGGTTCAACGTTGACTCGTGTTTCACGCGTCTACGTTGGTCAACAGTCGGGTCCGGAAATCGGGGTGGCGGCGACGAAGACTTTCACTTCTCAGCTTTCAGTGCTCGCCCAATTAGCGCTTAGACTTGCAAAGAAAAGGGGCAAAGTCTCGCAAGACGAAATGGATTTTCTAGCAGAAAAGCTTGAAAAACTACCAGACACTGTTGAAACAATAATTCAGAGACAAGAGGAAAAAATCAAACAGATTGCAAAGAAATACAAGGACGCAAAAACCTTCTTCTTTCTCGGCCGTGGAATAAATACGGCCACAGCATATGAAGGCAGACTTAAACTCATGGAAATAGCATACGTGCCAGCCATAGCCTTTCCAGCGGGAGAAAGCAAACACGGGCCAATAAGTCTCGTAGAACCTAGTTTCCCAGTGGTTTTTGTCTGTGCAAAGGATGAGACTCACAAAACATTGATAGGCAACATAATGGAGATGAAAGCCAGAGGCGCCGCCATAATAGCAGTCATAGAAGAAGGTGACGAAGAAATCAAGAAACTGGCTGACGACAGCATTGAAGTTCCAAAAGGGATACCAGAAATCTTGTCACCGATACCCTTCGTCATTCCATTGCAACTTCTAGCGTATTACATGGCTGTCGAAAGGGGTTACAACCCAGACATGCCTAGAAATTTGGCGAAGTCTGTCACCGTAAAATAGAAAATGCGAAACAGTTATTTCGCTTGTTTAGCCCCTATCTAATGTTCGCTCAGATAGGAGTGATAGAGCTCTTTCCCGTTCACATCGTTATCTGGAATGCAAATATGTTAAAAGTCTATTCTGCCATTATTTGTTTGGTGCTTCCGCTTGGAGAAAAAAGATTGGGAAAAGCTCGTTGACAGCCTAATAAGGGAGAGTATTCTGCGCTCGCCAAAGGTAATTAGGGCCATGCGTTCTGTGCCACGTGTTAAATTCCTTCCAGAAAACGTGCAGTCCTACAGTGCCGTTGACACGCCCCTTCCAATTGGTTTTGGGCAGACGATTTCAGCGCCACATAGCCTCAGCTATTACGCTGGGCTAGGCGAAACATGGTTTCAATAATGAATGAAGCTCTGCAGTTGGAAGTCGGACAAAAGGCTCTAGAAGTTGGAGCGGGGTCAGGCTGGCACGCCGCCACAATAGCTGAAATAATCGCGCCAAAAGATGCGCCGAGAAGTGAATGGGGACACGTGTATACTGTTGAAATTGTTCAAGGTTTGGCTGAGTTTGCACGGAAAAATGTTATGAACGCCGGATATGGCGACCGTGTAACAATTGTCTGTGCAGACGGTTCTATGGGTTATGACAAAATGGCTCCTTATGACAGAATTCTTGTGACGGCAGCGGCACCAGATGCTCCGAAACCGCTGATCGAACAGTTAAAGCCTAACGGAATCATGCTAATCCCAATCGGAAGCGTATCTCTGTTCCAAAGCCTCATTAAAATCACCAAAGGAACAAACGGAAAAACTAGGCAGGAAAACCTAGGCGGAGTAGCATTTGTACCATTAACTGGACGCTATGGCCAAGATTTCTGAAGTTATTCCAATGAGAGTTTTTCTTTGTAAGCTTGTAAGTCTAGGAAGCCATGTCCGCTTATGTTCATACATATCACTTTTTCCTGCTCAGCCTTTTCAGCTTTTAATGCTTCGTCTATTCCCGCCCGCACTGCGTAACTTGATTCCGGTGCTATGAGCCATCCCTCGGTTTGCAGAAACATTCTTGCAGCTTCAAAAATTGCTTTTTCGTTCGCTGGATAGGCTACGGCTCTGACAAGGTTGTGATATCTAAGGGCACTGATTAGTGGTGCTGCTGCGTGATAACGCAAACCATCAGCCTTTATCGGCACCATTTCAGTTTTGTGCCCAAGAGTGTACATTTTAAGCAAAGGCGTATGTTCGGCTACGTCGCCAAAGTCGTAACGGTATTCACCCTTAACAAGGTTAGGGGCTGCCTCAGATTGAGCAGCCAAAAACTCGCATTGACGTCTTTTCTGCAGAACTTCGCCTGCAAAAGGCAGGGCTATTCCGCCAAAGTTTGAACCTCCGCCCAAACACCCGATAATTAGGTCTGGAGACTCCTCAGCAAGTTCGAACTGTTTTATTGTTTCCAAGCCGATTATCGACTGTTGTATTAGGACGTGATTAAGGACAGAGCCAAGGCAATAGACACTTCCATCATGGGTCTCGGCGTACTCCAAACCTTCCGAAACTGCGATACCTAACGATCCTTGATGGCGCGAATTCTTGGTCAAAAGTGTTTGTCCAATGTTTGTTTCTTTGCTTGGAGATGCGTAGACTTCTGCCCCCATAAGTTTCATTAGTGTGCGTCGGTCGGTCTTCCAGTTGTAAACAGCTCGCACCCAAAACACTACGCAGTTGAGGCCCATGATTGTGGCTGCATAGGAAAGAGCGCTACCCCATTGACCGGCTCCAGTCTCGGTTACTAAAGTGGTCTTTCCCTCTTTTGTCGCATAATAGGCTTGAGCCAAAGCTGTGTTAACTTTATGCGAGCCAGTTGGTGACAGGTCTTCCCGTTTGTAGTAAAGTCTTACCTTTTTGAGTTTTAGATGCTTCTCTAATCTTCGGGCTCTATAAAGCGGACGAGGTCGCCCAGCTTGAATGTACAGCTGCTTTATTTCGTCAGGAATTGGAATCCATCGTTCAGATGACATTTCTTGCCCTAAGCACTCATGCACCATTGTTTTCCCCAAAAAATCTAGGCGTGAGGGACCAGTATCTGGTTCCCTTGGAGGCGGCAACGGTTCGGGCAAGTCGGACGTAATGTTGTACCATTTGGTTGGCAACTCGTCTATTGGTAATGCAATTTGATTCTTCTCCATGATTTACACCTTTTTAAAAGACTTGTACTATTTACGTGCTTTCAAGTTAAAGATTTCCATGTGAAAAGGTTTTTTGTGTCCATGTGATTTTATCCGAACCATTTTTCGAGGGTTGTTTTTCCTTTCAGCTTTTCCGCACCTTTCTGCATTTTCTCCAGAGATTTTCGGACACGGTCTTCAGAAAAGTCTCTTTCCCTGCAGATGAAGTTTACGAGGCCTTCAATATCGGGTTCCTTCCACTCTATGCTGTAATTGTTCGTAACTTTTGGGTTGAGAAATATCTCCCTAATTCTTCGAGGTTCCACAGGGAACTCCGCATCTTTCAAGTATGGCAGAGCGTTTTCCAGATTTCCATGCTCTTTTATCAGTTTTAAGGCAGTTTTCGGTCCTAGCCCTTTCACACCGTCAGGATTGAAATCTGTTCCAATCAGTATTCCCACATCAACCAACTGTCCATATTCTATTTTACATTCCTCCAGAACATTCTGAAGTTCAACCACTTCAGGCACGACTTCGATGTAAACAGTTTTTCCTGGCAGCTTTCGGCGGCCGGAAATCGTTACGTTTCTTACAAGTTTTGGGGCGCCGAAAAGCAAACTGTCATAGTCTTGGCTTGCGCAGTAGTCTGCGTTTCCGCGTTTTACTAGGTGTGCGGCTTGGGCTTCTCCTTCGCTTGGCGCCTGAACCCATGGGATTCCCATTAGGCCTAAGAGTCTTTTGCTGTCTTCTGCCATGTAATCCTTTAAACGTGATGTAGCTTGTGCGTACGTTCGTGCTTCTTCGATTTTACCCGCTCTCAAGGCTTGCTCATACCTTACTAGGGCTTCTTCTTTCGCTTTCATCCGCCTTTTAATTTCAACTTCTTTAAGCGCTGGTGGCACTCCGTCAAAGACGTAGACTGGTTTTATGCCCATTTCTACGAGGTTGCTTGTTCGGTAAAGGAGACCGCTTAGATGACTTGTGATTCTTCCAGTTGTATCCTTTAATGGCGTGCCGTCTGGCTGACGGATTATTGCTAGAAATTGATATAAAGCGTTGTAAGCGTCAATGGCTATGGATTTACCACCTAAGTCTCCAAGCCTGACGGGTGTTTTTGGAACAAGGTCGCGAAGGTTTACGCCCAAAACAACCCCTTAAAATATTGGCATGGAACTGCAATAATAAACTTGCGAAGACAGAACATAGAAGATATAAAGGGGTCCTACAATTACAGAGCCATCACCGAGGAATCATAATGGTTGAAAAAGCAGCAACACTAACTTTGGCAACATGTTCGAGTTGTGGCAAGACGATTCCGCCGGGGACTGAGGCAACGAAGTTTCTTTGTCCGAACTGTGGAGAAATTATGATGAGGCGTTGTGGAAAGTGTAGAAAGTTTGGGCGTCCTTATAGGTGTCCAAAGTGCGGTTTCATTGGACCGTAAAAGAAAGGTGGTTGAAAGTGGGTAGTGTTGTGATCTCTTACAAGATATTTCCGATAGATATAACGGTCGATTTCAATGAGTTAAGAAAGAAGATTGAGAAGTGCCTACCCGAGTTTGTTTCCGTTTATGGGTTTGGAGAAGAACCTATAGCATACGGATTAAACGCCTTGATAGCTCACATCAAGTTCCCAGAAGACAAATCTGGAGTGCTTGACGAAGTAGAAAGGAGAATGGAGGCGATAAGCGAAATAAGCCAAGTGCAAACGGTTATGGTGCGGAGAATAAGCAGATAACCTTAAACGGTCGTTTTAAACATTTATATAGGAATAAAACGTTGATTCGAAACGCATTATACAACGATTGCAGGAAGGATTTTAGTTGAGTGAGGCGCAGCTGCGTGTTGGCGATGCAAGGCAAAGGGATGTTGGGCGAGGCATTGCTCGAATAGACCAAAGAACAATGCAGAAACTTGGGATCAGCGCTGGCGACGTTATAGAAATCGTTGGCAAAAGGACAACGTCAGCCATAGCTTGGCCAGCTTACAGTGAAGATCAAAATCGCGACCTACTGCGAATCGACGGATTCACGCGCAAGAACGCTGGAGTAGCCATTAATGAATACGTTGTTGTTAGACCAGCTAAGGTCAAAAGCGCCTTGGGCATTACTTTGGCGCCAGTTGACATGCGACTAAACGTTGACGAAGACTTCACGAACTTTGTCAGGAACCGATTGATGGAAAGAACTCTTGTCGAAGGGGACACAACACTAGTGATGATGCTTGGGCATGCCATACCTTTCACTGTGACGAAAACCCGCCCCCACGGCATAGTTAAAGTCGTAGGAGAAACAAGACTCACAATCCTGAACGAGCCGGCACCTGAAGGAAGAGGACTGCCGCGGACGACATACGAAGATGTTGGAGGGCTACAAGATGAGATTCAAAGAGTAAGGGAAATGGTTGAACTTCCCCTTAGACATCCTGAGCTGTTCCAGAGACTTGGAATAGAACCTCCGAAAGGCGTACTCCTTCATGGTCCTCCTGGCTGCGGCAAAACCCTTCTAGCTAGAGCCGTAGCAAACGAGTCCGAAGCCAACTTTTTCTCAATTAATGGACCCGAAATAATGAGCAAGTTCTACGGAGAATCTGAAGCACGCCTAAGAGAGATCTTTCAACAGGCTCAACAGAACGCACCGAGCATAATATTCATTGACGAACTAGATGCTTTAGCCCCCAAACGTGAAGAAGTCACTGGTGAAGTTGAAAGACGCGTGGTAGCTCAACTTCTCGCGTTAATGGACGGACTGTCTGGCAGAGGAAATATAATCGTGATAGGCGCAACTAACAGACCTGGCGCACTTGACCCGGCCTTACGTAGACCAGGCAGATTTGACAGAGAAATTGAGATAGGTGTTCCGGACAAGCAGGGAAGATATGAGATTCTTCAGATTCACACTCGAGGAATGCCATTAGGAGAAGATGTTGACCTTAAGAAACTGTCAGAAATAACTCACGGTTACACGGGTGCGGATGTAGCAGCCTTATGCAGAGAAACAGCCATGAAGGCTCTACGTAGGTATTTGCCACAGATAAACCTTGAAGAAGAACGTATACCGCCCAGCGTACTGGAGAAAATGGAGGTAAGGATGGAAGACTTCATGAATGCCTACAAAGAAGTGACGCCAACAGCCATGCGCGAAGTATACATAGAAGTTCCCACAATCCACTGGGAAGACATCGGCGGGCTGGAAGACGCTAAGCAGGAGCTTAAAGAAGCGGTTGAGTGGCCTCTGAAAAATCCAGAAATTTTCGTGAGACTCGGCATAAAACCGCCAAAGGGCATACTTCTTTACGGTCCTCCTGGCTGCGGCAAGACCCTTTTGGCGAGAGCTGTTGCTACTGAAAGCGAAGCCAATTTCATAACAATCAAGGGTCCTGAAGTGTTCTCCAAGTGGGTAGGCGAGTCAGAAAAAGCGATAAGGGAAGTTTTCAGAAAAGCGAGAATGGCGGCCCCTACAGTCGTATTTTTCGATGAGATGGACTCGCTTGTGCCTCGCCGAGGCTTGGGTTTTGCGGATAGTGGGGTGACAGAACGCGTTATCAGCCAGCTATTAACTGAAATGGACGGAATCGTAACCTTAGAAGACATAGTTGTTATAGCAGCCACGAACAGACCTGATATCGTTGACCCAGCGGTGCTTCGCCCTGGAAGATTTGATAGGCTGATTTATGTGCCAGAACCAGATGAAAAGAGCAGGCTTCAAATCTTTAAGATCTACACGAGAAACATGCCCTTAGCTAAAGATGTGGATCTGCCACAGTTGGCTGTCACAACCAAGAATTATTCGGGAGCAGACATCCAAGGGCTTTGCAGGGAAGCAGCCATGCACGCCCTAAGAAGAGACATAAGCTCCAAAGAAGTCGCACTGAAGGATTTTCAAGAAGCAATCAAAGAAGTAGGGCCGTCAGTCACGCCGGACATGGAAAAGTGGTACAAGAGTTTTATCCAGCAAGTTCGGCAAGTTCAAAAACCCGCAACACCAATCGCTTAGGAGCATAGCCTGTGCCTTCCAAAACTTGGAAAACCCGCCCTCCCTACTTTGTCCTGCTGGAGGTTCTGAAAAAGAAAGGTGCAATGACAGACGTGGAACTTTTCGATGCTTTGAATGAAGAGTTTAGTGATCTAGGACTCAAGGACTTTAATGAGCTATTAATGCGGTTGGAAATCGGAGGGAAAGTTCGCACAACCTCAATGACTCGTGGAAAAAGACGGGTTGAGCTCGTAACATAGGCAGTTTATTCTGGGCATCAGTGTGTAGTAAATGGAAACTGTTTCCGACGTAGTAGTCGTTGGAGGTGGACCTTGCGGTTCCTTTTCGGCTTTGAATCTCGCAAGAATTGGAATTAAGGTAACGGTTTTTGAGGAACATGATGAAATCGGGGTTCCTTGTCACTGTGCCGGTCACCTAAGCATTAAAGGTCTAAAGCAGTTAGGCCTGCACCCGCTTCCATCAGAGATTGTTGAAAACTCTTTCTGTGGAGCAATTTTTCACTCGCCAGGGGGCAAGGAGTTCTCGGTCCGTTTTCATTCACCAGTAACTTGCGTTGTTAATCGCGTTCTGTTTGACAAGCATGTTGCCAAGATGGCGGAAACTCTTGGCACTCGCTATCGCCTGAACTCAGTGGTTGCATCCTTACTGATAGATGACAGTTTCGTCAAAGGAGTAGTCGTCAAGGAGGGCGGAAAAACTGAGAGAAAGTTTTGGTCTAAAATAGTCCTGGACGCCGAAGGAATATCTTCGAAAATTTTACGCCAAACAGGACTACGTACATTTAACCGGGGTAATCTCGTTAATGGTGTGCATGCGGAGGTCGAGAACGTTAAGGACTTGGAGCCAGATATGGTCGAAGTATATCTTGGGAAGGACTATGCTCCAGGCTTTTATGCATGGCTAACTCCAAAAGGTGACGATAGAGCAAAAGTGGGATTGGCCGCCAAAAGCGCTAATCCACGAGAACTCTTGCGAAAGCTCATGCTTAAACATCCCGCAGCGTCAAAGAAATTGTGTTCGGCAAAAGTCTTGCAAAACGTGTTTCATCCCATACCACTTGGCGGACCGATTCCAAAGGCTTATTCGAATGGTCTTATGGCTGTGGGAGATGTAGCTTCTCATGTAAAGCCGACAACTGGTGGAGGGGTAGTTTTTGGGATGATCTCTGCGAAGATTGCGGCTGATGTTGCTTTAGAGGCTTTACAGCGAGATGATTTTTCTTCTAGGTTTTTAGGTTTGTACCAAAGGCGTGTTCAGAAACTTTTGGGTTTTGACCTGAATGCCATGCTTCGGATTAGGAAGATGCTTGATGCGATGTCTGATGCAAAACTTGATGATGCTATCGGCTTCTGCAGAAGATTTGGCTTGGAGGATTTTCTACGGAGCATTGAAGACATAGATTTTCAAGGGCAAGCTCTCCTTAACGCTTTGCGAAGTCCTCGTGCGTTAGCCGCTCTTGTCTATTTCTTTATGCTTTATCTGTCTGCAAATCCTTAAAAATTATGGGAAAAGTTCGGCATATTATAAGATTATAACTATGACCTAATAATTATGTATAATTGACCAAATTTAATGGAGGTGTTTTGGAAATGGAAACTATACTTAGCGAAGCATCTAAAACTCAATTAGAAGACTACATTCAAATAGACGCTTTAAGCGAAGAAATGCTCGATGCAATGCTTGACTATCTACTAACTTTGCGTGTTTCAGAGGGAAGTAAGGCACATTACTTACAAAAACTGAGAAAGTTTGGATTATGGCTGATTAAACAAGGAATAAGGAATTTCACAAGCGTTAAGAAAAGCCATATAGACTTTTTTCTTGCTACCTATGACAAGAACAACACAAAGAACAGCATAATCACTGCACTTAAACCACTCTATCGTGACTTTCTTAACAAGCCGAGTGTTACTGAGGATATCGGTCCAGCTCAAGAGTACTGGGTTCATCTGGCAATTTAAATCCTAGATGAAGAAACTTGGAAAAAAGAGAATCTTTAGAGCTTTACTCTATCCAGAAAGTTATCAATGCTCCTATAGCGATTCCATCCTTGTAAACATTGAAAGATGTTGCTCCATTCGGGATGTCCACACAGCCTTCTGTTGGAGTAATCTCCTGTCCAGTATTGAAAACTACAGTCACGCCACTTAAATCATAGATATAAACGATACCATAAGTTCCATAATACCTAGATATAACCGCTAGATCTTTCCCGTCAATCTTCCTATCTGCCTTAATATCAGCCATGTAATCCCAATCTAGGTCTCCTTCGAAAGTGTTGTAATGTCTAGAAACCCAAGAAACGTCTTTGCCTTCAACCCTACAATCGGGCCAAGTCTTAAGTGCTACATATGGCGGCACACCTCCAAATTGGTCTGCAGGACCGCCATAACCATCAAACAAAAGTTCAATTTTCAAAGTTTGGATATTCAAATTAGGAACATAAAAATATCCGTTCTGCAATGTTTTCATGGCCCATAATGGGTGGACAGTCACTTCAAAGCTAACTTGATAAGTGCCAATATGCATCTCACCTATTGCACCACTCCAGAGCTCCCATATTTGAAGATAGATTTCAGCCTGAGCCGTAACGTTGAGAATGTAGGAATTGCCTTCCTCGAAATAACCCCAAACATTCGCACTAGCAGTTTGAAGTCGTGGACTATTTGGATTGACAACCCATCTGTTTCCAGCAAACTCCTTTTTTTGCCATATGATGGCTTTAGACCAATGACCATTTTCGTTCCATTCTGCAACCGGAGGCAATTGATAGATTTCCGCAAGCCAAATGTAAATGTCGTAAGCAGTGAAAATGAGACCTATTCCTTCCAAAACAACTGAAAAGAAATCGCAACTGGATCCGCCAGTCCCAGTGTTGTCATATATCGCAATCTCCTCTTTAGTATAGTGAGAATCACCTTCAACTTTCAACCACATTTCATCCACATATGGCGTATACTTAAAATAGTAATTCATGCCATCCGTTGAGTCCCAAGTATCACCCAATCTTGCCACTGCTCCACCAAATTTAAGTTGAGTGATAGAACCGTCAAAGGGTAAATCTGCAGATATGGATACAGCAAATCCTTCGGCTATCACATGCCCCTCGTATTCAAAGGTTCTCACGTCGTAATCTAAACCTGAAATAGGGTTTAGCCTAGTATCTTCGGCACGTACAGGAAAAATTGGCACTAGAGTCAGAACAACTGTTGCTATCAAGAGACTTATTAATGTGACTCGCTTTTTCATTCTTCTTCTCCCTTCTTCTTTTCCATTTCTAAGGGAAGATGAGAAAGTATCAGACCTGAAAAGAACATACAAACTCCAAAGGCAAGAGAAACACCAATTGCTCCAAGGTCCTTGTCTGGCATGTTCAATAGTATTGCATCTATAATCAAAATAAGAACTCCGATGGATTCAAGTATTCTACCTATTATCTTCTCTGCTCCCCTCCTCATTTTCTCATCTCCTCTCTTTGTACCTTTCAATTAGGGCTGGATGGTTACACGCCTAAATAACTTAATCGTTGGCTTGTACGTTTAAGCCTTACTATTCTTTCGAGATCCGTCCCGAAAAACCGATGGAAATAAAGCTAATAGAAGTAAACCCAACAGATAAGAATGAAAAAATCAAGCTTGCAGAGAAAAAGGAAGAACAACAGGTATAAACTTTGGGTAATTCATGGAACATTAACTGAAGTTCCCGAGCACGAAGATGTAGATGTAATTCATTTACTAAAGGCTCTTCATCACAATTTGGAATTGTACGAAGTAACGAAACCCATGTAGAGACATGAATATGTAAGCAAGAATGTAGAGCATAAAAAATCAGTTAAATATTTAAGCATCATGGATGACTAAAATATACGGAAGTTTTACTATTAATCCTTAAAATCTGCTGAGGTCAACTGTTAAAAGCGGTTGGAGAGGGCATGTGTGAATTTCGCTACAAGCAAATTATTGTTTTCCGTTCTGATCTTAGGTTGAGCAAGGGAAAGGTTGCCGCTCAAGCTGGGCACGCGGCGGTTTCCGCGGCGGAAGAAGCTCGCAGAAGCCACAAGAAATGGTGGAAAGCGTGGATAAGTGAAGGGCAGCGCAAGATAGCCGTTAAAGTGAAAAGCAAAAAAGAATTGTTGGAGTTGGAAAAGCAAGCGAAGGAATCAGCGTTGCCAAGCGCGCTAATCATTGACAAGGGTCTTACAGAAATTCCTCCTGATACAATAACCTGTTTGGCAATCGGTCCAGCTCCCGCTGAAAAAGTTGACAAAATAACGGGTAGTCTTCCTCTTCTCTAAGAAGGGCGTAGAGATTTGTTGGTTCCCAAGATAGAGAAGCTGATGGGAATTGAAGTATACGCTACAAGTTCTTCAGGCATTGGCGGAATTATTCGGCAGACCCCTGAAGATTTTGTCGTTGAGGAAATGCTTGTCGACGGCTCCAAAGCTGAAATGGTCAAGTCCGCTGAGCGTCAAGTTTTAAGTTCGTCCCTTGCTAGGAACAACTATCTGCTTTGTGTTTTGGTTAAACGAAACTGGGACACTTTTCAAGCTCTTAGAGCCATTGGGTCAGAACTTAACATAAGCCTAAGACAGATTCAGATTGCTGGTATAAAAGATGCTAAGGCTGTTACTGCCCAGTACATTACGGTTGAAGGCATTTCAGCCGATAAGATTCAAAAAGTCAAAGTCAAAGACATAGAAATCCGTCCGATAGGCTACCTCCGTAGCAAACTCTCACCATATTACCTTCTGGGAAACAGTTTCACCATTACTGTCAGAGCAATATGCAACTCTAAATCCTCAATCAAAAAGCAAATAGCAAGGACAAACGAAGAGTTTGAAGCAGTAGGTGGTATTCCAAACTTTTTCGGTCATCAGCGTTTTGGCACTACACGTGCAATAACTCATCTTGTTGGAAAAGCAATTGTTAAGGGAAACCTCAGGAAGGCTGCCATGTTGTTTTTGGCTAAACCAAGCCGCCATGAGCACCCAGAATCAAGGCATGCCCGAGAGCAATTGCAGGCTACGCAAGATTTTAGACAAGCATTGAAGGAATTCCCAAAACAACTACGTTATGAACGACTAATGCTTAAACACCTAACCGTAAGATCAAAAGATTTTGTCGGCGCATTCAGAAGACTGCCCATAAAACTGCGAGAGCTTTTTCCACAAGCCTATCAATCCTACCTTTTTAACAAATTCCTAAGCAGAAGAATCAAAAGCGGGCTTAGGCTGGACAGTGCTGAAGTTGGAGATTATGTTGTAGGTGTGGAGCGTTCTGGACTGCCAATGCCGAGAATGCATAAAGTTGTAGGCGCGGAAACGCTGACCGAAGTTAACAGGGCAATCGAACGTGGGCGAATGCGTTTAGCCCTTCCATTGATTGGCATAAGGCAGCGTCCTTCCACAAGTGTTCAAGGCAACATCGAAAAGCAAATTCTGGAAGAAGAAGGTATTAGTCCAGAAGACTTCAAAACAGAATCGATGCCGGAAATCACTGCTAGGGGAGAACTGCGCACTGCCATAACTTCGCTAAACAACTTTTCGTTGGATGAAATCTTGTTTGATTCTGCTAATCCGTCGAGAAGCGAAGTTCAAGTAAGGTTCATGTTATATCGTGGCTCTTACGCTACAATACTCCTAAGGGAAATAATGAAGCCACGCAATCCGATAAAAGCTGGTTTCTAGTCTGTTGCAGTAGTGTAGCTAAAAACCTTATTTTTGACTACTCGACAATCGTTATGAGACCTTCAATGAGTCTTCCATACGACAAAATAGCTTATGAGCTTAGATATAGAACGGTTTACAAGGCAGGAGCACGATTCTGGGAGGACCCTATTCCTACCGAAGAGTTAGTGGAGTTCATTCGTGACATGAATTTTCCAAGAGGCTTATATGTTATCGAGTTTGGGTGTGGTGAAGGACGCGACGCCATCTTTCTTGCTAAGCAGGATTTCAAGGTCACAGCCATCGACGTAGCTCCTTCAGCAATTGATCGGGCGAGAGAATGGGTGGCTCAAGAAGGAGTGAACGTAAGTTTTGAAGTGGGAGATGTGGTCAACCTCAAACATATTTCAAGTTCAACGTATGATTTGGCTGTGAATATAGGTTGTCTCCATATGATTGTCAGCGAGTCTGCCAGGCTGAGACACTTAAAACATGCCCTTAGAATACTGAAGCCAAGTGGGCTGTACTTCTCATGTAATATTGGAAAGGATACGCCAGTTATGCGCGAAGATTTGGACAAAACCAAGCCGAAACCTGGCGAATTGATCCCACGCAGAATCAAGGTCGATGGTGAAGAAAAGGAAATCATGCTTCCCGTTATCGCGGCATGGCCAAAATCAGGAGAGCAGTATAAAGAGGAGTTTGAAGCTGCGGGCTACAAAGTGTTAAAACTATATAAAAGAATAACTAGGTGTCTTGGCAGTTGCTGGATAGTTGTAGCGCAAAAACCCTGAGAACAAACGTTTGAGATTATGTCGCTAACTTCAGCAATTTGAAAGCCTTCCCCTCTATATCAGCGCATTCCGCTATTTTCGGTCGAGCTTCGGCCAAAATGCCCTTAGCTCTATCTTGCTGTGCTTCGCTTGCGATGAGAAGAATGTTTGCTATTTCTGTCCAGATGTCAGCGGATTCCATCATCAATTCGCTTGCCTCTCTCAGAATCCCCCCCATGAACGATGTGGCTAGCCTCTCTTAAGAACCGCGAGTATATTCTTCTGAAAAGTCCGCCTCCAGTTCCCGCTTCTTCTATAAAAACGTAAGCAAGATGCAAAGTTAGTTTGAGCATTGGAATTTCAGTCTTGGTTTGAATTGGATCACAGATTTTGCCCCGTATAACGTCGGGCCAGCTGACAATCTGATCCGCAAATCGTCTGATTCCCCTTATGCCCAAGTTCCTGACTGGTGGATTTAGAAATCGCTCCGCGTTCGTTTTCAGGGCAGTTTTGATAGCGTTCTCTAATGGTGCTGTTTCTTTAGGAAGAGCAAGATTGAACCAAGCGTTTTTAGGGGGAAATGGTTTATATGTCGAGTTCCGTGCTTCTGCTAAGCTCTCAAGAGAGGTGGCGAAGAGTCCGTCTTTCCTGCGCTTTGCCTCAATCTTATCGTTATGAATATCTGTGACGTAAGCTTCTCTTTTCTCCTCGTCATATCCAGCAAGGACTATCGTGTGACCACCGAAATGACCAGTCTTACCTCTAAAATAGTCGAGATAGAACATGTCGACTTGAAGCATCACGGGGACATTATTATCAATCAGGGATTTGACAGCTTGCCATGCCTTTTTGGCGCTCGCCGTAGTTTTCTTCTCCCATTTGATCCCCAGTATGCGGCATACATCTTCTATTCCTTTGCTGCCTCGTCCGCCAATGAATACAGGTGGCACGGCCCCTTTCATGGGCCAATAGACAAAGCCCACGCCGCAATCTAGTCCGAAAACCATTTCTTCAGTCAGCTTATACCCATAAAACTCAAAGACATCCCTCAGAGACGTAGATGTGCAATGAACCCCATGCCTGTGGACAAACTCATTAACCATTTTTCTCATATTCTGAGCTCCGTCGGTGCTGATCGCCAATTGTCTTTGTGATTCTTTTCCTATTAAAATCCCACGATCACAATGCAAAAAAGAAAAAAGTCGAACTGGAAGAAGAGGTGATGTCAAAGTACTCTGGTATGATAGATTTATTAGTGCACGACAAGTTCATCGATAATGGGTGGTTGTTGCTGTGAAGTTTACTAATGCTATTATGCGTTTGTTTGGTAAAGAGAGGGCGGCTTTGTATAAGGTTGAGGTCCAACATCTAGTTGAGAAAGGCTATAGCAAGAGAGACATTGATATTTTCTTAGAAACATATGCCTTGCCAATCGGCATCTTTGACATTCTTTCCATGTTTGCGCGAAGCAAATTGAGTGTTAAAGACATGGAAAAGTCCCTATCTTTTCTTTTTGATCGCCATGTGATCTTGCAAGAAATGCTGGTAAAACAGCTAATGCCCAAATGCAGAATTCTTGATTTCGGATGCGGGCGTGGATTAATTGCGTGTTCTCTGGCTCTGAAGGGATTCGAAGTTCACGGCGCCGACATATCTGCGGAAGCCCTTGAAGTGGCGAATGAGCTTGCAAAAAAACTTAGTTGCGAACCTGTTTTCCACGTCATTAAAGAAGATGAACTCCCGTTTCCTGACGCATATTTTGATGTGGTTCTTTGCGTCTGGGCTTTTCATGAGATTCCGTTAGGCCGAATGACGAAAACATCTATGGAACTATACCGAATACTACGCAAAATGGGTGACATGTTCATAGTCGACCAAGAAGACATAGCGCCATTCGAAACAATAAAAAACATCATGAATCAACGTGGTCTCAGACTCGTCTTGGAAAAAAAACTTTCGCCAGTATATGACCATGGAAAAGCCTCACACGCCTTAATGCTAAAGTTCGTAAAGGAGAAGTAACCCCAAACAGACGAAAACAAAAATAATGCACTATGGGCATAGCCAAACAATCACTGGCAACGTTTAGAAAAGCTATCCTTTTTCTATTGAAATCCCTAATAATCCCGATCAAATACGAGTATACCAGAAGTTCAATCTATATATAAGGGAGGGGTAGAGCTTCGAACAGGAAGACGCCTCAACGTTAGATCACGGTGTGCCTATTAGCTGTTCAGCATTTTCTATCAGCGTCTGTTTCATATTCACGGGCAATATTATGCTTGCAGCATACTGATGCCCATCAGCTAGACCAAAGCCTTCAGATGCTTTATCCAAGAGGTTCACAGCCCCTGGCAACCTTCCATCACCAATCTGTGATTGCATAGCTTTAGGCACACGCACAGAAGCCTTAACAAACTCTTCTCTAAGCAGACCCCAACCTGGAATTTCCAGAGGCACATTAACAAATCCAACAATATACTTGTTCGGTTTGATCAAACGGCCCTGATAAGATAGAAAGGAGCAGAACTGTCCAATTACCTTAGTTCCCATACCAGCATAGGAATCGCCAGCGTCAAACCATTGGATATGCTCAGTCTCCTTAAGCCTTTCGCGATAAAGCCTTCCCAAAACCCGACGATTAGCTTCCTTACGCCGAGCCTCCAAAACATTAGCTTTGCCTTCGATTTCCGCGTTCAATCCTTCTAGGCAAGCGGTTATGCCAATTTCTGGTCCCCCTTCATAATAGCCGACCGCACCTAAAATCTGAAGTTTCGAGAAGAAGGCGTCTAGGCGCAACTCAAACTTGGTCACTGCAAAACTTTTACCTTTTGGTCGGACTACTCCGCTTTCTAGGGCTTCATTGAGAACCTTTTCATTTATTCCAATGAAACCTTCTGGGATTTCGCAACTTCCAACCAAAGCCAAATAGCTCAAGTCTAAGTTTTTGCCATTCAAGGCTTTTGCGAACAAGTAGCAGCATGTAGCCCCAGAGAAGTCCGTTTCGCCTTTGAATCCATGGTGCTCCAAGTTCAAATCCAAAACTTTCGGGTCTTTAGAAGGTTTAGGATCGTGATGATCCAGTATTATGGTTAGGTTTCTGCTTCTGTTGTACCTGGATATCATGTCTGCATGCGACGAGCCTATATCCACATAGAAAATTGTTTGTCCAGTCTTTGAATGTAGGTCTTCAATTACTTCTGTGTAAACCTTTTCCAAGCAAGACGTTTTGACCTTTATTCCTTCTCGTTCTAGCGCTTTCTTTGTGATTGCCGCTGAGCATAAACCGTCAGCATCATCGTGATGAACTACTATTGCTTCTTCAGATTTCTGGACTTTCAACTCTGAAAGGGCTTTGGTTGCCTTATCTTTGAACTCTTCTAGTGGCATCTGCTATACCTCTCAGCCGATTGTTTTCAACAGATCTGATCGCGTTATTATGCCCACAATCTCCTTTCCTTTAGCGACTAATACGCCTTGATGTCTTTCAAGTAGTGGACGGATCGCACCGACAGAGGTTTCCTCTGAGACTATAGGTAACGGTGGGTCCATCACGTTTTTGACGTTGTCCTTTGCTATGTCCGGGCTAAGATTCCTGATTATGCCTTCCTCAGTTATCGTTCCAACAATCCTGTTTCTGTCCAACACAGGCATCTGGGAAACAGCGTGTCTCACCATAACTTCACTCACTTTCTGAATACCATTGCTGGGCTTTGCGAAGAGCACCCCGTCAGTCATTATGTCCCTACACTTCATTTTCTTCCCTTCTGCTAAAACCCCCAAGATTTTGTTTATTGTTGACAGCCTTGGGTCAACCTTTCCCTGCTCTATTTTTGCTATATGGGCCTGTGAGACACCAACAAGCTCCGCTAATCTCTTCTGAGTCAGCCCAGCCTCTGTTCTTAGTTTTCTAAGGAAGTTGCCCGTTATCGCCAAATATAACCACCAGTTATTTTTCCTTAATAAATAATATAGTAAAATATATATTTGTTTGTGTGCATACACCCTAAACTTCATGAAGGAAGGTCTAAGATGCGGAACATAATCATTGAGGGCTTAAAGCAAACACCACTCGAAAGGCAACACCTAGAAATCGTTGAGAGAAAGGGGCAAGGTCATCCTGACTATATATGTGACGCTGTAATGGACCATATTTCTATACATTTGAGCAAGGAATACTTGGACAAGACAGGTTCAATACTGCATCATAACGTTGACAAGTCTTTGCTTGTGGCTGGGGAAGCTGAGCCAAGATTCGGCGGAGGCGTAGTGAAACAACCAATGCTTTTTGTATTTGGCGACAGAGCAACATCAGAATTCAACGGGACAAAAATAGACATCAAAGGAATAGCCATAAACGTGGCCAAAGAATGGTTTACGAAGAATATGCGGTTTATAGACCCTGAAAAGCACGTGAAATACCAAGTCGAACTAAAGCCAGGGTCAACGGGTCTTGTAGACATTTTCAAGCGGAAAGGCAAAGTCTTGGGTGCCAATGACACCTCTGCCGCTGTCGGCTATGCCCCAATGACTAGAACGGAAAAGATTGTTCTGCAAACTGAAAAATTCCTAAACTCAAAAGAGTTTAAGAGTCGCTTTCCAGAATCTGGAGAAGACATAAAAGTCATGGGTTTCAGGACCAACAGCGACCTAAAATTGACAGTTGCCATGGCTTTCGTCGACCGTTTCATAGACAGTGAAGAAGGCTATTTCGAACGGAAAGCAAAGATCGTTGAGGAAGTCCACAGGTTTGTTGCAGTCAATACGGATTTCGAGAGCGTTGAAGTGCAACTAAACACTCTAGATGTGCAAGGAAGAGGCGTAGGCGGCGTATACCTAACAGTCCTTGGCACAAGCGCAGACAGTGGTGACTCTGGGCAGGTGGGAAGAGGAAATCGTGTGAACGGCTTGATATCATTGAACAGACCTTTCTGTTCCGAAGCTGCAGCTGGCAAGAACCCAGTAAGCCATGTTGGAAAAATCTACAATGTCCTCACATACAAAATAGCCCAACACGTTTATGAAGAAGTGCCTGAAGTTGAAGAGGTCTACATTTGGCTCCTGAGCAAAATCGGAAATCCAATAGATCACCCCGCAGTCGCAGCGGCTCAAGTTATAATGAAAGGCAACAACAACTTGGACAAAGTCAGACATGAAATAAACGATGTATTAGAATATGAACTGGAAAACATAGACAAGTTCTGCATGGAACTCGCCCAAGGAAAACTACAAACCTACTAATTTTGCGTCGATTCTGAGTACAATGAATACACCATAACTATCAAAATGAAAACAGATAAAGGGACTGTTTGATAGAGACGTAGCCATTCTAGTCGTTATTTTGCGCGATTAAAAGCACAGAAAAGCATCTCACTTGCGTTGCAATTGAGGGTCTTGTCTTTTCTTGAAGCTTTGATACGCACATGTGTATGGCGAAATTTACCGAAGATGATTTAAGCATAATATGCTTTTGAAAGCAGCTCAGCGTACAGACTTGCATAGTTAAAACTTTTAAATGGTTGTAGATTGTATTTTGAGGAAAGGAGGAATATTGATGGCTGAAGCAGGAGAAAAACTGCCTATATCTGAGTTCTACAAAGTTATTGACTATGTTACAATTTTTAAAAGCGAGAAATGGTGGGAAGCAATAGTAATCTTTGAATCTTTCGGAAGGCGCTCAATTGGCTTATACCTTTGGCAAAAAAGAAACGATGTGTGGAAAAGGAAACACAAATTTAACATCAGAAATCTCGATGAATGGAATAAACTGAAGAACTCTATCGAACAACTTACCCCCAAACTTGTTTCAAAATAGTTCTTTTCGTATTGTTAATTCTTATTCTAAATTAGAATCTATAATTGAATAATTTTATTAATTCACTCCCACAAGAAAACACAAGAAGGGCGAACATTATGGAGGAACAGGAAACCCAGGAAGACGTCCACTACGACGAAGAAGAAGCAAGCGAAGAAAGCTCTGAGCAAGTGGAAATTGTGCAAGGAGATGAACCTGAAAAGTATGTAGTTCATGAAGTGGGGACAGAACAAACACGAGAAGAGTTGACCCAAAAGAACTTGAGGTTAAACGGTCAAGGAGAAGATAGAAGCAGCTTTGTTCATGGCCTCTCTGTTGGCCTTGGAATCGGATGCATCGCAACCTTCGTCATAATGTGGATAGCGGTGTTTTTCACTCCGCAATTGCCACAATCAATCACATACGAGAACATGCTCGTAATCTTCATTTATCCCCTCATCTACTTGCTCGCGGTGGGTCTAATTGCACTGACTGCTGGTATAGTCAGAGAATACTACGCCAGAAAAGGCAACTTTTAAGAGCTGATGTTTCAAAATCCTATGCGTTTCTCACTATAACAATTTAATAATCAACAGCCTAAACTATAATTGTGAAAACTCATGCCCTATATGTTTAAACAGCTTCTTGAAAAAGTTGCCAGCGAAAGAGTTCCAGGTCCCTCTCCAACATTCTCCGTATTACACTTACTGTGGGCAATAGAGCTTATGGCAGAGAAATCAATTGGTCGCAGCAAGCTGGCTGAAGGTCTACATGTTGGAGAAGGCGCAGTGCGCACTATATTAGGTCGACTGAAAAACGCTAGGTTGGTTTCAACATCAAAGACTGGATGCGCCCTTACGGACAATGGATTAAGGCTTTGGAAAGAATATAGATCGATTTTCAAAAAGAAAGCTGATATCGGAAAAATTGAATTGGGACTTGCTGACTACAATCTCGCGATTCTGGTCAAAGGACTTGGGCACAAGGTCAAGTCAGGCGTGGAACAGCGTGATGCAGCGGTAATGGCAGGTGCAAAAGGCGCAACAACAGTAGTATTCAAGAAGGGGCATTTAGTGATTCCATCAGTGAGCAGCAATGTGGTTAACGATTTTCCGAAAGCAGCAAATCGAATAATCAGCCTCTTGGAACCAAACGAAAACGACGTAATAATCATCGGGAGCGCCAACAGCTTGGCAAAAGCCGAGTACGGCACGTTAGCTGCTGCATGGACGCTTCTCAACAGCCACGGATAAATGTAGGAGCATGTTTCTCGTTAGTATGTATATTTATCTCCTCTAGTTAGGATTCGCTCTAGAACTGTATTGAAATTTATCATCCCCTCGTTTGTTTTTGCTGAAACTGGAATTAGCAAGAACCTTAAACCTAGCTGTTGGATCGCATTCATCATGTTTCTACTGAGCAAGCGCTGTGTCCCCTCAAGTTTCTGCTCAACCGAAGTTTCCAAAGCCTTTGGGTCAGCAGACCAATCTACGATTTCGTCAGCTTTGTCTTTCGGGAGGAGATCGCATTTTGACAACAGATGTATTTGAGGTAGCAGAAAGCGGTTATAGACTGCTGCTGAAAGGAAAAGGTTTGAAACATAGTTAAGCGGATTGACCGTAAAGACAGCGTCGAACAAATAAACTAGGGCTTTAGGCTCTCTCGTAAGCTCGCTGGCAATATATGGCCCGCTAGCCCTGAAAGCGAATAACTCCATCTGCCCTGCAGTGTCTACCAGAACGATGTCGGATTTCAAATCCTCAATTTCTCTTGAGATTTGTTCGATTTGATCCGCAATTAGGTCAGCAGCCATTATTAATGCTCCGTTTGGACCTAAACCATACTTTTCCATCAAACTTCCAACATCAACATAGTTCCGAACATCCACATCTGGCAAGTATGGAAGGGTTAAGGCTCCAGGGTCGAGGTTTACCACCGCAACGTCTTGCCTTGACGTTTTCAACCATTCGTTGTACGCTGCTGTAAGCAGAGACTTTCCAGACCCTGCTGTTCCTAGAATGAAAACAATGAACATTCTGCAATCATCTCGTTTTTGCTAAGGAATGTTATTTTAGAATACAAGACTTCGCCTAGGAGTAAAAGCTTTTTCTGTTAGCATGAGATTTCAGTTGGTGGTTCTTGAATTTCTTGTTGTGGTTGTCTTGATGCGAGGAACGCAACTACGCCGACGCAGGCTAGAATCACCGTGATGACCAACAACAAAACAAAAAATACGGATAGAACTGTCATAACCCGGGTCGGACTGTCCACCCCCATATAATTATTATCTCCAGACCAGCTCGCTCGGACATTGTACATACCAGCCGTTTCTGCTTTCCATGCATACATGAACTGGCCATTAGAGTCTGTTGTTACGGTATCTAAAACTGTCCACGGTGAATTGTTCACTTTGATGTAGATGGTGACGATTCTGTCCTGCAAGGTCGGTTGCAGTTGCCCAGAAAGTGTGATTGTACTCCCTTGGGTGAGGTATGTGGGTGAGACAGTTAACGATAATGTTGAAGTCTCTAGGGTTTTGTAAGTTGCAGAAACTTGTCCCGGAGCGAACTGCTCGCAGTTTTCAAGGGTAATGATTTGTGCAGAAGCTTGTTTCAAGTCGTCTGGGCATTCGCCAACCCTCCATCCAGTTTGCCAGTTTCCTCCTGTGCATTCAGCTACGTAATATCTGATTTGATTGTATGTCGTGTAATATGCTTGCTGCCTAGCATCGTTTGGCACGTATGAGAGACTAACACCAATGTTCATGTGAGTCTCAGTTTCGTAGTAAAGAAGCACAACATCAAGTCCGCCAGCCATAATAATTGAAGCTGCAATGTAGGAAAGAAGGTCACAGTCTCCATTATTTTCCACAATTGTTTCTACAGGGTATTTTGCTGACACAGTTGCTTGATATGGGATTTGGTGCACAATCATTAATACTCCATTTACAAAATCTTCATCATCAGTGTAAATTTCCAAGAGGCAGTGGGCGATAGGTTCTAAAGCATAAGGTGTTACAAATTTGGCAAAGTCATTGTCTGAATTGAACCTGTGGCTTTTTTCCTTGTAAAACTCGTAGAGCGATTGTTGCACCGTAACGTTCAGCTTATAATATGTTGAGCCATTGGGGTGGTCCAAAAGCTGATAGGAATGGTTGTAGCCTTCTGCCGCGTAACATGAAGGCAAATGAGGAATTACCGTCAGAATCGTCATTAATATAAGCAGCTTTAGTTGCCTTGTTTTCCACTTTCTCATGGGAAATGGTTTTGTAGGCCAGATTTATGGCATTTATGAACTGCTAATCAATACTAGTGAACAGCTTAAAAGGTTGCTTCAACCATCAAAGTTTTCATTCATTGTGGGTCAGTGTCTAGCCTTCCCTCAACGCGACCATAACAAGCTAAGATGCCAGTGTACAAGGATTTTTCCATGAGTTCTGTCGTTTTTCCTTTCGAATTCTAGTATTTCCGCCATTTTTCTCTATTAACTCTGACAGGTCAATTATTGTTTTTCCTAGTCGCTCTTTAGCGGTCTTGGAATCTTTTGCTGTTGTCGAGAAGTGGATTTCGATGTGTGGTTTTCTTTCTTCGCCTTTTGGATGGGATTTTACATACACAAATGGATTGTCATGCATGACTTTATCGATTAAAGGCGCTAGAGTTGACTCCATAATGTTATCTGCGTGCATGCTTGCTTCAAAAAAGGTAACCTCTCCAGCCTCTCTCCTAAACAAGGGCCCAACAGATTCTTCAAAAATTGCCTCCATTTCTTGAGGTACACCAGGCAACATTATCAAAAATGTTCCTTTCACATCTACAACTACTCCAGGCGCGGTTCCGACAGGATTGGGGAGCGGTTCTGCACCATTTGGAAGCGTTGCCATTTTGATTCTAGATGGTGTTAGCTCAACTTTTTCGATTTTTCCTGTCTTAAAATAGTCTTCATATTTTTCCTTGACGATTTTCAAGGCTTTTTTGTTGACCTTAAGTTTGCGGTTTAGAGCTTTGGCGATTCCTTCTAACGTTTTATCATCGAAGGTTGGGCCCAGTCCGCCTGTTAGTATTAAAAACCGAGGCTTCCGCTTAAGGGCTTCGCGTGTGGCGTTAGCGATTTCGTCAACATCATCGCCTACAACTGTTGTCCGTTTCACCAGAATACCTAACGAAGTTGCCCGCCTGGCAAGCCAGTAAGCATTCGTGTTCAATGTTTTGCCGATTAACAGTTCATTGCCAACACAGATTATCTCCATTTGTCGATTCATCTTCTCACATTTCCAGCTTAGGCTCTTATAAATAAAACTGCTTTGCCTTTTTTATGCTGTTTGCTAACTTACCGTTTAAAAATTCGGGTATGTAGTTTATTTTTTCTTGCTAAGCCACCATTTCAAGTATTCTTTCCTTCGTTTCTCATGCTCCTCTTCATCGGATTCCATGGTAGGTCTAAGTTTTTCTCTTAGTTCCATAAGTTCTTGCTGTGTTACTGACAATCCGCAGCTTTTACACACATAGTGTTTGGTGGCTAGCATGTATTGCATTTCGCCGCCGCATTCTGGGCAATATGGCATTCTAATCACTGTTCTGTCTTAGAAGTGACGCTGCTTTGAGAAATAGGTTTCGTTTATCCGCTTCAATTGCACGTCTAAGTTATGAAGTTTGCCAGTCCAGCGTCCTTTGCCAGCTGAACAGCTCTTTCCATCTCACCTGAGGTAAGTCGTCTTCGCAATTCAGGAATCTCATAGGCTCGCCATTCAGGTCTATACTGAAACATGACATTAACCCTTGTTTCTATGCCAAGATTTTTGGATATCCAGTCCATAATTGGTTTTGTACAGCATTCTAGATGGTTTGGCAAAACCAGTATGCGGATTATGAGTTCACCTAATTTTTGGGCCTGCAAATGATTATACGTGCAGACGTTCCAGTAGTTTGGTGCGTCAGATATTCTTTCGGCACACTCCCCAGGTCCATACTTAAAGTCTAAAAGATAGACATCTGCAAATTCAGCTAAGAGTTGTGCTGTTTCTGGGCTGTAATATGTGTTTGAATTCCAAACAATTGGAATGTTTATGTTTACGTGCTTGAAGGTTTTGAGCCATTGTTGGAGCCATGGTGTTGGTTCTCCGCCCACGAGATTTGCATTTCTGCAACCAATTTCGCGTAGATTCTTGACTTCTTGGGCCAACTTCTCCAGCGTGTAGACTTCGCCCTTCTCCATCCATTGAGAAATCGTCCAGTTTTGGCAGTGCTTGCACCGCATTGTGCATCCCATGGTGAAAACAGTTCCAGAGGGCACAAGCTCCGGTTCTTCGCCGACATGCTCGAATATGCTTGAAACACTAATTTCAGTGCCACACCTGCAGAATCCCGATTCGCCGTCAAGCCTATTAATTCCACATCTGCGAGTGCAAAAGTGGCAGTTAGAAAGAATTCTACTTGCTATTTCGATCTTCAAATCCATATAGGATTTTTCTGTCGTTGGCATTTGCTGCAGGCGTTTCTGTTGGCTGTCGATTTCCAATTCAACCTTGCAAAATTCTGATGTAAGGCTATTATGTTTTTGCCAAAGTTCTTCGATTGAGTCGCTTTCGCTGAACTCTGCTGGGATTTTCTTGGCTATCATGAATTTTGCTGGTTTTTGATCTTGCATGACGGCAAGATATCTGTCTAGGCTCTTCCTTGCCGTTTCATTGTTAAGCACCGCTGTTGCGTCAGGACGGAGAAGTCGCCACATGTTCATCAATTCCACTTAGGTTAGGGGATTATTAAAACAAGGCGTATGGATAGGCGTATCCGCTCGTGTGCAATTTACCTTTAATTGGGATCTCTTGTCCGCATACTGGACATCGCATCTCTTTTGTTAAATTCCATTTCATGATTTCAAAGCTGACGCGCTTAATCAAGAGTTCATTACAGTCAGGACAGTAAGTGTTTTCGCTGGGGTGTCCGGGTACATTTCCAATATAGACATAGTTTAGCCCCGCCTCCTTTGCAGCCATAAACGCTTTCTCCAGGGTTTCGATCGAAGTGGAGGGAATAGTTGTCAATTGATAATCTGGATGAAAACGGAGTAGGTGAAAAGGGGTGTCCTTGCCTAACGCGTCCCTTATCCAAGATGCAAGCTCCTTCACAGTCTCAATTGATTCCCCTGCCTTTGGTACAACCAAGTTCGTTATTTCCGTGTGGATCTCATTTCTTCTCATTTCCCTTAGAGACTCATATATTGGCTCAACTGATGAAACTGACGAAAAGTTTTTGTAAAATTCTGGGTCTCCGCCTCCCTTGAAGTCCACAGTTGCTGCATCCAAGTATGGTGCTATAGTTTTCACAGCTTCTGGTGTCATGTACCCATTTGTTACGAAAGTATTAAAAAACCCTACTTGATGAGCTAGTTTGGCCGTATCGTAAGCGTATTCGAAAAATACGGTAGGTTCAGTGTATGTGTAGCTTATACCTTGACAGGAATTGTCGCGTGTGGCTGTAACAACCTCTGCTGGGGGGAAGTCTTTACCAGATATCTTTTTCTCTTGGCTGATCATCCAGTTGTCACAGAATTTGCAGCGAAAGTTGCAGCCAACTGTGGCAATCGACATAACTAGCGCTCCTGGATTGAAATGTGAAAGCGGCTTCTTCTCTACAGGATCTACACACGCTGATATCGCCTTAGCATAAACAAGAGAGCAAAGGGTTCCGCCCTCATTTTTTCTCACTAGGCAGAAACCCGTCCCGCCATCGCTTATGAGGCATCTTCTGCCGCAGAGGTTACATCTAACCTTCTTGTCCTGTAATTTTTCATAGAGCATGGCTTCGTGCAAGTTCATTCCTCCCTTACGTGGAATCCGTTGTTGTCAAAATCGATGTTTAACATCCGTTGTGTTGCTCTGAACCCTTTTTTGTGCCCGTTTGTTGTTATCAACCCTGCTTCGCGAAGCTTTTTTAAATGGAAAGATATTGTGGTTGCGGAAACATGTTGGGGCAACATTTTTTCGATTTCAGTGATTGTTTGGGCTTTTGGGTAGACTTGTATCAGGTGCTTGAAGATTTTTGTTCTTGTCGTGTCGCTTAGTGCTTCGCATACTTTGTGCCCGTTGAATTTCTTCTTCAACATGGATTTCACTATTTTAATATTATAATAGGAGAATTATTTAAGCCTCACTTCCCCTTTCACATGTAACAGAACGCCCTAGCGAGATTATTTCCAGATGAACATCTATTTGCTGGATGTCGAATCGACTTTTTCTCTTATTTCAAAAACAAATGGTGCAGTAAAAGTTTTTATGTCTAATTCTATTCCAAGTAAACCTTCCAAGAAGCCTGCCCAAATTTCAGATTCGCTGATAAAGGGCGCTTTTATGAGGATGTATTTGTCTCTTAAGTAAAAGTCTCCGAATCCTTGCACTCTTAATCGTTTGAAGGCATCTTGCCATTTTTCGCGATTTGCTGTCTGAATGCCAAGAGTTGTTTCAATAGAGACTTTTGCGGCTTCACCCATTTTTCTTGCGATTTCGCGCCATTCTTCTTTTGGGGTATGCTGGATAAGGATGTTAATCAGTTCCAAGTTCACGAAAGCTATACGACTTATTCCGCAATAATATTCGCCGGGGAATCGCCAATCATATATCATCATGCTTCTGTAAACGTCTAGCATTTTCGAGATAAGAGGTTTGATGCCTGGTTCCTTTCCTTCTCGGATCAGAGTGTCAATGAATTCCCGTTCTTCTTTCTGTAGTATTATTGTTGTTCTTTTGGCGGATTCCTCATTTTTCTTTATGATTTCTTGGAGTTTTTTCTCTTTATCCTCTTGCATAATTGGTATATCTTTCAGCATATCTTATATGCTTTGCTAACTCGCCGTTCACAACCATAATTGATTTTAACACAGTTGCTAAGCATTTTACAGTTGCCGATGAAGAACTTGCCTGACTGAAAAGATGATGCACCCTGGGGTATCTGAGGCAAAAACCCATTTCTGTTCTAAGTAATGACCTTCTTCCTGACTAAATACAACATCAGCACCAAACCAGCTAAGAAGAGGGCAAATCCAGAGATCATTGAAAGCGTATAACCTATTTCAAGGGCTTCTGAGAGCACGTAAACTATGTATGTTGGTCCAGCAAAGGTCAAGAATGCTGCTAGCACCACTAGAAAAGTTTTCCAGAATCTCGAGTTCAAATCAAACCTAGTAGAGGTTCTTACTTTCGCTTTTTGCTCTTCTTCGCCCATGAGCTCCCATTCCAGCAGTGTCTTAAAGTTGGCGCTTTCTCTTATAACCCTTCCTTTACCTCGTTACCCAGAGCCTTCATTAGAAACTTGAAAACTGAAAAACCTGCCCCCCGATCTGCTCTAAAGCCTGTTGTTGCGCCCAATAAGCATACGCCGTTTAGGTTGCGTTCCTTTGCAAGCCCTAACATTAGGCCTGTGCCACCTGCGATTCTGCCTTTACTATATATCACTGCACCTTTTTCCATAAACTCCATGGCAAGTCTAGGGGAAGTTGCCGCTACATAGACTTGGGCCTTTTCTTCTGTGATAGGCACTCCGCCGATTGTTATGATTAAGCTGCAGTTATGTTTTTGAATGAAATCGAGTATTTCACCGCAAAGTGCGTAGTGTGCAATAACATCGTCAAAAGAAGGCTGAGTGTCTCCAGTCATTATTAGGAAGTCATTTTTCTCCATAGGCGCAGCGTAAAACTCATAGCGAGGCATGTGGCAAATCCCTTTTGAGTTAACTGAAACATAATCCAGAAAGAAAGGCGAGTACAGCTCCACAAAAGGCTTGGCTCCACAGAATTTTATAAGAAGATGAGCCGCGATTTTTCCGACATTGCCGAAACCGGGAAGTCCTTGCACAAAAATGGGGTTTTCAATGCGAGGATTAAATATCTCGCGGAAATATGGTTTGTCCATTCTTCTCACGTCAAGCTCGATAATGTGGATGCGATACTAAAATGTTTTTACAATAAGGAGGCCAATGCTCGAGTGTTTGTTTACCAAAAAGATTTAAGAAACCAGTCATTCAGCATAAAATAGCGGGGTGGGGTAGCCAGGATTAACCCGCTGGGCTCATAAGAGCTAAGATGCTCTGAGGGACCCAGAGATCAGTAGTTCAAATCTACTCCCCGCTACCAAAACTTGTCAGTGTGCATATTTCTTTTCTGGAATAAAAAAGAAGGTGATTTAGTGCTGTCTTGAGGTTTTCTAGTCTGTTAAGATTAGCATGTGCGATATTTTCCTGAGTTGTTTGAACCAGTCTATGTACCAAGTATCGAAGTCTAAGTGTGGAGTCAAGCCACTGCGAGACCCATGGCTGGCGATTTAATCATGCCGCGGAGAGAATAGAACTAGATTCCACAAGCTTCATATTTGCAGCTGGGTATACTGTTGGGTGCCAAAAATAGGAGAAAGGAAGAATATGAAAAAGGCATTACTAGTTTCCATAATATTGCTATTAATGCTTGCGCTGACTTTTGTTCCAATGACAAGATGTGCGGCACCTTTACCCAACCTCAAATACAACGTGACATCTATTCACGAGCAATTTGTTGAGGATGCAGATTTTACCACACCTGGTGATCCAGTGGGCACATACGTGCCGTGGGATGTAGACATCGTTAACGCGGAAAACTACCTAAACGGCGGTGAAGGAATATACGTGGCAATTATAGACACTGGACTTGTTTGGAACTGGCCTCTCTTCGTCGCTCCAACAGCAAACATCAGAACGGATTTGGGCAGAGGCTGGAGCTACGACGTTGTCTGGAATCCAGCAATAAATGACTTTGACTTTACACCAAACCCAGCCAGAGGTTTCATCACAAAGGCATACGAGGGCTCAGGCCACGGTACACACGTAACATGCGAAATAGTCGGATACCAACGCTCGACTATTGGCGTTGATCCGCATATAGTGCAGGGAGTTGCGCCTAAGGCAACGATAATTCCGATACTGGGGCTTGACACATGGTTGGTTGACTGCCCAGATCCGGACTACCCAGGCTACCATGCAGGAAAAGTGCTGTTCAGAGGAGGAGACGACTGGATGCTCACATCAGCCATATACTACGTAGCTAGCCTCGCCGAAGACAATGGTTGGAAGATAATAGTCAACAATAGCTGGGGATCAAGCGAACCGTCACCTGCCATACGAGAGGCCATAGACTATGCCATAAGCAAGGGTGTTATCTTCGTGTTCTCCGCAGGCAACCGCGGAGAAGCTGGCATGGGCTGGCCAGGAGCATACCCAGAAGTGATCTCAGCAGCAGCAGGCGGCTGGACAATGCAAATGGTCGGCTATCCACCATCAAACCCACCAAGTCCATACAGGTGGTACCTCAGCGACGTTCCGGAGAAGCTCAACACAAACGACGCCTTGGGCAACAACTGGCAAATATATCTGGCAGAGTTCAGCGGCAGACCGAATCCAGACCTAGGACAAAGTTGGAAGGACTTGGATGTTTGTGTACCCGGCTGTTATGTTGTCGGACCGTACAAGCCCGAAGCAGCTTGGTCTGGCACAGCTTGGGTTAACCTGAACGCTCCAACAGCTTACTACGGTCTGTGGGGCACGAGCATGTCCGCTCCTCACGTTGTGGGAGTCGCAGCCATAGTAGCACAGAATTACCCGTATTTCAACCAAGCTAACATGGAATACGTTCTCAAAAAGGCAGCTTCAATTACACCCTTGTCTTCAGACACGAAATTCGTGTATGACCCGTTCTACGGCCCATACTTCACATGGAACGACCACGACTACGGATCAGGCTGGCTGACGGTCAACTATGCGTTATTCAACGCATATGTATATACTCGAGTCGGCGGACCTGGGAAGGTTCCTACGTAGCACGTTAGCAATATTGGATGCAAAACAGCGCTATCAATCTCCTCTTTTTCTTTCCAAAAAATTCGGCCCGGACTTGCAAGTCTGGTTGTTGCAGGGCCACACTTTGTGATCTATAGGCATTACAAGAATCACGTGGAGTGGTTTCTACATTATTTTTCCAAGGAAAATCCACTTAAATGTTGCTTCTCATCGTAGGCGATGTTCCCGTTAATCGTTAGGTTTTCAGCTTCAAGTAATGATTGCCACAGTTTTTCTTCTGCAATTCTCTGCCGCAGGTTCTCCTTAACTTCCTTTATAACCTTAATTCTTTCAGAATCAGAGATTTCCAACAAATCGATCTTTTTAGTCTTCTTTTTATTTTTCGTCCCCATTTTTTCCCTCTGAAGATACTTATCGCAAATCTTAATAAGTCATTTCTTTCGAGGGCTGATACATGTCAAAAAAGGATATACAAAAGCGAATCAGCTTATTTGAAGAGAAAAATTATAATACCTAATATTTTGACATGCATAACTCGTGGCTGTGATTTGACATGCAAATTGATGATGTAAAGAATACCCTGTTTTCAGTGACTATTAACCCTTTGTTTAAATCTCTGATAGCCCGTTTTGATAGAGAATGCTTTGAGGATGGAAGTTTGCTTCTGAACTCTTTAAAGGATTTTTTGGGTGAACCAGTTTTCCTGTGTCCTACATGTCAGCACATGAGCCGCAAAATGGCAGGGCCTTTCTACGAGCTTGGAAGTCGTTTCTTGAAGGCAGATAAGAACTTCATGCGCCGCCAATTCTTAGAAACTCAGTACGGAGAAGCTTGGCTGCGGGGCTTTGGCTTGATGATGAAAGGTATAGAAAAATATGGCATTCGCATGCCATTCACTCCTGCCGGTCCTTTCGAAATTGTTTGGAATTTTACGTACAAATGCAATTTGAAGTGCAAACACTGTTACGAGAATGCTGGTGACAAGGGACGTGCAGAGTTATCAACAGGTGAAGCCGAGCAAGTATTAGATATACTTTCGAGGATAGCGGGGATAGGCTTACCTGCCTTATCCTTCAGTGGGGGCGAGCCATTAGCAAGAAGAGATTTCTTCGAACTTGCAGCTTACGCCAAAAAACACATAGGCTACGTAAGCATTGCTTCTAATGGAACCCTTATCACAAAAGACAATGCAAAAAGAATCAAAGATGTCAAGGTAGACTACGTAGAAATAAGCATCGACGGCGCAACACCTCAAGTTCACGACGAGTTTAGATGTGTTCAAGGAGCATTTGAAAGGGCTATGGAAGGCGTTAAAAATTGCACCGAAGAAGGCATAGACACGTGCATCGCAACGGTTTTGCACAGAGATAATGTAGCTGAACTCGATAAGCTAATAGAATTAACAAAGAAGTTAGACGTTAGATTTATGCATTTTAACTACATTCCAACAGGAAGAGCCAAGACTTATGTTGAATTGGACTTAACTCCTGATGAGAGACTTCATGTGCTCGAAACCCTTGGAAAAGAGATAATTGGACTGTATTTGCAGGAGAAAGAAGAAAAACTGAAACATGGAAAGTCAGACATAAGAGTCGACAAGTTCTTCAGCACTTGTCCTCAATATGCAAGCGTAACAAAAGAGTTTTCACAAAAAGCAGGCGAAGAATTCGTGGTCGAAGCCCACTACGCGGCAAAGAAAGGTGTGGAAAGCGTCGCGCACTTTCTTGGTGGCTGCGGAGCGGGACGTCTATACTGTTGTCTCGAGCCAAATGCAGACATGAAACCATGCGTTTTCTTTCCAACAACCAACGATACGGTTCTCGGTAACATATTGAAAGATGATTTTGAAGAAATATGGGATAATCATCCGTTTCTATGGAAACTTCGCTCTAGAGAAAAACTTGAAGATTACATGGTAAATGGAAAAAGAGTTGGTTGCGGAATCTGTAGGGACAAATACATATGCGGAGGATGTCGAGCAAGAGCCTACAGCTACTTTAATGGAAACGTAAATACGCCAGACATAGGGTGCATTCACAATAAACCTCTATGGGATAAAATGGTTGGCTGCAGAAGAAAGTAATAGGTGAAAATATTCTAGCTACATTCGCAACACAAGGTTCCCATTTTGAAACACTATGCTCTTCCTTTCTCCTCTTTACCGAAGTATGTTGTCCATTTGAGTTTTCGAGCATCTCTTCCAAATTTCAAAGAACTCTTTCTGCACTTGCTTGAGCAGAACCAAAAAATCGACCCGTCGTTTTTCACGTACATCATGCCCGTACCGTATGGAAATTCGTTGCCGCAGAATGAACATTTCCTTGGTCTAGGCAAGAAGTATCCCTCTAGGTGATTCTAGTTCTGGGTTATCTGGTGATTTTTTTTGCCTCTCTTTCAGTTTCTCTTAGCATTAGAACATCTTGAACTCTTATTGGCCCTTTGACGTTTCGTGTTATGATGCGTCCTTTGTCCTTTCCTTCTAGGATGCGCACTCTGACTTGTGTGATTTCGCCTGTTACTCCTGTTCGTCCGATTACTTGAATTACTTCTGCAGGGATGAGTTCTTCTTCTGCTGCAGCTTTTTCTGTTTTGCTCATTGCTTTGCTCCTTTTTTGATTCGGTCGGTTCTTGTGATTATTTCTTTTACTAGTCCTGTGGCTTCTCCTTCTTTGGCTATGCATGCGGATGCTGCTGGGACGTCGATGCCTATGGAGGTGCCGATTTTTTCTTTGCTTGGGACGAATATGTATGGGATTTTTCTTTCTTCGCATAGTAGTGGGAGGTGGGCTACGACTTCTGGTGGGTCGACGTCTTCGGCTATTATTACGAGTTTTGCTTGTGCTCTTTCGATGGCTTTTGTTGTTTCGTTTGTGCCTTTTCTTACTGCTCCTGTTTTTGCTGCTATTTGTAGGGCTTCATAGGCTGCATCTGCGATTTCTTTTGGGACTTCGTATTTTACGTAGAATGGTTTGGACATAAGCCTTCACCCTTTCAAATGCACAGTCTTATCAACTTTTCTTATTTATGAAGGTTTCGACTTTTGAAGGGTGAATTTTGATTTGTTGTGTGAGTTGTGGGTGATTTTTAGTGGTGCTGTCTGTGTGAGGATTCTAGACCCCCCTTATATATAGGTTGAACTTTTGGTCGGTCTGATTGTGCTTAGCTGTTTTGGTTTTGTGGTGTTTGCCTTTTGGCACCTCCCTTTAGTTAGGATTGTTGGTTCTGAGGAATTTAAAGAGGGTGTCAGAAGTCAGATAAGTAGCTGAAGTCGTAGGCTTCGTTGAAGATTGTTGGGGCGGAGAGATGGGTTCTCTTAAGGCACCTACCCCCTCCCTTATATATAGATTGAACTAGTGCTTCAATGCTTAGGTTGGAGGTTTTTAATATGTGTTTGTGTTGTGGGGTGGTTTATGTTTGGTTGTTGTGTGGAATAAGGTGTTTGGTTCTCTGTTGTGAGGCTTTAGTTTAGGCTTGTTTTTCGTGTTCTGAAAGAGGGTTCTGTTGGTTATTTGGATAGGAAAAAAGGAGAGTATGCGCGAGACACTCCTTTTTTGAGACAAAATTCCAATAATTTAAACCGAGGTTTAAACCTAATCTCCAACCACGGTGGAAAAAGTCTCGCCGAGTTCGTTGGGGCTCAGTGTAATGGTAGGCATGTTGCTAGCCGACAGAGGCAGGTCTTATGTTGTCATCTCACTGTCCTTTTAACCAACCTGAGATTCCCAGCTCTTTCACTTTAACAGTTGCTGGTTCTGGTTCATAGGATTTGTGTTTTCCAGTTTCGTCAAGGTAGAGAATTCTAGGCTTTAGGGTGAATGTTCCTTTGGAGAGAGCTTTCAAGACTAGCTTCACTTCTTCGGTTTTAAGAGGGTCTAGCCTTTTTCCCTTCATATCGAGGGAACTGTCTTCCACCCGACAAATCTCAGGCTTCTCCTTTATTTCAAAGCCCTCAGGAATTATTTGTTCGGTCTTTAATAGAAGGGCTGGTCTTCTTCCAGCATTGATAAGTTCTATCGAAAATTCCATAGAGTCTCCAACGGTCAGCTTATTCGGGTAGACATTGATTCTGCCTTGAACATTGGCGTATTCGGATTCAACGAGACCGATTGGATGGTCTCGTGTCATTGTGGGGGCAGAAACGTCGGCTGAACTTGATATTGTCGCTGCTCCGGAGAGCATTTCACTTGTAGTCAACAGAAGCTGTTTGCCCTGTTCGACCCTCTCAAGATGTCTTATCACTTCTTCTTTCTTTTCTATAAAACCTCCGTCTTCAAAAAGTTTGGCCGCTTGTTGGAGGTGTTTCTCCGCAAGAATGTACAGTTCCTTTCGCTTTGTCGGATCTAACTCCGCCTCCGCCTTACTCACATAGGCGAGAGCGTCAAAAAATCTCGAAGTGGCGACTACATAGTTTGACCTGACTTTAAATCCTGCTTCAACGTAGAATCTGGCTGCACGTTCAAGTTGTTGTTTTGTGGATGTATAGAGGACGTTGTCCCCCTTCAATTGGAACTCTGTGCCATACTCCAAAGCCTTGCAAAGAGCTGCGTTTCCTAGGGCTAGCAAACCTAATTTTTGTCTTTTCGTAGAATCTCTAGCTTCCATGAAAAGTGTGGCGGCCTCGGAATATCTTGTCGATGATACCTCAATTTCCCCCTCACGCATCTTCTGCCATGCTCTGCAAAGGAGGGAAGTAGTTCTAAGTTCGGTTCTCGCTTGTTCTTCAGTTACGTCGCTAACCAGCTCTCCGAACATGGACGCAGCCTTTCCATAATTGCGGGCACTTTTCGCGTTTCGCCCGTTTTTTATGAAAATTCTAGCTTCTTCCACAAGCGCTCTTGCTAGACTAAATTTCTCATTCACCTTTGCGCTAAATAACCAATCTTGAAAAGCCTCAGTTTCTAAGGCGGAAGCATCAGCCGGGAATTCTTTCTGTGAGTCTAGCACGTATTGGAATAACGTCGTGGCTTTGTTGAAGAGCTCCAAAGATTTCTCCCATTCATCTTCAATACTGAAGACTTCTGCCTCCTCTAGTAGGCCGCAAGCCTCATAATATTTCGAGAGAAAAGACCATTTGCGCGTCTCAGAGAGAATCTTGGAAGCGTTATAGTAACGGTAGGACGCATCTTGGTATCTTTCTTCTTGATGGCAATGTTTAGCTGCTTCTATCTCACACCACGCTTGCATGTAACGAATGTAATCTTTCACGGTTTCAGTTAGCTGAGGATATTTTTGCATAGCGAGCTGATAATGGTGGGTGGCCTTTCCAAAGCTCTCAGCTGCATCCTCAAGTTCGCTCACCAAGTCTTGCATCTTGGCCAGCCTCCAGAACGTTTCAGCAGCTCGAATTGGTATTCCTTCAGAAGAGTATGTTTGCCCCGTCTTTTCAAGAGTTGCAAAAGATTCCCTCAGCAAATCATAGTTCCGGGTTACCTGAAAAAGTTCGAATTGAATTCGACCAAGCTCTAGTGAAGAGTCAGCTAACATTATACGAATAGAGCTATCTAACACGCCAGTCAAGAAGTACTCCATACCCTTCTTTGAATATTCGATAGCCTCCTGAAGCATTTTCGTCTTGATCTCCACATTATCCTCTAGGCGGGCAAGTTCCGCTCTTATTGACGAATAACCAAGCAGGTGATCTCCTATATTTCGATAGAGATATGGAATGCAATTCTCGATGGTTGCAACCCATTCATTCGCTATTGCTAAGGCTTCTAGCAGTATGTTCTTTCTTTTCGCTAAGTTCTGTTCTATGAGCGCCCTATGTTTTAGATGAAAACTGTAAGTTGAAAGAAAACCCATTCTGCCGATTGGAGAAGTGTAGGCGGGAATTTTCTTGGCAAACTCAATACCTTCGTCCATGAATCTAATCTTGGCTTCGGTGCTAAGCTCGACAAGAAGACCATAATATCGATAGCTTATCCCCAAGGTCCAATACGTGCTACCTAGCGAAGTCGCCGCCCTTCTAACTCCGTCATTTACATTGTTGATTCTGACAGATTCGTCCGCAAGTTTCTGGATGTCCGCAAATATCTTTTGGACGTTATCGCGATCAGTGGCACTGGTTAGCTGATGTAAGAGGGTGTAGAGCATGGAGTTCAACACACTTGTGATTGCGCATCTATTCTTGGTCTCTCTACAATCCTCCAGCAGTTCCCACAAGTTTCGAGGACATGCAGGTGCAGCCTCACCAGCTGACCTGACCATTTGCCAATAAACTATAGCGCTAGCCGCTTTCGCTCGAACAACCTTGTCCCCAGTCCTTTCTGAAAGTTCTAGTGCATTTCTGAGATATTCCTCTTGTTTTTTCTCGCACATTATGCGTTGGTTCTCATCAGGCAAGGTACCGCTGCCTGCTCCACAAAGCAATGAAGCCTCAAGGTAGATACCGGCAGAGCCCCGTTCATCTTTTAAGTCCAAGCAAGTTTGTATGGCCTCTTCGCTGTATGCCAGTCCAAGTTCAACAAGTTCGATGCGTTGGTTCCTTGTCTCTTCGTATTCCAGCAGATCATTTATGGTTCGCAGAATCTCACTGTATAGCACTCGTTTGCCGCTTGCGTCGCCGCAATTTTTGTAGAGATCAAGAGCATTTTGTTGAAGTTCGAGGACCCCATGCAAACCCTGTCTAATCTTCTGGGGCTCCTGCGGAAGATGTTGGGTATGATATAACGCTAAGGCCTTGCATCGTATACCTGACGCCTTATCTACGGGACTGCCCAAAGAAGCGAAAGTCTCACTGGCAGTTTCAAACACTTTGATCGCATTCTGAATGTATTCACTGAACGTTTCTGAATTGTCTGCTTGAAGGGCGTGTTCAAAATAGCACAGTCCAAGCGCCTCATGAAGTTGACCTACCGTACGCTTATCCGACACCAAGTCTAAGGCTTTTCCATATGATTCAGACGCACCCAACCAATCATATTCCCTTTCTTGTTTTCTGGCGCGACTCAGAATTTGCCCTACATCAGGCTCTTCAGACATGCCACAAACCACTAAGAAGTTATAATTAGCCTTTTGAAAAGGTTTTTGATAATTTTGTCAGATTAAATGAGTCAAAACGAGGGAAGATCTTGATCTTCACTTTACACTCCAAACCACAAACAAAAGGGCATTTTCCTCAAATTTCACTCCGAAGCCAAAGCATAAAATTTTATCTACAAGATGTAGTCTCTTCCATTGAAGTCCAAAAAAGGCGAGAAGCATGGAAGAATTAACCATCACCAGTCCTGCTTTTGAAAGCAACAAGCTAATTCCCTCCAAAATACACATGTGACGGCGACAACGTAAACCCTACACTGAACGTCAACGGAATACCTGAAAAACGAATGAAAAGCTTCTGTCCCACATATTCTTGTAGAAAGGTTTAAATAAACTGGTTCGTTGAACCATCCTCACTTTTCGTGAGGGGAATTTAAAAGTTTGCAGAGATTAGGCCGAGTTCTCCACATAAGTCCAAGCCGAAACATCATAATCAAAATTGAAAAAGACGCAAGAATTGGCGAAACAGTTGTTGATGAGAATTTGCGCACTGTTGGAAAGATTTTTGATAAATTCGGTCCTGTCTCCTCACCCTACATATCCATAAAGCCCACAATTCAAGACCTTGAGAAGTTAAAAAACAAGATACTGTATTCGCTTCTCTCACGAGGAGAAAGGAGAAAACATGAATGAGCGAAGATGAAGAAGCGAGCGAAGACTCTGACCCCCTGCTGCCACAGCAACACGTCGAACCAATAAAAGTTCAAAGCTGCCCAGAATGCGGCAGCACAAGGCTCATGCGCGATTACGAGTGTGCCGAAATAGTCTGCATGGACTGCGGCTTTGTCGTAATCGCAAAAATAGCCGACCGAGGACCAGAATGGAGAGCCTTCGACGATGAGCAAAGAGCAAAACGCACAAGGGTTGGCGCTCCCTTAACTTACACGATTCACGATAAAGGCTTATCAACAATGATTGATTGGCACGACCGAGACATATACGGAAAAAGCCTATCACCAGGACAGAAAGCTCAAGTTTATCGCCTCAGAAAGTGGCAACGCCGAATAAGAGTATCAGACGCAACAGAACGTAACCTTGCCTTTGCATTGTCAGAAATCACAAAAATCGCCAACAACCTAAACCTCCCCAAAAACATCCTCGAAACAGCCTCAGTCATCTACCGAAAAGCCGTAAAAGAGCGTCTAATACGTGGAAGATCAATTCAAGGCGTAACCGCAGCAGCAATCTATCTGGCATGTAGACAATGTGGACTAGCTAGGACGTTAGAGGAGATAGCTCAAGCATCAAGCGTAAACAAAAAAGAAGTCGGTCGCAGTTATCGTTTTCTAATAAAAGAACTTGACTATTCCATCCCCCCACTTAAGCCAAGCCAATACATAACAAAGTTTTCAAACCAGTTAACAATGCAAGGAAAAGTTGAAGAGATCGCCCACAAGATTTTAGCCGCTGCAAAAGAACTTAAACTAACTTCAGGTCGCGGTCCAACAGGAATTGCAGCTGCAGCAAGTTATATAGCCTCGGTATTGACTGGTGAGAGAAAAACGCAAAGGGAAATAGCTGAGATAGCACAGGTCACCGAAGTCACTATTCGAAACCGTTACAAGGAGCTGGTTGAGCGACTAATGTTCAGTATAACCGTTTAGCTCTTCCTTTTTTTAACATCCATTCCTACTTGGTTAAAGCGGTTTTACGGGAAATCGTCTTCCTCGCATCGAGAACACTCTTCGTCTGACGTTTTCTTCTCTTCTTCTTTCAAAGATGGAGATACACTCCTACCAAGTTCTTCTAGAAATTCCTGCGGAATTCTATCTTTTAGAGTTTCAACTTCCTTCTTCAATTTGCTAACCTCGCTTTCCAAGTTCTTGGCTGTCTCACTTAATTCTACAATTTCTTTGAGCTGAGTTATTTCTTCCAAAAGCATGGTCTTCTCCTTTTCCAATGACTTAATTCTCTCCTCTATCTTACCTTTCATCTCACCAATCTGCACAATCCTTCACCCGCCAATCTTATACTGGTATGATTACGATTAATAATTTGCTCTAAACTATGCAATGTCTGATGCAAAACACATTTTAGACTCTAATAGCTATAATATAGAAGGGGCCCATAGTTTGGTTGAATGCCCAAAATGTGGAGTTGAGGTAGCTACTCCAGTTAAGACTTGGGCTATTCCTTCTAGAAAGCCGATGAAAAAAGGCGAAGAACCTAAACTTGTTATGGGAATTTTTGAATGTCCAAACTGTAAAGCTAGGTTTAGGGCAGCTTTAGAAGTTGAAACTAAAATCGAAGAGACAGTAAATATTAAGAATATGGTCGGAAGAATTAGAGGCATAAAGGGAGAGCTTATGCAGACTTTAAGGACTTTACGCGAAAAAATAAAGACTTTGGAAACCGAACGATCAAACTTGATGATCGAGATTGAAAAACTAAGGAAAGTCGCGGAGTCAAGGGTCAGCGCTCTTGAAGGCGAAGTAGACATGCTGAGGGAAGAAGTAAAGTCTCTGAGAGACCTCTTAGGCTACACAGAAGAAACAGAGATGTAAAAGAATGACGGTTAATCTTCACCTGCAGCTACATTGTTGATAGATTTCAATGAATTATGCTTTTAGATACTTATGATAGTATTCTTGGGCTTTTGCCACGGCTTTCTCCGGGTTTTTAAGAACTAAGTACTTTGTGTCTGGAGAGATTTTTTGGCTTTCATTGAAAAACTCTACAACCTTTTTTACGTTACCTTCGTATATTGACAAACCTCCAGCGATCTCATACCACAGCTTAGCCCTTCTGAAATCCTTTGCCTTCTCAAATCTCTTCGCGTTTTCCGCGGATTCTTTTGTTGACACTCCGATCTTTCTAGGGTCAAGAAACATTGTGTTGATCAATGCTTCGTATGTCTCTTTGTCATCTCCACAAAGTCGTTCAAGTTCACTCATAGATTTTGTGGACTCTTTAACAATTTTCTCCTTTCCCTTCTTTCTGAATCTATCTAGGAACCCCAAGATTAACCCCTTAATTTCGATTTCGTTAATTTCAAGACATTATAGCAACAGTTAATTTTAAAGCTTTGTCCATCTATCATATAAGCTATGCCATACAAATTCACATTCGACCTTTCGAGAATTCCACGTTTTTTCAATGAGGTCGCTAAGCTCAGCTGCCAAAAAGGTGTGCATAGAAGAGTTGGCAGAACGACACAGGAAATGATAAAGAAACTTAAGATTCAAGAGGCCACCGGTCTTAACTTGTCTGACGCTGTGCTTCTTTTCGAAGACCTTATAGATATGCAGGTTAGAAATCTCGTGGAAAGGCAAAAGTTTGTGCGAACACGAAGAAGAGCCCTTTTTCTTCCGCATTGTTCTAGGAAATATATGGATAATCGCTGCAAGGCAGTTTTCAACCCAGATATTCCGTCTTATATTTGTGGACGGTGTTCTACAGACTGTTTAGTCAATAGGGCAGTGTCCCTTGCCGAGAAAAAAGGTTATGACACATATATCTTGCCTGGGAACTCCTGTGTGCCAAAGATTTTGAAGGATAAAAACTATGATGGAGTCGTTGGGGTTGCCTGTGGTGAAGAGATAAAGATAAGCGGTCAAATGTTGGGTGGCATGGGCGTGACGGGCCAGGCAGTGCCTTTAACGAAGAATGGCTGTGCAAACACCACCTTCAACATGGAAACCTTGTTTAAGATCCTTTAACATGAGATGAATTTTGAAGTTGTGTTGCGCTTTTTCCCGCGGCGAAGGCTACTTTACAAGTTCTCTTTTCTTCCACCGCAAGTTCTTGCTTCGACATTTTCTGCATTTGTTAGCGGTCATCGCGTTTCTGGCGCCACATTCCCTACAGATCTTCATATAGAGTCTGTGTTTTTGAGCAATGGTTTTCTTGAGCGGATCCATGATTGGCAATTGTCTAACCTCTCACTTGTAGCTAAAACTCAGACAGTTCACTGTCAAATATACTTTTTCCTATTTATTGTCGAAAGAACTTATTTCGGAAACTTAAGTGCATAGATGAGTTCCTCTTTTTTAAGAATGTATGCCTTCTTTTTTTATGTACGAATAAGTTTTATCAAAAGTTCCGCCACTTCGCTTGGTCTTTCCGCCACTTCTATGCCCGCATTTTTGAAAGCTTCGATCTTGGTTTCAGCAGTTCCTGTCTTGCCCATTACGATCGCGCCGGCATGTCCCATACGCTTTCCAGGTGGAGCGGAACGTCCGGCTATGAAGGCTACAACTGGTTTCGAATACTTGGCAGTTGATATGTATTCTGCTGCCAGTTCTTCGAGGTTTCCTCCGATTTCCCCTATTAAAATAACGGCTTTCGTCTGTGGGTCCTTTCCAAACATTTTCAGTATGTCAATGAAGTTTAGACCTGTTATCGGGTCTCCTCCGAGACCTAGGCATGTTGATTGTCCGAGGTTTTTTCTGGTGAGATCAGCTGCTATTTCGTATGTTAGTGTTCCACTTCTTGAAACCATGCCTATGCTTCCAGGTTTGAATATGTGGGCTGGCATTATTCCGAGTTTGCTTTCTGCTGGGGTTATTATGCCTGGAGTGTTTGGTCCAACTATTGTTGCGTTGACATGTTTGGCATATTTCATGACGGTGATTGCGTCTTTTATTGGGATGTGTTCCGTTATTACTGTGATGGTCTTTATTCCGTTTTCTAGTGCTTCTAGAACTGCATCTGAGGCGAATGGCGCTGGAACGAAAATTATTGAGGCGTTTGCAGAGTGTTTTTGTTGAGCTTCTTCAACCGTATCGTAGACTGGAACGCCGTGAATCTGAGTTCCACCCTTTCCTGGAGTTACTCCTGCAACGATTTTGGTTCCGTATTCTAGCATAAGCTTGGTGTGGAAACTTCCTTGGGTTCCAGTTATGCCTTGAACGATTGCGCATGTGTTTTTATCAATTAGGATTCCCAAGTTCTATTTGCCTCCTCCGTGTCCGGCGATTTCAACAACTCTTTGAGCTGCTTCTTCCATGCTTTCTAAGATGTGGATTCCAGCTTGCCTTAGTATTTGCTTTCCTTCTTCTTCGTTGGTGCCCACAAGTCTAATTACCATCGGTTTTGTTCCTCCAATCTTTGTTCTTGCTTCTATGATTCCGCGCGCAACATCGTCGCATCGGGTGATTCCTCCCAAAATGTTTATGAAGAGTGCTCGGACATTCGGGTCTGAGAGCACAATTCTGAGGGCGGTTGCTATCTTCTCCGAGGGTGCTCCGCCGCCAACATCTAGGAAGTTTGCTGGTTTTCCGTCGTAGTATTGTATTGTATCTAATGTCGCCATCACAAGGCCTGCGCCGTTGCCTATGACGCCTATGTTTCCATCCAGTTTGACGTAAGCCAAATCGTTTTTCATGGCTTCCAGTTCCGGTGGTGTCAGTTCCCCTTCGCCTTCAAAAAGCCTCTTTTTGTATTCTTGATGGCGGAATAGAGCGTTGTCGTCTATTATTATTCGAGCATCTACTGCAACGAATTTTCCTTCAACAGTTTCTGCTAAGGGGTTCATCTCGATTAGTTCTGCATCATAGTCCATGCCAGCGCGGTACAACCCTTCAAGAATTCTTCCAAGCTCAGAAATTTGGCTGCCAGCATAGCCCATTTTTTTGGCGATTTGCCTAGTTTGGAAGGGGTGTAGACCGTGTTCAGGATTTACTAGGATTTTTATGACTCTTTCTGGGGTTTCTGCGGCTATTTCCTCTATTTCCATTCCACCAACCGCGGAAGCGATTGCAACGTAGCTTTGATTAAATCTGTCGGTTGTTATGCCAAAGTAAAGCTCTTTCTTTATTCGAATTTTCTCTTCGATCAACACGCTTTTGACCGGTATGCCCCTTATCTGCATGTTTAACAGTTTCTTCGTTGCTTTTTCGGCCTCTGTGATGGTGTCAACGAAGAGTATTCCACCTGCCTTTCCTCTTCCAGCGATTAGCACCTGCGCCTTAACTGCAAAAGGCGGTTTTAGCCTGGTTGCTATTTCACGAACTTGGCTTGCGGTTGTTGCTAGTCCGCCTTGGGGTGTTGGGATTCCATATTTTGCAAGTATGTCTTTCGCTTCATACTCAAAAAGTTTCATGGCAGTTTTCTCCTTTATTTTATGGTTTCTATGGTGACGTAGGATTTCGTGTCTTGTACACCATCAATGATGGATAGCTTTTTTAAAGCGTCATCAAGTTTTTCTCTGTCAACTATTAGGAGGGCGTCAATGTCGCCTGCTATTCTGAAGGCTTTCTGAACCGTTAATTCCCTGATCTTTTCGTAGGCATGCATTCTTTTGAGTGGTGATACTTTGATGAATATGAAGGCTGGGGTTGAGAATATTCCAAGCGTGTTTAGTCCTTGTTCGGTTACGTCTATGAAACCTCTGCCTGTTCTTATGTAGTTTAGGTCTCTAAGTTTTCGCAGGTGAGCGTTTAATGCTTGTCTGCTTATGCCTAATTGTTTCGCCAGCTCGTCTTGTTTTACATGTAGGGTGTAAGTGTTTGTTGACTTGCCTTTTTCATAAAGCATTCGTAGGAGTTGCATTGAGCGTCTTGTGAGGGCTTCCAAGACATTTTTTCTCCCTGTAGTATTTTGTTAAGTTTAGATTTTACAATAGTACGGCTTATTTAAAAGTTTAGCAAGGCAGAATGCAACAGAGGCGCGATTTTTGGCTCTTGATTCTTTATTGAATGGAAGCGTAAACCGTAATGTATTTATTTGCCGATAAAAATGGTTATGAAGCCATAAAAAATGTGAAAACAAGGAGTGAGGCGGTTCGAAGTGTCAGAAACCAACTCAGTGTTGATCGGAAATAAGCCGGTAATGAACTATGTACTGGCTTGCATCACCCTCTTTCACGGCGGAGCAAAAGAAGTAAATGTTAAAGCACGAGGGAGATCCATAAGCAGGGCAGTTGACGTTGTTGAAGTTGTAAGACGCCGATTCTTACCGGACGTAAAAGTCAAGAAGGTCGGCATTGGAACACAGCAGATGGCACCCAGAGAAGAGGGTAGCACGCCCACAAACGTTAGCACGATCGAGATAACTCTGGAACGCTAGATTAGTGTTACCACATGAGTTTCAAGTGCTCCGCCGCCCCTCCTTTATTTGTGGAGGGCGCTTTTCTAGGTGAAAACTGCACTGTGCAACTTCTGTTTAAAGAGTGGAATACTCTGCCAAAAGTGTTTAGCTAAGCTAAAGTCTGGAGAAGTTAGCGAGTTAGACTTGAAAATTGCCCGCTTGTTGCTGTCTTTAGAAGAGAAGTATCCCTCGCTACAGAACGTGTATTTTCGTAATTCTGTTGATGCCGATAAGACTCTAGCAATAATTGTTGGGCCTGGGGATGTTCCTCGTCTTTTGGGGTATGGTGGCAAAATCATCAAAGCCTTGGGTGAGCAAACTGGCAGGAGCATTCGAGTCTTAGAGTATGGAGTTAATGACAGAAAGTTTTTGGAAGATTTGTTTGCTCCTTTGAGTATAATGACGATTAACACGATTTGGCTGCCTGATGGAACCACTGAGACTAGGGTTATTTTGAAGAAGAGGTTTGGAAGGCAGCCGCCTTTCAATGTAAAGGCTTTAAAGGAGATTGCTAGTAAGGTTCGCAAAATGGCATTGCGAGTGGAGTTTGCGGACTAGGTTGAGCGGTGGACACATGAAGTTGGATTCCATTGGAGACTGGCACAGAACGCATTACTCTGCAGATGTTAAGCCTGAGATGGATGGCGCAGAGGTCACGCTTTTCGGTTGGGTTCAAGAGATTAGGGATTTAGGCGGAATCCGCTTTATAATACTGCAGGATAGAGAAGGCACAATTCAGGTTACGATTCCACGGAAGAAAGTAAGCCGCGAAGTTCTATCGAAGTCTGATGCTCTGCAGAAAAGGTACAGCATAGGCTTGAAAGGGCTTGTGCAGAAGACTGCCATTACACCTCGAGGCGTCGAAGTGATACCGAATGAGATTAGGGTTTTCAGCAGAGCTCCTGCTCAATTGCCCATTGACATCACTGGCAAAACTCCAGCAAACATAGAAGTTCGGCTGGACGCGCGAGCATTGGATCTTTGTCGCGAAGAAAACACGGCAGTTTTCAAGATTCAGCACGCGGCTGTTGAAGTGATACGGGATTTCTTATTCGAAAGAGGCTTCATAGAAGTTCACACTCCGCGCATAATCGCCTCGGCGACTGAAGGCGGGGCTGCGTTGTTCTCAGTTGATTATTTTGGAAGAAAGGCGTTCCTTGCTCAAAGCCCACAATTGTATAAGGAAGAGCTTGTGTTGAGCCTTGAACGGGTTTTTGAGGTGGGACCGTTTTTCAGGGCTGAGGAGTCGCACACTCGTCATCATATAAGCGAGTTTGTTTCTGTGGACATTGAGCAGGCTTTTGCTGACGCTGAGGACGTAATGCGATTGCTTGAGCAGCTTATGCGACATGTCTGCAAAATTGTTAATGAAAAATGCCAAAAAGAACTGGCTACATTGGAGTACAGCATAAAAGTGCCAGAATTACCTTTTAAACGTCTAAAATATGATGAAGTGTTGGAGGATTTAAAGCGCGAGGGCATAGAGGTTCCTTGGGGAGAGGACATACCGACTCCTGCTTTGAGGACATTGGGTAAAATTCATCGATACTTTTACTTTGTAACTCATTGGCCTAAACAAGCCAGGTCATTTTACATAAAACCGTTTGACGATAATCCTGAAATAACTGAAGGCTTCGACTTGATGTGGCAGTGGATAGAACTGGTGTCTGGTGGAACAAGAATAGCATCTAAAGAGCTTCTGATTGAAAGGTTAAAGGAGAAAGGTCTCAATCCAGAATCCTTCAAATATCATCTGCAAGCTTTTGACTATGGGATGCCTCCTCATGCAGGCTGGGCTATAGGATTAGAGAGACTAACAATGATGCTGACTGGAAAGAAGAACATCAGAGAAGCTACACTTTATCCTAGAGACAAGTTCAGGCTGACGCCGTAAAGGTTTCTGTATTGATTGAATATTAGGCAGAGCATGATGAGAGACTGACTGTCTGAAGTTTGTCTAGCCCCCTTATATATAGGTTGAACCGGGGTTTCACTTCGATTCTTCTATGGTTATTTTATAGAAATATCCTACAGAACGGATAAAGCTGACAGTTTCTATTTATTTTCAAGGAGGAATGGAGAGTGCTCAGGAGATTTGCTTTATTATCTCTTGTGATTGCCACGCTAATTGTTGTTGCTGGTTTGATGGCTGTGAGTTCGGATAGTGAAATGTTGGTTTGCTTTGCTTGTGGTGGTGGCGGTGTTGTTGATAAAGGAGCATGCGAGGAGTTCACTGCAAAGATCACGTTCAAAAATACTGGAAAGGCTGAAGGCACATGGTCAGTTAACATAGCATTTGAGGGAGAATCATGGAGTTGGAGCGGAACAGCAAAAACATTAACTCTTGATCCTTGCCACTCGAAGACGTTAACTTGGAATGGAAGTGTGCCATGTGATGCTGCGATTGGGTCTGTTGCAAGGCTTATAGTCTATTACGATGATTCTTTCGTGCCGTTAGACTGGTGGATTCACGTAATTCCTGGCGCAGAGCTAACAATAACTTCAAGCGTGGTAAAATAGAGAAACCGTAAGGATTCATTGTTCGCCCAAAGTTTACATACTTTTTAGTTGAAAATGTCATAAAAACTCATAAGTTCCAGCTTTCTTATTCGCAAACATGGGAGAGCAGTTAAAAATCGCATGCGGAGTATTCGGTGCCATAAGCTTCGAAAAGCAGCCCGTATTCCCCCATATATACTGGGGTTTAAGAGCTCAAAACCACAGAGGACACCAATCCCACGGCTTCCTCACATACGATAATGGGAAATTTCACGTTCAGAGAAGCCTAGACCTCGTGCCAAAAATAAAAACCAGCGCGATTCAAGAATGGTTTGGACGTTTACCAGGGCATGTCGGTGTAGGAAACGTTAGGTACACCACTTCGGGAAAGTGTGACGAAAAATCGTTGATAAAGGGCACACAACCCGTTACTGCTTCGAGAAACTGTTTAAAACTCGCTATTTCCTTTAACGGTAACGTTGTAAATACAATTCAGCTGAAGAAGGAAATAGACAGAGAGTTTCCAGGATTCTCTTATGAGTCCGACGCGGACTTGATCTGCCACAAACTCCTAATCGAACTTGTAAAGCGCAAAGACCTAACATCAGCCGTCAAGGCAACGATGCAGGAAATCGAAGGAGCCTTCTCCGTGGCTGGAATAACAAGAGACGGCGATTTCTTTGCCTTCAAAGATCCATATGGAATAAGGCCTTTATGCGCTGGGCACGGCGAAGACAAGGCAACCTACGCTTTCTCATCTGAAACTGTTGGCTTGGACATAAACACTTTCGAAAGAGATTTTGAAGTTGGAATGGGCGAAATTGTCACAGTTTCAGAAGATGGCTTCAAAAGAGAAAAACTGGTGGATAAAGGGCATAAAGCCTTTTGCGCTTTTGAGTTTGCATATTTCGCCCGACCCGATTCACGATTTGATGAAAAGTACGTTTATGAAGTTCGCGAAGAGTTTGGAAGAAACCTTGTAAGGGAGAATTCAGACATACTCAAGAACGCAGACATAATAATCTCCTTGCCAGAAACCGGCGATGACGCCGCCCTTGGGGTTCACGAAGAGTCCGGGTTAAGATGGGAGAGAGCCTCACGAAGACATCGTTACGTGACAGAGAGGGCTTTTATTCTCCTGAACAAAGAGCGCTACGCAACCATAGACAGGAAAATCAACATCTTGGCAGGGAAAGTCAACGGGAAACGTGTCATAGTAACAGAAGACAGCATCGTCAGAGGCGACACCACAAAAGTTGTGATTGAGAAACTCCGCAAAATGGGAGCCAAAAAAGTTTACCTTTTCGTGACGTTTCCGCGCATAATCGGACCATGCTTCTACGGAATAGACATGGCAACCTATGGCCAACTTATAGGCTCAAAGTATGCTCCTGACCAAATAGCGAAAATCATAGGCGCTGATAAGGTGTGCTACCAATCAATAGAAGGCTTGGTAGAAGCAACAGGCTTTTCTAGAGATCATCTGTGCCTCGCTTGTGTAACAGGTAAATATCCTACGCCGTTGGCGCAAGAAATCGCGGACGAAATGAAGAAAAGGTTTTTGGAAGGCTATGAAGAAACTGGAAGGCTTTACGAGATAGAGCAAGCAATACAGAAGGCTTAGTGACAAATAAATTAGTGTTCGCACTTATTTGTGATTGTCTAATGGGGTGTTCAGTCATGGAAAAGGTGGGCATACTCATCGCTTCTTATGGTGGAAGAGAAGTGGCTATGGTTGACGCGTTCACAAGAAGCCAAAACTACAATGTGGAACTTTATGTTGCAGACAAGCAGCGAAACCCCTTCAACATAGAAAAAGCAGCAAAACACGTTGTCATACCAGATTTAGGTGTGGAAGAAATCTGCAGATTTGCAGAGACCCACAAGGACAAAATAGACTTCGGCATAGTCGGTCCAGAAAAGCCAATAATAGAAGGAGTACGCGACCTAGTCGAGAAGCGAACTAGCTTACCAATGATTTGCCCAACCAAAGAATTCGCCATAGAAGCAAGCAAATTCAAACAGCGATTATTATTCACAGAAGCAGCGCCAGAAGTGAACCCCCGCTACAAAATCTTCGATCCAAAAGATTACAGAAACCACGAAGAAGTGAAAAAGGTTGTTCACAAATGGCTTGACGAACTCGAAAACAAGGTGGTCATTAAGTCGGACCAACCCACTGCAGGAAAGGGCGTAGGGGTATGGGGGGACCACTTCACAACTCGCGAAAAGTTCTTCGAACATTTCTGGGCAAACTTCCAACACGGCATGGTCATAATAGAAGAAAAAATCGAAGGAGAAGAATCAAGTTTTCAAGCATTCTGCGATGGCAAGCACCTTGTCTCTTTGCCAGACACGAGAGACTATAAACGAGCTTTTGACGATGACAAGGGACCAAACACTGGGGGCATGGGCTCCTACAAAAATGTTGGCGAAGTTCTGCCTTTCATGACTGATGCTGATAGAAACAGGGAGCTAGCGATTGTCAACCGAATTTTTGAGAAATGGATATCGAAGACAGGAGACAACACCGGATTAAGAGGCGTTCCCCTTTATGTAGCTTTTATGCACACTGGCAATGAATCTAAAATTCTTGAGAACAACAGTCGACCAGGCGACCCTGAAATAATCAACATCTTGCCCATTCTGAAGGATGATTTTGTGAATGTATGCTTTAAAATCTTGGAAGGTAGCTTGACACGCGTTGAACTGGAGAAGGCAGCAACAGTTGTAACCTACAAAGTTCCGCCAAACTACGGCAGCTACATGGACTCATTTCCAAGTCTCGTAGAGAGAGGTGACATTGACAAACCAGTTGACTTGTCAAAGGCTTATGAACTGACCGAAAAGTACGGCAATAGTATCCGCGTATATCCAGCAGCTATGGAACTGCGCAACAACGAAACTTACGCTCTCAAATCAAGAGCCGTAGCCGTCGTAGGCATAGCCGAGAACATTGAAGCCGCAAGACAAATCTCCCTTGAGGGCTTAAACACGATAAAAGGCGGAGCTCTCTGGCACAGAAAAGACATAGCATCAAAACAGCACATAGAAAAAAGCATAAGGCACATGGAGAAGTTGAGGCTTAACCAGTGAAAAGAGTCTTCATCTCAGATTGCGAGGGTCCAATATCCAAAAATGACAACGCCTTCGAAACAACATCACATTTTCTTCCCAATGGAGATAAACTCTTCACTATCATAAGCAGATACGACGACGTGCTTGCAGACGTCTTAAAAAGACCAAACTATAACGCCGGCGATACGTTGAAGCTTATTTTGCCTTTCCTTAAAGCTTATGATGTTACAGACAAAAAAATGCTCGATTTCTCGGCTAACGGCTTGCTTTTGATTTTGAATGCGCGGGAGATGCTACAGTACGTGAGAAATGAGGCTTACGCCTTTATAGTAAGTACAAGCTATGAACACTACGTAAGCGCTCTGTGCCAAGCCTTAAACTTCCCCTTTGAAAACACTTATTGCACAAAACTTAGCATCGACAAATACCACATAACAGAGAAGGAAAAAGCCAAGCTGAAAGAAATAGCAGAAGAAATTGCACAAATGCCCATAATCGACATCCCTCCAAAAGCAAAATCTATAGAAGATTTCTCAGAGACTGATCAGAAAACAGTTGGACAGCTAGATGAGATTTTTTGGAAGAAAATAGTGAACATGGAATCTGGGAGATTTTTCTTCGAGGTCCAGCCTGTTGGAGGCAGTGAGAAAGCTGAAGCCGTTGAGGATGCAGCTCAGAAGGCGGGAGTAACATTTGCGAGTGTCATGTATGTTGGCGATAGCATAACAGATGTGGAAGCCTTCAGGCTTGTTAAGGATAATGGCGGGCTGGCGGTTTCTTTCAACGGCAATCAGTACGCAGTTAAAAATGCCCATGTCGCTGTTTTATCCGAGAATAGCATAGTAACCGCTGTGATTGCTGACGTTTTTCTCAGATTCGGAAAACGCCAAGCCCTAAGTGTGATTGAAGGTTGGAACAAAAATACTCTAGAAAAGAGCCTTGTTAACCATGTCTTGCTTAGTCGCTTATTTGAGGCGTACCCGAAAAGTTTGCCTAAAGTTAAAATAATAACGAACGAAAATATGGACACTCTAGCAAAAGAAAGCAGTGAGTTCAGAAACAAGGTGAGAGGGGAAGCTGTTGGAAGGTTAGGATGAAATGATTAAGAAGGATTTGATTGAAGACACCTATGCGGAGGCTTTCGAAGGTATCTACTGCAGAATCATAGTCACCGCTGACGACGAAGAAACATTGAAGAGGGCAGCAGAAGATGCCACCGCAACGCCATCAGGAGTTATAGGTAGGCTTGACAGCGGAATTGAAAAATGGCTGAGCGAAAAAGAAACACCTGACAAGCGAAAAGGAGCAATTCTGCAATTCTGGAAAGGCCTGGAGAAGGGAAAGCCCTTACAGGATCTAATTGGGCGCCTTGAAAAGGAGCTTTCTTATAGAATTCGCCAAGACATTCTCGTCAAACCTTTCACGACAGTTTTTGACGCTCTATCTGCAGGACCTGAAGGGAAAATTGACATGATGGAGAGGGTTGGGCATTGCGGAGACGGGTTTGAATGGGAGGAACAACTCTACAGGCGCGGTATGATTACTGTCCCAATCATGGTGCCTGACTTTCTTATAGAACGCTATATTGGCTATGCACGGGGAATAGCTGGCGGCAACTTCTGGTACATGTGCAAAACAAAAAGGGCAGTGATGGACGCTGGAAAAGCTGCACTTCAAGCCATAGATAAGATTGAAGGCGTAATAACACCCTTTGACGTTTGTTCCGCTGGCTCTAAAACCGAAACAAAGTTTCCATTGATAGGACCGACCACAAACCATCCATACTGTCCATCACTGAAGGAAAAGCTTGGAAAAACCTCGAAAGTGCCTGAAGATGTCAAATACATTCCAGAAGTCGTAATCAATGGTGTTTCGTTGCAAGCCGTCAAAGATGCCATGAAAGCAGGCATAAAGGCGGTCCTCAGCTTTGATGGTATCGTAAGAGTTTCAGCTGGAAACTACGGTGGAAAGCTAGGCGATTATAAAATTTATCTACGTGAGCTTTTTCCATGAAACTTTTTAACGCCATCGGATTCGGCGGTCTAAATATAGACAGGCTTTTCAAGGTGGACAGAATAGCGATGGCAGAAGAAGAGAGCTTCATCATAAATTGTGAAGAGACATGTGGAGGCTCGGCAGCCAACACTGTAGTAGGCTTGGCAAGGCTGGGCTGCAAGGTTGGCTTTATAGGAAAGGTTGCCGACGACAGAGAAGGGAAGATGTTAATTGAAGATTTTCGCAGGGAAGGCGTTGACACAAACGGCATAATCCACACACGAACTGGCAGAAGTGGCACGGTCATGGGCTTTGTCGACAAAAAAGGAGAAAGAGCATTGTATGTTGACCCAGGAGTGAACGACACGCTAGGATCTGGCGAAATAAACAAAGAATACGCTTTTCAAACGGATTTTCTGCACATCACATCCTTTGTTGGAGAGAAATCCTTCGAATCCCAAAGAAGGCTCGTTGAGTCACTTCCTAAAAAGGTCAAACTAAGCTTGGATCCAGGAGAATTGTACGCGAGAAAAGGACTAGTAAAACTTGAATCAATGATAAGACATGCATTTGTTTTGATGCCAAATCTGAGCGAACTTAGGTTACTTACTAAAAAGGCGAATTATAAGCAAGGCGCCGAGTTTCTGATTCAAAAAGGAGTGCAAATTGTTGCTGTAAAACTTGGCAGTAAAGGATGCTATGTAACAGATGGAAACGAAAATCACCTCGTAAAGGCGTTCAAGGTGAAAGTTGTTGATACGACAGGAGCTGGCGATGCTTTTTGTGCGGGTTTCCTTTATGGGTTGATTAGGGGCAAAAGCCTTTTTGAATGTGGAAGACTAGGCAATTTTGTTGCTTCAAGATGCATAATGAGAATGGGAGCGCGACCAGGACTCCCAAGACTTGAAGATCTAAAACTTGTTGGTTAAGTATTCGATTAGATTTTCAAAGATTAGCTTTCCGTCGCCGTACTGCGGCATCTGTTCTTGCCTTGTCCAGTCGGGCTGTTGCCACCAGTAGAAAGCCCTTTCAGGATGGGGCATCAAACCAAATACTGTTCCTTCAGGGTTACATATGCCTGCTACATCATGAAACGAACCATTTGGGTTCGTTGGAAATCTGCCTTCTGCATATTTGCCATTTTCATCGCAGTATCTGAAAACCAATTGGTCATTATCGTAAAGCCTTTCCAAAAATTGTTTTTCCCTTTCTTTCGCGAAAATAAATCTGCCTTCTGAATGAGCTACAGGTACGCGTAGAACTTTTCCTTTCGGAATTCTCCGAGTGAATATGCATTTTCGTTTGTTTTCTTGTTTGAGGTAAATCCAGCGACAGTTGTAGCCAGCCGGAAAATTAGTTGCTAACGCAGCCTCTGAATACTGGCTTATTCCTTCAAAGCCTGGAAGCAAACCAGCCTCAACAAGCATTTGAAAACCGTTGCAGATGCCAAGGATTGGACGATTCTCATCAACAAAGATTCTTAGCTCCTTGCCAAGTTTTGCCATCATCCACTTAGCCCATATGGCTCCAGCCCGCACATAATCCCCGTAAGAAAAGCCTCCTGGAAACACCAAAACATGATATTCCATGAGATTTCGGCGCTGAACTAACTCGTTTACATGCACAATTTCCGCTTGGACACCCAACTCTTCAAATGCACGTTTCGTTTCTGCATCGCAGTTGGTTCCACCTACCCTCAAGACGCAAACTCTAATCTCTTCACATTTCATTGATCAGACCCCTTTGCTTAAAGTTCGTTTCCATCTTCCAAGCAAATCAGCCAGCGGAGCATCTACAATGAACTTACCGTTCAATCCAATGATGCGAAGCCTTGGAGTTCCCAAAACCTTGCCTATCTTTGCACAGTTTTTTCCTTTTGTTAAAGCCTCAAAATACCCCTTGACTTTCTGCGAAATCTCCACTAGAAAGCGACTGTTTGACTCTGAAAACAGCACGAAATCGTTACGGTTTGCCGCTTCAGCAGGAACTTTTCTTAAATCCAATTCGATACCATATCCACCAGCAATAGCCATTTCTGCAGCAGATACTGCCAAGCCACCTTCAGACAGATCATGGCATGCCTTGACAAGTCCTACGTCTATAGCTTTCGTGATGGCTTTGAAAGTTTTTTTGGCTTGGGCTGGGCGTACCTTAGGAACGGTTTTCCCGAGAAAACCTTTCGTTCTATAGTATTCTGAGCCGCCCATTTCTTTGAAGGTCTGCCCGAAAATGTAGATTGGGTCATTTGGTGTCTTAACATCCATGGAAACCACTGAACGAACATCTGGAACTATGCCCAATGCTGTGATTAAAAGGGTTGGCGTTACTGGTCCTAGCGGAGACTCGTTGTAAAGACTGTCCTTCCCTGAGATGAATGGTGTTCCGAATGAAGTTGCAAAATCGTAGCACGCCTCACAAGCTTTAACGAGGCTGCCCAGCCTTTCTGGTTTTTCTGGGCTACCCCAGGTGAAATTATCAAGCAAGGCAATTCTTCTGCCGCCAACAGCCACGTTGTTTCTTATTGCTTCGTCTATTGCTGATGCAGCCATCCAATACGCATCAATCTTTCCATAATTCGGATTTATTCCACAAGAAACTGCAATGCCTTTCCAAGATTTACTTAAGGGCTTTACGACAGCTGCATCATTAGGTCCCCCATATCTGCCGTGCAAGGGCTTAAGCACGGTGTTTCCTTTTACTTCGTGGTCGTAGGTTCTTATGACGCTTTCTTTGCTTGCGATGTTAGGTGAAGCTAAAAGCTGCAAAAGGTTTTCAGTTAAGCTATCTGGCTCAGGGAATAAAGGTTCTTCATATCTTGTCGGTTTACAATCTGCGGTCCTCATAGCTTTAGGTGGTGCGAAAAGGAAAGGAATGTCCATCTCTGCGACCTTTTCGCCTTGATGGTAAATTCGGAGAACCTTATCTGTGATAAGCTTTCCAATGGACGTGGCTTCAACATCTTCCTTCGTAAAAACTTCCAAGACATGGTCAAGATTTTTCGAAGGCACAGTCAAAAGCATTCTTTCTTGTGATTCCGAAACGTAAATTTCCCACGGAGCCAGCCCCAGATACTTGAGCGGCACCTTTTCAAGTTCAACGGTGGCCCCACAGCCAAATTTTTTGGCGGTCTCCCCAACGGCTGATGATAAGCCGCCACCGCCCAAGTCTGTTATCGCTGAGGCCAATTCTAAGTCCCGAATCTCGACTATAGCCCTTTTCAGTTTTTCTTCCTCAATCGGATCTGCAATCTGAACCGCCGGCCTAGAAATTTCTTCGGACTCTTCTGTTATCTCAGCAGACGCGAATGTTACACCATGAATGCCGTCGCGGCCTGTTTTCCCTCCAGCTAGAACTATTAAGTCGTTGGGCTTGGCAGTCTTTCTGAACTTTTTCAGTGGCAATACTCCGATACATCCGCAGTAAACAACGACGTTTCCAACATAGCTATCGTCAAAAAATATAGCTCCATTAACTGTCGGAATTCCCATGTTGTTACCATAATTTCCAATGCCAGCCACGACGCCCATGTAAATGTACTTTGGATGTTTCACTCCAGTTGGCAACTTCTCGTAATCAAAATCCAATGGGCCGAAACCCAAAACATCCGTGCACGCGATTGGATCTGCCCAAACGCCTAAGATATCGCGGATAACTCCACCAACTCCTGTGGCTGCTCCTCCAAAAGGCTCTATTGCTGATGGGTGATTATGCGTTTCCACTTTTGCTGCTATTCCATAGCCCTTGTCAAAATTAATTATCCCGGCGTTATCCTCGAAAACAGAGAAACACCAGCGTGGATTGATTTGCCTTGTAGTTTCTGCAATATACGTATCGAAAAGGCTGTTGATCTCTTTTCCGTCGATTTTTATTATGCCTTTAAACGTCTTGTGAAAGCAATGTTCAGACCATGTTTGTCCTATGGTTTGAAGCTCTACGTCTGTTAGGTTTCGTCCTTTTCTTCTGAAATATTCCTTGACAACCCTCATTTCCTGTAGGTTCAAGCCTATACCAAGCTCGAGGCTTATGTCCAAAAGCTGCTCGTCAGTAGCTCTGATCACGTTTATCTCGAAAAGGGTGAATGGAGTTTTTCTGCGCACATAAAGGCTTTCAGTCATTTCTCTTCCTCAATCGCGATTGCATAGTCATCCTTTGTTGGATTCGCCAATAGCCTCTTACAAATTTCCTCAGCCCTTCTTTTAGCCTCTTTTTGTGACTCAGCCTCAAGAATGGCACTGTATATCTTGCTGACATTGACTTTTTCAATCTTGAAGCCTAATTCCTTGAGTAAACGCGCTGTTGTTTCGCCTTCTGGGTCGCTATGCCCAAGCTTCAAGCTCACTTCAATTCTTAAGCGATACTTCATAGGCTAAATTTGAATTTTAGGGGATTTAAACGCTTTTGACATCAACGATACAAACAGCTATTTCAAGATAATTTTCCTGTTTTTATAAGAGATTTTGATTCCTTCAGAGTCCGTTACACGACCTATCTGTTCAGCTTCTACCTGGTTTTTTCCCAGAATTCCTATCGCGCTATCTTCATTCTCCTTGTTCACTATCATAGCGAATCCCCATCCCATATTGAAAGTCTTAAACATCTCCTCGTCAGTTATCATGCCACCAAGTTCAGAAGCAGTTTTCTGAATCAGCTCAAAGATCGGCTGCGGTTCAAATTTTTCGAATTCAAACCCTATCCTTTTCGAAAAACCTGTTAGGTTGTCAAATTTTAAGTATGCATCACCTGTGACGTGTACAGCCGCTTTGACTTTAAACTCGTCCGCAACTGCAAGCAATGATCTAACATATATTTTCATTGGCTCCAACACCTCATAAACAATTTCTCTGTTTAACCCATCCGGGATATCGTAAGGCTCGTATTTTCCCTCCCACTGCTTGAAGAGAATTTTTCTTGCAAGAGATATGCCATTGCTGTGGATTCCAGAACTGCGCATACCTATGATTGCATCGCCAGCTCTTATGTCTCGACCATAAATTATCTTTTCATTGTTTACTTCGCCTATTGTTGCAACAACCATATCAAATCCTTTGCCTGCCACTAAACCCCTTATCACCTCAGCAACATCACCAATTTCACCGCTTGGCACAACACAGTCTGCTTCAACCGCCCCTTTCGTTATTCCCTTCATCAATTCTTCAACTAGGTCCGGGTCTGACACTTGCGCATGAATATTATCTGCAAGCGCTAAAGGCTTGGCGCCAGACCTTATGACATCATTGACAGCCAATGCCACCCCGTCAATCCCTATTGTGTCAAATTTTTGGGCTAATTGTGCAACGAGCACTTTTGTGCCTACGCCCTCGATTACCAAGTCTAAGTAACGGTTTTCTCCAGCAGGGAATATGTTTCCGTAAGGAAGTTGAATAACATCGCCATAATGGCTAAGTCTGTAGGTTTCTGTCAGCATCTGCAGTGCTCTCTTAGACTTGGCTCTTAATTCTCTGTCAACACCTGCGTCAACATATGTGAATTTTCGAGACAATTTTTTCGCCTAGTTTTGGATTCTTTCTAAGCTGTTGGCTTAGACACGAACAAGTATTCTTCATGTATCATAGAAATAATAGTTTTGTTTTTGTCGCCATTAGCTATTAAGAAAATCCAAAAATGTACCGGTTCTTATGATCGTCTAGCGAACCTTGTCGCTAAAGGTGGGAGGGGATGTTGCAAGTTGGGTACAGCGTATCCATTATGAATGACGTTGATCGGTTTGTTTTGAAAGCAAGCGCTTATCAGCATGTCTCTTAAGATGCTGTACTGACTTAGAAAGGCAAGTCCATTCTCGCTAGCCTTGTAAATAACTTCACCTTCTTTCAAACACACTTCAACAAAACCAATCTTGCTTAGTGAACCCAAATATTTCTTTAGCTGTGCATAATTGATGCCTGTCCGCTTCATGATGGAATATCTAGCCGCGCCGCCAAATCTTGCAGCGTCCAATATCAAAGCTATGATTTCAATGTGGCTCTTGTATTTCTTCTGAAGGGGCAAACAGATTAAACTAAGTTCTTTTGCGTAAGTTTCCACATGAACACCATTACATACGTTGTACGTTGAAAGGATTAGGCGTTTTTTCTATAGACTTTGTTGAAAACGGTCAAAAACAAACATTTTTCTACACGAAAATTATTATATTATGTCAACTGAAACTATTGAAAAGGAGACAAACATTGTCTCAGCGTAAGCTGACGCCGAGCGAAGCGCGATTTTTACAGGAAGCTCTCAGTGCAAACTATGTTAATGGCAATATACGTTTGCGAGAAGGCGAGTATCAATATGAGCTTGCCAAGGCAATAGCCTCTTCCCAACTGGAACTATACTTCCCCGACGTTAAAGACTTGATAAGAAGACTCTATGGCGAAGAAAAAACAAATGACATACAGTTCGTGCGTAAAATTCAAACGATTCTGAAAAAAATGGAGAAAAGTAACGTTGTTAAGATCTTGCCTAAGAGAAAGCCATGGGAGCTACAAAGGTATACTCTCTCAAGTTTCAGGTTCCGAGACAGTGACAAGAATCTTGTGATTTTCGCAACGGACGACCAAGTGAAGCAAACAAAAATCGTTTTAAACCACACGGTAAGTCAACATCAACTGCCCACGCCCAAACTTGGCAATGCGAGAGCCAGAATCTACATCTTGGTATTCATGATAATTGCTTCTTACATGGCTATCATATGGGATTTCATGCAGTCTGTTGTCAGCGCCGTCATTTTCGTTTCCGCCTTTTCGGTGGCGGTTGCTTGTTCAATCGTTCTTGGAAAAACACTTTCTCGAGAATAATTGTCCTGCGTTACCTTAAAATTTAATAGTTCTATGTAATAACATGAGAAATGGTGGGGTATGTTGAGAAAAGTTGTTCTGACATTACTCACAATTTTTTGTTTGTCCTTCGCATCGCTTCTAAGATGCCACAGAATATCTGTAGACGCAAATCCAACGACATGGACTGTAGATGACGATGGACCAGCTGACTTTAATAACATTCAAGAAGCTATCAACAACGCAAATTCTAGCGACACTATTCTTGTGCGCAACGGAACATATTACGAAAACTTAATCGTAAACAAGACAGTGTCGCTAATAGGCGAAAATATGGAAGCTACAATAATTGATGGTGGCGGAGCTGGCAATGTAATTTCTATAACAGGAGTTAACAACGTAAGCATACAGGGGTTCACCATAAGGAGAAGTGGCATGTCCCCGCCAGGGAATGGCATACTGGTAGCACATTCAGCGGGCAACGACATAAGCAACAACAAAATAAGAGACAACTCAGAAGGGATATATCTTTACTTCTCTAGCAGTAACATAGTCAAAGGCAACCTAATCTCAGTCAACAACGATGGAATCAGTCTTTTTTCTTCTAGTGACAATGTGGTTTCTGATAACATTATAAACTCAAGCAACTACGACGGAATCTATCTATCTGCTTCTAACGACAACGTTTTTTCACGCAACATTATCCTATACGATGGCAATGCTGGAATGAGCCTTTACTATTCCAGTAGTAATGTGATTTACAGCAACACTGTCTCAAACAACTATTACGGAATCAGCCTTTCTACTTTTAGCAGCAATAACTCCATTTACCATAACAACTTCAGCAACAATACAGCTCAAGTATGGAGCGTCCTGCAGAACTTTTGGGACCGAAGCGACGGAGGGAACTACTGGAGTGACTATGAAGGCCAAGATCTGAATGAAGACGGAATGGGAGACAGTCCATACTATATAGACGAGATCAACCAAGATAAACGTCCTCTAATGGGAATATTTTATGATTTTGAAATCATTATGGAACGCGAAGCACATTATGTCGCTATTGTTTCCAATTCAACGATTTCTGACTTCAGATTTGAAATTGGAGCGGAAACAGGGAACAGAATAGTACATTTCAATGTCACTTGCGATAGCGACGCGCTAGTTTTCAGCAGAGTGGCCATTCCGATTAAGTTGATGAAAGGTCCTTACATTGCGTTGGTTGATGGCAAGGAAGTTACTCCAACCGTACTTAATATCACGGACGAAGAAAGCGTGTATCTGTATTTCACGTATTTGGACAAAAGTTATACTATCTCGATAATTTCTTCTGAGGTTTTGAATCTCTATTACGAGTTGCTCGCTAGATACGAAGAGTTGCAAAACTCGTTCGATAGTTTGAACGCCACTTACTATGATCTTCTAACGAACTATACCTCGCTACAAGGAAATCTGTACGATTTAAACGCGACTTACTATAGTCTTCTAACAGGCTACGAAAAGCTGCAAAATGACCTGTACGATTTGAATGTGACTTATTACAGTCTTCTAGGCACCTCCACAACACTACTAGGGAATCTGTACATATTGAATGTGACTTATCATGCTCTTTTCAGTGAATTCAGCAAACTTCTAGGAAATTACAGCGAACTGCAAAGAAGTTTCAATGACGTAAACGCATCTTATCAGGAACATATGCTTGATTATTCTGAACAGATACAGAATCTCCGAAATCTGATGTATATCTTTGTGGCCACAACCGCCATCTTCATAATAACTACTATCTATTTGTCGAAACAAGCGCATGGGTACATGAAAACAAAAACCTGAGCAGTCAAAGGCGAAAAACAAGTCGCAGTTTTGACCACATTTCTGTTCCCAACTGCACTTTTCATCTTGTGTGTAAAAATGCCCTCTTATTTGACTGACTCAATGCCTGCTTCAAGCGCCTGCAAGTTCAAAGCTAAGACCTTTTCTGGAACAGTTTCCTTTATCGCTTTTTCGATAGATTTTCTATCAACTATACTCGCTATTTTGATCAAAGCTCCTAACATTATCAGGTTGGCATAAAGTCTTTGTCCAAATTTCTCTTGTGCAATCTTTGTGGCTGGAACTGTATAGATATGTGCGTCAACTTTTGGCACGTTTTCCAGTGTGCTACTGTCAACAAGGAGTATGCCATTTTCTTTCAGATCTCTAACATTTCTTTCGAGTGCTTCTTGACTCATAACAACTAATATATCGCATTTTCTAACCATTGGAAAACCGATCTTGTCCGTCGAGATTATTACTTCGCTTTTAGCAGTACTTCCTCTAGCCTCTGCCCCATAACTCTGCGTTTGCACAGCGTTTTTTCCGCTGAATATCGCTGCCTTTCCTAAGATCTGTCCCGCCAAGACTACGCCCTGCCCGCCCAGTCCGCTTATTCTTACTTCAACCTTTTTCAACCCTCTGTGCCTCCTCGATTGTTTTGTAGACGGTTTCGACTAGAGTGTGCCGCTGCCTTTGGACAAACTTGCCTACCACAATTTTTCCTCCCAGATCCTCTTCGCTTAGTTTCTCTGCCTGTTCTATTGGAATGGTGTTTTTCTTGAACCATTCTAGCATTTCTCCAGTGCCTTTGAATCCCGCTCTTCTTCCGAAGGCTGTTGGACACTGGCTTACTACCTCGATGAACTTGAAGCCCTTCGTTTTCAGTGCTTTCTTTATGGATTTTTTAAGCTCGTTTGGTTGGGCTGTTGTCCATCGTGCGACATAGCTTGCTCCAGCTGTGACAGCTAATCTGGCTGAGTCTAATGGGTGTTCAAAGCTGCCGTAGGGGGTCGTCGTTGTTATGGCTTTGAGCGGGGTTGTCGGTGCAACTTGCCCGCCAGTCATTCCATAAACCATATTGTTAACCATGATGACAAGGACATCGAGGTTTCTTCTTGCAGAATGTATGAAGTGACTTAGGCCTATCCCGACAATGTCTCCGTCTCCGCCAAAAATCACGACATTCAAGTCTGGGCGAAGAAGCTTTATGCCTGTTGCAACAGGTATACTTCTTCCATGGAGAGTGTGGACAGAATCCGCAATGAAGTACGGGGACGGAATCCATGAAGAACAGCCAATCCCACTACAAAAAACGAATTTGTCAAGGCTTTTATGCCCCATTTCGTGGACAGCCTGTAGAAAAACATTCATGATTGTAAATGCACCGCAGCCTGCGCAGAATGGCAGTTTCAGATCTCTTAGATATTTTCGAACTGAGAAAGCTTTAGTCATTTTTTCTCTACTTCCCCTAAGATTTTAGCTAGCAATTCTTCTGGTGTGGTCAATTCTCCGCCGCCTATCTTGTTAATTGGAATCACTTTTGCCTTATCTTTCGCGGTTCTTTCCACTTCATAGAATATCTGCCTTAGATTCATTTCTGGAACAACTATCTTTTCAGCCGTCTGTGCCATTTTTTCAACGATCCTATCAGGAAAAGGCCAGATGGTCTTTAGCCTTATATGACCTATTTTAATTCCGTTGGCTTCTGCGCTCTCGACAGCTTCGTAGACTGATCGTGATGTGCAACCGAATGAGACTACGCCTATTTGGCAGTCGTCAATGTTATAGATTTCAACATCTACGATTTCGTCCGTATGATTTTGTATTTTGTTGTTTAGTCTTTCAACGAGCCTTCTGTGTACTATTGGGTCAGCCGTGACTCTAATTCCATATTCGTCATGAGTCGACCCTGTTACAGCCACGTTGAATCCTTCGCCGATCCTTGGCATCGGTGGCACCTCTTCTAGTCCAAAGAAGACTCTTTCTTCTGATCTCGGTTCTCTTCGGTTGATTATCTCCATATCTTCAACAGGTCCAACTATAGTTCGTTCTCTCATGTGCGCAATAATCTCATCTGAGAGCAGTATAACTGGCGTGCGATACTTTTCGGCCAAGTTAAAAGCTTTGACAGTTAGAGTAAACATCTCTTGCACTGAGTTGGGTGAAAGCACAATGGCTGAGTAGTCTCCATGGGTTCCCCAACGAGCTTGCATGACATCGCCTTGTCCGCATTTGGTCGCTTGCCCTGTGCTTGGACCTGCCCTTTGCACGTTAACTACGACGCAGGGGGTTTCAGTCATAAACGCGTATCCTATGCTCTCTTGCATCAGGCTGAATCCAGGGCCAGAAGTGGCAGTCATGGCTTTGTTTCCAGTCCAGCTAGCGCCTATGACCGCACCTATTGAGGCCAGTTCATCCTCCATTTGGATGGCTATCCCGCCCGCTTGTGGAAGTCGCTTCGCCAAGTGTTCAGCTATCTCGCTTGCTGGTGTTATCGGATATCCAGCGAAAAAGCGGCATCCAGCGATTATTGAGGCTTCTGCACATGCTTCATTTCCCTGCCAAAAATAGGTTCCGGGCTTGGCTGTTTTCATTTTTGCTCCCTCTCTATAGGATAAAGTAATGGATAAAAGTTTAAGTTAGTTATCTCTTTTGCTAGTTTCTAGTATTGTTGCGGTCGTAGTCTAGCTTGGCTAGGACATCGGCCTCCCACGCCGACGACCCGGGTTCAAATCCCGGCGACCGCACTAATAATTTAGGATAAGCTCTCTGAAAGGCTCTAGCCCCCTCCCTTATATATAGGTTGAACTTTCTTTTCAAAAGCAGGTTAAATTCTTATGCGGGCGGGGTGGGATTTGAACCCACACCACAGTGGAGAAATCACCCGCAACTCCCCTCTTTTTTCACCCTAACGCCTTTCTCCCAGACTCCGCACATTCTTAATTTGAGAAATAAATCTGATCTTATGCAACTTATACTCTCCCAGGATAATCTACCTTTTTGAAGGGCCAGTCTGAGCTGATCCAATTCCTTACTTCATTGAACAAGACCGCGTCCAATCCTTTGTCGTATTCGGTCTGACGAACCCACATGTACACGACAGCGTCTGCATCGGCAGTTTTTGAGGGGTTGATGTAAACACAGCCAAGAACCCTTGTTTCATCCAAAGACACGACCGTATAGGCAAAAGCCTTGCGACTTAGGAACTCTTGTTGGTGCCTTTCCAGGTCAGCAAGGTTTTCTTCAAGGGTGAACCCTGGTCTCGGCCAAGGACCGCCAAACAAAGTATGAAGAAGCTCCCGACTCTCGATGACTGCTTTGTAATCTTTTTCAACGTCATTTATAGACAGCATCCGAAGGCGGAAACGGTTTGTCTCGAGCGAGGCAGGGATTTCGAAATCATCGGGTACGAATCGATTTGTGGGCATCGTTTCTCCTCTCATTCATCTTTGATATATTCTGAATGGGATTTATTGATTTATACGTAAGCGCGTGTCATATGTAGTTTTTGTTTCTGCACACACAACTCATCAATTTGAGAAGCTTGGCGATGTTGTGGTGGACTGGGGGATTTGCACTCCACGCCAGCTGGAGATATCTCCCACGATTCCCATTTTTCTTTTTCCCCCAGCTTGATGGGATGTCCGCTAAATAGCACATTCAAAAATCAGTTGTTTAAATATTTGGTCAATTCATAATGCTTTGTTTAAAAATATTGGGGGCTCATAGGAGAGTTTGTAAACTGACGGTTGAGAAACCAGTTTCAGTAATGTTCAGAAGTAAAAGTTCAAAGATTCGCGGCCTCTTCTACAAAGCCTCTGGAGCCAGACCATTTCCAACAGTTATCCTTTGTCATGGGTTTCCTGGAAACGATACAGATGTCCTTGGGCTTGGCCATAGATTGATGAAAGAAGAATTCAATGCTCTTGCCTTCAACTACCGAGGCACATGGGGAAGCGAAGGAATGTTCACGACAGCGAACTCGGTGGAAGATGTAGTCGCCGCCGTACATTATGTGAAATCTACCGCTGCCTCGCGAGAGTTCAATGTCGACCCCTCACAAATTGCCATCATAGGAGCCAGTTTCGGAGGCGGTGTGGCTTTGCTGGGCGCGTTAAATGATCCTGCTGCAAGAAGAGTGGTCTACATTGCCGGAGGCGACTTCGGCGAGATGGGAAGAATGATGCAACAAAGCGCTGAATTCAAGCGAGCAATTCAAAAAGGCATAGATCAGGGCATTTCAAATTCAGGTTTCACCGCTCCAAGAGCCGAGCAGCTTATTGCCGAAATACTTGGGGACATAGGCAAATACGATTTGGTGAAGCATGCTAAGGCACTGTCCTGCAAAGACATTTTCTTGATCGGTGGGTGGCGTGATCAAACGAACGATATAGAACATCACATACTGCCTCTCTTCAGAGCTTTGCAGAAACACGAAGCCAAGCAAGTGCAAATAGAAATCTTTGACGCAGACCACTCGTTTTCGAATGTTAGGGATCAGTTGGCAGAGAAAATAATATCATGGCTGAAGAGAAACAACTAACACTGAACTACTCAAGTAACGGGCGGGGTGGGATTTGAACCCACGACCGCCGACTTAGGAGGCCGGTGCTCTATCCGTACTGAGCTACCCGCCCAACCAAATAATAAACAAATGCCAATTTTAACTTAATGCATGCTCTACACAGAAAACTTAAACTACACAATCCTATCTCAACAATGATGCTGTTGCGGGGGTACCCGAGCCAGGTCTAAATAGGCAGTGGGCCAGACAAGCCTAAGACAAGGGGGAGGACTTAAGATCCTCTGGCGTAGGCCTCCGTGGGTTCGAATCCCACCCCCCGCACTTTCTTATTATTGAATGAACAAGCCCTGTTCTTAGATATTTCATCAAGAGAGTCCCTTCTATTTCCTTTGAATTTTCGGTGCTTATTATGCTTAGGAAAAAGATTAAGAGCAAGAATCGTTTCTTTAGTTGGCTTAACAAAAGTCCGTGGAGGCGCCTAAAACAAGGAGTCTTGAGCAATGCGGTTGTGCTGGAGAACTATGTATGAGCTTACGAAGGGAACTTGGACTTTTACATGCAACAATGATGGGTTTAGGAAGCACTATTTGCGCAGGCATTTTTGTAATACTGGGTCAAGCTGTAGGGATAGCTGGACCTGCAGTGATTTTGTCCTTCCTTTTCTGCGGAATTATTAACGTAGCTACAATGCTTTCTTATTGCGAATTAGGAGCCGCAATGCCCAGAGTCGGCGGCGAATATGCATATGCCAAAGAGGCATTCAAAGGTTTTCCAAGTTTTCTCACAGGCTGGTATGAATGGTCTAGTAACGTTTTCTATGCTACGCTGATGGTTTTAGGCTCAGCTTATATGCTCTCTGCCCTCATGCCAATCAACAAATTTCTGATAATAATTATTTTGGTCATTGTCTTTACAGCTATCAATGTCAAAGGTATCAAAGAAGCGGGCACTACGCAGACGCTTTTAACATCAGCACTGCTGGCGATAATTTTCTTATTTATAGGAGCCGGATTGACTCATGGCTTTAGGTTTAACGCATTCGAACCGTTTATGCCAAAAGGTCCGTTAAGCATGATTGCAGCCATTTCCTTCATTTTCGAAACATACCTAGGAGTTGAAGCAATAGCCGCCACTCAAGCAGAAATAAAACAACCAGGGAAAACGATTCCTAGAGCCATGATTCTCTGTTCATTGATCTTGATAATTGTGTACTGTCTTGTGGTGTACGTGGCCATTGGCATAATTTCTCCTAGCGTTTTGAGCGAGTCGCAGACTCCATTGAACTTAGTAGCAGAGAAAACCATGGGTAGCGTCGGCGTCATACTACTTACCACTGCCGGCTTAATTGCTGCATTGACTTCTCTCAATTCAGCGATCATTGCTTCCTCTAGAGCCGCTTATGCAATGAGTCAGAATGGACATTTTCCAAAGATCCTAAGAAAAGTTCACGAGCACTGCAAAACTCCCTATGTAGCGATTGTCTGCAGTTCAGTCTTTATCGCATTTTTCTCCATAATAGACAACCTTGAATTCGTGGTTTATTCAATAAATTTCGGGTTTCTGATAGGTTTTTCTCTAGTAAACTTGTCACTAATCAAACTTAGACGAAGCAAACCTTCCCTGAATCGACCATTCAAAACACCACTATATCCACTAATGCCGATCGTCGGAATCGTTACATCGCTTATGCTTCTGGCCTTTTTTGACATAAAATCGCTGGCGTTCGGGACCACATGGGGCTTGCTTGGCTCAATAATATATTACTTCAGGCAAAAAACCGAACACTATTCCACTTAATAAAAACTCCAAAATCATATCAATCACAATTTTGAGCTCCATCAGTACAATTCCGAGAATTTAAACCGAGTTTTAAACCTAACCCCCCGCACTTCTAAGCCAGCTTTACTTTTTGAGGCGGGCTTTCGCTTCTTTACAATCTTGACATTATCCACTTCGTAGACATATTTCAAACCAGCCAGTATTCACTAATTGACAAATTCTTGAACCGTCTTTGCAATGTCGCAGACGTTTTTTCATATTGCTTTTGCTATTGTTTGTCCAAGCGTTTTTGCTCGTTGTAAAGCCTTTAAGTCCTTTTCAGCGGGGTCTGTGGCGACTACCCCACGGAAGGGAAATGCCTTCATCATCACAGGCTTCATATTTAACCACAAAGCAAATTTTTCTAAATGTTCTAGCAACGGTATAGTGCTGTATCCGCCAGATGCTGAGACAGTGAGAAAGCCAATCGGTTTGTTAGTAAGTGGATGAATTGCTTCTGGGTTCTTGTATTTTGTGCAATAATTGACGCAGTACATCCTTTCCATCAGCGCCTGAAGTTTTGATGGCACAATGAAGTATCTTGGAGAAGCAATCAAGATTCCATCGGCGTTTTTCATTTCGTCAAAAACTGTTTGCAAGTCATCTTTAAGGGCGCATTCGAAAGTTTCTCTTGCACAACCTTCTGGACACGTTGATATGCAAGGATTGATTCTCAACCTAGCCAACTCGATGATTTTAGTTTCAGCCATTCGATCTACCTCTTTTACACCCTTCATTGCTTCTTCGAGCAAACGATAAGAGCTTCCACCTTTCCTGTGAGAACCACAAATTCCAACAATCTTCACACTCATCAACTCATAATAGAATGTTCCTGTTCGTACATTAAAACCTTAAAAACATAATAAGAGTTTTGACCAGTGATATTATTCTGTGAGGGAGCGTTCGAATCCATCTATAATATTATTCCATGAAGAGCAAAATTCCGATAATTTAAACCGAGATTTAAACCTAAGACCCCGCACCACCTTCTTCTAAAGCCTTTTTCACGTTCTTTTCGTGAAAAGACCACGAAATACGCGTTATCCCTGTCGTGACAAACTGCCGACAATTGCAGAATTGGAATCCGATTTTGTAGGGCTCAGTCTGTCGTGACTGATTTCTTATTTGCATCGGGCCAGAGTGAACCAGGCCGAACTAATACCCAAAAGGGTTCAATTCATCTTCTCTTAGTAACTTCAAGACAAAAAAGTCGCCAATTGTAGAGATTTGGAGGAATGAAAGGGGATTTCAGCACTAATTTACTAGTGAAAAGATACTCTATTTATACATGCGAGAGGACGAATTTCTCCCGGGCTACCAATAGACCGTAGTGAGGGCATTGTTCAAATTATCGTTTCTGACACGTACATTTGTCTGATCAGTGGTTTTATATAGAATGCAACAGAGAATGAAGGTTGGTTATGTCTACGTTTAGAAAAAGAGGAATGTAGATGATAAGTGAAGATAGTCTAAGTAGTGCGACTGTACAACAGATTTTCAAGGCATTCATGAAGAAATCGAGTTTTAGTGAGTCACCCGGGATCGACCTAAAAGAGACAGATCAAAGTAAAGGCCTGCCTCCACCCTTACTTGAGCTAGGTTATGACAAGACCAAAAAGGTCATCGAACTACCCTCTCCCAAGGAAATCAAAGTGGATTCTATAGACTTGAGAGAGGCCATAGAAAGACGAAGAAGCATACGCACGTATGCAGACGAGCCCCTAATGATAGAGGAGCTGTCTTGGCTTCTGTGGTGCACCCAAGGAGTGAAACAAGTAGTTGGCAATATCAATACACTAAGGACTGTGCCCTCTGGTGGCGCTCGTCATCCTTTTGAAACTTATTTGCTTGTAAATCGTGTCAAGGGTCTGCATCCTGGGCTCTACAGATTCTTAGCTATAGAGCACAAGCTTTTGGAGCTCAGCTTAGAGGAGGGTTTAGCGGATAAGGTCACTAAAGCCTGCTGGCAGCAGCAGATGATAAAGAACAGCGCAGTGACCTTTTTCTGGGTGTTTGTGCCCTACAGGTCGGTTTGGCGCTATGGCGACAAAGGCTATAAGACATTCGGCGAAGCTGGTTTCATCTGTCAGAACCTCTATCTAGGGGCGGAGGCTATTCATTCGGGCGTGTGCGCAATAGGCGCATATAATCTCGATGAAATGCACCGCATTCTCGGCATAAATGGAGAAGAACAATTTCTCATTCTGTGCGCCACAGTGGGCAAGAAGAAATAATATCATCTGTGGTTGCGATATTAGCAGTGTTCCTTTCAAGAAGTTGGAGAAAGCTGGCAAATACAGAAAGAAACGGTGGGAGCTGAAAGATGAATGGTTAATCTTACAAGCTTTTTACGATTCTGTTAACTCTCAGGGATATTGGGAAATGTTAAATACAACTTTCCATAAAACAAGAGATTGAAGGAGAAGGAAAAATGAAGAAGATTCTGCAGATAAACTTTAAGTTCAAGATACCAAGATCCGAGCTTGAAAAAGCCTTTCTGCAGGTTGCCCCTAGATTTGGTCCTAGTGGCGATGTCAATGGACTTCTATGGAAGATCTGGCTTGTGAATGAGGCTGAAAAATCAGCAGGTGGAATCTACCTGTTTAAAGATGATGCCTCAGTAGAGGCGTTTCTGAAAGGAGAAATAGTTGCAGGGCTAAAGAGTAATCCAGCCCTAAGTGATATCGAAGCAAAAGTATTCGACATACTGCCTGAGCACACAAAGATTACTCGTGGCCCTGTAGAGTGACATAACTCTAAGAAACAACAAACTTTCTATTTTTCTAACTGTTAGAAACATACCACCCACTGGGACTAGGTATAGATTGGTGAGAAAAGGGGAAATTTGGGTGATAAATATGCCGTCAGTTGATCGAAAATTTAGATTAGGATGAGAAAGGAGGTGGAGAGTAGAAGATGGAACTCCTTGTCCTCTTGTCTAAAAGCGGATTGCCCATAGAAGAAATGTTAAAGACTGCAGAGAAAAGAGCCTATGAGTATCGCAAGGTCAAAGGTTTATTACAGAAGTTTTATGTTCGTGATGCAGCATCAGGTCATGTTGGCGGTGTTTTTGTTTTTGACTCAAAGGAGAACTTGGAAGCGTTCAGGGACTCAGATTTGGCAAAAAGCACTGGCGAAGTCTACAAATTCCTCGAGCCACCAAGCATAAGAGTGCTTGAAATCGTTAAGGTATTATACGAGCAAAAAGAGCGACCGGTATGAAATAGTTACTTTTACGACACTGAGCGACCAAAAAACAAGGGACAATGGTTTATAGATTTACTATAGACTGATGCTAGCTAGGCCTCATGGCCCCCTTCATTTTATTATGGTCAACTAGGACTGCGAACTTAATTTTGGAACTCACGAAATCGGATTTGAGTTTGAGAATAATCCCCCGCACCATCTTCAGAAAGCCACTTTCGCGGACACTCATATATCTTTCTCTTCGACTCACAATGACAAAGGATGGACACTCTAGTTAGACATTCTGTGCAAAAACGACCACCTGAGAGGTAACATTTCCATGGTAGCGGTTCGAGTCCAAAAAGATATTTCCTACTTTAAAATTAGTCTTATACTATTATTGAGGGAAGCATATGTGCGACATTGCGGCTAAATGTAGTAGGTGTGGAGAAGTCTTTCGATCAGATGAGGTTTTGAATGTGTGCGCAAAATGTGGCGGCGCGCTTCTTTTTCAATATGATCTGGGTCGAGTTGCTCAGGGAGTTTCTAAAACTGCCATAGAGAATAGGGAAGACACTTTCTGGAAATTTATAGAGTTACTACCTCTCTCTTCCTCTGAAAATGTAGTTTCTCTTGGAGAACCCTACACTCCAGTGTTTCAGCTTTCAAACGTTTATGTTTCAGCTTTCAAGAATGCATATATCAAAGATGAAGGAAGGCTTCCTACAGGAACATTCAAAGCTAGAGGAATGGCTGTTGCTGTCTCTAAACTTAGGGAGCTAGGCGTTAAACGTGTTGCAATACCTTCTGCCGGAAACGCTGCTGCAGCGCTATCTGCATATGGAGCAAAAGCTGGAATGGAAGTTTACGCATTCATGCCCAGAGATGTGCCTAAGAGCATTCTTAAAGAATGTGTATACATGAAAGCTAAACTATACTTAGTTGACGGACTGATAAGCGATGCGGCTGAAGTTGTTAAAAGCCTCAGTGAAAAGTGTGGATGGTTTGATGCGTCAACCAACAAACAGCCCTACAGATTTGAGGGATACAAGGCTATGGCATTTGAAATCGCGGAGCAATTTGACTGGAACCCACCAGACATAATATTTTTCCCTACTGGTGGAGGAGAAGGAATCATAGGTCTTTGGAAAGGATTTGGAGAACTGATTGAGCTTGGCTGGATTGAAAAGATTCCGCGCCTGCTGGTCGTCCAGTCTTCAGGTTGCGCGCCGATCGTTGAAGCATATAATAGAAATGAGCCTGAAATAAGAGAGGCATGGAAAAACCCTGAAACTATCGCATTGGGTCTGAAAGTGCCCAGTCCTTATGCAAGTTATCTTATATTGAAAGCGATAAGAGAAACAAAGGGAATGGCAGTAGCTGTAGATGAGCAGCAAATAGTCTCTTCAATGAAAGCTTTCCTCAGAATGGGCATATACGCTTGTCCTGAAGCGGCCTGCACGCTGGCGGCGCTAAACAAAATCGAAAATGAGGGCGTCATTGATCCCGAAGAGAAAATACTCCTGTGCCTAACCGGTAGTGCAATGAAATACTTTGATCTGTTAGAAATGCAGATGGACGAGATACCTGTGTTGAGTAAGGATACCAGTGGATGCGGATGGCATTTTCAATCATGGAAAGGCTAGTTTCACGAGTCGCATATGGTCTTCGAATGGAGCAATGTTAGGAAGATGGATGCAAATACAAGGCCAATCGCAATGAATCGCATTCAAAGGCTTTTCCAGTTGGCAAGGGAGGTCTATCATGAAAACCCTTCTCTAGCGCAGCGTTATGTGGAAATAGCTAGAAAAATAGCCATGGCCGCTAAGATCCGTTTGCCAAAAGCGTACAGGTGTCAAGTTTGTAGGCATTGTAAAAGCTTTATTTTGCCGGGTGTAAATTGTCGTGTGCGGATAAAGCAGCGAAGAGAACCACATGTGGTAATTACTTGTCTGAACTGTGGGAAGCAAATGCGGATACCATTTAAGAAAAAGAAGGAGAAACCAAAGGATGAGTAAACTAAGTGCAAGAGCAAAACGTCGGATCAAGCGCATGCTAAGCGGAGAAAAACCCACAATATGGATTGGTAAAAGTGGGGTATCGGTGGACTTACTGAAGGAGGTTGAAAAGCAGTTAGGCAAGAGAGAAATGCTGAAGATCAAAATTCTGAGGAACGCTCTTGAGGGCGACGAAGCTGGAGAAATCGCAGCAAGAATCGCCGAACAAACAGAGGCGTCGCTCGTTGAAGTTAGGGGTCATACTTTTATGCTTTATAAGCGTTGTAAAAAGTGAAAGCCTTTATATTGGGCCTCATGATTTAGTGAGGGAAAAGTTAAGAGGAAAAGGGTCTTGACAACGCCCTACGACATCCCTGCGTCCAAGTTCATCGAGAAGCTAGCCGTTTACCTAAAAGAAAACGTTGACAAAGTAGCTCCGCCGCCATGGGCTAGTATTGTAAAAACTGGCAGACACGTTCAGAAGCAACCGCAAAATCCAGACTGGTGGTACGTTCGGTGCGCCTCGTTGTTGAGAAAAATCTATGTTCATGGACCTATAGGCACGGAAAAACTGAAGGCTCAGTATGGAGGAAGAAAAGACTTTGGTGTCAGACCGGAGCACACAAGCAAGGCAGGGGGATCAATAATTAGGAAAGCGTTACAACAACTGGAAACCGCAGGTTTGATTGAAACATCGAAGCCGCGTGGAAGGAGATTAACGCGAGACGGAAGGAAACTGATGCAAGAATTAGCTGAAGAGGTCGAGAAAGAGTTCGTTAAAGAGCATCCCGGGTCTGAGAAACATCAAAAAGGTGAATGAATTGTCAGAGGACGAGCTAGAAGAGCTTCGGAGAAGAAAACAATCAGCGTTACAACGCCAACTAGCCGAGGAGCAGAGAAAAGCTCAGAGACAGCAACAACTTGAAATGCAGAAACAAGCCTTACTAAGGAATATATTGACTCCCGAGGCCAGACAAAGACTGGCAAATCTGAAAATGGTCAGGCCAGAATTCACAGAACAGTTGGAACTGCAACTGATCCAACTGGCGCAGCAAGGAAAACTACCAATACCGCTAACCGACGAACAGCTAAAGCGAATACTCGTTCAGCTGCAGTCCCAAAAACGCGAGACTAAAATAAGAAGGATATAAACATGGCTAGAAACAAACCAACGGCTAAGAAACGCAGACTGGCAAAGGCAGGAAAACAGAAAAAAGCCGTGCCAACATGGGTTATAGCAAAAACAGGCGGGAAGTTTAGGACGCATCCTAAAAGAAGGCATTGGCGAGCCACAAAAATAAAGGCTTAGGGGGAGCAGGTTTATGAAAGAAGAAATTGAAGAAGAGGAAACTGGGGAAGAAGAAGAGTCTGCCGAAACTGCCGAAGAAGCAGAAGTTGAAGAAAAAGCCAAGGAAGTCTCTGAACCAGAGCAAGGAGAAGCTGAGGAGGGAGTAGAAGAGCCAGCTGAAGCAGCAGAAGAAGGGATGCCTACGCCTATTGAAGAAGAAGCCAAACCACCGCTTCGAGAGGAGAAGATAGAAGAGGAAATAGTTGAGGAGAGGATGTACACAATTCCACTGGGCAAAGCGTGGATTATGCCCCCAAACAGGAGGGCTCCAAGGGCGATAAGGATGATCAAGAGTTTTGTGACTAGGCATATGAAGTTGGAGGCGCGAAAAGAGGGGGAAGAGGAAAGTGAAGAAGAGCCCAAAAAACTCATCATCAGCAATGAAGTGAACGAAAGAGTTTGGAAAATGGGCATCGAGAAGCCTCCGCGCAAGATACGAGTGAGGGCTGCAAGGGATAAAGAGGGCAACGTAACCGTTTATCTGGCTGAAGGAGACTGATTTTGGCTGTTTACTTATCTAGCCTTTTTGGGAGCGCAAGCATAGGCGTATATTCTTTGGTCACCGATAGAATGCTCATAGTTCCAAAATCGATCCCGCTCAAGAAGGCTGAACGGCTAGGAGAATGGCTGAAAGTTGAGCTGATACATACAGCGATCGGTGGTTCAGTCCTTGTTGGTGCGCTTGCATGCGCAAACTCAAACGGGATATTGCTCCCAAACTATGTTCGGGAAGAAGAACTTGAAGCTGTAAAATCTGTTTTTAGAGGAAACATAACGGTTATGGAGACAAAAAGAACCGCGTATGGAAATATGGTTCTGGCAAACGATCACGGTGCGGTTGCAGACCCACGACTGAAAACGTTAGAAATTAAGCAGATTTCTGAAACCTTAGGAGTTCAAACAGTACAAGGCGAGATTGCCGGACTACCATATGTCGGGTCGCTAGCAATCGCAACGAACAAGGGAGTATTGACGCACCCTTTGCTGAAGGATTCAGAGCGGAAATTTTTGGAGGACATCCTCAAGGTTCCAGTGGACGTAGGTACTATCAATTGCGGAATACCCTATGTTGGAACCGGATTAATTGGCAACCAACACACAGCTGTAGTCGGATCGTTGACAACAGGACCCGAGATGTTTATAATCGGGAACGCTCTGGATGTTGTGAAGGAAAATGAATAGCATGAAAGTTTTCAAGGTGACGGGCGAAATTCAGAAGCCGAACCTAAAGACCACTTTCAAAAAAGAAGTGATAGCAGCCAAACCCGAACATGCGGTGGAAAAGGTTTACTCGGATTTAGGAAGCAAACACCGCGCAAAACGCCTTCACATAAAAATAGTGAGTGTTGAAGAGGTTTCGCCTCAAGATATAGAAAACCCGCTGTTGAAAAAGCTAGTTATTGGAGAGCAAGAAGTTGGCGAGCAAAAGTGAAGAAGAACTGCGCCGACTAACGGTTGAGATGCGACTTCTCGAGCAAACGGCGGAAGCCATACAATCCAGAATTAATATGGTTAACGCGGTCACAACAGATCTAGCCTATGCTACTTTGGCGTTGGAAGGCTTGGAAAAAGAAAAGGAAAAGTCAGAACTCCTCGTTCCGATAGGCGGAAGCTCCTATATCAAGGCAAGACTTGAAAACCCAGACAAGATAGTTGTTGGAATGGGGGCAGGGGTCTCGGTTGAAAAGACATTACAAGAAGCAAAGGAGATAATCAAAAAGCGTTTGGAGAGCCTGGAGAAAACGAGAACATCGCTCCAACAGCAACTTGCTCAGGTTGCAGACAAAATTAGCGATGACAGAGAAAAGTTTGAGAATATGGTCGCCAAGCTGAAAGAGGAGAAAACGTAAAAGGATGTTCGAGAGGCTAAAATCAGGGCTAAAAGGACTTGTAAACAAAGTCACAACAACCGAGCTTAAAGCCGAAAACCTACGCCCAGTACTGTCAGAGTTTAAAATAAGCCTTGTAGAGAATGATGTTGCTTTCCCAGTAGCTGAACGAATATGCGATGAGATGGAAAAACGCCTAGACGGAGTCCAAGTTAAACGACTCGAAGACCGTAAGAAAATCGTTGAGAAAAACCTGCGAGAAGTGCTCCTTGAGATCATGTTCACAGACAATAAGGTAAACTTATTAGAGGCCATCGAAAATAAACGCGAAAGCGGGGAGCCATTCCTCATAGTATTCGTGGGAATAAACGGCACTGGAAAAACCACGACCATAGCTAAAGTTGCCCGTTTCTTGAATGAGAAACGTTATTCAGTTGTTCTCGCTTGCAGTGACACATACCGGGCGGGCTCAATTGAACAGTTAGAAGAACACGCAAGACGCCTAGGAATGCGCATGATCAAGCATAAGTACGGTGCGGATCCAGCTGCCGTGGCCTATGATACAATAAACCATGCAAAGACCCACGGAATAAACGTTGTTTTGATAGATACGGCAGGGAGAATGCAAACCAACATAAACTTAATGAACGAACTAGCAAAAATCAAACGCATCGTAAATCCAGACTTGACCATCTTGACTGTGGATTCACTTACAGGAAATGATGCAGTCAATCAGGCGGAAGAGTTCCATAAAAGCGTCGGCATAGACACAACCATATTAACCAAAGTGGACGCAGATGTTAAGGGCGGTTCAGCCCTGAGCGTGACATATGTGACGAAAAAGCCAATTCTTTTTGTTGGAACAGGACAGAAGTATGAAGACTTGGAAGAGTTTGACCCAGAAAAATTTGTTGAAATGATTTTGAAATAGCAAACGGCAAAGAGTCTCCTTGTTGGGTTAGACTTGTATTTTGTTGAGACATGTTTTTAACATGTTTCTTAGCGATTCTGGCGTTTGCTCTCCTTCGATTTTTTGATTGTCGAGTATAAGTGTTGGCGTCGTTTTAACTCCTCTTCGTGTTGCCTTCAGCTTCCCTTTGAAGCTAGTAATGTCATAAACTTCGATACGCAACCTGTTTTCTTTCGCAAACTCATTTGCTACTTCCAGAGCTACTTTGTCAGCTTGAGGCATAACCTTCTGAGTTTTTAGTGTTTCTTTGGCTGTGCACCAGTGCGTCATCGCACCATCTGAGATAGGGTGCCCGATGATGGTCTCGCCAGTTATAACTTCCTCATTTTTAATGTAAAGCTCAATTTTGACAACCATAGTGCTTCAATTCAAAAAGGTAACATGATTATTTAAGATTTTGTGTGGAAGTGTCAAAAGTTTTCAGAGGCTATTTGAAACTGCGCCATAGTATTGTAATTGAAAAGTGAGTGATAGAGGAACTGAAAAGGAAAATTATGAGAGAACATCAGTTTTGAGCATTTACAACTCGATGTGTCCTTAAGTCTAGTATTTTTCCAATAATTTAAGAAGAATTGTCTTTGCAGAGTACAATCGGTTCTCGCTTTGCTCGTATATTACTGACTGGGAACTTTCAATTACATCTGCACTTATTTCGTATCCTCTGTGGATTGGCATGTCATGCATTATATAGGCACTACTTCCCTTTAACAGTGCCTTATTTATTTGATATGGCATCATGAGTTTAATGCGCTTCTCCTTTTCAGCAGCGAATTTCGGGTCTGAGAAGAATTCCATGTCGACCCATGTGTCTGTATAAACAAAATCAGCATCTTTAACGGCTTCCTTAACATCCATTGTAGTCTTATACAAACCAGTTTTTCCAGCATTTTCCAGAAGCTCTTTGTCTCTTGATGGCTCGTTGAATATAGGTGTTACAGTTGTTATTTTAGCACCCGTCTTTGTGCAGCCTTCAACAAGCGAATTGCAGACATTGTTGTGTGTTCCTATGTAAACGAGTTTTACGCCCTTCAATGTGCCCTTCTTTTCTTTTATCGTAATAAGGTCTGCGATTGCTTGGCTCGGATGGTACTTTTCGTCGCATCCATTGATTATAGGAACACACGAAACCTTAGCCATGGCTTGCAAATCAGCGTTTTTCAATAACCTCGCCATTATACAGTCGACATTACGTGACAAGTATTGCGTCTCGTCTGATATATCCGCCAAAGCAAAGTTTGTCGTTCTCCAATCAATGTAGAGGGCATGGCCGCCAAGCTGGGTCATGGCAACCTCAAACGAAACCCTAGTGCGGGTAGAAGTTTTTTGAAAGATTAAGGCTGCAGATTTGCCTTCTAAGGCAGTTCGGTATCTTTGAGGATTACGCTTAATCTCAATGCCTTTGTCGACTATTTCGTTGAGTTGCTGACCTGTTAACTCTTTAAAGTTGATTAAGTGCATGTTTCCACCATGTTCAGACAAACCTAACTTCTTAAACTATAAAGCTTTTCTGCACATATACAAGAGTCTGAAATCATGGTCTTGGAAGCTTCATTTGGCAGTAGCTACAAACCACATGGACATATGTTCTTCTTCTCTAAACTCTTCTTTAGCAGGTCCAGAATAAGTCTTGATCAGCTTGAAACCATTCTCAGCAAGAAACTTTTTCCAAGCCAAGAACCTGGACCATCTTAGCTTATGCTCTCTAATCTGAAAATCAACATTGTCATTTTGATTCACTAAAAAAATGGGTCTCCAAATTATGATATCACGGTTTCGCGGATGACGCGTGTTATAGGACAAGACGAGCAGCTGAAGCTTTTCTTCATTGACCATGTGTTCTAATCTAAGCTTATTCAGATAATCCTCATTGATTTTCGTCGCGTTTCTTGCATTGCAAATGAATAGCCCATTCTTTCGCAATATCCTGCGCACTCCAGTGAGAAAAGCTCGAACGTCTTTATTTGTCATTAAATGATATGATACACCTCCTAAGCAAATCGCTGCATCAAACGTTTCATCCTTAGGAACGACCTTTTCAAGTTTCTTCATGTCACCATGCAAGAACTTAATTTTCGTTCCTTCAGCTTTCTTCTTGCCTTTTTTCAGCATGTTTAGACTTACGTCGACTCCTGTTACCTTATACCCAAGCCTATCCAATCTTATTGCATGGTTTCCTGTTCCACATCCGACATCAAGAATGCTCTTGCAACCATGCGCTTTGAAGAATTCATCTAGAAACTTGATGTCAGCATCATAGTCATATTTTCCCCAAATCTTGTCGTAGATTTCGGCCTCCATTTCATATTCGTCTTTCATTTTACGTCATCCTTGGATTTACTTTGGAGTTAACGGCAACTTCATTACCAACGTGAAGATATTTATCACTTACCATAAATCCATAAAGGCGGGAAAAGACATAATCTTACTTGTCGCCTCGGACAAAGACATCGCAAGCCTAAACATCAAAAAACAAATTCTACGGGATTATCCTTATGAAAAAACAAACGAAACATTTTGCGAGAATCCCATCTACGAAGCTTACATTGCTGGCAGAAAAGTCAAGCTGGCAACGCTGAACAAGGAATCTGTTTACGCGCAGGACCTGACTGATTACTTCAAAAATCCGGAACTTGTGATTTTCATTTCAAGGCATAGCAGTGAAAGTGGAACACCAACACTGTCGGTGCACACTCCAGGAAACCTTGACAGGGCAGAACTGGGTGGAATTCCAAGAAAACTCTCGATTTCACCAGCAAACACGATGAGACACGCGTTAGAAGTCATGATGAGACTTAAGAGAGAACTGCAACTTGAGTACGAGGTTTCCTACGAGGGCACCCATCATGGGCCGTCTCTAGATGTGCCAACAATGTTCGCTGAGCTGGGGAGCTCATCTAAACAATGGAATGACTTAAAGGCAGCTGAAGTTGTCGCCAACGCTACGATAAGGGCGATTTCAGCTTTTGGCAAATACTCAGCCAAAGTAGTATTTGGCATAGGGGGTCCCCATTACAATGCAAAATTCACTCGAATTGCTTTAGAAAGCAATGTGGCTTTTGGTCATATGATTCCTAAGTACGCCATTTCGAGTGTGGACAAGGAGATTCTGATGCAATGTGTAGAAAGAACGTTGGAAAAAGTTGACCATGCAGTTTTGGATTGGAAGGGAATAAAGGGCGAAAGTAAACAGCCTCTCGTTGAAATGCTTAAAGAGATTAGCTTGCCCTTTGAAAAAGTTTAGTGTGAGAAAGGGAAAGGTTAATAGAAATGGTCAGTTCTATTAACAGAGCTACAGGCTACAGTAATGTTTATATCATGATTGAAATGTTGTGTGTGCGGTGAGTCATGGGCTTAAGGTCATTTCTAGCTCGGTGTGCAAGGACATTAAAGCTTGCAGTAAAACCTGGAAAAAGTGAGCTTTGGCTATCAATAAAAATATGCTTCTTGGGCATAGGCGCAATCGGACTAGTCGGGTTTGTAATAAAGTTATTGTCCTCTGTTCTGCAGCCGGGTGGGGCCGGAGCTTAGAAGGAAAAATGTATGGAAAAAAACCAAGAAATCCCCACAAAATTCTTTGCCGTAAAGACAACAACTGGGCAAGAGAAAAATGTAGCTAAACTCATTGCCTCTAAAACCGAAATGAACGACATACCAATAAAGGCTATTCTGGTGCCTGAAACTCTGAGGGGATACGTCTTCGTAGAAGCCGAAGGTCAACATTTCGTACAGAGAGCCATCGAAGGTATAAGACATGCACGTGGAATGCGTTCGGAGTTTGTTAACTTTTCGGAGATTGAAAAATACATTGTCAGAAAACCAGTGATCGAAGAGTTGAGTGAAAGCGACATAGTCGAAGTGACAGGTGGACCCTTTAAAGGCATGCGGGCCAAAATAACCCGCATTGATAAGGCCAAGGCCGAAGTCACACTCGAGCTGTTAGAAGCGACCTTCACCCTGCCAATAACTGTTCACTCTGATTACGTAAAGCTGGTGGAAAAGGCAAAGACAGAAAGTGGCGGAATGTAGATGGCCGACAAAAAACTCGTGGAATTACTCATAAGTGGGGGGCAAGCGACTGCGGGACCACCATTGGGTCCAGCCTTAGGACCGTTGGGTGTGAACGTCATAGCTATTGTCAACAAAATAAATGAGCTTACGAAAGATTACTCTGGAATGAAGGTTCCAGTTAAGGTTGCCGTTGATCCCGACACTAAGGAGTTTGAAGTCAGCGTTGGAACACCCACTTGTTCAGCTTTAGTTGTCAGCGAGCTAAAAATCGAGAAAGGTTCAGGAACTCCGAGCACACAAAAGGTTGGAAACCTTACGATGGAACAGGTCGTGCGCATAGCAAAGATTAAGCGCCAAGAGCTTCTGGCAAAAACACTGAAGATGGCTGCCAAGGAAGTTTTGGGAAACTGCTTAAGCATGGGAGTCACCGTTGAAGGCAGAGATCCTCGCGAAGTTCAAAAAGAGATTGACGAAGGCAAATATGATGGAATATTTAGTGAGAGTGAAGGATAAGAGAATATTTTTATAACTGCTCTCCATTCCCTCATTGGCACGAGGCCTTTAATATGCCATTAGACCAGAAAACAATACTAACCACAATTAAGGAAGCTAGAGAAAAATCTGAAAAGAGAAATTTCACGCAATCAATAGAGCTCGTTTTGAACCTGAAAGAGATAGATATGAAATCATCGGAAGGCAAGATTCAAGAGATTATGGAACTGCCTCATTCGCTGGAAAAACCAAACAAGATATGTGTTATTGCCTCCGGAGAATTAGCGCTAAAAGCACGGAGGGCAAACGCGGACCTAATTCTCGAAAGGGGTGAACTTGATGGGTTGGCGGGCAAAAAACAGGAGCTTCGGAAAATCGCTAATGAATATGACTTTTTCATAGCTGAGGCTCCTTTAATGCCCTTGGTAGGTAGAATTTTGGGTCCTGTTTTGGGGCCACGGGGGAAGATGCCTGTGCCTGTTTCGCCGACGGCAGATATAGCAGCCTTGATGGAGAAACATCGCAAAGTCATCGTTTTGAGGATGCGTAACCAGCCGATAATACAGTGCCGCGTTGGAACGGAAAGTATGAAAGATGAAGAGATAGCTGAGAATGTTCAGGCAGTTTTAAGGGTTATAGAGGGAAAGCTTAAAAAGGGAATGAAAAACATCAAGCTCGCCTACGTGAAAACATCCATGGGCGCGCCTGTAAAGATCAAGCCGTAATAGAGAGGAAAGCCAATGCCTTCCCAACAAATTTTGCAGAAAAAAACCAGCGAAGTTGAAGAGATAACACAGCTAATAAACCGATACAGGATTATCGGAATTGCTGGCCTGCAAAAAGTCAGGGCAGCTCAACTGCAAGAGTTCAAGAAAAACCTAGCAGACAATGTGTACATGAGGGTCGTGAAAAACACCCTGATGAAGATAGCGATTGAAAACTGCAGCGAAAAGCCAGAGCTAAAGAAACTTATGGACCACATAACAGGGGCAAACATTTATCTATTCACGGATTTAAACCCCTTTAAACTAGCGCTAATTCTAGAAAGAGGAAAAGTTAAGACGGCAGCCAAAGCTGGCGACGTAGCAGCTTTTGATGTTGTAGTCCCGGCTGGTAACACCGGACAGGCGCCTGGTCCAATAATCAGTCAGTTGAACGCTGTTGGTTTGCCGACACGGATTGAGTCTGGAAGCGTATGGGTAAACAAGGATACATTGGTTGCTAGGAAGGGCGAGGTGATCTCTGAGAGGCTTGCAAGTGTCTTGTCTAAGCTTGGAATAAAACCCGTTGAAGCGGGACTCGCAATGAAGGTTGCATATGATGAGGGGTTGATAATAATCCAAGAACGGCTTCGGATAGATGTAGACGAAACCAAAAGGCGCTTTGAACAAGCTCATTCAGATGCCTTCGCATTGTCATTAAGTACAACCTATCCGACTCCGGAAAACGTAATAGTGCTCGTGCAAGTAGCCCACAAAGAAGCTTATACACTTGCGTTAATTGCAGCTGTTCCTGCTAAGGAAACAATGGCAGATTTGATTAGAAGGGCAAATATGGAAATGTCATGTTTAAGGGATAAAGTGTCCTTTAGTTAGAGTCGAAGATTCCTTCATAAGACATGATAGCCACTTTGATTCACACACAAACCGCAAACATTTATATTTTAAAGCTTAGTATTTGTTCCGAAAGTGCTACACAACAAAAAAGGTTAAAATAGTTGAATGAAGAGGTGAAAGGGTATGGAATACGTTTACGCTGCAATGCTTCTTCACAAGGCTGGAAAGGAGATAAACGAAGGAAACCTAACGCAAGTTTTGACAGCAGCTGGCATAAACGTTGATACAGTAAGAGTAAAAGCATTGGTTGCTTCTCTAGCCGAAGTCAATATTGGCGAAGCAATCAAATCTGCCCCCACAGTGATGGCAGCTCCAGCAGCGCTTCCAGTAGCAGCTCCAGCGGCGGAAGCCAAGCCAAAAGAGGAAACAAAGAAAAAGAAGGAAGAAGAAGAAAAAGCTAAAGAAGAAGCAGCGCTTGAAGGACTAGGAGCGCTGTTCGGTTAAAATCCCAATTCTAAACTACTCCAGCAGTGTAGAGCCTTGAAGCCTCTTTTTTAAACTCAGTTGAGTATTATCAAACTTAGGCTGACCTTTAGAAAATAGATATACACGTTCAGATTTAATTATGGTCATGGAAATTTGCAGTGCTTGTTTACTCGGGGTAAAATGTAGATATGACAGCAGAAGCAACCTAAATAGAAAAGTGATTCAGCTGGCAAAAAAGGAAATACTGATTCCCGTGTGCCCTGAACAGTTAGGTGGTCTGCCAACTCCAAGAGAGCCTGCCGAACAAAGCAAAGGAAGAGTGGTCACCAATTTAGGTGAAGATGTCACCGAAAATTTCAAAGCGGGTGCAAGACAAGTTTTGAAATTGGCAAAACTATTCGGTATCAAAGGGGCGATTCTAAAACAGAGAAGCCCCTCTTGTGGTTGTGGGCAAATCTACGACGGGACCTTTTCTTGTACGATTATTAAAGGTGACGGAGTTACAACAGCCTTGCTGAAAAGAAATGGAATTAAAGTCATATCAGAAGAAGACTTATAGCATATCCTTACAGACCTAGGCGATTGCCATGAAAGCCACAGCTGTTGCACACCCAATTCAAGGATTAATAAAATATCATGGATTAAAAAAGCCCAAACAAAGAATCCCCTATCATGACAGCATATCCGTCTGCGTCAAGGCTTTAAGCACTATAACGACCGTTGAAACATTAGATTTTCTGACGAAAAACGAAATAGTGATTAACGGAAAAGAGCCAGCTAGAAAAGACAAGGAAAGGGTGGAAACTGTCCTTAGGAGATTAAGGAGGTTGGTAGGATTTTCAGGGAACTTTAAAGTAGTTTCTGAAAATAGCCTTAAGACGGGCAAGGGTTTAGGCTTTTCTGCATCAGGTTTTGCAGCTTTGGGCTTAGCAGCATCTAAAGCGCTTGGCCTCAACGTCGATATGGTTTCACTGTCAGAAATTGTTAGGTTGGGAGCAGGCTCCTCTACAAGAAGTTTGGCGGGAGGCTTTGCCATTTGGTATTCTAACAAGAACGGAAGGTCTTATGCTGAGCGGTTAAGCGCACCACAAGACATAAACTTCTCGATGCTTATCGTGCCTATTCACTCTAACGTCAAAACCGATGAAGCCCATGCTGAAGTGGTCAGTTCTCCCCTTTTCAGGGCAAGGTTAAGAAACGTTCATGGCTTACTTAAGACAATGAGGGAAGCAATAATGACAGGAGATACAGCCGCCATTGGGCAACTCGCAGAAGAAGACACATTGAATCTTCACGCGATAACAATGACTGGCAAATCTCATATGGTGCTTTGGGAGCCAGACACGATTCGCATTATAAAAGAAGTCATTCGAATGAGAGAAGAGCGGATCTTAGCGTGGTATTCAATCGACACTGGACCATCAGTTTTCATTAATACCAACATCGAAAATTCAGAAACGATAACTAAGCGTCTTCACGAAATTGGATTCGAAAACGCCATCGTCAGCGGAGTTGGCGGAAAACCGTTCTTAACCAGTAACCATCTTTTTTAGATATTTGTAGAACGCTAAGGGTAGCCATCCACAGATAATCATCACTGTACCTGGAAAAGCCGCTACTCGGTATGTAAGCATTAAGGTTTCGAAGATGAAGAATGACACAGTCATCGCTATGGCCGATAGAACAGCGAAGCTCTTGCCAAATTTTTTGAAACTTTGTATAGCCAGTAATCCTGCAAAGAAGAAGTCGCCTAGTCCAAGAGACATGTAGAGCGTGCCTAGGTCGGTGATAACTAATGGAACAGTGGGCAATGAGACAAGCACTGGAAGCCTAAGGACAGAAACATGAGTCGCAGCAGAAACCATTGAACGAGTAATCAAAACCAAAATCATATCCATCACCGTAAGGAACCCAACAAAAATCAGTGAAGTTTTCCATGTGAATAGGCTTCCCATGTAGAGAATAATCAAAACCGCGAAAACTACCCCATAGAGATTCAACAAGTATGGAAACCATACTGGGGTTCTGCTAAAAAACACATACAAGAAAATGAACAAAGCAGGCGGCAACACTGCCAAATACCATCTTTCCCTACTGTGACCTCTGCGTTGCTCGTACAGTAAAGATAAGAGCGCGAAGCCAAAAAGACAGAAAAATGCTAAAGCCCCATAAGCCACACTTACATTTTCACCAAAATTAAACAAGCTGAGGGCGGCCGCCAAAAAACTGACTACTAGAAATGCCACGAAGGAAAGTTCAGCCTTAGCCTTCTGAAAGTCTGAAAAGAGATATGTGAATATGAAAAGCAGCATTGAATAAGAAAACAGAAACACTATCATAATAGCCAACTGCGGAACAAAGGCGATGAGAGATGCTGCTACGCCCATGGCAGCTACTAGCAAGACAGCGTCACGGACCCGGAATTGCTTTTCCTCTAAAGCACCTTTTAACTTTCCTTCAGCTTTCTTCTGCAAAAGCAGAGCCACTATTGTAACCATGAAAAGCGTTAAAGGCATGGCAACGTCGAAATACATACACGCACATAGACAGAACGAACATTTAAACCTTAAAAACGAAGTTGCATGTTAAGAATCGCCAAAGAAGCAATAATCGCCTCTTCCGTTCGAACGGTTTCTGTTCCCTGCATTGGAATGGTGTTGACAACAAAATCCACGAAATTGTTCAAGTCAAGTTCTTCGCGTTGGAGTATTTCGTAGAGCCCCTGCGTTGGTGCTCCGAAGGCTAAAAGGATAGTCCTTGCCTTTTTCCATTTTTCAGTTAATTCTTTGGCAGCACTGTCAAATGCAACACCATATCTTGAAGTAGCAATGGTTAAATCAAAACACCTGCTTCTCAGAATCTTTCCTAAAGGATGCTTTTCAATGGTAACAGTGAACCCCCAGTACTTCGGTATCTCAGTGCGGTTTGCAAGTTCAACCTCAACCAGCCTTTCGACTCTGGCAACTTTCACCGTGACCCTTTTCCCAAGGGTTAGTTGTTCGTTTGGGATAAGTGAAGGCTTTTCAACACCAATGTCTACAAGCGTGCCTTCTTTTGTTTTGGATAGGACTACACCTTCGCGGTATTCGCCAACCTTCAAGTTTTTCATTGTGCGGTTTAATGGATGATGGGGTGTCCGCAGAGGTGGAAGTATACCTGCGTATCGCAACTCTGGCTTAAGCTCGAAAAGCTTTTTTCGGAGATATTGCGGCGTCTCCATATAAGCAAGCAAAGTGGCAACCAAATTGCTTTCCGCCCTTTGATCTTCCTCAGGAATGTCTGGATAAATTATGACCTCATTCACCCTGAAAATCGCTGCTGCTCTTCCGATCAAGCCTATTTTAGATGTTTTTTCTCGCAAGTGCGGGGTATCGGAAGCAACTGAGACAGGTATGGCTATAGAAATTTTTTTCTCTGGCAAACTGGATTCTCCGCCTTAGGTCACTTGAAAAATGGTTTTTGACAGATAAAAACCTTAGAAATAATTCCTATCTAGGTTCTGCTTAAAAGCTGAAAGCACAATATATTTTTTGCAAATGGTCGAAAAAGTGAGAGAAAGTGCGACAAAAAAGAATCTTAGATACATCCGAGGAAATCAAGAGGATTGACAAAAGCAGTATGCTTTCCTTTTGTATCGAAGCTTCCAAACATTACGGTGAAGCTGCAAAAATTGCAGAGATAGCGTCAATCAGTATTCATTTCGAGCCGCAGACAATCATTGTTGCTGGCATGGGAGGCTCCGCGATTGGCGGTGAACTACTGAAAGACTGGGCATGGGACAAAATAGCGGTTCCCATAGAAGTCTATCGGGAATATTCATTGCCAGCATATGTTGACAAAAACACCTTAGTGTTTGTTGTAAGCTATTCTGGTGAAACCGAGGAATCTTTGAGCGTATTTCTGGATGCTATTAAACGGAAATGTATGATCTTTTGCCTAGGTTCAGGCGGAAAGCTTCTCGAGTTTGCCGAAAAACTAGATGCACCATATCTACGCATTCCCTCTGGCATGCCCCCACGAGCAGCTCTTCCATACCTTTTTCTCCCGATGATCTCAATCATAGGTAGAATTGGTTTAGTTTCAGATGTGAATCCTGAAATTTCCGAAGCTCTCAAGGTCTTGAAACAAGTTAGTTCAGAAAATTCTCCTGACAAACCTCTTAGGGACAACTTTTCTAAGATGTTGGCGACAAATATTAGCGGAAGTGTTCCTGTAGTTTGCGGATTTGAGATTTACCGAGCTGTTGCTCGACGTTTCAAGCAACAATTCAATGAAAACAGCAAAATCCCAGCGAAATGCGAATTTTTCCCTGAACTTAACCACAACGAAATTGTAGGCTGGGAAGAAGCAGGGGAACTTTCAAAGATTTTCTCAGCAATATTCATCCGCGACAAGGATGAGCGTGAGGAAATTCACCATAGGATTGAGGCAACACAAAAGCTAATTCATGCAAAATCGCTAAGAGTTTTCGAAGTTTGGAGTAGAGGCAGTGGCAGATTAGCCAAAATGCTGTCAGCGATTTGCATCGGTGATTTCGCGAGTGTTTACTTGGCCATTTTGCGAGGAGTAGACCCGACACCAGTTAAAACAATAGCTTTGTTAAAAGAGAAGATGAGGCAAACAGGGATAAAGGAGAAAATAATACGTGAATTGCAAGTGCTTGCTGCAAGATAATGCTCAATCTATTTCTGCATAGTAAATTCGGCGAACATTTCTTCAGTCTCTTCAAGCGGCATCTGTCGAGGAGGATGTTTAAACCCGTAAGCACATATTGGCAATATTGCTCCACCAAGCTTTCCATCTAGAGCTATTTTCATTGCTCTTATAACATCGAATAGAACCGAGCCAGCATTTGGCGCGTCAACTGTTGAAAGTTTCAAATCTATTTGCACGGGCACGTTACAGAAGTATAATCCCCTGATCCAGAAGTAACTGTCACGTCTATTCTGCAAAAAGTCAACATAATCCATCGAACCGGCCACGATTTCCGCCTTGTAAGGTAAGGAGGCTTCAACAGACTTGGTCTTAACAGTCCGCTTAACGTCTCTCGTTCTTTCTAGTGTATCTAAAGATTCTGTGCCTCCACCAACATCGAGCTGATAGGTTTCCTTTATCCGCACTCCATGCATTGAAAGTAGCTTCAGCAATGTTTTATGCAATGTTGTAGCGCCTACCTGGTCAATTAAGTCATCGCCTGCAAGTGGCAGATTAGCCTCTTCAAATCTCTTGGCCCACGCAGCTTCGCTGGCGATAAAACTTGGCGTAGCGTTTACAAAAGCGCACCTAGCGATTAACGCTTGTTCAGTATACCATTGAGAAGCTTTGATGGCCCCGCTCGGAAGCAAATTAAGCAGAATTTCTGCTTTCGTTTCTTCCAGGGTTTCTGCAATGTTGGCTTCGGGCGTGCTGCTTACTTGTACGATGTTGCGAGTGTATTCGCCTACACCGTCCATGACTGGACCTTTATGTACGATGACATTAGTGTTTGGAACGTCCATCAGTTTTGGAGCATTATTAGGTTGTGCAAAAATCGCCTCGGACAAATCTTTTCCAACTTTTCGTCCGTCAATATCGAAGGCGGCAACTATTTGAATGTCTCTTGGATGGAAGCCACCCAAATGGAGGTTGCGCAATCCGATGCTTTCTTCTTCCTTATTGCTATTGTTGTAGTATTGTAAGCCTTGGAGGAGAGCAGATGCGCAGTTTCCCACTCCAACTAAGGCAACTCTTATCTTCGACAAATTTAGCCACCTATTCGGCATCTCTTTTCTTGGGATTGTCTTATAAAAGGCTACGCAAAATTATGGCTGAGAGGGAGATATTCACCATGAAGGTTTGGTTGGATGTGGCAGTTATGCGCTGTCCTAACTGCGGACACTAGTATGTGGATGCGTCATGGTATGTCGTGGAAATTGGGTCAGACATCGAGTGTGGGCTCTGTAGGACCGAGTTCAACAGCAGGAAAAATGCTACAGACCGCGTCATGCTCAAATTAGAGATAGATGCTAATGGCAAAATGCAGAGTGCGGAGATTTCAGAGCGCCTAAAACTTGAATAGCGATCAAGTCTTTCTGAATCTTGACCCTAGCTTCTCGATAGGCACATATTCTTCTGGTATATTTGACCTCTGAAGAACGTCCTTCCACAATTCTAATCCTTTGTTTGTTCTCCATTTTTTTGGTGCTGGCAGACCCAATACTACTAGTTTGTCTCCTTTTCTAATTTTTTCGGCAGTTATACATTTTCCTTTTTCAGGATGTACTGGAGTGATGATATCAGGGGCAATTGCATCGAGTTTTCCATCTCTATAGGCGACGAGTGTTTCATTCTTGGCTCTGAATTCGAAAACGCTTCCTGAATATTCACGAGTCCCGCGAAGTTCTATACTAACGAATGTGAAGCCACCTTTAGTTTCTCTTTCGGCACGGTCTACAATACCTTCAAAAAGTTTGCAGCCTTCCGTCACTTTCAAAACCGCTTCTATAGGGTTGACATTTCTTCTCAGCAACTTCCCTATCTGTATGGATTTTGACAAACTAAGCTGAATTGGAGAGGTTTTCACCTGAGTCCCAGTTAAAATCCTTCTAGCCGTGTATGCACTGCTATCCCATTCAGCAGCCAGAGTACGAGCAATTCTTTCAGCAGCTTTAGAATCGAAAGTTTCCTTTACGATGACTAGGTTCTTTGCATGTACATCTGCGACGACCATAGGAGCCAGCGGGATGTCATCTATTGTGTAGACTTTTAAATGAACTTCGGGAACAGACCTGCCGGCGCCATCTGCGTCTACAACTGGAACGCCACGCCTAGCGGCAACATCGACAGCCGCGAGAGTGTTAAAGCCGCCTAGTTCCACTGGAATTGTGGCATAAGCGGAAAACCCTACGTATTCTTCTAGGGACCTTAGAGTTTTTACCGCAGCGTCGGAATCATACTCAATCGTGGTCGTCGCGCCAACACATGCAAAATTAACAACTTTTGCTCCATTAGGTACTTCTGAAGGCTCTACAATCTTTGCAGTAAAACCTTGAGAAGCTAGCCTCTCGACTATCTTATAGCCTGCTTCAGGGTCACCTCCTCCTCCAGCAGAAAAAATGGCTGCTCCATCAACCAGATCTAGTAGCTCTTGCTTGTTTAAAACTCTCATTCATTGTCTGCCCCCAACCATATTAGTTTGAAAATTTATTATTTAGGAAGTCCTTAAGTCTTTAAAACATTTAAGTCAAAAGGTGCGCGCAAAGAATTGAATAGGAAAGCAAAAGCGCCCGATAAGTTCACAATAATCAACGAGTTAGCCCGCAGGCGAGGCTTCTTTTGGCCATCATATGAAATATACGGTGGGGCAAGCGGGTTTGTAACTTATGGCTCTTTGGGCGCAAGATTAAAGCAAAACATCGAGAAGAAACTCAGAGAACTTTTCGTGAACAAGCTGGGAATTATAGAAGTTGAGTCGCCTGTAATAACGCCAGGCAAGGTCTTTGAAGCGTCAGGTCATATAGACCATTTTAAGGAACCCATGGTTGAGTGCCTAAAATGCAAGAAAAGGTTTCGTGCAGACCATTTGCTTCAAGAGTTTTCGAAGATCGGCGAGTCAGAGGCCGAAAAACTGAGTTTGAAAGAACTTAAAGCCGCAATCATAAAATATGAGATTCACTGTCCGGATTGCGGCGCGGCATTCGACGAGCCAAAACAGTTTCTAACAATGTTTAAAACGACCATAGGTCCATATTCAGAGGCGGTTGGTTACGGAAGGCCCGAAGCTGCACAAGGTATTTTCGTGGAGTTCAAACGCCTACACGAAATGGCGCGAGAGAAAATTCCTTTCGGTGTTATGCAAATAGGCCACGCCTTAAGAAATGAGATTTCGCCGAGGCAGGGACTGATAAGACTAAGGGAATTCACCATAATAGATTTGGAATTCTTTTTTGATCCTGAAGATCCAGACTGTTTTCTCTTAAAAGAAGTTGAAGACGAAACACTACGCCTTCTTTTGACCGAAAACAAGCTAGAAGGTTCAGACAAGATCACTGAAACACCAGTGAAAGAAGCGTTGGCGAAAAAGCTGATTAAGGCTGAGTGGCAAGCGGTTTTTATGGCATTAGCCAAAAGATTGGTGGCTGACTTAGGTGTTCCGGCTGAAAAGCAGCGGTTCATTGAAAAGCTTCCTTGGGAAAGAGCTCATTACTCGCTTCAAAGTTTTGATCAACAGGTTTATGTGGAACGTTGGGGCTGGGTTGAGGTATCTGGACACGCTTACAGAGCAGATTATGATTTGAGGCGGCACATGGAATTCAGCGGCGAAGACATGCGTGTCTTCAAAAAGCATGAAAGTCCACTTGAGAAAGAAGAATGCGTTTTGAAGCCTTTGATGTCTAAGCTTGGTTTATCTTTTAAGGCTGAGGCTACTAAAGTGACGGAGATGCTTTCTAAAGCCGACCCGAAAGAAGTTGAAGCTTCCATCAGGAAAAGGGGTCACTACACGATTGGAAAATACAAGATTCTGCCAGAGCATGTAGAATTTACTCGTCAAAAGGTTGTGGAACGTGGAAAGCGTTTCATTCCCCATGTTGTGGAACCAAGTTTTGGTTCAGACAGGCTAGTATATGCCGCTCTTGAGTATGCATATCATGTCAAAGACGACAGAGCCATGCTGAGTTTTCCGCGAGACATTGCCCCTATTCAGGCTAGCGTTTATCCTCTAGTGAGCAAAGATGGGTTGCCAGAGAAAGCACTGGAAGTGCATAGGATGCTGATTGATGAAGGGTTCATAGCTGAATATGATGAGGCGGGTTCTATTGGTAGACGATACGCGCGTGCAGACGAAGTTGGCATACCATTAGGGATAACAGTTGATTATGAAACATTAAGCATTGACACCATTACCATTCGCGACCGTGACTCGTGGAAACAAGTCAGAACCCGAATTGAAGACCTACCAGAGCTTTTACACAAATATTTTCGGAGAAAAATCGGGTTTGAAAATCTAGGCAAATCATTTGAAAGCTGAGGTTTCGTTACCTTTTTTAATACTTTAGCATATGTAGTGTTAGAAATGTCGACCCTGTTTTGTGGGCGGGAGAAGGCTTGGTACTTCCAGCAGAAACTGAAGAACGTGTGAAACGAAGAGCTTTGAGCATTTGCCAAGATCACCTTAGAAAGGTCTTGGACCTAACCAGAAAAGTTCCTCAAACTATAGACTACTTCATAAAAAATGACAAAGAGAAAACAAAGCAGCTTTTCAACGAGATCAGAAGCTGTGAAGATGAGGTTGATAAAGCTAGAAGACTCGTTTCACAGGAGCTGGCCGAGATAGGGGCAATTCTCCTGAGCAGAGAAGACTTCTTAAGGTTTACGAACTTGACGAGTGAAATCGCCGACTTCTCTGAAGGTATCGCTTTTCGCCTAGTTGAAATAATGGAGCACAGCTGGAATGTTCCAATAGACATAAAAAGGGATTTGTTGAAGTTTTCAGAGGCTGTTTTAGAGACTATACTAAAGCTTAGGGAGACAATGATGGTTCTCAGTTATGGCTCGGCTAAAGCGATGGAGAAAGCCAGGGAAGTTGGGGTTGCTGAGCGTGTTGTTGATGAGCTTTACCGCGAGTTCGAAATAAGACTTCTTAATAGCAAAATTGACTTTCCAGCCTTGATTCTTTTAAGGGACATACTGCAACTTTTGGAAGATTCGGCAGACAAAGCTGAAGATGCTGCAGATGCAGCCTGTATCTTATCCTTGATTATGTAAGGGCGAAAAATCAAGATGCCAAAAGAAATCAAAGTAGAATTTATTGAGAACTTCCTTGTTGTATGGAATTCAGCAGATGGATCCGAACTCTACAGAACAGGCTTTTACGGCAAACCCTTAGGAATTCCAAAACCAAAAACCCCAGGATTCAACGTTCCATTAGTTCTTGATTTGATGGAAGGACTGTACCTTGCCGAAAAAGGAAAGATGAGCGTCTATGAAGGTTCAGAGAAGAAAAAGGTCAGTCTAAGAAAACTTCGTGAGAAAGCTAGACAATTGTATGAGGAGTTTGATGAGAAATATGCCGTTTATCGTGACTTACGCGACAGCGGGTTGGTCGTAGTGCCAGGGATAAAGTTTGGATGCGACTTCGCAGTTTACAAACATGGACCCGGCATCGAACACGCACCATACATGGTCTCTGTGAAAAAGGCTAAGTCTGAAATAACAGCCACTGAAATTGTTAAGACTGGCAGACTCGCAACAACCGTTCGAAAAAGATTCATTGTTGCAGTGCCAGACCTAGAAAAGGAAAAGATAAGATACTTAATGTTCAGGTGGTTTAAGGCATAGACCTGATTTCTCCAGGCTATCTTTTGGTTAAATAGTTTTCGAAGCTAACAAGTTGGCTATTGCTTATACTATGCCGATTCGAAGAATCAAAGTATTTTCGTTGATGAGAAACCCTAATTTTGTCTTTGAATTCGCAACCTTGCACAGAAAAGTGAAGCTTGGAAATATTACCTGCTGAGCATTGAAGAGTTTACTGATGTATCCGAATTCATGAAAGAAAGCGAACACACAGGCAGAGAAGCTCAAACACAATATCAAGAATCCGAAAGCAACACCACCGTGACAAAGAGAGTTTTGCGATTGAAGAACTAAAACATGAGCTTATAGATATTTTCGTCTATCTTATTCAGGCTTGCATGGCCTTGAACATGGACTTAGAAGGGGATTACTTGAGGAAACTGGAATACAACGAAAAACGGTTTATCCATAAAAGTGGCGAGTGACAGAGTTTATCGATCCTTCTTCATAATAATCTTAAGTAATTCGTCTTCTAATGTAGGTTCTCTTGGGTTCTCAACAATCTCTCCGATTTTTTTGCCTTCCGTGTTAAACACAAGTATGAATGGAATTTTATCCACATTAAATGTTTCGACCTCGGGTGGCGAAGGCGGGATTCTCCATTTTACTTTTGAGTCTAGTGGGTTTTTCTTCAGGCCTCCGAAGATTCTAACCTCTAGGCCTGTTGATTCAGATATTAGGGCTAGGACAGGAATGTTTGCAGCACAATCTTTGCACCAATCTGCTGAAAAAGCAACTACCACATATTTGTTTGCGAATTTTCTAAGCTGGTTTACCGTTTCTCTTTTTAACTCGTAGGTCCGTTTCCTTGTTAAAAACTTCTCGTGAAACGGTTCTTCCAAGTTGTTCACATATTGGCTTCCCGAAACCGTTTTTCTAATAATTTCCAATAAGTTAATGCTCATTTCTTAGCCCGACATCAGTGTCTGATTTTTGAATTCTCCTCTCACATATTGGTGCGGATAAACTTTTGTTGCTGACAGCTTGCATCCTTCCGCTATTGTGACGTCGTCTGCAACAACTGAAACTGAATCTATCTTTGTCTGTTTTCTTGTGCTTGAACAAATTGTTACGTGCCTGCCCAAGATGCTTTCGCTTATTTTCGCCTTTTCCTCTATTATAACTCTGTCCATAACCGCGGAATTTTCTATTGTAACTCCTCTTCCGATTGTTGTGTAGTTGTCGATGCATGAGTTTGCTATTCTCGTCCCATTGCTTATTTTGCAGTGCCTTCCAATGAGCACTGAACCTTCGATTTCTATTTTACCATTTTTGATCTTTTTTATGATTTCTTGTCTTCTTTTCAGCGATTCTGAACTCTCTCCTTGAATCCATATTCTGTCTTTTTGACTTATTCTTCCGCCAAAGTCTGTCAGTGACAGGAAACGACCATTAAGCATGTCGTGCATGGCTTCCAGATAATGCTTGGGAGTACCGACATCGTACCAGCTTCCTTTTAATGTATAACCATATACTGATCTCCCAGTTTTTATCAAGTAAGGAATGAAATCAAAGCCGAAATCTAGGCGTTGTTTCTCCTTTATTATCTGTGTGACTCCTTTTTCCTTGAAGATTTTCCTTATTTCCGGTGAAACCATGTATAAGCCTGTGTTTGCGAGGTTTGATGGTGCCTCTTTGGGCGTTGGTTTTTCAACAAATCTTGAAATTCTCATGTCTTTGTGGATGTCGGCTATCCCGTAACCTTCGACATCTTCCACTTCCCTAAGGGCTATGGTCATTAATGCTTCTTTCTTCTGGTGGAATTCTACAAGCTTCTTCAAGTCAACATCGAAAATGTTGTCACCCTGCACGGCGAAAACCGGGTCCGTAACGTTGTAATACTCCATGTTTATCTTTGCAGAATCTGCACTGCCAAAATCTTCAAAGTTGGGCTGATACTTTATGTGGACGCGTGGAGTTATGCCATACCTTGCGGAAAACCCGTAGCCTGACTCAAAATAGTCGTGTAAGTCTTTGTAGTTTGTGTAGCCTTTTACTCCGAAGATGAAGTTTCGAATGCCTTGACGGGCCAGTGACAACAGCGAAAATTCTATTAATGGTCTGCTCAGTATGCGGAGGCAAGCCTTACTAGTTTCCGCCGTAAGAGGAAACAGACGCTTAGCTTCCCCTCCAACTGGAATTATTACTCTTAATCTTTCTGGGGCATAATTGTGCAAAATTCCGCCACCAAACTTTACAATGACTTATTTGCATTAAGCGTATTAAACTTTCGAATCTAATCGCGAATTTTATAACTTACTTAATGAAAACCTTACTCAGTATTGAAGGTTCGATTAGCTATGGATAAAGCGTTTGCGTATGTTCGCTTAACGCGACCCATAAATTGCTTCATGATGGGTTTTGCTGTTATAGTCGGCGCAACGCTTGTCAGTCAGCAGTTTTCAGGTCTTCGATGGCCGAATCTTTTTTTCGGTTTTCTTACTGGCTTCATGTTAACCGCTGCATCAATGGCTATAAACGATTATCATGATAGGGAGATTGACGCTGTTAACGAACCGAGCCGCCCAATTCCAAGCGGCTCAATAAAACCAAGGGAAGCCTTGGCATTCGCTTTAATCCTTTCAGCACTAGGCTTCGCAGCTGCCTTCGCAAATGCATATCTAACAGACATTTTCTGTTTTCTTGTCGCCGTGATTGCATGGACAGCCTTTGTGACTTATACTACTGTTGGAAAACGTAGCGGACTTCCAGGCAATTTTCTGGTGAGTGTATGCGTTTCAATTCCCTTAATTTATGGTAGCTATGCCGTGGCTGGCGGAATTGAACTTAACGTTTTGATTTTTGCTTCCATGATTTTTCTTTCAAACACGGGGAGGGAAATCACAAAGGGAATCGTAGATGTTGAAGGAGACAGAGCGCAGAATGTGAGAACCTTGGCTGTGTGTTACGGAGAGAAAACAGCGGCTGTCATTGCTACGTTGTTTTATCTTCTTGCGGTATTGCTAAGTCCATTACCTTGGCTTCTAAACCTCGTCTCTTTATGGTTTGTTCCGTTGGTGGCTGTAACTGATATTGGACTTGTTGTTTATTCTTTTATGCTTCTTAGGGATTATTCAAGGGAAAATGCTAGGAAAGTTAAGAATGTTGTTCTCCTATTGTTCATCGTAGGATTGCTGGCATTTATTGTTGGCGTCCTTGTAAGCTGAACCTACTAAAGCTTATTTGAACAAAGCGCTTTCTTCAGCATTGATAGGCAAATGGACTATCATAGATGCAAGCCGGCCTGCAAAAGAAGTTGGATATGACTTGAGGAATAGTCTTGACTGACTGAACATGCTCTTTTCTTGCTGTCTTTATCTAAATGGATCTGAAAGCGTCTGAGCTTATTACAGATACATGCGCAAAAGATCTCCGATCAGGTAGGAGATGACTGCTCCTGCAATAGTTATAGTTGCATATTTCAATCCGCTTTTGTATGGGTTTTCTTTGCCCAGTGACCCCACGTAACTGCCTAAAGAAAATGACAAGACCGTTCCAGCTAAAAACGAGACTATTGTGGCATTCCATATGCTAAGTAGCATGAAGGGTGAAAGCAGGAGAGCTAATGCAACGATGGTGGCCAAAAACGAAAATACCCCACTCATCCAGACTTCCCTTCTTGAATGAATCCTTGTTTCTGTTCCGTGCTCCTCTACTCCATGAATCTGAACGGCCCTCTCGGTTGTTTGCGAAATAAAGAAACCAACTGAGTTTCCAAGAGCGTCAGCTATTCCACCAATTATGGCTGCGATCATAACTAGAACTGGGCTAGAAGTAGCTCTGGCAACGCCGACGATTATTCCTAGAAAACAGATTACCCCATCGGTTAACCCGAAGGCGATGCTCTCCATTAGGTAATGGGCTTCTAACTTCCGACCGTTTGGGTCGTTTCTCAACTCATTGCCTTCTTAGGTGCTTACAGTGTCAGACATTCGGGATTTAAGGATTGCGTAGTTGTCTTTAAGTACCACTTGAGACGCCCCTGCCTTCTGTGGCTCGAAAACTTGGGATTTATGAATTACGGTCGTCGAAAACTGAAAAATAAACAAAACATTTAAAATGAAAGCGACAGATGATATCTCGGTGCTCAAAGTGCAAGGTGAATGCTTTAATTTCGCTTAAGCCTTCCACGTTCTCTTTTTGGTTTATAAGTTTCCTTGTTATAAAAATTCTGAAGAAGGTGTTTGCTGATGAGTATTTGTGAAGTCTTGGAAGGAAAGCTGACTGGAAAGGAGATTGAAATAAAGGGCTGGTTAGTCACAAAGCGCTCGAGCGGCGGAGTCTTATTCTTGGTTGTAAGGGATGGAACTGGAACCATACAAGCTACGATCCATAAAGATGATGTTACCAAAAAAGTCTTTCAGGGCGCAGACAAACTGACGCAAGAATCGTCCATGATAATTAAAGGCATGGTCATGGAAGATAAAAGGGCGCCTGGCGGTTACGAGGTAAGGGTCAAGGGTCTGAAGCTTGTTCATCAAGCGGAACAGGAATATCCCATAGGTAAGAAGCAGCACGGCATCGACTTTCTGATGGACTTTAGGCAATTGTGGATAAGGAGCCCAAGACAAGTCGCGATATTGAAAATAAGGGCTGAAGTTATAAAAGCGTGCAGAGATTTCCTAGAGAAGAATGGTTTTACTTTGACAGATTCTCCAATTCTTACTCCATCTTCAGTTGAGGGTGTGGCAACCCTTTTTGAAGTTCCTTATTTTGGTGACAAGGCTTTCCTAGCTCAGAGCGGTCAGCTTTATGTCGAAGCTACTATCGCTGCTTTCGGCAAGGTTTACTGTTTTGGCCCGACTTTTCGAGCCGAGAGTTCGAAGACTCCGCGTCACTTGACAGAATTTTGGATGGTGGAGCCGGAGATGGCCTTCTTTACTTTTGAAGACAATTTGAAGCTTCAAGAAGAAATGGTTACGTACATTGTGGAGACTACTTTGGAGAGAAGAAACAGAGAGCTAGCGGTCTTGAAGAGAGATGTGGAACCTTTGAAAAAAGTCGAGCCTCCCTTCGATAGAATCAGCTATTCTGAGGTGATAAAGATGCTACAGAAAGGTGGCCACAAGATAGAGTGGGGCGAGGATTTGGGAACGCCCCACGAGAGATTCATCTCTCTAAAGTTTGAAAAGCCAGTCTTCGTCCATAGATATCCTACAAAGGCGAGAGCTTTCTACATGCAGCCAGATCCAAGTAATTCTGAAGTTGTGCTCTGTGCTGACTTGATGGCTCCAGAAGGATACGGCGAAATTATAGGTGGAAGTGAGAGAATTCACGACTTAAAATTAGTCGAACAAAGGATAAAGGAATTTGGCCTGCCAAGACAAGCTTATGAGTGGTACTTAGACTTGAGAAGATATGGCTCGGTGCCACACTCGGGCTTTGGGCTAGGAATCGAAAGAACCCTTATGTGGATTTGTAAGTTGAAGCACATTCGTGAAACGATACCATTTCCCAGAACGATGACAAGAATCTATCCATAAGTCCATTTCAGAAATAATGTAAAAGACAAACAAGATGAAAATGGATTACGCAGTCACCATTTTCTTGAACTCTTCATATGCTTGCTTCGCCTCCTCAACGGATGCCTCATCTTCCAACGTCGTGACATCGCCTATAGGCAGGCCTGAAGCGAGTGCCTTTAACACTCTTCTCATGATTTTTCCGCTTCTTGTCTTTGGAAGCTTTGAGACAAAATATATCTCTTCTGGTGTTGCAACTGGACCTACAGTTTTTCTCAGATGTTCCGTTAAATCTTTTTTTAGGTCGCCGGTCGCGTTGAAGCCTTGTCTTAATATGGCGAAAACCACAATTGTCTCTCCTTTTATGTCGTGAGGTTTGCCAATCACTGCTGCTTCAGCTACTGCGGGGTGAGAAATAACTGCGCTTTCTAATTCCATGGTGCCTAGCCTGTGACCCGCAATTTTTAGGACTTCGTCGGCTCTACCTAGCAACCAAAGGTAGCCTTCCTCATCTCTCATGCAATAGTCCCCTGTATAGTAAACGTTGGGAAATTTGGACCAGTAAGCCTGCTTGTACCGCTCAGGGTCCTTGTACAGGGTCATTAACATGCCTGGCCATGGCTTCTTTATGGTTAGATAACCTCTCACTCCTGGAGATACAGATCTACCATTTTCGTCTACGACATCAGCATCTATGCCAGGCAACGGAAATGTCGCTGATCCAGGTTTCAGTGGAACTAATCCAATGCCAGGTGCTGGTGAAATCATTATTCCGCCTGTTTCTGTTTGCCACCAGGTATCAACTATTGGACAACGTTCACCGCCTATAATTCTGAAGTACCACATCCAAGCTTCAGGGTTTATGGGTTCTCCCACGCTTCCTAGGATTGTTAGGCTGCTTAGGTCGTGTTTTCTTGGCCACTCTTCTCCATATCTCATGAACATGCGTATAGCTGTTGGTGATGTGTAGAAGATTGTCACTTTATATTTCTCGATTATTTCCCACCATCTATCTGGTTTTGGATAGTCTGGTGCGCCTTCGTGCACAACTATTGATGCTCCATGCATTAGTGGCGCATAGACGATGGAGCTATGTCCAGTTACCCATCCTACGTCAGCAGTGCACCAGTAGACGCTTTCTTCTTGTATATCAAAGACCCATTGGTACATGGAGTTTATGAAAACCATGTAACCTCCTGTGCTGTGCACTATTCCTTTTGGTTTTCCTGTTGTGCCTGAGGTGTACAAAATGTAAAGAGGATGAGTGCTTTCGAAAGGCTCAGCAGGAACATTTTCTTCCGCGTCTTTTATGATTTCTTGATACCAAACGTCCCTTCCATTCTTCATGGTAACCTCTTGCCCAGTCCTCTTTACAACTATTACTTTCTTTATAGATGGAGTGTTTTCCAGTGCCGTGTCCACCGTCTCTTTTAATGGTAGGCTTTTTCCTCTTCTGAAGCTACCGTCTGCTGTTATGAGGACTTTTGCTTCTGTGTCATTTACTCGGTCTGCAAGTGCTATCGAGCTGAATCCAGAGAATATCACCGTATGGATTGCTCCAATTCTCGCTGTAGCCAACATGGCAATAGGCAGTTCAGGTATCATAGGCAAATAGATAGCTACCCTGTCTCCATCTCTGACGCCGAGTTTAGTAAGCGCCGAAGCTAAGCGATTTACTTCTCTGCTAAGTTGCGAATAACTTAACGTTCTCTCCTCGCCGTTTTCTCCTTCCCAGTATATAGCAACCTTGTTTCTTCTCCAAGTTCTTAGGTGTCTGTCGACACATAAATAGGAGGCATTTAGCATTCCTCCAGGAAACCACTTTGCGAATGGTAGGTCCCAGTCGAGCACTCTATCCCACGTCCTGAACCATTCGAGTCTTCTCGCTTCCTGTTCCCAAAATTCTTCTATGTCGTCTAGTGACTTTTTGTATATGTCCATATACCGTTTTATTGGCCAGTATTTCAGTTCAACTGGAAGCGATTCTGTTTGCATTTCTTTACCTTCCAAACTGGATTGTGCGTCTAGAAAGATTATGGTTATATATGTTTTTTGGGTTTGGGAATGGGAAATTGTTGGTTGATTTAAAGAAGAATCTCAATTATTATGTCGGCAGTACAGTCTTGTCGTAGACTTCGTTTAGCACTTCAGCTAGTGCTAGATAGACTGCGCTTGATCCGCAAATTACGCCTTCTACCCCGATCATTCGAGTAAAAAGTTGCAAGTCTGTCGTTGTCATTGATGTATACGCGAGAAGTGCTGATTTACAAGTAAGTAAGAAGAACAGTATAGCAAGGCTCATGAAAACGAACTGTAAGACGCGGTTCTTTTTTAGAGCCCCAAAGAACATCACGAAGGTAAAGAGTCCCCACATAAAGAAGTAAGCTGCAAATGCTTCTTGGCCCACACGCCATGGTGTATAGCCGCCAAAGAAAGGCCAGACATAACGCCCTGCAACGTCCACTGCTCCAAGCCAGTTAAGAGCCACAAAAGACAACCAAAATAGTCCATATGATGTGAAGGCTGTTGCTCCGAAGGTATTGCCCCTTTTATATTCTAACATGCCTGCAATGATCTGTGCCAGACCACCGTAGAAGATTCCCATTCCAAAGATTATGCCGTCGATTGGACTGAGTCGGGCGTTGTGAACAAAGGATAGAAGAATTGTTGCCATTCCGAAGCCTAACAATCCAAGAGGTGCCGGATTTGCGCTTTTTTCGCTCATATTATTTCAAGCCTTCTCTCGTCTATGAAAGCCTTTTATAAAAAAATGGTTTGGATATAAGTTTTTCTAGCTATTTTCGTCTTTTGCTTGCGATATGTTTGCCTATTTCTAGTGAACCGAAGACTATCATTGTGAATAGTATTGCGATTCCCCAATCTATAGGTTCTGGCGCGTGCACGTCGAACAAGTCTTGAAGGAGTGGTGTGTAAAGCACCATAAGCTGAAGGCCGAGTGATGAAAGTATCGCAATCCATAGGAACTTATTTTTGAAAACACCCACTTTGAAAACCGAGTACTTCAGTGAACGGGCTGAAACAGCGTTGGCTAGCTCCATTAATATCATTGCCGTGAGCATTTGTGTCCGAGCCTCAAGTAGTTGGTGTTCTCCTAACCATGGTTGGTGTATGAAGTATCCCGTAAGAAGCAATGCAGTCATTAGCATCGGTGTTGCAGTTAGATAGAGTTTAACGTCGCGTGTGAAAACGCTTTCATTCGGATTTCTTGGTTTTCTTTCCATCAAGTCTGGATCACCTGGGTCAATTCCTAAAGCTATAGCTGGCAGACCGTCCGTTGTCAAGTTAACCCATAACAGCTGTATTGCAGTTAAAGCAACAGTGGGTGACAGTTTTGGATTTTCACCCGCTCCAGTATGGTAAGCTGTACCAGCTAAGTATGGGACACCAATCATTACTATGAACATCACAAGGATTTCCATAACGTTGCAGCGTAGAAGATATGTCAAGTATTTTTTGATGTTATCATAGATTTCGCGTCCCTCTTTAACAGCTTTCACAATTGAAGCAAAGTTGTCGTCTGTCAAAACCATGTCCGATGCTTCTTTCGTGACTTCGGTGCCTGTGATTCCCATTGCAACTCCTATATCAGATAGTTTAAGGGCTGGTGCATCATTTACTCCGTCGCCAGTCATTGCAACAACATGTTCTTTCGCTTTCCAAGCCTTAACAATCCTCATCTTATGCTCAGGCGAAACTCGCGCATAAATTACGACTTTTTCAACCATTTCAGTTAACTGTTCATCGCTTATTTTGTCCATTTCTATGCCTGTAAGCACCTTATCTGCTGCGTCGTTTTCGCCTAGCAAGTCAATTTCTTTAGCTACAGCCACTGCTGTCAGTTTGTGGTCACCTGTCACCATAACAACATTGATTCCAGCTTTTTTGCACAAGTAAACTGCGTCTTTGACTTCTTCGCGTGGAGGATCGATCATTCCTATTATTCCGGCAAAAATTAGATCTTTCTCAATTTTCTCGTCGAAAGTGGCCACAGACTCAGGGAGCTCCCTAAATGCGAAACCTAAGTTCCTTAAGGCTTGCATCGCCATAGCCTCGTTTACTTTCACTATTTTTTCTCGATCATCGTCAGTTATCTTGCGCACTTTTCCGTTTACCAAAATCTTTGTGCATTTTTCCAAAACTATTTCCGGTGCGCCTTTCATGTAAGCCATTTTCTTTTTGCCAGAAATAATGTGAACTGTGGTCATACGTTTTGCTTCGGAAGAGAACGGAATTTCGCCTATGCGTGGCTCTTCTTTTTCCAGTTCTTCCTTCCATAATCCTGCTTTGGCTGCAGCGACAACTAGTGCACCTTCTGTAGGGTCGCCTTTGGTGATCCATCTTTTGGTTTCGGAGTCCTTTTCCAGCTTAGCGTCATTGCATAACGTTGCAACTTTTAAGAGTGTTATAAGCTCCTCCTCTTGTGCTGGATCTATTTTTTTATCTTCGAATATGAACTGGCCTTCTGGCTCGTAGCCGACACCTGAAACTTTGATTGTTTGATCATTCATGTATATTCTTTGAACGGTCATTTCGCCTTTGGTCATTGTTCCCGTCTTGTCCGCGCATATGACGCTTGTACATCCTAATGTTTCAACCGCAGGGAGTCTCCTAACTATTGTGTTCACCTTAGCCATTCGGTACATGCCGACTGCAAGTGCGCCTGTTACAATTGCAGGCAACGCTTCTGGAACTGCAGCAACGGCTAGGCTTATTCCCCATAAAATCATGTCAAGGAGTCTGCGTCCTTCTATAATGCCTATGGCTGCCACTGTTAAGCAGACCGCTACAGATAAGATTCCAATCCATTTCCCAACAGAGGCCATTCTCTTCTCCAGCGGTGTCTCTTCCTCTTCTGTTACTTGAACCATCTTGGCTATTTTTCCAAATTCAGTGTTCATTCCAGTTGAAGTAATGACAGCTTTTCCATGTCCATAGACGACAACGGTTCCAGTAAAAACTGTGTTTCGCCTATCGGATAGCGGTGTTTCTTCTGGCAAGGGGTTAACATCCTTATTCACGGGTGTGGATTCGCCTGTTAACGGAGCCTCATCCGCTTTCAAATTGATTGCTTCAATAAGCCGAGAGTCCGCTGGAACCTTGTCGCCCGTGTATAATAGTATAATGTCTCCTGGAACGATCTCGCGGGCATCGACTTTAACATCTTTTCCATCCCGTAAGACCGTGGCTGTTGGGGCTGTCATCTTTTTCAAAGCTTCTAATGCTTTTTCCGATCTGTATTCTTCCACAAATCCTAGGATTGCGCAGGCTAGGACTATGGCGATGATGACAATTGCATCGGTGAGTTCGCCTAAGTAGATTGAAAGTCCCGTTGCAATCAGCAATATTATGATGAGTATGTCTGTAAACTGCTCAATGAAAAGTTTTATCGGAGAAATTCCCTTCTCCTTTTTTAATTCGTTTGGTCCGAACTGTATTAGGCGTTTCTGGGCTTCTTCTTGAGTTAACCCCGTTTCCTTAGTGTTTAGAGCTTGCAGGTTTTCTTCGATTATCATTGCATGCCAAGGTTTTGACGTATTTCTCACCACTTGTTAGACAGCGTAAACTTGTATTTTGTTTAAAACATTGGTTATATTCTTTTCTCTTGGAAACAGACGGCTGGCAAATAAGTTTATAAGAGGATTCGGAAATCACTCTAAAGGTATCAAAAATAAATGGGGACTGTGACAATCATGATTGAACCATGGTTAATAGCACCACTATCCGCTCTGATCTCGATCCTTGTCGGACTGTACTTCTACTACTATGTCAAAAAACAAGACAGCGGGACTAAAAAGATGCAAGAGATCGCCTCTGCCATAGAGGAAGGAGCTAATGCCTTTCTTAAAAGAGAATACACTACGCTAGGGATATTCGTAGTGATCGTAGCCACACTTCTGTGCATCTTTCTGCCATCACCTATCTGGCTGACTCAAGAACCATTAAAAAATGTGCAGCTGACAATAGCGTACATGTTTGGATCCTTCTGCTCTGCTTTGGCGGGCTTTTTAGGTCTAGGCATCGCAACAAAGGCTAACACTAAGGCAGCAAACGCCGCAAGAGAGGGCTTGAACAAGGCCTTTCCAATAGGCTTTCGAGGTGGAGCAGTAATGGGTCTAGCTGTCGTCGGTGCGGGCTTGCTTGGAATCAGCGTTGTTTACGCAGTCACAGGCAACCCTGAGATAGTTTTGGGTTATAGCTTTGGCGCAAGTTCGCTTGCCCTTTTTGCTAAGGCTGGCGGAGGGATCTATACAAAAACCGCTGACATTAGCGCCGACTTGGTCGGAAAAGTGGAATTGGGTATCCCCGAAGATGACCCAAGAAACCCAGCGGTCATAGCAGACAATGTGGGCGATAATGTAGGTGATGTGGCCGGTATGGGTGCGGACCTGTTTGATTCATACGTAGCGAGCATTGTTGCAGTCATGATCCTTGGGGAGGCTCTCGATCTTCTCGCGGGTTCAGCGGGGTTATACACACGAATTCCGCTTGTGTTCGCTGGTTTCGGTATAATAGCCGCGGTCTTAGGAGCTTTAACAGTTAGGGTTGGCAAGCATGGCAATCCTGGAAAGGCTCTCAACACGGGCACTTACATAACATGCACAATCTTTGCAGTCCTAACCTATCTAACGTCGTATTTTCTTGACTATGACCTGAGATTATGGGGAGCAACCGTGGTAGGTTTGATTGCTGGAGTAATAATCGGAATGACTTCTGATTATTTCACTTCAGATGAGAAATCTCCTGTTAAAAAAACAGCGGAGGCTTCTCTAACAGGTACGGCAACTAACATTATAACTGGATTTTCCTATGGCTTGCACAGCGTTTTTCCGCCACTAATCGGAATAGGCATAGCCTCAGTGATAGCATATATGTTGTGTGGCCCAATTAGCGGCAGCGCGCCACTTTCTATTGAGTACACCAAATACGCTGTGTTTGGAATAGGCATGGCTGCTGTAGGCATGCTTTCAATAGTGGGGCTTATAGTTTCAAACGATGCTTACGGTCCAATAGTCGATAATTCCAGAGGAATAGCTATGCAGGCTGGGCTCAGCGAGGAAGTTGTACGTATCACTGATGATATGGACTCTGCCGGTAACACCGCGAAGGCGATTACCAAGGGGTTTGCTATAGGTGCGGCAGGATTGACTGTCATCGCACTTTTGGCTGCATATCAAGAGAGAGCTGGCGGAAGTATATCGTTTGACCTTATGAACCCATTAGTCTTGCTCGGAGCGCTCATTGGCATTGCCATGCCTGCTGTATTTTCAGCGATGGTTATGCTCGGCGTCGGCAGAAATGCTTTCAGAATGATCGAGGAGATTAGAAGACAGTTCAGAGAAATTCCTGGATTAAGAGAGGGAAAAGAGGGCGTTAAACCTGATTATGCGCGATGCGTTGATATTGCTACGAAGGGGGCTTTGAAGGAACTCATGCCTGCAAGCATCGTAGCTATTGGCGCTACTTTGATCGTTGGCTTTGTGGGTGGGGTTCAAGCTTTAGGCGGCTACTTAGCTGGCACTATATTCTCTGGCTTGCTTTTCGCGTTGTTGATGGCAAACGCTGGCGGCTTATGGGACAATGCAAAAAAACTAATCGAATCTGGCGAGCACGGCGGCAAGGGCTCAGAAGCTCATAAGGCAGCGGTTGTTGGAGACACAGTTGGCGACCCTTTCAAGGATACAGCCGGACCTTCCCTCAACACTATGATCTGCGTCATGTCTTTAGTCGCTTCGCTATTCGCTGTACTAATAGCAAACTACAATTTGCTGAAATTGCTAGGCTTATGAAAACCGAATGTCAACTTTTTGTCATAACTCCTTACAGGAAGATCCAGCAGTTCGTTAAAATCATGACTTACAGCAGCTGTTCATAGGAAAGTCTGGCGCCGGGAGTGGGACTCGAACCCACGCGGCCCTCAAAGGGGCCACAGGCTCTCAAGGCCTGCGCATTATCCGCTCTGCCATCCCGGCTTGAATGGACAAACTCATCTAATTCGCTCAATCTTAAAATGTTTACTCGTTCAAGTGCAATGTTAAAAACCGAAAACCTATTTTAAAGGAATACTCATCAAATAGGGAACGCTGAAGAATGGGCCGGTAGTCTAGCTCGGTTAGGACATCTGCTTGACGTGCAGAAGGTCGTCGGTTCAAATCCGGCCCGGCCCACCATGCGAGAGCGTTGGCATTTTCTGCTAAAATCTTGAAATTGTTTGGCTAGGGAAAGAAGTAGCATGTTAGCAGATCTTGACGCTTTCAAAGAACAAGGCATACCTTTAGCATGTCTAATCTATTTTTTGCTTCCTTGTCGTGTGGTGTTTGCGATGTGTGATATTTCCGATAACTATGAAAACGGCTATCAATAGTATTATTGCCGCATAAGTCGTCGATGGATTTGCCGTAGTGTATTCTTTGATTCGAACTGTGTAGCCTCCAACTGGTCCCATGGCATAGACCTGAAAAACAAGTGTGTCCCAGGCAGTTTTTTCGGCTATTTCGACGACAGAGATCACGGTCCACGTTCCTATACTATCTAGAATGTCCGGAATCCTGAAACTTATTTCTGCTAAGCCGTTTTGGTCGGTTAGGATTGTTCTTATTACTACACTTTGATTAAGCGGATCTAGAACCTCAAAGCTGACCAATTTTCGCTGCACTGGATTATCGTTGTACGTCACCAGAGAAGTCAGCTGCACTACCTCGCCGGCAAGAAATTCCCCACCTGGCTCTCCAGGTCCTACCCCTGCTTTTTGAGTGCAGACATCTATTGATCTTCCGTTGACTGGCGGGTCGGGCTGCATCGATTTCCAGAAGAATACAGCACCAACCGAGTCATGAGGGATTTCAATTAGCTCGGAGTCGAGAAGTAAGGTCTGTCCAAGATCCAGTGGACTGCTGACGCATGATAATGGACCTTGAATTACCTCAAAACCTACATACGCTAAAGTTCCCTCTCCGCTTCTTGGAGCTTCTGATTCACCTATTGACATGTTTACTCTAATGGAACCAATCGACTCATTCTCTTCAAATGTAAAGTGAGACCTCGGGGGAGGTGGGAAAAACGGTCCCTGTATGACTGCTTTGACGTACAGGAGGGATGCATTGTATGCTACTGTAAACTCTAAACTACGCAGATTTTCGACGTCAGATATGTTTACTGCTATGTCAAAAAGTTCGCCCACTTCCTTTGCTAGGTACATTGGGGGAGTTATGAAAAGGCATGCCTTTGCCGACTCTGCATAAGCATATGGATTATGGATATTAATTGTGAGTATGCATAGCAGCAAGATAGCTAATAAGGCGTTGAGATACGCTTTTGAATGATGAAGTTTATGCTTGAAAAGCAAAGCCTTCACGCTGCATCATCTACTTCTTAATGATTAGTTTCAATCCTAAGGCGATTTCTCCCCAAGTACTAGAAGTAGCATCCAACAAGTTAACAATTGTGGAGAAATCTTCTATTCTGTTGGCCCGTGTCTATTCTATAGTCGGCAATGGATGGAGAAGTCCATTTTGTTTTGAAACCTACCAAAACAGATAAAAACGTGAAACATAAAGAGAGAAGCGCTAAACTTCGAGGAAAATAGGTATGCCATCAGAAATCTTTGATGTTGAGAAGTTCGTTGAGACAAGCGAGCGCGCAGAATATTGTGCTGTGAAAAGATTAAAGGACGTCGTGAAGTTAAAGCTTCGCACATCAAAGAGACTTTACACCTTAAAAGTAGAACCCGCCAAAGCTGAGGAAATCATTAAAAAGCTTCGATGCGAAATCCGCGAAATATGATCTGTATTACAAATGCGGGTTTGCCACACTTTTTTCAAGAACGCTAGAAGACAGGTAATTCTGCATAAGCTAGTTAGGACTGAAACTTAAATAGAGTACATACCATATTCGCGAGTGGAAGTTGCTTCTAATGAACATCGTTCAAATAATTGGAATCGAAGGTTTGCCAATCATAGAAAGAGGAGACAATGTGGCTGAGCTTGTTTGTGATGCCCTAAACAAGCAAGGGACTCCCGTCCAAAATGGCGATGTGATTGTTGTCACACACATTATTGTTTCACGAGCTGAAGGGAGAACTGTAAACCTAGACGAGGTTGTGCCCTCAGAATTTGCGAAAAACATCGCCATTCGGTATGAGAAAGACCCTGCAGTAGTTGAAGTGGTTCTTCGAGAGTCCAAAAGAATTGCGCGCATGGACGACGGCAAACTCATAACTGAAACTAAACACGGATTTGTCTGCGCCAACGCTGGCGTTGACAAATCGAACGTTCCTGGAGAGAGAATTGTTGCCCTATTGCCTGAAGATCCTGATAACTCCGCGAGAAAAATCAGACAGGAGATAAAGAGATTGACGGGCTGTAATGTCGCGGTTATCATTTCTGATACGCATGGGCGTCCGCTGAGGGAGGGTGAAATAAACGTGGCTATAGGCGTTTCTGGCATGAAGCCGATTAGGGATAGACGGGGCGAGAAGGATTTATTTGATTATATTTTGAGAGTGAAGCAAACGGCGGTTGCGGATGAGCTATGCTCGGCGACTGAACTTGTTATAGGGCAGGCTGATGAAGGTATTCCAGTGGCCATAATCCGCGGTTATAAATATGTAGAATCTGAAGATGCGAAGGCAACCGAGCTGATAAGATCAAAGGAAAAGGACTTATTCCTCTAAGAATGGAATCAAAAAAGTCAAATCAGTATGGAATTGTGCTAGAAAGCTCTATCAGTTCTGGTTGGAATATTGGTATAGTAAAAGGATCAGAGGAGCAGTATTTGATTCATCACATCCAAAAGATTCCTTCAATGGAAATAGAAGGAGTCGAGGTCTCAAGGGCAATTCTAGGCTGTGACAGCTTTATCTCTTGGCTATATCAAGGCGGCAGTTCTCCTTTCAAGGGGGAGAACGGAAATCTTAATGTTTCAAAGGTTTTTGAAGTAATGAAAACGTGCGTAAGCTGCGGGGTTACAAGCCTCGATCTGGCACCTCCAGTATTTGAGGCTTTTAGAAGATTAAATGCTGAATCAGACGAAGAAATTACAGGGGTCGGAGCCCTTCAAGAATGGGCCTGTGAGAATTTCACCATTGATGGCATTCCTCTCAGGAACTGCAGCGAAGAGATAAAGGCTATTATTCGCTTGAAACTGCCTCAAGAATATCTGGAACATTTGGCAAAGTCAAAGAAGCCTGAGTCCGACTTCATAAGATCCTTCTTTATGCCAAAACGCTCAACTCGGCCACTGGCTAGAATTGAGATTGACAAAATTACAATGAACCCTGAATTCTTCGAGAAAAGACTAAAGCTTTACCGTAGCCTCGGTGTAAAATTGGTTCAGTTTGGTGGACTGACTGCCGACTGGTTAGTCAGTATGGGAAGAGTAGACCTGCTGGAAAGACTTTCAAAATTGATCAGAAGTCACGGATTTATCCCAATCTTGATTTGCCACTGGACTAGCATAGTGCTTCCAGTCGCCGAGAAAGAAATAGGAGTAGCTGGATACATAGCTCCCCTGAACAAGTCATGGGGTTTGCTTACTCTTCGTGAAACTCTGGACGTGATCAAGAACGTTGAAAAGCCAATAATAGCCATGAAAACTCTTGGTCAAGGCGCCTTAGCTCACGATCTTCATGGGGCCTTTACATTCGTATTCAAAGAAGCAAGGGTATCCGCAGCTCTTGTAGGTGTGTCGTCGAAAGTTGAGGCAGAGCAGACGTTTTCAGCATTAGCAAAGGTGCTGGCCCAGACCGAATGAGCAAGTCTCGGATAATGTAGCCTTTGTTCAATTTTTCGTGAAAGAATAGCGGCTTATGGTTTTGAACAGGCTATTGAAGTCGATAGATAAATGTTCTTGGAAAATGTAGATAAGTTTGTAAGTGTTAATGCAGGCGGGGAAAATCGTGAAAATTGCAGTTGCTGGCAAAGGTGGTGTCGGCAAAACTCTAGTCGCAGGGGTTCTTGCAAACAACTTTGTCCGTAAGGGACTGAAGACAATGGCTATAGATGCTGACCCTTCACCAAATCTAGCTTTGACATTAGGGCTGTCACGGGACGAAGCGCGAAGAATATTGCCTATATCAGAAAACAAAGAATTGATCGAATCTAAAACAGGCACAGGGTTTTCAGGTGTTTTTCGGCTGTCTTTTACAGTGGATGATGTTGTGCGAGAGTATGCGGTGAAGACTCCATTCGGCGTCAACCTGATTGTTATGGGGACTGTACAGTCAATGGGTTCTGGGTGCACCTGTCCAGCAAACGCCGTTGTCCGTGCTCTACTACGCCATTTGGTTGTGGAGCGAAATGAGGCAGTGATTCTCGATATGGAGGCTGGTGTTGAGCATATCGGTAGAGGAACAGCAAAACATGTCGATACGATGTTGATAGTTGTAGATGCAAATATGAAATCCCTCGAAACCGCAAAACACATCTATGAATTGGCCGCGAAGGCTGGTATGAAGCGGACTGTTCTGGTTGGGAACAAAATTGAAAATGACACCCATAAGAAAGTGATCAAGAATTTTGCTGAAAACAACGGCTTGTTGATTCTAGATTTTGTGCCCTTTGACAGAAAGGTTGTGCAAGCGGAAGTGCGTGGAGAAACTCCCCTCAAGCTTAGAGGATCAGAAGCAATATGTGCCATAGAAAAACTATGTGATAGACTCATAGCGAAAAATGCCTAATAAGTTGGAAGCGAAACCTAATACGTAAGGAAGCACGGGAACACATGAAAAAGCTAGTTACGATAGGGCGTGGAGGAACTGGGAAAACAAGCTTTGTCGCTTTGATGACCAAATACTTTACTGAGATTGGAGACACACCCCTGTTGTTAGTGGACGCAGACCCAGATCAAAACCTCAGCGAAATGGTTGGAGTAGACCTGAAAAAAGCAGGGAAAAACACGATTTCGGAATTGCTCGTGGAGACTTTTTTGGAGCAGGGCGGAACAACGGTTGGCGTCCCACCGACCGAACGCATTGAAAGCAGAATTTGGGGGCATGGCTTGTTTGAGAGCGACTTTTTCGATTTTATTGCCCTTGGAACGAAGTGGGTTGAAGGGTGCTATTGTCTGCCAAATGCAGCCTTAAAGGGAGCCTTGGAATCGTTAACCAAGAACTACCACTATGTGTTGATAGACTCGCCAGCAGGTCTAGAACATCTAAACAGAAGAATCACATCAAAGGTTGATGACATTTTCGACATCATCGACCCTTCTAAAAAATCATTTGACCACATTGAACGTGCATACCGCATAGCCAAAGAAGTCAAGATAGACTTCAAAAACTTCTACGTCATCGGCGGTTTCAGATTTCCAGGACGCCTAGAAAATCGAGCTGAAAAAACCTTAAAACTTGAATTTTTGGGTAAAATAGCACGTGATGAAAAGGTTGAAGAATATGTTCTTAATGGAGAATCTCTACTAAATCTGCATCCAGACTCTCCGGCCTATCTTTCTGTGAAGAAAATATTGGAAAAAGCTGGTTACATCAAACAGTAATCAACATCAGTCCTTTTTCATATTTATTGTCAGCGTCTTTAACAAAATTGCTGTGCAACCGCATACTCTATACTAGAAAAATCGTCTAGAAAGACTTAAAATAACGTTGTGATAACGTTACATCTTCAAACCTTTAGGTTGTGTTTATGGTTGAGTAGAAAGGGTGTACGTGTAAAGGTTGGTGAATTGAACACTGATGTTGGACTTGTTAAGGATCTTGAACTTTCAATCGGTAGAATTATTGAGGAGAAATGGGCTGAACCCATAGGCCCGACGCCTTTTCCAGGGCTAACAGCTCTAAGAGAGTGGGACATGAAACTTCTTCAACGCTACAAACCATTCTACTTGCCATTTTGTGACGTGTGTTGCCTCTGCACTTTTGGCAAATGCGACCTAACGGGAAATAAGCGTGGGGCATGCGGAATAGACATGGCAGGCCAGCAATCCAGAATAGTGCTTTTAGCTTGCTGTATTGGAGCAGCAACTCACATAGGTCACGCGCGCCACATGGTTGAACATTTAATCAAAACATTTGGGCATAGGCATCCGCTTGATGTCGGTGGACTAAACGTTCAAGTTGAAGCGCCAGTAACCCGTCTAGTCTGCGGGGTAAAACCTGAAACTCTAGGTGACCTAGAAGAAGTTTTAGACTACGTTGAAACCCAGCTTACCCATCTGCTATCAGTTACACATACGGGACAGGAAGGAAGCAACATCGATTTTGAGTCAAAAGTTTTCCACACAGGTATGATAGACCAAGTTGGAATGGAGGTTGCAGACATCGCTCAAATAGCGACTTATGGCTTTCCAAAGGCAGACCCGGAAGCTCCGCTCGTCGATTTGGGATTTGGAACCATAAACGTGGAAAAACCCGTAATCCTCTGCATAGGCCATAACGTTGTTCCTTCTGTCGGAATAATAGACTACATGAAAGAGAACGGATTTGACGGCGAAATCGAGGTTTGTGGACTATGCTGCACAGCCCACGACATAACGCGGTATTATAAGCGAGGGAAAATTGTTGGTCCAATTTCGTGGCAGTTACGCTTCATAAGAAGTGGCGTCCCAGACATCGTTGTATTAGACGAGCAGTGCATCAGAACAGATTCATTTCACGAAGCTCAAAAAATAAAAGCGCCAGTAATCGTTGCTTCTGAGAAAAACTGCATGGGATTGCCAAATTGCACCAGCGACCCAGCAGATAAGATAGTTGAAGATTTGGTAAGCGGAAAAACACTTGGTGCCTTGATTCTAGACCCTGAAAAAGTTGGAGAGGTTGCTGTAAAGGTAGCCTTAAAAGTTGCTCCATTACGGAAAAAGTTTAAGACAATTCCAGAAGTCGACGAAGTTACCCAAAGAGCAAAAGAATGCAAACAATGCAACGACTGCAGAAGAGCATGCCCACAAGACTTACACATTCCGGAAGCGATCAAAGCGGCAGCGGAGGGAACCCTAGCCGAGCTTGCAGACTTATACGATTTATGCGTGGGTTGCGGACGATGTGAACATGCATGTCCAGTCGGCTTACCAGTCCACAGCTTTATCGTGAAAGCTGGAGAGAAAAAACTGAAAGAAGAAACCTACAAAGTGAGGGCTGGAAGAGGAGCCATACAAGACGTCGAAATAAGAAACGTTGGAAGCCCCATTGTGCTCGGCGAAATTCCAGGCGTGGTGGCGTTCGTTGGATGCGCCAACTATCCTAGCGGAGGGGCAGAGATCGCTGAAATGTGTAATGAATTTGCCAAGAGGCGCTTCATAGTTGTAACCTCAGGATGCGCAGCAATGACAGCTGGCATGCACAAGAACGAGGACGGAAAAACGCCCTACGAGGACTTTACAGGCGAATTCACATCAGGATGTCTCGTCAACGTAGGTTCCTGCGTTGCAAACGCACACATAGCCGGCGCTGCAATAAAAATCGCAAACATATTTGCAAAGCGAAATTTAAGAGCTAACTATGAAGAAATAGCCGATTACATACTCAACCGTGTAGGCGCTGTTGGCGTTGCTTGGGGTGCTTACTCCCAGAAGGCAGCGTCAATCGCGAGCGGATGTTGGCGCCTCGGTGTTCCAGTTGTTGTTGGTCCTCACGGCATAAAGTATAGGCGGATGCTGCTAGGAAGGGCTGATCGTGAGGAAGATTGGTATGTTTATGATGCACGGACTGGAGAAAAAGTGTATGTCGGACCTACACCTGAACATCTTTTCTATGCGGCTGAAACAAAAGAAGAGGCAATGGTTATGATAGCTAAGCTTTGCATGAGACCCAATGACACAATGAAAGGAAGAGCGATAAAACTTACGCATTACATTGACCTGCATAAAAGGTTGTTTGGAACAATGCCTGAAGACATACACTTGTTTGTGCGCACAATCGCGGACGTGCCAGTAACGATGAAGGACGAAATCGTGAAGATTCTTGGAGAAAAGAAGTGGAAGGAAAATGTGATTCCCGACCCGACGATTCTTCCGCGGATGATTAGGAAGAGGAAGGAGTGAAAGATATGGCGACAGTTGAACCTTGGCAAACAGCAGAAATTCCAGGTCCGAAAAAGGCCTTGGTCGTCACAAAACCCGAAGTCGTTCCTGCAATGATCAAGAGGGCCAAACGACCGATTCTCATAGTCGGTCATAAGGCCGTTGAAACAAAGCTAGAAGACAAAAAACTAATCGACTACATGATTGATTTTGCAGAGAAGGCTAACATTCCAGTTGTGGCCACAGCCCACATGATCAGCGAGTTTCTAAAGAGAGGGTACAAGCCGGCTGGTTGGATGCCCGCTGTCGATATTGCGAATAGGCTTACAGACCCGGAGTGGAGCGGGCTTGATGGTAAGGGACCCTACGACTTAGCCTTGTTTGCTGGCCTTCCTTACTATATGGAGTGGACTATTCTTTCTGGGCTGAAGCATTTTGCCTCAAACCTTAAAACCATAACATTGGATAACGTTTATCACCCGCATGCAAGCTGGTCATTCCCGAACATGCCTGAGAAAGATTGGCTGGAAAACCTCAAATTGATAATCGAGAAGTATGAAGGAAGTGCATGAAAATGTCCATGTTTAAGGATATACCAGTTGATGTTGGCGTAATCTACGAAGGCGAAAGGATCCGCAGAAAGGACATGTACGTCGAACTTGGCGGACCAGACATCAAAGAGAAGTTTGAGTTGGCAAGGGTGAAAAAACCAGAAGAGGTCGAGGATGGAAAAGTAACTACTCTAGGACAAGACTTGAAAGACATGGAGGAAGAAAAAAGCTATCAGTTTGGCATTTTGGTTGAAGTTTCTGGTGCCCAGCTAGAACCTGAGCTTGAAGGAGTAATCGAAAGACGCATCCATGCCTACTGCAACTTCATTGAAGGTTTCATGCACCTAAACCAGCGCTATGATATTTGGCTAAGACTTAGCAAAAAATCGTTTGAAAAGGGGTTAAACTCCTTTGACTATGTTGGAAAGGTTTTGCATAGGCTTTTCAAGAGCGAGTTACCGATAATTGAAAAGATGCAGGTAACCTTCATCACCGAACCCGAAAAGGTGAAAGAACTTTACACGGAGGCTCTGCAAATTTATGAGGCAAGAGACGCGAGGGCGAGGGGGCTGAAGGACGAGGAAGTTAACGAGTTTTATGGATGTGTTCTATGCCAGTCCTTTGCCCCGACTCATGTTTGTGTAATCACTCCTCAGCGGTATTCGAACTGCGGAGCGATAAGCTGGTTTGATGGAAGGGCGGCGGCGAGCATAGATCCGAAAGGCCCAGTCTTTCCTATCGAAAGAGGAGAACTACTTGACCCTGTGAAAGGAGAATACTCAGGCGTGAATGAAGCCGCGAAAAAGAAAACCTTAGGAGAAATCACAAGAGTATGGCTTTACACGGCTTTCGGCTATCCTCACACCTCATGCGGCTGCTTTGAGGGCGTTGCCTTCTATATACCAGAAGTGGACGGCTTCGGCATTGTACATAGAGGTTACAGAGATGTAACTGTAAACGGATTGGCATTTTCAACTCTTGCCGATTCTACGGCGGGCGGCCGCCAAGTGGACGGGTTTCACGGAATATCTGTGGAGTATATGCGTTCTCCGAAGTTTCTGCAGGCTGATGGTGGATGGAACCGAGTGGTATGGTTGCCTAAAGAAGTGAAAGAGAGGGTGAAGGACTACATTCCCGCGGAGCTTGCCGGCAAAGTTGCAACTGAAGAGGATGCGAAAACAATTGACGAGTTGAAGGCTTTTCTGAAGGAGCATGACCATCCGGTTGTTGCAACTTGGAAAGAAGAAGTGGCAGCAGTTGAAGAAGCTGTGCCAGCCGAAGTAAGAGAGGAAGCCGCAATGGTGCCGGTTGCCTCAGCAGCAAGTCTGCCCTTAACTGCTGGTGGCTTTAGGATAATCCTAAAAGATGCGAAAATCTACGCTAAGAAAGTTATCATTCGTTCAATGAAAGGCGAAAAACCTGAGAAAAGGTGAGAAGGCTTGTCTGGAAAGGAGAAGGAAGAGAACGTTTTAGGACTGAAACTTAGTCCACGCCTAATCGAGCTTCTTGCAAAACTTCAGGAGATAGAGCTTGAAGATTTCGAGATGAATGTTGGCGATCTTGAGATATGGCTTCAACCTGGCGCAGTTGGGGCTCCGATTGTTGTTCTGCCAAAGGTTGCGCCTCCTGTAAAGGCTAAACCAACGGCACTTATTGAAGCGGAGTTTATTCCCTCTGTTGAAACTTATCCAGGTAAGGTTGTTGAGGTGAAGCTTGGAGCCACAAAAAGTGAAGGTGGAACCCGCGGAAAATCCGCAGTTATTGGTGGTGAGACGACACCAGCTTTTTACACGTTTGAGAGACCTACCCCTCATCCTCCAGTGGTAACTTTAGACGTTTTTGACATGGAGGTTCCTCTTGCAAAGGCTGTGAAGATGCATGTGAAGGATGTTTTAGGCGATCCCGCGGCTTGGGCTAAGCTTGCCGTTGAAAAGTTTGGCGCTGATCTTATTACGATTCATCTGATCAGTGTTGATCCGCTTCTTAAGGATGCTTCGCCAAAGGCAGCTGTAAAAACAGTAGAAGAGGTGGCTCAAGCCGTTGATGTGCCCCTTGTCATTGGTGGATGCGGAGACCCCGCAAAGGATGCAGCCGTCTTCGCGGAGGTTGCCAAAACTTTTGCTAAGGAAAGATTTCTGATGAGCTCAATAACAAGGGATATGGATGTTGAACGCTGTGCGAAATTCATAAAGAAGAATGGACATGTTGCGTTGTCTTTCACTCCGATGGATCTGAACCTAGCTAGAGAGCTCAACCGAAGACTCTACGATTTTCTGCCGAAGGAGGACATAGTTATGGATTTGACGACAGCTGCGCTTGGCTATGGTCTTGATTATGCTTTCACCAACATGGAAAGGGCAAGGCTTGCCGCTTTGATGGGTGATCCTGAGCTTGCGCATCCCATGTCCTCTGGGACGACAAACGCTTGGGCTGCGAGAGAAGCGTGGCTGAAGATGGCTCCAGAGTGGGAACCGCGAGAGTTGAGGGGACCTCTCTGGGAAGTAGTGACGGCTTTGACTTTGTTGCTTGCTGGTGTGGACTTGTTTATGATGATGCATCCAGCTGCTGTGAAAACACTCAAAGATGTGACAGAGCAGTTGGCAAGCGGTAGTTTAGGCGACTCTGGCAAGCTCGTGGAGTGGGTTTCCGCAAAGATTTAGGCTCGGAGCGTGTATTTATGAGTGAGAGGGAAGTTAAGGGGAAAGTTGGCGTAAGAGAGCTAAGCCCAATTGATGTTTACAAGCTTTTGCCCAGAACGAATTGTAAGGAGTGCGGCGAAGAGAACTGTATGGCTTTTGCAACAAAGGTTGTGAACCGCGAGGTTTCAGTTGAGCAGTGTCCGCCGATCTTGACTAAAGAGCACGAAAAAGCCTACAAACAGTTGAAGGAGATGCTGAAGCCTGCTGTGAAGGAGGTTGTTGTAGGTGTTGGAGAGCGTGCTCGCAAGATTGGCGGGAAACTGGTTATGTATCGCCATGAGTTCACGTATTTTAATCCCACGGCAATTGCGATTGACGTGACTGATGAGATGTCTGATGAAGAGATTTCGAATAGAATAAGGAAAACAGAAGGTTTCAACTTTGAGTATATTGGGCAAACATTGAAGCTTGATATGGTTGCTGTTCGATCAACGTCAAACGACCCAGATAAGTTTAAGGCAACAGTTAAGAAAGTGGCTGAAAACGCAAATCTGCCCTTAATCTTGTGTTCACTGAATCCGAGTGTTCTTGAAGCAGGGTTGATGGCTGTTGCGAAGTCACGACCGATTTTGTACGCGGCGACAAGGGACAATTGGAAGGAGATCGCTGAACTCGCTTTGATGTATAATTGTCCGCTGACGGTTTTTGCGCCGGGCAATTTGAAGTTGCTCAAGTCTTTGGCGAAGACTTTGCTTGCGTATGGAGTTGAAGACCTTGTGTTAGACCCGGGCACCTTTCCGGGCGATGGTTTGGCTGATGCACTGAACAGTTTTACGATGATTCGTAGGGCTGCTTGCAAGAAGGGCGACGAGCTTTTGGGTTTTCCGTTGATTGGTGTGCCTATGGTTGCATGGATTGAGAAGGGTCAAGCACCAGACGAGATTGCGAAGTGGCGTGAAGCCTATTTGGCGGCTATGCTTATTGTTCGTTTCGCAGATGTCATAATAGTGCATAACGTCGATGGCTGGGCTCTTCTTCCGCCAGTCGTATTGCGTCAGAACGTTTACACAGACCCAAGAAAACCAGTGGCGGTTGAGCCAGGCTTGAGAGTGTTTGGGGCTCCGGATGAGAATTCGCCTGTGATGTTTACGACCAATTTTGCACTTACGTATTACACTGTGGCTTCAGACATCGAAGCGGGAAAAGTGAACGCATATCTGATTGTTGTGGATTCTGAGGGAATAGCGGTGGACAGTGCTGTTGCCGGGAGAAAGCTGACAGCGGAAAAGGTTGCTGATGCTATAAAGGCTTCTGGAATAGAGGATAAGGTTAAGCACAGAAAGCTCATAATCCCTGGAAAAGCCACACGCTTAAGCGGGGAAATCGAAGAGCTAAGCGGATGGCAAGTGCTTGTCGGACCGCGCGACTCATCAGACATACCAAAATTCCTACAAGAAAAATGGCAAAATCCTTAAAATCCTTCTTCTAATTCCTTGTGAATTGCCTTCTAGATTCTGAATAATTTCTTCTTACCATCTTCCACAAACTAACCAAGCCGTCGTCCTTTCACTCCAAGGCTGAATTATAAGTTCAATCTATATATAAGGGAGGGGGCTAGAGACCCAGAGACTAGAAGGCATCTGTTTCTTTCCTAATCTGCCTTTCGAGTTCGCAGACGTACTAAAGGTTCAATCTATTTATAAGGGGGGCTAGACTGTTTCAGAATCTATCAGTTTCACCTATATCTTTTAAGATAATCCTCTGGTTTTGGGAAGACATCCCGAGTTCTTTCAAAACGCTTTCTAGTATTAATCCACTGCTGAAGTACCATGAAGTCTTTCGGCTTGCTGAAGCTTTCAACTTCGCCGTCCTCTCTTCTCCTCTCAATCCTTATGCAGTCATCCACAATACAGCTTAAAACACAAGCGCCACAATAAACGCAAAGCTCCTCTGTAATCCCAACATCCCCAGCCTTCCAATACAAAGCACTAGACGGACACGCCTCTATGCAAAGCTTACACTCCACACCCTTACACGTCCTCTTGTCAATGGTTATGTTTCCATCCACAAAAAACTCCTTCACACCCAGCGGAGCCAGAAGCTCTTCTCTTCGCTTCTTTTCCTCCTTCTCCGCAGTTTCCACTAGAAGTTGAAATATGTCAACAGTTGCGGTCTTGCTGGGCTTCTTCTTCCTAGGCATTTACTTCATCTTTTCAACAAAGCATCCATTTCTGAAACGTATAATTCTCATGGATTATAACTATTTATCCAAAATACAGATTGAAAACGGAAAATCAGAAACACGGAAGAGAACAGTGTTACCCTATTCCGCTTCTCTCAATTATCTTTGGCACAATCCACTCGAAACCCACAGCCATCATATGAATCCCAGCAACACTAGTGGTTTTGCGAATCTCACGAATCATCTCGCCGAAAATCTCAACATTCGCCTCCAAAAACGCTTCCTTGCCCTTCTGCTTAGCCTGGCGAAGACGTTGTTCCACATCATCAGGAACCTTAATGCCCGGAACAAATTTGATCATCCAGTCCATCATCGCCTGAGACTTGAAAGGAGCAACACCAATCAGCACAGGCGTCTTCAGATAAGAAACAGCGTCCAAAAACCGTTTGGCTTGCTCAACACCATAGACGCACTGAGTCTGAACAAAGTCAACTCCAAGCCTGACTTTCCTTTCGATTTTAAGAATTTCCGGTTCCAGCGGGTCAGCATTAGGCGCAGCCGCAATGCCGATATTAAATTTGGGCGGATTATCTATCTTGTTTCCGCTCAGATCTAAGCCCTCGTCCATAACCTTTCTAAGCATATACGTGAAAGTTGCAGAATCCAAGTCAAAGACAGGCTTGGACTGAGGAGTGTCGCCTACAGTTGTGTGATCGCCAGTAAGGACCAAAATGTTCTTTATCCCCAAGGCACCTGCTGCCAAGACGTCAGAAATGAGTGCCAAACGGTTCCTATCCCTAGTAGTCATCTGATAAACCGCCTCCACACCAGCCTCCTTCTGGATCAGATAGGAGGGAACAAGTGCATTCATATAACCAAAAGCGGTAGGGTTATCGGTAATGTTAATAGCCACAACGTGACCTTTCAGCGTCTTTGCCCCTTCAATGACCTCGTGAAGATTTGTTGTTTTCACGGGCTCAAGTTCGCCAGTAAAAACAAACTTGCCATCAACTATCTGCTTCATCAAATCGCCGTAAGCTTCCTTACTCGCAGCCGGAGCGATTCCCTCTGTTCCCTTCGCCGTTTCAGTTTTCTTTTCAGCTACTGTTTCACCGCCAATTTCTCGCGGATGCTCCGAGATCCTGTAATCGCGTGGAACCCTAAACTTCGTAAATGAATCAAGCCTATTCCTCTCTTTTAGGCGATTATAGATGAGCACCCACGCGCAGTCCTTTTTCCAGCTCCCAACCTCACATTTTCCTTTTGCCTGTCCTCCGCACGGTCCATTAAGAAGGCTCTTAGCGCACCGCGTTATCGGGCATATGCCCCCAGTTTCAAACAGGATGCAGTCTCCGCACGCTCGGCACATCTCATAGAATTTGCCTTCCTTTGCATCGTGCATTCCAAGGAATTTCGTGTCATTAGCCGGTAAAACCAGCTTGTTTGGATACAAATCCACAAGTGTCTGAACTCCGACTCCACATGCTAGGCTGAGCAAGGCATCATAATCGCCTATTAATGCATGAAGCGATGAAGCAGCTATCTGCCTGTCGCATTGACGCAAAATCGAAACAGCTTTAACTTTTGAGTCGCTCAATCCCATGAGTTTTCTGTGCATTCCCAGCAACGTCTTCAAGATCTCAGCCTGCTTTTCGCCTCCAACCTGAATTATGGAGGCACACCCGTCACAGCCGACTATCAAGAGGTTTTGAAGGTTCGCAGCCATTGCAAAAATTTCCTCAAGAGGTTTCTGCTGGACTATAATCAAGAAGATGCCTCCTTAAAGAAACTCATATGAGAATGAACCCGCGATATAAGAATTGCTGCAAGAGATGGGTAAGCATCATTATTTGCTGCAAACGCAAGTTTAATATTTCTGATGTACCCTCCTTAAACTTCTTTGCGGTTGACGTTTGAAGTATATTTGAGGTCACCATTATGACCGCCGATAAAATCGCCGAAAGAAATTATCCTCCGTGTCGCAAGGCTTGTCCAGCTGAGGTGAACGTTCAAGCTTACATAGCCCTCATAAGCCAGGGAAAATTCAAAGAAGCCCTTGAGGTTGTGAGGAAGTATATTCCTTTCCCAGCAATTTGCGGAAGGGTGTGCTTCAGCCCTTGTGAAGAGGTATGCACAAGAAAAGATATAGATGAAGCGTTAAGCATTCGAGCGTTAAAGCGTCTTGTTGCCGATTACGAGACTAAAACCGGAGGTTATGAGAAACCAGGTCTAGTGCCGAGAAAATATGATGAGAAGATAGCTATAGTAGGCTCTGGGCCAGCAGGACTTACTGCAGCGTATGAACTTGTTAAAATGGGGTATCCTGTTACAGTTTTTGAAAAGAATTCTGGACCAGGGGGGATGCTGAGAGAATGCATCCCAGCATATCGCTTGCCCAAGGAGGTGGTCAACATCGAAATCCACCATCTTGTAGACTTGGGCGTAGAAATAAAGGTAAACACAACGTTAAGCAAAGACATAACAATTGACAGCATGCTTAACCAAGGCTACAAAGCAGTCTTTCTAGCTATAGGTGCTCCAAAATGCTTAAGCCTAAACGTTGAAGGAGAAAACTTAGGTGGTGTTCTTCGCTCACTTGAGTTTCTAAGAGATGTAAACTTCGGAAAGCGCATAGAACTTGGAAACAAAGTTGCAGTGATAGGCGGAGGGAATGTCGCCGTTGATGTGGCCAGAACTGCTAAGCGCCTCGGCGCCAGCGAAGTAATCATAATATACCGAAGATCAGAAGAGGAAATGCCCGCACATCATCGAGAGCTTGAAGAGGCAAAACTCGAAGGTGTAAACATTGTCTTCCTGGCCTCGCCAAAGAGATTCATAGGTGAGAATGGAAGGGTCACTTCAATAGAATGCACTCGAATGAGTTTGGGACCGCCAGATGAAAGTGGCAGAAGACGCCCAATACCAATAGAGGGCTCAGAATTCACTGTCCCCGTTAACACGGTTATTCTGGCTATAGGAGAAACGCCAGACCCTGCATGTCTACCAAAAGAAGTTGAGGTGACAAAAGGAAACACGATTGTTGTTGACCCAATCACGCTCGAAACAAGAGTGCATGGAGTGTTTGCGGGTGGAGACGTGATCACAGGACCAGCGTCAGTGATAGAAGCAATAGCCGCGGGCAAAAAGGCCGCAGTCTCTATTAACCGTTACCTCAGGGGTCTCGACTTGAAAGCAGGGCGGGAAGAAAAAATCTCTGAAACGACTTGGGCTCCAGGTGAGGGGCTGTTGGAGAAGAAGTCTAGACAAACTATCCCTTATATTGCTCCGCCCCAACGCTCTGGAAACTTCCAAGAGGTTGAACTAGGATTTTCTGACGAATGTGGCATAACAGAAGCTCATAGATGTTTCTTCTGTAGTCCATGCGCCCAATGTCTTGAGAGCGAAGAATTGTGCGAACACGACGATGTTCTCGTAGATGAAGACAGATGTATTGCTTGTGCGAACTGTGAAAAGATCTGCCAATACGGAGCCATAAAAGTAGAAAAATCCGTCGCAAAGGTCAATTCTGACCTCTGCAAGGGTTGCGGAACATGTGCAGTTGAATGTCCTGCAATAGCGATATCCATGAGTAATTTCTCGGACGAGAAAATCTTGAATTCTATCGAAGAAGGTTCAAAAAGGTGGGAAGGCAATAACCTGCGCATATTGGCTTTCATTTGTGACTGGAGCCACAAATCGGAAATCAACGAGCTTAAAGAAAACCCAAACGTTTGTCTTGTACCGATCAAATGCACGGGGAGAGTAGACCAACTACACATTCTACGCGCTTTAGAAAAGGGAGCGGATGGCATCTTAATCATAACGTGCCACAATTCAGATTGTCACTATGTTTCTGGGGCCTCGGTTAGTCGTAAAAGACTGGAAGAAGTGAAGAAGTGGCTTAAAGCTGTTGGAATAGAACCTGAACGATTGCAGATAGAGAACACTTCTGCCAGCGATAAACGTGGCATTGGCGAAATTATTATGAGCTTCACTTCTAATCTTAAAGGGATTATGCCTAATCCGTCCGCAAGTCGTTTGGGCTAATCACACATCTATTGCTTCGAGAGGAAGTTTATAACCAACCTGACGCTTTTTGTTGTTGGTTGGATAAAGAATGTGCGAATTCACCATGATCCTTGATGGAAAAATCGTTTTCAAAGATGTGATTTATGCCAAGACGGAGAGAGACATTGTGGTCGCTAAGGATGTACTCGGGACGACTAAAGAGTTCAAGAACTGCAGAATAGTTGAAGTTGACGTGAACTCTACACGTCTAGTCTTATCAAGTATTTGAATCTGAGACTGCATAATGTCAGAATCACACTAACGAAGCGAGAATGCCTGCTGTCAGACCAAACGTTATTGGGAAGGGCAATCCAGGGAACATCCCTTTCTTTTCCAGCATTTTAAAAGACAGCAGACAGCCAAAGGAGATGCCAATTATGGAGGCTAAACATGGAATAAAGCCAAAATTGAGAAACATATGACCAGAAAGCATGGAATAGAATGTTAGATCTCCCAACCCGATCTGAATATACTTGAAAGAGAAGCTTAAACCACGAAGTTGCTCAAGCCCGCTGTGAGCTATCTTTCCAACGGGTCCATGATAAACGGCGAATACGTCATAAATCGCCAGAAAACCGAGAATCAGCACTGCGCTTAAAGTAGGGATTGAAACTCCTAGGAATGTGCCTAGGGCTCCTCCTAGACAGAGAATCAACAGCGAGTGTGTTTTATTGCGAGTCCGAAAGACAGCAAAGTCGGCTAGAACTGTTATGAGCATGGACAACAATAGAACCAAAGCTTCTAAGTAGGGGACTGCAAACCTTGAAAAGGCCGCTGACAAATAAACCATAGAAAGCATAAAAAATGCAGCAGTTAAAGCGAAACCAGTGATCAACGCTATTAGCTTGCGGCTTTTCCTTTTCAAAAGAAGGTATATTAATGATGCGCCGACTCCGACGAGAACAACAAAGTAGACTGCGTTGCCAAGAGATCCAAAAATGTCTTCAGAGAAGGGAGTAATCGTGTAGAATTCCATTGTGGATGTTAGAATTAGATAGGCGCACAGCGCCCCAAAAAGTAAGCTTGCCAGAATAGGCATCAAATGTATAAGCTTCGCCTCAAACTTGTCAATCACGGCTCTCGCCCTAGTTTGTTTGCGGTCATTTCAGCTTTCACGTGGCATTTGTTGCAGAATAAGCTTTGTTTTCTGTCGGTTTCGAAGATGGAATTGGAGAAATACATAACGCAGAACGGGTTGGAACAGTGCCTCAATCCTAGAGTGTGTCCAAGCTCATGTACGGCCTCCTTTGTGCTCCTCTCCATGAAAAGCTCCATGTTTGCTGTCTTTCCGTAGAATTCTGGTCTAAGCCGCGATAACGATATTAAGGCTGCTTTTCCAGGGCAATCTGCCTCGCCAAATACAAAGTTTAAATCTGGGACAAAAATATCGACATCAACAATCCCTAAAATGCGACTTAAGGCTTTTTCTTTTTCGGCGTAGCTATGAACAATGCTTAGAATAGTATCTGAACGGTATTGTTTTCTTGCTTTGTCGAAGGCTACTTCTGGTACGAGTAGCGTTTCGGGGAGGATCGTGCATGTTGTTGCTGGAAAAATCATGTTCAGGTTTTGTTGAATTCTGCTTGTCATAGATTCGTTGATTTGTCCTATACGCAAGATTCCAATCTTCATTGGTATTCCACTAGACCTTAAATGTGTCTCCGGCTCTCGGGGCTGTGGCTTCTAAACCGAGCTCATTCTTCGCCCACTTCGCGAGAAGTTCGCAGTTTCCCTCCGCACCATGAACTACATATATTCTGGGGTTGCCACCAAGTTTTCTCACTGCTTCTTTGAGTTCACTCGCTCCGCAGTGCGATGAAAAGTCGAAATGGCCAACCCGAGCCTTAACTTTCCTCATTTTTCCGTCAATAACGCAGATGCCCTTCTCCAGTAGCTGTCTTCCAGGCGTGCCTGGAATCTGATAGCTGACCAAAAAGATGGCGTTGTGCACCTTTTTTCCGATTTTTGAAGTGTAGAACACTGCTGGACCGCCTTTGAGCATGCCTGCCGGCGAAATTATTACGCCCGGTGCTTTGGCTGCTTTCCTGCGGTCTCTCCAGCCTTCAGCCCAATCAAGTGAATGTAACGTGTCCATGAACAGCTTGGGATCTTTGATGAACTCCTTATGATTCATGATTACTCGGCTTGCATCGCGTGCCATTCCGTCGATAGTAACTGGATATTCGAAATGGTGGGCGGTTAAGATGCATGCGATTTCTTGAGATCTTCCGACGCCGAATGCTGGGATCAGAACCGTACCTCCTCTTTCCGCTGTATCTGTGACTTCGTCCACAAAGTGCTTCTCCAGTTGCAGACGTTCTGGGTGATCCTCATCAGCATATGTGCTTTCGATTATCACTGCGTCCAAATCCTTACATTCCATTTTTGCGCCTTCCAGCAGTCTTGTGTCTATGATGTTGAAGTCGCCTGTATAGAGTATCCTTTTTCCTTCGGCTTCGATTAGTATTTGTGCGCTTCCTGGGATGTGTCCAGCATTCAGGAATTGGAATGTTATGTCCCCGATCTTCTCTTGGGCTTCGAAGTCTGCGTGTTTGCTGTTTCTCATCATTGACTTGAGCTCAAGATATTCAAATGGTAGGTAATAGCTTGACAGGTGAATGAAGTCTGAGATTAGTATTTGGTTTAATTCTGTCGTTAGTTTGTTCGCGTAAAGTGGCTTTTTTCCTTGGATGTAGAATATTGGAATTGCGCCTGAGTGGTCGAGGTGGCTGTGGGTTAGAATGATTGCGTCAACGTCTTTTGGTGGTACGTGCATTGGAAATCCTGGCGCATGGTTTAGCATTACTCCATAGTCTAGGAGAACCTGTGTTTTTTCGGTTTTTACAGCTATTGCTATTCTGCCAACTTCGTGGGTTCCACCTAGGAACCCTATCTGTAATGGACTCATATGTTTTCATCTGCTGACGCAGTAATCATGCCTTTCGCCCTTTTAAAAATGTATTGACTTTCCAGTTGAGGCAACCCTGATCATTCCATTTTTTATTGCCTTCAAAATTTCATCGATGTCTGAGGAAGCTTGAATCTCTGCGTAGACTGTCCATAGTTCCTCAGCTGCGTGGGCGTCGCTTCCTGCAACACCCGGCAAACCCATCTCTTTGGCTAGATTTTCGGCGAGTTTGTTGACTTGAGGTGTTGAAATGCCGTTTAAGACTTCGACGGCGTCGGGGTCGTAGTTTTTGGTTAGGTCTCCTAGTCCATATGCTCTGTAGGGATGAGGAACTATTGCTAAGCTACTTCTTTCTCTGGCGAAGTCGATAACATTTCTAGCAGTCCATGGTCTAGGTGGCAATTCTGCGGTACCTAAAATTATCAGGTCTCCTTCGGCTGTGCTTATTTCGACTCCTGGGATTATTAGGATATCTTGGTATGCTGAAGCTAGTTCTAGGACTTTGTAATAGCCTTCAACTGTGTTGTGGTCTGTTATGGCTATGACTTTAATGAAGGGGTGTGCATAAAGCTGGTCTATTATGGTTTTTGGGTTTGTTGACGCGTCTGATGAATATTTTGTGTGAATGTGCAGGTCTACTCGGATCAACGGCTATTCGCTCTGATTACTGCAGAATCTTACGCAATGTGGTTAAAGTGGTTTTGGTTGTCTGTCTCTAGAAGCGCTGTCTAGCCCCCCTTATATATAGATTGAACCTTGGGTCTAAGGTGTGAGTCCAAGTTTTCTTATGGAGTCTGCTTTCCTGGTGTTGATTGTCTCGAGTTTGATGTTATTTTGCTTGCAGACTTTCTTGCATGTTTTTAGTATGGTATTGTTCCAGTTGTCTGGATCATTGAATAGTAAAACGGTTTTGTAGTTCGTTCGGCTGATATAGCTTGCTACCTGCTTTGCAACGTATTCGATTGTCTCTTTGTCCAATGGAAGTGTGATTTCGTGTTGGGATAGTGGATAGATTTCGTCGAGTTCGATTGGGACTATGCCGAATGGTGCAGCATAGAAGCATGTGTGAACCTTGTCAAGTTTCTTTTTAGGTAGGTTTTCGAGTAATTTCGTGACTTGTCTGAATTGCTGTGATTTGTGAAATGGCTTTGTTTGGGTTTGTGGCATGAGGAGAAGGATTTTGGCTTGTTTGGGTTTTGTATATCGTTGTGTTAGGTTTTTTCTATAATGGACAACTTCGGGTCGAATGAGACTGGTGGAGCCGAAGAAGAACAAACCACTTGCTTTGACGCTCGGTGCGTGTTTCTCGATGAAGTCTTTGTATTTGGCTAATCTTCTTACCGCTTGAAGCAAAGCAGGGTGCGCATGCGCCCGCATTTCCAGATGTTCCCACAGTCTACCGTCTTCGATGGCTTGTTTTGTGCGTTTCAGTTCTGCAGCGCATACATAGAGGTTGTGTTCAGCCAGAAAGACTTCTTTTTCTTTTTGTGGCAGTTCTTGTGCTTGCTTCGGAGTTGTGTTGGCGCATTTTGGGCATGTACATGGGAAATAGTCTAGTTCGTTTAGTCTGTGTGTGCCATTTTCTGTCATGTACCGGTTCTCCCGGGCATAGATTGCGTAAGCTGCAGAATCGAAGAGGTCGCATCCGAGAGCCACAGCCAAAGCGAACATAAATGGATGTCCCGCGCCGAATAAGTGTAAGGGCTTTTCAATGGGCAAGTTCATTTTTGCAGTCATAATCATGTCAACCAGAACGTCAAACCTGTAGTTTTCCATGACTTCTGTTGGACTTCCCAAAGCATATATTTGGAATGGCATTTCACGCATTTTCGCAGCGGATTTAGCTACAAGGTCTAGGTATCTGCCTCCTTGAACTGGACCAACCCAAAGTATGTCGTCTCGAGTTTTCGTGTCAAATAGTTGTTTAGCTCGCTTTAGAGTTTCATTAACAGTCTGCTCGGCATGTGCTCTTGAGACCTTCCAACCAGTCGGCCAGTCCAAAATTGTGGCTATGTCTGTATCTACTTGCTCTTGATACTCCACAATTTCTTTTGGGCTGACTTCTATGTCGCCATAAACAAGAATCTGATATGCACCAGAATCAGTCATTATCACACCGTCAAAATCTAGTAACTTGTGCAAGCCTTTTTCCGCTGGCTGATTCTGGAAACGCTTTCTGAGAATGTACGCATTGGTTATTATGGCTTCAAAACCGAACACTTCTCGCATTTCTTTCGGGGAGACAAGCTGTATTACTGGATTTATGACTGGAAATAGACGCGGAGTTTCAATAGTACCGCTCTTCGTTCCAAGTCTTCCAACCCTTGCAAGAAGGTCCTTTTCTTTTGTTTCAAAAGCCATTATTGAACCTAAACAGAATCAGCTAACCGCTTATAAAAAATGTCGCTATCGAGGATTTTTAACCTTTGTTCTGGTCTCCTTTAGCAAGAGTGGCAGTATAGCAGACAGTCCTATAGCAAATGCCGAGACATAAAATGGCGCTCGCCAACCCCAACCGTCCCAAAGGATACCGCTAAGAATGTTTCCTACCATGAGCCCAACCCAGAAAGTGGTTGCTGAGATTCCGTTCACCAGACCCCATTTCGAAGAAGGTGTAGCCTCCATCATAAGAGTCTGAAACGCAGGCCATGAGGTATTCAAAATGGCGTTTGATAGAAACATAAAAACGATCAGCTCCAATATGTTGCGAGAGTAAGCAAAGATCAGGAAAAACGGCGATGAAACTAGGAAAGTAAAAAACATGACCTTTGTTCTGTCAAACAGATCGCTACATTTTCCTGCTGGAATCTGGACGATTATGGAGGCGACACCGAAGCCAATGGCGTATAGTATACCTATAAAAGTGTAATCCGCAGAAAATTGCGCTTCGACGAAGACGGGGATCACTGGTCCAGTCACACCGAAGCCTACGCCTTGAACTATGTTAATCAATGAGAATAGAACTAGTACAGGCAGATATCCGCTAACAGTATTGTCCACCTCGTTTTTGTGGGCCTCAGTTTTTCCTTGAGGCTTCCTTCTAGTCTCTTGCATAAGAAGCGTAAGAGGGAAAACAGTCAATATCAATGCGAAACAGGCGTAGAAAGGAAAGCGTATGCCGAGCGAATCTGCAATAACTCCGCCCATGAAAGGAGCAATGGTTGACCCGATCAGCCACGCAATGTTCGTCCAGCTATAAGCCGATGCCATGGTTTCGACCGAGGAGGCATCTGCGACAATTGCCCATCGGATAGGCAAGTATAGTCCTGTAGCGAAGCCAGACAGCATGACCCAGGGTACCAGATCCACCCAGCCCCTAGCCATTGTGTACATTAAGGGCGGAAAGGCAGCCAGCAATGTGCCCAACGCATGCAGTCTTCTTCTACCATACTTGTCAGACAGAAATCCACTGAGAACCTGCATAGCTGCCGCGACAGCGTTGGACACAGAGAATACGAATCCGAGTTCAGTCATCGATGCATGAAGCGAATCCTTTATGTAAATCGACCATATGGGTCCAGTCAGATTCATGGCGAAGGAGCCGACTAAGAAGATGATGGAGAGGATTAGTATGTTTCTGCCATAGGCCATAAAGCGACTCAATTTCATTGCTCCTTCCCAAACTGACCAACCACCACTCGAAAATGGCAATCGTCTATTTAAGAATTATGAGTCAAGCGTCTCTTCGTTGCGGGTCATCCGTTGCAGTTTTCTGGAAAAGTTTATTTTGATGCATGATGCTAAAAACAAAGCTGCTGGCGGATTCAACATTCCGCTGGGATGTAGCCGTATAGGCTGAACCAAAAACTGAGAATGCGAGGTGAAAAAATGGCGTATAAATACATTGCTGAGGCTTGGACGAAACCTGGAAAATCTTTCGTAAAAGAGCTCATGCGCCAGAGACTAATAGAATGGCGTAGACAGCCCGTAGTATCTCGTATAGAAAAACCAACACGCCTAGACAGAGCCAGAAAATTGGGTTACAGAGCAAAACAAGGCTTCGTGATGGCTCGCGTCCGCATCAGAAGAGGAGGACTAAGAAAACAAAGGCCAAAGGCTGGAAGAAGACCAAAAAGAATGGGCGTCAAAAAGTTCAAGCCAGCCAAAAGCCTAAGGCTGATTGCAGAGGAAAGAGCTGCAAGAAAGTTTCCAAACCTTGAAGTTCTAAACTCCTACTGGGTCGGCGAAGATGGCCGCTCAAAATGGTTCGAAATCATAATGGTTGACTCTCAACATCCAGCAATAAAAGCCGACAAGGGCATCAACTGGATATGCCAAAAACAACATCGCCGAAGAGTTTTCAGAGGACTGACAAGCTCAGGCAAGAAAGTTAGAAGCTTAAGAAGAAAAGGGATTGGCGCAGAAAAATTCAGACCGAGCAAGAAATCTGGTAGAGGAGAATAATAGCCTTCATGATCACAGTCAAGGCGAAAGTCCTCAGGAAAGGCGCAAAACCGCGCTATGGAAGGGGTTTCAGTCTGCAAGAGCTCAAAAAGGCTGGACTGAGTTTGAAAGAAGCCCTAAGGCTTCACATTCCTGTAGATTCCAGAAGAAGAACCCTTCACGAAGAAAACATTGAGGTTATCAAGAATCTGCTGGAATCCAAAAAGGTGCCTTCCAAGCCAAAGAGAAAATCTAAAAGTTAAATCCGCATATATCCCAATCGTGATATAGGCCTTGTCTTCTAGAATTCCGATAGCATACGTTGACATTCGCGTTTTTGCCCACGCAACCGAAGAAGCAGACAAAGTCCTAGACGCTGTACGCAACACTCTTCCAAAAGAGTCAATCGACACTGTTACCTTTAAAAAAGCCAGCCTAAGCGGTCACCATGGAAATCCAATAATTCTTTTCGAGACTAGAATCAAAGAAAAAGAAGCAGCCCAAGCATTTTTCGAGAAGCTTTCCTCTGGCTTAAGCAGTTTAGATAAGGAAATTCTGAACAACGAAATTCAACAACATTTCGACAGAGGAAATCTCTATATCAGACTTGACAAGCAATCTGCATATTTGAACGAGGTTAGGCTATGCCAGACAGACCCCATACATATTCGAATACACTTTAAGAAGCATAGTCTAGAAGAAATAGTAGAAATTTGCAGAAAATTTGGGTTGCTTCCATGAGTAGAATCTATGCTGACCTACATCTATGCCCAAGTTTGAAAGACTTTCATCAAGTCTCCTTTATGGTAAACAAGGCTCAAATGCTCGGATATCGCTTAGTGGCAATAACTTTCTCAATACCGTATGCTCGGCAAGTTGAGCGGTTAAAAGATTTCTGTGCGGAAACCAAGATTGATTTGGCAGCTCGACTAGACATAAAACCTGGAACACCAAGCGAGCTAAAGCGCCACTTAAGTATTTTTAGAAGAAGGTTTGAGATAATTGCAGTGATGTGTGAATCAAAAAATGTTGCAAGGCAAGCCGCGAGAGATCGCCGAGTAGACCTTTTAAACTTTCCTTCACTTGATTTCCGTAGAAGATTTTTCGACAGAGCAGAAGGTGAATTGGCTTCAAACTCTTTGGCTTCTCTTGAAATAGACATGAAACCATTGCTTACTCTGGAGGGACCAACACGTGTCAGGCTCCTATCCAATTTAAGAAGGGAAACAAGCATTGCCAAAGAGTTTCATGTTCCAGTTGTCCTTTCAAGCGGCGTTTCTGCCGAAGTGTTGATGCGAAGACCAAGGGAGCTAGCTTCTTTGGCACAACTTTTCGATCTGGAAAAGACATTAGCGCTAGAAGCTGTCTCAAAAAATCCTTTGACAATTGTCAGGAGGAATAGGGAAAAACTGAGCTCAAGATTTGTTGCACCTGGAATTCGGATCATCCGAAGGGGGAAAGATTGCTGAAAAGACCCAAACGCCGCTACCTAGCCTTAACAATAGACTCTGATGAAACGTTTGATTCAAAAGAGCTTATCGGTGCTGTTTGGAACGCCATCTCGAAACTTTATGGCGAATATGGCGCAAGCCAAGCTGGGTTGACATTGATTAGTTATGACATTGAAAGTAAATTCGCTGTCATCCGTGCTTCTCACATGGCTGTGGAAATGGTCCGAACAGCATTGGCTTCCATAACAAGAGTACAGGACAAACCCTTGGCCATACATGTTTTAACGGTTTCAGGCACGATAAGGGCTCTGCAAAAGAAAACAACACAGTTACTCCAGAGAACTTAGTCTGCTTCTCATTTGCCCCTTGAGCGAATTGTAGGTTATCAAACTATATAATATGCGTCGCTGATATTTCGCTAGGTCTCCTATTACAAGGATGCAATAACATGAAGTCTTCGTCAAAGATGAAAAGAGATAGGTTTCCTCAATATCGCGGTTCGCAATGGGACAGAAAGATAACAAATCCAGATAATCCGAATTTTTGGAAGTATGGTGTTGCAAATCTTATCTTTGTGGATTGTATTAAAGGTAAAAAATTTGTGCTTGATCTGGGTTGTGGAACTGGTGGCTCCACGATTTTTCTGGCGCAAAAAGCAGATGCGGAGCGGATTATTGGTGTGGACTTAGTCAGCAGCATGATCAAAGAAGCAAAGAAAAATGTGACTGGGAGGTTGGAACAGAAGGTAGATTTCGTAATCTGCGACGCACGGCATTTACCTTTTAGACCTTCGCGCTTCGATGCCTTAATATCGAGAGGAAACGCATTTTGCTTTCTAGTTCCGTTGAAGAACGCGGTTCAAGAATTGAAAAGGGTCATTGCTCCCAAAGGGGTTATTGTTTTGGAGATGGACAATCGTGTCGATTGGACTCCTGGTGCCACAATATCAGCAGGCTTCCGAAAGACATCTGACGGAAAAATCGCGTTTGTTATTGAGAGGTTTACAGCCAAGCGAGATCACAAATCCGTCTCTTATATCTTAAATCCCGACGGAAAAATAGCTAGGAAAGTTGCAAATGACCACGAGCTTCGAGAAAAAGGCTACAAAGCAATGGAATACTCTTTTCAAAAGATTAGAAAAGAAACAGTTGAAATAAGGCATGGGGCACGAACCCATTGGCCTACGGCAAAAGAACTACTCACTCTATTCAAGAGCTGTGGTTTTAGGCATGTGCAGGTGATGGGCGATGGTTTGCTTATGAAATTGTTGCTTGACGGGGACAAAGAAATTGTTAAGGCGATGAAGAGAATTTCCCACTTGTTTTTTGATGTTGAAAAAAGACTTGTTCCATACGTAGATGCAAATAAGGCTCCCACAATGATCCTAACGGCTACCCTTCCTTGAAACGTTAGAGGGCATGCTGTTCAAAAGAAGCAAGCTCTTTTTTCGAGGGTGTCATTTTGAACAGTAATCCGTTCAAAATGCGATAGGCTTCTACGTAAAGAGGTGATGTAGCCGTCCGTTCTTCAAGTTTTTTTCATGTCAAGTCTCTTGTCAATGTTTAGTCTCTTTCTTTGCTTTCGCACAAAACGCGAAGCACAGAAACCAATTTATAAGGACGCATGGAAGAAGTTTCCTCCATTAAAGATGTTATATACGGCTTGACTAGATAGAAAAATGGCAAGAGTCATGAACCATGTCATGTCACCAAGAACTAGACTCTTAATATTCGCAATGTTGGTTGGAATCATAGTTGTCCTAGTGTTGGGCTTCGTGGGAATCAATCTTCCTTATTCATCGAGATACCTGATTTTTGTGGTTGCCATTGCCCTTTATTTTGTGATTGTGGCAACGTTAGAAAGATACAGTAGAAGAAAGAGGGCTTAGGTTCATAAATCATAAAGTAGCAAACACTTATCTGTTTGGGAACACTGTTCTACCCTTGGGGGATGATGTAGCCGTCCCAGTCTGATCTATGCAGATGAGGAACTCATGACGGACAGACCCCTAAAATCTGTCAAGTTATAGGCGTAGGCGAGTTTCCCGAGCCTTTTTCCTTTTAAGCCCAAAAATCAAAGCCAAAATCATTCCAGCTATAAAGCCCCCTATATGTGCCCAATACGCGACTCCGCCCGAAACATCGAAGGCTGCGTAGAACCACTGCATGATAAACCAAAATCCTAGAAAGGCGATGGCGGGAATAGGCAACAACGCGTAGAAAATTATTGTGAGGATCCTTGCTTTGGGGTAAAGCACAAGATAAGAACCCAAGACTCCTGAAATTGCGCCCGACGCACCTACAATTCCAACATTGAAATCTGGATTATAGGCTAGACCTGTTGCGATGCTTATCATATGTGAGAAAGCTGCTGCCAAACCGCAAACAGTATAAAAAACTAGATAACTGAAATGGCCAAAAACATCCTCGACATTGTCTCCGAAAATGAAGAGGAAAAGCATGTTTCCGAGCAGATGAAGCCATCCTGCATGCATAAACATTGACGTAACGAGTGTGTAGAGCCGCTGCCCATGGATTATCTCGTCTGGAATCATTACAAAATTCTCCTCGATATTATTTGCAAATTGGCTATCTAAGAGAATATTTTGCGTGGAAAGCCAATAGACAACAAAAATGATGATGTTTGCAGTTAAAAGTAAACGATTTATATGCGGTGTCGTTAGAGAACGATTTAAATCTTTGATTGGAAGCAAATGTTAACCCATTAGAACATTATTCACCGAATATTTTAGTTCTTAGATTCTGTCATGCAGATAAACAGCAGTTGGGCAGGTTCGATAGTTGTTCAGTGCATTAGGCATTCTATCATTTTATCGCATGTTAAGCATTCTTCTGGAATTGGAGTGTTTTTTGGACGTTTTTTCAAGTACCCAAGAAAATGGTTGCACTTTACGGCTTCTTCAAGTTTGACCACAACTTTCCTTTCATGTTTGGTCAGAACTGGCATCTCTTTTTCTTCTTCACCTTTCTTGTCTTCGACTTGGCTGACTTTTGTAAGACATCGTGGACATGCATAATACCTTTGGGCGCTGACATTCGAAGAAACGGTTGCCAGAATTGGTTTTTCAAATTCTTCTCCGCATCCACCGCATTTGAAAGATGTCTGACCATCTCTTACGTAGCATTCTTCATCATTTGACCTGGGTGGGCCTACAGTTTTTTGCATTCTGAGCCCTCTAAGGCTAACTATACAAAATATTAATATTTAATAAATCTTTTCCCGTACATGTTCAACAACAAGACAAGTGGGCCCGGCCGGATTTGAACCGGCGACCTTCGCCGTTCTTAATGATGCGTGGGCATCGTTCGTGAGGGCGACGTCCTAACCAGCTAGACTACAGGCCCAAGTTGATGTTTGCTCTAAGTTCTGTAGTTAACTCTCATAATCTTTACTGTAGGATTTGAAATACTTATCTAGGCTTCATAAAATCTTTCAGTTGAGATTTGGGAAAAAAGAATCTGGGTAATTGCCTTGGACGGTTTAGAGAAGGGCGAAGACTTGGATGAGAAATCGGATGCTGACAGGGTTTTGTTGGTTTTGTGTTTTCTAGTGTTTGCTTTTATCGGTTATCTTCTGTTTCATTTCCTGAGATTCTAGGCGCCTATTCGTCTTCTACGGTTATGTCTTTCACGTCTCTAACCCAAGGAATTGAGACTGCGTCTTCGTGGAACCACTCGAGCAGTTCCTGTGCGATTTTTTTGTTAGGTTCTTCTATACTTTCATCAACAAGCTCAACCGTTATTGTAGCCCTTTTTCTTTTCATGTTTTGTCCACCTCAATGTAGTTCAAGTTTGGTCGTAGATTCTTAAGCGATGTTTCCCTTTTTGATGTAATGAGATTTAGGATTCTGAATCTGATTTACTATGAAAAAATGTTTCATAAAGTTTTTCTATAGAATCCTTCAAACACCATTTTTGGGTGCAAGTTGGGAAGTTAATATAAGCTTCTCCTTTCTCCCTTCTCCACCTCTTGATAAGGCGGGAAAACAAAACTTGCACCCTTACCTTTGACAATTGAGAAAACTTTAAAGCACATTGCATCTCTTTTTAATCGTTTCAGTTGCCGAGGTAGCTCAGCCTGGGAGAGCGCCCGGCTGAAGACCGGGTTGTCGCCGGTTCAAACCCGGCCCTCGGCACCATAATCGCCATTTAGCATAAGCCCAGGACAAGTTTTACCTTCATTTCCTGAAGAACTTAAGTCGCCAACGCAGCAGATGTATTCGAACCCTTTCCCTACTAGCTTTTAGCTTTCTTCTGGAGTCTTGGCGATCTTGGAGACCTGGCTCACTTTTTCGGTTTTAGACTGAGATTTCTATTCCTGGGATTTTCTTCCTCTCGTATACTATGTCTGCAATTTTCGTCACGACAGTGATCCATACGAGATAAATTATCGCTATGAAAATCCACGTTTCAAGAACTCTATATGTGTAGCTAACTACTGCTCGCCCAACCCGTGTGAGGTCTCTCGCGCCAACTACACCAAGTGCAGCCGTGCTTTTAGTTAAAGAACAGAACTCATTACTCCATGCGGGAATTACTATTCTGAGTGCTTGAGGAAGAATAACGTAGAGGATTGTCTGCGGTTTTGACATGCCTATAGAAAGCCCGGCCGTCATTTGGTCTTCAAAAACGGCTTGCATTGCGCCTTTTATGTAGCCCTTCTGATAGCCCGCGCTGTTTAGTCCGAAGACCAAGAAACCCAACGTTAACGCATCTAGGTGTGTGTTAAACAATGCGGGGGGGATAAAGTAGAACATGAACAGCTGAATCATGATGGGGCTTCCACGGAAGAATTCCACATAAAACTTGATCAGAGTTGAAATAACCCTTCCCCCGTACAAGTCGCCTATTGCTAGAATAATTCCAAGCCCGAGTCCTGCGAATATTCCGAACAATGTTACTTCTATCGTTAGAAGTAGTCCATCAACTATGGAGGGTAGGTATTCGACTAGAAAACTCATGTTATTCCCTTTTTGTTTTCTTAATCAACCTCATCATGAATTTTTTTGCTCGTTCACTCTTTGGGTTGGTGAAGAACTGTTCTGGTGGGCCTGTTTCGACTATTGTGCCTTCGTCGTAGAATATCATCTCTTCTGCTACTTCGCGGGCGAAGGGCATTTCGTGGCTAATTATGAGCATGGTTGTTCCTTTCTTCGCCAGGTCGCGCAAGGTGTCGATTACCTCCCCTGTTAGTTCTGGGTCGAGCGCTGAAGTTGGCTCATCCAGCAGTATAATGTCTGGGCATCGTGCTAGTGCTCGGGCTATGCCGACTCTCTGTTGTTGTCCACCCGAAAGCTGAGCTGGGTAATAATTCGCCGACTCTTCCATCTTAACGTCTGTAAGCGCCTGCAACGCGCGTTCTTTAGCTTCTTCTTTAGACATTTTCAACACTTGTCTTAATGCTAGTTCCACGTTCCCAAGTGCGGTTAGATGACGAAAGAGCCAAATGTGCTGGAAAACGAAGCCTATTCTTGCCCTTGCCTTGTTCAAGTTTACGCCTGGTTTTGTCAGCCGCTCTTCTCTGAGAAAGACATCTCCTTTATCGGGAATTGTTAGCATTGCCAAACATCTTAGGAAGGTGCTTTTTCCAGAGCCGCTCGGTCCGAATATAAGTTTTATTTCGCATTCTCTGATTTGTAAGGAAACATCTTTTACAGCAACGATTTTTCCGTAGGTTTTCCACAGATTTTTGCATTCCATCACTGTATCTGTCATCGTTTATAGCCCCAATTGTTTCTTCTTTCTGCCTCCCCACATGTCTAACCATGTTGCGATTGGGAAAGTAAGCAATATATAAAGAAGAGCCGAAGCGATGTATGGAGTGACTATGTCTAAAGTAGCTCTAGAAATCTGTTCAGTTCTTGTCATCAAGTCAGTAACGCCGAGCACATAAGCATACGAAGAATCTTTGACAAGAAGTGCGTATTCGCTCCCCAAACCTGGGGCGGAGAAAATGAAGACTTGGGGCATCATCACAAGTGTTACTGATTGCAGCATTGTAAGTCCAAGTGACCTTGAGGCAACCATTTGCTCTTCACCTACACCTCTTATTGCCCCCCTAAAAATCTGGGATTGATTGGCTGCGCTTCTGAGACCTAAGACAAATGTCGTAGTGAAAAACGTGTTTTTGAATGGAAATTGAATAAAAGAACCGAATCCGAAATAGAACATATACATCAAAACTATTTCGGGGATTCCTCTGAATATCTTTTCAAATGCCTCGACGAAAAATCTTAGCTCTTTTTCGTAGGCCCTTAGGAATGACAATGGAAGCCCGATGACTAATCCTAGTAAAAGAGAAAAGATGGAGATGGCTAGAGTTGTGACCACTCCTTCCAACATGAGGAGCAATAGTTGAAGTACGTCCAACTCTATCACATTAGCGTCGATGCTAGGCATGCCATTTTAGTTTCAATGCATCCAATTGTCCCGTCGATATCAGCTCGAAGAGAACCGCGTTAATCTGCGAGACGAGGAAGCGTGCTTCTTTGTTTGCCATGAAAGCCACGTAGTAGTAGGGGACACTGTAAACAACGACTGTTGGCTTCGAGTACGTCGCTTGCAGCTTAGCTATCCAATTTGTAGTTATTGGAGTCTCAGCGTAGACACAGTCAACTGATCCGTCCTTCAGGGCTAGAAATGCTTTGTCATAACTATCGTATGACAAGATCAACGAGCCATGTTTATGACTTGGAATAGCTGCCATCAATTCTTCTTCCTCTGTTGTACCTGACTGTGTTCCAACTTTAAGTCCGTTTGGCAGATTGTAGTCTGTCAGATTTGACAACGACTTTAGCGTGGTAATGCCCAGATCGTCTCTTCTGCTTTGAAGCATTATTACTTCACCGACTGCTTTGCTGTGAGGCGCTGTGAAATCTACTACTTCCAACCTCTTCTGAGTCACTGAAAACCCGCTTACACCTAAATCTAACGTCTTTGACTGAACAGATAGAATTATGCTGTCAAACATCGTGCTTTGCCACTCAGTAGTGAAACCTAACTTGCTCGCAATTGTATCCATTAACTCGACTTCAAATCCAACAATTTTGCCAGTCGTCGTATTCAAAAATTCATAAGGTTCCCAAGTAGGATCAGTGCCAATTGTTATTTTGCCAGTTTTTACGATGTTTTCCCAAACAGTATCCACTCCGCTTACTGGAAATATCATCGGACTAGCGAACAATCCCACTGCGAAGGCTGCGACTGCTATTACTATCATTCCTATGCCTGTGACATATTTTGAGGCTACCATATTTTCCCTCGACCATATGTCTACTGTCTACCGTATTTAAAGCTTAAACGATGAATTGAGACGCAGAAACAGACATAACTGGGTATTGTTCTTTCCTCCCGTTTTGCGAAGTCTTGCAGTTTTCCTTCCTTCTGAATCTTAGGCAGAGCGCCCAAATAGGTAAACGCGCCAAGCAGTGTAAAGGGCATCCTTGCCCAGAAGATTTTAGCCAAGAAAGTGAGCTCGATAGGCAAGCGCACTCTGTACACAAAAAAGAGGGATTTTCGGGTGATATCTCTATTTGTCTCTGGTTCAAACCCGGCCCTCGGCACCATAGACAGACCCCTGACACTTCGCAAGTCCTGTAAGCTTGTTTCAGACTTATTTTCTCTTTGTGAAGAGTTTGGCGCCTTCTATCTCGCAGACTTGCGATCTGATTTTGTGTAATGCTTGCTAAACCTTTTTATAATAGGATTGATGCTTGGTAGTGTTGTCACATTAATTCATGTAGTCAACAGAGCTTTTCAAAGCTTTTGCGAACGCATGGAAAGTTTTTGTGGCAGGAGAAATGAAAAGATGCAAACACAATACTTTAGAGACTTGCCATTAAGTGTGCAAGTCATGAAAGGAATTGAAGAGTTTGGATTCGACAACCTTTTTCCAATACAAGCCCAAGCCATAATCCCATTACTTGAAGGCAAAGATGTTATCGGACAAGCGCAGACTGGGACAGGCAAGACAGCGGCTTTCGGAATTCCAATGATTGAACGGATAGACCCACATGTTAAGAGAGTCCAAGGTCTGGTTCTGGTGCCGACCCGTGAACTTGCGGTGCAAATTGCTGAACACATCGGTCGATTGGGAAAGTACGCGGGACTGAAGGTTCTGCCAGTCTACGGGGGAGAAGCCATAGGAAAGCAGATACATGCGTTGAAGGACGGCGCCCAGATTGTTGTGGGCACACCTGGCCGCATTATCGACCTGCTTGAGAGATGCATCCTAAATCTTGCATCGACAAAGGTGGTCGTTCTGGACGAGGCCGATAGGATGCTTGACATGGGTTTCATAGATGATATCGAGTACATACTTTCAAAGGTGCCCTCGAATAGGCAGACCAGTCTTTTCTCAGCGACGATAGACCAGTCTGTAATGAAAATTTGCAGCAGATACATGAGAAATCCTAACAAGATACTCGTGAACAAGGACGAAATAGCCCTTACACAGATGAACCAGTACTACATGGTCGTAAACCCTCACAACAAATTCGAAGTTCTATGCAACATTTTAGGCGAGAATCACATAGAGCGAGCTATAATATTCTGCAAAACACGCAGAGGCACGGACATTCTCACAAATATGCTGAGAGACAACGGATACGACGCAAAAGCGCTACATGCTGGCTTCACTCAATCACAAAGAGATTTCGTCATCGACCTTTTCAGAAAACGAAAGCTCAAGTTGCTTGTTGCGACGGACGTTGCTGCAAGAGGTTTAGACATTCAGGGAATAACTCACATAGTGAACTATGATGTTCCCCTGAACGCGTTAGTCTATTTCCATAGGATCGGCCGAACCGCCAGAATGGGAGGCGAAGGAACAGCCATAACGCTTGTGGGTTATGGAGAGCTGACAGAGATCAACAATATAAAAGCCTTGACCAATACAATAATAGAAGAAATAACGTGACTTTTCAATGCTTTTCAACGCGCTAATCTAATCGCAACATCTTACATTGCCATGCCAAAAACGATAATGAAGACTACTTTTTGCTAATGGATAGACTTAAGAGAGATGGCCAACTAAAGAACGTGTGCAAAAAGTGATTTTTTGCGCTAAACAGCATGAGGAGTTGAAACAGTAAAATGGACAGAAAAGAAATGCATAAGGCAGTCTGTGCCGACTGCGGGAAGGAATGTGAAGTTCCCTTCAAACCCGACGGAAGCAGACCGGTATACTGCCGAGAATGCTATGCTAAACGAAGACCCCCAAGAAGATATTAAGCTTATAAGCCTAACATCTTTGTCTCATACACCTTTCCTTTTTTCCACTAATCATAATAAGCAGAGGGTGCACTGTTTCATGAGGTTAAGACTAAATAATGCCTAAAGATCCCGTTTGCGGTATGATTCTGGACGAAAAGACAGCCAAGTTTAAAATCACGTATGATGGCGAAACCTATCATTTTTGCAGTCTGACTTGCAAGAAGAAATTCAAAAGACACCCAGTGAAGTTTGTGAAGTAACATAGTTGTTCATATGACTTGTGTCAGAAAGAATATCGGGTGCGAATCGAATACGCGAATTCAATTTACTAGAAAATGAATTGTACGTATTAGCCCTAACCAATTCTCAATTGCCTTTTTAAGCAAGGTTAAAGATTATGTATTGGTAACGTTCTCTCCGAAACAGACGCGTAAAGACAGCAACGTTACGTGCAACAATCAACATAAAAGGAGTGGGAAGAACGACAGGGAATAGAGATGTTATTCTCATTGGAAACAAGCCACCAATGGCATATGTTCTAGCGATCATTACAAGCTTCTCTGCAAGCGATGCTAGAGAAATAACATTGAAAGCGCGCGGACAGGCAATTACAACAGCAGTTGACGTAGCTGAAATAGCCAGAAGCCGCTTCCTAAAGGATCTAAAAATAGGCAAAGTAACCATAGGCTCAGCAGAAATGCCGCTGAGAGAAGGCGAAAACAGAGCACGAATGGTTTCAACAATGGAAATAACACTCACAAAAGAGTAGAACATAATGCGAAACAAAGCATCACACTGTGAATACCTTGCCTTTCTTTCAATAAAATATGAAGTGGACGCTGACAAGTTTTTCAATGCATTGATTTCAGCCGGCAAAAATCAAAAATCAACATGCGGGACCCTTTCCATCGAATGTCGGGGCAAACAAAAGAACAGAATAGTCCTTCTAATAACAAAGGGTTCAAGGGTTGTCGCTCAATTTCCAATACCTGAAGAGTTTCTGCTGGAGAAGGATAATCCAATCAAGGATGCCAGAAAAGCCGATGTGCTCGTCAGACATCAAATCAAAAAGGACAGGGTACCAGCGTCGCTTCAGATCAAGGATTTAAGAATCGGAATGAAAAGGGTTAATCTAAAAGCCGAGGTCTTGGAAATTGCAAAGCCTACGCTAGTCGTTACAAGATTTGGAAACTGTGCCAGCGTCGCTAATGCATTAATATCGGACGAAACTGGAAAGATCAAGTTGTGCTTATGGAACGAGCAAATAAACTCCGTATCTGTGGGAGACACGGTTCAAATCGAGAACGCAAGAATATTCGCGTTCAAAGGGGAAAGACAGTTGAGAGTTGGAAGAGATAGCATCATTCGTATTGCTCGAGACGTGGTTGCCAACTGAAGGCTCAGCAGCGAATGGCTAGTCTTAGGCATCATGAGAGAGACAGTATGTATGCGAATTAAGACGGAAAATGAGGGATTTGCAGGTGGTTTGACCACTTGTCGCCAGCTCAAACCCGGCCTCGACACTTAGAGGGAGATCAAGACTTGCGGAAAAAATTTCTTTCGGCATTATTGGATGCATTCATTCCTTTTGTTCCAGAGAGCACACACTCATAATCGGTCTTTTGCGATTCTGAAAGTGGCTCTGTAGTTCTCACCGTAGCCATTTTTTTAGTTCTGTTTGTTTCTTTCCGACATGGAATTTCTTCATTCTCTCTATTACTGTCTGCACCCTAGACTTTGAAAATTCTCTCTGGCCGCAAAGAAACTGTATTAGTTCTTCTTCCTGCAAAGTCCCATATCCAAGACTGTAACTTTCAGTGACTTTTGGTTCCAAAAAGATTTTTCGCACTTCTTCAACATTTTGTCCCACCATTTTTGAGCGAGTTTCGTTCGGAAGGTTTTCGAGTTTGCCATACTGCTTGATTAGGTTTAATGCTGTTTTCGGTCCAATTCCCTTTGCGCCCTCGTTGAAATCTGTGCCAATCAATAGCGAAACGTCGATTAGTTGTTCGCGGGTAATCTGGTATTGAATAAGGAGCTTCTTCAAGTCGATGAGCTCAGGCTTGAGTGGTCGAGCGATTCCCTTACTTGGCAAAAACTCCCTACCAGAGATTGTCAGGTAACGCACAAGCCTCGGAGCCCCAAACAATAGCGAGTCATAATCCATGCTGTTTGCTGCCCAAACCTCCCCCTTTAAAGCCATGTAAGCTGTTTGAGCTTCAGCCTCACTTGGGGCCTCTACAAATGGAATGCCAAGCAGCCTCAACAGTTGCTTTGAATCATCAATTATCGACTTCGTAAGTCGACTCGTCATTACAGCCTTCGAAAAAGCTGTTGCAAAGTCTCCTGATCTAAGAGCTTCTTCCCACTCTCTTGTCGCCTTAGCCCTCTGACTCTGCCTCTTTGCGATTTCCTTGTTTTTGAGTTGCGGGGGCACTCCATCGAAAACAAACACAAGACTAACGCGGTAATCGTGGATGAGGCGGGTGGAACGAAACATGAGCCCTGCTAACTGGGAAGTTATGTTGCCGCTCCGATCCTGTAAAGGCATACCATTAGGCATTCGAATGAGAGCTAGGAATTGATATAGTGTGTTGTTGGCGTCTACAGCAAGGCTTCTTCCTCTTAAGTCGTTAAGGGTTAGAATCTTTTTGATCATTATAGGCGTTAGATTGACTCCCAATGAGAAACCTGCCAAATAGATAGTGTAGAAAGAGAAAATAATCCTTTTCGAGACCGAAGCCATCGTTGTCTGCGCACGGAATCTCTATAAAGAAGCCTTCATCTGATAGTAGCCGAAGAGAAATTCCATGAAGTACAGACACTTCGGAAAATTGAATTGGAAAGCATCAGTCTTGGGCTTTGGGGCAATGAGACTACCAACAATAGGCGACGATCACGCACGAATAAATGAGCCTGAAGCGATCAGGATGATAAGATTCGCAATTGACCACGGCGTAAACTACATTGATACCGCATATTCTTACCATGGCTGCAACAGCGAAGTCCTAATCAGAAAAGCCTTACAGAACGGCTATCATAAGAAAGTGAGAGTAGCTACAAAAATGCCCACATGGCTAGTAAAATCACAGTCAGACATGGACAAGTACTTGAATGAACAGCTCAATAGACTTCAGATGGATCACATCGATTTCTATCTGCTCCACGGACTGAACAGGGAAAGATGGCAAAACTTAACAAAACTTGGTGTGCTAAAATGGGCCGAAGAAAAGATGAATGAAAAAAAGTTCTGTCATCTAGGGTTCAGCTTTCATGACAAATACTCCGCTTTCAAGAAAATCGTAGACGCCTATGAAAATTGGACTTGCTGCCAAATCCTCTACAACTACATGGACGCAGAATACCAAGCTGGCACAAAAGGGCTCAAGTATGCAGCTTCCAAAGGACTAGCTGTCGTCGTGATGGAACCAATAGCCGGAGGACGGCTAGCCATGAAGCCCCACAAGGAAATAGAAGCTATCTGGAATGAGGCGGATATGAAAAGAAAACCAGCCGAATGGGCTCTCTTATGGGTTTGGAACCAACCAGAAGTAGCCGTTGCCCTTAGTGGCATGAGCACAATGAGTCAAGTAAAAGAGAATGTCAGAAGCGCGAACCGCTCCAAACCTGAGATTCTCTCCGAGAAAGACCTCAGCCTAATCAGCAAAGTCTCAAAGAAATATAAGCAAGTGGGCTTCATTCAGTGCACTCAATGCCGATACTGCTCGCCCTGCCCAAATGGAGTTGATATAACTAAGATAATCTTACTGTACAACGAATTTTACATGAAAGACAGAGACGAAAAAATCAAACGCAAATATCAGAGAACCATCAGCTCTGAGAACAACGCGAAAAGATGCATAAAATGCGGCAAATGTGAAGAACTCTGCCCTCAACATTTACCAATAAAAGAAATTATGAATAGAGCTACTTTTATTTTCGGGCAATAACCCCCAAGACGCTTGTGAGATATAATTCTTCATTTATTGTCAGTTCAGCATGACCATGTGCTCTTTCGGGGATCGAGATTTTAAACCATAAAATAGATCAGCAAGGCTGTTGCGAATGATATTATAAATGAAGGGATTATGTATCTATAGACTTTTCCGAGTGAACATTTGAAGTAGTCCGCAGTGAATATGAAACATAAGTGCGTTGGCGCAATTACGTATCCTAAGTAGGTGCTGATGTAGATTAGTGCTGCTGTTTTTGCTGAAAAAGTTAACATGCCAGCTAGGATAGAGACTCCGATGGCCACTCCGCCAGAAGGCGAACCTGTTAGGAATCCTAGAACTGCGGGAACAGCAGTCAAAAGTAAGATGATGTCAATACTTCCGTTTGCTACAAGGGATTTGAAGATTTCAGAGATTCCAGCTGCAACCATTGTGTTTCTTAATAAGAATGCGCCGTAAGCTGCTAGTGTGATTCCGTAGATTCCCCAAGTTTTGAAAGGTTTTGCGAAAACGGCGAGGCTTGGCTTGGAAATCATTATTAGAACTGCTAAGCCGACAAACGTCGCAACTAGCACGTCAAAGCCTTTTTGGGGTAGAGTAAGACCAAGCAAGTCTAGCCCAACAACCACTACTATTGTTGCCAGAATTGGAGAGAACGCAATGAAAAAGTCCCTTAGATCTGAGTTTAAACTGTCGTTTGTGTTCGCCTTTTGCACGCTTTTCTTTTTGGAAAGATTTCGAAAACCTATGATGTATCCTACAATTATCATGACTATGACGACTGGAATTTGACGCGTAATTATCGATGCTACTGTTGTTTCCGTTAGTGCTGCCGTTATTATCAGCACTTGACTTAGCGGATAAACTGGAAAAATGGTATGTCTAAACCACAGGTTTACATACGCCTTCTTTTCAGGATTAAGCCCTAGTTTTTCCGCCTCAGAATCCACAAGAGGCGCTGACATCAGTGCTCCACCAGCAACTGGAAGAAATCCTATAACAGCTGGAAGTAAGCCTAATACTACTTTCGAGTTCTTGATTATCTTGCTGATGCTTTCGCTCAGTTTATTGATAACGCCAGTATCTTTGTAAAGTTGGCTTAGCAACATTATTCCGAAGGTTGCTAACACAACTGAAATCGTAAGCAGATCAGCTGCAGTTTCAAAAATCATTGTCGGAACTTCTTTCGAGTCCAATGATAGCAGGGCCAAAAGCAGAGCTGTTGCGTTCAGCGTTATTCCAAGGTTTACCCGCTTGTATAACATTATGCCAAGAAAACATAATGAGGCAATAATTGCAGCCAATGGATCAACGAATCCCAAAGATTGAGCTTCCTTTTGAATCGTAACTTGGAAAAACCAAAATACACTATCAAACTCTTAATCCTTTTCCTTACTAACAAAGCATTAGACGAGATTTTGACATGAAGTCTAAGCCTAAAACCCTATCTTCAGAAAAAGAAAATAAGAACCTCAACAAAATCTCCTTTACTAGCGTCATGAGCGGCCGTAGTCTAGTCTGGACTAGGACATCAGCCTGCCACGCTGACGACCCGGGTTCAAATCCCGGCGGCCGCACCACGAATTATCTAATTCATGAAATGTAACTAGGTGTCCGATCTACTCAAATCTTAAGTCATGGATGTATGTGGGTCGAGCTGAAAAAGAGTGTATAAAAGTTGAGAAGGAACATGAACATCAGTTTGACTTCTAAAGGGCGCATCACAAATCTTGCTGGTTTTCAAAAGAAAGCTTGTAATCTTTTTGTATGTCACATTGTTTGCAGCTTAGGCTGCCCTCATTCTGTTTTGAAAGATCTTCTGTTGTTATCTTCTAGCTTTCTGTAATCGTGATTTTTTCGATTTTGGCGGCCCATGGAATGGCATGCAGATGTTCTGAGAGTCCAGAAGAGATTTCCCTTTCAATTTCTTTGCTTGTTTTTTCTAAGCTTTCCTCAACAAGGGCAACTTCAATAATTGCTTTCTTGACCATGTTGTTTCTCCTCTTGAATCGGTTTGTGAAGTCAAAGCTTCTCTTTAGCAGCTTAATAAACTTGTCTAAGCTTCGTGAGTCCAAATTGTTTCAATGATTCTCCTACATTCATCGCTTATGGTTAATAGATCATTTGACAATTATTCTTTGCAAAACAATTCTGGGATTTTTTTGCAAATCTCACAAAGGTCTTTTGCAACGAAGTCTGGTTGCTGTTTACTCTGGTACAAGTTTTCAATCGAATAGAACTGTGAAGGAACAAATATTGTTTTCATGCCTACCCCTTTTGCACCCTTCATGTCTTCTAGTGGGCTATCACCAATATATACTGCTTCTTCAGCTGTTGCTCTAAGTCTCCTTAAGGTCTCCTCAAAGATTTTTGTGTGAGGTTTGCGCCAGCCAGCCTCCTCTGAAACTAATATAGCGTGGAAAAACTGGTTTATCCCCAGTTTTCTGAGTCCGGCGTAGATTACTGCTGCGTACGTGAAGTTTGAGACTAAACCCAGTTTGCAATCTTTTGAAAGTTTCTTTAGTGTCTTTTTTGCGCACATTCTGAGCTCCAGTGAGTTCAAGTAGTCTTCAAAGAATATGTTAACAGCCATTTTTATGCCGGTATCCTCTGGACTTGTTTTGAATCCCAGATTGGTCAGGGCTTCTGAAATCCAAACGGCATTTGTTACCTCGATTAGCTCTTCGTAACGCATAAGACGGTATTTCTCATGGGCTTGACCATAGGCTTGCACAAAACCTTCGAAACCAACATCAAAGCCAGCTTCTACAATACTCGTGTACAGCTTCGTTTTTGAGTTTTCTAAACTGTAGTCTTTTACATTCGCTAAAGTTCCGATGAAATCAAAAATGACTGCTCGAACAGATCTCAAGTGGCAATCCTCAGGGCTTTACTTATTTCTGATTCATTTCTGCAATTTTTATTTTCGCGTAATAAGATTTACTTACGCCTTTGGGAATTTGAAATATTGAACCTTCTATGTCTTTCCGGGACTATTTACACGAAAAAGCGGAAGAGTCGAGGCAGAATGAGACGTTAGCGTATTTAATGTTTTTAGCAGGGGCTATATTTTTTGTGGGCGGCATCTTGGAAACTCTGAGTTTGACTGGAGACCCGGAATGGTTGCTTTTTATTCCATACTACGCTGAGTCGTACGCTGGTGCGGTTTTAGGCATAACTCTGATAGTAACCGGGCTTTCCCTAGTGGTTTTCGGAATAGCTGCTGGAATACACTGTTCCCGTGACAGAAGTTGGTATATGCAGGAGCTGCGGAAAGCGAATTCTTTAGAAGAAACCATGTTAAACAAAAAAGCAGCCAAAAGCTCACGTAGAAGAAGAAAAGAAAAAGCTTAGCCTGTTCGACAAGACTAGCCCCTCCCTTATATATAGATTGAACTTTGCGTTCTCTAACTATGAGGGCGTTAAGCCTTGCTGGCAGTTTTTGCCAGTATTTTTGGTTCTTTCCATTCTTCTTTGAGAATGCTGTATAGATGGGCGTCGGCCCATTCTCCTCTTACAAAACCTGATTTGCGAATAGTGCCTTCTTTTTTGAAGCCTGCTTTTTCTAAGACTCTTTGTGATGCCTTGTTTTTTACGTTGGTTACTGCTTGGATTCGAAGAATATCTCTTGAGAGAAATAGGTAATCCACCATTATCTGGATAGCTTCAGTTCCATAGCCTTTTCCCCTTTCGCCGCGAACCAGATGATACCCTATTTCCATCCAATTGTTTGGTTGAACAAGCCAATGCGCGATAAATCCCATCTTTGTTCCGTCCTTCTTCTCAATTACAAAGCGTGTTCTTTCGGTTAAGATAACCAATTGAGGGGGATTGTCGAACTGTCTGATTCTTTCTGTTTTTGATCTCTGGGCTGGGATGCGGTCGTAGTCACCCCAAAAGTCCATGCGATTGAAACATTCAACGCTGAAGTCTACGTCATCCCTTTCCATAACTCTCAAGTTCACGTTTTTACCTTTAAGCAATTGGCAACCACCGTATTATAATTGTCGTGTACATTGTCTCTTGTTCCATTAGTTCAATAGGTTTGGGTATAATCTTTTCGACTTTGTGTATGCGTTGGTGAGAATTTGTGAGTTGGTATCTTGTTTTTGTTGGTGGCAGTTCTATATTTTCGTGGATACTTCTTCTAGTCTTTTTGCGAGCGTCGTGTCTAGGAGCTTGCTTGTATTGCCGATGGCTTTTTCGACGTGCGAGTCGAATGGGATTTCTGCTAGAAATCTTATGTCTAGCTTTTTGGCTTGCTGTTGAATAGCGTCTGATTTGTTCATCTTCATGTTTTCAACAATGCCAATCACAGGAATTCTTAATTCTTTCAATAAGCCTATGAGTTTTCGAACTGTTTCGAAGGCTAGCTGTGAAGGTGTTGTTACTATCAGGAAATTTATGGTTTTGATCAAACGTATGAGGTCGAGTGTTGCGTCTCCGATTCCTGGAGGCATATCTATAATCAAAAAATCCAGCTTGTGCCATCTTGTAATTGAAAGGAGCTCAACTAAAGCGTTTGAAACATCAACACCCCTTAATGGAGTGGCATGTTCGCCAGAATAGTAAATTATTGACATGTATTTTATCCCATGCACGGTTGGCGGGACTATGCCCTTCTCTTCTTTCGGTAGTGCATCTTTAATGCCTAGAATCTTATGAGTGGAAGGGCTTGTAAAATCCAAGTCGAAGAGACCAACACGACAACCTTTCTTGGCTAGCGTCAAAGCAAGGATTGCCGCCACAAGGCTTTTGCCTACTCCTCCCTTACCGCTTGAAACGGCAACAATCTTGCTTATTCCACGAATTCTCGCTTCTATTATGCTTGTCCGCGGATCAACCATCGCCCTGCTTCACTCCTCTTATGCTTTCAAGCCAGACTCCACGTCCTGCTAATATTTCAAAGTCTGGACTGCCACATTTTTGACACTTAACGTAGGTATGCGCAACTTCAGGGACAAAATGGATGGCTTCTGCAGTGCCCTTGTCCAGTCTTTCTTTTTCGAAAAACCACTTGTGTCCGCAAACTCTGCACTTCAACTCCGCCTGCGCGACTTCTACGATAAATTTTGCGTTTTTAAATTCGGCTGGCTTAAGCTGTGACAAGGCGAATTCCAGTACGTCAGACTCTACTTGCTGCAGCTCGCCAATCTTTATTTTCACTTCTGTAACTTCCTTTAACCCTTCTTTCTCAGCAATCTGCAAAGCTGCAGCGATGACTGCTTCAGCCAAAGCCCATTCATGCATAGAAAAGCCTACGCCAAAGCACCATTTAAAAATATTGCAAAACAAACAATCGAAAAAAAGTAGAATTATGTTTTAGCTATTTTTAACTCTTAGCAGGTCGCTTAAACATCGAACCAACATAGAGCCCGATGAAACCCAACATGAGCACAATAACCACATTTAAGAACACTTGAGCACCGAGATACGCTCCCTCCACGACGTACCACTCGAAAGCTGATGATGGAGGAGTTCCTGTATATGTTTCCTTAACCCATGTAGTCCAATCTGCCATAGCTGCAACTTCCATCACGACAGCAAAAGCCATAAGGAGTGCAGCTAAAACTGTTATTTTACCGATTGCTTCCATCCTAGATTCTTCCCATATCTTTGCAGCGAAGACGTAGCCAACGATCAAAGCGCTAAGTAAAACTGAGATAATCGCGCTAACATTAATTCCCCAAAAGGCGCCTAAAGCTGGGATCAGCACTATCATTAGGGGAAAATGGATCAAAACCATAACCACAACCGACGATGCCACAGCCGTTACAACATCGCCAAACTTCAACCTATCACCTCCTTTATAAATGAAATAAATAGGTATTCTGCTGCTTCCTTATTTATGGCTTGTGAAAAATTTCCAGCTAAATTCTGAAACTTACTATTGCTCTTCAGTTCGTTTTAGTGCTTTTTCCACTTCTTCCCGTATTGTGTAGCCTCCAACATGAAGTATCGGCTCTTTCACCTCTGGGTCCACGTTCATCGTTGCCATGCAGGGGTAACTGTGATGCGCTTTTGCTACAACATCATAGAGAATTTCCCTTCTTGTTTCAACTCCGACAAGTTTTCTTGCTACATACCATGTGGAACCGCATGGAGCACTTCGCCTAACAATTGAAGAATCTATAACTTCACGTTTGCCCCTTTTCGCAGTTGAAATTTGTAATAATGGCCTACCCACATTCAATTCAGTTACAAACCTCGAAATTACTGGTCTATCTTCTGCTGATTTCAACGAGCAAAAAGGCTTCGGAAACGCATCCTCCAATCCCAGTTCTTGACATCTTTCCTCCACCTGCTTTCTTAACCCCGATGGAACTTCTGCGAAGTCCTCTATTGGTACAATCAACCCTTTTATTCCGACCTTTTGTATGCGTTGTGGCAACTCCAATAACAAGTCCTTATGTAATCCCGATGCCAAGCACAAATCAACTTTCGGAATCTTCTTGGGCATATATTTCTGTGGGTTGTCGATAAACGCTGGCAGTTCAGCCTGATTTGGCAGTTGTATGGCTACTCGAACGTTACGAACGAAACTGTACACATCGTATTTGCAGAAATCACAATAGAGCCCGCAGGGCTTGCAGAAGCTCGGGTCATTGATGAGATTCCGTATCACACGTTCCATAAAATCTTCGCTGTAAATGAACGCCAAAGTCAATGTTTCTTTGCTATTAGCGGATTTCAAACGTAACACTTGTTTAATGTGTTTCTTAAATGGTAGCGAGCAATATGTGTTCAAGGAAGAGGTCTTCTGGAAGCATTCCAACAAACTCTATCTTCTCGTTTATCACAGTTTTTGGAGTTCCCATAACTGCGTATTTGAGACCTAGATATGGGAATTCTCCAGCGTCAATAACATCAGCCCTTATTAGATCGCTTTCAATCGCGAATTTATGGGCGATGCTTGCAACTGTCGGACAGTACGGACATGTTAAAGTCACGAAAACTTGAATGTGAACTGGGGTCTTTACTTCCCTAAGCATCTCTTTCGTCTTATCTGTGATGCCTGAACTTCCTTTCGAGACGTTCACCACCGCTTCTACGAGGGTTTGAAGCTCATAACCATAGGGTATCCCGTAAAACCTCACCCCGTAATCTTTTTCACCAACAACAGCTAACGCAGGAACCTTATCAACTCCGTATTCCTTAGCCTTCTCAGAATCCGCCACAAAATCGTAAATTTCAACTTTGATCTTATCATTTAAAGCTGCCAATTCGTTAACTAACTGTCTAGTTTGCACACAGAATTGGCACTCAACCTCCTGAGTAAACATGACAATTTTCACTGGCTTCTCCAGTTTTTCGCTGAGTTCACTTCTCAAATGCTCCTTATGCTCATCAGGTATCAAGCTCATTTTATCACTATCTCAACTAATAGCGACATTAATCATTAGAAGGATTTTCAACTTAATCTTTATTTGTTTTCCTATCATATGAATAAAGGTGTTCAAAACGGAAGAAGGTGCATGACATGACTCCTCACATTCATCGTTTGCCCGGCATGATATTAATCGATCACGAATTCAAAGTGCCATTGGATCATACAAGGCCTGAAAGTGAGACAATTAGCGTCTTCGCTCGTGAGGCGGTTGCAGCTGACAAAGAAAAACACGATTTGCCGTGGCTTGTCTTTTTTCAAGGTGGTCCGGGTTTTGGTGCGCTACGCCCTGAAAACAAGAGTGGTTGGCTGAAACGAGCGTTAAAAGAATATCGTGTGTTACTGCTTGATCAACGCGGCACAGGCCGTAGTACGCCGATCAACTACCAGACATTGGCATGTTTTGCCACGCCGAAAGAGCAGGCTGAATATTTGAAGAACTTTCGTGCCGATTCGATTGTGCGCGATGCTGAATTGATCCGCCGCGAATTGATCGGAGAGAAAGCGCGCTGGAGTGTGCTGGGGCAAAGCTACGGCGGCTTCTGCATAACGCATTACCTGTCCACTGCGCCAGGTGGTTTGAAAGAAGCAATAATAACTGGTGGCTTGCCGCCGCTTAATCGCTCACCCGACGACGTATATCGTGCCACTTATCAGCGTGTGATCGACAAGAACAGGCTTTACTATGAACGTTATCCCGATGATGTTGAGCATGTCCACGAAATGGTCGATTACTTGGCCTCTCATGACGTAAAATTGCCTGGTGGTGATCGATTGTCACCGCGCCATTTTCAACAACTCGGTATAGCGTTCGGGTTTAGTACTGGTTTCGAGCGAGTTCACTATTTGCTCGAAGACGCGTTTTTATGCGGCGTAGTCGATCGAGAGATTATTTACACTTTCCTGCGCGGTTTCGAGAATGCCTTAGCGTTTGAAACCAATCCGATCTACGCGATCCTGCACGAGTCGGCATATTGCGAAGGCGTTGCCTCCAATTGGTCAGCAGAGCGTGTTAGATCCGAGTATCCTGAATTTGAGATGACACCCGATCAGCCTGTATTCTTTACTGGCGAGATGGTATACCCTTGGATGTTCGATGAGTACAAGTATCTGCGCCCGTTGAAAAAAGCTGCAGAGATTTTGGCGACGTATGATGGCTGGCCGCGTCTGTATGATAAGTCAATCTTGCAATCGAACACGGTCCCCTGCGTCGCGGTCATTTATCATAACGACATGTATGTTGAGCGAACTCTTTCGGAGGAAACAGCGCGGAACATTCGAGGAATCAACGTATGGGTTACCAACGAATATGAGCATGACGGCTTGCGTGCCGACGGCGAGAAGGTGCTTGGGCGTCTGCTGGACATGTTGCATGGAGAAATTTGATAATACGACACTTATTGGCTTGAGGAGATGAAAACAGAGGTCAAAACAAGCCATAATCCACGAACAGAGAAAGAATGGTTCTCAATTTCCCTCCATTCTTCTGCAATACGCTTTAAAAGCCCTATCCTGGGAATGGGCATGTTTTGGTTGGGCAGCCGCCTGCGTATTCTGATTCTGCTGACACAAATTTTCCCTCTTTAGCTTTTATCTCTCCTACATATAGAACCTGTTCCGGTTTGCTTCCATATCTAAAAACCGTTACTCCTTTGCATTTTAGCTTCCAAGCCATATCATAGACTTTCTTGACGTCTTCTACTGTGACATTTGATGGTAAGTTAACGGTTTTTGAAACAGCATTGTCCGTATACCTTTGGAAAGCGGCTTGCATTCTAACGTGCCATTCAAGCTTGATATCTAAGGCTGTAACAAAAAGTTTCTTGATGTCTTCTGGAACTCCAGCGATGTTTTGAACTGAGCCTGTTCTAGCTATTTCCTCGAGGATTTTGGCGTTGTAAAACCCTCTTTCTTTCGCTGTCATTTCGAACAGAGGATTAGTTTCAAAAAGCCTTGTTCCGTTCAGGACATTTCTTATGAATGATATTGCAAATATTGGTTCAATCCCAGAGGAACAGCCGGCTATTATGCTAATGCTGCCTGTTGGGGCTATAGTGGTTACCGTGGCATTTCTCATGGCACTGTACTTGTCTTTCCAAATGCTTTTTTCGAAGTTTGGAAAGGAGCCTCTTTCCTCACCAAGCTCTATGGATCTCTTATGGGCTTCTTCTTGAATGAATTTCATCAGATTTTCAGCCATTTGCAAAGCTTCGTCAGAGTCATAGCATGTTCCCAGTTTTATGAGCATGTCTGCAAAACCCATAACACCTAAACCTATTTTTCTGTTGGCTCTTGTTATCTTCTCTATTTCCTTCGGAGGGTATTTGTTTGCATCTATGACATTGTCGAGAAAATGAACGGCGTTTCTCACGGTTTCCATTAATTTCTCCCAGTTTATTTTTCCGTCCTCAACCATTCTTGAAAGATTTATTGAGCCCAAATTGCATGATTCATAAGCAAGCAAGGGCTGTTCACCACATGGGTTTGTTGACTCTATTCTTCCTAAATCGGGAGTTGGATTATGCCTGTTGATTTCATCAATAAAAATGACTCCTGGGTCTCCGCTAGCCCAAGCCGACTTTGCCATCAGATTCCAAACATCCTCAGCATTGAGCTTTCTTACTCTTTCTTTGTTTCTGGGGTTGAGTAGCCAGTATTCGTCATTATCCGTAAGCGCTTTCATAAAGTCATCAGTCACAGCGACTGAAATGTTGAAGTTTGAAAGAAATCCAGATTCTTGCTTAGAAGTTATAAATTCCAAGATGTCTGGGTGGTCAACCCTCAGAATTCCCATCATTGCGCCTCTTCTTTTTCCTCCGGCCTTTATAACTTCCGTTGCTGTGTCAAAAACGCGCATAAAACTGACGGGACCAGATGCCACTCCCTTGGTCGATCTGACAATATCTCCTTTTGGCCTTAACCTTGAAAAATCAAAACCGACTCCCCCTCCACTCTTTTCAATTAAAGCCATGTTTCTCACTGCACCGAAGATACTTTCTAAGGAATCCTCAACAGGTAATACGAAGCACGCAGACAATTGACCTAGCTCCGTTCCCGCATTGAAAAGCGTTGGCGAGTTGGGAATGAATTCTAGCCTCGTCATCATGTCATAAAAGACTTTCTCGCTTTCTTTTGGGTCTCCGCCGTATTTCTTGTCGACATTGCCTACGGCTTTAGCTATTCTAGTAAACATTTCAGCGGGTGTTTCTATGATTTTTTCGGTTTCATCCTTCAAAAGATATCTCTTATTCAAAACTTCAATGGCGTTGACCGTTAGTTTTGGCTCTACTATCCCTAGTTTTCCTTTTAATTCCCTTATTTCGTCTTTCTTTTTCCTGTAAGCCTGATACTCGAACGCAACTTTTTCGAATCCGCTTTTTTTCAAAACTTCGATAACGAAGTCTTGCGCGTCTTCAACCGATGGGACTGTTTGCTTGAATTTTTCTTCCAAAAGCTTGACTACTTCTCTAGTTATGCTTTCTGCCCTTTCTCCATCTTCAAGCTCAACTGCAATGAAAGCCTTATGAATTGCGTCTCTGATTCTGCTAGCCTCAAAATCAACAATTCTTCCGTCTCTTTTCGTTATCTTTGTTATAGCCATAGCCGTTCAATTGAACTTTGTTTCGAATGCGATATAAACTTTTGAAGATTGAAGGAAGATTGCATACTAATTAGACGACTATCTTGAACCTTATAACTTTGGAACCAGTGAACTATCATTCCTTTTTGACAAACTGATCCTTGCCGACGCCGCAAATGGGGCAAACCCAATCGTCTGGTAGTTCTTCAAATGGTGTTCTTGGCTCTACGCCGTGTTCAGGATCGCCAACTTCTGGATCATATATGTAACCGCAAACCGTGCATTCCCACTTTTCCAAGCTATTCACCGCTCTGGATCTGTATTGACTATTTTTGGGTGAAGAAGATTAAAAATCTTGCCAGAGGTGCTGAGAATTGCGGGGCTTTTAGGCTGGTAAAACATAAAAAGCTTGTGGCTAGAATAACTCAGTGTTATGAGGTGATAGAATTTGGAGGAGACAAAGCTATACTCGTTGCCAAAACTACCGTACGAATACAAGGACCTGCAACCCCACATGTCTGAAGAGCAATTGAGGATACACCACAGCAAACATCATCAAGCCTATGTCAATGGTGCAAATGCCATATTTCAGAAGCTAGACAAAGCAAGAAAAGAAGGCACCGATCTAGATCTTAAATCCACTTTGAAGGAACTTTCATTTAACATAGGAGGGCACATCTTACACTCGCTGTTTTGGGGCAATCTCGCGCCTACTGGCAAAGGCGGTGGAAAACCTGGTGGACGTTTGGGCGATGCCATAGAAAAAGAGTTTGGAAGTTTTGAGAGATTCAGGAAGGAATTTTCGCAGGCAGCGGTCAGTGTAGAAGGCTCTGGCTGGACTGCATTGACATATTGTAAACAAACAAACAGACCAATTATAATGCAGATAGAAAAACACAACACTAACGTTTATCCTACGTTCAGAATTCTGATGATACTCGACGTTTTTGAACATGCATACTACATTGATTATAAGAACGAAAGAGCCAAATTCGTCGAAGCATTCTGGAACATAGCCAACTGGGATGCTGCAAACAAGAGACTTGAAGAAGCATTGAAGTAGCATGTGGGAAAATGGAAGTAGTGAAGGTTCCCGGCAAAAACAACAGACATAAAGTCTTAGTGTACGCATTAAGCACATGTGCATGGTGTAAATTGACAAAGCAGTTTCTGAAGGGCAACAGCGTCGAGTTCCAATATGTCGACGTCGACTTGTGCAAGGATGAAGACAAAGAGAAAGTGCGAGAAGACATTTTGGACAGGGGAGGTAGCCTTAGCTATCCAACAATTATCATAGATGACAAGTTTTTGATCACTGGCTTTCGAAAAGACAAGCTAAAGGAAGCTTTGGAAATTTGACAACGCTGGAAATCGTGCAGAAAAGAGCAGAAGCGGATGCAAGAACCTATGGGTACTACTTAAACCCAGACGCGGTTTTTCTCAGGAATATTCTTGAGGGGCTGAAACAGAACGAAGAGCGTTACGGTTATCCTTCATGTCCGTGCAGGCTTGCTTCTGGAGAACTCGAGTTTGATAGAGACATAATATGTCCATGCGATTATCGAGACCCAGATGTCGAAGAATATGGAGCTTGCTATTGTGCGCTTTACGTGCGAAAGGATGTTTTTGAAGGCAAGGAGTCTCTGCAACCTGTTCCAGAGCGCAGACCGTTGGAAAAGCAGGTTAGGGCATACGCGGTGGCACCCGAAGCTTCTTTAGAGCTAAAGGTTGAGTCTGTTGTTAAAGCTGCTAAAGAGTCTTCGAAGATTAAACTGAAACTGTGGTACTGCAGACAGTGCGGTTATGTCGTTTTTCGGGAAGATCCGCCATACGTTTGTCCAATCTGTAAAGCGAAAAGAGAAATGTTTTCTGAAATAGCGATTCACACGGATGTACTAGGATAACCGAATTTCTCTATTTTGTTACCTCTAGTTCTATCTTCTTCCAGTCCTTCTTCATTCCCCGCAAAGAAGTCACCGCACCAACAATGGTTCCGCTTAGAATCCTTACAACAAACTCGTTAAGGTCTATTTTCTCTCCGTCAACAAGAAGTTTTACATCCAAAGGCATCACCTCAAAATATATTTTCTCTATAAAAGTAAAAGCTTTCTTAAGAGGCGATTCACTGACCTGCTGATATTTCAGGGCAAAAGAATATGTCTTGCGAAAAAGCCAAAATGCAGAATATGCGTTTTGAACAAGCTTTGCCCATCAGCTTTCGCGCTTGGTTAAAATCTTCGAAACAAGCATTTCATGCTTAGATACTAATTAATGCTCACTGTCTGCTTTTGGATATCCTTCATCTTCTATTTGAATAGTGGTGTGGTCGATTCCGAATTCTTTTTTCAGCGTGCTAATCAAGGTCGAAATCAACTTTTTCCTATTTGTCTTCTTTTTGATTACCACATGAGCACTCATGATGCACATCTTGGTTGGAGTCATGCACCATACATGAAGATCGTGGACGCTTTTCACGCCTTCGAGTTGGATTATTCTGCTTTCCACAGCGTTCAGGTCAATGTTAGGAGGGACTCCTTCAAGAAGTACATTTACCGAATCTCGAATAAGTTGCCCAGAACTATAAAAAATCAGAAGGCCTATCATCATGCTAGTTAAAGGGTCTACTTGGTACCATCCTGTAAAGTACATTATTAGTCCAGCAGCAATGGCTCCTATTGATCCTAACATGTCCGCAAAAACGTGGAGAAGAGCACCTTTGACGTTTAAGCTTTCTTTTTTTGACTTTGAAAGTATGATTACTGCCGCTCCATTGGCAACAAAGCCGAAAACAGCGATTGTCAGCATTTCTAGACTTTTCACTTCTGCTGGATGTTGAATCCTTTGTATTGCCTCATAGAAGACAAAAACCACTATTGCCCAAAGGAAAACTCCGTTCAGAAGAGCCGCGAGAATCTCTGCTCGGTAATATCCATAAGTTTTTCTTATGTTAATGGGGCGTTGTGCTAGCCATGCTGCAACCAGCGCCAGTGCCAAAGCGGAAACATCATTCAGCATGTGCCACGCATCTGTTAATAGTGCCAGGCTGTTTGTCAGAATTCCTCCAGCTAGTTCGATAATGAAGAAAGACGCGGTGATGCCCAAAACTATTCCAAGATATTTCAGGGCTTTTGATGACTGGAGATGTTCGTTCATTGTATTGGTTCTCATCAGTAAAGATTCTTCAGTTTCTATTAAGCTTAAATCTGGAAGATACTTCGGATAGTTAATCAGCTCTTGATTTTATGTGTAAGCAAGGAAGGTAAACCACATGCCTAGATTTCGTGTATAATGATCTTTACGAAAAAGTGAAAAATGCAGGGGTCAATAGTGAAACCAGTGTAAGTCAATTGGATGTGTGTCAATCATGGGAAAAAGAATGAATATCCTAGGTTTTGCAGGCAGTTTACGAAAGGACTCTTATAACAAAGCGCTATTGCGTGCCGCTATGGAGCTGTTGCCCAAAGACGCAACTCTCGAAATCTTCGATCTCGAGGAAATGTCACCTTTTAACCAGGATTTAGAAACACGAATGCCAGACAAAGTCAAGGTATTTAAGACAAGGATTAGAAAGGCAGACGCGATATTGATTGCAACCCCCGAATATAACTATTCGATTCCGGGCGTTCTTAAAAATGCTATCGATTGGGCTTCGAGACCTTCTGGAGACAACTCCTTTGAAGGTAAACCTGTTGCAGTCATGAGCGCATCGCCAGGAATGCTGGGCGGTGCAAGAGCGCAATATCATTTGCGGCAAATCTTTGTTTCTCTTGATATGCACCCGCTTAACAGACCAGAAGTTATTGTACCACTGGCAGATGATAAGATTGATGATAAAGGCAGAGTGACAGACGAGAAAACGAAGGAAAGAATAAAGGATTTAATAGAAAACCTAGTTAGCTGGGCTAGAACGTTAGGAGAGAAGTGAGGCAGCTTTTGGTTCTACAGGCTTCTAAGCTTAAAGTGTTTAGCGAACTTCTTTGTCTTATTTCTTGAGAAGTCGTATCGTTTCCTTGCAGAATTCAGGTAAATCTCCAGGGAATCGAGAAGTCACTAGGTTCCCGTCAACTACAACTGGCGAATCTACAAAGATTGCCCCAGCGTTTTTCAAGTCAGTAGCCACAGATTTCCAGCATGTAGCTTTCTTACCCCTTAGTATGTCTGCTTCTATTAACATCTGAGGTCCATGGCACACAGCAGCAATTACCTTGCCCTTTTCATAGGCTTTCCGAACGATCTTAACTAGATCTTCGTTAATGCGCATTCTGTCAGGTGCTCTTCCGCCAGGTATTATTATGCCTTCATATTCATCAATGTTCACTTCTTTTGGTGATAGCTCAGATTTCATAGGAATACCATGTTTTCCAATGTAGGTTTCCTTGGCTTTTGAAGCTACAATGTCGACCTTATAGCCTTCCTCTTGAAACCTATAATAGGGGTATATGAACTCTGAGTCCTCTACTCCTTCATCGACAATAATCAATATTCTTGTCATAATTTTATCCCGAAATATCAGAAATGGTCTTTGATATAAAGCTTCATACGATATAATTTCTCAAGTCAGTGCTCTGCTTAAGACACATTTCGTATCTTCCAAGCATTTCGTCAAATGTTCTCTTTAGTTCCTCCTTTAGCGTAAAACCAACAAATTGCCCCACAGGTCTTCCGTTACAGAAAAACATCAACGTTGGTGTACTCATGATTCCAAGATTAGTGGCCATTTCCTGACTGATTGGGCTCTCCAGAACATTCAACTTAGTGAACTTTATTTTTCGGTTATACTCTATGGCAATCTCATCAAATATCGGATTGAGTTGAGCGCACCAAGGGCATTGATTATGCCAGAAATAGACTACTGTTAATTTGTCAGACTGTGAAATCTCTTCTTCCCAGTTGCTTACGTTGACTTCTGAGATGCTCATAGCCTATCAAGCCCCAACTCAATTATGATGGAAAAAGGCATTAAAAGCATGTGCTTCATAGCGTCATTTTCTTCTTATGCGTTGAACAAAATATGCCAAGACTATGGCGCAAGCTATTATCGTCGATACGCTTGAAACGCTGATGACTATCATGTTCTCGGTTTCCAAGATAAAAGCTATTGAAACTGCTACGAGAAACACGCCAAAATAGAGGCTTGCATTACTGCTTAAGAACTGAGAGAATTCTGTGTGTATAATCTTTGAATATTTACTGAGCAAAATCAGAATGGACGCAAAGGTCAAGAACACTATTACAAAAGTGTAGGTGATTTCAGCCCAGTAGCTTTCACTTTGAAGGGTAAGCAGAAGTCCCACTTCATCGCCTATAAGACCGCCTCCTGCGCCGAAAAGAATTGCGGCTACTCGATTGACCCGTTCGTTTTCAACACTGATGCCCAGCCAACCGCCTATGGCAAGCATGGCTAAGCCATACCAAAAATGATGAATATGAAAGTCACCCCCAACCAAAACAGTACTAGGGTAAATAATTGTGAATATTCTTGCAATTACGAAAGAAGCTATGAACGAGATCAAAGCCAATGCAGACAGATTAGGCTTGGTCTCTATCTTTTCTTCCATGAAATCCTGCAACACGCTCCCATGCTTTGTCAGTGAAAGTCAACGAGCATCTTGTTATTGCAGACTGTTAGGGCATCTTGTTTAGTGTGACTTCAAAGAAGTGTTCTCTGCCTCTGCGGAGGACAAAAACCTTTAATCTTTCTCCAATTCTTCTTCTGTGAATTTCCTTGATTAGGTCTTCAATGCTACGGATTGTGGCATCGTCTAGGCTGAAAATTATGTCGCCTGCGACTATTCCAGCATCTTCTGCGGGGCTTTCCTCCGCAATTTTTGTAACTAATACTCCGCGTTCCACAGGCAAATCGTAGTAGCGAGCTATTTCTTCGGTCAGGCTTAAACCTACTATTCCCAACCATGGTCTTATAGATATTCCCTTTGTTATTATTTCGCCTGTGCAATTCTTTGCCGAATTTATGGGGATAGCAAACCCTATTCCCTGAGCAAATGGTATGATCGCAGTGTTTATTGCAACTACCTTTCCTTCAACATCCACAAGAGGACCGCCGCTGTTTCCGGGATTTATGGCTGCGTCGGTCTGAACCAGATTTTCCAATAGGCCTCTTTGAGATTCTATTGTTCTGTTCACAGCACTTATTACTCCTGAAGTTATTGTTGGCCCTCCCGCAAGTCCAAACGGATTTCCGATGGCATACACTCTTTGTCCAACCCTTAGTTTGTCTGAGTCTCCAAGTTCTGCAGCTTGGAGGTTTTTTCCTTGCACCTTCACAACGGCTGTGTCGTGAAAGACGCAAGAGCCTACTATTGTTCCTTCTAAGATTTCGCTGTTCGAAAAGGTTACAGCTATTTTTTCCGCTCCCCTAATCACATGGTTATTGGTTAGTATGTAACCTTTCGCGTCAACTATTGTTCCAGAACCCATTCCTTCAACCGGGACTGCTTGATAAAACATGTTATGAACAAGTCTTATGGTGCTTATGTTAACAACGCTTTTGCTCACTCTTTCGAGAATGTCGAGAACGGGTTTTTCATCAAGTGAAGACAACTTCGCACCTCGAATATTGTCTAAGCTTTAATTTTAATAAGCTTTAGCTACTGCATACCGTAAGAAAAATGTTGCTTTCTACTTCCTTTTTGAATCGCAATGGATTAAGCAGAAATCGCATTCTTCAATCCTCGGATCTGTCTTCCGGCAGAGTTGACACATTAAGCCTTTTTTACGTATGGTTAAGCACGTTTGGCAGAACAGGTTTAAAAATTGTGTTCTCTGTGGTTTTTCATTGACTAGTTGGTCTATTAAGGCGTTTATGGGGGTTTGTATTTCTTCTAGGTCTTCAATTCTTATGACGTATCCTCTGACTTTTTTGTTATATTTGCTTACTGCTGATTGGGATATTCCGAGAATTTCAGCTACCTGATTCTGTTTCATGCCGTGTTTTTCCACAAGTTCCTTGGCCAGCAGCGCCCTCACCGCCGGTATGACTGATTTTACAGCGACCTCGCATGGGATTGTCAAGCATTCACCTTTTATTCTATTTGGGGGAAAAGTATATAAGGATGACGTACGTCATAACTATGACGTATGTCATGACAGCACCAGAAAACATGAAACTGACTTTTGAACCGCATACCCTCCTTTCTCCCATGGCTGTCATGACATGCGATTCCACCGCTGAAGTTCTAAAGGATATTGAATTGCGATCTTTTCAGATCTCTGATCGGTTCTGACGAAAAAAGAGACAGACATTGTCTAATTTCTAGAATGTATCTTATATTCGGAGGGTAAAAACGTCGAGAATGCTATTTATGCATTGGTGTTTATGCGATTTTGTATACATTCTTGATTATTGTTTCAAGTATTCTATGATGTTTTCTCTCGTCTTCTGCAATGTGCTGCAGTAACAATCTTAGACCTTCGTCGCTAGTTTGGTTTATTTCTTCTTCAACGTGAGCTAGAACATCAGTCTCCATTTTTATGTGCGTCTCAAGTTCTTTCTTCACTACCATCGGATCCAAATAGCTTTCTAGTTTGTATTCCCAAAGTGTTTGGGACGGGGAGGCGCCCTTGAACATTTTGAGAATTCCGGATAGGATGCCCGCATGCTTCCTTGAATCCAGCTTCATTTCCATCAGTAGCAGTTTTGCAGCAGCATTGCCGACCTTCTTCTCTATCTCGCCAATCCTTTTGACATGTTCTTTCTCGATTTTGATTTGTTTCCTAATAAGTTGTATCAGTTTCTTATTTTGCTCCATTCGTGGCCCTCTGCAATTTTATGATACGCAGATGTAAAAGTCGGTTTATTAAAGTTTCTTTTTGTGGGTAATGAAGGACTACGATATTTCTGGTGTTTTAACCGTGCTGTTTAGGATAGGCTGAATTGAGGTTGTAGAAAATTTTAAGTGAATTTTCGCGTAATCGATAAACACATGTTTGAGATTCTAATGAAAAAAGGTTGATGAGATATGAAGGTCAGCATACTTTCTTTGACGTGTTGTGCCGGATGCGTGTCTTCTTTCTTGAACGCTGGTGAGGCGTTGCTTGAGATTCTTTCGGGAGATTTCGATGTAGTCTATTCTCCTACCTTCGTTGATTTAAAAGAAGTTCCGAGCGTTGACTTGGCAATAGTTGAGGGAGGCGTAAGAACAAAAGAAGATGAGAACCTCATAAGAGAAATGCGAGCCAAATCTAGAATCCTTCTTGCCTTGGGGTTGTGCGCCACCCACGGTGGGATAACGAGCCTCGGCAATCTGCTTTCTCTCAAAAAGCTTTTGGAGAAGGAATACTCTCTTGCCGATTCCAGCAGGCTTCCAGAATTGGAGGACTTAATGCGTCCCTTATGCGATTTTGTTGACGTTGACTATTATATTCCAGGATGCCCACCCATGCCATTCCTGATTGTTCACAGCTTGAAAAGCGTAGTGAGCGGGAAACCCCCTGTTCGCCATCAAAGTGTTGTCTGTACAGAGTGCCACCGAAAAATAGTGCCAGCAAAAATCGACCGCCTATATGGAATATATGAGAAAGAGGCAAACCCAGAACTATGCCTAGTGAGTCAAGGCTTCGTATGTTTGGGTTCGCTTACACGTGAAGGTTGCGGGGCTCCATGTCCAAGAGCAGGCTTCACTTGTTTCGGTTGCAGAGGACCCCCAGACTCGTTGATGTACCGGTCAAGGGACATGTACGCTTTCCTTGTCAATGTGATATCAAAAAGAACCGCCATTCCGGAAGAAAATGTGAAGGAGGAGCTTTACAGGAACCCCTTCATCTTTCACACTTTCATTTTTTCAAAATTTGAACGGTCCAAAGCGAGGGATAGAGTCATTTGAGCAAAAAAAGGGAAATAACCATCTCGCCCACAACGAGGATTGAAGGGCATGCAAAAGTCACAATAATTCTTGATGATTTTGGGAATGTTTCAGATGCCCACTTTTATGCCACAGAAGTTCGGGGCTTCGACTACTTTCTAAAAGGAATGGAAGCGGAAAGGCTTCCCTTCATAATTTCAAGGATATGCGGTGTGTGTTCAACCGCCCACGTAATTGCGTCTGTTAAAGCCATAGAAAGCATATATGGAACAGAAACAACAGAAACCGCGAGAAAGCTCCGTGAACTCTTGCTCATGGGTCAAATAATAAACAATCATTCGCTGGTTTTCTTTTTCTTGACGCTCCCTGATTTCTGGTTTCCACCAGAAGAAGAACCTTCAAAGAGAAACGTCTTTCAAATCATGCGTGAAAATCCTGAGATAGGGAGAAAGGCTGTGGCGCTGAGGACTTTCGGGGCGCGAATCTTAGATGTCCTTGGAAAGCGTGAAGTTCACATCGTTTCCGTAATACCAGGCGGATTGATTAGTCCACTTAAGGAAAGGGAACGCGAAGAATTGCTTCACATGGCAAAGAACTCCTGTGCAATCACTATGGAGGCTCTGACTCTTGGGAAAAAGCTTTTTGAGAAAAATTGGGAGACCTTTAGAAAGGCTGGCGATTACAAAACATACTATATGGCGTTGACAAACGGCGACGCTATGGAGTTCTACGACGGCGAGGTTTGCGTCATAAACCCAGACGGCGGAATCTCATCAAGATTTGCTGCTCAAGATTATATGGAGCATGTTGAGGAAAAACGTTATGAATGGACCTACGCGAAATTCGCCTATTTGAAAGCCTTAGGATTGCCAAAAGGGATAGTCCAAGTCGGTCCTACAGCTAGAATGAACGTAAACAAGAGGGTTTCAACAGAACTTGCTAACGAGGAATTAAAAGAGTTTAAGAGAAAATTCGGCGATCCAGCACATGCAACTTTGCTCTTTGACTATGCCCGCCTCATAGATCTCATGTACGCTTGTGAAAGAGCCAGAGAGCTTTTAGAGGACGAGCGACTGAAGAGGACAGACACCAGAGTCAAGATTAAGCCTAAGGGCGGGAGAGCGATCAGCGTCGTTGAAGCACCGCGAGGAACGCTTGCCCATGAGTATGTTCTAAGCGAGCGTGGACGACTGAAAGATATGAAGCTTATAATACCAACCCAAGTGAATAATGCTGCCATAAACCTTAACGTGAAGGATGCTGCAGCTGAATTTATACAGTCTGGTGAAGTTAAGCCTGGACTTTTGAACAGGATAGAAATGGTAATCAGAGCTTACGACCCCTGTATCAAATGCGCCACAAGACAAGCTTATGAAAATTTGAGAGTGGAATTAAGAAACAGCAAAGGCGAACTGCTGAGAACCTTCTAGGATTTTTCACGTCAAAATCTCTATAGCCTGAGATGGGCAGTTAACTTGGCATGCTCTGCACATGAGACAGTTTTCTTCATTCTGAACTTCTGGTTTTTCTGATTTCTCGTTGCGGAAAACCGAAACCGGGCATATCTCCACGCAGATTCTTTCCTTATCCCACCCGCACTTGGCATAGTTTATCACTATCTTAACCATGTGCTCGCCATTCGGTGGATAGACTTTTGGAGGCAATTAAACTTTTCTAGTAATGTCCCAGTAACAAAAGCCACAAGTTCAAATACAATCCTGCAGCGAGCGAGGATATCAAGATCAGAGACGCTATTGTCTCTTTGTAGAAATTGTAACGTTCGCTTAGGACTATGTTGGAAATTGCGACGGGCACTGCATGCATGACTAGAAGTACAGCGCGTTCAACTCCGGTCACGTTAAACAACATGGCAGTCAAAATGGCCAGCGTGGGCAGGAACACTATCCTGAGCATGCTCAACTTTAGGGCTGTAGCTATGTTCGTGTACTTTCTCCCAAAGAAGAAAACGCCGAGCATGAAAATCGCTACTGTGGAAGTGGTGTTTCCTAGCATGTGTAAAAAAGTTGCCATGGGATAGGGAATCTCTATTCTAGATAGTGATAATACTATTCCTAAAAGGATCGATAATATCAATGGATTTTTTGAAAGTCTTTTCGCTACTCGCTTTACTCCTTCCCATATAGAGGATTTTTCAAGCTTATAAAGCTCTAAAACCGTGATCGAAATTGGAACGCCTATGATGGAAATGGATGCGGCAGACAATGTTGCCAACTTTGTCTCTGTTGGGAAAGCAAGCATTATGAATGGTATACCAAAAAACGTTAGGCTGCCAAAAACCGTGCTTAGAATAAGCAGATAAAGCGTGTCCTTCGAGAATCTAAGTGCCAGGTAAAGAAAAACGTAGATTGCCGACACTACAATGATCGGTATTACACCCGCTAAGACAAACGTAAGATTTTTTGCTGTAAAGTCAGTTTCAGCCATATCAATAGTAAACAAGGCTGGAAGCGCGAAATAATACACGTACGCACTGAATACCCGTTCGTCACCAGATTTCAGGATTCCGATTTTTCTCGAGATGAAACCTATTCCAATTAGAAGAAGTATGGGGGCAATAGTCCGAACTGCGATATCGTTGTCCATCAATTTTCTCCTTAAGCAGTGTTGAGCTTTTGTAAGTGACTATGGTTCATTCTCGTTTTCAAAGTTACTTTTTCAGTTTTGAGAAATATTTTTTTGGGTTCTTTTTGAATTCTTCTTCACAGTTTTTTGAACAGAAGTAAACAGCGCGACCTTCGTAGTCGACTTTGCTATAGGCTGTTGTGAGTTCTATCTGCATTCCACAAACAGGGTCTTTGACTAAAATCTTTTTCTCCATGAATCCCACCCCCTTCGGTTCATACTTTCTCAAAGTCTGACTGTTAAAGGCAACTATAACTGTGCTCAAAGACATGATCAATGCGCCAACTGCAGGATGCAAAACCAAACCGTAACCAGACAGAATGCCTGCTGCTAAGGGTATAGTTATGATGTTATAGCCTGCTGCCCACCAAAGATTCTGGACCATTTTGGAATAGGTTTTCCTTGAAATATCCATAAGCTTTGGCACGTCTCTCGGGTCATTTTTCACGAGGATTATGTCTGCGCTTTCGATTGCTACGTCGGTTCCTGCGCCTATGGCAACGCCAACATCTGCTGTAACAAGGGCTGGAGCATCGTTTATTCCGTCGCCGACCATTGCAACTCGGTTGCCTCTTGCTTTTAACAACCTGATTTTCTCAGCCTTCTTATCTGGCAAGACTTGGGCAAAATATTCGTCTATGTCGAGTTCTTTTGCAACCCAATGTGCGACTTCCTGAGAATCCCCAGTGAGCATGTAAACCTTCAATCCTTCGTCTTTCAGTTTCTTAACAGCTTCATGGGATTCCTTCCTTATCCTGTCGGAGAGGGCAAACGCACCAGCGAGTTTTCGGTCAACTACTGTGAAGACAACAGTCTTGCCTTGTTCTTGGAGCTCTTTTATTTTCTCGTCTTTTACCTTTATTTTCAACTCTTCGAGAAGGTTTGTGCTTCCGACGTAGACTTGTTTGTCGTCAACTCTTCCGTAGGCGCCTTTGCCTGGCAGTGCTCTGAATTCTTCTGTATGGGGAATTGCTACGTCCCTTTGTTTTGCGTGCTCGACTATCGCTTTTGCGATGATATGTTCTGAATTGAGTTCTATGCTGGCTGTAAGTGTTAGAAGTTTTTCTTCGGGGATGAAGGAGACAATGTCGCTCACGCCGAACTTGCCCTCGGTTAACGTGCCTGTTTTATCAAAGACAACGGCGTTCACGTCCTTAACCATCTCAAATGCTTTTCTATCTCTGATCAGGATTCCACTTTTGGCTGTTATTGATGTCGAGAGAGCAACAACCAGTGGTATCGCAAGCCCGAGGGCGTGAGGACAAGCGATGACCAAAACGGTTACAGTCCTCTCGAGCGCTGCGTCAATGTTTCCCAAAATGAACCAAGCCAGATAGGTTACTATTCCCACCGCTAAAGCAGCATAGAAGAGTAAGGCAGCAGCTCTATTTGCCAGATCCTGGGTTCTCGACTTGCTTTCTTGGGCTTGCTTTACAAGGTTTATTACTTGAGCTAGGTATGTTTCTTCACCCACTCTTTCAATTCTGACCTTCAAAACGCCTTCTTCATTTATCGCGCCGCCTATGACCTTGCCTTCTGTTTTTTTGTGGACAGGTTTTGATTCGCCTGTTAGAAGTGCTTCATTGAGGAATGATTCGCCCTCAACCACAACGCCATCTGAAGGTATTTTCTCGCCAGGCCTAACTAGAACCCAATCGCCAGCTTTTAACTGCGAAACTGGAATATCCATGATTTCGCCGTCTTTTAGAAGATGAGCTGTTGTTGGCATTATTCTAACGAGTTCTTCCAATGCCATTGAGGCTCCGAGGACGCTTTTCGCTTCTATCCAGTGTCCCAAGAGCATTACGTCAATGAGTGTTGCAAGTTCCCAAAAGAAATCTTTGCCGCTTGTGAGGAAAACCGTTCCAGCTGAATAGAAAAATGCCACTGATATGGCGAAACCAATGAGAGTCATCATTCCAGGCTGTCGATCTTTTACTTCTTGAATCATGCCTTTTATGAATGGTGAGCCGCCGTAAACGTAAACAAACAAGGATAAAACGAACAAAACTTCTTTTTGGAATGGTATTTTTATCCAGGTTATGCCAAGCCACATCTGGATCATTTCGGAAAGTAACATTATTGGGATTGTGAGTATGAGGGAAATCCAGAGTTTTCTCTTAAATTCTTGCATATGGTGGGCATGGTGAGCGTGTTGCATTTTGATTCTCTTCCATCAATTTCTGGTTTGGTAAGATTGTTTTCCTTTAACATTTAGGAGTTGATATCTTACATTTTTAACGGTTTTCCCTGGGTGAAAAGCAGAATATGACATATGTAATAAAAAGCTTTCGGACAAAATCCAGCAGAAATGAAGTTGGAAACGATTTGGCTTCGGTTGAAGCATCTCAAACTTTTTTCTTTTGAGGAAATAAGGGTGAGATATAGCTTATTCCGAGTTTCATCCTCCAGGAGCACCGTGAAACGGGACGTTCTTCCAGAGAAGGTCCCACCAGTCTTCTTCTGTTATGGTTTCCCCTCGGACAAGGATTTCTAAGACCAGTTTTAAGAGTTCATGATGCCTTTTTTCATCCTCTAAGATTGCGTTCAAGAGAAGTTTGACTTTTGCGTTTTCGAAGGTTGGCAATACCTTGCTTATTTTCTTTATGAGTTCTGCTTCCATGCGTATGTGCTTTTCCACCAGGGCTTTTTGTTTGTCGAGATGTTCTTGCGTCAGAGCTTGAGCAACCCCAGTTAGCAGGTCAGTTGCTGCAGCGTACATTTCCGCGTGTTTCACAGAGTCTAAGGATATACCCTTCAAAACTCCTTTAACGGGAGGATTTCTCACTTCAATCAGAGCACTATTTAGTGAGTCTACAATGTCATTCTCAACTTTGATCTGTTCTCTTAGGAATTTTGTTAACTCGTCTTTTGTCTTCAAATCTTTCACCTTCTGTCAAGAACATGCTAAGCTTTAAGCATAAGTCTTTCGGCAATTCTCTTTCCGAACTCTTTGCACTTTTCCATTCCAGCTTGGTTGGCGGTGTATCTGATTAGTAGTGATGGTTCAATTGTGTGCATGTCAAACTTATTTTTCATGATTTCAAGAACTAGTTTTGGTGCTTCGCCGCTCCATCCGTAAGAGCCAAAGGCTGCCCCGATTTTCCCCTTTAAGTTGACGCCCTTTACAGCTGCTTCTTCGAACAGCTGCTTCATGTCAATGGGTATATCGTGGTGGTATGTGGGAGCTCCAAGAACTATGGCGTCCAAATTGCCTAATGTTTCAGGGGCTATATAGTACTTCAGTTCGACTTCTGCTCCTTGAATTGTTCTAATGCCTTCCTCGACTGCTTTAGCCATTTTTTCGGTGTTTCCAGTGCGGCTGTAGTATAGAATAAGGATTTTGGGCATGAACCACTACCTCTTGCCCTTAGGCTTATCAGTCTTTTTCTTTGGCTGATGCTTTTTGCTTTTTCTCTTTGAATCTTTAACCAATAATTCAAATCGTTCCTTTAGTCTTTCAATGGGAGTTCCTAAGATCTTTATTTTCTCCAAGTCTCCTGTTCCCAAGCCTCTGTTCACAGCTTCTTGTATGATGGGCATTTTCTCTGGGTCTAAGCCAACAAGTGTGGCTCCAACCGCCTCTACGGTAACTGCGTCCCTTCCAACCAGCAGAACATCTGTCTTTATTCTGCCTGAACTAGGAGCCACGCTTGAGGTCAAATAGGTGCCGTCAAGGACTGCGAGATCTATCCCGCCAATTTCCTCATACATGTCGAGGAGAGCTGGTTCTAGCTTTTTGTGGAACCTCATTTTCTTTCTGTCTGGAATTAAGCCTAGAAGGTTTTTCAGGACGCTTCCCTTCTCGTATACACGTAAGATGTGGGTGCTGACGAAGACGTTGGGCTTGAAGAGTATGTGTGACAATCCTATTTTTTCGTCTGCGACATTAACCTGCTTGGTGTTTGTGTCTTCTGAGAGGTTGAAAGGCAGGACGCGTTCGGTGAACAGATTCTTCCAGATTTGGAGTCTCTCCAAGCCTTTACCCTTGTAGTTGTCTGATTCTGCTAGGAAGATTTGTGGAGCTTTGCTAAAGCTGTTTATGATTGCGTTAGCAACATCGACAGTAGTGTGATGGTTTGTTCTGTGGTCGAAGACCCCAACCTTAATCACTACGGATCTGTCCGTCGTGTTCAAATCGTCTATGTTTCCGATAAGTCGGAGTGCTTGTTTAAATGACTGTTTAACGTCTTGACCGATTTCAACCACAGCGACTTTTGAAACCAAATTGGCCACCTTAGCTGACTTAAGTTTGCACACTTATTATTGAAGCTTTTTCAAAACACAAGTTGCATGGCTTTTAGGAGAAGTGTAGAGAAACAGTTTTTTCACTTTAAAACATCGCCTTTCTCTGAGCTACACTTCGTTGAAAAACCGATGAACAGCCACATGCCAAAATGTCGAATAGGTTCATCTTATAAACTAGGTGGAACTTGCACATTTTTTTTCTCCTATATCACCAATTCCATATTCGTAGTTGATTATGACCATTATGCAGTTCTTAGGACATACGAAAGGATTCAAGTCAACGTTTTAACAAAAGATTCCTAAATGAAAGTAGAACCCGCTGCCCTCTTCTTGATTTAGCCTTTTGGCATTTCAGCTCTTTCGAGCGCCCTTTTTGCTAGAGCTTCTCCAAGCTTCCTGCAAGCTCCAAGGTTCTCTTCGCTGGGCTCTCCTTGAGAGACTACGCCGTCAGCCACTTTCTCTAGCCTGAAGGAAGAAATCATCTTTTCCAAGCTTAACAGAGCGGAGTTGTTAGCCCCACCGCCTGAGGTGAAGGCTACACTTGGTTTTCCAGCAACTCTTTCTCTTATGCTCAACGCTTTGTCGAAGAAGTCTTTCATGAGTCCAGCCATGTAGCTGAAGTAGTTTGGAGAACCGAAGGCTACAGCATCACAAGAGATAAAGTCGTTAACAGTTGCGTAGTCGACCCGCTTCACTTTCGCTGAAGCTCCCTCAACACTTTCAACGCCCCTAGCGACGGCATTTGCCAAGGCCTCAGTTCTACCAGACCTGGAGTAATACAGGACCAACACTTCAACCATGACAAATACCCTTCGGGTTTGGTGTTTAGTGATGCTCCAAGGCTGCTTTTATGTCTTCTGCTATCATCTTTCTTTTTGATTTCTCAATCAGGTAGCTTTTCCCAGTTTGTAAGTAAGAAGGGATGATTCTGAATTGTTTGTAGGAATACTTGTTTTTTCTAATTTTGTATGTAGAACCGCTCGGGATTACTCCTTTGCCAGTGTTTCTCCTTGCGATATAGTTCATTGCCTTTATAGCAGTGTCTCCCATAAGTAGGATAGTTTTGATTGGGAAAAGATCTATTTCCTTCTCCAATATTCGAACGGAGCAGTTTTCTATGGTTTCTGGAGCTATAGAATACGCAGTTTTTGCACACTTAATAGCTGTCGTAATATACACTCCTAAGCCAAGCACGTCTTCCATGGAAGAAACTTCGAAACCTGCATCATTGAAGGCTTGCACAGTTGTTTGCACGTAGAAAGGATTGTTTTTTGCATAAAAATAATCACTTGCATCTTGAGGCGGGGCTTCTGAAATCATTATTGCTCTAATCTTCTTAGGTTCAATCTTTATATGTGGGACTAAGTAGCGATTCTTGTTTACATCTGAACATGGGAAATCGGCACATCTCACAAACTCGCTGGGTCGCATCTTTGCCTCCCTGCCTTCAAATTGCCCTATCAGCAAATACTTATACTTATAATAGATTTATTCGTTACCGCAAAAGTGATGAAACCTTATGTTCATTAATACGTGAAAAAGCCGGGGGTGGGAGTTGAACCCACATATAGCGGCTCTGCAGGCCGCCGCCTGAACCGTTCGGCCACCCCGGCGCACAACCACAGAAACTCTTAATCGAGACCGTAATAAATGTTGTCAGCTTACCTCCAACTTCCTGAGAACTTCTCTGTAAACCTCTAATGCCGATTTTTCGTCATCGACGTTCTTTATGAGCATGCGTCCGCCGTTGAATAGGCTGATTTCAAAATTTTTGTAGTCAAAGATTATTGCAAACGTAGATTTTATTCGAATCTTGAAATGCTGCTTGACTAACTCGTAAACTTCGGTTAGGTTGAGTTTCAGTATTTTTTGGGGGTTAACATTAGCTGTTTTTCTTCCGCACAACCAAACCAGTTTTTCTGGTTTTTCTTGAGGGGTCACGATGCCCTTGCACACTGGGCAGTTTTCTCTTTTGAAAATGTCTATGTTGGTGAAATACATGTCGTTGAAGTCGCAGATCATGAGCTTACCCTTCAATGAAGAACCCATACTCGTTAGAACTTTTACAGTCTCCATGGCTTGCATTGTTCCAATAATTCCAGGCGTGACTCCTAGCACACCTCGAACATCACATGTTAGCAAATGGCTGTCATCGATGTCTGGAAAAAGGCATTCAAGACACGGAGTTTCGGGCGGAGCGAAAACCGAAAGATTTCCCTCAATCCCAATGGCGGCTCCAAAAACATATGGAATTTTGAGCTTTGCACACGCACGATTAACCAAGTAGCGAGTCCGCATATTGTCCAAGCCGTCAACAACACAGTCCATTCCCGAAAGAAGTTTTTCAACATTGTTTATGTTCAAGTTTTCAGGAACAGGCTCAACCTTCAAAAGAGGATTAATTTTTCTTAATCGTTTCGCCGAAACCTCAACCTTTGGATAGTGCAGATCGTCTGGGCCGTAAAGAACCTGCCTGTGCAGGTTATGCAACTCTACAGTGTCTTGATCTATCAAGCGCAAATGTCCAACTCCGGTGAGCGCTAGGTAAAGTGATGAAGCTGTGCCAAGTCCGCCTAGGCCAAGAACGGCAACCTTCGAATCCATGAGTTTCTTCTGCCCCTTTCGTCGCAACTCTTTGAGAATTATTTGTCGGCTGTAAAATTCGTAGTGGAGTGATTTTTTGTTGGCTTTAGGCATTTCAACAGTCTCCTTTTTTAACTTTGCTCTAATCAGCGTTATATCTACCTTTTTTCAAGAACTGCTTTTCGTAGATTTCTGTGACTCTCTGTATGGTGTCTGCTTCTTCGGGAGATTTGTCTTCTCTTATGCGGCTTATTCTCGCAAACCTTAATGCCATACCACACTTGTACTTTGGGCTTCTCTGGATTTCGTTGTACATCACTTCAACAACTATTCTTGGAATCACAACCACTCTCCTGGGCTCTTTCTTTATGGCCAGTTCTTTCAGTCGCCTCGTCATCTCGATGATTTCTGCGTCGGTCAGTCCCTTGAAAGTCTTGCCAACCGTCAAAAATTCGCCAGTTTCAGAATCTCGCGCCGCCAAATAGTAATCTGATAGCCAATCGTGTCGACGACCATAGCCGTACTCGGCTGCAACAATAGCCAAATCTAAAGGCTCAAGGACAGGCTTTATTTTGAGCCAGTGTTTTCCACGGATTCCTGGGGTGTATTGGCTGTCAACTCTTTTAGCCATCAGTCCTTCATGTCCAGCGTCTATAGCCTCTTTCAGGAATTGTTCAGCTTCTTCGGCTCTATCTGTGACTATCTGCTTTGTTAACGGTATCTCTCCAGCGTTTTCAGCTAGAATCTGTCTTCGCCGCGAGTATGGAATTGAGATTAGGCTTTCGCCGTTGAGGTATAGGATGTCGAATAGATAAAGGGTCACTGGGATTTTTTCAACCATGTCTTCTATTGCATGTACTCTTTTGAATCTTCTCATCAAATGCTGAAAAGGGATAGGGTAGCCCTTGCTGTCCACAGCTACAACTTCACCTTCCAATATCACTTCCTTTGCCCAGATGTTTTTTCTTGCCATTTCAACGATTTCTGGCAGGCTTTCGGTAACGTCTGTCAATCTTCGACTGAAAATTCTCACAATGTCACCAAGCTTATGAATTTGAATCCTTGCCCCGTCAAACTTGTATTCGAACGCTGTTCTTCCACCATGTTCTTTCAACACTTCAGCTACGTCGTCTGCCATCTGAGCCAGCATAAGGCTAACAGGTCTGAAAGTCCTAAACCCAATTTTTGCCAAGCCATCTCTGCCTTCCCTTTTAACTATGGCGGCGACTTCGCCTATATCGCCTGTAGTCATGCTGGCTTTTTGCGCTGCTTCTAATGGGATTTCGAAGGCTTTTGAGACGGCGTGTTCCATCAATCCTTCGTGGAAACCCGTTCGCATTTCGCCTATGAAAATCTTCACCAAGTATTTAGCTTCAACGGGCAAGGATAGGCTCAACAATGCTTCAATAAGGCGTTCTTTCTTCTCTCTCGACCCGTAACCAGTAGTTTGGGCTATGTCTTCAAAACCGCGCCGAACCTCCATTATGGTTAGTGGTCTTTCGAAAAGTGTTGCTTGCCTTTTGATTTTGCTTTCCTCGAAAATTGTCTTCGTAGCCGAACCGATGTCGCCAGTCTTGCCAAAAGCCTCAATAAATATGTTCCATTCAACCTCTGTTATGCGTTTTATGATCTCGCTTAGAGTTGCCCAACTCACCTCAAGGGTTTGTTGACTCCACTTCGGGAATGGTCTGCCAAGAATCATGGACACAGCAGGTTCAACTTCTTGAGCCTCCAGATTTGTCAAGAAGTTTGCCGCAAGATCTATCATGACAAGTCGCTTAGTCGTGGCTTCTAGTTTTTCGCATAGCTCTGCTAAAGCCTTGAAAGATGTGGGCATACTGTTAACCTTTAAAATAGTCTCACCTTTTTAAACTGCAGACTGAAAAAGATAAACGTTATTCATGGGTCTGTTGGGATTTAGATTAGGTGAGAATCACGAAAAAGAGGTTGATGGAGTAGATTCTACTTCTAAAATGAGGCTTCTAGTTTCTTTTTGACTTCTTTTATTTTCTTCTCCATTTCCTTGGTTTTTGCTTTTTTCTTCAGAGCTGTGTAGCAGTCTCTTGCGTACTCTAGGGCGCTAACTCCAAACCTGTCAAATCCCTTTTGAAACGACAGTTCAGCAGATTTCAGAAAATGTTCAACAGCTACTTCATAATTTTTGAGCGCATAGGCGCACTCGCCAGCCTTGTAGAGCATGGACGTTGAATCGAAGAAATTTTGCACCTTACGATATAGTTCAGCTGTTCGCAGAAACATTTCCTCAGCCTCTTTGTATTTGCCAACTTCATAGAGCGTGTTAGAGTCCTTGTGCATTTTAACTGGATCTTCCTTCTCTTTGACTTCACTCATGATAATCAACTCATAACTTGCTATTTATCAGCATATTACTTGCATTTAGGTTTTCCCATTTCTGAATCGCAGATCGAAGACCTGCAAAGATTAAAAAGGACTCAATAATAAATGACTGTGACACATAAACCAAGGAGATGCTTCATGAAAGTTTGTGACGCTCACGTGCACTTAGGAATGTCTGGACCTTGGCAACCTTACATGAATCCGACAATATACGTGGATGAACTTATCCGACTCTTCAACGAATACGATGTTGAAAGAGCAATCGTTTTTCCAAACCCAAACGTAGGAGACAAATACCCAAAAATGAACGACTATATTGCAGAGTGCGTGAAGAAATATCCTAGGCGTCTGATCGGGTTTGGGCGGGTAGACCCAAGAAGAGAAGACTCCTTGAAAGAATTGAATCGCATAAAAAATCGATTAGGTTTGACCGGACTGAAACTACATCCCATAGTAGAATGCTTTAGACCAGACCACCCGTTTTTCGCAAAGTTTTTTCGAAAAACAAACGAATTACATCTTCCAACACTATTTCATTCAGGTGAAGGCTTTTCCTCATCAGGGCTCATCTTGAGAATCGCCAAGAAATATCCAAGACTGCCGATGATTCTCGGACATCTAAGAGAAGGCACCATAAATGCACTAAAAGAATGTGAAAATGTTTATGTTGAAACCTCTGGGACTTTACCAGACTTCATTGAACTTTCAGTGGATACAAACGAAGACAAAATACTCTTTGGTTCAGACGTCCCGTACTACCGTTACCCGACACAAATAGCAACGGTTGAAGCTGCAAAAATCTCTCAAAAGACTAAGAGGAAAATTCTTTACGAAAATCTTCAAAAAATGTTTAGCCAAAAAATAGAATAGGGCACTAGAACCATAAATTAGTGGAGCAAGGCTATGCTTTTCAAATGTTTTCAGTGTGGCTCAGAGTTTCCGCAGTATCCACTGAAATACAAGTGTGAAAAATGTGGAGGAACATTAGAATACGAAATCAGATTACCCAAAAGTGGTAAAATCAAGTTTTCAGGGCAATTGCGCTTTTGGAAATATAAACCTCTGCTTCCGCCAGTGCAACATGTTATCACGTTAGGCGAAGGTGGAACTCCATTGCACAAGGCAGAAAGGCTTGCCAAGAACATTGGCTTAAGAGAGCTTTATTTGAAGGATGAAACCAGAAACCCGACAAATTCCTATAGAGACCGTGCCGCTGCTCTCTTAACATCAAACGCTACCGACCTTAAGTATGATGCAATTGTCTGCGCAACCAACGGAAACCTTGGTGCTTCCCTTGCTGCCTACTGTGCCAAGGTTGGGCTGATCTGCCACGTGGTCGTGCCGAAAATTGTTGATGTGGGGAAACTAGCTCAAATGCTTGCTTATGACGCGGTTATAGAAGAGTTTGGGGAGATTCTTGACGATTCGATATGCAAAGCTGAAGATCTTGCGAGGGAAACTGGCTGGTATCAGGCAACTTCAGAGCTAAATCCTTTTGCAATCGAAGCGCAGAAAACCATTTCATACGAAGTTTGTGAGCAGTTTGGAGTTCCCGATTGGTTCGTGGTTTCAATGGGCAGCGGCGGAACAATATATTCAATCTGGAAGGGATTCAAGGAACTTAAACAGCTTGAAATAATTCCCCAGTTGCCAAAAATGGTCGGCGTCCAACCAAAAGGATGTGCATCTATAGTGAAAACATTAACAGAAGGCCGCTCCAAACTGGCGAAGACTTTGAAACCCACGACTCGTGCACTTGCTATTTTGGTTGCAGAACCGCTGCAAGGTGAACTCGCAATAAAGGCAATAAAAGAGTCGAATGGTTTGGCTTTAACAGTTTCGGATTCGGAAATTTTCTCGGCGGAGCTTGAGATAGCTAAACTTGAAGGGATGTTCGCGGAACCAGCAAGCTCAGCCACAATCGCGGCACTGAAAAAGCTCGTTGAACAAGGAAAAATAAGCCGTGACAATAGCGTCGTGTGCCTCATCACAGGAAGTGGGCTTAAAGCTACAGATGTGCTGCAAGCGTTAACCAAGAAACAAAAAACAGCAGTTCTAGGCTTGGAAATAAGCACAAAAGAAAAAATACTGCGAATCCTAAGCAGAAAAGACACATACGGTTATGATTTATGGAAAAAACTCGGAAAAACCATGACAAGAGCAGCCGTATACCAACATCTAAACGAACTCTCAGAAAAAGGACTAATAATAAGTTATGCAAAAAATGGAAAGAAATTCTTCAAAATCGCAGAACGCGGAAAAAGAGCCCTACGCGCAATAGAAGATTTGAAGCTTTTAATGTAGTTCAATGTTGTTTTACATCGTTCAAAGTGCGATAAGTTAAAATAGTATAGTTACAACTAAGCTATTCTCTAAGGAATAAAAATTGTCTGCAAGAATGATGGTAAAGAACACCATTCAGCTGTCTATTACAAGTATTTTCACGGCCCTTGTATGCGTAGCAACTATGAGTTTTACAATTTATGTTCCGAGCACGAAAGGTTTCTTTAATATTGGCGAAACCATGGTGTACACTGCCGCATTGCTTTTCGGTCCATTTGTTGGCGCTTTTGCTGGTGGTGTTGGCTCTATGTTCGCTGATATATTTCTTGGCTATTACCACTACGCGCCAGCAACTTTAGTGATTAAGGCATTGGAAGGGGGATTGGTAGGTTTTCTCAGCCGTAAGAGACCTCTTTTCTCTAAATCTTACACTGGACGTGAATGGAAAGTCTTTACTCTTGAAATTGGAGTGCTTGTTGGGGCTTTAGTAAGTCTTATAGGTTTCCTATATTACAGTGGCACGGTAGAATTCTACTCAGGCATCCCTCCACCAGAAAATCCAACATCGACAATTTTTGTTCCAATGGAATTCTGGTTTGGTCTCGGCGTTTTTTTTGCATTGTTAATAGCGGCAATAGCATTTGTTTCTGAACCGGAATATGGATGGATGGTTATCTCAACAATTTTTGGGGGGTTATTAATGGTCTCTGGCTATTTTCTTTACGAACAGTTCATTCTCGGAGTTTTGTCAATCGCCGAAGTCCCCGTGAACATCGGACAAATGACAATCGGGCTAATTGTAGCAACGCCGATAGTAAAAATTATCCAGCGCACTTTGCCACAACTTAAAAGCTAAATGCGTATAGCACTTTCCTTTAGAGGGCAAAAAATGAGGCTGCCATTAGGGAAAATCCCGGTGGACATTCTAAAAGAAGTTGTCTTTAGGAATCTAGGTGTCAAACGGAAGGAAGTTGTTCTAGGTCCTTCTGCAGGATTTGATGGTGCAGTAATAGACATAGGGAATAAATCTTTAATCGTTTCTATGGACCCCATCACTGGAGCGGTAGAGCGCATTGGCTGGCTTGCCGTAAACATTAACGCAAACGACGTTGCCACTTTCGGTGTTGAACCAGCATTCTTCTTCTCATGCATTCTGCTTCCCGAAAAAGCTGATAGGAAAATCGTTGAGACTATATGTATTCAAATGGATGAGGCTGCAAAGGACTTAGGGTTGGCAATTGTTGGCGGACATTGCGAAGTAACCCCTGGAATTACTAACCCAATAGTCGTAGGCTGCACAATGGGCGTAGCCGAAAAAGGAAGCTACGTTACCGCTGGCGGAGCCAAACCCGGAGATAAACTCATATTGACCAAAAGCGCTGGTATCGAAGGCACAGCTATTCTAGCTTCAGACAGAGAAGAGCAATTGAACAAAGCAATGAGCACCGCAAGGCTGCAGAAAGCAAAGGACTTCTTCTGCCAAATAAGCGTTGTCAAAGATGCAGTTACAGCTTACAAAACGGGATGTGTTCACGCCATGCATGATCCAACAGAAGGCGGTGTGGGTGGAGGAATACACGAAATAGCAGACGCATCAAATTTAGGTGTAAAAGTCTTCGAAGAAAAAATTCAATTTCAGCCTGAAACCATGAAGATCTGCGATTTCTTCAAAGTCGACCCGTTACAACTAATAAGCTCAGGAGCTTTACTGATCTCCGCCAAACCAGAATTTGCAGAAAAAATAATTAACCGTCTGCATCAAGAACGCATTTCTGCTTCTGTTATTGGTGAATTTTTAGAAGATCCACAAGTCCGCACTATAGTAAGGAAAAATGGAAAGATTCAAACCTTGCCAAGGCCCTCATCTGATCATCTTTGGCTTGCCCTCTCCAAAGAGGAAGGTGTTACAGAAAAGAATGTATGATCTTTCCATTGTAATAGCCACAAAAAACGAGCAAAATTACATAGAGGAAACCTTGAGACATTTAACTTTATCAATGAATGAAGCAAGAAAATTGAACATAAGCACAGAACTCATTGTGATTGATAGTAGTGTTGATCATACGTTAAGTATAGCAAGAAAATTCACTGAAAAAGCACACTATTTGACGTTACATGGGGTTTCGAAAGCAAGGAATTATGGAGCAAAGTTGTCTAAAGGACGTGTTTTAATTTTTATGGATGCAGACACGATACTGCAGAAAAATACACTGATCGACATTCTTGATACTTTTCTGGATAAATCCGTCATTTCCGTGATAGCGTTTGTCTTGCCAACAAATTACCGCGAGTTACCATCTTCCGCTAAACTATTCTACGTGATCGATAAGATATTCATTAAAGTTTGTGGAATTATGCCATTCCTGTTAAGATTTTACAATAGAGGAGATATTGTTGCCATTAGAAAAACTATTTTTAACAAAATCGGAGGTTTCAACGAAAGCTTGTACATGATGGAAATAACCGAATTATTAGTTAGGGCCTCAAAATATGGAAGAACCAAAGTTTTACCCACTCCCGTGTTTGAGTCAAGTAGAAGATTGAAAAAGTGGGGGCTACTTAAGAGCTATACGATTTGGTGGAAGAATTATTTTGCTTTTTACATGCTTAAACGTCTACATGAAGCTACATATGAGGTGGTTAGGTAAGGCGCAATATTAAAATTTAAAATTAGTGACGCTTTATGTTGCCTACTAACAACTGATACATTGAGTATGCCGTATAGAAGCCATACGCTAACACTAATTTAGCAATTATTTTGAAATTTCCGCACCTAACTCCATCGATTAATATGTTCAAACTACCACTTAGCGTCCAGACATTCTGAGGTCTATAATGAATACAGTAGGGGTCATAACATGCAATGACCTTATACCCTTTTTTTGTTATCCATTCTTTGATGTAGGCATCTTCGAAAACATGGAGATTGTCGGGAATTTTTATGTCTTTTATCGCATCGTGACGAACTAACGTGTCGTGGGTTCCTCCGCGTATTTCGAATATTTTCTTTGTTATCCATAGAAATATCTTAAGCGTGGCTGAATTTTGAATAACTGACCAGACTTCAATTCCCCAGATTGCACCCACATTTTTATCTATATATTTTGTTGCTCTATTGAACCAATCTTCGCAAAGTACGACATCGCTATCAACAAACATAAACCATTCAGTTTCAACGTTTCTAATACCCTTTTGTCTGGCAGTTGCTCTTGTTCTATTATCGCGAATGATTTCTATGTTTTTATATTTTTCGTTGAATAATTGTAAAATATCCATGGTTTTATCGGTTGAGTAGCCATCCACAATTATTAGTTTTCTTAAGGGAACGTTGCTGTAAATTGATTCAAGGCATTTTTCCAGTGTTTGTTCGCTGTTTTTTGTCAGAATCACCACGTCTATTGGTTTCATACGACGACCCACTATTTTTTAACTAGTATTCTGACAGTCAACCCGAAATATGGTACCTTAAATGATTTAAAAAATGGCAGTTTCTTTGCAACTCTTGGGGTTAGATCAAAAAAAGTCTCAACTTTGAGGAATTTGGATTTCAAATTTTCCCGTATGCATTTCTCCCATTCTGATGGAAGTTTAACATTGATATGGGTTGCATCAAAATCTCTCATAACCTTTCTAATTGGCTTTTCAACTGCTCTGTTAGGCGTTGTGCAAATCATAATATCCCTACACAAATCGAACATGTTTCCAATTGACTTTAAAGGATATTTAAGATGCTCTAAAACATCGAAGCATGTTATCAAATCAAAACTTTTTTTCTTGAATGGGAAATTTGTTTGTGCGTCGCAAACCAAGAAATTCCCAACACAGTTCTTCTTTGCTTGTCTTACGCCATATTTGGATATATCTACGCCGTAAGTTTCGTAGCCTAACCGTTCCATAACTCTAGCCGCATATCCATACGCACACCCTGCATCTAACGCTGTTTTACCATGACCATCAAGAAGATTACAATTCGAAACTTCCGAAGCCCATTTAATAATTTCCCAAGTATACCGTTTGATTAGTTGTTCTCTTAGCGGGTATCTTATACCTTTATAGTATTCTTTCTCAAACTGCAAACTCATTTCCTACTTTCCTTTTTTTAGGTGCTGTTTCATTTGTATAAGAGTTTCATATTTTCTAATTAAAAGATTTTAATATCAAATAGGATAAGATGATGGTTGAGTGAAATAGCGGTTGGCTATGACATTAAGAAAAGCTGTCCGCGTTGCTGTTCGCTCTATGACTCCTAATAGACCGTATCATGTGCAATGGATGATTACAAGAAAATGCAACTATCGTTGTAAAGGATGCAACGTCTGGCAAGAGCAAGAAAAAGAAGAACTATCCACAGAAGAGATTAAAAGAGGGCTAGAGATACTCAAAGACCTTGGCGTCATAGAGATAGTCTTTTCTGGTGGGAATCCTCTTCTGAGAGAAGATGCCGGCGAGATTATAGAGCACGCTTCACGCTTCTTCGTTACCACAGTATATGACAACGGCAGTATGGCGGCAGAAAAAGTTGAAACCCTACGTGACGTAGACTTTGTTGCAATCTCGATAGACAGTTTAGACTCGGCAAAAAACGATTATATAAAAGGTGTTAAGGGCGCGTGGAAAAAGGCCATGCACGCCGTTGAGACATTGCATAGCGAGGGAATCAGTGTAAGTGTGACGCCAACTATTTCACAATTTAACCTCTACGAAATTGTGGACTTCACCAACTACTTCCTGCAAAAGGGAATTCCGATTTGGTATTGCCTGTACTCCTACGACTTCTGTAGTGACACCAGTCCACTCTTTAAAATCGGAAAACTGAACGATGAATTTCTAATAACTGATAGGAAAGCAATGGTTAACCTCTGCAGTTCCATAATCGAGTTGAAAAGGAAAAACAGCAACATCCTAATGACAAGCAAAATGTTAGAAGCCATCAGGAATCTTTACATGGAAAACAAAAGAACATGGAAGTGTCATGCTCTTAGAAACTTTTTTATGATAGATCATTTGGGAAGGGTTGCAGGATGTCATCTCCACAATTCTGTAGCGTCAGTTTTTGACTTGCCCAGAGTTTGGAATAGCGAGAATTTCAATGAATTGCGCAAAACCTACAACGAATGCGCCAGATGCACATATCTCTGTTACATTTTTTATTCTCTTCACGGAAGTGTACTAGGTAACATGCAAATAGCCCAAGAGCGGTGGAAAAGCGCTAAACTTTTCTTAAAAAGAAACAATGCTAGGCATCAAGGCTCGGCAAAGAAGCAATGACATCTGCTATTTTCTTAATAAGAGCTTGATCGAATCTTTGTTCTTCCTCGATATTTGCAATCATAAAGGTGTCTTTCGCTCGCTGTTGCAGGGCGGAGACATTGTCCATGATCACTCTTGGTCCAGTATCGCGTGGTCTTTTCAATTCGAGGAAGGCAGGCAAAAGCATGATGAGGATGAAGGCTGAGACTCCAAGAATCAGCAAAATAAATGTTGTTGGAGTCGGACTCGGAACCATTCTTATCTTTGAAGCGTTATGTCTTGATTCATAATATAACTATTTCCATTTCCCGAATGGACAGTCTTCGTCCAGCAGTTGTCATTTCTTCTTGAGATTTTGGATGTAAGTAAATCTAGGAAGGCTTTGGTGCAGATTGGTATATTGTACAAGAATGTGAAGATCAATAGCGGGATCAACCATTGGGCTCTTGTTCTCCCATCTAAATAGGCACCAATTCCTACCTCAAAGAATGGCGCGAAATTGCCTATGAAACTATATAGAGAGATGGACGTAGAGACCCAAAGCACACTAAGCAATTCTGAGGACTTGAGAAAGAACAGTGGGACGCCTATGACACATGATAACAGAACGAGGATTGGCATAAAATAGACATTCAACAAGAGTAAGCCGTCGATTTTCTGCTTGAGCCGAATATTGTTATTCCTCAAAACCCCTAGCGAATGTTTAAATGCGCACTGCATATGCCCCTTAGACCATCTGTATCTTTGTTTCCAATAGGCACGCCAAGTCTCAACCGCTTCTTCATAGCATTCTGCGTCGTTAACGTAGCGAACCTTATACCCTGCGAGATAGACACGAAAAGTCAAGTCTGTGTCCTCCGCCAAAATAGATTCATCCCATCCTCCTAAGGATTCTAATAAACTTCGTCTGAATCCTCCCACGGTTCCGCCAAACTGTGTGATTAGTCCTAAGCTGTCGCGGGCTTTTTGGTCGACGCGATATCCGCCTATTCTTTCTAGTGCCACAAGTCTTGTAACAATATTTTGAGGTTCGTTCAACACGGTTACTCTGCCTTGTACTGCTCCAACTTTTCGGTTATCAAACTCTTTTGTTAGTTTTTCTAGGATGTCCTTTTGCGGATAGTAATCTGCGTCGAAGCAGAGAACTATTTCATTCGCGGCATGTTTGAGTCCGGCGTTTAAGGCTGAACCCTTTCCTCGTCCGCCTTCTTTCTCGTTACGGTGCACAACTTTGATGTAGCTGTGTGTTGTTGAATATCGGTCTGCTATTGTGCCCGTGTTGTCTGTTGAGGCGTCGTCAATAACTATTACCTGTAGTTTGTCTTTTGGATAAGTCAGTTCGGTCATCCTCTGCAATATTCTTCCAATTACTTGTTTTTCGTTACGGGCTGGGATGAGAACTGAGACTGTGGGCTGGCAGGTTGCATCTTCCGCTGTAATAGTCTTTTCATGTTTCTGAGAATTCTTAAGGACCGTGAAGGTAAAGATATAGTGTCGGATAAGATAGGCTGACATTAAAGATGTCAAGATTATGAATAATGCCTCTAAGATTTCTGTTATCAAATTTCAGAACCTGCTTTCGTGTGCTTGGAGTTAGCTATGGCTGTCAAACTGAATGACCAGAATGAGACAATCCAAACGAGGTTTACGAAAGGGCTCAGAATTATGTAGAGTGTGTTGGAGAATTGCCCAAAATAATTAGCAGTCGTGTAAGCCAGCAACGAAAAGAGGTAGTTCCAGGAAAAACCGATGATATTTCCCAACAGCAGCAGCAACAATTTCCTTTTTAGTGTTCCGCTTAACGGAAAAGTCAGAAACACAAAGAGTATGTTAAAAACGATTATCATACTTACTAGCTGTCCGTTCATTCGTGTTCATCTCCAATTCTCTTTGCTGTAAACTCCAGAAGCCAACAACGGAAAAACAATCTAGACGATATTTCGAGAAGAACTTTTAAAACTTGCGCAACCATCCGCAATCTTGAAATGTCATAGCAAAAGCTATTCAGAACGAAGTATTAGATTATCTATTACCATGCACAGAACCTGAAATACCTCATCAGCATTTAAGTTGTCTGTATCAAGAATCAGTTGGAATGGAGTATAATCTTCTCCCAGTTTGAAACCGTAAAGTTTTCTGTAGATCGCTTTTGTCCGCTCCTCCTTGTTTCTTAAAGCCTTTGAGGCTTCCTTGACGTTTATGCTGTCTCTTTTGGCTATCCTTTCGGCTCTTTCTTGCGGAGATGCCTCTAACCAGATGTTAAAACCGTTCTTATGGAGCCATGGCATGGTCCAACTGTCCAGAACTACGTTTCCTTGCTGCGCCATTTCCAGAAGCTTTTGATCGGCTGCCTTGTCATATTTCGGGTCTTCATTTCTTTTTCTTGTAAATTGCATCCCTTCCTTGCTTTCCCACCATCCATGCTGAGAGGGTTTGTAGCCTTCTTCGCGGGCCAAGGCTTTGAGTGCGTCTCCGCCAGAATAATATTTTAACCGGTATTTCTTTGCAAGTCTTCTGGCTAATGTGCTTTTTCCAGTTCCAGCCATTCCGCACACGCAAACGACGATTTTTTCCTTGGCTTTAGTTTTCACTTTTGTTTTTCACCGTCAGCTAATGCGTCAAGGCATATTAAGGAGTTCTGACGCTTTGTTTCAGCGTTTTTTTAAGGCAATTATGACATAGTTGCCCGCCATAGGGACGCCAGATCCTTCTTCTGCTTCGGTTCAGCTTTCGTTTTTCTGTAGTGGTAAGATGTGGTATTCCTGCCAGGGGTTGCCCGCATATCGAACATGAAGGTGTTGGCACGATTTCTGTCCTGTAATGAATTCTACTTCTGCCACCTGGCAACGTTGCTCTCCAACGTTTTTTGCTTCTTGTGCGCAAATGAGGTTGAGGCATGACTTGTCCTTCCTATTCTATGGGCATTATACCTAGTAGGCGGGAAGCAACTGTTCCAAACAGAAAGGAACAGATCATATACCACCAGAATACGTTTATTCCTCCAATACCTGGAATGTAAGCGACCACATAGATTCCATATATGGGTAAAAGCACAAACCACCAAATGAAGATGTAGCTGAAAGAAAGCCCAAACAAGACCAGCTGAGGCTTAACCATCTTTTTCTGCATATTAAGAATTTGTGGTTCCTTCTTCTTCAATTTTTCAAGGAGTTTCTTGTCCTTCGTTCGCAGTGCTTGAGTTGTCTGAGTGCGGTGTTCAGAGAGTTCTTTCTGCATTTTCTTGTACTGTTCCCAGCCGACAAATCGTCCTATCAAAAGTCGATTGATGGACGAGCTAGTAAATGAAATAGCCAAGCAGATCAGCATCACCAGTATGCTGGAAATAGGTGGTTGTGGCGTCAAGAGCCATTCGACCAAGACTACAGTCTCTCCTCTTCTGTTGTCAGGATTCGCTTAGATGGTTCTTCTTGGTCTTTTCATGTTAATAACTATTTTCACTTAGGAATTTATTCTCCAAATATCCTTCTAAAAGCTGGAAACATCTCAGCTGCTCTTTCTCGCATTAAGATTTCGTAGTATTGATAGATTATCCCAACAGAGAGCAAAATCCCCATTCCTGATCCGAAGACTCCGAAAAAGTCTGAAACACCTGCAATTACAGCTACAATCATTCCACCCAATATCGTGACTGCGGGAATATAACGATTGAGAATTGATTCAACAGCCTTTCCAGAACGTCTATATCCAGGAATCTGCATGCCAGCGTCGACAAGCTGTTTAGCTACTGTTGAAGGTCCCAAACCGCCAACTTCAAGCCAAGTGAGTGAGAAAACGACACAAAAAGCAATTAGGATCGAAAGATAACCCAAAGCTCTGAAGGGGTCAACCGTGACATCTACAAAACTGCGCGGAGCCGTCACATAATAAACAAGACCACCCACAGTTTGAAGGCTTCTACTATCGCCAGACTGGGTCCACCGATATTGCCCTAGAAGGTCAAGCCAGAAGTTTTGTCCTGGAGAAGGCTGGCCGTTTACGCTCCAGAAAAGCTGCGAAAAGAAATATACATTAGCGAACAGGGCAGATGCAAAAATAACTGGTAGATTCGATACGTATAGAAGTTTTATCGGATATCGGCTGCGATAACCTCGATAACCAGCGTAGGACAGTGGAAGTTCAACTCTCACTCCTTCCATGTAGATTATTATTAGAAAAGCGACGACCGTGGCGATCAAGCCAAGCATCGAGGGGTTTGTTGGGTTTTCTCTCAGCCAAAGCAACGTTACGGATTCGCCACTTGACAACACTTGGGCTAGAGCAACAAAGAAGCCGTAGCTTCGGAGTTCACCTACGGCTGGTACTGTGGCGAAGGACTGCCAGAATATGTGTTGAGCAACGCCTGCCATGATGAATAGGCTTATGCCGCTGCCGAATCCCCACCCTTTCTGTAGAAGTTCATCTAGCAGCAAAACAATTACCCCGGCTGCTATAAGCTGCAAGAAAATGATAACAGCTGTCGCCCCCAAAACACTGCCGTACATTCCGCCAATTATATACGCTGATGCTTGCACTCCAGTTAGAATTATCGAAAATACCTTGCTTGCAGTTGTGAATAGACCTCTATCTTCGGGTTTCGACATGTCACACTCTATCATTGCCGACCCAACCAAAAGCTGGAGTATTAGACCAGCCGTAACTATTGGGCCTATGCCAAGCTCCATGAGGCTGCCACGGCTTGAGGCAAAAATCACTCGAAGGGCCGCAAGTTCCCCTAACGGCTCTTTAGAAATACCGTAGAGGGGGACTTCAGACATCACCAAGTATATGACTAGAACAAGGGCTGTCCAGAATATTTTTTCATTGAATCGGACTCTGCGTTCAGGAGCTTTGATTTCCGGGATGATCCTCGCAACGGGTTTGAATAGGCTTAAGAATCTGCCAGCCATGGGTTAGCAGCTACTCTCCCCGTTGTTGAGTTTCCATCAAAATCTGTCCGCCAGCCTTCGTTACTTTTTCAGTTGCTGACTTAGAGCATGATGCAATTTTCAGGATCAATGGTTTCGTGACCTTGCCTGTTCCGAGGAGTTTGGTATAGCCAAGATCCTGCAAATCTATGAAAGTCTTGCCTTTTTCCTTTTTCACAGAAAGTTTTTCGGCGATTTCGTCAAGTTCTCCAACATTTATGACGTTTGCTTTTTGCCTGAGACTTTTGGGTGAGATGAACCCTTTATAGCCGAAATATTCTGGCTCATACCTTAAAACGTAGCTCCATCCGCCTTTGTGTCGTCCTGCCTTTCGGTATCCTTTAGAACTTGTGCATCTATGTTGACCCACTCTGCCGTAGCCCTGAGTTCTTGAACCACGTTTTTTCCTGATTTTTCTAAGTTTGTGTGGCATTTCTTAACCAGCTACTTCGTTAATGGTTTCCTCAATAGCCTTTTTTAGTCGGACTTCAAGCACTCCGTTCTTATATGTTGTTCGTATATTGCTTGGAATCACTCTTTTTGGAAGATTTAAACTTTTATGGTATTTTCGGTCGAGAGCTTCGGCAGATAAGGTTAACTGCTGATTTCTTACACGGATTTTAAGATTTTCCCTTTTGAATCCAACAAACTCAGCAACAACTACTATCTCATTCTTTTCTTCGAGCACATCAATTAGCGGTTCCGGTTCTCTCCATTTTCTTTCACTACGAATCTTTCGACCTCTATATCTGTAGGGATACTGCAACCTTCTATTCGTTAACATTTTGATTCGGAATATTTGGGGAACATTCTTACGTTTGGCTCTATTCAAGGCTTTAAAAATGTTGAACCTTTTTGAACGTTTTCTACTTCTCCGCCACTTTGCACTCATTTCAGCCTTCTCCCAGACACCAATGGCATTCCGAAAGTATCTATAAAATGTATCGTTAACAAACATGTCAAAAAACAAGAGTCTAGAGCATTCGCTTTATCAGTTCGTTGATTCTTTCTCCGCGGTATCCTAGTTCGCCGCCTGCGCCATAGCCCTTTTTTATTTTCCCTTTGAAGCCCTTGGTTGGCGGATGAAGTTTGAAAACTGGCTGTGCGTTTCGCAACTTCCAGTATTCTACCCTGCAGTCAAAAACTGTTTCTGCCAGCTCTTCTAAGGATTTGTAGCCTATTTTCTGCGCGTATTCGTCTGTTAGCTTCTTGCTGCCTGTTAGTTTTCCTCTTTCTTTTACTAGCATATTCACGATTTCTTTTGAGGCTTCACCCCAAGTAATGAAGTTCTGCGCTGTTTTTATCATTCCAAGAAATGAGGGACGATCATCAATCAGAACAGCGTAGTTGTTTCTTGTTAGATTTAGCATCTGCAGGGTTTGTCTAACCTGCCTCTGGGCACTGATAGTGCCACGAATTCTCACTACTACAATGCATTTGCGGCCTTTCGTTTTTTCAGTCAACTATTTCACCCAGTCCGTTGGAGTTATGAGGCTGTAGGTTTTCTTTATGGCGTCAAAAACCGCATATGCGAATGAGGGAATTGTTCTTGTGGAACCATAACTTCTGGTCCAACAGTCCTTTATGCCAGCGAGACCCAAAATTACTTTCGCGACTTCGCCTGCTACTAGACCCAAGCCTCTTGGTCCAGGGATAATGTTTATTCTTACACTACCGCACTTTCCTTCAATTTGGAAGGGTATCGAGTGTGGTTTTCCGCATCCGCACTCCCAGCTTCCGCATCCGCGTCTCACTGGGACAATTTTTAGACGGGCGTCTACAGCGGCTTTTTCTATGGCTGTCCGCACCTGGCTTGCTTTTCCAGATCCCAAACCTATGTAACCGTCTCTATTTCCCACGGCAACTATCGCCTTAAACCTTGATTTTTCGCCAGCGTCCGTCTGCTTTTGAACAAGGTTTATGTTTATTACCTCTTCTCGCAGGTCCGGGATTAATGCATCAACGATCTGTGGTTCGCGTATTTGCAAACCACCCATAAAGACTTCTTCGATGGATGTGACTCTGCCTTCTTGAATCATCTTTCCGAGGCGAGTTCTCGGAACCCACTGCTCTAAGCCCTCAGACGTTTCTCTTCTAGACATCAGGTTTTCTTACCTCCACTCTTGAATGCAGTAATTATAGCGATTTTGACTTCTCCGAAATGTTTTGGGAGGCTTTCTGGGGGAAGTTCTTGTTTCAGATACTTTGAAAATCTTGACTGGTATTTTTCAGGTGTGGTGGCTAAACTTCCAGCGTAGTTTGCAATGTGTTTGCCTTCTATTCTGTCTTTGGGTGGTAGTTTCTCCTCACTGTGCGATACGTGTAACCCAGCGTCCAAGACTCCTTTTAAAACTGCGAAAACTCTGGCTCCTTTAGAATGTGAATGCAATCCTAGGTCTAAAATGGCATCTTCTATGCCTTGAACTTTACATTTCAGGCCGCAAAGAAGCCCGGTTAAATAGGCTGCAGGTACATTTCCCCTTGGAGCTTTCCACCCAAAATTTCTCGCCAGTTCGTTGCTGTGGGCTGAAACTAGAACTTCGTCACCGTGGGGTTTAGCCACGATTATTTGGGCGATTACGTTGTTAAGAGTGCTACGTGCCACTAATCTTGGTTTTCCCGAAAGCACGAATGCTTTCCTTGTTCTGTAATCTGTTTTTCCCTCTCTTCTTCTTCGAAACGGAACACTGTAGCGGGAGCTTTTAGCCATCAGCGTTTCCTCCAGAGGTCATGCGCCTTCAAAAACCGCTCTAGATCGGCAACAGACGCAAATCTTCCACTGCTAGCCATTCTGTACAGCCTTCGATACGTACTGCCAGTGATAATTCTCGTAGTTTTTAGTTCACGAAGCCTATTTCTCAGAGCCCGAATCTTGCTCATCCAAGCCTCTTTCTTGGAGATTTTTGCCCGAGCTGATCCGCTTCTACTTCCAGGTCCGCTTCGCCGTCCCTTCTTTTTCTTCTCGTGAACAATTCGTGCTCGCGCACGACTTATCCCTTTTTCCGGCAACGGTTTGATGGCGCCCTCATGGATGAGTTTTCTAATTTCTTCTCGAGTCATTGCGGCTTCTGCGTCCTCAAACTTTTCAGGGTCTATCCACACCCTGTTTTGCCCAACTTTTAGTATTTGAGCCGCTAAACGTCGTTGACTTTTAAGGTGTGTCACTGTCTTTCTGTTCTCCCTTCGCTTTTTTCGTCTTGCGCCGTTTTCGTTTTGGATTTTCGATTTCTTTTATTTCTTCCTCCTTCTCTGGTTTCTCTTCTTTTTCCTCCGTTTCCGGCATTTCTTTTGCTTTTTTGGTGACTTCTTTGACTTCTTTTAGATTTAGAATGGTTATCTTCCGTTTTCTTGCTTCAATGAGGATTATTGCTCTTTTCCGCTTGCCAACTGCATGCGCAATCCGCACGGCTTGGGTTTTCTTGTCGATTTTTTTAAGCTCTTCAGTGTTGTGTATTAGAACCTCCTTGTACCCCGAAGGGTGGAGTCCTCTGCCAACTTTTGGTGTTCTGTATCCAACGCTCACGGAAACTGGCCACCCTTTGATTTTTCTTCGCATTTTGTTGTCTATGCCTCGAGGTCTTCGCCAGCTTTCCTTCAATCGTTTGTACCGCCAGCTTTCTTGTCTTAAGAATTTGGGTTTCTTCTTTTTCGCATGTTGTCGCAGTTTTAGAGCCTTTGCAGCTATCATTACGCCTTGTTTTGCCATTATGCCATTCCCTCGCTTCGTTCGTATACGTATATGCCATCCAAGAAGACGCGGGGGTCTTTGCGTTTCACCTTTGTGGCTTGTTCAATGTTTGCTGCTGTTTGGCTTACGTCTTCAAGATTTACGCCTTGGACGATTATGTCTTCGCTTTGAACTTTAACTTGAACGTCGCCCACGATTTTGGCTTTTCTTGGGTTGCGTTCGCCTGTGAAATTTTCAATCAAGATTGTCTTATCCTTAACTTTAACCGAGATTGGGAAGTGAGAAAAAACTATTTTTAGCTTGCACGTAAACCCTTTCATGACTCCCGTGATCATATTTTGAATATGAGAATAAATGGTGCCTACAAGCGAGGCTTCCTTTTTGCGAGGCCATTCGGCTCTGATACTGACGACTTTTTCGTGATGTTCAATTGCTACTGAGGCGTAGGAAAAGTCGCGGCTCAACGCTCCTTTTGCACCTTTAACTGTTACTTTTTTTCCTTCGATGGTTATCTCTACTTCGCTTGGCACTTGGATGGCTTTTGAGATTTCTATGGCTCGCATTTGATGGCACCTTTCTAATAAACGAATGCGATTAGTCTGCCTCCGATGCCTTTTTCTCTTGCTTCCTTGTGGGAGACCATTCCTTTTGAGGTTGAGATGACTAGTATGCCAACTTCTCTTGACGGGAGGAATTTTCTTTGCCAGTCTTCAAATTCGTCCACTCTAACCGAGAAGCGCGGTTTTACAGCTCCACACTTGTTTATTCTTCCCAAGAGTTGAACCTTGAATTTTCCAGAACGACCATCATCTACGAATTCGAACTCTCCAACGTAGCCGTTTAACTGCATAATCCTTAAAACCCTGCCCAAAAGTTTAGAAGCTGGGCTGATTGTACATTCGTGTTTATTACGCATTTCGTTGTTTATGATTGTTGTCAAACCATTTGCCAAAGTATCCATCGCGCATTTCCTCGTTACTCGTATTTTCGGAACCCAAGTTTTTTGGCTACCTCTCTAAAACAATGCCGACACAAATATAAATTGTAACGTCGGATAACAGGCCCATAGGAGCCGCATCTGCTACAGGGTCTCGATCCCTTGCCATGTTTTCTTTCCTTCTTTGGCTTTTGCTTGCCCATCCGTATGTCCCCTAACTCTATGCGATTTCAACTCCCAACGTATCTATAGCAGTCACCATGGCTTCTTCTGGTTTTACAATGTGTTTTGGACAAATCTTCGCTTTTTCTCTTCGTCGGTTTCTAACACGATACGCAGGACGGCTAACGGAGACGCAAACGTCCATGCCAAATATGCCAACTTCAGGGTCATATCTGACTCCGGGAAGCTCAATGTGCTCTTTTATGCCAAAAGAGAAGTTGCCATGTTTGTCGAATTGGCTTCTCGAAAGCTTGTTGTCAATTACGGGCAGAGCTTTCTTTAAGAACTCTATTGCCTTCTGTTTCCTAAGCGTTACTATACATGCGATTGGTTCGCCTTTTCTTATTCCGAAATCCCTTATGGTTTTCTTGGCGTTTCTTTTGCATGGGGTCTGGCCTGTTAACGCTTTTAAGACCTTTGTGGCCTTTTCTAGTGGTTCTCCAGACTTTCCAACACTTATGTTGATGACAACTTTTTCGATTTTGGGTTTGAGCATGGGGTGGTCTTTCCATGCTTTGCGGATTTCATCCTCAGACATTATGCATTGCCTCCGTTAGAGATATTAGCGGTTTTGTTTCACCTATTGCGAGGGCAAAGTCGAGGATTGTTTGAAAACGGTCGCTCTTTTGGTCCTCGATTGTTATGAGAGAGTTCCTTTTCTTTTTTCCTTCTGCTTTTTCAATGTTGACTATTTTGCCATATTTTCCAATGTTTTTTCCGCCAGTTATTATCGCATAGCCATTTTCTTTCATTTTTATGTGCTCGAGGATTTGCCTTTCTGGAAGGCTTATTTTTATTGTGTCAAGAGTTTTGTAAACGTCTTCTTGGGGATTCTTTGGGTCTGCCACCTTCAGCAGAATGTTTGAACCGTCATGAAGGTTAAGCTGAACCTGTGCATTCTTAACGACGCTTTTGTCTTCTATTCTGCAAAGTTTGAAATTCATCTCTTCCTTGTCGACTGGGTTAAGAATCAAGCCTTTGGCAGACGGCAACACCCGGTAGAACTTGTCAGCGTCGGGTATAGAAATGGCGTCCATTAAGCCTATCGGAAAGTCGTCTGTTCGCCTGATTTTTCCATCTACATACACCTTCCCCTGTGAAACTATTGTTTTAGCCTCTTTCCTAGTCTTCGCGAATCCTAGAATCTCACGGAGAACTAAGGCTAAGGGCAAGCAGTTCTCTAGTGAATGGGGACCGGGCGCAGGTCTTACAGCCCAAGGAGTTTCCTTTCTGTGAATCGGCCAGAATCTCGGCGCTGGCTTGCTCTTTAACCTTGTGGATCCTCCTTTTCTGCCCAAATCTATACTTCTCCTTCGGTTTTCTTGGCGGTTCTACGTTTGGCTATTGCCTTCTTTGCTTTCGGTTTCTTTTCCTTTTGAGCCTCTTTTTTCGCTTTCTCAGCTGCTGGTTTTTTGGCTACTTTTCTCTTTCTCGGTTTCTTTGCTTTCGGTTTCTCTTCAATAGCCTCTTCTCTTAATTCCTTGGCTTCTACTGGGGGTTTCTCTTCAACCTTTGCCGCAAGCTCTTCTACCATCTTGCGGGCTTCTCTTCGCCTTTCCAAAATTTTCTTTCGCCATTTATCGTCTAGATTCAGGTTTGTAATCATAACTTTGGACGGATGAATGGGAACGAATATAGTTGTTCCGTCGACTTTTTCCCGCGTCAAGCCTTCAACATAGATTCTGTATTTTTTTCTGTTCACACGTGCAATTTTTCCTTCAAATCCTTTGTGATCGCCACGCATAACGCGGACTGTGTCGCCGCTTCTTATCGGAACGGATTTTACTTTTTGCGAGGTTCTCAGTTCCGGCGAAAGGGGTGCGCCAAAAAGTTTGTAACGTATGTGGTCTGGTGCTTGATAGATCATTTTTCTCTGTTTTGATGGTTTTTTCACTGGTCTTATTGCTTGCATTTTTTTCCTCCGCTTATATTATTATGCTGGCAGCGCTTGCTATTCTCGGCCATCTTTCGGCTGCCTCTTTAGCTACTGGTCCACGGATTTCTGAGCCTTTCATTTCGCCGTCTGGAGTTATTATTACTGCTGCGTTGTCTTCGAATTGAATCCAGGCGCCGTCGCTTCTTCTGTAGGGTTTTCTTTGCCTCACCACAACAGCTTGAAATATTTTTTTCCTCATGTCTGGCGTTCCGTGTCTCACAGAAACAGTTATTCTGTCTCCTACTGCTGCGGATGGATAACGTCGCAATCTTCCCTTATAACCCATAGCTTGGACTAGTCGTAGCTCTCTGGCTCCTGTGTTGTCGGTGCATCTCAAGATTGTGCCTGCTGAAACGCCTCTTGAGATTTTTGCTCCGTGCCCGGTCATTCCCTTTGCGACTAATGCTCTCTGTTTTGCTTTGGCCGCCATCTCATTTCGCCTCTAGTTTTTCAACAACAGCGAACGATACCGTTTTGCTTATCGGGCGGCACTCAGCCACTATCACTCGGTCTCCTTCTTTTGCGTCTATGCATGGTGGGTTGTGAGATGGGATGTGACTGCGTCTTCTTTCATATCTCATAACCTTCGGAACATAGTGAAGGTAATCATGCTTGACTGTGACTGTTTTATCCATCTTTGCGCTGACGACAACTCCTTCTAGTACGCGTCCTCTTATCGGTAAGTCGCCGTGAAAGGGACAGTTTCTGTCATTGCAGGCTTTTTTTGGCTTTTTGAAAGTCAGCGACATCACCACAGCCTCCTAATATGTTTTTTGAGGCGGTCTTCGGGTCTTCCTGTGAGAAGTTTACCGTCAATTTCAACAATTGTTCCATCAGGAAACCTTAAATGAAAAATACATGAGTCTTTAACAATAACGGTTTTGCATTTTCCTTTTTGCTGTATTGTGAAGGTGTTTCGTGTCTCATCTAATATTTTCCCAGATATTCCAACATAATCTGGGTGTCTGCTTTTTGCGACTTTGGCTTCTGTTCCGATGAATTCCAAGCGGACTATGTCTGGCGTTACTTTCATTTCTCTTTCTTCTCCGTCTTCGCTTTTGGCAATCCAAGTTTTTGCTCGTTCTCTATGGTTAGTATGCGAGCAATTGTTTTACGAAGCTCTTTTATCCTGGCTGGATTTTCCACAGTGCCGCCTGCTCTAATCATGGTTTTTAGTCTGAGAAGTTCGGTTTTGAACTCAGTGAGTTTTTTCGTTCGCTCTTCAGATGGCATCTCGCGTATCTCTTTGACCCGCAGTATCGGCATTTATTCGGTTTCCTCCTCTTCCTGAGTCTTTGTTTCTTCGGCTGGTGCCGGTGCCTCTTCCGCCTTTTCCTCTTCTGGCGGAAGGGTTTCAACTATCTGGATTTTGTCTGGAAACTTTGCATCTGGAGGCATTATTTTGACCCTTATGCCGAATATGCCTGGTTTCAGTTGTACGTGAAACTCAGCCCTACGCATGTATTGTAACGCGGGGTACCCGCATCTTGGAAAGTATCCAGCTCGGAACTTTTCGTATCTTGCCCTTTCTGTTCTAAGCTTGCCACTTATGATTATTTCTGCGCCAAGGGCTCCTGCATCCATGACTTGGTTTAGAGCCCAAAACCCGGCTCGTCTGAAGTGTATGCCCCTTTGCAGGGCAGAGGCGACACGTGAAGCGACAACATAAGCATTTAGTTCTGGAATTTCAATCTCAGAAACAGAAATTTGGGCGTTTGGAACTTTGAATTTCTCTTCCAAAGTAGCGGCAAGTTCTCTTATTGTGCCTCCGCCACGTCCAATCACCAAACCCGGACGCATCGCATAAATCACTATATGCGTTCCCAAAGGTGTTCTCGATATGGCAACCCCGCCATATCCCGCCTTATCGAGTTTCTTCTGTAGAAACTCGTCGATTTCAGTTTTTTTTATGGACTCTGTTATGAAATGTTTGACGGCAACCATTATGCTTCTTCCCCTGTTTCTGGTTGCTCTTCAATTGCAATTTCGATGTGACATAAGGTTTGGAATTTTGGTGTGGCTCTGCCTTGGGCTCTTGGCATGAATCGTTTGACCTTCATTCCCGGATACGCGGATGCGTGCATAACGCGAAGTCTATCAATATCTAAGCCTTTGATTTCCGCGTTTGCTTCTGCTCTCTCGAGTATGTTCAGGATATGTTGGGCTGCCTTTTCCGGGTATCTTCCTGCGAAAGTTCTTTCGATTCCGTGGCGGTGTCCCGCCTTCTTTTTGAATCTTGTGAAGGGAACAGGCTTCTTCTTGGCTATAACCTCTCTAAGGTAGCGTTTTGCTTGAGTGAGCATCATTCCCTTGATTGTCTTGCATACTTCTCGGGCCGATTTATGGGATACTCTAACCTCTCGTCCACTAGCTTTCGCTGTTTTTTCCGGGTCTAGTTCTTCTTCTGTTATTGAGTATCCCCATTTTGGCACTTTGTACTCTCTCCAACTGTGCAATTGAACAGCAACATGGCGATTTATATGGCTTTCCATTAATTCGAGTGCTTCTCAGGCATTTTGGGTTTTTAAATAATAATCATTCGAGTTATTTTCCAAACTTTCCGACCAGTGTAATTACTTAAAATGTTAAAAAGTAAGGTTACAGTTTCTAAATCGAGGAGAAAGTATGAAGTCTTCGGCAGTTCCTAACTTTCCTGAACTTTCGATTGAGGAAAGAGTTGCACTCTTGAGAGATTTTCATGGTCTCAGTGAAGAGGAAACGCTTGTTCTGAAGAATTTGAGCACTTTAGGTTTAAAGGAGTTAACATCCATAGGAGAAAATCCAGTTGGCAATTATGAGTTGCCTTTGAGGGTTGCGAACTTCTTCAAAATCAACGGTGTTGATTATTTTGTTCCGATGGTTGTAGAGGAGGCTTCAGTTGTCGCCGGGGTTTGCTATGGGGCAAAACTTTGCTATGATCATGGAGGCTTCAGATCCTTTATTGTGAAACAAAGCGACTATGGCAAGGCTGTCGGGCAAATACAGCTTACAAACGTCAAAAATCCATTAAAGGTTGAGACTCGAATTAAGGGAAGAAAAGAGGAGTTGCTGGATAAGGCCAATAGAGGTCACAGGTTCTCAAGAGCCTACGATATGAGGACCAGATTTATTGAAAGTAAAATTGGAAAAATGCTTATTGTGGACATTTATGTTGACCCTGGCGATGCTATGGGTGCTGCTGTGGCGAGTGATATGGCAGAGTCGGTTGCCAAGGAGATTTTCAGGATAAGTGGTTGCCCATATAATGCCTGTATCGTTTCGAACTATTCGGGTAGGCATGTGAAAGCAGAAGCAAGGGTCTCAGTTGAGAAGTTGTCTAGAAAAAACGTAAAAGGAAGAGTCTGGGCTGGTGAAGAGGTTAGCGACGGTATAGTCTGGCTTAGCATGTGGGCCAGGGAAGACATTCATAGAGCCGTAACACACAACAAGGGCATAATGAATGGAGTTGACGCAGTTGCAGTTGCTAGCGGTCAAGATTGGAGGGCCATAGAAAGCGCTAATCATGCTTTTGCGTTTAAATCAGGTCGGTACATGCCTCTAAGCAAGTGGCGTTCTAAAGGAGGATATTTGATGGGCGAATTGGAAATGCTTATTCCATGTGGGATTGTTGGCGGTGAAGTTAGAAACTTTCCGAAGGCTGATTTTGTTTTGAACAAGATTCTGAGGGTGAAAAGTGCTGATCAGCTCGCGGAAATTATGGCTGCTGTTGGGCTTGCTCAGAATCTTGCTGCGTTGAGTATGTTGGCAACTATCGGGTTGAAGGAGGGTCATCAGCCTCATAGAAAAACCATTTCAGGCGCACGAACAAAACTGTGAAGAATAAATTTTCTTTGTAACTGTTAAGGGATATCATCTACCTTTTGTTGTACCGTTGTCATTAGCTTCGAGTATATCGTCATTCCGTGTTTGTGGACGATAAAGCGGATGGGAAAAGCAGAATGTTTCGCCTCTCAAGAATTTCTGTTTATCCCATGTCGGTTGTTTTGCTTTTTCTGTTACTGGTTTCCACATGAGGAATATAGTGAAAACTTGTCCTTCATATTTTGTTTTATGTTTTACTTTCATTGAGTCCAAGGGTTTGAAGCCTAGCTTTTCCATTTGCCATTTCTTGAACCATGGACTTGGATGATTCTCTAAGGCTATTGTGGCGAAGCCATCAGCTTCTTTTTCGCCCTTAACCATGTCTTCGACGAGTTTTCTCCCAAAGTTGTGTCCTTTTGCTTTTCTCAAAACCCAAACACAATTCATCACAATTATATTGTTGCCCATTATCGGGTAACCTGACGCTTCAGCCGGTGCATACTCTATTTGACCAACTACTTCTCCATTAAATAGCAGGAGCTTTTTGTGAAATCCTTTTGGTATGGCATTCTCCAAATATTCTTGTCTTCTGCCATATCTCCTAAGGGGCGCTGGTGCTAGACACTTGTAAAGATATTTTTCGTATTCTCTTTTCTTGGTAATGTCAAACACTTTGACGTGAGAAAGAGATTGCATTTTCGTCATTTCAACTAATCCAACTATACTTATAAGATTTCTAAATAGTTCTTGAGCGCAAAATAATTTTCAATTATAACTTGTGACTCTTGCAGGGGCTTAGTTATCTTAGGGCACGGTGGGCTTTTTACGATGCATTTATGTTTAACTGTAATTCTACGTATTCAAAGTTGAAAGCGAGTGTGAACAAATTGACTGTTAAAGATGGATACGTTACCATGCTACACGGTGCCGGCGGCGCGGTAATGCACGATTTGGTTAAGAACTATATCGTGAAGTATTTTGGAGGCGCAGGCATCGCTGAAGTTCCGCTCGAAGCCTTAGACGATGCAGCCGTTGTTGGCGATGTAGTCCTTAAAAGTGATTCGTATGCTGTTAAACCCATTTTCTTTCCAGGTGGAGACATTGGCCGTTTGGCTGTAGCTGGCACTGTGAACGATATTGCTGTTTTAGGGGCTGAACCTTACGCGCTGGCATGTGGCTTCGTTTTGGAAGAAGGATTAACTTTAGTTAATTTTGAAAGAATTTTGCGTAGCATGCAGCAAGCCTGCAAGGAAGCAGGTGTAAGCATTGTTACTGGAGACACCAAGGTTGTTGAGAAGGGAACCCTAGGCGGGTGCATAATAAACACCTCAGGTGTTGGCAGAAAAACCGCAGCATTAGAAAAAAACATTCAAGTTGTCAAACACCTTAAAAACGATTTCAAAGCGCAGTGGATTTTGGACTCAAATCTGACACCAAGCGACAAAATAATATTGTCGGGAACTATTGGCGACCACGGTTTAGCAGTCTTGTCCGCCCAAGAAGGTCTCAGTTTCGGAAGTGGCATAAAATCAGATGTTAAACCTCTAAATCGCCTAGTTCAACGTTTACTGGGCGAGGTTGGGGGCATAGTAAGCATGAAAGACCCAACAAGGGGAGGAATAGCCGATGCGCTAAATGAGATTAGCGACAAATCCAATGTGGGTATACTTGTTTTCGAGGAAAATATTCCTGTTAGAGAAGATGTGAAGGCTGCGTGCGAAATGTTGGGCTTAGACCCCTTCGAGGTTGGAAACGAGGGGAAGATATTAATCGGCGTGGTGAAAAAAAGGGCTGAGGATCTATTAGCGCTTTTAAAGACTACAGAAGAGGCGAAAGACGCAGAGATTATAGGCGAAGCCACTGCAGATTTCAGGGGAGTGGCTATTCAAACAGTTGTTGGCGGCAAGAGGATAATTGCCAGACCTGTAGGAGACCCTGTGCCAAGGATATGCTAGTCAATGCTAAACCTTTTGTTTGCGCTTTTCGATGAAAGCTTCTGACACTGAATTCTCATGTAGAGCAACACACCCCAACATGATGATATAGGAAAAATTCATCTGAACTCATCTCAAACATTAGCTCTCTTACGAAAAAAAGAGGAAAACAGAGGTCCTACTTCTTTGCGAGGCCAAGTGCGCCCCCGATTATTCCCAAGATTAAGCCTATGAACAACCCGCCCGCTGTAAAGAACAAGCTGACAATAGAGAAGATCAACACCAGTATACCTCCAATGACTTCTTTTCCAGGCATATAGATTAGAATAGCTCCTATTATGACTACGATAGCACAGATCAATCCGATGGCACCTAAAGTTGCTAGAGCAGCCGCAGCAAAACCCACTCCATAACCATAGCCAGGCATAAATTCTTCAAAGCTTCCCACAAAAGAAGCCATAGCAATCAGTAATATCGCAACGATCGCATCAATAATTCCGCCTATAAGCGATACAATGAATCCTGCTGTTGCTTTTTTCACTTCTTTGACTTCTGTCAAGAATTTTCCTCCTCTTTTTTGTACTTACGCATGATTTGAATATAAGTTATTCTGCCAGATGTTTAACTAAGATACCTTAAGGTGCATGTCCAAGAAGGTTCTAGAACAATGGATAGCAAGGAAGTCAATGAACCACCAAAAACATATAAGCAAAACAAACTGAACTTACCGCTGTAATCTATGCAAAAAGGGAGGAATGAAGAAATGGGGAATGAAGAAAAACCGACCACTGCTTTCGTTTTGTCACTTATTGGGGCGATATTCATACTTATTGGGGCCGCAATTGTGGCTGCAGTAGGAGCAATAGTCGCAGTGCTATTCCCAGCACTCGGGTTAGTGCTGGGGGGGAGCAGCCATAATATGCGGTCTGCTTACATTGATAGGTGCGATCATGATATACGTAAACCCAAATCAAAGGCAACTATGGGGGGTAATAGTGATTATCTTCTCTATAATTAGTTTATTCTTCTGCCTAGGGGGCTTCATAGTAGGGATGATCTTGGGGATCATCGGGGGCGCACTTGCAATCTCGTGGAAGCCAACCAAGGAAATGCCTTCACAAATACAAAGGATTTGCCCGAGCTGTGGCCGTGTTATAAAAGAAGACGTAAAGTTTTGCCCTCACTGCGGAAAGGAACTTCAATAGGACGCTGCTGGCAACGCTTTGAAAATGATGACTCGTCAATGTTCTTATACTTCTCACATGATTTCTAAGCCTTAAAGCTTCTAGATACGGTTGAAACCTTGTTTCCCAGTTCTGATGTATGAGGTCCAGTTTTTTGCAACAAGTTACGTAATAAGGGCATATAAGGCGAAAAGTCGCAAACAAAATAGTCAGTTACGCCGAAGATTGGGTATTCTATTCTTCGCCCATATTCGGCACGTCCCCTCGATGCTGACCATACACGCGCCTACAGGTTTTTGTGGTGTGCAGGTTTCCATGAAAAGTTGGCACTCTGTTGGCTTAATCTTTCCGATCATTACTAGGTGGCATTGACAACCTGGCAGTAAATCTCTACCATGCTGGATTTTAAGGTCGAATTTTTCCCGAGCATCGAAGCGCACGTATTCTTCCCCGAGCCTTAGGGAAGAGTTAGGTAGCCTACCTAATCCCCGCCAGTCTCCATCCGCAACTTCAAACGCTTTCCTCATCAACTCTTGTGCCTTCACGTTTCCCTCCCAGCTTACCGCTCGAGTGTATTCGTTTTCTAGGCGTGCTGTCCCTTCGCTGAACTGTTTCAAGACCATGTAAATCGCGAACAACACGTCCAAAGGTTCAAATCCAGCCACAACAGTTGGCATACAGTAAGCTTTTGGAAAAACCTCGTAGGGTCTTAAACCTATGATTGTGCTCACATGACCAGGCGCAATAAACCCGTCTATGTGTAGGTCACCGATTCCCAGCAAAAGTTCCATGGCTGGAGGTATCAGACGGTGAGAGACCAGGAAACTGAGGTTTTTTGGCGGCTTTTTCAAAACCTCTGCTGCGGTTGATGGGGCTGTTGTTTCAAAGCCGATTGCAAAAAAAGCAAATTCCTTATTGGGCTCTTTCTGAGCCATTTTAACCGCGTCTGCAACGCTGTAGACAACTCTGACATCGGCTCCTTGGGATCGGGCGTTCAGCAGCGACATTTTTGAGCCTGGGACACGCAGCACATCGCCAAAACATGTAATTACTATGCCTTTGAGACCCAGCTGTGTTGCTTCGTCGATCTCGGATGCTGGCACTATACAGACTGGACAACCAGGCCCAGCGATAACTTCAACATTTTTAGGCAAGAGGCTTCGTATCCCAAAATGTGTAATTGTCCATTCATGAGTGCCGCAGACATGGCATATCTTCACAAGGCTCTTTTTAGGAGCGATTTCGCGGATTTTTTCGGCAACTCGCTCTGCCATTTTCGGATCTCTAAATCTCAGCTTCTCAACCATTTTGGGTCAACAGGCGAGAATTTATTTCCCTTTTAGGTCTTCTTCTGCTTCAAGAATCTCATTCCATAAACTTATCGTTTCTTCTGCTTCTTTTTCGCTTAAAACTTGAATGGCGTAGCCAGCGTGAACAAGAACATACTCGCCGACTTTAGCGTTCACGAGGCTCACACTGACTTCTCTTAGAACTCCTTCACCAAAGTCCACCTGCGCTTTATCTTCTTTAATGCCTACAACTTTCGCTGGGATCGCCAAACACATTCTTTATCAAGAGTAAACCAAAATGCACAGCAATAAATCAGTTATGGTTCAAAACTGAAAGAATCCACCAACCACAGCTTGACCGAAGGATAGTCCACCATCACCTGGTGGAACAGTCTCATGAACTAGAAATCTTAGACCAGCAGCCTCTACAGCTTCTTGCATACTCAAAGCTAATATTCTATTGCATGCTACTCCGCCTGAAAAACCAACGGTTCTGATGTTGTTTTCTAATGCCTTCTCTGTAGCTAATGTGGCTAACCCCTTGGCTAGATAAACATGCGCTGAGTAAGCCAAATCTGCCACGGAGTGTTTTTCTCTGTTTTCGAATACTTCTAGAAGCATTTGTGTTGTGTCTAGCGTATTGCTTTTTATTATGGGCTTCAGTTTCAATACGTCCTTGCCTTTAAGTGCTGCGGATTCGAGTTTCATGGCTGGCTCGCCCTCAAATGTGCGTTCATAACATACACCTAAGACGGCTGAAACTGCATCTAGAACTCTTCCACAACTCGATGTTTCGATTATGCCGTAGCTTTTTTGGAGCTGGTTAAGGATTAGTTGGGCTTCTTTTTCGCCGTGAGGGAAGTGCTGTTTGTTTTGTGAAAGCCAGTTCTCGATATTTGCTTTTTTATAGAGTATTCCTGTGGCTGTTCTTAGTGGATAGCGAGTGGCTAAGTCTCCGCCGATTAGAGGCTGCTTTTCAAGGTGAGCTAAACGGTTGAAACTAGGAGCTTCACGGGTGCAAAGTAGGATTTCGCCTCCCCAAGCTCCTCCGTCAGAGCCATATCCGTAACCGTCACAGCAAATGCCAACCATTTCTTTTAAGTTATGCTCAATCATCAACGCAGCAATGTGCGCGTAATGGTGCTGCACTTGAACTAGTTGCCAGTCGTTTTCCTCTGCTAAGTCGCGTGCAAGCTTTGTTGTTGTAAACTTCGGGTGTAAGTCACAAGCCACAGCCTCAACCTTGCAGTTTGTTAGGTGGATTAGATGTTTTGTTGCGTTTTCGAGGAAATCCCTTGTTTCAACGTTCTCCACATCGCCTATGTGCTGCGAAACAAATGCCTTGTTTCCAAGTAGGATGCATGCCGTGTTGTTTAGTTCTCCACCCAAACCGACAACGCAGCGTTTTGCCTTTTCCTTCAGCATTATCGGCGCTGGGGCATACCCTCTTGAACGTCTTATGAAAACCAAGTCTCTATTGTGCATGCGAACTACAGAATCGTCGCATCTGTGGGCTATTTTTCGGTTGTGAAAAAGGAAATAGTCGACAGTTTCGCCTAGCGTCTTCATCGCCTCTTCATCATCCTTCACTATGGGCTGGTTCGGCGGATTAGCGCTTGTCATCACAAAGGCTGGTTCATCAACTTCGTCAAACAGCATATAATGCAAGCCAGTGTAGGGAAGCATAACGCCGACATTGTGCAAGGCTGGAGCAATCAAATCTGAAAGATGATACTGTTCGCTTTTGTTCAGCAGCACTATCGGGCGTGTGTAAGAATTCAGCATGTATTCTTCTTGCTTACTTACTTCCGCAAAAGTTCTTATTGCATCTAAACTTCTAGCCATAATTGCAAAGGGCTTTTGACTTCTGTGCTTGACTTCTCTAAGTCTAACCAGAGGCTCATCTTTTGTTGTTGATGCTGCAACGTGAAATCCTCCATATCCTTTGATGCCGACTATGAAGCCTTCTGAAAGAAGTTTACCAGCTTCTCGAATGGGGTCTTCATGTTTGATTAATTCGCCTTTTGCGGTTGTCAGATACGCCTTTGGACCACATTTTGGACATGCTACCGTTTGGGCGTGAAAACGTCTGTTCAGAGGGTTAGCGTATTCCCTTTTGCAGAAGTCACACATTGGAAACTCTTGCATTGTCGTGTTTTCGCGATCATAGGGGAGTTTCTCGATGATTGTGAATCTTGGGCCGCAGTCAGTGCATGTAACAAAGAAGTATTCGTATCGTGGGTCTTTGGGGTTCCTAAGCTCTTTCAGGCAGTCATTGCATATGGCTATGTCAGGGGGGATGACGGAGCCTGAAAGTTCCGCTTCAGTGGAGCTTTTGTAGATTGTGAATTTCTCGTATTCTGCTCTGCCTTCCAGCTTTGTTGTTATGATGTCGTGTATCTGCGCTAAAGGAGGCTTTTTCTCCTTCAAATCTCTTATGAAGTTTTGAATGTTGTTTTCTTCGCCTTCCAGAAGTGTTTCTACTCCAGCATCGCCTCTGTTTCTAACATAACCCTTTAACCCATTTTTTACTGCTGTTCGATAAATGAATGGGCGGAATCCTACACCTTGAACTATACCTGTGACCTTGACTGTTACACGCACTATACTGCATCTCTAGATTCTAGAGGCGATGTACGGTTCATATACATTTTGACCTCTGGGAGCGTTTCTGAATATGTTTTTATTTGGGATTGCCGCTTGCGTAATACAAGAATGGTAGTGCCAGTAGAATCGTGTCACGTCCACGTCTTGTAAGCGAGTATCTTACCCTTAATGGCGGTCCATGCTCAACTGATCTGCCGATGTATTCGCCTTGAGTCAAAGTCTTCAGTTTGTCTGAAAGTGTACGAGAGTTCACGCCTAGAACCTTCTTTAGTTCGCCGAAACCCGCTGCTCTTCTTAGGAACAGTATGTAGAGTATTTGGAGGTTCCATTTTTGAGACAGCAGGTTGAAGCTTTCTTCAAGTCCTTGCATTGTTTCCTTCAGATCCTCCAAGCCAAGCTCTTGAACTTTGAATATTTGGCGAAGGGTTTCCTCTATTCCTTCAAGATTGATTTTCAGGCGTGTCTCGACAAGTTTGCGAAGTTCGTCCCTTAATACTGGTTTTGGGTTCATGTAAGCACACTCAGTGTGGGAAGGTGTACTACAAGATTTATTAGGTTTAACTTTTAAATCTGGTGTATAATTAACAGTGTGAGAATTGTTGAACTCAAGCTTTCAGGAGACCAGGTTGCATGTCCAAGCCTCAAGAAACTAAGTTTGAAACCTATTCCACTAGCTTATGCCCTGAATGCATGAACAGGATTCCCATGAGAATCTACGAAGAGAACGGCATAATCTACCTTGAGAAGACTTGTCCTGAGCATGGTAGGTTCGAGGATGTTTACTGGGGCGACGCGGAGCTTTTCAAGTGGTTTTATGATAACTGGTACAATGCCCGATACGTAGGTAACGGCTTAGAGAATCCACACACCAAAACAAACGCGGGATGTCCCTTCGACTGCGGAATATGTCCCCAACACAAAACTCCAACCATTCTAGGCATAATAGACGTTACAAACAGGTGCAACATGGCATGTCCAGTCTGCTTCGCCTACGCCGGAGCCGCAAACTACGTTTATGAACCTTCATATGAGCAGATTGTGAACATGATTAAGCTGTTGAGGGCTAACAGTCCGTGGGCCTGCAATTCCCTGCAATTCAGCGGTGGAGAACCGACATTAAGAAATGACCTGCCAGACCTAATCAAAGAAGCACGGAAGGCTGGAATAACCCATGTTGAAGTTAACACTAATGGGCTTCGTCTTGCCCAAGACATAGATTACTTCAAGAAGCTATTGGATGCTGGATTGAGCACGCTTTATCTTCAGTTTGACGGTTTGAAAGAGGAAATTTACAAGAAAACCAGGGCGAGAACAGACCTTGTTCCCCTGAAGCAGAAGGTTATAGACAATGCAAGGACAATAGGTTTGGATTCGATGGTTCTGGTGGTTACATTGGCAAGGGGTGTAAACGATGAAGAGCTTGGAAACATAGTCGACTACGCAGTGAAAAATCACGACGTTATCAGATGTATCAACATTCAGCCCGTTTCGATGGCTGGAAGAGCTAGAAAAGATGAAATGCGAAAGATGCGCATCACCATTCCTGACACAATCAAAGCGATAGAAGAGCAAACTAAGGGCGCTGTGACCCAACGGGATTGGAGACCAGTTGACTGGCCTGTTCCTGTTTCGAAGGGAATGGGTGTGATAAAGAATAGGACATATCCCGAGTTCACGATTCATCCGATGTGTGGCGCAGCAACATTCTTAGTCATTGACAAGGACGGGTCTTACAAGCCTATAATGCGTTACATTGATGTTGACAAGTTTGCCGATGTGTTCTGGGATATATACCATACTGGCGTCAAGGGTAAGAAAACAATAGCAAAGATGAAGATGCTCAAGCTATTGCCAATGGCAAAATCCGATTTTGTCAGAGGATTAATCAAAGATGTGGTGACTAAGGGAAGCTACGAGGCTTTAGGCAACCTCATGCGCAGAATCGTCATGATCGGAATAATGCATTTCCAAGACGTTTGGAACTTTGACTTGGACAGAGTGCAGAAATGTGCGATTCATTACGTAACTCCAGACATGAAGATAAGATCATTCTGCACGTACAACAGCATCCACAGACCAAACGTAGAAAAACAATTTGCAACTCCGATAGGTGAATGGACTAAAAGAACAGGAAAGAAAATCAACGAACCAGGGTAACCGGCTGCTTGTTTCAAGAATCTTTTTATAATTTCTTTCACCACTCTTACTGACATGCAGATTTTGCATTTGTCAACTGCTTTTCCTAAAAATGAGTATTTAACTGAAGAGCTTATGGAGATTTTTCCATGTCGACTTCCCGAAGGTGTCAAACAAAACATATTGAACCTAGGGGTTTCAAAGAGGCACCTCATTAGCCATGCTCACTCACCTTTAGGGTCAGAGAATATTTTGAGCGAGGCTGGTCTAGTTGATCTTTGCTTACAGGCTTGTGGAGATGTTGTCGAAAAAGCTGGATTATCTGTTAGGGACATAGGATATTTCATTGTGACTTATGATGTTAACCCTTTCTTGTGTCCAGGTCTCAGCCAACTTCTGATAAGAGGACTAGGTTTTAGCTCCTATATCAAACACGTCAATATTCAGGGAATGGCGTGCGCTGCCTTCACAAAAGCTTTGGAGCTTGCTGAAAACTATTTGGCTGCCCATTCTGAAGATTTTGTGTTGCTTTGTATTTCTGGAGTGAATTCATATTGGTTCTACAATCAGGTGCAGGGCATGGAAGATGTTATGGAGATTAGCAAGATTAACCAGATAGGAAGCAAGACTAAAAGACTGGCAGAGCTAAAGAAGTGGGTTGGCACCGTTGAGTTTTTCCTTTTTGGAGATGGAGTTGCCGGCGCTATTGTTTCGAGAAGAGGAAATGGTCCGTCTGTCAAGAAGATTGTTGAAGTCACAAATGTTAAGAAAAGAGATTATCTGGCTGGATATGCCCGACTTGCGGCTTTAAACGAGCCTTTTAGATTCGGCTTCCACTCCCATTTGGATAAAGAGATACCGAAACTGGGCGTTAGATACACTGAGGCGGCTGTTAAAAAGCTGCTGGGAAGAGAGGCTGAGACAATTTTAAAGTCTGCAAAGAAGTTTGCGGTTCACACGGGTAGCGAAAAAATACTAAACCTAATCGCAGAACATTACGGTATCCCAACAGAAAAGATTAGAGAGTCCCATGAAGTGCTCAAAGACTATGGTAACTTAGCTGGGGCGAGCCTTCCGTTCATCTTGCAGAAAATAGTTTCGGAGAATAAATTTTCTGAAGGCGACATGATTTTGATGCTTGGTTACGGTTGGGGGTTTTCGGCTTCAGCAGCTTTGCTAGAATTCGGCAAATGATATGAAGAAAGAAAAGGATGAGAGTTTGTTACGTTTGTTTTTGAAGATAATTGACTATTGTTAGTTTTTGGATTTCGCTTGTTCCCTCGTAGATTTCTGTTATCTTTGCACATCTGTGGAACCGTTCAACGTGATAATCTGCCAAATAGCCATATCCTCCGAAAATTTGTATTGCTTCGTCTGTGACTTCCATGGCTACGCGGCTTGCATAGGCTTTAGCCATTGACGTTGCCGCTGGGTTGGGTTTTTCTTTGTCGTATAGCCAAGCTGCCTTGAACATTATTAGTCTTGCTGCTTCTATTTTTGTTGCCATCTCAGCCAGTTTGAAGCTTACACCTTGGAAGCTTATTATTGGTTGTCCGAATTGCTTGCGTGTTTTTGCGTATGCAAGTGCTTTTTCAAATGCGCCCTGTGCCATGCCTACTGCTTGAGCTGCAACTGTTATGCGTGTTCCGTCGAAGAGCTCAAGCGCATAATAGAAGCCTTTGTTTTGTTCGCCTACTAAGTTTGTTTCTGGTACTTTTAAGTCGCTCATTGAAAGTGAGCCTGTTACACATGGTTTTATTCCCATTTTGCCGTGCAGCTTTGTTGCTTCTAAGCCTGGCGTGCCTTTTTCTGCGAGGAATAGGCTTTGTCCTCTGTGTGATGGCGTAGCATTCGGGTCTGATTGGCAGAGGATTATGAAGTAATCGGCGATTGGGGCGTTTGTTATGAATTCTTTTGCGCCGTTGATTGTCCATTCGTTTCCTGTTTTGGCTGCTGTTGAGTCCATGCGTGTTATGTCGCTTCCGTGTTCTGCTTCTGTGAAGGCGGCTGCTGATATTTTTTCGCCTTTAGCGAGCGGTGGAATGTATTTTGCTTTTTGTTCTTCGTTTCCGTGTTTTAGCAGCACGTCTGGAATCATTAGGTTTCCAAGTGAGATTGCGACGCCTAGACCTGGGTCCACGCGGCATAGTTCTTCTACGGCTATGCAGTCTTCTAAGACTCCGTAGCCCTGTCCTTCGTATTCGGTTGGTATGCGCATGCTTGTGAAGCCTAGTTGTGCGGCTTTTCTGTAGAGGCTTAGTGGAAACTCTTCTTTTTGGTCGAATTCCAGTGCGAGTTCTGGCGTTAATTCTTTTTCTGCGAATTCGCGTACTGCCCGTTTTATTTCTTGCTGTTCATCATTTAGTTTGAATTCCATTTTGTTTTTTCTCCTTAAGGTTTAGAAGTTATGCTTTTTGCGCTTTAACCTCATTAATTTTGTTTTTCAGTGAAGGCACAATTTTGAACAGATCTTCAACTACGCCATAGTCTGCGAAGCTGAATATAGGCGCTTTAGGGTCTTTGTTTACTGCGATTATGAGGTCTGAGCTTTTCATTCCTAGGATGTGCTGGAATGCGCCGCTGATGCCTAAGGCTATGTACAGTTTTGGCTTTACTGTTTTTCCTGAAGAGCCTACTTGACGGTCGGTTGGGAGCCAGCCTTTGTCCACGATTGGGCGTGAGCATGCGAGGACTGCGCCTAAGGTTTTTGCTAATTCTTCCATGATGGGCATGTTTGCTTGGTCTTTTATTCCGCGTCCTACTCCTACTAGTTTTTCTGCTGCTGTTATGTCTACTCCGCCTGGTGGTGGCAAGATAAATTGCAAGAAGCGTTTTTCTGCGATTTCTTCTGTTAGAGGTGAAGGAATTTCTGTGATTTGTCCGTTTGCTGGGGGTTCTGGCTTTTGTGCTGTGAATGTTGCTTGGCGTATGGTTGTGATGTAGGTTTCTGCTTTGCGGGCTACTGCCTTGACGTTTACTTTGCCGCCGTACATTTGGCGTGTTACTGTTAATGTGTCGCCTTCGAAACCTAGGTCTATGCAGTCTGTTGCGAGGGGAAGGTTCAGTGCGGTTGCAAGTCTTGGGGCTAGTTCTATGCCGTAGCTGGTGTGTCCCATCATGACTAGTGATGGCTTGTGTTCTGTGATTAGTTTTGTTAGGATTTTTTTGTAGGCTTCGGAGTTGAAGTTTTCGAGTTTTGTGTCTTCGATTAGTATGACGGTTTTTGCGTGTTCGGCTAGTGTTTTTGCGTGTTCTTTAACGTCTTTGCCGAGCAGGATTGCGGTTGTTTCTGCGTTTGTTTTTTCTGCTGTTTCTCGTGCTTTTGTTAGCATTTCGTATGTTATGTCGCGGATTTGTCCTTGTCTGTGTTCGGTTAGGACGAAGATTTTTGGCATTTTAGATGAGCCCCCTTGATTTGATGAGTTCTGTGAGTTTTGTTGCGATTTCGTCGGGTGTGCCTTTGAGGAATTCTGCTTGTTTTTCAACTGGTGGCACGTATAATTTGTCTATGTTGATCCATGAGCCTGCTGGTCCTACGTCGTTTTCTGTTAGGCCCGTGTCTGCTAGGCTTAGGACTTTGATTTCTTTTTGCATGGCTTTGCGTATGCCCATTATGCTGACGTAGCGTGGTTCGTTTATGCCTGTTTGTATTGCGAATAATGCTGGTAAGTGTATTTCGATTTGTTCTTCTAGTCCGCCTTCGAGTTCGCGGTTTATTTTTGCTGTTGCTGTGGCTAGTTCTATTTTTTTGACCATTGTTGCGTGTGGTATGCCTAAGAGTTCGGCGAGGATTGGTCCTGTGGCGGCGTTTCCTGTGTCGCCTGCTTGTGCTCCTAGTAGGATTAGGTCGAAATGTATGGTCTTAATGACGCTGTGCAATATTTTGGCTGTGGCGTAGGCGTCTGAGTTTTCGAATTTTGGGTCTGTTAGACGTATGGCTTTGTCTGCTCCTCGTGCTAGGCACTTGCGTAGTGTAGGTTCTGAGTCTTGTGGGCCTATGGTTATGGCTGTTACTGTTCCGCCTTGTTTTTCTTTTATGCGAACAGCCTCTTCTAATGCGTAGTCATCCCATTCATTAATATCAAAGACTAACCCTGTTTTTTCTATGTTTTTGCCTGTGCTGTCTATTTTTAGTTCTGCTTCTGCTGTTTCTGGAACATGCTTAACACAAACAATAACATTCAAGACAAGTTTCTCTCCTTATGCTTGAGTTTGTTTTGGCATTTGTTTTCATATATTTTTTGCTTGTTATCAGGTCTTTTAGAAGGTCATTAATATGTTAATCTCTTAAGACTTCTTTACTTTTATCAGAATGACTGAGTTCTTTTTGTGGTGATATCCTGATCTTGGACACTTTATGCCGATGGTTTTTTCGTCTTTGCTTTTCCATATGATTTCTGCTCTTGGGCAGCCGCATTCTGGGCAATTGAGAGAATCGCCGACATTTTGCTTCATTTTGGATTCCAGTTTTGAGGGGCTTAAGGGTGATTGTTGGTGATCAAAAAATAGGGGTATGGTGATCTGCTGGTTGGATGTTTTTCTATTGTGTCATTTCAGCGATTTCGGCTTTGGGAGCATTGTTTTTAACGGATTGGATTCCGTTTTTGCAGTTGTCTTTTGATTCGTATGCTTCGCCAGAGGATGCTATGATTTCGCCGTTTGGAGCTTTTAATCTCCATCTGAATTTTCCACCAGCATCCTTGTATATTTCGAATTTTGGCATTGCAGACAAAACAATCACTGGTGTACACTATTACGCTATTTTTCTTAAAAGTGTCCTTTGACATGTTTGTGTTAATGAGGTTGATGTTTGAAAATGTTTGGTTCGAATGTTTCTGAATGGTTATTTAAGTTTTGCTTGTATTTTTGTTGTAAAATGTTATGTGAAGTTTTGGTTGTGTCTTGACATATTCAGTGGGTTGAAATATCACCTTTAAACCGTCGGTTCTTAGAGTATTTTGTGGACGCTGTTGAAGGATAGATATAGAATTGAATTGTTGGCTTTTCTTAAGCTTTTCAAGAGAGATTTGATTCTTGATTTTTCGTATGAGGAGAAAGGTGATAAGTGGATGCTTTTTATTCATCTTTCTCGTGGTGTGATTCAAATTAGTGGTGACAAGAGGCAAGGGTTAAGAAAGACTGTTTATGTTTCGCCAATAATTGAAACGGTTTCCTAGTAGGCTTCTTCGAGTGCGTACTCGTCCTATTCCTTAATGTCGAAGACTAAACCTGTTTTTACTTCATTAATCATAGCTGAAACAGTCTTTTTCTCAATAACTGCGATTGCTTCTGTTTGGAAATACTCCCGCAACAATAGAATTAATCGCTTAGGAAAGTTGAAGGGAACAATAAAAAGAACAAAAAAGTTGGAAAAAAGAAAGAGTGCACGATAGATGAGTAATATAAAGAAGAGAGACATGGAAGATATTCATCTTTCATCCAATCGAAAATAGAGAAAAACTGAGCAAACACCCAATAAGCTATTGCCACCTCCTCATCATAAGTAGAAGCACAAATTTTACCATAAAATAAAGAGGCTACAAAATAGACATAACCCATCTGGAACTGTAACAATCCATAGTGTCGGAACTTAGAAAGAGTTTATGCCACTACAACTTCTTTTTTAGCTAAGCCTTCAACCATTAGCGGCACTATCTTACTTGCCTTAAGAATCTCCATGAAAAGTGGCTTTCCATCCGTATCAAAGTGAACTATGATGTCGCCTACTTCTTCTGCGTGCGAAAGCTTACCCTTTTCTTTAACAATGATGGTTAATACGTCTGCATCCTCATCATACTTGATCTTATAAGCCATAACGCTCCCGCCTAACAGATAAGTCTCACAGTATCATTAGCTCTAGTGGCGTCAGTTTTCCTGTTACTGGGTCAACTGTTAAACCCAGCAACTCCAAAGTTGTCACACCCAAAAGCAATGGAGTTTTCTCATTTGCTATAGCCACTACGGAAGTTACGCCTTCACCATTAATAATTATGTAAGCCTCAGAAATCGGATATTCCACAACATCCCCGTTGGCTATCTTAAACTTCCTCTTACCCGTTTCCTTCAACCGTAGCCTTTCAGCAATACTCTTCGAAATAACCGTGTAAATCGCACCAGTATCAACAATAAACTCCAACTCCGTCCTCAAACCACGCTCAGACGGATTAGCAACAGTTCCCCGAACCCGCACATAACCCACAACAACCACCAAATAACAAATAGCTAAATCAACATAAAAACCTTAACCATCCACACATATACATTTAAATCCATTAAAATCTCATCTAACTCCTATGTCAAACGCCAAAACAAAACAAAACATAGTAGACAAAGCCCTACACTACTTCAACGAAGAAGGCTGGAACTGCGCCGAATCCGTTTACATGGCAATTTTCCGTGAATACTACAAAATAGACGTAACACCAAAAACCGTAACAGCCTACGGCGGCGGCATCGCCAGATCAGGCAGCATTTGCGGAGCAGTAAACGTCGCCATAATGGGCATAAGTCAAAAATACGGAAGAACAAACCCAAAAACGCCCTTCATAAAAACCCAACGCCCAGTCTTCAAATTCCTAAACCAAATCGTCGACCAATACGGCACAATACAATGCAGCCACCTAACCCAAACCCAACTAGACACACTAGAAGGAATACGCAAATTCCGCGAACTAAACATAAAAGAAAACCTCTGCACACCCCTCATAAAAAAAGTAATAGAAACATTCCTAACCCTAGTAGAAAACAACAAACAAACCTAACAATCCATATCCAAAACATTTTTGCAGAAACTCAAAACGAACATCGAGCCACCACAACTTCTTTCTTCACTAGTCAAACTTCTGAGACCACCCTTAAATCCATCCAACACCAAACCCTTTAATGACAAAAAAAGGAGGAAACAAAACCCGACACCCAAGTCCTAACCAAAAGTTCAATCTATATATAAGGGAGGGGCTAGTCACCGAACAGAGCAACAGACCTAAAAGCCTAAACCTGAAGCTTCTGCCTTATTGCATTGCGCTTCTCTTCAGCTAAGGGTCCAAACTTTTTAATACGATCCGAAAACATCGTAAACAATTCGGCAGCCTTCTTGTAAACTGGTAATGGCACATAGCTATATCGAACCCGCATGCTCTCTACGTCATACTGCCCAAGCTCCTTTCCCAAATCAATCATCCGCTTCTTCGTAAACTTCTCGTCAATCTCCTCGGTTCCCTCAATCACAAGAACACCATCAGCACCAAAAGCAAAGGCACTAAGCAAATGCTTCAATCCCAATATAGCTGTTGAAGGAACACTCAAAATTCGAACATTCTCAGGATAATTCGTCCTGTCTAAACCCAAGAAATCCATACCCGTATAGCCCACATTCTTATCAACAAACGCAACAACCCTAACCTCACCAGCCGCCTTGTCCGCTAAAACACCACGCAACTGCGCAACAATCTGCCTACTTGTCGAATTCTTAAAATCAATAGCCTCCTTAGGACAAACAGGAATGCACGCACCACAGCCAACACACTGAAACGGGTCTATACTTGCCTTTCCCTCCTGCATGCTTATCGCATTCACAGGGCATATCTTAACGCATTCACCACAACCGTTGCACAAATCAGCAATCACAAAAGCCTTCTCAGGACTCGTAGTAACATACTCACCCTTAAGGAATAATGAAGCCTTAGCCGCAGCCCCCAAGGCATCAGAAACCGTATCCCGCACATCTTTCGGACTCAAAGCACAACCACCAGCATAAATCCCTGTAACGAGAGTGTCAACAGGGTCAAGCTTCGGATGCTTCTCCGTAACAAAACCATCCTCACCAATAGGAACCCTCACCTTATCTGCAAGCTCTTTCAATCCATCAGGCGGAACCATGGGTGTCGCCAAAGCAACCATATCATACTCATCTTCTCTTGTTTCACCCGTCAAAGTGTCCTCAGCCAAAACCACAAGCCTACCATTACCACTGTTCTTATAGACTTCAGCCACCTTTCCCTTCACAAAAAGTACCCCAGCCTCTTCATCCCGCCAGTAAAGATCTTCATAGCCCTTACCCGTAGCCCTAACGTCAATATAATAAATTGTAACGTCAATGCCCAACATTTTCTTGAGAACAAAAGCCTGCTTAAGCGAATACATACAACAAATGCGGCTACAATACGGGATGTAGTTCTTATCCCTAGAACCAGCGCAAAGCACAATTGCCATCTTCCTTACATCACTGCCATCCTTCCGTTTAATGTAACCGCCAGTCGGCCCAGTAGCAGATGTGAGCCTCTCCAGATCCATCATCGTTATAACATCCTTATAGTTGCCATAACCATAGATGTCCAAATTGCGAGCGTCGTAAGGCTTGTATCCCGTGGCTAAGATTATGGCGCCGACGTTCAGGTCAACAATTCTGCCCGGATCGTCTATGGTTATTGCTTTAGCTGGGCATAGCTGCTCGCACTTCAGACATTTCGTGCATGCGTCGAAATCTATTGCGTAAGCTGAAGGAACAGCCTGCGGAAATTCTATGTAAGCGGCTTTTCTCTCGGACAGACCTTCATTAAACTCGTCTGGAACAGTGACTGGGCATACCTTTGCACACACGCCACAGTTTCTGCACTTCTCAATGTCCACGCCCCTTGGTTTCATGAAAATCTTCACACTATAATTGCCAGGCCGACCGGTGACATCTTGAACTTCTGCATAGGTGAGAAGGTTCACGTTTGGGTTTCTTCCAACCTCAGCCATTCTCGGAGTAAGTATGCATTGGGCGCAGTCCAGTGTCGGAAAGACTTTTGTCAGCTTTGCCATATTGCCTCCTATGCTGGGTCTTCTTTCCACAACGTGAACCTTAAAACCCAGATACCCAAGCTCAAGAGCAGCTGTAATCCCGGCAATTCCTCCCCCCACAATGAGAATCTCCCTTGAACTCTTTTCGCTTATAGTTTCTAAAGGCTCGAGCTCCAAGCTTCGTTCATATCCGCCCCTAATTAGGCTTATTGCCTTTTTCGTAGCTTCAGCTGAGGCTTGTGGACCGTGAACCCACGAGTCTTGTTCTCTAATGTTTACAAATTCAAGCATGTAGGGATTCAAACCAGCCCTTTCCAAAACGCTTTGAAAAGTTGCAAGATGCATTCTTGGCGTGCAACTGGCAATCACAATCCTGTCCAAATCCTTCTTCTTTATGGCTTCAAGGATAATTTCCTGAGCTGGCTTCGAGCACAAATATTTGTGATATTTTGCTACAGCTACTCCTTCCCAGTTCTTAACAGTGTCAACAACAGTCTTCACGTCTACAACGTCGCCTATGTTTCCACCGCACTCACACACGAAAATACCGACTTTAGGCATCTTTCTCTCCATTTGCAGCAAGCTCCGCTTTATATGATACGTTTTGATTCATACAAGACAAAAACACTTATTAAAAATCTTGCCCCCTCATTCCAAGAAAAAGTGACAAAGCAAATGAACACTCAGGAACTCGTCCAGAAACACAAGCTTCTCGAGTGCATCCAATGTGGGATGTGCACGGGATGCTGTCCTGTTGCGAGAAAAGCTAACTTGAACGTTAGAAGGTATATGCGTGAAGTTTCAGCTACGGGCAAGCTGACTATACATCCGCAGAATGAGTTGTGGAGTTGCACAACATGCTCCACTTGTGGCGTCCGCTGTCCAAAAGACCTCAACCCATACGAATTTTTAATCGACATCCGCAGCATGGCTGTTGAAGAAGGACAAATCGCGACGACCATCCGAGACGCCCTAGAAAGCATATTCAAGAACGGCAACCCTTGGGCAAGAATACGCAACAAACGCTCAGAATGGACCCAAGGCTTAAACATTAAGCATATCTCGCGAGGCGCAGAAATCCTGTACTATGTTGGCTGCACATCCGCCTATGACCCAAGAATACAAAACGTAGCCAAAAACCTTGTAAAATGCTTCGAAAAGGCTGGGGTCAATTTTGGGGTCCTAGACGAAGAAGAAAGTTGTTGCGGAAGCGAAGTCTACGGCATGGGCGAAAAAGGCTTGTTCGACTTTCTGGTAGAAGAGAACATGAAAATCTTCAACAAATACAACATAAAACAAGCTGTCACAAGCTGTCCACACGGATTTCACGCCTTCAAAAACAGATACAACCAAACAAGCTTCGAGGTACAACACCATACACAACTGCTCGTCAAGCTAGTTGAGGAAAAAAAACTGCCATTGACAAAAGAAGTCAACAAAAAAGTCATCTACCACGACCCATGCTTCTTAGGAAAGCAAAACGGCATCTACGACGAACCAAGGAAGGTTATTGAGAGCATTCCAGGCATTACGCTTATGGAGTTCGACCGTTCAAGAGCTCGAAGCCTCTGTTGCGAAGGTGGCGGCGGAAGGATGTGGATTGACATTCCGGGTCCTCGCTTAGCAGAGGCCCGTATCAAAGAGGCTGTTGACACGCACGCAGAAATATTGGCTACAGCCTGTCCATTCTGCCTTTTGACGTTCGAAGATGCCCTCAAAACAACGGAAAATGAAGGTAAAATCCAAATAATGGACATAGCAGAGCTATTGGCATTAGCGTTGTGACACTTATTGTATCACATCTTAAATTCCATAACGCCCTTACATTGCTCCATTGACATTTTCCGCAACCATAAATAAAGAGTCGGAGGATTAATTTATCGAAAGGTTGTCTGCAATGGAAGATTGGGATTTAATAATTGTTGGCGCTGGCGCAGCAGGTCTGGCGGCTGGAATTTATGGAGTAAGAAGCGGACTGAAAACACTGATTCTTGAAGAGAAAATGGCTGGAGGGACAACCGCAGATGCTCCGCTGATTGAGAATTATCCAGGTTTTCAAGGCGTAAGCGGAATGGAGCTAGTGCAGAAGATGACAGCTCATTGCAGAAACACAGGCGTGACAATCCATGAGTTCGAAAACGTAGTCGGCTTAGACCTAGAAGGCGAGAAAAAAACTGTGAAAACCAACAAGGCAGCATATGAGGCGAAAGCTGTTATTATTGCATCTGGCACCTACTATCGTAAAATCGGAGTCCCAGGCGAAAAAGAGTTCTTTGGCAGAGGCGTGAGCTACTGTGCAGTTTGCGACGGCCCTTTGTTCAAGGGTAAGCGTGTGCTTGTTGTCGGTGGCGGAAACTCTGCGGTTATTACAGCTCTCTATATGGCAGAACTAGCATCAGAACTCAAGATTGCCCACCGCAGAGACACATTTCGCGCTGAGGAAGCCCTTGCGAAGGCATTAGGAGCTAAGAAGAATGTTGAAATCTTGTGGAACACAGAAGTAAAGGAAATCAGAGGAGAAAAACTAGTTAGCAACGTGCTACTCTATAATAACAAAACCAGCCAGACAAGAGAGTTGCCCGTTGATGGTGTTTTTGTCCAAATAGGGGAGGCACCAAACAGTCAAATAGCCAAAGAAGCAGGCGTACAAACTGACGAAGATGGCTACATTGAAGTTGACGTTCTTCAGCGAACAAACATAACAGGAGCCTACGCAGCTGGCGACGTTACAAATCATCCAGTCAAGCAAATTGGAACAGCAGTAGGGCAGGGTATAACGGCGGCACTGGGGGCCTATGGGTTCATTCGAAGACCATATTACAGAAAATAGAAAAAATCCCAAAAGCATTATATCGTTCAGAATCCATTTTCAAAACTTCTAAACGCTGATTGGCACATAGCCGATGCCGAAAGAGGCAGTGAACGTTGGAAAAATGTTCGACTGTTGAAAAGCACGTTGCTGTAGTGGATATTAATCAGGATTATTGCAGCCGTTGTTCAATTTGCCATTCAGTCTGTCCTTATGAAGCTATAAAACGTGAAGCAGAGACTGGCAAAGTAGAAATAGATTTGCAAAAATGCCAAGTCTGCGGCATATGTTACAGTGCATGTCCATCTCTAGCAATAGAAATCCGTTATTATGATTATGGCACATTACTGAAATATGTCAGATGTCTGCAGGAGAAAATTAAAAGCGACACGCTTGTTTTGATGTGCAGAGGAAACTCGCCTTCAACATGTGAAGTTGAAGATATTCTGGCCAGCCAAGGTTTGAACATAAAAGAATACATTCCGCTTCGTCTCCCATGTTCTGGGCGGGTCCCCACAGAATTCATTTTCGAGGCTTTGAAGTCTGGCATGAAGAACGTTGTTTCGATCCAATGTGAAGATGCTTTTTGCCGGTTCAAAGAAGGCACAAAAATCAACACTAGAAGGCTTTTATTGGGAGGAGCAGTTCTTGAACAGTTAGGACTCAGCAAAGACTCCCTAAGAATCGTGAAGTACTCTAGAAAGGTGATTTATGAAACTGAAAAATGTGTCGGCTGCGACAAATGCGTTTTTGTCTGTCCTTATCTCGCCATCGAGTCACAACCCTTCGCAACCCCAAACATACTGTACGACCATTGTATGGGTTGTGGAGCATGCGCCTTAGTTTGTCCACATCACGCAATACAGATCAAAGGCTTCGAGTTTGAAAACGTCTTAAAACATCTAGAAGAATCAGCTGCAAAACTAAAGGCAAAAGGCAAGTCTCCACTGATTCTGGTCTTTTGTTGCCAATGGTCAGAGTTTTCAGCCTTGGATAATCCTGAAAACCTGTTATTCGAGAAGAACGCTATCACTGTAGAAGTTCCATGTTTTAAGGCTCTCGACCCAGTCCATGTAGTTAACGCTTTGATCAATGGCTTCGACGGAATAATGGCTATCATATGCTCCTCCGAAGATTGCAGACTCCAAGAGGGCAGGGATGTTGCCGAAAGAAATACGGCTGTACTCAGAGACACCTTAAAGAAGATGATGTTACTTGAACGTTTTGACCTCTTCGAAGCTTCGCCACGATGTGCCGATGATTTTAGCCAGAAACTGGGCAGATTTTATGAGAAAATCACCGCGATGCCGCCTCTAAAACCGGAGGCTAAAGCAAGTGTATGAAATCCTAGCAAAGAGAGAACTCGCTCCAAAAATCAAACTATTCGAAGTCTACGCTCCAGAGATAGCTGAAAAGGCTAAACCTGGACAATTCGTAATAGTAATCATAAATGAAAAAGGCGAAAGGATACCGCTCACACTTGCTGGATACGATGCAAAGAAGGGAACAATAACCTTCGTATTCAACGAGGTTGGCAAAACAACTAAACAGCTAGGACTTCTAAAGAAAGGTTACTGCCTAAAGAATATCACTGGACCCCTTGGGAATCCTTCAGAAACCAAAAACTTTGGAAAGGTCTTGTGTGTCGCAGGCGGAGTAATGATAGCACCTATGCTCCTGCAAGTTCAAGCTTTGCGCAAAGCAGGAAACACTGTAACCGCCGTAATAGGAGCAAGAATAAAGGAACTGCTCTTCTTTGAAAAAGAAGTGAAAGCCTCAAGCCATGAGCTCCATGTAGCGACAGACGACGGTTCTAAGGGTTATAAGGGATTAGACTTTTTGAAAGATGTTCTTGAGAAAGGAGAGTTTGACCGTTGTGTAGCAATGGGTCCGGTTGTCATGATGAAAAACGTCAGTGAAATGACAAAACCCTTCGGCATCCCAACAGTTGTGACTTTGACTCCCATAATGGTAGATGGCATGGGAATGTGCGGCGTATGCAGAGTCAGCGTTGACAAAAAAATGAAGTTCGCCTGCGTGGACGGACCCGAGTTTGATGGGCATCAAGTAGATTTTGACGAGCTAGTTAAAAGGCAAAAGATGTTCCTCCCAGAAGAACGTCTAAGCTCGCTCTTGTGGGAGCTAGGAGGTTGCCAGCGTGGCGGAAAGCAAGCCTAAGCCAAAAGTCAAGAAAATAGTTACACCAATGCCAAAACAAGCCGCTGATGCTCGCAAGCGAAACTTTAACGAAGTTGCCTTGGGCTATACCGAAGAACAAGCCAGAGAAGAGGCCAGCCGCTGCTTACAATGTCCAAAACCGCAGTGCGTGCAAGGCTGTCCAGTTGAGATTTGCATTCCTGCATTTATCAAATTTCTGCAAGAAGGGAAGTATGAAGAAGCCATAACCGAAATTAAAAAAAAGAATGCCTTACCGGCAATCTGCGGGCGTGTCTGCCCACAAGAGGAACAGTGCCAGAAGTTCTGCGTTCTCGGAAAAGTTGGTGACCCAGTAAGCATCGGAAGGCTTGAAAGGTTTTTAGCCGACTGGGAAAGAGAGAAAGGCGTTAAAATACCTGAAACGCCACGTTCGACAGGTAAAAAAGTTGCGGTGATTGGGGCAGGTCCCGCGGGGCTTACGGCAGCCGCTGATTTGGCGAAGCTTGGGCATGGGGTTGTGATTTTTGAGGCTTTGCATCTTCCTGGTGGGGTTTTGGTTTATGGGATTCCTGAGTTTCGTTTGCCTAAGAGTATTGTTCGGGCGGAGGTTGATTATGTTGGAAAGTTGGGTGTTGATCTTCGTCTTGGTTATCTTGTTGGTAGGACGTATACTGTTTCTGAGCTTCTTGGGGAGAGGGGTTTTGATGCTGTTTTTATTGGTACGGGGGCTGGTTTGCCTCAGTTTATGGGCGTGCCGGGGGAGAATTTTGGGGGGATATATTCTGCGAACGAGTTTTTGATTAGGGTTAATTTGATGAAGTCTTATGCTTTTCCGGATTATGATACGCCGATACGGATTGGTAGGCATGTTGTGGTTATTGGGGGTGGTAATGTTGCTATGGATTCTGCCCGTTCGGCGTTGCGTTTGGGTGCTGAGGAGGTTTGTATTGTTTATCGTCGTTCGCGTGAGGAGATGCCGGCGAGGCGTGAGGAGATTGAGAATGCTGAGGAGGAGGGTATAGTTTGTAAGTTTTTGGCGGCTCCGTTGAGGTTTGTTGGTGATGAGAAGGGTTGGGTTAAGGCTATGGAGTGTATTTGTATGGAGTTGGGTGCGCCTGATGAGTCTGGTAGGCGTAGGCCTGTTCCTGTTAAGGGTTCTGAGTTTGTTATGGATGTTGATACGGTTATTGTTGCTATTGGGCGTACGCCTAATCCGATTATTCAGCGTACTACTGTGGGTTTGGAGGTTACGAGGTGGGGGACGATTGTGGTGGATGAGAGTGGTAGGACGAGTATTGAGGGTGTTTATGCTGGTGGTGATATTGTGACTGGTGAGGCGACGGTTATTAGTGCGATGGGGGCGGGGAAGAAGGCTGCGAGGGCTATTCACGAGTTTTTGTTGAAGAAGTAGTGTCTGTTGTTGTGGGTTTGTTTAGACCCCCCTTATTTATAGGTTGAATTTTTGGTTAGATTGTGGTGTTTTTTGTGAGGATCGGTCTGTGTCGGAGGCTAGACCCCTCCCTTATATATAGATGAGCGGAGTTTCACTCCACTATCTGAAAAGCTCTTAAGTCTTTGAAGATATAGGAGAGGATGCAGAGTGGCTAAAATGGCTAAGATAGTTGGCTATGGCGAAGACTCTCTGACTTTATGGGCTTTGAAACAGCGCTTACATGACGTTTTGAGAGAATTCCAAGACAAACATGCTTCTTCCAATTGCCTTGTTTTCTATCGCCCAAGTTTCGGAAGACGTAGTAGGAAGGAGAGTTCAGTATTTGGAGAGTTCGATGCCCTAGTTGTATCGTCAAAAAACGTTTATCTTATTGAAAGCAAATGGGACAATCTTGGGCAATCCAAAGAGAACAGACTTGTTCTCAGGAGAGAACAAACATTACGACACCGGATATTTTCATAGTATCTAACACATTGGGATAGAAAATATTCTGGACATTGGGACAATTTCGTAGAAGAACACCAAGATGACTTCAAGAGAGAGTTTAAATCTGACCAGAAAACGATGCCTCAGAAAGGCAAGCTACTAGCAACGAATCTTGAGTATGTGTTAATGAAATCAGCGGAGCATTGCAGAACAATAACGTATCATAATATTAGGAATGTGTTACTATTCTTCCACAGCAACAAGAAAAAACCGAAGCCACAAATTGACATTAGAGGCGCCCTTCACAATCATACCAATTGACTACAGCGAGGAAGTTGAGGGCAATTTCGTTACTTTGTTTGGAGAGACGGATGCATGATAGCTGATTGAGTATATAGCGGAGTGTTACTCCAGTTTCATATAGATATGATTAACCTGTAGTTCAACGAGTTTATAGAAAGCGATGCTGTAGCGGCATGTAGTCAGAGGTTTACTTAACACCACTGATAAGTACATCCAAACAGATCAGCATGCTTCGTTATACCTTTTTAAGAATCTTAAGAATAGCTCGAAACAAAGTAAGAATGATATTCTTGGTCCATTGCTTCGCCTTCCAATTTCATGTTCATAAATCAAACCTTTTATGTATTCTTGATTGAGATATTTACTTGATAATGCCTTTTCACTTAGCAGTAATTCTTTCACATATTCTTTCCAACGTTCATTTGTCCTAAGCCATTCATTGAAATCTACATAAAGTTGCTTATCCCTTAACAATATTTTTCCCTTTGATAGAAAGCACACTAGTCTCTTGATTAATTGTTTCCTAGACTGATAGTACGCTCCAATTCTCCAAAATAGTAAAGGAGCACTTGGTTTAACCATTGTTTTAGCATATGGTATCCTCGCCAACCTTGGAGAAAGCTTTTTAAAAAATTTACGATAAAGCCGGTGAGATTTGCGAAAAGTGGCTGGGATCTTCAATATAAGGTCAATTAAATCGTTGTCGTATGTTGGTACGGAGTGTTCCACAGCGGTACGCAATAATGTTGGTCCGCCAATAGTACACCTTCTGACATGATTTCGGAGGAAAAAATGATCAGAATAATCTCCCATATTATTCTCACTGATCTTATCAAACTCCTTTCTAAGAGACAACAGCGGATATTTCTTTATCTTGTTGTAATACTTTTCGACGAGAAGTTTACTCAATTTTTCATCCGAAAAGAGGCAGTACCCTCCGTGTCGAAATGCTCTATATATTTCGCAAAACAGTTCATCGCTTGTTTTCGTGTTTATATATCCATCAAAGCAGCTCCCGCCCAAAGTAAGGTCCAGTGCAAACCCTTCAAAGACTATGTCAACACCATTACTTCTAGCAGCTCTCCCAACAGGAATTAAAAAACTTAGTCCAGGATAATGTAGCCCATCTGAGTAGAAATTTTGTTTCTCTGAATTATTGATGATATTCTCAGGAGTTATCTTTGCAAACTTCATTTTTATTCCATTTTTCTCTGCAACTTCTCTAGCAATTTTAACTTCATCACAATCCAAGGAACCAAAGGTAATTGCAAGAACATCCTGTTTCTTTTGCTCCGGAATAGCAACGATAATCGATCTTGAATCCAAACCACCGCTTAAGGAGACAGCATACTTAAAATTATCCTCCATTCTTATCCTAACAGCCTTTTTGAAAACTTTGACCAACTCATCTGCAAACTCATCTTCTGATTTGCTGTAGTCCGGCTTGTAGTTAAAATCCCAATACTGCTTTATTGGGAAATCATGTCCATTATAAGTCGCAATGGATCCTGGTGGAAAAACCTTTACACCCCTAATGAAAGTTTTGTCTCCTAAAAATTCTCCAAACGCAAAGAAATCCGCGATTCCTTCATCATCTAATTCTTTTTTAAACGTTCTATCTTCTAAGATGCTCTTGACTTCCTGTGCGAACAACAATCTTTTGTCGTTTACTGTATAATAAAGAGGCCTAAGTCCGTATCTATCATTAGCAATTACTATTTTATTTTCTTTCAAGTCACCCACAATGAGAACAAAAGACCCATTTAATTTTTCAACAAAATCTATGCCATATTTATTGTAACAATGCATACAGAATTCCGCATCGTTTTCATAAGTGAACTTGCACCCTTCAAGTTTCAACTTCTCCTTCTCTTTTTCATAACCATAAATTTTACCATCTATAAATGTGAAAAGCGACTCATCTTCGTTTAAAATCGGCTGTGGTTCTGGGTTAAATATGCCAAGATGGACCCGCCCAATTCCGAAACAAGAGTGAACGTATTTATCCACTTTGTAGGATTTCTGGTGCCGAACAGCGTTAATCATAAGATCTAGGAGATGCTCATCCACTTCATCGTTAGACAATATTCCTACGAGTCCAGGCAACTAATCACCCGATAAGCAGCATTTCTCTTCATAGAAATTTTGTCTGCATCTTGGTCTAACGATAAACAAAAAGACTGTAACCAGTTTCAGGCAGGTATGCATCATCTTGTTCTCCAACAACTGGCAGGTTTCAAGGCAATGGAAAGCAACGCCTTTGGTCAGAATCAGAAGCCGAACTCTCCTTAAAATTCTTTTCTACCGCCGTCAGAAGAACTTCAAAAGAAACCTCGCAAATGAATGTTAACAGTCACAGACACAAGCGATAGGAGAAATAATAGATGAGTGAGGAACCTCGCAAGCTACCATTCGTAGTGACTTCTCCAAGAGTTCTGTTTTTGATGTTGGTTTGGGGTTTTGCTTCGATTATGACGTGTTTTCTAGCGAAGAGGACCAGTGGGATGTTGTCAAAATGACGGATGTTCCCCTTGTCATTTTGGTCCTTGCTTCTCTCAGTGCAATAGTGATAACTTGTCTTGCGGTCAAATTTTTCAAAGCATTGAAAGCAGTCTTGGAGGAAGAGAAAAAGTGGCGAAATACCTTTCATCGTTGCTGACCCATGGCAAGACTTAGGATTAGGAAAAAAGATGGTGGAACACGTGATAGAAATCTGCGGGGACATGAAAGTGGAAACAATCTATGGTATAATGCTCCCCGACAATCAAAGAGCTATCAATTTCATGAAGAAAATGGGTTCACAATCAAGTACTTGGACAATGGTACAGGCAAAAGAATACTTGATCTGACAGAAGCGGAAGCAGTGAAATCGTAGGCGATGACATTTACTTGTCTTCAAGGTCTGCCTTGGTAATCAGCAAGTAGCCGCTCTGATTTTTCCAGATTTTCTTTGCTTCAATGACTTTTATCCTCTTCTTGAAAAATGACGCGTCTAACACAAGGGTTTCGTATTCTCCGCCTTCGCCGACAAGCGAAACATCATACTTTCTGTTCAGCTCCATCAAAGCTTGAATTACTGTATCATCAATTCTTCTTCCAAGCCACTCTATGTTAAAACCGAAGGCGTAGACTCCAGTTACTATCACATCAAAACCAACATCCAAAATTTCCTTCAATATTTCTTGGGGATTTTCATGCCAAAGAGGCGTTATACACTTGAGCCTCAATTGCTTACAGATTTTTTCTATCCTTGCATTTTGATAGGTGGAGGTAATCGCCCCAGAAACTAGTCCTTCAATGTCCAGCGTTGAAACTAAACGTTTAAGGTCATCTACCTCTCTCTCTTTAATCCCCGAGGTTTCAGCCTTTACAATGGGAATTCCAACAGCTTCTGCAAACAAGTCAACTAAACGGATGTTTGGATAATGGAACATCCAACTATCTTCTCCCAGGGGAATCATACTCACTAAATACTTTACTTTGTAGCCTTCATTTAAGACCTTATATAGGGCTAGAGCAGAATCCTTTCCTCCAGTGGCTAAAACAGCGACACGCATAACGCATGCCACCCCTCACACGCACATTTTAATAAACCCATATCTACACAAAAACATAACCAATAAAACAAATTATATTTGGCTCCAACAAGAGGTTCTAGTGCTGTGGCATACACACATAAATCATCATCTACCCTATAATTTTCGACTTGGCTTCCTTGAACAAAGCGTCCGTTTTCAATCGCCACTCTCCAAAGTTCTCAGGCGTTTCTGGATACTTTCTATAATGGGCCTTGACTTGCCTCGTCAAATTGGCTGTATGCCTAAGCTTGTTGAGAAAACGTACTCTCTTCAATCCTTTGGAAACACGTTTAGCTGTTTCAGTTATATTCAGACGAAATTCTTCGCCTAAACTTGCCTTAAGAATATCTTCCTCCTTTAAAAGCTTATACTTCATTCCATAGTTCAAATCTTCATCACGACTTGACAAAAGCAGTATGCGGAAAACGTCCAACCCAGCCTGTTTTGTCCCATATAATTTCATGTATTTGCAGTTATAAGGCCATAGAGATTTTTTGCTAACATCACCCTTTTCCAAAGCTTCAATAATTACTTGTCCGGCAAGACGACCGCCGAGCATGGATGGGCCTATTCCGCCGCCATGGATGGGATTTACAGAACAAGCAGCATCGCCTACTATCGTAACTCCGTTTCCAACCATGTTGTCCAAAGGCCTACGGGTAGGATCGTACCATGCGCCGCTATTCAGAAGCAGAGAACCCTCAAACAATGGCTTGGTCAAAACGTATTTATAGAACTGCTTTTTCGGGTTTGGAAACTTGCATCGCATGGAAATTCCTAGACCAGCGTTAACCCGTGCTCCACCCTTGGGAAAAATCCATGTATAACCACCAGGAGCCACCTTCTGATCCAAATACATTTCACAATATTTTGTATTATTTGCTTCCTGTTTAAGTTGCCTAATTTCGCGGTAGCAAACTTCAACATCTTCATTTGAAATTTCGGTTTCTATGTCCATCTTTCTTGGAAGCTTTCGCCTGACAACTGCCACAAAACCGCTTGCCTCCACAACAACTTTACTTCTTAACTGAAGGCTTTCTTTAGTTTTCAAGTTTTTAGCCAAAACACCAGTGACATACCCTTTCTCGATTATTGGCTCTAAACACTGTGTAAAATCAAGGAGAACAGCCCCACTATCAAGAGCCTTTCTCAAAAGCCACTGCCCAAAAAGATGTCTATCAAGAATGTAACCAACGAAATCTTCGTCCTTAATATTGAAAACTGTCTCTAAATCTGGCGAATAGATCTTAATTCCTTCGATTCTTTTTTCCAGTTCGCTTCCTTGCGGCTTTCCTAGACCTAAATTTCTTAGGTGATGCTCTCCGAGTGCATCTCCACAGATTTTCTCTCCAACCTCTTCTCTTTTTTTCCTCTCAACTATGCATACTTTTAACCCTGCTTCAGCTATTGTATTCGCGGCTAGGCATCCGCCGGTTCCCGCTCCAACTACTATAACGTCGAGGTTCTCCAATCTTGCTACACTTCTTGAGAGCTCTCATTCTATCTCATTTGTTATGAACTGATAACTTTTACTGAATCTTCTTTAACAGTTGCTTGCTCACTGGCAAGGTCACTTCAGTCGTTTCTTTTGCGGTATCGAAAACCACGCACGTTAAGGTTTTTTCTATGCCTCTAACTGTTCTCAGCTTATCTATTACGAAATTGCCCACAGAGTCAACATCCTTTTCCTTAATTTTGATCAGAATGTCCCAGTCTCCAGATATTATATGAACCTCTTGAACTTCTTGAAATTTCGATATCTGTTCAGCAATGACCCTTTGAGAGAGAGGCGTTTCTCCATTCCTATAGGAAAAGGAAGCTAAGATGAAGGCACTTGTGCCAAGGTTCAACTTTTTCGAGTCTAAAACAGCCGTGTATTCTCTTATTATTTGCTGCTGCTCCATTCTTCTGATTTTTGCAAAAACTGTTGTTATTGGCGAACCAGTTTTTTGTGCAATTTCCCTTGCAGTCATTCTGCAGTTCTTCTGCAACAAAGTTAGTATGGCCAGATCCTTATCATCCAACTTTGGGTTCATGTTGTAATTTTTATACAAATGGGCTTAATAAGAGTTATGTTTTGGGAAAAAATGCAGAGTTTCTTGTAAAAAATTTATAATGGCGGACATGCCTTTATTGTTTATGAGCCATGAAGCGTTTGAGTCTGTGAAGAAAAGATACTTAAGTCTAAGAAGCCCTGAAACTGTGCGTGTCTTAAGGGTTCAAGATAAGATTATTTCTGAAATTAGGAGTTTTCTAAAGGACGAAGGCTTTGTAGAGATTCTTGCTCCTATCATCGGGCCTGTGACAGACCCTGGAATCCGGGGTGCAAAACAAGCTTCGATCAACTACTACGATGCCGATTTTAAGATCATGAGCAGTATGATACTTTATAAGCAAATGATGATAACCTCTCTTCCAAAGATCTTTGCACTTTCGCCAAACATCAGGTTGGAACCAATAGAAACAGTTAAGACGCGGCGACATTTGACGGAGTTCAGACAAATAGACCTTGAAGTTGCGAATGCTACTTATGAAAATATGATTGAGCTCGGAGAAAGGATGCTATGTCACATAATCGAGAGGATAAAGTGTGAGTGTGGCAAAGAACTAGAAGGACAAAAGAGAATTCTAAGAGTTCCTCAAAGACCTTTTAAAAAGTACACATACAGCGAGGTTTTGGAAGTTTTGGAAAGCTTGGGGAAACATGTAGCGTATGGCTTTGAAATACCATGGGATGCAGAAGAAGCCATATCCAAGATTCATGTTGACCCTTTTTGGATAACCGATTTTCCAGTTGCAGCCAGAGGTTTCTATTATATGGAACATGAAGATGCTCCCAAAATCCTAAAGGATTTTGATCTTCTATATCCAGAGGGGTTTGGTGAAGCGGTTTCGGGAGGCGAAAGAGAATATCGATACACTAGGGTTGTTGAGAAGATGATGATGAGCGGAGAAGACGTTTCTAAGTACAAATGGTACCTAGATATGTTAAAAGTCGGCATCCCCCCTTCAGCAGGTTTCGGAATAGGAGTTGAGAGACTAACCAGATTTATTTGTGGACTCGAGAACATCTGGGATGCCGTGCCATTCCCAAAAGTTGCCGGTGTCTATTCTCCGTAGTTATGTGTAGTTGTAATATAGACTTGTGATTCATAATCGTTAATTATATTTCTTGGCTAACCATGGAAAGCAAATGGAACAGAATAGGAAGGCATGCTTGGGATGATGAAGAAAGCCTCAATGAAGAAGAACCTTACGTACGTAATTGATTTGACAAAGATCGATGGAGATGGAGCTTTTCCATGCCCAAAGTGCGGAACTACAATATCCCCCGACGACGAAACAGAAGAATTTTACCAAATCGTCGAGACAAAAGTCAGGAACGATGAGCTAGCAGAACTGGTCTTGATGTGTAACAAGTGTGGAAGCACAATTAAGCTTGTAGGGTTCGTTTCCCAACCATAAAACTAAACCAGCGAGAACTATCTTGGGCTACTTTTCTTGTTCGAGTCTTTTGCTTATAGCGACGAAAATCAGCCACAAGATAACTCCATAGAAGATGCCGTTAAAAACTGCGCTGAAGAATTGCGTGTATCCGTTTGTTGCGATGCCAGCTAATGTGCAAAACAAGTTTCCAGGAAACATTGGCGAAGGAATCAGCAACGATGCAGCTACAAATGTTGAAAAGAAAGCCACTAGGATTAGCACGCCTTTCATTGGGAGTCACACTTGTTGTATGCCTGTGGTTCTATCTTTGAAAGAATCTAATATCGCAATATTTAATAAATCTTGCTGTATAGTTGTTCAACAAAAATACGCCAGCTACACCACATCTTTCAGCCGCCGAAAAAGTGGAGCAAAAGATAAACAAGATAGTGTAGGAATGAAGAAAGCACGAAAACCACCAACAATCCTATTGCCATAAGCTTCTTGCGAGTCGACAAGCTCGAGACGTCATCCAGAGGACCTGGATGCTTATACATGGACATAAACAGAACAAAAATTGCCATCGGAAAACTTATGAAAATCAAAGAGATCACAGAGAGAACCGTAAGAACAGACCGAGTTCTTTCGCCGAACAACGACCGTGCAACATGCCCTCCATCAAGCATTGCAGCTGGTAACAAGTTGAGCATAGTAACAAACATGCCAACCCAGCCCGCTACAGCCACTGGATGTAATACTACTACAGGCACATATTCGGGCCCAGGACTAGGAGGAGCAGTTTCGAACGAGGGAAGCAAATAAGGGGCAACTAGCCGAAGCAACAAGGGCACAGGAAGCGTTTGAGTGCCTGCAGGAACCCAATCGTATACTGAAAACGGTAGACTTACAAGTGTTGCGGCAACTGCTATTATGAAACCAACAATCGGGCCACTGGCGCCGATGTCGAATAGTGAATCCTTGTTGGGTGGAAGTGACTTTTGCAGTATTACTGCTCCAAAAGTACCAATACCGAAAAAATCTCCAATCGGCGGTGGTCCAGGAATGAAGTATGGCGCTGTAGCTTCCATTCCTTCTTTATTTGCAGTTAATTTATGGCCCATTTCGTGCACGCCGAGCACACTCATTATTGCAATCGTGAATGTAGCGCCACCAATAAGAGGATCAATTAAGTGTCCCGAGAGCATGTACCCTGTGAGGAAAGTTGTTCCAATCGTTACTAGGAATAGTAACCAATTGACTAGAATATTGCTTGGTCTTGTTCGAGGCTTAGGAATGATCTTTAAAACTATCCTTTCGTCAATTTTCCGCAATACTGGTATCAGATTCATATGCCCTAAACTTTTCATAAGTCTGAGAAATGTCTGTTTAGTTTCTTGCGGCTGCTTCAAATAGTATGTTGGAATATTGTGTTCTAGTAGGGCTTCTTCTATTTGGAACTCTGCCATGACCAAAGTGGTGATTTGTTCAAAATCAGCCTGTTGAATTGCATGTGTCTCAGCTGCATTCTCAGGCATATCGCTCATACTCACTTGTCACTTCGTTTTTTGCTGTATCAAAATGCTTGGAAGTAGAAAAGCTTATTGGAATATTGTTCTTGTTCAGAATCCGAACCCCTAAAAACTTTTTAATAATCGTTTAAAGACAAACAATTCCGTCAAGCTGAAAAAGACATGAACATGGCAAAATGAATTGGGAAAACCTTGAGGCCAATGCCAAGGCCTAAACCGCGCAAAACGGATGGAATCTCTTGAAGATAGCAATACTTTATAGTCACCTGAAAGAGTTAGGAGGAGCTGAAAGGGTTATTCTGAAACAACTTGAACTATTTCACACTAAAGGCCATCATGCCGAATGCTTCTTCGCCTACATAGACAAGAACCTACGCAAAGAATCATCTAACCCCCATTGCTACACGAAAAGTTTCTTTACATCACTTATTCCCAACAACCCTGCGACAAGGATAATATTGTCAATACCATTGGCTCCGTTAACTCTGCCAGTTTTTGACAAGGAGGACATTCTGATTTGTCACGGATACGGCCCCGCTCCATGGATAGGCTACATAAACAAGAAATTCAAAGGCTTAAGTTATGTCAGCTACATTCATTCGCCCCCAAGGTTCCTCTATCTAGATCAGAAGGAAAGGGCTTTATGGAGGTTTAACGACGTACGCGAGATAATTTTCAGCCTAAGCAAAGTTGCTGGCCCAATTTTGAAAGAGTTGGATTATCTCGGCGTGATAAACTCTGATGTTGTTTTGGCAAACAGTCATTTTACGGCCAAGAGAATTCGAGCCATATATCAGATACCTGCGAAAATCTGTTATCCGCCAGTTGATACGGAAACCTTTAGAATTCTTGACGACGAAACTGTCAGAGAATTTCGGAAAGGATTTGGTTGTCCCCTCATCCTGTCAACCGGAAGAATTGCTGCGGTGAAGCGGTGGGAATGGCTTCTCGAAATAATGAGTTACGTCGTGAAAGAGTTTTCTTCAGCAACTCTAGCCATAACAGGCGAGATTTCAAAAGACAACACCAAGTACATCGAAAATCTCATGAAACTTGCTAGAAAGCTGAAGATAGAGAAAAATGTGATACTTCTAGGGTTTAAATCTCAGGAAGAACTCGTAAAGCTCTACAATGCTGCGGATGTTTACGTTTACTCAGTTCCAAAGGAAGATTTTGGATTAGGTCCCGTCGAAGCCATGGCATGCGGTACACCATCCGTTGTCTGGAACGATGGAGGCGGACCATGCGAAACTGTTGTCGAAGGAGAAACTGGATTTAGAGCCGACCCCTACAACATAGAGGATTTTGCAGAGAAAACCTTGAAGGCCTATGAAATTGACAAAGCAGAGCTCTCTGGGAAGACACGAAGTTTTGTTGAAAGGAATTTTTCGTGTGCCAAGCATTTCAATATCCTGAAAGAAACTATTCAAAAACTGAGATGATGTGAAAAAGGAAGTGCCGCCTGCGGGAAAGAGACGAGTTTCCCATATTATGCCTTTCAAACTGCCCAAGAAAAAGCATTCTGTCCTTCGAGTGTTTGCGATATTCTTTCATCCAAGCGCTTCAGTGACTGCTATGGGAGGAGCTGAGAGACGATTTGTTGAAACTTTAAAAATTTTCCAAGGAAAAGATGATTTAGAAATTACTGTTCTGGAGTCTGGTCCGAGTCTTTTGACAAAACAGAAAATCAACTGTGGAAGGTATCTGCTGTCATCTGGTTTCCAGGGAAAAGGATGGTTGAGCACTTATCTAGGGTGGGTTCTATGGATTGTTAGAGCGTGCATGAAGAGTTTTTCTCTTGTCGGGCATTTGAAGCCCAATGTGGTATTCGTTCCAAACAATACTCTGCCAAATCTAGTTTCAAGTTATATTGTTAGTTTTGTTTTTCAAAAGCCCCTTTGTATTGTTGTGCACCACATTGACTCTCCATTCTGCAAGGGCAATTTGAATGATCAATCAGTTTACAGCTGCTATCGAAAAATAGAATATGGCAAGCTTGTTTCACTCGTTAAAACTTTGGCATTCTATAGTGTACTTCCCATTGTAAAAAGGGCAAAAAGCGTAATTACGGTTTCGAACTTTACCGGAAAGGCTCTAGTAGACAATGGCATTTCAGCTTCCAAGCTCATTGTCAGCGGCAATGCTGTAGACTTCAATCGCATTGATGCTGTTCAGCCTCGTTATCACAAGAAAGTCTTTGACGGCGTTTTTGTGGGCAGAATCGCCAAAGAGAAAGGAGTTTTTGACCTGATAGATTTGTGGAAAGACATTGTCAAAGTCAGAAAAGAGGCGAAACTTTTGATTGTCGGAACAGGGCTGGAACTTCGTGCCATAAAAGAAGAGATTTTTGCATCCGGCTTGGAAGATAACGTTTTTGTCCGAGGACAATGCAACGATGCAGAACTATACAGCTTGTTGAAGGCAAGCAAGATCTTCATTTTCCCAAGCCTTTTTGAGGGTTGGGGTATAGCTGTTGCAGAGGCTTTGGCTTGTGGATTGCCGATATTAACATATGATATTCCTGCTTTAAGAGAAGTTTTTGGAAAGTGTAAAAGTGTTTTTCTTGTTCCCGTAAAGGATGTTGAAAGCATGGCTTCAACTGTCTTGCGAGTTTTCAATGGAAGCAGTAACAAATTGGCAGAACTCAGCTACTGTTCAAAGGTCTATTCTAAGCAGTTTTGCTGGCAGAAAATCGCAGAGAAAGACCTAGAATGTTTAAGAGCTTTCGAAAAGTCTTAGTCATTAAACCACTCTATGTTCCAGTTAGAATCTAATCGATAAAAAAAGAAAAATGGGTTAAGATTTCGAAGCTTACGGGTCGTGAGGAGTTTTTTCGCTTATTGTCCCTAGGCGTTCCAGAATCGTTACGCTTGGGTTGTGTGCGTCGTAGGTGTAGTACGGCGGCCTTGGGTTGCTCGCTCGAGCGCTTTGCGAGTTATAGTTAATCCTTAATACAAGTGTTGTCACTCCACGGTTTTCTGTCTGTAGATAGTATGCGCCGTATTCTTGGAACCATTTGCAAGTGTAGTAGGTGTCGTCGCCGCTCCATCCGTGGATCATGAAGCCAACTGTGCCATTGATGTCCTTGTATGTTGTGATTACGCCTATTCCGTAGCCACTTACACTGTGATCCCACCAGCTGTTACTGTAGTACCATTGGCCTAGATAGCTACTGGCTAGAGTTGTGTTCCAGCATGTTGGGGCAAATATGACATCTATTAGGTTGCCGCTTGTGATGCCGTAGATTTGGATCGCTTGGGAGAACTCGTTGAAGTATTCGCTGAAGAGGTTGGCAGATGGTCCGGCTACTGTGATTATGTTAGATGTGGCAACGGGATAGCGTGTGCACCAGTCGTCTATATAGCCTAGTCTGCCAATGCTGTCGTATATGTTTGTCCATGCAGGGCCACCTGCACGCCATGTCGTGTAGGTCAAGTTGGATAAGAGGTAAGGAATTCTTGTGCCCCACATGTCTTTCATGTCCAGGCCCCCGTTGTCAGCTATTACTTGTTTCTCTTTGAAGGCTTCTGAAACCATTGCCGACCCGACCGAGTCGATAGCGCGGGAGTGGTTGCCCACAACTACCCATTCGTATCGTCCCATAATCTCTTTCGTTAGTGCAGCGTTTGCAATTGTATAGTTAGCTATGGCTGTATAGGCTGAACCAGAATAGTACAGTGTGTGGTTAGCCTGCATTAGAATCGTACCATTTATGTGCACATATTCGTGCTGGTAACCTGAAAGGCTGTGCGGCGGGTTGATTTTATACATTAGGCTCATGTTTCCGTAGTAAGTGACGTTCCATTGACCGGATGCAGTGATGTTATAGGCGAAGTATGTCGAGTTGTAGACTTTGACGTATCCTCCTTCTGGCGGAATCTTGATGTCAATAGTTATGTTGAGATCGTCTACTCCTGTCAGCACTTGGCCAGCATAAGGGGTCCCGTATATCGAAAATTCGAATTCGTCCCACGATATCGTGATGTTTTGAACCATGTCAAACACATCAGTCCATGAGGTGGAATTTATAGACGTAGTCGGTAGAATTGTCGCTTTTGTTCGTGTTGTGACGCCTGCTAAGCTATTATTTCCGAGTGATAGGCTTCCTCCGAAATAGCTGGCAATGTCCGAATGAGTGTAAGTGACAGTGCAGTTTGTTGAATACAATATTTTTATCACTGATCCTGCCGCTGGAACCGAAGCTGCACGAATTGTGACATTTCCGTGTCCCGTGGCGTTTACATATAGTTCGTATGGCTCATAAGCCGTTAAGCTAGTGCTGTTATAGTATACTGACCTTGCCGGATACTTCACTGCACCTCCCCACTCGATTCGCTCGCTGAAATTGCAGTAGCTTTCCCAGTTCTGCGCGTATGTCACTGGTCTATTCGACAGTATTATGTTTAGGTTGGTTCCAGAGTCTGCAGCAGTTTTTTCAGCGACTGTTACATTGTGGAACTGAACCCATCTCCTCGTATCCTTGTGTAAGGCATTGTACAAGTCCCAAGGATTGAAGATTTCTTCAAGTTGGTATTGAACCTCTTTGTCTATAGTGTTCGTGCTACTACCACCTCGGCTGGCATCGTCTCCATCCCAAAGGTCAGTTATTCCGTAAACAGTTACACCTCTAAACTGTCTGTCAAAGTAGCGACTGTCTTTCTGTGTTCTTGTTTCAGTCAGTATGAAATCCCATTCGCCAATCAAGTAAGGTGAACGCCATGGCTCGGTGGCACCATTATATGCATGCGGGTCACTGCTGTCCATTGATCTATACCACATTGAAGCACCCGAAACACTCAGGTCAGACACAGAAGGCCAGAATGCAGCCCATCCAACATAGAGCCTATCAGCCGCAATTATTTGAGCTACATCGTAGGTTCCCGAAGATCCTGGCTCAGAACCCCAACGAGAATATGATGTGGCTTTAGGCAATGTAGGGTTCAAATGATAGTCTGAATTGTAAACTGTACTTTGGTTTTGATAGAAGTAGGCATAACTTCGGAAAGCATCGGATCCAGAAGTTGGGCCAAGATCCCACTCTCCTCTGTTGCTGAACTGTATTATCAAACCATCAATCGTCTGCCCTTCCATTCCCGGAATCGATATAGAGGCTACAACAAGCTTTGTGTAGGTGACTTTTATGTCCTTTAGAACAATCACTTCTTTCTTGACTTTGTTAAATATTATTGTCAAGACTACGTCAACCAGTGGCACGTCAGTTCCTGTTGTATTGCTTGTCTGTATCCAGTCCTTGACATGGTTTATGCATCTTGCAACAAACATCCTTGGACCATTGTACAGAACCTTGTAATCGTCTGTCACAACTGTTCCATTTGTTTTTCGCCCTCCATAACGTGTGATTGACGTTGGATCGCTGATCAACCGTCCTGGATCTCGGGGGTCTTCTTCCCATTCATAGGTTGGTCCGCCTGAGGTACCGCCGTACCAGTCGTTGTCAACCCTTATCCAGTCGCTTCCATTAGCGACAAGGTCAGAGTGTTGGGCCGTTGCCCAGACATTTCTTGCGCCCGCCGATTGATGAGTGTATGTTATGTTTATGAGCCAGCCATTCAGCCAAACTTCCTTTGGTATTTGATCGGGCACGCTAGAGCCTGCCACTGGTGCGAATGCGTCTCTTTCGCCACCGTATTCTAAGCCTACGTTTTCTGTTGGTCGACTATCTATCATCTCTCCAAATTTCGAGAAACCAATCTTCAAGCTCTTCTCGTAGAAGGGGTAAAGTGAATAGTAGTCGCTTGCGAGTACACCGGAAACGTTCATGTACCAGCTGCTAGAGTCATTTGCAGTTACTTGTTTTATTAATAGTGTCGGTGCAAAAATCGCAGTCACGATCACCGCAGCAATTAGTATTGCGAGTATTTTTCTTCTTTCCATTTTCATTCCTCTCTGAGGTCAGTTATGAGAACGTGGCACGTTTATTAAAAATTTTTTAGTGGTTCTGACTCAGAATTAGAATACAAACCACGAAATGACTCAGAAGAAAAACTATTCTAACCAAATCGCTTTAAATAATTCAGATTCCTAAATTTGAGGAGCAGAATCAAATAGCTAACAATGGTTGAAAACAGATGCATCTTGCTAGCACCACCCTTTCTTCCATAATCAAGAGAAATAGGGACTTCAGCAATGACTCCACCAAAATGAACTGCCTTCAATAGTAATTCTAGCGAAGCAACAAAGCCATTTGATTCGATAATGCTATTTCTAAAAGTTTCGCAAAGTCGCTTAAGAAGATCTGCTCTAAAGCATCTAAAGCCACTAGTAGTATCGTTCAACGGTAGCTGAAGCAACTTCCTAATCAAAAAATTAATCGTCCTGCTTAAGATCACTCGATGTAAAGGAACATTTAATTGCGTTCCACCTTTTACGTAGCGAGACCCTACAACAACGTCCGCATTTCCAGCCTCAACCAACATCTCCAAAACATGCTCCGGATTATGGGTGCTGTCAGAATCCATAGTGACTACAAAATCGTCATCAAGAGCCTCTTCAACAGCTGCAAGCAAGCCGGTTCTCAAGGCTGCACCTAAACCTAAGTTAATGGAGTGTTCAAGAAGCTCTACAGGGTAGTCGGCTGAAAGATCCTTGAGAATCACTCTTGTTCGATCACAGCTTCCATCATTAACTGCAATAATTTTATAGCGAATTTGAGATCGTAAGACTTCGTCTATCGAGTGGACGAGCGGCTTTATGTTCTTCTCCTCATTAAAGCACGGTAGAACTATGAAGCATTTCATTTAACAGTCACTAAAGAGTTGCTGTTGAAGTTTTGAAGACACGAGAAAAGAAGTTTAGGGAGACTTCAGTTTCCGATTTAGAATATAATCACGGCTTGACTTTTCGAAATAGCAAAATTTTTCCAACAGAAAGAAAACCTAAAGGAGTATCAACTAGCTTATAATCTATTGGTTTAGCCAAGGCCGCAGCGATTCTTGATAATAAAGAAAGAAAACTAGGTGAGAATAGGGAAGGTTCACCTGCAAAAAAGTAGTAGACTCCACTGCCGAAAGAAGCAGCATATTTTCGCAAACCTAAGAAAGTTATGGGAAAAGATAGATCGGTCGGCCTCCAATATGAGAGGTTTGCCCCAGCTTTTTCGAACTCGTTTATGTATTGTTTCATTGATCTAAAGCGTAAGCGATATGTGCTTTTTTTCAAAATAAACGAAGGGGCTGCTTCAAAAATGAGCACATAACCTAGGGGTTTAGTGACTCTAACCATTTCATGAATTGCACTTTCCCAGTCTTTGTCGCCAAAAACGTGTTGGAGGACAGTGACGCAATTGACCAGATTGTAGAAATCACTCGGCAAATCAAGCTTAACCGCACTCATAACATAGAACCTAACAAGTTCATCTATCTCTTTTCCAACTCTTTTCTTGGCCAGCCTAACCATCCAAGGACTCGAATCTATTCCAGTTGTTGCAAATCCTCTTTTGGCGAAAAGTTTCACCCATTTTCCTGGTCCACATCCAACATCAAGAATTTGTGCACCATTTCTGAGTTTTGCATGATGTTCAATTGTTTGAATGATGAAGTCGCGTGCTTTGTTCTCAGCGTAATGGGCAAGCCAATTTCTCGCGGCTTTCCGCCACTTCTCTGCCCTTGTTATAAACTCTTCTTTTTCGGCTTCGAAGGCAGCAGCATCCCAATAGCTTATCTCTTTTTGCTTCTCGACCGCCATAGATTCCTTCTCCGAAGGGAGATCTGGTTTTTTGTCCAGACAACTACACTTCTTGGCAAGAGCACAATTGCTGCAATCACAAGTAAGCATGAAAGAGAAATCCGCATTCCTGCGTCTGCATATTTTTGGCCTTCGAAACATATGTTTACGTTGAACTCTCCAGTTCTATTTATGTAGAAACTGTTGATTACAGAGTCCGCAATAATGGGTTGAACTTCTTGACCATCGTCAAATCTGGCCTTCCAAAATGGATTATACGTTTCGGAAAAGAGCAGAAAAAATGGCTGTTCCGTTTTTACATGTAGGTGATAGGCTGTAGGATTTACTTTTTCATATTGAATTGTAGGCGAGTAATGATTAGAGCCAAAAAGACTTTGGAGAACACTCTCATTTTCGCTTTCTTCGAGTGAATATAGAATCATCTGGTCAAGCACTACCTTCCCATTAGCGCTCAGCAAAATATCTTGCTCTCTTCTTTCAAGTTGCAGAGGGCCCTCTTCGTACCATCTGAATTTTTCTTGGGCATAATAGCAGTCTATTGATAGTGAGTAATTGCCGATTCTCAGGTTTAACGTCCCATAATCAGGACCCGAAGCAACACGCAGTGCTAACATGTATCGCCCTTGTCTAGGGATGAAGTGACCTCTTTTGATTGTAGAAAGTTCGCATGGTTCTAGTTCAAAAACGCTTACCAGGTGATGTGGTGTGCCATAAGCGGTTACATTAAGCAGCAACTTAGTGGTCTCTATCGGTTCCTTGAACAAGTGCAAAGGTGAAAGTTGCGTGTTTCCAATGACATTCACTTGTGTAACCCAGTGGGTTCCATTCCATGTATTAATCGTATAATCTCTGGCGTAGGCTGTTTCAAAAATGATTTTCACACCTGCTACTTCTTCGACAGAGGAGTATTCTATTTGGAGCCATTGAGGGTTTTCTTCAAGTGGGTCTGAAGCCCATCTGGTTTCTAATAGTCCATCAACAGCTTTTTGGGGTGTCCGATCTTTTTGGATTGAACTTGCAGAAGCATTAGCCTTTTCTTGTATCGCTGTCAAGGCATTCTCAGCTTTTAACAGCTCGTTTTCATATCGCTGATAATAAATCGTCCATCCCTGTGGAAGATTGTATGCGAAAAAGTTAGCTGCACCCATAATATCGACAATCCTTCCGCTGAAAGTGTCTATAGAACCAAGAAGTTCATCAAATGTTGATTTGAACAGGTTTGATTCAACTATTGCAATTGAATCGACATCGTTGAAGCCTGATCCGTCGTTTTTCAGTGTGAGGATATGCGTTCCTTTCTCTAAGTGCAAGCTTGTCATTTTCACCCATAGAAGTCCACACCAGTAGTCTGCCTCTGGTTTGATCTGTCCTATGCGATTGGCATCAACTAAAACCGTAAGATTTCCTCTGTTAGAAAGAAAACCGACTCTTAATAATACGTCGTAGGTTCCATTACCAGATATTTCAAAAGGGATATTTACACTGACATTTCCGCTCGTAGTAAGTGTGTTTCCGCCATAGACAAGGGTGCCAATAATTCTCCAAGAGCTAGTGGGCGCCCAATATCTTGTTAGGTTGAAGCTGTAAGCCCCGAATTCAGCAGCGTTTATCACTGTTGCCTTATTCCTAAGCTGTAGCATCGTGAGATCTAATAGATCAGCATTAACAAGTACTAAGGCTGTGGCGGTCTTTTGCAGTTCGTTGAAGTTTTCGCAATCTAACTTGTTGACGAAGAAGAGCAGTGTTTGGTTCAAGTCAACCTCTTCAATTTTACAAATAGACTGAAACGAGCTAAAGCCACCGACAATATTCGCGTGACTGCTCAGTCCGTGGAAACACGGAACATGATAAGGGTTCTCTATTATCAGCGACTCGCTTTCATTGTAAACTACGTGACCTAAGGCTCCTGTTTGATTTAAAAAAAACTCTTTTACGTCGGAATCTAGGTAAGCTGGTAAAACAATGTATTTGAAGTTAAACGGGCCTGTCAATTTTAGAAAATCACGGCTTATTTGCTCTCTCGCTAATCGAAATCTTAGATAGTCTGTGTAATCATGGGCATTAGAATCCCATCCTCCGTCTTGCATCACTGGTCTATCATGGATAAATGAGCTTTCATAGCCTATGTCATGCGACCAACCTATTTCAGTAAGCATTCCTCCGAAGCCAAAGTCAAACCCTGAAAAAGGCTCATTCCTCCATCTTCCAGGTCCTTTGTTAACACTAATCACCTTGAAATCGCCTTCCTGTGATCCTATCCACTCATAAGGTTTCACATAGCTTTTTGGAAGTGAGTAAACCTGTAAGCCTTCTTGGAAAAAATACCATGTTGAAAGAAAACCAATAAGAAAAATGGCAACTAACAATAGAACGCTTGCACAATGTAAAGTCTTGTGAAGGTGAACAAAAAAGTCTCTCGTGATTTTCAAAGGGATGTCGAGTTTCTGTTTTTCCAGAGGCTTTGAAATTTTTGCGCTAACCCTGGAGAAAGCATTATTGATAGTTCGGTAGTCTTTCTGTTTGATATATCTTGCTAATATGTCTACAAGCGTTGCCACAAGGAAAGCATGTGACAAGCATGCCAACATTATCCACCTGTTTGCTGCTCTAAATACAGCAAAGTGTGGAACGTTCAGCCATGCCAAGAAGAATAAATTGCCAAACGGAGGGTTTGGTCCTTTAGCAATGAACATTGAAACAAGGGCTGACGCTGTAAAGAAAACACCGTACTTATTTCTTCGAATAAATACCGTGCAATACGCCAAGGAAAAGACAATCAACGATAAGCTTTTCGTAGGCAAATCAGACACTGCGACACCATTGATGACATCGACGGTATTCACGTATCCCCATATTTCGACAGCGCCCAAGCTAAAGGCATCTGTCAGGTTTGTATAGACACCGCCATATGCTTCTTCCAGAAAATATCTATAGGCTGATGAGTAGTATCTTGGCTGAACATTAAAGACCAACGGTACAAACAAGAAAGCAGCTACTGTGAAGCAAATGCCAGCTAGGGGAAATCCTATTTTCAGTAGATTCTTGAACCGTGTAAGTCGTTTGCCATTTTTGGAGGGCATCAAAACGAATGTGACTGCGAATATAGGAAATGATACGCCATAAATTGCCACGCATTCAGGATGAAACGCACTAGTAAAAACAGCAAGAGCAAATCCTGTGATTAAAATATCCTTATAACTCTTAGTCTCGAAAGTCCTGAAAATCAGCAAAAAGAGAAAGGGCGCGAGTGCATAACTAAAAAGTATGTCTGCGTGGGCTTCTGTGTATTGGGAGAAAAGCCACTGGTTTAAAGTGTAGGTTAGTGCCGCTGCAAGCGATGCTGTTGGGTTTCTGGTGTGCCAATAGGCTAAAGTGTAGCTTGAAAACCCTGAAACTATGAATGTCAAGAATAGGAAAACCTTGGCGGTAGTTATTGGATTTGTGGAAATCAAGTACAGACTCATAAGAAAGAAATCATATCCATGAATTACCTCAATGAATCCAAAGGAGTGGGGACGCCACACGTAAGTCCATCTGAAATCCCTTCCGAAAATGTAAGCTCTTGAAACAATCCCAAGGGCATCGCCTCCCGCTGGCCAACCGTCAGTGAAGAGAAAATTGCGAAAGATTACAACACCGATGGCAACAATTATGCAAAAATCGAACAAGATTCTGGCTCTTAAATAACTTACATTTTTGATTTTTGTTTTCACATTCTGCCATAAATTTTCTAAATGGCTTCTCAATGCCGAGCCACTCAACTTCTAATAGTTATCTGCGTAAGAGAACATGCGCAAAGACTCCTGCCAAATATGCTGCATACTCAACTAGTTTCAAGCTGCACAATCCAGCAAAGTATGCAGGCTGCTGTTTCAATAGCGAAAGATTTCTAAAAAGGTGGATTGGGGAAGAAGTTTTTAAGGTCAACAAGGGTTCTTTTTTTACATAAGCTGGCAGCGTCTTGCCGTAATAATAGAGCTTTACTACAAGTTTCTTTATTGAAAGACTTTCTTCGTGATGCTTTATGATTGATTCGCTTCTCCCCATCCTAACCCCAGCGTTTCCCAGACGTTGAGTCAGCTCAAAATCTTCTCCAATGACAAGGTTCTCATCATATCCGCCGACAAATTCAAAAACTTCTCTTCGAAAGAATCTAGGCGCCTCGCCAAAAGGTTCTCTCAACCGCATCGTTTTTTCGAGTTTCTTACATTTTCCCAAGAAGCTTGCTCCAACAGCCTCTTCAGGAATAATTGCAGCATCGATGTCTCTGAGGATACACATTGAAAGGCATTCTTCTATTACGTTTGAAGTCAATTCCATGTCCGAATCGATGAAAAATATGTAGCTGCCCAGTGCACGTTTAGCCCCAAAATTTCTTGCTTGGCTTCGCTCAGCCGCCAAAAGAAAGATTTTGGATTCGAAGTCTTGAGCAATTTGTCTCGTATTGTCACTGCTATAAGCGTCCACAACGATTAACTCGATGTTTTTGTGGCTTTGATTTCGAACTGATTCAAGGCAGATTTTTAGAGTCTTCTTTGAATGAAATGTTGGAATTATCACAGAAACGAGAGGAGAAACAATTAAGGACTTTTGCCCATTAGAAGTCTGGATTCTCATGCTCTGTCCCCTGTTAAAGGCGTCCGCTCAAATGCGCCAGCAACAATGCCAGTCAGATAAGCCATGTACTCAAACGTCTTGATTATAGCAAGACCCCCAAGGCAAACGGGTTGTTCTAGTAAGCGCCTAATGTTCCAAGCGAAACGAGTGGGGCAATACCCCCTCAATACAAGCGTTGGTGCTTTGGAGAAAAACGAGGTGAAGCTTTTTCCATAATAGTGAGCTTTCAAAACAATGCTCTTCAATAGAAGCTTTCCTTCATGGTGCTTTACCTGCGAAGTGGCCATTCCGATAGGATGGCCTTGCTTTTCGTATCTCCGGGCTAAATCGAAATCTTCTCCAAACACGAGTTTTTCGTCAAAACCATGTATGTTAAGAAAAGCATCCTTTCTGAAAAACCGAGGCATCAAAAAGAAATTTGGGGCGTTATCGTATAGTTCTCGCTCAATCGATCTGCATTTGGCTAGAAAACCACTTGCGACTGTTATTTCTGGAATAACAACCGCGTCAAGGTGATTTCTCACACATAACTTTATGCATTCGTCGACAACTTCGGCGCATAAATCCATATCTGAGTCTACAAATAAAACAAATTCTCCTTTTGCGTTTCTGACTCCATGGTTCCTGGCTACGCTCCTTTCACTGTTTAATGACAACACTTTTGCTTTAAACTGCAGGGCTATTTGCCTTGTTTCATCAACGCTATAGCGATCTACTATGATCGTTTCTATGTTCTTGTAAGCCTGGTTCTTGACTGATTGTAAGCATTGTCGAATTGTTCTTTGTGAATTGTATGTGGGCATGATAATTGAGACAAGCGGTGCTGGTTTTCGATCTTTCACCATGGGATCCTCGTTAGCGTTTGCGGAATGCTTTGTTTATTTGTCTTCTTTCAAAAATTGAATAATAGTCAGTTTCAGAACTGGAATGTGACTATCTCCTAAAAAATCTCAACCTTTTAGGTGTCTCAGCTCTTTCTCCCATTGGGAAGATTTCAAAAAGTTCGAATTTCATTCCACAAGACTTACACTGAGCATGGGCATGGTTATTTTTTAGTCCTAGCCAAAAGCCTTCTTGGGAATTGCATTTAGGGCATATTTTGAAGCGGCTAAATGCGTTTTCAATTTCGTGTAATCTCAAGCATTCTCCAATCTCCGTGACATTTTTCTTTTTCGAAAATTTAATGGTTTTGGTATGCCATTCTTGGTGATTGACAGAAGGCAAAACAGTTTATTAGTTTTGAATCGTTATTCAAGGGCTGATAGCCATGATGGTGCATATGTTTACTGTTGGTGCGTTTTTTACGAATTGTTATGTCTTAAGCTGCGAAAAAACAAAGCAGGCGATTATTATCGATCCTGGTTTTGAGAATCACTTAGAAGCTAGAAAAGTCTTTAAATGCGTTGATGAGAACGCCCTCGCACTAAAATCTCTTCTTAATACTCATGGACATCCAGATCATACATGCGGAAACGTAATTGTGAAGGAAAAATTTGACTTGCCTGTCTTGATTCATGAGTATGATGCGCCTATGTTTGGCGAATCAGGCAAAAGAGTTGCAGAATTTTTCGGCATTGAGATGTCTTCGCCAAAAGCTGATGTCTTATTACGTGATGGAGACTTGGTAAAGTTTGGCGTAATAACATTAAGTGTTATGCATACTCCAGGTCATAGTCGTGGGAGTATATCGCTTTTCGGAGGGAAAGAGGTTTTTTCTGGTGACACGCTATTCTCGGGTTCAATTGGAAGAACAGATTTTCCAGAGAGCTCTGAACTTGATATGAGACTTTCCTTGAAAAGGTTGGCACGTTTGCCAGACCATTGCGTTGTTTATCCTGGACATGGACCCACAACTACAATCGGCGAGGAAAGACGCAGTAATCCATTTCTGCAATGGTTATGATCACAGCGCATTTCTAAACAAGTCTTCTTCACTCGAAATGGACAAATCAGTCATGTTGCATTCCTCACAGAAGTTTACTACATCATTTAAGCCTTTAAAAATGACGACAGGTCTCGCCTCTCTTGCTTGCCCCATAAGCAGTTCTGCTGCAGCAGCAATTTCATCTATTACAGCTACGTTTTTGACCTTCAAAGTCTGGCCAAAGAGGTCCTTTTTTCCTCGATAGTCTTTGAATGGATTGATTCCAGCTACACCTATGGCGAAATTTACCTGTCCACGTCTAAAGGGGCGACTGTAAGTGTCACATATGACCACTGCAACGTTTTTGCCTGTAAGTTTTCTGATTTCAGTTCGACATCTTTCTGCTGACCTATCAGGGTTTTCAGGCAACAATGCGAACTTGCCTCTGCCTTGGACATTCGACTTGTCTATTCCCGCATTTATGCAGACTAAACCTTGCTTATCCTTCACTAATAATACTTCTCGAGAAGCTTTTACTACTTCTTTTGTTTCCCTTAGAACTAGTTCAACGAATTTCGGGCTTTTCTTGATGACTTTTGCAATTCTTTCAGCTTTTTTTGAAGGAATGATGTCCCTTAGCTTTACCACTCTTTTTTCTGATTTCGACATAATTTTTTGGGCAATAGCTATGACATCTCCATTTTCAACCGTTACGCCATTTTTTCTAGCTGTTTCGAGGATTATTCTCACTATGTCGTCTCCAGGTTCTATCAGCGGGAAATCTTCTAAGGCAGTTGCCACGAAATTTTTCAAAGGGCTTCCTCCAATTGCGTTCTAGGTTGCTCTCCTAGTCATTAAATCTCTTGCTAACTTCTTTGTTTAAACAGAGCATACTGCTATAGATTATAGAATTTTATTTTCAGTTCATAATGTTTAAACTTGAATTAACAAGAGGAATACTGAAGGGTTAACTGCAAAGTGGATGCGGGAATATGAAAAGACAAATGAAAGTGCTAGCCGTTTTAATAGTTATGATTTTAAGCACTGTTAGTTTTGCAAACAGAATATTGTTCAGACTCGTAGGCGCGACTTATGTGGGAGGACCTGTCACTACAGACACAGTTTGGACGCTTGTTGACAGTCCATTTGTACTATCAAATAATGTGACTATATACCCAGATGTGACGTTGACCATCGAGCCTGGGGTTGAAGTGAGGTTTGGCGAAAACTTCTACATCGTGGTGAACGGAGGGATAGTTGCAGACGGTACAAGAGACAAGATGATACGTTTTACATCTAACAAACTTGCACCTAGCAAGGGAGACTGGGGGGCACTGTTGATTGGAGGAACTTTGTCATCTTCATTGACATGCTGTATCATACAATACGGAACGAACGGAGTAATAGTGGAAAATGGTGCGCTAAACATACTACACAGTTTTGTTACATTCAATTCCCAGAACGGAATCACAATAAATGGTGGCAACGTGGTCGTCCAAAACAATGAGATTGCCAATAACACCATGAGCGGCATCTGTATAGCCGGTGGCGCACAAGTTACCATACAAAATAACATGCTATTCTCAAATGGCAACGGCATATTATTGACCGGAAACCTAGATGGGGTAATCGACATCAAGCAAAACGATATTTCGCTCAACAGACAATCTGGCATAGTTCTTGATGCATATACCTACTACGACACTGCTATCATTAACAATACTATTTCGCTAAACCTTAATGGATTTAGTGTTTCAGGCAACACAAGCACGTATATCACTCACAACTATATTTTGAACAACACAATTGGAGTTTGCTATGAAAGCGGAAATGATCATGAAGCTCAGTTCAATGATATCTACTATAACGATTTGGGTATGGATGTTCATGGAACAGCCACGGTTGATGCAACATACAATTATTGGGGGCACAGAAGCGGGCCTTTACACGTGTCACTAAATCCATATGGGAAAGGAAACCCCGTTGGCGGCAATGGTGTAAATCTTAGGTTCATATTCTTCTTATCAGCCTCAATTGACTATAATAATAATACGCTTCCCACCGCAAGCATTTGGACAGACAAGATTCTAGTTAGCCCAGACCAAAATGTCACGTTCGTAGGAGCAGATTCATATGATGACGGACGCGTTGATCAGTACTTTTTCGATTTCGATGATGGAACTAACAGCAGCTGGACTACATTATCAATTGTTAGCCACGCATACTCATTTATCGGGACATACGTTGCAAGTTTGAGAGTGATTGATGATTTCAATGTTACAAATGCCCCAGCTGTGACGACGGTAAATGTTCAGTACCTGTCACCTTTGGAAGCCCTTGTCGCTCTCAGCAACTATACTGTTAACTATGATGAAGAAGTTCTGGTTACGGTCTATGTGTCGGACGGGACAATGGCAGTGGAAAATGCAAATGTCACCTTGTTCTCGGTAAAAGGTGGAAGCTTCACCCCTCGTTCGGGCTTAACAAACTCAAGTGGCTTCTTTACGGCGACATTCACTGCACCTAACTTTACAGAAACGACCGATGTCAGAATCATAGCAAGAGCCTCAAAAACTGGATACCTTGATGGCTCTGACTATAAGTATTTGAAGGTAATTCCACCTCTTATGGTTCAGGTTGATGTTGACCCAGCAACAGTTAAGTCAGAAGAAACGGCAACTGTGACCGTCCATGTAATGGGCAATTTTGAGGAACCAGTTGCAGAGACCTTGGTTCTGTTGTCCGCTGATTATGGCAACCTTTCAGCCACGATCGGGATTACGGATTCAAATGGCGAAGCGATCTTCGAATTCACAGCTCCTCAAACACTAAGCCAGCTCTACGTTACCATTGCTGCAATTGCTATGAAAACTGGATATGCAGGAGGACAAGGTCAAAAGACAGTAATTATAGAACCCAAGGTACTCGTTGTGGAAGTAACCGCTGACCCTTCTACAGTTATCTCTGAAGCAGTATCGACTATAACTGCCCACGTAACCTTTGACGCGTATCCTGTTTCAGATGTAGCGGTCGCTGTGTCGTCAGGTAGTGGCGGAAGCTTCTCTGCAACAACTGAGGTGACGGATTCAAACGGCAATGCGGCGTTTATTTTCACTGCTCCTCAGACAACATCAATAGATGGACTTGATGTCACTATCTCAGTGATTGCGGCAAAAGGCGGATATCTCGATGGAGAAGGATATGCAACAATTTCCGTTGAGCCGAAAGTGCTTGTTCTTCAAGTCGCTGCAGAACCTAATGTTACTGTGTCTGAAGCGCGAATAAATGTGACAGTCCGGGTGAAATACCAGACACTGCCAGTCGAGGAAGCAAATATAACCCTAATATCTGAGGGTTTCCCAACCGTCGCGGCCATAACCGATTTTTATGGCTATGCTATTCTCAACCTAACAGCACCCCAAGTCAATGAACCGATTAACATCGCTCTCACGGCGCGCGCCTCAAAGGCTGGGTATGCCGATGGAGAAAATGTAACAACCATAACTGTCAACCCAGGAATACTCAGTGTAGAAGTCAACTCAGATCCTTGTGTAGTGGCGTCTAGGCAATCGTCGGTTGTGACGGTTTATGTAACATGCAATGCGACGTCTGTCGCGAATGCCACGGTCACAATGTCATCCAACTACGGAAACTTGTCAAGCACAATAGGGTTCACGGATTCAAGTGGACACTGCACATTCTTCTTCAATGCCCCGCGAACCACTGGGCAGTCATCGACGGTCGTCATAACGGCCAACGCAACCAAGAACGGATACGTTAGTGGAGCAAACCAAACAGCAATAACTTCAACTCCAGAAACAGAAGGCGGATGGTCCATAACAACGTTGCTTCTGATTCTTATTCCAGTGGCAATTGTGATTGTAGTTGTTGTCCTGATTAAGCTAAAAGTGATAGCACTTTCGTTTAAAGAAGAAGGGTAGCTGGAGCGCGTCATGTTTCGTGAGACGCAATATTTAATAGACCGTACATATCATAAGAATGCATAGGAGAAAAAGGGATGACAAAACTGCGGCTCAAGGAAAAACTTGCCAAACTCAAAAAAGTGAAGATCGGAATCAATGTCGGAAGACGCGAGCAAGTGGCTATTCCGCCGCCTGCCCCAAAGCCCGTACCAAGGGGTTTAAAAATTATTGAGAAGTATCCACTCTATGAACCTTTTGCGCATGTTGCCATAGTTCAAAACCCAAAAACAGGCGAATACAAATACATATTGGATGAACTGCAACTTGACCCCTTGGAAAGAAGCGTTTATAATCGCATTTTGGAAATATTACTTTCAGAAATAGAGTCTCCCAAAGCGGAAATCCTCGATCCTAGGAAATTTTTTGCCGAAGAAGCTAAGAAGATTGTTGATAAATATCGCATAAGTTTGGGTTGGCTGCCAGACGTTTCGTGGTACAAGATCTTATATCATGCTGAAAGAGATCTTGTAGGCTTTGGCAGAATCGATCCATTAATGCGGGACCCGCACATTGAAGACATTTCATGCGATGGAGTTACCAAACCGGTCTACGTTTGGCACAGAAATTATGAAAGCATCGAAACAAACATCGAATTTGAAAACGACGAAGAACTTGACAATATCGTCGTCAAACTTGTACACATGGCTGGAAAACATGTAAGCTCAGCCTTCCCAATAGTCGACGCCTCATTACCTGGCAAACACAGACTGGCAGTTTGCTACAGGCGTGAGGTGACACCTTTCGGAACCGCATATTCTATTAGGAAATTCAGGGAAGACCCCTACTCAATAATAGACCTAATAAACCTGGGCACTTTTTCAGAGGAAATGGCGGCTTATTTATGGCTATGCCTTGAAAACAGAGCATCAATAATGGTTTTGGGCGGAACAGCTGCTGGAAAAACAACAGCACTAAACGCCTTAACATGCCTGATCAAGCCTGGAAGCAAGATAATCACAATAGAAGAAACAGCGGAGCTCAACTTACCGCATGAAAACTGGGTTTCGCTTATCGCTAGGCAGAGCTACGGCTTGGGCGGAGGCAGCGTCGGCGAGGTAACACTCTTCGATCTCGTAAAAACTTCAATGAGGCATCGTCCAGACATATTGATAGTGGGGGAGGTAAGGGGGCAGGAAGCATACGTGCTTTTCCAAGCTTTAGCCACGGGTCACGGAGGCATGTGCACGATGCACGCTGAAAACTTGGATTCAGCGGTTAAGCGTTTGACGCAGAAACCTATGGATATTGCATCTGCTTATATTCCGTTGATGAACATTGTGTTATCGATTCAGAGAGTTCATCTAGTTAAAGGCAGCGAAAAGAAGGCTTATAGGCGAGTGATCGATGTTAACGAAATCGCAGACTATGAAGATTACAGATGTTCTTTTAAGTGGCACCCAACGAAAGATGAGTATTTACCAGCATTTGACAAAAGTATGATGTTGTCGGCGATTTCTGAGCGTGTGGGTGCTAGCAAAAAGGATCTTGTTGCCGAAATAGATAGGCGCAAAGAAGTATTACACTGGATGCGCGAACGCACCATAAGGAGTTACAAAGATGTTGCAGCAATAATCGCAGAGTACTACGCTAGACCAAAGCAGATTTATGAGAAGGTTCTTGCGGGGGAAGAGGTGAAAGTACTTGCCGTTTCTGGAAACCCTTGAGGCTTGGTCCTTCCGACTTTTTGGGAGGATAGCGCCTTCCTTTCTAAAACATGTTTTTGAGTTTAAAGATTATCTGGAAAGAGCAAGAATCAGAATTTACCCGGAAACGTATGTTTCGTTAATGCTGTTTGTTGCAGTGTTAACACTTCCGGTGCCCATAATATCAATAGTGATTCTGTATCTTTACGGTTTTATCCCAATGGTATTCCTAGTGCCACTTCCGTTCTACGTGATGATAGGGTTCCTGTTGATACCCATGTCTCGGGCTGGCGAAAGGGCAAGCAACCTAGAAAGGGAGATGCCTTTTGCAGCCGCTTACATTAGCGTTATGGCCTCTGGAGGCATAGCGCCCTACACAAGTTTCAAACGACTCGCTGAAGTTGAGCTGATGCCTGCAATGAGGGGTGAGGCAAGAGAAACAATAAAGGATGTAGAAATTTTCGGGATAGACCCTTTAACAGCCATAGAAAATGCTGCAAAGAAGAATCCACTAGACGTTTTCAAAGATTTCCTGTCCGGATATGCCTCGACGGTTATCATCGGTGGAGACATTGGGCATTTTCTTGAGAGAAAAGCTGAAGATATTTTCAAGACAAGAGCACTTCGTGTCAAGGCTGCGGCCGAAAGACTTGGTATGCTTCTAGAAACGTTCATAATTGTTATGGTTTTGATGTCTCTATGCTTCTACATTCTATTCAGTGTGGAATCAATCTACAGCGTCGGTATATCAACGTATTCTGGAATAATTCTCTATACTTACTTGTTCACGCCTATGCTTTCGCTGATGTTCATCTATTTGGCACACAGTATGCAACCCAAGACTCCTCTGGTAGAAATGCGTCCATACAAAGTGTTTGGCGTTTGCAGCATAATCGCCATGGTGTTGTTCCTTATATTGACGAACTTCATGGGCTATATACAAGTTCCATATCTCAGCTCATTTCAAACGATAATTGATGTGCCTGTGGCCATTGCAATAGCTCTTTTTGTTGCAACAGCGCCAGCTGCAATAGTGAACAGCAGGCTTTCAAAGAAGAAGGCAAGCACAGAACAGGGTATCAATAGTTTTCTGAGAGATTTGACAGAGGTCAGAAAAACGGGTTTATCTCCAGAAAGATGTATTGAAAGCCTTTCGAGACGCGATTATGGTGAATTCAGCAAAGAACTGCGTAAAATAAGCTCAGAGATTTCTTGGGGAGTTCCTGTTAAGAAGGTGATAATGGACTTTGTCAAGAGAACACGAAGTTGGATGGCTCAGATCGTGATGTTTCTCCTTGTTGAAACAATAGATGTGGGAGGGGGAACCATCGCCATGATTGAGTCGCTGGCTAGGTTCAACAACTTGACGCAGGAGGTTGAGAAGGAGAAGAAGATGATGGTACGCCCTTATATACTGATGCCTTATTTCGCCGCTATCCTGCTTGTGGCAACAACAACGATGATGATAGGTTTTACCGCGGGCACCCTTGGCGTAGCTGAAACTGGTGCGGAAAGAGATTTGGGTCCGATGATAACGACGTTCATAACGTCATGCATTTTCCACAGTTATCTCATAGGCTTGGTGGCAGGCAAAATAAGCGAAGAATCGATTGCGGCTGGGTTTAAGCATGCTTCTCTCCTTGTGGTGATCGCCGTTCTTGCGGCGAAACTTGTGCCTGTGCTTGTAAAATTTGGCTAGGAGGAAGAAATACGAGAGCTAGACCTTTACAGCGAGGTAGATTGCGGAAAGACAATAGGGCAATTAGCCCAGCGATTTCCACGGTTATACTTACAAGTGCGGTTGTAGTGCTCCTGCTTGTGACTGTAGTCTTTGCAAATAACTTTCTGAGTGCAAGAATGGCGGAGAACGAGTTTAGTGCTGTAAAACAGTTCATGCAGACTGTTGGTCTTCAAGTCGATGATGTAGCATGGACTGTTGGTCGTACGCAGACAATTCGTTACGCAAGTAAATATGGACAAGTGAACTTCGAGTCTCTAGCTTTAAACTATACAATTTACGTGAACAATGGCACGACATACTTATATCTAGCTAATTACTCTGTGGGGGTTCTTTTATTCAACATGCCCGTAACCAAATATTCTCTTGGAAACAATTATTATGAACGTTTGTTCCCATCCTCGGATAGTTCGTTCCTTCAGTGCGGAGCTTCAGCGCCAGTGAGCTACGTGTACGTTATTGAAAAGTTGCCGATGAATGATGGCAGTTTCATAAGAGTGGTTGTTGCTCCCTCTGTAAGAATGTTGAATTCCACGATATCTACTGGTGGCGAAGAGAAAAATTACTTTAAGTTTTACCTTCCGGTTCTTCAGCAAGGTTCTCATCCGCGTCTTTCGCAATCTGTGACTCTTGTTGGAAGTTCTGTTTCAGTAAAGACTGAAAGCTGCAACGCAGTCAAGATAAGTGTGGCTTTTCCTAAAGCTAGCCTAGGGTTTGACATAGGCTTCTTCAAATTCGAGAGTATGGAAGAAGTAGTGAATATTCCGCCTGGCTCTGTTATTGAGGTGTACACGGGTGAGGTGATTGTTTCATTAGGGCTACACATCTAGCCGTTTTTTGGAGGAATGATGGATGCCTCATGTGACTATTGAATACGTGATTATGGTTCCAGTTCTAATCATGCAGATTTTCCTCTTTCCCTTGACGGCTAGTTGGCTCATGAATATCTGGGTTGACTCGCGTAGAACCCTCGCTCTTCAAGAGACTGCAAGTCATTTGGGGAGTACAATACAGCAGATATACTTCTCTCTTAACCATGAAACTATATCAGCTGGAACTGCAACGCAAAAATCAAACGTTCCGCCTTTCATAGAGAACTATCCGTACAATGGAACTGCCACGTTAAGAACAGTGTCAGATTTTTCAAATTCAAGCAAAATTTTGCAGATAACGCTTAGGTTGGGAACTGTTGGAACCACGGTGACGACTTCGGTTGTTCTTGGTCAAAATGTTCTGTGGAATGAGTCTACCTTTGTGAGCAATTCTACAAATGCTTGCATAAGAGCCGAGAAGCTTACAGATGGAAACATAAGCTTGTCTTTCGGAGGGTAAAGAGGTGTAAATAATGGCAGGTTCAACTATAGACCACCTGATTTCGGTAACATTATTTGTAGGAGCCATATTGCTCTTTATAAGCCTCTTTAACCAGACTCTTCAGACAGCAATACTTTATCAGCGTCATAGAAACCTTGCGACTAAGTGCAGCGACTTACTTGATAACATGTTACTGAACCCAGGTATTCCAACCAACTGGGGACAAAGCAACTGCACACCGACAGGCTTCGGATTGCAGGATCCGGAGTTTACGCAATATAGGCTCAGTCCCTTTTCTCTTATGCGTTTGCGGTCTTCAACTGGAGAACCAGTCTATTATCCAGGAACTAAAACTTATTATAGCAACATAACGATGGGGTTTGGCGAATATTTGCTTGTGTCCTTTACACAAGTAGTTAACTATTCAACAGCTACGAAACTGCTTGGAATAAACAATACCTATGGTTTTCAACTTACTATAATCCCAATAGTAGTTGTTTCAATACAGGAGACTAATCCAGGAAATCCGTTGACATTTACTATCACTGTAACTGGAAGAGGTTTTCCACTTGCGAACGCCGTCGTAAGTTATTGTTTTCTTACAGTTGTCGAGAAAGGCAGTCAAAACTCTCCTTCCTACAGCAGTGTATTTGGCACCGCTTACACTGACGAAAAAGGTTCGGTAATTCTGAGCTTTTCAAATGTTAGCGCCACAAAATCTTACGCTTTGATTGTTTATGCGCATCTAAGCGGACTTGTTGGAGTGGGATATCGTCAACGCATGAGCGCTGAAAAACGATACGTAATTCCTTTTATTGAGAGTTTTGAGGATAGACGAGTAATACTTGCACACAGTTATGATGTGCATTACTATGGACCACCAGAATCGGCAGTGTTTTTCAACGCTACCTTTGTCTTACTAACAGAAGATTTCACTTTACGGGAAATGCCTATGGAAAATTCCACGGGAAAAATAGGTAAAGTCAATTACGGCAAGGGAAGTAATTTTGACTACGCTAACGTCACCATTCCTACCTACAATCCAGGGATATTGGTGGTCACGTATCAAAGCAACAACGAATATGGAGTTATTCTAATGCCTTGGGGAATAAGCTCTATGGCTTTTCCAGTAGTTTTCGGAGACAACCCGTTTGGTAGAGAGTGGGTTGCCACGGACATTCGCCAAGTCATAGTAAACAAGATTGCTTATCAAGCTCAGCTTGCGCTGTGGAGTCTAGAAGGCTATCGGGTGATTGGCTGATGATGCGGACAGTTGAGGTGTTCCTTGTAATAATGATCGTCACTGGAGCCTTTATAATCGCCTCTTTCTTCGCCGTTTTGCCTCAGCCGCGCCGTGTTTCGCCATTAAACCTCAGAAGAATCGCACTAACAACACTACAAACATTGGATGTAGACTATGACCTGAGCAAAACGGTGTTCAAGGATGACTTGGATCCTGCTTGGGGGCAACTGCAGGTTGCGCTTTCAGCTTGCCTACCGCCCAATATCATTTACAACCTTACTGTTTACGAAGTGCAGAGTGGAAGTACAGGAGAACTCTACCGTTTCATTAAATCCATTTCGAATGCCGAAAGCTTAGGAATAGCCTCTGATGCGGCTTCCTATCTAGTCGCTTCATCCAACGTCACATTTAACGTGGTTCCAGAGAAGATTGGAGAACGCGGAACGGGCGGTACCCTTTATATATTGAATTGCAGCGATGCGAACGGTTGGTGGATTACTGGCTACACGGCACAAAGCTTGGCAGAAGACCTGTACAATTTGCTCTCACCGTACTTTCAACGCACAATAATGGTGCAAAACACAACACAGCTCGGACAAATACTAAACGGCACAACACTTCAAGGAGAGAAACTACAAAGCGCAGTGGTTATAAACACTTTTGGAGAAGCAGTGCCGATACCAGCAGGATACTACACAACGCAAGGGTCCGCAGACAATTATGCGAAGTACTGTTATATTCTTGGACAAAAAGTTAGAGGTTGGAATTGGACTTGGGTCAGCATAGTAGGATATCCACTATTTTACGTGTCAAACACAGGATACTTTACTGGCTCAGGAGACCAAAACACATATGGCATCTACGGAATGAGATGTGTCGCACAAGCAGGGCTTAACGCTTTTCTTAGAGGTCTAGACAATCAAGCATACGCATATAACAACAACTGGATTACTGGAAGTCTCAGCGACCCGGTCTATCTTACGCCCGCTGCGTTGTACTACTGCAATTACTATGGGATTTATCCGTCGCCTTATCAAATGTCAACAAGAGCTCTGCCAACATCAATATTAAGCACGTATCACTTGAACGTCACTACGTACGTCTTTGACAAAGTGGGTAGCTGGATTCCAGGGGCGGTATACAGGCATATTTTTGCTGGCGACAACAACATTACAGGCTCACTTTTTGCTCTTGGGTTAACAAGAACCCCAGACATCAGACTAACAGCGGTCGGTCTTCTATGTGATTATAAGCCGAGGCTTTACAGATCCGAGTATACTGCCGCGGGAACTTCTAGACTTGTTGTCTTGCAGCTTGGACAAACTGGAGGCATATAGCTGTGAATGATAATGGTCAGTTTTCAATCATTGCAGCTCTTTTCGTCGCAGTGATACTCATAGCCACAGTAATAATTACGTACTCCACTATACGCAACAGCCCAATTCAGGATCAGCCGCAGGTATTAAGCGCGATAGACGAGACACACTTAGCCCTAAAACAGATTCTAGGGTTTACTGTGGGCTACTACGGTTCAGTTCTGCAAGTCACTGGAAACTCATCGTACGCAAAAATGCTTGCAATAAACTATCTTCACAGCGGATTAGCGAATATAGCAAATATGCATCCTGAATGGGGATCGTCCTTTAGCGTAAGCAAATCAGAGATGAGCACGTACTGGTTTACAAACTCAAGCTATAGCATGGGAAACCTGGCTGTAAACTACAGCTTGACTGGTCTTGGAATGTATGGGATAACGTATGAAACTTCATGCAGACTAAATGTGCAGGTTGAAAACACAACTTCGACCAATCAAACACAGCTAATAGTAACTAGGGATGAAAGCGAACCACTCATAAACCTTGGAAAGCATAACTTTAAGTTCTACCGTTACGTATACGCGAAGTCTGCATGGGAACTAGTTAGCCCAAGTACTGAACCAACGGCATTTGCCAACGGCACATACTTCATTGACATTCCATACGAAGTAGACCCGTACTCTTATGTTATCCAAGTGGAAGACCCGAGGGGAATAATAGTTGTAGCTTCGTCATTTAGCCGCTATATTTGCACGCTGGCATGGAACTCCACACTTTACTCAACGCTTCAAAGCCCAACAATTGTGGTGGAACTGCTGCAAAATGGCACGATTCGCTGGTTAGGCCAGAATATACAGGTAACGACGCAAGCCAAACCTATTCCACCAATTCCTGTAAAAGCAATTCACGTTAATCAAACTATAAACGGTGTAAATACTGAAGCGCCTTTTCAAATAGAAGACTGGGCGTCCGATTATCGGATTCCATTGGGCTTGACCAATAACGCAAGCGTGTTCAATACTAGAACGATGCTGGTCTTTCTAGTGAACCAAAACGTTTCAAAGGTCACAATATGGTGGAATGGAAGCGATACAACAGTTCAAACATCATATGCCTACATAAACCGATACTTCTCCGTTAACACGGCTCAGAGAACATTGACTAATGGAATTCTCAATCTAAGAATCGATTTCTCTCAGCGCGGAGGCGTAAACTCGTTCAAAGTCATATCGACCGCTGGAACATCTTCAAGCACAGCGGAGTTCATGCGGATTAACAATGAGGTAGCCGATTATGGAAACTCCGAACCAACTTACGCAGTTACTAATGGGACAGTAAGAGCTGTTATACAACACGAAATTGAATGGGATACAGGCGCTCCCAATTGCCCAAATGTTTATGCTCAGATAGTCTTAACGCTGCCTGCGAATGCAACATATTATACATATCAATTAAGATTCATGTTCGTAGAATCACTGCAAAAGAGAAACATTACAGACCTATGCCCAATTAAATTGATAGCTCCAACAGGTCAACCACAAACCGAAAACGGGACAGCAAGCGGCTATCCAATAGTTTCAAGCGCAACAGGTTTATTTTACAATCTCTCAGCTTCAAGCTGGGCGCATCACTGGAGCCAATTTGTCTCAGGAACTAAGGGGACTGGAATAATGTTCACGGATAGCGCAAATCAGCAACTCTACTTCTTCGACGAGATAGCGAAAACTAAATCAGGAGCTCTTAAAGTGTCAAACGCCACTGAAAGAACAATCGAATTGCTCCCAGTAACAATGGCTCCAGCGAACTTCACAAACGCTTTAAACATAGCTTGGCACGGCGCAATAGCCACATTTGACGGTAGTACGCCGATTTACAGGGAACAAAGCGGCCAAAAAACAGGTTTATGGATAATCGTCGAATATCCTCCAATAATCGCTGTAACAACGGAAAGCTAAGCTTCGACTATTCGATTTCAAGGTTATTCTGAATGTGGATTTCGAGTTCATATGAGTTAAATAAGTAATCCGAAGATTTCCTAAACAGCAAAAGGTGGAGCTATGTTGACCAAAAATATGTTAAAATCCAAAAAAGGTATATCGCCAATACTTGCCACACTATTATTGATTGTTATCGCAGTTGCAGCTATTGTCGTCACATACGCATGGATAATGACTTACATGACTTCTGCAGGACAGCAAGCAGGCGTAATGCCGTACAAAGAAAACATATATTGGAACTCAACTGATGCAACGACCTACATCACTATAGGCAATTCGGGAACTACAAACACAAAGATTGTGAGACTTTGGATTGGAACATCGCAAAATAACCTTTTAAATGTAACAGCATCAACAAACATTGGCTCAGGAATACCCCTCAATGCAAAATCAGTGGCGACAATAAAGTTGTCCTGGCCAAATGATTTGGCAAACGCATGGACTCCTGGAAGTTACTATTATTTCCAAGTGGTCACTGAAACAGGAATGCTAGGACCGTTCCCCGAACAAGCAGCTCAATAGGTGAGTTACCAGCTAATACTCCATTCTGAAACTTCTAAGCGACTGAAAAAACCCAAGCTGTTTATTAGTGCAATGCAATCCAGTTAAATATGCAGTTTCGAAACACTAATGCATATCACATTAAGCGGTGCTAAAAATGCTGACAATATTTGCAGCGTTCAGAACTTTGCTCGCCTTGGCGTTTCTGTTGTATGCTTCATTTTGCGATTACAAAACCCGTGAAGTTAGCAACATGGTTTGGATATTCTTCGCACCGACAGCTTTTGCATTAACCTTTATTGAACTGTTTCTTTATCCTTATGAAAGCTCAAGTATGCTTTTCTACGGTTTATGCTTTGGATTGACATCTGCCTTCGCAATGATACTTTTCTATTCTGGTGGTTTCGGAGGGGCTGATGCAAAGGCGTTGATGTGCTTGGCGCTTGCTTTGCCGTTCTATCCAGGGAATTTGTTTAGGCCCATATTGGGAGAGGTTTCACTTATTTCGCAGAACTTTTTCCCAGTAACTGTTTTTAGCAACTCGGTTTTGATAGCGGCCGCAACGGCGATTTACATGCTTCTTCACAACATAGTCTGGCGTCAGAGAACTGGCAAAAAACTCTTTGTGGAAGGCATCGAAGATGCTTCTTTTGGCAAAAGAATTCTGGTTTTGATAACCGCTTACAAGGTTTCTGTTGATAGACTGAAGGAAAGATGGCATCTATATCCATTGGAAGACGTAGAAGAAACCCCTGACAACGGGTTCAAAAGAAAACTGGTTGTCATCCCTAGGGACGAAACCAGAAGAGCAATAGTTGACAGGTTATCCAAAGCTGCCGAGACAGGGAAAGTTCAAGACCCTGTTTGGGCAACCCCAGGCTTACCGATGCTCATATTCATTACAGCAGGCTTGATTGTGGCTTTGTTCTTCGGAGATATCGTCTGGATTTGCGTTCGTGTCTTACTTAGTTAGAAACTCCAAAAGTCTCCGTGACGATAGAACAAGGAGAACATGCGGCGACCCAAAAATTATGCAAAAAATTCATTAAGAATGTGTTATGAAAAGAGTTATTTGAATTTTGGCAGATATCTGCATCATGGTGGTTCTGGCGAGGTGTTAAAGAACTATCTTGGAGAACTGCACACGTTTTTGACAAGAGAATTTAGAGAAGTTAACGTAGTTGTTATGCCCGACTTTTTTCTAGACCGCCTAGTAAGCTTGAAATCAGACTTGGAGATCGTTTCTAAAAATCTGGCGGAAGTGACGAAAAGAAAGGGAGGCAGCATAGACGGAATAGAACAAACAGAGCTTAGGGGTGGAAACGCGATTAACACGGCCTCTGCATTAGCTCAGTTAGGCGTGAAGTCGACTCCAATAGTTTGTACAAACAAACTTGGACTGCAATTTATCAGATTCTTTTTTAGACGACGTGGAATCAATCTTTCGCACACGAAAATCCTCGATAAATTATCAACAACAACCGCCTTGGAACTAGAAACAGAGAACGGAAAAGTCAATGTTATGCTTAGAGATTTGGGCTCACTTGCAGATTTTGGACCGCATCACTTAACCAGAGACGATTTTAAAGTAATCGAAGATGCGGACTATGTTTGTGTTTTTAATTGGGCTGGAACCAGACGTTTTGGAACAGAATTGGCTAGAACTGTTTTCGGTCATGTTAAAGCTAAGGGAAAAGGCAAGACTTACTATGACACTGCAGATCCAACTGCTAATCAGGAAAGAATTCCTGAACTTGTCAGGAATGTCTTGCAGAGCAGATGCGTAGATATATTGAGTGTAAATGAGAATGAAGCCATTTGCTATGCATCAACACTCAGCGACGAAGCAAAGGAACTGCGAAAGAGTTTGCCATTTAGCAATCTGGCAATGGAATCTGCGAGGATTTTGGCAGCACATCTTTCAGCAAGAGTCGATTTGCACACAACGAGCTTTTCTGCGACTTTCACCAAAAAGGGCGAAACTGTTGTTCCAGCCTTTCAAGTTCCAGTTTTGAGGGCAACTGGGGCAGGAGATGCGTGGAATGCTGGAAATATTTTGGGAGACGCCTATGAGCTTTCGGACGGTTGTAGACTAGCATTAGCGAACGCGGTTGCAGCCTATTACATCTCTGATCTGAAAGCAATGCACCCGACGCGAAGGCAACTAATAAAGTTTTGCGATATTATAAAACGAAAGGCTCAGTCGGAATCACGGGTTTGAGCTTGTGGTTTTCTGCTTAAATTATTTAAGTGCATTCACCATTTTAACCATGAAGATGGTAAAACTTGAGGGCAAGACTTTTCGGAAGTTCGGGTGTTCGTGGATTGGTCAATGTTGATTTGACTCCGATTTTGGCGGCTAAAATAGGTTTAGCTATTGCAACATTTTCTAGGGCGAAAAGAGTGCTTGTAGCCCGCGATACCAGAGTTTCAGGTTTAATGCTTGAAGACTCTCTGGTCTCTGGTCTTTTAGGGGGAGGAGTAGATGTTAGCATTTTAGGTGTTATGCCGACTCCTGTTCTGGCTTATTTGACAAAAATTCTGAATGCTGATGCAGGCGTGGTGATAACGGCTTCGCATAATCCTCCTCAATACAATGGGATAAAAATCTTCAACAGAGATAGTATAGCTTATGATGACGAAAGCCAAGCAAAGATTGAAAGAATCATTGAAAGGGAAGATTTTAGGCTGGGAGATTGGTGCAATGTCGGTCAAGCCTCATTAACTGATGAAAGCCACCTTTATGTTGAAATGATAAGGAAAAAAGTGAGACTGCACGAAAAATGGAACCTAATAGTAGACCCGGGATGTGGAGCAACGTATCGGATCTCACCAACAATTCTGAGAAATCTAGGATGCACAATAACAGCCATAAACGCACAGCCCGATGGATTCTTTCCAGCTCGAAGTGCTGAACCAAATGCTAAATCTCTAAAGCCTCTAACCATAATCGTTCAAAAATTAGGTGCTGACGCTGGGATAGCGTACGACGGCGATGGTGACAGGGTGGCTTTCGTTGACGAGCAAGGCAACTTTGTGGATTTTGACCGTACTTTGGCGGCCTACGCTGCACATGTTATAAAGAAAAAGGGTGGAGGAATCGCGGTTACAAATGTCGAGGCGTCCATGTGTTTTGAAAAAATGGTGAAGACACATGGTGGAAAAACCAAAAGGGCGAGGGTTGGTGATGTCTATGTTGCAGAAGTGATAAAAAAGTATGACGCTCTATTTGGTGGTGAACCCTGTGGAGCTTGGATACATCCGCAATTCCACTATTGCCCAGACGGAATACTCTCTTCTGTGTTGCTTCTGAAGGCTTTAGAAGACGAAAACAAGGTGCTGTCAGAATTCATTGCTGAAACGCCTCAGTACACAACCCTAAGACAGAATGTTTCTTGCAAGGATGATGTAAAGTACAAGGTTGTGGAAAATGCTGGAAAAAGCCTAAAGTCTACTTTTCCAGCCTACAGAGAGCTTTCAACGGTTGATGGTGTCCGTTTGACCCTCGAGAACGGGTGGATTTTAGTCAGAGCATCTGGAACAGAACCCCTTGTAAGGCTTACTGTGGAGGGTGAATCATTAAAAGCTGCAAAGGAAATATTGAGAAAGGGGGCGATGCTTGTCCAGAAACTCGTTAAGGAGATGGGAAAACGAAAGCTGTAATTCTGGCTGCTGGAAAGGGAGTAAGACTTCAGCCACTTACATCGACTAGACCTAAACACTTGATAAGTGTTGGCGGAAAACCAATACTTGAATACTGTCTAAGTGCGGTGAAAAACTCTGGAATAGATGAAGCTTTGATAGTGACTCATTACATGACAGACGCAATTCGCCAGTATTTTGGCGACGGAAAAAAGCTTGGGCTGAAGATTGAGTACGTAGAGCAAAAAGCAGTACTTGGAACAGGCAATGCTATAGGCATCATTGAGCCATACGTAAAGGACGAATTCTTGGCGGTTAATGGCGACTTACTGTTTGCTGCAGAAGCTGTAAAAGGCATAATCGCTTTACATCAGAAGGACAAACCAGCCGCGACCATGGCGCTCGTTTCTGTCGAAAATCCTGAAGACTATGGTATAGCAGAACTTGAAAATGAGAAATATATCAAGCGGATAATTGAAAAGCCGGTCCGCGAAGAAGCCCCAACTAACTTGGCTAATGCAGGCATCTTCGTTTTCTCGACAGAAATATTCGAAAAAATAAAAGAGACTTCGACCTCGGCTAGAGGTGAATGCGAAATCACAGATGCAGTTTCGCTATTGGCAAAAGACGGAAAAACGGTTTTAGCCTTCAAAGTTTCGAGGGATGATTGGATAGACATTGGGAGCCCTTGGGATTTGATTGAAGCAAACCGTTGGGCACTCAACAGAATTAAACACAAAGTTTCAGGAATTCTGGAAGAAGGCGCCCGTTTGATTGGACCAGTGACCGTTGCGGAAACCGCCCGGATACGTTCTGGGGCATATATTGAAGGTCCAGCATTTGTAGATGAGGAAAGCGACATAGGACCTAACTGCTACATTCGCTCGTGTACCAGTATAGGCAAAAAGGTACGCATAGGAAACGCTTGTGAAATAAAGAATAGTGTAATCATGGATAAGGTCCATATTGGCCACTTATCCTATGTTGGCGACAGCATATTAGGTGAAGGTTGCAACTTGGGTGCAGGTACAATAACGGCTAATTTTCGGCTTGACGCTGGAACAATAAAAATGCTGGTGAAAGACAAAGTTGTCGACAGCAGAAGGAAAAAGCTTGGAGCGGTTCTAGGTGACAATGTTAAGACAGGGATAAACGCACTTCTTATGCCTGGCGTCAAGGTGGGGAATAATAGCTGGATCGGACCGAATGTTGTTGTTCACCGGGATTTGCCAGCTGACATGGTTGTTCTGTTAAAGCAAGATCTAGAAGAGAGAAAGCTGAGCTCTGGCTTGTAAAGTTCGGTGATTGGGCTGCAAGATTTGAACCCTTTTTTGGCTTGAAATGATTTTAGTGTTGGAAAAGTTTAGTTGCGGTTAAAATCCTAAATACGTGTTTCAATAACGTGTTAAGGTGGTAATGGAGGCAGGATGAATGTCTGTGGCTCAGAGGAGATTTTTCGCTGAAGTTGCTGCGCTATCAGATAAGCATGTAATTGTTTCCACAACAGCTGGAAAAGCATTCAGTGGAACACTAATCGGCATCAATCCCGAGACTTTGAGCTTGTGCCTTGCAGATGCAAGAGATGAAGAGGGAAAGGTATTGCATAGGGTTTTCCTTAATGGGAACGTTGTCGCTCAAATACTAAGCGTCGAAAAACCCTTTGACCTCAAGGCATTAGCAGAACGTTTGGAAAAGGTTTTCCCAACGATGGTAAAGCTCTACGAGGATAAAGGCTTCATTTGGGTTATGGACAAGGTTAAGTTGACAGAGAAGGGCGTGGTGGAAGGCTCGGGCCCAGCCGCTGAACGAGTGCAAAAGGTCTACGAACAGTTTATCAGCGAAATTAAAGGTTAATATTTTTGAAATACGACACCTTATACTTTCTTTTCTTGTATATTTATCGTCAAACCCAAGAATTATAGGCCATTTCGACTTGTCAATAGAATTAGAGATTTCTACATTGTCACTAGCCTTAAATGGAATTAGAAGCTTGGTGGCTGATGAATAGATCAGACGAACCAGCGAAACCTTTGTTCTTCCCTCTTTTTTTCCTCTCCTAAACTTCTACTCAAACCAAAGGACTCCAGTATTTCTTGTGTCTTCTTAGCAGCGACATCCAACCTCGACAAATCGATTTCCATTCTCAAATATTTGCCTAAAGCCGATAGAGCATAACGCGCAGCATTAGCATCTGGATATGTGCCTAAAGTCTCTACTAGAAGCGAAAAGCCTTTCAAACCTCTGATTCCACTTAGTCCAATTAGAAGGCCTGCAACGCCAAATATTTGTCCGACCATTATCTTTGTTCCGAGACGTAGGGCATCGTTTAAAGTTTCAGGGTCCGAGGCCGCACAATAAATCGTTGGAGTTGTCCTCATTTCTTCTTGTTTGAATCCACCTATGGATATGACGAAGTGGCACTCTAACTCTTCAACTATGTCTAGAACACGTCCGCAAAGCTCGTATTGTCCAAAAGATGTTAAAGCTTGTGTGTTACCGTACCAAACTATTAAGTCACGTCCGCCTTTCTGACTTTTATAATAATAGAGTTCATTCATCGGAGAACGTGTGTGTCCAGTTTCAGTGGTTACTGCCAAGTCTTGAAAAGAGGCCGAAAAGATTTCGGCGAAACGCTGTGTTTTTAATTCATGAATCAAATGTAAGGCCGCAACGTTAGCCACAAACCCTATTCCAGGCAGACCCTCAATTAATACGGGATTGTTAAGTTTGGGCTTCTCGTAAATCTCAATTACACATACCATGATTTAGCCTTCCTCTAATAAGACTCAATTAAAAAGAATAATGATATAAAAGTGCCTATGCAAATGAACAGGATAAAATCGCAACCGCTGTTAGAACAGAAAGGAGCAATAGAGAATAACCAATCATGGATTCGTAAAAACTGGGCCCATTTATTTTGGGTCATGATTTGCTTTCTGGTGGCAAGGCATATACAAGCTGACTGTCGCGTTCGCCCACAATCAAGACTTTTCCAAACTGTGTCATGGCGATGAGATGCTTCAAAAGCTTTGACTTTTCCATACCAGTGACCTTTGAAAGTTCGTCTATAGTAGATGGGCCTTGATTTTTCATCTCTCGAAGTATGAGATTTCGCTCTGTTGCGCGTTCCTGCATCTCCTTTGTTCTTTCTGGACTTATTCGGGGCGTTTCAGACAAGGCTTTCACTTCTGTCGGAAAACTAACTCTATCAAAGCCTTATATAAAAATAATTGCGAGATGAAATCGATTTCCAATGCCCAATAGGGTTCCTAATATATATACAAATATATCCCAGACTGCAAATAGTTAGGACGGAGAAGTTCTTGAGGAAGAATTTGTCTGAAGTCAAATTTGAGGAGTTTAAGGGTAAAAGCTTCGAGTTGATTCTTGTCGTCGAAATGCTATGTGAAGTTTGTGAGAAACCCCTGGATATGAGGGAAAAGTCTCTTTGCAGAACTCAAATTTCATGTAAAGAAGATTACGAGAATCTCTTAAACAAGGGGACCGTTCATGACCATGTTGAAGTTGACCTTGAAAGCGGTAAAATCTATTTTTACGATCATGACTTTCCTGGAGATGTACATCCAGAGTGTATAGAGAAACTGTAGGTTTAAAGCGCATTAAACAAGTTGATAAAGATACTGGCTGTTTTTCTCGCCTGCTTCGTTTATTATGCCGTTTCTTCTAAGGGCTATTATGTGCTGCATTATTTTGCTTGGTTGAAGACCGGTTAATTGAGAGAGTTCTTCCACCGTGAGCGAGCCTTTCTCTTTTATGGCTCCGATGATCATGTATCTTTCGATTTCCTCCTGCATTATTGAATCTACAACTTGTCGGTATCTTTCCTCGTCGATTTCTACTTTCACTTGCGATTTTCCCGTAACCCATCGCAGTCTTTGGGATTTGTAAGCTTCTATCGCTGCATTGGTTCTTCTTATCAAAATTTCCCTTTCGCTCATCTCTATCACCTATTTTGGGTTATGCACAAGTCTGAAAGGACTTGGCCCTAACTGTCTTATTTGTTGTGTCATCTCTCTGACTAGGGCGGCGAATTTTGCTCCTTCGCTTGCTGAAACCCATTCCAGTTTTACGCGTTCAGGTTCAATTCCTATGCTCTTCATGACTTTTTTTAAATAATCAAATCGCTTCTCCATTATGTAGTTTCCTTTCTGATAATGGCAGTCGCCTGGGTGGCATCCTGCGATCAAAACCCCGTCGGCTCCTACTCTCAGAGCCTCTAGCACTAGTGTTGGATCGATTCTTCCTGTGCACATTATTCGGATTATCCTTATATTTGTTGGGTATTCGAAACGGCTTGTGCCAGCTAGGTCTGCGCCTGCATAGCTGCACCAATTGCAGCAGAAAGCTACAATCAAAGGTTCAAATTCTTCTTTTGCCATTTAAGATTCAACCTCCTTGAGGCTTTCAGGAACTAAGAGTGCGTTTACTTGTGCGAGAATCTGGTTGTCGCCGAAGTGTCGCATGGTTATTGCTCGTCTTGGGCATTCTGCAGCGCATGAACCGCATCCTCTGCACAGTATTTCGCGGATTTTTGACTTTCCCTCTTCGATTTTCGGTGCTCCGTACGGGCATATTTCTTCACATAGTCCACATCCAATGCATTGTTCTTCGTCTACAACAGCCGTTATAGCCTCTGTCTTGACTTTTCTGTTGCCCATTAGGATCGATGCCCTTGCGGCTGCTGCTTGGCCCGAAATTATGCTTTCAGAAACGTCCTTTGGTCCTGAAACTGTACCAGCAATGAAGGCTCCGTCGACGTTTGTATCTACGGGGCGAAGCTTTAAATGGGCTTCCATCAAGAAGCCGTCTGTACTTATGGGAATCTTTAGCATTCTGGCGAGCAATACTTCGTCCTTATTTGGAATTAATGGAGTTGAAAGAACAAGTCGATCAGCTAGAAAGTCAACTTCAAGCCCTGAAAGCGCGTCATAGGCTAAAACTTTAAGCTTGCCTTCTGGAGTTTGAGTTATTTCTGCAGGCGCCTCCTCTATATGCCTCACAAATCTAACTTCAAGGTCTCTCGCTTGCCTATAGAAGTCTTCGTATTCCTTGTAAACTCTAAGGTCTCCGAAGAGTATTACCACATCCGTTTTTGGGGATTTCTCCTTCACAAGTATAGCGTTTTTTATAGCATTCATGCAGCATATCCTTGAACAATATGGCCATCCTTCTTCCTTACGCGCTTTAAGAATCTTTCTTAGAAGCTCAGCTGTGTCCGATTTCGGGAAGGCCTCAAGTTGGGACGGTCGGATTTCACCTTTTCTTGCACCAACACATTGGATCATCACAATTCTCTCGAGTTCCCCTAGTTCATCTTTCCTCAGCATTTCATCCAATTCTCGTTGTGTTACTATGTTGTCGTATATGCCATACTGGTAAAGTCCTTTTGGCGGTGTATAGTTTGATGCCCCGGAAGCAACGATTATTGTGCCTACGTTTATTTCCTTATCGCCATCTGGGCTCGTCAAAATGACATTGAAGTTTCCAACATATCCCGAGACTTCTTTCAGAGTTGTGGATGTCATGAGTTCAATCTTTTTATGAGATTTTACAGCTTCTACTAACGGATCTACAACCTCTGAGGAATCCGCCAAAGTTGGATATAGCTTATAGAGTTTTCGAGTTATTCCACCCGGTTCTTTCTCCTTCTCGATAAGGTATACATTGAAGCCTTGATTTGCCATAGAAAGGGCCGCTGTCATCCCAGCAACTCCAGCACCAATAACAAGCGAAACATCTTTAACTTCGACTTCTGGCTCTGTTTGAGGTTCAAGCAGAGCATTTTTCGCAGTGGCCATCCTCACAATGTCTTTGGCTTTCTTTGTTGCTTTTTCTGGTTCATGCGTGTGAACCCAACTGCATTGTTCACGGATGTTTGCCATCTCAAATAAGTATGGGTTCAAGTCAGCTTCTTTGCATGCGGCTCTAAATAGGGGTTCATGGGTTCGTGGTGTACATGAAGCCACAACTACGCGGTTGAGGGAGTATTCTTTTATTGCCTTCTTAATTGCAGCCAATCCCGCTTCTGAGCAGGTATAGAGATTATGCTCGGCGTAAGTGACATGTGGTAATGTTCTAGCATATTCCGTTACTTCTGGAACATTGACTACGCCGCCTATGTTCACCCCACAGTGGCAGATGAATACTCCTATGCGTGGTTCTTCACTCATCTATGACACCTCCATGCCAGCTAGAACCTCAGCCACCCGTGCGGCTGTGGCGCTTGCTTGGGTTATGGAATCTGGAATGTCCCCAGTTTTTGGTCCTAAACAATAGCCGCAAGCGAAAATTCCTTGGACGGCTGTATCAAGAGGCATTTTCACAGCGTCGGCTGATTTGAGAAATCCATAGTTATCTAGTTCTATACCTAATGTTTTGGCTAATTCTTCGACCCCTTTCCTAGGAATCAAGGCGGGACACAGAACCACTAGGTTAAAGGACATATGCTGAACAGTTCGGGTCACAGGGTCTTCAAACCAAACTATAAGATTACTGGTGGCTGGGTCTTCGAGGATTTCTCCCGGGTTGCTTCGAATAAATGCTATGCCGAACTCTGATCTTGCTCTGTTTACAAACTCTTGGAAACCCCGACCGAAAGCCCGCATGTCTATGTAGAAGATTGTTACACGAGAGTCGAGTTCATGCTCCTTTATCAAAACCGCATCCTTAACCGCGTATTTACAGCAAATGCTAGAGCAATAGGGATGGTTAATCCACTCTCTTCTATCACGAGAACCTATGCACTGTATGAAAGCTATGCTTCTAGGTATTTTTCCGTCAGAGGGCCTTATCATATGTCCTCCTGTTGGCCCAGATGCGCATAATAGGCGCTCCAGCTCCATTGCTGTTACGACGTTTTTGAAGCGTTTATACCCATATTGTGGAATCATTGATGGGTCGAACATGTCGAAGCCTGTAGCGACAATTATTGCTCCTACGTCTAGCTCGATTTCTTCAGGTTGTTGCTCTAGGTTTATGGCATTGGCTTGGCAAACCTTTTCACAGAGTCCGCATTCAATGCAGTTTTCTTTATCAATGACCATTACCCTTGGAACCGCTTGTGGGAAGGGCATGTAGATCGCCTTTCTTACTCCCATGTTTTCATCGAACTCGTTTAATGCTTCTGCTGGACAGTTCTCAGCGCAACTTCCGCAACCAGTGCATTTTGTTTCATCCACATATCTTGGCTTTCTAAGAACCTTGACTTTAAAGTCACCAACAGAACCTTCCACTTGCTTCACTTCAGAATACGTCAGTAGCTGGACATTCGGATTATGACTGCACTCTATCATTTTCGGGGCTAGAATACACATGGAACAGTCCATGGTGGGAAATGTCTTGTCCAACTGGGCCATTCTCCCGCCAATACTTGTGTCTTTTTCCACCAAGTATACTTTGAAGCCTCTGTTGGCCAAGTCTAAGGATGCTTGTATACCAGCCACTCCTCCACCGATAACCACGATTCCCTTTTGCATCTTACCTTTCCTCCTTTATCTTCAGAACTTTTGTTATTGGGATTCTGTGCGCTCCGATTTCCCAAGCTTCAAATTCTATGCCCATCGCCATTCTAAGCAACTCTGCAAAATGCAACACGGGTAAATCATATTCTTCTTTTAGATGTCGTTTAATCTCCAATTGACCCATATCGAGTTCAATATAACAGAACGGACAAACAGTAACCGCACAATCAACGCCTGCAGCCTTCATACCGTCCAGTTTTTGTTTTGCAACATGCAGGGCTACGTCATCATATACTCCACGTAGAGGGCCTCCGCAACAAGCTTCCTTCCTTTCGTAAGCAACTGATTGCGCGCCAACTGCTTCTACAAGTTCGTCTAAAGCAGCGACTCCTATCCATTGTCCGAAATGTATCCGTTTAGGCCTAGTCAAGTGACATCCTGGTTGCACTGCAACTCGAAGCCCGTTAAGTGGTTCTTTGATAGCGTTCTTCACTTTTTCCAAACCTACATCCTCGTACAAGGCGTCAACAAAGATTTTTACGTTTGTTTTTCCCTTGAATTTTAAGTCAACATCTGCCAGGATTTTGTTTACTTTGTTCCTGATTTCCTTGTTTTCTCTTAGTATCATATTTGTCATCAGAAGCGATTCATAGCAGTCGTTGCATAGAGTCAAAATGTCGAGTCCCATTTCTTCAGCAATGCAGAGGTTTCTAGCCGCTAAAGCAAGCCAGCTTATGTAATCGACAGATTGTATGCTGAATGGTGCGCAGCAATTTGCCCCTTCCATTTCTACAAGCTCTATATCCAGTTCTGGAGCGATTTTTCGAACCGATTGTTCATAGCCTGGTTCTCGTGCTGGTATCAGACAACCTAGAAAGAAAGCGTATTTCATGTGCTTCACGATCCTCGGTAAATTAGCTTATCAAAGGATGTTTTTCGCAAGATTTTTTGGACAGCGTCAACATCAACCGCAGGCTCTTTACCTAATCCATATTTTTCTCTGTTAATCAAAGCCGTTCTGCTTGGAGTTACAACGCGGCCAGTTTCAAACAGGCTCTGAGCTTGGACAAGTATTCCCTTCGGGATATTGCCTTCCTTGACCGCTACGTTTCTTATAGCAAACATAGCTTCACCTACATCTCCAGCCTGCGGGCATCTATCGAGACATGTAAAACATGATAGGCAGTACCATGGTAGCGCTCCAAGTATGACTTCAGAGCGCAAACCAAGTATGATCATCTCCATAAGCTTCCTCGGATTATGCTCATCTATGACTCTGGAGACTGGACAGCTGCCCGTACACCTTCCGCATTGTATGCACTTAAGAATACCTCGACCACGGGGGGTATTTGCAATACTGCACATGAAATCCGCATCTAACGAACTCAAACCACTCCACCGCTTGTTATTGCATAAATTTCTAATAAAATAACCTTTGCGGTATTTAAAGTGACTATGGTCCCACCTCGTTCCCCAATGGACTTCCTCGTAACAGCAGGCAAAAGCATGGAGTCTGGTTAATCATTAGAAGGTTCCATATGCCATCGGAGACGCCCGCAACTGAAAGTAGCAAGGTTTATTAAAATAATCGGACGACATTTAGTATAGAGGTATGCGTGTTTATGGAGCTAAATAGAACTTGTAGACTCGCTGAAACGAAGGGTTGTCCTGGCTTATGGGCATGTCACCTTCCTGATCTGTTTTGCAAATGTGCGTATGATGAACATGAAAGAAGCGAGATGAGGTATAAGTACATCGAGGGACAACTCTGTGGATTTGAGCCCCTCCATGTGGTACAGTGTTTTGCGGACAATGAAATGCGTATTGCAAAGCGGATGGGTATAGAAGAATATCTATATATGCTTAGACAGAGACCGCAACGGCTGAAATGTCCTACTACGTGAAGTTGAATCTAAGGTCTTTGTCATTGAGTGATTAGAGGTATATAACGACCAAAAAGGGGATTCCATCAACACGTCGATCATGAAAACATGTAAACCGCGACATGCTAATCACGAGTTCCACTTTTTCTTGCAGACTTTTGCTTTTTCATAATAAAAACTTGAAAATCGAAGACCAAATCGACTACAAAAAAGTTGTCTGAAAGGCGCAACTGGGCTAAGTGAAAAAATAGAACTAGGATATGTTTAAAGAAGAACTGAAATCTTAATTTAATAAGCTTTGATATAGTGAAATTGAGGCTTTGAATTGCCTGTAGAGGAAGACATCAAGAGGCTAGAACAAGTTTGGCTAGTTTTGTCTGATTTTTCTCAGGATCTAAATAGAAGGAATATCGCTGTTGCCGTTGCCCCCGACTTAAGAGATTGCAAAACTCTGATCCATTTCATTCGGACAAGCGTTGCTCATCCTTCTAAGGAGCTTGCGACAATCGATAATTTCCTGCGAAATCTAATGCAAATTCTTGATAAAATAAGATCTAGTTTGATCACGGAAGCTCTGAAACTTGGTGAAAACTACGTGAATGAATGGTTGAAAAAGATCGATAAAGCGGAGCGAGCAGAACTAAGCGGCGAAATGATCTACACCCAATCCGAGTTTGCCTCAAGTCTTCCTAGAGACCCTGAAAAGGGGTGGGTAAGATTAACTCTACAAAATCCCATAGCTGAAGAACGAGTGCAAGATATTGCAGAGCAATTTGGCGTAATAATTGAATTCCAGAACAGCTTCCACATTTTGATCAGTGGTCAGAAAGAGTCGGTCAGAAAAGCAACAATTGGTGTCTACGAATTATCTCTTGAATAGGTTTTTTCTAAAAGAAGATTTATTAAGCTGTTTCAAACAAGACTTTTTATCTTCATAATGGACTTGCGAAAAGGAAACCGAGGCTTAATCTTGAAGGATCGTCAAAAACCTCCAGTAGGAATAGACGAATTGGACATGGGGTTCGGGGAAGCCGTCGCAAAAGCTGGAGGGGAAAAAATTAATCTTTGCATCCAGTGCGGTACGTGTTCCGCTAGTTGCCCATATGGAACTAGATCAGCTCTCCGAACGCGTCAAGTAATTAGGTGGGCGCAGTTGGGTTTTCAACAGAGAGTCCTTTCAAACAAAGGTCTTTGGCTATGCACAACCTGCTCTACCTGTGTAAATCGTTGCCCAAGAGATGTAAACCCTATGGAGGTGCTTATCAGCGTGCGCTCTCTTCTCACTGAAAAGGGGCAAGTTCCTCCTACAATAAGAGACGCTCTGGAAGGAGTTTACAAGTATGGAAATCCTTGGAGCTTAAGCCGTAGCAAAAGGTCTGAGTGGGCTAAGGACTTAGGAGTAAAGCATGTTCAAGAAAACGAGAAAGTAGAATTGCTCTACTTCGTTGGGTGTGCCGCATCTTATGACCCCCGGGCGCAGGAAGTAGCTAGGGCAATGGTGACAAATTTGAATGCGTCAGACGTGGATTTCACTATACTAGGAGATAAGGAGAGCTGCTGTGGAAATGAGATGTATGCCCTCGGGGAGAAAGGGTTATTTAGCATTCTAGCCGAGGACAACCTAAGCCTTTTGGACAAATACGGCGTGAGTAGAATTATAACAACTTCGCCCCACTGCTTTAACGCTTTCAAAAACAGATATGGAAGAAAAGATCTGGAAGTCCAGCATTACACTCAATATTTCGCTGATTTAATCGATAAGGGAAAGCTTAGATTTTCGAAGAAAGTGGAGAAAGTGGTAACCTTCCAAGACCCATGCTTTTTGGGGAGACATAACAACATCTATGATGAACCGAGAAAGATAATTGAAAACATTCCGGGCATAGATTTTTCTGAACTATCGATGTCTAGGGGGCGAAGTGTGTGCTGCGAGGGTGGAGGGGGAAGAATGTGGGTTGATGTTCCAGGCGAACGTGCCACTGAACAACGTGTTAAGGAAGCGGTTAATATGGGAGCGGAATTATTAGTTGTGGCATGTCCTTTCTGTCTATTAACATTTGAGGATGCCGTGAAGACCGCAGGCGTTGAGGGTGTAGTTCAAGTTATCGACATTAATGAGCTGGTTGCTAAAGCTCTTTGACCTCGCAGGGAAAAACATTACGACCCAAAGAGGTTAAAAACCATAGCTTTGATATTGATTCTCAAGAAGAACTGTTGAACTAGATATGGCTAGGCTGATTGCCTCTGGTCATGGTTCATTTGACGAAAAAGCAAAACAAAGTATATATTTATATTAATGCAATCTTTTTTCTCTAAAATCCCAAGAAACGGACGCTAGGTCAAGTCTCACGGGAAACAATCGAGGAAATGAGAAAAATGGGACCTAATCCGCTTAAGCGGAGAGTAAAAGAGCAATGGTTAAGGCAGGATTGATTATTGGAGGCGGGATAGCTGGAATTCAGTCTGCACTTGACTTAGCTGACCAAGGTTATAAGGTGTATCTTGTCGAAAAAAATCCAAGTATAGGAGGAAAGATGGCACAATTAGACAAGACCTTTCCAACGTTAGACTGCGCCGCTTGCATCATGACACCGAAAATGGTTGACGCCGGAAGACATCCAAACATCGAGCTTCTCGCATACTCCGAGATTCAAGACATTAAAAAGGACGGAGAAATTTTCACGGTCAAAATCATTCGCAAGCCTCGCTATGTGGACGAAACTAAATGTACAGGTTGTGGTGTGTGCGCTCAACACTGTCCTGTTGAAGTGCCTAGCGAATTTGATGAAAAGCTTGGTGTGAGAAAGGCTATATACGTTCCTTTTCCACAAGCGGTTCCTCTCATATATACCATTGATAAAGAAAACTGCATTGAATGCGGACTCTGTGAAAAAATGTGCCTGGCAAAAGCAGTTGACCGCACTCAGCAACCCCGAGAGGTTGAAATCGAGGTCGGCGCAATCATAGTTTCCACAGGCTTCGAACTTTTTGACGCTCGACAAAAGGAGGAATATGGCTATGGTGTTTATCCCAATGTGATAAGTGGGCTGGCTCTAGAGAGACTCCTAAGCGCATCTGGGCCAACAGGAGGACATATAATTGGACCCTCTGACGGAAAAATTCCGCGAACTGTTGCTTTTGTTCAGTGTGTAGGTTCGAGAGACGAAAGGGCTGGCAACCTCTATTGCTCGAGAGTCTGCTGCATGTACGCTACAAAAGAGGCAATACTTCTGAAAGAACACGTTCCGGAAATAGACGTAACCATATTTTACATGGATGTCCGAGCCTACGGCAAAGGCTTCGAAGAATTTTACCAAAGAGCCAAACAAGAATTTGGCATTAAATACATTAGAGGCCGTGTTGCCGAAATCATTGAAGATACTCGCGCGCAAAAACTCATCCTGAGAACAGAAAACACCGAGACTGGTGAGATCCTTGAGCATGAAGCGGACATGGTTGTTTTGTCTGCCGGCTTGATTTCACCTGGGAATGACTACTTTAGAAAAATGTTACCAATACCAGTTGGCGATGATGGGTTCTTTGTCGGTTCCAGTCCAAAGTCAGACCCTGTCACAACAGAAATTGAAGGCGTGTTCGTGGCTGGAACTGCTGAGGGCCCCAAAGACATCCCCGACGCTGTAATTCAAGCAAGCGCTTCTGCCATGAAGGCTTCAATCTTCTTAAACAAACGATGAGGTGGAAAAGCGAATGGTTGCATTTTCATCACAAGAAAAAGAGGAAACAAGAATCGGAGTCTACATCTGCCACTGTGGCACCAACATAGCTGGCGTTGTGAAAGTTGAGGATGTGGCCAAATACGCGGCAACTCTGCCTAATGTCGTTGTAGCCAAAAATTATCTTTATATGTGTTCTGCTCCAGCTCAAGCTATGATTAAAGAGGACATCAAAACTCATAGACTCAATCGTGTTGTAGTTGCATCATGCTCGCCCCGCATGCACGAACCAACGTTTCGAAAAGTTTGCGAAGAAGGCGGGCTTAATCCTTATCTTTTTGAGATGACCAATATTCGAGAGCAGTGCTCTTGGGTTCATCCAAGCCAGCCTGAAAAGGCCACTGAAAAGGCGAAAGATCTCATTCGTATGTCTGTAGATAAAGCCAGACTTTTGGAGTCTCTTCAAAAAAGAGAGGTGAGCGTTGTTGCAAGAGCGCTTGTGGTTGGAGCAGGTATTGCTGGAATGAAAGCAGCTTTAGACCTTGCCCAAAGGGACTTCGAGGTCTACCTAGTGGAGAAGTCGCCAAATGTCGGCGGACATACTGCACGATTGCACTTACTATATCCTACCGGCGAGCAAGCAATAGAAGTCTTGAAGCCCTTAATGAACGAAGTCCTCTCGAACTCCAAAATTAAACTTTTCACTAACTCTGAAGTGAGTACAGTTGATGGTTTCATAGGAAATTTCAAGGTTAAGTTTAAAGTCAACCCTCAATATGTAACGGAAAATTGTGATGCTTGCGGAAAATGTGAAGAAGCTTGTCCAATCGAAGTCCCGGACGAATTCAACTATGGTCTGAGGAAAAGAAAGGCGATTTATTTACCGTTTCGAGATGTTGCGCCAAAAACATATGTCATAGATGACAAGAACTGCAATAGATGTGGCGAGTGCGCCAAAGTTTGTCCGAAAAAGGCGATAAGCCTTGAAGAAGGGTTCCGAGAGGTAGAAGCTGACGTAGGCACAATTATTTTAGCTATAGGTCACGATACGTATGTGCCTCCAGAGGGCGAATACGGCTATGGAGTATGCGGCAACGTAATAACTCAGCCCCAACTTGAGCGCCTTTTAGACAAAAACGGTCCCACTAACGGTCAACTCATCTTTAATGGTTCGACACCGAAAAGAATAGTTTTCATCTCCTGTGTGGGCGCGAGGCAAGAACCTGGAGTCTATAAGCCTCTGAAGGAAGACCAAAAACTGAATACGTATTGTTCTCGAGTGTGTTGTACGGAAACTCTCAAGAATACTATAGAAATAAAGAATGCGTATCCTGACTCTCAGGTTTTTTATCTCTGTCGAGACATACGAAGCTATGGAAAGGGACATGAAGAATATTATAGAAAGGCTGGAGAATCGCGCGTATTTTTCTTTAAATATGAACTAGAGGAGCCACCAGTAGTCTCCAATGGCCCGAACGGCACGATTGTCACAGTTCACGATGTGTTAAGTGATGAAACATTCGCCATACCTGCAGACCTAGTAGTTCTTAACGTAAGCATGATTCCGCCAAGGGATGCCTCTGATGTGCAAACCAAACTGAAAGTCGCTAGAGGCGCTGATGGTTTCTTTCAAGAGGCACATGCCAAGCTTAGACCGCTTGAGACCCCATCCGACGGGATCTACTTGGCTGGCACAGCTCAAGGACCTAAGGATATCACTGACAGCTCGGCTATGGGGAGTGCGGCAGCAGCGAAGGCTGTGATTCCTTTGGCGAGGGGCAAGGTTGAGGTGGAGCCCATTGTTGCGGCTGTTGATGAACATTTGTGTAAAGGTTGCGGTAGGTGTGAAGAAGTCTGTGAATATGGTGCCATCAATGTGAAGGAAACGGAACCTGTTGCTAAAGTACCGACGTTAGTCGCTAAGGTCACGGAGGCGCAATGTAAGGGTTGTGGCTCCTGCGCTGTAGCATGTCCCACTAGAGCCATTACTATGAAGCACTTCACGGACAAGCAAGTCAACGCCATGGTGACAGCGGCGATAGGAGGATAGTCCATTGACAGTGGAACCAAAAATCGTGGCTTTTCTGTGCAACTGGTGTAGTTATGCGGGGGCAGACCTCGCTGGAATGAGTAGAATCTGCTATCCACCAAACATTAGACCCATACGGGTAATGTGCTCCGGAAGAGTTGACCCAGCTTTTGTGATCCAAGCCTTTGAATCAGGGGCCGACGGTGTCTTGGTTGGCGGCTGCCACCCAGGCGACTGTCACTACGTAAGTGGAAACCTAAAAGCTGAGAAAAGGATGTTGAACACAAAGAAACTCTTGAAGCTGATTGGACTTGGACCTGAGAGGCTACGTTTAGAGTGGATTTCTACTGCTGAGGGAGCAAAATTCGCCCAGGTTGTAACAGATTTCACGGAAGAACTGCGGAAAATGGGGCCGAACCCTCTGAAGGCTGAGGGAAATCCCAAGGCTTCAGCGAGCACAAAGGAAGTGGTTTCCAAAGCGTTGAAGAAAACGAACGTTCAATACTGCTTAGAGTGTGGAAAGTGTTCTGGCAGTTGCCCAATATCGAAAATCAACGAAACTTACTCGCCGAGACGTACTGTTGAAAGGTTCTTGCTGGGGCAAGAGCAGAAAGTGCTCTATGGCACTGATGTTTGGACGTGTCTAACATGCTTCACGTGTAGCGAAAGATGCCCATCTGACGTTCGGTTTCCAGAGTTTGTTAGGGCTTGTCGCAGTGTAGCCTCTAAAGAAATTATGGGAGAACTTTGTGCTCATAGAGGGATTCCTCTCTCCTTGTCAAGGATAATGATAAATCCAAGTATCAAGCAAGAACGAATAGATTGGCTTCCCAACGGGGCTGAAATTTCCCCAAAAAGTGACTTACTCTACTTTGTCGGTTGCCTTCCGTATTTCGACGTGGTTTTTGAAGACTTCAACTTAAACCTACTCAAGATCCCTCAGAGTGTGGCTAAAATCCTCAACAAAGTTGGGATAAAACCAGCAATACTAGAAAATGAAAAATGTTGTGGTCACGATTTATTGTGGACAGGAGACGTAGAAAATTTTGAAAAATTGGCAAAGATTAACGTGGCAGATTTCAGAGAAACAGGGGCAACTAGGATAGTTACAGCCTGCCCCGAGTGCTATAGAACCCTTAAGAAAGATTACGCGGAGCTCCTCGGCAATTTTGATTTCGAAGTGCTGCATATTTCTGAACTCTTCTCGGAATTAGTGGACAAGGGCGAAATTAGATTTGAAGAAAAACTTCCGAGAAAAGTGGTCTACCACGACCCGTGTAGGCTTGGGAGACACATGGGAGTATATGAGCCGCCTAGAAAGGTCATAGCTAGTATACCTGGAACTGAAATGGTGGAGATGGGAAGAAACCGGGAGAACGCCGTGTGTTGTGGAGTGAACTCTTGGTTATCCTGCAATAAATACTCGAAGGAGGTTCAGATCGACAGGCTGACTGAAGCGAAAGCCACTGGAGCCGATCTATTAGTTACGGCATGTCCGAAGTGTCAAATCCATTGGAAATGCGTCACGAGTGAAAAACTGCCAGTTAGCCCAGAAGAGGTAACGATGGAAATGCGCGACTTGTCCCTATTGGTAGCGGAGGCGATGCGTCTAACATAGGGGTGAACGCCATGGAAGCTATAAAGTCAGTTTTGGTTATTGGTGCCGGAATCGCGGGAATGCAAGCTTCTCTTGACCTGGCCAGTCGAGGGATGAAAGTTTACCTTGTAGAAAAGACTCCGAGTATCGGCGGCAGAATGGCCCAGTTGGACAAGACATTTCCTACCATGGACTGTTCAATATGCATTCTGGCGCCGAAAATGATAGAGTGCTTCCGCCATCCAAACATAACGTTGTTGACGTATTCTGAAGTTCAAGAGGTCACTGGCTCACCTGGTAATTTTGCGGTTAAAATTCTTAGGAAACCAAGGTTTATCAACGAGGAGAGATGCACGGGTTGTGGAGTTTGTGCTCAGTACTGTCCAGTTGAGGTTCCCAGTGAGTTTAATATGGGTATTGGTGTTCGCAAGGCCATCTATGTTCCGTTTCCTCAGGCGGTTCCGCTCAAGTACACTATCGATGAAGAACACTGCTTGAAGTGCAGGCTATGTGAAAAGACGTGCCAGACAGAAGCCGTAGACCTTAATCAAAAGCCTGAAGTTGTCGATCTTAACGTGGGAGCTATCGTTGTAGCAACAGGCTTCGAGTTCCTCGATGTCCAAACAAGAAGTGAATATGGCTACGGCAAACATCAAAACGTTCTGATAAGTTTGGAGTTCGAACGCCTACTTTCTGCTTCAGGACCCACTGGTGGACACCTACTGAGGCTGTCAGATGGACGCATTCCGAAAAGGATCGCTTTTATTCAATGTGTTGGGTCCAGAAGTCTGAAGGGCGGTGTTTCCTTTTGTTCTAGTGCTTGTTGCATGTACGCCACAAAAGAGGCAATACTGATTAGAGAACACATACCTGAATGCGAGGTTTACATTTTCTATAATGAACTTAAAGTCTTTGGAAAAGGCTTCCAAGACTTTGTTACTCGGGCGCAAGATTATTGGGGTGTAAAATACGTCAGAGCCCTCCCTGGAGAAGTAGTTGAAGATTCGAAAACAGGCAACCTTACCCTTTGGTACGAAGACACTAAAGAAAATGTGACAAAAAGTATAGACGTAGACGTAGTCGTGCTTTGTCCCGCCCTAATTCCGAGGGCGGCCAACAAGGAAGTAGCTGTCGTCCTAGGACTGGAGCTGGACCAACATGGCTTCTTCAAACCTAAAGATCCCCTTTTCGCACCGGTCGACACCAACGTGCCAGGCGTCTTCATATGTGGGTACTGCCAAGGCCCAAAGGATATTCCTGAGTCAGTGGCTCAAGCGAGCGCAGCTGCGGCTAGGGCTGCCGAAGTGATAGCACTGTCTGTTAGTGAGGAGGTGCATTAAAACGGGACAAACTGAGGAAGTTCCTAGGGTCGGCGTGTTCATTTGCCACTGCGGCATTAACATCGGTGGCATAGTCAACGTTCCTGAGGTGCTGAAGTATGCTATGACGTTGCCGAACGTTGTCTACTCGGAAGATAACCTTTACACCTGCTCTTCTGAGGGGCTCAATAAAATTAAGGAAAGCATACGAAAGCATAATCTTAACAGGGTTGTTGTCGCCTCCTGCACCCCTAGGACCCATGAGCCGCTGTTCCGTGCCACTTGTGAGGAAGTAGGCGTAAACAAATATCTATTCGAAATGGCCAACATTCGCGAACACTGCTCTTGGGCTCATATGCATGAACCCCATAAGGCTACAGAGAAGGCAAAAGACATTGTGAGGATGGCTGTAGCTAAGGCTAGTCTGCTCAAGCCGCAAGAAGAGCCGGAAATAGAGGTGGTTCCCTCTGCTTTGGTTATTGGCGGCGGCATCTCAGGAATGACCACTGCTCTTTCTCTCGCCGATCAAGGGTTCAAGGTATACTTGGTTGAGAAAGAGCCCCAACTGGGCGGAATGCTTCGACATTTACATAAGCTGTACCCAACAATGTCAGATGCCTCTGAAGGACTGAACAAGATCGTCGAGGCTGTGAAGCAAAACAAAAGCATAGAGGTACTTACTTCCGCTTCCGTAAAGAAGGTTAAAGGTTTCATAGGAAACTTCGACATTGATGTTCAAATGGGGACCCTAGAAACATCTAATCTCAGAGTCGGTACTATTATTGTAGCGACGGGAGCGGATGTCCTTGAACCCGTTGGGATGTATGGGTACAAGAAATGCGACAATGTAATAACACAGTTTGAGCTTGAACAACTACTCAAAAATAGTCAAGTCAAGAAGCCGGAAAAGGTGGTCATGATTCAGTGCAGCGGGGCTAGGGAAGAAAAGGGAAGAACATACTGCTCTAGAATCTGCTGCATGGAGGCCCTCAAAAACGCCCTACTTATTAAGGAGTTGTTTCCTGAAACTGAAGTTTACATCCTTTTCAGGGACCTCCAAACATATGGAAAGGAGTATGAAGACTGGCACCGAATGGCTCAAGACAAAGGAGTTAAGTTCATTAAATACATTCTGGAAAAACCGCCAGATGTTGTCGCTAACCAGAATGGAAAGCTAACAGTTGCTGTTTATCATGCTCTTCTCGGGGAACAAGTCCAGATCGATAGCGACCTCGTCGTGTTGTCAACTCCTCTAGTTCAGCGTGAGGATGCCAAGGAACTGTCGCAAATACTTAAAGTGCCGTTAGGCCCCGATGGTTTCTTCTTTGAAGCCCACGTTAAGTTGAGGCCGATCGACTTTGCCACAGACGGGATCTATGTGTGCGGCAGTGCCCACAGTCCTAAAAACGCGGCTGAAAGTGTATCTCAAGCTTTAGGGGTTGCCTCAAGAGCTGCCATTCCTATGGCTGTCAAGCACCTGAGAACTGAGGCGATAACAGCCATGGTTGACGAGAGTCTCTGCAGCGGCTGTGGAACTTGTGTAAAGATATGCCCGTACGGCGCAATAGAGAAGGATGAAAAGGGTGTTGCCAGAGTGATAGCAGTGGTTTGTAAGGGCTGTGGCACCTGCGGAGCAAGTTGCCCAGAAAAAGCAATTACGATGCGGCACTTTTCGGACGAGCAAGTTGTCGCTCAAGCACTTGCCGCACTTGAGAGGGTGGTTGGATGACGTTCGAGCCAAGGATCGTTGGGTTCTTGTGCAATTGGTGTTCCTATGCTGGTGCTGATCTAGCTGGCGTCAGTAGAATCGGGTATCCCACCAACATACGGATAATACGGTTAATGTGTAGTGGGAGGGTCGACCCCGTTTTCATCCTGGAAATCCTTGCTAGCGGTGCAGACGGCGTCATGGTGATGGGCTGCCATCCGGGAGACTGCCACTATGTGGAGGGGAATCTCCAGACTGAGTGCAAAATCAATATGTTGAAGAAACTGATCGCTCGGACTGGTTTGGAACCTGAGCGCCTACGGCTTGAATGGGTATCTGCGTCTGAAGGTGGTCGTTTCGCTGAGCTGGTTAAAGAATTTACGAACCAGATAAAGACATTGGGTCCGTCTCCTCTGACTGGTGAAAAACCTGATCCTGTCATACTGGAGAACATACTCGCGGCTAAGTTGGCGGCGGGAGACTTTAGATTACGAGTTTTGGTGGGAAGAGAGAGAGAACTGACCGAGGAGGGAAACGTATATGGCGAGAAGACAGTGCAAGAAGAGTTTGACAAGACAATGGATGACGCTGTGCAAGCTGAGTATGTACGTAACAAAATCTACTTTGTGCTGAAAAAAGAGCCCCAATCGGTCAAGGAGCTATCCAAGCTTTTGGATTTAGACTCTCAAATTGTCTTACGCCACATAGTAGTTTTGAGGCGAAGAGGCATGGTCACCGTAGGTAAGGTTGAGGGAACGACTCCTCTATACACTGCGCTAGAGGTGATAAGATGAGCGAAAAGGTAGGAGCTGTGCTTGTTGTTGGTGGCGGGATTGCAGGGATACAAGCCTCTCTTGACCTAGCAGACTCAGGGTTTAGGGTTTACCTGCTCGACGAGTCACCTAGCATAGGAGGAGTGATGGCTCAGCTAGACAAGACCTTCCCCACGAATGACTGCGCCATGTGCATCCTTGCTCCGAAGCTTGTGGGAGCTGGGAGGCATCCTAACATTCACCTCATCACAAATGCGGAGATAAAGAGGGCTGATGGCGAGGCTGGCGATTTTAAGGTCGTCATGACGAGGAGAGCCCGATACGTGAACAGCGAGAAGTGCACGGGCTGCGGTGTTTGCGCTCAAAAATGCCCGCTCGAAGCCATAGATGAGTTCAATCAAGGTCTAGGTGAAAGAGGCAGCATTTTTGTAAAATATCCGCAAGCGGTGCCGCTTACTTACATGATTGACCGAGAGAGGTGCATTGGATGCGGCACGTGCCAAGAGGTGTGTAAAGCTGGCGCGGTCATGTACGATGACAAGGAAGAGGAAACCGTACTAAGTGTCGGTTCAATCATATTGGCGCCCGGCTTCGAAGAGTTTGACCCTAGCCTAAAAAGCGAATACGGTTATGGTCGATACTTAAATGTGGTTTCCAGCATCCAGTTTGAACGCATTTTAAGTGCTTCCGGCCCATATGGCGGAATGGTACTGCGTCCATCTGACGGCGAGGTTCCACGAAAGATTGCATTCGTTCAGTGTGTGGGTTCACGTGATGCTCAATTAGGAAACAATTATTGTTCTTCTGCTTGCTGTATGTATGGCATCAAGGAGGCAGTCATAGCTAAGGAGCATGCTCCAGGTGTTGAGTGCACCATTTTCTTCATGGATATACGAGCCTTCGGAAAGGAATTTGACGCCTACTACAGTCGAGCCAAGGAGGAGTATGGAGTCAGGTTTGTTCGATCCAGAGTATCCCGTGTGGATGAAGTCCCAGAGTCGCGAAATCTTATGGTGTGGCATGTGGTGGATGAAGAGCCGAGGCATGAGGAGTTTGACCTTGTAGTTTTGTCTGTGGGCATGCTTCCTCCCAAGCACGCCAAAGAATTGGCCAAGTCTCTCGGCATCGAACTGAATCAGTACAACTTCTGTAACACGACGACCTTCTCACCAGTCGAAACCTCTAGGCCAGGGATCTACGTTTGCGGCACCTTCGCCGCTCCTAAGGATATTCCGGAGAGTGTGGCACAAGCGAGTGGCGCTGCAGCGAAGGCAGCTAGCATCATTGCATCCGAAAGAGGAAAGCTTACGACAGTGAAGGAATATCCACCAGAGGTGGATGTGACTCGTGAGGAACCTCGAATCGGTGTATTTGTTTGCCACTGCGGCATCAACATTGGCGGGGTCGTTAACGTGCCAAAAGTGGTGGAATACGTCAAAACCCTGCCCAATGTTGTCTACGCAGAACATAACCTTTACACATGTTCTGAAGACACGCAGAAGAGAATACGTGAGAAGATAAAAGAGTTCAACCTTAATCGTGTGATTGTAGCTTCGTGCACGCCTAGAACCCACGAACCTCTGTTTCGAGAAACCGTTCAAGAAGCTGGGCTGAACATTTACCTGTTTGAGATGGTAAACATCAGAGACCAGTGTAGCTGGGTTCACATGCATGAGAAAGAAAAGGCGACAGAAAAGGCTAAAGACTTGGTTCGCTCGGTGGTTGCAAAAGCCAGGCTTCTGCAACCCTTGAAAAAGCCACTGATAAATGTTACGCCAGTTGGCTTGGTTGTAGGTGGCGGCGTCTCCGGTATGACTGCAGCTTTAGAACTTGCAAAGCAAGGTTTTGAGGTTCACTTAGTTGAAAAAGAGAAAGAGTTGGGGGGGCATTTACGCGAACTTCACTACTTATTAGGAAGCGAAGATCCAAAGGAAATGCTGAACACCCTGATCGATGAAGTGATGAAAAACGATAGAATACACACGTATCTAGGTGCAGAAGTTGTTGACATTTCCGGTTTTGTGGGCAACTTCAAGGCGAAGATAAGGCAGAGTGCCGAAGAAAAAGAAGTTGAACACGGCATAGTTATAGTGGCTACAGGTGCATCCGAATATAAGCCCAAAGAATACCTCTATGGCAAAGATCCTAGAATTATGACGCAGCATGAGCTTGAAGAAAAAATTGCCAAGGGAGAGTTCACGGCTCAGAACGTTGTCATGATTCAATGTGTAGGGGCGCGAACCGAAGATAATCCTAATTGTGCCAGAATATGCTGTGGACAGGCAATTAAGAACGCGCTGAAAATCAAAGAAACAAGTCCAGAGACGGAAGTTTACGTATTATATAAAGACATAAGATCATATGGCTTTAAGGAAGATTATTATCGTGAAGCAGCAGCAAAAGGAGTTTTGTTCGTAAACTATGACGATGACAGAAAACCGCAGATTATGAACCAAGATGGAAAGCTAAGGGTGGCTTTCTGGGAGCCTGTGATAAAAGAAGAAATTGAGATTGAACCAGATATCGCCGTTCTAAGCGTAGCTACAATCGCGAACTCTGACAACAAGCGAACGGCAGAGATGCTCAAAGTCCCGCTAACAAGAGACGGCTTCTTTCTGGAGGCACATATGAAACTGAGACCTGTAGACTTCGCGACAGAAGGCGTATTCCTCTGTGGAATGGCGCACTCACCAAAATATATCGACGAGAGCATTGCTCAAGCCTGCGCAGCTGCGGCAAGAGCAACGACGATACTCTCTAAGAAGATGCTTGAAATAGAAGGAATCATAGCGAGCGTGAACGAAGATTTATGTAGTGGTTGTAGAATTTGTGAACATCTGTGCGCGTACGGTGCAATTGAAATGAAGGAAAAAGACGGGAAACCCATAGCACACGTGATTGAAGCCTTATGCAAGGGATGCGGAGCCTGCGGTACAGCCTGCCCAACAAAATCCATCATAATGGGTCACTTCACCACTGAAGAGATACTTGCCCAAGTTAAAGCCGCACTACTCGAGGTGACCGCATGATCGAAAAAGGCCAGTTTGAGCCAAAAATAATTGGCTTCCTATGCAACTGGTGCTCTTACGCAGGAGCAGACCTAGCTGGGGTCAGCAGAATCCAATATCCTCCGAACATAAGGATTATACGCGTAATGTGCACTGGCAGAATAGATCCAGCGTTTATTCTGGAGGCTCTAAAGGATGGTGCAGATGGAGTTCTCGTAGCTGGCTGCCACCTCCCATCAGATTGTCACTATCTTAGTGGGAACTTCAAGGCGTTAAGAAGGATAGCTCTCTTAAGGAAAGTTCTGCGAAGTTTCGGAATCGAACCAGAACGTGTGCGGTTGGAATGGGTTTCCGCAAGCGAAGGAGACAGATTTGCAGCTGTCGTACGAGAGATGGTTGAAGAAATAAAAAAACTCGGACCAAATCCCGTAAAAAATATGGAGGTTAAAAGTTAATGTCTGAGGCACCAGAGAGACGAATAAAAGCCTCGGAAATAAACCCCAAGTTCAAGTATGAAATTGCAAAGATGCCTGGCGGCGAAAAGCTGATGCGCTGTTTCCAGTGCGGAACATGCACGTCAGACTGTCCTATCGCGAGATTCAGCGACACGTACAGACCAAGACAGATAATTCGCATGACACAGCTTGGACTTAAAGAAAGAGTGTTGAACAGCGACACATTATGGCTTTGCGCGTCATGTTTCACTTGCACGGACCGCTGCCCTCAAGATGTTGAAGTGGCAAGTGTTATACGTGTATTGAGAAACTTGGCGGCACAGGAAGGGCTTGTTCCTCAAGTTTTCAGAGAGCAGGGGACAAGTATACTTGAGACTGGTTATGCCTACAAGATTCCTGAGCTAAGAATAAAAAAGAGAGAATCTTTAGGTTTGCCGCCGCTGCCAAAAGGCAACTCTGAAAGCCTCAGCAAAACACTTCGTGACGTCAGCTTTGTGAAGTTAATTGAGAAGAAGAGTGAGTAGAGTGGCAGAACTTAAGTATTTGATATTTCTTGGGTGCGCAATTCCATATCGTGTCTCGGCCTATGAAGTCTCAGCTCGCAAAATTCTCAGAAATCTTGGCGTGGAACTTGTTGAAATGCCCGAATTCAACTGTTGCGGTCTTCCAATGGATCCCGTAAGCCACGAGATGATGCTCATACTGGCCGCAAGAAACTTAGCCTTAGCGGAGAAAGAAGGACTAAACATAGTCGCTCTGTGCCCAGGCTGTGCAGGCACATTGAAAAAGGTTAATAAAATGATGAAGGAAGACAAAGCCTTACGTGAAGAAATCAATGCGCATCTGAAAAACGCAGGATTAGAATTTAAGGGAACAACAGTCGCAAAGCATTTGATGCAAGTGTTAATCGAAGATGTCGGCTTAGATAAGATAAAAAAAGCTGTGGCAAGGCCGCTTATGATGTTGAAGGTTGCTGAGCATAATGGTTGTCACATTTTGAGACCTAAGGAGTTCATTGGGTTTGACGACCCAGAAGACCCTAAAACGCTTAAAACATTGATTGAGGCAACTGGGGCTACTTGCTTGGATTACATGGATGAAACTGAATGTTGTGGCGCACCGAGCGTAGGTGTGAATGACAAGATTGCGCTAGAGCTTGCGAGAGACAAGCTTAGCCATGTCAAAATGGTTGGAGCACAAGCTATAATAACAATCTGTCCATTCTGCCACATAATGTATGACACGAACGAGCTTCGCATAGAGAAAATGTTCAATGAGACTTATGGAATTCCAGTGCTGCACTATCCGCAATTGCTTGGCTTAGCGATGGGTATGCCGCCTGAAGAACTAGCCTTTAACGATCTCAGAGTTGACGTTTCAAATGTCTTGAAGCAAGTTGCTGAAGGCGAAAAATAAATGAGTAAAGACAAATTAAAAATAGCGTTTTATTGGGCCGCAAGCTGCGGTGGGTGCGAAATCGCAGTCTTGGACATAAACGAGAAAATATTGGACGTCATACAAATCGCAGACATTGTTTTCTGGCCTGTTGCTATGGACATCAAATACAAAGACGTCGAAAACATGCCAGACAAATACATAGATGTGTGCTTCTTCAACGGCGGAATACGAAACTCTGAGCAGGAGCACTTAGCTAAACTTCTGAGGCAGAAGTCCAAGATGCTTGTTGCTTACGGAGCATGCGCCCACCTTGGAGGAGTTCCTGGACTAGCAAATGTAGCCAACAAGAAAGAGATTTTTGAAAAGGTGTATAACGGCACATTCTCAACGGCAAATCCTGAGAAGGCAATGCCTAAAACAACGGTAAAGGTTAACGAAGGAGAAATGAACATTCCTGAATTCTACGACACTGTTAGAACCTTAGATCAGACAGTTGATGTTGACTACTACGTTCCAGGCTGTCCACCAGCTGTTGAACGCACGCTTTTCGCGATAGATGCAATAGCGAAGGGGGAACTACCTCCCAAAGGATCGGTTCTTGCACCATTGAAATCTGTTTGTGATGAGTGTCCAAGGAAAAAAGAGAACAAGAAAATCTCCAAAATATACCGTGTTTATGAAAAGGTTCCAGAGCCCGAGCGGTGCCTGCTTGAACAGGGAATAATCTGCATGGGTCCGGCAACCCGAGGCGGATGCGGCGCCAGATGCTTGAACGCGGATATGCCATGCACAGGATGTGGAGGCCCATGTCCCAACTCACCTGAACAGGGGGCAGCCATGATAAGCGCGTTGGCCTCTATATTGGGGTTAGAAGAGGAGAAAGAGAAGTACACGGATGAAGAGGTTGAAAAGCTAATCAACCAGATTAAAGATCCGCTTGGAACATTTTACATGTATGCTTTGGCCGCTTCAATTCTGAGAAGGAAGGTTATGAAAGAATGAAGAAGATAGTTATTGATCCGATAACGAGACTTGAAGGTCATGGAAAGATTGCGATATTCTTGGATGATGCTGGAGAAGTTGAGAATGCGTATCTGCAGATTCCTGAACTTAGAGGTTTTGAAAGGTTCTGTATTGGAAGAAAAGCTGAAGACATGCCGCTTCTGACCAGCAGAATTTGTGGAGTATGTCCAGTAGCGCATCATTTTGCTGGAACAAAGGCTTTAGACGCAGCATTCCATGTTGAACCCCCATCAGCAGCCAAAAAGCTCAGAGAGCTCATGTACTGCGGCTATTACATCTACGATCATACGTTACACTTCTACTATTTAGGCGGACCAGACTTTGTCGTTGGTCCGGATGCTCCGCCCGAGAAAAGAAACGTCATAGGCGTTATTGAAAAGGCTGGATTGGACATAGGTAAGGAAGTTATCAAGCACAGAGCCTACGGACAAAGAATAACTGAACTCATTGGAGGAAAGGCAACGCACCCAGTCTGCGGATTGCCAGGTGGAATGTCTAAGCCATTGAGCGAAGAGAGCAGACAAGAAATTGAAAAGATGGTTGCTTCCTCGGTGGAGTTTGCCAAGTTTACTTTGAAGCTGTTTCATGATCTTGTTTTAGGAAACAGTAAATATGTCGACTTGATTAAGAGCGACGCCTATACCCTGAGAACTTATTACATGGGTACTGTTGACGAGAATAACAAGGTCAACTTTTACGATGGCAAGGTCCGAGTTGTCGACCCGCATGGCAAAGAATTCCTGAAGTTTGAACCGAAAGACTATCTAGATCACATCGCTGAGCATGTAGAAGAATGGACGTATGTGAAATTTCCCTACTTGAAGAAGGTTGGTTGGAAAGGGTTTGTGGATGATTCGGAAAGCGGAGCGTATCGTGTAGGACCCTTGGGAAGACTTAACGCATCAGATGGTATGGCTATGCCCCTTGCACAAGAAGAATATGAACTGATGTACAAGACTCTAGGAGGAAAACCAGTTCATTCAACATTGGCTTATCATTGGGCGAGACTCATCGAATTATTGTACGCAACTGAACGCACTCTGGAGTTAAGCAGAGACCCTGAAATAACGAGCACAAATGTACGTAACAAGCCAGGCGAGCCAGGCGAAGGCGTAGGAATTGTTGAAGCCGCCAGAGGTACCCTAATCCACCACTACGTTCTTGACAAAGACGCCTTAATCAAAGACGTAAATCTAATTGTTGCGACAGTGAATAACTCCCCATCAATAAACATGTCAATTCGAAATGCAGCCAAAGGTTTGATCCATGGCGGCAATGTGGACCAGGGCTTGCTTAACATGGTTGAAATGGCCTTTAGGGCTTATGATCCGTGCTTTGGATGTGCTACGCACTTTGCTCTTGGACAAATGCCGTTGACGATAGAAATCTACAGTCACGAGAAGAAACTGCTTAAGACGGTAAAGCGATAGACTTTTCCTCTCTCTTTCCTTATGTCTCATGGCGGTTTCCCGTGGCCAACAGAAAGCGTAATATTCAGAAAGAATTGGAAAAGTGGCTTTTAAACGATAAGAGAGTTGTTGTAGCTGGAATTGGGAATTCCCTTCGCATGGATGATTACTTAGGTGTCAAAATCGTTCAGGCCTTGCAGGGAAGAGTTTCTGAAAGGGTTTCTTTAATCGAATGCGAAACCGTTCCTGAAAGCTTTCTTCAGCAAATAATGGATTTTGACCCAACGCATGTTCTGTTGATAGATGCTGCTGTTTTAGGCCTGAAACCCGGAGAATTGCGGCTTGTCAATCCTGAGCAACTGGTGATTTATCCTGCATTTACAACCCATATGCTTCCGCTGCGAATATTCTGCGAATACCTTTCCAAAACAACAAAAGCAAAAATCGCACTGCTACTTGTGGAGCCCGAAAAGACCGATTTCGGAGAAGGATTAACACGCAAAATAAATGCAGTAGCACAACAAATTGTCAGTATTTTACTTCGGGTTCTTCCTTAGAAATGTCATAAAAAAGAGGATTAGGAAGTTACGGGACTGACTTTCAATGCTTCTTGGAAGAGCTTCTTTGTGGCTGCAAATCTGGCCTTTTGAGCTAGAACGTCGGCTGTCACCAAGTCTAAGGCTTCTTCTGGGCACCATTTGACGCATTGGGGTTCACCCTTATCTTTACACAGGTCGCATACGAAAACGACTTTTCTTTCTGGATGAAGCATTATTGCCCCATAGTCGCATGCCTCAATGCACCATCCGCAGCCGTTGCACTTATCCTCATCAACCATTATTAATCCAGTTTCTTCAGACTGTGTCAAAGAATCTCTTGGACATGCAGCAACGCATGGTGGATCCTCGCAAAGTCTACACGTGATTGAGACATTCACCAGCGGGTTTAATCGTACAACTCTTATCCGTGATTTTAGTGGATTGAAGAATTTTTCTTTCTCCCATGAGCACATGTATTCGCAGACTTGACAGCCAGCGCACTTGTCAGGGTCTGCTGAGACGAATTTTCTCTCATGAATCTTCACCATTGTCTATTCCTCCTCGACCTTTTCGGTTTTCCACATTTTCTGCTCAACCACGGAGCTCAAGTCGTCCATACCTAACTCTGTGAGCTTTTCCATTGTTGGGATGCCCTCCTTTGTCCATCCACGAGCTTCATAATAGTCATCTAAGAGTAGGTTCAGTTCTTCTTGTGTTACGTAAGCTCCTTTGGACGGGCCTTCATCTATAATTGGCTGATGCATAACCTTGTATGGTAAAGTGTCGTCTTTTCTGCCCAGACCTTCTCTAACATTAAACACTCTTGCTACTGTGTTTATTCTCTCGCCAGCCTGCTTCATTTCTTGAGGCGTCAGTTCGAATCCAGTTACCAAATTATAGAGTTTAGTCATGTCTTCAAGTTCTTTATAGTAGGTGCCTCTCGAGAATTTGCAGACAATGAACGAGTCGATAAGGGTGTACATGTCTTCCATGTCCTTAACCATTTTTCCTCTGCCTTTCTCAGCTTTCAAGCGATTGACTTTACCTTTGACATCGAAGGCGTAAGCACCATGCCTGTTGTGGTCTGCACCGCGGAAGGAAACAGCAAAACCTAAAGCCGCAGTCTTGAGGCATCTGAGGTCGTACCCTGTGACCTCCACTCCCTTGATGTGTTGTGCCTGTTTCTCGGCTCCTCTGCCTATTTTCTCTCCAGCGACCTTCACACCATCAGCAAGAATGTCACCTATGCCATCACGTTTACCCATTTTCTCAATAAGCTGAACCAACGCTTCCTGATTGCCAAAGCGTGCATCGATTCCATCCACATCTTTCGATGTCAAGATTCCATTTTCATAGCAGTCCATAGCGAACCCGACTATTACGCCTGCGCTGATGGCGTCTATTCCGTAGTAGTTGCAGAGATCCATTCCTTTTATTATGGCGTCAAGTCTGTCCACGCCGCAGTAAGGTCCCATAGCCCATAGGGGCTCGTACTCCATCCTTGTTATCGTGCCCTTATAGGGGCCTTCTGCGACAACGCAGGTGTGCTCGCAGCGCATTGCGCAAGAACTGCACCCGATTATTTTTGCGACAAATCTCTCGTTCAGGTTCTCTCCGCTTACTTTCTCTGCTCCTTCAAAAGTGGCGTTGTTGTAGTTTCTTGTGGGCATACAATGCAATGCATTGTGGACAAGAACGTTTTCTGGAGTCCCTAATGTTCGGTATTTCTGTGTGGCTGGGCCCTTCATTCTTTCATGAAATTCTTTGACAAATTCCATGAATTCTTCTGGCTTTGCTACCGTGATGTCGCGTGTTCCACGAACAGCAATTGCTTTGAGATTCTTTGATCCCATAACTGCCCCCATACCGGTTCTTCCGGCTGCTCTGGTCTTGTCGTTTATAATGCATGCTATCCGAACAAGTTTTTCTCCAGCTGAGCCTATGGCGGCAACTCGGATGTAATAGTCTCCCAACTCTTCCCTTATTGCGTCCTCAGTATCTGCAGGGGATTTGCCTATCAGGTGTAAAGCGTCTATTAGCTGAATTGAGTCATCGTCAATCCACACGTAAACTGGTTTTTCCGCTTTGCCCTTGAAAATCACAGCGTCATATCCAGCCCTTTTCAGTTCTGTGCCAAAGGATCCGTGGGATTTCGCTTCTCCCACTCCATAGCTTTGTGGCGATTTTGAAACGAAAGCATGTCCATTTCCTCCTGTCGGCCAAACAGTGCCTGATATCGGTCCAGTTGTTAAGACTAGTGGGTTTTCGGGGCTGAATGGGTCTACTCCAGGCTTGGAATGGTGTAGCCATAATCGCATTCCGAGGCCGATTCCACCAATGTATTTTTTGGCGTACTCTTCATTCAAAGGCTCAACATACGTTTTTCCAGTTGTTAAGTCTATGTGTAAAACTCTGCCAGCATAGCCGAACAAGCATTTTCCTCCATACTTACCGTATATTAAAGGAATTATAACATTTATCGGATGAATATATTAATGTATCTGCAAAGATTCTTGTGATTCGACAAGAAAAAGAGATAGTAGAATTCTTGCTTTTGTTCTGAATAAAAGTAGGAAAAATGGAGCGGTAAGGTCGCTTATGTCGCTTCTTTCAATAGTTCCAATATGTCTTTGGTGGCGATTTTGTTTTCTACGTCAAGTACCTTTACTGCATCTTCCAAGGTTGTCACACAGAAGGGACAAGATACAGCTATAGCATCAACCTTAAGCTCTAGAGCCTCTTTGACTCGATCCACGCAAGGTCTCTTTTCTGGAAGTGCTTCTTCTGTCCAAACCCTTCCAGCTCCTCCGCCACAGCAGAAGCTGCTTTGCCTTGTTCTTTTCATTTCGACTAGTTCTAGGCCATTTATGGAGTGTAGAATCTGTCTTGGCTCCTCGTATATTTCGTTTCGTTTGCCCAAAAAGCATGGGTCATGGTAGGCAACTTTCTTTTTGACAGACTTTGTGGGTTTAAGTTTGCCTTCACTTATGGCTTCTGCCAAGAATTGCGTGTAATGCTGCACATTGAGTTTTTCGTCGGCATAGGGTTTATCGTTCTTGAAGGTATTATAACAGTGCGGTGACAGCGTAACGATCTTTTCTCCGCCAAATTTCTTGAACATTTCCATGTTGTGCAGAGCAAGTTCTTCGAACAATCCTTTTTCGCCCATCCTAAGCATGTGATCACCACAACACCACTCCTCCGTGCCTAATGTTGTATAGCTAACGCCCAACCCGTCAAACATTGAAGCCATTATTCTAGCGAGTTCACGATTTCTGAGGTCGTACGCCGTTGAACAACATACAAAGAATAAAACATCTGCTTTCATGACGGTTGGAAAGGTTTTAACGTTTAAGCCATCGGCCCATTCCATTCTTTTGCTTTGATGAGTTCCCATCGGATTATGGTACTTGTATACGCTTTCAAGCACGTCTTTAACAGTTCTTGGGATGTTTCCAGCTTCGACTAGGAGGCTGTGGTCGTCAAGTATTGAGTTGGCACAGCCGACGAGTTTGGGACAGAACAACGTGCACGAGTTGCATTGGGTGCATAGCCATATGTTGTCCGCCATCGGTCTTAATCGTTCATCCAAACCTTCATCTCTTGAATCCGTGATGAACCGATAATTGGCTGTAAGGGTTGCGGGTCCAAGAAATCTTTCATCTAATGCGGCTGGGCAGGCTGAGTAGCAGATTGAGCATTTTGTGCACAGCGTCAGGTCCCAATACTTTTTAAGGTCGAGAGGCATCTGGGCAAATTCATCAGTTTTCTTGAGAGCTTCTTCCGGCTTTAGCAGAAATGTCTTGATCTTCTTGAATGTGTCGAAGAAAGGTTGAATATCAACCACTAAGTCTTTTACGACTGGCAGGTTGGAGAGTGGCTCGATGTTTAATGAGTCAACTCCTAGATCGAGCACTTGCGTATAGCACGCTAGCATGGGTTTTCCGTTGACATTGACCCCGCAACTTCCGCAGATGCCCATTCTACATGAGTGCCTAAATGTGAGTGTTCCGTCAAGGTTGTCTTTTATGTAAAGCAATGAGTCAAGCAGGGTTGTTCCTTTACGGATAGGCACTTTATATGTAGACAGATAATGCCTTTTGATTTCAGGGTCAAATCGCTGTATCTTAAACTCAACAACTTTTTCAACTTTTGTGCTCATACATTTTCCGTCCTAATAGGTTCTCGCAACTGGCGACCACTTGGTGATCGTTACTGGGATGTACCCAAGTCTTGGGCCTTCCTTGGTAAAGTAAGCAAGTGTGTGTTTCAGCCAGTTTTGGTCGTCGCGTTTCGGGTAGTCGAGTCTTGAATGGGCTCCTCTTGACTCTGTTCTAGATAGCGCGCTGAAAATGGTGACTTCTGCAAGGTCGAGCATGAAGTCAAGCTGCAATGCATTTAAGAATCCAGTATTGAAGGGTTTTCCCTTGTCGTCAACTTTGATGTGTCTGAGCCTCTCCTTTAGTTGTCTTATGTCTTTCAATGCGGCTTGGAGTGCGTCGCCTTCACGGTATATCCAAACTTTCTGGTTCATGATGCGCCGCATTTCATCTCTGATGACTGGAACTCTTTCGCTGCCCTCGCTTCCCAATATTCCGTCGTATACTCTTTTTTCCTCTGCCGAGAGTCTTTCTTTCGGGATTTCTTTAATGCTGCTCCTCAGTGCGTGTTTTGCAGCTTCTTCGCCTGCAACTGCTCCAAAAACTAGACAATCTGCGGTTGAGTTTGTACCGAGCCTATTTGCGCCATGGACGCTAATGCATGAACATTCTCCTGCAGCGTATAATCCTGCAATTGGTGTTTCGGTTTTCATATTGGCCTTGATTCCTCCCATTGAATAGTGAGCTGCAGGTCGAATGGGAATGGGCTCTTTAACTGGGTCCACTCCACCAAGTTTTATTGCGACATCGCGTATGAGCGGCAATCTTTCGTTTATTTTTTCTTCGCCCAAGTGCGTGAGATTCAAGGCTATGTATGGTCCGTATGACCCCTGTAACCCCCGGCCTTCGAGAATTTCTGTCTGCTCTGCCCTGGAGACTACGTCGCGGGGAGCTAATTCCATTTTTTCAGGTGCATATTTTTTCATGAAACGTTCGCCATTTGCGTTGATTAGGTATCCTCCCTCGCCTCGGGCTCCTTCAGTTATCAAAACGCCTGATGGGACTAGACCTGTGGGATGGAATTGCACAAATTCCATGTCTTCCAGGGGTGCGCCTGCCCTGTATGCCATGGTCATTCCGTCGCCAGTGGTTGTGTGGGAGAATGTTGTGAATTCATATATGCGTTCGTGGCCTCCAGTTGCCAATAAAATCGTTTTCGAAGCCAGTGCGTGCATTTCTCCTGTTTCCATTTCTATGGCTGTCAAGCCAATTGCAGTGTTGTTTTCGACTATTAGCGATGTGGCGAACCATTCTTCGTAGAATCTTATGTTATCATAGGCTGTGGCTCTTCCGTATATTGCGTGCATTTCGTGGAAGCCTGTCATGTCTGCTGCAAAGCATGCTCTGGGAAAGGTGTGTCCACCAAATGGGCGTTGGTTTATTTTCCCGTCTGGCGTGCGACTCCAAGGGCATCCCCAATGCTCTGTCAATACTATCTCTTTTGGTGCTTTTCTCACAAAAAATTCCACTGCGTCTTGGTCAGCGAGGTAATCGGAGCCTTTGACAGTATCGAAGGCGTGTAGGTCGAATGAATCTTTTTCTCGCATTGCTGCGGCTGTTCCGCCTTGTGCGCATACGGAGTGTGAGCGTAATGGATGATGTTTGGAGAGCACTGCTATATCGAGTTTGTTGCTGGTTTCGGCGGCGGCTACGGCAGCTCTTAGACCTGCTAGGCCTGCTCCGACGATAATCATGTCGTGAGCGTACTTTTCCATTTGTTTTCACCTGTTTAGTGAGAATAGCCACTATTTTGTCATGTGGGTTTTATAGTTTTTCCAAAACTTTCAACTGTTGTAATGTTTGTCTCTTGCTAATTGGATTAAAATGATAGAAAGACTGGAGCAATGGCAAGAAAACAGAAGGTGTAATAGTGCTTTGGGCTTAGAAACTTTTTTATAAATTGTTTGGCATGCCATTAAGCGTTTGGTGAAAGGGTTGAAGTCGATGTTTGCAGGTGTAGATCATATTGGTGTTGCTGTGAAGAATTTGGATGAGTCAGTCGCCTTATACCGTGATGTTTTGGGTTTTCAACTTGAAGGTGTCCATGTTTTGACGGAGCGCAAGGTTAGGGTGGCGTTTTTCTCTTCTGGCAATGAGACGCGAATTGAGCTCTTGGAACCGCTCGGCAAGGACAGCCCAGTTTCCAAGTTTCTTGAAACTCGGGGCGAAGGAATACACCATCTTGCAGTTGAAGTTGACGATATCGAGTCTGCTTTAGAGGGGCTCAAAAGGAAAGGTGTAACGCTGGTCGATGATAAACCAAAGGTTGGTGTTGAAGGAAAGAAAATCGCTTTTGTCCATCCGAAGAGCACAAGAGGTGTACTTTTAGAGCTGGTGATGAAGTGACCAGTAGATTTTTGTTGATACGCGTGTTTGGATAAAGTAATGGCTTTAAGCGGAAGAGCTTTGTAGAAGTTTCTGAGGGGGATGTTTGAACCAAGTTAGAACTGTGCTCTTGATTCAGGTTTTTCACTCTTTTGCTAGTGGGATTCTTGGAGTTGCTTTACCTTTAATGATGAAAGCAAGGAACGTTGACGTTATTATGATGGGACTTGTGTTTGCGACTATGCCGTTAATTATGCAGTTTGGGAGGATGTTTTGTGCTACTGTTTCTGATTTTTTGGGTAGAAAGCCTTTCTTTGTTTCGAACGGGTTTTTAGGAATTGTTTCAAGTTTCATATACTATCTTAGCCGGACGCCTTTGGAATTTTTGTTTGGTAAGGTTGTCGAAGGAACTAAGGAGGGCACGGTGTGGGCTGTAAATAGAGCTTTTCTTCTGGAAAAGAGTGAAGGACATTGGAGGATTCTGGTTCATTTGAGAACTGTTGTTTATGTTGCTTATGCCATCGGAAGTCTGCTAGCAGGGTTCTTTGTAGTTTGGTTCCTATTTGAAGGGACTATGCTTCTGTGTGCGTTGTTTGGATTTCTTGTTGTTTTGCTTTCTTTGCTTCTGGTTGGTGAGAGAAAGGAAAAGTTCAGCTTTGACAGGGTTTTACGGTTTTTGGATTTGAGGAAAAAGGATAGCATTTTTAAGATTTTTTTGATTCTGTTGTTTGTAATGGGGGTTTCTTTTGGGTTTATTGGTGGCTTCGTTATACCATGGTTCCTAAGCGGAAATGGCTTCACTGCTGAAAGCATTGGGCTGATTGTGGGAACACAAACATTCTTGGCTGGCTTGTTTTCGCATGTTTTTGCAAAAAGCTCGAATTTCAGGAGACTTATTCTTTCTAGCGGGGTTTTGTATTCTGCTACTTTCCTATTGCTTGGTTTTTCAAGTTTCATTCTTGCGGGTATTATTGTAATTTTCTACGGTGTCGTACAAGGGACGGCCAGCGTTGGTCAAGAGGCGATTTTATCTAGAATATGTGCCAAAGAGTCTTATGGAACTGATATTGGCTTATTGATGACAGGGCTTCACATTGGAGAAACGCTAAGCTTAGCTTTGTCAGGATATATTATTTCGTTGTACGGTTTCATGACTGTGTTTGTACTTGCAGCGTTAACTTATGTGGTCTTTTATGTAGGTTCATACCTGATTTTAAAGGAGTGACAGCATGTCTGCGAACATAAAAGCGGAAAGGGTCGAGAAAAGCTTACAGCTCGGACGTTTGGGAAAAAACATATTTTTTAGGCGCGAAGTTGTTTCGACGAACGATTGGGCTAAGGAATTGGCTGAACTTGGGGCTTCCGAAGGAACTGTAACTGTCGCTGGAACTCAAACTGGCGGACGTGGAAGACTGGGAAGGACCTGGATTTCACCTAAAGGTGGATTGTGGCTTTCGGTTATTCTTAGGCCTGAACTATGTGCGGTTGAAGCGGTCAAGCTTGTCTTTGTGGCTGGCTTAGCTGTGGCAGGGGTTCTGCATGAACTGTATGGCTTGAAGGCTGAAACCAAATGGCCTAATGATGTTTTGGTGAATGGTCGCAAAGTCTGCGGAATACTCACAGAAATGAAAACAATAGGCGAAACAGTAAACTATGTCATAATTGGCATTGGAATCAACGCGAATTTCAAAGTAGGAAACAACTTTCCTGAAGAGTTGATCATGGCTACGACATCGCTTGAGAATGAGCTTGGCAAAAAGGTTCAGTTGGAATTGCTGTTTGGAGCATTGCTTAGAAAGCTCGAAGATATTTATGAGCAGTTCACAAGGGAAGGGTTCAGTTCAATTCTGGACGAATGGAAAAGACATGCTGGTTTTATCGGGTGCCCGATAGAAGTCCGAAATCGAACCGAGAAGTTCTATGGTTTGGCTTTGGATGTTGATCAAGACGGCGCGTTGATCCTGAGGCTTGAAGATGGAAAAGTAAAACGTGTGTTGATGGGAGACGTTTCTCTACGATGAAGCTGAAAGGGGGTTCACTTCGGTCTTTTTCCTGTAATGTAAAAGCCTCGTTTTTCGAGTTGTTCGAGTAGCTCTTTTGGCTTTAGGAACCATTGTCCCCATTTTCTACAGATGTGTTCTGTCCAGCTGTAGTTTTCGTAGGTGAATTTTTCCTTGCGGTTTCCTTCAAGCGGGATTTTTGCATTCATCTTGCGGTAGTAGTCTTGAGCAAGATAGCCTTCGTCCATCGCGTTCATGGCTTTTGAAATCGTTTTATCGCCGAATTTGGGGTATTTGTCCTCGAACAGCGTGTATTCCATTGGGTAGCGTGGTCTTGGTGGCGGGTCCTCTGCTGGGTAGCCCATTGCTAGCTGAACCAGCGGAAAGACTCTTTTTGGCAAGTTGTATTCTTTTGCGATTTTGTCTGCTCTGAACATTGCGCCTCCGAGGAAGCAGCTTCCAAGCCCTAGGCTTCTGCCAGCAACAACCATGTTCTCCGCCATTAGAGACGCATCTTGAATTCCAAAGAATAGAAGTGTTAAGTCGTTTGTGACTATTTTCCAGTTTCTCTTCGCCATTATGAGTTCGAACTTGTGGGAATCGACGCATATGGTGAACAGTAGCGGGGCTTTGAATGGGTTTCGCTGTCTTTTTCGTGATAGGAGGACGCTGTAGGCTTGTGAAGCGAAGGGTGCTTGCTGACCCGCTCTGACAATGGTTTGTATTACCTTGTCTGTGGGCATTTCATCCTTGTATTTTCTTATTGATTTGTGGTCGAGCATGGTTTGGATGACAAGATTGAATTTCATGGCTCTCTCTTCTTTAGGCTTAAATCCAAGCTTTTTCTGATATATAGTTTCTTCTAAGAGTATGACTGGCTATGGTTGTGGTGATGGCGTGGCTGTGAATTTTTTTGTTGGTTCTGAATTTAAGGAGTTTAGTAGATATTTGGGACGGATTGGACTGTATAGGGAAGAGGGGGAGCTTGAGAAGCTAGAGGCTTTTCTTAGGAATGGATTGTTTAATCTTATTGTTTGGCGAAAAGACGGCGAGATTGTTGGTCATGCGATTTGGCATGAGAGTAATACTGAGGAGCATAGGACGGGCGACCCCCGAGATGAAGAGGATAGGGAAGCGTTGCGGAGGCTTCTTGGTGGGAGAAGAGATTTTGTTGAGTTGCATGAGGTTTGGCTTTTGGAAGAGCTTAGGGGGAAAGGGTATGGTGAGAGGTTTTTTGAGTTTTTCGAAGAATATATGCTTGGTAAGGGTTATGAAGGGATAGTTTTTTGTGCGCATCATCCAGCAGCCTTGGCTATTTGTCGCAAGCGCAGATACAAGGAAGGCGGTCTTATAGATATAGAAGGAACAGCCGAATACGTCTTCTACCTTCAATTAATGAAATAACCTTGTGAAGCTATGGTAAGTTTACGTTTTCTTGATTAGACCGATGAGTGCGATTATGATGCCAACCAACGCCATCAGTCCGCCTAGAATCTCTATGGCTGTCCAGAAACTCATGTAACCACTCGTAAAGAACGTTGTTAAGCAATTTCTCTGAGAAGCATAAAAGCCCAAAGCTACGGCCATAGAGTGAAACCAAGTAGAACCAATCTTATTCGGAATACCAAAAAGAATAGCTTGTGAGCGAATCTTCTGTTGTACTTGAATCTGGCTGAAGATATAACGTGTAGACACCTTTACCGTGCGAATTGAAGGCTGGAGAGAGGTTGAATGTTATTTGGAATGTGTTGCCAGTTTGAATCCATGCTGGTGCTGTTATTGCAATGCCCTCTGATGATTCATAGCCTGATGGAACAGCCATACCAACAAAAGACCCCATGTCATAGCTACCACTAAATAATGGCTGTTCTAGTTGTTCACGTGCTAAACTGGATGGTGAACTATCATAAAATATGTTAATCCATTCAGCCGATAGGTCGCTACGTTGGAAGATACCAATCATTATAACTTCGCCATTCTTGGAAACATTAAATGTTGACCATTCGATGTAATCATTCTCAAAATCTTGGACAAAATACACGTTGTTATTATCGAAAGCTATTCCAATGCTGACTTTATTGTGAAATGGATTCAGAATGTTATCTCTGTGACCCCAATCCCAGTCTGAATCATTATGAATCATTTGCCATTCCAAGTCTCTTATTGCGTCTTTTATGTCGAAAGGAACGCTACTATAGTACCATGCGATATTCTCTTCTATGGAACCTTTCCCTCCAGCTAAAGTGTACCGCATGTATGGCTTGTAGCCCTTCGTATCCCAATGACTGAGGAAATGGTGCTTAAGCATGTTATTGGCGTGTTGCTGACCTGAATCTATAGAGCTTAGGGTTACATTCGATAAGCCATTGCGTGACCTGTCAGAGTTAATAATAGATAAAGCATAATCCACTAACTCTTCATAGCCATAGGTTGGAGACGGTTGTAATCCGAGTTTTTTCTGAAAGGCCGATAACATGGAAGGGGCGTTCCAGACGAAAGCACCCAAAACCAATGCAGCAAGTAAAATAGTCAGAATTTTACCGATGCGTGGTAAAGAACTTATAAAGGTAGTTATCGAACTTGCAGTAATTACTACACCAAGAATGACCAAAAAGCCCCCAATAAAAACTAGAGGGATTGGTATAAACCATACAAAAATTATTGTCCAAAATAACGGATTATAAATCTCCCAAATAATAATTCCAAGCCCTAGGAAAAATAGAGCACAGCCCGTTAATACACCCCCTAAGGCTTTTCTTGTTTTTTCTTTTAACTCAGGCTGTTTTGGCTTTTCTCTTGTTTCTAGTCCATCTTTTAATTCGATTATGTCATGTGGAAAACTTTTCATTTGAATCCATTTATATCCACATTCTTCACATTCAAAGGTCATGGTTTTTGCGTCATAATCTATCATTTTACTAGACGGAGAATGACATTTTGGACATATCCCCACGCGAGTTGTTCTTTCTTCTATTATCTTTGACGTTACAAAGTCGGGTGGCTCTTTAGGCAGATTCGGGCATTGATGGTTCTCTGGAAGTCTATGCTCTGAACAGAATATTTTTCCGCAGTAATTACACTTGAAGGGAAACAGAACTTCTTCACCACATTGTTCGCACTTTGACATATTTCCCCTTATAGTTCAATGAGTTTTATCCTGCATAAGTAAATTTTGGTTCTCTCAACTCCTTGTCGAATTTTTCTTTATGGAAGGTAAAGTTATAATACCTTAGAGTTCTCCATAGGTCTAAATATTCATTGGAATAATATAATCATTCAATTTGAGGGAATGCTAAATGACAGCGATAAAGGAACCTTCGGTTGATGAAAAAATTCGGCGTTCCCGTGACCTAAGCGAACAAGCTAAACTCGGCGGCGGACAAAAACGCATAGAAGAACAACACGCCAAAGGCAAACTAACAGCACGCGAACGGATCGAACTATTGCTTGACCCAGGTACCTTCAACGAACTCGACAAGTTCGTTGTGCATCAATGCACAGAATTCGGCATACAAGACAGAAAATTCCTGGGCGACGGCGTAGTAACAGGCTACGGCACAATAGATGGCAGACTCGTCTATGTCTTCTCGCAAGACTTCACCGTTTTCGGCGGCTCCCTCGGCGAAATGTTCGCAAAAAAGGTCTGCAAACTCATGGATTTAGCCCTAAAAACAGGTGCACCAGTTATAGGCTTAAACGATAGTGGCGGAGCGCGCATACAAGAAGGCGTTGCAAGTCTTGCTGGATATGGCGACATATTCTTCCGCAACGTTATAAGCTCAGGCGTAGTCCCACAAATAAGTGCAATAATGGGACCATGTGCAGGCGGAGCCGTCTATTCGCCAGCTCTGACAGACTTCATTATCATGGTGGACAAGACTAGTCACATGTTCATCACTGGTCCAGACGTAGTCAAAGCCGCACTAGGACAAGAAGTGACTTTCGAAGACCTCGGAGGAGCAATGGTGCACAGCCAAACCAGTGGAGTCGCACATTTCACAGCAAAAGATGAAGAACACTGCATGCAAATCATCAAAAAACTCCTAAGCTATTTGCCAAGCAATTACCTCGAGGACCCGCCAGCCGCAGAGCCTACAGACGACCCAAACAGAACAGACGAGACCATTGCTCATATACTGCCAGACGACCCAGACAAGCCATACGACGCAAAAGAAATTATCACTCACGTGGTGGACGACGGCGAATTCTTCGAAATCCAGCCCTTGTGGGCACAGAACATTGTGATTGGTTTTGCACGCCTAAACGGTAAGACAGTTGGCATAATAGCCAACCAACCCGCCCACTACGCAGGAGCATTAGACATAAACAGCAGCATGAAGGCAGGCAGATTCATACGCTTCTGCGACTGCTTCAACATCCCAATAATTACATTCGTAGACGTGCCAGGCTTCCTACCCGGCACAGAGCAAGAACACGGCGGGATAATAAAACACGGCTCCAAACTATTATATGCTTACTGCGAAGCAACAGTGCCAAAAATCACAACAATACTACGCAAATCCTACGGCGGAGCCTACGACGTTATGGGAAGCAAACACTCAGGCGCAGACATAAACTATGCATGGCCAACAGCCGAAATCGCCGTCATGGGCCCCCACGGAGCCATCAACATAATCTTCCGTAAAGAAATCGCAGAAGCCAAAGACTCAGAACGAAAACGCATGGAACTCGTCAGCGAATATCGCCAGAAATTTGCAAACCCCTACATCGCAGCGCAAAAAGGCTACATAGACGAAGTGATCGAACCATCGGAAACCAGACCAAAACTCATAAGTGCACTAGAAAGCCTAACAACAAAACGCGAACCAAGACCATCCAGAAAACATGGAAACCTGCCCCTATAAGCCAAAACAAAAAACTAGCCTGTGTGCACTCCATTCTTAATGGTGCTCTTCCATGATGAAAAGAAAAGGATTAACACGCGACGTGATAATTCAAACTCTTGCGGATGCCTTGAAACCGCTCGACTACGTACACGCCTTTTACGAAGGAGGCGCTGCAGCCTTCAACCGAATTGACGAATGGTCTGACATTGACCTCTATGTAGTTGTGGATGACCCAAAGGTTGATGAGACATTCCTGGTGATTGAGGAGGTTTTGAAATCGTTGTCCCCTATTAAACGAAAACTTGCTGTGCCGCAAACTCCATTTCCAGGGGTTTCCCAAGCTTTTTACAAATTGGAGAACACAAACGAGTATCTCCTTATCGACCTAGTTATCCTTAAGCTCAGTTCCCCAGACAAGTTCCTAGAACCTGAGATACATGGTAATGTTGTATTCTATTTCAGCAAAAGCAATAAGTTGGAGCCTAACCCGCTACATAAGAATGAATTTATCGAGAAACTGCTTGCGAGATTGGAGCGATTAGAAGCAAGATTTGATCTGTTCAACCCTTTTGTACAGAAAGAGCTAAACAGAGGTAACTTTCTTGAAGCCATAGATCTTTATCACGCTTTTACTCTTGCGACGCTAGTTGAGATTTTGCGAATCAAGCAGAATCCTATCCATTATGACTTCAAGATGCGCTACATACACGATGAACTGTCATTCGATGCAATCAAGAAACTGGAGCACCTTCACTTTGTCAAAGATGCGACGGATCTGCAAGGAAAATATCGCGAGGCAACAAATTGGTTTCATAGGCTAATGTCAGAGATTGATAAAGAACACATAGGAAGATAGTTAGAATGACGAAGATGCATTGTCCTAAATTGTTAGGAAAGATAATAAGCTTGTTTGAGGTTTATTTTTCGCATGTTTCTTTGAGAAGGGAGAGCTGATGAATAGAGATGCGATCAAAACCGAAAAAGATGTTAGAAGTTTCTTGTCTAACAAGACAGAATTCGAAAGGGAAGTTCTGGTTGCTACATTTAAGATTCCAAAGGGAAAAATCAGCACATATAAAAGGATAGCAGAGAAAGTTGGCAGACCCCGTGCTTATAGAGCTGTTGCGAATGCGTTGCACAAGAATCCGCTTCACCCGATTGTTCCTTGCCACCGTGTTGTCAGGTCTGATGGCAGATTTGGCGGAGAAAAGAAAGGAGCCGAATCAAGAATGAAATTCGTAGGGCAAGAGGGTGTACCTGTCAAAAACGGCAGAGTTGAGCTGAGCGAGAAAATACTGCACTAACTTGCTACAAAGTTGTTCTAGTAACCGCTTGGCAAAATGCTAGAAAACCTCCTGGTGGAGATTCCGCCACAAGCAGATTCTGACGATGCAGAATAATCAGATTAATCAGAAAAGCATAAATAGTTCGAATTCTCTCCAATCCCTGTCAACAGGGATGAAAAAAATGTCATGCGACGAAGAAATAAAAAAGACAGTAAAGGAATCGTATGGAAAAATCTGGGAAGCTGAAGGAACTTGTTGCAGTCCTTCGCCAAGATCATCTAAAATCATCTCACTCTCTTTACAAGGGGTACATGAAGCTTTGTTAGATGAAATCAGACCTCTTGAAGGAAAGAAAATTCTTGATGTTGGATGCGGAACTGGCGACACTGCTCTGAAATTGGCAAAGGAAGTGGGTCCAAATGGAAAGGCAGTGGGCATAGATTTCTCTTCGGAAGGAATAAGGAAAGCCAAAAAGAAAGCACTGGAATTAGGATTAGACAGGGTCACTGAGTTCAGAGTTGCTGACGCTGAAAAGCTGCCCTTTGAAGACGATTACTTTGATGTAGTGATTAGCGAATGCGTGGTATGCCTAGCACCTAATAAGCAGACGACGCTTAGCGAGAAGGCTCGAGTGCTTAAGCCTGGTGGGAAAATAGTGATGCATGACGTGGTTTCTAAGGCGCCAATGCCAAAAGCTGTTCAAACAAATCCACAACTTTACTGCGGATGTATAGGTGGAGCTGTTGCGAAAGAGGACTATGTCAGAATGCTCAAACAAGCTGGACTGACGGAGATAAAGACTGTTGATTATTCAGACAAACCTGCCGTACTTGGTTATCCAATTTCAATAAAGAGAGCTCTGGATTCGCAAATTCTATTGACTGCCACGGGCATAGAGGATGATAAATACTTTCAAGAAATGGTCAACTTCGTTCGAAACGGCGGAGTCGGATACGCGTTCTTCACTGCAAAAAAACCTTTGGTTAACCAATCCTAATCGTTGAGAAAAAGCGTAAAGAGGAAGCAAAAACAATGGTAAAAAAGAAAGACGAAGAGAAAAGTTGCGGAGTTATTGTGACCAACGGATGCTGCAAACTTGAGGCTCTGGTCAGTGTGGATGAACGTGGACAAATAGTATTACCCAAGGACTTGCGCGAAAAAGCAGGAATAAACGCAGGCGACAAATTGGCTATTTTGGCTTCTGAAAAGGAAAAGAAAGTTTGTTGCATCATGCTCATGAGAGTAGAGGAGCTTACAGAAAGCATCAGAAAAGCATTGGGACCATTGCTTCAAGAATTAGTGAAATGACCCTCAAGCTTTCCCTTTTTTTCATTTGTCTTGCTTTGCCATCTCTCAGTGCTTGTTCTTACTTAGTGAATGTTATTTTGCAAGCTGTGTTATAGAAGTGTGCCAGATTTTCTGTTTCCTCTTTGATCAGCTTTCTAACATTCTCAGGAATCTTGTAAAATGTTTCTATGGCTATGTGCAGGTGTTTTCCTTTCTTCTTGTAAGTCCATACGCCTTCTGCTCTTCCATTTAGTAGGACTACTGGCGACAGCCATCCTGCCTTACGATAAATTCGCTTGTAGTAGGCGTTATCCACAAGAAGGCTTTTGTCCTTATGTCCCAGCATGAAACAGTCAAAGCTTGGCAACAATCGAACACTTTCTTCGTTAAACATTGCTTTCTGTAACAATCGCAAATCGTCGCGAAGCAACACGCCAGTTTTATCTGCCATTTTCACCTCTACAATGTCATCGTCAATTCGTTCGCTAATTCGAATTGCCTCGCTGACAGTCATGCCTGACCAAGCCGCAAAATCAGCGAGACCAGCTGGACCATACCCATGTAGATACCGTCGCAAAAGCATATTTTCCGCCTTTTCTGCTGGCAGGTTTTCCATTTGTGGTAGCCATTTGTCTCGGCGCACAAAAGTAATCTCCTGCCCGCGACTGGGACCAAAAACCACAAGCCCTTGTAGACATGCCTGCTTGACTATGCCTCCCCAACTATGCTCTACCCAGCGTTTGGCTTTTTCTCCCAAACGCGCTGATACATGTTGAGCAAGCTCCTTCCGCGTTAGAACCTCATCAGCTAACCCTTCAACGATAGCTCTCACCATTGCATCCATCTCAGAATGACTAATCCCATATCTTGCAAGCCATTCGCGTTCTCTACGCAAACCTTGACGCAAAAGACCGCCAGTATAGATAGGAAGGTCATCTGCGGCTAGTAAATGCAAGGCTCCACGCATACACCAAGTCTTAGCTAAGCTGCGTTCTCTCTGCAGAGCACAAGTGATATCTTCTCGTGTGAGGTCTTTAACTCGCGCCAACAAAGCTAGCTCAGAAGCTGACATGAGTTGAGCTTGGATCCCACAAATATCGCTTACAACAGTTTTCAGCAATTGTAATGGGGCACGCCGGACTAGGTGATGCCTGTTCAAACGGAAAGCAACGACCTGTGCGTTTGAGAAAGAATCCAAATTCTGCAAACCTCACTGTAAACCGTTTTTATTTGGCTATCTCAAGCTCAAAATGGCTTAAAACTTTAATCCAACCAACCAACCAAAAATTACGTCTAGTGGGCATTCTTGATTTTGCGGAAAAGTTATAGCTGAACCGAAACAGACTACAATGTTTGGCAGTTGATAGGTGTTAAGATTGGTTGACATACAGACAGTTTCGATAGCTATTGCGTCTGCAAGCGTTGTGGCAGGAGTTGTCTACTATGCCTTTCAAATTAGACATCAAACCAGAATAAGGAAAACAGACCTAATCATAAGACTATATTCAAGGATGCATAGCAGCGAATTCGAAGATACATACCCGAAGATTATGAGTCTCCAATTCGAGGACTATGAGGACTTTGTGAAGAAGTACGGCCCACGGCATTCTGGAAAAAGCCCAGAAATTGACAGAGCAATCGGTGCTGTTTGTGGTTTCTTTGAGCTGGTTGGCACTCTTCTCTTCAGAAAGCACATTGACCTTGTGCTGGTGTACGATGTCTTTGGCGTTGGAATGGTCAAGGAGGTCTGGGAAAAGACCAAGCCACTGACAATGGGTATGAGAGCAGAAAGAGGGAAGAATTGGGGAGTAGGATTTGAGTATCTCTATAATGAGCTTATGAGAAAAGAACTACAACTAAGGAAGACTTTGCCGAAGGCATATCTCCAAACAGCTTCTAATTCCAAATCCTCCAATAAGTCTTCAAGGTGTTAGAAATGGTTGACGTCCAGACTGTTTCTATTGCTGTTGCTTCTGCTGGTGTGTTCGCTGCAGCTATTTACTACATTCTCCAGCTTAAGCATCAGAGCAAAGTGAGACAAACAGACCTTCTGGTTAGGCTTTTCTCATGACGATGACCAAGGACTTTGCAGAAGCTTGGGAGAAGGTTATGGGAGAGAGGGAAATCCTGGATTACCGTGACTACTGGAAGAAGTATGGATTTGTTGAGGTAGATGAAGTGTTTTGGTTCTTTGAGCAACTGGGCAGACTTTTGCAGAGGGGACTCATCGACATTGACCTACTGCCAATACCCTATGGACAAGTCAAGCTCTTTTGGGAAAAAATCGAGCCAATAAAAGAAGGAGCAAGGAAATATTTCAATGAACCAAAACTTGGTCAAGGGCTCGAATACCTCTACAATGAATTAAAGAAAAGAGAACAACGAAAATAGAAGACACTTCTAGGCTTGTATGGAGAAAAAAGGTTTTCTTTGGGATAAAACTTACCTTTGGTGGGTTGGCAGCTGGCGCTGCCACACGTCAGCTGAAATAGAACCAACAGCAAAAAGGATAAAACTTTACCCCAACCAACCCAAAACGACGGTGAACTAGAAGCATCAAAGCTGAATTGATGTTCATCTTCTTATTGCCTCGATGATTATTGAGTGCGGGATCAATGTGTGTTTCCTAAGCGAGTGATGTGCTGAGACCCCTTTCGATGTTGGCCTTGGTTCGTTCAATCTCGTGACAACGAATCTGCTCTTGTATAGTGCTTGGAAATAGTCGGTCAACGTCCTGTGGAATGATGTTGTCTGGAAGGGCTCAACAAGTCTCTTCATGTCCCATGCGACTTCGCATCTTGCGGTGCCAAAGTACTTCCTTATCTCCAAGTATAATGCCTTCTTCTCGGCAGCATCATCTGTCCCTTCCTCATACTTCCATACTGCAATGGGTTCTCCATCTATTGTTACACCAAATTCAAAACAGGGATGAGTGATTGAGAAGACAAATCTTCCATTCTTTTCCAGAACTCTGGCAACTTCTGAAATGGCATCTTCATAGCGTTCAATATCCATAAGAGCCATGAAGCACGTAACCACGTCAAAACGCTCGCTTTCTAACTCCTTCAAGTCAGCTGCATCTGATACGTAGTACCTTATGCCCAGCCTGTCTCTTTCCTCCATTTGCCTTGCCAGCTTAATCATCTCTTCCGAAAAATCCACACCTATTACTCTGGCCCCGCTTTTGGCCAAAATCCTTGTGTTGTATCCTTCACCGCACGCCAAATCCAGAACACGTTTGCCTCTAATATTCCCAATCATCCTGAAGGTAGCAGGATTATTCATTTCCTCCCTGTAGTAGTCCTTGCCCTTCCGAACGAAGTCTGCCCAAGACTTCGAAGCGTCATCCCACTCTCTCGAAACCTTATCATCAGTCATAAGACCACCAAAGTCCATTACATCATTAATCAGAAAACCACCAGCATAAGGTTTTATCCAAAAAAATCAGTTATCGGTATAGGATGCAAAAGTACAATGGGCTGGTTGGTTAAAACTTTGATCCCAAAAATACGTACAATCTTAGCTGACTCAAACCTAGAAGCATAATGAAACTAAAATTGGATGTTTGTCAACAGAAGTCTGCCTGAGCCTTTTTCTTCATTAGCCACGGATAAGTAAGCCGTATATGGAAATCAAGATAAGGGGTATATGAAGAAACAGCATCCAAAGAGTATAGCCTGGCATTACGAACAATGACATGGCATTGAACAAACCAATTAGCAAGCCTACGAAACTTGTGATCCTGAGAAGAGGCTTGTTAACCTTTGGATAAACAAGAGTCAGTATGGCTATGACGACAGGAGCAGTGGGACAAAATGCTACGCCGAAAGATGATGTAAGCAGCAACATAGGACTAAAATTTGGACTCAAATCAGCGTTAACCGGAAACCAGAAAGCCAAAACAGAAAAGGGGATTACCCAGTATCTCCAGAAAGGAAGGCGATGGAAAACATATTCATTCTGAAGTGTGAAGACTTCCCAAATCCAAAATAAACCCACGATCAAAATCATTGCCAGATTCCCAGTTATCACTGCGAGCCCGTAGTTCTCAGTTACAGCGATGTGCTGACCAAACGCAAAAAAGAGAAACAGAATTCCGAAATAAGCGTCAGCTACTCTACCTATCTTCCGTCCATATCGATAGAGAGCAATAAGCAGTGCAATGGTCGCCACATGAATATATGGACTTAGCCAAGAGTGTGCATCGGAAGTCTGCATGATAACCTCTTTGATTACAAGTGATGTGTCTTGTGGCGGGAAGGGCTTGGAAGTAATTGGTGGAAGAAAAGTGCAAAGAAGAAGCACTATGAGAATTGCGAGTAATCTCTTATCGTAGCTCATAGACACTTTTGATTAGCCAGATGTACTTTAAACTTGCTCGTTCAACAAAGCAAAACTATCAACGAAAAGACGTCTCCAACACCTAAATAAATTAATACGGCTTCACCTACCCTTTCTAATCTCAAGTTCAATCTATATATAAGGGGGGTCTAGGCACTCTGACTAAACCAGTCAAAATCACCGACACAACATTCCGAGACGCACACCAATCTTTAATGGCAACAAGAATGCGAACAGACACAATGCTCCAAATAGCAGAAAAAATCGACCAAGTTGGCTTCTTCTCACTCGAAATGTGGGGAGGCGCCACATTCGATGTTGCAATACGCTACTTGGCCGAAGACCCTTGGGAACGCATCCGCCAACTTAAAAGCCGCATCAAACGAACACCACTCCAAATGCTGTTGCGCGGCCAAAACGTCGTCGGCTACCGCAACTATCCAGATGATGTTGTCATAAAATTCGTCGGGAAGGCGGCTGAAAACGGTATAGACATCTTCCGTGTCTTTGACGCCTTGAATGATATCAGAAACATGGAAGTCGCCATCAAAGCCATCAAAAAAGAAGGTGAACACGCTCAAGGCTCAATCTGCTACACAATCAGTCCAGTCCATACCATAGAGTACTATGTGAAAATCGCCAAAAAACTAGCCGAACTGGACTGCGATTCGATCTGCATCAAAGACATGGCAGGCATGCTCGCACCTCAACCCGCGTACGACCTGATAATCTCTCTCAAAAAGGAAGTAGGTTTACCCGTGCACCTGCACAGTCACAGCACAAGCGGCATGGTCATGATGACATATCTGCGTGCTTGCGAAGCAGACGTAGACATAATCGACACAGCCTTTTCGCCATTGGCATGGGGCACTTCTCAGCCTCCAGTCGAATCCGTCGTCGCCGCTTTGAAAGGGACACCATACGATACGGGATTAGACCTAGAACTGCTAAGCGAAATCGGAGAATACTTCAGAGAGCTGCGCGAAAAATACTACGACCAAATAAAGCTGATCGACCCAAAATCTGAACGTGTAGACGCCTCAATAATAGTTCACCAAATCCCAGGCGGAATGTTTTCCAACCTTCTAGAGCAACTAAAGGAACAAAAAGCACTCCACAGACTGAAAGAGGTACTGGAAGAAGTTCCCAAAGTCAGAAAAGAACTTGGCTATCCGCCACTAGTCACGCCTACAAGCCAGCTTGTCGGCATCCAAGCAGTTCTAAACGTCATCTCGGGCGAACGCTACAGTATTGTTCCGAAAGAGATAAAGGATTACGTAAAAGGCTTGTATGGCAAACCACCAGCCCCAATCGATCCAAAAGTAAAAAAGAAAATAATCGGCGAAGAGAAACCCATAACAACCCGTCCAGCAGACCTCCTAGAACCAGCCCTAAACAGAATACCTGAAGACGTAAAGGCATACATAGAAAGTGAAGAAGACAAGCTAACATACGCGCTCTTCCCACAAACAGCCCTAGAGTTTTTCAGGAAAAGAAAAACTAGAAGAGAAGAAGTCAAAACAGCAGTCCTTCCAGAAAGGCTCTTGGAACTTGAAGAAGTTGGAGCAATCTCTGCAGCAGTTGCAACTTATCTAGCCAGTTCACGGGGGACAAAGGCGCTTATCCCCATAAAACCGAAAAGCTCTAGGTCAAACTGGGTTTTGGCTGGCAGGCAAAGCTTAGCCGAGCATGGTGTGTAGCAATGCCAACCTACGAAATCCTCATAGAAGGCAAGCCCAGAAAAATCGAACTAGCAAAGACAGGCGAAAACACATTCATAGTTAAGATTGATGATAAAACTTTAAATGTTGAATCGCTAGCAGACGCACCAAACTTGGAAAAGAGGTTCGGGATAAAAATAGGCGACAAAGCATACCAGATAGAATTATCCAAAATTGATCGAGATAAGCGCTTTTCAATAAAAGTCGAAGAGGCCTCATTCAAGGTCGAAGTAAAGACTCCAACGGCGACAAAAAAGGCATTAACGACCTTCGAGCCAACCTCTTTGACGCCAACAATGAAGACCTTAGCTCCAAAACAGGTTGTTGAAGGAGCAGTGATCGCGCCTATGACGGGCAAAATAATTTCGGTCAAAGTTAAAAAAGGCGATCAGGTGAAAGCTGAACAAGTTCTCTGCATTATCGAAGCCATGAAGATGGAAAACGAGATAACCGCGGCAAAATCTGGGACAGTTCAGGAAATAAATGTTTCTGAGGGCTCACCTGTAAGCGAAGGCGAAGTTCTGCTTGTTATAGTCTAGAAGATTGACGGTGGCTTGTACTCGCCGAAGACTTCACGCAGAACATCACATATCTCACCTAGAGTTGCGTATTCTTTCGCTGCTTGGAGCACGAATGGCATGAGATTTTTCTCCTCACTTTCGGCGGCTCGCCGCAGTTGGCCCAAGGTCTCGTTCACCTTGGCCTGATTTCTTTGCCTTTTTATCTCTTGCAATCGTTCAACAAGCTTCTTCTCAATCTTCGGGTCTATCTGCAGAATCTTTATTGGGATTTCTTCTTCGGTCACAAATTCATTTACGCTTACAACAACTCTTTTTTTGGATTCAACTTCTCTTTGATAGCGATACGCGCTTTCTGTAATTTCACGTTGCATGAAACCCTTCTCAATTGCAACTACAGCCCCGCCCATTGCGTCGATTTGCTCAATGTATTTGGCTGCTTTTTCTTCAATCTCGTTTGTCAAATACTCAATGTAATATGAACCTGCCAATGGATCAACAGTATCAACAACACTGCTTTCATAAGCGATTATCTGTTGGGTTCTAAGTGCGACAAGCACTGCTTGGTCGCTTGGTAATGCGTATGCTTCGTCAAACGAGTTTGTGTGTAACGATTGGGTTCCGCCTAAAACTGCGGAGAGCGCTTGAAGCGCGACTCTGACAATGTTGTTGTAAGGTTGCTGAGCCGTGAGTGAGACACCAGAAGTCTGTGTGTGAAAGCGCAGTGTCCACGAGGCTGGGTTTTTGGCTTCGAAACGCTCTCTCATGATCTTCGCCCATAATCTGCGGGCTGCACGGAACTTGGCTATTTCCTCGAAGAAGTTGTTGTGAGCCGCGAAGAAGAAGGATAGTCTCCCTGCAAATCTATCTAGATTTAAGCCTCTTTCAATTGCTGCTTGAACATAGGCAATCGCGTCTGCAAGGGTGAATGCAACTTCTTGCACTGCCGTGGCTCCAGCCTCGCGAATATGATAGCCACTTATGCTTATAGTGTTCCATTCAGGCATTTTTTGAGAGCAATATTCGAAGATGTCGGTAACCATTCGCATTGAAGGCTTAGGCGGAAAAATGTACATTCCTCTTGCCACATACTCCTTTAAAACGTCATTCTGAACCGTTCCGCCAAGCTTAGATTGTTCAACCCCTTGTTTCTCTCCAACTGCGACGTACATGGCAAGCAAAACATTTGTAGGGGCATTAATGGTCATAGAAGTTGTAATCTTATCAAGCGGAATTCCGTTGAAAACTATCTCCATATCTCTCAAAGTGCTTACGCTCACTCCAGCCTTGCCAACTTCACCGCGAGCCATCAGATGGTCACAGTCGTAACCCACCTGAGTTGGGAAATCAAACGCGACACTCAGGCCCTTTTGACCTTCTGCAAGTAGGTATTTGAAGCGTTGGTTTGTCTGTTCAGCCGTTCCAAAACCTGCATACTGCCTCATAGTCCAAAATCTGGCCCTATACATTGTTGGATAAACGCCGCGCGTGAAGGGGTATTCACCCGGGAACCCTAAGTCCCGTAAATAGTCAAGGTTCGCATTGTCAAGCGGTGTATAAACTCGGCTGACCGAAATGTCAGAGCTTGTTGAAAACTCGCCCCTCTCTGGGAGCTTTCCGAAACTTTTGGAAACCGTTTCCTTCTGCCACTTTCTCTTTCGTTCATTAATCTCATTCAGCTTGCTCTTGTCAAACATTTTCTTGGAGCACCCTTAAAATTAGACTGTCTGATAAACATAAAAGAATTGTTAGTGAAGTTTAGGACTTTTGAATGACATTTACCTCGATGGCTACGAAGCAAAGGGTTAAAATCGTCTTGGAGAGATTTACTCAAAAAGCTTGGCTATTTTTTCCCCAATCTTGTAACAGTATCCTTCTTTGCCTATCCATTTGAATAATATCCCATCACTCCAGCTGTAACCATCGAGGAGGTGAGCCGCAACTACCTCGCCTATAAACCAAACATGGTCACCTACCTCAACCTCTTGAGCTACTTTGCATTCAATGTTAACTGGGCTTTCTTTAATAAGCGGGGCATTCACTTTTAACCCCTTTTCGGGCGTGAGTTTAGCCATTTCGAATTTGTCCGAATCACGGCCTGATTTTTCCCCACAAATTCGCACAGCCTCCATCAACTTCTCATTAACCACGTTAACCACGTACTCTCTGCTTTTGTGAATCAAATCAAAGGAGTATCTGGAAGGAGCTATGCCGACACCTACCAGTGTTGGTTTTCCAGAAAAGGAAGCGAACATACCAATTGTTATTATGTTCTTCTTCCCTTCATAGCCGGCTGATACTAGATAAACAGGCCTGATGGGTAGTTGCCTTAGTCCGTCAGGGATGGGGACTTCTTTTTTCATTTCTGTAGACTCCTGAGTGCGAGATTTACTCTTTCCTTCGATATTAATATTAAGACTTAGCCTTTAAGGTCGACTGAAACGAATTCTTATAAGACTCTAAACCCAAGGTATCTTGATGCTGTCAGGGGCTTACTTTTGAGGATTAGGATCGACTACATAGGTCACATAAGAAACATAATCCGTAGTGGACGCGAGGAAGAAGTCGAAATCGAAGATAAAGCATCCATTGCCGACCTATTAATGATGCTTTCCGAAAGGTATGGGGAACCCTTCAAAAAAGCTGTTTATGAAAAAAGTGGAACTGACGTAAAATCAAATTACATAATAACAGTTAACGGTTATTTGCTGAATCAATTAGATGGTATCAAGACGAAACTTAAACCGGGAGATAATGTGACTATACTGCCAATCGTAAGTGGTGGTTAATACTCCTCCTTCTTATCTATCAGCCCATCTCTTCTAGCCTTGTACTCGGCAATTCTGAAAACGATCACTGCAATGATTATTGTTGCGATCACTGTCAAGACCAAAAATAGCATATCTGTTTGACTCACTAATGTAGTTTGATGCAAAATCGATGATCTCACGCTTCTCAGAAAATAGGTAATTGGCAAAGCCCGGGAGATGGTTTGGCCCCAAGGTGGAAGTATCTCTGGCATAAACACTACTCCCCCGAAGAGATAGAGGATACCTGACACATATTCTGTTAGCATGAACTGGACCTTTGAAGTCATTATGTTTATTCCGCATAAAACAAACCCCATGGCTATGAAACAGATTATCCCCAAAACGAGACTCAAGGCTAACAGTGAATAGTCAACTTCCAGCCAATTGATCGGGATCGACACGCCTAATAATCCTTGAAAGATAAGCAGTCCAAACCCTAGAGTCAGGACCAATGATACGGACGCGTTCATCACTCCGTTTAGAGCTCTTCCGATGATATACCATGTCCAAGATCCCGGAGACAAGTAAATGTGTTTTAGCACTTCGTAGTGAGCTCTATCTTCGTGTATTAGCATGCTCATAGTCATCATTATTTGGACAACGTAGATGAAGAAACTGTTTCCAATAAACATGAACGCAAAATATTCAGGGCTGAAGGCCCCTCCGACTGCGCTGCCAATAATGAATATGAACCCTACAATAAGCAGACCGGCAATGGGGCGAATGAGATAGTAAATGGCAAACACTAAAGGGTCAGCCCAATTGGTCTCAACTTTCCATCCTACCCAAACCGCTTGCTTTACAGCCTTCAGAATAGTGTTTATTGCCATCTCAGCGTTAACCTTCCTTCTTTCTTGCCCAAATTCTCCATGTAGCTAAGGGCAAACTTGGCCAACGGAAACAAAACCAGTATGAAAATGATCAGGGCAACTGCATTCAGCCATATGCCCCCTATTCCTTCGCCCTGAATTGCAACCCTTCTTATACCATCCAGCCCGAATGTTAAAGGAATAAAAGATGCCAGAAGTTGAATGAAAAACGGCATTGACCTTATTGGAAAATAAGATCCTGAAAGAAAATAGACTGGTTCTTGTAGAAGACTTGCAGTGTGCCAGGCTTCTCTGCCGTACAACATGAACAATGAAGCGAATAACATGCCTAACGCGTAGAGGGCTGTGATTGTTAAGAAGAACATTAGCAACGCTGTTAGGGGCTCATGAACTAGTAGAGGAGATTGAAAGATGAATGTCCCAGCAAACAGGATCACCATCGCTCTCAAGGTCGTGTTAACGATTCCTCCCAAAGCCATCCCTAAAAGAATTGCCATTCTGGAGATAGGTGCAACAAGGTAGGCTTCCAGAGTTCCCGTCTCTTTTTCCCAATAGAACTGGGCTGACATGTTCCACAGAACGTTCACCCAGAAGGCTATCATCGTCCCGCCGATAATAACGAAACCAGCAAATTCTGATGGTGCGTTCAGCATTCTGTATAGGTAAATGTAGGCACTCAAGGTCAAGATTGGAATAACGAGTTCTGCTGCAATCCATTCAGGCTCTCGGTTGCCACCTTTTATCCTTACCCACAGCCGAGCATAAACTGCTTTCAGGTTATGGATTAGCTGTTCACGCACTGCTACGTCCCTCTTCTTCTTCAAAACCTCTTCCAACAAGGCTGATGTAAACGTCTTCAAGTGTCGGTTCAGCCTTGTTAATTGACAATATTTTCAGCTTTTGCTCTTCGAGCTTTGACGTTATTTCTTCGAAGATGGGTTCTTCAGATACCATGACCTTCAGCGCCGTTGTGTCTGTTTGTATACTTCGGGTTTGCGAGTATCCCACGATGCCTGCCATCTTTTCCATGAAGCTGAAATCGGCCTGCACGGAGGAAACTTCAACCTTCATTATCACATGTTCTTTTAGGTTTTCCTTAAGCGTAAGTGGGCTGTCGCATGCCAAGACTCTTCCACGGTCAATTATAGCTACGCGGTCGCACATCTCGTCTGCTTCAGCCATATAATGTGTTGTCAACAAGACTGTGCCTTTCTTTTCCCTTTTCGCCCAGTCCACGATGTAGCTCCTCAATTTCTTCGAAGTCAAAACATCCAGGCCCAAAGTGGGCTCGTCAAGGAACAATATTTTCGGGTTGTTCAGCAAGCCTCTTGCAAGATTTAACCTCTGCTTGTATCCGCTTGACAGCTTGGACATGCGCATATTTGCGTAATCTTCAAAATCCAGATCAGCCATTAGCCGTTTGATTTCTTCCTTGGCTGATGAGGAAGATAAACCATAAAGCTGCGAGAAAAACCACAAGTTTTCACTCGCAGACAGTATCCCATACCCTGGGGTTTCTCCTCCTGAAACCAAACTTATGATTTTTCTCACCTTGTTTGGCTCTTTGGCGACATTGAATCCGCCAACATATGCTTCACCGCTCGTTGGAAGCAAAAGTGTAGTCAGAATCTTTATGAGTGTAGTTTTGCCTGCTCCGTTCGGTCCGAGAAGCCCGAAGATTTCACCCTCACCTATTGAAACCGAGACTTTGTCCAGAGCCTTGACTGTCTGATCTTTTCCTTTGAATATCCTGACTAGGTCTCTTGTTTCAATCCAATGTTGCAAGCAAACCACGAAGTGGTAAACAGAGTGAAGCTACTTAATTAAGAATTTCTGCTGCTTGCGAGAATGTTGGTTGATCAAAGTGCTATGTGCTTCCAAGCTGTTCTTGCAAAACATTTTAAGCTGAATGAGGCATTATGGAGTTTTCTAAAAGGTGAGCATTGTGAAGCGGATAAACGCCTTAAAAAATAAAGCGTTTGAAGAGAAGGGGTCTGACGGGTTCTTGATTACCAACGAGATTAATTCGTTATACTTCACTGGCTGTCCTGGTTTGGCATGCTTATTCATTCCCAAGGCTGGTGAAGGAACAGTGTACGTTTACAATGTGAACTATGAGCAAGCAAAAGCGGAAACAAAAGGGTTGAAAGTGGAAATGGTAAAACGCGGCGAGAATCTGATGGCAAAAATCGCTAAACAAGCTAAGGCTTGTAAGGTGAAGAAGCTCGCCGTTGACACGCTAGCATGTGAGAGCTACCGCATGCTGGCAAAAGAAACTAGAGGGCAAGCAAAACTGAAAATCGCAACAAGCCTTGTTTGGGAACTTCGCAAAGTAAAAGACGAAAAAGAGCTTGAGCTCATGCGAAAGGCCGGAGAACTAACAAGCCAAGGCATGAAAGCCGCCTACGAAGTGATAAGACCTGGCATAAAGGAATTTGAAGCCGCTGCAGAAATCGAATATGCCATGCGCAGAAAAGGCTCTTGGGGAACAGCCTTCGAAACGATAGTGGCTTCTGGGGCTCGTTCTGCTTTCCCCCATGGAGGCTGCAGAGACCGAGAAATCAAGAATGGCGACTTGGTTGTTGTAGATGTCGGAGCTTCGTATCAACATTATCGTTCTGACATGACAAGAACGCTGGTGGCTGGAAAGCCAACAAAAAAGCAAAACAAAATCTATGAAACAGTTAGGTTGGCACAGGAAAAAGCCTTTCAAGCCATGAAACCGAAAGCTAAGGCAAAGGAGATAGATGCGGTAGCTAGAAACGCTATAACGGATGCTGGTTTCGGCGAATATTTTGTCCACGGCCTAGGACATGGAATAGGCTTGGAAGTCCATGAGCCACCTGGATTAAGCCCTGACAGCAAGGACAAGCTGATGGTTGGAAATGTCGTTACCGATGAACCCGGTGTTTACATTGTGGGCTTCGGCGGTTTCCGCATTGAAGACACGGTTTTGGTGCAAAAGCACACGGCTGAAAGGTTGACAAAAGGACCTTACACTTTGGAAGCTGAAAAGTGAACCAATTTAAATACAGTTGCGAAATATAGGCTAAACTCGAGGAAGTGTGTGTTTTGGATAGTAAAGCTGTGATAATAATCGACATGTTAAACGACTTCGTAACAGGAGATTTAAAATGTGAAAGAGCTAAGCCCATAATTCCAAATTTGAAAAAACTGGTTGATGCTGCACGTAAACACAGTATCCCAGTGATCTACAGCAACGATGCCCACTACCTAGCAGATGCAGAAGTTGTTCAAAAATGGGGAAAGCACGCCATAAAAGGCACAAAAGGAGCCGAAGTCATACCAGAACTTAAGCCCACCCCGAAAGATTACATTATAGAAAAAAGAACTTACAGTGGCTTCTACGAAACTGGTCTAGATCCCCTACTAAGGAGCATGTACGATGGTGAGGGCGTGAAAACAGTTATACTTGGCGGATTGCATACGAACATATGCGTCAGGCATACTGCTGCAGACGCCTTCTTCAGAGGATACAAAATAACAGTAGCTAGAGACGGAGTTGAAGCGTTCACAAAGGAAGACCATGAACAAGGACTAAAGTATCTGGAATACGCTTACAACGCCAGAATAATGACACTTGATGAAATCATAAAAGAATTCAGCTAGGAAACCTTACTGGAGGCAAACTTCACATGCAAGGAAAAATCAGAATCGAAAACCTTCAACAATCAAACATAGATGATCTCATTAACGTCTGCTCTTCGAAAAGGCTTGACGACCCAATTCATCAACAAGGGGTCAAGCTCAAAAGACAATGGCTACGTAAAATGCTCAAAGAATATGGTTCAGTCGCAAAAATCGCTTACTACGATGGAAAGCCCGCGGCGCAGATACTCTATTATCCAGAGGAGGCAGACATAACTAAGGCTTTCAAGCGCGAAAATGTTCTAGTGATAGACTGCATTTACAATCCAACAGAAAAGGCACAAAAACTAGGAATAGGCACAAAGCTTCTGAAAGACGTAATCGAAGACGCGAAAAATAGAAAAACATGTCTTGGCAACAAACCATGCAAATTTATCTTGGCAAAGGCGTTCAGCACAGGCGAGCTCTTACCGCTGCCTGACTTCTACAAGAAAAATGGGTTTCTACCAGAACCGCAAGGAAACCTGCTGTATTTTTCTGTGGAAGGAAGTTATGAACCAGCAAAACCAATAGGAGAATATGAACCGTTACCCGAAGATAGGAACAGAGCATTAATCTTCTATAGTCCACTCTGTCAGTTCTCCTATCAGTTTGCAAGAAGGATAGAGGAAATGATAAAAGAGGTTGCGCCTAGAATGGAAATTGAGATGATAAACGAGTGGGAAAAGCCTCAAGAATCGATGAAACGCAAAAACTGGTGGTTGATAGTGAATGCCAAACCGATACATACCTTCTTTATGGAAACAGAAAAGTTCAAAGAAGAACTAAGGCAAGCAATGAGCTGAAAACCCGCAAAACTACGTTTTTCCACAATATTTCCTGAGTTAAATTCGAGATTCAAAGAAAAGTTTAAAAGCAACATACGCATGCTTATTTAAAAATGTATGAGGAGAATGGCAGGGTAATGATTTTTTCCTGTTCTCCTTTCTCCCCTCGTAGAAGATCCACCATTCTCCTCATAGAACGTAATGGGTTTTCTGGCAACTTATAGCTTGTGGAAAAATGTTCTATACTTGAATTACAGTTGAAAAGTTTAAAAGAATTGAAATACATGAGTTGATAAGATTTGGACTGCTGGTAATGATTGTATGGCAAAGGTTCTAGTTGTTTATGATTCGAAAACGGGACATACGGAGAAGATGGCGTTTGCCGTTGCTAAAGGTGCCAAGCTAATAGATGGGGTTACAGTCGCAGTCAAAAAAGTAGATGAAACGACTCTTGAAGATTTGTTGCATACAGATGGAATAATAATGGGTTCGCCGACATATTACGGACAAATGTCCGCTAAGCTTAAAGCTCTTATTGACTCATCCGTGAAAATCCACGGGAAACTTGAGGGGAAAGTTGGCGCTGCTTTTACAAGCGCTGGAGGGACAGCAACCGGAGCAGAAACCACTTTGCTCTCAATACTGCAAGCCATGCTTGTACACGGCATGATTGTTCAAGGGCAGGCGGAGGATAAGCACTATGGAGCTACAGCTGTCGGCTCTCCACGCGAGAGAGAACTTGAGCATTGCAGAGAACTAGGAAGAAGAATAGCAACATTGATCACAAGGTTGAGAAACAAACATTCTTGAAGAATATATCAGGTTTGAAGGCTTGGCGTGTAAAAATAAGCCCATTCCCTTGCTCCTATTCGGTATCCAAGTGCTTCGCAAGCTTTGATGGCAGCAATGTTTGTTTCAACTGTGTGGAGGATAGGGGTTTTTCCTTCTTTGAGTATTGCGTCGTGACAATGGATGTGAGCGCTTTTGCGAGACCTCTACCTCTATACTCTTCTTTTGTGTATGCAAAACCGATTTCACGTGCTTCACCACTTTCCCAAAGCGTTCCGATGTGTTTTGCCGCATGATGTTCTTAAAGTTTGGATGTTCTTTTAAATCTAGTTTGTAAATCATAACATCACATGCGTAATAAAAAAATAACTATACTTTTAGGCGTTTGACATTTATCGCTTTGGCTTTCGTAATCCATGGTTTCCAGCCGAGAGTTTTCTGTATTTTCTTGCTGCTAACAGGAACAGAGTTGATAATTCTAACAGGCTTCACGATCCTAATCCGACTTTTTGAACCAGTCTTCTTCACGATATGTTGTGCGATTTCATGATAAGTTACAAATGTGTATGGGTTGACAAGGTTGAAAACTTGGCCAATCGCCTTCTCATTCAAGGTTGCCAACATGAGTGCATCAACGACCTCGTCCACATGTACGCTTGCAAAGCCTTCACTTTCGAACACCTCAATTGCTTCGTTGTTTTCCGCCCTCTTAGTCATCCAGCCTATCCAAGGGACATCGTAAATAGATTTACGATAAAGTATGTAGGTTGGTCTGAAGATGGTTACAGGCAAGTTAAATGTGAAATAAAACAGTCTGCAAAGCTTTTCTGTGGAAAACTTCGTGAGTGGGTAGAAACGCCAACCAGACTCCTCTTCTGGGTTGCAAGGATGTTCCTCATCGATTGGAAGGTATCGGGGTCTTCCATACACTGCTGTGCTGCTAGTGAAAATAAACTGCTTTACTTTTTGCAATTTGGCAGCTTTCAGCAGATTTAACGCACCTTGGAGGTTGGCATTGAACAAATCGAGGCTTCGAATGGAGAACCCACCAGCCAAGGCTAAGTGGTAAACTACCTCTACTCCTTTCATAGCCTGCTGAACAACGAGTGGTTCAGTCATGCTGCCCAAGATCAGCTTCAAATTTGATGAAGACAACCGTTTAAGTCGTCCAAGCTTAACATCCAACACCCTAACAGAGTAGCCTTCAGCCAGCAGACGCTTAACCAAACGGTAACCGACGAAGCCAGCACCGCCGACAACCAAAACTCTCACTCTATCACCACACAACACTTTCTATCAATTTGTTAAAAATTCTTATGTTTCGCAAAAAAGAAAAAACATGGACACTCAAAAGGATTTAAGTAAGTGTGGTGGGCCCGGGGCGATTTGAACGCCCGACCAACAGGTTTCTTAGCGCATTATACGTTTATGAGCCTGTCGCTCTAACCTAGCTGAGCTACGGGCCCGTTAACCCATTCCCATCTAATATGCTATTTTCAAATTGATTTAAACGTTTTCTGCTTTAAACTGTCATAAAACTTATTCGCTTATAGGAGTATTTTCGTTTGAGGGAAAAGCTTTGTCAGAGGTCAAAAAAGCCATAGTCACCTTTCATTATACGGAGAAAATAAAGTCGAATCTCATCTTAACCTCTAATCTTTTAGAGCTTTTACAAAGTATGAAAAACGATGAAATTGCAGGTGCGGAGAAGCTTATGGTTGGGTACTTAAACGCTCTGATTCAAGAAGTCAATATTGCTGCGAATGTTTCAGGAGCTGAAGGATTTAGAAACGTTTGTAAGAAGCTTGAGGAAGCCATCAACCACGCGAAATACCATGACTACGTCGCTGCTGCCAAGGTCATTTCTGAAGCCATTTCCATCGCAACAACCAATGGAAATCGCGCAGCCGAAACTTTGAAAGACAAGGATTTAATCTAATGAGATGTGCGTTCATAGTAATACAAGTACTCTTGGGCGTAGCCAGCATAATCTCCAAAGTATGTTCGTCCAAACAGATTTAGTTTCTCATATTCTGATCTGGTTAGCGACTTCTTTCCTGAAATTTTCCGTGTAAAGTCACTTAGAAAGTGGTTTGCATAGTGTTTTAGAATCACCCGCTTTATCCATATGTCAACTGGAAAGGCTTCAAGTTTGTCGAGAGAAAAAAGCAAAACGCAGTCAGCAACCTTCAAACCCACACCAGGAAAATTTAATAATTGTCTTCTTGCCTTTTCATAGAAAGTCTTCCTCAAATTTTCAAACTCGAAACTGTCTTGGCAAACCGTTTTTGCTGTTTCAGAGACATATTTGGCTCTATAACCCAGACCGCTCTCAGCCAATTGCTTCAATGATGCCTTTGCAAGATTTTCCGATTTTGGAAACGTGAAGAAACTGTAGCCATCGAAGACTACCTTGTTTCCGAATTTCCTAGAAAGATTTGACAACATCTGCTTTATTGCTGGGATGTTTTTGTATGTTGCACAAATATATGAGACTAAGCATTCCCAAGGGTCTTGATGTATGATGCGTAAGCCCTTAAACGAGGCGACAGTACGTTTAATGTGTTTGTCTTTGGTAATCTTCAGAATTATCTTTGGAAGGTTCTCATGTAGTCCAAAATAGTCTTTTATATGATCAATGTCTGCGTTCTCAAATTCCAGCTCATCGCCGATTTGACGTATTTTGAAAACTTTTTCTTTGACCGTGCCGTACCACCATTCACCATGTTTACGCCATCTGAATGTTTGCCCACAACAAAGCGTTGAATCTAGATTAAAAGGGCACGAGGGGCTGAGCTGAAGTCTCATTGAACTCGTTCACCTACTGGTTTGGACGCATTTTTAAATCCTTACTGGTTATAATAGCTTTAGAAGCTAGTTCACGATGTCAAGATGAGCCAGATTGTCGGCTAAAAAAGGTTGGAACCTAATTTCCCGAAGTTATCAGCAAAAGACCAAAATTTCCCTTGAAGACGTGCATTACGGACCGATATCTCCTGGCGAATCGGACCTAAGGTTGCTTGGCGATGTGAAGGATAAGGATGTTTTAGAGATTGGCTGCGGCGGAGGCCAAAATACAATAGTTTTAGCCAAGTGGGGCGCTAGGTCAGTCGGCCTAGACATTTCTGAGGAACAGTTAAAACATGCTCGAAAACTTGCGAAGAAAGAGAAAGTTGAAGTTCCATTTTATGTTGGCAACATGGAGGATTTGAGCCCATTCCACAACGAAAGCTTTGACATAGTTCTGTCGTCTTTTGCAGTTGGATATGTAGACGACCTTGCGAAAACGTTTCGAGAAGTCTTCAGAGTGTTGCGGAAAAAGGCATTATTTGTTTTCTGCGACGTTCATCCAGTAGCCAAAAGAGGAAGACCTATCCGATATGGGAAGAGAAGAATATGGGGGATAAGCAACTATTTTGATACACGAACACGAATGTGGACTTGGAAAGCTGACGGGAAAGTAGCCAGGTTTCGTGGATACCACAGAACAATCCAAGACTTCTTCAATCTACTCGTGAATACAGGTTTCGTTGTTGAAAAAGTCTTGGAACCACAGCCGTATGCCGTTGACAAAATGAACGCAGCAGAAATGAAGCGAATCCCATACTTCCATCAGGATTTTGTGAAAGACTATGATCTATGGAAAAAAATACCCTATACCATTCTCTTCAAAGCGCGAAAGCCTGCAAAATAATATTCGAATCGAAACCTTACAATGTTTCCATGATCGAAAGAGCTTCACAGTGTCTTATCATGGTTTGATGCCTTGAGCTATTGCCTTTTTGAGGTCTTCTTTGGTCTTTTTTGGTTTCCACCCGAGGGCTTCTTGTATCTTTTTGATGTCGAGAAGATAGAGGTCTCTCTTCGGCTTTGTAAGGCATGTTGGTTCTTTGACTAGCCTAACCTTACTCTTTGAGTTGGTTAATTGAATGAGAAGTTGATAGAGTTCACGGTAGGATATGTAAGCGGCTGGGTTTGACAGATTGAAAACTTCGCCGTAGACGTTCTCATTCAAAGTGGCAAGCAAAAAAGCGTCGACTACTTCATCCACATGTATGCTTGCGTAGCCGTCGCCTTCTACCACTTCGATCACCTCTCCACTGAGTACATTGTCGAGGATTTTCCTGCTGGGCAACGCCTGTTCCTCATCAAATACAACATCTATCCTAAACACTGAGACTGGTAACCCATATTGCTGATGATACAAGAGGCAAAGCCTCTCGGTTGTAAATTTTACTATGCCATATGCGCGTCCGGGGTCTCCTTCCCAAAGTTCAGGTTTGCATACGTCTTCTTCATCGACAGTTGGGGATTCTGACTCTCCGTATACCGCGCAACTGCTCGAGAAAAGGAAGTGTCTTACGCCTTGGGATCTTGCTGTTTCTAATAGATTGAGTGTGCCCTTGATGTTGATATCAAATAAGTCTGCGAGAGGAAGGGTGTGCCTCCATGTGTAGCCGTTCCAGTTTATTGCCAAATGATAAACGACGTCCACGTCTTTGACAGCCTGTTCAACGATGCCTTTATCAACCATGCCCCCATGCTGATAATCGCTTCCGACGCCTATGAACTCCAAATTCGCGTGTTTTTTCTTTTCAAAAGGTCCGTATTGAGTGTCAAGAACCTTCACTTTGATTCCTTTCTCTAACAGTGCAAAAACTAGTCTGGAACCAATAAAACCTGCGCCTCCAGTTACCAAAACTGCTTGTTCAATATCCTCGATTGGCAAAAACTTCCACATCCTCAGCTATAATGTTCTCGTGATTTTCCTCTTTGAATCAAGGGTATAATAAGCATTTTGAACCCGGAAGAAAAACGTTCTAAGCAACGTTTAGGAATCTGTTTGCGGAGGGAATTTTCGGGGGTAATCCCCTTCTCTGTCGCTTTTCTTCGATAACTCTTGTTGCCACATCTTCCGGGGCTATGCCCCAATGGTCAAAAGTGCTTTGCCAGAAGGCCCGACCAGAGGTTGCTGACCGCATTTCGGCAGACAAACCGAAAGTTTCGGCCACTGGAATGTAGCCACTAATCATTGCCAATGTGCCCTCCTGCTTAGATGCGATTATTTTGCCGCGTTTTCTAATTATAATGTTTAGGCATTCGCCGAGCCATCGAGTCGAAACAGATATGCCGATTTTATAAATGGGCTCCAATAGCACTGGTTTAGCAGTTAGGAATGAGCCGAAAATAGCCCGCTGCACACCCTTTTTGATTTCGGTTGAATCGCGGTATGCCTTGTTTTCATGAAGCTGGATACCTGCAAGTGTAGCTTTGACATCTCTTAGTGGTTCTCCGCATAATGGCCCTGCTTTGCATGCTGAACGAAAACCTGAAATAATAGGCTCTTTTGACTCAGTAAAGTACTTGCTTCCTTTTGTCTGGTTGATGAGCATGTTTCTATGCTCATCCAAAGCTAGAGCATTTCCTATTTCTGCAAGTTCGCCTTTGTCCAATAACTCTTTGAATTTCTGTTCTAAAGGCTCAACTTGAACCACGAATGTGTTCCTTTTGTTTGGGCTTTCCGCCTTTGCCATGATACCCTTTCCGTTGACGCTTTCCCTGTAGACAACTGTGGGCGCGGAAGTCATGATTTCAGTCGCGTCTGCGTAATCCTTCAAGAACTTAGCGGCAATCTCCAGGTGCAGCTCCCCCATCCCACTAAGGAGATACTCGCCAGTTTCCTTGCTTATAGTGGTGATAAGATTAGGGTCTTCAACTGAAAGCCTATTCATAGCTTTGACAAGTCTCGGCAAATCATTCGGATTTTTTGGTTCAATAGCTATTGTCATGACTGGTTCTGAGACGTATTTTATGCGCTCAAATGGAATCATGCCCTTTTTATGCGCCGAATCAACCATCGTTTCGCCGGCCCACACGGATTCCAAACCCTTCAAAGCGGCTATGTTGCCAGCCTTAATCTGGTTCACAATTTCCCTGAAAGCACCCATGTAAATTGAAACTTCTTCCACGCCATACTCCTTGTCAGCATTGACTAGGTGAACTCTGGCGCCCTCTTCTAAGACACCGGAAAAAAGCCTTCCAGTTACAATCAGACCATGGTCTGGGCTTTTTTGAACCATTGTTGTGCACACAACTGTCGGTCCATCGTCATTGCAGTTCAGCATTGCCATTCCTACTTCAGAGTTCATCTTGCCTTTCCAAATCTTTGGTATGCGGTATCTTTGCGCTTCGGCTGGATTTGGAGTATTTTTGACGACCATGTCAAGTATTGCGGTGTGAAGGGGAATTGTTTTTTGTAGCGTTTGATGATCGTTCTTTTTATAGGCATCTATGATGTCGCTAATCTTTATTCGCTTTTGCTTAGCTAGGTCAAGGGTGAAGCCCCAGTTGTGTAGTGCTGAACCAAAAGCCACGGTTTCTGTCGACGGGTCCACTTTCCATTTATCTTTAAACTTTGGTTCTGCGTAGATTTCGATCAGGTTGTTGAAATCGCGTATTATACGAATGAACTTTTTCTGAATTTCGGCTTGACCAAGCTTTGTCTCGCTTATTAAACGGTCTACTTTGTTTATGAAGAGAACTGGTTTTACCCTTTCTTCAAGAGCTTGGTGGGTAACTATCTCTGTTTGCACCATAGCTTCTTCTACTGCGTCGACGACAACAACTGCGCTGTCCACGGTACGTAGGGCTCTAGCGACTTTTCCGGTGAAATCCACATGGCCAGGAGTGTCAACCAGGTTGATTATGTAGGATTGGTTGCGAGCTTTATGCAATAGGGATATGTTTGCTGTTTTGATTGTGATTCCGCGTTTTTGTTCTTCTTCGAGATAATCCAAGGCTCTGGCTTTGCCTGCTATCTGTCGCGATAGTAATCCTGCCTCTGCTAGCAGTGAATCTGTCATTGTTGTTTTTCCATGGTCGATGTGGGCAATTATGCTTACATTGCGGATGTTCTCCTTTCTGTCCATAAGTCTGAGAATTTCATGTGTCTGTTTGAACTTTGGCATTGCAGGGATTTCTCTTTGGGATTTTTGTGGCTTGGCTGTAATTAAAGAGCAAAACCTCTTATAAACTTCAAAATCGATGATTGCATTTGAGGCTTAAAATTGGAGTTCAGAAGAGACCTTATTGGTAAATGTGGAATCCATTGTGGTGCGTGTAGACTTTATTTTTTGAACATGTGTAAGGGATGCTTGAGCATTTACGCTGATGAAGAAGCTAAGTGTCCATACTACAAATGCGTGGAAAACAAAGGTTTAGATTTTTGCGGTGAATGCAAGGAATTCCCATGCGAGAAGCATTATGGCGCAATGGCAGTTTACGCGAAAGCGTTCTTAGACTGGAAAAAAGAAGAAATAGCCAAGAACTGACTTCAGATGTCTCTGGGCTGGAAGGTTAGGCTTTGACAATGGCTTTGCGGATACCAATAGAAAGGATTTGTGACGAACCATTTGCGTCCATAATTTGTTACCCTAGACCGAGCAAGTCTGAGCTTAAAAGACGCTTAAAAGAACTGCGGAAACTGAGCATTCTGAGCCTAGAATTTAGTGGAGAAAAACAAGCATTCAATACTCGTGTTTTAGGCAAAGGCTGTGTTGGCATAGTCGTAGTAGCCTACCGAAACAAAGAGAAAACAGCCTTGAAAATTCGAAGGGTAGACGCTGACCGCTCCAGAATGCAGCACGAGGCGGAAATGCTAGAAAAAGCAAATTCAGTAGATGTCGGACCGAGACTACTAAGTGTGAGCGATAATTTTCTTTTGATGCAATACATCCACGGAGATTTGCTTCCAGAGTGGCTGGAAAAACGTAAGAGAAAAGTGATGGTGAAGAATGTATTGCGTGGCGTTTTAGAGCAGTGCTGGCGCTTAGACAAGGTTGGTTTAGATCATGGGGAGCTTAGTCACGCGCCAAAACATATAATCGTGAATAGAGGAGATGAGTCGTGCATAGTTGATTTTGAAACTGCCAGCCTAAACCGAAAGCCGTCAAACGTAACTGCAATCTGCCATTATTTGTTTATCAGCGGCTTGGTTGCCAAGCGGGTGGCAGAAAAGCTCGGAGAAAAGGATAAGAAGGCAATTATTGGGGCGTTAAAGCGTTACAAAAATGGCAGAACTCGTGAGAATTTTGAAAGAGTTTTGGAGATTTGCTGTCTCTAAACCACATAGGTCGGGGCTTGGTTTCTTGCTCTTTCGTTTTCCACTTTTTCTATGTTCAACTCTTTGACAAGTTGAGTTAGGTCAAGCCACATTTCTATTTGAAATTGTTTTGCAACTCTCTTTTTTTCGTAAAGCAGTGGAATGAAGTCAACAAACAGCCAGTTGAAGGTCTCCTCTGCCATCTCCCTTCTCCCTAAGAAATGAAAGCTTTTTTGTTCTTATAATCCTACATGTAAGAATGCGATAGAAGACAATTCTAGAAGTAAATTCGGGTCAATCAATGTTCTTAGGGGTAGGTGTGAAAAAGGTTTAAAACGTTGAGCGTTAGATTCCTTAGCCAAACTGGTGGACTTTATGGTTATCAGTAGGGAAGAGATGCAAGAGATAGTTCGAAGATATAGAGAGCCCATTGGATTGAATCTGGGTTCTCATTCTGCTTTGGATGCGTGGCAAGGGCAACGCAACTATGGGTTAAGGAGCATAATCTACACTACGCCTGGCAGAGCACGGATTTACCTTCAAAATCCTATGGTCGGTAAGCCAGATGAAGCCGTAGAAGATTTGCCTGGCTTGACTAAGAGGGATCTACATGTTGTAAGTGACCCTAGAGATGTAAAGAAAAATGGTGACTGGAGAAGTGTTATAATAATTCTGGAGAAATACTCTGATATAGTAAAGTATGTCGATGAACTTGTTAACTTGGAATGTTTGCAGATCACCAACAGAGCCTTTGCGGTTTACGTTGGCGGAGACGAATATTGTAGTGTAATTGAGAATAAATATGCGGTTCCGATTCTCGGTTCCAGAAACCTCCTGAAAATCGAAAACAGAGGTGAGATTGAGAAGGATTATTACTGGTTTGCGGAACAGGCTGGCGTCCCATACCCGAGGTCTTACAAGTACGAGGTTACTAAGGAAGGTATACGTTTTAAGGAGCCGATTGACGAGCCTATGATTTTGAAGGCTGAACATGCGCATAGAGCGTTTGAAAGAGAATTCATTTTTGCTGCTGACTCGCGTGATTTGGAGGAGAAGGTTGCCCGTGAGGTTAAGGCTGGAAACCTTAGCAAAGAAGCTTTGGAGAATGGTCGTGTTGAACAGATTGTGCTTGGTCCGCATGCGAATTTTAACTTTTTCTTTTCGCCTTTGGATGCAAAAAGCGATTGGGGAGATTCTGAGAAGTGGTTTTCGAAGCTTTATAATGTGAGTTTAGAAGAGGCCCGAATATGCCTTGCTAATCAGTTTTTGTCGATTGATGAGCGGCGTGAGACTATTTTGGATGGTTTGAAGCGTTTGCCGATTGATGTGCAGAATAAGATTAAGAAGGTTCCGTCTTTCGAGGTTACTGCTCATGGCATCTTAAGCCTTAGAGAATCATTGCTGAAGGATTTGCATCGTTATGCTGATCGTTTCTTGCTTGCGTGTAGAGAACATGCTTTTCCAGGGATTATTGGTGCTTGGTGTTTGCAGACGCTGATTACTTGGGACCGTGTTAGCAAGTATGAGCTTAAGCCTACTGTCAAGCTTGATTTTACTGGTGGTGCAGAAGCGAAGAGGGTTGTTGATTATGGCTTGTACGACGTGCCTGATAAGCGTGATCCGTACATGCATATTCCTGTGACGCAGGATGTTGCTTTGAGGCATGGTGGCGGAACGAACGTGCATATGGGTTTGGGTTCGCAATACGCTAATGCCAAGTACATGAAGCGGCTGAGCACAGGAGACCGCATAGCTCTAGAGATTAAGAGAGCATTGAAGACGAAGCAACTACACGAACTAGTAACATAAACAAAAACACACAACCCATCATTTTCACATAATTTAGAGCTGACTGGTCAGAAGACACTAGACCCCCTTATAAATAGATTGAACTCCTAGAAGAAATGCTCCAAAAGCGGAGAAGTCGCTGTTCTGGAGTTTGAAAGAAAACCTGGTCAAAGGGGAATTACAAGATAAGTCCTAGATTTGGCATTTTGCCTTAGATTTAAAATATTCAGTTAGTATTGAGCATATTGTCTCTTGAATTGCACTTGGTTTACGTTTTTCATTTTCTCCCTCTAAATCCTTCCAAAAGAAGGCTTTAGGAAAACGTAGCAACACTTAAACGTCTAAGCCAACATCTAGTGTATTGGGGCGTGTCACCGCCCAGCCCCAAGCGAAGGGCAGAAAGAGAACGAAACCGTGAGAGAAGGTAAAAATATGAGAAAAATCTTGATAAAAAAGATACTCTGCACTAACTTTTTATTGGTCGTCATTGTGTTTTGCATAATCTTTGTAATAGTGGCATATCCAATTGGCAGCTACCTTCTTAGTGTCGGATTAAGATCTCTGTATTCAAAATTAGTCGGTATATTGCTCGGAAATCTGGCTGCTTGGACATTCGTATTTCTCACGGTAAAAATGCAGGGTGAAAAAAATTGAAGAAAAAACCACTAATGATTATTGCTACAACGCTAATAGCCCTGTTACTTCTACCACCTAAACTCTCTTTTCTATCTTTCTAGAAAATAGTTATGTAGGAGTTTTTTAAGCTGGGAAGAATAAGGTGGTGACGGAGAGAACGATATCCAGACATAAAATGACCTAGTTCGGGAGATATCTCCACTTAGCATTGGTTTAAATCCAACGTTAGCATTGGTTTTGGTAGCACTAAAAAAATTGTTTATACGCGTTGATTATGTCTGCAAGTTTAGGGACTTCAAAGATTCTTTTTTCTGTTAAGTCGTTTGAAGTAGCCATATATGTCTTGATGATGATGTCTTTCAGTTTTGGATCTAGCTCTTGCGGTTTTGTTTTTACTAGTCTTTTCCAGTCTTCTACGCCTTGTTCTTTTGCTTTTTTCTTTGCTTCTTCCACATCCCGAAACCATTCTGTCTTCCTATAGTATTGTCTTGCTATCTCCTTGCTCACATGCAACCCATCATAAGTAAATCTACACTCGTCCAGCGTACCCACAACATCAACAACCATAAGCCTCCTTAACGGATCAAAAGCCAATTCAATCTTTCCATCATCATTCACCAAACCTGCCTTGGAAGCTATCTGCGTAATCGTCTCATCAACCATCAACAACAAACTCTTAACCTCCTCCAATTCGCTGTCTGTCAAACAGGCAATCTGCTGCGCCTCAGCCCAACCCACATAGCGGTCTCCTTCCTCCAACTTCGTGCTCACATCAAAAATGGGCTTTGCGAGCTTCTCACCTGCTTTTGGATAATGATCTAACCCTAACTCTTCAAAAGAAACCAAGCCCTGTTCAAGGCGTTTAAAAACCGAAGAGCCTTCTGGCAAGCCGTTCCTATATATTATTTCAAGAGGAATCAAGTAGTTCTTCAGCGTCGGCTTATAAACGCTGTAATCATACTTTAATTTGCCGTTTTGCACATACGCCTTAGGTTTATACACGTTCACCATGTTGAATTCCATGACGCTTGAAGGCTGCTTCAACTCGTCAAAACGCACAACCTTCCCACTTGCGTCAACCAATCCCCGATAATGCGTCTTGATGCCTTTCTCTTCAAGCTTCTCAAAGCAATATGCTCCCATCATGCATAAGGCTGCGCCCTTCCCATCAATTAAGTCTGGCATTTCGCCCCAGTCGAAAACTGAGTAGCGGTCTGAAAAATGGAACCTGCCAATTCCCAAAGCATCTTTTGTCGGTTTTTTAATTACTTCTAGGTCTTTAACACTACCCATAACTGGCACTACTTCGATTTTCTGATAGACTTGTCGGCTTCTTCAATCTCTTTCTTCTTTGCAAGCTGATACTCTCTGATACGCTTTGCCAACTTTTGGTCTTCAACTGCAAAGATTTTTGCAGCCGCGATTGCAGCTCCTTCGGGCTCAATTGTCACAAGCGAGCCTATTCCGCTCGGAACCCTAAGTGAAGAGTATATGTCTGCTCCGCCGAACTTTTCAGAGTATGAGGGACACGCAATAACAGGTTTGGTTGTGTTTGCGTCGACGAAAGCACTTAGGGAGTTAGATCTTCCCGCAACCGTTATGTAAACAACCTTTTCTTTCTCAAATTCTTTTAAAATCTCCAAAACTTTTTCTGGGGTTTTGTGCGCGGAAGCTACATGCAACTCGTAGTTCTGTCTCAAAGCCTTTAGGTGTTTGGTTATTTCACGGCAAAAGTCCAAATCCTTCTCTGAACCCATCAATATTACAGCTTTGCCTTTCATGTTTCCACGCTGCAATCACATTGCTACAAGGTTCTAATCAACTAATAAGTTTTTAAGAAAGAAACGAATCTTCGGTTTTGAGGAAAAACGCATGTCTTCGCAAAGGAAACGCAAGCGAAGCATCATAGACGAACTATTCGGAAGCTCACTTTTCGACGAAGCCAAAGTGTTCAGCGAATTTCCCGAAGGTGGATATTCAATAAGCGTCACACAGACTCCAGAAGGAACGAAGGTTCAAGCCAAAGTTGGAAAAGACACTGACGTAAACGCCCTGCGAAAACAGCTTCAGCAACAATATCCAAACGCACAAATAGAGATAGAAGGCGGCAAACAACAGCCCATGATCAGAGAAATATCCACAAAAACCCTCAAAAAAGAAAACAACAAAAACCAAGACCAACAATAACTCAAAACCAAACCTTACAGCAATAGACTCTATGAAAGCTCTCGCATAACAAGACAAAGTTCTAACTTCTGATTCAATCTATATATAAGGGGGTCTAGTCACCGCAGAGCACAACAGAGAGCAAAAGCAAAAACAAAACAATAAAACATTCTATAAAAAAGAAAATAAGACACATACTATTACTCGTCTATCCCATGGGGTCGTCGTCTAGTTTGGTCAAGGATACCAGCCTGGGGCGCTGGCGATCCTGGGTTCAAATCCCAGCGACCCCACTAAACTCATTTCTGCCTCATTTTGCGAAAACAAGCCTGCTTTGGGCATCCCTGACGAACGAGAACTGGTGCGAAAAAGTTATAGCTGACAAACATTGCCTATTGGAATTGTGCATATGATGTGATTACCGACAAAATCAAAACACGTCATTGGCTTCTCTTTGTCCTGTTGACAACTGGTCTAATCTTGAGTCTTGTCGGTTTTGCCGTGTGGTTTGCATACTCCCGTGGCGAGCAACAAGTCAACCCTGAATATTTCCAATCAATCTTTCGTCTTTCAATGGTAGGGTCAGTAGTTTTTACTGTCTTGTTGATAATCGGGGCATTGTATCTGAGAAAATGCACAAGACATTGACTCCTTTTCATATCAAGCAGTTTGAACACATAGTCTTTTTGAGCCAGTATTCGGTTTTGCGGAAAAGTTATAACGTGCGCTTAGCCATAGATTTTATTGAAGCAACCAAGAGGAGTTGTTTATGGACATCAAGTTTAAAGAAGATTTTATTGTTCTCTGGAAGAAATTTTTCGGTGAAACGGAACTTCCCATCGCCTTCTACTACACAAATGAAGAAGGACAAGCGGAACTCGTGAAGCCCGGTACAATTCGCGGATGCCTCTTCGCAGCGCTTTCACTCGTAAGGAAGGGGAGAGCTTTATGTTTTGATGCAGAGTCGGGGGGCTGTCCTGGCAGACAAATATCTCCGGGTTTTCGTGAATATATAGAAGAACCTGACGATAAATACTACTTCTCCTGTGGAATTCCTGGAAAAATTGAAGGTGAGCGTTACTTGAAGACGCCCGAGATTGCTGCCGAGGCGATCAAGCTTATGGCAGCAATCTCGTTCAAGGCTCCAGCAAGGTACATAGTGTTCAAGAGGTGGGACTCATTGAATGAGTCGGATGAACCTGACGTCGTAATCTTTTTCGCGTGCCCCGATGTCCTTTCAGGCCTCTACGGATTGGCAAATTTTGAAGAAACGGAACCCAACGGTGTTTTCACTCCGTGGGCTTCAGGGTGTTCCTCAATCGTCACGTATCCCTTTCTTGAGAAAGACTCTGTCCGTCCAAGAGCTGTCATAGGATTGTTTGATGTTTCAGCGCGCCCCTATATTCCAGAGAACACACTTTCGTTTTCTGTACCCATGCGCAAGTTCGAACGTATGGTTCGCAACATGGATGAAAGTTTCCTGACCACAAATTCCTGGAAGGCAATACAGAAAAGAATTCAAGGGGCACCATAATAGCGCGCGCTAGCTCCTCTTATTAGAAGGTATCCCAAACAGCGGTCGCTCGATCAAGCATTAA